>BNJT01002734.1_pt1 | contig 1291640 bp, 1955 predicted proteins | sample 8540491 | NCBI WGS metagenome assembly BNJT01 (sample SAMD00202455, study PRJDB9452) | human saliva metagenome | host: Homo sapiens | reverse complement strand
TATGAAATATAAATCTTTTTAAAGGAAGTGCAACTCTTAATGAAGATTTAAAAACTCATAATATCCAATTAAGAGCTGGAGATAAAATTGAAAGCAAACATTTGTTAGCATTTTATAACCTAGGATTTTCTTATGATTTCAAATTGGATGATAAATTAACTTTAACACCTAAAGCAGAATTTTTCAGTTATGGATTTCTCTTATAAATTTTCTGCAAGTGGAAGTAAAACAGTAAATAACGATAGTAGAAGTTTTGGAGCAGGAACAGTAAGAGTTGGAGAAAGCTAAATATCAATTTAATGATGATTTTTGCAGTAAGACTTGATGCAATGACACATATTCCTTATGACAGTGTAAAAATCATCATTAGAAACTTCATTGACTGGTTCATACAACTTATATAGAAGCGGTAAGACAGAAGTTAATGTTTTTGGGTGGAGTTGGATATGATATGTTTAAATATAGAGACACTCAAAAGAAATGCAAAATTTTATGTATTCAAAAGTTAAACCTGTTTACAAACTTGGACTTGAATTGAAATTTTAATAAATAAAAGGTTCGATGTAAAATTTGCATCGAACCTTTTTCATTATCTTTCTTTCTTAAATCTTTAATTTTTACAACTTCTCTAAACTGTCGTTCAGGATGACTATCTAAATTTATCGATTGTATTCTAGCTTCAAGGATATTTCCGTGACCAAAAATATAATAAAGTGCTTAAAAAGGAATTTTTATCTTTAGGAACATATCCAAGTTTTTATCTTTATAAAAATAACTACAGCTTCTGGATCGTAAAGGATTATCCGGCTCATAGAATAAGGTCGACATCTTGTCCTAAAGATAATTCTTTTCACAACATCCAATCCATCGTAATAAGCAAAACCTGCAATATGAAAATCAACTAGATGTCTTGTTGGCTCATATTTATGACTCATCATTTCATAAAAGTTTTACATCATTTTTCATTAAATTTCCTCCTTATAATTATTTATTCATTTCGTATAAAAGAGTAAAGTCCTTTCAAACTTAAATTGGGATCGTACTCATCGATCTCATCAATCTCAGCTGACAAAAATTTTACCTAGTCCACCAGTAGCTAAAACGAAAAATATCTTCTTGCATTTCTTCGTTTATAATTATATGTTTAGTTTGTCCCTGCATATCCAAAAGAAAATAGCAGCTTGAATTTGTTTCATTGTATCCGTACCTAAAACCGAATTTGGAGTTGTAAATTTAACTCTCAGAAGTTTCTGCAGTGTTACCATAAAGAGCATTAATAGACATATCAATACCTGGTAAAATTCCTCCACCAATATAAAACACCTTTTTAAAAACATCATAAGTAGTTGCTGTACCAAAATCAAAAATTACTAAATTTTTATCTGGATATTTTTCATAAGTTTCTACGATATCGATAATTCTATCAGCACCAAAACCTGTATAATTTATTCCCTCAGCAAAAGTGAAAGGAATTTTTATCAAGATCAACAATAATTGCTTCAATTTTAAAAAATATTTTCTTGCAAAAAATTGGAAAGTAATTATTATGTTAGGCACAACAGATGAAATTAAAATTGCATCTACTTTTTCAATTTCAATTTTATTAAATTTTGTGATGTTATTAAAATATGAAAAATATTCATCTTCAGTCATCTTATCATTGGTCGCTAATCTGAATGTTAGAAATTAATTCACCAGCATCGTCATAAACTCCTGTAACTATATGAGTATTTCCAATATCTATTCCAATAATCATTTTAATCTCCTTTGTTTTAGATTGATATAATATTTTTTTAATTATAATAGATTTGGGTTAATATTGTCAATAAAAAGTTAGAAGTTAAATATTATAATAATGTACATTAATGAAAAACATTCTTGTTTTTAAATTTTACTATGATATATTTTTAATAGAATATAAAAAATTAGTATAACTCTGTTGATAGTAGAACAGTAATGAGGAGGAATAAATGGTTTTGACTGAGAGACAAAATAAAAATTCTTGCAATGTTAAAAAAGAAAGTTTCCCAGCATCAATGTTAGGGCGATGAGATTGCAGCAAGACTTCAAGTTACTAAATCAGCATTAAGAACAGATTTTTCTATTTTAACTGGCTTAAAAATTAATTATAGCAAAAACAAAATAGGGGCTACATTTATAATGAAAAAAATAAAAATAAAGTATGTAAAAAGAATTTATGAGCCCACAGAATTCTCTAGATATTAAAACTAGTGTTTATGATGCAATTATACATTTATTCAAATATGACTTAGGAACTTTAGTTGTGGTTGAAAATGAAAAATTAGCTGGAATAATTTCAAGAAAAGATTTATTGAAATGTTCTTTGAATGGTAAAAAAATATGGAAAAAATACCCGTGAGCATGGTTTATGACAAGAATGCCTAATATCGTGTGTTGTTATGAAGATGAAACCGTACTTGAAGCTACAAAAAAACTTATCGAACATAGAGATAGATTCTGTTCCGGTATTAAGACGAGAAAATGGAGCTTTATCTTTGGTTGGAAGATTTACGAAAAACAAATGTAATGAAATTATTTTATGAAGAATTAAAAGATAAAACAATCTAAGGAGCTGCAATGAATATAGAGATAAAGTATTTAGAGCTACTATCAAAAAGTTTTAAAAAAATATTGCTGAGACTTCAACAGAAATAATAAATTTACAAGCTATAATGAATCTTCCTAAGGGGACAGAACATTTTTATGACAGATATTCATGGAGAATATGAAGCATTTAATCACGTTATTAGAAATGGTTCTGGAACTGTTAGAATGAAAATTAATGATATTTATGGAGATAGTTTATCTGAAAACGAGAATTGGCAACTGTGATTTATTATCCAAAAAGAAAAAGTCGAACTTATGCAGGAAAAAAGAAAAATTTTTAATATCGATAAATGGATGATAATAACAATCGATAGACTTATCGAAGTGTGTAGACTGGTTTGTTCTAAATACACAAGATCCAAAGTTAGAAAAAGCTATGACTAAAGATTTTGAATATATTTTTACAAGAGCTTTTTATATGAAAAAAGAATTAGCAAACAAAAGAGAGTATGTAGATAGTATTATCGATACTATAATTGCCATTGATAGAGGAAAAAGAATTTATAATTGCAATAGCTGATTTGATACAAAGATTAAATATAGATCACCTCCATATTGTCGGAGATATTTATGATAGAGGTCCTCTTCCTCATCTTATCATGGATACTTTGGAAAAATTATCATACTGTTGACATTCAATGGGGTAATCATAATATTTTATGGGTAGGAGCTGCTCTTGGTAATAAAGCTTGCATTGCTAACGTTTTAAGAATTTGTTGTAGATATAACAATAATGATATTTTAGAAGAGGCTTATGGAATAAACTTATTACCTTTTTGCAACTTTTTGCAATGAAATATTATAGCAACGATCCTTGTAAAAATTTAGACCAAAAGAGGGAATAGATAATGATTTAATAGCACAGATGCATAAAGCTATAAGTGTAATTCAATTTAAAGTTGAGGGCTTTACTCAGAAAGAAATCCTGAATTTGGAATGTCTTCAAGAGAGTCTTTAAAGCATATTAATTATGAAAAAGGGACTATCAATTTTGAATGGTGTAGAATATCCTTTGAATGACACTAATTTTTCCAACTATGAATCCAAAAATCCTTTGGAACTTTTTAGAAGAAGAAGCAGAGCTTTTAGAAAAATTAAAAACAATCATTTAAAAGCTAGTGAAAAATTACAAAAACATATAAAACTTTTTGTTTTCTAAAGGTGGAATGTATTTAAAAACATAATTCTAATTTACTTTTTCATGCTTGCATACCTATGGAAGAAAATGGAGAAATTTTTCAGAGCTTTTTATAGAAGACAAATTCTATAAAAGGAAAAGAATTAATGGATAAAATTGAAAAATGTTGTGAGACTTGCCTATTACGATAGAAAAATACAGAAGTAAATAAAAAAATATTTAGATTTCCTTTGGTACTTATGGGCTGGAAGATTATCTCCTCTTTTTGGAAAAGATGTGATGAAAACTTTTGAAAGATATTTTATTGACGACAAAAACAACTCATAAAGAAATGAAAAATCCTTATCACAAAATTAATTAATGATGAAAAAGATTTGTGATAAAATTTTTGAAGAATTTGGATTAAATCCAAGAACTTCTCATATTATAAATGGGCATATACCTGTAAAAGTAAAAAGAAGGAGAAAGTCCTATACGGGCAAATGGAAAACTTTTAATAATTGATGGAGGTTTTTCAAGAGCTTATCAAACAACGACAGGGTATTGCTGGTTTGTACGCTTACATATAATTCTAACGATATGAAATTAGTATCACACTTAAAAATTTATTTCGAAAGAGGCAGCAATTAAAGATGGAGTAGATATGATTTCATCACATATTGTTGTTGAGAAAAAGTAAAAAGAATGAAAGTGAAAGATACAGATAAGGGTAAAGAAATTCAAAAATCAAATTAATGATTTAAAAATTACTCAAAGGCTTACCGACTTGGTCTTATAAAGTCGAATTAAATTTGTTTCCTTATTTTCCTTTCGAGACTGAGATAACATTGTTATTTCAGTTTCTTTTTGAGACTAATATTTTTAAATTATTAAAAATATCTATTTTTAATTTTATTGTGTAAATATTAAAAATAATTTGATATAATGAAATTGAAAAAGATCTTTTAAATTTATATATAAAAATTCTCTTCTATATTAAGAGATATAAATTAAAAATAATAGAGCTAAGATACTTTTTAATTGAAAGATATTAAAAATAAATATTTGTTTAATGAAAGATGAAGTAATGGAAACTGTAAAAATATCACGGACTGAAATATGAAATAAAAAGGAAGAGTTATGAATATACTTATTTTTAAGTCAAAAAATAAAAAGTGAAAAAGATACTATAAAAGATTTGAAAAACAATAATATTTATCTACTTAATAAAAGCAGAGAATTTTCATATAGAAATATAAAAATTAAAGGAAGAAAAAGATATACAGATAATAGTTAATAGAAATAAAGATAGTTTTTATTAAAAATGTATTCCCATTTTTAGGTATACCTATTGTTAATTTTTAAAGAACTAGAAAATAATTTGAGATGTAGAGAAATTATTACAAAGAAAAATTAGCATACAAGAACAGGAAAGATTTACCTGTCTTAATGTATCATAGAGTGACTGATAGCAAGAGAAGAAAAAGGCACTTATGATACTTATGTAACAAAAGAAAATTTTTGAAGAACAAATGAAATACTTGAAAGAAAATAATTATATAAGCCTTACTTTTAAGGATATTCAAAATGGAGAATATAAAAGATTTGACAAGGATAATATGTAATTATAACTTTTGATGATGGCTATAAAGATAATTTAAAAATGCTTTACCTATTTTTAAAAATATAATATGAAGATGGTTTTATTTTTAATTACAGGAGAAATACAATAAGTGGGATGCAGATGTCGATGATAGAGAAAAGAGATTTGATCTAATGACTGATGAAGAAGTTAGAGAATTGATTTCTTCTGGACTGGTAGAAATAGGAGGTCATACAACAGTTCATCTTGATATGCCTAATGCTGATCTAAAAATCATAGAAAGTGATTTGAAAACAATCAAATGAAAGTTTAGAGAAAATAACTGGATATAAACCTATTTCTTTTTGCATATCCTTGGGGAAATAGCACAAAGATGTCAGAAAGTAGTGAGAAATAGTGGTTATAGCTTTGCTGTTTCTACTGAAGAAGGAGCACCTTGCTTTTTCAGACGATTTATTTGAAATTGTTAGAGTCGGAGTGTACTCTGAAGATAATTTAGAGAAATTTAAAGAGAGTTAGTGGAAAATATCCATTTTATTAGAGAAAAGAAGAAAAAGAAATGAAAAATTTTAGAAATAAAATTAGAGGTTTTTAGGTCTAAAGAAAAATAAAAAGGGACTAAAGATATGAGTAGATTCGATTATGTTTGGTTTGGAAATTCTAAACCTGATAAAGTTTTAAAAATGTATGAAAGCTGGAGAAATAAATTACCGGGAGTATGAGAGTATTGAATGGAATGAAAATAATTTTAATGTTCAGAAATTAAAAGGAATAGATGAGAGAATGTTATAATAGAAAATTATGGGCTTTTTGTATCTGATTATGTAAGGATAAAAAGTATTATATAATTATGGAGGAATCTATTTAGATACAGATATGGAGATTGTAAAAACTTGATAATCTTTTAGATGCAGATATGTTTTAGGATATGAAAATGAAGATACAATGAGGTTTTTGGAATTGTTGGAGTAAAAGCCTAAACATAAGATATTTGAAAAATGTATAATTTTATCAAGACGAGATATGGAAATCTCATTACATATAATTACAAGTATTTTTACAGAAATTTTAGTAGAAAGAGTATGATGGAAAATATGAAGAAAAATAATATAAAGATATATCCACGGGAATATTTTTATCCATTTAATCATCGATGAAGAATTTACTCCTAAATGTATAACGGAAAAATACTTATGCTATACATTGGTGGGGAAAAAGTTGGAAGAAAAATCCAAAAAGTATATTTTTAAAATATAAGCATCTTCCTTTTTGGGAAAAATATCCAGAAACATATATCAAAACTAATAAATTATTATTTTTAAAAAATTTTATTTAATTTCAGAAAGGGATAGAATGTTAAAGTTAAACTCATATAAGGATTTAAATATTTTTCTATTTTTGAAGATGAGAATCTTAGAAATGCTATAAATGTAATTGATAAAAATTACTACCATATCTGAAGTCATAAAAGGATACTAAAAAGGAACTATGTTGCTCTAATAGAAATTGAAGGTAAAAAGTATATTTATAAAGAACCAAGAAATGAATTTAGAATACCCCAAAAGACAATTCACAACTCTTTTTAAAAAGGAAGCTCTTTACAACTTTAGTTAATATTAATAATATAATAGAATTAGGAATTAAAGACTTTTGTTAAAACCATTGAGTGGTAGTTAATAAGAGAAAAATGGATTTATAGTTTTTCTTTTTCCTTATGGAGTATGCTCAGGTGAAGATAATAGAAAAAATTTAGATTTAATAGTAAAAAGAATGCAAGAAATTCATAAATTAGGGATATTATCATGGTGATTTTAATCCAGGAAATTTTTTAGTGGAAAATAGTAAAATTCATATACTGGACACACAAGGTAAAAATGTTTTTGGTAATTATAGAGCTCATTATGATATGATAACAATGAAATATGAATCTTACGAAGAGATGAAAATATCCTTATAAAGAAAAATTTTCTTTTATTATCTAGCTTATGGAATAAAGATGTTTAAAAAGATACCACTAGTTATGAAAAATTAAAGAATTTAAAAGAAGATTTAAGAGATAAAGGGTTGGAAAAATATAGGAGATATTATGACAGTAGGAATTTTTGATAAATATTTAGAAGATAAAGGGAGATTTTGGAGAGTGTGTAGTAATCATAAAAATAAAATGGTTGTTTATAAAGAAGAGATTGAAGGCTCTCTGTATTATATAATATATTCATATGGAAAAAGAAAAATAAGAGTTGCTTTTGGACTTTTTAAATGACAGGTCTAAAACATTATCAAAAAGTAACAAATATATTGGATAAATTTACCTTACGTAAAATTAGAATATGCAAAACATAGAAAGAAATCTTTTTGAAAGAACATCATAATAGTTACAAAAGATGCCGAGATACATTTGAAAAATATCTAATTGATTTTTGATAAAGAATTAATAAAATCTTTTTATAATTTTTATAATATTGGTTAAAAATAAAAATTTATCCAATAGACTACAATACTGGAGGGATGTTGGTAGATAAATATGGAATAGCTAGATTGACTGATTTTTGATGATTACAGAACAAATACATTTTTAACTTTAAATTTAAAGAAAAGATTGTTGAGAAATTTACACAGAATATATCTTGAGGAAAAAGAACAAAAAGAATGTGAAGAATTTTTAAAAACAGAAATAAAAATGTTGTCAGACAATTAGGATGGGAAAATTTAAATTGATTTGGAGGAATAAATGATTTTTGCAGAATCTATGGAAAGAAAAATAAATATTTAAGTTTCTTTAATGAGATAGTACTTTATATCTATGTCGTTTCAGCATTTTTAGCTCAAAAGTTAATATGAAAGTTGGATATGTCTTATTAATAGCTACGATAATAAATTTATATTTTTAATAGAGATAATTTAAAATATATTAATATATATTTGGTGCTTTATTATTAATTTTTATATTAGGTTGCCTTGGAATTATATATCTGCTGGCTTTGTCGGATTAAATAAATTTATTAATATGAATGGAAAGTTTTATTTATGGAATTGCCTTTTTGATGCTCCTACCTAATGTAAAAAGAGAGTGAATATTTTTATCTTTTTGCGGTAAATGTTTTAAGTTTAATATATATAAGGAAAATTTATCATATATCTTGTTAGATGACTTAGGAAGAGTTAGAATAATTTTTATTATTGGGTTGGGATGTATATATCATTCCTAGCTTTTAGATAAGATAATGAAAAAATTTAAAAATATATATCTATTTCTTTTTCTAATATTCCCATTTTTAGCCTTAGGAAAAGGCAGAAAAGCAGAATGGGATTTTTGGGAATAATTTTTGTATAATTTTCTATTTTACATTAAAGATTGTGGAAGATAGAAAGAATTTTAAAAAATACTTATTTTAACTTTAATTGTAACAATAATTGTAACAATAAGTTTTAAATTTATACCTTCAAATTATATTGAAAGAATAAAAACCTCTTTTAATACGACTACTAATATGAGTAATAAAGATAGAGTTGTTATGTGGAAAGCAGGAGTAGAGATATATAAGAAAAACTATATTTGGGGAGTAGGAAGTGCTCCAAAAATATTCACCCTCTTGTTCAAGAGTATGTAAGAGAAAATGTTCAAGAAGAAGCATTAAGAGATGAGTTTTTAAGAGAACCTAGATTTGCAAAACTTCATAATATGTATCTTGATGTAGAGGGACAGAATTTTAGAATTTTATTCTTAATTTTATTCTTCTATATCATACCGTTGGAGTTTTTAAGGTCTAAAAATTCTGAGAGACATCTCAGCATCAGTTATAATATTTTTATTATTTTTATGGTTTAAGTTGGAGTCTGTGGACAGATTTTTGGAATAAGCCAAGTGTTATTCTATATATTTTAGCTATTATGTTATATAATTTAAAGGAAGAAAAAGTACAATTTATAATTAAGGAGAAAAGAGTTATGTTTACAAATAAAAGATTAAAAATTTGTTATTTTTATCACAACTCTTTTTATATACTTTTTATTTATTTGATTAAAAATTTATATTAGTTATAATCCAAAAAGAATTGGTGGAAAAAATATAAATTATAGTCAGGTAGTTTTTAGACAGAAGAGGAGTTATACTCTCTGTATTTTTGAACGATAAGGAAGAGTTCCATTTGAAGTACGATGGAGAAATTCCAGAGACATTAAAAACCGCTGTGATAAATTATGAAGACAAAAATTTTATTCACATTTGGGAGTGGATTATCCAGAATAGTAAAATCATTTTTAATAATTTATTTGGTGGGAAAAAGATGGGGAGCAAGTACTATAAGTATGCAGGTAGTCAAGGTTCTTGAGCCAGCTAAAAGAATCATATTTTAATAAACTTATAGAAATCGTAAAAAGCATACAAATTAGAAAACGAATTTTCTAAGGAGGAAATTTTAAAAATATATTTGAATAATGCCCCTTATGGATCAAATATTGTTGGGTATTCAACAACAATAAAATGTATTTTAATAAAAATGTAAATGATTTGAGCTATGCAGAAAGCAAGTTTGCTTGCAGTTTTACCGAATTCTCCAGGAATATTAAATTTAAAAAGAATAATGATAAATTAGAAGCTAAAAGAAACAGACTCTTAAAAACTTTTGTTAGATAGAAATTTAATTGATGAAAGGCAGTATAAGTTTAGTCTGAGAAAAATTTCTACAAAAATTTATTACTATGACAAAAGCTCCACAATTTTCAATATTTTTAAAAATAAACACAAAGATAAAATTATAAAATCAACACTTTGATTATAAATTACATGGAACAGATAGTTTTTGAATATTCAAGTTCGATGAAAAATATTGGAATAAATAATGCTGCAGTTTTAGTTTTAAATAATAAAACAAAAAGAAGTTTTAGCTTATGTTGCTTCACAGGATTTCAATGATAAGAAAAATAATGGAGATAGATGGTCTTCAAGCTAAAAAGAGCTCCCAGCATCTTTACTAAAACCTATTTGTTTTATCTATTGATGAAGGACTTATCGTTCCTGATAGTATTTATCCAGACGTACCTATATTTTTGGAAATTTCTATCCAAAAAATTCGAATAATAAATTTACAGGTATGGTTCTGGAATTGAAGAGGCCTTACAAAATCCTTGAATATACCCTTCGTAAAAACTTTTATCTGATTATGGTGTGGATAAATTTTTATTATTTTTAGAAGATAATGATAAATATCCTGAAAAGTAGTTTTGATAAATTTGGCTTATCTTTGATTTTAGGAACAAGAGATGAGAGCTGTTGATATTGCAAAATTATATATGGGGCTTTGCAAAATTATGGAGATTTCAGACTTAAAAATACGTTTTAGATGAAGATCAACTTAAAACTCACAAAAGGATTTTCTAAAGGAGCTTCATATATAACTGAGACACTTTAACAAGAGTTGTACGTCCAGGGAATGAAAAAATTTATATACAAGAGAGAGACCTATCTCCTGGAAAAACAGGTACAAAGCTATGGAATGAAAGATGCTTGGTCTGTAGGGAGTTAGTCCCGATTATACAGTGCTCGTGTGGTTAGAGAATTTTAATCAGAAACCAATTTTCTTTATCTGGAGTTGAAACTGCAGGTAATTTACTTTTTCAGAATTTTTAATGTTGTAGATCTACATTCAAAAACTTTGAAAAACCGGTTAATGATTTAAAAAGAAATAGAAATTGATGAGAAAAACAGGTTACAGAAAAATTTTTATGAAGTAGAGAGTAAAGAAAGTTTTATATCCCAAAGATGCAAATTACTTCAATCTCCCCATATTATATATATTTGTAGACGAAAAATAATATAGAAATTGATTCAGAAACTCAAATTTTGATAAGAGAATTGAAAAATTGTGATAGAATATCCGATAGAAGTGGCGAACTATTATTTTTAAAATGGAGTCAAAGAAAAATAAAAGTGTAAAAATTGCATATCAAGTCAAGACTTAAAAATATTCGTTCCGAGAGTTTTGATGGTTATATTTCTGTAAAATTATATAATCCTAATAATGAATTTGTATACTGGTATATAAATCGAAAGTTACATTGGCTTTTCAAATGAGAGTGAAAAATTTTTAGAGCTTGATGCAGGAGGAGCATAAATTAACAATAGTTACTGAAGATGGAAAAACAGATGAGAGTTAAATTTAAAATAAATAAGAGGTAGAGAATGATAGAATTTTTATTGCAAAAGAACAAATGCTTGAGAGAAAACACAAAAGTATTTTGTCAATTTTAGGAGTTCTAATTGGAATAACAGTTTTAATGGTATCTTTGGGAGATCAAATGGTTTGGATAAAAATATGATAAATAGTATTTTATCATTGACAAGTCATCGTGACAGTATATTCTCCAGAAAATATTTCTGATTATCAAAAATATTCAGAAGAAAATAGAAAAATAAAAAGGTGTTAAGGGAGTCGTTCCTACGATTGAGACTCAAGGGATAATAAAATATGAAGGATATTTTGAGCCTTATGTTGCTGGAGTAAAAAGTAGTGGGATACAATTTAGAAAGCTTTAACTTCAATGAAGTTAGATGACTATATAATTTCTGGAAAGGTTGATTTAGAAGATAAAAGGGAATTTTGATAGGAAAAGAATTGGCAGCAACTACTGGGAGCAACAGTTGGAGATAAAATTAAACTTGTTACATCAGAAAATACAGAAATCGAAATGAATATTGTAGGAATTTTTCAAAGTGGTTTTTATGAATATGATGTAAATCTTGTAATAATTCCTCTTATCACAGCTCAATATATAACTTATTCGAATGATACGGTTGGAAGATTGAATGTAAGGCTAGACGATCCCTATGATGCACCAAAACTTATAAACGAAATATCTGAAAAATTCCTAATAATTTCTTCTTAAATACTTGGGGAGATCAAAACAGAGCTTTGTTATCGGCACTGACTTTTAGAAAAAAACTATAATGTTAGTGGTATTCTCTCTATAGCTATAGTAGCTGGCTTTTTAATTTGGATCACTTTAAACACTTTAGTTAGAGAAAAACAAAAAGATATTGGAATTATGAGAGCAATGGGATTTTCTATATTATACTGATATTTTAATTCAGAGGTCTTGTTCTTGGTTTGATTGGAATAATAATAGGAATAATTTTATCCTTGGTTATGCTTTACTATATATATTATGCAGTAGATTTGGTGGCAAATATTTACTATATCAGAAGCATACCGATTGAAATTTCTTTAAAGGAAATTTCAACAATAGTTGAGAGCAAATTTATAATAATTTTTAATCTCTAGTATTTTTCCCTGCTTACAGAGCAGCTAAACTTGAAAACGTGGAGGCTCTTAGATATGAATAAAGATATAATAATGAAATTAGAAGATGTGGATAAATTTTATAATGAAACTGGACACAAGCTACATATTTTAAGAAAATTAAATTTTTGAAGTAGGAGAGTTTGTATCAATTTTTAGGAAAAATCTGGTTCAGGAAAAATCAACTCTTTTTGAATGTAATGGGACTTTTTAGATAAAAATAGATTCTGGAAAAATTTGGATAAATGATAGAGAAGTCAGTTCTTTAAGTGAAGATGAAAGAAACAATATAAAATAATTTTTAGGTTTTGTATTTCAATTTCATTATTTAATGAGTGAATTTACAGCACTTGAAAATGTTATGATACCTGCTCTTTTAAATAATTTTCATAAAAATGTGATAGAAAAAGAAGCAAAATTTACTTGAAATTGTCGGACTAGCTGAAAGAATGAAACATAAAGCCAAATCAATTATCAGGTGGAGAAAACAAAAGGGTAGCTATAGCAAAGGGCAATGATAAACAAAAACCAAGTTTAATTTTTAGCTGATGAACCTACAGGAAATTTGGATGAGGATACAAGTGAAATGATATTTTCACTTTTTATTAACAAAGAACATAATCAAAAGTATTGTTGTAGTAACTCATCACGAGATTTATCTCAAGTTACAGATAGACAAATTTATTTAAAAAGGAATACTTGAATAAAATTTTCATTTGATATTCATTTTTATATATTAAAAATTTTAATAGAATATTTTAAGGAGAGTGTTTGAAATAAAAATTTTAGTTGTTGAAGACGAAAAGATTTAAATAATATATTACTAAACATTTGATAATTTCTCTGTTGACTCTGTTTTTGATGGAGAGGAAGCAATAGATTTTTGGAATATGGTTCTTATGATTTAGTAATACTTGATGTAATGATGCCAAAGATGAACGGTTATGAGGTTGTTAAACATCTAAGAGAAAATAAGAATGAGACAGCAGTTTAATGTTAACGGCTAAAGACGGAGTAGAAGATAAAGTGAAAGGTTTAGACTTGGGTGCCGATGATTATTTGATAAAAGCCTTTTGATTTCCACAGAACTTTTTAGCAAGAATTAGAGCAATAGTAAGAAGAAAAATATGGTAATACATCTAACGAAATAAAGGTGGCAGACTTAGTTGTTGATACAACTAAAAACTTGTCACAAGAGCTGGTAAAAATATTGAATTAACTGGAAAAGAATATGAAGTACTTGAATATTTAATACAAAATAAAGGTCACGTATTGAGTAGGGATCAAATCAGAGATGGAGCTTGGGACTATGGTTACGAGGGAGAATCAAATATAATTGATGTACTTATAAAGAATATTCGTAAAAAGATTGAACTTGAGGAGTTCTAAACCTTTGATACATACAAAAGAGGTCTGGGTTATGTTCTTAAAGAAGATGAATAAAATTTTTGATAAATTTATTTTTGAGCATTCCTATTACAGTAAGAGTAACAGCTTGGTACACATTTTTTATTGTAATCCTTTTTGCAATAATTTTATCGTCAGCTTTTTATATTGAAAATAAATTGATAAGTGATATCAGTACAAAAATCTTGTTGAAACTATGGATAAAAATTTATCATCAGTCCAGATGAATTTGAAGATTTTGATGATGGAATTTATTTCATAAAAATATGATGAACAAAAATAGAATAATTGCAGGAAAGTTACCAAAAAGATTTCAATATTGGATTACCTTTTTCTATAGAAGACATAAATGAATTTCAAATAAATAATAAGAAATTTTTATACTATGATGTAAAAATGAAAAATTCTCAAGAATGGGTAAGAGGAGTTTTTCCTATCAGTAAGTTTCAAAAAGAAATTCATACTTTACTCTATATAATTTTTGGTTTTAAGTCCTATAATTTTTGATTTTAATTCTTTATGGTGGACACAAAATTTTGAAAAAGCATTTAAGCCGATAATTTCAGATACAGCTCTTGAAATAGTAAAAAATTTTTCTAAGAGAATAAGAATAGGCTATGGTAAGGATGAGATTTATAAGATTGCTTCAACATTCAATGAAATGCTCGATAGCTTAGAAGGAACTTTTATTCAGGAGAAAACAATTTAGCTCCGATGCTTCACACGAACTTAGGGACGCCAATTACCGTAATTTTTAGCAGAAAGTGATTACGCTTTAAAAATATGCTGATACTTTAGAAGAAGCAAAAGAGTCTTTGGAAGTTATCGATAGGCAATCAAAAAGATGTCAAATTTAATAAATCAAATTATGGAACTATCTCGTCTTGAAAAACAAAAAGATATCGAAAAGGAAAAACTAAATTTTTCAGCTATAGTTAATCAAATACTTTTTAGATTATAAAAATTTATTAGAACAGATAAAATTAATTTCTAATATTCAAGAAAAATTTAGAAGTTTTTGGAAATAAAACTATCTAGAAAGAGTATTTATAAACTTTTTCAATAATGCTATGAAATTTACAGAAGATACCATAATTGTAAATTTTTACAAAGAGAAGATGATGAAATTATTTTAGAAGTTAAAGATAATGGAATTGGTTTATCTGAAGAAGACAAAGCAAAAGAGTCTGGGATAGATTTTATCAAGTGAGTGATTCAAGAAACAAGGAAGAAAATAAAAGGAAGTGGTTTAGGACTTTCAATGGTATTGCAGAGCTTCACTCAGCTGAAATTTTTGTTGAAGGTGAACTTGGAAAAAGGAGCAAGCTTTAAGATAAAATTTAAAAATAAAAATATAAAAAGAACTCGAAAGGTTCTTTTTGTTTTTAGAACAAAAAGTATCATCTAAAAAAAGCGAAAAATAAAATTAAACAATCTATTTGACATTAATTTTAAAAAGTGATATATAGTAGCTATATAAAAATGTGCTCGTGAACATTTTTGTGAAAAATTTTTAGGAGATGAGATTATGTTAAGAAAATTTAAATTTTTGTTAGTCTTTTTAGTTTTATTTTTCTGTAGGTTATGCTTCCGAAAAATTTCAAATGTCGAAAATACAAGACTAGTTTGGGATTATGCTGGAAGTTTGCCTGCACAAAAAGGTTACGATGAAAATATTGGAACAGCTGGATTACTACAAGGAACAATTTGGAATTATATTGTTGTTGGAGGAGGAGCAAATTTCCCAGTAGCTTTAGAAAAAGGTGGAGTTACTCACAAAGATATTTATCTTTTTATTGGATGAAGGTGGAAAAATTAAAAACTGTTGATCAAATTCAATTAGATTATCCAATAGGATACGGAGCATCCGTAAGTGCTAGAAAAGAAGGAGCAATTTATTACTTAGGTGGAAGCCCAGATGCAGAGCATTCAAGAGATGTTTTAAAGAGTTATGGTAAAAGGAGATAAATTAGTTACAGATATTTATGGAAAAATTGCCTTTAGCTTTTTGAAAATGGAGTAGCTCAATATGTAGATGGAAAAATTTATTATGGTGTTGGAAAAATAGAAAATGATGAAGGAAAAACTGTAAATAGTAACAGATTTTTGTCTTCGATACACAAACAAAAGAAACAAAAAGAATTAGCTCCATTCCTGGAGAACCAAGACAACAAACTATTGGACAAATTTTTAAATGGTAAATTTTATGTTTTCAGATGGAGGATCAAATGTATCTTATGTGAGATGGATATGCTTATGATTTCAAGACAAACACTTGGACAAAAGTTGCAGATGTTATGGTAAATGGAAAACCTACATTATTGTTGGGAGCAAATTCAGTAAAAATAGCTTATAACAAAATGTTAGTTATAGGGTGGATTTGATTATGATTTATGGAATTCTGCAAATAAAAATCTTTCTGAATTAAAAATACGAAGAAACATTGAAAGTATATAAAGAAAATTATTTTGGTGCTGAACCTAAATCATATAACTGGAATAGAAAAGTATTAGTATACAATGCAACTACAAATAAATGGAAAGCTATAGGTGAAGTTCCATTTGATGCACCTTAATGGAGCAGCATTACTATTATTGCACGATAATATTTTACTCAATAAATGGAGAAATAAAACCTGGTGTAAGAACTGAAAGAATGTTCAAAGGGTATATTATAGAAAAAGTAAGAGGACAAAATTATGGTTACTCAAAAGGAGCTTGCTTCTAGTTTAGGAGTGAGTCGTACAACGATAGCAAAGAGCTATAAATGATGATCCAAATATCAAGGCAGAAACAAAAAGAAAAATTTTGAAAAAGCTAAAGAAATTAGGGATATGATTATGCAGGAAGTCTACTTGCTAGTAAGAAAAAGTTGTCTCACTGTTTTACTGTTGAATCAAGAAATAAATATTATAATGAGCAAATAAAAAAGGGTATGAAAAAGCCAAAAAGAATATAAGCATTATAATTTAGAGATTATTGAAATAACAACAGGTATAAACGATCCTAAAAAGAGCAATCAAAGGAATTGGAAAAACTTTTAAAATCAAATATGCAAGTGGACGGAATAATAATAATTCCCTTAGATAAGGAAAAAAATTTTAACAATGTTAGCTCATATTTAGATAAAAATAAATGTTGTGACAATAAGTATAGATGACATAATAGCTTATGTTGGTACTGATTACCAAAAAAATGTGGAAAAATTGCCGCTGAGTTGTTATCTAAAATTTTTATTAAAAATGAAAAATATTAGTTCTTGATAATGGAGATGATAATATTTCTTCAAAAATATTATTTAAAATGGATTTTTAGAAAAAGCAAAAAGATGAAAAATTTAAACATATTTTGGATCCAATTAAAAATGGAGTCGAAGACAGTGTTGAATATATAAAAAGAAATATGTTACACAGAAAAATTTCATCAGTTTTTATAAATAGATATGCTCAAGATATTTTTATTGGAATTGCCAGACGAAATAATAAGAACTCAAAAATAGTTACGACCGGTATAGGAAATAGAATAAGAAAGTTGATAAATGAGAAAAATTTTTAGCAACGATAGCAGATGATATTTATGATACTGGATATAAAAGCATATCAATTGATGATAAAATCGTTTGTATAAAAATAATGGGAAAAAAAGGCTGAAAAATAATTTTTAGAGCCTCAAATCTTACTTATGGAAAATTTAAAATAAAACTTTAAAAATAAATAGGAGGAATTTTTATGAAAAATGAATTTATTTAAAATGGCAATTTTATTTGGAGTGATGTCAACATCAGCTTTTTGCAGCAAAGTATAATTTAAGAATGGGAATGACTGCAACAACTTCTCAAAACGAATACAAAGCTGCTAAGTATTTGCAAAAGAATTGAAAGCAAGATCTAAAGGAGAAATTGAACTAAAAATTATATCCATCTGCTCAATTAGGTGAGATGACTTAGCTATGATGCAACAATTAGAAGGAGGAGCATTAGATTTTACTTTCTCTGAAACTGGAAGATTTTCAACTTTCTTCCCAGAAGCTGAAGTATTTACTTTTACCTTACGATGATAAAAAGATTTTAATCATATGAAAAAGCTGTAAATACAAAAATTTGGTAAAGACTTATTCAAAAAGTTCACGATAAAAAGGAATGACTGTTCTTGCTCAAGCTATACAATGGAACTAGAGAAACTACATCTAATAGACCAATAAAAACTTTAGCTGATATGAAAGGAATGAAATTGAGAGTTCCAGGAGCAGCAGCAAACCTAGCTTATGCTAAATATACTGGAGCAGCTCCTACACCAATGGCTTTCTCCGAAGTTTACTTAGCATTACAAACAAACTCTGTTGATGGACAAGAAAAACCCATTATCAACAATTAAAGCTCAAAAATTCTATGAAGTACAAAAATATTTAGCTAATGACTAATCATATATTAAATGACCAATTATATCTTGTAAGTAACATGACTATGGAAGATTTACCAGCAAATTTACAAAAAGTTGTTTACGAATCTGCAAAAGTTGCCGCTGATTATCATACAAAAATTATTTATGGACGAAGAAAATCTCTAAAAGATTTCTTCAAATCTAAAGGTGTAACTATAACTGAACCAGCTCTTGAACCATTTTGAAAAAAGCTATGAAACCTTTCTATGATGAATATACAAAAGAAAAATGGAAAGGTTGGAGAAGATGCTATAAAAAGCAATCCAAGCTGTTAAATAACATAAACGAAAAAAGGGGTAATAAATGAAATTTTTAATAAGTTAGAAGAATGGATAGGTGGAAGCCTATTTATAGCAATGCTTGTAATACTTGTTATGCAAATATTTGCAAGACAAGTTTTAGATAGCCCTCTTATTTGGAGTGAGGAACTATCAAGATTGATATTTGTTTATGTTGGAATGCTTGGGGGTAAGTATGGGGATAAGAAGTCAACAACATATTTTTTTATAGACTTCTTGTATACTAAATTTCCAAAATCTATGCAAAAAGTTGTGTTTACTATAATACAATTTTTAATCTTAGGTTGTTTAATTTTCTTCTTATATTTTTGGATATTATTTATTCCTTCAAAAAGAAGAAGTTGAAATTGTTTCATTGGGAATTTCAATGAAATGGATGTATTTAGCTCTACCTTTAATTACGATTTTAATGTTAGTAAGATTTTTATCAAGCATATAGTGAAAATTATGAAAAAGGTACTGTATGCTTAAAACCAGTTATTATGTTAGCTATAATGGTAATTTTTAGTTATAATAACAGTTGTAAAAACCAGATTTATTTAGAGTGTTCAGATTGTATGAATATTTTGATTTTTGGAGAAGCAGCAGTTTATTATGCTTTAGTTGGATGGTTAATAATGATATTCTTTGGAGTACCTGTAGGATGGTCGTTACTTATAGCAACTGTTTTCTATTTCGCAATAACAAAATGGAGAGTTGTTTATTTTGCATCTGACAAATTAGTTTATAGTTTGGATAGTTTCAGCTTGTTAAGTGTTCCCTTCTTCATTTTTGACAGGAATTTTGATGAATGGAGCTGGAATTACTGAAAGAATATTTAACTTTGCAAAAGCAATGTTAGGACACTATACTGGTGGAATGGGACATGTAAATGTTGCAGCTAGTTTGATTTTCTCGGGAATGTCAGGATCAGCTATTGCCGATGCAGGTGGTCTTGGACAACTTGAAATAAAAGCAATGAGAGATGAAGGTTATGATGATGATATTTGTGGAGGGTTAACAGCTGCATCTTGTATCATAGGGAATGCTTTAGTTCCTCCAAGCATCAGTATGATTATATACGGAGTTATTGCAAACCAATCAATAGCAAAATTATTCTTATCAGGTTTCAGTACCTGGTTTCTTGACAACAATAGCTCTTATGATAATGAACTATTTTGTTTGTAAGAAGAGAGGATATAAAAAGCTGTAAAAGCAACTCCAAAAGAAAGATGGATGGCTTTTTAAAAAGATCGTTTTTGGGCATTATTAACACCATTTATTATAATCGGTGGAATTTTTCTCAGGAATATTTACGCCTACAGAAGCAGCCGTTATTGCTACATTCTATTCAATAATTTTAGGTGGACTTATTTATAAAGAATTGACTTTAAAATCATTCTTCGGACACTGTGTCGAAGCGGTTGCAATAAGTGGAGTAACTGTTCTTATGATAATGACTGTTACATTCTTTGGAATATCATAGCAAGAGAACAAGTTGCCATGAGAATTGCCGAAGTATTCTTGAAATTTGCGACATCACCTATAACAGTTTTTAATTATGATAAACTTATTATTGTTATTCTTAGGAATGTTCATAGATGCTTTAGCATTACAATTTTAGTATTGCCAATGTTAATTCCTGTTGCAGAACAAGTTGGAATGAGATCTTGTATTCTTCGGAGTTATGACAACATTAAATATGATGATAGAATTTTTAACACCACCTATGGGAATGGCATTATTCGTTGTTGCTCAAGTTGGAAAGATGAGTGTAAGTACAGTTGCAGAAGGGAGTTTTCCATTCTTGTTACCAATTTTGATAACATTAATAATAATAACAGTATTCCCACAAATAGTATTGTTCTTGCCTAATTTAATTATGCCTTAAAATTAGGAGGATAATTAGTTATGATTTTAGCAATAGATATTGGTGGAACAATGATAAAATATGGCTTGGTAACTTTGGAAGGAGAAGTTATTACAAGTGATAAGGTGGATACTCAAGCAGAAAAGGGATTGGAAAAATATTTTAAATAAAAATAGACATCATATACAATAACTTTAAAGACAGAAATTTATTGGGAATTGCAGTATCAGGTACAGGTCAAATAAATGGAGAAATTGGGAAAGTGATGAGGGGTAACCCTATCATTCCCGAATGGATAGGAACAAATTTGGTTGAAATTTTTAGATATGACTTGCCTACTATATTAGAAAAATGATGTCAATTGTGCAGCTCTCGGTGAAAAATGGAAAGGTGCTGGAAAAATTTAAGTGATTTTCTTTGCCTAACAGTTGGAACTGGAATTGGTGGAGGAATTATTTTTAAATAATGAACTTTTCAGAGGAAAAAATTTTTGTTGCTGGAGAGTTTGGACATATTTTGATAAGAAAAGGAGAGTTTGAAAAGTTTGCATCAACCTCTGCATTAGTTAGAATAGTTAAAGAAAAAAACTGGAAAGACATTGAATGGAAAAAAGAAATTTTTGATTTAGAAAAATGGTTCTGAGGAAATCAAAAAAATATAGTTGTTGAATGGATAGAAAAATTTAACTGATGGACTTTCAAGCTTAGTTTATTCTTTTTAACCCAGATAATATAATATTAGGTGGAGGTGTTATTGAACAAGGAGATCCACTTATGAAAAAGAATAAGGAAAAGTTTGAATAAAAAGTAGGGATCTATGTTTTAGTGAAAAATTAAATATAAGTCATGTTGAACTTGGAAATAATGCAGGTATGTTGGGGAGCAGCTTATCTTCTTTTTAGAAAAATAAAAAGGATAAAAAGGAATGGAGGAAAAATGAAAGGGATTTATTCTGGCTTTAATGGTTCCATACAATGAAGATGGAAGTATTAATGAAAAAGGATTGAGGAGAAATTGTAAGATATAATATTGATAAAATGGGTGTAGATGGACTTTATGTTGGTGGAAGTACAGGAGAAAACTTTATGATTTCTACTGAAGAAAAGAAAAAGTTTTTGAAATTGCTATTGATGAAGCTAAAGATGCAGTTCATTTGATTGCACAAGTTGGAAGTATCAACTTACACGAAGCTGTTGAATTAGGAAAAATATGTAACAAAAATTAGGATATAAATGCTTATCAGCAGTTACACCATTTTATTACAAATTTGATTTTGAAGAAATAAAAGATTATTATGAAACAATAGTTAGAGAAACAGGAAACTATATGGTTATATACTCGATTCCTTTCTTAACTGGAGTTAATATGAGTCTTTCTCAATTCGGAGAATTATTTAAAAATGAAAATTATCGGAGTTAAATTTACTGCAGGAGATTTCTATTTATTAGAAAGAGTTAGAAAAGCTTTCCCTGATAAATTAATCTTTGCAGGTTTTTGATGAAATGTTGTTACCTGCAACAGTTTTAGAAAGTGTTGACGGTGCAATAGGAAGCTACATACAATGTAAATGGAATTAGAGCTAAGAAAATATTTGAATTGGCAAAACAATCAAAAATTGCTGAAGCTTTAGAAATTCAAACTATGTAACAAACGATTTAATAGAAGGAATTTTATCTAATGGTCTATATCAAACAATAAAAAGAAATTTTAAAAACTAGAAGGTGTAGATGCTGGATATTGTAGAAAACCTATGATTGGAGAAAAAACAAGTTGAATTTGCAAAAGAATTACATAAAAAAATTTTTAGAAGCTAACTAGAGGTAGAAAAATGAATAAAGTTTTTAGAAAACATAAAGGAAAAATTAATTGTTTCATGTCAGGCTCTTGAAGATGAACCTCTACATAGCTCTTTCATTATGGGAGAATGGCTTATGCTGCATTTGTTGGTGGAGGCAGGGGAATAAAGAGCAAACACAGTTGCTGACATAAAAGAAATTAAAAGTAATGTTTCCTTGCCAATAATTGGAATTATCAAAAAAAGTTTATGGAAATTGTAATGTATATATCACTCCAACTATGAAAGAAATTTGAAGAACTTGTTGCTGAAGGTGTTGATATCATAGCCATCGATGCAACAAAAGAGAAAGACCTGATAAAAAAGAGTTTGAAAGATTTTTGTGGAAGAAATAAAAGAAAAATATCCAAATCAAATAATAATGGCAGATGTATCTTCTGATGAGGAAGCTAGATATGCTGAAGAAATTGGTTTTGATATTGTTGGAACAACTCTTGTTGGTTACACAGATTATACAAAAAGGAAATGATCCTTTAACTGAACTTGAAAAAGTTATAAAATCTGTAAAAATTCCTATCATAGCTGAGAAATATGGATACACCTGCAAAAAGCGAGAAAAAGCACTTGACTTAGGAGCTTATGCCGTTGTTGTTGGTGGAGCAATTACAAGACCTCAACAAATAACTAAAAATTTGTAGATGAAATAAATAAATAAATAAACTAGGGTTGTATAATAAATGGTGTTGATAGAAGAATTTCTATCAATGCCATTTTTAATAAAAAGTTGAGACAATAAAATTTTCCTGTTAAAATTAAATCGCTTAAAAAATAACTCAAAAAGGAAGTGATTTCATTGTCTCTATCTAATTTTATCAAAACTATCTTTAAATATTCAAGATGATAATATTTCTTTTCCAGAAGAAGAATATTACCAACTTATTCAAAAAGGTGCTCATCTAATTAAACTTTTTAAAGTTTCTTAAGTCTGATTACTGCGCTTGTCCCCACTGTAATTCTAAGAATATTGTTAAAAATGGTTCAAGAATTCGTAAAATTAAATATATTCCTATTCAAAATTACAATATTGAACTTGAACTTAATGTACAAAGGCATATTTGCAAGGAATGTAAAAACTTTTTCAGCTTCCACTAATATAGTTAGTGATAACTCTAGTATATCTAATAATCTTAAATATACTGTTGCACTTGAACTTCAAAAATATTTCTCTTACATCTATTGCTAAGAGATACAATATTTCTATTTCCTCTGTTCAAAGAATTATGGATAACTGTTATTCTGATTTTAAAAGTTAATAAAGAATATTTACCTGAAGCTATTTGTATTGATGAATTTAAGTCTGTTAAAAAAATATTGATGGCGCTATGTCTTTTTGTTTTTGCTGACTATCAAAGTAAAAAGTATTATTGATGTTGTAGAAGATAGAAGACTTCACTCTCTTACAGAATATTTTTTTCAAGATTTTCTTTAGAGGTAAGAAATAATGTAAAAATATATTTGCATGGATATGTATACTCCGTATATTAGTTTAGTTAATTCTATTTTTTTCCTAATACAAAAATAGTGATAGATAAATTTCATATTGTTAATCTTGTGAATAGAGCATTCAATCAAACTAGAATATCTATTATGAATTCTATTCAGGATGACTCATTAAAAAGGAAAATTTAAAACTATTCTGGAAATCATTACTAAAATACTATCCTGATCTTTGTCAAGTAAACTATTACTGCCAAAGTTTTTAAGCGCAAACTTAGTAGTAAAGATAAAGTAGATTATCTTTTTAGAAAAAGCCCTGAATTAGAAGCTAACTTTAATGTATATCAAGATATTATTCAAGCAATTAGGGATAATAACTTTAAAAAGATTTGAAAGTATAGTTAAAAATATTTAGCTAATAAAGAAAAAGATTTCTAAGAAAATGATAATAGCGCTAAGAACTTTAAAAATATATGAAGTATATTGAGAATATGTTTTGAATCAAATATTACTAATGGAGTTATAGAAGGTTTAAATAATAAAATTAGATTCAATCAAAAAGAACAGCATTTGGATATTCAAATTTTAGTAATTTTAAAAAGCGCATATTAATTCAAGCAGGAGTTATATCAATTAGTGCTTAATTTTATGTAATAATGCGATTTAGTAATAATGAAAAAGAGAATTTTTAAAGTTTTTGTTCTCAAAAATTCTCTTAATTATATCAGGTGATAGTCTAAACTTTTTATCAACACTATTTGACAAATAACCAATAAATAAATAAAAATATAGGCTGTTGTAAAAATTACGACAGCCTATTTATTTTATTTAAATTTCATATCGAGCTCTCTTTGCAGCTCATCAACACCTTTAACTGTACCAAAAATTTTTGTTTTACTTTTTAGAAAAGTTCCCATTTCATCAGCAGAACCAACTATACGATTGAATATTCCCAGATATTCTGTAATGATAGGATTGTCAACGTCATAAGGATATCTCATTATATGATCTATTTCACTCCAAGCCTCTTCAAAAACTGTTCTAACTTGTATTTCAACAGAGATATTTAAGACTTTTTGTTATATCAATACTTACAAGATAATGTACAGAACGATAACCATGTTCTCTCACAATAACTTCACAGTCAATATTTAAATCGTGAATAGAATCTTTGAACTCTGTGATATTATAATCACCACGTCTAATATTAACTTGTGGAGTTTCTTTAATATCCCAAAGATTTAAAATTTCATAGATGAATATTTTGCCAATCATCTTTAAATAAATGTAAAAACTCTAATTCCAATTAAGTCCGTAACGATTTCTTTTGTAATTATCTACAGATATATTTCTATCTTTATACTTTTTGACCTTTTCTAATAATTTTTCAATTAGATGAGTTGGTTTTTACTCTTCTTCTTACTGAATGGACAGAAGGAACATCAATTAATTTTTGAAACTATATATTCAGCTTCTTTTTCAAGTAAAGGAATAAAGCTCAACATAATCATTATATATTTCTTCTAAAGTGTCCCATTCTAAGCCTGTAGAAATAAAATATTCTTCATCTATACTAAACTCTTTAAAAATCTTCTTTTATAAGCTTGCTCATTAGGGTAGCCTCCTATTTATCAGTCTTATTATATCTCACTTTAATAGCTCTATGATTTAGAATAATAAAATTATCTTTTTATCTTTTTATATCTTTTCCACTTATAGGTTGCAATACAACTATTTCTTCTTCAATATCATAAGGGAAGTCATAAAAATTCATCTTATGTAAACGTCTAAAGAGTAAGTTTATCTCCAGCTCTAATGCCATCTTTATTTAATAATTTTGCATTGATCCAAGTATTATTTTCTTCTATCGAAGTGGCTTTGTCACACATCAATTTCATAGAAAAGAATTTTCAGTATCAGCTAGATTTTTATATTTGAATAATTTTTATTCTGTCTACTAAATTTTCATAGTTTAAAAAGAAAATCTCTCATAGAATTAAGCTTGAAATGTTCTATATGATTTACAAAATTAAATTCATATTTATTTACACCAAAAATGAAATTTAATTGTTGTACCTTTAAATAAATTTGAGGATTCTAAAACAACTTTTAGCCTAGCATTTTTAAACTAGAATTTATTTCATAATCAAATAAGTCGTTAGATTTATAAAGTCCATTAGAATCTCTTACAACACCTAAAGCCAATCTGAACTCCTCTTTTTAAATTCAATCATTGCAAAATTTTGGAAATTCTAAAAGTTTAATATTTACATTATCTAGAGTTTCAAAACCAAAAATTAACAGATGCAGTACCCCTAGAAGTCGATTTTTATAAAAGTCCAGGATTTTTGAAAAATTTCTATATTTTATTGGTAAATTTTCTAAAATAAAGTTTTAAATCGAATTTCAGAAGCAGTTTCTAAAAATCATCCTTACTTAAAGAAAGTTCAACATCCTTTCCTTGATAATCATCTATAACAATTTCTTTATCATCATTAATTACATCATTGATAAGGGAATAGTATAATTCATATTTTTGTATTTTAAATTTTGAGGACTTATGTCCTCATTATTCAGGCATAGTTCTGGTCAGCATCACCAACTTTAGTATCCTCTTCTTGCTCTGAAATTCATTAAATTTTTCAAAACAGTTTGGAAAAATTCTTCATTTTCTCCTGAAATAAATTTTACAGAATATTTTTACAAAACTAGCTATATCATTGTCAACAAGAATTTTATCACTAGTTTGATTTGTATAAATATAGATTTCTTTAAGTCCCTTTCCAATTTTTGAAAGAGTGAAATCAAAATATCAAGCAACACTTTATCATTCATATTAAATCCTAAAGAAAATAGTCGGCCTTTTTCTTAAATTCTTCTAAGTCTGTTCCAAAACTCTGTATAAAAATCCTAGTAATTTAACTCTTTTTATGTCTTGAGTTGAAATTATAAATTGTTCTCTGTCTTTTAAAATCCCCATAGATTTTATAAAAAGATTTTCTTTGCACTTTCATCATTACTCAAATAAAAAGGTGTATTCTTTTATTTGATTTGAAAAATTATCTTCAAGAACGTAGTCATAATTTGACGAAATAATAGTAGCAAATAAATCATTTTCAAATAATTTTTATAAAAACTTAAATTGTATCTCGATCTCAGATGAAAAAAATTTTACTAATTCTTTCAACAATTTCTTTTTATCATAAATAATATCATCTAAAAATTTTTGTGTTAACTCAGGTAATGCCAAACTATTATTTAGAACAACAAAATCTTTGTTTGTTGTTGAAAATAAATCTTTAGTAATTACTTGATTTGAAGGCGATGATATCAATTTGCAAAAATTCTTCAGCTATGAAAAGATTAAAATTTATATTAGTATCTTGCATAAACTGTCCTCCTAAATTAGGCTAATATACACAAACAATTCTATCACAAATTCTAGTATTAATCTATAAAAATATCAATATATAGAAGGAAAATTTTAAAAATTTTATTTACAAATATTTAAATTTGCTATAAAAATTAAAAAGGTGGTGATAGTATGATATTGTTAAAAAATGGAAGAATAGTTTTAAAAATAAATTAGTAAATGGTTCGATTTCAATTTTTGATGGAAAGATTGAAAAATTTTTGAAAAATAATTTTTGATTTAGATGAAAAAGATTTTTGATGAGATTATAGACTTAAATCAAAAATATTTAGTGATCTGCTTTCGTAGATGTTCATACACACGGAGCTGATGGTGCAGATGCTATGGATGTAAGTGAAGAAGCATTAAGAAAAATTTCAAAGTATCTTACGAAAGAAGGAACAGCAAATTTCTTGGCAACTAACTTTGACAAGCACAAAAGAAATTTTTAAAAAATGTACTAGGAATAGTTGCAAAAGTTACAAGATAAAAGATATAGATGGGGCAAATATTTTGGTGTTCCATGGAATATCCATATTTTTCTCTGTTGAGTACAAGGGGAGCTCAAATGAAAAATATATGAAGCCAGCAGGAATAAAAAGAGCTTGATGAATATTTATCTGTTAAAGAGGATTAGTAAAATTATTTTCTATATCTCCTCATAATCAAGAAAATTTAGAAGCTATCAAATATTTATCAGATAGAGGTGTCGTTGCCTCAGTTGGACATTCAGCAGCAAAATATGAAGATGTAATAAAAAAGCTGTAGATTGTGGATTGACCTCATGCAACTCACACTTACAATGCAATGAAGGGATTTACTCATAGAGAACCAGGAGTTGTAGGAGCAGTTTTTAATTCAGATGAAATTATGGCAGAGATTATTTTTGATAAATTTCATGTCCATCCAGAAGCTGTAAGAACTCTTATAAAAAATAAAGGGAGTAGATAAGGTTGTGTGTGTCACTGACTCAATGTCCGCAACTGGTTTACCAGAAGGAAAATATAAATTAGAGAACTGATGTAAATGTAAAGGACGGACAATAGGACTTTACAATGAATGATGCACCTGTTGGAAGTGTTCTTCGTATGGACGGAGCATTTAGAAATTTGATTGAGTTAGGATATAGTATAACTGATGTATTTAAAATGACATCAACTAATGCTGCAAAAGAATTTAAATTAAATAGTGGAGAAATAAAAAGTTGAAAAGATGCAGATATAGTTAGTATGGATAAGGACTATCATGTATGTATGACTTTTTGTTAAAGGAAAAGTTAAATTTTTCTGCATAGTATAAAAATATATATAAAAAGACGACGTAGGTTTTCCCAACGTCGTCAATTTTATAATTATTTCTTCTTTATCCTCTTTACTATAGTATTTGATTCAAATGCAAATCTATGTAAATTTACAGATTCATCAACAGTAACTTCTCTAATATTATTTTTCTAAAAGCATACATATCAATTTTAGTTATTGATTTTGGAAAACTAATAGAAGTAAATTCATTTTTTGAAGAAAAGCTGATGCTCCAATATATTCCAAAGTTTCTGAAAAGTAATTTCAGATAGTGCATTCATTGCAAAAGCACTTGTTCAATTTTTGAACTTTAGATCCGAATTCCACTTTAGTCAATTTATTTCTATAAAAAGCAAATCCTTCAATATTAACTAAAGTTTCAGGTAATCTTTACTTCTGTTAATTTACAAACACCAAAAAGCATCATATCCAATACTTTCGACTGTATCAGGAATTACAACTCAGTTAATCCTCTTCTATAAAAAGCATTCATTGCAATACAGGTAGACCATCAGGAGTTGTTGCAGGAATTACTAAAATCAGTTTTGACCTCCAGCTTTTAACTTTATCTTTTACCTTTTGCTGTCATTCCTTTTAGTTCATCACCTTTTAAAAATAAAAATCATCATATTCCCATATATTTTTGATCCATTTTTCGCCTCCTACCATCTCATTAATTGTACTAATTCATTGAATGTTTCAAGTTGTGTCTTAACTTGTCCAAAGTCTACCATTTGTTGATCAGTATCCCATTTTAATCAATGGAACTTTTTGCAGCATCAAATGCTTGTTTTTAGAGATGGATATTCCATTTCTTCTGTATCGTTGAAGTTCATCATAAATAATAGACAACCATCAGCTTTATTTTGTTTTACTAAATCCAAAAACATATTTTGGTCTCTTTATAAATATCTGATCATAAAGAATTGGATCTTCATCCATACGAGCAAATTGGTCTGCAAGAGCAAACATAGGATCTTCTATAGATAAATCTATATCAATTTTTAATGCTCTTGATCTCGTGAGCCACATCATCTGCCACTATGCATACTTTTATATTTATCAAAAACTTCCATAAGTCCAGGGTTATCTGTTATAACTCCACTTGTTACAACTTTTACTCCATCCCATTGTTCTTCAGGAAGAGCTTCTAATTTTTGCATTTAACTCTTTAAGTAAAGCTGTATTTTCATCTTTCAACATAGTATCCACTTTTTAAAACATTAGTTCTATCAGAAGCTTTTTATTGATTGTGGATGAGAAGCAGCAAGTTTTATAAATCTTCTTTTTCTGCTCTATTTTCATTATAAACTTCAAATGCTTTTTCAAATTTTCATCAGTAATTTTACATCACAAATTTTTCTAATTCTTCTTTGCATTTCTAAATATTTTTGCATTATAATTTCTACAAAATCTTCTTTTCTGTGTTGGAGATGATTTAAGAATACCATAGGTATTTTTCTTCCAGCACTTACTTTGTAGTTTTGTGAAAATGGTCTTAATGTATCGTCTAAAGTTGTTACTCATTGATGCAGATAAACCATCTAAAGTTCCATCCAAAGCCATTTTCCATACATCTTAATGCCAATGAATAATAAAAAGTTGGGAAATAATCTTTTGCTTTCTCAATTGGACCTTGTCCTCCCTCACACACTCAAATGGAACCATTCCACCTGCATAAACTATTTCTTCTGGTGCATAGTAAGGGAATATTCCTACTGCTTTTTTACCTTCAGCTAGATATTTATCCAATTGTTTTCTTGGATTTTCTGCATAGTATTTAAACTGTTCCAACAATTCCTTAATTTCAGCCATTTTTCTCCTCCTATTTTAATGTTGGTTTTGACCAATCTGTTTCTTTAGTGTTTTCAAAGTTTGTATATACTTCTTCACCTTTTGCTAGTCTTTCTTCTTTCTTTCTTGCATAATCTCAACAAGACCTTGTACTCTTGTATTATATTGTTCTGTCGAGAAGTTTCTTTCGTCAGCTTGGTCACCATCGAAGTGAACAACTGGTATTCCTAAATCTTCTTTCCATCTTCTTTCTATTTCTGGCATAGCACCGCTCCATGGTTTACAGCTACGGTTATAGTTTACCAATGCTCCACTAATCCCTGTTTTCTTTTAGCCATAGTTTCTCTCCATTCAACCCCTGTTTCTATACATACAGAACAAGGTGCTTTTACAGTAAGCTGCTGCCATTTCTCTTCATATTTTCATATTCGAATCCAAATGCTGGAGCATAAACAACTGCAGTAACGTTTACTCCATTATCTTTCAATGGTTCAAATAATGGTTTTAATCCAGGCCAACAAGGAATTCCTTCAAATAAAATTCTGTGTTCTTCAGGGATATTCCCAAGTAGATGTTCCTTCTTTGATTGATTGCTCAAATTCTTCAGAAGTAATTCAAATCCCATAGCTGCTTCTTCATCACATCTTGCAGCAACGATGTCTGCCATATGATTAAATAAATCAAATCCACTTAATGGAGATGGTTTATATGACATATATTTACAAGATTTTAGCCAAAGTTGCTGCTGTTCTGTTAGCTCTTGCACAGCATCTTCAAATTTCTTTTTCATCAAATTTCTTTCCTGTTAATTCTTCTAATTGTTTGATTGCATATTGGAATTGTCCAACTAAATAATCAACTTTTTCTTCAGGTACATCAACTGTATTTGAGAACGGTATATCTATCATTATTAAAGGAATATTATGCATTCTTGCTATGTTTTCACACCATTTTGTCATCATATTACAAATATTGTTACAGCATAGTAAAAATCAGGTTGAGGCATTTGTCTCGAATCTGTTGGTTCCTGCTGCATAAGCTAAACTTATTCTTGCGTATCCACAAATATCGTTATCATATCCCATATCTTCTGCTGCTTGACATAGTCTCAATCCATCTTTTTCTGCTGTAGAAGCGCATGGTTTTCAGGATATACAACGTTCAAATCAAAAGCTTTTTGCAAGTTCGATAGGGAATTCTCGATGAACTCCATCCTACTAATCTCTCTCTTTTTGCTTCCCTAAGCTTGACTATAAACTTTATCAACAACTCCTCTTAAAAATAGCAGCTGCTGGTTTATGCCCTTCTATTGGTCTAGGTGTCTTATTAGGTAATTTTTCCATTTTAGCCATTTTGTTTCCTCCCTGTTTCTTTCTAAGTACATTTTTATTATCCGAACCTTAGTTATTGGTTAGTCATCATATATTTTTGATAAGCAAACAGTGCCGCACCGATTGCTCCATTTTAATTGGCAATATTCATCGGCTGAAGTTTAAATCCTAGATTTTTCTAATGCTCTTACCATTCCTTTGTTAAGGGCAACTCCTCCAGTCATTACTACATCATCTTTTGATACCTATTCTTTTTGCCAAACTACCAACACGACTTTGCTATAGCTGCATGAATTCCTTTTACTATATCTTCAATTTTAGTACCTTTTGCAAGTTGAGAAATAACTTCTGATTCTGCAAATACTGTACAAGTAGAACTTATTGGAACATCTACTGTAGATTGTTCATCTAATCTTTCAAGATCTCTAATTCTACTTCTAAAAACCTTTGCAATTACATCCAAAAATCTTCCTGTTCCTGCAGCACATTTGTCATTCATAACAAAGTTTTCTCAAGCATACCATTGTCTCCAACTTTTAATGCTTTTTGAGTCTTGTCCACCAATATCGACTATTGAATGAACATTCGGAAATAGAAAATATGCTCCTTTTGCATGGCAAGATAACTCAGACATTTGAGCTGGAACTTCGGCTATAGAATTTCTTCCATAACCAGTTGCTACCGCCCTCGAGTTGATCAACTGATGTTAATCCAACTTTTCTAGAGCTTCCTTCATTGCTCTAGCACATCCGCTCGTACCCGTTCCAAACAGATATTACAGCTGTTGATACAATTTCCTTACCGTCTTTTTATAATTACACACTTTAGATGCTGTTGATCCAACATCTATTCCCATTGTAAATATACTCATATATTTATCCTTTCTACAAAATAATTATTATCCTAACCATCCCATATGCATTGTTTTTAGCTAAGTTCAAGAACCAAGTTATTATTAGCAGCATTTGATAAGTTACTAATAAATCCTCCAATTACTGGTACAACAAAGAATGCAAGTTTGAATATCTATATTTTTACATACAGTTTGCATAGTAGTCATAGAAACTGGTACTGCTCTAATCCAAATCAGTATGTCCTACTGCCATTACTGCAGCATCACATTTCTTCCTAATAATTTTGAATGTTAAGTAAACAGAAGAATAATATAAATACACTTGAGCCATTAGTAATGCCATTAAAGCCATTCCCTAATCCTGATAGTTGCCATAATTTCATTGTTATAATTGACGTTGAAACGAATAATCCTAATGAAAATTCTCAACTGTATCTATTGCTTCATATAAAGTTTCTCATAATTTCCTGCTTTTCTATCATGGAATAATCTTATTAGTATTCACCGAACACAGCTTACGTGTATAGGTAATTCTACTCCAACTACTTTTCAATCAACAGTAATTAATTGTCCCATACCAATAGCCGTATACATTAAAAAGTACGGCTTGAATAACGAGTTTTTCCCCCATTAACAATCCTGCAGATTCTACTCCAGACATTTCTATCCATGCTCCATCTAACATTGGATCTTCCAATTTATGTCTTTTTAATAATGAAAGAGTTTCCTAGCCATTACATCCAACTATAAGCATCCAGATATCAATCCAAATGTTGCTGACAGCTACTGTGACCACTTCCATTGCTGCTGGAGCCTGGCTCAACTGCGTTACTGGAGCAAATGCTGCAGCATCCATGCTCTCACCAGTCAGTGGAATACTTCCGTCATCACTCAGAGATATCAAAGGATCTACGTCATAATAAAATGCTCCAACTCCAAGTGCCAAAGCATTTTGGATGCTAATACTGCTGCTAATATAGCAAATATTACAACAAGTTTTCCACCTCAGAGTGACATGCTGCTGCCGCACTTTTCACTCGCCGCAAAAGAGAATATACAGTAGAATAATTGGTTTTGCTGTCTTATAATCAAAAAGTCCAACTCCACTATATTTGCATAATAAAGTCCCATTGATATCAATGCAAATAAAGTTCCTCCAACAACAGATGCTGGTAAACAATATTTAACTAAAATAGAAAAATTTCTTTCTTAAAAATCTCTAAATATATTGCCAAAACTGCCAACGCTAATGTTTCAAACATAGTTATTTTTAATACTTCTCTTTCCATTTTCCCTCATTTCTAATAAAATTATATTTTGTTTTTAGTGTTATAAAAGCAAAGTAAGGAAGTAGGTCTAAGCCTTATGATGCTTCTTACTCCGTTTCTTATAATATTTTAGTTTCTTATCTAATATGTAAAAGTTCAAATTCTCTTGTTGCTCTTGGTAAAATCATTTGATGGAATGCACAAATTGATCTTGGATTTTTGATATACTGCATTTGCAAATGCTGAAATATATCCTCTTAAATCATATAAAAGGCACTATTTCATCAACCATACCAGTCTTAGCACATGATAATCTGGTCTTGATTTTTCAGTATATTCATTTATCAATTTATTCATTTTATCTATTGTTGGTTGTAAATCTTTTTCATCTTTATGATCTTTTGCAAGTCTTCTGGAGAACATTGCAGATGCTGCTGTTTCTCCATTCATTACGTAAACTTCAGTTGCTGCAGTTCTAAAGAGAAAGCATTTGTATTATTTCCTTGTATTGCATCCTAATACATAGTGAGCTGCCATTTGATGCTTTTCTTATTGAAAATTTCAATTTGAGGCACACCCGGAGTTTTTCTATCGAATAAATTAAAAGATTGTCCTAATCCTAATAATTCAGCTTTTTCTGCTGGGTTTCCTACATCTATACCAGTAGTATCTTGTAGCCATACTATAGGCAATCTATCTCTTGAGCAAAAGATTTTACAAATTCACTCATTTTGATAAGTCCTTGACGGTATAATTTTCCTCAATTCTACTCTTTTCTCTATATTCAGATAGTTCATTAAAAGACCTTGAGCATTTGCTACAACTCCAACTAATAATCCATCTATTTTAGTAAGACCTGTTACAACTTCTGGTCATATCTTTTTATATTCAGAAAAATTCACTATTATCAAATAAACGTCCTATAATATCATAGATATTATAAATTTTTCTTTACAGTTCATAGGAATAATTGAATATAAATCTGTGGATCTACTGAGGTTCCATAGGATCATCACTCTAAAAGAAATCTAAGTTGCAGCCTGGTAAATATTCCATATATTGTTTTATTCCATCAATAACTCCAATTTCATCATCATAAACTTCTGAAGAAACCAGTTTCGTTATAGTGAACATTTATTGTTCCAGGAACTTCAACATTTTTGCAGCTGCAGTAGCATCTGCTATTTGAATAACTCCTTCCATATCAATATATCCTTTTAGGGATTATTCCACTAACTATTCCTGCTCCTCCAACTGCCATATTTGCATCTTTTATGAGCAATTAAGATTGTTGGACTGATACTATGGTATCCTCCTCCAGCTGGGTTTGTTCCATAAATTCCAACTATACTGGAATTCCTAATTGTTGTAGTTCAGCGTTACGATAGAATGGAGTTCCTCCTCCTCTTCTATTTGCATAAACTTTTCTTGTTCATCTAGTTTTAACACCACTACAGTTTAAAACATAAACTAAAAGGTATTCCTAAGCATTTAGCTGTATCAGAGCTCTCAATAAATTATCAGCTTTGACTGGTACCCAAGCTCCAACTGTTATCAGATGCAACGATCATAGCCCATTTTCCACCAATTCTTCCTAAACCTTTAACTATTCCAGTTCCAGTTTCGAAATCTTGAGGATTATATAAAGTATTTAAAGGATACCAAGTCCTTCATCAACTAATTCAGCTATTCTTTTGTAAAGCTGTCATTTGTCCCTTTTATCGTTATCTTTTCATCTGGGTTCAGCTGCTTGCATCAAACTTCGATGTAATATATCTTCTTCTCTCTTTACTTCAGCTTCATTAGCTTCATCAATATTAGCCAATGGGTTTCCTACTTTAGGCATATTTTGAAAATATCTAGGCATTGAATAATTCATTTTCTCCTTTTCAAGTAACTTAAAAATATTTTATTCTTCTACAGGTGGTTTTATAAATGCTGACCTGGATCTATATCTTCTCTTATCATTTTAATGATTTCTTCAGAAGGGAGCTTCTAATTGAACAGCCTATGACGTATCCAATTCAAATCCAGTATTTTCAACTATACTTCTATTGTTACACCTGGATAGTATCCTGCTAAATACATTCTTTTTAGTTTTTCATCAAATCTTAATATTCCTTTATCGCTCACAACTGCGAGTTGGCACTCTGTTTCCAGGAAGCCCTAATTTTCTCTTCCTCCTGGTCTCCTGCCCAACCTACAGAAGTTACATAGTCTATTTTATCAATGAATCTTCTACGTGTTGCATCATGATTACTGTATTTGAGTAAGTTGCAATTCCAGTTTGCTCCTCCTGAACCAGTAAATCTTGTTTTTGGATGTATATAGTCATCACCAATGATAGTTGAGTTTAAATCTCCATAAGGATTTATTTGAGCTCTCCTCCGATGGACGCTATCATTCTGTCATTTCCATTTAAGTATTCATTTTGTTTAAAACCTATAACACATTTGGCCGATTGAACAGTCACTAATGTCCCATAAGTCTTAAATCTCAACAACACTTCTTTGGAACTTCCTGATCGGACTACAATCCATAAGTCGCTTTCAACTATTAGTTTTACAATTAGGGGGCACATTTATTTTAGCAACTGTTGCACCTATTAAAGGTAACCCTGTTCCTACTATAACGATTTGTCCATCTTTTATTTCTTTAGCAATAGTAATAGCTTTATTTCTTTATTTGTATAGTTTTTATAATTTTTTGCCATTATTATTCCCTCCTTAACTAATTTTATGCATATTGGAACCTGGAACTACTCTTAATTTAGATATCTCTAGGTAATCCTAAATTTTAGCTAAATATCCACTCATGATCTTTTACATCTATAACCTCATTCTTGAATAAATTTTTCGAAAGTCTTCATCAGTTTTTGTTACACTGTCATACATTTTATAGAATGTGGGTCATAATCATAATAGTTATATAATTGAGATGGGGTGTACTCATAAGACATACTACTGCATCAACACAGAATTCAGGTATCGAGTTTTAGAAGGATCTTTTCCTAATTTCTTCTTCTGTTACTATTTCTTCAGCTATAACTATAACTTTTCTAGCAGCAATAGTAATATCTATAATTTGGAAATTCGTCTCCTCTATCGAGCAAGTTCCATTTATTGAAGCTTTTTGAACAGAAATGATAGCTGTATCAAGTCTTGGAACTGAACTGCTATAACTTCATCTCCTTCTTTGAATGGATTAGGTATTCTCTAATTTTTATCAGGTAATTTAGGAATAGTTTTTCTGATTTCCAGTCACTAATTCTCATTTATATTCAAGATCACTTCTTCCATTAATTTTCACTCGTAGGTAAGGTAATCCTAAAGAAGCTGCACTCAAACATATAATAACGTCTTTGTGAATAGTCTTCTAATAATAAATTATGTTTCTTTTCAATTGCATCTCTAAAGTCTTCTACAAACATTTGTATATCCAGAGTTAGCTATATAACAGTTTATGAAAGCTTTTATTCTTCCACATCCTATTAACATATCCCAGTCTCCTCCAGCTTTGATCTCTGGAATATCCTATAAAATCTTTTGACCTTGTCTGATGATTTCACAAACAGCAGCATAAGGTTTTTCTGTTTGTTGTGAATCCTCCAAAACATAAACTATCCCCAGATTCAACATATGCTATTGCATCGTAAAGACATTACTTTACTCACAAAAATCCCTCCTAATCTCTTTTTATAACTACTATAAGATTGAGTTGCCCCAATCTTATAGCAATCCATTTATATTATTTTTGTCAAAACTTTATCAAGATATTTATTACATTGTTCCTTTAAATATCATCATAAAGAATCCGGCTGCAACTGCTGATCCTATAACTCCTGCAACATTTTATCCATTGCATGCATTAATAAGAAGTTTGTCGGATTTTCTTTAGCTCCAACTGTTTGAGAAACACGAGCAGCTATTGGAACAGCAGATACTCCTGCTGATCCTATAAGTGGGTTTACTTTTCCACCTGTTACGTAATGTAATATCTTTCCTAATAGAACTCCACCAACTGTCGAGAAACAGAAGCCATAAGTCCCATTGCTATAATTTTTAAAGTACTCATATCCAAGAATGTAGATCCATCTGCTTCTTTAGCTCCAACACTTAGACCCAACATTAATTGTGATTATATATTTATCATTGCATTTGAGTCTTTATCTGATAATCTTTTGTACTACTCCAGATTCTCTCAAATAAATTTCCATCATTAATAAACCTAATAAAGGTGCAACTGATGCAATAATAATGAACAGAATACTACAACTCGCTATTGGGAAAACTATCAGTTTTAGATACTCTTTCTCAACTTCGATTCATTTTAACTGCTCTTTTCTTTTTGTAGTTAAAAGTTTCATTATAGGTGGTTGTATTAATGGAATTAACGCATATATGAATAAGCTGCAACTACTATAGGTGCCATTAAATGTGGTGCTAGGTTATTAGCCATATAACAGATGTTTAATTCATCTGCTCCACCACTATTCCTATCGCCGCCGCTTCAGAAGGTGTAAATCCCAATTTGAATAGCAAACATGAATGCTATGTATATCCCCACTGTGCAGCTGCTCCTAATAACAAACTTATTGGATTAGCTCATCAAAGGAGAAATCTGTCATAGCTCCAACTCCCATAAATCTAAACAAGGGAATAGATTACTACTCCATGTGCCATTAAATGTATAATTTTCATAAAACATCGCTACCACTCGGATCTGCCATAAGACCTGCTAATGGAAAGATTTACTAAGAACATACCAAATGATATAGGTATAGTAATAGTGGTTCAAATTTTTAACTATTGCTAAATAGAATAATACAAATGATACAAGTATCATAGCTCCCTGTTGCCAAGTTAATGCTGCAAAACCTGATGCTTCAAGTAATTGTTCTAGTACATTTATAAAAATTCATTTATAATCCTCCCTTTATTTCAATACTATTAGAACCGCATCAGTTTCTACGATATCTCCTTTTTACTTTAATTTCAGCTACTTCTCCATCTTGAGTTGCTGGAATATCATTTTCCATCTTCATAGCTTCTAATACTGCAAAAGAGTTTTGTCCATATTTAACTTTATCTCCAATATTTACTTTAACATCTAAAATTGATCCTGGCATTGGGCTTGTTATTGTAACTCCTCCGCTGTTGTTGAAGCTGCTACTGGAGCTGCTGCTGGAGTTGGAGTCGCCGCTGGTGCAGTGCTACTGGAGCTGCTGCCGCTACTGTTCTTTCTCCTCTTTCTGCTGGTTGACGAGACAATGATCTTGCTGCCCTCCTACTTTTCAACTTCAACCTCAAATACTTACTGTTACTACGTATTTCATTTTTCTCGCTTTCTAATTTTCCTTTAATTAATTTTACTTTTAGATTTCTGTTACGCTAACAATACTGAAATTTTCAACAGGCTCTTCTCAATTCTTCACTTATAGCTGCAATAATAATCACTAAATTTTTCAGCTTCAGCTTGATTGTCCTCTTTTAACAACTGGCTTTGGACTACTTGCATTTTGCTGTCGATACAGTGTTTACAACTGGTTTAGGTGCTTCTTCTTTTACTAAGACCTATAATTTTTGAAGAGATAATTATAAACAATGCAAGTGCTACTAAACATATAAACACTATTGAAAATCCTATAGAGAAAGTTATAAAACTATCCCATAAACTCATAGTGTCTGATGTCCATAAAGGCTGTTCCATAATAGTTTTTCCTCCTTTTAATTTCTTTAGATGTTACTTATTAAATAATCATAGATTTTTAATCTATCGTTAGTAACTATCGTTTCTTCATTTTTCAAAATAACTTTTATAAAATCATATATAAGCAGTCTGTATTTTCTTCACAGTTTAAACTCACTAATATTAGTGTTCCAACCTTTCTGTTTCTTATCTAATCCCTTATTTACAGTAATAAGAATATTATCTTCTTGAATATTATTTTCTTTTCATAAAAATCATTGCTGTATTTTCATTTAAAAATGAATGCATATTAAGATTTTTGCTACTATTTATGATATCATTAATATCATCTCTAAGAAGATAATTCCAAAAATTCTCTAGAATTTTCTTTGAAAGATTTAAAATTTGTTTCTACAATATTTTCTCTTTTCTAGATCACTTAACAAAAACCTGTTCTTTTCAATATCATTATAAATTTTCCTCAGAAAAATTTTCATCAAGTGAACGTACTATACATCAACTTTTGAGACGAATTTTCAAGGATAACATAATAAAGAAGACATCTTAATCTTCTTATTTTAGTAAGTCCTGCATCTCAAGTTTTAATATCCTTTTCCGTTAAAATTGGATTTAACTCAACTATTTTAGGAAATTTATCTTTTATTACTCAAACTTTCTTCTATATTAAATGTAGTAAAAATATAATCATACTTATATAAATCCTCTTTAGATAATTCAAACTTTGTTAAAGTAAGTATCTTGTCAATTTCGATTAAAAATTCACTTTCTATTTCTTCTTTCAAAAAGAGGGCAACATTTTCTTTATAAGTTGTTACTAAAATTCCCTTTTTATTGACTCTATTATTATCTTGATAAGCCCTGTAGAAGATTGGAGTCAGATAAGCTATTTCATCATCCAGAAACTTTATCATTTATAACTTCCTCTAAGTGATAAAAATCTCAAAATAGTAAAAACTTCAGGATAAAGCTCTTTAACATCCTGCTGAATAGAGTTTTTAACTCTATCTCTTTTTTAGTTCTATAAATCAAAGGTTTAATATAGTATTTCATTAAAAGTTTGGGTAAATCTTTTAAAATCACTTTTAGCTTCTATTTCATAACTTCTTACAACTTTATCAATTCCAACATTTATAGATAGCCAATTAGAAATTTAATAAATATATTTTTATCCACTTCTCCCTATTCTAAAAGATAGTCTGTAAAATAGTAAAGTTCTCCTCACTAAAGTCTGGAAATAGAACCTTCAATTGTGTAAATTCTTCTAGTTTTTCAAAAATATCGGCATTTTTCTATAATTAAGTCTTATATATATCTCTTTTTGTGAAACAACCATCAGTATAACTAATATATTAAAGCGTTTCATCCATAAAGTCGAACTTTGCTTCTCTTTTATTCTTTTGAAACGAATCAATTTGGAGCATATATTCTGCTTTTAATTTCTTTATAGATAACTCTTCTAAAATAGCTTATGTCATCATTTTTATCATATTTATCATCAAAACTCAACATATTTGTATAAAAATATAGCTATAAAATACCTAAATTCTGTTTCTGAATAGTCATAATAATATTTTAATTTATCATCTTGTAACAAATTAATTTTATATTTAGATAAAATATTTTTAAATTTTTATATCATTTCTTACTGTAGACTTACTCGTATTTAATTTTTCAGATATTTCTTTTTAACAAAAAGTATTCTTTTTTAAATAAAGTATATAAGACTATTAATTCTTCTCTTTCTTTTTGACTATAGATATATTTTCATTATCAACAGTTTCAAATAGTTTTCAGTATCATCATCCGTTAGAGAATATAACATCTTTCTTTTCTTTATTTTCTATTCTTTTTGTCCTAATTCTTGGTTGATTTTCGTTTTATTTTATATCTCACACTTCTTTCAGTGAGAGATAAGCTATTTGCTATTTCAGCTAAGCTCTTTTTCCATTAGTTTTAATAATTCAAAATGCTGTTTTTTAGCATCACTGCCTCCAAATAACTTTCACATTATGACGTTCTTAAATATTACATTTTGGAAAATATTTTTGCAAAAATCAAACATATACATATAATTTATACAAATATTTATTTTCTAAATAATACTATGTTTTTATCCCTTTTTCTAGCTTCTTTTTATTTCAAAAATTGTGAAATAAATTGCACACTAAAAAGCCAAGCTCTAATTTTTGCCATCTCTTCTTTTTATCTGTTACGATATCTTTTTGTTTTTGTTTACGTGCATTATCTTTTTCAACAAATAATTTTTACCAGTAAATGGATCTTTTCTGTATAATACATCAATGTTGAGTACGTAGAAGGTGTTGGAGTAAAAATTTGTACTTGTTCTGGATTTACTTTCAACTCTTTCCGAAGCTATATTTTTCAAATCTTTCCATATCTTCATCTTTACACCCCGGATGAGCTGCAATCAAATAATAAGTTAGAAATTGTTTCTTGCCCAATTCATTATTTAATTTATAAAATCTATCTTTAAATTCATTTAAGCAAGACTTTCCATCCTTTCCCATAAGAGATAAAATTTTATCTTCTGTATGCTCTGGTGCTATTTTTCATTTTGACCTGAAATACGATCTTCACAATCTCTTTTAAATACATTTGTCCACAATTTATCGTCATCTAAAATCATATCGTATCTAAGTCCTGAAGCAATAAAAATTTTTCTTAATATTAGGAATTTTCTTTAACTTTCTTAAAAAGTTCTATGATTAATATGATTTACTTTTTAGATGTGGACATTTTGGATATACAGCATCTTCTATCAGGACAAGCTCCTAATTTTAATTTTTAGTGCATTCAAGATTATACATATATGGCTGTCGATTCTCCAACATCAGATATATTTCCGTGAAATTTTTGGAATTTTTGCAATATTTTCTACTTCTTTCACTATCGATTCTTGGCTACGTGACATTATCGTCCTACCTTGATGAATAGCTACAGCACAGAAATTACATTCTCCATAACAACCTCTATGGGTTGTCACTGAATATCTGATCGTATCCAAAGCCTCTAACAGCCCCCATTTTCTTATAATATGTGGACATCTCTGGCAAATTCCATCGAGTAAATCTTTTATCCATTATTTCTTGAGAATAAATCTTTGATGGGGATTTTGAATCAAATATCTATCGTCACATCTTTGACACAATCCCTTTACTGTTATCGGATCACAATTCAAAATAAAAAGTGTGAAAGGCCTCTGTAAACTTATCTTTACTTTCCAAACATTCAGCATGAGATGGAATAGATAAATATTCTTCTCTTGGCTCTTTACCCAAATAACAAAAGCCCCTAATATTTTTGCCAATTCTCATTATTTTTATAGCGTTAGCTAGCTCAAGCATCGACATTTCTCCCATACCATAAGATAAAATATCAGCCTTTGCATCCAAATAAGATTGGTTTTCTTAATTTATTTGTCCAATAATCATAGTAGGTAATTCTTTCTCAAGCTTGATTCTATACCACCAATTACAATAGTTGTTCCTTTAAAAGAAACGGCGTATCATATTAGCATAAACCAAAACTGCTCTATCTGGCCTTTTGTTATTTTCTCCTCCAGGAGTAAAATCATCTTGTTGTCTTCTTTTTGTTGCAGTATAATTTGGCAACCATTGAATCGACACAACCACCAGAAAACTGCAAAAACAAATTAGGTTCTCCTAATCTTGTTATGTCATCTGGAACATCGACTGCTGGTTGAGCAATTATTCCAACCTTAAACTCCATGTTCCACCAACCATTTTCCTATTAAAGCACTTCCATTATAGGAAGTATCTAAATATGTATCTCCTGAAATTAGAAGTACATCCAAGCTATCCCAACCAAGCTTCAACATTTCTTCTCTAGTAGTTGGTAAAAATTTCACACTTAAAACCTTATTTCCTTTCCTTACTTATCTACATTTAATTTTATACTTTCTATTATTACATCCGTTGCTTTTCCATACTTTCAAGAGCCACAAACTCATATTTTCCCATGAAAAATTTTCTCCCCCTGCAAAAATATTTGGAGTTGGTAATCCCATAAACGAAATTTTAGATCCACTCAGTTCCTCCACGAATTGCTTTTTATAAGTGGAGTTACTCCTACCTTTTCCATAGCTTCTTTTGCTATATCCACAACGTACATATGATCTTTTATAATTTCTCCCATATTATAATATTGATCTTTCATTTCTAATTCAACAACTTTTTGGATATTTTTCATTTATTTTTGCTATTCCTTCTACAAATCTCTAGCATTAAATTTCTCTCTCATTATGATCTCTTATGACATAGATAACCTGTCCGTCTTCACAACTTGCTTCACATTACACAAATAATAAAACCTTCATATCCCTCTGTTTTTCTGGAACTTCATCTTTAGGAAACATTGATATAATTTCTGCTGCAACAAGCCTGCATTTATCATCTTTCCTTTTTGCTGTACCTGGATGCACACTTACACCTTTTTATTGTAAATATAGCTTGAGCTGCATTAAAACTTTCATACTCAAGTTCTCCAACAGCTCCACCATCCATAGTATAAAGCATAGTCCGCTGCAAAATTCTTTTACACTCAAAAGCAATCTGCTCCTCTCCAATCTCCTTCATCTGGTCAAAGCTCATTTTTGACTTCCATATTTTATCTCAGGATGTTTAATCAAATATTTTACAGCTTCAATGATTTCAACTATACCAGACTTATCATCTGAACCTAAAAGAGTCGTTCCATCTGTTGTAATTAAAAGTTTTTCCAATATAATAAATTTGGGGAATTCATCAACTTTCATCATCAATATCTTCATTCAAAACTATATCCTTACCATCATAATTTTCTATAATTTTTGGACTAATTCCAACTGCATTAAAAATCTGCTGTATCCATATGGGCTGCTCAAACCTATAGTTCTAACTTTTTATCAATATTGCTAGGTAGTGTTGCATTTACAAAACAAGCTTTGTTTATAAAAAGCATTTTCTAAACCTAAATCCTCCAATTCTTTCTTCAACATTTTTGCAAATTCTATTTGAGAAGGTGTAGAAGGAATGTACCACTTGTTTCATCTGATCTTGTTTCAAATTTTACGTATCTTAAAAATCTTTTCTTTTAACGTATCGTACACACCAATCACTCCCTTTTTATAAAAACATATTTTTCTTGATTGTAGCATAGAAAAACAGAAAAAGATATAAAAAGATAAATTATTTCTATATTAAATAAAATAAGAATATTCTAACTACTTTTTTATTTTTTATCTTTCTAATTCTAATTTTATATATATAAAAAGACAACGTCAAAAATAACGTTGTCTCTTTATAAAAATTAGAAATGAGTTTTTATATTATTTATTATATTTTTAATCTCACAGCTGGTTCTGAAAGGCAATTTAATAATGGTATTAATCTGTCACAAGGCCAGTTAAAGTTAAGATTAACATACTAAATACAGCTATGATAGCTATAAAGTTATATTTTTATAATATCCCAAGGTATAAATTCATGTAAGGATAAACTATGTTGCACTCCAATATAGAATCCAATGTAAACGTGCCAAGGAATTAATTGAGAACCGAATACACCCATAGCATCACTAAATGTTGCATTTCTTAGTTTTAATCATATAAATCTTCTTCAGATCCTTCAACATTGTCAGTCAACCATTTCTCTAATAATAGTCCTATTGTAACTATTTGTGCCATTTCATCTGCAAGAGCAGCATTTCTATTATACATAGAAGTCCGTTATAGAACATTAATTGTCTTACACTTCTGAAATTGCAGATAATACTTTTGAGTACAGGTTCAAATGCATCGATGTCTTCATAATTCCTCCAAATGCAGCAACCCACATCATCATAACTATTACCCAACCTCCAGCTGAAGCAAAAGCCACCCATCATCATTTGAAGATATTCGTTTGTTGTTCCAACTGTTCCAGCAAATTTTCCAAATACAAATGCAAAGAAAATTCCAGAGAATAAACAAATAATGTTTGGTACTCCCATAAATGCCAGAATCAAAACTATTACCAATGGTACGCCATATATAAAGGAACTCCATTTTACTTGTTCCAGTAAGTAACTGCACAGCTTTCTTTTCTGCCAAAAGAGTCATTGTTTCGTGGAATACTGTTAATAGCTGCTGAAGCATCTCCTCACTGTCGAAGGTAAATCCATAGCATATCCCACAACCGCAAATATTATTATTCCTGTTACTAATACTAATCCTGACCATACTCCTTGGTGTCTAATTCTTCTTATAACTTCAACTCTTTGTATTCCAGAACTTACTATTGTAGTATCTGATATAAGACCAATGTTATCTCCAAAACATGCTCCCCTGCTATGCTGCTGTTGTCAAAGCAATATTTCCTCCAACTATATGGTTGAGTCATAAGAATATTGGAGCACAAGCTGCAAATGTTCTCATGATGTTCCTGTTGCTATAGATAGAATTGCTGTTGCTGCTCCAACCACTGCAACAGTTTTTCCTGTAATTCCAACTTTTAAAGCAATGATAATAAGAGCTGTCCAACACCTGTTGACATAAATGTTCCGCCATTGCATAAGCTGCCATTAAAATAAATAATGCAATTTGAATTTCTTTTTACATTGTCTATTGTGATGATCAATAACAGTATTGAATTTTTGATTTGAAAAACATTGCAATAAAACAAGCATAAATTGTTGCTAATGGTGCAGATATCAGTGCATCAAAACCTAAAAATCGTGAGTGCTGCCAGAACAAATACTGGACTTAATTTTAATAGTGCTTTCATACCAAAAACCTCCATAATATAATTTATTTTCATCTTGTTATATGGTGAGAAATACTTTTACATTAAAACAGCAAAGTTAAAAATTATACTATGAAAAATATATATTTAACACTTTGATGTTTTAAGATAAGCTCAACTTTGTAATTATTTTTACAAAAGACAGTTATGCTTTGTTCAACATATCCCCAGCAAATTTTTGACAAATTCACTTCGGCATCTTTCCTTTCCTTACTCTTCATAGACTTTCGATCTCCAACAAGTACTATTGATTAATGCGACCTCTTTTTCTCAAAAACAAGTTGACCAATGATAACATATAGTATTGCAACTCTCTCTATTTTATTTCCAACCATATCCCTTTATAATAAATTCTTTTAAAAGCCTTATACCAAATACCTTTTTTCTTATTTCATACCTCTTTTGAACCATTTCTTTTTAAATAAATGTAGCAACATCATCCGCATATTTTCCTTATCCAAACTCACGCATCATATCCTAATTCTTTTGCTAAATCGTTAGTTATTCTTGCTCCACCAGCTATTAAAATAATTTTTATCTCTTAGCCCTTCAGCTACTAATAGTTCAACCAAATTTGTTAAATTTTGAATATGTACATCCTTTTTGTGTTACAGTTTGAGATACAAGTAATGCATCAGCTTTTAATTCTATAGCTTTTTAATAAATTCTTCGTTAGGAACCTGGCTACCTAAATTATAAGCTCTCTAACACCTTTATATCTTTCAAGACCATAATGCCCTGCATAACCTTTCATATTCATAATAGCATCAATTCCAACTGTGTAGCATCTGTTCCTGTACTTGCTCCAACCATTACAACTTCTCTATCAAAGTTTTCTTCAATATATTTTTCATATCTATGCATATCCATAGTATCTATTTCTAATGCTTGAACTTTTTATTGCAGTATAATGCAACACTAAGAAGTTGCTCCATATACAACATAAAAGAAAATTCCTTATCAAGAGCTTCTGAGAAAGCTACTGCTGGATTTACAAATCCCATTTTTCTAGCAAGTTGTAGTGCAGCTTCGACACCTTTTTCATTACAAGGGACTGGAAGAGTAAAACTCATTTTGAACTTTTCCGTCATTCATTGTATCTCCATAAGGTCTAACTTTAGTCAAACTCAAGCGTTGTATCAAAATCTCTTTTTCTGTAGAATATAATCCTGAACTCATTATCATCCTCCCCTAACATCAATGGAATGAAAAGGGTTGAAGTATGTTGCATCTTTTTCAAAAACTCCCGCAAGTCCTTTTTCCACCGTCAATAGGTCTTCTAACTCCACCGAATACTCCTTTTTCAATAGTTTTAAAAAATTCCCATTGTTTCAATTGTTTTTAATAAATCGGCAGCTTTTTAAGAACTTCTTGAGCTCTTGCATTCATAATTCCACCTTTTTAAATTCTATATCATTTCCAAAAATCTTTTAAGTTATTGAAAAATATATTTTGTATTTTCTATAGATAAGGCTCTGTCAGATATAAAAGGTGTGTGGATTGCTTCAAAGCATTCCTAATAAGTGTACTTTTTGTCCTGTTGTTATTGTTACGATATCAAATAAAGCATCTTGTATATGTCCTTTAAAAATATTTCCTGTCATAAATTTTGTAGGTGGCATATACTTTAAAGGTGCTTTTAGGGAAGATTCTCTTGCCATTTGTGCTTTGAGCAAGTTCTAATAAAAATCCATTTTCTGTTCCTGGTTCCATTTCAAATGACATGTCCAGTCCCATTTGTTCTTCTGGCAAACCTGCTATTAATGCAAATTGTTCGTTAATAAATTGAGAAGCTAAAACTGTAAAGAGCTTCTTCAATTGCATCTGCCGTTGTTAAATAGTTGTCTTCCCCAGTATTTATTATTATCTAGCAAAAACCATTTATAATTCTTGAGAAGAATTGGTCAACTAGAGTTCTTTTCTCATATTTATATCTCTAAATAAAAATTCCATACAATGTCATCATTAGCATCATATCAAGTCTTTCTAATGCTCCCATTGCAGCTATCTCTGGCATACATAATCCTGAACAATAGTTACAAAGCCTTATATATCTTCCAAGTTTCAACTCCAACATCATCAAGAGCCTTTCTCATTATTCTAAGAGTTTTCTTTGAGTCGCCATTGTTCCTCCGAAACCTTCAGTTGTTGCTCCGAAAGGTACAAAGTCAAGAAGTGATTGCCCAGTTGTTCTTATAACTGCCACAACATCTGCCCCTTGTCTGCAGCCGCAACCGCTTGAGTAACGTCTTCATAAATATTTCCAGTTGCAACTATAACATATATGAGGCCTTTTTATCTCCACCGAATTGTTCTAAATAATTTTCCTTGCTTTTCTGTTACTCTTTATTCTTTCAACAGTTGCATGAGTAATATCCTTTAAAGCCAATTTGATGTCAAAATCACTCATGCTTCATTGCATTTTTGTAATATCTAATTCTTTTTACCAATTTTTCTGCTATTTCTTGAGGTTGTAATCCAGTTTCTATCATTGCATTTCCAATATATTTTGCAACTCCCAAAGTAATATTTCCATTATCTTTTTATGAAGTCCACAACAACATTTGGCAATGGAACTCCAAACTCATCTACACCATCTATTCCTAATAAATCTACAAATTGTTCTTTCAACTGTAACAGTACTATGTGCATCAATGAAAATTTGTGAGTCAGCTGCAATTTTTAGCAGATTCTGAGCCTCTTTTCACAAGTCCCCAATCAAGATCCAATTTTGCCATTACTTTTCCTCCTGTTTATACTCTCTATATATCATTTCTGGAAAATTTTTCATCCAACCCTATTAATTTTGCTATACTTCAAAGCATCCTTGGAACTTCCGTATCTCTACTTTCTTCCAAAGTGAAATCCATATTATCTTGAATCATTTCTAAAGAATTAGTCGCTTTTTCAATTTATTTTTCAGTTTTCAAAATCTAAATTTTTAAGTCCAACAACTTGATAATGTTTCATATTATTTTCAACAACTAGAATCAAAATGTGTTGTAATTATTGATATACTTGATTTCTCATTTAAATATTTTTAGCTAAAGCTCTCACAAATTTTTGCCCTCTTGAGGATTTGTACCTCTATCAGAATTCGTCAAACACTACCAAACCAGAACCTGACTTAGTGCAATCATTAACTTCTTTAAGTTTTATTATTTCTGCTCCGAAAGTACTTAAACCTTTTTGATATATCCTGCATGTCATCAGACACAAAAATATGAAATCTAACAAAGGTATCCTTGCAGACTTTGCAAATACAAAAATCCCATATGTAAAATCAACACGTTTTCTGCAACTGTTTTAAGTGCTACGCTCTTACCACCCATATTAGCACCTGTTATCATAGTTGTTCCGACACCAAGTTTTATACTAATAGGTGTATATTTTTATTTTTGTTTCTAAGACTTCTTTAACTTCTAAATTTACAGCTTCTTCTAAAATAATTTCTCTTTTCTTGATACAATGGTTTAATTCCATTGTATTCTCTAGCAATCTAACTTTTAGCAAGTATAAAATCTAATCTCCTATTCTGTCGACATTTTCTAAAACTTTTCTGCATAAGATTTTGTATAGCTTGAGTCAAATTTTTCTTATTTTTAAATTCTTCTTTTTCTTCATCAACTAATATAGATAATCTTTCATCTTTTAAACTTTTTATTACATACGTAGTCCGATTCACTAAACAATCTATTTTCTACTTCTCTGTCTACGAATTTCTTTTTAAAAATTACTGAATAAGATTCATAAATATAAAAATGTTGCTATCTTTTCATCATTCGGATCAAGTATTTTAAATAATTCCGACATATCATTTAATTTAAAATCGAAAATATTTTCATTTTTATTAAATAATTATTCAAGTCTATCATAGACATAATCTGAGTTTTTATTTCAAATATATCTACAGTATCCAAAATTATATCAACCAAAGAATTTTCTACAACTTTTTATGTCTTTAAATCTATGAATAACGGCTTCAATTTCCATTATTTCTCTTTTATTTTTAGAAATAAAATTTTGGATTTTTCTCCATTCTTTTCAAATTCTTTTTCTAACTTTTCTTCTTGTCCAAGTATTTTTCAATGCTATTTAATTTTGTTTCATAAGCTGAGAAAAACGTCAACTCTCGACAATAATTCTTTAAAATTTAATCTATGTAGGCTATTCTCATCAATAAATCTCATTCTATTCTCTAACACATCAATTACAGGTACAGAAACTTTTCTCCATTCTCTTTCTAAATTCTTCCTTTGAAATCAACTCTAATGGTGAATGAGAGTTTGTTGTTACAAAAAGTAAATTTATTCCACTCAACACTTTACAAAGTCAATTTCACATAGTTTAGCTTTTATTTAAAAGAGAATTATCCAAGAAAATTTGGTTCCGTCTTCTCCAAGATTGCAATTTTTCATAAGCTCTCTATTGTTTATAAAAAGCTTCTCATAACTTTTGGAGTTATTGCACCCTTATATAGAAATATTCTAAACCTTTTCTTAAATACTCTTTTAGATTATTTGATAAATCAATAGAGTTATTACATTTAAAATTTTTATTTCATCATTCTTATAAAATAAAATAGCTTTTTCTTCCTTTTGAATTTTTCTTACTTTTTCTTTTATTTCTTCAGCAACTTCTTCAAGTTTTAAAATAAACCGCCTTTTTAGTTTTCTCCAACTACTTTTTAATATATCTAAAGATAGAGCAGCCCAGCAGATAAAAATCGTTTGCATCATCTTACTTCACTTATTGCTGTACTTTTTCTTCCTAACGCTCCGTCAACTATTGATAGTTCACTCACCAAACTTTTCCATAAGTTCTACAACTATTTTTACCTGCTTATTATACGATGGATCGCAATATCAACATAACCATCAGATAAAGCTCTCACTAGAACTATGCTCTCCATAGGGTGATTGAAGTCTGTAACATAAAGAATTTCCTTTGTTATATCACACACTTGTTCAAGCAATTCTCTTGCTGTTGCTATAATACTACCTTCTCTTACGTAAATTCTTGGTTTATCAGTATTTGTTACAACATCTACGTCCTTCCATCTCTCCCTATGGAAGTCAGTCCTATCTTTTCTCTTTTGCCAATATCACTTATAAGTTTATTAAGAAGAGTGGTTTTTCCCAACATTTTTCCATTCCAATTATAGATATTCTCTTGTAATTTTCGATAAGCTTATAAGTGTCTAACATTTTTATTTCCCTCAGCTTCTGCTGCAGCCTCTTTTATTTCTTTCGTGTCTTGCTAAGTGGCTTGGTTCAAGAGACATTTTCAATCCTTCATCCAACATATAAACTCCACTTATTTCATACATTTTTCAAATTTTTCTTCATCATAACAAGGTTGCAACATAGTCAGTAGGTTCAGTATAAGTTGTTATAACTCCTTCAAAGTTTCTCAAAACTACTCTTCCAGGAGATTGAGAAAGTTACATATTGAGGCATTACTGAGTTTTTCCTCCACCACCAGGTGCGTCAACAACGAATGTTGGAACTGCATATCCTGATGTATGTCCTCTTAAACCTTCAATGATTTCTATACCTTTAGAAACTGGTGTTCTGAAATGTTCAAGTCCCATAGATAAATCACATTGGTAAATATAATAAGGTCTTACTCTCATCATTACTAAATCATGAACTAATCTCTTCATTACAGGAACACTATCATTTATCCCTCTTAAAAGAACTGTTTGGTTTCCTAAAGGAACTCCTGCATCTGCTAACATTTCACAAGCTTTTTAGCTTCTGGAGTTACTTCTTGAGGGTGGTTGAAGTAGTATTTAACCAAATTGGATGATATTTCTTCAACATATTACATAATTCTGGAGTAATTCTTTGAGGCAACACAACTGGGGTTCTGCTTCCTATTCTAATTATTTCAACATGAGGTATAGCTCTTAATTTTTTTGAATGATTGTTTCTAATTTTTATCAGAAACTAATAAGGCATCTCCACCTGGTAATAACACATCTCTTACTTGTGGAGTTTTTGCTATATATTCAATAGCTTTATCTATTCTATCCATAGGCATTGCATCATCACTTGATCCTGCAAATCTTCTACGAGTACAATGTCTGCAATACATTGAACACATATCTGTTATTAGAAGCAATACTCATCTGGATATCTGTGAGTTAGTCCAGGTGTTGGAGAGTCTTCATCTTCGTGCAACGGGTCTAACAAATCCGCATCAGCTCGAGTGTAATTCTTGAATTGTAGGTATTGCTTGTTTTCTGACAGGACATCTATCACTATTCATATCTATTAATGAAAAATAATATGGAGTGATCGCCATTCTTAAAGTTTCAAGAGTCTTTTTAACTCCTCTTCTTCTTCAGCACTTAAATCAACAAATTTTTCAAGTCATCAATCTATTCTATTTTTACTTGCCAAGTCCAATCGTTCCATTCTTCATCAGTAACTCTTGGATTTTGCCTTGTCGTTAACTGTATTCATAATATCATCTCCTTATAATATGATTTCCTTTAATCATACCTTAATTATTTTACAAAATATAGTTCGTTAAATATTTCTCTTAAAAGCTGCACTTTCTCTTAATTCTTCTAGAGTTATTGCAGCATGGTCAACAGTATATCCATTTCCAACTATCATAGTTATATCCTTTCCTACACCTTCAGCTCCCAGTGCAGCTTTTTGTAAATGCAGTTGCCATTGAGAAGAAATAAGCTATACCAAATTCTTTAACTGGTAATATAGTTGACATTTCAGTGTTAGCAACATTTAACAGTTTATTGCAACATCTACTTCTTTACCATCATTAGCTCTAAGACTGCATTCGAAAACATCAGCTAGGTTTTTGTTGCATCAGCTATAACAACTCTTTACTTTTTGAACTAACTCTTCAAGTAAGCTTTTTCTTTTCATTTCTTACAACTCCTATAACTCTTCCAGTAGTTCTACTCTCTTAACAGCTTCATAAGCACAAAGCATTCCAGATTTTTCCAGCTGATCCTAAGATTGCAACAGCTTGACAAGGTTTTACAAGTTTTTGCAATCCTTGTGCAGGAGCTCCAGCACATCAAGAGCAGCTAAAGCTAAAGTTTCTGACATATCTTCTGGTAAAATTGCATATTCCACTTTCAAATAATATTGCTTTTACCTTTTATTTTCAACTCTATCTATATCTGGTTTAACATCAATTATTTCATCAATATTCTTAATGGAGTTAAAGATAAAGAAACAAGAGTTGCTATTTTTATCTCCAACCTTTTAAATTTGTTTTACCAACTAGGTCATTCCAATCAACAGTTCCATAAGCATTCCACCAGAACCTGTTATGGGTTTTGCATCTTTCCTTTTGTTGCTACTATTTTTCTTTTTATTTTAGCTTTTATTTTTCGACATCGTGCCCTTCTTCTTCAATTTGAGTAAATGATGCTGAATCTATATTTAATGCACAACATCTATTAAAATTTCATTTGAGAATAATTCCATATCATTAGAAATTTTTCATTGCTGGTTGTAGTAAAACCCAGCTGGTTCTATAACTCTATGTGTTCCGTATTTACAACCCTCATACCTATCATTCTCCTTTTTACTTTTTACTACTTTCTTTTTACTTTTTAGTAATCCTAATATTTCTCTTGCTTCATCTGAGTTGCAATTTCTCTTCCTAATTCTTTTTGCAAGTCTTACAACTTTTTCAACTAGCTCTCCATTAGATTTTGCTAAAAACTCCCTTTTCAGTATAAACATTGTCTTCAAGCCCGACTCTCACAGATGTCACTCCCATAACAATCCAAGAGCCGCCATTTGAAATTCACTCTTACCTACACCTGAAACTGTCAAGTTGAACCTTCTGTATACTTTCTGTCATAAATACTAAATCCCTTGCAGAAGCGGACATTTTGTACACCTAAAACAAAATCAAAGTGCATTGGTTTTTGAATATATCCTTGTTTTTGAAATCTTATAGCATAGTCAATCATACCCTTATCAAAACTTCAATCTCGAGGCTTAACTCCTCTTTCTATAAGAATTTTTCCGAAATTTTTAATTGTATTTTTCTGTATTGACAGCTGCATCTCACTCCAGTTACAAGTTCCACAATCTAATGTTGCCATTTCTGGATGTAATTCAGTTGGCTGTAATCTTTCTAAGTCTGTCATTCCAACGGCTCCACCAGTTGATGGTTGAATTATTGCATCAGGGCATTTTTCTTTGATAAGCTTTTATACATTTTCAAATCTCTTTATCTTGTAGTTGGGTTCCATCATCTTCTCTCATAAATGAATGATACTTGCTCCAGCTTTATAAGCCAATTCAGCTTCTCTTGCTATTTCTTCAACTGTGTAAGGAACAGCTGGATTATTTTCTTTTCATTACTTCAGCCCCACAAATAGCTGCAGTGATTATTAATTTTTCCATTTTTCCCTCCTCAGTTAGTAATTTATCTTTGTTTATCTTTTGGTGTTACACAAGTTCCACTTGCTCTACAAACAACTAATGGCTCTGCTTAAAACGTCAGCTGCTGACTCTGATATATCAGGTCTAGGAACTATAACTTTTCTTGCTTCAAACACCATCTTTCTTGAACTATTTCCAACATTTACAATTTCTCCGACAGCTTCAAACTATAATCCCCTGCAAAAACTGGAGCCATAAACTCTACACTGTCATAAGCTTTAAACAATCCTTCATCTCCATCTAATTGAATTAAAAGCTCTGTAGCTACGTCTCCAAAAGTTGTAGCATTCTAGCTCCATCAACCAAATTTCCACCATAATGTGCATCGTGAGAACTCATTCTCAATCTGATTAATGATTTCATACCATTCCTCCTTAAAACATTTTAACTACTATAATAAAAATAGAGATCTCGTGGTTTTGCCCAGTCTTATTCTGTTGAATTAAAGAAAAACTCTAAATAGCTCTCCATATTCATAAGAATATGACAATCAATGTTCGTCAACATTAACCAAGAAAATTAATCATAAGCAATAAATTTTCTTTTCGAGCAACTATACACTCTTCGTAGTAAAGCATCAGCTTTCTATACTCATATCTTTACTCTACCTTACATATATGCGCCTCTATTTTTATATTTTTACATTTAGTTTTGTTTTTATTCATCTGGACAGTAAAAATCCACACTTCTCTTTGACAACTCTATTATATTTTTACTTATATATATATCTAAAATATATAAAATCCGTATTAAAAATATAATATTTTGTATAAACATAAGATTTTATAATATATTTAGTTTTAATTTTTGTTTTGCAAAATAATTATTTTAAAAGCTAAAATAAAAATAACATTAGAATTTTACTTATTTTCGAAAAACAAATTTTTAATTTTATCAATGAAAAGATTCACTTATGCAGTAGATTTTCTCGAGAAAATCTCAAAATCCTTAATGTTTTAAATGCTATCGATTTAAATTCTTTATCAATACAATTCAACAAATAACAAGAATAATTCTGATCATAAGTGCCAATCTTTATTGACACCTATCCAAAAATATTATTTTTGCATATTCAACTGCTCTTGTTTCTCTTCAAGATTGTAACTTTTATTTGTCCCGGATACTGCATAGTATCTTGAATTTTCTTAGCCACTTCTCTTGACATCAACACAGTTTCATCATCATCAATCTTATCTGATTGATAACTATTCTCACTCTCTACCAGCTTGAATTGCATAAGATGACTCAACACCATCAAATGAATTTGCAATTTCTTCTAATCCTTCTAATCTCTTTTATGTAAGCAGTTAAAGTTTCTCTAGCTCCTGGTCTTGAAGCAGAAACAGCATCAGCTGCTTTGTACAGAATTGCTTCCAATAGTCCTCAAATTCAACTTCATTATGGTGAGCCACTACAGCATTTACAACATCTGGTTTTTTCTCCGAATTTTCTAACAAATTCTCCTCCAACACTGTGATGAGAAGTTTCTCATTTCATTTACTAGAACTTTTTCCTATATCGTGAAGTAATCCAATTCTTTTGTAAGTTCAACATCTGCACCAATTTCTGCTGCTGATAGAGGTAATTTTGCAACTTCTATAGAGTGAGTCAACACATTTTGACCATAACTTGTTCTTGTACTTCAATCTACCTAAAGTTTTAATAATTTCTGGGTGCATTGAAGTAATAGATAATTCTATTAATGCTTCTTCCCCAGCAGCAATTATTTTCTTTTTCTACATCTTTTTACATTTTATTTACAATTTCTTCATCTTACCTGGATGTATTCTTCCATCTGTAATCAATTTTCAATTGTAAGTCTTACGATTTCTCTCTTAACCCCATCAAAACAAGATAATACAACAGCTTCAGAGTATCATCAATTATCACATCAACGCCTGTTAAGGCTTCTATTGTTCTAATATTTCTTCCTTCTCACCTATTATTCTACCTTTCATTTCATCATTTTGGTAAATTCTATAACAGATACTGTTGCATCAACAACATAATCAGCAGCAGCTCAATAGCAGTAGATAATATTTTTGACTAATTTTTCTTTTTCTTCATCTAATTTATTTTCGTACTCTTATAGTTAGAGCCATTTCATATGTTAGATCTTCTCTAACCTTATTTAATAAAAATTTCTCTTGCTTCTGCTCTAGAAAGTTCACTAACTCTTGCTAATTCTTCTTCTTGTTTTACTTTAATTCTTCTATTTCTTTTCTTTTTCTTCAAGTTCTTCGTTAATCCTAACTCAGCACTTTTGTTTTCAATTTTTCAATCTTACCATCTAAGATTTCTTCTTTTTCAAATTCTAGCTTCTTTTTGAGCTTCATCTTTTTGATATTTCTTGCTTCTTTTTCCAACTTCTTCTTTTAATTTGATATCTTTTTCTTTAGCCTTTTAATTCTATTTCTTTAGCCTTAGAAACTGCATTTTTCAGCTTCCTCTAAAATCTCTTTTGCTTTTTAATTTTAGCTTTTTTTCAACCTCATCTTCTAAATCATTTAGTTTTTCTATTTGCTTGTCAATAACAGATTTTTAAAGAAAACTGCGAAAATTATTGCTAGAGCCACAACAACTAGCCCTATAAAAATTAATAAATCCATACGTTTCCTTTTCAGATGTCACTATTTGAAACTTTTTATAGCCTCTTCTTCGTTTCTATAAATTTCAAATATTTCATCTAGCTCTATTGTTTCTGGAAAATTGTTTGATATGTTTATTAAGATTAATTATTTTTAACATCTCCTCCCATTTCTCTAACTTCTTGTACTTACCTCTTAAGATCCCCATAGCTAGACTATTAATATGTATTAATCCTTGAAAGTCAACAATATACTTCACTACATCTTTCTCTATAAATTTATTGAAAGTTTCTTTTTAATTTAGGAGCGACAAAAAGCATCTAATCTCGCCTTTTATTTCTATTATTTGCACGTCGTTTTTCACTCTTTCTAAAATTTCAAAATTGTCTTTCCACTTTTATACAGCCTCCTTAATCTTCTTCTCCACTTTAAAAATTGTTCCCTTTGCTTTTTCTTCTCAATTTTAAATACATCTACTAATTTTCTAGCAATCGTTAAACTGAACCCACCATCTTCTTTACTTTCAGTTTTCTTCTTTGTAACCTTTTCCAAAATCTTCAACTGTTAAGAAAAGTAGTTTCTATAAATATTTAATATTATTTCTATCTCTCCATCTCCATAGTCATAAGTATGTTCAACGGCATTCGTTGTTAACTCATCAACAACTGAAAGTATTTGAACCTCATCTGCCATATCAATATGATGTTCTCTAAGATATACTCTCAATCATTGCTCTGGCGGTCGATAAGCTACTTAAATAAGAAGGAACAAATAATTTTATTTTATTTATTTTATTCATCTCTTTTTCCATTTTATCCAATTAGCTCACCTCTCTCTCTTTAAATCAAAAATTAACCATCTTTTTATTTTGATGGTCATAGTAAAAATTAAATCAAAAATAATAAGTATCTTCATTCATATTCAGAGCCAATATTGAACTTGGATACTCATTTAAATAAGATGGCTCAGATACAAATATATTTAATTGTGTAAAATCGATTTCTTGTAATTTATTTAAAAATATATCTCGTTTCTATAACTATCTTTTGTATTCTCTTCAGTAGTAAGCTAAATTATTTCTACTTAAATTTTCTCTTTATATTTTTCTTTAAATAAAAATCAAATTTTTGCTTTTTCATCTTGAGAAAAAATTTTTTGAATATAGTTATTAGAGCATGACACTATATTAAAATTAAACTTAAAATCATAATTCACACTCCTATTTGTAAATAATACTCATATATGTTGCATTAAATCAAGCAATACTGTTAAACATTATGTTTATTCTTTTTACAATTTCTTGCTCTGAAATTTCATCTAAATTGAACCAAAAATATGACTTGTCTGCTTTTAAACTAAGTGAACTGTCTTTTTAGCATAATGCCTTGAATTTAGTTTTATTTTATAACTTGCTTCATCTAAAGAAATTTTTATTATTCAAATAATCAATGATTTCACTATAACCTATTATATTTAATTTATATAACTCTTTCTCCATAAATTTTATACAAATTTTTCAACTCTTTAACAAGCCCATCAGCTAACATTATATCCACCTTTTTATTTATTCTTTCATATAGATGTTCCCTACTTCTTTCTAAAGCACTTTTCAAAAAGAAAATTATTATTTTTATATTTTTAGAGAGAATAGAAAATTTTTCTCCCGTCAATACTTCAACAACTCTTTTCAAGACTGAACTCTATTATTGAAATGAATTTCTTTGTTGCTTCTTCATCATATTTTTAAAGCTAAATTATAGAGAGTTTCATTATTCAAAGTAGAAATATATTCTCTAGTTTTTCTCATCGGCACTTGGCAAGGCAGAAAACCCATTTTGTTACAGAATTTAAATATAAACCTGTCCCTCCAACCAATAAAAATTTTTATTTTTCATTTGTATTTAAAATTTTATTTACATCTTTTTCAAAAGAACCAACACTGTATTTTTGAAATGGGTTTCAACTATGTCTCAACAGATGATGTTTCACTCTTGCATTTCACTTTCAAAAATTTTTGCTGTACCTATATCTAAACCTTTATAGACCTGAGCCGAATCAGTTGATATTATTTCAGCATTCAATTTTTAGCTAAATCTATTGAAATTTTTGTTTTTCCCACTCCAGTATATCTAGCAATTACTATTGCCTTATTCAAAATACTCAAACTCTACATCAGCAATTCTAACAGTATTCCATCCGTACTCCTGAATTCCACTAGAGCTTCCTCCATTCCTAAGTTTCTCATACATATGCAAGAAAGTAACTAAAGATTCATCATCAACACCGATTACATATTTAGCAAGAACGTCATCAACAATTCTTCCTCCAACAACAATAAACATCTTCTTCATCTCTTGTGATTTCAAAATCTTCTTTAACAACTTTTAATTCTTTTCAATAATTTTCTTTGATATCTGTTTCTTCCTCTAAAGGTTCTCTTTTCAATTTTTGAAAGTATATCGTAAGTTTTGTATAAAATTTCTCTAATCCTTCATTTAAAAATTACTGACACAGGATAAAGTTCGACATCAGCTAAGTAATCTTTAAATTTATTAAATTTTTCCATATCCCAGATCAGATCCATTTTATTTGCTAAAAACTATTTGTCTTTTGAGGCTAACTTTTCACTAAATTTTTCAATTCAAAATTAATTTTTCAAAATCTTCAATACAATCTCTTCCTTCAATTTCAGTAGCATCTACAATATGATAAATCATTTTTACATCTTTCAATATGTCTTAAAAATTTATCTCCTAGACCAACACCTCTCTGATGAGCTCCTTCAATAAGCCCTGAATATTCTGCTATAACAAAAGATTTTTCCTTCTTCCAATCTTAAACAACACCAAGTTTTTGGTTCTAAAGTTGTGAAATGATAAGCTCCAACTTTTTGAATTTGCAGCAGATACTTTATTAATAAAACTTGATTTTCCAACTGATGGATATCCTCATAAGAGCAACATCAGCTAAAAGTTTTAACTCAGCTTTAACTTTTTATTTCTGCTCCCTCTCCACCTTTTTCAGCAATTTTTGGAGCTTTTTCTGACAGAGTTTTTAAAATGGATATTTCCATATCCACCCTTTTCCACCTTTTAATAAAGTTCTTTGTTCTCCATTACATTCATATCAAGAATTAATTTTCCCGTTGTGATATCTTCACCTGTGTTCCAACAGGAAACTTTTTATAATTAAATCTCTCCTTTTTCCCATACATTTGTTTCTTTTTGTCCGTTTTTCCCATTTTGAGCTTTAAATAATTTTTAAATTTAAAATCGATTAAAGTATTGATATTAGAATCGGCAACAAAAATCACATCGCCACCTTTCCCTCCGTCTCCACCCATCATGGTCTCCTCCGAACTGTATAAATTTTTCTTCTAAAAAGCTGCAGAACCATCTCCACCATTCCCAGCTTTCACTGTTATAATAACTTCATCTATAAACATTTTATCTACCCTTATTAAAATTTTACTTTTCATTCTATCATATATTTTTACTATTTCTTTATTTTACTATATCTAAATATTTTTGAATTTATAAAATCATAAGGCAATACAGAAATTTTCCACCATCTGAATCTAAATCTAATTCATAACCTAATTCTTTTGCTGTTATATAATAAACATACCAGACATACTGTGAGCAATAAAATCCATCTTCATTTAATTTATTAGAATGAATTTTATAACTTTTTCCAAAATATTTTTCATATTTTCTAAAAAGTTTTTGCAAATTTTTCATCCATATCTTTATAACGTAGAATCAAAATTTTTCTTCCTTCTTCTAACCAAAACTCTACTCTCATATAGTAAGACTTTTTCTCCAATTTTAGGATAATCAAAAACCATTTTATCGTTTGCCATAATTGCAGATGACCAAAGATACCTTCCGGATCTTTCTCCTTTATTATTATATTCCAGTTTGTAAATCTAAATTTTCAAATTTTGTTTCTAAATTTACTTTCTCTCCAAAAATATTTTTCCTTTTTGAGAAAAATTTTTATTTGAAATATTTGAACAAGCTGTATTATAAAAATTAGTAAAATAAATTTATTTTTCATATCTTCTCCTAAAAATAAAAATCTCATCTTTGACATTATACATCAACAAATGAGATTAATATTTAAATTTATCATAATCAAGGCCACACATTCAATATGAAACGAGTGAACACCAAGTATGTCAAGTAGTTACGTTCTGTATGTGGGAAGATATCTATAAACCTTTTAACGATAGCATAAGGTTATCGTTAAAAGGTTTTAATCCATGTATAACAAATCAGTGTCTAGCAGCAACTTGCTTTTTATTATTTCCTCATCAGTTCTTTCATCTTCTAATTTATCAGAAAAGAAGAAACTAAGATTTTTATCCTCTTTATATTTTTCATACAAACTTCTTCTTAGAGTATACGCCTTATTACTATTCGCCTTTGATTCTGGTATTCTTCTCTTCCATCAATCTCTCCATTCCTTCTTACATCATAACAGTATATTGCATTAGGATTGTTTCCCCTCACATCTTAGAACCTTGGAGCTGTTTAATTAAACCTCTGCTTTTTCCTCACTACTTTTATCTGGTATAAATTTTGAAAAATTTCAGAGAAATCTCATGAAATAAATTTCTATTTTGACTACCTATATTTATATTAAAAATTAGTAAATCTCATCAAAAGAAATTGCAGTAAACCTCGTAAAAACTCGCATACGCCTGTATAGATTCATTAATATTATTAGCCCTAATGAATTCTAATTTTACCTTAGCGTATTTAGATGGCTTTCTTCTGTATCAATATATAACTTTAATATTATGACATAATCCTCATTTTTGTAATTGAATAAAAAGCTATCAATAATCCATTCTTTTTCCTCCATACTACTTTTAACAACTTAGGTAGATTTTAAATCTAATTTCAGCCATATAATCACCTCATATTATTTTTACATTCTTCCGTTCTTTTATTCTATTATCTACTGGTTCCTGTACATCTTTTGTATAGCCAGCACAATGCATTGTCGTGGACAAACAGGAATGTATATAACTAAATGTTCCAAATGCCTTCTTTGACCTTATGTCAATCTAATTTATCAAACTTCTCTCCGCTTAACCTTATTATACCATATTCACTACTCTTCATAATCACAATAGGCTGAACCGAAGTTCTGCCCAACCCATAATAATTTATCTTATCACTTCAATCTCCATCTTTACTCTAAAGAAAAATCGTAAACTTATTCGTGATACCTTTATGTTTGAACCTCTTTTTGTGCGTGAGCCCTCACGCCCGTTCCCCAAGGATTAGATTCGTAGAGATTTTATTGCCCCTACCCCTTATGTTCCATCTATCACCACGACTTGCAGATAGGCTCTCGTGATGACACTGATTTGCATAAAGAAATCAAATTACTTTTATTATGATTTCCACCTTCTGACAAAAGGTTGATGTGATGTACTCTTCTCTACAGGTACTAAAATTTTTCTTCTTTAAACACTCCTCATCAAAATGGATGCTCCTTAACGTAAGCATCTCTTACTCTTTTTCCATACTCGTCCATACCACGAGATGCAGCGAGGATTCCTGTCGTACTTCTCGTAGCGTTTGTTCTCCTTTTTGATGCTTTCACAAAACCTGCCATCAGTTAAGTTCGACACCGGATAAGAACATGGACGCTTTTGGTTTTCTTGGACGCCTCCATCTCCATTGTTACATAAGAAAAGCTCTAAGGATTTCTCTCCCTGCCACTTGTTTTACTATACTTTTGACAAGTATATCACTACCATATTTAATGCTATGACATCTACTGACAATCACTGCCATCAACTGCCATTAGCTGACAACTTTTTAACATTGATTGGTTTTTCAGGCAGTTTCAGTTTGCTATAGAGCATTTTCTGATGCCACCTCAAAATATCGTCCTTTCACTCGCAACAACAAAACAATATATCTCATACCATCCCAGACCCTCGACATATCTGCAGATCAGAACCAGCTTTTCATCAATGCTTTCTAATTGTTCTATTGTTTCAAGTATCTGAAGTTTTAAGTCCATAAAAGATTTACTTCGTTTGGGACTGTCAAAGTTTTTGACATAGTTTTTAGTAAAAATATTTGATGCTTATCTCAAAAATTGTTGAAATCTATATTTTAAAGGACGTTTCATCTCGCCCTTTTTCTCTAAAAGTACTATTTTCTACTACTTCACAATAGGGCATGCCCAACCATCATATTCCCGTCAAATTCTTCTGCTAGATCCATAAGATACCAGACAATTTCATCGATATTCTTCAAAATCATCTCTCTGCCTATGACAGTTGATATGGATATTCATTATCTCATATCTTCCTTATCTATATCTTCATTGTTGCTCATGATTTTCTGATGAAAGTTTCTGTAAAACCGTCTCCATTACTTTTAGCTAAAAATGCTTCCCATTTTCTTCTGTTGCAAAGAACAGGCAATGTTCGAGTACCCGGCACCACTATCACCATTACTTTTGAATATCCCCCAATGAGCCACCTATTCATAATGCTTTGATATTCATATCTGTCAGGATACAGTCCGATCAAAAGACAGTTCCCAGTCCTTATCTTCAAATACTGCAAATGTATATACGTAATTAGGAAGTTTTTCGCCATCATCTCTGTAAAATTTCATCGTAGTACCCGACTCATTCTTAGCATAAGCAAAAATATGTACCCGTTCATCGCATTTCACAACGCCTGCTAAAATATCTCCATGTTTTTCAACAATCTTTCACAGCGTCTTCTATATCATATAAATATTTCCTCTTCTTTGTGGGAAACCCGTTATCATCAGCATTCTGATATAATATTTGTAATTCAGTCTTTAGGGTAGTTTTCAGTGAATTGGAAAAATCTGTAAGAGCTAAATTAGTTTGAATCACAGCGGTAAGTCACAAGTAAATGCATTGCATAGATAAACACACCAGTCTTCACTCAATTTCAGTCACTTCTTGTCTCTATTACTTCTCTCAGATGCACATTTGCTCTTTTTCTATTTCTTCTTACACTCTTTACTACTTCCAATGCATCCTTATCCTCAGGATCTAACTCCGCCCAACGCAATGCATAAGAATCGCTTTTTCTTCCCTATGAGTCAAGTATTGATATGCATATGACATACGCATATTCCATCTCAGCTTTATCTTTCCCTCTTCTAACTGAATTCAAAATATCTATAGATTTTAATAAAATTTATCACCAATAAAACTAGGTGTTCCTTTATCATCATTACCGATAATAGCGAAGTTTTTGATAGGCACGAGCAAAGTGATACCATACTTCGTAATCCCTGTTCTTCATAGGATGCTTTCCAATGCTGTGATGCATTCCGTATATTTATCTTCATCTAAGCTTTTCTATATACGCAAAAATTCTTTAGTGATTTTCTGAATTCCATTTCATATTAAGTTACCTCCACTTTTTATCGTTTATCTAACATTAAAAATACAACACCACAACATAAGCAACAATCCACATATTCCTATAAAAACTCTATATCCTTTCTCACCCCACTACTCAAAAATAAATGCGTGTCGTGCCTTATCTCCACCTGTAGCTTTGATACAACCATTTCCAATCTCTTATAACACCGATTAAAAATAGCAATCCACCTGCTATCAACACATACTGATAATGTGCTTTTTAACCATTCAAATACTTCATCCATATCGTTTGTCTACTTCCTCTATCAGGCATTTCTCTAATGATTGCTCTTTTTCACATGCTAGCAAAGATTCTTCACCTAAGCGCCATTCTCTCAACTTTTAGAATATTACTTTTTCTTTTTAACGCCGATTGTAAAAGCTCTCGTATTCTCCTTCAAATACAAACTTTTTCAGGGTGAGTTTTGATGTAGTTTAGTTCGTTTTCTTCCCTTCATAATTATCAATGAAATCATCGGCTTCATCTAAAATCTTAAAAATTCCTCCGTATTTTTCTTCCAATATTTCTAGCATATGGTATCTTTCTTCTCTACCAAAAGATATTGTCCCACCACAATAGTCTACAACTTTTTGAAAATTACCTGCATATTCGTTCATCCCAAAATGTTTGAAACCTTTTATTGCATCTTCCCAAACTATCCCTGTAGAATTATCTAAAAACTGGTAATGACCTCCATTGCTTACTTCTGCAAAATACCAAGTAATGGCTAATAAATATCTTTGCTCTAAAGTGAAAGTCTGCGCTGATTGAATATACTCATCATATCCATCATAAATATTAATTGTTTCCCCATTGGCTCAACAACATCAAAATAAAAAGTTTTCATCTAAACTTTAATATTTTCTATGGTAATCTTTACGTATGTTAATTTCTTTTCTGTTTCACTCATTTCATTGTCTCCTCTATATTTTTCATTTTTGATTGATATATTCAAAAATATTTCTCATTAAAATAGAAGGTTTATCCTTTATTTTTACCGAGATTTCCTCAAAATCACTAAAATCCACTTGAGCAAGCTTGGGCTATTTTCACGCTACTTTTACAATATGGCATGCCCAGCCATCATATTCGGTCGAATTCTTCTGCTGATCCATAAGATACCAGACAATTTCATCGATATTTTCAAAAATCATCTTCCCTGCCAATGACATTTTCTTTTTGATATTTCAGTAATTTACTCCTTATTTATCTTATTTTTACCAATTTCCTCAGTTTTCAAAAATATGTTTTTAACTCGTTAAAAATTAAAACTTATTTTTCTATTTCAATCACCATTCAAATATGCAAATTTAATCATAATAGCTCCGGAGAATTCTGAATAATTCAAATTAATATTTTCTGAGGTAGCATTTTCAATGATCTCGTAAAAGCTGATATACCTATTTCTTAATTTATTTTCCTTAAGAATTTTATTGAAATATTGCCGTGCTTTATCCACCAAAATAAAACATATAGTATAGCAAACTATCTGACATATAACTTCCTCGATATAATTCTATCAATATTTGCTTGGGTGTCCCTCGAAATAATCAAATATTGGAATAATGTAGTATTTTTGATAAGCTCCGCTTACTTCTTCCACAGTATATTTATAGTTTGCACCTGCAAGTTTTGCCACCACCATACAGTTTTTCTTTGAGCTTAGTGAGCCCTAAATCTCCACCATAGATAAAAACCATTATTGATACCGGCCTTTTTCATTGATTTAGGTAAATACCAATATGTGGAATAAATTCTACGCTGCACTTATAGATTACGTCTGTTTGCTTGAAAAAGATATTTCAAAGAAAATATCTTTATCTTTCGTAACTCTCTTTAATTTTTGACCTTTTGAAAGCACCTTAAAATCTGGGAAATGACTCTGCTATTTCTTGCCAAGCCTCTTTGACATAATTTTCTAGGTTCCATAATTCTCTTTAACCTCCTATCCTATCGTTTATCCAACATCAAAAATACAACACCACAAATTACAAGCAACAATCCACATATTCCTATAAAAACTCCTATATCCTTTCTCACCCCACACTTCAAAAATAAATATGTGCCTTGCCTTATCTCCTTCTGTAGCTTGATACACCCATTTCCAATCTCTTATAGCACCGATTAAGAAATAGTAACCCGGCTGCTATCAACACTACTGATAACGTGCTTTTTAACCATTCAAACACTTCATCCATATCGTTTGTCTATCAAGCATTTCTCTTATTCATATGGGATAACAACTCCTCTTAATGTACTTTCATTATAACTTAAAATTATAGAGATATCAATAAGATACAGCATACGTAAAATGTTGTTGCAACTTGTTGACTATTCTTTAAAGAAAAAGCCATATCACATTGATATAGCTTCTTCATTATTATTGAATTAATTTTTTGATTAAAATTAATGGGTTTATACAAAATTATTGACTCTATTTATTTTCCTATAATCGATATGATAGAAACTTACAAATTAGATTCATCAACAAGATTTGTCGAACAAACTGATTAATTTGGTTTTAGTGTATCATATTGGCTTTTTATGCATTTATCTAGCTTAATTTTACAATCGGCAAATTTTAAAATCTCTCGTATTCTCCTTCAAATACAAACTTTTCAGGGTGAGATTTGATGTAGTTTAGTTCGTTTTTCTTCACCTTCATAATCGTAAATGAAATCATCGGCTTCATCTAAACATCTTAAAAATTCTTCTCCGTATTTTTCTTCCAATATTTCTAGCATATCCCTATCGTTCTTCTCTAGCAAAGGAAATTCTTCCACCACAATAATCAATTACTTTTTGAAAATTAGCTGCAAACTCTGGTCATTTCAAAATGTTTAAAAACCATTTAACACATCTTCCCAAACAATTCCCTGTAGAGTTGTAGAAAAATTGATGATGCCCTCCCCGTTAAATACTTCTCCCAAAATACCAAGTGAATAGCACATAAATATCTTTTGTTCTAAAGTGAAAATCTGCTCTGAAGTTTTTGAATATTTATCATATCCTTCATAAACTATCAATCATATTAAACATGGGATCACAGATATCCTCAAGACTCTCAATATTTTGAATATCCTCTATGGTAATCTTTGCGTATGTTTAATTTCGTTTTCTGTTTCACCCATTTCAGTTGTCTCCCTATTTTTGAATACATTTCAACTTGTCTTCATTGATATATTTCAAAATATCTTCTCTCGTTAAAAATAAGGTTTTATATTTTACCTCTCGTAATTAATAAACTTATGCAAGTTCTAACTCACAGATAACTCTTTTGGTATCCAGTTTGTCTATAGCAGTAATTTTTATATAATCAAATCCATTTCTCTTCACTTCTTCAAAAGAAATTTTTTTCTCCGTTAATAGTTTCTGTAAAGTCATCTTCATCAAATTCAAAAATCTTCTTTCTCTTCATCAAAAATCAATGCTATAGGCAAAATCTATTTCAATTTTAGAGTTTGGAATTTCTAATTTAGAAAGTGGACGTTTTTGATATCTTCTAAATTTATCTCATCACAGAACATAGGGTTGTATCCATATTTAGCTCCCATCATAGAGTAAAAATTTCTTTTCCTGTATGTATACATTTTGCTACTATCATGCAAGGCATTGCTAATCTCATTTTTCATCATACATACCACAAATCATATGTTCTTCAAAAAGTGAACCATAAAAATAAATTTCATACAGTTCGTTGGTATCTCCACTTTCTAAGTTTGTTGCAAATACTAATACTTGTAAATGTATCATCTATATTTATTATATTGTAATTTTTCTTCTTTAATATAAGTTGGTACTCTCATTTTATTTCTCTTTCTTAATTATTATATCGTTATTAAATACGCCATCATTTCTACAGAATGATTTCAGATGGCCAAGGCCTCATATCTTTCCCTGAACTAACTATTATGACTAAATCGTATATTACTATAACTAATTGTCAAGCGACATTTCGCTATTGTATCCTTACTATAAATTATGCATTCGTTATAGTTATAGCATGCTTTTTGGTTATTCTACTTCATTATAGGTACGCTACTACTAGCTTTTTTTCTTAACTGTATTTAAATATCATAGTAACCACTACCCAATATACTCATTTAGTTTTAAAAAGCGTTCTAAATATTCAAAAAAATAATTGGGACTTTCCCTTAATAGATCCGTCACTTTCTTTTTCAAGATAGCCCAAGCATGCTCAATAGGATTCAAATCCGGTGAATAAGGTGGTAGAGGTAAGAAAAAGTGTTTATCTTGAATGCAAAGTTCATCTAATAAGTGTCCTTGTTCACGTAATTTCTTTTTCCCACGTGAAGAGAGTTCTGACACCAACATCAAAAACTTTAGCTGCCTCTACGATGGCTGTGTCCCTCTTTTTGATGTAATCTAATGTCCTTGTTTAAAATCTGTACTATATGCCATAGCTTTTATTATAACATGCTTATTTAAAAACTAGTAACTATAACAGTTAATTCACTCATTATACATTATTGCAATACATTGAAGATTCTAACATTTTAGAAAAAAACAATGTGGTATTTACACATCCATTTTGTATGTAGTAAACTATTAGCTTTTTTTCAGCTATATTTTTTTCTCCTCTCGCTATATGATAGGCTTGAACACCTTTATTGTATCGCGATTGGAGTTTTTGGTATAACCTTCGATGCGCACCCGCATGGCGGGTGAGTTTATTTGTCACGCACCTACGGAGCGTGACGTACTGAAAGTCACATAATTAGATTCACCAACAGGATTTGTCGAACAACCGTTTTTTTGTTGCACTTCATTTTACAATTCGGCGAAAAATAATAAGAAAAAACAGCAAACCTGTTTGATTTGCTGTTAATTAAATCGATACATAATATTAAATGATAACTATCTTTTAATACAAAATTTTTGAACGATAGCTATTCCTTCAACTCAAGTCAATCAAATAATTATTTACTAGATAACTTAAATTGCTCTTCTTTCTTATCAAAACTTAGTAAATAGTCTTTTTCCTCTTTCAACATTAAGCTCCACTTTTGCAGGTCCCCATGTTGTAGTAACGCTTTTTATGTAACACTCCAGGTCTAGTATATGTGTAAGTTACTTCTAAAAACAATATCTCCTGGATCTGCACAAACTATATATTTTGCTTTTTCACTAAAAAATAGCAGCTTCACCACTGATCACTCTAGCATATAATTGTTTTTGAGTGATTACATTATTTCCCGAAGAAAGCTCAATTTTCACCGCATTAGGATGTACAGCTAACTCATTTAGTCAAGGCATTTTTGTTCATTTTAATTGACACAAACGAAAAACAGCCGCTAATATAAAAATTGCAATCACAACATAGGCATATACTCCCATTGAAAAATGCTTCTAAATATTTCTCCATTTTCATTCTCCTTTTTAATTATTTTTATTAACATCATTTAATTTAATTGTTTTTGCTTTTTTTACTCCAACCACTCCTAAATCTTCAATAAGTTCATTATATTTTTCTTTTTCCTAGCAAAGATAAATCAAACATTTCCTATTACCATCTTCTGTATAAAGATATAAGAAAAAAACGAGTCATTGTTTCTTTGTTCTGAAGAAATATGAACTTCATTTAGATTATAGGTAAATTCCTTTTTCCCATCGTTTATCGATAAACCATTTCCATTTATAATTATTTTTAGTTCTCAATTGCCTAAATATACTTATTACAACCAAAATAATGATGATAGAAGATATAATAATTGCAACTTTATATCCTCCAATTACTCCGGAAATTAAAAATGCAACAAGCACTCCAAAAATCATTATTATTAAATTATAAATAAACGCAACTAGGCTTCTTCTATATTTTTCTCCAAAATCAACCCTCCTTAAAGTACAATAATGATACTAACCTATATCTAATTTTTAAAAACAAAATTACGTATAAATTATACATCTTTGTATACAAAAATGTCAATCTTAATTTTTTTCACCATGCACGCAATATTTATTTATATTTCTTCACTCAAAAAAATTCGTTTAGTATCATACTATTATTTTGATTTTATTCGAATTTTATACCTCTAACTCTTTCTTCTTTACCTGTGTTAATCCTCTTTTTCTTGTAGTAATTTATCTATACAGCTTCTGACACTTTCAGCCTGTTCCACTTCTTTTTCGTATATCTTTGATTTGAGAATATAGACTATCTTTTTCTTTCCTCATAGTGCCAATTTCTGCCTTCCATTTGGATATATTCAGGGTCTTGCTCTCGCCTAAATGATAATCAAAAACTGCTATAGCTCCCCAAGACATATGCAACTTTTTATAACTTATTCATTTATCATAATTGTTGCAGTCTCAACTTCAAATTTTTACACATTTTATTTAAATTTATGTCTCACACAGTCTACCATGAAAGCAAGAAAAACTCTGGATATAGCTTAAGCCTCACTTTTTGGTTTGAAAGTTAGAGATTTTACACGAGAAATCATTTCTTCGTATTCTCTTTTTATCTTTTTCTAATTCCTCAATATGTTTCTTCTTATCTTCCTCGCTCACATAGTCATCATCAACTATAGCTTCTTTAATAGCATCCATTAAATAGAGTCTATTTTTCTTCAAGGACAAAAAACTTTTGCTTTTTCATCCTTTAACCATAAAGCATAATAATAGTGTTCCCAGTCAGCTAGATAGTATTGACAAATAACATCATTGCTATAGTAATCTAAGAATTCATCGAATTCTTCAAGTACATAATAGGCATCAAAAAATTTGCTCGCAGAAATATCATCTGTTTTCAAATTGTGATTTTTCATCTTCTCCTGACTTTACTTTTTCTAACCAAGATATTGCTTTATCTTTATTACCAAGATATACTTCGCAGTATGCAATGCTAAGCAATAGACTCATTCTATCAGGATATTTTTAATAATTCTAAAAAAATATTTCTTTAGCTTTCTCATATTCTTTGAGTTCATATAAAAGAGACTGCATGATTGAAGGAATATTCATAACTATCATCAATATTTTTAGCTTTTTTTCAAAATATTTTTGACTCAATATAAGCCATTCTTTATTTTTCATTAGACTGGTACATACTAAAGTAATAAAAGCCCCAATCCTGTATATGTTTCAACAAAAGGAGAATCTAAATCCTTTGCTTTTAGTAAATATTCTAATGTTTCTGCAGTATAATCATGGTTAAATGCAATATTGGTGTAAACTCTTGCTTTTTGAGCATTATCTAAATAAATTTTCAAATTTATCTAAAAAAGAATTTAAATATCTTATATACTCACCACGTCTAAGCTCTAACTATTAAAGAAGCAAGCGTACATACTATATCAATATCTGAAGGATATTCTTTTTGTTTGGATAACAAGTAGCTTTCCATTTTTAAGGTATTCTGTTGATCTTTCATAGTCCTTTAAAAATGTCTCTTTATATCTATCCCTCATATTCTTTTTTTCTGCTTGTCCCAATATGCCTTTATTTCATTTATCAAAATTTGTACTCCCTCATTAGTTAAAAATTTAACATACATTATTTTCCACTTTTTTTATCCTTTCCTACAATTTCAAATTTACCTGTCTATTTTAATACAAACATTTTATTCTTCAAACTTTTCCTCAACATTAAAAATCACTTCACAATCGTAACCAGCACCATTTTTCTCGCAAAAATTCTATAACCTTTTCAATATCCGCATTTTTATCTTTCAAAAACTCATTTGTTAAAGAAAAATCGTGATTACACTCTACCGTTTCTGATTTTATCATTTAGATAATCAAATAATTCATAAAAATAATTTCTTTTTCCATCGGTAAGTTCTTTTCAAATTCTTCCATTTGTTTTGACTTGATATTCTTGTAGTAGTTTTTCTCTTCTCTAATTTGTTCATAAGCTTTTCTCCTTTATTAAATTATTGTTTTTAAATCGTTTATTTTTACGTTATACAACCATATCTCCGCTGTTCCAAACATACATAATTGCTGTCACTGGTCGTTTTTCCGTCTTCCCGAAGCCATCCTGTATATGTAGTTGTGTTGCTATAATAGCCTTCAATAATGATTTCAAATTCTGAGTCTGTATATTCATCCATAAATTGTTGTAAACCAATAGACTTTCCATTGAAACGTCCTTCACCTAAGGTTTTGTTAAATATCAATACATGTTTAACCTTTGGTTTATGATTTTTCCATTATGGAAATAATATGATAAATATAAATTTCATAGGTAAGAAATCATACTAATTAACGAAATTTAAATAAGGATTAAAACAACTGCAGAAAAATAAACAAAAAAATAAGAGAAATGTATAAAGTATCGACTCAGATAAACTTGATGTAATTACTGCTGTTCCTGTAGAGAACATTTTCAGCTATATCTTTTTCTTCCGTTCATAGAGATTCTACATAAATATTTTAGTATAATTATCCTTTAGTTATATTATAATGTTAATTAGGCTATTTTTACAATTATCAAATTTTTAGGTGGGTGCAAGTGGGTGCATCTTGTTATCCATTCCCTCATTGTCAACTCTAGTCTATGGATATGTTCTCACTCAACCATATTTTTCTCAAATAGTAAATGCTTACTCCAGACTACCGACACCTTTAAACGATAGCCTGTGAATAAAGCCTCTATTTTCTACTACTTTATTTACTTTGTGGGTGCAACTCTTGACATCAATACCACGCACCCACTATGTAATTATTAGGCTATTTTTCGAAAATTAAATATCTCTGCAAAACCTATTGATTTTTATAATAACTATAATATTTCTATTGTTTCGAGTATATAATTTTTGATTAGGCTAATTTATATACTATATAAATTATTAATCTTTTTAAGAGATTTATCACTCGAAATATTTGTCCAGCATCAACTGCAATTTTTAAATTTGCATATAGTTGCAACTTTACAATAATAATATACTTATTTTCATTAAACCTATTTTAATTTATCTGCAGCCGGATCCACTTCATACCAATGATCTGAATTTCGCTTGCATTGTAACGCAGTACTGTAACCTCACGTTTTGTTCTACCATCTGAATATGGTATATCTTCCATTCTACAGCCTTATTGAAATATTTCATTGTGCCACCACATATAGGACATTTGTCAATACGAATTTTTCTATTGTGATTTTCCTTCCAAGACCGCTTTATTGCATAATTAAAGAATAAGGGATATCTAGTTTCTTTTGTAATACTCCTCAAACGCAAGACCAGACACAAAAAGTATAAATATTACAGCAAAAATTATGACATAAATATTATTATTTAAATCCATTTTAATGCTCTTATTAGTTATTAAATTAATTACAGGCTCAAATATTTTATACATTGGAAAAAGTCCTATTAAAGAAATTATAAATCCCTATCCATGAAAGCATTGCCATTGTTATCGGACTTCTCCAAACAGGTTCTGGTGTATATGATGCAACCTTATCTTCTTCAGCTTCCTTAGAATAATTATTACCTGCCACAATATTGATAGCATGTAAAAATATTTCCCGAAACATTATTAATATTAGACTTAGAATATTTATCTCTCTCATATATTTTTCTCCTATCATTTTTAGTATCTTCGAACTATACTTTTTATTCTTTCTTCGAGCTTTTCCCATTTTCTCAATTTCCACATTGCTACGCAGTTTCATTTCTAGTTGAACTGCTTTAAATTGTTCTTTGGATATTATCCCTTCGTGATGTTGCTTATATAAATATCGATTGTCAGAACCGCCAGAATCTGCAATTGCCACATCTCCAGTATACTTTTCTCGTTTAAGTATAGATTCAATTGCTCTTTTACTCCATCGCTCTTTACCTTTCGCTGTCTTTTCATCTCTTTTCCTGCCAGTTTATCTATGATTCCACCGATACTGCTATCCTTCAAGATACCAATCTGTAAATTCTTCTAACAACTCTTGCTTTTTCTTCATCAATGATAAGCATTCCATTCTTATCTCTTTTGTAACCGTAACAAGCTCTATTATATAGTCCTGATGTTCCATCCTCGGCTCTGTATTTTAAGCCCAAGCGTATGTTCTCACTTCTCCAGTCATTTTCTGCTTGTTCATGCTTTCAATTATACTAATCAATAGTTCATCTTTAACGGTATCTGTATCTATCTTATCTTTCCTCAAAGATAATTCTTTTCCTCTGCTTTTAATTTTTCTAATAGCTTCTAAGCCTCTCTTTAGTATCACGTCCAAAACGGCTTAGACTTTTAGTTAGAACAATGTCTATATTTCCTCTTTCACATTCTTTTTATCATTCTATTAAATTCTAATCTTGTCCGATCCTATCTAGCACAGATGCAACATCAATAAAAACATCCACAACAAACCCATGTTCTATGTGCAGCCGCTAATCTCGTCAATCCTGATACTTGTGCCGATAAACTATCCATTTGGCTTTTATGCTTGTACTTACATAAGCATATATCCCTCATTACATAATCTTTTATAACTCTCTGCTTCTGTATGTACAGTTACATTTTCATATATCTTTTCTTCCATTCATAGAGATTCTCCACCAATATTTTAGTAGTACTTATTTCTTAGTTATATTATAATGTTAATTAGGCTATTTTGTAATTATCAAATTTTCTAGTGGGTGCAAGTGGGTAGCTTTTTCTTGCTATCCATTCCCTATTGTCAACTCTAATCTACGGATATGTTCCCACTCAACCATATCTCAAACAGTAAGACTTACTCCAAACTACCGATGCTCTTTTTCAACGATAGCCTATGAGGTAAGCCCTCATTTTTCTACACCTTATTTAAGCACTGGGTGCAACTTTTTGACATCAATACTACACACTCCATGAGGCAGTTTGTGGAAACATATCAACAGCTTATAACTTTTTCAATTCATCATCCCTTTATCAGAAAATAATTTTATGTCTCTTGCAAGTGTTGAAGCATTGCAGAAATATAAACAACTTCTTTTCAAATCTAACTCTGCCACCTTATCAATAATAGAACTTTCAAGCCCTTTTCTAGGCGGATCAAAAATTATAGTATCTATCTTTTTCCTTTTTATAAGCAGTAACTTTTTTCAACAGCCCCATTAATAAACTCTATATTATCAATTTTATTTTCTTTGGCCGTTTTAGCTCCATCCTCACTTGCAGATTTTACAATCTCAATAGCATAGACTTTTTAGCCTTTTTAGATAATATCATTCCTATAGTTCCTGTTCCTGAATAAGCATCAACCACAAATTTATTTTCTATATTTTCAAAAATTTAAAGCTAGGTCATATAATTTTTTAGTTTGAGACAAATTTATTTGAGAAGTAGGAGAAGATGAAAATTCTATTCCATTTAAATTTTCTTTTATTGTTTCATCTCCATAGATTAAAAATATTTTTCTCCAATCACAGTGTTAGTTTTTTTAGAATTTAAAAGAAATGTAAATAGATTTTTATCTCTTTAATTTTATTTTTAATTCAAAAAGAACTTCTTTTATTTTTCAGAAACTTTATTCACATTAACTATCAGCACTACCATAGCTTCATTATTAGAATTTGTTCTTATCATAATATTTCTTAAAAATTCCTCTATGTTCATTTTCATCATAAACAGAAATTTTTATTTTTATTTAAGATTTCTTTTAACTCTTTTATAATTCTATTTCCTAATTTTTGAATTTAAAAATATTTTTCATCAACTTCAAAAACTTCATATACTTCTTTTTCTAAAAAACCTGTTATAATTTTATTTTTCATAAAAAGAAAAAGGTTCTATAATTTTATTTCTATAATTATAAACCTCTTCACTTGCTACAACCTCTGGAATTTTTAATATCACTTTGACCTGCTATCTTTGTCATAACTTCTTCAACCATAAGTTTTTATATTTTAATTGGCTTTTCATATTTAAGCATAGAAAAATCACAGCCATAAAAATCTTCAAAAAGTAAATCTATGGCTTTCTATTCTTTCAGGAGCTGATTTTTATTATTTTTTATAAGTCCTCTAGCATAAGTGTTGAGATAATCTCAATTTCAAGTTCATCTTTTTGGTACAGACATAGGTACAAAAACTGCAAAAATCATTATAGTATCCTAATCCTTCTCCTCCAAAAACAATTTTTATCAATCTTTATTTTTTATAATATCTCCAATTTTTAGCATTCTATTCCTCTATCTCAAAATAAACTATTTCGTTAGCAACAACCATACCTTTATTTTCCATTTCTCCTTTAATCTTACTTAAATCCAAATGAGAGTCATAATATATGATTTTATCTAGTTCTTTTTCTAGTTCTTCTTGTTTTTCTAAAGCTGTTTTTAGTTCTTGTTCAAGCTTTGTTACTTCTCTTAAAAGTATTTGCATTATGTATCCAAATAGAGATGATAGCTCCAACAACTATTAAAGGTATTAAAGATAAAATATATTTCATAGTTACAATTCAATCCTTTCTAAAATTCTAGTTTTGATGAATGAGCTCTATTATTTTTCTAATTCTTCATCAATGGGTACGATTGGTTTTTCTCGTGATGTTTTTCAAATTTTTAATTCCACCACACATTACAAATTGGAATGTCTTTAGGACATTTTGCAAGCTGTTGATAAATCTTTAAATTTATTTTTCACAGCTCTGTCTTCCAAAAGAATGAAAAGTTATTATTGCAAGTCTTCCTCCAACTTTTAAAAGATTTTACAGCTTTCTCCATAGCATTATCTAAAAACTTCAAGTTCTCTATTAACTTCAATTCTTATTGCTTGAAATGTTTTTGCTGGATGCTTTTGCTGCTCTTTCTGGATAAGCTCTCTTTATAATATTTATAAGTTGTGATGTCATTTCAATCGGCTCTTTTTCTTTCATCAACTATTAATCTTGCAATTTTTGCATGTCTTTCTTCCCCATACTCAAAAATTATTCTTGATAAATCTTCTTCTGAATAGTTGTTTACAATATCATAAGCCGAAATTTTTTTGTTCTGTATTCATTCTCATATCAGGTTTTACATCATAACGATAAGAAAAACCTCTTTCTGGATCATCCAGTTGTTTTTGATGAAACACCTATATCCATTAAAATCCCATCAACTTTATCAACGCCAGCCATATAAGCAATTGTATCTATAGTTTCGAAATTCCTTTAAAAACTTTCCATTTTGCTCCATATTTTTCAAGTCTCTTTTTGAATATTCAATTGCATTTTATATCTTGATCTGATTGAAATTAATAATCCCTTATCAGAAAGCCTTTCTAAAATTCCTTCTGAATGACTACCTCCTCCTAAAAGTACAATCAATATATACTCCATCCGGATTTTTTTATCAAATTATCTAAAGTTTCATAATATAAAACTGGTATATGATAATCATTTCCTATTTTTCCCATTTTTCTCCATTTTAATTAAATAGTAAAAAGACTGCTACAAGCTATAATATTTGCAACAGCCTTTAATTATTTTTAATACAAAAATATTCTTATAATAAGTTGAACCAACACTTTCACAACAAAATTCAAAGCAAAACCAAAAAGTATTGGTGAAAAATCTGTGGCAAATCTATTATACTATATAAAAAGTTTTTCTAAACAGTGCCAACATAGGTTCTGTTACACTATAAACAGCTCTTGTAAAAGAATTATCCATTTTGTAGCAGCTATATGTAAACAAATATTTATCAAAATTAAAATATCAATTATATATTGAATTTTTATAAATTAAGTCAATTAATCTTAAAGCAAGCATCGCATCACTTCCCTATTGTTCAACAAAATAATGTTTTTGCTTTAAAAGTATATTCCCAACCTGACCATATAGTTAAAATTACAGGTATCAACATAAGTAATTCAGTTATCGTAAAATTATTCTCAAATAAACTTATAGATACCGGATCTATAACAAGAGCTATAATAACAACTACCATTTGACTTGTTGTTTTATATTTTCCCAAATTTCCAGCTGCAATTATTTCTCCCTTTTGCAGCAGCCATAATTCTAATTCCACTGATTAAAAAAATTCTCTAGCTAATACTATAATAGACATCCAACCAGGAATATAATTTAACTGTACAAAAATTACAAGTGCAGAAATTACAAGAATTTTTATCAGCTAGCGGATCCATAATTTTCCCAAAGTCCGTAATAAGATTATATTTTCTTGCAATATATCCATCAAAAATCAGTCAAAAGATGCTACTACAAATATTACAGGGCTATCATTCTAAATATTAATCCATATTTAGAATGATCAGACTCTTGTAAAAATATATATAAAAAGGAATTGCTAATAAAAATCTCACCATAGTTAATCTATTAGGTAAATTCATAATTCCTCCCAATTACTAAACTTTTTCTTACTCAAAGAAATTTTTCCACCTTCCATAGAAATAACTCTTACATTAAATACATCTCCTACTGAAAGTACGTCTTCAACTTTTTCAACTCTTTCTTGAGAAATTTCAGATATATGTAAAAAGTCCTTCTTTACCAGGTAATATTTCCATAAGCTCCGAATTTCATTATAGAAACTACACGTCCTTCATAAACTTCATTGTATTCAACTTCTCTTACAAAAACCATCAATCAATTTTAATGTTTGATCTAACACTTCAACATTTTTAGCAAATACAGAAAACTAAACCATCATCTGTAATATCAACTGTAGCTCCTGTTTTCAATTATGCTCTTAATATTTTTCCAGCTGAATTCTATAAGAACGGCAATTTTATCTTTAGGTATAGTAATTTGTTTTTATTCTTGGTACATTTGGTTTTAGCTCAGCAGGTTTTTGAAATTGTGTTATTCATCAATTCTAAAAATTTGTAATCTAGCTGTCAATGCTTGATTTAAAGCAATTCTCATAATTTCTTCAGTGATACCTGTGATTTTGATATCCATTTGAAGAGCTGTAATTCCAGATTTTGTTCCTGCAACTTTAAAGTCCATGTCTCCTAAGTGATCTTCAAGACCCATTATATCAGTTAAAACTGTAAATTCTTCTCCTTCTTTTATAAGTCCCATAGCAATACCAGCAACATGTTCTTTTTATTGGCACTCCTGCTGACATAAGAGATAGAGATCCTCCACAGATTGAAGCTTGAGATGATGATCCATTTTGATTCAGTTATTTCAGATACAACTCTTATTGTATATGGAAATTCTTCTTCAGAAGAATTACATATCTCAAGGCTCTTTTCGGCAAGAGATCCATGTCCTAATTCTCTTCTTCCAGGTGAACCCATTCTTCCTGTTTCACCAACTGAATATGGTGGGAAGTTATAGTGTAAATAGAATTTTTATAATATTCTTTTTCTAAATCATCTATTAATTGTTCGTCCTCTTTTTGTTCCTAGAGTAGTGATTGCTAAAGATTGAGTTTCTCCTCTTGTAAATAAATGCCGATCCATGAGGAATAGGCAATACATTTTATTTGTGCATCAAGAGGCCCTAATTTCAGTTGTAGTTCTTCCATCAACTCTGTGTTTGTGATAAAGGATAGCCCTCTTACTAATTCTTTCATTAAATCATAGATAATATTTTTAAATTCTAAAATTACATCTTCAGGTAATTCTTCTTCAGGAACATCAGGATAATTTTCATTTATGAATTTTTCCATCAATTCTTCTTCTAAACTATCAACAGCCTTCTTCTCTATTTTTCTTACCTGTTGTTAAAACTGCTTGTTGTAATCTTTCGTGTCCATGAGTATCGATAAAGTTTTTAACTAAAGGTAAAACTTCTTCTTTTTGTAAATTCTATATTTTTCTTTTCCATATAATCTTGCAAATTCTTCTTGAAATTCTACAAAATTTTCTTTTATGTTATCGTGAGCAAAACATAATTGCTTTAAGCATAGTTTCTTCATCTAATTCTTTTTGCTCCTGCTTCAACCATATTTACTGCTTCTTTTGTTCCAGCAACTGATAAATCAAGTTCGCTTTCTTCAAGTTCTGCAGGTGTTGGATTCAAAAATAAATTCTCCATTTTTATATCCAACAGTAACTCCAGCAACTGTATCTCTAAGAAAGGTATATCAGAAATCATCAAAGCTAAAGATGATCCGATTATTCCTAAATAATCAGGAGTATTTAATTCATCATAAGATAAAACCGTATTTACTATATGAACATCATAATTAAATCCATCTGGGAACATTGGTCTTATAGGTCTATCTATAAGTCTTGCTATCAATGTTGCATTAGTAGAAGGCTTCCTTCTCTTTTATTAAAACCTCAGGAAATTTTTCCAGTTGAATAAAATTTTCTACATAGTCCACTGTCAAAGGATCTGCTCCTTTTCTTGGCTCTTTTACTTCTATTTGCAGTAGATAACAAAAACTGTATCTCCATATTGAATTACAATTGCTCCACTAGATTGTCTTGAAATTTTTCCAGTAGAAACTTTCAGAGTTCTTCCACCTATTTTCGAACTCCATAATTTTTTTCATCAAACATTACATCCTCCCTGTAATAATTAAAATTTTTCTCTCATTAAATATTTTTTTCGAATAATTATAACATATTTTCTAATTATATTAAAGTAAATTAATATTTATCTTTGTCCAAAGATAATAAATTTATTATATTAAATTTATTATATCAATTTTATATTTGTCAATTTATAAAAATATATTTATCAAATCAAAAATTTTTATTTAAAACCCAATAAGTATGGTATACTTATTCAACATTAATCTAATAGGAGATGAGAAATTGTTTTCATATATATTAAAAAGAATTTTTATTTAATTCCCGTAACTTTTTGGAATTACATTTTTAACATTTTTATTACTTTATTTATCTCCATCTGATCCGGTTACAATGCAATATATTTCTATGGGAACAGTCGGAAATCAGAAAATTATAGAAGAAAAAAGAAGCATTGGGACTAAACGACCCTTTTTATCATCCAATATGGAAGATGGTTAAAAAATATTTCAAAAGGAGACTTTGGAGTTTCAATAAAAAATATAGAACAACAGTTAGAGAAGAGATGGCAAAAAGGTTGCCAAAGACAATTACATTGGCAGGAGTTTTCTTTGATGCTCACAGTTTTATTTGCTCTACCTCTTGGAATTTTATCAGCAATTTACAAAAATAAAATAGCTGACTATATAATAAGAGCTATGTCTTTCACTGGAATTTCTATTCCTACGTTTTGGTTGGGTCTACTTTTAATTTATTTTTTTCTCTATCAAACTAAAAATTTTACCTATCATTGCAAAAATGGTGGTATAAAAAGTTTGATAATGCCTTCGATCACTTTATCCTTATGAGCTTGTAGCTACCTATATCACAAGGCTAAGAGCAAGTATTTTAGAGAAATAAATAAAGAATATGTCATTGGCTTATTGTCTAGAGGAATTTCATATCCAAAAATTATATTATTGCATATCGTTCCAAACTCTTTGCTTTCCATAATTACAATGTTTGGAGCTTCGGTAGGGAGCAATTTTAGGTGGGGAGCAACTATAGTCGAAACAATTTTCGAATATCAAGGAATTGGAAAAATGGCGGCAGAAGCAATAACAAATAGAGACTATTTCTTGATGCAAGCTCTATGTCATTTTGGATGGCAATAATTTATATGCTGATAAATTTAATAATAGATATTTTATACAGATATTTCGATCCAAGAATTAGACTTGAAGGTGAAGAATAATGAATTTTTATTTAAAAAGTTTTAACAATAAAAAATTTATTTTAATATTAACTTTAGCAATAATTTTAATTTTTAGTTACAACTTTTGCAAATTATTTTTGCTCCTTATGATCCAATAGAACAAAATTATGAATATATGTTGCAAGCTCCTAATTCAGAAATTTATATTTGGAACGGATTATGTTGGACGAGATATTTTTTCAAGAGTTTTATATGGAGGTAGGACTTCTCTTTTAATAGCACTTGCTGTAACTTTTTTTGATTGCAGTCATCGGAATAGTAATCGGAATGCTCTCTGCTTATGTAGGGTGGTGTGGTTGATACAATTATAATGAGTTTATAGGATATGATTATGGCCTTTCCTTACATTGTTTTTGTTATAGCTATGGCAACTATTTTTAGGAACTGGTATGAAAAATTTTGATTTTTGGCTATGACTCTAATTAGTTGGACGAGCTATGCAAGAGTCACAAGATCTATGGTAATGTCATTTATAAAAATGATTTTATACATCAAGCGAGACTTGGAGGAGCAAATAATTTTTCGAGATAATAACAAGGTATTTGTTACCCAATGTTTTTCCCTATTTAATTGTTATGATAACACAGGATATTGCAAATAATCTTTTGACTCTATCAAGTTTATCTCTTTTAGGAATAGGAGTACAACCTCCTACACCAGAATGAGCCTTTATGCTAAGTGAAGGAAAAATATATATGCAGACTGCACCTTGGAATTTATTTTTATCCAGGAATGGTTATTCTTATTTGTGTAATTGTTTTTAACCTTTTGGGAGATATCTAAGAGATATCTTAGATCCAAAAAGATAATATATAAAAATTTTTAGGAGGATTATTTATTTTATGAGATTGTTTTTAGGTTTACTTTTAGTTTTAGCTTTATTTGCTGTTGCTTGCTCAAAAGATGAGAAAAAGAAGCAACTAACGTTGAAAGAGGACATTTAAATATGGCTCTTTATTGGTTTGGAGATACACTGAGATCCAGCTTTTAGGTTGGGATGGTTGGACTTTAACAAGAGTAGCAGTTGGAGAAACTCTTGTTACTTTAGATGAAAAATTTAAATATAGTTCCACAATTAGCAGATTCTTGGGAAAATGTTAATGAAACAACTTGAAATTCCATATCCGTCAAGGTGTAACTTTCCAAAATGGAAATCCTTTAACTGCTGAAGCTGTAAAATCTTCTATCGAACGTTCTATAAAAATGAATGAACGTGGAAAAACAAATTTAAAAATTAAAAAGATATTCAAGTTGATGGAGAATATGTAATTTTTCACAACTGAAGAACCTTACGGAGCATTTTTAGCAAATATATCTGAACTGTTATTTATAATTGTAGATACAAGTGTTGATACTTCAAAATATGCAGAAGCTCCAATAGACAGCTAGATGTATAAAGTTGTTTCTATAAAAGATAAAGTTTCGTTCGAGCTTGAAGCTTACGATGGATACTGGGGAGGAAAAACCTGCTCTTGCTAGTGTAAGTGTTTTTAAATATTGGAGACGATAATACAAGAGCATTGGCAGTTCAATCTGGAGACGTCGATATGGCTCAAGGTATAAGATCAGAAATGTTTCTTTATTTGAAGGAAATGAAAAATTATATTACAAAATCTACATCTGGAACTCGTATTCAATTCTTATTTATGAATACTGCAAGACCAGCTTTTAGCTAATAAAAATGTAAGACTTGCTATAAATTCTGGAATTAATTATGATACAGTTGCAAAAAGTTGCTGGTGGAAATTCTGTGGCAGCTGCTCAGCCATATCCAGAAAGCACACCTTACGGAAAAGATTTGAAAAAATCAACTTACGATTTAAATAAAGCAAAAAGACTATTTAAGAGCAGCTGGATACGTTGATACAAACGCTGATGGTTATGTAGACAAAGATGGAAAAATTTAGAATTAAATATAACCAGCCCTTGCTTCAAGTGCTGGTGGAAATTCTGCATTAAACGAATTATTACAAGCTCAATTAAAAGAAATTGGAATAAAAGTAAATATCAATCTTGTTGAAAAATATAGATGTTGTAAAAAGCTAATTCAGATTTTGATATGTTATTTACAAACTGGCAAACAGTTTCTACTGGAGATTCACAATGGTTCTTAGACCAAGCTTTCAAAACAGGAGCAAGTGATAACTATGGAAAAATATTCTAACAAAGAATTAGATGATATAATCAATAAATTAAGTGTTACTTTTGATGCAAAAGAAAGAATAGAATTGACTAGAAAAGCTGCTCAAATAATAATCGACGAAGGATTTGGAACATATTTAATAAGCCAAGCTAACGTAAATGTTTCTAGTAAAAAGAGTAGAAAATATGCCTGTATTCCTATAGATTATTATTTCTTAACACCTAATGTATCTATTACAAAAATAAATTGATATAACGGAGAAATTATGAGTTCATTATTGGAGATAAAAATTTAAAAGTATCTTATAAAAATAAAAATGATAGCAGTTGATGATGTAAATTTTTGATATAAAAGCTGGAGAAATTATTTCCATCGTTGGAGAAAGTGGAAGTGGAAAAAGTACTCTTATAAAAAGTATTTTAAATCTTTTTAGGGAGATAGTGGAAAAATTGAAAAATGGTTCTATTTCTTTTGCTGATAGTAAAAGATTTAATGAAAGATATTTCAAAATATCGTGGAAGTGAGATTTCTATGATATTCCAAGATGCAGGGTTGTCAATGAATCCTATCAGAACTGTTAGAAATCAATTTTTAGAATATATCCGAACTCATAAAAATATTTCTAAAAAGGAAGCAGAAGAAATTGCAAAAACTTATGGCTTAGAAAAATTAAATCTTATTGATGTAGAAAGAGTTTTTAGACTCATACCCCTTTTTGAACTATCTGGAGGTATGGAAAACAAAGGGTTGTACTTGCAATGATAATGTCTCAAAATCCAAAACTTCTACTAGCTGATGAGCCAACAAGTGCACTTGATGTTACTGTTCAAGCTCAAGTAGTAAAGAATTATAAGAGAGAGGAATACAATACTGCCATTATGGTTACTCATATAATATGGCAGTAGCCTCTTATTTCTGATAGAATAGCTGTGATGAAAGATGGAAAAACATTAGAGTTTGATACTAGAGGACGAAATTATAAAAATCCTAAAACTGAGTATACAAAAAATTTTGTTGGAAGCAGTTCCAAAATTAAAATAAGAGGATAGTATGGAAGAAATTTTAAGATTGAGAAAAATATTTTACAAAATTTTTAAAACAAAGAAAGAAAAATTTACAGCTGTAAAATTTAAACTTTTCTAAAAAGGAGAAAAGTTTAGGAATTTGTAGGTGAAAGTGGCTGTGGTAAAAGTACTCTTGCTCTGAATGATAATTGGAATTGAAGATGTAAGCTCTGGAAAAATATTTTTAAACGATTTAGACACAACTAAAATTTCAGCTAAAAGAGAGAAAAACATTCTGAAGAAAATTCAAATGGTTTTTCAAAAATCCAATGACATCTTTTAGCCCTCGAATGATAGTTGAGTACTTACTTATCGAACCCTTAAAAATTATGATAAACTATCAAGAGATGAAGCTATTCCAATAATAAGAAATTATTTGAAAAATGGGACTGCCAACCGATTGTTTGGAAAAATATCCTCATAGAATTTTCTGGAGGACAGCTTCAAAGAATTGCAATAGCAAGGGCTTTACTTGCAAAACCAGAAATAATTATTTTGCTGATGAAGCTACTTCGCACTTGATGCAACAGTTCATTTTAGAGCTATTAAAAACTTTTGGCAAAAAGAACTTGAAGTATCTTATATTTTTATCAACCATGATGTCGCTGTCGTTCAGGATAGTAAGTGATAGGGTTATTATCATGAAAGAAGGAGGAGTTGTCGAAGAACTTACAAGTGAAAAATATAAAAATGCAGAGCACCCTTACACAAAAATTATTATTAAATTCAATTTTTTTGAAATATAAAAATAAGGATTGATATTCTCATAATGAAGACATCAATCCCTTATTTTTAATTATTTTTATAAATTAAAGTTCCTATATATGCTGTCAAGGGAACTGAAACTAAAAATACCAATACTTCCACAAATTGATTTCATTATTTCCACTGCAATATCTTGAAAATTTAAAATTCTAATGAGAGGATATTGGTTGGCCTGAATATAAATTAAAAGTAATGTAAAAAATTGAACTTGCTATATAGGCAAGCACTAGAGTGTTTATCATTGTTCCTATAATATCCAGTACCTATATTTAAACCTGACTTAAACATAGCCTTTGCCTTTATTTATTTTAGGATTATGTTCATAAATTTCATTTATTGCTGAAGTTATAGATACAGCAACATCCATTACAGCTCCTAAACTTCCAAATAATGACCGCAGCTGGGACAAGTTCTTTTTAAGTTTATATTTTTAACAGATATGCTGAAGCCAAAAGATCTGAATCCATAAATCCATTTATTCTCATCGTATAAGTAAAAACATAGGACAATATCCCTGATGCAACGACTCCACCAACAACTCCTAACAATGCAATAAAAATTTTTTATTCACACCTAAGGTAAAATAAATAGTTATTATTGATGAGAATATTGCAGTCATAACGGCAAATAAAAATCGGAGAATGCCCATTGTAGATTGCAGGTATAAAAATTTTTATTATAAATAATACACTCATAAAAAGAGCAGCTTTTAATCCATAGCAATTAATAAAATTAATCCTATAAAAATTACTGACATTATATATAAATCCGTTCTTTTTATCTACATCAGAAATATAATATTCAATTTTTGTTTTCATTATTTTCAAAATTTTCTGATGTCTTATAAATAACAACCCTGTCTCCAACTTTTACGTTTAGATTATATTCTTCATTTTTATAGATAGGAAGAGCAACTTCTATTAATTCTCCTTTGTCATTTCCTTCTAAAAGTTTTTACATTATAATTTTCAGTTTTTATGACTCCTTCTTCTTGACTTGAATTATCTTCTGAAATTAATTGAATAATTTTTCCAGATAAATATTCCTCTTTAGTTGTTTTTGGAAGTTCTTCACTAAGTACAACATTGAAAAAAATAATAAAAATAGAAACAAAAATAATCTCATAGTTCACCTCATTATGTTTATAAAAAAATAAGAGGGATAATTTACTATCCCCCATTTATAATTTTTAATTACTTTCTTATTCCTAATTTAGCAATTAAAAGCTCTGTATCCTTCAAGATCTTTTCTTAGTTAAGTAAAGTCAATAATCTTTTTCTTTGTCCCACCATTTTCAATCAATCCTAATCTTGAGTGGAAATCTTTTTGTGCACTCTTAAGTGTTCTGTTAAGTGGTTAATTTTTTCAGTAAGTAGAGCTATTTGAACTTCTGTAGATCCAGTGTCTGCTTCTGATTTTCCAAATTCTTTAATAATTTCTGCCTTTAGTTCTCATAATTTTGAATCCTCCTAAATATTTAATATTCAAGCTAAGTAATACATCGGCTAGTTGCAAAACTGAGCTTAAATTGACTCTGTCTATTCTAACAAAAATATTCTTATTTGTCAACAAATTTAAATACTTTCATCTCTCATAATTTCTTCAAATTCATCTCCCATGATAGTTTCTTTTTCAAGAAGTCTAGTCGTAAGAGTTTCCAATTTATTTCTATTATCTTTTAAAAATAGATAAAGCTTTTTGATATCTTTCGTTAATGATGGATCTTATCTCATCATCGACTTCTTTACCAGTTTGTTCAGAATAATATTTTCTTTGGAACATATCTCCATCTTGTGTTCCATCCAATAAAAACTTCATCTAAATTTATCAGACATCCCTACTCTTGTTACCATATACTGAGCATAACTTGTAGCTCTTTCAATATCATTACTTGCACCATTAGTTATATAGTCCCTTACCAAAAAATAAGTTCTTCTAGCAGCTCTTCCACCAAAAATATTGTGATTTCATCCATAAAATATTTTTAGAATAAAGTATTTTTTTCTTTCTGCAGGAAGTGATAAAAGTATATCCACCTGCTCTACCTCTAGGTATCATTGTTATTTTATGAACCTTAGTCTCTCCACCTAAAACATAATTTTACTATTGCATGTCCAGATTCATGATAAGCAACAACTCTTTTCTCAGCTTCAGGTACAACTTTAGATCTTTTTTTCATATCCCATTTGAACTTTTTCAGATGCTTCTTCCAAAATCAGCCATAGAAATTTCAGCTCTATTAGCTCTCGCTGCAATTATTGCTCCTTCGTTTAAGATATTTGCAAGATCTGCCCCAGCCATTCCAGCCGTTTTCTTTGCAATAATTTTTAAAAATCTACATCAGCTGCAAACTTTTTATTTTTGCATGAACTTTTAAAAATTTCTTCTCCCTTTTACATCAGGCATATCAACCATAACTTGTCTGTCAAATCTTCCAGGTCTTTTTCAAAAGCTCTCATCAAGTACATCGGCTCTGTTAGTTGCTGCAAGAACAATTATTGTTTCCTCAGTACCAAAACCATCCATTTCAACAAGTAACTGATTTAAAGTTTGTTCCCTTTCATCATTACCGCCACCTTGTCCAGTGCACCTCTTTTTCTACCAACAGCACTCAATTTCATCTATAAATACTATACATGGAGCATTTTTCTTGCTTTATTAAATAAATCTCTAACTCTTGAAGCACTCGACCTCGACAAACATTTCCACAAATTCAGAACCAGACATACTAAAGAAAAGGAACTTTTGCCTCTCTGCTACAGCTTTTTGCAAGTAATGTTTTACCAGTTCCAGGCTCTCCTAATAATAAAACCTCCTTTTGGAATTTTTGCACCAATTTTTAAATTTTTCAGGTTCTTTTAAAAAGTCCACTACTTCTTTTTAATTTTGTTTAGCTTCATCAATACCTGCAGACATCATCAAAAGTAACATTAGAAATATTTTTCTCCATTTTTCTTTTTGTTTTAGATTTTTCCCATGTTGAAGATTTGACCTCCGCCACCACCTTTAGTCATTTTAGTAATAAATAAAACTAAAAGTCCTACCATTAAAAAGCAATGGGACAGATTGTAGTATAAGTCCCTAAGAAAAGAGAGAGGTTGTTCCGGTTCAGTCGCTGCAATAGGAACATCATTATTTTTAAAACAGTCATTAAGTTTTTCATCTTCACCTCAATCTATTTGTTACAAGTCTTGTTTTTAAATACCTTTTGTTCTTGCAGCAGAATTATTTTTAGGATTAATTTCTCTTTCCTTTTTATCAATTAAATTTTTAAGAAACTATCTTTATTAACTTTTTCTGTTGTACTATCTTTTAACATAACCATATATATAGCCATCATTTTCTTTCTTCGACAGATTTTATAACTTTTATTTTCTATGTTATTAATAAAAAGCTGTATATGTAATTGTAGCTTGATTTTTGTCTTTTTCATCTCCAAAGAATGTCGGATTAGAGAAGAAAAATATCAAAGAAACTATAAAAATCAACATAGCAAAGCCTTTAAAATTGAAATTGACTTTTACACCTCTTCCCTACAACTTTTTATTATCGTTATATTTCTTTCTGCATTTAATCTTTCTCAAATTCTCTTTGAAAATCTTGAGATTTTTCTTAGCTTCCTCATCTTCTTCTAGGAGTATTTTTCAGTATTTTCTTTTTGTTCCTGTTCTTTATTTTCTTGAGAATTTTCTTCTTTTGATTCTTCACTTTCTGTTTTATCTGTTTTACTATCTTTTACGTCTTCATTAATTTTTCTTCTTTTTGTTCGTTCTCAAATTGATCGTCGTTCATTCATACCTCCCCTCTATTGTTAGCAAAATTTGAGTAAGTTTACTTTTATTTTCTTTTTGAATTAGGAATGTAACCTTTTTACACTATAAGCCCAAAAATTTTATCTTTATATAAAAATAGGATTTTATCTCTCATATCTTTTTGGAATTTTTGATTTATAAAAATTTCTTTTATGAATGTTCCTCACTTAAAAAGATTTTTATCTCCATCTCTACGATATCTAACTCTATATTTTCTCCATTGGAAAATGGATAGTAAAAATTATTTTTCCCCTTCCCAGTAATTCATTCTCAACAATACTAGCTTTAATTTTTAAAATTATTAAATATAATTTCATTAGGAACAGAAAAACTTATACCATCTTGATATCTATCTTGAGCCTTATTTTTATCTTCAATATATAATGAAACATAATCCTTAACCAATCTATATCCATTATCTCAAAATCAATCGTTCCATTCTTTTTATTAGACTGCAAAATATCCTCAATTTTGTTTCTACTAATTTTTATATTTTTTCATTTAAAAATGTAGTTATAATATTCTTGATATCAAAAAGCTCTAAGATTTCTTAATTTTACCTAGTGATATATTTTTTATTTTTCATCGAGATAATTTAAAATATCGAAGGAATCTTTCGTTATTATCTCTAATTTCTTTCATTAATGAAAAAATCTTTTAAACTTAGTATTATATCTGTTTTTCAATAAAAGGAATTAAATCTAATCTTATGCTATTTCTAGTAAACTCATTTTCAAAGTTTGTCTTATCTATTTTATATTGAATTTGTTTTTATTCAAGTATTCAATAATATCTTTTTTTATAAATTTCTGAAATTGGTCTTTATCAAATTATAGTTTGTATTCCTTCTAAACCTTTTAAAGATGAGCTCTTATCATATGAAATAGAAATGTTTCTATTTGATCATCTTTATTGTGAGCAGTTGCACTTTTTGTTCCTCCAACTTTATTGTAAATCTCATTGAAAAATTTATATCTCTCTTCTCTACCAACTTCTTCAAGAGTTTTTCCATGCAATCTCTTTAATAGGAATTTTTTTACAAATATATCAAAAATTATTTTCTTTAGCATAATCATATGAAAAATTTTTCATCAGCATCAGCATCATCTCCTCTTAAAAGATGATTAATGTGAACTAAATAAATTTAAAATTAATATAAGTTTGTAATTTTTAACATTTCTATTAAAAACAGAGTCAGGTAGCTGCCAGAAAAACCGACGACCACTCTGTCTTCATCTTCACCTAAATTATATTTTTTATTAACTTTAAAATTTCTCTAAAATAATTCCATAGTTCCTCTTCTATTTATGAAAAATCTAAATGTTCTTTATATGTTTTTGCTGAAAAATGTTTCTCCACCTTTTACAACAAAAATAGGTAATCTGTATTAGCAGGATTGTATGCAGCCTCAACAGAACTAACTGTAGATTGCAAATTGCTACTGGAGGAAGTCCTTTATTCTTATAAGTATTGTAAGGAGAACTTATTTCCTAAATCTTTATAATAAATTCTTTTCTCATAATTATATAAAAAAATTTACTGTTGAATCAGCACCTAAGGGCATATCTATTCTGTTGTAGAAAACTGATGCCATAAGTGGCTTTTCTTATCGACAGCCGCTTCTCTCTAAAATGGAAGCCATTATTGTCTTTTATAAAAATTCTTCCTTGTCTTGATACTTTTCGACTGAAATTTCTTTAAAAAATTCATTTAAAAAACATTTTAGCTATAAATTTCTCATCTGATTTCTCAGGTATAAAATAAGTTTCAGGATAGAAAATATCCTTCATAATTTCCATCTGGAGTTGGATAAGGGAAATCTATCTCTTTAAGTGCTACCATAAATTTTTCTCTATCAATTTTCCCTTCAGCAACTAATTTATCCACAACATTTTTAAAAGAGTTACCTTCTATTATAGTAAACTTATACATCTTAGATTTTCCACCTCAAGAATAGAAAGCAAAATCCTGCATACTGTAGTTACCTTTTATTTCATAGTAACCGGCCTTTATATTTCTTCCACCATTTCTATATGTTTAAATATAATTTATATTTTTGAAATAGGTAACTCTCCGAGAGAAACTTTCAGAGGTTTATCTTTTGAAATTTCTAAAACTGTATTATAGGTTTCTCTAATTGATAAAATCCAAAACCGAATAAAATTATAATTATTGAAAAATACTAACTAATTTTTCATAATAAGACTTTCACCTCACTTTTATTTTTATTTTTGCTTTTTCTATTAAAGGTTTTCTCCTTTTTCTATTTTTCTGCAAAAGCTTCAACAATAATTTCTGCTTCTTTTAAAAGGTACATTTACAAAAGAAAGTTTCTCATAAACTTCAGCATTTTTATTATAGCTTGTTTAACTTTTAGCTTTCTTAACTATAAACTCTCTACAAGTTTTTAGGATTCATCCCATCTTTTCTTCCCATAGCAATAAATAGTCTAGTTTTTCCAGTATCTTCCATTCTAACTGCTCGAAATTTCACTCATAATTATTTTCATCTAAAACATCACTGTAAGAATATTTTTAACAAAGCTGCAACAATATTTTCAGCGTCTTCCATTTTTAATAAATCTTTAGCAAGCTTTTTAAATTTTTTCATAATCATTGTCTATCAAAATTTGTCCAACATCATCAATTATTCTAAACTTTTTAGCTTGATGACATCTTTAATATCTGGCAAACTTTCTTTTCTAATTTCTTTTTAACTGCCTTTTTGAATTTGTAAAATTCTTCTATACTCTTGAGGAGTTATAAAAAGTTATAGCTGTTCCTTCTTTTCCGGCACGTCCTGTTCTTCCAATTCTATGAACATAGCTTTCAACTTCTTGAGGCACAGCATAGTTGATAACGTGGCTCAAATCATTTATATCGATTCCTCTTGCTGCAACGTCAGTAGCAACTAAAATATTTATCTTCTTGACTTGAATCTTTTTAATGTTACTTCTCTATAATTTTGTCCTATGTCTCCATCAGACCTTCGGCATCATAGCCTCTATCGTTTAATCTTCCAACTATTTCGTTAACGCCGCTTTTTGTCCCACAAAAATACTATTCCATAAAAATTCTTTTTGTTAGATCTATAATTCTACACAATGCCTCAAACTTATCTCTTTCATTTACTCTCAAAATAAATTTGTTCTGTTAAATCTGTTGTAAGCTCTCTGCTTTTAACTGATAATACCTCATACTCTTTCATATGTTCTTTAGCAACTTTCATAATTTCCTGAGGCATAGTTGCTGAAAAACAACATTCTTTTATCTTCATTTGTAAAAGTCAATATTTTCGATATCTTCAATGAAGCCCATAGTTAAGCATTTCATCAGCTTCATCTAATACAAAATATTTTTAATGATTTTAATTTCAATAATTTTCTTTTCGATTAAATCAATGACTCTTCCAGGAGTTCCAACTACAACATCAACTCCAGTTTTAATAAGTTTTCTTTGAATGTCTCATTGATTGCCCACTCATAAACTGGAATTACTTTCATCTTTTTGCTCGTAGCCAAACTATTCATTTCTTCTGCAACTTGTAATGCTAATTCTCTTGTTGGTGTCAAAACTATTGCTTGTATATGATCAAGATGCTCAAAATTTTCAATTATTGGTAAAGAAAAATGCAGCAGTTTTTTTCCTGTTCCTGTTTGAGCTTGTCCCATTATATCTTTATCATTTTTAAAAGAGCTGGTATTGTAGTTTTTGTATTGGCGTTGGAGAATCATATATCCTTTTTGATAATGCCTTTAAAACTTTTTCACCTAAACCCTAATTCTCTAAATTCTTTTTAATTTTTCTAATTGTTCCATTATTCACTTCCTTTTTTTATTAATAGGTTTTATTATAGCACGAATAATAACACCTAATTATAAAAATTTTTAATGCTCTAATATTAAATAATTTTTAAATAAAAATTATGATGTAAATTTTATAATTTTTTTCCTCAATTTTATTTTCAAAAATTCAAATAAAAATAATTTTTATTGAAATATATAATAAATTGCCTTATAACAGAATATAAAAATAATTTTTAATGGGGTTGTTGTAAATTAAGTAATTAAAAATTTACTAAATACAGCAACTCCATATTTAATTTATTTTTATTATGCTTGTGATAAAATAAAAACAATCTTTAAAATTTATGGAGAATAAAAATGAAAAATATGTTGTAGACATAGAATATGATGGCTATGAAATAGGAACTTATTTGAAAGAAACGAAAGGCTATTCAAGTAGAGGACTTAGAAATTTAGAAATTTATTTGAATGGAAAAGAATAAAAACAATGCTAAGAAAAATAAAAATTAAATAGAATTGTTATTATAGAAAAGGAAAAATCAACAGGGATTAAGGCGATGGATATTCCAATAGAAATAGCCTATGAAGATGAGAATTTATTGATAGTCAATAAAGAACCATACATCATAGTTCATCCAACACAGTGGATAAAACTTTGGCAAATGCTGTTGTAAACTATTTTGAAAAACAACGGGGAAGACTTTAGTGCCTCGTTTCTATAATCGCCTTGATATGAATACATCAGGGTCTTATTATTGTTGCAAAAAAATGCTTACACTCAAGCTTTTTACAAGATAAGACAGAAGTTAAAAACTTATAAAGTTATAGCAAGTGGAATCATAGAGCAGGATGATTTTTATTGAGATACCGATAGGAAAAATTGGAGATGATTTGAGAAGAATAGAATTATCAGAAGAGCAGAGGGAAGTCTGCTAAAAACTCAAATCAAAAGTTTTAGAAAGGAATTTTATATATAACTTACCTTGAAGCAAGATTATATACAGGGCGTACTCATCAAAATAAGAGCTCACTTATCTCTTATTGGTCACCCTTTAGTTGGCGATGAACTTTATGGAGGAGATATGACACTTGCAAAAAGGCAAATGCTTCACGCTTATAAGTTAGAATTTGAAAATCCACTTTGGAAAATTTACAAGTTGAAATTGATATTCCAGAAGATATGAAAGGACTTTATAAAAAGTAAAAATAATATATTTGGTTAATTTATATAGTTTGGTTCTATTGTTCAAATTTTTGATAAAAATATAATCGTCAAAAATTTGACTTATGTTTAAAAAGAGGATATCATTTCATCATACAAATAAAAAGAAAATATATTACACAAAAATAAAAACATTGTATAAATTTTAGGAGGTTAAAATGGCAGGTAAAAGTTGCAATTAATGGATTTGGAAGAATAGGAAGATTAGCATTGAGGAGTTGATGAGTGAAACAAAGAGGTTTGATGTTGTTGCTATCAACGACTTAACAGACGCAAAACTTTGGCTCACCTTTTTAAATATGACTCAGCTCAAGGAAGATTTAACGGAACTATAGAAGTTAACGAAGAAGGTTTCGTAGTAAACGGAGATAAAATAAAAGTATTGCTAAAGCTAACCCTGAAGAATTACCTTGGGGAGAATTAGGGAGTAGATGTTGTTTTTAGAATGTACAGGTTTCTTTTTACAGCTAAAGAAAAAGCAGAATCTCACATCAAAGCAGGAGCTAAAAAGTTGTTATATCTGCACCAGCTCACTGGAGATTTAAAACTGTAGTTTACAATGTAAATGACAATGTATTAGATGGAACTGAAACTGTAATATCAGGAGCTTCTTGTACAACAAACTGTCTTGCTCCAATGGCAAAAAGTTTTAAATGATAAATTTGGAATAGTTGAAGGATTAATGACTACTATCCACGCTTATACAAATGACCAAAATACATTAGATGCTCCACATAGGAGATTTAAGAAGAGCAAGAGCTGCTGCTGAAAAATATAGTTCCTAACACAACTGGAGCTGCAAAAGCAATCGGACTTGTTATACCTGAATTAAAAGGAAAAATTAGATGGAGCTGCTCAAAGAGTTCCTGTAATAACTGGATCAATCACTGAGCTTGTATCAGTTTTAGAAAAAGAAACTACTGTTGAAGAAATCAATGCAGCTATGAAAGCAGCTAGCAACGAATCATTCGGATATACTGAAGAAGAATTAGTATCAAGTGATGTTATCGGAATTAGCTATGGATCATTATTTGATGCAACTCAAACAAAAAGTTTTAAATGTTGGAGGAAAACAATTAGTTAAAACTGTTGCTTGGTATGATAATGAAATGTCTTATACATCTCAATTAATCAGAACATTAAAAGAAATTCGTAGAAATTTCTAAATAATAAATATTATCAAATAGATAAATTGGAGGGAGCGGAGCTGAAAATGTTCCGCTTTTTCAAAAATTTTAAGGAGGATAAAATGTCTATTATAACAGATTTAGAATTAAATAATAAAAAGTGCTTATGAGAGTTGATTTCAATGTTCCAAATGAAAGATGGAAAGATAACTGATGAAAAACAGAATTATTCAAGCGTTACCTACAATAAAATATGCTTTGGAACAAGGAGCAAAAGTTATGCTTTCTCTCACTTAGGAAAAGTTAAAACTGAAGAAGATAAAAATTCAAAAAGTTTAAAAAGCTGTTGCTGAAAAATTGGGAGAACACTTAGGAAAAACTGTTGTATGTTGTTCCAGAAACTAGAGGAGAAAAATTAGAAGCAGCTATAAATAACTTAAAAGCTGGAGAAATTTTTGATGTTTGAAAACACAAGATTTGAAGATCTCAGATGGTAAAAAGAATCTAAAAACGATGCTGATTTAGGAAAAATACTGGGCATCATTAGGAGATGTTTTTGTTAACGATGCATTCGGAACTGCTCACTGAGCCTCATGTTTCAAAATGTTGGAATTGCTCAAAACATCGGAGCAGGAAAATTCTGCAGTTGGTTTCTTAGTCGAAAAGAATTGAAATTTATCGGAGAAGCTGTTGATAGTCCAAAAAGACCTCTTGTTGCAATCTTAGGTGGAGCAAAAAGTTTCAGATAAAATTGGAGTTATAGAAAATCTTTTAGTTAAAGCTGATAAAAATTTTAATCGGTGGAGCTATGATGTTCACTTTCTTAAAAAGCTCAAGGTAGCTACAGGAACTTCTCTTGTTGAAGATGATAAATTAGATTTAGCAAAAAGAATTACTTGCAAAAAGCAAATGGAAAATTAATTTTTACCAGTTGACACTGTTGTTGCTGAAGAATTTAAAAATGATGCAGAACATTCTACTGTTGATGTTGATAATATACCCAGCTAACAAAATGGGACTTGACATCGGAGAAAAACTGTTAAACTATTTGAAGGATATATTAAAGAAGCAAAGACTGTTGTATGGAATGCACCTATGGTGTATTTGAAATGCCAAACTTTGCTAAAGGAACTATCGGTGTTTGTGAAGCTATTGCTAACTTAAAAAGACGCAGTTACTATAATTGGTGGTGGAGATTCTGCTGCAGCTGCTATAAGTTTAGGTTATGCTGATAAATTCACTCACATTTCCACAGGTGGTGGAGCATCTCTTGAATTTTTAGAAGGAAAAGTTCTTCCAGGTGTAGAAGCAATTTTCAAATAAATAAGAAGGAGTTTGATGTAGTTGAAAAATTAAGTTTAAAAAGAATTTTCGTATTTGTTTTAGTTGCCTTAGTGTTAATACAGCTTTGCTGCTAGAGAAAAATAAAGCTGATAATAAACCAGCTGGAAAAGTTTACGAAGGTAAGGAAATGCCCCTCAACCATTGCTCTAGTCTTAGTAGAAGCTGTCCCGTTTACGAAGGTAAGGGAGAAGTTGTTGGATACAATGAGGAAAAAGTTCCAGTTGTTTTTAACTGTAAAAGCAACAAAAATGGAGATAAATTAACTATTGTTGATATCACTGCTAAACACGAAGAGACTGAAGCTCTTGGTGGAAAAGTTATTCCAAGACTTATAAAAAGTTAAAGAAAAGCAAGATTATGAAAATGTCGATATCGTTGCAGGAGTTACTGAAACTCAAAAGCTTTTCAAGTCTGCATTAGATAAAGCTGTTAAAGATATTAAAAATCAAAAGTAAGGAGTTTTTCACATGTCAATGAAAGATTTAGGACTTAGAGAGTAAACTTGTTGTCATATTTATTGTTTTAGGATTAGTTGCTTTTGCTTTTTGAAAGATTATTTTTAAACCAAAAATTTATGAAGCTCAAGCAACTGTTCAAGGTTTTTAACCTAGATGAAGTGCCAATAGTTTTTAGATGTTAAAGCTTATAAAAGAGTAATGGTGATTTGAGAGTTACTGAGATTGTAGCAACTCATGAAGAAACTGAAGCGATTGGAGCTGTAGCTATCAAAAATTAATTGATGACGTTAAAGCTAGACAAAATTTTCAAGATTTAGATATCATTGCTGGAGCAACTGTAAGTTCTCAAGCACTTATTGATGGTCTAAAAATGACTCTTGATGATATTAAAAATCAAAACTAATTTAATAAAAATAATTAAGCGACCGTCAAACGACAGTCGCTATTTTTCTTTTTCTTTTTATCTTTCCCATCTATCAATTTTTGATAAATATTCAGGATAAGCAATATATAATGCTTTAGCATTAATGTTATTTAATTTAATTTTGTTTTTGGTGATTTTTAGCAAGTCTAGCTAACATAGCAACTCTATCAGAAACTTCTACTTGATACCAAACTGAAGGTTCAAAGAAATTATCTTTTTAATAAAACTTGCCAACAATTTTCTTAATACATCTTTAGTGTTTAAATCGTCTTTTTGAGACCAAGCTACTATTTTATCCCAGTCTTCTTTATCTGCCACTACTTCCTTAATATATTTTTGATGGATTATCCAAACGAGAATTTGATTCTTTAACCATATAAACAACTAGTCCCCTTAGGATCTTTTTATATTTGTTTCTTCCAATAAGAATCTTCTTGGCATTCTTTTTACATATCCATTTAAGATATCTACAAATTTGTTAAAATCTTCATCTGTTATTTTGATCAGCTGGTTTCTTTCCTAAACAATCTAAGAAGTAATATTCTTTTTCAGACATTCTTCCATGTCTTCTTAAATTTATAAGTGGATTTTTTCTTCACCGTACCAGTCAGGCATTTACAGCTTCACTTATCATTACTTTCGAAATAGTTGTATCCCAGTTATGAGCCGATTCTTTTATTTAAAGAATATTTTGAACTAAATCTTCTTTTGGCTTTCCAAGGAAACTACAAGATGCTAAGGTAAAAAGCCATTACTAAAACAAATAAAAATTTTTCATAATTTATTCCTCCTTATTGTCTTCCACAACATTTTTTTCTAAGTTTTTCCACTACCACAAGGGACAAAGTTCATCAGTATTTTCAACTTCTCTCACTTCTGCTTCCTCAATATGATTCACTTCTTCTTTTTCTTTCTTGGTTACTTACAGCAACTTTAAATAAGAATGAAGTAGCTTTGTCTTGAATATGATTTATCATTTTTCTTCAAAAATTTGACTTGAAATTAATTTATATTCGGTAACAGGATCTCTTTGTCCATAAGCTCTTAAATAAATACTTTCTCTCAATCCATCAAGTGCTTTTTAAATGTTCTCTCCATCTATTATCAACTACTTCAAACAAAAATATATTTTTCAAGTTTTCTCATGAAATCAGATCCAACTTCTTGTTCTTTCTTATCATATTGTTCAACTAAAGCATTATAAATTCTTTCTGCATAAGATTCTGGAGTACTACGTAGATAAGCTTTTTCGTCACTTTCTTCATAGTTATAATAATCTTTCAAGTATTCATTAAGACCATTGATATCCAGTCTTCTTTCATTTCAGCTGCAAACTTAGCATAAACTTTTTCTGTAATATTTCTTTGAAGCATTCCAAGTATTCTTTCTTTCAAATTATCTATAGCAAGAGCTTCATTTCTACTTTCATAAACAGCTGTCTCTTTTGTTTGTTCATTACACATCGTCAAATTCAAGTAGATTTTTCTAATTCCAAAGTTTCTAGCTTCTATTTTCTTTTTGAGCTTTTTCTATTGCAGAGTTAATCATCTTATGAGTGATAGGTTCTCCTTCTGGAAGTTTTAATTTATCCATCCACATCATAACTCTTTCTGAACCGAACAATCTCATCAAATCATCTTCTAATGATAAATAAAATTCAGACTCTCCAGGGTCTCCTTGTCTTCCAGATCTTCCTCTTAATTGATTATCAATTCTTCTTGATTCATGTCTTTCAGTACCATGAGGATAAATAGTCCTCCCTAGTCCCAAAACTTTTTCTTTTTCTTCAGCACATTGAGCTTGATATTTTTCTAAAATTTCTGCAAAGTTTTTCACTATCTCTTGTAGTTTCAGATAATGCCATAAATTCAGCATTACTCCCAAGATGATGTCTGTACCTCTTCCTGCCATATTTTGTTGCTATAGTAACTGCTTTTCATATCTTCCGGCTTGTGCTACTATTTCAGCTTCTTTTGATGATGGAATTTTTTGCATTCAATACATTGTGTGGTATATTTTTCTTTTTAATAGTTCTGATAGTTCTTCTGAACTTTTATTGAGATTGTTCCGACAAGTACAGGCTGTCCTTTTATATAAAGATCTGCACTCTTTGAACAATTGCATTTGTTTTTCTGTTTAGTTTTCTGTAAACTAAGTCAGCATTATCTTTTCTTTATAACTGGTAAGTTAGTTGAATAACAACTACTTGTAATCCATAAGTATGTACAAATTCTGTTGCTTCAGTTTCAGCCGTACCAGTCATTCCTGATAATTTTTTTATACATTCTAAAATAATTTTTGAAGAGTTATAGTTGCAAGAGTTTGGTTTTCTCCAGCTATATTAACTCCTTCCTTAGCTTCAATTGCTTGGTGTAATCCATCAGAGTATCTTCTACCTTCCATAGCTCTTCCCAGTGAACTCATCTATTACAACTTCTCCATTTTTCTTAACTAGATAGTCTCATATCTCTCTTGAATAACCCTTTTTGCCTTTAGAGCTTGATTTAAAAATGAGTTAGTTCTACGTGTTCCTGGAGAATACAAGTTATCAATTTTCAATAACTCTTCAACTCTTTTACACCTTTTTCTGTAGGAAAACTATAACTTTTGATTTTTCGTCAACTTCATAGTCTCCCATTTTTCATCTAGGCATATCCATAGCTTTCTTCTCTTTTTATATTTTTAATTTTTCAGTTTCATAACTTCTTTTAAGCATAGATACAACTTGGAAAGAAATTTGATACCATTCTTACTTTATCTTCAGCTGCTCAGATATTATAAGAGGTGTTCTTGCTTCGTCTATAAGTATTGAGTCCAACTTCGTCGACGATACAGAAATTTAATTCTCTTTGAACTTTATTTGATAAATTTGATACCTATATTGTCTCTCAAATAGTCAAATCCAAAACTCAGAGTTTGTTCCATAAGTTATATCTGATTGATAAGATCTTTGTTCAGTTGGAGCCCATTTAAAATAACTCCTGAACTTAGCCCCTCAAAAATCCATACAATCTGACATTTGGTCTCTGGGTCTCTTTTTGCCAAGTAATCGTTTACTGTTATAACGTGAACTCCCTTTCCTGCAAGAGCATTCAAATAAACCGGACAAGTCGCAACCAAAGTTTTACCTTCCCTGTTTTTCATTTCTGTAATTTTCACCTTGATGTAAAACTATTCCTCCAATCAATTGTACATCAGTAGTGTCTTAATCCCAAAACTCTTTTTGATGCTTCTCTAACTGTTGCAAAAGGCTTCTATTAAAATATCGTCTCAAAAGTTTCTCCATTTGCTAATCTTTCTTTAAAAAGATTAGTTTGATTTTTCAATTCATCATCTGTTAATTTTTCATAATCTGTTCTAAGGGCATTAATTTTTCAACTATTTTTTTCTTAGAGCTTTTACTTCTCATCATTCTTAGTTCCAAAAATACTTTTAAGTAAATTACTAATCATTTTTGCTCCCTCATTTTATTTTTCTATTGTCTTACACTGTAACATAATTTTAGTATCTTAGTCAAATTTATCTTTCAGTTCAATAAATTCTTCTTCTGTTAATATTTTTATGCTAGAAATTTCTTGTGCTTTTAGCTTACTTCCTGCTTTTTCTCCAACTATTAAATAATCAAGATTTTTGCTAACAGCACTCAAATTTTTCCCCACCAAGTTTTTTCGATTTCTTCTTTTATTTGATCTCTAGTAAAAATGTTTTAAAGTTCCTGTGAATAAAAAATGTTTTTCCACTGAAAAATTTTTATTTTCACTTATTTGAGAATTTTTCAGTTTCAGTAATTTCAAATTTTAAACCTTTTTCTTTTAATGTTTTTATTAAATTTTTATTTTTCTTTAGAAAAAAATAGGAAATTATTTCTTTTTGCTGCAATTTCTCCAATTCCATCTATTGTTGTAAGTTCTTCGAAAGACATTTTAGATAAATTATCAATATTTTTTGAAGATTTTGCTAAAATTTTAGATGCTACCTCTTCCAATAAAAAAGAAATTCTAAAGAATATATTACCTTATCATATTCTCTCGTCTTACTGTTTTCGATAGAACTTAAAAAGATTATCAATACTTTTCTTTCCCATCTTATCAAGTTTTTCTAAATCTTCTCTGTGATTTTTAAATCATATATATCGGCAACATTTTTAATATAACCTAGTTCAATAAATTTCTCAACGATCTTAGAGCCAAGTCCCATAATATTAAGAGCATCTCTTGAAACAAAAATATTCTATCTCTCCTTGAATTTTTGCAGGGCATTCTTCATTGACACATTTTATATCAACAAGTCCTTCTTCTCTCTCAAGCTTATGATTGCATACAGGACAATTTTTCTGGCTCAATGATTATTTTTCAGTTCCTTTCTATCCTCTTTAATAGCTTTCACAACTAGTGGAATTATTTCGTCGGCCTTTTCGATGAAAACTCTATCTCCCATACGAATATCTTTTCTTTGAATTTCATTAATATTGTGTAAGCTCGCTCTTTTACTCTACTTCCTGACACTCAACTCTTCAAGTTCTGCAACAGGAGTTAATTTTCCAGTTCTTCCAACTTGCCAAGTGATGTCATTTTTAAAAATCGTTGAAACTTGATGAGCTGGAAATTTATAAGCTATTGCCCATCTAGGAGTTTTGCTCGTGTAACCAATTTCCTCCCATAAATTTATTTCATCAACTTTAATAACAAGTCCATCTGTTTCGTAGGGCAATGTTCTCTTTCTTTTTCCCAGAAATTTATTCTCTCATCAATTTGTTTAGAATTTTCTAAAATTTCAAAAATTCCTGTAGTTTTTATTCCTAAGCTTTCTAAAAATTTTATTGACTCACTATGGATTTTTATTCCTAATTTTTCAGCTTCAACTAAAAATAAAAATAAGCATCAAGTCCTCTCTCTTTTACAATTCTTGAATCCAATTGTCTTAAAGTTCCACTTGCTGCATTTCTAGGGTTAGCAAAAAGTTCTTCTCCTTTTTCATATCTAGCTGTATTTAATTTTTCAAAATTTTCAAGCGGTAATACAACTTCTCCTCTTATCTCCATATCAATGGCTTGAGGTAATTCTTTAACGACAGACTCAATCTGCATAATATTTTCAGTAACATCTTCTCCTATATATCCATCTCCACGTGTTACAGCTCTAACAAGTTTTCTTGCTCATAAGTTAGACTGATAGAAAGCCCATCTAGCTTAACCTCAAGACAATATTTTAATTTCTTGCTCATTTCCTATTCTTTTTCTTTATTCTTTCTATAAAATCCAACACTTCTCCTGAATTATAGCTATTTTGCCAAACTTAACATTGGATGTAAGATGTTCCAATTTTTAAATTTATTTTCTCTAACACTTGCTCCAACATTTTGTGTCGGAGAATTTTCAGAAGCATACTCTGGATATTTTTCTAATTCTTCAAGCTCCTTTAATAACTTATCATATTCATAATCTGAAATTAAACTTTTATTTTCATTATAATAAGCATCACTATATTTTTAATAATTGTCTTTGTACTAAAGATTTTTCTTTTTCGTTCATATCTTCACCTAAATTTTTATTTAAAAATTTCATCAAGAGATATTTCTAACATATTTTATTTTTATTTATTGTTTAAAAATTTTTAAAAATAAAATTTATTTTTATTTTTATGGTATAATTATAAATTAAGAAGGTGTTTTGAATGAGATATAATTTTGAAAAAATTAAGAGAGATTGTAAAATCAAAAATGAGTTTGAGAGATTTACTCACTCACTTGGTGTGGTTGAAATGGCAGTAAGACTTGCAAAAATATATGATGCTGATGTTGAAAAATGTAGAGTAGCTGCTCTTCTTCACGATATATGTAAAGAAATGGATATGGGACTATATAAAAATATTTGTAAAAATAATTTTTATGGATGAACTGTCTGGAAGAAGATTTAGAGAATATGAAATTTTATAGATGGTTTTGCGGGGAGCTTATTATGTAAAAATGAATTAGGTATTGATGATGAAGAAAATTATAAATGCAATTAAATATCATACAGTCGGAGCCGAAAAATTTAACTTTAGTTGAAAAATAGTTTATATTGCAGATGCCATTGAATATGGAAGATCTTATCCATCTGTTGATGAGCTTCGTATCAATACCTTTAAAAAATTTAGATAAAGGTATTTTGTGTGAGATTGAACATAAAGAAAGTTTTTTTAAAAAGTTTAGGAAAAATCTCACCCTCAATACAGAAAAGTTCAAGAAAGAACTTTTAAAAATTAAGGAGAATGAATGAATATAGAGAAAGATTTAGAAAGGTTAAAAGAGATTTTAAAAGATGTCGAACATTTATCTTTTGACCAAATTACAAGTTTTCTTGATTGGTCGCCCAAGAAGAAAAAGATAATAGAGCAATTATCTATTCTATGGGTCGATAGTGGAGAACTTGTTTTTGGATAAGAAAAAGAATTTCTTTGCCTGAAAAATTTAGGTCTAACAAAGGGAATTTTTAGAATCATTAAAAAATAAATTTGCCTTTGTTGATGATGAAAATATGATGAAGAAAAATGGAATTTTTATTCCAAGATCTGCTTTCAATAATGCCTTAGATGGAGATACAGTTCTTGTCGAAAATCACTAAAAAGACGAATGGAGATAAGGGAGCAGAAGGAAGAGTCGTTAAAATTTTAGAGCACAGATGTTGTGGTTGCAATTTTGGAGAAGAATAAAAGTTTTTCTTTTGCAGTACTGACAGCTGCTTTTGGAAAAAGATGTTTATATTCCAAAATCTAAAAACGTTGAATGCAGAGCATAAAAGATTTAGTTGCTGTTGAGATTACATTCTGGGGAGATGAAAATAGAAAAACCTGAGGGTAAAAGTAATTCAAGTTTTAGGTTCATCTACAAATAGCAATAATATGATAGAGGCTTTTAATTTTAGAGAAGGTCTCAGTGAAAAATTTTCTCCAGAAGCTATGAAGCAAACAAAAGAAATAATAAAAATCTAAAATAGATTATACAAATAGAAAAAGACTTAACAAAGTTGCCAATAATTACAATAGATGGTGCAGATGCAAAAAGATTTAGATGATGCCGTTTATGTTGAAAAAATTAGAAAATGGTAATTATAGACTTATAGTTTCATTGCTGATGTTGCTCATTATGTGAAAAAGATTCTACTTTAGATTTAGAAGCAAGAGAAAGAGGAAACTCTGTTTATCTTGTTGATAGAGTGTTACCTATGTTTCCGAAAAGAGATTTCAAACGGAATTTTGCTCTTTGAATGAAAAAGAAGAAAAATTAACTTTTTCTTGTGATATGGAGATAGATTCAAAGGGAGATGTCGTAAATTATGAAGTGTATAAATCTGTCATAAAAATCAATCCACAGAATGACTTATTCAGATGTAAATTTAATTTTGGAAGATGAGCCAAAATTAAAAAAATAAATATACTGATATTTATGATATGTTGAAAGAAATGTTGAATTATCAAAAATATTGAGAGCACATACAAGAGGTAGCATTGATTTTGAGTTACCAGAGATAAAAAGTTGTATTAAATGATGAGAGTTGAAAAGGTTATACTGAGAGAAAGAGGAGAAGCTGAAAAAATCATAGAAGACTTTATGATAGCTGCAAATGAAACTGTAGCAGAAAAGAATTTATTGGTTGGAATTAGCTCTGTTTACAGAACTCATGAAAAACCTAATAGAGATAAAATTTTATAGATTGAATGAAATCTTAGCAAAGTTTGGATATAAAATTCCAAATCTTGATAATGTTCATCCAAAAACAATTTCAAGAAATCATTGAAAGATCAAAAGATAAAGAAACATCAATGCTAGTTCATAAAAACTATATTGACCTCTTTAAAACAAGCAAAATATACTGTTGAAGATATAGGGCATTTCGGTTTATCTTCTTCACATTACACACACTTTACATCTCCAATCAGAAGATATGCAGATCTTATGGTACATAGGGTCTTATTTTCTAGTATGAGATCATAAAATAAAACAAATAAAGAGAGCAGACTTGGAAGAAATTTCACATCATATATCAAAAACAGAAAGAGTTGCTATGAGGGCTGAAGATGAAAGTGTTAGAATAAAACTTGTTGAATATATGCAAAATAGAGTTGGAGAAAAAATTCGAAGCTATGGTAACAGGTTTTTAGTCAAAAGAAAAGTATTCTTTGAAAATAGTGAACATATAGAATGTAGTTGGGATGTTACAACAGCTGCTCATTATTATGAATTTGATGAAGAACATTATTGTATGAGAGACCGAGATGATGAAAATGTGGTTTTCAATTTAGGAGATAAAATAGAAGTTTTATTGAAATATGTTGATTTATACAATTTAGAAATTGCTGTTGTCCCACAAATATAAGGAGAGCTTATGATAATTGCAAATAATAAAAAGCTTTTTGATTATTTTATCGAAGAAAAATTCGAAGCTGGAATTGAATTAAAAGGAAGTGAAGTAAAAATCAATTAAAGCAGGAAAAACAAGTATAAAAAGAATCTTTTGTAAAGAATTATAAAAGATGAAATGTTTATAATGGGAATGTCGGTTGTTCCTTGGGAATTTGGCAGTGTTTATAATCCAGAGGAGAGAAGAGTTAGAAAATTACTTTTGCATAGAAAAGAAATTATTTCATGAAAAAGGTAAAAATAAAAGGTTATACTATAGTCCCTCTTGATATTCATCTGTCAAAAGGTTATGTAAAAGTGCAGATTGCTATTGCTAAAGGTAAGAAAAATTACGATAAAAGAGAGAGCATAGCTAAAAAGATCAAGAAAGAAGTATTAAAAGAGATTTTAAAAATCTAAATAGATAAAACTTGAGAAATATGGTATAATTTCAAACGTCTAATTTAATTTTTAGGAGTGCTAAATGAAAGAAAAATTATTTTTGCTAGTCCTATCAGCTCTTGCAAATAGTTCATTCGCAGAAACAACAACAGCTGACACTGACGAAGTGAGTTATAGATTTAAATTCAAATACTATGACTTCTGATAAGGGTGTAGTAGTTTCAAATGGAACAATGAGTGGTTTATTTTATAAGTTAGAAAGAAATCCTGTAACAGAGGAAATTTCTTTTTCAGATAATGCCACGATAAATATAAATCAATCAAGTGGAAATGTAAAATAGAAACAGAAAAGGAAAAGTTTCTCAAAAAGATGAGAGGAGAATTTTTATAATAGTTTTGCTTATATGAATGTTGTAAAACAACTGGAGCAGAAGCACCAAACGATAAAAATTTATTTTGGAAGCCCTTATATAAAAATACGAAAAATCAAAAATATTTGTTAGAGATGGTTGGCTAACAACCGATTTTAAAATTGTAAATTATTCTAATGATCCTAAAAAAAGCAGGTTATCATTTATTTTCAAAGAATATTTTAATTGAACCAGATAAACAAATAACTTTAAAAATTCTGACTTGTTTATAAAAAGTAAAGACGTAATGCCTTTCAATTTCCCTTGGTTTAGAGCAAATATAAGATCTGGATCAAGAGTACCTTTATTTGTAACTCTTCAAACTTCTGATGACTATGGATCTGCTACTTCAATGGGAGTTTTATACGGAAATAAAGATGATAAATTTAGAGGTGGATTTGCTCCTAAGTTTGCAGATAAAATGGGATTATTGATTGGAAGATGGGAAAACTGGTATAGATTTGATAATGCAGGAGAAACAAGAGTAAATATTGATGATTTACTAGTTTATAATAAAAATAAAAAGAAAGAAGTTGCCAACGAAGAAATACCAAGTTACGAAAAAGACATAAAAGATACAAAGTAGAAGTAACTCTGATGACTACGATGGAGAAAATGGAGATTTTCATTTCGTATCTCAAAACTCTACGAGAAGTATGGTCGGAAGTTTATCTGATGTTATGGATAAATTTGATAACAACAATCTTTATAAAACTAAAAATCGATAGATATAAGTTTGACAACAATATTGGTTTCTATCAATTAAATACAAACTTACACAATTTAGGTGAAAGCTAAAGATTTGAGTTTCACTGGAAAAATGAATATGGTCAGTGATAAAAAGCTTATGGACTTTAGTTTACGATGATATGGACGACATAGCTTTCGGTTCTAGTATTGACCACGATTTATACACTAATTTAGCACTAACAAAAGATAACTCAAAAATTTAAATTGACTGGAAGCTACGATTATTTATATGACTTGGATCCAGGTTCTACACATAATGATTTGATGTCAAGAAATGAAAGAATAAAAGCTGGTCTGACTTTTAAAAAGAGAATAATGCCGGTATAAGCTATGATAAGAGAAGAGGAGATGACTACAGAAATGTTAGTTTCTGGGAAGAAGATCCAAAACACTTCTTTAAAAGCAAAAGAAAATGTCTTGGGTATCGATATGAACTATACTCCAACTACAGTTGCAAAATATGAATTTAATAATTTTGAAAAACATAAATGCTTCTCTAGGAGACTATAAATTTGAAATTATGTTTTTACTCCAAAACTTTCATACAACTATCTAAATAGAAAATTGGATACCACAAGAGATACTTATAGAAAAATTGTTTTAAATGACGAAAAGAATTGCAGAATACAACAGATTTGAAAAATATAGTTTACCAAAAATAATCTTGAAAAGAAGAGCTGATTTAAATTTAGGAAATGTAAATGAAAAAATACAGAGTAGCTCTTGGTAAAACAGATGCTAAAAACTTGGACAAGAGATGGATTATTTGATGGAACTTATAAAAAAATATGAAAACCAATCTAAATTTTTATGAAATCGAATTAGGTAGACATAATTTAGCATTAGGAAATATCGGAACTCTTGGTGTGATGGAACATTTAGACAAGACAAATTCGATGCCTCAGAAGATAGAACAAACTCTGTAAATATTAAATTAAATAATGATTTATTCTTATATAAATCTGCTGATTTAAATGTTACGAATAAATTTAGAATAGAAGGTCAAAAAAATATAATTTCTCTGGTAAAAAAAGAAAAACGAAGAAAGAAGATTAATCACTAAAAGTGACTATATAAAAAGTTGATAACTCTGTTGTAGTTGATGGAGAAAAACTCAAACGACCTACGATGTTGGTTATCAAAAATCAAAAAAATCCTTATGGAGATAAAAATGGTGACCAATTCACAACTGGTGTAAAAAGTAAAAATTAGAATCAAGACACCAGCATAAGTGCAAAATACAGAGAAGACAGAAGATTTACTACTGAAACTGTAGATAAAAAGAATTTCAATGATTCTAACAAATAGAGATTATTCAGTTAATTTAGAAACTAAAAAGTATGATTTAGGATATTCTAACACTGATATTAATTTCAAAGCTCAAGACTTTAAGACAACTAAAGACTTTGATGAAAAATTAATGAACATAGAATAAGAGCTGGATATAAATTTGATAACAGTAAGTTGACTTTTTTTCTTATGCTGAAGGAACAGATAAATTAAATACAGCTGATTCAAAAAGATATCTTTGACAGAAAAATAGAGAATTTTTCTGGTTCATACAATACTTATGGAGATATCGAACAAGATTTCTATGCTTCATATAAAACATATAGATACGGACAAGTTAGAGAGTTGATGATTTAAGAAATACTGATGTATTTTAAATTAGCTTATGCATTTAGAGATAAGAGATTTGAACAAGAACAACTTATGAAATATGCAACTCTTGAATATGTTAAACCAGAAGATCAAATAACTGCTGAAGACATTAATCAAATTAGAAATATTTTGGATAGACAAAGAAGTTTTTATCAAGATTTCGGACTTTCAAGAATTTCTGATGAAACATTTAGAATTGGTAATTACAAAAAGACTTTCAATACTTATGTAACTCTTGAAAAATAACAAGAGATATACTCAAACTGGAAACTTGAAAGATTCTTTGGCTAAGTTTGAAGGAGGATTAACTTATTCATATAATAGAGTTGGACTTGGATACAAGTTTATTGAAAAATCAAGTTGGAAGAGAAACTCTGGTTCTTATGTATGGGCTAAAGATAGTAGAGAACATGAATTGAGTGCTTTTGCAAAAAGTTGGAAAACCCTAGTGAAGGTTGGAAGGTAAAAACTTATGCAATGTTCTATGACAATTTAAATAATCCGGACAGAACAAGAAACAGAAAGAAATCTCTCGATAGTCTTGGTATTGAAATTGGAAAAGAAATGGGCTTCTATGAATGGGCTGTATCTTATGAAAATGAGATATAAATCTTCATCAAAAGACTATGAATGGAGAGCCGGAATCCACTTCACATTGTTGACTTTCCCTAGCACTCATTATTTGGTGTTGGTGGAAAAATGCTGGTGGAAATGCTACTACAAGACCTGATTGGTATTTCTTAGACAGACCTAGTCAATTAAAAATAAATATTAAGGAAATGAAATAAATTTAAGGAGGAAAGATGTTAATTAAATATAACGGAGAACAGAAAAGAATATAACAACAATATAAATATAAGTTTGAAATAGCAAAGGAATATCTAATTCCCTTTGCATCAGTAGGAGCTAAAAATCGATGGAAAAAAACTGTTGATATGTCTTATGTACTAGACCATGATGCAGAGGTTGAGTTCATTGATATAGAATCTCCAGATGGAGAATTTATAGTAAGACACTCAACAGCTCACTTAATGGCTCAAGCTGTTATGAGATTGTATCCTGAAACAAAGGTTACTATAGAGTGCAGTTATTGAAAATGGATTTTTCTACGACTTTGATCCTGTTGAACAATTCACAGAAGAAGATTTAGTGAAAATCGAAGAAGAAATGAAAAAGAATAGTAAAGGAAAATATAAAGATAGAAAGATTTGTTTTTATCAAGAGATGAATCAGTAGAATATTTCAAAAATGTTGATAAAATCCTTATAAAGTTGAAATCGTAGGAGCTATACCTCAAGATCAAGAGGTGTCTTTTATAAGCAAGCCGATTTTACAGATCTTTGCAGAGGAACTCACGTTCCATCAACTGGATATTTGAAAGCATTTAAATTAAGAACTGTTGCTGGGGCTTACTGGAGAGGTAACTCAAAAATAAAATGCTTCAAAGAATTTACGGATACTCTTTTGCAAACGAAGATAGATTGAAAACATCTAAAAATTTATGGAAGAAGCTGAAAAAGAGATCACAGAAAAATTAGGTAAAGAATTAGAATTATTTTTATCAGTGAATACGACTAGGTTTTCCCATTTTTCTTACCAAAAGGAATGGTATTTAGAAATGTATTGATTGATTTATGGAGAAAAAGAACACGAAAAAGCTGGTTACTTGCAACTTGAAACTCCAATAATGCTTAATAAAGAATTGTGGGGAAATTTCAGGACACTGGTTTAACTACAGAGAAAATATGTATACATCAGAAATTGATGAATTAGAATTTTGCAATCAAAACCAATGAACTGTCCTGGTGGAGTATTATCATTCAAACATCAATTACATTCATACAAAAGATTTTACCAGCAAGAATGGCTGAGCTTGGAAGAGTACATAGACATAGAATTTTTCTGGTGCTTTATATGGTCTTATGAGAGTTAGATCTTTCACTCAAGATGATTCTCATATTTTTCATGACACCTGATCAAGTTCAAGATGAAATCATTGGAGTTGTAAACTTAATTGATAAATTCTATAGCAAACTATTTGGATTCGAATATGAAATAGAATTATCTACAAAACCAGAAAAAGCAATAGGTTCTCAAGAAATCTGGGATATGGCAGAAGGAGCTTTTAGCTGGAGCTTTAGATAAGTTAGGAAGAAAATATAAAATTAATCCTGGGGATGGAGCATTCTATGCACCAAAAATTAGATTTCAAGATTAAAGATGCTATTGGAAGATTATGGCAATGTGGAACTATCCAACTTGATTTCAACTTGCCAGAAAGATTTGATGTAACATATATAGGAGAAGATGGAGAAAAACATAGACCAGTTATGTTACATAGAGTTATTTATGGATCTCATCGAAAGATTTATTGGAATTTTAATAGAACACTATGCAGGAGCTTTTTCCTATGTGGCTTGCACCAGTTCAAGTTAAAAGTTATTACAATAAATGATGACTGTGTGCCTTATGCTAAAGAAATAATGGCTAAATTACAAGATTTAGGAATAAGAGCTGAGCTTGACGATAGAGCAGAAACTATTGGATACAAAAATTAGAGAAGCTAATGGAAGATATAAAAATTCCTATGCAATTAATAATAGGTAAAAATGAAGTTGAAAAGAGAGAAGTAAAATATCAGAAGATTTGGTTCAACTGATCAAACTTCAAAAATCACTTGATGAATTTTTATGATTATGTAGTTGATGAAGCTGCAATAAAAATTTGATAAATAAACAAAAAGGGATAGCTTGAAGCTATCCCTTTAATATTATTTTATCCAAGGCATTAATTTTTCTTAATTCTTTACCAACACTTGCTATTTGATGTTTAGCGGCAGCTTCTCTATGAGCTTTTAAGAATGGTTGTCCTGCTTTTAGAATCAGCTAAGAATTCGTCAGCAAATTTACCTGATTGGATATCAGCTAAAACTTTTCTCATTGCTTCTTTAGTGTCAGCAGTTATAATTTTTTGACTAGATTAAGAAATCTCCATATTCAGCTGTGTTAGAAATAGAGTGTCTCATTTTTCAAGTCCACCTTCATAGATTAAATCAACGATTAATTTCATTTCATGTAAACATTCGAAGTAAGCATTTACAGGATCATATCCAGCTTCAACTAAAACTTCAAATCCAGTTTTTGATAAGTTCTGTAACTCCTCCACAAAGAACAGCTTGTTCTCCAAATAAATCTGTTTCTGTTTCTTGTTTGAAAGTAGTTTCAAGTATACCTGATCTTCCTCCACCAATTCCAGCAGCCCATGCAAGAGCAACTTCTTTTGCATCTCCACTTGGATCTTGGTAAACAGCGATTAAGCAAGGTACTCGCTTCCTTCTTCAAATGTTCTTCTAACTAAATGTCCAGGTCCTTTTTGGTGCAACCATAAATACATTTATGTCTTCTCTTGGTTGAATTTTTCAAAAATGAATGTTGAACCCATGTCCGAAACCTAGGTAAGCACCTTTTTTTCAAGTTTGGAGCTATATCTTTTGCAAAAAGTATCTCCTTGAATTTCATCAGGTATCAATACCATAACAACATCAGCATTTTTAACTGCTTCTCCTGTTTCTTTTTACAACGAAACCTGCTTCTTCAGCAACTTTCCAAGTTTTAGAATCTTTTTCTAAGTCCAATAGTAACATCCATACCACTTTCTTTTAAGTTTAGAGAGTGAGCATGTCCTTGTGAACCGTACCCCTAAAACTGTTATTTTCTTTCCTACTAATTTTTGTAAATTACAATCTGCATCGTAATAAACTGTTGTTCCTAAAAATGTTTCCTGCCATTTTTATCCTCCTAATAATATTATAAATTTTATTTAATTAACAAGAAAGGTCTATCATTAGACCATTCAATTTTTAAATCTATATCGAAAAGTTTTTGATAAATTTTTCTTCAGTCAAAACTTCGAATTTATTTCCTTGTGCTACTATTTCTCCCTTATCTAAAATTGCGACGATGAGTAACAGATGAAATAATTTCTTCTATCTGATGTGTAACATAGATAAAAAGGCATATTTTTTATTTTTTTAAAATTTTTCTTCCAAACTTTTTAAAAAATATTTCCCTTGCTCTTATATCAAGTCCCGAACAAGGTTCATCTAAAAATCAAAAGTTCAGGTTTATTCATAAAGGCACGAGCAAGCAGGGTTTTTCTTTTGTTCTCCTTGAGAAAGCGTTGAAAATTTATTTGTTTTTAATTGTGTCAATTTAAAATCATCAATAATTTTTATTTGCTTCTTCTCTATCTTGTTGAGTAATTTCTTGATAGATACCTATAGAATTATATTTTCCTGATAAAACCACATCAGATAAGGTTTGAGTATTTAATCTATCTGAAAAAATTATTTAAAAGTAGAGCTAACAAAACCAACTTTTTGTTTTAACATCATTCCAAACACAAGATCCAAAAAGTTTTCACCAAAAACAGATAATTCTCCACTTGTTTTGCAAATGTGTAAGAGAGTATCATTGATAAAATTGTTGATTTACCTGAACCATTCAGTCCAAGTAAAGCCCAATTTTCACTCTCACAAACTTTCCAATTTATATCTTTCAAAAATCTTTCTGCCATCTCGTTTAAAAAGTGATATTTTTTTATAATTTAAAATTTCTTTCATATTATTTTGCCTTTACCTTATTTTATATTCTTGTTTAAAAAGAAAAATTTTACATTTTCTCTCCACGACTCATTGCAAGAATTCCAGATTTTGCCATTTCCAAAACTCCATAAGTATCCATAATTTCGACAAAAACCATCAAGTTTTTTTCAACGTCTCCAGTAAGTTCAATTACCATTGTCTTCGGAGTGACATCCAAAACTTTTCCACGATAGATATCAGCAATTTGAACAATTTGAGATCTCGTTTCGCTGTCAGCCTTAACTTTTTAAAAAGCATAAGCTCTCTTCTTATTACTCCCTCAACTGGAAAAATTTTAACCTTAACAACATCTATAATTTTATAAACTTGTTTTTGAATTTGATCCAATGCTTCCTTATCAGCATCAACAGTCAGAGTAAGTCTTGCATAACCATCTTTATTTGTTATTCCAGATGACATTTTCTTCACGAAATATCCTCTTCTATTAAATAAAGACATTATTCTTGCTGCAATACCACTCGTATTTTTGTAATAACTAAAAATATCGTGTTCTTTATTCATCTTCTAAAACACCTCTTTTTTTCCAACCAAACAAGAAACATCTTTTTCCTGCTGGTATCATAGGATAAACATTTTTCCTCTTTTTCAACAATACAATCAACTAAAAATAGGTTCATCAGATTCCAAAAATTTTCTTCAAATGTTTTTCAAATCTTTTTATTTTAATTGTATAGATTTTTATTCCATAAGCCTCTCCAATTTTTATAAAAATCTGGATTGATACTTAAATCAACCGAAGAATATCTTTTATTGTGGAAAAAGTTCTTGCCATTGTCTAACCATTCCAAGATAAGAATTATTTATAATAAATACTTTTAACTGGAAGATTATATTGTTTTTAACATCATCAACTCTTCGAAAGTCATTTGAAAACCACCATCTCCAACGATAGCCAAAAACTTTTTATTAGGATTTGCAACTTGAGCCCCTATTGCAGCTGGTAAACCAAAGCCCATAGTTCCAGCACCACCCGATGTTATAATTGAATGTGGATTTTTCAAATGTTAAATATTGAGCTGCCCACATTTGATGTTGTCCAACATCAGTCGATACTATGACCTCTCCTTTTGTAATTTTATTTATTTCAGATAAAATTTCTTGAGGTAATAATCTATCATCTTCAGTCTTTCTATAAAATCAAGGAATAATCTTTTTCCATTTTTGATAGTTTTTAACCAATCAACATGAGAAATCTTTGGAGTTTTTCTAATAAATCATTTAAAACATTTTTAAATCTCCAACTATCGGTACATCTATCATTTTATTTTTTTACCAATTTCTGCTGGATCAATATCTATATGAATTATTTTTGCATTTTCTATAAATTTCTTTGGATTTCCTGTAACTCTGTCATCAAATCTCATTCCAGCAGCTATTACTAAATCTGCTTCAGCAGCAGCATAGTTTGCAGTAGTTAATCCATGCATTCCTATCATACCAAGAAATAATTCAGTGATTAGCAGAAAAAGATCCAAGACCTAATAAAGTTGAAGCAACTGGCGTATTCGTTTTCTCTGCAAATTCTTTTTAATTCATCCCAAGCATTTGCTTTTTAAAATTCTAGCACCTGCAAGTATTAAAGGTTTCTGCCTCTTTTTATCATTTTTAATTGCTAGTTTTTATTTGTCCCTTATGTCCTTCATAAACAGGATTATATCCTTCAAGATGGAAAGGAGTTTTGTATAATTCCTCAAATTCTTTATAAGAAATTTCTTGTAATTGTATATCTCTTGGAATATCCACAAGCACTAGATAAGGTCTACCTGTACTTGCAATGTAATAAGCCTCCCTTAAAATTCTTGGTAAATCTTTTAAGTCTTGAACCAGATAATTCATTTTTGTAATTGGTACTGTTATACCAAGTATATCTGATTCTTGAAAGGCATCTTTACCTAGAAAGTGAGCTACTAACTTGCCCTGTAATTGCAAGTAAAGGAATTGAATCCATATGAGCAGTCATTATTCCTGTAACCAAATTTGTTGCCCCTGGATCCCGATGTTGCAAGACAGACTCCAACTTTTTCCCCGATGATCTTGCATAACCGTCAGCCTCGTGTACTGCTCCTTGTTCATGTCTTGCAAAAATAATGTTTAATATTTTTGAAACTATAAAGTTCATCATAAATTGGAATTACTGCTCCACCAGGATAACCAAAAATTTCCTCAATTCCTAATCTTGATAAACATTCTAGTAAAAACTCTAGCCCTTTTATCATTTCATTAGCCATATTTATCTCCTTTATTTTAATAGAAAAATTTTATTCAGCTGATGAATTTATTCTTTCTATTTCATAACCTTCTCTTTGAAATTCCTCTGTGATTTTCTTTTTATGTGCTCTTCTCCGTTTGTTTCTGCTGTAACTTGTAATTCAACGTCTTTAAATCTTGATAGATTTTAAATTGGTTGTGTTCAAGTTTGATTACGTTTGCATTTTTCTCTTGATAAAATTTCTGCAACTTTTTAATAGTTGTCCAGGTTTATCAGGAAGTTGTACAGAGAATGTAAAAAAATTCTACCTCTCATAATTAAACCTTTGTTTATCATAGATGAAATTGTCAACACATCTATATTTCCACCGCTTAGTACAGAAACAACTTTTTACCTTTTAAATTTAATTTTTGTGGCAGCTACAGATAAAATTCCTGAATTTTCTGCTACAATTTTATGCTTTTTCAACAAGAAGTAAATGCTTCCATCAATTCATAGTCTGAAACAGTTATGATCTCATCAACATATTTTTATATAATCAAAATTAATTTCTCCTATTCTCTTTTACAGCTGTACCATCAGCTATAGTATTAGCTTCTGCAAGTTCGACAACTTCTCCTTTTTGCTAAGGCAGCAACTGCTGAAGCTGCTCCTTCTGGTTCAACACCTATAACCTTAATCAAAGGATTTTTTTAATTTTGCGGCACAAGCAATACCCGAAACCAAACCTCCACCACCAAGTGGAACTAAAAATTACATCTGCATCTGGAAGCTCATCTAATATTTCAAGGGACTATTGTTCCTTGCCCTTCAAGTACGTCCTCGTCATTGAATGGATGTACGAAAAACATAGCCATTTTCTTTTGTAATTCTAAAGCTTTTTTTGTAAGCATCGTCGTAAACTTCTCCATGTAAAACAACTTCTGCTCCATATTGTCTCGTAGCTTCAACTTTTATCAAAGGAGTATGCTTTGGCATTACGATAACAGCTTTTATTCCTAATTTTTGCAGCAAGTGCTACACCTTGAGCATGAGTTACCAGCCGATGAAGCAATAACCCCTCTCTTTTTCTTCATCTGTTAATTTTGAAATTTTTATTGTAAGCTCCTCTTACTTTAAAATGAACCAGTCTTTTGTAAATTTTCTGGTTTTAAATAAACTTCATTTCCACTTTCTTGTGAAAATACTGGACTGTGAATTAATTTTGTTTTGACTGTGACTGTTGATAATCTTTCTCTTGCTTCTAGTAAAATCATATAATTTTTGGCATTTTTATTCCCTACCTTATTTAATTTAATATTTTTATACTTATTACTCTACGTATATTGCACCTGCTGCAGCTGATGAAACGTGAGCAGCATATCTTTTTAAATATCCTTTTACTCCCTGGATCATGAGGGTTTTAATTCAGCTTTTCTTCTAGCTATTTCCTCGTCAGATAATTTTACATTTAGTTTTCTATTTGGAATATCAATCTCTATAATATCTCCGTCTTGAACTATAGCAATAGTTCCACCTGCAGCTGCTTCTGGAGATACAGTGACCGATTGAAGCTCCTCTTGTTGCTCCCTGAAAAATCTTCCGTCAGTTATAAGAGCAACATCTTTTTGTAAGTCCCATACCTGCATATTGTAGCAGTTGGTGCTAGCATTTCTCTCATTCCTATGTACCTTTTTAGTCTCTTCATATCTTATTACAACAACATCTCCTGCAACAATTTTTCCACCTCTTATTGCTTTGATACTTTCTTCTTCAGAGTTGAAAAACTTTTGCAGACTCTGAGTGAACAAGCATTTTCTTTATCAACTGCACCCTCTTTTTACAACACAACCATCTTCAGCAAGATTTCCTTTTAATACCGCGATTCCTCCTGTAACATAGGCTGGTTTATCCCAAGGTTTTATAACTTCATCATCATTTATATAAGCATCTTTAACAAGTTCTTCTTGAGTTCTTAGAGCAACTGTTTTTGATCTCCGTGTAGTCTTCCGTTTTCATAAAGTCTTTTCATAACTCCAGTTACCCCCACCGGCTCTATATAAATCTTCTATGAAATGTTCCCCTGATGGAGATAATTTACATAATTGTGGAGTTTTTCTTAGCAATGTCATTAAAATCATCAAGAGTCAAATTAACTCCTGCTTCGTGAGCTATTGCTGGTAAGTGAAGAGCTGTATTTGAAGATCCACCCTAAAGCCATATCCACAGCAACCGCATTTTCAAAAGGCTTCTTTTGTCATAATATCACTAGGTTTTAATCCAGCTTTAAAACTTCCATTATTTGCATTCCAGCTTTTTAGCAAGTCTTAATCTTTCAGAGAAAAACTGCTGGAACAGTCCCATTTCCAGGTAAGCCCATTCCTAATGCTTCAGTCAAACAGTTCATTGTATTTGCTGTATACATTCCTGCACAAGATCCACAAGTTGGACAAGCTAAATCTTCGACTGAATTTAATTCTTTTTCTTTGTTATAAGCCCTGCTTCAAATTGTCCAACAGCTTCAAACACGTTGCTAAGTCCGACTTTTTCCTTTATACACTCCTGCAAGCATTGCTCCTCCACTTATAAAAATTGAAGGTACATCTAATCCTGCTGCTGCTATTAACATTCCTGGCACGACCTTATCACAGTTTGGTATGAAAAACGATTGCATCAAATGGTGTTGCCATTGCAACAGCTTCAACAGAGTCCGCTATTAATTGTCTTGTTACTAACGAATATTTCATTCCAATATGATTCATTGCTAGTCCATCACAAATTCCTATTGTATTAAATTCCATTGAACTCCACCAGCATTTCTGATTCCGTCTTTAACTGCTTGAACTAATGTTTTTTTAAAATGAACATGTCCAGGAATTATTTCATTGAATGAATTAGCAATTCCAATTATTGGTCTATCCATTTCCTCTGCTATAAATCCCTAAACCTTTCAGCAAAAGAACGATGAGGTGCTCTTGCTGCTCCATCAGTTAAATTATTACTTCTTGACATAAATTTTTACACGCTCCTTAATATCTATCCTTAATTATTTTTAGTTATAAAAAGGCGATTAATTTTTAATCGCCTTGAATATATAAAATTATATATTATATAAAATGTTTATCACAAAAGATTTTTAATGTAGCTTTTTATTAAACTTACTAAAACTCTAGCTTAAACTTCTAAGGTCGATTTCGAAATATGTACTGTTAGAAATTATAATAATGACTAGAATTATAATAAGTATTGAAAAACATAAATCTGCTACTCCTTTTTAAAAATTATTTCATTTAGTATACAAAATTTAAAAAGAAAAATAAAAATATATATTATATATGATTATTAGATTTTTGTTTCTTCGTATTTAATTGCTAAATCTTTTTTTGTAAAAACTTATTCCTATTTTAAAATAACGCTCTATCTTTTTCTTCTTGCATTATCATTTCATAATCATCTATTTGTTTTTAATGCTTCCTCCGCTTTCGTTTCTAATTCTTCAATATTTTTGAAACTTTAAATTCAAATACAAAACCTAATTTATTTCTATCATAAGGAAGTACTAAACATCTGTTCTTCCATAACCTGTTTCTAAATTTGATTTTACTTTATATTCTCTTTTTAATTGAATTAGCATTCCTAAAATAAATAGATGATAGTTTGCTTCTTCCTGTTTGAAATCGAAATGACTTGGTGAGGTCATAAAGATATATTTCAATCTATCTTCAAACTTATACATATCTCCTTTTACATGCGAATTTATAAGTTCTCTAAAATAATCAGGATCTTTCATAAATCTTCTTATAAAAATCTTTTTCAAAGAAAGATAAAAATTTCTAAGTTTGGCATATCCACAACATAATCCGTTGAGAATGGATCATCATTCAATTTTTCTTACTACTCTTAAATATCCACTTGCCACCATCAAAGACGAAAATATATCCAGGACTCACTTTTAAGTCTTCAAAGCTAAATCCTTTATCTAAAGACTTTACTAATTTTTTTCTTTCTATTAACTGTTTTAAATCTTCAATTATTTCAAGATCACCTAAAGTGTCGTAAATTAATAAATTATCCGATGTATTTACCCAATATGACTATATTTTTATTTTTATATATAATATGTTATTGACCATGGATTATATATTTCTATACCGCCAAACTTGTATCCATCATACCATTTTTACCTTATCTATTCCAAAGTCAATTTCGTAGTATTTTAATGCTTCTTCCACTTCTTTTTGTGTTAATCCAAAAATATGATGGATAAGCATCATCAAAAGTATCATATACATATAGATTATTTAATCCAGAGAAAATATTTTTCTTTAGCCACTCTTACTATTCCAGTTAACACTGCCATTTCTAGCACTCATTATCTTTTAGAACTGTGCTATAGAAATTTCTAAAAATCTCTTGCCTCCCCATCAAAAATATTCGTACATATATGCTGATACTATTGGGGTGTCATACTCATCTATTAGTAAAATTGGTTTTTGTTGTAATGTTTATAACTTTTATTAATTCCTATATCCATAATGTTTTTATCAAAAATAATAATCATTTCTTTCTATTATACTTTTAAAAATCACTCTCTCCAATAGCAATTCCTTTTTCATCACAACCTCCTTAGAGAGTTTTTCTTTTTATTATATCATATTTCATAACTCTCAATAAAAAGTTGCTGCGAAAATCTCACAGCAACTTTTTCTATTACAATGACTTTTTATTCCGTTATATCTTTTAAAAAAACTTTTTACTTTTTAAAGAAGCTCTGATTTTTGTTCATAATTTTTTCATTCAAACTATCTTCAAATTTTTGTAATAATTCTTTTTGTTTATCAGATAATTTTTGGAGTTTCTATCATAAGTCTAACAATGATGTCTCCCTTTATAATTTTTCTAAGAGCAGGCATCCCTTCTCCACTAACTTTCATTAGTTTTCCACTTTCTGTTCCTTCTGGAACTTTTTATCATCTTCTTTCCGTTTAAAGTTGGAATTTCAACTTCTCCACCTAAAACAGTCATTGAAAAAAGATATTGAACTTCACAATATAAATTATCTCCACGTCTTTTCAAAAATATCGTGTTGTTTTTATTCTTATAACAACATACAAATCTCCGTTATATCCCCTGTTATGACTTGCTTCTCCCATTCCTGATAATTTCAATTTTTGTCCATCATCTATACCCTGCTGGGATGTTTTACTCTTTTTCTACAGTTTCTCTTTCTGTCCCACTCCATGACAGTGTTTACATTTCTTTTCTGGAATTTCTCCTTTACCATGACAATCAGGACAAACACTTTGAGATTTGCATTACACCAAGTATTGTTCTTTTGCTGAGTTCTAACTGTTCCTTGTCCATTACAAGTTGTACAAGTTTTTGGTTTTTCTTCTTCTGCTCCTGTTCCGTGACAATGTTCGCATTGACCAGTTCTCTTATATTTTATAGTTTTTCTACACCTTTAGCTGCCTCTTCAAGAGTAATTTCAAGATTGTATCTCAAATCATCTCCTGGCTCTGACATAAGATCTTCTTGAAGATCCACCAAAACCTCCAAAAACCACCGAAACCTCCTCCTCCGAAAATATCTCCAAAGATATCTCCGAAATCAAAGCCTCCTCCTCCGAAACCTCCAAAACCTGCTCCACCTTGTTCAAAGGCTGCATGACCAAATTGATCATATTGTTGTTTCTTTTGTGGATCAGACAAAAACTTGATAAGCTTCATTTATTTCTTTTAAATTTTTCTTCTGCATCTTTCTTTTTCAGTATCAGATGAGTTTGCAAAACTTATCAGTGTGATATTTCATTGCAGCTTTTTCTATAAGCTTTTTTGATCTCGCTTTCATCCGCTCCTTTTTGTATTCCAAGGACTTCATAATAGTCTCTTTTTGTTGCCATTTTATTTCCTCCACTCTTATCTTTTAATATTCAATTAGCTATTAAACTTTTTCTCAAGCTCCAACAAATACATTTTTTATATCAAGTCCTCCACTATATCCTCCCAAGTTTTTCCATCTTTGGATATAATTCTATGACAAGGTATAATAATCGGAATATTATTTTTCCCATTTGCTGAGCCAACTGCTCTCACAGCTTTTTCATTTTTATTATCTTAGCTTCATCACTATATGAAATCGTTTCTCCATATTCAACTTTCATCATAGCATTCCAACAAGATTTTTTTGAAAAATCTGTCCTTTAATATCTAATTTAATATTAAAATTTTTTCTCTTACCAGAAAAAAATATTCTTCAAGCTGTCTCTTGCATTCTTTTGTCAGGAGATTCAGAAAAATATTATAAAGTTTTTCTATTTTTAATTTTCTCATCTCTCAAAAATTAATTTCACTTATACCATCTTTTTCTTCAATAATTTCTAGGGTTACCAATTACTTTCATTATGTAAAAATGAAATCCCTTTAATATTTTTCATTTTCCCCTTTTCTTAGAAGAATAGAAATTTTTGATTGCTTAATGTAAGCAACTCAAAATTTCTTAATTTAATATTTTTCTTAGTCTACTACTCTGCTTCAGCTACATCATCATCTTTTTAGCAGAACCATTTGCTTGAGCTCCTTGTGCTTGTTGTTGAGCTTGAGCATCCTTATATAGTTCTTTCTGCAAATTTATGAGCAGCTTGAGATAATTTTTCCATTCCAGCATCAATAGCAGCTTTGTCATCTCCATCTTTAACTCTTCTTCAATTCTTCAATAGCAGCTTCAATATTAGCTTTATCTTCAGGTTTTTACCTTTATCAGGATTATCTTTTAAAGATTTTTCAGTTGAAGATATCAACATATCTGCTCTGTTTCTTGCTTCAACCAATTCTTGGAATTTTTATCTTCAGCAGCATTTGCTTCAGCTTCCTTAGTCATTCTTTCAACTTCTTCTTTAGACAAGTTGCTTGATCCTGAAATAGTTACTTTATTTTCTTTTCCTGTTCCTAAATCTTTTGCTGATACGATGAACGATACCGTTAGCATCTATATCAAATGTAACTTCTATTTGAGGCACACCTCTTGGAGCAGCTGGTATTCCTTCAAGATTAAATTCTCCCAATTTATGGTTGTCTGCAGCTCTTGATCTTTCACCTTGTAATACATTTATAGTAACTGCTGGTTGGTTGTCTGCAGCTGTTGAATAAACTTGAGATTTTTACTGGTATAGTAGTATTCTTTTTCTATCATTTTTTTGTGAATACTCCACCTAAAGTTTCAATTCCTAATGATAATGGAGTTACATCAAGAAGTAATACATCTTTAACATCTCCCATTAATACTCCACCTTGAATTGCAGCTCCTGCAGCAACAACTTCGTCAGGATTTATTCCTTTGTTAGGTTTTTACCAAAGAAATTTTCTACCCATTCTTGAACTGCTGGTATTCTTGTAGAACCTCCAACAAGTAAAAATTTCATCTATTTGATTTGCAGAAAGATTTGCATCTCTTAAAGCAGTTTTAGTTGGCTCTTGTAGTTGCTTCAACTAGACTTCTTGTTAAAATCATTAAATTTTGCTCTTGTCAATTTCATTTCTAAGTGTTTAGATCCTGTTGCATCCATAGTTATGAATGGTAATGAAACTGAAGTTTCCATTAATGTTGATAATTCTTTTTAGCTTTTTCAGCAGAATCTTTTTAATCTTTGGTAAGCTCATTTTATCATTTGATAAATCTATACCAGTGTCTTTCTTAAATTCAGCTACTAACCATTTTTATAATTTCGTTATCGAAATCGTCTCCTCCTAAGTGGTTGTTACCAGCTGTAGAGATAACTTCATAACTCCATCAGATATTTCAAGAACAGATACGTCAAATGTACCTCCTCCTAAGTCAAATACCAATACTTTTTTTCTTCTTTTTTCTTTTCAAGTCCATATGCAAGAGCTGCTGCAGTAGGTTCATTTATAATTCTTTTTACATCAAGTCCTGCTATTGTTCCAGCATCTTTTGTTGCTTGTCTTTGAGAGTCAGTAAAGTATGCAGGCACTGTAATAACTGCTTCTTTAATTTCTTCTCCTAAATATGCTTCAGCATCTTTTTCAATTTTTTAGAAAGTTTTAGCAGAAATTTCTTGTGGAGTATATTTCTTTCCAAAAATTTCTACTTTGTAATCAGATCCCATATGAGTTTTGATGGAACTAACTGTTGATGTTGGATTTGTAACTGCTTGTCTTTTTGCTATTTCTCCTACAACTACTTCTCCATTATCTTTAATGTTTACAACTGATGGAGTTGTTCTTGCTCCTTCAGAGTTTGGTATTATTGTTGCTGATCCACCTTCCATTATTGCCACACATGAATTTGTTGTTCCTAAATCGATTCCTATTATTTTACTCATTTTTTTCCTCCTAATATATATCTTATTTTTTATTCCTTATTTCATATTTTTCAAAAATAAACAAAAATTTTTAATAATTTTGTATCAAAAACTTGTCGCCGTCGTCCGTGCTTTTATTGAACGAGCATTTGATTGGCTTGTGAAATAATCACGGCTGACAGACAAGTTTATATTTCTAACCCTTAATTAAAAATTTTTGCCGTTTTATTTTTACACACACTTACCATTGCTGGTCTTATAACTTTTTACCTTTTCATTGTATAACCTTTTTGCAAAAACTTTTACAATTTCATCTTCTTTATGATTCTCACTAGCCTCAGTCAAAACTGCATGATGATAAACTGGATCATACACACCTTCTGATTTTTATTTCTTCAACTCCCTCAGCGGTCATCAAATCTTTTCAAACCTCTTACTATCATTTTCCAACACCCTTTAGAAGTGAATCAAAATCTTTACTTTCAACTGATGAATCAATAGCTCTTTCAAGATTATCAAGATTTCCCAAGAATTGAGTTATTATTTTTCAGAAGCGAACTCTTTAAGTTCCGCAACTTCTTTTTCTTTTCTCTTTGTAAAATTTTGGAAATCAGCTTGTTTTCTCAAATAACTTTGTTTCCATTCTTCAATTTCAGCTTTTAATTTTCCAATTTCTTCTTCACTATCTTCATGTTTTATGTTCGTGATGATGTTTTCCACAACATTTTATGTCCGCCATGTTCGTGATGATGATGTTCTTTCTTTTTCTTCTTTATTGTCTGTTGTTTCTTCTGAAACTTTTTTTCTTTTATCTCTTCTTGAGTTGCTTCCTCCTTTAAGATTTCTCTTCTTTTTATTTCTTTTTGCATTGAAACCTCCTATTTATTCTTCTTTTCCATCAAGTCTAAAACTTTATTTACTTCTCTACTAACATGAGTTTATAAGCCCCCATAGTTTTTGAATATGCCATCCTTTTAGGCCCATAACTCCAATTATTCCCTGTGCCCCTCCTATGTCATAGATAGAATACACAAAGCTAAAAATCTTCTAATTCTTTTTATACCTAATTCATCACCAAGAATTACATTTTACATTTGATGTTGAATTTTCTGCTGCCTTTTGTTCTATAAGTTTTTCGAATAAGTCTCTTATATCTTTCCGTTCGTTAAAAATTCTATTACATCAGTTATTTCAGAGATATTTTTGATCTCTTAACATACTTGGAAGATTATTTTATAAAAGTATTTATTAAATTCTTCTTCCTCATCATTTTTCAGAAATTATATCATTGCTTTCTGTAAAGAATTTTTTTCTATTTCACTTATACCAATTTCATTATTTTTAATTTTGTAATTAAGTTCCTCAGCTTTCTTTTCCAACTCATCTTTTGAAATTGGATAAGGTAAGTGAATATTTTTGTCTTAACTCTTCTGTCATCCATAATAATAACTGACATAATTAAATACTCATCTATGTAAACAAGTTCCACTCTGTCAACTTTTTATTATCAGTTTTAGGCTCAACAGCTATACCTGCATAATTTGTAAGTTTTGAGAGCAGACTTGATGTTTTTCAAAAATATTTTCAAGCTCATCAACTCTACGATTGTACACATTATTTTATATTTTCAATCTCTTCCTGTGTAATTCTTTTCAATTTTTAAAAAGTTCTGTCAAATAATATTTATATCCCATATCTGTTGGAATACGACCTGAAGATGTGTGAGTTTTTCTCAATAAAAGCCCATAGTCTTCCAGATCAGCCATAACATTTTCTAATCGTAGCTGATGAAAGTTCAATTCCATATTTTTACCAATGTTCTGGGAACCTCATCGTGTCCCCAACCGTAAGATAATAATCTACTATTGCGTTGAGAACAAGTTTTTCTCTATCAGAAATACTCATTTTCTCACCTCTTGTTATTAGCACTCACTTATTAAGAGTGCTAAATTTTTATAAAACAAATATACTATATTAAATTTAATTTGTCAACACTTTTTTTATAAAAAATTTTATCTCAATAAAAAGCAAGAAGTTTTAAAAACCTCTTGCTTCATAAATTTTACTTTTATTATTTTTGCAAATAATGCTTTTTACTTCTATGTTTTTGGATTAATCCTATAGATTTATCTATAACTTCTCCATTTCTAAAAACTAATAAAGTAGGAACGCTCATAATTTTTATATTGAGCTGCTAATTCTTCTTGTTCGTCGATATCAACTTTAACAATTTTTGTTTTGGATCTTCTTCTACAACTTCATCTAATATAGGTACTAAACTTTTACAAGGTCACACCAGTTTGTCTCCAAAAATCAACTACACAACTACTCCTTTTGCTTCTAGAACTTCTCTTTAAAGTTTTTCTTTTGTTCCTTTAACAACTGCCATTTTTATATCCTCCTAAAAATTTATTTGTCATCTTTATGTTAGAATTATAAAATATATTTTTCTTTTCAGTGATATTATCACAATATACTTTATCTATTTATTAATTTTTCCTTGACTGATAGCAAAAGATATCATCAATAGTCATCTGAAAATCAACTTCTCTATTTTCTTTTTCTGCTCTTTCTTTAATTTTTTTAAGTGATGAAATTGTATCATCATCAAGGGTAAATTTCAAAAATCAATATATCTAATTGCTCCTTCAATATCTCTAGCAGGCATCATTTTTACCCAAATTATATTTTGATGGGGCAAAGGGACATCAATAATCCCTTCCTCAAAGGCTTTAACAATAGCATCTGACAAATTCGTAGAAAGAGAAAAATTTTCTCCAATATTTGAGCTGTTTCTCTTTTTATTTGCTTTCTTTTCAAAAATTTTATCTTGGAATAATCTCCAACTTTTTTTGACAATCAGTTATTTCAAGTATAGCTTTCGTAAGTAACAAAGAATTTATCATTGTATTATCCAACGAATTTTTCATATTCCTCAGGATTTTTACAAAAATTCTATCTGCATTTGAAAAATTCCGATAGTAGCTGCATAAGAAATTAAAGAATATGATTTCAATTCATCATTAGAAATCCTCCAACCCATTCATTAAAAATTGTTGATATATTAATATCATTGAATGAAAATCTTTTTAAATATTCTTCTGCTTGTTCTTTCAAAGCTATCAAGGTTGCAATATCTTGAGCAACATTTTCCATATTGAGCAACACCAGTGTTACATTTTTAACTCCTTGCTCAACCGCAAGTAAAAGTTTCAAGAATTTGTATTGAATTTGATATTGCAGGTGGAACAAGGGTTTGCAGTCAAGGTCGAAAAATTTCTCTATTTATAGATATACCATTTTTTTCTATAAAAACCTACAAGTCTATCAGTATATTTCCAAAATTCTAAACTCTCTTTTAAAGATACAGACTTACTAAAAGGAATATTATGACTTATCCCTCCACCATCAAAAGAACTAAATCCTGCCAGTAAAGCAACTTCTATTAAAAGTCTTGGATCTGGTGAACCATGTTTTACTTGCAAAGGAACTTCTGTATCATTAACTATTTTTTCTTGAAAGTTTCACTCCATAAGTAAGCATTGAAATCCATTCAAAAAGTCCTTTTATTCGATTTCATTGAATCTTCTAAGGCTCTTTTGCACTCTCATAATTATTTTCTCTCGTATGAGAATCGATAACAACTGATAAAAAAATTTGCTGTCCTACTTTATGTAAAGTATTCAAATTTTTATTATATCTTCAAGCAAAAAGTTTCTTTACTATAAGCCTGCATAGAAATTTTGTTTTCTTTAACTTCTCAATCTTCTTTTGAAAATTTTTATAATCCGGTAATGATTTATGAAATCTAATAGCTGTTTCTAAGTCAAAATTATCAAGATAGCTATAATTTTTCCAAAAATTGTTGCCTTGTCTGTAAAAATTCCTGTTCTTCAATTTGATTAAATGTAACAGACATTAAAAAGCCTCCTATTAAACTTCTATTAAATATTTTTCATTATATTGCAAGCCACATCAGGATAATCATTTCCTAATAAGCTCCATTGCTGACATTATGTAGCTCCTGTCAACTAAAAAATCTAGCAAATTGTGGCTTTAAAATTAGAGGATCTTCTTCATTAAATAAAGATAATTCTAATATTTTTCTTGGATCTCTATTATTATTTATAATTCCTCCAGTACCTATTATATATTTTACATTTGTTAAATCTTTTTCCACTTTGAACAAAGATAGTTCCTCATTGGAGAATAAATAGATTCCAAAGTTCCTACGATGTTCTATTCACAGCAATCTCAGTACAAATCATTGCCATCATCTCATCAAAAAAATTAAATCATCTTCTGTCTTAGCAACAAAATCTGGATTATCCTGTCTAAATTTAAAATTTTCTCTAATTGTTACTTTAGAATCTTTTACTGCCTAAGTAGGCTCTAATTTTTATTTAGACTTTGCAGCTTCGAAAAAGAGCAAGAGAGGAATGTCTCATCCCTAAGTCTCCTTCAACAGTTCTTTTTGAATAAGGTTCTTCCATACCTTTTAATTGAATGGTATTATTTTTTAGGTAATCCTTACCGATTGAATGTACGTCTGTTGTTGCTCCTCCAATGTCTATGACAACAACATTATTTTCCTCTTCCGAATCCGATAAATTTTTGAAAAAAATTTCTGCTGCTCTCATAACAGCAGTAGGGTAGGCATTATAATATCTCCTATAAGTTTTTGAACATTTTTCCATACCCTTAGCTTTCACTATATTTTTCATAAATACAGCTCTTATAACTTCTCTTACAGGAGCAACATTTATTTTATTTACAACGGGCATAACATTCTCACTGATATAAAATTCCATATCATTTTTGAAAATAATTTTTCCAATTTCATCTGCAACTTCTTCGTTACCAGCAACAACTATTGGCTTTGAAATTTTATGTTCGATAAGAGTTTGAGCATTATTTAAAATGTATTCCCTATTTCCACCGTTAGTTCCACCTGTAAGTAAAATCATATCATAATTAGAGAAGCTAATTCTTTCATATTTTCTTGGGTCAGTGCAAAAGAAAAAGTTTTTATAACTCTTGCTCCAGAACTAAGAGCAGCCTTTTTAGCAGCTTCAGCCGTTAAATCTGGTACTAAACCTATAGCAACAATTTTAATCCTCCAGCTGCTGATGAGCAAAGCTATTTTTAACAATAGTATAATCGTCTTTTAATTTTTCTTTTAAATCTTCTTCCAGTATTTCAAAAGCCTCATTAAATCCAATTAGAACATCATCTTTTACTGTTGTCATTGCTCTTGATGTAGAAATTATTTCTTCTTTCTTTCAAATCTATTGCTGTTAATTTTGTGTAGGTACTTCCAAAATCAATAGCTAAATATATTTCAGTCATTTTTCACCTTCCAAGAATTATAAATTAAAAATCTTTTTCAAATCTTCTATTGTTTCTTCTATAGGTGTTCCTGGTTTATATATTCTGTCAAATCCCATTTCTTTTAAATCTTTTTCTGTTATTTCCCATTCTTCGTTGCTCGAACCAATATTCCCACCAACATATAAAAGAATATCATTCAAGCCATATTCATTACATTTTTCTCGAATACCTTGACAATCTAATTCGCATAACCATAAATTGATGAAACAATTATTGCATCGGAATTAGTTTCAAGTCGGCATTAATAAAATCAATTTGTGGGAGATAAAGCTCCGATATTAACAACATCAAAAACCATTTTCTTCGAGGTTTTACTATGTATAATTTTTATTTCCAACCGTATGACAATCTGAGCCTATAACTCCTATAACAATCGTCATCAGAGTCCTCCTAAATTAAAAAAATTTGGGGTAAAATTATTATGTCATTTTATTATAGCATATTATTTATTTAAAAAGTAATGAAAAAGTAAATAAAAAGAGAATAAATTTTATTCTCTTTTTGTTTTTATAATTGTTGATACATTTTTATTTCTTCGTCTAATTTTTCTAAATCAACAACATCGATTTCTTGAATTTTTTCCACACCAATTGATTGAAACTTTTTCTTTCCCTTTTGCTTTTTGAATATCTTGAAAATAATCTCTTAGCAAAATCTGCTTCCTCATCACTAAGAGGAGTATTAGAAACCATAGTAAGTCCATGGAATACCGTTGCTATATCCATAATATTTTAAATCTTTTTCTTTTTCTAAATTCATCAATTTTTCATTAGATTCTTGATTTCTACCTACAAATAAATATCTAGCTTTTTGAAAAATCTAAAAATCTAGCTTCTTTTTATCAATCTAAATAGCCAAGCATATTTCTTCTTTTTAATAGTCCATCATCTTCTAAAAACTTTAAGTCTTGCTGAATATCCTGGATCTGTAAGTAAACATCCTCCACCTGGACTTGGATATTCTACTAAACCATAGTGTTCCATAAGCTCCATTTGTCTTTTTTGTCTCGATCTTACCATTTTATATCAAGTAATTTTTTTCTCTATCAACCCAACCTTCAATTTCCGCTTTACTAGGCGGTAAAAGTTTTGCAGATAATGGTCTCAAAACTAAATCTTGCATTCAGATAATTTTTAACTTTTTCTAAAGCTTGAGAATTTTTGAGACATCGGTCTTTGACCTAAAAACTTCTCCAGAAATAACAAAATGTGCATCGTATTCTTCTAATAATTCTCCTGCAATTTTAAACATTAATGAATGGCAATCAATACAAGGATTCATATTTTTTTCCTCTACCATAAACTGATCTTCAACTACAAGAGTATGTCTTTTTAAAATCAATATATTCTAGTCTAATTCCTAATTGCTTTCGCCATACTTTTCAGCTTTTCATTTTTCCACTGAAAAATGAGATACGAAGGTTAAGTGCAATAACTTCTACACCTTGTTCTTGAACAACCTTTATTGCTAAAAAGCACTATCAAGTCCTCCTGAAAATAAAAGCTAAAGCTCTAATTTTATTTTTTCAAATCTTTCACCTTTTTCTAAATCTATTAATTTTTCTCTTTTCTTTTGGTCCTTCATAAAAAAACTTTCATATTTTCAGGAACAATTGTATAAACACTTTTGCAATTTGAGCAAAACTTGCATTTTTATTTCCATAGCTCCAGCCAAAAAGTCCATAATTCTTTGAGCTACGTTAGATCCTACATTTTTCTAAATTAAGAGTAATCATCTTTCCCTTATCAATATAGTTTCGTAATTTTTGCAATCTTCAAATTGTTTTGGATCTCATGAATATAGTACTGTAATCATTATCTTCAAAATCATCACTTTCTTCTGTATGTTGATTTTTGCTGCTCTAGGTTTTTACATGTTTTTCTTCTAATATCTCTTCGTCGTCATAAAATTCATCTTCATCATTTTTCGTCAATAGAATCAAAACCTACTAATTCTTTTAATACCTTTTATTCCCTTATTTATTATTCCCATATTATCCTCCTATTTATATATTTTTGTTCCAACTCTTATAAAAGTACTTCCTTCTTGCAAAAGCAATTTTGTAGTCGTTAGACATCCCCATAGATAATTCTGTTAGGCTTCCATTAAAATATTTTTCATTTAATTTATCTTTCATTTTTCTTAACTCAGAAAAACCATTCTCAAAATTTTTCTCATCATCAGTAAATGGAGCCATAGTCATAAGTCCTATATATTCAAATTTTTAAATTTTTCAAATCATTTATTTCATTTTCTAAAATATCTAATGAATATCCTTGTTTACTTTCTTCACCATAAATATTTATTTCCAATAGAATATCCATAGTTTTATGCACTTGCTCAGCTCTTTTTATTTATTTCTTCTGCTAGACTTAATTTATTCACAGAATGAATCAATCTTACATCATCAATAATATATTTCACTTTATTTTTGTAAATCTCCAATAAAATGCCATTCAATATTTACATTTTTATCTTTAAAATATTCAACCTTATCTTTTTATAACTTGAGCTCTATTTTCACCAAAAATATTATATCCAGCTGCTAAAGTTTCTTCTAATTTATCTACACCTACATATTTTTGTGACAGCAATAAGTTTTACTTTCTCAGGATGGGGAGAATATTTTTACATCTTCTAAAAATTTCTTCTATATTATTTTTATACTCATACTATTTCCTTCTTTAAATAAAATTTTCTATAAAATCATTGAAAAGCATTAAACCTCTGTGACTTAAAAACATAGCCCTCATCTTTTCTAAATATCCTTCAGTGAATAATTCCTCACATCTTTTTCAAAAATCTTTTACTAGGGACTAAGATTTCATTTAATAATCTAAAAGCCAACCAAATATTTATATTGCTCTACATCTTTAGGTAATAAAAATTTCTTTCTCATCGATAGGTAAAATATTTTTTTATCTAAAAATTCATAATAATTTTTAAATGAAAAATTTTTATATCTCAAATTATCTAAATACCCAGCTGCCGATAATCCTACACCTAAATAATTTTTATTTCTCCAATAGATGGAGTTGTGCCTTGCTTCAAAAATTAGGTTTTGAAAAAATTTGATATTTCATAATGTATATATCCTTTTTGACTTTAAAAACTCTATAATTGCTTCATACATCGTTGCTTCTAAATCATTATCGGTTTCTTTTTAGTTTTCCTCTTTGCAAATCTTTAAAAAAATTTCGTTCCCTCTTCCCAAATAAGAGAATAAATTGAAATATGTTCAGGATTTAAGCTAACAATTTTTTTCTAAATCATATTTTTAACATTTCTAAGGTTTGATTAGGTAGGGCAAACATTGATCTAAACTAATATTTTTAAAACCTATTTCTCTAGCCATATTATAAACTTCAATGGCTTCATCTGAATTATGTATTCTCCCTAAAGTTTTCAAGGTATTGTTATCAAAAGTTTGAACTCCAATACTCAATCTATTTATGCCCAATTTTTATATTCTTTTAACTTTTCTTATCTACAGTCTTAGGATTAATTTCAATTGTTATCTCTGCAGTTTTATCATAATAAAAATTCAGCTAAAAATTTTTTGATAAATGTGAAATTGAAAGGAGAGACGGTGTCCCTCCTCCAAAAATATATTGTATCTTGTTTTTCAGATAAATCAAAATCTTTTATAAATAGAGATTTCTTTTAAAAAGATATTCAACATAATTATCCACTTGCTGACTTGTAGCTGCAAAGAGATGTAAAAATCACAATAATTACATTTTCTTTCACAAAAAGGAATGTGAATATATGAATTATAAATTTTTCAGCATAAGTTACAAACTCTTTTTCCATTTTTACAAGTTTTGCTTGAGCAACATCCTTATTTCCATCTACAACTGAAATATAGAATTTAATTTTAGGTTCAGTTCAGAAGGTCTTACAGTTAAGTATGTGTCATCTTCCAAAATAAATTGAATAACATCAGCTTTAGGCAAATCTTTTATTCCTTTTTATAATCCAAAAATTCCTTAACTTTTATTCCAGCAATTTCTGTATGAGTTTTTTTCTCATAGATTTCATAATTTTTGAATTTCTTCTAGTCCATCTTTCCCTTGTTTTAGTTACAGGAACAGTATTTTCTAGACGCCAACCATATTTTTCATAAATTTTTGATAAGTTCTTTATACATAGTCGAACCATTATTTTTTTGAATGTTGTTGCCATTTCAGCAATAATCATAGAAGCTACTACAGCATCTTTTATCTCTTACGTGAGTTCCAACTCAGATATCCTATTGCTTCTTCAAAACCAAACAAGAAAGTTCCATCTAAAGTTTTATTTTCAAATTGTCTAATCTTTTCTCCGATATATTTGAAACCAGTTAGAGTTCTCAAAGGAATTTTTCTATTCTTTTTAGCAATAGTATCTAAAAGTGGAGTTGAAACTATAGTTATTATCATTGTGCCATTTGCAGGAATATCTTTTCTTATAAGTTAAAATATATTCAGCAAATAAAAATTCCGATTTGATTTCCATTTGGGAAAAACCATTTTCCATCATTATCACGAATAGCAATTCCAACTCTATCACCGTCAGGGTCATTAGCAATACAAATATCTGCTCCAACTTTATCGGCAAGATCTGTACTCAATTTAAAAACAGAAACATCTTCTGGATTTGCATACGAACAAGTTGGGAAGTTTCCATCTGGCTTCTCTTGCTCTTTAACAGGATAAACTTCTGTATATCCCATTTCCTTTAAAAACTCTTTCAACAGGTCTTGCAGCAACACCGTGTAACGGAGAATAAACTATTTTTAATTTATCTTTTGTTTTCACATTTGGATTTATAGAATTTTTCTTAACTTCTTCTATGTATATATTGTCCAGTTTTTCACCAACATAAACTAGAAGACCTTTTTCAATCGCTTCTTTTTCATCCATTATTTTTTTATATCATTAAAAAATATCAACTGCTTCCACAGCACTAACAATTCCAGTTGCTTTGAGGATCAACTATTTGAGCTCCATCTTCCCAGTAAACTTTATATCCATTATATTCTTTAGGATTGTGAGAAGCTGTTATCATAATTCCAGCCTGACATTTTAATTCTCTAGTTGCAAATGAAAAGTTCTGGAGTTGATCTATTTCCTTCAAACAAGTAAACTTTTATTCCATTTCCTGCTAAAGTCATAGCAGTATTTATTGCATTTTCAACTGAGTCAAGTCTTGAATCATAAGCTATAGCAACACCCTTTGCTTTCCCAATTTCTCCAGTAGTTTCAATAATATAATTAGATAAACCTTGAGTTGCTTTTTCTGATATTGTATCTGTTCATTCTATTTTTTTCCAATACCTCTTACACCTCTCATACCTGCCGTACTCGAAGCTTAAATTTGTATAAAATCTATTTTCTATTTCTTTTTCATCATTAGCTATAGATCTTAATTCATTTTTCTTCCTCATTTAATAAATTTGAATTTAACCATTTGTCATATTCTTGCCTCAAACATTTATACCATCCCTGTTTCTAAAATATGTATTTAGAAATAAAGTGAATAACAATAGCTATTCACTTTTACACAAAAATATATTATTAGAATATTCCTCCAATAACTTTTTCCTAATTCATCTTCTAATATAGGCACAGCATCTTTAAAGTCTAAGTTCACTTTGTTAGCTAATACTTAAAACTCTTGTAGAATATTTATCCATGTCTGTTGTTTCTTTTTGAAATAGATGTTCTTGAACCAGAGTTTCCTTGTTTAACAGAATTTCTAGTAGTAACGTCAACTGTTTTCCCAGTTTTTTTCAGTTATAAGAATATCAGTTACCATAGCATATTGAACGTCTTTAACAAGAGCATCAGCAACTGTTGCAACAGCAGCAGAAGCTAGACCCCAACCCTACAGCCGTATAAATTCCACCAGAACGAGTTCCTCCCTAATAAAGCTCCAACTCCTCCAGCTAAAACTGCATCAGAAAACCCAGTTTCATTTGCTTCATTCAAATTAATCTTTATCAACTTTTAAAATATTTGCTTGTAACCAATATCTAGCTACTGTTGGATCGTCCACAATAGTATATCCTTTTTGATGTTAAAGTATTTCTAACTTTAGATTCGATATTTAAATCCTTACCAGTAGTATTTCTAATTTGTAAAAATACAGTTCTTTGATTAGGAGCAACAGGTTCTAACTAAAATTGAATCTGACATTTTTGTTTGAACATCTAAATTTCTTTTTCCTATTACAGTATGCATAGTTGAACAAAGAAGTTAATGTAAAAACTAGAGCAAGTATAAATAAAAATTGTTTTAAATATTTTTCTCATTTTGTTTCCCTCACTTTATTTTTAGATTTCACACATTCTAGCATATATATTTTTTTGAAATATAAAAAATAAAAATCCAAGTTAAACTTGGATTTTTAAATTAAAAACTCTAATAGCTTCCCCTTGTGCATTATATTCCACAAATATATTTTTATCTACACCTGTTCTACCTATTTCAGCAGGCATAGTAAATAATTCTGAAATAAACAAAGTAATTAAATCCAATCCAATATAAGCTGCTGCCCTACCAGGACTTGATTCTTTTTCCTGTAACATATTGATATTTAACAATAGTATTACCATTTTTGAGTTTCAGAAAAAAACTGCTTTTTATAGGTTGTTTTTCAATTTGAGCTTTTTGAAGACCCCTTTGCTATAACTTTAAAATCCGGATTATCTCCGCCACTTAGAGCCATAACAGCTGAGCATCCTTGTAGTAAAAATGCAGATAATATTGTCCCTAATATAATTTTTCTTAAATTTCATTTATTCTCCTATAAAATCTATTAGAATACTCTAATAGCTTCTCCTTGTGCATTATATTCAACAGATATTGTTTTTCAGTTCCAGTATGAGCTTTTTCAGCAGGCATAGTAAATAATTCTGAAAATAAATAATGTCATACTATCTAGTAAAAACATAGACTAACGCTCTAACAGCACTTGGTTCTTTCCCAATAGTATAATTGTATTTAACAATAGTATGTCCATTTGCCAAAGTTTCTGTAGATATTGGAGTTATTGGTTGACTTTCAATAACAGCCTTAGAATTTCCTTTAGTAACTACATGAAAATCTGGATTTTGACTTCCACTTAATGCCATCATAGCTGAACAACCTTGTAACAAAAAAATGCAGATAGTATTGTTCCTAATATAACTTTTTAAATTTCATAAAAATCTCCCCTTTTTAAAATTTATCTGTATCGATATCTTACTCTAAAATTTAAAAAATCAATATATTATATTTAAAAATGAAGAATTTATAAAATCATAAGGGAAAATATATTTCCCTCCATCTGAGTCTAAATCAAGTTCATATCCTAATTCTTTTTGCAGTAGTATAATAAACATACCAAATATATTGAGAACAATAAAAACCATCCGTATTATTTTTATTAGAACTTATCTCATATTTCCAAAGTATTTTTTTCATATTTTCTAAAAAAGCTTAGTTCTAAATTCATCTGTCATATTTTTATATCTAAGTATTAGTATTTTTCTGTCTTTTTCCAACCAATAATCTATATCAACAGCATAAGATTTTTTTCTCCTAATTTAGGGTAATCGTCACAATTCTCTCATCAAACATTATTGCCGAATGTCCAAATAAACCAAGAGTATTATTTTTGTCTTTCCTTTATAATAATGTCTCCAGATTGTAAATCTAGGTAAGTTTCTCCCCTTTTCATTTCTATCCATTGAATATTTTTAGAATTTTTCTATTTTTATTTGAGATATTCGAGCAACCACTTAGAATAATTATCATTGATAACAAAATTACTGTGTAAATTTTTCATATTCCCTCCTATATAATATATTAAAATAGTATATACTCTTATCCATAATAAGTCAAAGCCATAATAACTTGAAATTATATATGATTTATGTTAGTATAGAAAAAGTATTTTATTAACTTTTTATTACTAAAATATTATTTTTAGACAAATTAAGAATATACATCAAATTTATAAATTTTTAGAAAGAAACGGGCAAGTGAAAGAATTTAAAAATGAATTTTGTAGCTATCTCTCTAACTGCAATAATTTTTGTTGGTTGTGGTGGAGGTGGTGGAGGTGGAGGTGGTTCAAGTCCATCAAATCTACCTATTAGACCAGATCGTAATAACTCAATAATCAGAGATAATATCAAAAAGATGACACAAATAAAAAAAGAAGATGAAAAGAAAATAAATATACCAAAATACTCCTAAAAGAAGTAAAAACTTAGAAAAAAGTTGGTAAAACTTCTACAAGAATAGCAATAATGGATTCAAATTTCTTATTAGAACAAGATACTTTAAAAGAAAAAATATCCAGGAATTATAATCTTACCTTCTACAAAAAGTGAAGAACAACAATTAACTTCTTCAAATCTAAAAGGTTTTGAATATGGAAAAGAAATTCTTTCTCTAATAAAAAGACCAATCGAAAGTAAATGAAGGTGAAGGTTCTGATGAAGCTGGAACTAATTTACAAAGCTATCGTTAGCAAGTGTTGGTGTAAAGGAAAAAGTTGAAGATAAAAAAATGGGAAAAATGTGGATGGAGTTCTAATCAATATAAGCTCAAAAAGATTATGATGATGCCTTTGCAAGATTTGGAAATCAAAATGTAAAAAGTATTCAACCAATCTTTTAGGGGATGAAAAAGATTACGACGATAATTACTGGAAAAAGTAATAGTCCTTTTGGATAAAACATTTAGTGATAATAAAAAGAATTAGAATATTTTTAAAGAAAAATTGAAAATAATGGTGGACTTTTTGTATGGGCAGCTGGAAATCATATTGACAGCGATAAGAGTAAAGATCAAGTTGCAGGTATAGAATCAGCCTCCCTAATTACTTAAATGATTTAGAAAAAGGTTGGATTTCTGTAGTTGGTGTTAATGGAAGAGAAAAGAATAGTAACTGGAGAAAATAGTACAGAACCTGGAAATAAATATAATATCTTAGGAAGTGGAAAAAGAAAAACTTTCTATAGCTGGTGAAAAACAAAATGGTGGACAATCTCTGCAAGAGATATATTTGTTACAAAAAACAGAAAAAGATGGAACTTCATATAAATTCGGTTCATCTTATGCTGCACCAAGAGTTTCAAAAGCTGCAGCTCTTGTTGCTGAAAAATTCCCTTGGATGACAACAGATCAAGTTCGTCAAACTTTATTTACTACAACAGATAAAAATGGAACTTACTAAAGATCCTAAATCATTATCTGAAGATGAAAGAAGAAATAAAAATTGATAATCCTGATACAAGATATGGTTGGGGATAGTTAAACCAAGATAGAGCCTTAAAGGACCTGGAGCATTTATAAAAACAAATCGATTTCCTGATAATTCTGATAATAAAGTTTTTAGAGCAAATATTCCGGATGGAGTTACTTCAACTTTCGAAAATGATATTTGGGGAGATGGTTCTCTTGAAAAAGATAGGAAAAGGAACTCTTGTTTTAAAAGGAAATAATACTTATACAGGTGGAAGTCTTGTTAATGGCGGAGAACTTGATGTTTATAAAGTTCATACTGGAAATATAACAGTAGGAGAGAGGAAAATGGAACTTTAGGTGTATACTCTGGGTGCTACAATCGGTAGTGGATCTCGTACTGCCTTGATGTTCAACCTAATGGAACATTAAAAATTAATGGAAAAGGAATTACGGTAAAAGGTGATGTATTTCTTAATGGGTACAGTTGAGGGAGATCTTAACTCTCAAGTTAATGCTAACTGGAATTACAAGAGGAAATCCTACTGTTAAATTAGCTTCAAATGATTACGTTTCAAAAATTTCAAATAAAGTGGTATTATTATCTGCAAATTCTGCAGAAGGAACTGTAACTTCGACTGAAATTAACGGAATGAGAAAAGCAGAAGCAAAATTTGATGGTGGAGATTTGGTAGCAAATGTTTCAAGAATGTCAGCTAGTGAATATGTCGGTGAAAATGCAGATGAATCAACAAAAAAATGTTGCAGAAAGTATAGATAAAAGTATTTGATGATTTAGATAAAGATTTAAATTCCGGTAAAGTATCAGATAAAAAAATTAATGGCTGCATCAACATTACAATCAATGTCAGCTAGTCAATTTAATGAAGCATCTCAATTAATGTCAGGAGAAATTTATGCCTCAGCTCAAGCATTGACATTTGCTCAATCTCAAAAATATTAATAGAGATCTATCAAATAGATTAAACGGACTTGATAATTTGAAATTAGCTGAAGGAGAAACTCAAATCATGGTTCTCTGCTATAGGAACTGATGGAAGATTGAAACAAAATGGATATGCTTCTGCAAAAACTCACACTTATGGTGGGCAATTTGGAGTAGATAAGAAATTCACTCCAACTACAGATTTAGGAATAGCTTTAGCTTATTCTACTGCTAATGCAGATTTTGATAAATATGCAGGAAAATCTAAGAGCAATATGGTAGGATTATCTCTATACGGAAAAACAAGATTTTACCATATAATTTCTATACAGCAGGACGTTTAGGATTCTCTCATATTTCGACAAAAAGTTGAAAGAGAACTTTTAACAGTTAATGCAGATACAGTAAAAAGGAAAAAAATTAATCATAGAGATAAAATGTTATCAGCTTACATTGAATTAGGAAAGAAAAATTGGTTGGCTAACTCCTTTCATTGGATATTCACAAGATTATTTAAGAAGAGGAAGTTTTAATGAATCAAATGCTGAATGGGGAATAAAAGCAGATGCTAAAAATTATTCTACATCTAATTTCTTAGTTGGATTAAAAGCAGAATATCAAATAGACAGATATAAATTAAATGCTTATATAACTCAAGCAAGAAATGTAAATGGAAGAGATTTATCTTACGAAGGAACATATTCAGGAAATGATACAAAACAAAAATTCTACGGAGTAAAACAAGCTAAGAATACAATATGGGCTGGAGTAGAGCCTTTGGACAAATTACTCCAGTAGTTGGAGTTTATGGTAACGTAGACTTTAGATTCCAAGATGGACATAGAGCTGACTCTGTATTCTCAACTGGATTACAATATAAGTTTTATTTTAAATAAAAAATAAGGGTAATTGAAATTACCCTTATTTTTATTTTTACTAATTTATTTAAATTCTTTTTATTGCTTCACCCAATCTCCAATTCTTTTTGGTGTCAAGCCAGCTTGATTTTTCTTCATCAAGGGCAAGACCAATAAATTTTCCATTTTCAATGATTTCAGTTTCTTCATAATGATAACCATCAATACTTGTAAAACCTACAACCTTAGCTCCTTTTTTAGTTATAACATCATAAAGATATCTAATTCCTCCACAGAAAGATTCTCCAAAGGCATATTGATTTCCAAGACCTACAAGTCCAACAACTTTTTCCTGTAAAATCTATTTCTTCCAATTTTTCAAATTATTCATCCAAGCTGAATGTGCTTCTCCAACTTGATAAGTAGGTGTAACCAAAATTAAATTTTCAAAATTTTCTATTTCTTTAACACCATTTTTTTACATTAAAAGTCTTAAAATCATCTTTCTTTAAGAAAAATTCAATTTCATCGACTACTCCAACAGTAGTTTTTTTGTAAGAGTTGCATAAAAAAATTCCAATAGTTTTTCATATAAAATCCTCCATCATAGTTCACATATATCTTTTATTACTTCACTTGCCAAGATCATTCCCACAACAGGCGGCACAAATGAAATACTTCCAACATTTTTGATTTCTCACGACTTCTATTCTCATTAAATGGTTTTCTTGGCTCTTCTTTAGAATAAACAACCTTCAATTTATTAATTCTTCTCTTCTTCAATTCTCTTCTGACAACTTTTTGCCAAAGGACACACAGAAGTTTTTATATCTGCCACTTCAAACATAGCAGGATTAATTTTTATTTCCTGTACCCATAGAAGAAATAATTGGAATTTTTAAATTTGTTGCCAATTCTATTAAGTCAAGCTTTAGGTGTAACCAAATCGATAGCATCAACTATATAATCATAAGTTTTATCTTTGAAAAATAAATCAGAATTTTCTTTCAAAAACTTTTCTTGATATACAGTCAAATTTATGTCAGAACGAATTGCTAAAATTCTTTCTCTTGCTGCCTCAACTTTTTGGTTTTCCAACAACTGATTGAGTTGCAACTAATTGTCTATTTAAATTTGTAATATCTACAATATCAAAATCAACAATAGATAGATTTCCAATTCCTGCTCTAACAAGTGCCTCAACTGTTGCTCCACCAACACCACCAAGACCAAAAACTATTACATTTGATTTTTTTAATTTTTCTAAATTTTTCTGAACCAATAAGTAATTCTGTTCTTTGAAAAATCATAAGAGCTCCTTAATTATTTACTAATATGATAAATAATATCATAAAAATTTTAAAAATGTAAACTAAATAGGTATAAAAAATTGCTAGAAAATATTCTAGCAATTTTATTTTTATTAGAAGTTATATTTGAATCCAAATGTTCCTCTATATCCTTTATGTTTTGCATCAGATCTCAATTCTTTTTCATATCTTACATCTGAATAAAACATAAGCTGTCTTAGTAACTGGAATTTGTATTCCTAGTCCAATTTCTCCCATATTCTTTTGTATATTTTTCTTCACTCTATCTTGTCCAATATTTGTTTTTATGTTTCCATTAAAAATCATGCCAAATATTTGCTAAAGTATAGAATGAAGTTGATTCTGTTGCTTTTGTCTTTATTGAATGTTCCTCTAAGTCCTATACGTCCTCTAAATGCTGAATCAGCTCCGTAATGAACTTCTCTCAATCCATCAGAAAAAAATCTTTTAATTTTAGATTTTGATAAATTAATTGTATTTGTGGTTCTAGTGTAAAGTTTTCTGTTATCTTATGTGTTCTTCCTGTTTCTGCTGATAAAAACTATTGCTTTTTACCATTTTGTTTTTGCTTGAACATCGCTTCTTGAATTAAATTTATTTTTTTATAAAATGATACTTGTCCAACTAAATCTAAATACAATCCATTACTATAATATTTTGTTGTAGTTGCTCCTAAAGAGAAATCTCTAGTTTTTACTTTTCCTGTATATTTATCAGCAACTATCATTCCATTTTCTGCTCTATATTTATCAAAGAAGTCCGTACTAGCAGTCAAGTTAGAAAAAAATATACTCCAGTATTTCTTTTTCCACTTTCATCAGTTTTTACAGAAAAATCATAACCTGCTTGCACTCCATAAATATCACTTTCAAAACTGAAACGATTTTTCCATAGTCCTTAGCTTTTCTTTCCAATTACTCTCGCCCAAGCTTGAGCTGTATTAGAAGATTTGATATCGTTTTCTCCTCTTCTTTCATGTAGAGTTGCAATTGTTGTATATCCTAAGTCTCTATTTACTTTTTGAAATATTTACATAGGCTGAGTGTCACTGCTGCGAATATTGGTATAAATTCTGGTTTTTTTCATTTATTGCTCCCTCTTGATTAGAAGAGTTTTGATTCAGGATTAGATTCAATATTAGAACTAGATCCATCCGCATTAGTAGCATTTAAAGTCCAGTAGAAATTTCTAGATCCATCCTTACCTATTTTACTTGTTAATTGTACTTCACCAGCACCAGTTGTTTGAGCTTTTCCTACAAAAGCTCCAGCAGACTTATCAACATCTTCTAATACTTTCACAACAGTTACAGTATTTATTTCTTTAGCAACTTTCTCAACAGAACCATCAATCAAATTTTTCTTTTTCCGTTAACGCTTACTGGGATAACTCTTGTTGTTCCACTAGCACTACCACCGATAACAACTATATCTGATTCAGAATTTTTTTCCGTTTTCATCTCCGCCTTTATTCCATAAAGTATTCATTTTGATTTGAGCATTATTTTTTTCCTGTGTAATTTCCCCAAATACTCAATTGGTCACTATATTTTTTTATTAGCAAGGTTAATAGTTCCTCCATCGTTTGTAAGAGTTCCATATCCATTTTTTTATCAAATATTTTTTTAATTCATAAGCATAGTGTGATTCTCCTGGTGGAAGAGGAACAGGAATTTCTTCTGTTAGATCTCAAGATACTTCCGTTTTTATATTTAATTCTGTCACATAAGATCCATAAGATTTTTCTTTATCAATTTTTCCAAACGGCATTTTTATCTAAAGTTACTCTAGCTTCTCCACTAGAACTTTCCATTAATTTCTCCAACAATTTTTGCTCCATCAGTAACATTAACTCTTATATCACTAGCTGAAGCTCTATTACCTCCTATATAAAGTAGTTTCCCATTATCAGCTTTTAGCTAAAAGTGTCTTTTCCGCTTAGATTAAGAGTAGCATTTCTAACATTAGCATCCACATCAATTAAATAGTTATTTCTATCTGTTGACTTACTAGAAATTTTGGCATTCTTTAGGCTAACTGTTTGATTTTTTCCCTCAACAGAATGAGGATCATTTGTAAAAAGTTTTTCCCTCAATATTTTATAGCTGTATTCCCAGATTTTATTTCAGCAGAACTATTTTTCAAAATCAGCTTTCAACTCAGAATCAATTCCTAGCATTGCTACAGTAGGAATATTTTTAGCTTCTTCAGTATTTAAAATCATCTTTCCTTTTGATTCTATTAGTCCAGAATTTTTTTGTAGCAATTTTATGATTGTCGTGTAAACTTTCAATATTAGAACCAATTACTAAAGCTCCATTAACTTTTGGATTATCATTTTTACAACAGAAGCGTTTCCTTTCAAAAACAATATTCGAATTATTTAAAGTAGCCTTTGATCCTTCACCCGTAACTCTAATACCAACTAAAACAGAATTATCTACAGTATTTTTATCTGTTAAATTTATATTTACATCTTTACTAGAAACAAATTCTCCCTTATCTTTTTTCTGCAGATTCAACTTGAATTCCACCAATATAACCACTAATTTCTCCTGCAGTAGTATTATTTCCTTGAGGAGAAGTATTTTTATATCAATATTAACTGTATCTATACTTACTTTTGAATTTACTTGAGAAGATAAATCTTGATCACTTCCCCAACAGAAATTCCATAATAGTCGTAAATACTAGTTACATTATCTCCTTTTCCTTCAATGTTAGCATTAAATTCTTCTCCAACATAAGAAGCTCCTGAGTCAACACTTAAGGCTTCTGTACTTATTGGGTTTGTTGTTAAGTCAGTATTTTTTTAAATTTAAACTAGCTTTTTAATATTTACTGCTGGCTTACCATTATCAGATCCAAAAAATATCAAGTGCCGTCATAGCTGTTCTATTAGGTTTCGTATAAAATGTTCCTGGAGCTTCTACATTAACTTTAATTTCATTTGCACTGGGCTTTACGTTATCAGTTATTCTATAAATTGAGTCAGGAACATTTTCTGTTCCCTTATAATTATAATCTTGTAGTTGTGTAGTTGGATGATCATTATCAATTACAATTTCATTAGGAACTGCAGCTTTAAGTTCAGCTGTCCCACATAAAGTAATCAATGCCATTAATCCTAAAAATTTCTTCGATTTTTCATTATTTCCTCCTTAAAAATAAAAATATTATATTAAAAAACAGTACACTTTTTATTGTTACACGAATCATTAAATAATGCAAGTGATTTTTATGATTTTTAAACTTTTTTTGTTAAAAATTATCATAATAAAAATATCAATAAAAAGATTTGAAATGTTCTAGTATGTATAGTAAAAATAAAAATCCATAAATGCAATTAAAAATTTTAGGAGGTAATAAATAATGAAATTAGTTTTAATACGTCACGGAGAAAGTCAATGGAATTTAGAAAATAGATTTACTGGTTGGAAAGATGTTGATTTAAGCCCAAAAGGAATAGAAGAAGCAAAAAGCTGCTGGGAAAGCTTTTGAAAGAAATGGGATTAGTTTTTGATATTGCATACACATCTTATTTAAAAAGAGCAATCAAAACTTTAAACTTTGTTTTTAGAAGAAATGGATGAATTATATATTCCAGTTAATAAATCTTGGAGATTAAACGAAAGACATTATGGAGCTTTACAAGGTCTTAATAAAGCAGAAACTGCAAAAAATATGGAGATGAACAAGTTCACATTTGGAGAAGAAGTTTTGATATAGCTCCTCCAAGTATCGATGAAACAAGTGAATATTATCCAAAATCTGACAGAAGATATGCTGATCTTGCTGACAAAGATATTCCTTTAGGAGAAAGCCTAAAAGATACTATTGCAAGAGTTTTACCTTACTGGCATTCTAATATTTCTAAAAGCTTAGAAGAAGGAAAAAAATGTTATAGTTGCTGCTCATGGAAATAGCTTGAGAGCATTAATTAAATATTTATTAAATATTTCAGATGAAGAAATATTAAATTTAAACTTAACTACAGGAAAAACCATTAGTATTTGAAATTGATAAAGATTTAAAAGTTGTATCTGCACCAGAATTATTTTTAATTAATTAGGGGATAATTATGAAAAATTGATTTTAGTTTCATTTCTAGCAATATCTGCAATGTCATTTTCATTTGACAACGCACTTCCCGATGATGTTGATTTGGCTATTAGAAGAGCAGTTTCTTCGTCATCTGGTTCTGAAAGAAGAGAAAAATTATAATTGGTATAAAGATTCTTATATCGATATGATGGAAAGACTCAATAAATCAGGAATACCCGAACAAGACAGGCAAGTTATTATTAGAAGATTGTCAGCTATGTATGGAGCTAATTATCCAAAACAACTTTCAAGAGTAAATGATGAAATTGCCGACTATCAAAAATCTTGTTAATAGAATAAGAGAAGAACAAGTAGCTAGTAAGCAAAAAGTTGAGGCAGAAAAATAACAAAAGCAAAAATGAAATTCAACAACTTTTTAGTTTCTGCTGATATTCCTAAAATGAACTTGATAAAAATACAAGCTGATGCTAAAGAAGAATATCCAGATAATTTCACTTTACAAAAAGCTTTTTATCAAGGGAGCTATAAAAACTTATAAAAATTTAAAAAAATAATAAATGAAAAAAGGCTATTAGCAATTTTAAATATTGCATAATAGCCTTTTTTTCTCTTACAGTACATATCTAAAAATAAATTTATATGATTAATGATTAATTTTTATTATTTATAATAATTACAAATATTATAATTTTTCTATATTTTTCAAAATATTTATTGTTGACATATACTTTACAAAAATGCTAGAATACTTCAAACTATAATTAGATACTTTTAGAAGTAAATTTTATTTTTGGAAAAGGAGAACGATACGATATGGATTTAAAAGGAAGTAAAACAGAAAAATTTGATGACTGCATTTGCAGGAGAATCACAAGCTAGAGTTAAGTACAACTACTATGGACAAAAAGCTAGAGAAGAAGGATACGAACAAATTGGAGAATTATTTGATGCAACTTCAAACAATGAAAGAGTTCATGCTAGACTTTGGTTCAAAGCATTACGATGGAGATGATATCCCAGAAACTTTAGTTAATCTTGAAGATGCTGCAGCAGGAGAAAAACTATGAATGGACAGATATGTATGCAAAAATTTGCTGAAGAAGCTAGAGAAGAAGGATTCTTAAAACTTGCTAAACAATTTGAAATGGTTGGACAAATTGAAAAAGAACATAGAAGAAAGATATAGAAAAACTTTTTAGCTAGCATAAAAGATGGAAAAGTTTTTAAAGATGATGAAAAAGTTGCTTGGGAATGTATGGAATGTGGATATATTCACATTGGTACAGATGCTCCTGGAAAATGTCCTTTATGTGGAGTTGAAAAAGGAAAAATTCAAAAAGAAGAGCAATGAATTACTAAAATTTAATTAGTAGATTAAAAATCGTGTTGATAAATTATCAACACGATTTTTTATATTTTATCTGATATTAATTTTTTTCTTTTATAGCTTCTAAACCAGCCTCATCGTTAAGACCAATTTTAAATATTTGTGTTGCTCCAGCTTCTTGTAAAAATTCTCTCACTCTTTTTACTCTACTCTCATCAGCCAAATCAATTTTTGTTATAACTCCTATAACTTCTTTCTTAGGAAACATTGTTGAAAAATTTTGGTGGGAACAAAGTTGCTTCATCCATTGCTGATTGAACCAAGACTATAACTTTAGCATCAGATGAAATTACAAGTAAAGATTTATAATATATTTTGTTCTCAACATATTCTCCAGGAGTATCAATGATTTTACTTTTATATGAAACAGCTTGAGTTTTTTTATATCTTACTTCCTCGTCATTTAGTTTTTGTGTTAGGGGTAGTTTTTTTCCACAACCTGTCCTACCTATTAACATTATTTTTTTCATAACTTATGACCCTCGTAATTTCACAGATATAAAATTTTTAATGTTTCTTGTAAAAATGCAAGAACAGCTTTTAATGAAGATTCAACACTTGCAAAAGTCTCCAACTAATAAAAAGAGTCCCACTAAATCTATCTAAGAATCCTAGTTCAATACTTCCAGATTTTTATAGCTATATCGGCACTTATTATTGCAGCTTCCCAGGAGTTATTGTAAGTATTCCTATAGCATTTGTTCTCTCTTCATCAAGACCTAATTTTATACACATATCCTTATCAGGATTTGTTATTAGATGAGCAAGAGTGACTTGCTTCCCTGGTACATATTCTTGTATCGTTCTTTGTTTTGCTTGTTCCATTTTGTTATCCTCTCTTTCTATATATGCCGTCAGCAACTAAGCAGGCTCTTTTTATTTTCTAAAAACATTGTGAACTCTCACAATATCTACACCTTTTTCAATACCTATTACTGTAGTTGCTACAGTTCCTTCTACCCTTTCATCAAAAAGGTAAATCATTTAAAAGTTTACTAATAAATCTTTTTTTAGATGCTCCCAATAAAAATTTGTATCCATATCTTTTAATTCATTTAATCTTGATAAAACTTCTATATTTTGTTCAACATTTTTTTCCAAAGCCAAGCCCCGGATCTAAAAATAATTTTTATTTCTATCAATTTCATATTTATCTGAAATTTTATAAGTTTTTCAAAAATTCTCTAAAGTTAGCATTATATCTTTTTATAAATTTCATCATTTTGATTGTGCATTACGATTATAGGAATATCATATTTTTTACAAGTTCTGCCATTTCTCCATTATCATATTGTAAGCCCCAAATATCATTTATAATATGAGCTCCAGCTTTTATTGCTTCTTCTGCTACATCATATTTATATGTATCTATAGATATAATTATATCTAGCTCTCTTGATAATTTTTCAATTACTGGTACGACCCTCTTAATTTCTTCCTCTGAACTTATTTGAGTATGTCCAGGTCTTGTAGATTCTCCACCTCACATCTATGATGTCTGCCCCTTCTGCAATCAATTTTTGCTTGAGCAAGTGCTGCATCAATATTATTATATTTTCCACCATCTGAAAAAGAATCTGGAGTTACATTTAAAATTCCCATCACAAGAGTTCTTTCTCCTAAAAATTTCTTTTCCTCTGCAATTAATTTTTCATTTTCCTCAAGCTCCTTTCTAAGCGTACTTACTCTTTTCATAAGTAAAGGGTGAACAAAAATTAGGAATTATCTCTTCTAAAGGTTTAAGTACAAACTCTCTATACTCCATATATGGGTGAGGAACTATCAAATCATCTTCTTCTATAACTTCTTTTCCATAAAAAAATTATATCTAAATCGATAATTCTATATTCCCCATTTTATTTTTCTTTCTCTTCCCATTCTCTTTTTCAATTGCAAGCAACTCTTTTTAATAATTCTCTTGCTGGTAATAAAGTTTTTATTCCAACACAAGCATTTAAGAAATCATCTTGCTCTTTATAACCAAATGGTTCTGTTTCTATAATCTCACTTTTTTTGTCACAAAAGTGTCTTTCACTTGAGATAATTCACTTATAGCTTTTTCTAGATTTTTCCTTTTTTTATTTCCCATATTAGAACCAAGAGAAATGTAGGCTTCTGTCCATTTTCTATTTATCTCAACCGCAACATTATCTAAAGGAATTCCAACAGGTGCCTCATAGGTTTTTATCTCAAGTTTTAACTTAGATATCAAATTAAAAATTTAATAATATTTCTCTTGCAATATCTTCTGCTAAAGTTTCAATTAGATCATATTTCTTTGAAAAGAAAACTTTTTTTCGACAGTCTTAGCTACTTCACCATAATGAGTAGTTTTCAAAATATCATCATTAAGTCCAGCATCTCTCAAATTTGTTATGAGCTCTAAACTAACATAAAAATTTTTGTCCTAATTTTTTCTTCTTCAAATACTCCATGATAACCAATAAATTCTAAATCTCTTATATATATTTTTATCCATAAGATTCATCCTTTCAAAAAGATTTAAGACTTCTAGCTTTTTTTATTTATATCACTTTCAAAAAAATCCCTTTAGCTGAAGTTGTTAAGATTTTTTTGTATTTTCTTTTTTTCTGACCTCTCATCGTCATACATAAATGTTTAGCTTCAACAATTATATAAACTCCTTGACAGCCTAAAGTATCATAGATATTTTTTTGCTATTTCTTCCGTCAATCTCTCTTGTAACTGTGGTCTTCTTGATAAAAATTTCTATAAGTTTTACTATATCCCCAAAAACCCTAAGATTTTTCCATTAGGTATATAGGCGATTGAAATATGTCCAAAGAAAGGTAAAAATGATGCTCACACATAGAATAAAAAAATTTATATCTAAAATCAAAATCATTGCTTGACACATCGAATGTTCTTTTTATAACAGATGATGGTTCAACATCAATACCACCAAAAATTTCTTTTGTAGCTATCTGCTATCCTTTTTCGGTGTATCTTTTAATTCATCTTTTATATTTATTTCCTAGAGTTTCTATAATTTCAAAAAAAGCATTTTTCTATCTTCTTTTGAATCCATATTTCTCCTCCAATTAATCTAATTTATTTAAATAAGCCACCTTATCAAATATTTCTGCAATTACATAAGTTAATTGATTTATTCTGTTTTGTTTAACTTCATTATCTTCATCCATTACAATAGTATTTTCAAAATAGCTATCTATTGTAGGCACTAAGTCAGAAATCTTTTTCAAAATATTCTCCGTATTCCTTTGTTTTTAACTAAAGTTGTTAGTTCGCCTGCTAATTTTTTTAGAAGTTGCAAATAAATTCCTTTTTCAAAAATCATTTTTGAATAATTCTTCTTTAATATCTTTAGTTTTATTATTTTTTTAACTATATTGGAAACTCTCTTAACAGTTAGTAAAAAGTTTTATAAACTTATCTTTAGTTATTTTTCTGTTATAGTTTTTACAATTTCCAGAGAATTTATTATATTGTCTGCATTTCTATCAAGTACAGCTGCAATAATATCCTTTCTATACTTCATATCAGTAAAAATATTTTATAATTCTTTTGTTTTAAAAAAATTCTAAAACATCAGCTTCAACTTTAGTTCTTTCTGTTTTTAAAACTCCATCTTCTTCCAAAAGCATCTAAAGATACATTTACTAATTCTTTTAATGAAATATCAAGTCCAGAATTTACTATTATATTAACAATTCCTAATGCTGCTCTTCTCAATGCAAAAGGATCTTTTGAACCTGTAGGAATTAACCCTACTCCAAAGCAACCTACTAAAGTATCTAATCTATCAGAAATTCCAGCAATTATCCTTCTATTCCAGTAGGTAATAAATCTCCTTGGAATCTTGGATAGTAATGTTCTTTTATTCCTAAAGATACATTATCAGTTTCTCCAAGTTTTAAAAGCATAGTCTGCCCCCATAAATCCTTGAAGCTTTGTAAACTCTTTTTTTCCCCAATCATATTTTGACACTAAGTCTGCTTTTTTGCAAGATTTACAGTTCTTAGTATATCTTCTTTTTGTAATCATATCCCTAATTTTGCAATTAAATGACTTGCTATTTTTCACTTCTTTTTAACTTTAGCATAAATTGTTCCTAGATCTTTTTGGAATACAACTGTTTTTAATTTTTCAACATTTTTATCTAAAGGAACTTTTTAAATCTTCTTGATAGAAAAATCTTGCATCTGCAAGTCTTGCAGATAAAAACCTTTTTCATTTCCTTTTTAACATTTTCAGAATATTCAATACCATTTCTAATTACAACAAATTTTTGGTAATAATTTCCCTTTTTTTATTCAAAAATAGGAAAAATATCTTTGATGAACTTGCATAGATATTATTAATACCTCTTGAGGTACTTCTAAGAAATCTTCTGAGAAATTTCCAACAATTGCATAAGGGTATTCAATTAAGTTTGTTACCTCTGCTAAAAGATCCTTATCAATGATAACTTGTTCATCTTCTGTTAATGATGTGTTTATCATTTTTTTCTATCATCTTTCATCAATATCTATTATTACATTATTTTTCTTATTTTTATCAAAATATTCATCAGAGTTTTTACTTCAAATTCTTTTTCCAAAGAATCTATGTCCTTTTTGATTTATTAGAACTCTTAACTCCTTCTATATCAAATTCGACAACTTTATCTCCATATAAAGCTAAGAACCATTCGATAGGTCTTGCAAAATCTAAATGCTTTATCAGCCCATCTCATTGACTTTGGAAATGTTTCTTCTAAAACTAAAGATTTTTAATATTTCAGGCAATAAATTTTCTGTTGGTTGAGCTTTAGATAACTTTCTAACAGCAATGTATTCTCCTTTATCAGTTGACACTATTTCAACTTGAGATTCATCTGCACCTTGTCCATTAATAAATCCAAATCCAGCTTTTTGTTAATTTTCCATCTTTGTATGCTATTTCTTTTTGAAGTCATCCAACATTCAATTCATTTAATTCTTCTTGCATTTGAGCTACATCATCTACAAATAATACAAGTCTTCTAGGTGTTCCATAAGTTTTTTTACCCCTTCAAATTTTATTCTGTTGTCTTTTAATCAAAAATTATTTTTTTCAAATCAGTCAATGCTTGGTTTAAAAATCTTGCAGGTATTTCTTCCATTCCAATTTCAAATATTAATTTCAATTTTATGCCTCCTCTTTTTATTTAATAGAGGGTATCCTAATTCTTTTCTATTTTGCAACAAAAACTTCTGCACATTTTCTAGCTAAATTTCTAACTCTTAAAAATATATGCCATTCTTTCTGTTGTTGAAATAGCTCCTCTTGAATCTAATATATTAAATACGTGTGAACATTTTAAAACATAGTCATAGGCTGGTAGCACTAAACCTTCATCTAATATCTTTTTGCTTCAGCTTCAAATTCATCAAAACCATTCAAAATGTTTATCTAAAGTTGCTAACTCAAAAGCATATTTAGAGTTTTCATATTCAAATTGGTATCTCATATCTCCATATTTTATACCTTTTAGTCCACTCTAAGTCATAAATGTTTTCTTTATTTTGAATATAAAGAGCAAGTCTTTCAAGTCCATAAGTAATTTCTACTGGAACCACATCAAGTTCAAGACCTCCTACTTGTTGGAAAATATGTAAATTGTGTAATTTCCATACCATCTAACCATACTTCCCAACCAAGACCCCAAGCTCCTAAAGTTGGTGATTCCCAGTCATCTTCAACAAATCTTATATCATGTTTTTTTCTGGTTCTATTCCTAGAACTCTTAAACTTTCAAGATACAGTTCTTGTATATTAATTGGTGATGGTTTCATAATAACTTGAAATTGATGATGTTGATAAACTCTGTTAGGATTATCTCCATATCTCCCATCTTTTGGTCTTCTTGATGGTTCTACATAAGCTACGTTCCAAGGTTCTTATCCCTAAAGACATCAAAAAAATGTATTAGGATTAAATGTCCCTGCTCCTTTTTCTATATCATAAGGATTTCTAAAAATACATCCTTTTGATCCCCAAAACTGTTGTAGAGAAAAAAATTATTTCCTGAAATGTCATTTCCTACTTCCTCCTCTTTGTCTATTGAAAAACTACATATTCTATTATTATTAAGATAACTCCTATATTTATCCATACATCTGCAAAGTTAAATATAAATGTCCATATCCCTCTGAAGTCTAACATATCAATAACATAACCTCTAAAAAAAGTCTATCTATCATATTGCCTATAGCTCCAGAAACTATCATGGTATAAGCTATTCTTTCTAAAAAGGCTTATTTTCTTGAAATTTTTTTAGAAAATAAAAATAAAAATTACAAACTATTGCTATCGCTGCTAGAATACTCACAATATCAATTTTACCCTGAATAGCCCGAAAGCTACTCCACTGGTTTTGTACATAAGTCAAATTGAAAAATCCATCTATAACAGGTACCGTTTCAGTTACGCTAAAAATAGAATCTGTTATGAATTTTGTATATTGATCAATTATCAATAGTATTAAAAATAAAAAATATATATACCATTTTTATCTGCTCTATTTTAAGACTCCTGCACATCTTGAGCAAAGAGTTGGATGTTCAACATCAGTTCTAGCTCATCATATTTCAACATCTTTCACATTTTTTTCTCCATCTGCATAGAGTTATTTTTTTATTTTTAATTTTTCGATTTCTTCTGCATCTGTAAATGCTCCATCAGCAGTTTTTAACTCACTTCTAACTCAGAAACAATAAATACAGTTTCTAATAATTCTACATTAGCTTTTAATAAATTCTATAAGTTCTTTATCTTCTGTGAAAAGAGTAACTTTGGCATCTAAAGAGTTTCCTATTATTTTATTTTCTCCTTGTCTTGCTTTTTCTAATTTTTTTATTTACTTCTTTTCTTAGCTTAATTATTTGTAACCATTTTTTTCATCTAGTTCTGAATTTAAATATTCATCATTATTTTCATACCAGTCGGCTAAGAATACAGATTCTGCTTCTTGAGTTTCAGCTGGCATATTTTCCCATATTTCTTCAGCTGTGAATGATAAAATCGGAGCTATCATTTTAGTTAAAGTCATTAAAACTTTATGCATTACAGTTTGAGCAGCTCTTCTTGCAACCGAATCTTTCTTTTCAGTGTATAGTCTATCTTTTATTATATCTAAAATAGAATGCTGACATATCAACTGCTGCAAAAGTAATGTATTCCTGGAATAAATTATAAAAATTCATATTTTATCGTAATATTCCGTTACAGATCTTTTCAAAACTTCCAATTTATTTAATGCCCATTTATCTATTTCAAGCATATCTTTATAAGCTACTTTATCTGTTTTAGGATTAAAAGTCATAAGTATTTCCTAAAAATATATCTAGCTGTATTTCTTATTCTTCTATATGCTTCTGACATTTGTTTTACTATTCCATCTGATATTCTTACGTCATCTCTATAGTCAACAGATCCACACCAAAAGTCTCAATATATCTGCTCCGTAAACTTTTTATTACATCATCAGGTGCAACTGTATTTCCTAATGATTTAGACATTTTCTTTCCTTCTCCATCATTAACAAATCCATGAGTTAATACACTTTTTATATGGAGAATCCCAGTTGATGCAACTGATGTTAGAAGTGATGTATGGAACCATCCTCTGTGTTGATCTGAACCTTCAAGGTATAAATCACAAGGTCTATGTAATCCTTCCCACTCTTCAAGAACTCCTCTATGGCTACTTCCTGAGTCAAACCAAACGTCCATTATATTTGTTTCTTTTTCTTAATTTTAATCCTTTTTAAGTTATATTTTTACTAATAATTCTTCTCCAATTAATTCTTCAGGAGTTTTTAGAAAGCCATATTCCACTTCCTTCTTTTCTAACCATTCCACAAATTCTGTCTAATATTTCTTTATGGAATATTTCTTGGTTAGTTTCATCATTATAGAATATAGGAATTGGAACTCCCAAGTTCTTTGTCTTGATATACACCAGTCAGGTCTTGTTTCCATCATAGACCCTATTCTATTTTCTTCCCAAGATGGTATAAATTCTATTCCATCTATAGCTTTCAAAGTTTTCTCTCTTAAATCTCCACCTTCCATTCTTACAAACCATTGTTCTGTAGCTCTGAATATAACAGGAGTTTTTGATCTCCAATCATGTGGATATGAGTGATTTATTTCTTTTCATTTTTAAAATGAAACCTTTTTTTCAGTTAAATCTTTTATTATTACTTTGTTTGCTTCTGCATAAAATAAACCTTTGAATAAATCTCCAGCTTCATCAGTTAAATATCCTCTATGATTCATCGGAGATATTACAGGTACCTTATATCTAGTTCCAACAACATAGTCATCTTGCCTCATGTCCAGGAGCTGTATGTACACAACCTGTACCAGCATCAGCAGTAACGTGATCTCCCTAATATTACAAGACCTGTTCTATCTAAGAATGGATGTTGATATGTTGTTCTTTCTAAATCTTTCCCTTTAAACTCTTTTAAAAAGTTCAAAAACTTCCAATTTCCATTTCTTTGAATGCAATCTCTGCTAAATCTTTTGCAAGTATTAAAATTTCCTTTTTCAGTTTTATAAACCCATAATCAAAGTTTTTCATTCAAACATATAGCCACGTTTGCCGGTAATGTCCAAGGAGTTGTTGTCCATATTAACAAATATAAGTCTTCATTAAATCCTAAAACATCTTGAACGTCTTTATTAGCTTTCATTCTTACATAAATTGATGGAGATGTATGAATATGATATTCTATTTTCAGTTTCTGCAAGTGCAGTCTCTGTAACTGGTGACCAGTAAACTGGTTTTTAATCCCTTTAAATATATATCCATTTTTATAGATTTCTCCAAACAATTCTAATTGTTTAGCTTCAAATTTTGGATCTAGGTGTTAAATATGGGTTATCCCATTCTCCCTAAGACACCCAATCTTATAAATTGTTGTTTTTGAATTTCAAACCCATTTTTAGCATATTCTTCACACATTTTTCTTATCTCAAGTGCAGACATTTCTCTAGCTCTTTGCTACTCCAACTTGTTCTACAACTTTTTAATTCTATTGGTAATCCATGTGTATCCCATCCAGGAACATATAGGTGATTCAAAGCCTCTAAAAGTTTTATATTTTATGATTATATCTTTCAATATTTTATTTAAAAGATGACCTATAGTGTATTTCCATTTGCATACAGGTACCTACATCATGAAAATATGAAAGTTGCATTTCCTTTTGTTTTTTCTAAGCCTTTCTCATAAATTTTTCTTTAGTCCACTTTTTCTATATATTTTGGTTCCTTTATTTGGCAGATTTGCTTTTCATTTGAAAAATCTGTCTTTGGTAAGTGTAATGTACTTGTGTACTCTTTTTCATTCATTGATTTATTTCCTCCTATATTCATTAAAAATTATTCTTATTTTTCGTTCCAACATCTAATTCAGAAGTTATTGTCATCAGTCCGTATATGTTCTTTTGACTATTTTTATGTATTGTTATAAGTCCCATTCCCATAATATCATTTCCTTAGCATCCGAATAAGGTCTCATAACTTCACTAACCTCTTCTTGAGTCATACCTACCCATTATCTTCAACTTCTATGACTATACGAGAACTACTATCTCTTACAACAACTACATTTATATCTAATTTGTTTCTAACCAAAAATAGCACTTATAGAATTTCTAAAAATTTGATTAAACATTTGATATATCTTATCTCCATATTTTTTTCCAGAAAAATCTATAAATAAAGAAATGCTTATACCATATTTTTTAAAAATCTTCTTACTATTTTTATTATTTTTTTCGATTAACCTATCTAATTCAAAAACTTCAAAAATTTCCCTTGTTTACATTTTCACAGAATCTCTAAGATTTATATTTTTTTCTTTTTCTTCTCTTAGATATTTTTATTTTTCTATATCTTTACTATTATAGCCGTTATTTTCAATTTTTTTCAATAAAAGTTTCAATGTATTTAAGTAATCTCTTTGTTTCCATTAACAAACTTAGTCGATACTTTAGACATTGTCAAATATCTTTCTTTCATGAGTTTACTATCTTCGATTATATTATTTTTTTTACTCTTATCATTAAGTTTTAACAAAAGCAGAGCATTAACTTCCACTTCTTCTTCTGATATAAAAATTATCTTTTCCAAAAATAATCTACTAAAAAACAACCTATTTTTTTATATCTTTATCTGCTATAGGTAAAAATCATAAAATTTTTTTAATCCTAAAGTTCTGTAAAGTTTATTTCCATAAGTATACTTATACCCCTTATCATTATGGTAAATTATTTTACCTGATTCCATACTTTCCCAAAAATATTCCACCAGGTTCATATTTTAATTTTAAAAGAGGTAGTATTTCTTGAATATCTTCTACTTGAAAATTTAAAAGCCATAGACTCTTTGGTTATAATTTTCTACTTCAGATAAAAATATGAGAATTTATTGAATATTTACTTTCACTAATAATTCATTTTTCTCGGCTATACTCAAGATAAAAAGCTCTACTATATCCAAGTCCAACATCTGACGTCAGAGCTGTTAAAATTTCTTGTATCCCTTCTGAAAAATTCCTCGACAATATCAATTCCCATAAGTATTTTTCGATTTGGTAACAACTCTATTTAAGTTTCTATTCAATTTGTCGTTATTTTTGTTTCATTTTCTTTTTCATTGTTTTCAATTCTTTCAGCTTATGGACTTTAAAGAATTTGAAATGGATCCAATCTCAAATATGTCTCTCTTCTTCAAAATTAACTTCCTCTTCCTCTTTATGAGCTCCTATTTTTTCAGTTTTATTTGCTAAAAAGAGTAAGGGGGTTTAATAATTTAGTAAATATTCTTGCACAAAGCACTGTACTTATTACTACAGCTAATAGAGAAACAGCTAAAAATTATACTTGCTAACATATATTTTTATAGCAAGTATATTATTCTTAGAAATTGCTATCCAATATTCCCTCATATAATTATCGTCATTCTTTAAGGCAAGCATTCCTATATAATAATAATTATTCTAACCTCAGAAAAATAGTATTTATTTTCAGAGATTTCTCTTCCTATTTTATTATATTTTAAAATTTTTAAAGAAATTTTCAGGTTGTTTTAGTTTCAATTCTCCAAAAAGTATATCCATCTTTTGAGCTTATAAATACTTTATCTTCATCTGTCAGATAAGCATATTCTTTAATTCGAACTAAAACTATAATTACTCAAGGGCAATGTCAAGACAATATAGTTTCTCTCTATAGACTTATATAATCTATATGGCTGTACCATCCTTACATATAATTCTTCTTTTGTTCCTACATAATCAAATTTTTACCTTTTAAAAAATCTTGAGTTGGGATAATATTATTATTTAAATATAAATCTAGTTTTTATCTCTTCATCTCCACTTTCACCTAAAACGATACCTTTTTTGCGACAAAAATTTGAATATATGCTTTTCCATATAAACCATAACTTTCCATACTCAACTGATTTTTATAGCTGCAGCCAATTGATTTTGAATTTGTTCTATCATTAGTTTCAGCTAAAACAAGATTTACTGTATCACTTGAAGCATCATAAAGATGCTGTCTACTTTCTTCAATAAGTGCAAGATAAGTTTTATTGACAAGTAATGTTCTCTCTCTTGATTTATCTAAAAGTCCTCATATTCAATTCATTGAATATCATTATTCCAAACAACAAAGCCATAATAGTCGAAACTATAATTATAGCAATTCCATTGTAAGAAAATTATCCTTAAAAAGTAAAGAATCTTTTTAATAAAACATTCTTATTCTCCCACTAAATACCTTTTCTAGTTAGTCCCACTCTTCCTCTATCTTTTGTCTACTTCTTTTATTTTAACTTTGATGATTTGTCCAACTGATAATACTTTTACTTGGATCATCTATAAATTTATCTGAAATTTCTGAAATATGGATAAGAGCATCATTTTTCAACCCAATATCAACGAAAGCACCAAATTTAACAACATTTCTTACTGTACCTTCAAGTTCCATTCCAACTGTTAAATTATCAATATTCAAAAATATCTGATTTTAAAAAGTGGTTTTTCAAAAATCATCCCTTGATCTCTTCTATCTTTAGATAACGCTTCATAAAACATCCTTTACAGTTTCAAGTCCAAAAGAATTTTCTTCTGCGAATTTTTTTATAATCAAAAAGTTTTTAATCTTTCTCTAGCAATATCTAATTCTTCATTATATTTTTGCAAATCAAAACCAATTTTTAGCTAAAAATCATCTCTCCAATATGATATGATTCTGGGTGGATAACAGTATTGTCTAAAAATATTTTCTCCGTCTGGAATTACTAAGAATCCTGCCATTTGTTCATAAGCCTTATATCTCTACTCCTTAACTTTTTAAAAATTTCTTTTCTATTTTTAAAGTTTCCATTTTCTTTTCTATAATCAACAATATTTTTGCTACTGTCTTTTTAATTCCAGAAATATGAGAAAGTAATGCCCAAGAAGCTGTATTAATATTTGCTCCAACATTATTTTACAACGTGACTTATTACATTATCCAAAGATTCATCTAATTTTGATTGGTTTACACTATGTTGATACATACCAACTCCAATAGATTTAGGGTCAATTTTACTAATTCTGCAAGTGGATCTTGTATTCTTTCTTCCAATCGAAATTGCCCCTCTTACTGTAACATCTAACTCTGGGAACTCTTCTGCAGCTATTTTAGATGCTGAATAAACTGAAGTCCTCGCCTCATTTACTATCAAGTCATTTAACTTTTAATTTTTCCTCTCTAATAATATTTGCCATCAAAAGTTTCAGTTTCTCTTGAGGCAGTTCCATTACCAATAGAAACAATATCGATATCATATTTCTTTTACTAGTTCCAAAAAAATTTTTCTTTTGCGTTTTTGTATTTGTTTCGGGTTGTGCATAGCTTCAACTAAAAAAGAACACTGTGTTTTCTCTATAAAAACCAAATTTATCTATAACAGCAACTTTACATCCTGTTCTATACCCAGGATCTCAAAGCTAATACATTTTTCTTTTAAAGGGGCTTGTAATAATAAATTCTTTAAATTATCTTTAAAAACAGCTATTGATTCTGCTTCTGCTCTTTCTGTCAAAACATTTCTAACTTCTCTTTCTATTGAAGGAATAATTAATCTATCCAGAGCATCTTTTATAATTTCAACATATGTTTCTTGTAAATTATTTTTGGAAATTCTTTTTAAAATCATCTTCTCTATATGATCTCTATCTTTATCTTCCAGTTTCAAATGAATACTTAAAATATCTTCCTTTTCTCCTCTATTTAGAGCTAAAATTCTATGTGAAGCATTTTTCAACTTTTTCACTGTATTCATAATAATCTGTATAAACTTTTTCTCATCAAGTTCAACAGCTTTTTACTATCTTTAGATTCTATAATAGAATATTTTAAATATACTTCCTTTATTTTTCTCTATACTCAGCTTTTTCAGAAATATTTTGAGCAATTATAAGCATTGCTCCTTCCAACAGCTTCTTCAACAGTAGGAACTTCATCTGTGATAAAAATCTTCTGCAAATCCTTTTAATTTCTTCCAAACTATCAGCTGAATAAAAACTTTTCAGCTAAAGGTTCCAACTCTTTCTTTTTGCTATATCTGCCTTTGTTTTCTTTTTCTTTCTATATGGAAAATAAATATCTTCAACTTCTTGTAAAATTTTGGCATTTGTTATGCTTTCTCTCAATTCATCTGTAAGTTTTCCTTGTTCATCTATTAATCTTATTACTTCTTCTTTTCTTTTCTTCTAAATTTCTTAAATATTCAACTTTTTGTAAAATATCTCCAATTTGAACTTCATCTAAATTCCCTAGTAACTTCTTTTCTATATCTAGCAACAAAGGGAATTGTTGCTCCATCATCTAAAAGTTTGATTGTATTTTCCACTTTATCAACTGGTATTTTTTAATTTTCAGCTACAATTTTATAAATTTTTTCCATCATAAGTCCCCTCATTTTTATTTATTTACTAGTTTTTATTATAACATAAATTATTCATTTTTATCTATTTAAATTTTATTATATAATTCTTCAAAATAAAATCTTCTTGAAAAATTTCAAGAAGATTTTAAAAATTTTATTATTTTCTTTTCACGTACAGAGGTAAATTATATCTTCTAAAAATTTCCTCTGCTTGCTGTATTTGTTCTTTTGTTGGTGTAGGTGTATCTTTTAATTTATAATCTCTATTTGTTTTTCCCATTTATAAATCGCCATCTGATGAAATGGTAAAATATCAACTCTTTTTCACAATATCAAATTGTGATACAAATTTTGCCCAATCATCTAGATCTTTTTATCATCCGAATAACCAGGTAATAAAAACATATCTTATCCATGTTGGTTTGCCAATCTCTTGTAAATAATTTATAAATTCTAATGTTGGATTCTAAATCAACAGAAGTTATAGTTTTATACATATCTTTATTTATATGTTTTATATCTAACAAAAACTAGATCCGTATATTCTAAAACAGCCTTAGCTTTGTGAATTAAAATAGAAACCTGATGTGTCAAGAGCAGTGTGTATACCCTTTTCTTTACAAAGTTTAAAAAGTTCCAAAACAAAAAGGAGCTTGCATCAAAGGTTCTCCACCAGAAACAGTTATTCCTCCTGTTAAAAACCTCTAACTTTATCAAGTTCAGTCAAAACTTCTTCTGAGTATATACATAATTTTTATCTCTCAATTCCCTATGTATCAACATTGTGACAATATAAAACATCTCAAAGGGCAACCTTGTAGAAAAAGCACAAATCTTATTCCATATCTATCTTTTAGTTCCAAAAGATTCGAACGAATTGATATATCCTTTTCATTTTTTTCACCTACCTTTATCAAAATAAATGGGGAGAAAAATTCTCCCCATTTTAATTTTTTTTATCTTACATTTTGTTACTAATAGTTCTGTTTATAACGTCTAATTGTTGTTCTCTTTGTTAATTTTATAAAAGTTTACTGCATATCCAGAAACTCTAATTGTTAATTGTGGATAATTTTCAGGATGTTCCATAGCATCTTCTAATAATTCTCTACCGAAAACGTTTACGTTTAAGTGGTGTCCTGTTTGTCTGAAATATCCATCAAGAAGTCCAACTAAGTTATTTTTCTTTTTCATCTTCAGTTTTTCCTAAAGTTTCAGGAGTTATTGCAAATGTATAAGAAATTCCATCGTTTGCATCTTCGAATGGTAATTTTGCAACTGATGCTAGAGAAGCAACTGCTCCCCTTAGTATCTCTTCCATGCATTGATTAGCTCCTGATCTGAATGGTTGTCCTGCTCTTCTTCCATCTGGAGTGTTTCCAGTTTTCTTACCATAAACAACATTCGAAGTTATTGTAAGAACTGATTGAGTAGGTTCTGCATTTCTATACATTTTGTGACTTCTGATTTTGTCTTGATGAATGTTCTAACAACTTTAACTGCTAATTCGTCAGTTCTATCGTCGTTATTTCCGAATGGAACATAAGGTTGTTCGATTACATAGTCAGTTGCATATCCTTCTTCATCTCTTACTACTCTTACTTTTTCCGTATTTAATAGCAGCTAGTGAGTCAGCAACAATTGACAATCCTGCAATTCCACAAGCTTCTGTTCTCTTAATATCTAATGAGTGTAAAAGCCATTTCTAATGCTTCGTAAGAATATTTATCATGCATGTAGTGGATGATATTTAATGCTTTTACATATGTAGATGCTAACCAAGTTAACATTTTATCATATTTTTCCCCAAACTTCATCAAAGTTTAAGTAATCTCCAGTAATTCTTTCAAATTCTCCAGCAGGAGTCACTTGTTCTTTTTCACTTCATCTCTTCCACCATTTATAGTATATAACAATGCTTTTTAGGTAAATTAGCTCTCGCTCCGAAGAATTGCATTTGTTTTCCCTATAGCCATAGGAGATACACAACAAATGTTATTCCATAGTCTTCTCCAAATTGTGGTCTCATGATATCATCGTTTCATATTGTAATGAAGATGTATCTATTGAAACTTTTGAACAGAATCTTTTCCAGTTTTCTGGTAATTTTTCACCCATAAAAATTGTTAGGTTAGGTTCTGGAGCTGTACCCTAAATTGTATAATGTATTCAAATATCTAAAAGCGTTTTTAGTTACCCAAGATCTTCCATCGTTATTCATACCACCGATAGATTCGGTTACCCATACTGGATCTCCTGAGAATAATTGATCGTATTCAGGAGTTCTTAAGAATCTAACAATTCTCAATTTCATAACAAAGTGATCAATAAATTCTTGAGCTTGTTTTTCTGTAATTCTTCCTTCTTTTAAGTCTCTTTTCTATATAAACATCTAAGAATCCTGCAGTTTTTTTCCTAAACTCATTGCAGCTCCGTTTTTGGTCTTTAATTGCTCCTAAGTAAGCAAAATAAGTCCATTGGACAGCTTCTTGTGCAGTTTCAGCTGGTCTTGAAATATCAAATCCATAAGCTGCTGCCATTCTTTTTCAATGCCTTTAATGCTTCTAATTGTTCAAACATTTCTTCTCTGTTTCTGATCACATCTTCTGTCATTTCTTCAGGATCGTAAGCATCAAATTCTCTTTTTCTTTCAGCTATCAATCTGTCTACTCCATATAGAGCAACCTTCTATAGTCACCTATAATTCTTTCCTCTTCCGTAAGCATCTGGTAGACCAGTTATAACACCTGTATGTCTTGCTGCTTTTATTGCAGGAGTATACGCTGAGAAAAACTCCTGAGTTATGGCTTTTTCTGTATTTTGTATAGATTTCAGTTGTAGATTCATCTAGCTTATATCCAAAATGCCTCTAATGAATTTTTCAACCATTCTTAATCCACCATTAGGGGAATATAGCTCTTTTTAAAGGAGCATCTGTTTGTAAACCCACGATTGTTTCCAAATCTTTAGAAATGTATCCAGCTCCATAAGCATCGATCTCGAAGTGAATTTTAGTTTCTGCATCATATATTCCTTTTTCTCTTTCGATTTTTAACATTCCACTTAAAAATCTTCCACAATTCTAAAGTATTTTCAGTTGAATTCTCTAAAAAGATTCATCTCCAGTGTATTCTGTGTAATTTAATTTAATAAAATTACTAACATTAATACTATCTTGCCATTCTCCGCTTTTAAAACCTCTCCAAGCTTCCATTTTAATAAAAACCACCTTTCATTCTTATATTATATATTTTTAACTTTTTGATATTAAAAATTTATTTGCTTTTATAACTACATACATATTATATATAAATAAATACTTTACACAAGTTTACTATTATTTAATTCTATTTGCTAATTCTTTTTGATATTTAATAAAAAATATTTTTATTTTTGATAAAAATAATCGAAACAAGATTAAAAAGAGAATTATGTTTTTATTTAATTTATTGAAATATTTATATAGTTGAAAAAGTGAATAAATATTATAAAATGAATAAGATAAATTTTTATAGGAGGAAAAATGGACGATAAAATTTTACACAATCTTTTATTTAAGGTCATGAAAGATGCTGAATATACAAACTTTGAAATTGAGCAAATTAATTTAGAATCTGAAAAAATGTTCATAAGATATTTTTGGAAAGAGAGGCTACAAAAGTTGTTGAAGCTACAAAAATAGAAGATGAAACTTTAAAAATATCTATGATTCAAATCAAGGTTTGTTTAGAATGGGTGAAAGAGTTAAAATTGATACAATTTTTACAAAAGACTCAAGAAAAAGCAGATGAAGTTTTAAAAGAAGTTAATGCTAAAAATTTCGAGAAAAACTAAAGATAAGTATGATGAAAAAGTGAACCAACTGTCTCTAATGATGAATTTTTTTATTCGTTGCAGAATTGCAAACCGGCAATAGCTGAGGCTATATCTAAAGAAAATAAAAAGGGAATTATTAAAAAGTTATTAAAGTTGCCGATGGTTTCCATATCATTTATCTAAAAAGAAAAAGAAGTTGAAAGAGAAGCTACTTACGAAGAAGCAAAAGGAGTTATTTTTAGCAAATGTAAAAAAATGATTTGTTCAATCAAGCATACAACACATTAATTAATGATATTGCTAATACTTCTATTAATTCTACACCCTAAAGTTAACGAAGAAAATAAAGATAATAAAGATAATTAATATCTCACTAAAAATATTGTATTTTTTTCTAAAAATTAGGTATAATAAAAACATTAAAAATTAATTACTATTTATTTAATTATTTTGGGAGGTTGTAAAAATGAAAAAAACTTTTTATTATTAGCTGTATTAGCTGTTTCTGCATCTGCATTTGCAGCAACTGATTTGGTAGGAGAATTACAAGCACTAGATGCTGAATACCAAAAACTTAGCATCTCAAGAAGAAGCTAGATTCAACGAAGAAAAAAACTCAAGCAGTAGCTGCTAGTGAAGCTTTTAGCTCAAAACGAAAAAAATTATACTCTGAATTATCTCAAAGAGCTGAAAAATTAAATGCTGAAGCTAACACAAGATTCTACAAAAGATCAATACAAAGATCTTGCATCTAAATACGAAGATGCTCTTAAAAATTAAATGAAGAAATGGAACAACAAAAAAACTATCATTTCTGATTTCCAAAAATTGAAGCTTTAAGAGCTCAAACTAATAATTTAAAATTATAATTAAAATAAGGTTCTCAAGAACCTTATTTTTTATTTCTTATATCAACTTGAATTATAATTCTAAATAATAAAAATATTAAAAACTACAAACCCATAAATATTTAATAAGTTTGTAGTTATTTTATATCTTAATTATTTAGTTCCAAATATTCTATCTCCACAATCTCCAAGACCTGGATAAATGTATCCGCTATCATTTAGACCTTGATCAATTTTAGCAGTATAAATTGGTACATCTGGATGTTTATTCAAAAGTTTTGCTATCCCATCTGGAGCTGCAACCAAACACTATAAATACTATGTCAGTAACTCCTTGTGATTTCAAGTAATCAATAGCATATACTGCAGACCCTCCTGTTGCAAGCATTGGATCAACAAGAATTACTTTTTCTTGATTCTATGTCAGTAGGTAATTTACAGTAGTAGTATACAGGCTCTAAAGTTTCTTCGTTTCTATACACCCAATATGTCCCTACCTTTTGCAGTTGGGATCAAATCCAACACTCCATCAACCATTCCCCAGACCAGCTCTTAAAATTGGCACTAGAGCAACTTTATCTTGTAATGTATAAGCTTGTGTCTTCATAAGTGGTGTCTCAACTTCTATTGTTTCCAATTTTTAAATTTTTGTAGCTTCATAAGTCATAAGTTTAGCAATTTTCATTTAAATTTTCTCTAAACGATTTTGTATCCGTATCCACACTTCTAAGTATTGTCATCTTATGTTCTATCAATGGGTGATTAACTTCAATTACTGCCATAATATTTCCTCCTTTTCTCATAAAAAACAGGATAAAAACCCTGTCTTTTAAATTATTATTTTTCCCCAAGTTGAATTTTTGTTAAATTTGTCAACTCTTCCAGCTGTATCAACGAATCTTTGTTCTCCAGTATAGAACGGATGTGATTTTTGAACTAACAGCTACCTTTTATAACTGGATATTCTTTTTCCTTCAAATGTTGTAGTTTCTTTAGGGTAATTTTGTAGATCTCAGTTAAAAATTGATTTCCAGCCATATCTTCAAAAACAACAAGTTCAAATTCAGGATGTATTCTTTTTCATTTTCTCTTTTTCACCTTCCTAAAAATTTTTCTGATATCAACAGTAATTTTAGCATATTTGTTTTAATATTGCAAGAGTAATTTTTTTCTAATAAACTTTTTATTACAAAATATTCACTACCAACTTTTTTCCTTTTTTATAAGCGTTAGCAATGCAAAAATTTTTTAGCAGAATAACTCTTTTTATTCGAAGTTATCAGCTCGTATTTTTAGAATTTTTATAACTTCTTCTTCTGCAAATAAATCTGCTTCAAAAAGATCTTTTCTTCTATTTCAAAAATCTCTCATTTCTACAAATTTATAAGAAATGACTTTACATAGTTCAAAGAATTTTCAAAACAATTTGGAGATTTAGAATATAAAATTAAATCTAAATGATTGAAAAATTTTTAAATTATTTTTATTTGTTACTCCAAAAAGTTATATGAGCATCTGCACATAAAATTTTCAAAAGTCTCTTATTTCTCATGCTCAATTCTTCTTTATTTTTGAAGTGCTACTAAAATTATATCAGACATCCTTGCCTTTTATTCTATGATAGTTATTCAAAATTTTTATTGTGATTAAAAATCATTTATTAACAAAATTCCGAAATCATTTAAAGAAAAACCAAGGATTATTATAATTATAGTAATCCAATGTATACGAAAACGCACTTGAAGCATCATCTAAATAATCTTTTAAATTTGAAAAATGTCCTTTAAATTTATTAAAGGTCTGTAAAAAAATGTTCAATATTAAATTTTTAAAATTGTCAATGTATAGAACTGCCTCTATATCTAAATCATTTGCAAGATAATCTTTATCTGCAACCGCAACAACATTTTCCAAAAATTTCTTTTTCAATTCTTTTTCAAGTATTTTTACAAGAGCGTAATCTTGCTCAAAAAGTACTATTAAATATTTTTATTACTGCTATGTATTTGTTTGAATTTAATAAAATTCATCAATAACCCTCATTAAAATTATCTTTATCTATTAAAAAGCATTTTTTTCTGTTCTTTATCTTCATTAACTTACCTACTTAATTTTTTTGATTGCTTTTCATTAGTTCTTTGTTATTAACTGCTTGAGAACTTAAATACATAAATCTTTCAAATTCTTCTTCTTCCAGATTTAATTCATCTTTAATAAACTCTTCAAGTCTTTTTGATTTCTTGTGGAAATAAAATGGGTCTCGTTGAAACATTTATCTCTTCGATACTTTTTTTCTCCATTTAAAAAATATATAATTTTTCCAATTATCCATTGGATCTACTTTTCTAAGTAACATTATTAACTTATAATCAAGTGAAGGATCTCATTAAAGCCTTTTCTTTTTAAAAAGTTTTGAGTTTCATCATCGATTTTCGTATAGAGTAAAAGTTCTCCTGCTTTTTCATATTCATTATCTTAGGCATACGTTTAGCATGATCATTCATTTTTAAATATTTAGATAGAGGAAGTAATTTTTACCTCGTTAAAAATCCATTGCAAAATCATTGAAAGTAACACCTTCTGTAATCTGATTATTTTCAATCAAATCTATCATTTTATTGATTTTTCTCAAAGTTGATCATAATATCACTCCCCTAAATGATTTTATTTGTTGTCCTATTATATACTAAAACCCTTTAATTATCAATAAAATTATTATTCAGTTAAATACCTATCTAAAACCTTTTTTTCCACATTCCATTCGCTTTCATTATATGCTCTAATAAATCTCTCACAGCTCCCTCTCCACCATTTTTTTATTAGAAATAAATTTGCAACTCTAAAAACCTCTAACACTGCATCGTGTGGACAAGCAGAGAGAGCAATTTTTCATAAGACCAATATCATTCAAATCGTCTCCCATATAAGCAACATTTTTCAAAAAGACAAATTTAATCTCTCCAAAAATTTTCTTCAGATCTTGAGTTTTATTTTTTAGAACCTTGAACAACATATTTTATCCCAAGTTCTTTTTGCTCTTTTTCTCAACGATATTTGAACTTTTTCCAGTTATGATTGCCACCTCTCTCCAAGTTTCAACCAGTTTACTATTGCAAAACCATCCCTAACATTGAAAAGCTTTTCAGAGCATTGTCTTTATCGTCCATATATAATTTCCCATCCGTCAACGTTCCATCAACATCAAGTACTAATATTTTTATATTTTCCATTTTTTTCACCTTTTATAACAATTCTTTATAGTCAGCAAGAGATATTGTATTTGTTTTTACCACCTATTTTAATATTTTTAAATTTGTCACGTTCATTGAGCTTAGCTTAGAAGTCAAAGAATTTATATGAGTAATACAAATTGCCAAAGCATCTGCTGCATCATCTGGCTTCGGAATTTCTTTCAAGTTTAAAATTTTTGTACCATCAACTGAACCTGTTTTTTTCTCAGCTTTACCATAACCCGTTATTCCCATTTTTACTTGTAACGGTGTATAGCTAGTTATTGGAATTTTATTTTGTTTTGCAGCCAACAAAATTATTCCTCTTGCTTGTAGCAACAGAAATTACAGTTTTATTATTTTTAAAGTAAAAATAAATCTTCTACTGCAATGTATTCTGGAGAATACTTTTTCAAAATTTTAGTCAATTCATCGTAAACTATTTCAAGTCTATCTTCTACATTCAAATCTTTTATCAGTCAATATCACTCCATAATCTACACAATTATATTTATTTTTCGTAATCAATGATTCCAAAACCAACTATTGCAGTCCCTGGATTCTATTCCCATTACTCTCATTATACATCCCTTACATATTCAACATTTTTTTCACTGACGATAAAGAAACTATTACATCCGAAATATTATTTCTTCCCTTCATACTAACGGTAAAATATACTGTATCTTCCTCTTGAACTTTATCAATTTGTGTTATTCTTATAGATTTTTGTCTAAAGACTTCGTAAGCTTTCTAAAAGTCCATTTGCATATCCTTCTTCATCTAAAAACTTAACTTCAAATTTTATAAGTCTAGCTTTTCTTACTAACTTAGATTCAAACTTTTAAATGAAACCATAATCAAAAAGCATAAAAATGATCGCAGCAACTGCTGATATTGTAAAATCCCCAACCTATTCCAAGACCTACACAACCTGTTGCCCAAATTCCAGCTGCTGTTGTCATACCTCCAACAGTTTCTCCTTTTTCTTTCATAATGCTTCCAGCCCCTAAAAACCCAATTCCACTTATAACTTGAGCTCCCTAGTCTTCCTAAATCTGTTTTTATTACAGAAGCTACAGCTATACTTTCGTTTCTAGCTAAAATCTAAAATATCCAATCTCAATTGATCTTGTACCATAGAAACAATAGCAGCTCCGAAGCAAACCAAAATATGAGTTCTAAATCCAGCAGGTCTGTTATTTTTCTCTTTCATAACCCACTATTCCTCCGAATAAAACAGCTAAAAATAATCTGAAAGCAACAACTTCTACTGTCAATGCTCAAGTGAAATTATTTGTTAAAAATTTATCAAGCATTTCAAAAATCAAACATATAAACTCCCTCTAGTAATTTACAAATTTTGTTCTGTATTAGTAATAACTCTTTATATTATATCCATATTACCAAATAATTTCAACCTAATTTTTTATTTTATATAAAGCTTTTAAATTTTTCTACATTTATCATTTTTATGATTTTATGTATAAAAAATATAATTTTTACTATTTTTAATATTATGATATAATTTAGTTAGAGGTGGTTTAGTGATAAGTAAGGAAGATATAAAAACATCTTGAAAATATTTTTCTTTTTGGAATGAAATTAAGCAAAATGATAGAGCAAAAATTATTTTATCAAGTCGTATTTTTATCTTTAAAATTTCTGTATTTTTTTAATTCTCAAGATTTAGACGGATTATTATTTTTAAAATCAGGTAAGTTAAGATGGTTTCACTTGAAGCTAGAGAATTACCTCTATTTTTAAATAATATGCAGATAGAATTTTTGAAAATTATAAAACATATCCCTAACCGAAACTTTATAGAATTAGCATTCACTGCTGATAGTGAAATACTTTTTATTCCAAACGAGGTTTTTAGATTTATTTAGAAAATACAATGTAATAGAAAAATTTTTACACAATTTAACAATAGAAAAAAATTTTTCAAAAATCTTTTACTCTCTCTTCAAAATATTTTTGTTAGTTCCTCTTAAAGACAGATTAATTAATTTTTCTTTATTCATTAGATAAAAGTGAAATTAATCTAACTCTATGAAGAAAATTGCAAAAAGTCTTGGTAGTTCGAGAGAGGTTATAACTAGAATTTTAAAAACTTTAGAAAAAGAAAAATTTTTAAAAGTTTCCAGATTATACTAATTAATAGAGGTGATTATTTATGAAAAAGCAATTATTGGAATTTCAGCAAGTATGGTCTTTGAGGAAAAAGAAGAATTATTTTTGGGAGATAAATATTCTTGTGTAGCTAATTCTTATATCGATGCAGTATATAAGTCTGGAGGAGTGCCAATAGTATTACCGATACTAAAAAGATATTTCAACAATAAGAGAACAAGTTAAACTACTTGATGGTCTTATATTATCTGGTGGTCGTGATGTCGATCCACAATTTTATGGAGAAGAACCTTTAGAAAAATTGCAAGCTATTTTCCTGAAAGAGATGTTCACGAACTAGCTCTTATAAAATTTTGCAGTGGAATTAAAAACCTATACTTGCAATATGTCGTGGTTTACAAATAATGAATGTAGCCTTTGATGGAACTTTTGTATCAAGATATTTCTTATATTCCTGGTAATCATATAAAAACATAATCAAATTGGTTGTCCCTTATCAAGCTACACATTCAGTTAAAAATTGATAAAAAAATCTGTACTTTTTAAAAATGGCTGATAAATTAGAAATCGAAAGAGTAAATTCTTTTCCACCATCAAGCGATAAAAAGATTTATCAAAAGATTTTTAAAGTTGTTGCTGTTGCTCCAGATGGTGTAATCGAAGCAATTGAATATAAACATAAAAGATACATTTATACTAGGTGTTCAATTCCATCCAGAAATGATGTATGATAAGAGTACTTTTTGCCAGAGCAATTTTTTTAAACAATTTTTACATATCTGCATAGAAAATAAACCTTCTAGTGTTTTATTAAAAGAAGATATTTCTATGGATGAAAGCGAAGATGAAGTAGAATAAAAATTTCAGAAAAAAATTATTTAAATAAAAAAATAGGAGAGTTAAATACTCTCCCATTTTTTTATTTATTTTATAAAAAGTATTATTTAAAAATACATACCCAACTTTAACTCCAATTTTTTTACATTATTTTTCTTTTAGAGTTAGAAATATATGTACCTTCAAGACCATAATTATATCCTGTATCCATTTGAACATTATAGTCTAAATTAATTTTAACTGCATCTTTCTTGATTTGATCACTTTTAATTCCAAATGATGATGTACTGTCTTTAACTTTTTGCATTTAAATCATCATTTTTATATCCAGTAATTCCTAAAATTCCATAAGCACCTAGCTGAAATTTTTACTTTTTAAATCATCTCCATAGAATACTTTGTTAAAACTTACTCCTGCTTCTCCATCTACATAATGATACATTTTAGAGTTAATATCCAATGGTAAATCTCCACTTTTCATTTATTTTACTTTTGTTTGATTGCAGTATAAGCTAACAAACCTTTAAACTGTAAAGTCACATCTTCTTGTAAAGGATAAGTCATTATAAATCCTGAATAAGTATTTAATCCAATTGTATTAACTTTACCTTTAGATTGTAAATCTTGATAAGTATTTCTATATCTCTTTTTACATTGTATCTTCCATATTGAGTTCCAAGCCCAGTAATCCATTCTAAATTATGAGCAACAGGTTTATTTACATACCCTCCAATATATGCAGATACTCCTTTTTACTTCAGATTCTGTTGCAACTGTTGTCAAAGTTCTTTTTGTAAACTTCTTCATGTTTTTGTCGTTGCTCCAACCGATCATAGCTCCATAAGCTGTTCCAGAATCTTGTTCTTTTTCATAAAGTCCATAAGCTGTATAAATATTTCCTTTGAAATTTTCTTGTACTGTTCTATTAGAAATAAATCCACCTTTAGTCTTAGTTTTTATCAGTTAATGAGTGATCAACTTCGAAAGGTAAATCTGTATAAGTTGAAATTTCATTTTTAGAAATTTTATTTAACTTAGAATAAATATTTCTGTCACTTAATTGATGCAACATATTTTTAAGTTCAGCTAAAACTTCTTCTTCTCCTCATTGTGTAGTAAAGCATACCTTTTTAATGTGTGATAATCTTTTTGTATCTTCGTTATAAAAGTTTCTAGACTTTTAAAATAATTTAGCATCTAAATTTTCAAGCTCTTTATTAATAGTCTCTTTATCATAAGATAATTGTTGTTTTAATAACTCCTTAATTTCCTTTACCTCATCTAGAAATGTTGAAAAATCCATATACAGTATAAACATTATCTGATTTTGCTACTTCAATAGCAGTTAAAATTTCTCCAAATTTAAGATTTTTATGTTCTTCTTTTAACTTTTGTAAAATAGTAGTATCAATATTATTTAAAGCTGTTTTTAGTTTTTAATTTACTAGCTTCAAAAACTATTATACTTATCGTCCTCCATTCCCTTTAAATCAAATTTTTCTAAATCTTCTAAAACTTTTTTTAAGATTTTGCAGATTTATAATCTTCTGATTTTGATAATTCATCAATAGCTTTTAATTTTTTTCTTTTTAAATCTTTCTCTTCTTTTTAAAATTTTCAGTAATATTCTTACTATTTTTATATTTTCAATTAATTGTATTAGTTTATTTTTTTATCAATATTACTTGTATTAAATTGATTTAAATCTTTTAAAAATTTTTCTTCACTTTTTATTTCTTAAATAGTCTACTAATTTATGTAGTTTATTATCATAAGAGCTTTCTTCTAATGTAGTAAATACTGTTTTTGTTTGTCGTTGTTACATGTAGGAGATAAAACTCCTAATAAATTTGCATTTTTATACTTCTATAAACTTCATTTTCATCTTTTGATAATCTTTTTAATTTCATCCTTAATTTTACATTTAAAAGTGATGTACCATTTTTAGAAAATTTCTTTTCATCAGATAATTGATGAACTATTGAATCAGATACAAAAAAGGAATTGTCATATCTAACTCGCCTTTTTGCAAATTATACATTTTATAATCAATTTTTCTTCCAATATCTATAGTTGCTTCATTTTCACCAATTCTACTTAACATTAACTCTATTTTAAAAATCATTTCTTTTTATCTAAATTTAGAGAAGATTCAACACTTTTAAATATAATATTTGGATCAGAATCTTTTTAAAAGCATGTTGAATAAGATTTCATCTTTATCTTTTACAGTAGGATCTCATATCTAAAGTTAAAGAAGATTTTCCTGAAATAGAAGGTTTATCTTCACTGGCAACTAAAAGTCCTCCTACATTAACTATTTTTATATTTTTAATTTAGAATAAGGTCCCTAAAAATTATATTTGTTCCATATCTACCAGTCATTTGTTCTTGAATAGTAAGTTCATTATCTCCTCTCTCCTAAATCGATAGTTCCTTCTATTCTTCCTCTTCCTCTAAACTCCACATTTTTACCTAGAAGATTTCTTACAATATCTGCATCTCTTATTACAGTTGATAACCATTTTTCTGATTAGTATTTGATGAAAATTTATTAAAAACCATATTTACCAGGAATATTGTATTGAATATCAGAATCTAAAGCATCTTTTTTTCATCATCTTTATCTGATCTTATTTTTACTATTTGTAACCCATTGATTGATAAGCTCTTTTTTTCTTTTTTTCTGTTTTAGTATTTAAAAAGCTTCTTTTTCAGCATCTGATTTAAATCTCCAAGCCCAACCTACAAAAATCCTTAGGAAAAATCTGGATCTTTTTCCGCAGAATCAACTTTTTTTCTTTTTGCAACCTCATATTCTTTGAGTTACAATTTCTTTTTAACTTAGCTTCTTCAACTTCTTTTTCATATTTTTAAATCATTTTCAAAAGTACCATTGATAAATGGAGTTACCCATTTAGATTCAAAAACATCTTTTTGATAAATTCTTTTTATCGGCAAAAATAATTATCAACTAAATTAGATGGATTTTTCCCCTTTTTCAGCTTTTTTCTTTTAGCAATTTTTACAACTTCTTCTATACTTTTTTTATACTTTCTACTTCTTCTTCGTATTCCTCTCCCCAAAAATATCTTTTTGATCTTTTTCAGTTATTTTTAAATTTGCATCACTATTATTATACGATAACTTATCTTCTATATATATATCGTTATTTTTAGTATACAAAAGCTCTTCCACGACTATCTTTTTGTTCCATCTTTTATCAAACGGAACATATGTATAAATAGGAGTTAATACAGTATCTTTAAAATCATTTTCAACAACTCTATGAAGTGAAATTGGTTCTATATTCCATAAGACTTTCCATTCTTTTTCCACTTTCATCTGTAGTATATAATTCATCTCCTTTTGAATTACACCAGTTACTCCTTTTTCTTCCATTTTTTTCTTTTTAAAAATTTTGCAACTTCCGTTCTTGTTTTTCCCATCTACTTTAGAATAAAACTCTTCCATAGTAACTCCGAGTAGATTTGTATTTTCTGTTTCATTTGTTGTAGAAGTATTTCTTGACCCAATAGTCTTGTAAGCTCCCTCAATAAGATATCTATCTCCTCGATGATATTCTTCAACTTTTTATCAAAAATTCTCTTTTTCCTAAAAATACTATTTCATTTGCTATATTTCCATTACCAAAATAAAATCTTTTTGATAACCCGATCTGTTATAAGCCATTTTATCTAAACTATCTTTATCTATATTCAATTCTCCATTTGCAATACTATGAACCCCATAGAAAACTTCTAGAAGCTTCTGAATCTGTTTTATTCTGATTCACTTTCATATTTAACTACATAATTATCATCATCATCTGTATAATGAGCAGTTGGAATCAAATCTACATCATCATGTAATCTTTGAGCTTTCTTAGTAGATTTTTCTATGTATCCGCTATCAATACCTTTACTTCTATTTTTGTTCATCAACAACTCTTAAAAAAATCTTTATAAGCGCTATCTTCAATTGCTATTGTATATTCCGCTGGATTAGGAACTCTAAATTTAGGTGTTTTTGCTTATATTAGCTGTTTCCTCTGCATAGGCAGTTGCTGTTGAAGCTATTATCATCATTAACATTAAGTTTTTATTTTCATTATTGTGTACTCCTTTTGCAAAAATTAAAAATCTAACATTCAATTCTAAGTAATAATTTCTTTCAGGTGCAGGTAATGCTTCTAAACTTGTTTCTCTCAAGTTATATTTTTCTTGATAAAATATTTTTAGCACCTATTTTTAGATTTGAATAATTATCAGGTTTATATGAGAAACCTCCATCTAAAGTTCCATGTCCTCCAATAGTATGTTTTTATGATAATATCATCTTTATTAGGATCTTCATTTTCTCTCAATTCTCTGGTTTCTTGTTTAGCTAGATAAGTGTAATTTAAGAAACCTGAAAGTTTATCTGTGAAATTATATTTTTACTCCCAATGTTGCTTTTTAAATCTTGGTACCATAGGAACTCTGTCCCCTTTTTAAAATTCTAGCTTCCTCGTTAGATTCTAAAACTTTTGCTTGAACATAGCTTAAAGATTGATTCAATCTAAATTTTTCCAAAAGCTTGCTCTGCTTCAAATTCAACTCCCCAATCTTCTAGTTTTACCAATATTTCTATATTTCCATCTATTAACCGCAGGGTTAGTTACTCCTGAACTTATTAAAAGTGATTTCATCTTTAGTATCTGTTAAGAAAAAATGAAGTACTTACCATTGAGCCTGCTATGTAATCTCTAAATCCAATTTCAAAAGTATCAGTTTTTTTCAGATTTTTAAGTTGTTAGCTTCATATTTTGAAGCAGCATTTACAGCTGGTGGAATTATAAATCCTCCTGTATCTTCTTTTAATATAATGAACCTTATCTGTAAGTTGGTTAGCAAAAAGGAGTTACAAATCCTTTTTCATATCTAAAAAGTTCTTCCAGTATCATTATATTTGTATAGTAATCCAGCTTCTCCTGCATAGTTATTTAATTTTTCATTTGTATCAATTTCTTTTTATATCGCTACTTAGGTATGGCATAACATTTGAATCATTTTTTTCTATAACCTGTATATTTAGTTTTCTCTATTCTAGCTCCAGTTGTTAAATCAAATTTATCAGATAAACCTAACTTGTTAAAAAGCATATAACCCCTGAGATTTTTTGTCATTGACATATCAATATTATTGGTTATAGGTAATCTATCGTCTTGTCCTAATGTATAATCACCATATCCAGTATTATATGATTTCAAAAACTTCTGATTTAACATGAGAATCTCTTTTTATTTGTAGCCTTTTGATAATCATATCCGAAAAATAACTTCACTCGGATTATCTCCAAATAATTTATAATCATACTTTGCTTTTTAATTTTAAACCTTTCTTATCTTCCTCAAATTTAGCTTTCATTTCAGATTTAATATCATAAAAATTCATTTCTTCATATTTCCAAGTTAATCTTCTATCAGTAGCAATAATTTTTAATATCATCTATACTCTCTGTATCAATGTTTCTATCTTGTGATTGCTTGTATCCACTTGCAGATAAAGTTAAATTTTGAGTTGGTCTGAATTCATAATCTAAAGTATAACTTTTTATCTTTAGTTCCCAAATCCATATTAAGCCCTGGTTCTTTTTTCTATTTTCTTTTAATTTTTCAACAGGGATTTGGTTTTGTAGAATCTTGTTTTTATATCACTAAATCTAGTCTGTAATCTAAATCTATTTTTTTCATTTAATTTATAATCAAATCCTAACAAATAAATTTTATTTTCTTTTTTTCTTCGTGTTCTCTATAATCTTCACTATTTAAATAACTGAATCCATAGTTAACATAAAAATTTTTATTAAAATTATATCCTCCAGCAAAACCAAAAATTTCTATTATCATATGAACCATAATTTAAATCCATAAAGAAGTTATCTCTTGTCACATTAGAATTTGTTGAAATACTTACAACTCCTCCAACAGATCCACTACCATAAAGAGTTGCTCCTCCTGGAATAATTTCAATTTTTAATTGTTTCAACTGGAATTGCATTTATTGGTAAGCTTGCCATTGTTTCTTCTGTTGGATTGATACTAATACCATCAACTAAAACTTTGACTCTACTTAGTGATTTTTCTCCACTACCTCTCATATCTATTCTTGGACCAAAAAGCTGTATTTTGTACTACAACACCTGGAGCATCCCTTAGAATATCTTCAACATTTTTATAATTTCTTTCTCTAATTTTTCTTGAGTAATAACAAAAGTATTTTGTTCTTTTTGGTATCAAACTATAATCAGCTGCCCTTGGGCTTCCTTTTATTACAGATTTATCTAGCTTAATAGTTTCTTCTGCCAATAAAAGGTAGTGCTGAGATAATACTAAGTAAAAATTAATAATTTTTCATTATTATTTCCCCTTTCAAAAATTTCTATATGAATAAATTTTTATAATTCAAATTATATTATTTTATGTTATTTAATTTGTCAATATATTATTTTAGGAGTGTCTTAAAAAGTACTGTTTTCTTCTTGCACATTTTTTATTTTTATTACTAATAGTTTGTAGAGAAATAAAAATCTATCTATGTATTCCAAACATAAATAGATTTTTATTTTAATTTTTTTATTTTTAATAATCTGGGTTAGTCATATATTGAACTATGTCATTAACAAGCTCAGCAGTTTTTCCATTTGTATCATTTTAACGGATTGAACTCTGTAATGTCCGCTGATGTGACTGAATAATTTTTAAATGCAAATTTCAATGACTTAAACATTTCATCATAAGACATACCATTTTCTAACAGGTACTGAAACACCTGGAGCAATTTCAGGATCAAAGACATTCATATCAATACTTATATGTAAATTATCTACTTGCAAGTAATCTTTTAATTCTTCTAAAACATTGTCTATACCTTTTCTTAAAATTTCATCATAATAAACAATTTTTACTCCAGTTTTTTTCTATAATTTTTCTTTCTTCTATTTCAACTTCTCTTTTGCACCAAAAATTACAACATTTCTGCTATCAATCTTAGCCCCTTCATAGAAAACAGTTTACTAAATCTCTATCTCCTAAACCTTGAAGTAAAAGCTAAAGGCATTCCATGAATATTTCCTGTCAATGTACTTTCAGGAGTATTCATATCCCCGTGAGCACTTATCCATAGTACTCCAATTTCTTTTTCAAGAGATACACCAGATATTGATCCCAATGAAATAGAATGGTCTCCTCCAATAAGTATAGGTCTATATCCATCGATAACAGCTTCATTAACTCTTTTAGCAACTTTTTCACAAGTATCTAAGATTGTATTTTTGAATTTCAATTTCTTATCATTGAAGTCTTCTTTTTTGTCTTTCAACTGTAATCAATTCCATTTCATCAAATGTATCTGGATAAGTTTGTAAAAGTTCATCAGATTTCAAATTCAGTTCCAGTTTTATTTGCTCCAAGATTTGTTTTGTACTCCGATTAAAATATTTTTCATTTTTTCAGTATATAAGTAAACGGCATCTTCCTCTTCAATTACATTTATAGTTTGAAGTTCTGGATCTTCCATACCTTGAATATGTAGATCGGCTTCTTTTAATTCTTCGATGTGGTCAATGATATCTTGACTGATTCTTTTCTCCTGCTATAATTATTGGGATACCAGGAGGATAAGCCATAATCATTTCTCCAGAAATTTTTCCAACACTTTTCTTTGAAAGGAACTTTATTTTTTTCTCACTGTAAAAAGCTTCTCTTGGCATCAAAACAAATTCTGGAATTGCTGGTAATTTTATAACATTTTTTCCAATTTTTTTCCTATACCAAAAATATCTTTTGCTAATATCTCTCAAAGCATCAAGCAATTTATCAACACTTTCTTGAGTGTCTCCGATTGTAATAAGACCTAAAAGTATTATAGTAATCTGAAAGCTCCATTTGGATATTATAGTCATCTACAAGTAAACTTTCTAATTCTCCACCCTTTAGCCCCTAGTTCTTTGGCAGAAATTGTCAATCTTTGTTGGATCAAAAAGCAAAGAAACCTTCTTTTCCAACTAATTCTTCTCCAAAACAATAAATTCCTGGTATTCTATTTGCTTCTCTTCTAAAATATTTTGCAAGTTCTATTGTTTTTGTTAAAAGTTCACGACCTTGAGTTGCAATTTGTCTTCTTGCACAATCAAGAGAAGCCATAAGAGGATATGATGGAGATGTTGTATGAAGTAAACTTAAAATTTGTTTTTACTTTTTCAACATCAACTCTATCTGAATTTACATGAGATTAAAGACATTTGAGTCATAGCACCTAAAAATTTTATGAGTACTTTGTGTACAAATATCTGCTCCAGCATCTACAGCTGAAACTGGTAGCTCATCATGGAAATGCAAATGAGATCTATGAGCTTCATCTACTATCAAAGGTATGTCATAGCTGTGAACTATATCAGCAATTTTCTTTATATCTGTTGCTACTCCATAATATGTAGGATTTATAATTAAAACAGCTGCTATATCAGGGATCTTGTTTTAACATATTTTTCAACCGTTTGAGGTTTAACTCCCAAAGCTATTCCTAAATTTTCATCTATTTCTGGGTTCATCTGTATACAGGTTCAGATCCACTTAAAATTATCCCTGCTGAAACTGACTTATGAACATTTCTTGGTACTAATATTTTTCTCCAGCTTTTTACAACTGACATTATCATTGCCTGAATTGCACCCGATGTTCCATTCACAGCAAAAACTATGTTTTACTCCGTAAGCATCTGCAACTAATTCTTGAGCTTCTTTTAATACAACTTTTTGGATGATGTAAACCATCAACCATCTTAAAATAGTTACATCCATTGAAAAACGGAGCTTCTCCCATAAATTTATAAAATTCCTCGTCTACTCCTTTTCCTCTTTTATGTCCTGGCACATGAGAACGGTAAAATATTTCTCCCCACATATTCATCTTTCAAAACTGTAAACAACGGTGTTTTTATTTTGATCTAACTTTGACATATCCTCCTCCTTTTATTTCTGTAATTTTTCAATATTTTTTTCAAATACGATGTATTCTATAATTATGTGAATAAAATGTCAGAAAAATAAAAATAAAACTAAATACAAAAATGCTTGAAAAATTTTTCAAGCATTTTGTAATATTTTATTAAATTTTTATTCTCCTTGATAATTTTCAGGGAACATTATTCTTTCTACACTTCAATAATTATATGAAGTATCATCATATGAATTTCTTGTACTCTATCAGATGTTTTTCCCAGGAATCACAAATTCATAATCACCATTCCCTTTAATTTCCCACCATCTTTACCAAGTAACCCAACTGTAACAAGTCCTTGAGCTTTCGCTTGCTCAACAGCTTTAATAACGTTTGGAGAATTTCCACTTGTCGAAATTCCTATGAACATATCTCCTTCTTGTCCATAAAGCTTCAACACCTTTTTGAAAAAAATATATTCAAATCCATAGTCGTTAGCAACACAAGTGATATGAGATGGATCTGAAATTGATATTGCAGGCAATGCTCTTCTCTCTTTTCTAAATCTTCCCGTAAACTCTTCAATAAAATGCATTGCATCACAATTACTTCCCCATTTCCACAAATCAAAACTCCTTTTGTAAAAATATCTGCTAACTTTTCCGCAACTTTTTGAGTTTCTTTTCTTTCTTCTTCTTCTTCAATAAATTAATAATTCTAATTCTGTTTTGTACGAAGATATTAAATTCATATCTACCTCCTTCTAGTATTTTTCTAGACTCCATAGCAATCTTATGATTTTTAATAATTGCAATAAACTTATTTATTTGTGATAAATCTTTTTATCTTTTTGTAATTATTATTTCATAACCATCTTTTACTTCATCTATTTTACTGATTACTTTTAAATTCACCTATTTCTTTAGATACAGCATAATAAGGTGAGAATTACATTACACTATCCTTCTCTTACCATTCCTTTTTATCACTTCTAAATTTCCACTAACATCTATTTTTGTATCGAAATTAATTCCATATTTATCTTCAATAACTTCAATAGCTTTAGTATTGTTTGGTATGGTACTTCTAGTGATTAATGGAGCAGCTTCAGCTTCTTCGATATTAACATACTGCTTTGAACTTACAAAAACATATGAATCTTTCTACTGCTGATATAATTTCTAAGTTAGGATCTGTGATATGTTTCACTATCTATTATTATTATATCAAGTTCTCCTTCTTTCAAAAAGCTTTAAAAGATGATTCTTATTTGAAATTGTAGATTGTATTCTATTTCTTGGTGGGTAGCTGAAAAATCTTTCATCAAGGTCGAGTAGCAGTGGTTCAGCAATTATTGACGATGCTCCCACAGCTATCCTTGCTCTATCTATTTCTATTACTCTTGCTATTTCTTTTTCGGCTCTTTTTACTTTCTCAAAAATATTCTTCAGCCATTTTTATAATGTTTCTCCCTATATAGGTAAAGCTTAATGAGCTTCTATCGAATAACTTTACTTTTTAATATATCTTCAGAATACTTGTATTGACACAGCCGATTGGTTTATATAAAGTTTTTCAGCAGCTTTGAGTAGAAACTTTTTGCCTTAGCCACTTCATAAAATATCTCTAAATAATGTAAATCCAAGGTTATCACCCTACCTAATTATATTAAATTCTATCGTTTTTATTTTATCACATATTTATAATTTCTATTAATTTTTAATATTAATAAGATATATAATTACATTTTATTTCAAAACAGGTATTCCTAAAAGAGATAGACTTTCTTTTTCAAAACTTCTCCCGTCTTTTTAATTAGAATAGCTCTTGACTTTTAAAAATTTCTGGCTCTTGATTTAATATTGGACAATTATTGTAGAAACTATTTAATTGACAAGTCATACATATAGTCAGCTATCAAATTTGGCTTAAAGCTTTCAGCAGCTTTCAAAACAGACATTGAAAATGCTAATAAATGAGTAGCCACTGCTCTTTCATATTTATTTTTCAACTTTTATATTTATATTTTCTAAAAACTATATTTTGCTCTGTTACTTTTCTCAAAATTGATTGTATTCTTGCATAAGTATACAATAAATACGGAGCTATATTTCCTTCAAAAACTTAACATTTTATTCCATTCAAACATAATATCACTTTGTTTATTTTGTGATAAATCAACATATTTAACTGAACTTACTCCAACAACCTCAGCAATATTTTGTTTTTTTCTTCTTCTGTTAAGTCTGATTCTTTTTCCATTTTTCTATTTTTCTTCTTCTTTTCAGTCAAAACAATGCTATGCTCTATTATGAGCTTCATCTAACAATTCTTCAAAGTTTTATTACATTCCCCTTACGAGTTGATAAAACTTCGTCTTTAAAATCTTATGATACCAAACCAAATATGATATTTTTCAATATCCCAACCCTAACATTTCTGTTATTTTGAAAAATTGTTTAAAAATGGTCTTGTTGTCTTGCATCTGTAAGATAAACTAACTTATTAACATCATAAGTATCTTTTTAAATTTTACAGTTGCTATATCCGATGTTGAATATAGATATGCTCCATCTTTCTTTTTGAACTATGCAAGAAATAATTTATCCTCCTCTGGGAAGAAAAACTACCTTTGCTCCGTCATCATCAACTGCAATTTTCTTATCCACTAATTCCCTTAACAACATCTGCCATCATATCATTATAAAATGATTCACCATAATAAGTATCAAAATGTATATCCAATCTTTTATATAATTTATTATATTCTTTTTAAAAGATTCTGTTATAAACTCTTTTCCAAAGTTTTTGTATTTGCTTCCTCTCCATCTTGTACTTTTTAATTCAGCTCTTGCCAAATCTTCAAAGAGAAGGGTCTTTTTCTGCTTCTTCTGAAAATTTAACATAAACTCTTTCAAGCTCCTCTATAGCATTTTTCATAAGCTGCTCTATCAAGCCAATTTCTATATCCTACTATCAATTTACCAAACTGTGTTCCCCAGTCTCCAATATGGTTTATCTGCAACAACATCATAACCTAGATATCTGTAAATTCTACTTACTGACTCACCTATAATAGTAGATCTCAAATGTCCAATGTGCATTCTCTTTTGCTATATTTGGAGATGAAAAATCTATAATAACTTTTACCTTTTCTGTTTAGAAAGGAATAATCATAGGTCTCTCCTATTTTTATTTATAGAGTTAGATAGAAATTTGTCTATTAAGAATATATTTATGAAACCTGGTACTGCAACTTCTAATTTTCTACAACTTCCCCATAAGGAAAAATTATTCTTTATTTCCTCAGCTATTTTTCTCAGGGTTATCTCCAATTATTTTTGAATTTATCATAAGCAAAAATTACATTGATAATCTCCAAATTTTTCATCCGTTGCAACAGTTATTTCAACTGGTTTTTAAATCTTTATTCGGAAATAATTTCCCAACGATTTCTTGAAAAATATCACTCAATTCTCTAGTTATTATTTTCATAAATAAACTCTCTTATCTAAATCTATATAAAATAAAAATCCGACCTATCGCCTCATTACGGTTTTAGTCGCCAAAAACCAAAAAGTGGTAGTCAGATATCAAAAACATACAGTATCCGTAATATCAAAATGATATTCGTGATGTCTCTGAGCTATTAAAGACAGAGCCAACTATAGACGACATCAGACCCAAAACCTCCTGGAAATAGCGGTAAGGTCAGAACTATTAAATTTATTATAGCATCATCTTGTTAAAATTACAAGTATAATAAGAATTTTTCTAATTTTTACTCTAATAATGGTCAAATTTTTGTTTTAATTTCACTATAATTTTATAAAAATATGATAGAATTGATTATCAATTTTATAAAGAATTAATTTTTAGGAGGAGTTATGGAAAAACTAGAGTTATCTTTTTGATATAAAAGATTATGATAAAGAATTTTTAAAAATATGGTAAAGATTATGATTTTGAAATGACATTTTTGCAAGTTAGACTTTCAGAAGAAACTGCTCATTTAACAAAAAGGATATGATGTTGTATGTGCATTTACAAACGATGATATAAATAAAGAAACTATTGATTTAATTTCTGAAAAATGGAATAAAACTTTTAGCAATGAGATGTGCTGGTTTTAATAATATTTCTTTAAAAGATATTCATAATAGATTTAAAGTTGTAAGAGTTCCTGCTTATTCTCCACATCACAATAGCAGAATATACAGTTGGGCTTATTTTAGCGATCAATAGAAAAATTCATAAAGCCTATGTACGTACTAGAGAAGGAAATTTTTCGATCAACGGACTTATGGGAATAGATTTGTATCAAAAACAGCTGGAATTATAGGAACTGGTAAAATTGGTCAAATCTTAATAAAAATGCTAAAAGGTTTTTGATATGAACGTAATAGCTTATGATCCATTTCCAAATCAAAAATTGCAGGTGAACTTGGATTTAAATATGTAAGTTTAGATGAGCTTTATGCAGAAGCTGATGTCATTTCTTTAAACTGTCCTCTAACTAAAGAAACAAAAATATATGATCAATAGAAGATCTATGTTGAAAATGAAAGATGGTGTTATGATTGTAAATACAGGGAAGAGGTGCATAATTGATTCAGTTGATTTGGTTGAAGCTTTAAAAGATAAAAAGTTGGAGCAGCTGCTCTTGATGTTTATGAAGAAGAAGAAGAATATTTCTTTGAAGATAAATCTAGCCAAGTTATTGAAGATGATATTTTAGGAAGACTTTTATCTTTCCACAACGTTTTTGATGACTTCACACCAAGCATATTTTACAGAAGAAGCTGTTGAAGCTATTACAGTTACAACTTTAAATAATATTAAAGCCTTCGTTGAAGGAAAAGAACTTTTAAAATGAAGTACCACAAAAATTAATTGTATTAATTATAATTATTTTTAAATTTTTCTTTATATCAAATATTTTTAAAATAATACTTGATCATTAACTGTTATAATGATATATGACTTAATAAGTAAAGAATATAAATTAAAATATCAATATTAGGAGGAAATTAGAATGAATAAAAATTAGTTTAGTTTATTACAGTTCAACTGGTAATACTCACGCTATGGCAGAAGCTTTAAAAGAAGGAATTGAATCAGCAGGGAGGAAAAGTTGAAGTATTCAAAGTAGACGAAATGGATAAAGATGTTGTATTTGCTAGTGATGTTATAGCAATGGGATCTCCAGCTTGTGGATCAGAAGTTATTGAAGAAAATTATTTTGTACCTTTTTATGGAAGAAGATGGAGCAAAAAATTTAATGGTAAAAAGTATACATTTTCGGATCTTATGGTTGGGGGTGGCGGAGAATACGCTGACAACTGGAGAGCTCAATTAGAAGGATTTGGAGCTGTTATAGTTGATATGCCTGTTCTTGCTAACGAAAATCCAAGTGATGATGAATTAGAACAATTAAAAGCTATCGAAATGCTAAATTGGTTAATGCATAATTAAAAATAATTAATCCCTCAGAAGCTGGCTTACAAATTAATTTGTGCAGCTTTTTAATAAAATTTAATCATTCTTTATTTTTCAAATTTTATTCAAAAACATTGATGATAAATCTATTATCATAGTAAAGTGAGATTTAACGGTTTTATATTAAGGAGGATTAGATGTATTGCTGGTACAAGAATAAATGATGATATTGTTTGGATTGGTGTAAACGATAGAAAAAAACTAGAAAGATTTGAAAATTATATTCCATTAGATGCGGGTGTAACTTATAACTCATATTTAATATTAGATGAAAAAATTTGTATCATTGATGGTGTTGAAGTTGGAGAAGATAATGACTTCTTAGGAAAAATTGAAGCGACTACTAGGGAAACTCTCCTGTAGATTACATAGTAGATTAATCACGTTGAACCAGATCATTCAGGTTCTATAAAAACTATGCTTAAAAATTTATCCAGATATGAAGGTTGTTGGAAATTCAAAAATCTATAATGATGTTAAAACTTTATTGGATGTAATCTTACCAGATGACAGATGTATAATCGTTAAAGAAAAAAGGATGTTTTAGATTTAGGAAAACATAAATTAACTTTTTATTTGATGCCTATGGTACATTGGCCAGAATCAATGGCAACTTATGATACTAACAGATAAAAATTTTATTTTCAAATGATGCATTTTGGAAGTTTTTGGAGCATTAGATGGAGCTAGTTTTTCGATGATGAAGTAAACTTACTGAGTATTTTTACAGATGAAATGAGAAGATATTATTCAAATATAGTTGGGAAAATTTAGGAGCACCTAGTAAATGCATATCTAAAAATTAGCTGGACTTGAAATTTCTTCTATTTGTCCATCTACATGGATTATTTGGAGAAATGATATGTCAACGAAAGTTATAAAAAAGATATCAAAAATGGGCTAATATGGAACCTACAAGAAGAAGGTAGTAGTTATCGTTTATGGAAGTATGTATGGTCATACAACTGAAAATGGCTGAAATTTTAGCTAGACAATTAGGATGAAAGAGGGATAAAAGACGTTATCTATTTATGATTCTTCAAAAGACTGATCATTTCATATTTATTTCAGTACAATTTGGAAATATAAAGGACTTTAATGATAGGTTCTGTGCTCATTAATAATGATAGCTATCCTAAGATAGAGCCCTTTACTACATAAAATTAGAAAACTACGGATTTAAAAACAGATATCTAGGAATTTTTGGAAATATGATGTGGAGTGGTGGTGGAGTAAAAAGAGTTAAAGAATTTGCCGATACACTGACTGGTTTGGGAACAAATTGGAGAACCTATTGAAGTTAGAGGTCATATAACTCCAGAAGAAGAGAAAAATTAATAGAATTAGCCAATCTTATGGCTGATAAATTAATTGCTGATAGAAATAAAGAATAAAAATAATTTAAATGGCTCTTTACAAAATTTTTGTAAAGAGCCATTATTATTTACTAGATAGTTGTGATTTCTTTTCTTTTCTAGCTAAAAGCTCATCAATTTCTTTAACATATTTATCAGTTAAAGTTTGAACATGAGGCTTCTTCTTTTTTTCAATTCATCTTCAGATAAAGGAGTTTTCTTTATCTTTTTCTAGTTTTTAAGATGGGTGTTGATATCTTTTTCTAATATTTCTTATAGCAACTTTTCCTGCTTCTGCTTCATTTTTGCAAGTTTTACATATTCTTTTCTTCTGTCAGCAGTTAGTTCTGGCATAACAAGTCTTATAACTCTACCATCATTGTTAGGTGTCATACCAATATTTGAAGCAAGTATTGCTTTTTCAATTTTGATATTAATGATTTATCCCAAGGATCAATAACTAAAAGTCTTGCTTCAGGAGCTGATACAGTTCCAACTTGATTTAAAGGAACTTCACTACCATAATTTTCAACTTTAACTCCATCAAGCATAGAAATATTTGCTCTTCCTGCTCTGATTGCTGTAAATTTTATCTTTAACAGCCTCTATAGTTTTTAACATTTTTCTTCACATTCTTTAACTAATTTTTCACTAGCTATACTCATAAAAATACTCTCCTTTTAAATTTAGTCTGCTAAAACAGTAGTTCCTATTTGTTCTCCCATAATAACCTTTTTCAAATTTCCTTCAGTCAAAAGAATCAAAAAACTATTATAGGCAACTTATTTTTCTCTACAAAGTGAAATAGCAGTTGCATCCATTACTTTTAAATCTTTTTGCTAAAACTTCATTATAGCTTATAGTTGTATATTTTTGCATCAGGATATTTTTACAGGATCTTTATCGTAAACTCCGTCAACTTTTTGTGGCTTTTGATTACAACATCAGTATTCATTTCTATAGCTCTTAGTGCTGCTGCTGTATCTGTTGTGAAATATGGATTTCCTGTTCCTGCTCTGAATATAACTACTCTACCTTTTTTTCAAGATGTCTTTGTGCTTTTCTTTTTGATAAAAGGTTCAGCAATTTTGGCATCTCAATAGCAGTTTGTACTCTTGTAGGAACTCCTAATTTTTCTATAGAATTTTTGTAATGCCAAAGAATTTATAACTGTTGCAAGCATACCCATATGATCTCCAGTAACTCTATCTACTCCTTGAGCAGCTCCTGATAAACCTCTGAATATATTTCCTCCACCAATTACTATAGATACTTCAACACCTAAATCTACAATCTCTTTGATTTGTCTTGAATAAGAAGCAATAACTTCAGATGAAATTCCAAATTCTTGCTCTCCCATCAATGCTTCTCCACTTAATTTTAATAAGATCTTTCTTATAAAAAGGCTTCTCCATATTTCCTCCTAAATTTTTTTATAAAAATAGAGGATGCAAAGTTGCATCCTCATTAATGACTATCCTTTGATTTGAGCAGCAACTTCTGCAGCGAAATCTTCTTCTTTCTTTTTCTATTCCATCTCCAACTTTAAATCTTTCAAATCCAAGAACTTTAATATCTCCTGCATATTGAGCAACAGTTTCTTTTATTTTCAGCTCTTACATAGATTTGATCAACTAAAACAGTTTTTCTTCATAGAATTTATTCATTTTTCCAACTAAATTTTTTTCAATTATGGCAGCAGGTTTTCCTTCTTCTTCTAATTGTTTTCTAGCAATTTCTTTTTCGTGTTCTAAGTCATTTGTAGTAACTTCAGCTTCTGATAAATATTTTGGATCCATAGCTGCAACATGTCATTGCAATATTTTTTTAGCTTTTTCTAAGTTTAGCATCTGTAGCTTCCCCAGACATTTCAACTATAACTCCAAGTTTTTCCTCCTAAGTGGCTGTAAGTTTGTACAAAACCATCTTTTAGCAGTTACAACAGCTAATCTTCTAAGATTCATATTTTTCTCCGATTTTAGCTATTAATTCTTGTAATGCTTCAGAAACTTTTTATCTCCTTCAATTTTAGCTTCATTTAATTCTTCTAAGCTGATGAGCATTTTTTTCTAAAGCTATTTTTACTAATTTTTACCGAATTCTTTAAATTCAGGGTTCTTAGCAACGAAGTCAGTTTCAGAGTTGAACTCTAATATAACTGCTTTTTATGATCAGGAGTAGCTTCATCGAATATTAATCCTTCTGCAGCTATTCTTCCTGCTTTTTAACAGCCTTAGCTATTCCTTTTTCTCTTAGGTAGTCTATTGCCTTTTTCTATATCTCCATCATGAGACTTCTAATGCTTTTTTTACAATCAAGCATTCCTGCTCCTGTTCTTTCTCTTAGTTCTTTTACTAAAGCAGCTGTTATTGCGGCCATTTTCTTACCTCCTATAGATATTAAAATTTATTATTCAGCAGATCCTTCTTCAACATTTACAGCTTCAGATTCAGGTTCTACATTTTCTTTTTCCTTGATTTCCTTCAACGATTGCATTAGCCATAACAGAAGTTATTAATTTTTACTGATCTTATTGCATCGTCATTTGCAGGAATTGGGTGAGTTATTAAATCTGGATCTCACATTTGTATCGATCATAGCAAATACAGGGAATTCCTAATAAATGAGCTTCAGTAACAGATAATTCTTCCATTTTTACGTCAACTACATATATAGCATCCGGAGCTTTTTCCATATCTCTGATTCCAGATAAGTTTTTTTAGATAATTTAGATAATTCTTTTCTGAATTCTGCAGCTTCTTTTTAGTGTAATCAGAATCTAAAGTTCCATCTGCTTCCATTCTTTCTAATTCTTTCATTCTTTCAATTCTCTTTTTGATTGTAGAGAAGTTTGTAAGCATTCCACCAAGCCATCTACTATTTACATAGTACATTCCTGATCTTTCAGCTTGTTCTTTAATAGCTTCTTGAGCTTGTTTTTAGTTCCTACGAATAAAACTTTTCCTCCGTTTTTCAGCTATTTTTCTCATTTCTTCATAAGCTTCTTCTATTTTCTTTAAAGATTTGTGTAAATCAATTACATGAATACCATTTCTTTCTGTGAAAAATATACTCTTCATTTTTTTGGATTCCATCTTTTAGCTTGGTGACCAAAAGTGAACTCCAGCTTCTAATAATTGTTTCATTGATACTACTGACATTTTTCCTCCTAATAATTTTTAAAATTTGGTTATACTTCCATCAATCTCAAAACTAAGCAATCTAAAAATTAGAGCACCGTGCTTAGAAATAATTGATGTGATTATTTTAACGCCAAAAGAATTGTAACATATTTTTTTAAAAACCTGTCAATTACTCTACTGTTTATCTTAAAAGTTTTTCTTAGCTCGAGGTAAAGATTAAAATAAAAATTTTACCTCAAGGTAAATTTTATTTTTCTTGAACTCACCTATTAATAAAAAATTAATTGCTATCTAGCTAAAAATTTTTATATAATTATATAAATATATGATAACTTTCATATAGATAAATAATTAATTGAAACAAATATGGAGGTGTTTTTTTATGTCAGAATTAGGAAAACATAAGAATAGCAGATGATGTAGTAAAAACAATAGCAGCGAAAGCAACAGCGGATGTAGAAGGGTTTACAAATTAGCTGGTGGAGTTGTAGATGAAGTAAGTAGAATATTAGGAAAGAAAAGACCAACTAACGGTGTTAAAGTTGAAGTTGGAGAAGTAGAATGCAATATTGAAATTTATATTGTTGTAAAATATGGATATAAAATTCCAGAAGTTGCTGAAGAAGTTCAAAAAATGTTTTTAGAAGAAGTTTCAAGATTAAGTGGATTAAAAAGTTGTGGAAGTTAACGTTTATGTACAAAATGTAAAAATGGAAGAAATAGAACAAACAACTCCAGATTTTGAAGACTAATTTTGGGTGGTGAGTAAATGCTATAGTATTTTTATTTGCTTGGCTTGGAATATTTGTCTTATCTCTGACTAGCATTAACTACGTACTTTTTACCAGGACAATTTATTTTTCTAGGATCTTCTCAGAAAATATTTATGTTTTTCAATATCTTGTAAAGTATTTTTGAAGTAAAAATGTTTGTACTTGTAGTCGCAGCTATTTACATTTTTTTATTTCTTATCAAATTTTTAGTTTATTTGAAAGAAAAAGACTATCAAAAAGACTGAGAATGGAGTATTAAAAAAATCTCGAGATCTACTATTAACAGTTATGTAAACTGACTTTATTAAGAAAAGATTCGGATATCTCAGGAGTTAAAAAGTTAATAGTGAATTAAAGGGAAATAAATTCCTTTGTTTATGTTAAATGTGAACTAGAATCTACAATGAATGTTATCGATAAAATTGCTCAAATTCAAGAAAAATAAAGACAAATTTAAATGAAGGTGTTGGAGTAGAGACCAATAAGATAATAGTTAATATTTCAAAGATTACAGCTAATAGAAATAATTAAAAGAAACTCCTGAGGAACAAGTCAATGATACAGAGGGTGAATAACTAATGCCAGATAACATTTTTAGAAATTTTATTAGAAAAAGTTATAACAAACTGGAGAAAAAGTATATGGTTGTATTTTAGGATTTATCGTTGGGATAACTATTATTAATTATGGAATATTAAAAGCCATTGTAATATTTGCTTTTTGCTTTTGTAGGGATATAAATTAGGAGATGCTTCATTTACAAAAGAATTTAAAGAAAAGATTATCAATAGATTAAAAGAGGACTAATTAAATGAATGAGATATTTGTTGAAAATGATAAAGACTGGTATAAGACTAGTTAGGGAAGAGCTTTTTAAGTTAGTTTTTAGTGTTGAACTTGTTCAACCTAGTGATGATAACCTAAGAGAAGCTTTAGAACTTTACTTGAATGTGAATGCTGAAATCCTTACTAAATGGAGAGAGAAAGATAGAAACTTTTTAGTTTCATATGTTGAAGGAATTTCAAACAACTACGATTATATCATAATCGTAGATTCTGTTGATAATTGAGAATTCAAAAGAATTTCTGTGGTTGAAGAGCTTTATTGAGAATAGCTATATATGAGCTTGTAATGAAAAAGAAACCAATCGAAATTGCTAGCAAACGAAAGCAGTCTGAATTAGCAAAAGGAATATGGAGAAGAAAAATCGTACGAATTTGTAAATGGTGTCTTAGCAAAAATAGAGAGCATAATAAAAATACAAAAAGGAACTATTTACATAGTTCCTTTTATATTTATCATTTTTTAATTAAAACTTATTTAAAAATTCCAAGTCCAGCTAATATAGTAGCTGTTGTAATCAATTTTTTTGCTATTTTTTTCCATTTAAATATTCTATTAAATTCTTCTCTTTTTGTAGTTATTAACTTTCATTTTATTCACCCTCATATTTCTAAGCTACTTTATCTATACGCTATTATATATGAATATATTTTGAAAGTCAATATATATTAAAATAAAAATATTTAAAGATATAGCTATAAGTAAGAAAGCTCCTAAAAATCAGATTTTATGTCCAAAATATTTCCAAATTTTACTCCCAAAAGTAAAATCCTAAAAGCTGTAATAAGGAGAGTTATAATTCCTATTTCCACTGAATATAAAAAAAGTTTTGTATATAGGAAATGTTGCTAAAGTTAATCCTACCAATAAAGAATCCAGACTCGTTGCTATCCCCATAATAAACAAAGTTTTAAAATCTAGGTACTTTTTCATCATATTCCATTTTCTTCACCCTTAAAAAGCTTCTTTTAACATCATAAGACCTAAAAATAAAAAAATTGCAAAAGAAATATATTTAGAATATTTCGAAATATAATGAATAAAAAAATGTTCAGACACTGAACCTATAAAAAGCCATACCAAACTGAAAAATTCCAAAAGTAAGAGCTATTTTTTTATAAGATTTTTCTTTCCTTTGATTTTCTGTAGAAGCTATACCTTGAAAAATGGCAAGAGACATTGCATCCATTGCTAAAAGCTAGAGCTGTTATAAAAATACTTATTGCTGACATCTTTTCCTCCAATTTTAGATATAAAGAAATTATTCTAACATTTATTATATAAAAAGTAAAGAATATAAAGGGAGAATTTTTATGAAGAAAAAATTTTTACAAGTAGTTATCTCGGACTAGAATCATATCTGGTCGAAGTAGAAGTCGATATTTCAAAGAGGTCTTCCTATGTTTTCCATTGTTGGTATGGGAGACACTGCCATTTTTAGAAGTAGATTTAGAGTAAAAGCTGCTCTAAAAAAATTCTAACTATGACGTAGCTCCTCAAAAAAATTGTCGTAAATTTATCTCCCGCTGGAATAAAAAGAAGGAGCTCAATTTGATTTACCCATTGCTCTTGGAATAATTTTTAGAGCTCAACTTTTACAAGATAAAAAGAAATATTTTTAGATTCTTATTTATTCATCGGAGAATTATCTCTCGATGGAGAAGTTAAAGGAGTTAGTGGAACAATAAACAGCGTTATCTTAGCTAAAGAAAAAGGATTTAAAGGAATTGTCGTTCCTTATGAAAATAGAAATGAAGCAAGTTTAATAAAAGATATCGACATCGTAGCTGTCAAAAATATTTCAGATGTAATCAATTTTATAAAAAGATGATATCAGATTGGAATTTGAAAAAGATAAAATCAAACTAGAAGAAATTAATTCTTTAGACTTTGCTGATGTAAAAGGACAACGTCTTGCAAAAAGAGCAATGGAAATTTCAGCAGCAGGTGGACACAATATTTTATTAATTGGTAGCCCTGGATCTGGAAAAATCAATGCTTGCCAAGAGAATGATTAGCATACTTCCAGAAATGACAGAAAAACGAAATAATAGAGAGTACTAAAATTCACAGTGTAGCTGGAGAATTAAATGAAACTAGGCTCATTGTTTCAAGTCATCCAGTTAGGATGCCTCATCATAGTACAACACTTCCAGCTATGGTCGGTGGTGGGAAAAAGCTGTACCTGGAGAAATAAGTTTAGCAAGTTGTGGTATTTTAATTTTTAGATGAGATGAGTGAATTTAAACACTCTGTACTCGAAGCATTAAGACAGCCTTTTAGAAGACGGATATGTGAGTATAACAAGAGCTATGTATAGAGTTGAATTTAAGACAGATACTTGTGGGAACAAGCAATCCTTGCCCATGATAGGAATGTATTATGAAAATAATTGTAAGTGCTCACCTTATGAAGTTGAAAAGTATACTAAAAATTATCTGGAATGATCTTAGATAGAATTGATTTAGTAATCGAAATGAAAAGATTAAATGAAGATGAGTTAGTTAATACCAAAAAGAAGAAAGCTCAACAGAAGTTAGAAGAGAGTTGTAGCTGCAAGAGAAATACAAAATAAAAGATTAGGAGCTGGTCGAACAAATGCAAAAATGTCTCAAGAGGAATTAAAAATTTTGTGATCTAGATGAAGAAGATAAAAAGATTTTTAATATCTGCTCTTGAAAAGTTTACAAATTTCTGCAAAGATCTTACGATAAAATTTTTGAAAAATTTCAAGAACGATTGCTGATTTAAATGGTGACGAAAAATAAATAAAAAAACATTTGCTCGAAGCAATTTCTTTTCGTCGAAGAGAAAAATAATTTATAAAAATTGGTAAAGATTGGATTAAAAGATGATAAAATAAGGAGACTTTTTATGAGTTTAATAAATGTTTTAAATTATGCAAGAGAGAATAAAAATTTCGGATATACATATAACTCCCTGTATTAAGGTAAGATATGAATCTAGGCTTTGTGAAACAGAAGATTTTTCAAAAGCTGAAGAGATTATAATAGAATATACAGAGATTTTATTTTAGAAAAGATGGAGAAATTATAAAAATTTGATTTTAAAGAAGAAGAAAAAGAATTTTTATTCTGTTGAAGTAGATGAACTCGCCTCATACAATGAAGATTTTTCTCTTTATTGATAAATTAGGTAGAAGATACAGGGTAAATGGTTTTTATTGAAAATAGAAATGTAGGTACAGAGAAGAAAATCCTTTGTAATTAGAGTAATACCTCAAGAGCTTCCTAAATTAAAAAGGTAATTTTATAAATAAACTCATTGATGAAAAATTTTAAATTTAAAAATGGTTTAGTTTTTAGTTACAGGTGTCACTGGAAGTGGAAAATCTACTACACTTGCAAATTTTATTGAAAAAATTTAATGAAAATAAAAGATATAAAATTTTAACTCTTGAAGATCCCATTGAATATGTTTATGAAAATAAAAATCATTGATTGTTCAAGAGAAATAGATAGTGAAGATTTTTAAGTTTGCACTAAAATCTTCACTAAGACAAGATCCTGATATTATTGTCGTTGGAGAAATAAGAGATGAGGAAAGTTTGTATGCTGCATTAAATTTAGCAGAGACAGGTCATCTTGTTTTTCTACCTTGCATACAATGAATACGAGTGGAAACAATAAATAGACTTATCTCAATGGTGAAAAACAGATAAAAAGATTTTATTAGAGATCAGTTGGCATCTCTTTTAAGGTTTGTGTTTTTCTCAAGAACTTATAAAAAATCAAAGGAGAGATAAATCCGATTTTTGAAATTTTTAAATAATACAAAAAGCTGTGTCAAATTTAATAGCTATGAATAAATTAAATCAAATTCCAACTTTAATAGAAAGTGGAGCTGAAAATTATATGATAACAAAAAGAAAAATACATGAAGATAATATTAGAATAGAGAGTGATAAAATTTGTTGATAGAAACAAATGTAGAATTAAATACAAGAAGTATAGAAGAATTTACAAGAGTAATGCTACCTGAACTTTTGGATGATGCGATAACTTATAACATTACAACGAATAATAAAAATATTGAAATGAAAGTTTATTCAAAAATTAAATAAATTTTTCTCTATTTTCATATAGAAATTTAGAAAATAAAATAGAAGACCAAATTCTAACAATGTCGAAGATAATTCTTTTTAAAACTCTTAGAAAAGCAATATGACTGGGGTTCTTTAATGGGTGTTCGTCCCACAAAAGTATTGAGAAGACTTCTAATAAATGGTTGCGACTATAGTGAAGCAAGAGAAATTTTTAAAAAACTTTTTATCTAGTGACGGATGAAAAATAGATTTAATGGAAACTGTTGTAAAAAGAGTTGGAACTTTTAGATAGAGAACATATAAATCTATATTTGGGAGTACCTTTTTGCCCGACTAAATGTAAAATATTGTTCTTTTGCCTCTTATGAGATAGGTGGAGGTGTGGGACGTTTTATAACGATTTTTGTAACATCTCTTCAAAAAGAAATAAAAAAATGGTAGGAGAATTTTTAAAAAATTATGACACTCGTCCATTTTATTTTTGGTGGAGGAACTCAGGTACATTGACAGAAGAAGATTTAGAAAAAGTTTTGAAAACTCTGATTGAAAAAATATTGATATGACAGATGTTAAAGAATTTACTTTTTGAAGCTGGAAGAGAAGATTCTCTTACTGTAAAAAATTAGAAAGTATGAAAAATATTCTGTAGATAGAATTAGTCTGAATCCTCAATCATTTAATTTGGAAACTTTGAAAAGAGTTAATAGAAGATTTAATAGAGAAAAATTTTGATTTAATTTTTAAAGAAGCTAAAAATTAGATTTTATAATAAATATGGATTTAATAATTGGTTTGCCTGATGAAACAACTGAGGAAATTTTAGATACTCTAAGACAAGTAAAAAGATTATGATATTGATAATTTGACAGTCCATTGTCTATCTTTTAAAAGGGCTTCAAAAATTATTTAAAGAAAGTCAGGATAGAAATTTTATAAACAGAGACCCTAATTGAAAAAAATATACAAGAAGTTGTAAATGAAAAATATGAAGCCTTACTATATGTACAGGCATATTATCGAATGGGGAGAGATATAGGCTACTCAAAGGAAGGAAAAAGAATCTGTTTTAATATCGAGATGATAGAAGAAAAATCAAAAATACTATAGCCTTGGTGGTGGTGGAATCAACAAAATAGTCATAGAAGACGGTATTGACTATATAGAAAGATATGTAAACCCTAAAGATCCAGCACTTTATATAAAAAGAATTGGATAAACGTTGCCAAGAAAAATTTGAAATGTTTAAAAAGGAGCAAAAATGATTTTATTGTTACTCGCCATATTTTTCTTTTAAATTTATTTGCATTACCAGATAGCTTAGGTAGTAAAGAGTATAAAATAATTATGAGTTCCCAAGATATGAGAGCTGATAAAAATGAGAAATTAGATATAAATAAAATTAGTGAACAAGAAATGTTATCACGTGGAATTGCTTCTAGCTATGTGGAAAAAATTTTTAGATTACAGAGATATAACAGGTGGTTTTGATAAAATAGAAGACCTATTAAAAGGTATTGGCTCTGCAACCTATGAAAAATTATCTAAAAATTTTTGTAGGTTCTGTAGTGAAAAAGAAAAATTTTAATATCAACTCTGCTGATGAAAAATTTTTAAAATATTACGGATTTAGCAAAAAGAAATAAAAAGATTTAAAAATATTTAGATAAAAATGATAGAATAACAAATAATATTGAATTATTATTAGTAAAAACTTACGAAAAATTTAAAAGATTATGTTAACTATTAAGAAAGGAAAAGAAATGGGAAGATTAATTAGAGGAACAAGTAAAAATGCTAGATTTTTATAGCAGACACAACAGATATTGTACAAGAGGCAGCTACTATCCATAAGTATGATAAATATTCTATGGAAGTATTTGGAAAAATTTTTGTACACTTGCAGTTTTGATGGGAGCGACTTTAAAAGGAGAAGACAAACTAACAATTAGAACTGATACAGAGGGCTATATAAAATATTGTTGTAAATTCTGATGCAAGTGGAAATATAAAAGGCTACCTTACAAATACGATGCTGAAAAACGTAGAACATTTAGGAAAAGGTATGATGAGGATTATAAAAAGATATGGGACTTAAAGAACCTTATGTAGCTATAACTGATATTGATTATACAAATTTACCAAATGATATCAGTGCCTTTTTCTATAATTCTGAACAAGTACCAACTGTAATTTCTATTGCAGGTCAATGTACTAACGACGGAAAAATTTTTATGTGCAGGGGAGCATTTATGGTTCAGCTTCTACCTAATGCTGACGAAAGTTTTATAACAAAACTAGAACAAAAAGTGCAAGCTATAAGACCTATGAATGAACTTATGCTTGGGGGTATGACTTTAGAGCAGATCGCCAATCTTCTATATGATGATATGGATACTGAAGACAATAGTTTAGTAGAAGAATTTGAAATTTTTAGAAAAATAAAGTAAGATACCAATGCGATTGCAATTCAGATAGATTTTATGAGAATTTTAACTTTTAGGCAAAAGATGACTTAAAAACATATTTTTGAAGAAGAAAAAGAAATAGAAGCTGAATGTCAATTCTGTGGAAAAAGATATAAATTTTTAGAAAAAGATTTTTGAAGAAGTATTAAAAATAAAATTCTAAGGGGCTGTTGCAAAAATGCAACAGCCCCCTCTTCTATATTTCAATTTTTGTTTTTCAAAATTTTTACATATCTTTAGTAACAACAACATCAACACCAGTTCCGAAAAACATTGGCAATAATTATATCTCCTCTTTTAACGGGTGCTGTCAGTTCAATATTTTTAATTCTTCCATCAATTTAAAATTTAATTCTTTTGGAATAGCTTGTTTTGTTTTCACAGGGACATCTTGCATCAAGAGCATTTTTTATTTTTAACAGTGGAAGTTACAACTCTTTTTGGAGCTGTCAATTCTTCTTTACCATAAACTGCTCCTCTTGGACAAGCATTTCAGTAACTTTATAGTCTTCAGTGTTTACTTTTATATGACAACCAACAGGACAAACTATACATATCATTTCCTTTTCCATTATTTATCCTCCTCAACAACTTCTACAACAATTTTTATTTGCATCTATTTTTCCAAGAACAGTTTTTAGACAAAGTAATTTTTCCCATTTCTCCAGGAGCCATATGAGATTTTTACAGAATGAATTACAAAATCATTTGACTTAACAACAATTTTCACATTTTTAAATATTTGTCTTGCTCTCATAGATAGCTCAAGATTTTTTCTATATTTTTCCATTCTAAATTTTTTTGTGGAACTGTGTATCCAATTCCAAAACCAGTCTCAACATCAATATAGTTTCCGTCTGTAACTTCACCTTTAATATATTTTGCTGCAGCCTTACCAGCTTTTTCTTGATTCAATACTTACAAAAGTCAACTAAGTCGTGAACATAGAACAACATTTCCAGAAGCAAAAATTCCTTCAATACTTGTTTCCATCATTTCATTTACTATTGGTCGGTTAGTTCTTGGATCAATTTTTAATTCCTGTTGCTCTTGAAATATCATTTTCAGGAATTAGCCGACAGATAAAAAGTAAAGTATCACATTCATATTCTATTTCAGTTCCAGGTATTGGTCTTTTATTTTTCATCAACTTTTGCTATGATAACTTTTTCGACTCTATCCTTACCAATGATATCTCACAACAGTATGACTTAAATATAGAGGTATATCATAATCTTCAAGACATTGAACAATATTTCTCATAAGCCCACCAGAGAATGGCATAAGCTCTGCAACAGCCAAAACTTTTGCACCTTCAAGAGTCAATCTTCTTGCCATAATAAGTCCGATATCTCCAGATCCTAAAATAACAACTCTCTTCCCTACCATATATCCTTCCATATTGATATATCTTTGAGCAGCTCCTGCTGTAAAAACTCCAGCTGGTCTATCTCCTGGGATAGCTATAGCCCCTCTTGTTCTTTCTCTACAACCCATAGTTAAAACTACAGATTTTTGCTTCAATTATCATATAGCCATCAACAGAGTTAATAAGCTTGAACAACTTTATCAGCTGATACTTCCAAAAACCATAGTATCAAGTTTGTATTCAATATTCATTTCAAATAACTGATCCATAAATCTTTGAGCATATTCAGGTATCTGTCAATTCTTCCTTAAATTCATGAAGACCAAAACCATTATGAATACATTGTTGTAAAATTCCACCTAACTCTTTGGCTCTTTCTATAACTAAAAATACTATCAATTCCATTTTTCTTAGCTTCAACGGCGGCAGCAAGACCTGCTGATTCTCCACTAACCACAACTAAATCATATTTTAAATTCATATCGTTTGCCCCCTATTTAGTTTTTCCAGTCAAGATGTAAGAATCTTTTTGTTCCATAACTATATCTTCTAAGTTTTCTCAAGCTCTCTTGCCAAAATTTCTTGAACACGAGGATGCACAGAAACCACCTTTGACATCTTCCAGCTCCAGGTCTCACTCTTCTCTTGATACCGTTTAATGTTCTTCCTCCACATTTTTCTGTGAATAGCATCAACGATTTCTCCTTCCGTTATGTTTTCACATCTACAAATTATTCTACCGTATCTAGGGTCTTTTCTTTATAACTTCTGCTTTTTCTTCAGCAGGCAAATTAATAAAATGTATCATTTTTCTATTTTTTTAAGAAAATTTTCTTTTGCTTTTACATTTCCAAAACTTTCAACAACCATTTTTCGCTAAATCAACCGCCATAGCTGGTGCTGATGTTAAGCCCGGAGATTTAGTTCCCGCCATATTGAAAAACCTTTTACATCTTCAGCTTCTCCTAAAATAAAATCTCCTGTGTCAGCCTCTGCTCTTAGTCCAGCAAAGTTTCTGATATTATCTCTAAAATTAATTTCTTTCACACTCTTAACTGCAAATTTTTGATATTATCAAAACCTTCTAAAAGTATCTCCAACATCTTCTTTATCTTCAACATCAGAAGCAGTTGATCCCGCTATGATATTTCCATGAGCAGTCTTAGCAACTAAAATTCCTTTTTCCCATTTCAGTTGGACATTGGAAAATTACACTGTCAGTTAAATATCCTTGAACCTTGTCAAGTAAATAATATTCTCCAATTCTTGGTGTAATTTTAAAAGTTTTTAGAAACTAGATTGTTAATAAAAATCTGCATAAACTCCTGCTGCATTTATTATTGCTTTAGTTTCTATAATTTCTCCATCTTTTAATGTTATTTTAAAAAGTATCGTTATTTTTCTATATTTGTTACTTCTGCATTTAATTTTAATTCAACTCCATTTTTCCATTGCATTTTCTACAAGTTTGATTTGCAAATTCCCATAGATCTGTTATTCCTGCTGTACCTGCATACAAAGCAGCAACTGCTTCTTTACTTACTATGTGGCTCTCTTCTTTGAATTTCAGCTGCATCAATGATTTCCATTTCAGGCACGCCGTTATTCAAACCTCTTTTGTATCAACATTTCTAAATGTTCTTTTTCTTTTTCTGAAAAAGCTAGAACATAAGATCCAACTCTTCTGAACGGAGCATCAACTTCTTTACAAAGAGCTTCATACATTGCATTCCCTTCAACATTGTACTTTAGCCATAAGGCTTCCTTCCTTAGCATCGTATCCAGCATGAACTATTGCAGAATTTGCTTTTGTTGTTCCACAAGAAACATCATTTTCTTTGTCAAGCAACAAAATATTTAATTCATACTTTGACAATTCTCTTGATACTGCTGCTCCCATAATTCCTGCACCAATAACAACTACATCAAACATATCGTTCCTCCTAAAATAATTGCAAAAATGTAAATAAAAAGGTCGTGAAAAAACACAAAAATCTCTTCTGTTTTTCACGACTCACCATTCACTAGTCTAATATTCTATTTAATTTAATAATACACTAAAAATGATACGTCTTGTCAAATAAAATATTATAGAATTTTAAAACTCTAAATTTTCTATCCCAGATTTCTAAATGCCATAATCATAATAAGAAAAACAAAAAAATAAAAATCCAAATATAAGAAAAATGTAGTACCCAAAATACAAATTTTATTTTTCTTTCTTTTATACCCGTCTTTTTCCAATTGGATTTTTACTGCCATATCAACTTTCCTTTCATTAGTGAAGCTGTGAAATTGGTAAAAACAAATGAAATAATTTCAGAAATTATAAAAAAATTCCAAAAATATTTTCGCCTTTGTTTCTTTCATCCTTCCTTATTGCTTTTGCAGTTTTATTATATTGTTCCATTAATTCTAGATTTTCTCTTTCAGCTTCCGTATAAGGTAAATATGCATAATTTTTCAAAACTGCCAAAGAAAAATCTATCTCCATTCATTACTTGATAACCTTTTTTTAAATAAATTTAATGTATATTTCTTATTATAAGAAAAAGGCCATCCATATATCTGTATAAAGAACGACTAAATATACTACTTTAAGAAAAACACTCATATACCCATCTTCACCAACATAAACTGCTCGTACTGAATTAAATATCAAGAAAACTTTTACCAAAAAGGAGAAAAAGTTTTAGAAATTGTTTAAAAATCTCCTCTAAATATTGGAACCCAAAAAGCCAAAGAAAAATGTTATCCAGCTAAAAACCAGTAAAGGCATTTTTAATTTTACCATTTTTCTCTAAATTTATTGTTACTGCCATAATCTCCTACCTCACACCGCCATCGTTTGAAGAATATATTTTATAATTTCTTTTTATCTATTACTATAAAAAATATTATTAATAGTATTATGACAAAAACAAATACAATAAAAAGATTTAATTTCTTTTTCTTCTTCTCTCTAGCTCTAAAAATTTCTCTTTATATTTTTTTCAAATTTTTCTAAATTTTCATTCTCTTCTTCATCATAATTAATAATTCCGTATTTTTAATAATTCATAAGAAAATTCATCCTCTGGAACCCAACCTTCTTCTATTAAACGTCGAGTATAGTTTCCGTTATACCAAAAAGCAATAACAGCACTTTCTATATAAGCTGTAATCATAAAGAGATATGAGACTATTTCTGTATTTTTGTATATATCCTATTTGTTTTAAAAATATTTCAACAAAACCACCTATTGCAACATTTGTTGAAAAATACTGCCATCATTATCAAGAAACCCTTAAAATCCAATCTATAGGCAGAGATTGATATATTAAAAACAAACTTACCCAGCTAAAACCTAGGTAACTATTTTTCTATAGCCATCTTTCTCCATTTTTAATTTTTACTGCCATAAATCCTCCATACAATAAAGAAGCTCGGCAGAATTTTTACCTAGCTTCTCATCAATAAATTAATTTAAAAATTTGATAAAACTTTTCCTATTTCTATAACATATCCTAATACTATAATAGTTGCTATAGTTGCTATAGTTAATCCTATAAATAACCAGAATTTTTCTTTTCTCCTGATTTTTGCTATTGCTAAAGTAGTTCTATATTTTGTTAATCTATCTGCTTCATTTTTATCTTCATCTGTATATGGTAATAAAAGCATAACCTTTTGCTATTGCATTTTGCATATTCGTCAGTTTCCAAAACATTAAAACCTTCTGCCAAATTTCTATTGAAATGAGATTTGTTATACCAAAATCCTACGTATATAGATAAGGCCAAAGAAAGAATTCCACCTAAAGGAAGAAATTTCAATATAATATTAATTACAAAATATTCCTAGAAGCGTTAAAAATCCTTAAAATCTTTTTCTAAATATTGAAAACCCAAAATCCAAAAAGAATGTTGTCCAACTGAAACCTGCAAAAACATTTTTACTAAATCCATCTTTTTCTACTTTGAAATTTTTACTGACATATTTTTTTCTCCCCTCTACATCAAACGTTTTTATTATACCATATTACTATACTTTTATTCTACTTTATTTTGTAATTTTTTTAAGTATTTTTAAAAAGACTTTTCCTATCATTTTTAATCTCTTCATTTAAATATTTTTCCCAATAATTCCTTTTTTATTTTTTTCCGATTTCTTTTCCTCTAAATCCTAAACTCATTAGATCATTACCATCAATAGCTAAATCATTCACTGTTAGCTGCATATTTTTCTTGTGCTTTTATTTAACATCTCATATAAAAATTTCATTTGATTTTACCAACTCAGAATTTTTAGATTCATTATCGGCATTAGTATGTTGAATTAATTTTAAAAGTTGTTCATATCCCATTTCAGATAATAATTTATTCATTTTTATCTGATAAAATCTCTATGCAAAAGCCATATGTTTTCTGACTAAATTTGAAATATTTTCAATAGACTTACTGTCAATTTTCATTTTTGTCAAAATATTTTTTTGCCATCTCCTCACCCACTATATCGTGTCCACGATAATGAGCAATGCCCTTTGTCATCGAAAGTTTGAACAGCAGGTTTTCCTATATCGTGTAAAAGAGCTGCATAACGAAGTTCCGCATCGGCTGGAACTTTTTCTACAACACTAACAATGTGAGAAAAATAAATCCAAAGTATGATGAGGATTGTATTGATTGAAATTATAAGTTGCTTTTATTTCTGGAATTATAAGTTCTAAAAACTCCAGTATCCTTCATAAGCATTAAAGTATTTTTAACATTTTCCCCTAATAACAATTTAGAAAATTCTAAAAGTTATTCTTTCTTGTGAAATTTCTTTCAATAAAGATTTTTTTATTTTTATTGCAACTATTGTATTAGAAGATAAGTTAAAATTGAGCTTGCTCATAAATCTAAAAAGCTCTTAACATCCTAACAGGATCTTCTTTTTATTCTCTCCTCTGGCATTCCTACAAAATTTATAGTTTTATCTTTCAAATCCTTTTGTCCGTTGAACAAATCTATCAAGCCGTCTTCCTCATTGTAAGCTCATAGCATTTTATTAGTGAAATCTCGACGAACTAAATCCTTTCTTATATCATCTACAAAAATAACTTTTTTTATCTTCAGGAACTATTTTTCTTTTCATTTTCTTCATATAAATCCTGTCTAAATTTTTGCAATTTCATAGTCTCTATCATCGGTTTTTATTCGAAGTACACCAAAACTTTTTCCAGTTTCCTTCGGAGAATAATCAGTAAATATTTTTAACTCATCGTAGTTTAAATTTGTAGCGAAGTCTATATCTTTAGGTTTCAAACCTAATAAAAATATCTCTTACTGCTCCTCCCACAACATAGCCTTTTCCTTCTTCATTTAATTTTATTTAAAATTTCTATTTCATCTTTTATCAAAAATTTTTTATTGAAATCCATAATATTTCTCCTAAAATTCTATAAAAAATATTATAAATAAAAAGAATTATTGTAAAAGGTTGTAGTTTGAGGAGACATTACCCGATTAATTTCAAAACTTGAAGAGGCTATATAAAAATTATATTTTTAAAAATAAAAACAGAGAATTAATCTCTGTAGATAAATAGCTTTTCTTATTAATTATTTTTTTAGCTTCAATCTTAGCTTGAGAAATTTTTATTCTCTTTGAATTTTTCTTTTTTTCTTGTGCTTCCAGCTTTTTCTAAATCTTTTTCAATTCTTCAATAAGATTATTTTCAGCTTCAACATCAATTTCATCCAAAGCAAAAATTTCATCAGTAATTATCGTAGCCATATTATTTGAAATTTCTAAAAATCCTCCTGTTAAGAAATATTTATCCCTTTTATCTTTCTCAGGACTTTCAATTTCCATTTTTCCATATCCAAGTTCTGACACAAAAGGAGCGTGATTAGGTAAAACTCCTAAATCTCCTTCAGAAGTTCTCACTCTCAAGTATCCTGCCTCAGCATCCAAAACTTTTCTAACTTGAGTTACTACACTTACTTTAAAACTAGGCATAACACTCCTCCTTATTTAGCCAATTCTTTAGCTTTTAACAACAGCTTCTTCTATTGTTCCAACATATAGAAATGCTTTGTTCTGGGATATCGTCGTGTTTTCCTTCTAAAATTTCTCTAAATCCTCTGATTGTATCTTTTTACAGGAACATATTTTCCTTCCATACCTGTAAATTGTTCTGCAACAGAGAATGGTTGTGAGAAAAATCTTTCAATTTTTCTTGCTCTTGATACAGTCAATTTATCTTCATCAGATAATTCATCCATACCTAAAAATAGCAATGATATCTTGTAATTCTTTGTATCTTTGCAATACTTCTTGAACTTTTCTTGCCACTTCATAGTGGTCTTTTTCCAACTATATCTTCTGATAGAGCCTTAGATGTTGAATCTAACGGGTCAACAGCTGGATAAATTCAAGTGATGCTATATTTCTCGATAAAAACTGTCAGTAGCATCCAAGTGTGAGAATGTTGTTGCTGGAGCTGGGTCAGTCAAGTCATCGGCTGGTACATATACAGCTTGAACTGATGTGATTGATCCAGACTTTGTTGATGTAATTCTTTCTTGTAAAGCTCCCATTTCTGTTGCCAAGTTTGGTTTGGTAACCAACGGCAGATGGTATTCTTCCAAGAAGAGCTGATACTTCAGATCCTGCTTGAGTAAATCTGAATATATTATCTATAAATAACAAAACGTCTTGTCCATCTTTATCTCTAAAGTTTTCAGCAACTGTTAGCCCTGTTAGAGCAACTCTTAGTCTTGCTCCAGGCGGCTCGTTCATTTGTCCATAAACCAATGCAGTCTTTGAAATAACTCCTGATTCTGTCATTTCTCCGTAAAGGTCTCTACCTTCTCTTGTTCTTTTCTCCAACACCTGCAAATACAGATATACCTCCAGTGCCCTTTTGCAATGTTGTTAATAAGCTCCATTATCAAAACTGTTTTTTTCTACTCCAGCTCCTCCGAATAGACCAATTTTTCCTCCTTTTATATATGGAGCTAACAAGTCTATTACTTTGATACCTGTTTCAAAAATTTCAGTTTGAGTTTTCTAAGTCATCAAATTCAGGTGCTTCTCTCTATGGATAGGTAAAAATGTTTCAGCATTTACTAGTCGTGATTGTCAACAGGTTCTCCCAAAACATTTAATATTCTTCCAAGTACAGCTTTACCTACTGGCACTGTGATAGGCTTACCTGTATCTATAACTTCCATTCCTCTTTTTAAACCATCAGTTGAGTCCATAGCAACTGTTCTTACAACATTGTTTCCAAAGGTGTTGCTCAACTTCAAGTACAAGTTCTTTGTCATCTAGTTTTACTTTTAAAAGCATTATATATTGCAGGCAATTCATCTTTAAAAGCAACGTCCACAACGGCACTTATAATTTGTGTTATAGTTCCTTTGTTCACTTATTATTGCCTCCTTTTTCTCAATTTTTTTAATCTGAATTTGTAAAAATATTTTTATTATTTTTACAAAGCAGATCTCCTCCAACTATTTCTGTGATTTCTTGTGTAATAGCAGCTTGTCTATTTCTATTGTACTTAATTTCCAACGATTTTAATCATTTCATCAGCATTATCAGTTGCAGATCCCATAGAGTTCTTTCTTGCTGAATGCTCACTGGCTGTATTATTTAAAAATAGCTTGGTATACTTGTAAATTTATAAATCTTGGTAAAAGTGATGATAATATATATTCTGCATTTGGCTCCAAATATATATTCTTTTCCACTTTCTTCCAACTTTTCACTTTCCATTCTAGCTATTGGAATTATTTTCTCTAGAGTCAAAATCATATCTCAAAGCTGATATGAATTTATTATAAATTACATAGACCTCATCAAAAATTCCATCATTATATTTTTCAACCACAGAATTTGAAATTTCTTTTTGCAACCTTATTCATTTCTTCTGCTGAAATTTTTGAAAAAGATTCAGAAAATTCATATTTTTCTTTTTGCGGAATAATCTACAGCTCCAAGTGGTATGATAGTAACTTTTTTTATCCTTATTTTCTGAAATTAATTTTTCAAGAGCTTTTTAAAGTCATACTGTTAAAACTTCCACAAAGTCCTCTGTCAGAAGTTATCACCACAACTGCAATATTTTTACATCCGTTCTTCCATCAAACAAAGGATGATTTTCATTTTTACTCCAGCTGCAATATGAGATAAAAATCTTTTTCATACTTTTCTTCATAAGGTCTTGATTCAGCTACAAGTTTTTGAGAATTTTTAAACTTTGTTGTAGAAACTATTTCCATAGCATTTGTTATTTGACGAGTAGATTGAACACTTTTTATTCTACTCTTTATTTCTTTAGTTCCAGCCATAGTTTTACTCCTTAGTTAAAACTTTTCTTAAAAGTTTGCTATACTTTCCTTCAAACTTGCTTCCAAATCTTTATCTAAAAGCTTTCTTATCTGCGATTTGAGTTAAAATATCTGTATTAGCTTTTTAAATATTCCAACAATTCTTTTTCAAATCTTTTAACTTTAGATACTTCTATATCATCAAGATGTCCGTTTATAACTGTATAGAAAGATACAACTTGTTTTTCTACTGTAAATGGATTATATTGAGGTTGTTTCAAGATTTCCATTATTCTATGCCCTCTTTCAAGTTGAGCTTTTAGTTGCTTTTATCAAGATCCAAATCCAAATTGAGCAAATGTTAAAAAGCTCTGTATATTGAGCAAGTTCTAGTTTTTACTCTTGAAGCAACTTGCTTCATAGCTTTTATTTGAGCAGCTCCTCAACTCTTGATACAGATATACCTGCATTGATAGCTGGTCTAAATCCTGAGTTGAACAATTGTGATTCCAAGAATATTTGTCCGTCAGTTATTGATATAACGTTTGTAGGTATGTATGCAGAAACGTCTCCTGCTTGAGTTTCTATGATAGGCAACGCTGTTATGAGATCCTCCACCTAATTCATCTGATAATTTTGCAGCTCTTTCAAGTAATCTTGAATGTAAATAGAATACGTCCCTGGGTAAGCCTCACGTCCAGGTGGTCTTCTAAGTAAAAGAGACATCTCTCTATAAGCAACAGCATGTTTCGATAAATCATCATAAATTATAAGTACATGCTCACCCTTTTCCATAAAAATATTCTCCCATAGCTACCCCAGAATAAAGGTGCCATATATTGTAAAGGTGCTGCTTCTGATGCAGTTGCTGCAACTATAGTTGTATATTCCATACAACCTAAATCACTTAATTTTTATATATTTGTGCAACTGTGAGATCTTTTTGACCTATTGCAACATAAATACATTTTACATTTTGTCCTTTTTGATTAATTATAGTGTCAATAGCAATAGCAGTTTTTCCTGTTTGTCTATCTCCCTATAATAAGTTCTCTTTGACCTCTACCAATAGGGTACCATACCATCTATTGATTTAATACCAGTTTGTAGTGGCTCAGTTACTGGTTGTCTTGCAATAATTCCTGATGCTTTTCTTTCGATTGGCATATATTTATCAGCAAGAATTTCTCCTTTACCATCAATAGGTTGTCCTAAAGAGTTTACAACCCTACCAAGTAAATTTTCTCCAGCAGGTACAGATACAACCTTACCAGTTGCTCTTACCTCATCTCCCTCTTTTATAAGAGAGGCATTACCAAGGATAACCGCTCCAACATTATCTTCTTCTAAGTTTAGAGCCATTCCCATTACTCCATGAGGAAATTCCAAAAGTTCCCCAGACATTGCATTGCTTAAACCATAAATTCTAGCAATACCGTCTCCAACTTCAAGAACAGTCCCAGAAGTTTTTATTTCTAAACTCTTTTTGTAATTATCTATTTCTTTTTATAATAGAACTTACTTCTTCTGGTCTAATCTTCAAATTATTACACCTCCATTAAAGACCTAATTTTTTTCTTCCAATTATTAAGTTCTCTTTTAATTGAACCATCAATAATCTTATCTCTATTTTTAAGTACTCCACCACCAAGAATAGATTTATCAACTTGAACTTCCAAAATTGATTTCTTTTTCCAGTTTTTTTGTGACAGTCTTTCAATAAGCTTTTCTTTTGCTCTTCTGTCAATTCTCTTGTAAAAGTAGCTTTAACATCAAGTATTTTATTTTTCTATAATAGATTTTTAGATATTCACTAACTATATATTTTATACAATTAATTCTATTTTTTTATCTAAGATATATAATAAAATATCAATGTTATCGTTAGCTTCTCCAAAAATTTCTTTTAAAACAGTTTTCTTTTCTTGACTTTCAATTAAAGGATTTTGTTATAAACATTTTTAAAAATCTTTATCAGTTTTATATAAAAACCATAGCTGAATTCAAAAGTTCATATATTTCTTTAACCTGATTTTTCTTCGGCAATATCAAAAATAGCTTTTGAATATCTTCTCCCTACTTGTGCTTTAATCATCTATCTTCGCCTACCTCTGCTATAAAAATCATCTATAAGTGAAGTTTCCTGATTTGCATCTATTTTTTTCTTTGATAATTTTTCAGCTAACTCAGCAGCTAAAGACTTAACTTCTTTGCTCAATTCATCTTGAGCATCATTTTTCATCTTAGTTACCTCTTGCTCAGTAGCTTTTAAAAATGTTTTCTCTGTTTTTCTCTAGCCTCTCTAACTAACTTGCTGGCTTCCTCTTCAGCTTTTCTTTTGAGCATTTTGTACTATCTCACTAGCTTCCTTTTTTTAGAAGATGTTATTTGAGATTGAGCTTCTTTCAATAAAAGCTTCAGCTTCTTTTTATTTTTTTACTAGCATCTGCTAATTCAGATTCAATTTTTTTGTTTTCTTTCATTTAATACCTTTAGCTATTGGTTCTTTAAAATATTTTTACAACAAAATAAAAATAATAAAAAGTTTATAATTTGCCAAAAAGAAAGTCGAATCAATAGATATTACTGGCATACTACTAGACAATCTTTTTACCTCCTTTCATCATTTTAACTGACAAAAATTGCTTATCCTAAGTAATTCATTAAAGGATTTGCATAAGTAAAATGAAAGCTATAACTAATGAGTAGATAGCTGTAGATTCTGCTACGGCTTGTCCTATAATCATTGTTGAAACTATTGTTCCTCTTGCTTCTGGTTGTCTTGCAACTGCTTCAACCGCTTTTCCTGCTGCATAACCTTCTCCAATTCCTGCCTCTATACCTGCCATCATAGCAATCCCAATTCCAACTGCTGAACATCCTAAAAACTATTGCTTTTGCTGTTATTAAATCCATTTTATTCCTCCTAAATATTTATTATTTTTATTATTCTGTATATTCTGCATCTCCGATGAATCCTTGTAGATATACCAAAGATAAAGTTACAAATACGAAACTTTGTACTAAGCCTGCAAATAAATCAAAGTATAAGTGCAGTGCTGCTGGTACAAATGCTGGAACAGCCATATAGACAAGTCCCATAATTATTCCACCTGCAAACATATTTCCAAATAATCTCATTGAGATGTTTATAGGGTTTCGCTACCTCACCTACTATATTAAGTGGTAACATAATTACATTAGGTGCTGCAAAAGCCTTTTAAATATCCTATAAAACCATTATTTTTAATGCTCACTCCTATGAATAATAAAGTTGTTACTATTGCCAAACAAACCGTCGTATTTAAATCAGCTGTCGGTGACCTAAATGCAGGATAAATTACAAAAACTCCATTCTCAACCTTTGCCCAAGGTATTGGGAAAAATGTAATTATATTGGACAAGAAAATAAATAGGAACAATGATGCAAAATATGTGTAGTATTTTTCTTCCATGAGACCTAATATCTGACCAACTGTTGAATCTAAAAATTCATAAATTCCTTCCAATACTGCCTGAAATTTTTCCTGGTACTAATTGTAAATTTCTAGTTCCTAATTTAAAGAATAGAAAAACAGAAAAATTATAATCCATCTTAGTAACAATAGTTGAGCTAACTGGTAAGCCAAATATCCAAAATTTTATTTCTGATCTGGATACCAAAGGTGCTTCTGTAAATTCTATTGATTACTAGTATCATTTCTTTAAACCTCCTTTCAATAGTCTAGCCTTAATTATAGTTACTTTTAAATATTTTTAACTTTTTCAAGTGCAACCATAAAGAAAATATTAAATTTTTACATTTAACATTCCTATAGCTCCTCCCAAAAACTTTAAAAGTCATCAAAAAAATATAAAAGAACGGCTAAAAATCCTATATAAAGAAAATATCTTTTTGCATATCCTGAGTACGCTATTCTTTTTCGCCGTCTTTGTATCACGACAATATGAAATTGCTTTCACATCAAGTGACAACTTATGTATAAAAGATAGTATAGAAACTATACTACCACCTGAAATTCCAAATAAAAGAGATGTATTTCTTGTTATCACACCTAATACAACACAAACTATTGTAATTATTATAGTTCTTTTTAAAAAAGTGTTCTTATCTCTTCCATTTATAAATCCCTTTCATATCTATTTTTGGAAATATTATTTTATATAGGCTATAAAAGCCGTTAAATATTCCTAATAGTATCATAAATATTAAAAATTAAACTTTTAAAAATATTTTTCAAACAAATGATAAAGATAAATTGGTACAAAAAAATATTTAATGCCATTGTCAAACCAATATGAGTCAACAAGGCAAAACTTTTGAAAAATTCTCTATCAAATATTTCAAAAAATTTCATTAATTTAATTCCTTTTTAATTAATTCTGCAATATCTGCAGCTAATTTTTAACTAATTCTTCATTATCTCCTTCTGTCATCACTCTTATCAAAGGTTCTGTTCCAGAAGTTCTAACTAAAATTCTAATTTCATCTTTATATTTATTTTCTATTTCAGAAATAAAACTTGTTATTATTTTATTTTCATTCCAAGTTTTTCTTAGAATTATCAACTGTAACATTTATTAAAACTTGTGGAGCATTTTTAATTTTCTTTCTGCAAGTTCGTCCAAAGTTTTTCCGCTATCTCTTATTATTTCAACCAACTTCAATGATGATAATACTCCATCACCAGTTGTTGCATAATCTTTTAAAAATAATATGTCCTGACTGCTCTCCTCCGATAGCAACATCTTCTTTCAACATCATTTTCAAGAACATGATCTATCTCCAACATTGGCTCTTAAAAAGTTCGATATAATTTTCTTTTAAATATTTTTTTCAAAAACCAATATTGCTCATAACAGTTGTAACAACTTTATTATTTTTCAAAGTTCCTTTTTCTTCATACCAAGAGCTAAAATTCCAATAATTTTATCTCCATCGATAATATTCCCATTTCTATCTACAGCTATAAGTCTGTCGGCATCTCCGTCATAAGCAAGACCTAAGTCTGCTTCGTATCCAACTACAACCTTAGCTAAAATTTCTGGATGTGTCGATCCGCACTTCACGTTTATATTTCTTCCATTTTGGAGCATCATTTTATAACTACAAAGCTCTGCTCTCAAATCAAGAAAAAGCATCTTTAGCTGCTCTATATGCAGCCCCGTTAGCAGTATCTAAAACTATTTTCATATCTTTAAAAAGTTCCAGTAACACATTGAGTTAGATAATTTTTATATTGAAAAATATTCATCTTCAACATATTTAAATTTTTCCTACTTTATCTCCTGCTAAAAGGATCTCCTAAAAATTTCATCCAAATGAATTATATAATATTCAATTTTTTCTTCTATCTCATCTGAAAATTTATATCCATCTGAATTAAATAATTTTTATTCCATTATCTTTGGCTGGATTATGAGAAGCTGAAATCATAATACCTGCAGCTGCTTTTCTTAGTTCTTGTTATATATGCAACCGCTGGTGTAGGAATTACTCCAATAAAATCTATGTAAATTCCATTGATGTCAGACCTGCACTCAAAGCTGATCTTAACATATACCCTGAAATTCTTGTGTCACTCCCCATAATAACTTTTATTTTTCTTGATCTGTTTTCTTTTTGTCTTAAAAAGGTAACCAAAGAGCATACCCTAATCTTAACGCTTTATCAACCGTTAATTCTTTGTTTGCTTCTCCTCTGATACCGTCAGTACCAAAATATTTCCCCACTTGTAAACCTCCCTTTTTAATGTATTATTCTTTTTTTAAATTTAATCTTGTCGCTATTATTCCTGTTATAAGTCCCATAACTTCTCCAAGAATAAAAATATAACTATAAATACTATTATTGATTTACTGTTCAAAAGATATATTTCTAAACATTAGAAATATACCACTATAAGTTGCAGAACATTATGAGTAAATGCAGATATACAGCTAATCGATACCAGAGATAAATATTTTTCTAAATTTATAAAGAAAAAAATCATAAATAGTGTACTGATTAGACCTGCAGTAAAACTTATTATAAAGTTTGGTGTAAAAAGAGTTCCTAACATCAAGGCTTGAATAAAAAAACTCTAAGTAATATAGCTTGTATTGCCATTTTTGAATTAAATTTCTCAAGTGCTATAAAGTATTGCAATGTTTGATAGTCCTATCTTCATCCAGGGAAAAGGTTTAGGAATAATATTTTCAACAAGTGAAAGATATAAACCTAAAAGCACCAGAGCTATCAAAATAAATTTCTTCTCTATTTTTCTCTTTTTTAACATAGCTTTTTCCTTTCAAGCTAAATTTACACTCTTAAATCTGAATCCATCACCGATAAGTGATTTATATTTATCTAAAATTGGTTGAATTTCATTTTTGTATAAATTTTTCAGTTTTGTTCAGGAGCAAAACCTATAAAAATTTTTGAGAGCTCAAGTAATGATAATAATTTTTTCTTTATCCAATTTGAAATAATCATCATTAACTATTCTGTCAATCAAATCGTTATCTTTCCCCTCAACCTTAACTTGCTTTCCGGCTTCCATAGAATGTACTCTTATCCTTTCATGAGCTCTTGTCTATCTCCACCAGCTTTCACACATTCCATAATTATATATTCAGTCGCCATAAATGGAAGTTCTGACATTATTCTCTTATGTATCATTTTGTGATAAACAACAAGCCCTTCCATAATATTGTTCCAAATTATTAAGATTGCATCCACAGCTAAAAATGCTTGAGGTAGTGCAAGTCTTTTTATTTGCTGAGTCATCTAAAAGTTCTTTCAGAACCATTGAGTTGAAGCTGTCATTGCTGTACTTTGTTGTAAAAGCTATTACAAATTTTTGCAAGTGATGAAATTCTTTTCAGATCTCATCGGATTTCTTTTATATGCCATTGCAGATGAACCAATTTGATTTTTCAAACGGCTCCTCAACCTCTTTTTAAATGTTGCAATAATCTTAAATCATTTGTAAATTTATGAGCTGATTGAGCAATGTTAGATAATAAATTCATAATTTCAGAATCAACTTTTCTATCATAAGTTTGCCCTGTCACTCCAAATTTTTATCGAAGCCCATTTTTAGAAACTAAAAACATCTAACTCTTCAACTTTTGAAAAATCTCCATTAAATAAATCTCTAAAAACTTGCTTGAGTCCCTGTTTGTCCCCTTAACTCCTCTAAATCTTAAAGTGTTTTCTCTAAATTCCAACTCTTCTAGATCAAGAAGAAGAGTTGTAACCATAGAGTTGCTCTCTTACCAACTGTAGTTAATTGTGCAGCTTGAAAATGTGTGAATCCTAAAGTTGCTACTGATTTATTTTTCCAAAGCAAACTTCGATAAATTGCTCATAACATTTATAAGCTTTGCTTTTATTATTTCAAGCCCATCTTTTATTTGAATTAAATCTGTATTATCTCCAACGAAAGCTGATGTTGCTCCCAAATGAATTATTAGCATAGCAAGTGGGGGCTTGTGTTCCAAAAAAGTATGAACGTGAGCCATAACATCGTGTCTAAATTCTTTTTCCTTCTTAGCTGCTAAATCATAATCAATATTATAGATATTTTTCATCTCATCAATTTGTTCTTGAGAAATATCTAATCCCAATTCTTTTCTGATTCAGCAAGAGCTATCAAAGTTTTCTCCAAGTTGAGAATTTTTTTATCAGGAGAAAAAAATTAAACATCATCTCCTTCGAACTATATCTTTCACATAATGGATTTGAGTAAATTTCGTTATTCATTGCTAACCTCCAATTTCATAATAATTGCGTTTTTCATTTTGTGTCAGAGTAATACTTTTTCTTATCGTTATTTGTTTAAAATTATATATAAAAATTAATTGCAGTTTCGTTGCTCTCTCTCACTTCTAAAAATATCTTTCTCTTTTATTTTTTTCTAAAAAGTTTTGAAGCAATATTTTTATTTCTTTCTTCCTTGATAGTTGCTATTTTTTTAAAAAATTTCATACACATCAACACTATCAAGAATTATCATATATCCGTATATTTTACCACTATTATTATAAATGTAAATACTATAATTTTCATCATTTAAAAAATTCTAAAAATAGTCTTGTGGCTATATGCCGAATTTTTAAAAATTTCTTACTCTATCTTGACAAGTTGTTCGATATAGCTAACATCATATTTCATTTTATCATTTAACTTCACTTATTAATCCGATTCTATTCAAAGGCCAAAAATCTAACAAGAGCTTTCCCTCTTATTCTATCTTTAGCAACGAAGCCCCACATTCTTGAATCAAAACTATGTTCTGTATTATCTCCAAGTGCTAAAAAAATAATCTTGGGACAAAGATAATTCTACTTTTATTTCCTTTCATCAACTCAGATAATATTTTTTTCATCGTGAATAAAATCTAAAATTTTTCCTGTTTCTTTTCCATTTACATAAAAATTTTAAATTAGGCATAAGATTTTCAACCAAATAAGAATTAGATTTTTAGATCTTTTTGAACTTCAGCTATATTAAGGTTCGCATTCTTATATGCTGTATTATAGTCTCCAGCTGGGACAATTTCCAACTTGTCTCCCTTTTTAGGGAACTACCCACTCTTGATCTTCTATTCCAAGGTTTGTATATTTTCTAAAAATCTGTTTGCTTCTCCATTTATATATAAAGTTTTATTTTGAATTTTAATTGTTTCTCCAGGTAAACCCATAGCTCTTTTTGTATATAAATCTTTATTTTTGAATTGGCTCTTTAAAAACTATAATATCGTTTCTTTCTGGATTAGTAAATTTATATGTCACCATATTTGCAAAAATTCTATCTCCCACTTTAATTGTTGGTATCATTGATCCTGTAGGTATAACAAAGTTTCCTATATAAAATCTTTGTATAACTACAACTAAAACTCAACTACAACTATTGTTTCTATATATCTCAATAAAGTTTTTGAATCCTTTCTCCCAACCAATATTATATTTTTGCTATCAATTTATCTGCAAATTTGTTTCTATGAGCATCCATTTTCTCTGCTAACATTTTTCTCTCTTGTAAAAATATAAATAAAAAATACTGTTAAAAAGATAAAAATTGCATAACCAAAAAGTTTTTAATGTCATCATTGCCTCCTATTATTTAAAAATACTATTTATTATATCACATTTTTAAAAACTACCCATTCTTTAGACTGAATTTTTCATTTTTCATAAAAATATTTTTACAAATTTTGTAAAACATTTTATAATGAAGTGAGGTGTAAATAAAAATGATACTAAGTGGATTTTTGAAAATGAAATTGATTATACAAAAATTTTTGAAACAGAAAAAGAAAAAAATAATTTAGATTATGTTGTCAATAATTTAATAGAAAATAGAAATTTATCTCTTGATGTAAATTTTTGATTTTTGATCCTTTCGATTTTAAAGATATGGACTTAGCTGTTGATAGAATTTTTAAAGCAATAGATAACGGACAAAAAAATTTATATTTATGGAGATTATGATGTTGACGGAATTACCTCTGTCTCTCTTTTTATATCTTGCTTTATCTGAAATAGGAGCTAATGTTGATTACTATATTCCACTGAGAGATGAAGGATATGGGCTTAATAAAGAAGCTATTCAAAGTTTAAAAATGATAATGCCGATTTAGTTATTAGTGTTGATTGTGGAATAAACTCAATTGATGAAATAAATTTTGCAAATGAATTGAATTTAGATTTTTATCATTACAGACCATCACGAAATAACTGGAGATATACCAAAAAGCTCTTGCAGTTATAAATCCTAAGAGAGAAGAAAACATTTATTCTTTTTAAATATCTTGCAGGTGTTGGTACTGCCTTTATGCTTACCTATGCACTTTACACAAGACTAAATAAAAATTAATGATTTAGAAAAAAATATTTAGATATTGTTGCCATTGGAACTGTTGCTGACATAGTTCCTTTAACTTTAGATAATAGAAAATTTGTAAAAAGAGGTTTGGAAATTCTAAAAGAAAACTCGTTGGATAGGTATCAAGCAGTTAACAAGAAAAAATTTATCCTGATGACTGGGATATAAGAGATTATTTTGCCTATGATATCAGCTATGTTATTGCTCCAATTTTTAATGCAGCAGGTAGATTGGAAGATGCAAAACAAGCTGTTAGCCTTTTTGTTGAAGAGGATGGTTTCAAATGTCTTTCAATAATAGATAAACTTTTAGAAAATAACTCAGCTAGAAAAAGATATTCAAAAAGAAAAATTTTAGAATTGTCTATTGCTGAAATAGAAAAAGAAAAAAATTATATGACAAAAATTTAATTCTTGTTGCTAATAAAAATTTTTCATCATAGTTGTAATTGGAATTGTTGCTTCAAAAATTTTAGATAAATACTATAAACCAACTATCATTATGGAAATTAAGGAAGCTGAGGAATAGCCACAGCTTCTTGTGAATCTATAGATGGTTTTAAATATTGTAGAATGTTTAAATTCTGTTGCAGATATTTTAGTTAAGTATGGTGGGCATTCAGGGCCGCAGGTTTTACAATTAAAAATTGAAAAATATAGATGAGTTCTATCAAAGAGTGGATAAATATATCGAAGATAATTTTGAAAAATCTTTATTCACTAAGAAAAATAAAAATCGAAAAACGTCTTAGCCCCTTATAAAGTGAACTACCAATTTTTAAAAAGAATTAGAATTATTAGAGCCTTATGGAGCTAAAAACCATACTCCAATTTTTGTTTTTAAAAAATTGTGAATATGAAAAATTTAAGATTTACTAGAAATTCCACTGAACATTTGATGCTCGATATAAAAAGATGGATATTATTTTAAAAATTGTATTTTCTTTGGTGGAGGAGATTATTACGATTTAATTGCTAACTCAAAAATCAGTTGATGTAGCTTTTAAATTAAAAATTAGAAAAATTATAAAGATAGATTTATGTGCAAACTTCAACTTGAAGATGTAAAAACTCAGATGAAAAATTTAGTATTTGAAAATAGTTACTTAGAATTAAATGGAAGAGATATGAAATTCCCTCTAACTACCGTTGTTTATCCAAAAAGAGTAGATGTGAGTAATCCTTTAAATTTGCTGTTCAACGATTATGGAGTTGCTCTTACAAAAGATAGAACTATTATCGAAAAACATCGATAGCAACCTTGCAAATATCTTAAAAAAATTTTTAAAATTGAAATTTGGCTATGATTTTACAGTGAAGATGACTCACAAATATTTAAAAAAATGATGCTATTAATCTTTATCTTGAAATTGATGTTGCAGATAAAACTTTAAAATCTTTTCCTTTAAAAGATAATTTGATTTTTGCAGAGATTAAAAACTTTTAATTAAAGACTTCAATTACAACTCAATTCAAAAAAATCTGTGTTAGCTTCTATCTTTAAGAATAAAAAGAAAAACTTTAGCTATTATGGATAGGGGCGTGGAATAAATACAATCATAGAAACAATCAAGCACTATTTTTTTCATACAAAAATTTAAAAGCTAATATCAATGATGCTGATACAGAAGCTGATTTTTATATTTTTTTACAATTTTGCTGACTTAGATAAAAATCAAAAATTTAGCTTCAAATAACATTCTAGTTGTTTCAACAAAAAAATATTGAACTTTTTAGATTTTTAATAAAATTGTTGATGATTATTCTGTTCCTAAAAATATTGAATACGTTGATTATCATGATTATAAAAATTATCAAAGTTTAGATAATTTTTTTATCATAGATTACAACTTATGATGAAAAAAATCAAAAATTTTAAACTCTGTAAAAGAAAATAAACAAGTTTTTGCTACAAGAGATATAATAGTTTATTTTTAATAAATATTATACTTTACAAATATTATTTACTATGTTAGAATTAATCAAATATTTTTATTGAGGGGTATATTGTGAAAAAAGTCTTTTTGTTTGTTAAGTTTTCTTGGGGTATTTTCAAATTCTTTTTCTAACAATTTAGATACAAATTTTGAAAATGATACCAAAAAATTTTTAGACAAGAGAATTTATTAATGGAGCAAAAGATAAGAGACAATGAACTAAAAATTTTTAATCCAACTGATATTAAAAGTTGAAGAGTTAGAAGTTAATAACGAGAATGAAAAATAAATTTTTTTAATAAATAATATTAATATCACAGACAGTGATAATCTTTTATCTTTTTCAGAGAAAGATAAAGTTATTAATAAATATGTAAATAGAAATTAGGAGCTAGTGATATTAAAAATATACTGATGGAACTTACAAATAAAAATAGTTCTTAAAGGATACTCAACAAGTAGTGTGGGAATAAGAAAGAATGATTTATCAACAGGTATCTTAGATTTAGAAATAGTTGCTGGAAAAAAATTGAAGCAGTTGTTTTTAATGAAGAGGATAACTTGGATAAGATGAAGAAATTCTTTCTTTTTCATTTAAAAAGAAAACGATATTTTTAAATATTCAGTGATATTGATACAACTTCAGAAAAATTTTTAATTATCTACAAGCAAATAATATATCTATCGAAATCTTACCTGGAACAAAGAAAAATTATTCTATCATAAAAAAGCAACAAATATTATGAAAGATAAATTTACAATAGGACTCACAACAAATAATCACGGCGAAAATTATCAAGATGCTTTTTTTGGAGGAGGAACATATTTTTAATATTGACAGCCCCTTAGGTATTGGAGATAATTTTTACTTTTTCATCTACTAAAGCGTTCACAAGAAAGATCTGACAGAAGTTGGAAAGATGTTCCTGATGTACCAAGTCAGGAGAAATTTTACCAATAGAGATATAAGGGCTATGATCCAAAGCAAAGGAGAAACCTTACCAAACAAAGAAGACTTGATATGTTTTAATCTGCGCTATACAACAAAATTCAGAAACAATACTTTGAAATTTACATTTAGTAAAACTCTTAAAGATACTAGCTTCTATGCCTTTAATACGGTTTATGATTTAAAATCTTCAAATGATAGTTTTGCTCTTGATTTAGAAAAGAATAATTTGGAGAAATCAAAAAAATCTAAATTGAGTTTAGATTTAGGAATAAAAAGAAAACATAGTCAAAAACTATTTAGAAAGAGCAACTCTATATGATAGAAGATTAACAATAGGAAACATTGGTTTTAAATTATACGACAACAGTTATGAAAGGAATATTGGGTTTTAAATTTGATCTATGAGAGAGGTTTGACTGATTTTGGCGCTGAACGAGATACAAATAAAATAGATACTACACCAAAGGCACAATTTAAAAATACAATTTCACTGCAACATATTACAAACCATTAACTGAAAGAATAGTATCAAGAACAAATTTAATAAGTTCACTCTCCTCTGATGTTCTTTATCCATCAGAAAAAAACAATCAGTAGGGTGGTTTAGGAAGTGTTCCTGGATATCATAGAAAAGATAATCTAAGTGGAGATAAGGCAATAGAAATTGGAGAAGAATTATCATACAATTACAAAATAAATAACTTAGGAACTTTAAGTCCATACATATCATATTCGTATGGAGCAATAGAAAACAATAGAGACAAGTCAAAATATGGAACTGGTTATGCGACAGGTGGACTTGTTGGTGTGAGATATTCTGCAAAAATATTTAGATTTTGATTTTGGATATGCAAAAAGCTTTCAAACATTCTGCATATTTAAAACCGAAAAAAACTATGAAATATATTTCTCAACAAATTTAAAATATACATTTTAATAAAAAGGAAGGTAATATGTTAAAAAAACTAAACAAAAAAATTAATTGCAATATTCTTTTGAAGTTTTGTTGACAACTAATATTTTTGCTTCATCACTAGTATTAGATCAAATTCAAAAATAATACTAAACTTGATGTTTCAGCCACAGGTATTCCAATAGTTAATATTTCAACACCAAATTCTCGTGGTGTTAGTGTTAATGATTTTTTAGAATACAATGTTGATAAAAAAAGGACAAGTGCTTAACAATGCAGACAATGTTGGAAGATCTCATCTTGCTGGACTTATCAATTCAAATCTAATTTAGCTCTAATCAAGCAGCGAGGCAATTGTTCTTCAAGTAAATGGTGCTAATCGTTCGAATATTGAGGATATATTGAAGCCTTAAGTAGAGAAAAAGTTAACGTTATCCTTTCAAACCAAAATGGAATATATTTTTGATGGTGCAGGTACAATAAATATTAAAAAAACTTTACAGCAACAACAGGTAAAAGTAAATCTTCAAAATGGAGATTATGTTGGAATTGATGTAGAAAAGGGAGAGTTGTAATTGGTGCATAAAAAGGTTTTGATAGTACAAATGCTGATTATGTATCTATCATTTCAAAAAGCACTTGAATTACAAGGAAGCTTAGTTGCAAATAAATTAGATGTTGTTGCTGGTTCAAATATTGTAGATAAAGATGGAAATATCACAAAAGAAAAAATGCAGTTAATAACTCTGTTGCAATAGATGCACACGAACTGGGGAGTATGTATGCTGGTCAAGTTAAATTGATAGTTACTGATGAGGGTGCTGGAGTTAAATCAGATAGCTTTATCACTTCAAGGAACAAGAAACTTGAAATTACTGCTGATGGAAAAAAATACATGTTACAAAAATACAAAGGTGAAGGTATCGATGTAAAAAGCTCGTGATTATGAACAAAAATACTTCTGCGCTTTCATCTAAAGATATTAATATATCAGCTAATAGCATTAAATTAAATGGAGATATTACAAAAAAACTTCAGGAAATTTAGTTCTTGATGGTAATGTTGAAAACAATGCAAATATTTCAGCCGATGGGAAATTAAATACAAAAAAATTTTTTTCCAATACAAAAAAACAGTGATTGTAGGGAAAAGAAATTACAACAAATGGTAGTTTCGACAACAGTGGTAAAATTCAATCTAAAGGGAGCAATCGCTGTATTTTCAAATGCTAAAAACACTGGAGAGATAGAGACTCTATCTAAAATAGATGTTAAAAGGTAATGTAGAAAATCATGAGGAAAAATTCTAACTGATTCTACATTCACTTCAAAAGATGTAAAGACAACAAACAAATTAGTTGCTAAAGATAAAATAGAAATAGGAAATCTTGAAAATTCAGGGTTTTGTTGGAACAAATAAAAAAATTTAAAAATAGATGGAAACCTAAAAAAACTCTAAAGATATTCAAGCAACGAATGAAATAACAGTTAAAAGGTAATGCACTTAATACTGGTATTATTGCAACTCAATCTTCTTTTACAGCTAAAGATACTAAAAACAACAAATAAGTTGGTTGCTAAAGATAAAAATACAAGTAGATAATCTTGATAATAGTGGACTTCTTGTAACTGATAGTAAACTTGATGTCAATGGAACTTTAAAAAATTCAGATAAAAATTAAAGTCTCAAAAAGAAATAACAGTTAAGGATAATGCAGAAAATATTGGAGAAATTTTAACTAACTCATCTTTTTTTCGGCTAAAGATACAAAAGAATACAAATAAATTAAATGCTATCGGAAAATATTAATACAGCTAATTTGATTAACGAGGGAGAATTATCAACTCAAAAATAAACTAAATGTTGTAGGAAATTTAACAAATAAAAAGATATTCAAGTTAAAAAAATAATATAACTATTACAGGTAATGTTGATAATGATGGAACTATCTTAACTGATGAGAATTTCTCATCAAAAGATATTGATAATAAGAAAAAAATTTAATAGCAAGTAAAAAAATATTTTAAGCGCTAATGTTGATAACTCAGGAGTTTTTGTTTCAGGAGATAAAATTGAAATCAAGGGCTCTCTTAATAACTCAAAAACAGTTGAAACAAAAAAATTATCTGTTGATGGAAATAATTTAATAAATACTAAGGATATTAAAAGCTGAAAATATTTTTGTAGAAACAAATACAACTAAAAAATACTGGAGATATTCTATCTTCTAAAGATATAACTATTGAAACTGGAAAATTAGAGAATTCTAAAAAATTGCAGCACTCAATAATATTTCTGCGAATAATACTAAACTTACGAATAGTGGAGAGATAGTATCAAATAATAAGATAGAATTAAATAATTCAGAACTTAGCAATTCAGGTAAAATTCTTTCAAACACTATTGAAATGAAAAAAATGCTAAAAATTTCTCAAATACTGGAACAATAAGTGGAGTCGATACAACACTTACAAGTGATGAAGACATAAATCTAGTTGCAGATTTACATGGAGAAAATAACCTTGTAATAAAGGGAAAAATATCCTGAATAATGGAAAAAAACAACTTCAGCTAATTCAATAGATATTAAAGCAAATAATTTTACGAATAAAAAGAATTATCTACTAAAAATTTAAAAATTGTTGCTGATAATGATGTGGAAAAATGGAAATATATTGAGTGGACAAAATCTTAATATATCAGCTAAAAATATAAATAACAAAAGATTTGATAGAGCGCAGAAAAAAGCCTTACAATTAATGCAAGTGAAAAAGTTTTAAATAACCAAGGAAAAACTCTTTATTCAAATAACGACTTAACAATAAAGGCTAAAGATATTGAAAACCAAAGAGGAGAAATATTAGCTAAAAATATTAAATTAGAAGGAGCCAATCTTTTAAATAAGGTTGGAACTATTCAGGCATTTAATGATATTAATATAAATGTTGATAATATACAAAATATTGGACAAGTTGATAATCTTGATAATTATGACCATTATTATGAAACTTGGGATTTTTGATTATTTAACATCAAGTGAAATCAATGACTGGAAAAGAGCTCTAGGTGGTTCAGGTATTGGAAGAGATCGAAAACTCAAGACATAGAGCGAAAGATGACGCAAGACCTAAACAAAGAGATAAGTACCAAGATGTTTCTAGTAGGATGTTAAATGATAAAAATCCTTCTCTACTTTTTTCTAAGTACCAAAAGATAGAATGGATGAAAAATTTGGGAGATGAACCTGGAATAATTCTTAAAACCCAAAGTGCAGAAATTCCAAAAAGCAGCTTTAAAAAGAAAGATTAATTAGTAAAGCGACAACAAACCATGGAAAAAAATTTTAGCAGGAAATGATATTAATATTAATTCAAAAAAATTTATTGAATAAAGATTCAATAATATCTGCTAAAAAAATAATATAACAATTAATTCAGATACCTTGAATAATTTAGTCACAACTAGTAAAGATCCTATTCGAGTTAAAACTGGTGAAGAAATTATGGATCTTACAATGAGTTCCAGAGGATTTAAAAGTTACAACAAATGGAATAAAAAGCCACCTAAAAGCAACTGCAAGTACAAAAGTATACCAGAGATTTTTCAAAATGATTGGATAAAAGTAAGAGTTCCTGTTTTAGATGAGTATGAAACCATAACTACTAGCAGTGGGGAAAAAAGATATAAATATATTGATAAGTATGTAGGAAGATATGCTTATGTAACTGCAGATCTAGTATTATTGAGGGAAAAAGAAGTAAATATAACTGGAAATATAGTTGATAACCAAGTTATTGATCCAACTATAACTGAAGGAGATAATAGAATTGATGAGGCACAAAGGTAAAATAAGAATAAATAGACCTATTACTCATCAAGAAATAAATTCAAAAAAATATTGCTCAAGGAAATTCAAAAAAACAAATGCAACTGTTAATATTGCTTCAAATCAAATAAATATTCCAACAACAGCAATAAATGATCCACTAAATTCTTCAGAAAATAGAGGCTGAAATATATACTAATACTCAAGCAATCAGAGATATTTTAAAAATCAGGAAAAAATTGATATATTACCTGCGCTTGAAAGTTCGTTGTTTATTGAAAATGTAAAACCTACATCAAAAATACATAATGGAAACAAGACTTAAATACATTGCTCAAAAGTTCATACTACGGTAGTGATTATTTCTTAGATAAAAATAAACTACAACCCTAATAAGTGGGACAAAGTAAAAAGACTTGGAGATGCTTTCTATGAAAATCAATTAATAGAAAAGAACTATTATTGAAAAATTAGGAACAAGATTTTTTTAAATGGAAAAAGCTTTAGACGTAAAAATTTAATTGATAATGCAGAAATAGAAGCTAAAAACAAAAATCTAATTATCGGAACAGCTTTAACAAAAGAACAAATCAAAAATCTTGATAAAAGATATTCTGTGGTATGAATATCAACAAGTAAATGGACTTAAAGTTTTAGTTCCAAAAAGTATATTTATCTCAAAGTACAATAGCTGGTGTTAAAAATGATGGTAAAAAAATAGAATAGACTGGAACAGAACTAACTTCTATTAAAGCTGATAAAGTAATGAATAATGGAGTTATTGGAAACACTGGTAAAAACATTAATACAAGCAAATGAAATAAAAATAAAAAGTATAGGAGATTACTTCGGAGAAATAACTGGAGATAAAAACAAGTTTAATAGCTTTCAAAAAACTTATCAAACAGTGGTGCAAAAAAATATCAGCTGAAAAAGAATTAATATTAATTGCAAAAATATTACAAATGAAAGTACTACAAGAGAAATAGCGCATAATAATTCTGATTTAGATAGAAAGCAGATTTAATGAAATAGCTTCAGCTGGACAAATATCTTCAAATGGCTTAACATATATTGAAGCAGATAAATATACTTCAAAGGGTGCATTTACATCAGGAGAAAAAAAGTTGTAATCAATGCTAAAGATGTAAACTTAAATTCAATAGAATTAACAGGAGAACAAAAGTTTGGAACTAATTCCGATAATTTCCAAGCTTATGGATTTAAAAAGAATGTTGGCTCTGAATTACAAGCAAAAGATTTACAAGTTTCAGCAGATAATCTAAATATTAAAAGCTTCAACAGTTACAACAGATACAGCATTAATTGATGTAAAAATATTAAACTAGAATCAGGAATAGATTACAAAAATGAGAAAAAGCAAAAATAAATCAAAGGATTTTTATCATCTAGCTCTGAAAAAGAAAAAAGTCATCAAAATTTAATTCTGAGAGTAATTTGATTGTAAAAATCAAAGGAATACTAGCAGGAAATATTGAAGTTATTGGATCGACTTTAGCTTTAGGGAGATAATTCTCTAATTGTTGGAAAATTAACAACAGATAGCCAAAAAAATTAAATAGTACTTATGAACACGAAAAAAATCTAAAAAGGTTTTTAGTGCAGTATAACTTCAAATAGTTTTTAGTGTAGGCTATGGAAAAAAACAAAAAAACTACAACAAATGGAAAAAGATTTAACAAATGATAAATCAACTCTAATATTAGGAGATGGAACTGTTTTTAAATAAGGGGGCAGAGATAACTGCAACTAATTTTTGAACATGGAAAAATATCAATTAACAATGGAGATGTAACCTTTGGAGCAAGAAAAGATATACACGAGATAGAAAGTAGTACAAAAATCAAGTGGACTAAATTTATCAGTACAAATTAAATCTCAAGCGCTTGATAGAGCAAAACAAGGAATAGATTCATTTAAACAAATGAAGTCAGGAGATAGTATTGGTGGTATTGCAAATGGAGTTAATACTATTACTGGTGTTGTTTCTGGACTAAGCAATAACATAAAAAAACTTAGACAATAGAAAGCTACTACAAATGATGTTAAGAATGGAAATTTTTAAGGTTGATAATGATTTCTATTTAAGTACTGATATTAATCTTGGATTTACAAGATCTGAAAAGTAAATCAAAATCGCATAATGAAAATGCTGTTGTAACTAATATTCAAGGTAAAAATAGTAACTCAAGTATAACACAATAATGTAAATACTGTAAATTATGATGGAACTCAAGCTAAAAATACTAAATTTATCTATAACAATGTAGAAAATATTAACAAGACTGCTGTTGAACTTAATAATTACAATAGAAGCTCTTCAAAAAGTACAGGAGTATCTGCAGGACTAGTTTTGATGAACAAGGTAAAATGAATGTCGATGCAGTAAGAGTATCAGCCTCAGGTTCTAAGATGAATACAGATGGAAACCATTTATCAAAATGGTTCGTTTATAAATGTAGATGAAGTACATAACAATACAAAGAATATGACACTTTCTGGCTTTTAATCAAGAAGGTGGAACAGTTACAGGTAATATTGAAAACTTAAAAATTGAAAGTAAACAAAATACTTCCGTAACTAAAGGTAGTTCATACAGTGCTTCTGTCAGAGTTTCTCCAAGTGGAACAGTGTCAGGAGATTTATCTTTATCTAAAACTAATGGAGAGAAAGATATGTAGATACTCCATCATCATTTATTGTAGGAGAAAATAGTAATTTATCAATAGGTAAAAGCTGAAAAATACGGCTGCAATAATTGGTACAACGGACAATGGAAAAATTAAAATAAATGAATATGCAGGTAAAAATCTTGATAATGTTGATAAGATGAAGACTGCTGGAGCTTCTGTTGGAACATCTTACTCTAAAGGTTCAAATCCAACATTAACAGGAGTGGGAGTTAATTATTCTAATTCTGATTTAAGATCTACAACAAAAAAATACTGTTGTTGGTAATGTTGAAGTGGAAAATCATCAGGGAGATGAAATCAATAAAGATTTAGATTCTATGACAGAAGTAACAAAAAGATAGAGATTTTTAAAAACAGATATAAATATAGAATCTCAAACAATTAACTATATTAAAAATCCTGAATCATTTAAAGAAGAACTTCAAATTGCTTTAATAGAAGGAAAAAGCAACAGGACGAACAGTAGTAAAGACAATAGATAATATGATAAATGGAGATAAGAGTCAAGATATAGGAGATGCTGAAAGAAGAAGTCTAATAGAAATAAAGGAAGCAATAATTAGGTTCAAACAGCACCTGCAATGGATATTATCATGAAGGAAAATTAGAAAGAAAAGAGTACAAAAAGAACTTGGAGTAGAAATAGAAAAATTTGATCCAAATGACCCAACATTATCAGAAAAAGTGAAAGAAAAAGAATAGATGAGTTAAAAGCAGAAGGAAAAAAGAAATAGTAGCTTTTTATGATAAAAGTAACTAAAAAGATATTTATAAATCAAAAATGCAAAAAGATGAAGAAGTAAGAGCCTCTATAGCAAGAGAATACAAGATAAAAAGAAGATTTAGAGCTAGGAAGAGGAAAAAGCGAATGATAAAGGACAACTACGTTCAACAGTAGCAGGAGAGATAGCCTATGATGAAATAAAGGATAGATTAAAGAAAGGTGATAAAAACCCAATAAGTGCTTCAAAATTTGATGTAGCAAAAGATGGATAAGGACAGTGAAGTTACTTCTGATAGATATTTCAATAAAACAAGAGAAATCTTGAAAAAAATAGTAGAAGATTTAAAAATATTATGGAGTAGGAAGTTTGCTTAATTTAGCTAAGACCATTTGTTACATCTAAAAAGAAAAAGAAATAGATGACAAAATAGAGGCTGCTAGAAAAAAATAGGAAAGATAGAAAAGAAAGTATTGATAAAGAAGTTATAAGAGAAGAGAAAAATGAATTAGATAGACAAATGGAAATTAGTAAATTAAAATATCAACTATTTTAAAAATGAAAGATTCACCAGAGAAAAAAACTTTTTAGAAAATAGACTTCATAATTTAATAAGAGAAAGTGATACTTTAGAAGGTTTCTATAAAAGTAGTATTTAGTTCAAATAAAAAATGATAAAGATATAAAAAGAATTCCTTACGACTCCTAAAAGAAAGGGAAGAATATAGGCAAAGAGAGTTAATAAGTTAAAATATCAAATATTTAATGAAAAAAGATCCAAATGAAAAAGATAGCTTTAGAAAGTAGGATGAAATATCTTATAAGAGAAAGTAATCAACTTGATAGCTTTTTAGAAAATGGAAAAGAGTTTTTTTACACAGTGCAACAAAACAAGCACCAGAAGGAGCCTTAAAAGGACTTGCTTTTTCAGCAGCTAGTAAGGTAAAAATGTCAGGAACTTTACTTTTTCTTTCTTACTTCAGAAAATTTAAATAGTAATGAAGATGCAGTGCTGAGTGATATGAGGAAAAAGAATATTAAAGATATCTCAGCAGATGAAGAAAAATATATAAAAGATTTTCCTGAATATTATGAAGATGAAAATATTGCTTCTAGAATTAATATATTGAAAACAGAATGGAATAAAAACAGAAAGAAATAATGATATAGCTAATTATTATTCAAATAAAGGGACAGATATAAGTAGAGGATTAGGAAGTTTTGTTGGTGATTTTGGAGGAATGATAGCAGGAGGAATTGCTGGAGAAATTGCAATTTCAAAAAACAACAAATACATTTAGAGGAAACTTAAATACAAGTACTAACATCAATAATTATAAAGAATTTCCTAATAATTCTTCTCCAATAAATAGTAACACTGTTTCTTTGAACCAAGAATTTACAACTATAAATGGCTTAGGTAATAATCAATTTTCAAATCAAGCAGAAGTTGTAAAAACTGTTAATGTAAAAATCCATTACAAGATGTCAGTAACATAGTAGATTGGAAACCAGTTAAAAAGTTGACTCTAGTGGAGAATACCTAATGAGATGCCATAAATGACAATAAAAACAAATTATTATCTTGATTATAAGGTTGCAGGATATTATGCAAGTGATATTAGAAATATGACTTTAACTAAATTTAGTGAGGTAGGGAGTAAAAGGAAAAGTTAAAGGTAAAAATGTTAGAATGCTAATTGGTGATGCTAAAGATGCTTATAATTTTTATAGAGCTAGAGTTGTGGAAATTTATAAATCTTATCCAAAAAGACGTAGAGCTAGTCAATGGAGTCCCTGTAGAACAATGGTTAGTAGAAGGTGTTGATAAAAAAATGGGAATAAAAGTAGTTTTTAGAAATTTTTCAACATATGGAGGAGGTAATATTCCAACTATAGATGTATATAGTACAACTGGAAGATTTAGAGGAGAAATAAAAATTTTAAGGAGTAAAGAGAGATGAAAGTAGTGTATGAAGTTTATATGAAGATGAGAATTATGACACTCCTCCAACAAGGATAGAGTTAATTTTTCTGAATTAACAACTTTAGAAGATATTAAAAAGAAAATAATTTTAAATATGAATATACAGATGAAAATAAAGTAAAAATAAGAGATGAAAATTTTATTTATTGTACTGTTGAAATTGATAATGAAAAATAAAGGAATATTTTTAGAAAAACAAAAAAATTACTATAATTATATTAAAGGAGATTATTATTTTTAGAAAAAGTAAGAATTTAGTTATATCTAAAGAAGGAGTAAAAGTAGAATTAATTTTTAAAAAAAGTAAAGGAAGATAAAAATGGTTGATTATAGAAATATATTAGTAGAAAAAAATTGGAATATGATAACTTTATGTTATATGTTCATTGTATGGTTTTTATAATAAAAGTAAAGATTTTGAAAATTACAATTATGATATATATATCATTTTTAAATTCAAAAAATATAAAAAGATTTCAATATTATGCAGATGAACAATATTTTAGTTTTTATGATGAAATTAAAGAATTAAAAAGAACTTGGGATAAAATGTTTTTTTAAAGTATTTTATAGAAGTAAGAAGAAAAACAAAATCTATATTTGTGATCAGACTGAGCATTTCACAGTAATAGAATTTGATAATACTAAAAAGTGGAATTATAGAAAACAAATAAAAAATAAGTTTTATAAAAATAATTCAGAAGTAGGTAGTTTAAAAAAATTTTAGACTACCTATTTTCTGAAAAAATTAATTTATCTATAACAATGTAAATAATATTACTAAAAAAAGTTGTTGAATTAAATAACTATTCTTTGTCAAGTAGTAAAAAGTAGTGAAATATCAACAGGTGTAACTATTAGCTACAATAGATAGAAGGAAAAAGCAACAGGAAGAACAGTAGTAAAGACAATAGATAATATGATAAATGGAGATAAGAGTCAAGATATAGGAGATGCTGAAAGAAGAAGTCTAATAGAAATAAAGGAAGCAATAATTAGAGTTCAAACAGCACCTGCAATGGATATTATCATGCAGAAGGAAAAATTAGAAAGAAAAAGAAGTACAAAAAAAGAACTTAGAGTAGAAATAGAAAAATTTGATCCAAAATGACCCAACATTATCAGAAAAAAAGTAAGAGAAAGAATAGATGAGTTAAAAGCAGAAGGAAAAAGAAATAGTAGCTTTTTATGATAAAGTAACTAAAAAGATATTTATAAATCAAAATGCAAAAGATGATGAAGTAAGAGCTTCTATAGCAAGAGAATATAAGATAAAAAGAAGACTTAGAGCTAGAAAGAGGAAAGGAAAAATAATAAAGGACAACTACGTTCAACAGTAGCAGGAGAGATAGCCTACGATGAAATAAAGGATAGATTAAAGAAAGGTGATAAAAACCCAATAAGTGCTTCAAGTTTTGATGTAGCAAAAGATGGATAAGGATAGTGAAGTTACTTCTGATAAATATACAGATTACTTAGAAGCAGATTTGAAAAAAAGCAAAAACTTATGTTAAATATTCTTTAATAAAGTGGATATCATAGATTTTTGGATTTTGGTTTCTTTCTTCAGAAAATCGTAAAAAACATTATACTGAATCTGATAAAAATACAAAGCAAATTTTAAAAATGATTTAAAAGCTATTGATAAAAGAATTAGAAGAAGCTTTGGATAAAGAGAGAAAAGGCGAAAGAACTTCTTCCTAAAGTTTATATGGTGTTGAGTAAGACTAAAAAATCCTAATGCAAGAAAAAGCTTTTTAAAAGCTTATTTTAATTATTTAAAAAGGCAAAGTGATACAGATGATACTTTTCTTTATAATGTTTCAAAAGGTACAGGAATAGGTTTAGCAGAAGGAACTACAGGATACTATGCAGCTGAAGTAGTGGGAGGAACAACAGTTTCATTAATAGGGTATATCTACGCTTTTTAGAGGAGATACTAGAGTAGAAGTTCCTAAAGAAAATGAAAAAAAGATACCTATATTCCTAAGGAAAAATAGAATAACAATTACATATTCACAAGCATTGGATATAAAAAAATACTTCAGTGATTACTATAAAGATAGAATGGGATACTATAATATATTAGGATTAGTTGAAAAATGATGGTATACCCTAGAAATACAAGTACACTAGAAAAATGATCCTAGAATTTCAGAAGATATAGCAGCATATTATAATGGAGAAAAGATCTAAACTTGAAAATAAAGGATATGTTGTTGGAAATATAGTAGGAAATATAGCAGGATATAAACTTGCAAGTGAAGGAGCTTTCTATAAGAATAGTTCAACAGAAGTATCTTCTAATAAATTTGTAGAGACTCAAAAATATTCTTTAAGTAATGTTGAAGCAAGAAAATGGTATCTAGAGCAAGAAGCAAAAAAATACCAGATATGATAGATTCTTCTTTATCACTTGAAGAACAAGCTAAACAAGCCTTTAACCTAAGAAATAAGTTTAGAACAGAAGCGAGAGAATTAATGGCAGATAGAGCAACAGCAGAATATTTATATAAAAACTGATCCTAATTGGTCTTGGGAAAAAAATAGTTCAAAAAAACAAGTAGAAAAAAAGGTTTATCAGGAGATGATATATATAAGGAAATTATTGCTAGCTCACAGCGTTCAAGAGATGCAGTAAATAAATCATTAGGAGTAAAATAAATTATGAAAAGGGTAATATATAAAAAGTAATAAATGAGAATAAAGAAAATAGGACAGAATTTTTGCTTATTAATTTTGATTATGAAGATGGGAATGATTATTTAGCAAAAGATATTTAATAAAGAATTTAATATGAAAGTAGAAGAAAAAGAAAGATTATATTTGGTTCAGTATAATTAAATTATGTAATAAAAAAATACTTGTTATGAATTGTTGTGCATAGAAGATATAGGAAATATAATTTATTCACTTGAACAAGATGAAGACACAGTTAATGAACTTGAATTAAGGTTACAGAAAGTTCTAGATGTATTAAATATTAAAATACTAGAAAGTAATTAATCATACTAGAAATTTAAGAAGAAAGGAAAATGGTAAGGGACAACTACGTTCAACAGTAGCAGGAGAGATAGCCTATGATGAGATAAAGGATAGATTAAAAGAAAGTTGATAAAAACCCAATAAGTGCTTCAAAAATTTGATGTAGCAAAAATGGATAAGGATAGTGAAGTTACAGCAGATGGATATAGAGCTGAAAGAAAAAGCTAAAAATGATATGGAAGCAGCTAAAAGCTAGATACAGAAATAAACTTGCAAGTATTTCAGCTGAATATTCCAATAGAACTAGTCTTACTCCAGAAGAAATAGCTGAGATAAAAAGAATTAGAAAGACAAGCAAGATTAGAGAAAGATAAAGAAATAGCAGTAATTCAAAAAGGAATAGGAACTATAAGAGAATATGAAGAATATGCTAAGAGCAAATTAGGCTCACAATACCAATTAGTAAATTCAACTAGTTATATTCCAGAAAAAGAAGCATTAAAAAGCTAGATATAACTTTTTAAGAAGAAATATTGATACAACAAAAAGAATACAAAGAAGGAACTAAAAAGCATATAGTGATGCTTTTTGAAGAATAATATAGAAATTCTTTTGAAGAAGGTATAAAAACTACTGTAAAAATATGATATGGCTAAAAAGTTGTAGAAACAGGTTCTATGGCACTTACAACAGGGGGACTATTTTTTTACATTCAACACCAGCAGGTGGAGGTGAATTGCCCCAAATGAAAAATAAAACTAAAAGTGATCCTAGAAAAATAATAACACCTGCTACTTATGGGTATCTTGCAAAAATATTTTCCAGAATATATTAAAGCAAGAGGAAAATGAATATACACTAGCAGGAAATTATAAAGATGGAATGCTTCCACCTAAAAATCAAGGAGAAAAATTGATAAAAGTAATTTTTTTAAGGATATTAAGAATTTCTATTATGGAACTAAAACATTAGATGAAAAAAATATCTGAAAGTAATGGGAAACTTTATGGCAGTTTAATAGGGTCAACTTCTGGAGTCATAACAGCTACCTATACAATAGATAATTTACCAAGAGTATTAGATAGTACATTAAAAGGTGGCAATATTAGTTCTATATCTAAAATTTCATACAAGACAGAAAATACTTCTTTAGCCTTGTATGATAAATCGAAAACAGTAACAACTAACGGAACTTTAGTAGCACCATTAACAACAAATAAGGAACTATCAAGTGTACCATTGTTAACAGATGGAGCAAATAAAGTAAGTCAAGTACAAAATAATAGGTTACCATATAACCCTGTACTAAAATCTCCAGTTAAATATTCAAATTTAACTGATAGTGAAAAATAAATTTTTGAATGATTATGTGGGTAAAGAAATTCCAGAAAAAAATAGTGTCTAAATATAATGATGTAAATAAATATGAATATAATGCTACTACTAATCCTGATCCATTAGCAGAAGGCAAAAATCCACCGATAAATAATTTTTTTATGGTGGGATGTATAACGATGCTTCAAATGAAAGTGGGATGTTTGTAAGAATAGGAGATAAAACTTATCCTTATGGAAGTTGGTATACAAAAAGTCCCTAAGAATTCAGAAGTACAGGCAAGAATAGAACTTACCATCAAAAAAATGGTGGGTTGATTCTAATGGTGAAATAAAAAAATAAGAGGATTCGAAAGCAGATAAATCAATATTGGATACAATGTATTATATTGAATTTCCAGAAGGGATACCCTAAATATAAAGACCAGTGGGTTATCAAGGAGAATCATTTCTTGGAGGATTAAATCAAGAACAATATTTTATTCCAAATTCAAAAACTTTTGGTAAAGTAATAAAAAAAGTTACCCTATTAAATAGCAAATGAAAGGAGTTAAATAATTATGATATGGGAAGAATTAAAAAAACAGAAAAAAATTTTTGTAGAAGAAGATTTTATAGAACTTAGGGACTCAGTAGAAGAACTAATAAGTGTAATTGAAGAATATAAAGATATGAGAAAAAGATTCAGATGTATATATAAAAGGGAATTAAAAAGAGTTTTTAGAAGAAGTTAATTTAACATTAGAAGAAAAATAACAGATAGCGAATTAAAAAACTTACATTCTTTAGGAGAAAGTTATTTTTAATTCACATATTAATAGTATTTCAGAATATGGAGTTTATGATAAAAATGATTTAGAAAAACACATAAAGTTAACGGAGAAATAACAGTAGCAGTAAATAGATTTGGAAAAAAATTCTTTATAAAATTACAGAAAAAGTTATATATCATATGATTTAGTGTAAAATAACTAATTTTTAGAAAAAGCTATATAGATGGAAAATATTTGTATAGCTTTTTCTTAAATATATAAATCAAAAATAATTTCTAAAAATGTATGATGATTATGGTAGACAAATAGGATGGGTTGATTATACAAATCATAGTTATTCATCAAACCATACTATTCCACACTAACATGAAGTAAGATATGATGAACAATATATAAAGGGAATAATAATGAGATCATAGAGCTGATATAAATACTCCATTAGGGAATAAATAATTAAAAGGTATTTGTAAAAAAATCTAAAAATACAAAAATATGGTTTTATGATAATTTTATAAATTTTTTTAAAGAAAATTATATTAAAAATAAGAAAAAAAGTGAGAAATTCTCAAGTTTAGTTTTAACTTTAAACATCTATATAATCATAGCTTAAGAAACTTTTTACAAATAGTTATAATAAATAAATTAGACCAGGAGAAAACAAATGAAACAAATATTATATGAAGATAATAATAATAATGCAAACTATTTAATAAATATATTAGTTCAAGTTCAACAGCAGGTAGAAATTGTTATTTTTTTGGGAAATTTCATGTTTTGATTTTGTCATAGTAGATGTAGGTGATTTTTCAATGGAATAATGCCACCTGAAATAGAAGAAGTATATAATTTTGGATAGAAAGAGAACATGTAATAGTTGTCGAACATAATTATTTAATAAAAATATTAAAAAAATATAAGAACAGTATATTATGCTAATATGAAAACTACTATTGAAAATGATATATTTTTCAATAAAAAAATTTTTGATGGAGATATAATAGAAATAAGAGGAAATATAGAAAATAATATAATTCTTTAGTTTATAATATCGATTAAAAGAAATAATAAGATTGAAAAATAAGAAACTACTAATAGACAGGTATGTAGAACATAACTTAGAAAATAAGAATAAAAGCAAATGAGTTTGGAATAATAAATAAATATGGAGGAATATCTACTTATTATAAACCAGAGAATGGGAAATTATATTGGTTAGAACAAATTGAAAAATATGCACCAAAAATAAAAAATTAAAAGGAGACCAACTATGAAAAAGAAAAAGATGTCCATGTTGTGGTTATTTAACAATAAATAATGTAGATGAAGTAATTGTAGATATTTGTGAAGTTTTGCTATTGGCAATATGATAAAGTGTCAGAGGAGAAGCCTGATGAAATTATTGGATCGAATAGAGTGTCATTAAATACAGCTAGGAAAAAAATTATAAATTGTTTGGAGCTTCAGAAGAATGTTTTAAAAATATAGTTCGACTACCATATAAAGATGAAATGTAGAGTAGGTAGTAGTAAAAGAAAATTGATACAGATAAAGTAATATAAAGAATTAGATATCTTAAAACTAATAAATTGATTCAATTTTTATTTTAAAATTTTTAGTTCATATACAAATAGAGAAAGTCTAGCATTACCTCCATCTTGGAATCAAAATGACAGGAATAAAAACAATGGCAAATTGAACCAGGAACAATAATACTTAAAGGAATAGCAAATTCACAGGAATTAGATGAAGCACATTATATTTATCCAGGAGGAGCTGAGCAAATATTTATTTATCAACCTTGGAAATATAAAAACATTGTTAGAACCTTAAAAATAAAGAAAGGAATAAGAAAATGAACATAAGATTTAGAAAAAGTTATACAACAATGTCAAAAAAACATTAGATAGAATAGAAGAGGAATTATCAAAACCAGAACCAAAATTAACTCCTTATGATATAGAAATGAGAAATTTTGATGAGGTTCCAAGAGGTATTTTTAAAGGAAGCAAAAAGACAAATAAAGATAATGATGCAGGTACTAGATGGAAATGAATATATGCCTAATTATACTTATCCTTTAATTGATAGTTATTCATTTAATACAGAACTATCTCATCTTTTTATTTGAAACTGAAAGTATATACAAAAATATACATAAAAATATAATTATAATACGGAAAAAGCTAGAAAAATAGAGAGATTTTTAAGAAGGTTTTCATAAAAAGTTAAGTAATATGATTTAGAATAAGATAATTAATTTAAGAAAAGCTATATAGATGGAAAATATTTGTATAGCTTTTTTTCTTAAATATATAAACCCTAAATAGTTTCTATGGAAGTGATTATTTCTTAACTAGAATAGGTTATGAAGAAAAATGGGACAAAGTAAAAAGACTTGGAGATGCTTTCATGAAAATCAATTAATAGAAAAGAACTATTATTGAAAAATTAGGAACAAGATTTTTAAATGGAAAAGCTTTTAGACGTAAAAAATTTAATTGATAATGCAGAAATAGAAGCTAAAAACAAAAATCTAATTATCGGAACAGCTTTAACAAAAAGAACAAATCAAAAATCTTGATAAAGATATTTTATGGTATGAATATCAACAAGTAAATGGACTTAAAGTCTTAGCTCCCAAAGTATATTTATCTCAAAGTACAATAGCTGGTGTTAAAAATGATGGTAAAAAAATAGAATAGCTGGAACAGAACTAACTTCTATTAAAGCTGATAAAGTAATGAATAATGGAGTTATTGGAAACACTGGTAAAAACATTAATACAAGCAAATGAAATAAAAATAAAAAGTATAGGCGACTATTTTGGAGAAATAACTGGAGATAAAACAAGTTTAATAGCTTTCAAAAACTTATCAAACAGTGGTGCAAAAATATCAGCTGAAAAAGAATTAATATTAATTGCAAAAATATTACAAATGAAAGTACTACAAGAGAAATAGCGCATAATAATTCTGATTTAGATAGAAGCAGATTTAATGAAATAGCTTCAGCTGGACAAATATCTTCAAATGGTTTAACATATATTGAAGCAGATAAATATACTTCAAAGGGTGCATTTACATCAGGAGAAAAAGTTGTAATAAATGCTAAAAATGTAAACTTAAATTCAATAGAATTAACAGGAGAACAAAAGTTTTGAACTAATTCCGATAATTTCCAAAGCTATAGTTTTAAAAAAAGAATATCGGAAGTACAGTTGAAGGAAAAATATAGAAATATCTACTGAAAATGATTTAAATATTAAGGCTTCAAATATTAACGCAGAAGATAATTTAAAAATTATTGCCGAAAAATATAAATATTGTTTCAGCAACAGATAGTACTCTTCATGAAACTAAATCAAAATAGTAAAGGAAGTTTTTGGAAGCTCAAAATCTAAAGAGGATATTTCGTATCAAAACTCATAATATTGCTTCAAATTTAATTGGGAATAATGTTAATGTTGAAGCCAAAAAGATATATCAATTTTAGGAAGCAATATTCAAGCTAACGAAAAAGGAAATATAAAGGCTGAGGGAAATATTACTCAAGCTGGTGTTAAGAATATTTCTATGAATATCATCACACAAGTAAAAAGGATTGTTTGGTCTTACTTCAAAAATCAATAACAGATGAAAAGTTATCAAGAAAATGCTGTACGTTCTGCGACAATGTCAGGGGATAAAGGCTTAACTTATGACAGTAAGAATAATCTTGTCTTAACTGGAGTAACTGTTGTTTCAAAAGGAAATATTGATTTAAAAAAGCTAATAATGTCACAATCAATTCTTTAGAAACAAAATCAAATATCAAACATGAAGAAAAGAAAAATCTTTTAAAAGCAGATTTAAGTTTAAAGGGGTCAAATTATTCTTATGGAAAAGATAAGTTTGAATCTAATACTGATATTGTAAAAACAAAATTTATCTCAAATAGTTTCAGAAAAAGATGTTAATATCAATGCAAACGATAAAAGTAAAAGCTACATCTGTTGATATTTTCGCTAAAAATGATATAAATATATCTGGAGATAAAGGGAATTGAAATTTCTACTGCGAATAATATTTTTAATAATGAAAGCAAAAACAAAGTTCAATAAGAATTTCAACAGGACTTTCTGTGAATAAATCTATAACAGAAACAATTGATAATGTTAAAAATATTAAAAACTTAACAGATTTTAGTGGAGATTCTTACGATATTACAAAATAAGGCTTCTAGTTTAGTTGGTGCAATTAAAACTGGTGCAGGTGCAGCTAATGATTTGATGAATTTCAAGTATAAGGGAGAAAAATCAAACAGGAGCTGAAACATTAAAAATAATCCTAAATTGATAACTGTAGGATCTTCAATAAGCCATAATAAATCAGAAACTAAAACACATAACGAAAATGTAGAAAAATCTTCTTTAAAATCTAATAATATGAATATTTCTTCTAAAGATGGAAATATTTTAATTTCAGGAACAGATATAGAAGTAAAGAATAATTTAAGATTGGATGCTAAAAAGATCTTACAATAAAAGCAAGCAGAAGAAAAATTCTTCCTCTCATTCATCTAAGGGAATAAATTTAGCTGTATCAATGGATTTAAGTGAAGACAGTACTTTGAATATTAGCGCTAATCAAAGTAAAGCTAAAGGAAATTCTAATGGAACTAGCTATATAAATTTCAACAATTAAAGTTGGAAACGAATTAAAAACAAAATCCGAAAATATAGCTTTTATCAGGAGCTAATGTTGAAGCAAATACTGTAGATATCAAAGCTAAAAACATAACCATTGAGAGCCTACAAAAACAAATCTGAAACAAAAAGAAAGCACAAGTAATATTGAGAAGTGTTTCTATCGATCCAACAACTGGAAATGTAAAAAGGCATAGGTTTAAATGTTGGCAGAACAAAAAAGGAAATGGAAACGGTTCTTGGACAGAAAATCAAACAACATTAATTACAAAAAATGGTGGAAAGATTGATGCAGATAGCTTAACAAATACAGGAGCAGTTATAGTTTCTGAAAGTGAAAATAACAAATTAAAAAAATATCAGCAAATGAAATCAAAGTATCTAACTTAGAAGATAATAACAAGTATGAAAAATATTGGAGGAGGAATTAATTTTTCAGCTTCAGTATCAAGTGGAAATATTAGTCCAAAAAGTTCCTAATCTATCAGTGGTTCATAGATAAAGTAGAAAAAGAACAAATAACAGAGCTACGGCAATAAATACAGAAATATCTTTAAAAAGGGAAAAAGTAAGCGCTGAAGAGTTAGGGATTTAATACTGATAAAGAAAAAAATCTCAAGAAGTAACAAAAGATAATGAAAAACATCTAAATGCTGATTTACATACAGATTTAGCAAATAAAGAAAATAGAGATTCAATAATAGATGGTTACAAAAAGTTGGAGCATTAACAGAAATTGGAGATATCAATAAATTCAAAGAATCAATGGAAGGAATAATGTTCAATAGATTTGCGAACAACCATCAAGAAGAAATAAACTTCATAAAAGATACTAGTCAAGATCTAAATCTTAGAAGAAGTGCAGCACAAGATTTTATGAATACATATCTTTATGTAAATGGTTATAAAGGTGAATATCCAGAAGTAGTGTTGACAGATGAACCAAACTCATTTGCTAGAGATTCAATAGATAAGAAAACAGGAGAGAGAAGAACAGAAAAATATACTTATCAATATATGATTTGAATGATCCAGAAAAAAATCTTTTGCAAAAACTATTTGGACATGAAAAAGGACACTTAGCAACTTATGATAGAGATGAAAATACTGCAGAAAAAAATAGAATCTAAGGTAGCAAAAGAGGATAAAAACAAGAGTATTTAATTCTAAAGAAAAAGATGAATACATAAAGTTTTTTTGAAAGAAAAATTACAAGAGTAAATCTTTAAATGAACAATTTACAGAGGCAAAAGCTATTCCTAAAGATGAAAGAGAAAAATGATGGGGTGTCAATGTCTACTGGATTTTCAGTGTTTGCAGAGATCAGGAATATCTTTGGAAACATCATTGACAGTTATGAGAGATAGTAAGTTAAAGGAAATGTATCTTTCTTTAAGTCAAACAGAAGGTGCTGGCTTCGGAATTCCGTCTTTTGATACTGGAGGAGTTTCATTTTTCTTATTTACTTTTTGCTGAGCAGCCTGATGATTTGACAGGAGCTTCATTTGAGATCGCTGGTTCAATTAGAGTTGGAAACTATGGAATTGAAGCAGGAGGAGAAATGAGTTTAGAAACAGGTAAATTTGAAAGTGTGTCAGCTTCTGTTGGTAAAAAAGTAGGGACTAGCAGGCAAACAATTTGTGGATAAGTATGGGACAGGTTTAAAAAGCTGGAGAAGTTCATATGCAAGTTAAGTTTACAAAAATATATTTTCAATTAAATTGCCATCTATATATACAAAAACATAAGAACAATAGAAAATAAAATAGGTTCTATAGAAAAACAAATAGAAAATTCTAATTCATATTTTTGAAAAAGCATATTTAGAAACTGAAAAATATAAATATGAAGTAAGAAAAATACAAGAAATGACTAAAATATTAATTGATTACAGTGTAAAAAAATAAAGGTTTTTAGAAAAAGTTAGAAGATTATAAAAAGAGATCATTTTCAGAATAGATATAGAGTATTATAAATTGAATAGAGAAGTTGATTAAAATGATTAGTGTAACTCAAAAAGAACTATGTTAAAATTTATATCAGACCAACTCATTTATTTTTGCAATTATTTTTAACTGATTTAGGAGGTTTAAAACCTTTTTATTTTGTTAGTTCCTCCAGCTTATATGCTACTTGAAATAAAGATTGCTTATTTATGTTTTATTGGTTTATCATTTAGTAATCTATGTTCTTTTATCAAGATATGGTATGAATACGGTATATACATAGTTCAACAGGAATTAATAATAGTTGGTAAAAAAGAAAAAGAATTAAATTAGGAAAAATTCAAAAGATTGTCGGTTAAATATTTTCAAAAGCAAGATTTTTACTATTTATTAATTAAGACTACGACACAAGATATTAAACTTGCTTCATATAGTAAAAATGAATTACAAATTATTGTAAATATTATTGAAGGAGAAATAAATAAATATGACTTGGAAAAATAAATAGTAGTTATATAGAAAAGAGAAGTTTTTCCTTGAAAGAAGAAGTAATAAATTGACATTATTTCATATACTTTTTCTATTTTTATATTTGTATTTTTCATAATTACTCAACTATAAATAAAGAAATAGATTTAAATGATTATTATATTAAGTCAATTTTTATTATTTATTATATGGGCTTTTGTATACTTTTTCTAAAGAACGAATATTTATAACAAGTGAATATTTAATTTTAGATTCTTATTTTATTGTTCAAGAAAAATAATTGAAATAAAAATATAAGAGGAGTGATTTTCACTAATTATGAAATGTCTTTATTTGAAATTGTATATAAAAGTAATAATTAATTGTTTTATGTTTTGGACTTTAAATTCAGTTAAAATTGAAGTACTTGAAAGAAAAATTGAAAAGAATATTATTTTTGGAAAAATATGAAAAAAAGAAGAATTTATATTACTAATTGAAACATATATAAAAATAGCTAAAAACAAAAATAAAGATTTTATTTTTCTAAAATTCAAGATGACATTGAAAGAGTATGAAAATCAAAAAGTTTTAGTAGGCTATAATGGAATTGATGCAAAGGAAGTTACTTTTGGAAAGTTAAAAGAAGATATCAATTTAATAAGAGATAATAAAGTCAATGATTGAAAAATATAGGGAGATTACTTCGAAGAAATAACTGGAGATAAAACAAGTTTAATAGCTTTCAAAAACTTATCAAACAGTGGTGCAAAAATATCAGCTAAAAAGAATTAATATTAATTGCAAAAATATTACAAATGAAAGTACTACAAGAGAAATAGCGCATAATAATTCTGATTTAGATAGAAGCAGATTTAATGAAATAGCTTCAGCTGGACAAATATCTTCAAATGGCTTAACATATATTGAAAGCAGATAAAATATACTTCAAAGGGTGCATTTACATCAGGAGAAAAAAGTTGTAATCAATGCTAAAGATGTAAACTTAAATTCAATAGAATTAACAGGAGAACAAAAAGTTTGGAACTAATTCCGATAATTTCCAAGCTTATGGATTTAAAAAGAATGTTGGCTCTGAATTACAAGCAAAAGATTTTACAAGTTTCAGCAGATAATCTAAATATTAAAAGCTTCAACAGTTACAACAGATACAGCATTAATTGATGTAAAAAAATATTAAACTAGAATCGAGAATAGATTACAAAAATAGAGAAAAGCAAAAATAAATCAAAGGGATTTTATCATCTAGCTCTGAAAAGAAAAAGTCATCAAAATTTAATTCTGAAAGTAATTTGATTGTAAAAATCAAGGAATACTAGCAGGAAATGTTGAAGTTATTAGTTCGACTTTAGCTTTTAGGAGATAATTCTCTAATTGTTGGAAAAATTAACAACAGATAGCCAAAAATTAAATAGCACTTATGAACACGAAAAATCTAAAAAAAGGTTTTTAGTGCGAGTGTAAGTGGATCTGGATTTAATGTTGGTTATGGAAAAAAACAAAAACTACAACAAATGGAAAAGATTTAACAAATGATAAATCAACTCTAATATTAGGAGATAGAAGTGTTTTTAAATAAGGGGGCAGAGATAACTGCAACTAATTTTGAACATGGAAAAATATCAATTAACAATGGAGATGTAACCTTTGGTGCAAGAAAAGATATACACGAGATAGAAAGTAGTACAACATCAAGTGGATTAAAATTTATCAGTACAAGTTAAATCTCAAGCACTTGATAGAGCAAAACAAGGAATAGATGCAGTTAAACAACAAAATCAGGAGATATACTTGGAGAGAATAGCATCATCTACTAATACAGTAACAGGGGTAGTAAGTGGACTAGCTTCAAATCAAGGAACAAAAACTTCCTACAAGTGCGGTTAATGCAGATAATACTGTTGGTAAAGATAATCTAAAAGCAGCACAAGCAAATAATAATTTCTATGCAGATGTAGGTGTAAACTTAGGATTTAATAAACAAGTTCAAATTCTAAATCACATAATGAATCAGCAGTTGTAACAACAATAAAAAAGGAAAAGATGAAAATTCAAGTATAACTTATAATAATGTAAAGAATATTGAATATGTTGGAACACAAGCGCAAGATACTAAGTTTATCTATAACAATGTAGAAGAAATATAAATAAAGACTGCTGTTGAATTATTCATATTCATCTACTGGCAAAAGTAGTGGAATATCAACAGAGTAACTATTGGTTATGGAGATGGAACACAAACATCAGTAGATGCAGTTAAAGTTTCAGCTTCTCAATCAAAAATGAATAGTAATGAAACCATTTATCAAAAATGGTTCATTTGTAAATGTAGATGAAGTACATAACAATACAAAAGAATATGACACTTTCTGGCTTTTAACCAAGAAGGTGGAACAGTTACAGGTAATATTGAAAATCTAACTATTGAAAGTAAACAAAATACATCTATAACAAAAAGGAAGAACAATAGGAGGAAGTTTAAGTATAGCACCAAATGGAATGCCATCAGGAAGTGCAAACTATTCACAAACAAATGGAGAAAGAAGAGTTGTAGATAATGCAAGTACTTTCATAATAGGAGATGGAAGTAATTTAAAAAGTAGCTAAGGTAGAAAAATACAGCTGCTGCGATAGGGAACAACTGGAAAATGGAAAAACTATCAATAGATGAATATGTGGGACATGACTTAGAAAATGTAGATAAATTAAAAACAGTAGGAGCTTCAGTAGGAGTATCAGCTCTGGGAATAACAAGTCTAGGGAGTAAATTATTCTGATAGAAAACAAGAAGGAATAACAAAGAATACAGTATAGGAAATGTAGAAATAGGGAAATCTTCTGGCGCTGAAATCAATAAAGATTTAGGGCTCTATGACAGAAATAACAAAGGATAGAGATTTTAAAACAGATATAAATATAGAATCACAAACAATTAACTATATATATCCTGAAAAGTTTAAAAGAAGATTTACAAAAAGCTAAAAATGAAATATACGATATTTACCATGCAGTAGATAGCACAGTAAATTTACAAGGAATAGCATCCCGCTATAAGACTTATCTATGAATATGAAGTAAATAATTTTTGGGTATACAAATAACAGAATAGATATTGGGTATGGTTCTCCTTATGCTGCAGCTACAGGAGGTATAGGTTATCGTTTTATTACCAAAATTGATAATAAATATGCCCATAAGGTAATTGGTTTTATAACTCAATCAGAGTGAAATTATAGAATTTTTATTTGATAAATATGATAATACGATATTATAAAGCAGAATAAAATAGGAGGTTTTAAAAATGATTATAAATGATAAAGATTTAGATGTTATATATATAAGATCTTTTTATTTTTGCAAGTATAATCCTAATATCTTTTTATTGTACATTTTTAATAAAATCTATGTAGTAGTTCCTATTTTTATTTATGCTCTATATAATTTTTAAAAGAAATAAAAATGCTATAATTTTAGCTCTACCTTATGAGTTTTTGTTATTGTCAAGAAGGAATATTTTACTATAAAAAGAATTTTTATGGAAGTATATAAAAATATGTGATTTTTCTTTTAGATATTTTTAATATTACAGAGATTAAAGATAGATTGAAAAAATATGAGAATGAAAATGTACTTATGTATGGAATTTATTATTTTTCTTGTATGAAAGAAAGAATAAAAATAACAACAAAAGATGGAAAAATTTTTATCTTTGGGTTTATAATAGACAAGAAGATTCTAGTAAATTTTTGAAAAATCAAATGAAGAAAAATAGATTTAATAATAAATTTATACTTATAAAATCAATGATAGAAGACGAGAAATGAGAATGATAGTAAAAAATTAAAAATTTAAAACAAATATATTTCAGTAATTTTAATGAGAGATATAACTATATTTTTAAATAAAATTTTTAGAAGAAAATAATGTATATTTTTCAAGAATAGAATTGTTACTATTATTAATTCAGATAAAGAAGCAATAACAAAAACTAGATATATTCAGAAATATAAAAATTTAAAGAGATAAATTTTTATATATTTTATGTAAATTATCTATCTAAAAAGAATATGAAAAATAAAAAGTTTTAGTTGGCTATAATGGAATTGATGCAGGAAGTTACTTTTGGAAAGTTGAAAGAAGATATCAATTTAATAAGAGATCATAAAGTCAATGATTGATTTTTATATCAAAATATATAATAAAAATCAAAAATTTAAATATATTGCTCAAAGTTCATCAACAACTTAATGAACTTTATTATCATAGGAAGTTGTTACTTTATAAATTTTATAGACCTAGTAAGAAACTTTAAAATTAGAGTGGTAAACAAAAATTTAAAGAGAAAATATATTCCTGTAGATTTAAATGAAGAAGAATTTAAAGAAATTATGGAATTATTAAAAGAAAAATAGAATAATCTAAAAGGAGACTTAATGTTTTAAAATTTTGTGTGTTGGTTTTGGTGGGATGATAGAGCTATGTTAAGATATAGTTTCTATTTCTTGCCTCTACCTTATATAAAAACTATTTATATAAATATAATTGGAGCTATCATTATTGGATTTGTTAGTTACTACTCCATATTGCTAATCTCAATCCAAAAATTATTACTTTTTCTTGACGACAGGTATTTGTGGTGGCTTCCAACATTTTCGACTTTCTCTTTAGAGACAGTACAAATGATTGAACAAAATAAAATTCTAGAAGCTATTATCTACGTTCTGATTTCAGTTACACTTTCTCTTATTGGAATTTGTGTAGGTTATTATTTAGCAAAATTAATTTAAAAGAGCTGATGCAAACGAACTTTCGTTTGTATCAGCTCTACTAATTTTATATTAATAATAAATTGGAAGTTATTATAAATATTTATCACTGTATTTTTCTCTAAACACGGCTATATCTTCGTCATCCTTAGCTATAGCATTTTTAAATGTTGCAAGAAAATTTCTTTGTATACCTTCAAATTCTCCTAAACCTTTGAAGATAACTTCATTAACTTTTTATTCCATCTCTTCTAATTCATTCTTATAGTCTATACCCATATCTTTCTTTGTGATCAGTTCTCCAGATACAAACATAAATGGAGCTAATCTAACAGCTTCAATCCCATCTTTTTCAATTTCTTTATCAAAGTATCCATCAAAGGATATGCTTTAGTAGCAACTACATATACATTTTCGTGATCGTAAGCATCAAAAATATATTCAAGCATAGCATAGCTTTGCCCTAGAGGAGAATCTGTCCTGATGACAAACCAAGACTAAAAGCTTCTTTTATGGCACATATTCCTCTGCTAAAGTTTCCACAGATTTTTGATAATCTTCTAAATTATATAAAGTGGCTTTCACCTATTTTTATACTTTTAAAATTTTCTGAAAATGAATTTATCTCTTTCAATAAATTTTTCATATTCAATTCCTGGTATGATATGAGAAGCTTGCACAATCAATTCATCGTAACCTGCTTTCAACCATTTTTCTAAAGCCTTTTAATGGTGTATCAAAAATTTCTCCTCTATCTTTCAATCTTTTCAAAACCATTCTTGAAGTATAGGCATTGAATAAATCATAATCCTTAAATCTCATCTGAAAACTTTTTATTAATTTTATCAATTGTTAATTCTCTAGTATCATTATGAGTAGTACCAAAAATGTACCATTAGTAATGCTTATTTGTCATACATCCTCCCTAATTATTTTGTTTTGCAAAATATATAACTATTATATCTTATTAGGAGTAAAGAGATGCAAAATTTATTTTTATAAAAGGTAGCTTTCAGATTTTTCTTACTCGCTACCTCTCAATTTTTATTTAGTTAAAGTTCTCATCATATCTTCAACATCTCCAAATGTACATAGAGTATCATCAATTATAATTGCAGGAACACTCATAATGTCATATCTATTCTTGAAATCTTGGAATGTGAAAATATTTATCATTTCCATTTCGATATTTTTATTTAAAGTTACAAATTCTTTGAGTTGTGCTTGAACTGTCTTTTCGGACATTTGAGTACAAGACAATGAAATTCCAATTTTAATATTTATTGGTTTATCAATCTTAGCAATCTTTTTCTAAGCTTTCAGGAGCAACTTTTTGTCCTACACCTGCCACATTGTAAAAGTCCTAAGATAAATGAGGTTTAATTCTATCGTCCACTTGGTAAGCTTGAATATTTTAATCCTGAGAAGTTTCCATCTTTGTCAAGAACTCATATTGATGGAGTTCTTGTCAATTTAACTTTAGCTTCTAGTTCTTTATTTTCTCCTTCGTTGTATGATACAAATTTTTAATTTTCAGAGCAATAGCTGCGATATCTTTTACAGCATTTTTCAATGGCAACTGATTCATCAACATTAGGATTTTAAATACAACTATTTCAACAGGATTTTTCAAATCTTTCAACTACAGCAGACAATTGTTGTTTCAATTCGTCATCTAAGAAGCTTTCATTTTCTGTTGCAACAGAAGTTGTTTTTCTTCTTCTTCTTCTTTTTTGTATTCCTAATTCTTCTCTTAAATCATAGAGCATATTTTTCTATAGATGTTGCAGCAATAGCTCCGTCAGCAACAGCTGTTACAACTTGTCTCAATCTTTTGGTCTGATGTCTCCAACAGCAAATACTCCTGGAACGTTTGTCATTAATTCTTCATCTGTTGGGATAAATCCAAATTTATCTATTTCTATATGATTTTTGAAAATTTGGCTTGAAGGTGCATATCCAACGAATACGAATACCCCAAATGTTTCTCCAACTTTTTGCTTTTATATTCTGTAACTTCTCCTGTTACATTATTTTTAAATTTTGCTCCCTGTTGGTTTCATATCTCCAGTTAATTCTGTTAATTCAGTATTAAATTTAACTGTGATTTTTGGATGAGCTTTAACTTTATCTCCTCATTGATTTAGCACAAGTGAAATCTGGTTCTCTTGCTATGATAGTAACTGATTTTTCCATATTTAGTTAAGAACATAGCTTCTTCAGCAACGCAAATCCAGCTCCTATTACAAAATATATCCATTCCTGTGAAAAATTCTCCATCACAAGTTGCACAATAGCAACTCCTCTTCCTGTAAATTCTTGTTCACCAGGGAATCCTAATTTTCTTGGTGCAGCTCCTGTTGCTATAACAACACTTAGAGTTTTTATATTCAGCAGTTTTGTTTTAATAGTTTTTATTTTTGAGTAAAGTCCATATCAACAACTTCATCTTGAACAAAAATTTACTCCGAAACCTTGAGCTTGTTTTTAGTTTGAACCATAAATTCACTTCCAGAAATTTCTAAAATTCAGGATAGTTTACAACTCACTTGTCAAACTAATTTGCCCACCTTTATTTTTCTTTTCTATAACTAAAACATCAAGTTTTGCTCTTCCTCCATAAATCCCAGCAGATAACCCAGCAGGGTCATCCACCTATAACGATCATATCGTATATTCTTTCCATCTTATCTCCTCCTTAAATTTTTAATTAGCTATTTTTAAAATAAAAAATATGCAGTTAGAAAAAAATATAAAAATATTACTCCACTTATATTTCTATTTCTAGTTTAAGAAAAGGGGAAAAGTTAAACTAATCCCCTTTAATTTTATAATTATGAGAAACTTTAAATCTCAATTAATCTTATAATTCTCCGATTAAGTCAAGACTTGGTTTTTAAAGTTTCACTTCCTGGTTTCCATTTAGCTGGACAAACTTCTCCGTGTTCAGCAACAAATTTAGCAGCTTGTAATTTTCTTAAAAGTTCAGCAGCTTCTCTTCCGATTCCATTGTCGTTTACTTCATAAGAAACGATTTTTTCCTTCAGGGTTTACTACGAAACTTCCTCTTAATGCTAATCCTTCTTCTTCTATTAAAACTTCAAAAGTTCTTGCTAAGAATCCTGCAGGATCTGCGATCATTGTGATATTCTACTTTAGAAATTCTTTCTGAGTGATCTGACCATGCTTTTTATGAACGAATGCAGTATCACAAGAAACTGAGAATACTTGAGCTCCTTCTTTTTGAATGCTTCATAGTGATCTTGTAAATCTTCTAATTCAGTTGGACAAACAAATGTGAAGTCAGCTGGATAGAATACAAATACAGACCATTTTTCCTAATAAAATCTTTATCTGTTACTGTTATAAAATCTTTTCTCCTTTTTGAAAGCTGTTGCTTTAAATTCAGGTAATCCTATTAATGACATAATATATCCTCCTTAAATTTTTACTGATTATTCTTTTTTGTTGTAATAATTAATTTGTAATGATTACAAATACATATTACTATACTAGATTTATTTTGTCAAGTTTTTATTTTCGACTTTTTATAAACTTTTAAAAACTTTTATATCCTATAATTTTTCTATTAAATATCTTCTAATTTCCTCAAATCTATGTTTATCCTTTTCATTTATAAATTGACTTATATATGTTAGTAAATATTCCACTAAAAATTTGTGTAAATATAAGAGAATTGAAAAATGCTTATTCCTACTAATTTCACTTTATATAAAAATATCTGCATATTCTGCTAAAGGGCATTTTCTGAATCTGTAAATATATTACCTTTGCTTTTGCTTTCTTTTTGCTATCTTCACCAACACTCCTGCTGTTCTTGAGTATAATGGATAGTCAAAGATTATCAGCACATCTTCCTCTTTCATATTAAATACTGAATTTAGTACTACCAGAGTCATTTATATTATATGTAAAACATTCTCTAACATAAAGCCAAGTCTAACACCTAAAAATTTGCTATTCCTGCTGTACTTTTAAATCCAACTACATATTTAAATTTAGACCCCATTATTAAATTTGCTATTTCTTTTATCTGCTTAATAGATTTTTATTAAAAACTTTATTTTAGTTCATCATTTATTTTTATTTAAATAAACTTTTTCTATAGAGTCATCTTTTTATTTTATCAATATTTTTATAAAACTATTAGTCTTATCCAAATGATTTTTATTTTCTCCCTGACCATTATTTTAAAATCTGTAAAATTTTTAAAACCTATATTCTTAATAAATCTTATAACACTAGTCTCACTAATATCTATTTCTTTCGCTATATCTGCAACATTCATCAAAAATACTATCTTCTCGTTCTATTCTGCAACTCTCTCTTTTTAGTTAAATCTCATATTTTCAATTTTATTTAACAACTCTTTTTGTCCATATTATAAACCTCCCATTTATTTTATAATATTAACACAAATAGAAAAATTTTAAACTATCTTTATTTTTAATTAATAAATATATTTTTAGATATAAATAAAAATGTTTTTAACTAAAATTATACATATTTTTATTGACAAAATAAAAATAAGATTATATAATTTTTAAAAATATTTTTATTAAAAAAATTTTTACATTTTAAGGAGATGAGTATTTATGAAGAAAATTTGTTTTTCCAAACACTTACGTTATCATTGTATTAATGATGATATTAGCTGTAATTCTAACTTGGATTATCCCGTCAGAGTTTGAAAGAGTTAAGGATGAGGTTAGCAAACAATCTGTAATTATTCCAGGAACTTTTGCTTATATTGAAAATAATCCTATTAGTATATTAAAAATTCCTGTATATATTATGAAGGGTTTTAGCAAAAAGCTGCTGATATTGTTTTTTCTTGTTATTATAGTCGGAGGAGCTTTTAATATTATTATTGAAACTGGTATGTTTCAAAGTTTTGCAGCAAAATTAACTAAAACTTTTTCGAACAAAGAACTTTTTAATCATTCCGGCTTTTTCTACAATTTTTGCACTTGTGTACCACAATGGGTGTTAATACATTTATTGGTTTCGCTCCAATTGCTGTTATAATTGCAAGAAGTATTGGATATAGATGCAATTGTTGGTGTTAGTATGGTAGCTTTGGGAGGTGCAATAGGTTTTAGCACTGGAACATTCAATCCATTCACAACTGGTGTTGCTCAATCAATAGCAGGCTTACCTCTCGTTTTCTGGATTAGGATACAGATTTATATGTTTAGTTGTATTCTTAGTAGTAACAAACATCTATATTATGTGGTATGCTAAAAAGTTAAGGCTAATCCTGAATTTAGTGCTGTATATGAAATGGAACAAGAAAATAAAATTGAAATTTTCGATAAACAGTATGATAAAATTGAAACTAAGCATTATATTGATTTTTATTAATTAGAAGCTGTATTGTTTTGCTCTTCTTATATATGGAAGTCAAAATTGAAATGGAAATTACAAAGAAAATGCTGCTATATTATGGATGGGAATTTTATGTGGTTTTGCTTATGGATTTTGATCCTAGTAAAATTGCGAAGAATTCTACAAAAAGGTGCTAAAAATTAACTTATGGTGCTTTTGATGATAGGTACATGGCAACTGTATTTCTATAATCCTTGCAGACGGAAAAATATTAGATACTACTGTTCAATATCTTGAGATTTGCTTGTTGCATTTATCGTAGTCATATTCAAGCTGGAATGTTCTTTGATGCAACTTCTAATAAACGGACTTATTACTCCGGAAGCGGTCAAGCTGCAGCAACTATGCCAATTATGCTACCTGTAGCCGATATTATTGGTATGACTAAACAAACAACTGTCCTTGCATTTAACTCTTGAGATGGCTTGAGCAATTATATTCTTCCAACATCTTCTGCTCTTATGGGATTCATTATATGGTTGGAATTTCATATAGTAATTGGATGAAATTTATGTGGAAATTATTTTTAATTTGGATCATTGTAGGTTCTATACTTGTTGTTATTGCAAAATGCATAATTTAACTACATCCATTTTAATAGATGAAAGAAAGGAATTTTTATGGAAAAATTTACTAAATGAATATATCGATGAAGATTTCTCCTGAAATTTTGTCAATGGCCGATTCTATTTTTGATGATCCAGAACTTGGATTAAAATGAATTTAGAGCGATATCACAGATTTTTGGAACAAAACGAATTTAAAGTAGAAAAAGATATTTATGGTTTTGAAACTGCCTTTAGAGCAACTTATACATGTGGAAAAGGTGGGTTAAATGTTGGATTACTTTTGTGAATATGATGCTCTTGAAGGTATTGCTCATGCTCTGTGCTCATCATATGCACACCTTCTATTATTGCAACAGCTGTTACTTTAAAAGAAATTTTAAAAATTATGATTTTAATATAATTGTTTGTGAACTCCAGCCGAAGAAACTTTAGGAAGCTAAAGTAGCTATGGAAAAATGGAGCTTTTAGAGACATTGATATAGCTCTTATGATGACATGGCATCTCCATGACAACAACCGATATCAAATCTATGGCTCTATCAAATTTCGATATTATCATGGTATCTCTTCCTTTATGCAGCTCTTGCTCCAGAAAATGGAGAAGTGCTTTTAGATGGACTTCTAATTTTATCTCAGGTATTGAATAAGAGAAGACATGTAAAAGAAGATACAAAAATGCACTATACAATAGTCGACGCTGGTACTTGCAAATGTTGTCCCAAAATATGCAAAAAGCTAAAATTAGCTTGAGATCTTCATGATAGAAAATATTTAGATGATGCTGTTAAAAGATTCAAAAAGTTGTTGAAGGACAGCATTAATGACTGAAACGACCTCATGAAATTATAGAAACGAAATCTTTAGATAGCAAAAATTCCTGTTTTATCATTAAATAGAATTTTGATGGAAAAATGCAGAGCTTGTTAATGCTCCAAGAATACAACCTCCTCGTGAAAGAACAGGATTCACAGATTTTTGAAAATGTTATACAGAGTTCTGGTTCTTGTATAAGAATTGCATTTGTTCCACTAGGTACTTCATCTCATTCTGATACTTTATGAGTGTGGCAAAAATGAAGATGCTCATAATGCAATTTTACTTTGCTTCAAAAATTTTTAGCGGAACTGTCTCATGACGACAAAAACCCGAACTTTTAAAAGAAGTTCAAGATGAATTTAAAACTAAAAAGAATCTAATCTATAAAAAGTACTTACACTTTTCATATTAAAGCGTAGTACTTAATTACTATAGCTATTAGTTCAAACAAAAAGCAACTCATAGTTGCTTTTATAAATTATATAATTTTATTATACTAATTCAATTATTGCCATTTCTGCTGCTGAGTCACCTTTTTCTAACAGATGGTTTTTAATGATTCTAGTATATCCACCATTTCTTTCAGCATATTTTGAGCTAATTCGATTAAATATTTTGCTACTGCTTCTTCACTCTTAAAAATGCAAACAATTTCTTCTTGATGCTAAAGCTATTTTTCTTACCAAAAGTAATCATTCTTTCAGCAAATTTTCTTAATTCTTTAGCTCTTGTACAGTAGTTTCTATTCTTTCTGCTACTACTAAAGATATAGTCATATAGCATAGCCTTTCTGTGATCAGCTCTTCTTCCTAACTTTCTATATGATTTATTGTGATTCATTAGTAGAATTTCCTCCTCTATCAGATTATTCAGGAGATCCATTTTTTCAAGATCATATCCTAAATCTTTCATCGAAAAATCTCATCTAAAGATTTTTCCCCAAATTTTTAATTTTTAGTAATTCATTTAAAGATAAGCTTGCTAATTGGAGATACATCTTCTATCCCAGCCTTTTCAAGCAATTAAAGATCTTACTGTTAAATCAAGCTCTTCAATTTTCATATCATGAGATTTTTCGTCAATAACTTGTGGCCGTTTACAGGTTCTTCGATCATCTCTCTCAATTTCTTCTCTAAATTTTCCATTTTATTTCCTATCTCTAAGAAAGGATCTCAAAATGTAATCTTAAAAGTTCAACTGAATACGAAATAGCATCTCTAATTTCAATACTTCCATCAGTTTCTACGACTAAAGTCAATTTATCAAAGTCTCGTCATTTGACCAAACATAGTATCTTGAACTTCATAAGAAACTTTTCTAACTGGTGCTATAGATAGCATCAACAGCTATATAATCAACTGGCCAATCTTTTTCTATCAATTTCTTCCGAAACTACAAAAACCTTTCACCAGTATCAACTAAAAATTCCATATCTAAAGTTCTATCAGTAGTTACTGTACATATAACTTGATCAGATTTATAATTTTAACCCAATATCAGCTATTATATCTGCAGCTGTTACTACTTTATATCCTTTTAACAGAAAGAGTCATTTTTCTTTCTCCAGAACTTTCAGCTTATAACTATTTCTTTTAACATTTAAGATAATTTCTGTAACAGCTTCTTTTACTCCATCCATTACAGTAAATTCACTCAAAACCCTTCTATTCTCATACCTTTTATTGCAGCACCTGGAATAGAAGAAAAGTAAAACTCTTCTAAGAGCATTTCCTAAAGTATGTCCATAACCTCTGTATAAAGGTTCAACGACAAATTGTCCTTTATAGTTGCTTTTAACTTCTGTTATATTTATTGTTTTAGCTTGCTTTTTCTATTTTTAACATTATATCAACTCCTATCAAAAGGATTAGCATTATCTTGAATAAAATTCAACTATTAAAGATTCATTTAAATCAAAATCCAAATCATCTTTAGTTGGGTTTTGAAGAACCTTTCCTGAAAAATGCAGCTCTATCTAATTCCAACCATGCAGGTGGAGTTGCATCTTCAACAGCTAATTTAATTAGCTCTACATTTTTGAGTTTTTCTATAACAGTAACAACATCTCCCACTTTTTACCTGTAAGAAGCTATATTTACTCTTCTTCCATTTACAGCTATATGTCCGTGAGAAACAATTTGTCTAGCTTGTCTTCTAGTTTTAGCAAACCCTAGTCTGTAAACAACGTTTCTAATCTTCTTTCTAAGTATTCGATTAGAGTTAACCCTGTTACTCCTAATTTTCTTGCTGCTTCTTCATATTTTTCTAAATTGTTTTTCCATTACATTATATATAAATTTTTGCTTTTTGTTTTTTCTCTTAATTGAATTGCATATTCTGTTGGTTTTTATTTGTATTTGGTCTAATTTGTCTATTTGAAGATTTTTAACTCTAGGATAACTGGATCTATTCCTAAAGCTCTACACTTTCTTCAAAAACAGGCTGTCTATTTCTTGCCATTTCTTTTAATATTCTCCTTTATATTTATATCAAATATATACGATTACACTCTTCTTCTTTTTAGGTGGTCTACAACCATTGTGTGGAACTGGAGTTACGTCAGTTATTTTAGTAACTTCTAATCCTGCTGCTTGAAAGCGATCTCATACAAGCTTCTCTTCCTGAACCAAGGGTCATTTAACTTTAACTTCAATCTTTTCTCATTCCATTTTCCATAGCTATTTGAGCCGCTTGTTCAGCTGCTATTTGAGCTAGTGAATGAGTTCCTTTTCTTAGTTCCTTTGAGTTAGAAGTTCCACCAGATTTCCAGCTTATTACCCTTCCTTCTGTATCAGTTATTGCAACTATTGTGTTATTAAAGTTGAATGTATATGAGCTACCTGTTAGGGAATATTCTTTATTTTTCTTTTTATCTTAGCTACTGTCTTTTAGCCAATTTAAGCTACCTCCTTACTAAGTCTTAAATATCTTAATATCCGATTACTTTCTTTATAGGTTTTTAGACCTTTACTGTTCTTGCATTTGTTTTGAGCTTTTGCCCTCCACAGGAAGATTCATTTTATGTCTTAATCCTCTGTAACATTTAATATCCATAAGTCTCTTTTATAGACAATCTTACTTTCTTTTCTAAGATCCCTTCAACTTTGATATCGTTTATAATTTCTCTGATTTTATTTACTCTTCTTCAGTTAAATCTTTAACTCTTGTGTCAAAGTTTACACCAGCTTGTGTTAAAACTTTTTGAGAGTTGGTCTTCCAATTCCATAAATATATGTTAGAGCTATTTCAACTCTTTTGTTTCTTGGGATATCTACTCCTGCTATTCTAGCCAAAATTTTTCCTCCCTTTTTAAAAATAAATTTTAAAGGTTATTATATATTACGCCAATCTTTTGTTGACTAATACTTTCTTCGACTATGTCCCATTCTGCAATTATGGGGATGCATCTCCACGACTCACCTGATAGTCTTTACAGTACGTCATTATCTTAATAATATTAAAACTATAGTTGTACTTTTTGATCTTACTACTTATCCTTGAACTTGTTTATGTTTAGATTTTCACAGATTACTCTTATTTTTCCATGTCTTTTAATAATCTTACACTTGTCACAAATAGGTTTTATTGATACTCTTACTTCATTTCTTACCCCTTTCTTGATCCTAGTTTTTCTTTCTGTAAACTATTCTACCCCTCGACAAGTCATAAGGAGGATCTGTACAGTTACTCCATCACCTGGTAAAAATTTTTAATGTAGTTCATTCTCATTTTTTTCCAGAGATGTGGCCAAGTATAGTATGACCATTTTCTAATTCTACTTTAAACATAGCATTAGGCAAGGCTTCTACTATAGTACCTTCTAATTCGATAACATCTTTCTTGACATTTTTTCCTCCCATCGAACAGAAATTCACACTATTATAACATACTAAATAAAAATCTATATTTTATTTTTATTTATTTTTTTATATTTTCATTTTACAACTTTTTTATTTTATTCAGCAACAATAAAATAAAAGAACTCACCACATTATGCTGTAAGTTCTTTTTATCTATTTTTTTAATTTATTTTTAATTTATATATCTTCTCTAAAACTTTTTACAAACTCAAAAAGCTAATTCTTTTTCTTTATTAACTAATTGTTTTACTTCTATCATAATTTCCTACCAATTCATATAATATTCGTCATATTCTGATCTTCTGAAAGACTATCATAGTATGTACTATCTGCATGATTATTTTTATTTGTTACTGTATTATTTTCTAATTCTTTACTATATAAAGGTTTATGATTTTTATCTTTGTAAACTTCCAATCTATATAAAGGCTTTTCTGAATCAAAATAAGAAATTACATAAGTAAAATTCATATTTTTAAATACCAAAAATGACCCATAGCATTTCCGTCCCAGTCTCCAAAAATTTTTAAATAAATTTTCTTTCAGGAACCCCCACTATTTCAATCTCAGATTTTCCTTCTTTACCAAAAGTATAGATAAGATGTTCTCCTTCTCTATATACAGTAACTATTTTATCCGAATTTTTAGTTTGAGCTGTAAAAACTATTTCGGGATTCTTATCAATATGAGGAATATAATTCCCTTTAGCAAACGAAAACATTGTAACAATAAACATCAACAGAATAACAACTATTTTTCATAATCTTTCTCCATCAATTTTTAATATTAATCTAATTCGCTTAAAACTATTGCCTTTCCATCTATAATAGCTACACTATGTTCAAAGTGAGCAGATTCTTTTCCCCATCTCTTGTAACAACTGTCCATCCATCTGGCATTATTGCAACTTTATAAGTTCCAACATTTACCATAGGTTCTATTGCAAGTACCATACCATTCTCTATTTTTAGTCCTCTACCTTTTCTACTATAGTTGGGAACCATAGGTTCTTCTATGTAATTCAAGTCCCACCCATGACCTGCAAAAATCTCTTTACTACTGAAAATCCATTTTGTTCAACAAAACTTTGAACAGCATGTCCTAAGTCTCCTAATCTATTTCCAACAATAGCTGCTTCTATCCCTATCGTTCTTGATTTCTCTGTTATTTCTAAAAGTTTTTTTGCTTTTCTTCATCAATTTCTCCTATAGCAAAAGTCTTTGCTGAATCTCCGTAAAAACCATCAAGTTCAGTCACTATATCAAGGCTTACTATATCTCCTTCTTTTATAACTCTGTCTCCTGGTATACCTATGAACAACTTCTTCATTCACAGAAATACAAGTAGCTGCTGGGAATGTATCCATAATACCCTTCAACACCAATACAAGCTGGTCTTGCTCCACATTTTCTTATATATTCTTCGATAATTTTATCTATTTCTTTTGTTGTTATTCCAGGTTTCAAATAAGGAGGAATTATATCAGCATATATTTTTGCAATTATTTGATTTGCTTTTTATCCCTTTTTATTTCATCTAAAGTTTTAATTAATCTCATTTTCCTTCTTTCTTCAATAAAAAGATATGGAAGTTTTCACTTCCATATTCTTGTATTATCCTAAAATGTTAAATATATCTTTTGTAATTTCATCTAAACTTCTTGTTCCATCAATTTCAGTTACTTTTATCTTGTTCTTTATAGTAATCTAAAACTGGGGCTGTTTGACTGTGGTAAGTTTCCAATCTTTTTCACAACAACTTCTTCAGTATCATCTGCTCTTTTGAACTAAGTCTTCTTCTTTTTCATCAACTGGAGGATTAAACTTAATATGATAAATTTTTCCAGTTAATTTTGATGTTCTTCTTCCAGTAATTCTTTCAATGATATCAGAATCAGGTACATTTAAAGCTATAACTTTTTCAATTTTCTTTCCTAATTTTGCTAAAATTTCATCTAAAGTCTTAGCTTGAACAACAGTTCTTGGAAAAACCATCCATTATAAATCCTTTTTCACAATCTGGTTGAGCTAGTCTTTCAGCTACTAATCCGTTAACAACTTCATCTGGAACTAATTTTTCCAGCATCCATAAAACTTTTTGGCTTCTAGCCCTAATTTAGTTTGATTTGCTATTGCTGCTCTTAAAAATATCTCCTGTAGAAATTTGAGGAATACCATATTTATCTATGATAAATTTTTGCTTGAGTTCCTTTTCCTGCACCTGGTGCTCCGAATAAAACTAAATTCATTTTACCATCTCCTATCTATTTTTATGACAATATATTATACATTATATTTTATAATTTCCAAAAACTTTTTCTATAGCATTTAATACAGGTTCTTTTCATCAAATTATTTTGTCACAAACTTCTATAAATGCCATAATCGTTATGTATTCATCTCCAGAAATAGTGAATATTTATTTTTATATATCATTATAGTAATTTATTTATTAGAAGCTGTACTAAAATATTTTTATATCTACAAAATATATTCCTAATAATCTAATTCATCATCTTTTTTTCATTCTTGCTAATAAAAAGAGTATAATATATCTCACAATTAAATATGGGGATGCAAAGGTTTCTGACGGGGTTGTGAGGTCATAGGGTAGCAGGTCAGGGTTTGTCGCTGTGAGACTAACTACATCGTTTAGATGGAAATGAAAAATTACGCTTTTAGCTGCTTAGTCTCAGCTACATCTTGGATAATCTTTTTCTGTACGGATTTTCTAAAGATGTCGACTAGTACGGATTACCGCAAATGATTTCTCTAAATTTGTGGGGACAACCTAGAGGATAGTTTTTAGTTAGCCTTGTTTGCGGGAGTAATCTATTACGAAATTTAAATGCAAACTAAACTTGTAGAAGCTATGGTTATTATGATTTCGGACACGAGTTCGACTCTCGTCATCTCCACTCAACGTTAGCACTTCAGTTGTATTGATGAAATATCAATACAATTTTTATTTTAATAAACAAAAAGATTTTTGAGATTTTCTCAAAAAAATCTTTTTACTATTAAAGAAGTTTCTTTTAGAAATAACTTCAACAACCCTTCCATTAATTTTAAAAATATTCTTGCATATCTTCTGATATATCAATATCATCATACTCAGGATTATCACTTTTCAAAGTTATCACTTTCAATTTTATCTTTTTAATTCTAATCTCTTAATATATCCCCTCACTCATTATAAGTGACAACGTATATTTTATTTTTACGTAAGTCGTATTATCTGGATCAACTAAAGCAAATTGACCATCTTCTAAAGTCGGCTCCATACTATCTCCAGAAATTTCAACAAAAACTTCTTCGTGAGAAATTTCTCAAAATTGGTGATAAGTATCAGGAGACTCAAAATTAAGATAACCTCTTCCTGCACTAACTTTGCCATAAACAGGTAGATTTAAAAATTTTTCGTCTTCAACCACTTTAACTGGCTCTTCATTTTTGAAACATTTGAGGAAGAGTTTCTTTTTAAATATGCTTTTTCAAGATATTCATATCTTCCGGATATACAGCTACTATTTTTCTATAAAAGTTTTAGAAATAGGAGCAGTTCCTTTCTCGATCTCATCTATAAAAAGTAAAATGTAATTCAATTCTTTTTCTGCTAAGCCTCTTAGACTATCTTTATGTTTCAATCTAATTTCTTTTTAAAACTTCTCCAAAACTCATAAAAATACCTCCAGAGTATCTAATTTTATATACAAATAATTATAGCAAATAAAAATAAAAATCTAGTTTTTGTATAATATTATTTCTACTCAGTAAAATAGTAATTTAAATATATTTTTAAAAAACTTTAAAAATTTTAGTTGACTTTCGTATAATAAATATGATACATTTATTTTGTAAAGAATGTAGAATAAAATTATACAAAAAGGAGTTGTTATTTATGCATTACATAGAATTTGAAAAGAAAAATTTAATTTATTAAACGAGGAAGAAAGAATTTTTATTCATAAACTATCTCTTGAAGATGCAATTAATTTTTGAAGACAATTTAACTAACATAATAATCCCTTAAAAATAAAAATAATAAAGTTTTAAATAATCTTGTTAAATTGTAGAATAAATTTTTAGTGCAGTAATAATCTTTTTAATATATTATGGGCAGTGAGTCATCAAAAATAAAGATTGTATTTATTTAAAATTAATTTTTGAGTAAATACAATCTTATTTTTATTTATTAAAAATTCTTCAAATGTTTCTTAAAAATAGAAAGTGTTATATATACAAAGATGATAAAATAATTGACAAAGAATAAAAGCAGTAGTATAATTCAAGCAAATAAATAATAAAAAGATACTGCTTCGTTTTGCGTGAGCTATGTGTAGTAGTTCAATAAACAATTTGAGTCCCAGTAAAAATCAGAATAGTTATGGTTTTTATATGGGATTTTTATTAATATAAAACTTTGAAGGAGGTATATTATGAAAATTACAGAAGTAAAAATTGGGAATAATCTCTGTTCCTTTGAGAGTTCCTTTTAAGACAGCTCTTCGTACAGTAAATAGTGTTGAAGATGTTATTGTGGAAATTCATACTGATACAGGAGCTATTGGTTATGGAGAAGCACCACCTACAGGTGTAATAACTGGGGATACTACAGGAGCAATTATATCTGCCTTTAAAGATCATATTATCAAAACTTTGGTTGGAAGAGACATAGATGATTTTGAAAAATTTAATGAAAGATTTGAATGCTTGCATAGTAAAAATACAAGTGCTAAAGCTGCTGCAGATATTGCACTTTGGGATTTATACGGACAATTATATAAAATACCTATTTATAAATTATTAGGAGGTAGCCGTAATAAATTGACAACAGATATAACAATAAGTGTTAATGATCCTGAAGAAATGGCAAAAGATGCAATGACTGCTATAAAAAGAGGATATGATACTCTAAAAGTAAAAGTTGGTGTTGATCCCAATTTAGATGTGGCAAGACTTTTTCAGCCATTCGTAATGCAATAGGAAAAATTTTAAAAATTCGTATAGATGCAAATCAAGCATGGAAACCAAAACAAGCAGTAAAAAATTTTTAAATCAGATGCAAGATGGAGGTTTAGATATCGAACTAGTTGAACAACCAGTTAAAGCCTATGATTTTGATGGATTAAAAATATGTTACTCAAAAATTCGGATGTTCCTGTTTTAGCAGATGAAAGTGTTTTCACCAGAAGATGCCTTTAAAAATTTTACAAATGGGAGCTGCTGACTTAATCAATATTAAACTTATGAAATGTGGTGGACTTTATAATGCTCTTAAAATTGTAAATTTGGCTGAATTAGTTGGAGTTGAATGTATGATAGGTTGTATGTTAGAGGCTAAAGTTAGTGTAAATGCTGCTGTCCATCTAGCTTGTGCAAAAACAAACCATAACAAAAATTGATTTAGACTACTCTGTTTTTATGCTCAGAAGATCCCGTGATAGGAGGAGCTATATTTAACGAAAAAGAAATATCTGTATCCAATGATTTTGGATTAGGAATAAAAGGTATTCAAGGAATAAAATATATAGATTAATAAAAAATATTTAAAAACTAAGGGGAGACCACTATGGTAATTACTAATGGATTTACTTATATTGCATTTTTGATGTGTCTAGCTGGAGTTTTACTATTATTAGAAAAATATTCTAAAATGGAAAAATCAATAGTTCCAGCATTGGTTTTTATTTATGTATTTAATATGATTTTTGTACTATGGGGCTTTTCAATTCTGACGAATGTAAAGTTGCATACAAAGCTTTAAAAAATAATTTGTTATATGCAATGATATTTGTAATGCTTTTTACGTTGTGATTTTAGAAAAACTTGCCAAATTAGGTGGAAGAATGGTTGCAATTTTTCTTAGCTTGTTCAGCAACTTTTGTTTATAGGTTTTTGCTATCGGTTACCCAATATTTAAAAAAACTTTTTAGGAACAGATACTTGGGGAGCCGTTGCAGCTCTATATGCTTCTTGGGTGGGAGGATCTGCAAATATGGCAGCAATGCAAGCTGCACTTCCAGTAGATGCTGGAGCATATAGTTGTGCCTTGGCTTTAGACACAGTTTGTTATTCTCTATGGATTGCACTATTGCTTTTAGTTGTTCGTTATGCTAATAAATGGGATAATGCAACAAAAGCAGATACTTCTAAATTACAACAAATAGCTGATATAGCAGCTGAAGAAGTAAAAAGAAAAAGAGTTGCCGGGGCAGCGGACTGGATATTTTTAATAGGACTTTCTTTAATAGTTTCTGCTATATCTCAAAAGTGTGGAGCAAGTTTGAACGGAATGTTTAGTTCAATTGGTTTATCTGTTTTTGATAAAGGAACAATGACAACAGTTTTTTGTTACAATTTTAGGGTCTTATATGTGCTTTGACACCACTTGGTAAATTACCTGCTGTTGAAGAACTATCTACAGTTTATCTATATGCAGTTGTTTCTCTTTTTAGCTTCAACAGCATCAATAGTTGATTTACTAACTGCTCCTATGTGGGTAGTATGGATTATTTATTCTTGTTATCCACGTCATCACTATGTTTGTACTTTCTAAAAATTTTCCATTGGGATTTGTGTATGGTTTCGACAGCATCTCTTGCAAATATTGGTGGTTCAGCATCAGCTCCAATTGTAGCTTCAGCTTATAACCCATCTTATGCAGGTATAGGAGTTTTGATGGGAGTTTTAGGTGCTGCCCTTGGAAATTTCTTTGGAATAGCTATGGGACAATTATTAAAAACTTTTATCTTAATAAAGGAAATTTATTTATGAAAGATTATCTAATCTATAAAAATCAAATTGAAAAATAATTTCTAATGTAGAGGCACAAGTATGTGTTAGTTTCTATGACTTGAGATCTAAAAGAGTTTTTCTATAAAATGGAAATAAAAAAGTTCTTTCTGCAAGTCTTATAAAAAAATTTTAATAATGGCAACAGTAATGAAAAATATTAAAGAAAAATACACTTTCTCTTGAAGATAAAAATTTCTATAACAGAAAATATGAAAACAAAATGGTGATGGAATTTTAAAAAGAGCTTAGTGCTGAACATAAATTTTCAATCAAAGAATTAATAACGTTAATGATAATTCTAAGTGATAACCAAGCAACTAATATTTTAATTGATATAGTTGGAATGGAGAATATCAATATTTTTGGCTCAAGAGTTAGAATTAAAACAAACAGTTCTTGAAAGAAAAATGATGGATAATGTGGCTCGTGAAAATGGAAAAAGATAATTACTGTTGTGCTGCTGACATTGCTTTACTTTTAAAAATGATTTTTGAAATTTAGTTGATGAAAAAGTAGTGACTTAATGCTAGAAATTTTATTAAAACAACAACAAGGAGAAAGATTGCAAAAGATATCTTCCAGATGATATAAAAATAGCTCATAAATGTGGAGATTTAAAAAAATGTAGAAAAATGATGCTGGAATAATTTGGACTAGAAGCAAAAAATATATACTTGTCGTCTTAGTTAGTTTTTGTAAAAATAATCTTGAAGCAAAACAAATAATAGGAGAAATATCTAGATATATCTATGAAAAATGGAGGAATAAGAGTTGAAAAAATTACACAATTTATATAGTTGGAGAAGCAAGGACTACTATGGACAATGCAATAACAAAAATGTTTTGGTACTTTTTATATAGGTTTTGAAGTTTCTTTGATAAGTGGAGAAATAATTGATGTAGACTGTAATGCAACTCTTAGACTAACAAAAGATTTTTTTATATAGGATTTTTATAAATAAAAAAATATAGAAAAAGATGAAGATAATTTAAAAAGAAATAGCAAGTAGATATTTTTGGGGTCTTCTGAAAAAGCAGTTATAATGGCTTACCACGATGCTTTACAAAAATACAAAAGATTGAAAAAGAAGTTTAATTGTGGAAGTAAAATATGCAACAAAAACTAAAAGAAATTCTAAAAGATATTTTTAAAGAATAAAATAAAAAGAGAAGTATTAGCTTCTCTGGTAACAAATCCATACTCTCCCAGGCCGCTTCCAGCCAAGTACCATCAGCGTATATGGGCTTTAACTTCTAGGTTCGGAATGTTACTAGTGTACCCCCATAGCTATTCTCACCAAGCTTATTCATTTTATCACATAATATTCCTATGCGCAAAAGTGTTTCTAAACACTCGAAACTATATAGTAAAACTTAGATTAAAACTTCGATACTTAGTATTGGTCAGCTAAATACATTGCTGTACTTACACCCCCAACCTATCAACCTCCTAGGCTCGAAGGTATCTTAAAGAATACTTATCTTGAAGTTAGTTTCCCGCTTAGATGCTTTCAGCGGTTATCTATTCCAAACGTGACTACCCAGCTGTAGCCACTGGCGTGACAACTGGTACATCAGAGGTTTGTCCATCCCGATCCTCTCGTACTAAGGACAGATCTTCTCAATATTCTAACGCCTACAGTGGATAGGATCGAACTGTCTCACGACGTTCTGAACCCAGCTCACGTACCGCTTTTAATGGGCGAACAGCCCAACCCTGGGGACCTTCTCCAGCCCCAGGATGCGATGAGCCGACATCGAGGTGCCAAACCCTACCGTCGATATGGACTCTCGGGTAGGATCAGCCTGTTATCCCCAGGGTAGCTTTTTATCCGTTGAGCGACGACCCTTCCATTCGGAATCGCCGGATCACTATGTCCTGCTTTCGCATCTGCTCGACCTGTCAGTCTTGCAGTCAAGCTCTCTTTTGCCATTGCACTCTATGGTTGATTTCCATCCAACCTGAGAGAACCTTTGAACGCCTCCGTTACTCTTTTCGGAGGCGACCGCCCCAGTCAAACTGCCCACCTAGCACTGTCTCCGTGGCTACAAACCACAGATTAGAATTTCAGCATTGAATGGTTGGTATTCCACCGATGACTCCAATACAGCTAGCGCCATATCATCCCAGTCTCCCAACTATCCCATACATGCAATGCCAAAACCCAATACCAAGCTACAGTAAAAGCTCCATCGGGTCTTTTCCGTCCCACTGTAGGTAACCGGTATCTTCACCGGTAATACAATTTCACCAGGCCTCCCGTCAAGACAGCGCTCAAATCATTACACCATTCGTGCAGGTCGGAACTTACCCGACAAGGAATTTCGCTACCTTAGGATCGTTATAGTTACGGCCGCCGTTCACTGGGGCTTCAATTCGGAGCTCTCACTCCTCCTCTTAACCTTCCGGCACTGGGCAGGTGTCAGCCCATATCACATCGCCTTACAGCTTAGCATAGACCTGTGTTTTTGTTAAACAGTTGCTTGAGCCTCTTCACTGCGACCCTCGTGCGCTTTGTGACGCGTAGTCACTAACACATAAGGGCTCCCCTTCTCCCGAAGTTACGGGGTTATTTTGCAGAGTTCCTTAACGAGAGTTAGCCTGTCCGCCTTAGATTTCTCATCCTGACCACCTGTGTCGGTTTACAGTACAGGGCAGTCATACATTAACGTTAGAAGCTTTTCTCGGCAGCGTGGGATTTGCGCATTCACCTTACGGCTATATATCACACCTCAAGTCTAGTCTAACGGATTTTCCTATTAAACCACTCTACATGCTTTTTACGGACACTTCCGTTCGTCCGCGCGCATACCCTTCTGCGTCCCTCCATCACAATATATGACTGGCACAGAAATATTAATCTGTTTTCCATTCGCCTACGCATTATAGCCTGGGCTTGGGTCGGCTTACTCAGGAAGACAAGCTTTTACCCTGAAAAACCTTGGTCTTCCGGCGAGGGGATTCTCGCCCCTTTCTCGCTACTTATTCCTGCATTCTCACTTCTGATACCTCCAGAGTTGGTTACCTTCTCCTTCAACGGCCTACAGAACGCTCTCCTACCAATCCTTACGGATTCCACAGCTTCGGTTTATAACTTAGCCCCGTTACATTGTCGGCGCAGAGACTCTCGACTAGTGAGCTATTACGCACTCTTTAAAGGTATGGCTGCTTCTAAGCCAACCTCCTAGTTGTTTGTGAATCTCCACCTCCTTTCCCACTTAGTTATAATTAGGGACCCTTAGCTGGTGGTCTGGGTTGTTTCCCTTTGACGATGGAAGTTAACTCCCATGGTCTCACTCCTGAGCTTTTAAATTATGGTATTCGGAGTTTGATTGATTTCAGTAAGCAATACGCCCCCTAGATCATTCAGTGCTCTCACCCCCATAATTGAACACTCAAGGCTGCACCTAGATGCATTTCGGAGAGAACGAGCTATCTCCCTGGTTCGATTGGCTTTTCACCCCTAAACCTACCTCATCCCCAACTTTTCAACGGCGGTGGGTTGGGGACCTCCACTGTGTCTTACCACAGCTTCATCCTGGACAGGTTTAGATCACCAGGTTTCGCGTCTACGCCAAACGACTAATTCGCCTATTAAGACTCGAGTTTCCCTCTCGGCTCCGTTATACTTAACCTCGCCGTTTAACGTAACTCGCAGGATCATTCTCCAAAAGGCACGCCATCACCATTACTGGCTCTGACCGCTTGTAAGCACACAATTTCAGGTTCTGTTTCACCCTCCCGGGGTTCTTTTCACCTTTCCCCTCACGGTACTATGCGCTATCGGTTAGTAAGAGTATTTAGCCTTATGAGATATATTCTCACTGATTCACACAGAATTCCTCGTGTTCCATATGTTACTTGGGATCAAAGTTATATGCGCATCAGTTTACCTATACAGGACTTTTCACCTTCTACGGTTTACCTTTCCAGATAATTCTAGTTCAGTAATACGCTATATCGAGATAACTTGTGGTTCTTCATCACTCTGTCCCTCTACCCCATACGCGCAACGGCCACATCGCTTGACACGCGTATGGTTTTGAGACTGACCCATTTCGCTCGCCGCTACTTTGGGTATCGTTTTTACTTTCTTTTCCTCAGGGTTACTTAGATGTTTCAGTTCACCCGGTTCCCTCTTTCGTATTAAGACTCCATCTTAATAGATTGCTCCATTCGGAAATCCTAGACTCTTACGTTCGTTTCTGCAACTTATCTGGGCTTATCGCAGCTTACCACGTCCTTCATCGGCTCTTACTACCAAGGCATCCTTTGTGTGCCCTTAATTATTTTTAACCTATGACAGCTAACTCTAAGAAATTGTTAGAGTTATTTTTGTTTTCTTGTTTGTTCTACTATATAGTTTCCAATGTTCAGAAGTAATGTAAGAACATTACCAATAGAATAGAGAAAGATATGCGCTCCTTAGAAAGGAGGGTGATCCATCCGCACGTTCCCGTACGGATACCTTGTTACGACTTCACCCCAATCGCTAATCACACCCTCGGAGCATCCCCTCCTTACGGTTGAGCCTGCTACTTCAGGTGCAACCAACTCTCGTGGTGTGACGGGCGGTGTGTACAAGACCCGAGAACGTATTCACCGCAACATAGCTGATTTGCGATTACTAGCGATTCCAACTTATGTACTCGAGTTGCAGAGTACAATCCGAACTAAGAATAGTTTTCTGAGATTAGCTCCACCTCGCGGCTTTGCGACTCTCTGTACTACCCATTGTAGCACGTGTGTAGCCCAGCGTATAAGGGGCATGATGACTTGACGTCATCCCCACCTTCCTCCTGCTCATCGCAGGCAGTATCGCATGAGTCCCCAACTTAATGATGGTAACATACGAAAGGGGTTGCAGCTCGTTGCGGGACTTAACGCAACATCTCACGACACGAGCTGACGACAGCCATGCACCACCTGTCTTTAGGTTCTCCCGAAGGAGCACAAACACATCTCTGCATTCTTCCTAAGATGTCAAACGCTGGTAAGGTTCCTCGCGTTGCGTCGAATTAAACCACATGCTCCACCGCTTGTGCGGGTCCCCGTCAATTCCTTTGAGTTTCATACTTGCGTACGTACTCCCCAGGCGGATTACTTATCGCGTTAGCTTGGGCGCTGAGGTTCGACCCCCAACACCTAGTAATCATCGTTTACGGCGTGGACTACCAGGGTATCTAATCCTGTTTGCTACCCACGCTTTCGCGCTTTAGCGTCAGTATTCGTCCAGTAAGCTGGCTTCCCCATCGGCATTCCTACAAATATCTACGAATTTCACCTCTACACTTTGTAGTTCCGCTTACCTCTCCGATACTCTAGCCACACAGTTTCCAACGCAATACGAGGTTGAGCCCCGCATTTTCACATCAGACTTACATAGCCGCCTAGACGCGCTTTTACGCCCAATAAATCCGGATAACGCTTGTGACATACGTATTACCGCGGCTGCTGGCACGTATTTAGCCGTCACTTCTTCTGTTGGTACCGTCATTTTTCTTCCCAACTGAAAGCACTTTACATTCGAAAAACTTCATCGTGCACACAGAATTGCTGGATCAGACTCTCGGTCGTTGTCCAATATTCCCCACTGCTGCCTCCCGTAGGGGTAAGGTAGTGTCTCAGTCCCCTTGTGGCCGTTCACCCTCTCAGGCCGGCTACCCATCATCGCCTTGGTGAGCCGTTACCTCTCCAACTAGCTAATGGGACATAAAAGCTCTCTCACAGCGCATATAGCTTTCATAATTCTAGCATGCACTAAAAATCATAATATCCGGTATTAGCATCCGTTTCCAGATGTTGTCCCAGTCTGTGAGGGCAAGTTCTTTTACGCGTTACTCACCCGTCCGCCACCCAAACCGAAGTTCAAGTGAGACTTTGCATGTGTTAAGCATTCTGTCAGCGTTCATCCTGAGCCAGGATCAAACTCTTCGTTCAATCTTTATAGCTCACTTGCTATACATTGTTTTTACACCAAAATTTATGGTTGCATTTTTTTCTTTCCCTATTCTGTTGCTAATGTCCTTGTCGCATTGACAAAAACTATATTAACATTGAAAATAAATTTTGTCAACAAAAATTTTTAAAAATTTTAATTTTTAAATTTTATTTTTAGCTATGAATATAAAATAAAAATAAGGGAGCTAACCAAATTGCTCCCTTAACTATAAACCCTATTCTCATCTTAATTATTCATTATATTTTTCCATATACTCTTCAATCTCATTAGCCGTTCTAGGAAATTTGTCTCCCAAAAATTCTGCTTGTTCCATCTTCTTGAATCAAAATATCTCTTTCCATTCTAATTCCACCAAAATCCATATATTTTTCTATCTCATCATAATTTAAAAATTCTTGATGTAATTTTTTTCTGATTTCCACTTTTCAAAAAGATCAGAATAAAAATAAATTCCAGGCTCTATTGTAAAAACATTTCCAACTTCTAATTTCTTAGCTAATCTTAAAGATGATAATCCAAACTGAGTTGATCTCCCTCAGCATAACCAACATTAATTTCTCCAAAATTTTCCATATCATGAGACTGTAATTCCCATCATATGACCCTAAACCATAGAGGCATAAATAATGCATAGCTCCCTGCTCCCACAGCTCCCTCTATATTCCCTTTCATTAAACCCTAACTTTTTCATATTTTCAGCTAAAACCTTGCAAACTTCCAAATGTACTTCTTTATATGTTATTCCTGCTCTTGCTAAATCTTTTTGCCTTATCAAACATATCTCTTACTATATTGTGAATTGTCTTCTGTCTCTCAGTAAATTTTTCCACTAACAGGAAAGTTGTCAGTCATATCTCCACAATAAATCTCATCACTCAAAGCTCCACAATCAAAGCAAAACTAAATCTCCATCTTTTTAAAAACGTTTGAATGGTTGTGATTATGTAAAAATTGACCATTCTTTTGTCAAAAATAGTTTGAAACGAATAATAAGCATTATATTTTTCTTGGTTCTCTTTCAACCTCAGCAACCAGTTCGTATTCTTTCATTCCAGGTTTAACATTTCTCATTGCTGCTAAATGCATTTTCTTTCGTTATATCTACTGCCCTTTTCTATTTCTTGTATTTCAACTCTATCTTTTTATATTTCTTTTGTTTTATAATAGCTTTTACTAAGTCAAAAAGAAGTATACTTGTCGAATTCAAAAGGAGAAATATTTAAAATAGAACTTAAATACATAACATTATCAGCCCTGTATTGATTAGTAAATCTAATATTTTTCTATTTTCTAAATATTTTTATTTCTTCTTTCTCAACAAAATTTTTCAATTCCAACATCTTTAGCTAAATCTTTTTAAATATTTTTTTGTTTACCCATCCAAATAATATCAGACATAGTAAAATCATTTCCAAAAATTATCTCTTTATTTTTATCAATATCAATCATACCAATAAGCCCATTATGATCTATTCCAAAAATAATATTTAAAAAGTTGCATCTTGTATAAACGGATAAGTATTGTCTGGACAATCAAGTGGAGAAAAAATCGTTTCCCATTATCAAAATTATCCCGTCCTTAAAAATTTTCTTTTAATTTTTCTTCTCTCTACGTAAATTTCTTTATTAAACATTCCAATACCTCACTATTAAATTTCTTTTCATTATACAACCATAAGGACAAAAAAACCAACTATGTACATAAGAAAAAGGTACAGCCTTTGCTATACCCTTTCTTTATCATATCAATCTAACCTTATAATTATGTTAATTAATGTACCTTCTATACCTTTCTTGATTCTATAATTCTTTTTGAAATATTTTTCAGGAACTTCTTCATATCTTACAAATTCATATTCAAATTCCCTCTACCTTGAGTTAAGGCTCTCAAATCTATAGAATATTTCAAAAATTTCTGCTTCAGGAACTTCAGCAATTAAAACTTCTTCTCCTAATTCATTTGGTTCCATCCCTAAAACTCTTCCTCTTCTTTTATTTAAATCTCCCATTACATCTCCCATATATTCTTCAGGAATAGTAATTTGCATTCTAACAACTGGTTCTAAAAAGAATAGGTTTTGCTTTTTTTCCATACCAGCTTTTAAAAAAGCAAGTATAGCTGCTAACTTAAATGATAAATCATTTGAATCAACAGGGGTGATAACTTCCGTCATATAAAGTTGCTTTTAAAAATTTATAACTGGATATCCAGCTAAAAACTCCTTTTTTCTTTTGCTTCGTATAATCCTTTTTCAACAGCAGGTATATAGTTTTTAGGAACAACTCCACCTTTTATTTCATCAACAAACTCAAAATCATTTTTCTGAATGTTCAAATCTTATCCAAACGTCTCCAAATTGTCCAGCTCCACCTGATTGTTTTTATGTCTTCCTTCAACTTCTGCTTTTCCTAAAATAGTTTCACGATAAGACACAATTACATCTTCAAGTTCAACGATGAACTCCAAATTTATTTTTATCTTACATAAAAATGATGTATAAAATGTTTTTCTCCTTGTCCACCAATTAACAATTGTTTTGTTTCGTAATTTCTAGTTACAACAAAAAGTCGGATCTTCTTCCATCACTCTTTTGCAATGCAGTACTTAATTTTTCGTCATCATTTTTATCAGCTGGCATCACCCAGAGAAAATATTTGGTTTAGGGGAATCTAATTTTTATTAAATACGACAGAGAAACTCTTGTCACATAATGTATCTCCTGTTTGAGTGTATTGTAATTTAGTTGTTGCTCTGATATCTCCTGCATCTAATTCTTCAAGTTCAATTTGTTTGTTTCCTTGCATTGTAATAACTTGAGCAATTCTTTCTTTTTATTTTCTTAGGGTTAAAAACTTCTGTTTCTTTTCTAATAACTCCAGAATTTACTTTAAAGAAACTAATTTTACCAATAAATGGGTCAACTAAAGTTTTTAAAAAAACTATTGCTGAGAATGGATTTTCATCTGTAATTTTTACAACTTTTTTCTTGATGATTTTTCTGGATCTTCCCCAACTCTTTGTCCACTAAATAATTCAGTCGGACAAGGCATATATAATTTTAAGAAATCAAGCAAAGTATGTATTCCTATATTTTGTTCAGCAGAACCAACAATTACTGGAACTATATCCCCGTTTACTACACCCTTATGTAATCCAGTTACGATTTCAGCATAGAGTAAATTCTTCTCCAGCAAAATATTTATCCATTAGTGTTTCATCGGTTTCAGCAATAGCTTCGAATAAAAAGATTTTTAATTTCACTTACATCGATATCAGCAGGAACAGGAGTATCAACACATTCTTTTCCATTGAATACTCTTCCTTTCATATCAACAACATTTACAAATCCTTTAAATTCTTCTTTTTCTCAATAGGTATACAGAATGGAGCTATTTTCCAAATTTATCTTTTAATTCAGCTAATAATTTAGGATAATTCACAAAAACCTTTATCCATCTTGTTTACAAAAATAATTCTAGGCAATTTTTCTTTCTTCAAAGAATTTTTCCAAGCTTTTTCAGCTCCAACTTCAACCCCAGCAGTTGCATCTAAAACAAGAACAGCCGAAGCAGAAACTCTTAAAGAAGATATAACTTCTCCAACAAAGTCAAAATATCCAGGTGTATCCAAGAAATTAAGTTTAACCTCATCATGTTCTACAGGTATCAAAGATGTATTTATTGAAAAATTCTACGTACTTCTTCCTTATCGAAATCAGAAACAGTAGTTCCATTTTCTACATCCCCTTTTCTCTTGATATAATCTTTAACATAAAGCAGAGATTCAATTAATGTAGTCTTCCCTGAACCTCTATGTCCTACAAAGAGATATATTTCTTATGTTCTCAGTGGTAAAAACTTTCATACACATTGCCCCCTTTATAAAAAAATATTAAATTTTAAATTATTTTGTTTCTTTATTTTAGCTTTCTATAAAATAGTCAATGCTTATTTTTGTTATTTATACTTTTATTACAGATAAAAATCATAGTGTCATAGATTTAAAAAAATAAAAATCATATTTTTAATATATTATAAATTTGTCAACTTTAGCATTATCATTAAAAATAATCATAAACGTTCTTTCAGTATTCCCATTTACTATTCTTTTTATATTCCCATAAATCATTACCATCTGCATTTTTAGACATCTTATTAGGTTCTCCGAATAATTCTTGTACATCTCTTTTTACTACTTTCCTTTTTCTTTTATTAATTTTTACATTTTTAGGGGTCATAGGCACTGTCCTTATTTCGCTACATCCCATCAAAAACAAAAAGACAATAAAATCAAACTTTTCTTCATAATAACTACCTCCTATAAAAATTATTATCTATATATTACCCCCTATTTTTTTGTCAAGTTTTTTTATTTCTTGTAATTTTTAACTATTTTTGTCCTATTATTTTCTACCATAAAAAATTTATTGCTCATATATGCAATAAAAGCTTCATTACTTCAGTATTGACAAAAAATTTTTACGTTAAACATAATAAAAAGCTGCTGCAATCTTGCAACAGCTTTTTTTCTTTTTCTAGCTTTTACTATTTACCTAAAATTCTCTTAAGTTCATTAGCTACAAATTCAACATATTACAACAATAACTTGAACTGCTTCTTTTGATGGTTTTTAAAACACCTGGTACTAATTTTTTTAATTTCATTTTCTTGTATATTTCCACTATCTTTTTACTTTTAATCTAAGTCTTGTTGTACAGTTATCAACTTCAACAACATTATCAGCTCCACCTAAAAGTCCAACTAATTTTTCAGCTAACTCTGCATTTGTAGATTGAACTCTCGCCATTTCTTGTTTTTCTTCTTCACTGTCTTCTCTTCCTGGAGTTTTTAAATTAAAGGCTTTTTATTGTAAATAAAAATGTAAAATAATAAATTATAAAGAAAAAGCTCCTAATAATAGTAACATATATGGATTATTTGCATTTGGATTTTTTTAATGACAAGAAGAAATCTATAAATCCTCCTGAGAAACTAAATCCTGCCATCCAGTTGAATGAAGCTGCTAAGAACAAAGAAATTCCAGTTAAAACAACATCGTAACAAATATAATACTGGTGCAACAAACATAAATGCAAATTCGATTGGTTCTGTAACTCCAGTTAAGAAACTTGTAAATCCTGCTGCTGCCATTATAGAAACAATTTTGGCTCTATTTTGTGGTTTTGATGTTTGAACGAAAGCAACACAAGCTCTAAAAGTCCGAACATCATTATTGGGAAGAATCCTGCTTGGTACGTTCCAACATGATAAGTCCCTTGTAAAATTTCTGGTAAATCAGCATAGAGCAGCTGCTGGATCTCCCCAGAATCTTCCTATATCATTTATTCCTGCAACATTGAACCAGAACACTGAGTTCACTGCATGGTGTAATCCAACAGGTATTAATAATCTGTTAAAGAATCCATAAATTCCTGCTCCAACTGGTCATAATTTTTGCAATACTTGTTCCGAATGATACTAAAAGCACTCAAATATTACTGGCCATACATAAGTTAAAATAAAAAGATACAACTATCATTACAACAGATGTTATAATTGGAACAAATCTTTTTCCACTGAAAAATGCCAAGAATTTTTGGTAATTCAACTGTATGGAATTTATTATATAATTCCCTCAGCTACAACTCCACAAAGTATACCGATAAATTGGTTATTTATTTTTCCAAAAGCTGCATGCACTTCTTCTTGAGGTATACCCATAATTTTGTGAAATAGCTCCCTGACAATAAAAGTTGTTACTATTTCAAATGCAACAAGACCAGCAAGAGCTGCTGCTCCATCTTTATCCTGAGACAATCCATAACAACTACCAACAGCAAATAATATTGGCATATTATCAATAATTGCTGCCCCTGCTTTTTATTAAAAATGCCGCTAACTGACTGTTTGCTCCCCAACCAGTTGGATCTATCAATAACCTACCCCTAACATTATTGCCGCTGCTGGTAATACAGCAACAGGAACCATTAATGCTCTTCCAATTTTTGTAAATAACTAAACATACTTTTACCTCCCTATTCCCTTTTTATAAAAATTTACTTTATCTCTCCTTAATTTTGCATATTATTATATCACTTATCGTCATTAATTCAATACATTTTTATATTTTTATCAAAAACTATCTTTTAAGCTGTAATTTTTTTCTGATAGTTTTAAAGCTCTGTATTTATTTCGTTTCTGTGTTATAATATAATAAATTTTTATTTTAGAAAAGGAGGAGAATATGGGATATTTTTTTGGTTAGTTCTTACAGTTATTTTTACTGTTATTGAATTTGCAATTCCCTCACTTGTTACAATTTGGTTTTGCAATTGGAGCTGCCGCTACAGTTTTTATTTCTCTTATAGTAGATAATCAAAATATTGAAATAGTTTGTTTTACATTAATTTCTATTGTAGCTTTATTATTTATTAGGCCTTATGCAAAAAAGCTTTTTCGAAAGAAAAGAAAATTTTTGATGCTGCAGCAATTGATACGGATATTATAGTCGAAAAAAATTATCGATACTTCTAAGGAAGAAAAATTTATGATGTAAAATATAAGGGTTCTGTGTGGACTGGGCTAAGCAAAAGAAATTTTTGAAGTTGGAGATAGAGCAAATATAAAAAGTTTTTAAAGGAAATAAAAATAATATTAACAAAATAAAGGAGTGATTTTATGTTTTTATACCATTTTTTTGTACTAGTAATAATTTTAATAGCAATGATTGCTTTGAAAAGCAATTAAAATTATCCCAGAATCTCAAGTTTATGTAATTGAGAAACTAGGAAAAATATTCTGAATCATTAAATTCAGGATTGAATTTTATTAACCCATTTTTGATAGAGTTTCAAAAATTGTTTCTCTAAAAAGAGCAAGTTGTAGATTTTGATCCACAAGCAGTTATCACAAAAGATAATGCCACTATGCAAATAGACACTGTTGTTTTACTATCAAGTAACAGATCCAAAAACTTTATACTTACGGAGTTGAAAGACCTCTATCTGCTATAGAAAATCTAACTGCCACAACTTTGAGAAATATCATCGGAGATATGACTGTAGATGAAACTTTAACATCAAGAGATATCATCAACACAAAAATGCGTCAAGAGCTTGACGATGCAACTGATCATGAGGGAATTAAAGTAAACAGAGTCGAACTTAAAAACAATTCTTCCACCAAATGATATCAAATTGCAATGGAAAAAAAGAAATGAAAGCTGAAAGAGAAAAGAGCAAAAAAATTTTAGAGGCTCAAGCTACTAGAGAATCTGCAATACTTGTAGCAGAAGGAGAAAAACAATCTGCAATATTAAGAGCTGAAGCCGAAAAAGAAGTTAAGATTAAAGAAGCTGAAGGTAAAAGCTCAAGCCATTCTTGAAATTCAAAAAGCTGAGGCTGAAGCAATTAGAGTTTTAAATGAAGCTAAACCTACAAAAGAAATTTTAACTTTAAAATCTCTTGAAACCTTTGAAAAAAAGTTGCAAATGGTCAAGCTACAAAAATTATTATTCCAAGCGAAATTCAAAAATTTAGCTGGACTTGTAAAAATCAATAAAAAGAAATTGATTAATAAGTGAACTACTCCCACCTAAAAGAGGTGGGAGCTTCCTACGAGTAGGCACTTCTACTAGCTACCTATATTGAGTAGGCTATCCCCATAGTTCCTATGGTTCTTTTTATCTTTTCATCAAGTTGTCTGTCTTATTCTTAGACCTTCAGCTAATATATTTTTTGGCTGCATTTATATCTCTATCGTGTGTTGTATTACAAAATGGACAAGTCCACTCTCTTATACTTAGAGCTTTCTTGCCTGTATTTTCTCCACAAACAGAGCATATTTGACTTGATGGATACCATCTATCAATTTTATGATTTCTTTTCCGTACCATTTAGCTTTGTATTCTAATTTATTTATTAGTTTATACCAAGATACATCAGCTATACTTCTTGCTAATTTATGATTTTGTAATAATCTCTTTGTATTTAAGTCCTCTATACAGATAATATCGTGGCTTTTGATTATTTCTGTACTCAACTTATTTAAGAAATCATTACGACTATTCATAATTTTTTTCGTGTATTTTTCGCTAATTTGATTTTTTTGTTTTTGATAATTTTTACATTCTTTCAAATCTCTTTTTCTTTCTTTTTGCTACTTCTTGTTTTCTTGATAATTTTCTTTGTTCTTTTTCTTAATTTTTCTCTCTAATTTTTCTACTAAATTTTTTTATTTGCTATTTTTCTCCGTTTGACAATATCATCATATCTTTTTAGACCTAAATCAATTCCAATATTTGAATTAGTTTTAGGAAGTTCATTTATTCCTGTCTCACACAAGATAGATACATAATATTTTCCACTTGCTCGCGATATTGTTACTGACTTTATTATTCCTTTTATTTCCCTATGTAGTTTTATTTTTATTAGTGATTTTAATTTAGGAATTTTGATAAATTTACCGATTATATTCACAGTTCCGTTTTGATTGTTTTGTTGTGTAGCTTTGAACTGGATTTTTCTTTGATTTGAATTTTTGGAAAACCAATAGTCTTATCTCTAAAAATTTTTGTATGCCTTATCTAAATTTAATTGCGCATTAGCAAGTGCCAAACTATCAACTTCTTTTAGAAACTCAAAGTCTTGTTTTGTATTTTGCTGGTGTTGGATATTTTATTTTTCTTGATATCTTCCTTGTTTTTCTTCGTAAGATTTTTATTCTATCATTAAGCATAAGGTTGTAGACAAGTCTAACACAACCAAAAGTTTTTACTTATGAATATTTTTGTTCTTCTGTTGGGTATATTCTGTACTTGTATGCTTTCAGTTATATCATCTTCTCTACCTCCCTTGCTATTTTTAATTATATATATCAATTATACGATTATTCTACCTAAAAACAAGGCAATTCATCTCTCAGCTACAGAGCTGGGAAATGAATTGCCTCAATTTTGATAAAAGGGGTTGTTGCAAAATCAAGTAATTAAAAGCCTACTGCGTTGTCCATTTAGGTTGAAGAAGTTTTGTGTTTATTAACTTCGAAACCTCAATGGCTAACAAGTAGAGCCTTTAAAACTTATAAAGGCAACAGCCCTTTTTTATTTCTCTACATATCCATCTTTAGAAATTTTTATATCTTCCATTAATTTACCACTTTTATCGTAAATCTTTCGTGAATTACCTTGTGATTTTGTTCTTGATTCTTCTAACATCAAATTTCCATTTTCATAATACATCTTAATTAAAACACTTCTATCTAAATTTCCTGAAATTTGAAGCATTGTTTTTCCATTTTCATAATATGCTTTAACAAGTAAACCTTTCAGTTCTACTGATTTTTGTCCATTTTGTACTCTGCTGCAACTATGTCATTAGTCAAAAATATAAGTCAATGCTGTCATTAAAATTTTTCTTTATTGTTAAATACATCTAACAATGATTTTTTTGCTGGCTCTCCTTTCAATTTAATACCATCAGGAGAAACTGAGAATGCTTCGCTTCCATCTTCATTGAAAAGAGCAACATTTACATTATCCATTACAAATATTTGCTTACCGTTCTTATAATACAAAGTAGTTTTTAATTTATTCTCCATATTCATAAGAATTTTTCCATCTTCGTAATAAATTTTTAGCAGAACTTTCCTTACCATCTTCATAATTTATCTCAGAAAGTTTATTTCCATTTTCATAGTACACAAACTGCTGACCTTGATACTTGTTATCTATTATATTTTCTTTTGAAAATAATTTTCCACTAGTATAATATTTTTCATTTTTGTTACTTCTCTTATCTTGCTTTAAATTCGTACAACCCACAAAAAAATAAGTAAGAGACATATCAATACTTTTTCATCTCTGCTCCTTATTTAAATTTTTAACCTCAAAGCATTTGTAACAACTGAAACTGAACTCAAGCCCATGCGTAGAACCGGCTATCATTGGATTTAACAAATGTCCTGTCAAAATATATAATACTCCGGCAGCTATAGGTATACCACAAAGCATTGTGAAAAAAATGCCCAGAACAAGTTTTTGTTTTATATTTTTATTGTTGCTTGAGAAAGTTTTATTGAAGTTATTATCGTTTCCATCCCATCAAAACAATCTCAGCACTTTTCTATTGCAATATCCGTTCCACTGCCTATTGCCATACCAACATCGGCTTGAGCCAAAGCAGGAGAATCGTTTATTCCATCTCCGACCATCAAAACTTTCTTATTTTTCTCTTGTAGCTCTCTAACTTTTTAAATATTTATCTTCAGGGCTAACTTCAGCAAAAATTTCATCAATACCTAATTGCTTCGCAATTATTTTTGCTGTTTTTCGTTATCTCCTGTCAACATATATGTTTTTATCTTTTCTAATTTCAATTTTTATAAGCTCAACACTGTCATCTCTTATCGTATCAGCTAAAGTGATAAAAAGCCAAAATAATTTTGAAGAATCAGCAACTAAAAATCACTGTCTTACCCTCTTGCTCAAATTCAGATATTTTTCTTCATCAAGATTAAAAATATTGTTTTCTATCAATAATTTTCTATTACCTAAAAATATTTTTATTTTTCGATTTCAGCACATAATACCTTGACCAACAATATTTTTAAAAATTTTCTGTCTCATATAAATCTAAATTTTTATCTTTCGCTTCATTGTAAATTGCTTTTTGCCAAGTGGATGCTCAGAATTTTTCTAGTGATGCAGCAATTTTCAAAAATTTCGTCTTGAGATACATCGAATAATTTCACAACATCTATAACCTTAGGTTGCCCCTGAGTTAATGTTCCTGTCTTATCAAAAATTATTGTATCAACCGTATTTAATTTTTCAAGTGCCTCTCCTGATTTTATAAGTATACCTAACTCTGCTCCCTTTACCTGTAGCAACCATTATAGCTGTCGGCGTTGCAAGTCCTAAAGAACATGGACAAGCAATAATTAATATTGAAATAAATATTGTCAAGATAAATTCAAACGGTTTCTCATTAATCACAACAAAATTATATTTTATAGCTATTGCCCACACCAAACTTGAAAATAATTGCTATTAAAATCACTGTTGGAACAAAAATCAATGAAACTTTATCTGCTAATTTTTGCAATTGGAGCTTTTTGTCATCTGTGCATCTTCGACAAGCTTTGCAATTTTATGAATTAGAGTTTCTTTTTCTGTTGCCCTCAACGCTGACTTTTAAAAATTCCATCTTTAGTTTATGCTTCCACTAAAAATTTTATCATTTACTGTTTTTCAACTGGAATACTTTCCCTGTCAACATTGCCTCATCAATAGTTGAGTAACCCTCAATTATTATTCCATCTACTGGAATTTTCTCTCCAGGTTTTATAAAAACAATGTCTCCTTTTGATATTTCTTCAATATCAACTTCAACTATCTGATTATCTCTAATTAAATTAGCTTTCTTAGCTTGAAAGTTTATAAGTTTCTTTTATGGCTTCCGATGCCTTACCTTTGCTCAAGGTTTCTAAATATTTTCCAAGCATTATAAAAAGCAATTATCATCGCAGCTGACTCATAATAAAGTGAATGAACTAAATGAATCTCTCAGAAATAATTTTTACTGCTAATATAAACACTGTATAAAAATGCTGAACTCGTTCCAACTGCTATCAAGCTATCCATATTAGGACTTAATTTAAAAAGTTGTTTAAATCCCACAACATAAAAATCTTCTTGCAATTATCATCACAATTAAAGTCAATAAAAATTGAACACCTACAAAATTATTTGGATTTATCATCGGATTAAAAATCTTAGGGAAGTGGTACCCTAGCATATGTCCCATAGAAATATACATTATAAAAAGATAAAACTATAACAATTTTAGATTTCAATAATTCCATTTTCAATCGTTCTTTATACTTTCATCTTTTTCTTTTTAAATCTTCTTTTTCTTGGAGTGTAACCTAGTTTCTCAATTGTTTCCATAATCTCACTGGCTTTTATTTCTTTCTCATTATAATCAATATTTGCCATATTATTTGAAATATTTACAAGAGCTTTTTCAACTCCATTTGTCTTTTTGAAAGTTTTCTTTCAATCTTTTGCAACACAAGCCTGACAACTTATTCCATCAATCTGTAATTCTAACTTTTTGTATCTTTTTCCATGCCTTTTTCCTTTCTAAATTAAATCGTATCCTGCATCGTCTAATCTTTCTTTTATAACTTCAATCAATTCTTCATTTTTTTATTTTCAACTGTGGCTTCTCAATTTTCACTTCCAAAAATTTCTAAACCTTCTATTTCTTGAAGAGCTTCTCTCACAGATTTTATACAATGTTCACAACCCATTCCATCTATTTTTAAAATTTTTCATTTGCATACATCTCCTTGTTAAATATTGGTATATTATAGCATAAAAAGCCAATTGTAGATTTTTTTATTTTTGCAATTGGCTTTTTAATCAATTTAAAAATTTTTCACTAAACATTCAAACAATTTCATTATTTTTACTTTTTCTACAAAAATCAAAAATATTTTTTTCCGTCAATTGTCCCTAATGATGAAGATCTGCCTTATATTTTATCAAAAAGCTTAACTATTTCTAAATTTCCTTTATGTACAGCTGCCATAACTGGGTGTTACTCCATTTAGATAGATAATACTTTCAAGGAGGCTCATCTTACTTTTATAATCACTATCAGATATTTTTATCATAGAGTAGTCTTCCATATTTAAATTCTACAGAACGACTTGTATCAAGTTTATGATTGACATCTGCTCCATTTTCTAGCAAAAATTGAACCATTTCTTTATCATTATTAGAAATAGCCAAATGTAATAACGAACTATTAGAACGATAAGTAGAAGAATTAACATCTGCACCCATAAGTATTAGCTTTTTAATTTTTCTCACTATTATAATTGTCTTTTGCAATTTTTATAACTAAACTTTCTGGAGATATTCCATTATTCCATAAATCTTCCATTATCGTGACTTTCTTCTATTCCATCTCCAGGTTTAATTTTTAAATAAATCATTCATTTTTGTATGGGAACCTATTTTATAATTTATATCCTTCTTAAAAATAAGGTATTTTTCTAAGAGATAAATTGCAAAAGTCAAAATTTTCCCGAATCTACAGCATTTATAAATAAATTTTTTTATTTTTATCCGTTACAGTCTCAAAATCTGGTTTATACCGTGGCTGATTTAAAAGTTCAAATAACTGAATATCTCCAATTTCAGATGTAAAACATCAAATCGGATATTCCGCATTTTTGTTTTATATTTATATCAGTTCCAGCCTTTAATAGAATATCTATCATTTCTAAATAAAGAGTCCTATGAGTCTTCCAATGATTTTTAATACTCTATTAAAAATATTCAGCCATAAAGGGAGCTAATAATTTTTCATTTCCATCACTTCATCATCAGTTATCCCAGGAACTCCTGCTCTTCTTAAGTTATCTATATCATCTTCACGAAAAATTTCTGAAATACTAATATCTCTCTTTATAAAAAGTATACATTAATTGTCTTAGGTATGTTGTCTCATTAGTTGTTACTATTTTATTTATATCTGGTTCAAACTTTAATATTTTTATAAATAATTCTTTTAATAACTCTTTATCTTTTATTATTTAGCTTAGTTTCCTGCATCAAATATTCAAAAATAGAAGATATATCTCTAGCCTTTTTCTTTTGACTGAACAATTCTTTTTAATAGTCTATCATTATTTAATTCAATTATTTCTGTCAAGTGTTCAAGAACAAATGATAAAGCTGTATTTTTCTTCACTAGACTTATTTGATTAATGAATCTTTTTATTTCTGGATAATCTAGTAACAATAAAGCCCTCTCATAATTATGAAAACAGATGGCTTTCATTAAAGCAGTCTCGCCTGTACTATCTACAAAATTTATATCTGCTCCTTTAGATAATAACTCTTTGATACAAATTTGAATATATTCCTCTGTATAAGTTATTTCTTCAGATGTTACATCATTTGCTCTAATCATAGAAAAATTGAAAGTCTTGTTTCGTATCTCATTCATATTTATATTTTAGCATTGGGACTTCTTAAATCTTTTATTGACAATCCTTTTCTATCAATCTTTTGTTCTATAAATTTAGAACTATAAATAACATAATTTATTTCTGGTAAATCTTTTTCATTATTCACTTCGGCTTCTTTTTAATTCTTTAAAATAAATTGGATAATCTTTTTGATAATGTTGATATATCCAATCATTTTCTTTTAATTCTCCTGAAATAATTCCAAAAAGCCTAGCATAATTATAAAATTTTTATATGCTTGACTATTTATAGTAATAGCTAAAATCATTCCCTCTTTTTATAAGTTCTTTAAAAATTCCACCTGCTCTATATTTAGCATAACTCAAAAGCTTCTAAATATTTTTTTCTAAACCTTCTTTTCTCTTCCCAATTGAGACTAAAAATTTTCCATAAAATCGAAATTTGTTAAATTGAAAAATTCACTTCCCTTATAGTGAATAATCTTTTCTATCTCTAATTTGGAAGGTTCTAAATTTTCTTGAGTTAAATTTTCTATAATTTCTCTCAATTCACTAATAAGATTTTCTTCTTCACTAAATTCATTCCTATATTCTTCATTAAAAGGCAATTTTTGTTTTCTCGTATTATTTTTGATAATGTGATCAATATCTTTTATATTAATTTTTAAAAAATTTATATAAATTAATCTCAATTACTAAAGCGGTAAAAACATTTCCTCTACTTTGCTCTCTCGTTATATTTTTCTAATTCACTAATAAAATTTAAAAATTATATCTATATTATGCTTAGAACCAAAAATTTTTCTAAATTTTGTATAAATCTATAAGTTCCTTCTTCATTTTCTTTTTAAAAAATTAAAGTTTTCTTTTTCAATTAGTTTTAATAAATCTTTTTAAATTCCTCTAATCTTTTTAAATCATAAATATAAATATTAAAAATGAGTTTTTACAATAATTTATATATATCTTGTCAATTATTGTCTTTATAAAAATCTAGGTATAAATTATTGACTAAAGAAGAATCTAACTCTTCTTGAGAAACTCTAACATCATTTTCTATAATGATTTTTTTATAATTTTCAATAAATATATCAAATTCATTCTCAAAATATTTTTCTTTAATATCTTGACACTTTTTCTTTAATTAATTCGCTGTGAATATTATCAAAAATCTTTTTCTTTATTTTTATTTCCTCTATTATTTTAAAGGAATTTTCTATATTGAAATCTTTTTCTTTTGCAAATCTTTCTATTTCTTTTTTCAGAATTATTTGTTTTTATATATCCTAAGTTGTTTTCTAATATGTCATTATATATTTTATAAAAAAACTTCCTATTGTCATGAATTTACCAATTTTTATCATAAAATATCTCCTATGGAAAAATTTTAAATATAAAAAGCTATTACAAATATCTTTTATCTTGCTATATCCGTATGATAAAATTATACGTAATAGCTAGCTTATTTATGATTTACTATTTTTGCAGCAGCACTTGATGCTCTTGAAGAAAAACTTCCTTTTAAAAACAGTTCCTCCATTACTTTTTGCAGTTGAACTTTGAATTCTTGAAGCAGCTGTCGGTGTCATTTTTGTTCCCATTGTTCTTACCTCCTTCTTTTAATAAATTTTCTCTAAAAACGATCTTTTTAATATAATTTCTATAATTAAATTAAAATTAGGGTAAAATGTACTACCCCAAAAAGTTGGACAAATTAATTTAACTTATTAATAAGAATTGTTTTGTATAAGAAGCAGGAGTTAATCCTCTTAGTTTATTCTTTTATTCTTTCATTGTTGTAATAATATATATAATTTTCTATTTCTTTTCTAATTTAATAATACTACTAATGTATCAAGAAATATAAGTTGTTTTTGGTTGTATACTAAATGGTGTTGATAGAAAAAAATTTCTATTAATAACATTTTTAATAAAAAAAGTTGAGACAATAAAAATTTTTCCTGTTAAAATTAAATCGCCAAAAAATAACTCAAAAAGGAAGTGATTTCATTGTCTCTATCTAATTTTTATCAAAACTATCTTAAATATTCAAGATGATAATATTTCTTTTCCAGAAGAAGAATATTACCAACTTATTCAAAAAAGGTGATCATCTAATTAAACTTTTTAAAGAATTTCTTAAGTCTGATTACTGCGCTTGTCCCCACTGTAATTCTAAAAAAATATTGTTAAAAAATGGTTCAAGAATTCGTAAAGTTAAATATATTCCTTACCAGAATTACAATATAGAACTTGAGCTTACTATACAAAGGTATATTTGTAAGGATTGTAAAAAACTTTTTCATCAACACTATTGACAAATGACCTTTTTAATACCTATTATAAAAGACTATAGTTTAAAAATAGTTACAGACTTTTTCAATGTTCTTTAAAAATTATTTAAAAATTTCTATTAAATTTTTTTCTGTACTATCTTCTGAAGTTAAATCAATAAAAACAAATATTTAGCTCAAAATTATCAGTTTTAAATATGAGTTTATCTTTTGCAGAAAAAGTTATTTGGTGTTATATTTGTAGAGGATATATCAGGTATGCTTTTCTCACAAGTATAAGTATCTTTATATTTATTACTATATATCTTTACATATGAAAGTATTTGATAAATATCTTCTGTAGATATTTTTAAATTTATTATCTAATTTATTTAAAATTTTTCCATTTTGTATCTAAAATAAATATTTCTTTAGAGTTCTTATTTTTATAATAATATCAGGTTTTATCTTAAATATATTATTAATTTTAGTATCATTCAAAGTTGTAGTAGAAAAACTGAACAAGAATTATCTTGTACCTTAATAATGAGGTCTTCATAAGATTTTTCTTTTATTATACTTTATTAGTTTATTTCCTATATAATTTCTCAAAAATTGTTTCCATTGGGAAAAAGCATAGTTGCTACTTCACCATTAGTTATTGAAAAAATTGAAGAAGATTGATTATTTAAAAAATATCTTAGCCCATTGAATAGCATTTTTATAATAGTCGTTCGTTCTGTCAAAAGTGATATATTTTAAACTTTCAATAGAATTAGGAAGAATGCTAATACTTTTCAAGGTGATGAGATATTTTATTTAAATTATCTTTATTTTTTTAGAATTAACAGATATCTTTTTAACTTTTGAATAGTCAATTTTATAATACTGTTTTCTAAAGAGTTGATAGAGAATTCATCAAACTTCATAAAAATTTTTCCTTATGCAAAAATTGTATCTTTATATGATTACTCATATCTAATTTTCCTTTAAAAATATTAATATTTTCACTCTTATTTATATACCTATATAATAACCCTTTTCCTATAATTTTTTTCAACTTCCTTTATAAAAAGATGAATAAATATTTCTAAAATTGATGTATCAGTTATTGCAATCTTTTGAATTATTTAAAAAATTTTTGCCTTTAAAAGTAATTGATATTTTCTAATATTTCTAAAAATCTATTTTTTTCTGCTTCAATATCATTTTCTACCAAAGGTATTTTTAGGTAGTATTTCTATTTGAATATCATCAAGTGGTATAGTTCCTACAAAAATTTTGAGGAATTATACTATCTTTTAGTAATTTTTAAAAAAATTCATATCTATCTTCTAAATTATTATTTTCAATATATTTTTTTAACTTTTGAATATAATTTTTATCTTTGATCTTTCTGAAATTCTCTAAATGTAAATATTCTTTCTTCCATAGAACATTCACTATTCCTCATCTTCAACAGATAAATATATTTTTGTAATTATCTGGGACTTTTAATGCTTCTTCGTTAATTTTATAAATAGATTTTGCTTTTGATTATTTAAAGATATATTTTTTTGAGCTTATAAAACCATTATTATCAAAAAAATAGATTTTTATCTTTTTCAAAAGTCATCATAAAAAAATATTCTTGTAATAAAGGAAGAATCGAATTTTTAAAATACATTAACTAAATCATCAAAAAGTATTTATATTCAAAAAAATATGAATGACCTATTGTATGTTCTCTATCAAGAAAAACTCTATTCTTTTCATTTATAGTTGATAAAAGTGAAGTCTATTTTTGATGTTCTCTACATCTTTTAAAAATATTATATTGAGGCATTATTTCAATAAAATTTAAATCTTCTACGAAGTGCAATATCTAACAAAAGCAATTGATCTATCCGCTGTATTCATTGTTCCTATAATATATAGATTTTTTTAGGTATGGTAAAACTTTTCTTTTTGAATATGGTAGGATTACTTCCATTTCTTCTTTTTCTCCTTCTCTTTTTAGAAGGCTCTATCAAAGAAATTAATTCACCAAAAATTTTTGAAATGTTTCCTCTATTTATTTCATCAATAATTAGAACATAATTATTTTCTTTTATCGCTTTTTAGCTTTATTACACATATCTTTAAATATTCCTGAATGAATAATATAGTTTTAAATCTTTACTTTCATTTTCTAAACTGGGGTCTTATACCTTCAATAAAATCTTCATAACCATAAGATTGATGAAAAAGTAATAAATTTTATTAAATTCTATCTTTATATTCCTTAAATTTTTAAATACTTCATCGTCATTCTTTAATTTTAAAAATAGATTCGTTTTTTTCAATAATTCCAACTGAATAAAAAAACTGAATTATATGTTTTTCCTGTTCCTGGAGGATCCATATAGTATACTATTTAAAGGAAAAGGTAAAGTCTTTTTTATTTGAATAGGATTTTCTTTTAGTTTTCGTCTTTCTGTTCTAATTATTTTTTTGAATTTTAATGTATCTTCTAATGTTTTCAAGAATTTTATTAAGTTCTTTTTCATAAGCTATTTTTTTAATTCTTCTTTACTTTCACTTATTCTACTAAAATTTTTTTCATAAGTTATATATTTTGCATAAGCTAAATAGTATTCAAATAAAGTTTTTAAAAGTCATTATAAATTTCATCTTTGAAAGTCAATGTCATTAAATTTTTCTTGATTAACTATATAAGCTTTATATACCTTTTGAAGTTCCGTAATTAATCTCATTTTTATAAGTTGGAAGTCCTTCAACACCCTAACTTATTAAAAATCATTAATATTTTCTAATGGTAATTTTTTATCCCAATCAATATTTGTTTCTTTTTTTACACTTTTTTTCCAAATGCCAAAATAAGATATTTAATATTTTGTCCATTTTTGTTTTCCTGAGTAAGAATAAAACATAGGATAAATACCATTAGCTGGTTCTTCAGCTAATTTTCTTGACCAGAAAACATAGCCAAGGAACTGAATCTTTGCTTTCAAATTTTCCAATAAATATCTTCTTTATAATAATCTTGAAATAGATCTTTAATGGATTAATACTAATTTCTATATGCTTTTGAGTCTTATTACGAGTTATAATTCCCTAATGTTCTGATAATTAATTCTTGAAAAATGTTGATTTATATTGTTATCTGATATTTCAGTCATAATATCCTCCTTATTTAATTTTAATTTTTATAAGAGTAGCAAAGAAATATTTGCTACTCTTAATTTCTTTTATTTGCTTTTTTTCCTGAATTTTTTTGCAGCAGCACTTGATGCTCTTGAAGAAAAACTTCCTTTTGAAACAGTTCCTCCATTACTTTTTGCAGTTGAACTTTGAATTCTTGAAGCAGCTGTCGGTGTCATTTTTGTTGACATATTTATTCCCCCTTAAATTTTATTATATTTAAGTGATGATCATCTCTATGTTTTAAATATACCATAATATTTTTATCCTCAAGGGAAATTTTTAAGACAAATAAAAATTTTTTGTAATTATTTATAATATCTATCTCAATTCTCTTTCTATCTTTTCATTTCTGTAATAATTTTCAATTTAATATTCTTAACTTATTTATAAACATCTCCTCTACTATCAGCTTTTTACAACAAATATATAAATTTTTAATTCTTCATTTTCGGCTTTTTAACATAAACACAACTCTAAAAATCTCTAATTCTCATTCTTAAAGTCTTTACTTTTTTTCAAAAGTTTCACTTGGTATTTTTATTTTACCTTGATAAATTTTTTTATATCAATATTTCTATCTCCATTTATTAATTTTTTTAATATTTTCTTTGAATTTTAAAAATACCTCAGGATGTTTCTTAAAAATTTAGTAGCTTCCATAGAAAAAGCATAGAGGTAAGTTATCTTTTGTAGCTTTTATCAAATTCTTTCAAAATATTTATCTGCCATTTTCTACCTCTTATCTAAAAATTTTTCTATCTTCTTTATCTCTTCTTCTTCCAAATTTTCAAAAATTTATTTCTATTTCTCTAGCTTCGATAGCTGAAATCTCTTCTAACTCTTCAATATAGCTAAAGAAGTTTTTATTTTTCTTTTGATTTTTCATATTCGTTTTTCTCAGATTTCAAAAATCTGTTACTAAATCTCTCAAAACATCTGAAACTCTTTTTCATAAAAAAAGCTTTATCTTTCAGTAATTCAGAAATATGCTCATCAATATTAAAACTTGTCGTTCTCAATGCCATAGTTATCATCTCCAATAAAAAAATAATATTACATTATTATAATATCATATTATTAAAATTAATTAAATAAAAAAATTGCTATAAACTAGTTTTAGTTCACAGCAATTCATTTTTCTATCTTTTGCATTTCTATTGTAAATTTCAATCTATTAATACCAGCCCTTAATGCTTTAATTTTAAATTTACTAATTTTTTTATTGCAACTAAATCTTCATCAGTTGCTTCCTGAATTTCAGAAATATCTTGATAAGTGCTTACAATTTTTCTCAACGTCCTTTTTAGTCAACTTACTAATTTTTTTCAAGAACTCTATATCCTTTAGCAACGATTTTATTATCAAGTACTGTTGAAGATTTTGTATAGCCCAAAGCAACAACAATATTTTCAACTTCCAAAAAGCTCCGAGTCTGTCAAAGAGTGTAAATATTTTTCACACTTTCACTATCTGTTTCTTCACTGACATAATCTTTCAAAAAGCTATCCTCTTCGTTGTCGACTTCCCATACAAGTTCTGACACTTGCATATTGATAAGTCTTCCTCCTGAACCGAGTTCTAACAAATATCTTGAAATTTCCTCTCTGATTCTTCTTACCATCTCAAATCTTTTGTAAAGTATTTTGCTACATCAAACACCGTTACCAAATCATCAAGTTCAAGTATAGTTAAATTATCAAGTGATTCTATTTAAAACGTGTCTGTAACTTTCCAAAGTTTTTTTAAAAACTTGTCCGACTTCAATATTTAACTCATCAAAAATTTTTCAATCTATATTTCAAATCATCTTTATACAAAGTTACAATCTTTTCAGATATTGCAACGACTTCTCTTTTTAATTGTTTAGCAGTTCTTTCGGCTGTTCTGTGTCTCGTTCCACTTTCTGTTGTAGAATAAATTTTATTCGGTTGAACATGAACATTGGCATACAAAATTTCAGTACAATCATCATTTAAAAATTATTGCTCCATCCATTTTTGAAAGTTCAAAAATTCTTTCAGGTGTGTATTTACAATTTATGTAGAAACCACCATCTCTAACTTTTTCAACTTCATCATCATAACCAATAATTATTAATGCTCCGATACCTGCATCCAAAAATATAGTCTATTCCTTCTCTCAATGGACTACCTGGTGCAACTCTAGCTATTATTTCTACTAAACTTTGATTAGTCATTTTTATTCATCCTTTCCAATAATTCGTCTAAATTTTTTTCAAATATATTATCTTCAACTTATATTTCTTCTTTTCTATTTCTTTCTATTTGATTCAGGAACATAAACTCCTGTGAAACCTAATTTTTCAAGTTCTTTTAATCTCTTTTCTAAGAAAAAAATACTTTTCTTATTTCTCCTCTTAGACCAAGCTCTCCAATGGCAGCTATCTTTTGACTAACAGAGAAACCTTTTGTAAACAGATAAGATTGACATCAACACTGCCAAGTCAGCTGCTGGATCTTCTATTCCCAAGCCACCCGGTACATTTACAAATAAATCTTTTGCCCTCAAGTGGAACATACAATTTTCTTTCAGCTATTGCCGTTAAAAATTTGTATTCTATTTCTATCGTAGCCCTGAACAACTCTTTTCGGTATTCCTATTCCACTATCCGTTATCAAAGATTGCACTTCCAAAAGAAAAAAACCTTACTTCCTCTAAAATTGGAACGACCATACTACCTATATTTCTTCTCTCTCACTCAAAAAAATACTCAGAAGAATTTTTTTATTTCTTTCATTCCATGTTCTTCCATACTGAAAACTGCAATCTCATTTGTAGAGCCAAATCTATTTTTAATGCTTCTTAAAATTCTATAGTAAAGTCCTTCTTCTCCTCAAAATTGAAAACGGCATCTACCATATGTTCCAAAAGTTTTAGCCCCGCAACCTTTCCATCTTTTGTAATATGTCCTACGATGAAAAATGAAATATTGTATCTTTTAGCAATCTCAATAATTTTTAAAGTACATTCTCTAATTTGAGTTGGTGTTCTGATATTGAATCCATACTTTGAATTATACAAAGTTTGTATTGAATCTACAATAACAACTTTCGGCTTTTTTTACTCACAACATATTCATAGATATTTAAAAATATCCATCTCATGATAGACATAAATTCCTTCTCCAGAAATTTTTAATCTCTCTCCTCTATTTTTGATTTGAGCAGGAGATTCCTCTCCAGAAATATACAAAAACATCTCCGTATTCTTTATATGAGTTAGCAACTTGTAAGAGCAAAGTTGATTTTCCAATTCCAGGGTTTCCTGTTACGAGTACAACCTCTCCCTTTAGAAGTCCCCCACCTAATATTCTATCAAATTCTTCGTATTTTGTTTTATACCTATCTTCATTTTTTTATATTCTATATCTTTAAATTCGTAAACTTTTACATTCGATGCTGAACTTGCAACTGAAACTGATTTTTCTGTTGCCTTCTCACATCTTTTGGTAGATCTTCCACTTCTTCTAAGCTAGACCATGTCCCACATTGTGGACATTTTCCTGCCCACTTGTGCACTTTTTATATCCGCATTCAACACAATAATAATAACTACCTTTTTGCCACAACCTTTTCCTCTTCTTTTATAAAATCTAGAAAATTAGAATGTCTCCTGCTGCCGTCAAATCGCACTCGACATTGCTAATTTCTACACAAATGAGAAAATTATTTAATCTTCTTTGCCATATCCATTATATTATTTTAATATTTTATCGTCCACATAGCCCTTTTAAATCTTGATTATAGAATGCCAACTCTCTCACAAAAGTTGAACTTACATAAAGATATTCCTCAGCAGTCGGAATAAAAATTGTATCCACTTGTCCCTTAGATAATTTTTATTCACAAACGAATAAGTCATCTCCTCAGAAAAATCTTTTCCATCTCTTATGCCTTTTATAATCGTTGAATAAGAATTTTTCAGCATAAAAATCTACAAGCAAACCATCGTGAACTTCAACCTTAACATTTTCTCTTCCCTCAAAAATTCTCTCCACCATAATTTTTTTCTTTCTTCCAAAAGTAAACCAATATGTTTTTCTTGGGTTATTCATTACAAGTATAACCAATTTATCCACAAGTTTCAATGCTCTTTCAATTATATCTTGATGTCCCTTGCTAATAGGGTCAAAACTTCCTGCATAAACTCCAACTTTCATACTTTCCCTTTAATAAATTTATTTTTTGTAAAAATAATTTTTGCAGCTCCCTCAGAAATAATTTTTATATTCTATATCAGGCTTAATTTTTAGTCCTTCCACTATTTTTTTATTAGCCTGAACTAGAAGTTTTTCATTTTTAAATCATCAAGCTCTTCTAAAAATATTTAAAACTTTTTCTTTCAAAAGATATTTTCTTTCCACTACCCTCACAGACTTCACAAGGTTCTTCATAAAAATATTTTTTTCCAATTCTTTACCTTGTCTTTTTTCTTGTTATCTGAATCAAGCCCAAGGGAGTAAAAATCAAATAAATTTGTTTCAACTCTATCTTTCTCCAATTCTTTTTCAATTCTTGAAAAATAATTTTTCTATCTTCTGCCTTTTTCATATTTATGAAATCTATAATGATTATTCCAGATAAATTTCTAAGCCTCAACTTTGTCTCACAATTTCTTTTTGTAGCTTCTAAGTTTGTATTAAAAATATTTTTGCTATTGTTTTTATCCGTATTCTGCCCAGTATTTACATCAATACTTACAAGAGCCTCTGTTTTTTTCAATTATTAAATAGCCCCTGATTTCAACCAAACTTTTTATCTCTAGCTCTTTTAATTTCAGAATTAATTTTATAATAGTCAAAAATTTTTCTCATCTTTTAAAAATATTTTTAATTTTTACTTAATTCTTCCTTATTGAATTCTAACAAATATTCTCTTATTTTCAAAAATTTTCTCTATCATCTGCTTCGACAATAAATTCACTTATGCTCTCGTCAAAAATATTCTTAACGACATTCTTAAGCAAATTATTTTTCATCATAAAGCAGCCCTAATTTTTTTATTTTCAAAATTCTTTTTAATCTCTTTATTAATTTCTATCAATCTTTCATATTCATATTTTTAAAATAGCTTCTGATTTCTTTTCAGAAGCTGTTCTAATTATTATTCCGTTTTCTTGATTCTCTAAAAATATATTTTTTTAATCTATCTCTTTCATTTTCATCTTTTATGATATCGATATATTTTTGAATTTGGCAACAAAACTAAATTATCTCCATTTATTGAATAATCTAAAGTTACTTTTTGCTCCTTTATTATCTCTTTTCAGGAGCTTCAACTTGAACGATAATCTTATCTCCAACGTTAAATCAAACTTTTTTTCTTTTCAAAAGCTAAAAAGCATTTTTCTCAAAAACCAATATCTAAAAATCATTTCACCATCGTTTAAAAATATTTACAACCTCTCCCTTTATAAATATTTCCAACAATCTCTTTTGATAAATATTTTTCAATGTATAACTCAACTAATTTTTCATCTTCCAATAATGCAATTTTTTTATTTCATAATCATTTTTAGATAAAATTAGCTGTTTCATCAAGTTCTCCTTTGAGAATTCCTTTTCTCGTATAAATTTTTGAATTTTATTTTTATTTCATTCAGAGCTAAATCATTATTTATTTTTAAATTAAAATTTGGATAAAAAGTTTTTATTTACTCCCTTTTTGTCCGACAATTTTTGAAATATTTCTCTCATTGGCTTCAATTTCCAATTTTTCTTGTTGATAAGTTCTATTCAAAAATTAAAAATAGATCTTATTCTCAACTAAATCTCTAAATGCTGGGTGAAATGGATCTGAAATTATCACTCCATCAGCTGTTAAGTCTTCTGCAGGTTGCAAACCGACCCTAATAACATTTATATTTTTAAGTTCAAGCAAAGAATATATCTTCACAGTTCTTTCAACTGCCTCATCTAAAGTCAATGAATTATAAAAACCCCTTTTATACATTAACTCCAACTCTGTCCCTTTAATCACAAAGAGTTGGATATATTCTTACAATGTCAGGCTGCAATTCCAAACTTTTCTTAGCTGATAGAAAAATCACTTTCTGCTGTTGCATTAGGAAGTCCTATCATCAATTGAACACCTAATTCAAAACCATAGCTTTTTATCAAGTCACAAGATTTTTTTACAACTTCATAAGTGTAATGTCTACCTGTTGATTGTAAAACTTTATCATCTAAAGATTGCACTCCAAGTTCAATGGTTTTTACACCATATTCTTTCAGTTGAGTTAAGATTTCATCATCAATACATTCAGGTCTTGTAGAAATTCTAACGCCTTCAACATCTCCACTATCTATATAATCCTTCACAACTTTCAAATATTCTTTTTGTAAATTCATAGATATACCTGTAAAAGTTCCACCAAAAACGCCACTTGTTTTATGGAATTTTTTTGGAAGAGTTTCTAAATAATTATCTATAATATTTTTAAATCATCTAAACTAACATCAGTTTCTCTTCCATTAATTTTTCTGATTACAAAACACACAAGCATTAGGGCAACCAAAATGACTAATAAATACCGGTATGTTATAGTGCCTCATCATTATATTTTACTCCCAACTTTTTGCATAAATCTTTTGCTGACAAATGTTGTGCTTTTTCTTGCTCCTGCTGTTGCTCTAGCCTTATATTCTCCAACACTTACTTCCAATTCAAACTCTTTCATATGATCAGGTCCCTGTTTCAGAAATCACAGTATAAACTGGGACTGTCTTAAATTCCTTTTGCACATATTCTTGAAGAAGAGTTTTAAAATCTACAATCTCCTCATTTTCTCCAAGATGTTCTATGTATTCAAGAATATTTTCTAAAACAAAAACTCTTGCTTCCTCAAGACCACTATCCAAATATATGGCTCCTAGTACTGCTTCAAATAAATCTGCAAGTATAGATTCTCTATGTCTACCTCCTGATAGTTCCTCTCCCTTACTTAAAAACAAAAAAATTCCCTGTCCCTAATTTTTTTAGATATTTTTGCTAAGATAGGCTCACTCACCACCATTGCTTTCATTTTTAGCTAAATTTCCCTCAGAAGCTGAAGAAAATTTTTTGTATAAATACTCTGCAACTATCAAATCTAAAAACAGCATCTCCTAGAAGTTCTAATCTTTCGTTACTTATATTTTTAAAAGCTTTTATTCTCATTACCATATGATCTATGAATAAGAGCATTTTTTTAATAAATTTCTATTATTAAAGTAATAATTTAATTTGTGCTCTAAATCTAATAGATTTTTCATATTTCCTTCCTCGTTTTTATAAAATCAAGAAATCAATATCGCTTAGCAATATTGATTTCTTGAAAAATTTTAATACTTTTTCAAATTTTTCATTACAATAACTGAATTATGCCCACCAAAACCTAGAGAACTTGACATTGCAACTTTAACATCAGTTTTTATTGCTTTATTTGGAAACATAATTTAAATCACATTCTTCTTCTGTTTTCATGTAAATTAATTGTTGGAGGATTATTCCATCAGCAATAGCTTTTGCAATGATTACTCCTTCGATTCCACCTGCAGCACCTAGACCATGCCCTGTTGCTCCCTTTAGTTGAAGATACATAAAGTTTTTTTAGCTTGTTCTCCAAATAATCCTTTTTATTGCTCTTGTTTCAACAACGTCATTTGTTGGTGTAGAGTTCCATGAGCATTAATATAAGTTACATCTTCAAGAGGAATATTTGCATCTTTTAATGCAATTCTCATAGCTCTAGTTGCTCCTTCTCCTGTTTCCACTGGAGCTGTTATATGGTTAGCATCACAAGTTTCACCATATCCAACCATTTCAGCATAAATTTTAGCTCCTCTTGCCAAAGCAGATTCCAATTCTTCTAATATTAGAATCCCGCTCCTTCTCCCATTACAAAACCATCTCTATCTTTTGAGAAAGGTCTTGAAGCAGTTTTAGGTTCGTCATTTCTAGTTGAAAGTGCTTTCATATTAGCAAAAGCATTTATGCAAAACGAAGTTACACAAGCCTCAGTTCCTCCAACTATCATTGCTTTTGCCCTTCCGTGACGAATTAAATCAAATCCATCTCCCTATTGAATGAGTTCCAGATGCACAAGCAGTTACTATTGATTTATTAGGTCCTTTTGCTCCATAGTATATTGCAATATTTCCAGCTGCCATATTTTCTATCATTGCTGGTATAGTGAAAGGAGATATTCTTCTTATTCCTTTTTCCAACATTGTACTATATTGTTCTTCTAAAACTCTATTCCACCTAATACCAGATGAAACAAGTACTCTACATCTTCTGCATTGGTATCATCTATTTTAAAATTAGCATCATCCAATGCCATTTTAGTAGCTACTAAAAGCAAATTGTGTATTTCTTGATAATTTTTACTTCTCTATTCCAAAATCAGTAGGTTCAAAAACCTTTTACCTCTCCTGCTATTTTTAACTGGATGATCTGTTGTATCATAAGAAGTTATATAGTCTATACCAGTTTCTCCATCTATAAGTTTTTTTCCAACTTTCATCTAATCCTATTCCTAAAGACGAAAATAAGACCTAGACCAGTTACTACAACTCTTTTCATTTCTTTCACCTCTAACTAAGTTTTTCATTTATATATTTTTATCATTCATTTTTCTTAAATTAATTTTTAAAACAACGTATACTCTAACTTTATAAAAATGTCAATAAGCATTAAAAATACTCTATTTAAAAGAAAACGGGATATAAATAAATATACCCCGCTTTGTTTATCCCTAATAGAACATAATTATTTATTTGCTTCTATATAGTTTATAACATCTTGAACTGTTTTTAATTTATTTTTCTGCTTCAGTATCTGGAATTTCTACTCCAAATTCTTCTTCAAAAGACATTATTAATTCAACAGTATCTAAAGAGTCAGCTCCTAAATCATCTACGAAATTTGATTCAGGTTTAATTTGATCTGCATCCACTCCTAATTGTTCAACTATAATTTCTTTTACTTTATCTAACATTCTTTTTCCTCCTTAAAGTTAATTAAATTATCATTATTATACACTATTTCTGTATATTAGCAAACATTTTTATATTAAAGTGTTTCTATATTTTCTACTTCAATTTCTTTATCAATTTTTGATAAGTCCAGCTAAAACTTTCCCTGGGACATATTTCATAAATTTTTAGTCACACCTAAAGATTTTTAATTTATTTATAGTATCAACCCATTTAACATATCTAAAACTTTGTTTATAAATTTCATCTTTTACTTCTGTATCTGTTTCTAAAAAATTCAGCAGTTGTATTAGCAACAATTTTTATATCTCCGATATTAAAAGTATAATTTTTGTGCTTCATCTTTTAATTTTTCTCCTGCTTCTTTCATAAGAGATGAGTGGAAAAGTTCCTGACACTGCAAGAGATAAAAGCTCTTTTTGCTCCTGCTTCTTTCAAAGCAACACAAGCTGCATCTATTGCAGTTTTTCTCCTGCAATAACAGTTTGATTTGGTTCATTGAAATTTACAGCTTCGACAACTCCATCAACTGTCTTTAAAAACTTCTTTTATTTTTCTGCATCCATACCTAGAACTGCCGCCATAGATCCATTTACTTTTTCTGCAACATCCTTCATAATTCTTCCTCTTGCTGCAACAAGCTTAACTGCATCTTCAACAGACAAATATCCTGCTCCTCCAAATGCTGCAAATTCTCCAACAGAATGCCCTGCAACATAGTCTGCTTTAATTCCTTCTCTTTCAAAAGTTCAGTCAGAACTAAACTCAAGCTCACTATTGCAGGTTGAGTATAATCTGTTCTTTTTAACAAGTCTTCTATTCTTCAAACATGACTTCCTTTTAAGTTTATATCTAAAGAACTAAAAATTTTATCAAACAATTCTTTTGCTTTAACATTATTTTTCGTAAAGTTCTTTACCCATTCCAACAAACTGAGTTCCTTGTCCTGGATATACAAAAAGCTATCTTTGACATTTATACCTCCCTTTATTTCATTTTTATTTTAATTAATAAGCCCATTTCATAACCATAGATCCATAAGTAAGTCCTGCTCCGAATCCTGTTAGAGCTATATTATCTCCTTTTTACAAGTCCTTTTTCTAAAGCTTCCCCAAAGCTATAGCTATTGAAGCTGCTGACGTATTTCCAAATCTATTCAAATTCATATAAAATTTTTCTAATGGAAATTCTATTCTTTTTGATGCTGCTTCTATTATTCTTTCATTAGCTTGATGAGGAAAAATCATTGACAAATCATTTACTGATAATTTAGATTGTTCTAAAAGCATCCAAAGTTACTTTCGGTAAAACAGTAACAGCAAATTTAAATACTTCTTTTCCTTTCATTATCAAGAAATTTTCTCTATTTTTTTATTGTTTCTTCATTATTAGGTTTTCTTGTTCCTCCAGCTGGAACTTTTAATATCATATCATCTTCTCCTTCTGCTCCAAGAGATAGACCTAAAATTCCATATCCTTCTTCAACTTCACCTATAATAACAGCTCCCGCTCCATCTCCAAATAAAACACAAGTATTTCTATCTTGCATATCTATTATTCTTGATAAAGTTTCTGCTCCAACTAACTAATATATTTTTATAAATTTTTAGATTTTACTAGAGAATATGCCATTGACATCCCATAAATAAATCCACTACAAGCCGCATTTACATCTAAGCAAGGAATTGAAGTTAATCCCAATTTATTTTTGTACCAAACAAGATGTTCCTTTGTGCTATATAATCTGGTGTACAAGTTGCAACTATTATCATATCAATTTGATTTTTATCTATCTTTTGCAACCCTCAATTGCTTTTTAAAGCTGCTTTATATGATAAATCAGATGTTGCTTCATCAGAGAGGCAAATCTTCTTTCTTCTATTCCTGTTCTTGTTCTTATCCATTCATCAGTTGTATCTACAATTTTTTTCAAGGTCAAAGTTAGTTACTACATTTTCTGGAACATAATATCCCATACCTTTTTATTCCAACACTATTCATTATCTCCTACCTCCATTGTCTTTCTAAGTTCTTCAATAAAAATTTAATTCTACAAATTTGCTAGCTACTTTCAAAGCATTTTTATCGCTGTGCTATCAGAATTTCCATAGTGCCTTTAAAGATAATCCATTTAAACCTAAAAATATTGCTCCTCCGTATTCCGAAGCATCTACTTTTTGTTTAACCTTTTCATAGAACCTTTTATCAAAAAGAGCTCCCTATTTTTGAAAGCCAACTTTCCATTATAGATTCTTTAACTATATGAAATATAAATTTACCAATTCCTTCCGAAGTTTTAAGTAAAAATATTTCCTGTAAATCCATCTGTTACAACAACATCTACTTCTCCATCCATAATTTTTGTACTTTCTATATTTCCTATAAAATTTATATCCTTATTTTTCTTTTAAGAGATTATAACTTTCTCTGGTTAATTCGTTTCTTTTTGACTCTTCTTCTCCGATATTTAAAAGAGCAACATTAGGATTTTTATATTTAAAAATATTTCTACATATTTTGATCCCATCATTGCAAATTGATTTAAAAATTCTGGTTTAGAATCTGCATTAGCACCTAAATCTAAAAAATAGAGTTCCTCTATCTTTTTATTAGGGAATAAAACTGCAATTGCTGGTCTTAATACTCCTCTTATTCTTTTCAATTTTAACTGACTACTTGTTAGTAATGCTCCAGTATTTCCACAAGATACGGAAGCCTCTGCTAATTTTTTCTTTTTACTAAATCAATAGTAACATTCATCGAAGAATCTCTTTCACTGCTTTCACGGGATCATCTGTCATTTCTATTATCTCGTCTGCATTTTTATTTCTAGTCTCTTAACATCATATTTATATTTTTAGTTCTTCTTTTATGATGATTTCTTTTCGACTAAAAATAATTTCTAATTTTTCATTTTCTTCTAAAGCTTCAATAGCACCTTTTACTGTCGATATTGGAGCAAAGTCTCCACTTATAGCATCTAAGGCTATTTTCATAATTGTTCCTCCAATTCATTTTTTATTACATACAGTTTTATTATACCATAAAGTTTAGAAATATATATTTTATATTTTTATAAAAAAATCTTTTAATAAAATAACAATTGTTTTTAATTATATATATTATAAATTGTAAATATTAATATTTTTATTCTCTATTGACAAATAAAATAATACTTCTTAAATTTAATTGTATTAAATTTTTATTCAGAAAGGAATTTATTATGATTGATAAAAGACTTTTATAATTTTTTTCAGGTAGTGTAAATAAATATATTTCTCTTACAACAATTTTATCTTGTATAAAAACTTATAGCTAATATATATTTTTATGCCATCTTTTGCATTTTTATTGATGAGTTTAATCAATAAAAATTTTTCATTCAATTACATTTACATAATTCTATCTATAATTTTTATCGTCATTGTCAGGCAAGTTTCTACTATAAAAATCTGCATCTATGCTTTGGAGAGTTAGTTGTGGAAGTAAAACAAAATTTAAGAAAAACTAATTTTTGAAAAACTTTAAAATTAGGTCTATCTTATTCACAACTTTTTAAAAACTCAAGAACTTATACATTTATCAGTAGACAACGTAGAACAACTTGAAGTTTATTTTTGAGGTTTCTTAACACAATTTTATTATTGTATAGTTTCAAGTTTTATTTTATTTGCCTCTATTGCATATTTTAATGTAAAAATTGCATTTATTTTACTTGGCTTTTTCTTTTATTCATACCTCTATTTTTATATCTTATACTTAATATGGTTAAGAAAGTCCATATTTTTGCAAAATATATGAATGTTGGGACTTTTGTTTTTGGATAGTTTGCAAGGTCTTACAACTTTAAAACTTTACGGAACGGATGAAGCAAGAGAAAAGAGAAATTGCTCGTATGTCAGAAGAATTTAGAGTGGAAACAATGAAAGTTTTAAAAATGCAACTTCTATCTATTGCTCTAATAAATTGGATAATCTACGGAGGAACAATATTTGCAATAATAGTTTCCATCAAAATTATTTTTAGATGGAAGTTTAGGACTGTATCCAATGTTATTTATCTTTATGTTAGCCCTGAATTTTTATACCAATGAGAACATTAACTTCACTTTTTCCATAGTAGCTATGACAGGAGTTTCTGCTGCTGAAAATATAGTTCATTTTATTGATGCACCTGAAAGAGAAAAATTTAAGTAACAAAGAATTTATAAATGAAAAAGAAATTAAAATTTCAAACTTAGATTTTAAATATCCTGATGGTACCCATTCATTAAAAAAATATTAGTATCAATTTCAAGAAAAAATAATTTGACTGCTGTTGTTGGTCATTCAGGTTGTGGAAAATCAACTTTAGTTTCTGTTTTGGCAGGGGAATTAAAAGCTGAGAAAAATAAAATTTTTGTTGATAATGTTGATATCTATGATATTAAACTTGAAGATATACCAAGACATATTTTAAAAATTACTCTACGACTCATATCTTTTCAGGAACATTGAGAGAAAAATTTAATGATGGCTGATAAAAGATTTGACTGATGAATCTATGATATCCGTTCTTAAAAAGTTAAACTTTGGAACTTGTTCTCAAATTTAAAATGGACTTGATACTGTTCTTGAAAAGTCAAGGTAAAAATTTATCTGGAGGTCAGGCTCAAAGAGTCGGTCTTGCAAGAGCATTATTATTTGATGCTCTATTTATATTTTTGATGAGGCTACATCAAATATTGATATTGAGTCAGAAGAAATTATTTTGAATGTTATTTATTCTCTTGCAAAGAAAAAACAGTAATCTATATCAGTCATAGATTACCAGCTATTAAAAATGCCGATAAAATTTATGTTATGGATAAGGGGCAAGTTGTTCAAACAGGAACTCACAATGAACTTTATTCTCAAGCAGGACTTTATCACGATATGTATAAAAATCAAGATGACTTAGAAAAATTATTTAGCAAAGAGGGGGAGGCTAATGAAAAAAATAAAAATAGATCAGCTATAAATATTATCTTCAATTTAATAAAACTTTTTAGACTCACTTTTGGAAGATTATGTCCATTGCCATTTCAACAGGAGTAATCGGTTTTTATCTTTTCATTCTGCATTACACTTTTTGAGCTTATGCTTTTTGAGTATCATCCCTGCAACAAAAGATAATTTAAAAATTTGTTTTTGTGGTGGCTATTCAACTCAAACATATTTTTATGCAATGATATTCTGTGGTTTTTAGAGCAATTCTACATTACTTAGAGCAATTTGCAAATCACTATATAGCTTTTTCATCTTTTAGCAGAAATTAGAGTTAAATTATTTAAAGTTATGAGAAGACTTGCACCGGCAAAGATGGAAAAATAAAATCAAGGGAATTTAATTTCAATGTTAACTGCTGATATTGAACTTTTAGAAGTTTTCTATGCTCACACAATTTCCCTGTCATAATTGCAATATTTACTTCAGTATTTTTATTTATCTATTTCTTTAAATTAAATTTTTGTTTATGCTTTGTATATGCTGTTTGCTCACCTTGTAATCGGAGTTATTGTTCCATATATTGCTCATAAAAAGATCTGCAAAAGCTGGAATAGAAGCAAGACAAAAATTAGGTAAACTTAACGATGAATTTCTAGATAAATTAAAAAGGTATCAGAGAGGTTATACAATATTTAAACGGAAAAAATACTTTGATTGATGAGATAACTTTATCTCTAGGTAAAAATCAAAAAGATTTAAGAAATAAGTCAGCTGAAGTTCAAATGATGGTTGACTCTGCAATAATTATTTTTATCCACTGCTCAACTTTTTATTAAGTTGTATCTTTTAGTTGCAAATGGCATTGTTAACGTTGAAGCCACGATCTTAGCGGGTGTTTTACAAGTGGGTAGCTTTGCACCGTACATAAATATTGCAGCACTTGGAAATATTTTAGCTCAAACTTTGCTTGTGGAGAAAGAGTTTTAGATTTATTAGCAGAAACACCTGCTGTTGATGAAAAATGAAATCTCTGTTGATAATAAAACTTACGATGATGACATAGTTATAAATAATATTTCATATTCTTATCCTCAATATTGATAAAAATATTCTAAAAAGATTTTTCTTTAAAAATAAAGAAAGGTCAGCTAACAGGAATTATGGGGCAAAGTGGCTGTGGAAAATCAACTCTACTAAAACTTATAATGAGATTTTTGAATGTTAAATCTGGAGAAATTGCTATAGATAATAAAAAATATTAAGTCTGTTCCTTTTAAAGAATTTCCAACAAAATTTTTCTTATATGACTCAATCAACAAGTTTATTTATTGGAAATATCAGAGATAATCTTTTAGTTGCAAAGATTGATGCTACTGATGAGGAAATTTTACATTGCTCTTAAAAAGCTTCTTTTTTATGATTATGTGATGTCCTTGCCTGACAAACTTGATAGTATTGTTGAAGAGGGGGGAAAGAATTTTTCAGGGGGAGAAAGACAAAGAATAGGACTGCTCTGTGTATTCTTAGCTAATAGAGAATTTTTATGCTAGATGAGCCCACTTCAAATCTTGATATTTTAAAATGAAGCTATAATTTTAAAAATCTCTTGCTGATGAAGCTGAAAGATAAAACTGTTATTCTCGTTTCTCATAGAGAATCAACTTTATCAATTTGTGATGAAGTCTTTAAATTATAAAAGTTAGAATAAAAAATCCTACAGATTTCTCTGTGGGATAAATTTTTAGTATTGATTTGCGACCCCAATTAACGTTTTGAGAATTGTGGACTTCTTCTTGCTTTTTCTTTCCGTATTTCTTTCTTTCAACCATTCTTGAATCTCTTGTTAAGAATCCAGCTTCTCTTAAAGCAGCTTTTTAAACTGTCATCAGCAAGTACTAATGCTCTAGCAACACCGTGTCTTATAGCTCCAGCTTGTCCAGCATTTCCTCCACCAACTATCGTTTACTTTTACCGCATATTTGTTTAAAGTTTCTGTTAAAAGCTAAAGGTTGTTCAACTATTTTAGATAAAAATTGCTCTTCCTCCAAAAATAATCTGCCATCGCTTTACCGTTTATTTCTACTCCTTGTCCTCCAGGAATTAATCTTACTCTAGCTACTGAAGTTTTTCTTCTACCAGTTCCTAAATATTGAATCATTTCTGCCACTGTTATACCCCTCCCTATTAAAATTCTACCTTATTTGGTTTTTGAGCTTCATGAGTATGAGCTGCTCCAGCAAATACTTAATCTAAGTTAGTTGTTGTCTTCCTAATTTGTTTTTGGAAGCATTCTCTTAACAGCTAGCATTAAAAGTTCTTCAGGGTTTTTTTAGCTAAGATTTCTCTAGTTTTCTTGCTCTGATTCCTCCTGGGAAACCAGAGTGATTGTAATAAATTTTATCAGTTAATTTTTACCAGTTACAACTAATTTTTCTACGTTAGTAACTACAACATAATCTCCACCATCGATATGAGGAGTAAATGTTAATTTTTCTTTACCCATTAATTTTTAGCAATTTCACACTGCTAATCTTCCTAAAACTTGTCCTTCTGCGTCAGTAGTGATGCCATTCTCTTACAACGTCTTCTTTTCTTTGCATAAAAGTATATTTTTCACTTTTAAAAATCCTCCTAATATGGTTATATTTTTAATATAACGCAACGAGTCCTTTATGGGAAAGTTAATTTATACCGTATTATTATATTATATTTTCACTTACAGTGTCAACAATTTTTACTGCCTTATAAAAGTTTTTCAAAAATTTTATTTGACAGTACAGAAAATGATAACATTCTAAATCATAATAAAAATCGAATAAATAAAATCGGATGAAGGTACGAGGAGAGTTTCAAATTGAAACACCGAAGAAGTAAATCTTTCAGGTAAAAGGGACTCGTACTGGACGAGCCTCTGGAGAGCTTATCTACGAGATAACACCGAAGGAGCAAAGCTATTTTAATAGCCTAAACTCTCAGGTAAAAGGACTGTGAGGAATTGTGCAATTATATTTTATATTGTATAATTCTTTTTAAATTTCAGAGGTCTGAGACCTATTCGATAAAATTTTTAAAAGGAGATTTTATCTATGGTAAATTTTATTGCAGAAATTAATAATTTGTTTTGGGGACTTATTTTAATAGTTCTTTTAGTAGGAACAGGTATTTTTACACTGTGAGATTAAAGTTTGTTCAACTAGAAAATTTCACTCACGGTGTTGCACAATTAACTGGTGACTTTTGATTTGAATGGAGCAGATGCAGATCATAATGGATGTCATCTTTCCAAGCTCTAGCAACAGCTATTGCTTCTCAAGTTGGAACTGGAAATTTAGCGGGAGCTGCTACAGCTATTGTGTCAGGAGAGCCTGGTGCAATATTTTTGATGTGGCTTTAGTGCATTTTTGAATGGCAACAATCTATGCAGAAGCTATTTTTAAGCCAACTTTTCAAGAAAAAGTTGAAGGAGAAATTACAGTAGTCCTGCATACTATATAGAAGAGCTATTTAATAAAAACTTTTTGCAAAAGGCTCTAGCTGTATTTTTTTGCTCTATCTTGTATATTGGCTCTTGACTTATTGGAAATGGTGTGCAAGCTAACTCAATTGAGAAGTCATGACTAATGCTTTTAACATTTCTCCATATATAACTGGAATTGTTACTGCATTACTTGGAGGGTTTGTATTTTTGGTGGAGTAAAAAGAATTGCATCCTTTTACTGAAAAAGTTGTTCCTCTTATGGCAGGATTATATATTCTAACTTGTGTAGAAATTATCTTCGTAAATTATTCTAATATTATTCCAGCTTTTAAAGCAATTTTTATAAACGCTTTTTCTACACAATCTATTCTTGAGGCTTTTTAGAATGGGAGTTAAGAAAGCAATCAGATACGGAGTTGCAAGAGGATTATTTTCAAACGAAGCAGGTATGGGATCAACACCTCATGCTCATGCAATAGCGAAAGTTAAAAATCCTGTTGAACAAGGAAATGTTGCTTTTGGTTACAGTTTTTATAGATACTTTTATAGTTCTAACTTTAACAACTCTTGTAATTTTTAACTTCTGGAGTAGGTAACGGAGAATTAACAGAATTACTTTAACACAAAAAGCATTCGAACAAACTTTAGGTTATAGTGGAAATATTTTTATTGCCGTTGCATTATTCTTCTTTGCATTTTCAACTATTATCGGTTGGTATTTCTTTTGGAGAAGCAAATATTAAATATTTATTTGGGACTAAAGCAATCACAGCATACAGAGTACTTGTTATGATTTCAATTTTCTTGGAACAACTCAAAAAGTTGATCTTGTTTGGGAACTTGCAGATTTATTCAATGGTCTTATGGTTATTCAAATTTAATTGCATTGGTTACACTTTATAAGTTAGTTGTAAATACTTCTGATGAATATGATAAGCTTCACAATTTATAATTAAAATAAAAATTTTATTATATTGCTTTTTACTTGAATTTTTAAATTTATATTAGAATACTCAAACTATTTTTATTATGGAGGATGGTATCAAATTGACATGGCAAGCTATATTCACTGTATCAAATTTAACAAAAACAAAAGAGATTGATGAGAACTATTAACGATGACTATGTTGTTCCACTAAAGGTTAATTTCAGCAAAGAGGTTTTTAGAGCAGACTCAAGCAGACGAAATGCTAGATAAAATTGCTAGAGTTAGAATTAATAAATAAAGATATTTTTAGCTCTAAAAGATGGAAATCAATATTGCTAATACTGAAAAATTTTTATTGACAATAAATCTTTATTTTTATTCTTGAAGAGCTACTGCATTAAAAGATCTATCTTATCTGATTATCTTGATTTTATTGGATAACGGTAGAACAAGTGTTGAAACAGGTGTTGGTGTCGTTCAATATGGTACTCTAAATAGAGCCAAAAATCAATACTGTTGTGAAGAATTAGAAAAAGAAGTTAATACTTTATCTGATAAAAATCGATAATATTAACTCTAAAATTGAAAATAGAAGTTAAATTGTTTACTATGGAATAAATTTATTTTATGGTAGTAATCTTTGCAGATAATCAGCCGAGCCAACGAAATGTTTTTACGGTTTATTACTTTTTACGACTTACGAAAACGAACGAATATTTAAAAGTTAAAAAATTTAACAGTAAAAATAGATTACGATGGATATCTAATATCAAAAACTTTGGAGATGTTGTTTTGCCTTTTGACATCTCCTTTTTATTCTTTGAGATTCAATTATCCAGAAAATTTAAATATATCCTATTTTTATAAATATTTCATATCGTATTGATATTTCATCAACACGATTTAGTATACAACTTTAAAACTTTATTAGATGGTGCCTAGGATGGATTCAGACCATCGACCGTACGGGTATGAACCGTATGCTCTAGCCAACTGAGCTACCTAGGCAAATAATGGTGGAGATAAAGCGGGATCGAACCGCTGACCCTACGCAGTGCAAGTGCGTCGCTCTCCCAAACTGAGCTATATCCCCATATTAAATTGTTTAACACAAATATGTGGTGCGGAGAGAGAGCTTGAACTCTCACGTCTGGGACACTGAGATCCTAAGTCTAGCGCGCGTCTGCCAATTCCGCCATCCCCGCATAATTTTAAGTTAACTGGTGCCGCTTATCGGGTCGAGACCAATCACCTACTGATTACAAGTCAGTTGCTCTACCAGATGAGCTAAAGCGGCATACATGGCGGGGTGACGAGGCTCGAACTCGCGACCTCCTGCGTGACAGGCAGGCGCTCTAACCAACTGAGCTACACCCCCATATTATGGTGGTCACAATAGGGACTTGAACCCATGACCTGCTTGTAAGCGCAGGTGCTCTCCCAACTGAGCTATGCGACCGTATTTAAACTTATAATGGTACCCGTAGGGGAATCGAACCCCTGTTTCCAGAGTGAAAATCTGATGTCCTAACCACTGAACGAACGGGGCTAACTAACTGGTGCGTCATACAGGGGTCGAACCTGTGACCTCCTGATTAAGAGTCAGATGCTCTACCAACTGAGCTAATGACGCGATAAATTAAATGGAGCGGGAAACGAGGTTCGAACTCGCGACATTCAGCTTGGAAGGCTGACGCTCTACCAACTGAGCTATTCCCGCATTGGTACTGCCAGTATATTATCATAATAATTATACTCTGTCAAATATTTTTAGTATAAAAATTCATCTTTATAGAAATAAAAAGTAGCTTGAAACTACTAATGGAGGCGACGACCAGATTCGAACTGGTGATGGAGATTTTTGCAGACCTCTGCCTTACCGCTTGGCGACGTCGCCACAATATCATAAGTGGTGCCCAGAGGCGGAATCGAACCACCGACACGGGAGTTTTCAGTCCCCTGCTCTACCGACTGAGCTATCTGGGCAATGGCGGGGTGACGAGGCTCGAACTCGCGACCTCCTGCGTGACAGGCAGGCGCTCTAACCAACTGAGCTACACCCCCATATTATGGTGGTCGCAATAGGACTTGAACCTATGACCCCCTGCTTGCAAGGCAGGTGCTCTCCCAACTGAGCTATGCGACCGTAATGGATACTTGAATAGTATATCATATTTTAAATTTTTAAGCAACCATTTTTCATATTTTACTTTCTTTTAATTTTTCAATCTTCATATAAATTTTTCCAAAATTGATTTTTAATTCTTGGCATGATATAATCATTATAATTTTTATTTTTAAGAAGTTTTTATGCAAATTTTAGAGGTTCTATGACAGAGCTATTTTAGGATTTAATCTTTGTCTGTGCTTTAAGAAAATGACAGGAATGATTCATCATTTACATCATAGACATTATTGAGCCACTTACTTTATGCCAAATATGTAATTGTAATTATTTTTGCTGGATTAACGTTTGGATGATATAGGCTGTTTTTAACAATAGATATGGAGATGACGATACAGCTGATCAGTTATTTTTTTATATTTTGACATGTTTCTCTTTCTATTTCTATTAAATTCAACTGGAGAAACTGGAGAGATTTATTTGCAAGTTACAATACCTTTTATTTGACTTCTTTAAATTTATACTTTCCTATAGAATAAAAACTCTCTCCATTGAGAGAGTTTAAAAAATTTTATTTAATTTATCTTACATAACACTTACAAATAGTGGCACTAATACAAGTGAAACTATTGACATCAATTTAATTAAGATATTTAATGAAAGGTCCAGATGTATCTTTTGAATGGATCTCCTACTGTATCTCCAACAACTGCTGCCTTATGTCTGTCAGAACCTTTTTATCCCCTTTGTATCCAGCTTCGATTTGTTTCTTACCGTTATCCCAAGCTCCTCCAGCATTTTGCCATCATGATAGCCATTAATACTCCAGTAACTAGAGATCCTGCAAGTAATCCACCTAAAAGCTTGTACTGACCATAATCCAATAATAACTGGGACTACTATTTACAGTACACCAGGTAAAATCATTTGTTTTAATGAAGAGTGAGTTGAAATTTCAAACTACATCTTTTATAATCAGGTTTTTGAGTTCTATCCATAATTCCAGGGAATTCTCTGAATTGTCTTCTTACTTCTTCAACCATTTCGATAGCTGCTTTACCAACTGCTGTCATTGTTAAAAGCTGAGAATAAGAATGTTAACATTCCTCCAATGAATAATCCTGCTATAACTTCTGGACTTGTAATATCTATTATTAATTTTTCAGATGTTAATGTATCAACTGCTTCTTTATAAGCTGCGAATAAAGATAAAGCTGTTAAAGCTGCAGATCCGAGTGCAAATCCTTTTCCAACTGCTGCTGTTGAGTTTCCAACTGCATCTAGTTTGTCAGTAGTTTCTCTAACTTCTGGTGGTAATTCAGACATTTCAGCAATTCCTCCAGCGTTATCTGCAGCTGATTGTAAGCATCAACTGCTGCAACCATTCCTGTTGTTGCAAGCATTCCAACTGCCGCTATTGAAATTCCATAAATTCCAAATCCTTCTGGTGCTACTGAATATGCTCTAACTGTTGCTAAGCTATAACTATTAAAGGAGCAACTGTTGATTCCATTCCTATTGCTAACCCTTCTATAATAGCTGTTGCTGCTCCAGTTCCTGCTGCATCAGATACTCTATTTACTGCTCTTCTACCAGTATCAGTATAAACTCCTGTGAAGTAAGCTATGATAAGTCCTGCAACTAATCCAATAACTATTGCATAGAACATTCCCATTCCAAGATCCAAATATTTAATAATTCCATAAAAAACAATTATTGTTAAGATACCTGCAATTCTTGTTCCCATTTCTAGTTTAGCTATAGACTTTGCTTCCGTCATTAGTTTTTACTGTTAACGTTGCTATGATAGATGCAATTATGCCAAAATGCTGATATTAAAAATAGGTGCTGCAACATATCCAACTTTTTCTACGTCTGTAACTGGTAATAAGTATGCTAGAGTAACTGTAGCTAGTATTGATCAACATAAGATTCGAATAAGTCTGCTCCCATCCCTGCAACGTCTCCAACGTTATCTCCAACGTTATCAGCTATTGTTGCTGGGTTTCTAGGGTCATCTTCAGGTATTCCTGCTTCAACTTTACCAACTAAGTCTGCTCCAACGTCTGCAGCTTTAGTGTAAATTCCTCCTCAACTCTTGCAAATAATGCTATTGAAGAAGCTCCATTCCAAATCCTGTAACATCGTTTACACTAATTGCACCACTTTGTGATACGAATAAGATTAAAGATAACATAAAACATTCCAGAGACCAACAACTGTAGCCCCATAACTGCTCCTCCAGAAAAATGCAACATCAAGAGCTTTTGCAAGTCCTCCTTCTTTAGCAGCTATTGCTGTTCTTCCGTTTGCTTTAGTTGCACATTCTCCATTCCAGCATTACCTGCTGATTGCAGATGTAACTGCTCCTAAAACAAATGCTCCTGCTGTAGGTACACTTATAAAAAGCTCCTAAAGCTACTGCTACTACTACAACGAAAACAATAAGGATTTTATATTCAGCAGTTAAAAATGCCATTGCCCTTCTCTTATTGCCGCCGTTATTTCTTGTACTTTGGGTATGTTGATTTCGTAGTGTTCTACCTTTTTTGAATAGTAAAATGCTGCAAGTAGAGATATTATTCCAGCAGCCATACCAATGTACATAACGTGTTAATAAATCCATTTTCTTTTTCCTCCATTTTTATTTTAAATAAAAATTAATTAACTGTTATTATATTTTAATTTATTTATATTTACAAGTTTTATTTTAATTTTTGGTTCCTCATACTTAAAAATTTTTGCTGGTTATAATTTTCATATCCTTGTCGCTATTAATACATCTAAATTTTCTTTTTAGTTACATATTCAATTACTTTGTCAATAGGCATCAAGAAAAATGTTGTTGAATACAAATCTGCATCAAAAGCATTGTCACATAGAACTGCCACCATTTTATCCTCTATTGGATAACCTGTATCTTTTGTCTAAGATATGATGATACATTTTCCCATCAATTTCAACATAAGTTTGATAATCTCCAGAAACTCCCATTGCTCTATCTTTTTACAGAAACAATTGCCAATATTTGGCTAGGATCTTATGGATTTTGTAATCCTATTTTTCCAAGGTTTATTTTCTGGTTTTTCTCAATAATATCAATACTTGAGATAGCTGTTACAAAAGCACTTTTTACTCCTTCTGCCTTTAAAACTTCCTTTGCTCTTGCAAGTGCATAACCTTTTAAGAAAGAGCCCGTATCAATTTCCTTCACAGGAGCTTCCAAAGTCATTGTTCCATCATCCGAGAATTTTAACTTTTTCATAATCAACAAATCTTTTTGTGAATTCCAGTTCTTCTTTTTTGATGGAAGTTTTAAATTTGGTAGTTCTATCGAATCTTCTGTAAATCCCATAATTCTAGAAAGTGGACAATTGTTACATCATACTTATGACCTGATATTTCATAAGCCTTACTAACACCATCGAATAATTTTAGTCCCTCTTCATCTAGTTTTTACAGTTTTTATTATCTGTTGTATTCAAATTATAGATTAGACTTCCTTCAGTTTTACTGTTAAACTTCTCATCAACTCTTTTGAATTTCAGCAAAAGCTTTGTCTATGGATTTTGTAGCAAAATCCTTATCTGAATCATAGACTATTATTTTTATGTATGTTCCAAATAAAAAATCTCGACTCCTCAAATCTTTTGTACTTCTCCACAAGAAATTAAGAATAATGTCAGAATAACGATAAAACTTAATACCTTAGTCTTCATATCCAACCTTTCCTACTAAAATTTCTTTTAAATACTTTTTCATTTCAGTATCTTTTTCTCATATTTAGTAAGAGGTAATGGTTCCCCTTTTTCTTTCTTGTCTTTCTTTTTGCTCTTTCTCTAGCTCTTTCTCACTAACTATAGTTAGTACATATTTACTTGGTATTTTTAGATAATAATTCATCATAAGTTATATCCTTTTTCATGAGTTATCTCCTATTTTTCAATTATATTAATCAAGTCTCTACAAGCTTGGTCAATTTCGTGATTTATAACAACTCTATCGTATTTTTCATACTCACAGTTCTTTCAACGAATTTTTAAGCCTTGTATAACTTCTTCACTATCAGTATTTCTACCTCTTAGCCTCCAATTCCTCTTTACTAGGTGTTTTTAAAAATATTAAATTTGCTGCAGGGAATTTTTCTTTTTACTTGAACTCCACCTTGAACATCAATTTCTAATATTACTTTTTCACCTTTTTAATCTTTCTTCAACTTCAGATTTCAAAGTACCATAATAGTTTCCGTGAACATTTGCATACTCTAAAAATCTCCATTTTGAATTTTTCTTTTCAAATTCTTTAGCAGTTAAAAAGAAATAATCAACTCCCTCTTGCTCACCAACTCTTGGTTGTCTACTAGTAGCTGATATTGATAAATTTATTCCTAACATCTCTCTAACCATTTTACATACAGTTGATTTACCAGCTCCACTAGGACCATGATACAACATATAAAGCACCTAAAGACATGACTCTCTCTCCTTCTTTTGCTTTATTCTATATTCATTATTTGTTCTCTCATTTTTCAAGTTCATTTTTACATTCAACAACTATTTTAGAGATTTCATACATATTGGCTTTTACACCCATAGTATTAAATTCTCTAAAAATTTCTTGAAAAAATAAATTCAATTTTTCCCAAGAGAAATTTTTATCTGTTTCAAACTCAATTTCTAATTGTTTTAAAAATGACTGTCTAACCTTGAGATTTCTTCTGTAATATCAACTCTATCACTAAATAATAAAACTTCTTTTTAAAATATCTTCTTCTTTTAGTTTCAATATCTGCTTTAATCAGAATTTATATTATTTAATAATTTTGCTTTATAATTTTCAACAACTTGAGGTCTCAATTTTTATTTCTAGTAGATGGTCTTTTAAAAATATTTAGTTGGTTTTTAAAAATATTTTTAGTCTATTTCCTTCATCAATTTTCGTTTGAACAAAAATCATTCAATATAGATTTTCATCTATTACAATCTTATATTTTTCTTCATCCACTTCTAAGTCTTTTGAGATAACATTAAAAGTCCTTATCAAGAAGTCCATTTTATTTGAAAATTTATCATCAAAATCATTTTTCCATTTTGTTCAAAATATTCATACACGATTTTGCTAAATTTTCATCATATTTTAACTCTTGTAAACTTTCTCTTTTATCTTCAAACTCAATTTTTAAAATCTATTGAACCTCTACTAACAAATATAGCAATCTCTGAACGAATATAGTTTTTCAAAGAGCTAAGATTATATGGAAGTTTGATTTTAGTGGAAAGATTTTTATTATTTACACTTTTTATTTCCATATTAATTACAAAAATTCTCATCTTCATAATTCAATTTGGAATAACCTGTCATACTTCTCATAGAATCTCAGTCCTCTCTATTTTTAATTTTTATTCTTCATCTTCTTCAATTTTTGCTTCTTCTTCAGTATTATATCTAACTTTTTATAGTTTTATATTTGTTGAATCCTGTTCCAGCAGGTATTTTCTTACCTAAAATTACATTTTTCTTTTAGTCCTTCTAAGTGAGTCAACTTTACCTTCTATAGCAGCATTAGATAAAACTTTTTGTTGTTTCTTGGAATGATGCAGCTGATATAAAACTTCAGTATTTACAGCAACCTTTGTTATACCTTGTATTACTGGCTCATATTTTATAAGTGCTTTACCTTCTTCTTGAAGTTTTTGTTTCAAAAATCTACTATTCTCTTTTCTAATACTTCATCTTCAAGATACAAAGAGCTGCTGAATCTACTATTCTAACCTTTTTAAACATTTGTTTTAACGATAATTTCTATATGCTTATCATTAACAGTAACATCTTGATCTCTGTATACTTGTTGCACTGATTCAAGTATAAATTGTTCTGCTGCAACAAGACCTTTGATATTTAAAAACGTCATAAGGAGAAATCGCTCCTTCTGTTATCTTATCTCCAGCTTTTTACCTTTAATCCATCAGTTACTACTAAACGTTCTCCCATAGGTATTAAATATTCTTTAAATACATTTGAATCGTCTAACGATCTTACATTAACAACACGCATTTTGTTTTTCTTAGTTGGTAAAATTTCAATTCTTCCATCTATTTCTGAAAGTGTTGCTTTTCCTTTTAGTTTCTAGCTTCGAATAATTCTTGGACTCTTGGAAGACCTCCAGTGATATCCTTTGTTCCTTCTCCCAATTTAATGATTTTAGCTATGATGTCTCCCTTTTTAACTTTTTGCACCATCTCTAACCATCATATATGCTCCATAAGGAATGTTATATGTAGCCAATTTTTCATTTTTCTTATCAAGTATATGTACTCTTGGCTCTGAATCAGCACTATCAACAGATCTTACAACTAAATATTCATCTTACATCATATTTTTCATCTCTAATGCTCTTAGGAGTAAAAATGTCTATATTGAACTTTTCCATCTTCTGATGAAATTATAGGTATATGATAAGGGTCAAATGTTACAAGAACATCTCCTTCTTTTACCTTTTGTCCTTCTTTTTACTCTTATTACAGATCCAGAATCAACTTCGTGTTCAGTTGTCAGCAATGATAATTTTTTTCCCCCTTGACACAACAACATCCTCTCCATTTATTTCAATTGTTTTAATATCTCAAATGAAACTTCTCCTCCATTTTCAGCTTTTTAGAGTTTACTACTGTTGCAGCTCCTGCAACCCCTCCAATGTGGAAGGTTCTCATTGTTAACTGAGTACCTGGTTCTCCAATTGATTGAGCTGCAACTTCTCCAACAGCTTCTCCAAGCAATATTTCATTGTAGTTCGATAAGTCCATTCCATAACATTTTTTTGACAAACACCTTTTTCAAGAGCTACAAGTCAAAGGTGATCTAATTTTTACTTTTTAATTCCTAATTCTTCGATAGTTTTCAGTAATTTCCTTACCTATCATAGTATTTCTTTTTAGCAATTTTTCTTACCTTTGTGAGTTAAGTCTTCAGCTAATACTCTACCGTTTATTCTTTCACTTAATTCTTCAATTACCTTACCATCAGAACCAACTAGAGCTTCAACTTCTATTCCTTGTTCTGTATGACAATCTTCTGAATTTACAATAACTTCGTGTGAAATATCAACAAGTCTTCTTGTTAAATATCCTGAATCGGCAGTTCTTAATGCTGTATCGGCAAGACCTTTTTCTAGCTCCGTGAGATGACATAAAGAATTCTAACACTGTTGAGTCCTTCTCTAAAGTTCGCTTTGATAGGAACTTCGATAGTTCTACCTTGTGTATCCGCCATCTTTACCTCTCATTCCAGCAAGCTGTCTCATTTTGGTTAGTGTTACCTCTGGCTCCTGATGTCGCCATCATATACACTGGGTTAAACTTATCCAAATTGTCCATCATTGCTTTTGTTACGGCTTGAGTTGTTCTAGACCATACTTCTATTGTTTTTCTATATCTTTCTTCATTTATAATTTTTCCAGATTTATAATCTTTTTCTATTTGAGCCACTTCTTGGTCTGCTTTATCTAAAAAGAACTTTCTTTTCTTTTGGTATTTCTAAATCTTCTATACCCACAGATACTCCTGCAAACGTACCATAGTGATATCCAAAGTTTTTAATTCTGTTTTATTAAATCCGCTGTTTCTGTAAATCCATGTTTTTCGTATAATGATTTAATTAATTTTTAATTCTTTCTTACCATAAGTTTTTAGAGTAATCTCTATCAACTAAAGGTAAAAATTTCATTGAACAACACTCTTCCAGGAGTAGTCTCTATCATTTCTTCGCCAATTCTAACTTTTTATCAAAAGCATGTGTTCCCACTTTTTCATTTTTGATAAGCTGTTATAACCTGATCTATATTAGAGAATAACTTTCCTTCTCCCTACTTTCCAACTTTATCTTTTGTCATATAATAACAACCCATTACCATATCTTGAGATGGAACTGCAATAGAGTTCTCCATTTGATGGAATATTATATTATTTGGTGCTAGCATTAATAATTTTGCTTCCATTATTGATTCAGGTGATAAAGTCAAGTGTACTGCCATTTGGTCACCGTCAAAGTCAGCATTGAATGCAGAACATACTAATGGGTGTAATCTGATTGCTTTACCTTCTATCAATACTGGCTCAAATGCTTGAATTGATAATCTATGAAGAGTTGGAGCTCTGTTTAAAAGAACTGGATGGTCTTGAATGACATCTTCTATCACTGACCAAACTTTATCATCAGATTCTTCAACTAATTTTTAGCCATTTTAATATTAGTTGCTAATTCTCTTTTTACAAGTTCTCTCATTATAAATGGTTTTATATAATTCAAGAGCCATTTTCTTTTGGAATACCACATTGATTCATTTTCAAAGACGGTCCTACAACTATAACGAGATCTTGCTGAATAGTCCACACGTTTTTCCAAAGCAAGTTTTGTCTAAATCTTCCTTGTTTCCCTTTTTAACATATCAGATAAAAGATTTTAATTCCCTATTATTTTTGAGCAACAACTGGCTTTCCTCTTCTACCATTATCTATAAGAGCATCTACCGCTTCTTGTAACATTCTTTTTCGTTTTTACAACTATTTCTGGAGCTTTTATATCCAATAATTTTTAAGTCTGTTATTTCTATTAATAACTCTTCTATATAAGTCATTTAAATCGAAGTTGCAAATCTTCCTCCATCCAATTGAACCATAGGTCTTAGTTCTGCTGGAATGACTGGGACATTTTTAATATCATCCATTCAGGTCTATTTCCAGATGATATAAAAATCTCTAACTATTTTTAATCTTTTTACTAATTTTTCTTTTTGAGCCGAATTAGCATCAACTAACTCATTCTCTAATTCTTCTCTTAAAACTTCTAAATCAATATCTTTAAGAAGCTTTAATATCCCTTCAGCACCCATATAGGCTTCAAATTTATTTCCATCAATTGTTTATAAAGTTTATTCTTTTTTCAGTAAGAATTTTCCTACTTCAACTGTATTTTCTTGACTCAAGTTACTATGTATCTCGCAAAATACAAAACTGATTCTAATTCTTTTGCAGATAATCCAATTATTAAAGACATTTTATTTGGACTTCCTTTAGAATACCAAATATGAGATACTGGAGCAGCTAGGTAATATGTCCCATTCTTTCTCTTCTTACTCTGGCTTTTGTTACTTCTACTTCACACTTTTCACAAACTAGACCTTTATATCTCATTCTTTTATATTTTCCACAAGAACATTCCCAATCCTTTGTTGCTTCTAAATATTTTTCACAAAAATAATCCGTCTCTTTCAGGTTTAAAGTTCTATAGTTTATAGTCTCTGGTTTTGTAACTTCTCCATGAGACCATTCTAATATTTTTCAGGGAGATGCCAATTTTATTCTTATTTTTTTCAAGTTTCTTATTCCCATTAATTATTAATCCTCCTTAATGAAACATACTTCGTCTATTCTATATCTTCCGCTTCTTCATCTATTTCATAAAGTCCTACCATTTTCAACTTCATATTGTGGTGAATATTCTGTAGGGATTTTCATCAAGTCCTATTTCTTCATCAACATTTATAACATTATCTTCTTCATCACAATTCTATATCAAGAGCTAATGCTTGAAACTCTTTTCAATAAAAACTTTGAATGATTCAGGTAGATCAGAATCTGGCATTGCTTCACCTTTTTATTATAGATTCATAAGTTTTTAGTTCTTCCTGTAATATCATCTGATTTAACAGTTAACATTTCTTGAAGTATATTCGATGCCCCATAAGCTTCTAAAGCCCATACTTCCATTTCTCCAAGTCTTTGTCCACCAAATTGAGCGCCTTACCTCCAAGTGGTTGTTGAGTTACTAAAGAATGATAGTCACTATAGCTCTTGCGTGCATTTTTATCTTCAACAAGGTGATGTAGTTTTAACATATACATTATTCCAACTGTAACTTTATTATCAAACTTTTCTCAGTTCTTCCATCATATAAAAGTTACCTTCCCTGTTCTTGGGAAACCTTGTTGTTCCAAATAGTCTTTTACTTGTTCTTCTGCTAGCTCCGTCAAATACTGGTGTGAAATACAAGTTCCACCGTTCAATGTTCTCATTGCCATACCTAAGTGAACTTCCAATACTTGTCCTATGTTCATGACGAGAAGGTACTCAAGAGGGTTTAAAACAACGTCTAAATGAGTTCCATCTTCTAAGAACGGCATATCTTCTGCTGGTAATACTCTAGAAACAACCCCTTTGTTTCCATCTCACCCTGACATTTTATCTCCAACAGTTATCTTACGTTTTTCTGCAACTAATACTCTTATTGATTTATTTACTCCAGCTTTTAATTCGTCTCCATTTTTCTCTTGATAGTTCTAGTATATCTACTACAACACCTTTTGAATCCGTGTGGCATAGTTAATGACGTGTCTCTTACATCTCTTGCTTTTTCTCCGAATATAGCTCTTAAAAGTTTTCTTCTGCAGGTGGTTCTGTTTCTCCCTTTAGGAGCAGTTTTACCAACTAAAAATATCTCCAGGTCAGCTTCTGAACCTATTCTTATTATTCCATTTTCATCTAAATTTCTTAATGCACTTTCAGATACATTTTGGAATTTCTCTTGTTATTTCTTCGTCACCAAGTTTTGTTGCTCTTGCATCTATTTCATATTCTTCAATATGAATTGATGTAAATACATCATCTTTTCTAAGTCTGTCTGAAAATTAAAATCGCGTCTTCATAGTTTGTATCCTTCCCATAAGCACAAATCCCATAGAATATTTCTTCCCAAAGACAGATCTCTAACTTAGTTGCTGGTGTCAGCAATAATATCCCCAGCTTTTGCTTTATCTCCTAGATCTACCAAAGGTGTTTGATGTAAAGCACATAGATTGGTTTGATCTTTCATAATTTAAAAGTCTATATGTATGTTCTTTCTTATCTTCATCTTCTACAACAATTTTTCTTACCGTCTACATAAGTTATTGTTCCCGCAACTTTTTGTAGTAACTACAGCTCCAGAATCCACCGCAACTTTTCTTTCAAGCCCTGTTCCTATAAATGGAGCTTCTGATCTCAATAAAGGCACTGCTTGTCTTTTGCATGTTTGATCCCATTAGGGCTCTGTTCGCGTCGTCGTGTTCTAAGAATGGTATTAATCCTGCTGATACAGATACCACTTGTTTTTGGAGACACATCAAGATAATTTACTCTATCTGCTTCTATTTCTACTATTTCATGTCCATATCTACACACAGCTAAACCTTTGAATTTTTATTTTTCTTATCAAGTTTCGTATCGGCAGGGCTATAAATAATCCGTCTTCTTCATCAGCCGCTAGATAATGAATCTCATCAAGTAAAAGCAACTCCATCTTCAACTTTTTACATAAGGTTTCCATAAATCCATATTTATTAATCTTTTGCATAAGTTGCAAGCGACCCTATAAGACCGATATTTGAGTCCTTCTGGAGTTTCTATAGGACAAATTCTACCATAGTGTGAGTCATAGACGTCTCTTACCTCGAACCCTGCTCTTTCTCTCGATAAACCACCGAGGTTCATAAAGCAGATATTCTTCTTTTATGAGTTAATTCTGCAAGCGGATTTGATTGAGTATGAGATTGTGATAATTGCCCAGACCCGAAGAAATCTTGTATCAAAGCATTTAAAGGTCTTGTATTTAATAATGATTGAGGAGTTACTGTTTCAATATCTTGAGTAGTCATTTTTCCTTAACCATTTTTATTCATTTTGGCAAGCCCAGTTTTTATTTGCATTAAAAAGAAGTTCTCCAACTCTCTAACTCTTCTGTTAGATAAGTTATCAATGTCATCTGTATGAACTGCTTGATCTCCGTTATTTAATACAATTACATATTTTCATAGTACCTAATACATCATCTTTTGTTAATAATATTTCGTCCTCTGGAACATCTAATTTTAATCTTTTTGTTCATCTTATATCTTCCAACAGGGCTCTAAATCATATCTTTTGAGAATTAAAGAACATTTGTCTTATTAGATTTCTAGCCGAATCAACAGTTACTTGATCTCAGGTCTCAATTTTAAATATTTCAAATTACAGCTGCATCCTTTGACAAAGTTGTATCGTTCAACAAAGTATTAGCTATTAATTTATTTTCAGGTCCAACATACCAATAAGATATTTTTCAACTTTATTCTCTATTAAAGTTTCTATAAACTCTTGATTAATATAAGCTTCTGCTTCACCTATATATTCTCCAGTTTCTTCATCAATTATATCATCTTTTTAAAGTTGAACCTTCTAATTCCATTTTTAAAACATTTAATAATTCTTTCAGGTTCTTTTAGAATATTTTTTATAAAAGTGCTTTTAAATCTAATTCTTTAGTTTCTAAAAATAATCTCTTATTTCGTTATTATCTTCAAAAAAATCAACCGCTTTTTAAAATACAGTAGCTAAAACTTTTTCTTTCTATCTATCTTAACACTTAAAAATCATTTTTATCAGTTTCAAATTCAAGCCAAGTTCCTTTGTAAGGAATTATTTTTCCAGAGTATAAATCTTTTTCCAGTTTGAGTATTTACTTCTTTACCAAAAGATACTCCTGGTGATCTCATGTAATTGAGATACCACAACTCTTTCTGCCCCATTTATGATAAACGTAGCTCTATCTGTCATCTTAGGTACTTCTCCGAAGTATACCAAAGATTCTTGAATTTCATTTCCATTCTTTTATTGATAAGTCTCAATCTTACTTTTAATGAATTAGAATATGTTTTTCCTCTTCTCTTACATTCAAGCTCATCATTCAATGGTGGTTCTGCTTCTCATAATTCATATCCTATATATTCTAGCCTTACATCTCCATTTGAAATTCTATTGAAATATTTCTTTAAAACGCTAATTCAAACCCCTGATTTTCTCTTTTATTTGGTGACATATTTGTCTGTAAAAAGTCTTCATAAGAGTCTAATTGAAATTCTAGAAAATGAGGCATTTCACCTCTTGCTTTTTATTTTTCCAAAAATTAAGTCTTTCATGGGTTTTCTTCACAAATTCACCTCCTCAATATCAATAATACTTAGTCTTTGTAGCTAAAAAGGCTCATTTATTTCCAAAAAGAATAAGTATTTTTATTTAATAAATGTCCAAAGTTACCAAAAGGCACTCCAAACTTGGTAAGAGTGCCTATGTTGTAATAATATTATTTATTATTTTACTTCTACTTCTGCTCCAGCAGCAACTAATTTTTTTCTTTTATTGCATTAGCTTCATCTTTTTGGCGCAGCTTTTTTATTGTTCCACCATTATCAACTAAATCTTTAGCTTCTTTTAATCCTAATCCAGTAATTGCTCTTACTTCTAACTGATTACAGCTTATTTTGTTTAGCTCCTGCGTTCTTTTAAGATAACATCAAATTCTGTTTTTTCTTCAGCAGCTTAGCAGCTGGTTTACTGCAACAGCTACAGCTACTGGTGCAAGCAGCAGTTACTCCAGTGTTCTTCTAAAGCAGATACTAATTCTTTAATTCTAATACTGTCATAGCTTCTAAATCAGCTATAAATTGTCTCTTTATTGAATACATTATTACTTTCCTCTAAATTTTTCTATTATTTTTAATTTTTCTTCATTTTTGATTAGTTAGCAGTTTATGTCTGCTGTTCCCACAGTTAGAAGCAAGTTTTCTTACTGAGTCCAACATAGGTTTAGTAACATAGATAGTAATTGATCTCTTGAAGGTAATTTGTAGCAAGTTCTTCAACTTCTTTTACGCTAACTTTTTACCAGTTAAGTATCCACCTTTTATTTTGAATACATCTTGTTTTTGCTTTTTGCTTTAGCTTTTGATAAATCAAAAACTGCTTTTGCTGGTGCTACTGGATCGTTATATCCAAAAAGCGAATGCAGTTGTTCCTTCTAAAATTTCGTCAAAGTTATCTTCTACTCCAGCTTCTTTAAGAGCTATTTTTAAAACAATCTATTTTTGCAACTAGATATTCAGCCCCAGATTCTCTCATTTGTTTTCTTAATGAAGTTTCTTCATTAACCTAATACCTTGATAATCAACAAAAACAACTGATTGAGCTTCTTTAATCTTTTTCAACTAATTCAGCTACAACTTCTAAACTTGAGTTGCCATATTGATTCACCTCCTCTTTTTCTAAAAATATACCCCTATTCCAAAGAACAGGGGTTGAGTTTTGAGGTTAAATACCTAACTCCAACCTCGGCAGGATATTTAAGGATTAGCTCCCCTACGGTCTTTGGTTTGATTTATATTTAATTTAATTATCCAACATATTTAGCTAACTAGAGCAGGATCCATTTTTACTCCTGGCCCCATAGTTAATGATACAGCTACAGTTCTTAAGTATTGTCCTTTTTGATGAAGCTGGTTTTAATCTTGCGATTTGTTCCATAAATGCTTTGAAGTTTTCTTCGATTTGTTCTGGAGCAAAATCAGCTTTTCCAATTGGTGCATGAATGAGATCCTAATTTATCTACTCTAAATGCAAAGCTTACCTCTTTTGAATTCTGATACAGCAGCTGCTACATCTGGAGTAACAGTTCCTGATTTAGGGTTAGGCATTAATCCTTTTTGTTCCTAATATTTTCCCTAATCTTCCGATCTTAGGCATCATGTCAGAGTAGCTATTACTAAATCAAAATCTAACCAACCTTGTTGAATTTGGTTAATATATTCTTCAGCACCTGCATAATCTGCTCCAGCATCTAAAAGCCTTTTTGTATATTTTCACCAGATGTGATTGCTAATATTTTTAACAGTTTTTCCTGTTCCATGAGGTAACACAACTGTTCCTCTTGTTGTTGATCAGCTATGTCTTGGATCTACTCCTAGTCTTAATGCTACTTCAACTGTTTCTACGAATTTAGCAGTTCTTGTTTTTGTACTAATTCAAGAGCTTCTTTTTATATCATAAAGTTTTCCTGTTTCAACTAATTTAGCTATTTCTAAATATTTTTCCTCTATGTTTTGCCATTATTAAATTTCCTCCCTTTGTGGCTTAACGAGCTTAGCTCTACCACTAAATTATAAAGCAATTAGTCTTCTATTTTTATTCCCATTGATCTAGCTGAACCTGCAATTACCTTCATAGCTGTTTCTACAGATGAAGCATTTAAGTCAGGCATTTTAGTTTCAGCTAATTCTCTTAACTTTGCAGTAGTAATTTTTCCCCGCTACTTCTTTTTAGAGTTTTTAGCTCCTGATTGAATTCAGCAGCTTTCTTTAATAAGTCAGATGCAGGGTGGAGTTTTTAATATAAATGTGAAAGATCTGTCACTGTAAACAGAAATTTCAACTGGTATTATCCATCCAGCTTTATCTTGAGTTTTTAGCATTAAACGCTTTACAGAATTCCATTATGTTTTACACCATGTTGTCCTAATGCTGATCCCAACTGGTGGAGCAGGATTCGCTTTACCTGCCGGTAATTGTGGTTTTATATATATGAATTACTTCTTTTTGCCATTTTTTAAATTACACCTCCGTAAGATTGTGTGTATTACACCTTCACGACACTGTCAACTTCTATATCAACAGGTGTCATTCTTCCAAAAATATCAACCATAACTTTTGACTCTTCCGTGTTCTTCTTCAATTTCAGTGACTTCTCCTTCTTGTCCTTCAAAAGCTCCCACTAAAAATCTTTACATAATCTCCCACTTTGAAATCAATGTTATATATTTTTAGGTTCTTTTAAACCCTATAATATTAAATATGTTTTTACTTCGTCGTCTTCCATAGGGAATAGGATCAGAACCAACTCCAACGAAACCAGTAACTCCATTCGTATTTCTTATTATGTACCAAACATCGGATCAACTTTAAAAAGTTATTCCATGTTCATTTTTCTTCCTTGTAGCTTCCATTTCAAGCATTACATATGCTGGGAATAATTTTTCTATAAACTTTTTGCTTTTCCTCTTACAATTTCTGTTGATTCTTCTTCTGGAACCAAAATATTAGTAACAACATCTTTCAATTTTAAGTCTCTACTTTTTGTTCAAGATCTGTTTTTACTTTTTCATATCCAGAATAAGTATGAATCATAAACCACTTTCTTACATTTCAGTACTCATATTAAGGCCTCCAATGTATTAAGTGCTCTCACTGCAAGATAATCAAAAAAACACCAAGATAGATAGATATTAAAACAGTCATAGTAACTACCCATATTGTAGAATGTAATACTTCAATTCTAGATGGCCACTCAACTTTAGAATATTCCATTTTTACTCTTTGAAATAAGTTCATAATATCTCCTCTCAATAAAAAGTGGCAGGTCAAGAGGGACTCGAACCCCCAACCCTCGGTTTTGGAGACCGATGCTCTACCAATTGAGCCATTGACCTGCATGTGTGTTAACTAAATTGTCATCCTACTTCTTTTGTTTCTTTATACAAAGTATGTTTTTCAATACTGGATTGTACTTCATCATTTCCAATCTTTCTGGATGAGTCTTTTTGTTTTTGTTGTAGTATAGTGTCTTAATTTTTGTTTCTGTGCATTCCAAAATTACTTGTACTCTCATCTGCATTCCTCCTATTAAATTGTATTTTTCTTATATAGCTCATACAATTCTACTCAACTAAAACGAAGAAATCTCTTGATATAAAATTCTTCACAATCTACATCAAAGTGTAACTATTTCTCAAAAACAAGTCCACTCTTTAACGGTATCTAATGATCCTCCCATATCAAAAAACAATATAGGTGTGCGAGTTTTTCCCTGTATTCTGCTTTCTAAGACTTAGGCATTTTATCATATTTTATGATACTGTCAATATGAAAAATATTTTTTAAAATAAATTTTTCAAAAATATTTTTCTTCATTTAATTTCAAAAATCTTAAAATTAAAAATTAGTAAAAATTTTATTAATTTTCCATAAAAATACATCTTAAATATTTTTATATCTAAGATGTATATCATAATTTTTTATTTTTCACTGCACTTTCTCATCGTGAAAAATATTTTAGAGTCGTCATATTTAAGGTTTTTCCAAATCTTCTTGGACGTGTAAATAAACTTTTTAAATTTCAATTATTGTAAACTAATTTTTCTTTTCTCGACAAGATTTACAAACACCCTTAAAATAAAAATGTTTCTCTTCTATTTCACAACAATAAGCTCTCTGGCATTTGCTATAGTCAATGCTAAGCTCAACATCAAATAAAAGCTCCACAGTAATTACATTTAAAATGTCCATCTGTATCTGTCAATAAGTCATACCTAGTTTCATTCTCTTCAATAACTATGACATATACTAATTTTTCTATGAATAAATTTAATGTATTATATACTGTAGTTTTAGAAAAGGTAGGTATTTCTAAACAAAAGTGCTTTTACTATATTGTATCAACTGTTGGATGATTATGAGTTGTCTAACAAATATTGAAAAAATTTTTCATTCTTTTGATAAGACGGTTTTTATATCATCTTTTTCAAATAGTTTCCAATGTTGCCTATATGCAATTGTAATTCCACTTTTCTCACTCCTTTCTATCATATAAAATACTTAACCTATTCAGTTATGATTATATAGTATATTAGTTTTGTATATATGTCAAAGCTATTTCAGCATTTTTCTCATCATATACCTGTCAATGCCAGTTCCATATTCATCTTTTTAAAAAATTTTTCTTGACTATATCCATCTTCCTATAGATTTATTGCTACCACATTATCTGGGGCAACAGATTAATTCTATTTCTTCAGTAACCCTAATTTTTAAAAATTTTCTCTGTCTCATTTAAAATAAAATTCATAACCTTTCCATCTATATTCTTTTTAAAGTTGATATTCCATATAAAAATAAAGATTTTTTATTAAATATCTGCATATATTCAACTATACTAATTATTTCTTCTCCTTCTTTTATCACAAAGACCATACCATATCTTATCAGTGCTTTTTATTATCCACAGATCAACATTTCCTGCTCCTTCAAAAAGCTTCCTGTTCAATTTTAACGATATTATTCGTTGTTTCAAAAATCAGGATCTGTTATATGAATTAATTCCATCTTACTCCCTTAATACTCTATCCTATTTAAATACAAGCCCTCCGGCTCTACAGAGATTTTTTATATTCTTTTGTGAAATCTGTAAGCATATGGTATCTCAGACAGATTTTTATAATATATTTTCAAGAGCTGTTCCAACCATAATTCTAATTTGAGATTTTAAAAATGCACTACCTTTTATGTATATGTTTTATTTCATTAGCACCAGAATATTCAACTCTTATCTCGTATGTTTCTCTAATCGTTATCTTGCTTTGCACAATCCTTTAATCTAAAATTTTGAAAATCTTTGATGCCTATAAAATCTGAAAAAATTTTTCCAATCTTTCAGCATCAATTTTTCTCTTTTTACAAACTTACAATATCTTGCTTTAAATGGACTTCTATTCCAAGAAATAATATATAAATATTCTCTCGATTTTTGCATCATCACCTTGCATTAAAATTTTTCCTCAACATCTTCAACATTCTAAAATTTCTATATCCGCTGGTAATGCTCTCGATAATAAATATTTAAACTTATCTCTGGAATAGTTGAAGAGTATAGAAATTAGAAACTTGATGATTAACATGAACTCCTCTATCTGTTCTTCCAGCCGAAATCAAATTTACTTCTTCTTTAGTTACTGTCCTTAGTATTTTCTCAATCTCTCCTTGAACAGTGATTTGTTTTGGTTGCCTTTGAAATCAAAATATCTACTTCCATCATATCTAAATTCTAATTTTTATATTTCTTCTTTCCATTTTTCCCCACAACCAAAAGACTCTTAAAGGACTTTTAATTTATCCATAGAATGTTCAAAAATTTCTAACATCCTCATCGTCATCTCTATCACATATCCTGCACCCTGCGGCATTTTTATGTCCACCACCAGAATAACCAATAATTACTCCTAATTTTTAGCAATTTCACTAACATCAATATCTGCTTTACTTCTAAAAGAAACTGTTCCATAGACATTTAGAAATGCAACTATATCATAATTCAGTTTCTTATCATCTAAAAATTTTATCTCAATTATAGATTGATAGTCTCCATCAATCCGTAAACAATCCCATTTTATAACCTTTAAAGCTATAATCAGTAATTGTCCTTTTTAGCAAAATCAAAACTATCCACTTTTAAATTATATGCTTCATCAAGACAGAGCCAAAGTGACTAAAAACTGTTTCCGTATAGTCTTCTACTTTCATATTAATATAGTGAAAAACCACCTGTACCTAATATTTTTCTGCCGAATTTATAGAAAGAGCTCTTTTTCTTTAAAATTATTTCCTCTGGCTTATTTCCTAAATTTTTCCAAGTAAAAATATCCCAACAAGATGTTGCTACTGCTAATGGCTCTAATTTATCATACATTTTTATACTCAATCGATTTTTCAACTAAGGGCTTAAACCATTCTAAAAGTTAAATAAGCTGCACTTTTTTTATCATCCCAATGAAAGAATATATCATCACAACAACATTCATTTTTATACAAATTTGGATGATTTGTTAAATGATGATCTATGTTAATTACATTCGTATAAGCTAAATATCTCATTTTTAACCATTCTATACTCAGTATTGGTCTATCTAAAATATACTCTGTCTCTCGTTCCAAGTGACATATATCTACAAATATAATCAAAGGTTTTTATCTGTTTGCTCCAAAGTAACATCCATACTAGACATTATCAAAAAGTTTTTCTTATTCTCAATTCTTCAAAGATTTTTACTATCAATGCTGCCACTAATCCATCAGCATCTCCATCATGTAAGAATGATTACTTTTGGTTCTTTCTCTGATTTTTAATCTTGTGTCATATAAAATATCAGCCATTTTTATTTCCCTTCTATAAATTTAACCTTTAAAATTATATCATAAGTATTAGAAATAAAAAGAAGCTAATTGCAGTTAGCTTCTTTTTGAATTTCTCCGCCTAAAAAATTTATTCATTGCAACGCTATTATCGTATTGTAGAAAAATTTTTATTTATTTTCTAAAGCTTTTACTCTTTTTATAAAGTTCAGGTAATTTTTCATAGCAATTCTTATTTTTAAATCTTCTTTATGATCAACTAGAGGATGACCTGATAAAATTTGATTTGCCGGAATATTTCCTGGTACTCCAGATTTTGCACCTATTACAGTATTTGCTCCAATTTCTATATGACCTGCTACTGACTGTCCTGCAAGTGTAACATTATTTCCTATCGTAACACTTCAGCTATTCCCCCTTGAAAATTATCAGACAATTTTCTCCAATAATATCATTATGAGCAATTTGGACTAAGTTATCTATCTTTGTATATTTTTATAACGGTGTCTCAATAGCTCCTCTATCTATTGTTGTATTTGCTCAATTTCTACTTCATCTTCAACAATAACTGATCCTATTTGATCTATCTTAGTATTGTTTCCATTTACTTTGACAAAACCAAAACCATCCGATCAATTACTGCCCAGGCTGAATTACACAATTCTTACCAATTTCAACAAACTCCCTTATACTTACATTTGGATAAAATAACTGTACCTTCTCCAATTTTTACTCCCTTGACATATAGTTACGTTTGGATAAATAGTTACATTATTTCCAATTTCAACATCATCGTCCAATGTATACATTAGGGGCAATTGAAGAATTAGCCCCTATTCTTGCTATATCCTCTACCATTTTCAATTTTTCAAAGGTCTTTTATGTAAAAGTTTAGCATTATAACCCTTGGGCTATCTTTTTACAACAATATATCCTTTCCCTTCTACTAAAGGTAAATCAATATCAGGAATAATTATTACCTTTTGCTTTTTGTTTCATTTAAACTTTTTAAAAAATTTTTCATCTGCTGCAAATGTCAAACTCTTCTCATCTGAATGAGGAGAAAGCTTAGAAATCTACAACCTCTCCTTTATATTCAGCATTAAGAAGAGTTACGATATCAGTTACTTTATATTCCATAACTCTTCCCTCCCTAATTATTACTATTTAGATGCTTCCATTGCTTTTTAAAACTTTATCAGTTACATCTTCTCCACCAATTTTAACTGCATCAGCTTCGAGGATATAGTCAAATTTTCCTTCTGTTGCTACTTTTTGAATAGCTTTGTTATAAACAGTTTCTATTGATTTTAATTTTTGCATTTGTTGATCGTTTCAATTTTTGTTGAGATGAATTCATAAAGTTTTCGAAAATCTTGAGCTTTTCTTTTTCAAATGCTTTCTTTTCTGCATCTGTTAATTTGTCTCCTTTAGATTGTAAAAGCAACATATTCTTTTTGTAATGTTATTTCTTTTTGTTCTTGCTTCGTTTTCTAATCTTTTTACTTGTCCTTCTAAATCTTTTTGAGCTGCCTTAGTTACAGAGAATTGAGAAACAACTCTTTGTGTATCAACAACTCCAATTTTTCAGCAAAAGCTGATGTTGCAAAGTAACAAGCTTGCTACTAATATTAATTTTTCATTATGTATACCTCAAAATTTATTAACAATTTTATATGAATTAGAATGCTTGTCCCATATTGAAATAGAAATTTCATTCCATCATCGTCCATTTATTTCCTACTGGCCAACCAAAGTCAAATCTCAATGATTATATTGGAGTATTAAGTCTTACTCCTACTCCAGCAGTTGTTCCCCAGTTTGATCCAAATTTAGAATTATCTCTTGTATATCCAGGATCTCTTCCTTCTTGTTTCCAAAGCTCTTTCCAGCATCTGCAAATAAAAACTAATCCTAAAATATCATTTATTTGAGTTCTGTTTTTCTATTGTTGCTACAACTTTTTCAGTTCCTTGAAGAATCCACCATCATATCCTCTTAGTGAGCTTCCTCCACCAACCCAGAATCTTTGACTTTCTTTTGTTCCTCTAGACATTACTCGCCAACTACTTTATATGCAAAAAGTATTTTTCTTAAATAATCCTCTATGATATTTTCTCAATTCTAAAGTAACATTTCCAAAGTTTCCAGATTTATATCCACTAGCATATCCACCTTCTACTTGGAATTTTACATATTCTCCAGCAGTAGGGATTTAGATAGTTATTTCTAGTATCATAACTGATGTACGGATAAATACTCCATACGTAATATTTATCATCTACACCTTCAATTTCTTTTTGGATCAGGTCTTTTCTCCTCTTGGAGCTGCATTGTAATACCATTTTATCTCCAACTTTTTTGGGAAAGCTCCATCTCTATGAGTTTCTTTTTATACTTTCAACTTTTGTTCCTATACTCAATCTTACATTTCTTGAAAGTCCTTTACCTATATTAACTTTAAATCCTAAAAGTATCTATATTATAGAATAAATCACTATCTCCGTCTCCATAAGATGTTTTGTATGCTCCCCATCCCCAAGATACTCTATCAGTATTTCTTATCCAGGATCAAAGAAATCTAAAAGAGAAACCTGTGTAATGTCTATTTGATTTTTCAAAAAGTAAATCCAAGTTCTTGACCTTTACCTCTCCAGTTACTATCTTTTTAGTGATAAAAGTACCCATAAGTCCAGATTCTGAACCATAGGCAACTCCACCTTGTAACTCAGCTGTTCTGTCTTCGTCTATTAAAAAGAATTAAGTCTATTCCTTCTGGATCTCCTGGTACTGATCTAGCTTCATATTTAACATTTTTGAATATTCCAAGTCTCATTAAATTTTCAACTGTTGCATCATATTCTTTTTACGTCAAATATTTTTCCAGGTTTTATTTCAATTTCTCTATCGATTACATAATTTTTAGTCTTTAGAACGTCATCAGTTGGACTTCTTCTATTTCCTTTTTGTTTAGTAATCATTTTCTTTACTTCAATTTTTCTAACAATACCTTCAACTATTTTTAACATTAAGAACCCCATTTTCATCAGTCGACATATCTGCTATGTTTACTAGAGTATATCCTTTTCTTGGTACATTTCCTAATATTTTATCTCTATCTGCTCTCAAATTGTTATAGTTTTCAATTGAACCAACTTTTAGTCGATAACTGCTGCCATTATTTCTTGAGTTGAAAAATGTATGGTTTCCTGTTACAACTATATTTTTATTGTAGGATTTTCAACAACTTCAAAAGTTATTCCAATACTGTCCATTAACTTTAGCTTCAGGTTTTACTGTAGAGAAAATATCCTGTAGCCAATATATTTCTTTGAGCTTCTTCTACTCTACTCTTTGAAAAATATTCTCCAGATTTAAGTTGAGCTGCCTTTAAAACTTCAGAAGTAGGAACTTCTTTATTCCTGCCACTCCTACATATGAAAGAACCACTGATTTATCTGTATCCTCTCTTTCAGAATTTATAGCTACTCCTTTTTTCTTTTAGTAAGTTTGCTACATCTTGTTTTTCCATAACATCAACAACAATTCTTACTCCACCGTCATAAGATGTTGGTTGAAGAACTACATCTTCAAATAGTCCTGTTTCTTTCAAAGCATTAAAATCTGCAACTAAAGCTTCTGTTGAAAAAGTTTGCTCCTTCTTTTATTTTTAAATTTTCTTTGATAAAGCTTGCAGGAACTTTTTGATTGTTTACAACTTCAATACTCTTAACCAGTAAATTAATCAATGTTGAGAATGATGTCAAACTAATCACAAATAGTAATGCAATTAAAATTCTCTTCATCTAAAATCCTCCATTTTAAATTTTCTCATAGTTTTATATATTATATTACCATATTTATAAATATTTTTAAAAGCTAAAAAGAAAATATTTCTTTTAAAAATTATTATATCTTTTTCTAATTTTTATATCCTATATGATAATTAGTCTTTCTATAATTTTTTCAGGTTCTGTTCTATATTTATCTGGAACTGTCCCTGCTCCCACTTCAACAGTTTTATTTTCATCAATCTTATATTCCAAACCTAAATCATAATCCCTTACTTTTACTATCAATCACTCTAGTCTGATCGACAACTTCCTACTGTTTCCTAGAAGTCTGACATGGGCTTTCCAAAATAACTTATCTTTGTAAATATTATCTTTGGCCTCTAACTTAATATTTGCACTATATTTTCCTAGTTTCTTGACTTAGCATCTGCCGTTGTTATTTCTTTAGAGTTTTCCAATATTTTTATCTGGACTGTAAACAGTAATTTCAGGTTTTATAACAAGTTTTGTCATATCTAGTTTTCTTTTTACATACCTAGTCGTTGGTAGCTATCTTGAGCTAATTGCCCTGCTATTAAGTTTTTCATAAATGTTAGGGAAAACTTCGTTTCCATCTCCAAAGGAATAAATATCCTTATCTGAATTTGGATTTTTATCAAGGCACTTAAGTCCCCACCAGTTTTACCATTTTAGATGAAATATTATATCTCAAATTATTTGCTTGCCTAAGATGTCAAATCTATATTCATCATCGTCCATCTCAACTCTTGTTTCAAAGAATATATTAGGATTTATTTTAGGTAAATATGAATTGTCATTAAAAATAACTGCTAACCTGTCTCATTGTAAATTCATTGGTGTTGATAGACATATACCCTTGATCTAATTCTGTTTCCCCATCTAGATAATATTTTTCCATTTTTGACCTTTTTAAAGGAAACATCAACAGATAATTTTTCCATAAAGTTCTGGTACTGCAATATTAAAGTTATCCATATTTGAATACCACTGGTCTTACTGTAAATATTCTCAAATCTATAGGCATTAGCTTATTTAAAGTTTTCTGAATGTCTCTATTTTTCATTGGACTGTTCTTCTACCAATTTTGTTTGAGAACTTTTTCTTTTTCTTAGCTAGTTGAGCTTTCACTATACTAAGCACAGATTTATAGTCATTTGGAATATCATAAACCGTTCCTTCTTTTACAACTATATCCCCATAAATTTTTCATTTTGATATTACTATATCTGAATTCCACGTATATTTGCTATATCTTTCTCATTATATTTAAAATCATCAATTAATAAATGTAATTTATAAGGCAGTTCTCTAATAATATTTTTCTTTATCGATTGTCGAAATTTTTAGATAAAATCTATAAATCCATCTCCCTTGATTTTGTTCTTATACAAACTTAAATCTAAATAGTTAATATTTAATTTATCTTTATTTCCATTTAAGGCTAATAAAATATTTTTCAATTTTTATATTTTTTATGGAAATTTCTCCAGAACTTAGGCTCAAATTATAATTTGGATCTTCTAAATTTCCTCTCACTAGCAAGTTTATGTTTACAAGTCCTTTTTAGTTCATTATTTCCTAAAATATTTTGCAATTTATCAAAATCAAGTTCAGAATTCCTATTTTTATATTTACGGTCTTATTTTTTAAATTGATTTGACCTAAAATTCCAAATAGTTCTCCATATTTTTATCTATTATATCCAACCCTTCTAAAGTTATAATTCCTTTAGAATAATCTTCTGTTCTCAGTTTTAAACTTACATTCGGTAATTTAATATCATTTGTTGTAATTTTTACAAGTCCGTCAGCTTTTGTATCTTTTAATTTAGCTTCCCCAGTTAATAAAAATCTCTTTACCATCTTCCAATGTTAATTTCGTTGAACCTAAATTTACAAAGCCTTGAGGCTGTTTAATCGTTCCTTGGATTTTAGCTTTTTACTCCCTCTGATATAAATTTTTACCTTATCAAGCCTATATCTTCATTTGTAAGTTTTTAATTCAAAATCTACAGCCATTTGTTGATTTTTTGAGAATAATCGGCTTTTAATTTCAACTGCCCATTACTGAAATTATTTAACTTTACTTTATTATCTACAAATACAAAATCTAAAATAAAAATCTTTAAACTTATATTTATCATAGGCTAAGGCATCAATTCCACCCTTTATTTTTGAAATCGATATTCTCTCCTATTTTCTTTAAAGTGTAATCTCCATAAAATTTATCAATCTTAGCTAAACTTTCAATCGTCAAATTCTCAATTCTACCTTGACTTAATATATTTTTATTCTTACTTTTTACTTCTCCTTGACCATTATAATTTAAAAATACCTTTTTGTCTCCAAAATTTCTATCAACTGTTAAATTTCTTGCAATATAATCTAAGCCAAAAATCACCATTATTAAGATCTATATTTCCTTTGACCATTAAATTTTTATTCTTGTCTTTTTGCGTCTGTCAGTTTTAACTCTTTAATCTCCAATTGGTTATTTTTCTGCAATAAAATCTAAATAATTTCTTAAATTCAATATTGCAAAATTTACTCTTCCTTTACCATCAAGTAAATTCTTAGCATTCACGTCATAATTTAAAAACAAAGCTATCCCCATATTTTTGACTAACTTTTCTTGCTTTTGATAATCAACTTTAAAATCTACTATATTTGACTTTATATCAGCATTCAAGTTGTTTTTGATTATTTAACTTTGCTTTAAGATCAATATTAGGAATTAAATCTTCTTTTTAAAGATGATTTCAAGGATAAAAGATACGTCTGTATTTTCCTTTTTCATTTTCGATATTAAATGATAAATTCTCCTCAACATCTTTTAATTTTTAGTTAGAATTTTTCCCTTCTATTTCATTTTTCCCATTTTTGATTTTCCAGATAATTTTAAAATCTTTTAGTTCCAATCCTTTTATCTCTGAATTGTTAGTATTCATAGTCAAGCCAGCTAAAAAAATCCTTTTTCATCAGAATAATGGATCACCGTTTTTATATCTTCAATTTTTATATTTTTAAATCTAAATGCTTTTTCCCTAATAGGAACAATTCTATTCAAAAATATTTTCGTCTAATCTATCAAATGTTGTTGTAGAGTTAAACTCTTTATCTTTGTACGTAGCAACAAATTCCTTATCCTTTTTCAAAAATATTCATTCCAAGTTTTACTGTGCCATCTTGCCCTGCAAAAATTTCCAGATAAATTTATATTTTTATATTAGTATCTATATCATCAAATCTAAAATATGGGATGTTTAAATTCAAATCCCCATTAATTTTAGTATTTTCCATTATTTTATCTGTATTTATTGTCAAATCTGATGTTAAATTAAAGTCTGATAGATGTAGTTTAGGATTATTTTTAATAAAGGCTTGTAAGTAAGTCTTTGTCAATTAAAAACTTATCTATCTTTAATTTTAAATCTAAATTTGCACTATCATCCTCACTTTTTATCATTGAACAATAGAGTTAAATTTATATTTTTATCATCAATTTTTAATATTTTGCCCCATCGACTAATTTAGCCTTTGTTGATGTTATTTCTGCATTAATATTTTCTATTTTTCTTTCTAGTTTTATTTTCAAACCCATAATCTTCATAATTAACTTCTAAATTTGAAACAACAACTTTATCAACAGGATTTTTAGGTTTTGATTCACTTTTTAGTTTTTAGATAGTTTTGTAAAATTTATTATCCCATCTTTTATCCTAACTGCATAAACTTTTGCGGAATTTATATCTATTTCATCAATTCTTCCTTTTTACTAAATTACCTATTGATGTCTTTTGCATCTATCTTAGGAACATCTAATATCAAACTATTATTTTTCATCATATAATTTTTATATTTTGAATTTGTGTATTCGATAAAAGATAAATCTATATTTTTCAATTTTAACTTTTCCATTTATAAACTTAGGAGCTAGTTTCTCTATTAAATTTTTCTAAATTTGATAAAATAATTGTAGTTGAAATTCCTAATATTCCAACTATTACTATTGGTATTAAAAATAGGTATATTTTTATAACATCTCTTCAACCTTTCGATTCATTCTGATTTTATTTTTTTATACATTTTTAAGTGTTTTTCATTGTTTATGTCAATAAAAAGAAAAAGATTTTTTCTAAGATTAAATCTTAAAAATCCTTAAATTTTTAATATTATATATTAAAAATAAATATTATTTTACAATGGCTTCTTCAAAAGGTATTCCAGTTTTTCTAGGGATACTTTGAATCTGTCTTTTTCATTTTTAAAATTTCAATTATAAGTCTTTCTTCTTTTTGAAAAAGGTAAAGAAAAATTTATGCTCTTTCATAATTTTAGAGTTTAAAATTTTTTTAAAGCATTTTTCCGAATGCTCAACTTCTCCAGTCCCTACCATCTTTTGTGGTAAAAATCTTCCATTAACTTTTAAAAATGGGATTTCATATTCTAATATTACCGACAAGTCTGAAACTCCTCTGCAAAGTCCAACATCATATTTTTCTCTTCTATCTTTTTATAATTTCCTCCGCTCTTCCGTTTTATAACCTCAACGTTTTTAAATCTAAATCATTTTTACAAGTTCCAAAAATCCGTTTTCTTTCTCACAGAATCAAGCAAAAGTAAAATTTTTTTATCTTCATTAAATATTGCAAGCATCATTCCTGGAAAAACCTGCTCCTGTTCCAATGTCAATAAGACTCTTTATCTTCCTCTTTCAATAAACTTTGTAAAAGTAAAGAATCTAAAAAAATGTTTTTCAATTATTGCTTTCTCTTCTCTTATTGCAGTTATATTTGTATGGCTATTGTATTCAAGTAAAAGTTGTAAATATCTTAAAGGTTTTTCAATTTTATTTTCATCATAAGAAATTTTTTTAATTTTTCTAGTCCTTCTTTAAAATAACCTTTCACTTTAATTTCCTTTCATCTTTAAATAGATTAATATTGCTTGTATATCAGCAGGAGATACTCCAGAAATTCTGCTAGCTTGTCCTATGTTAATCGGTCTAACCCTTTTTAATTTATCTTTTTGCTTCTTTAGGAAGAGTTGTTAGGTCATCGTAATTTTATGTCAGCAGAATTTTTCTATTTTCTAAAGACTTATGCTTTTCTATCATCTTCAATGCTCTGCCAATATATCCTGCATATTTTACAGAAATTTCAACTTGATAACCTGTATCATAGCTATAATTTTCTAAATCTAGTCCCTTAATTTCTTCTGAAATATATTTTTATATCTTCAAAAGTAACTTCTGGTCTTCTCAGAATTTCAAAGCAAAAGTGCTTCCATCTTTTATTGGAGTTTCTCCTCTTTTTAATAAAGTTTCATTTACTCTTACATTACTTGGGTATACTGATGTCTTAGATAAAAGTTCTGTTATTTTTCAACATCTTTTTCTTTTCTTCTCAACTCTTTGATATTCTTCTTCAGGAATAAGACCTAATTCATAACCTATTTTACTAAAGTCTTAAATCTGCATTATCTTCTCTCAAATAAAGTCTGTACTCACTTCTTGCAGTAAACATTCTATAAGGCTCGTTAGTCCTTTTTGATACTAAGTCATCAATAAGTGTTCCAATATATGAATCTGCTCTATCCAAAAATAACAGGTTCTTCATTTCTCAATTTTCTAACGGCATTTATTCCTGCCATAAGACCTTGAGCTCCTGCTTCTTCATATCCTGATGTTCCATTTATTTGCCCAGCTAAAAAATAGATTTTCTATAGTTCTTGTTTCTAAAGTATATTTTTATTTCTTCAGGTGGGACATAGTCGTACTCAATAGCATAGGCGTATCTCATAATTTTTGCATTTTTCAAAACCTTCAATATTTTTTTATCATTTCTTCTTGCACATCAACAGGCAGAGAGATGACATTCCACCTAAATAAATTTCGTTTGTTTTCATAGCCTTCTCTTTCAAAAATAAATGATGTTGATTTTTATCAGGATATCTATAAATTTTGTCTTCTATTGAAGGGGCAATATCTAGATTCTAAACCTTGAATTTTTCCATTGAAAAAGAGGTGATCTATCTCTTGCATTTTTATAATCTCGTGAACTTTATCATTCGTATGAGCAATGTAACAAGAAATCTGTCTTCTACTCAAAGCATCTTCGTCAAGTGTTCTATTAGAAAATTTTTAAAACTTGATCTTTTTCTCCTGGTTGTTCTTCTAAAACAGAAAAAGTCTATACTTCTTGCATCAATTCTTGCTGGAGTCCCTGTTTTAAATCTTCCTAATTTCAAGCCAACTTTTTCCATAGAAAGCGGTAAATCTTCTGAAGACAATTCTCCCATTCTTCCAGCACTGAAATTTATTTTCTCCCATATGAATAAGACCTCTTAAGAAGTTCCTGTTGCAATAATAACAGCTTTTGCTCTATATTCAAGTCCCTCTCTTATTTTAATTCCTCTTATTATTTTCTTTCCATCTTCTTCATCAACTACAAGTTCACTCACCATACCTTGTATAACCGATAAGTTTTTGTGTTTTTCTAAAGTTTTTCATTTCATTGGCATAAGCCATTTTTATCAGCTTGAGCTCTTAATGATCTGACAGCTGGTGTTTTTGTATTCAAAACTCTTATTTGAATAAAAGTTTTATCTATATTTCTTCCCATTTCTCCGCCAAGAGCATCAATTTCTCTTGCCAAATGAGATTTTGCTGGTCACCCAGTGAGGGATTACAAGACATTACTCCAATATTATCTAACGATATTGTAAAAACTGCTGTCTTCATTCCCATTCTTGCTGAGGCTAATGCTGCTTCACAACCTGCATGTCCTGCCCCAACAACTATAATATCAAATTCTTGCATTTTTCCCCCTAAATCAATTTATTAAATGCTTCTACTGATTTTTATCAGTTATAATCATTAATATATCTCCTTCTTCTATTACAATATTTTGCAGTTGGATTAGGTATAAATTCTTCTTGAGCTTTTTATCCCAACTATATTTATATTATGTTTTATTTCTAACATCTAAATTTATAAGGCTGTTATTCCAAAAATGTACTTGGTGCTTTTTACTTCAACTAAAAACAAAATTGTCTGAAAATTTTTAAACGTTCTTTTTATATCTGTATCTATTGTAAGCTCAGCTATTCTTTTTCCCATATGTTCTTCTGGGTAAACTATTTCAGTTGCTCCAACTTTTATAAGAATTTTTCCATCTTCTTATTTATTGCTTTTGCTATAATAGTTTTTATTCCCAATTCCTTTAGGGTTAAGTGCTATCATTACACTTGCCTCTATATCTGCAATGCAAATGAAAGCTACATCAAAATTTTCTGCTCCTATATCTTTTTAGGACTTTTTCATCACTTGGATCACCAATCACAGCATTTTTATTATATTTTGCATCAATTTTTTTCCTGTACTAATTCTTCATCTATATCTATAGCTAAAAACATTTTTTCTGCTTCATATAAAGTTTTAGCAACACTTGTTCCAAATCTTCCTAAACCTATTACTAAATATTGTTTCATACTCTTCTCCTATCCTATTAATATCTCTTCTTTTGGGTATTTTATTGAACTTCTCTTATTACTTGTAAAAGCTAATGCAACTGTCATAGATCCTAATCTCCCTATAAACATTGTTACTACCAGTATAAGTTTTTGATATTATTCCTAAACCTGCTGTTATTCCCATACTTAAACCTGTTGTAGAAAAATGCTGATAGCACTTCATATATTACTTTATCTGTTGGAAAACTTTCTATTGATAATATAATTGTTGTAATAATAATTATATAAAATATTGATATAACAACTATTGCTAATGCTTTATTAATCAATTCCCAGTCTATCCTTCTTTTAAAAAACTTCAACATATTCTTTTCTTTTTTAAAACTCCAAGTGCATAGAGTATTAAAACTCCAAAAGTTGTTGTTTTTATTCCTCCACCCTGTTGAACCTGGAAGCTCCAATAAACATAAAAATGTATGAAATAAAAAATAGTTGCTGGTCTTATATTTGTCAATGGTACAGTATTAAAAGCCTGCCGTTCTTAATGTCACACTTTGAAAAATGAATTTATAACTTTATCTATAAAAATTCATATTTTTAAGGTACTAAATTATTATATTCAAATACTAAAAATAATATTGTTCCAATGCTTAAAAAGAAAAATGTAATAAGTAAAGTAAATTTTTGAAGTTATACTTAAATTCTGTAATTTTTTTCTTTTTTTATAATAACAAGTGAATTTATTGTTACAAAACCTATTCCACCTAAAATAATCAAAAATGAAATGGTCAAATTTATTAATCTATCATATTTAAAAATTTCTAAATTATTGGTAAATAGTGAAAAATCCAGCATTACAAAATGCTGATACTGAATGGAATAAGCCATAAAAACAATGCTCTTTTTAAAGAATAATATTTTTGAAAAACCATAAGTTAGAATTAAAGCTCCTGACATTTTCAATTACAAATACTGTCAATAATAGTTGTTTAATAAAGTTTGTAATTCCACCATTACTATTAGAATTTCTTTCTTCTTTTAGAAGTTCTCTTGTTTCAAAGCTCATCTTTTTGCCAACTAATAAAAACTATTATTGAAAACTGTCATAACCCCAAGTCCACCTAATTGAATAAAAAAACAAAATTATTAATTGACCTGTTGAAGTAAAAAAACCTGACTTACATCAACAACAGATAAACCTGTTACACAAATAGCAGAAACTATTGTGAACAAAGAGTCTAAAACTGATATATTTTGATTTTCTCTTAATGAAAAAAAGGCATTTTTAAAAAGTATTACTCAATAAAAAAATCGCTACTAAAAAGCCAAATATTAATTTCCTATAAGGGATAAGTTATCCCACTTTTTTTAATAAACTTAATTTCTGCATTTACCCCTCTTTTTAAACATTTCTTTTTCTAACATCTCTTCTAATTTATCTAATTTTTAATTTCTTTTCTAAGTATAATAAAAGTTATAATTGAAGCTACACTATCTGCTGTTGGTGCTGCATACCAAATTCCTTTTAAACCAAACATTCTTGATAAAATAAACAGACAAGGTATCATAACTATAATTTGTCTCGATAGTCCTGTAAATAAACTTATTTTTGATTTTTCCTATTGCTTGAAAAATATATTGAAGCTACAATTTGAAACCCTACTATAGGAAATACCATCGTATAAGTTCTTAAAAGCATATTTTTGCCAGTTCTTGTAATTCAATATTTTTTTAGCAAAAAAATTTTTTTACTAAAAGGCTCTGAGAAAAAAATATTACAGAAAAATATCCTATTAAACAAATTATAGTTGCTCCTATAATTGCTTTATATAAAGTTTCTTTTAACTCTTTTATATTTTTGCACCATAATTATATCCCAAAAATTGGTTTGTGCACCTTGATTGATACCGAAAAATTGGCATAGTCATAAAAGTTAAAACTGATTGTACTATGGTCATTGCTCCTATTGAAAGATCTCCACCATAATGTTTCAAAATATTATTTTAAAAATATATGTTACCAGACTAAAACCCTATCTACCAAAGCAAAGGTAGAGCTTCCTATCATACAAATATCTTTTTATTTTTGTTATAATCATATTTTTATATATTTCCTAATTAATTTTATTTTACTCATATTTGACACGAAAATAGTAAACTGTCCAAATAAGTGAAATATATTGAGAAATTATTGTAGCAATAGCTGCTCCCTTTACCCCCATTCAAAAGTAAATATAAATATTGGATCTAAAACTATATTAATAAGTGCTCCAACAAGTAATGTCCCCATTGCCATCTTAGGACTACCATCTGATCTTATTGCAGAATTTATAACCAATGATAATATTGCTGCTGGTGTTCCTAAGTTTATATAAAATAAATATTCCTTAGCATACGAAAAAGTTTCTTCACTTCCTCCCAAAAAAATAAATTATTTTATCCATATAAAAATAAATTAATATCATAAATAAAAATTGAGATTACAGCACCAAAAATACTGACGCTCCCAAAAATTTTTTCAGCTTCTTTTTATCTTTCATTCCTAATTTTAATGAAATTGAAGCCGCTGATCCTATACCTATTAAAAAGTGCAAAAAGCCATCATCAAGATTACTGTTGGAAAAATTACTCCCCACTGCTGCTATTCCAAGATGTCCTACATCTTTTTATATTTCCTATATAAATTCTATCTACAATATTGTATAAAGCATTAACAAAACATTCCAATTATCGCTGGAATTGAAAAATCTTATTAAAAGTTTTGTTATGCTCTCCGTCTCCATAAAATTATGTTTTATTTTCCATATCTCTACCTTTTTATTCTACTGATGTATGTTTCATCAGTTCTTCCTTAACCTCTGGCACAATTTTTCTGGTAGCAATAACACCAAAAATATCTCCTGCCATCATAACAGTTCTTCCCTTAGGGTATCTTTTTCCACCCCATTTCTTATTAAAAGCTATTATTAGGACTTCCTCAGGCCAAATAATTTTCAGAAATAGCTTTTCCATCTAATAAAGATTCTGCCATTATTGCTAATTCTATTGTTATCTTTTTCTTGATTTTCCTCATCAACCACATTATCATCTTTTTCATTCTATCATATAGAATTTCATATACTGGTTGTTGCCCTAAAAGTTCTGTCACATAGAAAGATACAACTGCAACAGTAGTCAAAGCTAATAATAAATGAAAACTACCTGTCATCTCCAATATTAAAAATAACTCCAGTGATTGGTGCTCTTACAACTGCAACAAAATATGCTGCCATTCCTAAAAACTATCCAATGCACTGTGAAATCTGCTCCTGTTTGTGCAAATATATCCACAGTTTCTCCAAAAATTTTCCCTATTATTGCCCCTAAAAACTAACATAGGCAAGAATATTCCACCTGCAAAACCTGTTGAATAAGAAATTGCAGTAAATAAAAGTTTAATTATAAAAATTATTATCAAAGTATAAATAACTGCTTTTTCATCGTATCAAACTTTCTACTAAGCTATGCCCTCCACCTGTTACTTCTGGAAGAACAAAACACAAGATAAAAAGAAACTGTCATAACAAAAGAAACTTTTTATCTCTCTTGCTAATTTAACACCATTAAATAAATCTTGACATTTTACTAAAGTTACAGTGAATAATTTTTCCAAAAGAATGCTATTATTACTCCAAAATTATATATAAGAAAAAAATTGAAAAATATGGATTTATAGGTAAAGGATATTCTATTGGAATATTAAAAAGATGTTTTGTACTCCAAAAACTCTCCTACCTACAAAGTCTGCTCCTATACTTGCTACAAAGGCACAAATTAATAATTTTCCACTTAAATATTTATGTATTTCTTCTATACTGAACATTACCCCCAGCAAGTGGTGCTCCAAAAGCTCCTGCAAGTCCTGCACTAGAACCACTTGTCAAAAGATAATTTCTTTCAACCGTATCCTTTTTTTAATAGTTTTGAAGCTCCATATCCAACATAAGAACCTAATTGAACTGATGGTATCTCTCTACCTAATGATAGACCTGCTCCTATTCCTAAAAACTCCTGCAAAAGAATTTTTGCAAGCAATTCAAAAGAACCAATTATTATAATCCATTCTCCCTAAAAATTAAAAGCTTTTACTTGAGGTATTCCACTTCCAGAAGTTTTAGGAAATTTTTTTGAATAGATAATTTACTACAAGACCAACAGCAATAAAAATTAACCACATTTTTAAAAGTCCTATTGGATTGTTTTAAAAGTAAATTGTGAAAAATATTTTTCCTCTTAATATTCCTATTTCTTCTAAGCCCCATCTATAAAACGAAACTATAATTCCTGTCATAATCCCAACAAAAAGACAGGCTAGATATAATTTCCCATTACCTTGATAGAGTTTCTCAACTGTATCTTTAGCATTAGAATACTTCATTAACTTCAGCTCCTTTTTATTTTTTTAACACTATCTTTTTATTATAAAAGGTTTGATATTTATAGTCAAGCTATACTTAACAAATTAATCCACTATTTTTCTTAATATCTTTATTGTCCTCTAATATTATTTCAATGGCTATAGTAATAGCCTTTTAGAATTGTTTCTAAAGCTCATACTTGGTAAATTATTTTTTCCTAATACTTGTTCAGGTAAAAATGGAATATGAATAAATCCAGATTTTATATTTTTTTGTATCAACTAAATATCTCACTCCATAAAAACGTGATTACACACAAAGGTTCCTGCTGTATTTGATATTGAGGCAGAATTTTATTTTTCTATCTCATTTTGAATTGCTTTTTATAGGCAAAGTTGAAAAATATGCACTATCTCCATTCTCAAATATTTTTTTCATCTATTGGCTGATTTCCTTCATTATCTTTTATTCTAAAATCATCAATATTTATAGCTACCCTTTCTATTGTGATATCAGCTCTTCCACCTGCTTGTCCAATAGATAAAAATAAAATCAGGGCTAAAAATTTTTTATTTCTTCCTCAATTTTTCTAAAGATTTTTTTATACACTGTTGGAATTTCTAAAAATTTTTAATTTCATTATCTCCTATTTTTGTGGTAATAATTTTATAACTTCCAGTGCTGGATTTATTTTTCTCCACCAAAGGGATCGAAAACCTGTTACTAATATTTTTCATATACTAACCTCACTTTTTATTTTTTATAATTATATCATATTAGGAAAAAATAAAAAGTTGCTATGCAACTTTAATTTTTTAATTATTTTTTTGCTGGTATACCTACTGCAACACAATTTTTCTGGAACATCTTCCAGCACAACTGTATTAGCTCCTATCTGGCAATTGTTTCCGATTGTTATATCTCCTAAAAGTTTTTGCTCCTGCTCCTATCATAACATTTGCACCAACTGTTGGATGTCGTTTTTGTTTTTGACTCCTCTTATTGCCCCTAAAGTTACTCCATGGTAAATAACACAGTCATCTCCAATTATGGCAGTTTCTCCAACAACTATTCCCATACCATGATCAAAAATATCCTTCTTCCTAATGTTGCTCCTGGATGAATTTCTATTCCGGTTAAAAATCTTGCAAGTTGAGATACTAATCTCTGCAAGAAAAATATAATTTATGTCTATATAAAAATGTCCTAATTTATGATAAACAACTGTGATGAAAGATGGATAAAGTAAAATTTCTATTTTACTTTTTACGTGAGATCTTTCTGCTCTATGTTTAAAAATCTCTTCCTTTATCCATCTAAAAATTTTTATCATTTCCTTTTTACCTCTAATTATCTTGATTGAAAAGCTTCAATCGATAAGTATTTTCTCCTCCATCTGGAGAAACTGTTATTATTGTTTTTCCTTTTCCTAGCTTCTTAGCAAGTTGATAAGCTGCTGCTATATTAGCTCTGTTGAAAATTCCTACAAAACAATCCAAAAATCTTGTGATAATTTTTAGCAAAATCTATAGCTTCTTCTGTAGAAATTTTTATAATTTCATCAACTATACTTGCATCGTAATTTTTAGGAATAAAAATCTGTACCTATTCCTTGAATTGAATGTTTTTCCTGGAGCTCTCCAGATAAAACTGCTGATGTACTTAGTTCAACTGCAACAATTTTTACGTCTGCAAATTTTTCTCTTAATTTTTACCAACTCCAACTAAAGTCCCAGCAGTTCCCACTCCTGCAACAAAAACATCTAACTTATCAAAAATCCTTTAAAATTTCTCTCCTGTTGTTTCAAAATGTTTTTGTGGATTTGCCAAATTATTGAATTGTTGAGGTAAGAAATAGTTTTCATTTTCGCAACTAATTTTTCAGCAACCGCTATTGATTCTCCCTATACCTTTTGTTCCATCTGTTAAAATCAATTCTGCTCCATAGGGCTTTTAAGATATTTCTTCTTTCTACACTCATTGTATCTGGCACTAACAATAATAACTTTATATCCTTTTTAATCTTCCTATAAGTGCCAAAGCTATCCCAGTATTTCCTGGATGTTGGTCTCAACCATTGTACTTCCTTCTTTTTAAAATTCCAGCTTTCCTGCAGCTTCTATCATTCCTAAAAGCAGCTCTGTCTGTATGCTTCCACTCAAATTAAATTTTCTAATTTTCAAATAAATATCTGCTATATTTTTCTTCCTTAAAATTTAATTTAACTACTAGTGTATTCCTATTAAAATCTAATATATTATTGTAAATCATTTTTATCGTCTCCTCAGCTTCAAATATTAATTTTATCAAGAATTAATTTAAAAATACAACTTAACATATCTCTTTCATTAGCAATTTTAATTTTAAATAGAACTTTACTTTTGTAATAAAACAAAGTAAAACTTTTAATATTAAATTTTAACTATTAAAAATTTAATCTTATTATTTTAAAAAATATAAATCTAAATTAAAGATTTTTGTTTGACAATCTTTCACTTAAAGTTATATAATCAAAAAGTAGGTGATATAAATTAAAAAGAACAAAGGATTTTTCTTTTGAAACAATACTCTGTATTTTAATTTTTCAATCCTAATCAACATCAGTAAAGTATAGAGACTACAAAGAAAAACAAGCTATAAATGAAGCTAGAATACAAAAATTAATGAAATTTTTATCTTGCTTCTCTGAATTCTTTAAAACAGAAAAACACTCATTCGTATCGACTTTGTTAAAAACAATTTCCTTATTTGACAATACTAACAAAATTACTCGTGTCATAAGTCTACTAAAAATTTAAATTATTTTCAAACCCTTTTCAAAAAGTAAACTACTACTAAATGTACATTTACAAAAATGGGAATATATCCACATCTCTTTTCGATTTACATTTTTAATTTAAGTGACAAAGCTAGATACAAAATTGCTTTTTACGGTTTTTGATCAAAATAAATTTTTTAAAAATTAATAATTATCGTAAACTTTCAAATAACGAAAGTCTATTTATCAAATATAAATAGCTATCACGAACTAACAAATGCGAGAGAAATGATTTTTATAAAGATTGGAGAAAAGAATGAAAAATTCTATTTTTATCCTAGTATTTTTATTCATATACATAAATTGTTTTCAAAAACTTAAAAGAAACTGAGTGAGAGTTGAGTATATCTTTTAAACGGTTTTTCAAAATCTTACTACATTATTTTTCTCTAATTCATTTAAATAGCTTTTAGAATTTTTAGATGAAGCTGATGGAGAGTAATATGGATTATGATTCTCAAAAATAGACATTTTAAGACTCTCTAAATAGTATTATAAACAAAAATATAACTATCGAAAATTTGGAAGAATTATATATCAAAGAAAAACGTCCCTTTCTAATGAAGGACTATATTCTATACTTTTAGAGGCAATAAAATTTTCTGCAAGTGATATTCATATAGAAAGCTTAACCGAACAGGTTCGAATCAGATATAGATTGAATGGTCTTTTTAAAAGAAGTAGCTAGATTTGATAAGAATTTTCTACCTGCAACTCATTTCAAAATTAAAAATTCTTTCCGGATTAGATATAGTTGAGAAAAGGAAAGCCCAAGATGCGTAGATTTTCTTTTCCTTTATAAAGAAAGAGAAATTGATTTTTCGAACTTCTATAATTCCACAATGAATGGAGAAAAAGCAGTAATTAGAATTTTAGATAAAATTCTAATTACAATTTTGCTACAAGATTTCATATCTTACGGAAGAAAATACTTTCCTAAGGCCTATAAATCAAAAATAGTGGAATTATTTTTAGTAAACGCATCTCGCTGTTCTGGAAAATCAAGTACACTTTACAGCATACTAAAATATAAAATAGTGATGAAGTAAAATATTTCAACGGTTGAAGACCCTATAGAATATCAAATTGATGGTATAAATCAAATTCAATGTAAAGATGATATCGGATTGAACTTTTGCAACAATTTTGAGATCGTTGCTTAGGCAAGATCCAGATATTTTAATGATAGGTGAAATCTGTGACAAAAGACACCGCAGAGATAGCTATCAAAGCATCTCTTACAGGTCATCTAGTATTTTCAACATTACACTCAAAATGATAGTTTAGGCTGTATAAATAGATTAATAAACTTAGGCGTTAATGATTATTTATTAAGTTTAGTTTTTAACTATGATAGTTTCTCAAAGGCTAGTTAGAAAATTATGTCCACACTGTATAGATTCAGAGTACAAAGAAAAATTATCTTCTCTTTTCTCAGACGAAAAATTATCAAGATATAATACACTTCGAGTTGGTTGTGAAAATGTATGAACACTGGCTATATAGGCAGGCTTCCCATCTTTGAGATTGTATTTTTCGATGAAAAATTGAGAAATTCTTTGTTAAAAAGCAGAATTAAATCAGACCATAAAAATTACTTGATGATGGAATTATAAAAAGCAGAACAAGGTCTTACATCTTTAGATGAATTATTGAGCAACTATGAAAAACACAAAAAGAAAAGATTTTTATACAAAGAATTAACAATAATATTTAAAGTGGAATTACTTTTTATAGAACAGCATCGAGATTTTATTAAAGGAAGAAAGGAAAGATTTTAAGCAAATACTATTTTATAGAAATTTAGTTGCTGGTAAAAATATATTTAATAGTTTTTAAAGAGTTTTCAAATATTTTTGGCAATACTTATCTGTATATGCTAAAAGTTGGAGAATTAACCTGGAACTTTTAGAGCAAAGGCTCGAAAGATATTTCAAACAATATTGAATTTGGATTAGAAACCAAGATCGGTGGAATTTTAATATATCCCCTAATTGTTCTCTGCTTAACATTTATAATTGTAAGTTTTTATTAATATTCATACTACCAAATTTTTATCTCAATCTTTAGAAGAGAACAATATAGAACTCCATCTGTTACAAAAATTTCTGTATTTTTATCTCAGAACTTTTTCATTTCATTTTAATTTTTATTATTTTTATAGTATTTTACTATTCTCTCTAAAACAAACATATAAAACAATAATAAATTTATTAAAAAGATCGCTTTTATTTTAAAATTCTATTTTTGGTGAAATAATAAAAATTATCTCTAGCTGCTGAACTTTATCATTCATTATTTCTTCTTTTATCAGTGGGACACAGTCTGATAGACTAGCATAGATATTTTGTATATGAATACTAATAATTTTTATATAGAAAAATCTACTTTAGTCAAACGTTCTCTTTTGTCTGGGGAAAAATATTTCAAAATTCTTTTAAAAATTAGATCTATATAACTCAAGATTTTCTTTACTTATTACATCTGGGGAAGAAGAGTGGTAATCTAGCTGAAAATTTTTTCTCAAATTTCAAAAAATTTTAAAAACAAGATTTTTGAATATAATTTGAAAAGAAAATAGCATTTATTGGAACCTATAACAGTAATATTTTTAGAATGGTAGTTGCTTTCATAGTCATTGCAATTTATTTACCAATTTTATCTGTAGGAGAAATTTTAATTAATATATTAGGAGGTTTTTATGAAAAACAAAGGATTTTCATTAATTGAAATTGTGGTTGCTGTTGCAATAATTGGAATTTTATCAGGTATCGTTGGACTTCAATTGAGAGGTTATATTGCTAAAGCTAAAGATGCAAAAAGCTGTTGCAACTTTAAATTCTTTCCGTGTGGCTGCTCAACTATACCAAACTGAAAATGAAACAGCTTTTAGTTGATGTTGCAGATTTAAATACTTATAACGAAGCTAAAGTTATTGAAGGTTTAAAAATTAGAAACATATTTAGACAATAATGCAAAAAGAGATAATGGCTAAACCTGAAATGGTAATAGGTGGATCTCAAAACTGCTGCTGATGCTGATGTGAAATATGGAGGAAAAGTTAGACTAACATTTAAAAATCCGAGTGGAACAAGTGACGGATTTTACATTTGGCTAGAACCAACAGACGGAACTGGAGATTTTTGATATTAAAGGTCACAAATGGATAGAATATTAATTCTATAATTTATGCTTTATTAACTATGATAATGTATATAGATATTAATAAAAATATATCCAATATTTTAAATTTTATAATTCTTTTTGCTGGCTATAATTTATCGTGGATTTTTGGGATATAGAAAATTTTTCATTGGAGCAGCTTGTTACAGCTTGCCTATTTTGATTTTTATGGCTATGCTCTGACATATTAGATCGGGAAGTTTTGGGATTTGGAGATATAAAATTAATAATAGGACTTGGAGGCCTGCTTTATAAAGTGGAGCAGAGTTTATTTTCTACAAATATACATTTTCTATCTTTTAGTCTTCTCTCTTGCAACACTATATCTTCTTTCTTATTATATTTTTAATTTAACTCAAAAAAGAAAAATTAAATTGAGAGGAAAAGAAATTGCTTTTGTCTCCTTATATCTGTATTAGTTTTATTTTAAATAATATAAATTTTAGGGTTTTGCTTTATGAATAAAAAATAAAGCTTTTTAGTTTAATTGAAGTCATTGTTGCAGTTTTTATTTTTGATGATAGTTTTTAATTCGAGTGCTAGATTAAATATAAAACAATTCGAAACATTCAATGCTGTCCATGATAGCACTCTCATTTTCTAAATTCATGAACAATTATATGAAAAACAATTATAAAAATATTTCTAACAATATACACTTTAATTCATAATGATAGTTCTGAATTTCTAAGGACTTTGATAATTTTAAAAATATGATTCCAAAGCATCCTAACGAAAATTTTAAACTTTCTATTCAGCTAAAGAAATAGAAATCAACTTTTATAATGAAAAATAAAAAGCTGTGTTAGGAACTATAAATTTTTCTAATAATTCTAAAAACTTTGATTTATAAAATTTGAGGAATAAGATGTATACAAATAAAAATAAAGCTTTTCTCTTTTATAGAAATTATAGTCGCTATATCTATAGCTTTAATTATCAGTTTTATTAGCCTTAGTTAGTTTCTTGACTATAAATAAAAAGTTTTGTCAGCCTAATGAATTTGCACTAAAAAGAGAAAGAAGTAATCACCTAGCCGTGAACTTATAGATAGCTACATCAATTGGAATGAAACTAAAGATTTTAAAAATTCTAAATAATATTTCAAGAACAAATAAACCTAAAATTTCCAATTTCTAATTTTTAAAAATAGTGAAGCAGAGGGTAATTTCTTAGCTATCCGAATAAGAAGTTTTTCTGAAAATAAATTTTTGCAATTATTATAGATGCTTTCTATTCGAAAAATAAATTAAGAATGGGATATTTCAATGATTCAAATTTATACAAATTACATAGAATATTCGATGAAACAATCATACTAGAAGATTGTAGGGGAAAATTTATTTTTGTTAATAATAATTTAAAAATTAGAAATTCAGGATCTAAAAAGAGGAAAAATCTATGAAGAGATCCTATTTTAAAAATAAAGGTTTCATTCTTTTGCAGGTTATTTTAATTTCTTTTTATTCTTAAGTTTAACTCTTATTATTCAGTTACTTTTAGATAGTAGATTTGAATTATATAAATTAAATGAAAAATCTCAAGCTTTTTATTACTAAAAGCAAATTTTTAGATGAGATTATTAAACAAGAATTTAAAAATATCGAAAAATAAAAATAAATAATAAAGAGATTAGTTGTGTTGAAGATCTTATTCATAAAAATAATTTTGATGAAAGAATTTATTTTACCTTCTTGCAAAGAAAAATTTCAAAATTTGGCTACACTATATTAAAAGATAACAAGACTTTAGAAGAACGTTTTGAAAAACTTTACCTCCACTTTTTGTTATTAACTATCAAAAAGAAATAAAAAAATAGAAAATAAGACTTATTTTATTCGAGCTACTGTAAAATACAAAATTATCGGCTCTAAAAAATTTAAATAATTTAGGTGACGGAACTTTAAAAAGGATGTGGATATTGGAAAAATGTTTAGCAAAAATTTACCTTTAATCTATCTTAAAGATCTTGATGTAAAAATACAAAAAAATTCCATTCTCTGCTTAGATAATTCCTTTTTTTCATATTTTTAATATGACGGTGGAAAAATATTTTTAAACGATGAAGATAGAATTGAAAAAAATTGAAGACAAGCTTGAGATAATTTTTCCCTAAATTTGATGAGGATAATTTTGTATTAAGGTTCGAACTTGTAAAAAGAATAAAAAGAGTGAGGATTTAATTGTTTATTTATTAGACCTAGAATATTTAAATAACTATCTTATTATTGATGATATGAAGGATTATAATTTTATCTCAATTATTCCTTCATTTTTATATGCAGAGAATTTAAAAATTGTGAGAATTTATTTAATTTCGATATCAGTAAACAGTTTCTTGTTATATCAGAGTATACAAACAATAATATAAAAAGAAATTTTTGACTTTTCAATTAAATAGTTTCGAAGATAATAAGCAAGAGACTTCAGGAATTAATGATACTTACGATATTATAAATATGTATTTAAATAAACTTCCTCTTGATGCACAACTTATGTTTACTGGCAATAATATAAATTTAGATTATCTCGAATTAGATAATAAAAATTATTCTTCCTTTAACTCAGATAAATTAGATTTTTCAAAAATATCTAAATTTTTGCCAGATACATTGAAAAATAAATTTTCTTTTTATTATATTAATACTTTGTATATATAATATTGGTCTCATCACTTATTCTTCTGCTATCCTCTCTGCTACTTTTTCTATAATATCAGTGCTTCGAAGAGGAATTAGAAAAATTTAAACAGTGTAGAGCTTCAACTTGAAGATGAAATAAATCAAATTAAAAATGAAATGGTGGAAGTTCAAAAAGAAATTAATGAATTAGAAAATAACTTTGAAAAAGAAGAATTTGTAAATTTCAAAATAAGTTCTTTTTAGAAAAATTAGTAGTCTCTGTCCTAAAGAAATAAAAATAAATTCTCATTGAATACGACGACAATAAAATTTTTAATATTGAGGGTTCTTGTTTAAAAATAGATTTTATAGTTAATTTTTAGAAAAATATTTCGAACGTTAAGGACTTTAAAATTATAAATTACGATTACATTATAAAAATGAGAAATAAAATCGAATTTAAAAATAGAAATAAAATATTTAGGAGAGTGAATAAAAAATGATTATAAAATAATACTTCAATTTTTCATTTTTATTTGTATTTTTGATTTTTAGGAATATTTTTACTCTTATGGAAGTGAGAGAAAAATATTGAACAAAAAGAAATAGAAATTGAAAAATTGAGATATGAGAAAAAGTTAATCTTAATGCTCTCGAATTAAAAAGAAAAAGTTTGGAAGAAGAAGAGGAAAAATTAGAAAATTTAATATCAAAAGATGAGAAAGAGAATTTTTCAAATATTGCTTCTTTATTCAATTATTTAAGGAAAAATCTACACTCACAATATTTATTTTGAAAACTTTGCTAGAAGTCAAATGAAAGATGAAAATTTAAAAGTTACTATGAGTTTTTAGAGGAGATGAGGTTAGCATCAAAAATTTTTTTGAGGATGTAGAGAATGACATATATGATATAAATTTTTTTCTAATTCCTATTTTATTATAAATTCCGATAAGAATATTTTAAATGTGAAAGCTTCTTTAAAAACAAAATTAAAAATGAAAAAGAAAAATAATGATATTACAATCAATAATAAAAATATTTTTAATACTTCTCCAAATAAAAATTCTGAAACTTCACTAATGAGAATAGAAGTAAAAATTTTACAGAAATAAAAGGCAAGGTGAGTATGTTAAAGAAATTTATATTATTTTTATTCATAAGTATATCATCGATTATTTATGCCAACAACCTAAGTCGAGATATAGATATTGTTGGCATGCCTCTTCATGATGTTTTTAGCAATTTTATCAAAAGAAAGTGGGAAAAAATTTAATGTTCAAAAAGAAACTAAAGATATTATTGTTGATACGTATTTTCTTAAAGGAGACGATTTTTGATAGAGTTCTAAATTCTTTAGCAGCATCCTATGATCTTACTTTCTCAAAAGTTGACGATACAATTATTTTTATGCTTCCATCTGAAAAGAATAATAAGAAAGCTAAAATAATTGGTCAAGTTTTTCAGGAAATCAAAATCTTACCAGATGTTAAAATCGAAATTCAAGATACTAATAAAATATTTAAAACTGATGAAAATGGAAATTTTATTATTGATGCTATACCTAAAGATGTATTTATTTAAATTTTCTAAAAGAAGGCTTCGAAGATAGAGGAGAAATCGTTTCTGCTACAAAAATCTATCAATATTTTAAACATTGAACTATAAAGAAAAACTAAATGATGTTCCTTTAGATAAAATTATCAATACAAATTTTTTATGAAATCGATGGGAAATATTATCATACAAAAACTTTTACTCTTTACAATATTTCACCTGATGACATCTTTAAAAATTTTAAAAGATACTTTTGGAGATAAAATAAAAAGTTAGTAGCTACCAAAAAGTAAATAAATTGCGGTAAGTGCAGAAAAGATATTTTTAGAAAATGTTATCGAGATTATAGATGAGGTGGATCGAAACCCAAAACAAGTAAAAATTACTTCTGCAAATTTTAGATATTTCCTATAATCTCTTTGAAGAGCTAGGTTTTGACTGGGCATTTAACCACTATTCACAGGTAGTAGATGGGATGCTCCAGTCTGTTGTACTTGATAGTGTAGAATTGCAAGTGGAGGAAAAGTTTTAGGTAGTGTAGCAAATTTTTCAAGACAATTTAATAATAGCGATGTGTCTCTCTTGGCTTGAATCTCTGAATCAACTAATGATCTCGTTGTTAGTTCTGTTCCAACTTATGATAGCTAGTGGAGAAGAGGGAGAATTCAAAGCGTGATGAAGAAGTTATAGTCGGAGTGAAAACTCAATGGGAAAATAAAAAGATAAAGTCTCTGGAACCTGTGTTTAAAGAAGGGATTAATTATGAAAGTAAAGCCTTCCATAAAAGATGATGATTATGTCATTTTAGAAATTACTTTTAGAATTGAGTGATTTTAAATTTAAAATTTATTAAAATATTAAAGAGATAAATTCAGGAACTTATAACTCCGAAGGTGGTTCAAGAATGGGAAGAAGTCTCACAACTAAAGTCAAAGTAAAAATGGAGACACTATTTTACTTGGTGGCTTGAAAAACTTTACAACATAGTATCGAAAATAAAATTCCTATTCTTGGAGATATTCTATTATTAATTTTTCTTTATTCCTAAGAAAAAGAGAATTCAGATATGTATATTAAATTAAAAGTAGAAATTGAAGAATAAATTTTTATATTTGCAAAAATTTTTAAAATTGTTTATAATATTTTTGCAAAATTTTATTTCGAGGTGATAGGATGAAAAATATTAAGAAAAATTTTATTTGTTGTTTTGTTTGACTTTAACTTTTTGAGTTCTTTTGCAGTAAATATGGAAGATACTGAAAAAGCTGAAAATGGTCAAGAATTTATGCAAATTTTTATGACAAACGTTGAGTATGGAACCTAGATTCCTAGCTTGGCAAAAATTTTTTAAAAATATAGCTTTGGAAGAGAAAGAAAAAGGTGGATGCTGAAGCCGAAAAACTCTTCAAACTAAAACTAGTGGAGAAGTCAAAATATAAGACTAAAGATGGAACTTTAATAATAAGTTCAAAAAATTGAAAAATGGAAAACTTGCATCTGTGACTATGTATGACAAATCAGGAGCTATAACAACTATATCTCAAGGACAAACAACTGTTTTTTATAGAAATGGAAAAATGCAGTCGTAACAAAAAGTGACGAAATTGATCCATCAAAAAGGTTTTTCTGAGCCTGAAGTTGCTACTGAGAACTTTACTACCCAAAACGTGAATATTAGCTGGTAAATCTGATCCAAAAGAAGAACATATCATTTTTATCATAAATGGAAAAACCTTTCTCTTGAATCAAAAAGGTTGATAAAGAAAAAGATATTAATTTTATTAATTTTTATTAATTTTTATTCATCTTATATTCATAAATCTTTTATATATTTATGTATATAAAACCCTCACCCTAAATATAGAAAATATAGAAAAGGGCTGTTGCAAATCAACAGCCCCTTTTAATTCATTATGAAATTTTTCTTTTTCATAGATCTTTACAGATTTACAAAAAGAATAAAGTTATAGAAAGTAAAACTGATGACATCCAGATTGTTTTTCCCTAAGAAAAACTCTCCTAAAAATATTGACATCGTAGCTCCTGTTACAAAAAGATAAAATCATTGACAGATGGCTAAGTGAAATTCTTTTTGTTTTTATCTCCAGCTTTTCAACATCTTACAAAATTTGCAGATGATTGTTTGACGCGATTTGTACAAAATGGAGTTGCCATTCCCATACCGTGAGCTTTTTCAAAAGTATTGAATTGCATTGCCGCTGTAAATGCTATTGTGAAATTTGTATCAGTATGGAGCTGTTTCTGGAACAAAGCCCAAAAATATTGTCACTACTTGTTAAAAATAATAAAAATTCCTCCCAAATAAAAGGAGAAATTTTATTTATAGATTTTGAAATTAATTCTGAAAAATAATTCCACAAATATAAGTCAAAAATGTTGCAAGAGCATTTTTATAAGTGGTACATCCCAAGTAGCTAACCCTAAGGATAAGAATACTAAGTTTCCTGTTTGTGCATTTACAAAAACTTTTTCCTCTCAGTGAATATGTGAATCCTCCCCAAAATCCAGCAATTAACATCAGCATACAAAGCCAAAGTCTCTCGTTGGGTGGAAAATTAATTTTATCATCATAAAAATTTTTAATTTTTATTTTTATCCATCATAAACCTCTAATTAATGTAAAATTTTATTCTATTTACATTTTAAAGGTGTATGTCAGGAGAGCTGTCGCAATAATTTACGACGGCTCTTTTCTTTATTTCGAATATCTATATTGGTAAAACCATCTTTCGAGCAACTTTAAAACTTCGTAGTTGGGTATTCTTAAGGATTTTTATTTCATTATAACACATTCATCAATTTTCAAAAATAAAAAGATTTTCTTATAAAAATTTTAGTTGAAATACTAAAATTTATTGATATGATTATATCAAGATTGAAAATTATTTTTATCTAATTTTTAAAGTCATTTTTAAAAATTAGATAATAATAAATACTGTATAAAAATTTAGGAGGTTTTAAAGTATGACTGATATTCAAATTGCACACAGCTAAAAACAAAATATTGTGAAATTATAAGAAAATTGGGTTAACTGAGGACGATATAGAACAATATGGTAAGTATAAAGCTAAAAGTTAATTTAGATGTACTTCAAAAGTTAAAAGACCTGATGGAAATCTGATTTTAGTTACAGCTATCACACCTACACCTGCAGGAGAAGGAAAATCAACTCGTAACTATTGGACTTACTCAAGCCTTTAAATAAAATGGGAAAATTATCAGCAGCAGCTATAAGAGAACCATCTTATGGACTCAGTATTTGGTATGAAAGGTGGAGCAGCTGGTGAGGATATGCTCAAGTTGTTCCTATGGAAGATATCAACTTACACTTCACTGGAGATATGCATGCAATAGGAATTGCCCACAACTTAATTTCTGCTTGCATAGATAACCATATCAATTCAGGAAATGCTTTAGGAATAGATATAACAAAAATAACTTGGAAAAGAGTTGTCGATATGAACGACAGAGTTTTAAGAAATATAGTTATTGGTCTTGGGAGGAAAAGCAAACGATTCCCAAGACAAGATTCATTCCAAATTACAGCTGATCAGAAAATAACTGGCAATACTTTTGCTTATCTAATTCAAAACAGAGTTAAAAAGAAAAATTATATATAGTTTTCGCTACATCTTTAGATGGAAAATTATTAAGAGTTGAGATCTTCATATTGAAGGAGCAGTTGCTGCTCTTTTTAAAAAGATGCTATAAAACCAAACTTAGTTCAAACTTTAGAAAATACCCAGTATTTATCCACGGATAATCTTTTGCAAATATAGCTCACGGATGTAACTCTATACTTGCAACAAAAATGGCGCTAAAATTAACTGACTATGTTGTAACAGAAGTTGGATTTGCTGTTGATCTTGGAGCCGAAAAATTCATCGACATCAAATGTAGACTTGGAGGATTAAAATTCGATTGGCTGTTATAGTTGCTACAGCAGAGCACCAGAACATCACGGAAAAGGAGATTTAGCAGCTGGACTTGCTAACCTTGATAAACATATAGAAATATTAAAAATTGTTATAGAATTACCTTTAGTTGTTGCTATCAACAAATTTATAACTGACACTGATGAAAATTACATATGATAGAAAAATTCTGCAATGAAAGAGGAGCAGAAGTTTCTCTATGTGAAGTTTGGGCAAAAGGTGGAGAAGGGGAATTGACCTTGCTGAAAAAGTTTTAAGAGCAATTGATAACAATCAAGATTCCAGCCTGATTAGTTTTCATACGAAGCTGACTTACCTATCAAAGCATAGAAAAATCTTTAAAGAAATTTATGGAGCTGATGGAGTTGTATCTTTGACCTGCTACTAGTTTTGATACAATAGAAGCTGAAGGATTAAACTCATTTACCAGTTTGTATGTCAAAACTCAAAAATCAATTTCTGACAATGCTGCATTGTTAGAAGACCAACGATTTTAAGGTAACTGCAACGATTTACGTTTAGCTGTTGGAGCAGGATTTGGTTATTGCTATGGCAGGAGATATTATTGATATGCCAGGACTCACCTAAAAACCATCGGCAGAAGTAATAGATATTGATGAAAAATGGAGTTATCTCTGGATTATTCTAAGAAAAATTTTTAAACCAACAGAATTTTAAACTGCTACAAATTTTGTAGCAGTTTTTATTGAAAATGCGATATAATATAAATGATTAGAAAAGAAAATTAGAAAGCAAACATCTATGGCAGTAGATGTTTTTATATATTTTTATTAATTTCAAAAATTGATAATAAAACATATATAATATAAGCTTAAAACAAAAAGTAAAGGGTAAGGTGAAAAATTGAAAAATTGCACTTTGTTTAGAGCATTTTATTTGTTGTTTGTGCTAACGTTCCTAAACTCGATAAAGTTGAAAAATTGAAAAATTTTCAGATAATACAACATAACTTCTCAAAAATCTATTGATGACTATAGTTTAACTTTTTAATTCTCACATGGTGGTTAAATTTAAATGATAGCTCATTGAATGAACTTATAAATTTAGTTCTTGAAAACAACAAAACTTTTATAGCTAAATTAAACATTCAAAAATCAGAAGAGGCTAAATTTATCAAAATCAGCAAGAGGCGTGGATGTCGGTTTTATTCTACAGTGACTTACAAGAATTGAAACCAGAGAGAATCCTCTATTCACAGGTAAAGATAGCTAGTACTTATATAACATCGGTTTACAAAACGAGTTACAGAATTAGACTTGTTCAACAAATTTGGTAATAATATTAAAGAGTCTAAACATAGAAAAATAGCTGTCGAAGCCAATTCAAAATTAGTTGAACTTACTTTTTAGAATATCAAACTGCAAAATTATATGCTTATTGTTGTATTTAAATGAAGAAAATAGAAAATCATTGCAAGAAAATCAAGTTCTGAAAAATATTTTAGCTCATGGAAAATTGGTGTGGAATTGGAAAAAGAAACAGAAGATAACGTTCTTTGTAAGAGAAATGTTGGCAGGAACAATATTTTTAATCAACAAAAATGAAGAAAATAAAAACTTAACAAAAATAATTTTTATTTATTGATTGAGCTAGCTCATCAGAAATTGATAATATACTTGGTAAAGCAAGTTCGAAAAGTTTTGAAGCTTTGTCTTCAAATATAAATATTCCAAAAAGTGTTGAATCTGATATCATAGCCATAGACCGAACGTACAATATTATTTGTGCTCATGAATGCACAAGAAGTTAAAGTAAAAATCATTGAAAAATAAATTTTTATCCTAGTTTTTCATATAACTGGAATACTATCTCATGGTTCTCTATTTCAGATTTGATTAGTCCTAAAAACTTATTTGGTATAATTTCTCCAAGTATTAAGTTACCGATTCTAGAATCAGGTAGAACAAAATCGCTTTAAAATTGCTGGAATTGACTATAATATTTTTGTTGAACAATACAACGAAGAACTGTTGAAATCGATAAAAGATATTAACGATAAATTTATTAACTACAATTCAGCTTTAGCTATTTCACAAGAAAGTAACAACATATTGAACATAAGAAAAGAACAGTTTACAAGATCTCAAAAGAAACTTGAACTTGGTATGGAAGCTGAAAAACTTATATGACTACAATATAATTATTTAGCCGAAAATTAGATGATAGTCAAAGAAATCTATCCTCATTAAATACGTAAAATTAGACTTTATTAATGCCACTGGAGGAATTTATGGAAAAATCAAACTAACACTCAAAATGCAGATTACTATATTTCTAATTGCTGTTGCTGTTGCAATCTGTAGATAGTTGCTCACTATCAATTAATTGGAAAAATACAACGAGACAACTGAAATGCTTATGTCAATGCTGAACAAATTGTTGTTACTTCACAAACAGGAGGTAGTAGTTACAGAAATAAATGTAACTGACACCTGGAAGATGTTAAAGAGGAGATTTGCTATGCAGTAATAGATGACACGGATTACAAAATTGCTTTAGAAAATGCTGAAGCAAACATTGCCTGCTAGAAGAGCATATTATTCAACTCCAAAAGCCAAAAGAATGCAGTTGATCAAGACGTGAATGCAAAAATCTACATTGAATAAATTTGCTGAAGATTATCAAAGAAATTTAAAAGCAAAAGAGGCAGGACTTAGTAAGTGAAGAGCAACTAATAGCTTCAAAAACTGCTTTTGAACAAGCTCAAGCTGCTGTAAAAGCAAGTGAAGCAAATGCTGATATGACAAAAGTTCAATTGAGTGGTTCTTTAGAAAATTATCCAGTACTTAAGCAAGCTATAGCTTCGTATAAAAATGCTATATTAATTTAGCTAGAACAAAATTTATGCTTTAGCTGATGGAAAAGTTGCTAGATATTTCAATAGGTCAAAGATTGATGCCAAACCAAGTTGTTATGACTATAGTTGATTTAAAATAATATTTGGGTCGATGCAAATTTAAAAGAAACCAATTGATTTTACAAATCGGAAATATAGTTGACTTGCACAGTGACTTGAACGGTATATGAAGGTGTTATTGTAGGAATTTCTGCAGGTTCTGGTAGTGCTTTTTATCATTACTTCCTGCACAAAATGCTTCTGGTAACTGGATTAAAATTGTTCAAAGAATGCCAGTCAAAATTGCTATCACAAAAGAAAGCATTGAAAAATGGAACATTGCCTATAGGTAGCTCAATGGAAATTGATGTTCGTTTAAATAAAAATTCTGAAAATAAAATTTCTGCTGAAAATATAAATTCATCAAAATCTACCAAAATGTTTGAAATAAATGAAACTGAATTGAACGAACAAATTCATTATCAATGAAAATAAAAGATAAAAATAAGAAGGTTATATATGGGAAAAACATGGATTTATGACACTCCTTGTTACTAACAATATCTGGTCTTGCCATCGGTTCATTTATGAATGTACTTGATGCTACGATAGTAAACGTTTCATTGTCTCATATGGCGGGAGATTTTTTGGGAGTAACATCCAGCCAAGCAACTTGGATAATAACTCTTATGCTGTATCGGAAGCAATCTTATTGCCGCTTGTTGGTTGGTTGACAACGAGTTTGGTTTGATCAAACAATTTGTTTTGATCGACATATTATTTACACTTGCTAGTGCTATGTGTGAGTGCTCCAAGTTTTGAAATTTTACTCGTGGGTAGAGTTTTTGCAGAGTTGTGGGAGCAAGTATGATACCGCTCTCAAACTCTTATGATGCAGGCTTATCCTCCTGATAAAGAAAATATCGGACTTGGTATTTGGTCAATGACGGTTATGTTGGCACCCTAGTTGTTGCATTCAATGCTGGGAGGGCTTGTTACAGATAGCTTATCTTGAGATGGTGTTTTTACATCAACTACCTATCGGTTTAATTTCAAGTGGACTTGTTTTATTATATTTATAAAAAGAACGATATGTTGAAAAATTTCGAATACAAAGTTGATATTTTGGACTGATAGCTCTTGTAATAGGAATTGGTGCTTTACAAATTATGCTTGATAAGGGACACGAACTTGATTGGTTTCAAAATAATGAAATTAAAAATTTTAACTTTGATTGCTTTTTGTATTTTTAGTTATGCTTGTAATTTGGGAATATCAATCATGAAAATCCAATCGTCGATATAAAATTATTTTTGAATCGAAATTTTGCAATGGGTTTCACTTACGATGACAGTTACATTTTTCATTTTATGTATGACTATGGTCGTATTACCTTTATGGTTACAAAATTTTATGGGCTATTCTGCTGGTCAAAGTGGAGCTGCTACCGCAACAGCTGGTCTGAGTTATGATGTTATTAACTCCCTATCACTTCAACTAAGATTGGAAAAATTGATCCAAGATATATGGCAATAACTGGATTTATAATTTTGTTTGCAAGTTCTTTCACTGTATCGTTTTTCTCTGTCGATACAACGATGGCTTTGTGTTGCAAAAATCAAGATTATTCATGAGGCTTAGAATGGCTTTATTTTTCTTGCCACTCTAATGCAATAGCAATGTCTCGAAAATACGAAGATATGGCAAACGCTTCTGGACTTTTTCAACTTATGAAATTTGGGACAAAGTATAGGAACATCCATTTCCAACTTCATACTGGGCAAATAGAATGTCTGCTCATCACGAAGAGTTAGTCTCAGCAATTACAAATAATAACGATCAATTACTTGGAATATTCTATCAAAATTCCGTTACCACAAGATACAACTTTATCTATTATCAACGGACAACACTCAACAAGCTGCTGCTATGGTGTAACTGATATTATGCAAATAACTGGAATTTGTGTTTTACTTTTAGTCCACTTATACTTTTTAGCTAAAAAGCCAGATAAAATTGTTATGAATTCATTAAACAAAAAGGAACTATAAAAGTTCCTTTATTCACATTTTATTATACTTTATAATATTAAAAAATATTAGTTTTAATTTAAAAAGGAGTTTTCTATGCCTATTCATATTGCCGATGACATCCCTCTAAAAAACAACTTAGCCAAGAGGGGATTATTTTTATGGAAGAACGTCGTGCCGATCACTCAAGACATTCGTCCACTTAATATTTTCAATTTTAAACTTTAATGCCTAAAAAGAAGAAACTGAGACTCAACTTTTACGTCTATTGGAAATTCTCCTCTACAAATCAATGTAGAATTTTTAATGGTGAAAAAGCTATGAATCAAAAATACCAATCTAGTCATATCCAAAAATTTTATCAATATTTCAATGATGTCAAAGATAAATATTATGATGCTATGATAATCACTGGAGCTCCCCAGTTGAACAAATGGATTTTTGAACAAGTTAATTACTGGAAAAGAAATTGCAGACAAATTTTTGAGTGGTCTAACACTATCGTTTCTTTTTCTTGTTTACATATTTGTTGGTCAGCTCAAGCAAGATTATACAACGACTATCAAATTAATAAAAGTTTTAGAAAAGAAAAGTTTCTGGAATTTTTGAGCATGAAATTTCATTTCGAATAATCCTTTAATTAGAGTTTTAGTGATACATTTCTTGCTCCTCGTTCAAGACATATCAAGCATAGATGAAAATAAATTATCTTCTGTTGATAAATTAGAAATTTTAGCAAAATCTAAGGTTGGAACTCTGCTTATAAGTACAAGAAACATAAGAAAAATTTTTATTACTGGGCATTTAGAATACGATAGAGAAACTTTACAAAATGAATATCTTAGGGATAAAAATAAGGGACTTGAAAATCCAAGTCCCTGAAAATTATTTTTCCTAATGACGATGATAGTAAAATTCCACAACAAACTTGGAAAAACTACTGCTCATCTTTTTATCATAATTGGTTAAATGCTGTGTATCAACTTACTCCTTACGATTTAACAGAATTAAATTCTCTACAATTAAATAATCTACACAAAAATCAAAATTGCTCTTGTCAGTGAAGTTTTTGGAAATTAGCATAATAAAGCTTTTAAAATAATAGTTTCTGCGGTGTCCATTTAGGTTGAAGAAGTTTGTGTTTTAGGTACTTCTGAAACCTCAATGGCTACAAAAGCTATTATAAAAAAATTTCAAAAACTTTTTGCTAATTTCTTTTATTAAAAACTGAATAGATTATTTAATTTATTGAGGTTTCACAACAATATTTACAATTTTATTTGGCACAACTATAACTTTCGCAACAACCATACCTTCTAAATGTTTTTGCAACATTTGGTAACTCTAAAGCAGTTTTCTCAACTAAAGTTTTATCGCTATCTTTTGCAATTTCAAAAACTTCCTCTCATCTTTCCGTTTACTTGAACAGCAATTGTAACTTCATCAGATGACAAGAATTTTTCGTCGTACTCAGGCCATTTTTCATTGAATAAATATCCTTTTTCTCCTAATTCTTCCCAAATTTCGTCACAGAAATGCGGTACAAATGGAGATAACATTACAATTATTTTTCAATGTATAACCTAAAATCTTGGCAGCTTGTTCTGAATTCATTGAATTTACATAAGTTTGTACTTCGTTAATAAGTTCCATGTTAGCTGCTATAGCTGTATTAAAGTGATAATTATTTTTCTATTGCATCTGTAACTTTTTGATAGTTTGATTTAACTTTATCAAAAGAGCCTTATCTTCTTTTGATAAATTGTTGTAATCAATATCATCATTTGCATTTTTAACTAAATCTGAATTTTCAAAAACTAATCTCCAAAACTCTAGTTAAAAATCTATATGCTCCTGCCAGTCCATTTTCATTCCATTCTAATTCTTTTTCAGGTGGTGCAGCAAACATAATAAATAATCTTGTAGTGTCTGCTCCATATTTATTCATCATTTCTTCTGGATCAACACCATTATTTTTGACTTAGACATTTTTCAACTTTAACTGCTAACTCTTCCCTGATTTTGAATAAGCTTTTATCTCCTTTTTAGTTCAACTTCATTAGTAAATAAATATTTATTTTCTTTTTCAGAATAATATGATGAATTCCTAAGACCATTCCTTGAGTTAGTAATCTTTGAAGGGTTCATTCGATGTAACTAAACCTAAATCTCTCAAAACTTTATGGAAAAATCTGCATGTACAATAAATGCATTACAGCATGTTCAACTCCACCGATATATTGATTTACAGGAGCCCATTTATCTACGATGATTTTCTATCAAAAGGTAAATTTATATTTTTAGGATCACAATATCTCAAAAATACCAAGACGAATCTACGAATGTATCCATAGTATCAGTGTCTCTTCTTGCCTTTCCATGATCAACAAGGACAAGTAGCTTCTTTAAATTGTTTAGATGTTTCAAGAGGATTTCCACTTCCTGAAAATTCTATATCTTCAGGCAATATCACAGGAAGATTTTTCATCCTTTTCTAAAAACTTCCTCACATTTTTCACAATACAAAACAGGAATTGGTGTTCCCTAATATCTTTGTCTTGAAATTCTCAGTCTTTCAATCTATATTTGTAAGTTCTTTGTCCGTACCCTTTTTCTTCAATAAACTCAGCAATTTTTACTAATGCTTCTTTGTCAGACAAAGCCATTAAATTCAGTAGAATTTACCATTATTCCATCATTTAAAAAATGGTAATTCATTTTTGTATCTTCATTTTTGGAACTATAACTTGTTTCAAAGGTAAATTATATTTTTAGCAAAAGCAAAAATCTCTTTCGTCGTGAGCAGGAACACCCACTAACTGCTCCTGTACCATAATTCATAAGTACATAATCAGCTATCCATAAAGGTACAATTTCTTTGCTAACAGGGTTTTCTACATACCAACCACTGTCAATTCCATTTTTCTCTTCCCTCTGCACTTCTTTCTATCATATCAGTATTTTTCATTTCTGATATTTTGTCTTTTATACTTGGATTTACTTGTAAAATTTTATCAACAATTGGATGTTCAGGGTGCAACAACTGCATAAGATACTCCATAAATTGTATCAATTCTAGTTGTAAATATTGGTAGTTCTTCTCCAGTTTCAACAACTTTTAGTTTCAATTCTGTTCCAAAAGATTTTCCTATCCAATTCTTTTGCATTGTTAAAACTTTTTCTGGCCAACCATCTTTTATTTCTTCGTGACCTATTAACAACTCATCAGCATAATCTGTTATTTTGAAAACCATTGTTCCAATTCTTTTTGAACTACAGATGTTTTTAGAGTGACGCCAACATTTCCCATCTTCAACTTGTTCGTTCGCCAATACTGTTTGACAATCAGGACATCAGTTTACTAAAGATTTTTCTTGTACACTAAACCTTTTTCATACATTTTTTAAATATCCATTGATTCCATCTATAATATTCTGGAGTATATGTTGCAATTTCTCTTTCCCAATCAAAAGAAAAGTCCCATCAATTTTTAATTGTCTTCTCATATTTTCGATATTTGATTTTAGTCCAAGTTGCAGGGTGTGCACCGTGTTGGATAGCTGCATTTTCAGCAGGAAGACTAAATGAATCCCAAACCCATAGGTTGCAAAAACGTTATATCCTTTCATTCTCTTATATCTTGAAATAACATCTCCCTATTGTATAGTTTCTTGATAGTCCTACATGCAATTTCCCTGATGGATAAGGCAACATTGACAAAAACATAATAGTTTTTCTTTTTCCATCAACTTCATTTTCAGTTTTGAAAAATATTATCTTTGTTCCAATTTTTGTTGCCATTTTTGTTCGATTTCTTTAAAATTATACCTCTCATTCGTTTCACCTCTTAACTAATTCTCTTTTTCTTTCCATTTTTCTTATTCTTTGAATTGTATTATCTATGCTTTTTAAATCTTTTGTTAATATTTGTGCTATTTCTCTATATGAATAACCTCTTAGTAAATAATTTAAAACTTCCTTTTCAAACTTACTAAAAATTATCCACAGAAAACTTTTTAAATTCCTCAATCTTTTCTTTTTAAAAGTACGAGTTTCCTCAGGAGTAGCTTCCAAAGATTCATAATTATCAAGTTCATACGATTCTTCTTCGTACTCAAGTTTCTCTATATTATTTTTACTGCTTCGTTCAAAAATCATATTTTTGAGAATTAGCTCTTTTAATTGCTGTTATCATCTCTTCTGATAGCATAAATTAGCAAAAGGAGCTAAACGATGATTTTGTTTCATCATAATATTTAATAGCTTTTAGAAGTCCCAATACTCCTTCTTGAACAAGATCCTCCTGTTCTCCACCAAGTAAATAATATTTCTGAGCATTAAAATCTAAAAGTTTTTGTATATTCTTTTCAATATTTTTATTAACAGCTCTACTGTCTCCAGCTTGAGCTTTTTCAAAAGAATATTCATATTCTTCCATTTTTCTCGCTCCACCTTTCTTATTTATTTACTATTCTTGATAATAAAAAATTCCTGTAGCAACTGATACGTTTAATGAATTAATTTTTCCCGTACATAGGGATTTTAATTAGTTTATCACAATGCTCACGAACTTTTCTTATTCCACTACCTTCATTTCCAAGTACAAAGAGCTACTTTGTCAGGATAAGATTCTTCATTATAGTTCATCGTTGCTTTCTCCCGCTGCTCCATATACCCAGTAATCAAGCTTTTTAAGTTTATTTATCGTATCAGATAAATTAGTGACTTTTACTATATCAACGTATTCTATTGCTCCTGTTGAAGTTTTTACAACTGTTTCATTTATTCTCACTGAATTTCTTTCAGGTATAATTATCAAATCAACTTTAAATACTTCAGCACTTCTTATAATAGCACCAAAATTTCTTGGATCTTGTATTTCATCTAATATCAAAAATCAATGATTTATCTTTTTCTAGCTAAATTTTTCGTAAACTTCATCAAATTCTTTATAGTATTCAAAGTTACTTATATAAACTGCAACACCTTGTGAATTTTCAATTTTCTTCCCTGTATAAAAATATCTTTATATTTCTTTTTGAAGCTAAATCTTTAAGTTTTGAACTGTCTCTCCCTTTTTAAACCATTGAATAGTTCCAACTTTTTCTATATCTTTATTAAGTATAAAGCTCTGTAACTGCATTAATACCAATTATTCTTTCCATTTTTTTCCCTTAGGCTTCTGTTTTAATTCTTTCTATATTAGCACCTAATGCTCTAAATTTTTTTCTTCAAAGTTTTCATAACCTCTATCTAAGATGATAAATTCTATTTACTATACTTTCTCCATTTGCTTTTAATGCTGCTAAAATTAAAGATGCCCCCTGCTCTTAAATCACTTTGCCATAACTTCAGCAGATGAAAAATTTTTCAACACCTGTTATTGATGCACTTTGAGGAATCTATCTCAATTTTAGCTCCCATCCTATTAAGTTCTGGTATGATGCATAAATCTATTTTCAAATATTGTTTCTTTAATTTCACTCACACCATTTACCAAACACATAAGTGTCATCATTGGAGATTGTAAATCTGTTGGAAACCCAGGATGTGGCATCGTTGTAACCTTGTCGGTTTTAAATCAGACAATTTAGTTAAAACTTCTAAAGTATCTCCTCGATTTTAAATTTTGCTCCCATTTCTTCAAGTTTCAATAAAAAGCTTGTCATATGCTCAGGAACTATTCCACGAACTTTTTATACTTCCATCAAATAAAATTGAAGCTATGTATATGTTCCTGCAACAATTCTATCAGGTATTATACTATATTCACACGGAGTTAATTTTTCAACTCCCTTCTATTTCAAGCTCTACTTCTTCCAATTCCAGAAATTTTTGCTCCCATTTTTACTAAGAAATTACATAAATCTTCTATTTCTGGTTCTCTTGCAGCATTTTTCTAAAACTGTTTTTCCTTTTGCTTTAACAGCTAGCCATTATGATTATATTTTCTGTAGCACCAACACTTGGAAAAATCTAAAACAATATTTGTCTCCACAAGTCCATTTTCTGTTGTAGCTTCTACATACCCGTAGTTCTATATTTATTTTTACACCTAAGGCTTTCAAAACCTTTCAAATGCAAATCAACAGGTCTTGCTCCTACTGCACAACCGCCTGGCAAAGCAACCTTCTCTTTTCAATAGCAAGCATTCTCCCATGACTACGATGCTCTCATTTTTACTAAATCATAACTCTGCTTCCCAACTCTGCAGTCCATTATTTACAATTTTATATGAATTATTATCTAATTTTTCAACTTCTAATCCTAAACTTTGTAACAGTGCTACTGTTGTATTTATATCTCTCAGTGCTGGAACATTTCTTAAAAATATAAGTTCCCTTCTCAACCAATGTCGCAATCATAATAGGTAATGTTGAATTTTTGATCCATCAACAATTAACTCTCCTGCAATTTTTCCCACCAATTACTTTTAAATGCTTCAACCATTTTTATTCTCCTCTTAACTTTCGTATCTTTAAAATTATATCATATAAAATTTATATCTAGTCTATTTAATTTTTAAATGAATTAGACAGATAATTTTAGAAATTTATCTTAAATTTTTAACAAATTTTAAAAATATATTTTTCCTTTAGAAAAATAAATCTGAATTTCAAATCTTGACATAATCTAAAAACATTATAATACACAATGTATCAAATAATCGTCGGAATATAGCGCAGTCCGGTAGCGCACCTGCCTTGGGAGCAGGGGCCGCAAGTTCGAATCTTGCTATTCCGACCATTGAAGTGCGGGAATAGCTCAGTTGGTAGAGCGTCAGCCTTCCAGCTGAATGTCGCGAGTTCGAACCTCGTTTCCCGCTCCAATAAAAATGGTGATCGTAGTTCAGTTGGTAGAGCGCCAGTTTGTGGCACTGGTTGTCGCGGGTTCAAGTCCCGTCGATCACCCCATTTGCGTCATTAGCTCAGTTAGTAGAGCACACGACTTTTAATCGTGTTGTCACAAGTTCAAATCTTGTATGACGCACCATTTTTATTAATGCGGGATGGCGGAAACTGGCAGACGCGCTAGACTTAGGATCTAGTGTCCCAGACGAGAGTTCAAGTCTCCTCTCGCACCACTCAAATAAATATGGGGTGTCGCCAAGCGGTAAGGCAACGGACTTTTGACTCTGTTATGCGTTGGTTCGAATCCAGCCACCCCAGCCATATTTATAAATTTTATGAGAGTTATCTATTAGTTTAGATAACTTTTTATTTAATACATCATTCTTTATAAATCTGTTCAAAATGAAAAGCAGGATATGACTGCAGTCATATCCCACTTAAAAATTCTATTCTTCAACAACTTCCTCATACCATTTTTCAGAATTGTTATATGCTTCTCTTACAAGAATTGTAATATTTTTGAAGGCAATTCTTGCTCAACAACTTTATCTCCTTTTAAGAAAATAACATTGTTCATTCCTTTTGACACTGCCATAACTATACTACTCTTCATTTAAAGTTTCTATATGACTCTCCGTTAATACTATATTTCATAGTCATTCTCTGAATTATTTTCTATATATTCTATGTCCTGTTATAAAAAGAACTACAGAGATTACAAATAGCACCAAAACGATGATAAGTTTTTACTAAATTTTTCATTTTTCACTTCCTCTTCTCATCTTTAAAAATTTTTAGAACCCTATTGTTTTTCTCTTTCTTTTTCTTTTTCTTTTTCTTCTCCACTCATACATAATCAATACTAATGCTATGGGATTCCATATGAAATGAAAACTCTAAAAGTATTCTCCCATTTGTGCAGAACCCATCAAAGCTTTTCCTGCTCTTGGTGCAACAACGAACATTGTATGAATAATATTACCCCACCGATAGTATTTGGAATTGTTGCTCTTGCAACTGAGGCTCCTCCAACTAATAAGGCAGCAACCGAAAAACATTCCAATTTGTTCGTGTGAGTTGTAAGTATTTATCGTTCCTAAATTTTTGAAGGTAAATTATTTGACCAAACCCTGCCAAAAACAGTTGAAATCATTATTGCATAAATTTAACTTTATTTATTTCGATACCTGCTGATTTTTGATACTTCCATATCTTGTCCAACAGCCCTCATATCTTGTCCTAATTTTGTTTTTCTAAACCAAATTACAAAAGAAACAAAGAATTACAATTAATATCAATGTCAATGTTGGAATTTCAAATCCAAAAATTTTTGAACGATAAAGTTTTGTCTAATGCTCCTGCAACATCTGTCAAGTCAACTGTATTTTTATACCTCTACCAGAAGATAAAAAGTAAAGTCGTATCTCTTACTGGAATTATTTTCTCCCAGAGTATAGAACCATAAGTTGATAAACCCCATTGATAAAAATCCTAATATCATAGATGATCATTATCTCTTCCCTAGCTCTGTTTTAAAACGACTCCACCTACATAACCTAAGCATTGAAAATGGAATAGACAAAATCATTGCTAAAAATATTCCTTGTAAACCAACTATTTGCCAGTCAGTTACCAAAATTAGGGCAAGTTGTCCACCCATAGCTCCAAGAACTATACCAAAGTTTAATCCCATTCCTGCAGCTATCGGAATCAATAATGACATTATTAAGAATAGATTTCTTGAAATTTTGAAATCATTTCACGCATCATATACTCTCCACTCAAACCAGAAAGTGGGAAATGATGATTATTACCAATATCAATATTAAAAACTGGCATACTATTATTTAGAAAAACTTTTCATTTTATTTTCCTTATCCACGACTTCCACCATCCTTTCTAGTTAAAGCATAGTATCATTCCATTTGAAACGATAATTTAATTGTTTCTGACATATCTGTTTTTGATAACAGCATTGATAACTGTTGGTGTCATTGTTAAAAATTCCTTGGAATAAGAACGTTCCAATGATAACGTGCCACACAGTAACTCTATTTACTGAAGCCCCTCCTATTAATATTGCAGCTATGCTGGAAAATGCCATATTGAATGGAGCTAGATATAGCTGTATAAATCCAAAACTTTGTTGATAAACGACAATCCCTATTGCAGCTATTACTGTAGAAATTATTACAGATTGTTTTCTACATTTGTCGGCATCAATTCTCGTTGCCTGAGCAAATTTATCATCTTTTTCCAACGGTACTCATAGATAAACCTGTTCTTGTCCTAAAGAATATCCACATAAGAACTGTTAAAATTATGAAGAAAAATTATTTCTCCAACTGGTACTGCTTCTGCAAACTTTCCAAAAAGCTACATTTAAAATATCTTTCCAATATGCTTCAACACTAATTGTTGTTCTAAGTCCAGAACCACCATTATAGCCCAAATCATATCTTCTTTTTGTGAATGGAAGCATAAGCCACATTATACACATAAAGGCAACTGATGAGAAACCAACATAAGTTGCTATCATCATTTCTCCACCTTAACTTTGTTTAATAATGTTCCATAAGCCCAACCAAAGATTAATGCAAAAACTACACCCTAAAATTATAGCTACAGCAAAAACCTAGAATCCTAAAAGTCCAAATTGTAAGCTACTGCTCGCTCCTAAAAGCCCCTGCTTCAACTCCAAGTGGCATACCAAAAGTTTAGTCCTGCTCCAGATTCTATCATCGGCATTAAAGATAAAACTAAAATTGCATTCATACCAAATCTAACTATTGTATCTCGATAATGCAGTTGTAATTGGAATATCAACAAACGGAGCTATTATGTATGTTGAAATAAGGAATGCTGATATGATAAGTCTCTGGTAGACCAAATTTCTTTTACAATACTACTCATTCATTTCCTCCTTTACCCCTGACATTAGTTTTCCGAAATCTAAGATGCTTGCTTGTGGAGATAAAATTCCTGCAAGTTGACCTTCATTTATGATTGCAATTCTATCACAAATACTCTTTAATTCTTCTATTTCAGATGAAGTCACAACTATTGTTGTTCCTCTTTGTTATATTCTTTCAATGCTTTCCAAAACTAATTGTTTAGCTCCAAACGTCACTCATCTCTTGTTGGCTCTGATAGCAAATAACAAATCTGGTTCCATTGTAAATGCCTTAGCCATATACTTTTTGTTGGTTTCCTCCGCTCAAAGTTCAGAAACTTTTTGTTTTTCACTCATACTTCTTATTTCTAATTTTTGAATATAACCTTTAGCATTTTTCAGCAACAGCTTTATCATCAATCATATTTATAAATCCAAAATGTTTTTCAAAAATTGATTTCTTATTTCTAAAAGCTGGTAGTGCAATATCTATACTTTCATCAAGTAAAAAGCCCTACACCTTTTTCTGTCTTCTGATACAAAAATATTCCTTTTCAATGGCACTAAAGGTTGATTTAATTCTAAACTTTCATTTTTATAATTAAGTTCTCCCTTTGATCTCATAAATACCCATTATTCCATTTGCAACTGCTATCTTACCTTGACCAGCCATACCACCAAGACCTAAAATTTCTCCTTTTTGATATCCAAATTTAAGCCTTTAATGTTTCTCCTGGCATATCAACCCATAAATCTTTTTATTTCTAAAAGTGTTTCTGCATTATTAGTGTCAATATGCACCATCTGATGAAGATTCCATTTTTCTCTTCCTATCATCCACTCTGTAATTTGATTTACATTTGTAGATTTTGTAGGAAACTGATTGATAAGCCTCCATCTCTCAAAACTGTAACCTTATCAGATACATTCATAATTTCATTCAATCTATGAGTTATAAAAATAATTGCAATCCTTTTGCAGATAAATTTCTCATAGTCTCTAATAAAATTTCTGCTTCTTCTTCTGTTAAACTGTTGTTGGTTCTGTCTAAAACTAAAAAGTTTTGTATTTTCTCTTTTCAATTTCACGAGCAATTTCTGTAAATTGCTTGTGTTAAACTGCCATTTCGTTGATGTTTTCTCCTCGTCATACTAACACCAAGTTTAGAAATTGCTTCTTCCGCTCTTTTGAGCATTCTCTGTCTCATCTATTTTGTTAATACCCTCTCCAAAAAGGTATGACATAATATTTTTCTTGTTGACTCTATTTAAAACGATATTTTCTGTCACCTAAAACCAGGTATCAACGAAAAATTCTTGGTGAACCATTCCTATTCCGGCATTAAGAGCATCAAATGGAGATGCAAAGTTTACTTCTTTTCCATCAAAAGAAATTTTTCCATTAGAAGCCACTCTGTTTCTCTTATTACATCCATACCAAATATTATTTTCATTAAAGTTGATTTTCCAGCCCCATTTTCCCAACAAGACCTAAAATTTCTCCAGCTTTTTAATTCCAAATTAATATCTTTTAAAACAGTATTTTCACCGAATGATTTAGAGATTTTCAATTTTTAATAACGTTTCTTCCATATTCCCCCTTATTTTTATAAAATATAACCCACTATATCGCCGTGTCTTATCAAGCCGAGCCTGTTATAAAAAGCTAGCTCATGAAATAACCACGGCCGACAAGTGGGTTCTACAGCCTCTTCAGGTTTTTATTTTTATTTTTATTTATTATTTTATTATTTTATATTTTATATTTTTCTGGAATTTCTACTGAAGTTACTCCTAAGTATCCTTTTTCCAAAAAGTGTATGTATCTTGATATACAAAAGTATGCACGAGGTATATCTATTCCTTTAGCATCTTTCATTGGGTTACCATTCCATTTATTTCCAGGTGTAACTGCATCAAGTGCTGCTGTAACATCTTCTAATCGAAAATTCAGTTTTTCCAGATTCGATAGAGCTTACTGCTAATTGTGTTAGACCTTCTACCCTGAGAATAAATATGAGTGTGCCCTATGTTCCCATTCTTCCTGATCCACCAGCTGCAATAACTGCTTTTTCAACTTTTTCTAATATTTTTGGCCAGTTACCTTTTTCTGAATCATCAAATTGTACTCCTAATGCTCAGGGTATCCCATTGTTGGTGATGGAACATCTGATTCTATAAAGAATCCACCATGAGCTGCAATTTGTTTTAATAATGGTTCAGTTTGAGCATCATTTGTTGCAAAGAATGCAGTATCTTTACCGTATTTTGCTATCCAGTTAGGAACTTGTTCTAAAAATAAATTGTTGTGCTCCTGGTACTCCAACATCACTTAATGGATCTGGAGCTGACATTTCAATGTATTCCATTCCTAAATCTTTAGCTGTTTGTTCCGATGATTGCTCTTCTTTAGCAATTGTTTCATAGCTTAAGTGTCTAGGGAATGAAATATGCATAAATTTCTTTTGCACCTCAAATCGTGAGCTGTTTTTACTATTAAGTATCCTCTTGCTATTGCGTCAGAGCTTTACAAACTCACATCAGAAACTTTACTCAATTGTTCAGGATCTTCATGTGGATTATTAGCAACAATAAAATATCAGGTCTCTCTCTTATAGCTTTAAAATGCTGGATAAGTACCTGGTATAGCTCTCTATAACGATTGCTTTCATTTTAGGATCATCAGCAAGAGATGCAATCAACGAAATTGTTGTTTCTTGCTCTTGCATAAAGTTATCAGGTACTGTCACTGCAGTAACTTTTCCACTCATCACTAGTTGAACCATATAGCTAAACTGATTCTGCTCCACGGAAATTATCTTCTGATTGAGATACAGAAGTTGTTACTACACCATATGATAATCTCCAGTAGCTACTCCTGCTGCAGCTTGTTGTGCATTTCGCATCTTCAGTAGGTGCTTCCTTTTTCCCACAAGCTACTGCTACTACTAACTACAATACTGCCAAAAAGCTAAATAAAACTTTTTAAAATTCATACAAACCTCACTCCATTAAGAAAAATCGTTTCTCTTAATTTAATATAAAATTAATTTTCGCTATTATATATCTATTTAAATTAGATGTCAATAATAATTTTTGGATTTTATATATGGATTTTAGCACTGTTTGGCTTGAGACATTTTTATTTTTAGTAATTTTTATCTAAATTTTAAACAGATTTCCATATACTTGTTAAAAGCTCATTTATAGTGTAACATTATTCTTAAAATCACTGCTAGTGAAGAAGGAGAGGATAGATTTGAAAAATTTTTAATAAAAAGTTTAAATGGAATGGCTCTAGGGCTTTTTCTATCATTAATAGTTGGATTGACTTTTCAAAAACAGTTGGGTGGACTTTTCATATCGATTTTAATTTATATAGGAAATTTTGCTCAACTTTAATGGGAGCTACTATTGGGGTGGGGATTGCTTTTACTGGAGAATGTCCTCCATTTGTTCTAATATCATCAGTAATTACGGGAATGTATGGTGCAGGTAGTATTTATTTTGTAGACTCTCAGCCAGTTTTAAAAATTGGAGAACCCATTGGAGCATTTTTCTCTGTAGATTTTTGGTATCTTTATTGCTAAATTAATTGCTGGCAAAAACAAAAATTCGATATTATTTTATTACCTTCAGTCACAATTATTTTTGGTTGCTTACTTGGAAAATTTTTCTCTCCATATATTGCAGAGGTAATTTCAGACATAGGTTACATAGTAAATAAAACCACAGAGTTAAATCCAATTTTTAATGGGATTTACACTATCTATAGTGATGGGAATAATCTTTGACCTTACCTATAAGTTCTGCCGCTGTTGGAATATCCTGTCGTTTAAGTGGACTTGCTGCTGGAGCTTCTCTAACAGGTTGTTGCTGTCAAATGATAGATTTGCTGTAATGTCCTATGATGATAATGATTTGGGTACTGTCTTCTCTATAGGTTTTTGGTACTTCAATGATACGAGATACCTATTATAATAAAAATCCACTAATTTGGATTCCACCCATTATTTCAAGTGGAATATTAGGGATTTTATCTACAACACTTTTTAAATTATCATCTAATAGTATAGCTTCTGGTATGGGTACGAGTGGATTTGTAGGTCGATTGCAACTTTTTCTCAAAACAGTTTACTCATATTTCACCGACAATGGTAATTTACATTTTTATTACCTGCGATTTTAAATTTCTTTTACTTTATAAATATATGAAAAGAAAAATCTTATCCAAGTTGGAGATTTAAAAATTTTCTTAAATAAAAAGGAGCTGAGCTCCTTTTTAAATTTCAAAAATTCTTCATCTAAAATTTTATAATGGTTTCTTCCAACTCTCTAATTTTTCTTCTTTTACAAGTTCACTTAAAACTCTTGATAATGAGTACTTTTCCACACCAAAAAATATCTCAACCAGAGAACTCAAACTTTTTATATAAAATTGTCCACCTTCGTGAATTTTACGTAATCACAAAAATTTCTTTTTGATTGTTTTATTATTAAAATTATTCCACAATTTATTTGTTAAGAGTTGAACTTTTCCAGAAATTTCATTCAAAAATTTTCTAATATTTTCTTCCAAAAATAATAGAGCTATCATTTTCTTCCCATATAAAATAATTCAACATCTTCTTTTATCATTCACATCAACTGGATATCTATGTCCAAATATAAAAGCCGAAGCCACAACGTCAGCAGTATTTAATTCCTCAATTTTTGACTACATTCCTTCTTGTGTTAGCATTTTCTGTGCTTAAAAGTTCCCTGATTATACTATGACATGCCTTTAACTTCATCTCCACGAAATGCAAAAGTTTCTCCTGCTTCATATCTTTTTATTTCATATTTTGTATTTTTCAATATTTTTATCTATTTCTGTGATTTGTTAATCTATTAAAATTATTGTTTCTTTTTAAAATATCTAACATTACAGTCCTCTCTATCTATTTTAAATTTACTTTATTTTGAAAAATCAATTTCTAATTTATTTATATTCGCTTCAAATCTTCTATACTTTACTCCAGCAATATCCAACATGAAGCTTTATTAGCATCAGTGTTCGTATATTTATCCGATAAGTAAACTATTTCTTTTATTCCACTTTGAATTATTGCCTTGCTACATTCATTACAAGGAAATAAAGCTACATAGATTGTACAATCTTTTAGTGATTTAGTACTATTTAAAAATCTGCATTTAATTCAACGATGACAAACATAGGGATATTTAGTTTCTAAAAAAATTCTCTCTCTTTCCCAAGGGAAATCTGCATCACCACACCCTCTTTAGGTAAACCGTTATATCCAACTCAATTATTCTTTTTCTTCATTTACTATACAAGCTCCAACTTGCGTATTTGGATCTTTTGCTTCCTCATCGAAGACAAAATTGTACAATTCCCTATAAAATATTCATCCCAATTTATATAATCTTTTCTCATAATTTCACCTTTAGTTAAAATTTTTCTTCTAATCATAGCCTCATTTTATATAAAATTACTAAGAAAAAGCATTAGAAAATTCTAATGCTTTTTATCTTTCATTCCTATTTCATTTCTTTTGATCTAAAGAGTGAGCTCAAGTTTTCTTTTAACAATTTTGTGCATTTTCTTCAGGAACACATAAACCGTCTCCTAACACACTACAATAAGTTGCTGCTTGCTTTTCTTTTTCAAGTTCTTCGGCAGATTTTTGGTGCTGCTTCTTGCTTAGCTATTTCTTCTTTCACTTGTTCATTTTGTTCAGGTACACAAAGTCCATCTCCCTAAAAATACTGCAATAAGCTGCCTCTTGTGTTTTTATTTTTCTTCAGCTTTTTCAACTTTAGGCCTTCTGCTTTAACTTCTTCTTTTTAGTTTCTTCAGTTGGTGCGGTTGCAACCATAGTTGTCTGGATCTGGCACTGATTTTTCCTGCTTTTTATTTCTTCATAGTATTTTCTAACAAGTCATCTTTTTCATTTTTCTGCAAAGATCTTAATTTTTCGATTTTTCTTCATCTTTAGCATCAAATGCTTCTTTAAATGAATTTAATGTTTTCTTATCTACGAATTCTTTTGGAGCTGAAATCATTTCAACTTTTAGGTGCTGCTCCCATAGCTGCTGGATCTGGTATTGATTTTCCTGCTTTTTATTTCTTCATAGTATTTAATAAGTCATCTTTTTCATCTTTTTCAAGCAAAGATCTTAATTTTTCCATCTTTTTCTTCATCTTTTAGCATCAAATGCTTCTTTAAAATGAATTTAAGTGTTTTCTTATTCTTTTCTATAAATTCTTTTTGGAGCTGAAATCGGATTTGCAGATGTTGCTGCAGCTGATCCATCAGGAATAATTTTTCCTGTTTTAATTTCTTCACATAATACTTCAACACATTCATCTTTCTTTCATCTTTTTCTAGCAAAGATCTTAATTTTTCCATCTTTTCTTCATCTTTAGCATCAAATGCTTCTTTTAATGAATTTCAGATGTTTTCTTATTCTTTTCTATAAATTCTGACTAGCTGAACTGGTTCTCCTGCTTTGTGGAACTTTCTTTTCAACTGGTTTCTTAGCTGGTCTTAACAGGCATTTCAACTCAACACCCATTATGTTTTCCTATTTTTCAGCCACTTTATACCTTCAGCTACAGGTGCAACATATCATTTTTGCCCCTCCAAGCTACTCCTGACGCATATCCTGAACATCCAGGATGTTCACAAGCACCTGACAGTTTACTCCTGGTAAGATAGCCAATAATAGCTCTACTTTAGATCTCACTTCTACTTCAAATTTTTTCAGAAGCAAATGCTAGGAATAGTCCCATCAACAATCCAGTTATACCTAATATTACAACTGGCATCATAATCGCTTCCATTATATACCTCCATTCGTATAATTATGTTAAATTAGTATCCACTAAATCCCATAAAATGCCATTGCCAATAATCCTGCTGTCATAAATGCAATTGGAACCCTTTGAAGTTCTTAGGAATATTTGCAAATTCTAATCTTTCTCTTCTACCAGCTAAAAGTAATAAAAGCTGGTGAGAACCCTACTGCAACTCCAAAACCATTAACTATAGTTTCTATGAAGTTGTAATCAGCTTTAATATTCATTATTGCTGCTCCAATACGGCACAGTTAGTTGTGATTAGTGGTAAGAATACTCCAAAGTGCTTTATATAAGCTTGGAGATGTTTTTTGTATCGCCATTTCAACAAATTGTACAAGTGAAGCTATGATTAATATAAAAAGCTATTGTTTGTAAGTATTCTAATCCAAAAGGTTTCAATACAAAAAGTATATACTAACCAAGTTATAGCTGATGCTATTGTTAGTAACGAATGTAACTGCCATTCCCATTCCTAAAAGATGAATCTATCTTTTTAGAAACTCCCATGAAAGGACAACATCCCAAGAATTTGGCAAAAATTATGTTATTTTTATAAATATTGGAAACCGATAATTAAACTAAATAATCCACCCTATAGTCATTTCTTAGCCACCTTCTCTTTTGCATCTCTTTCTTTTTAATATTTATACAAAGCTCATTATTATTCCTATTGTGATAAATCCTCCAGGAGCTAGTATAAATATTAATGCAGGAGTAAAAGCTAGCTGGTACTAAAGGTACTCCAAATATAGAACCATTACCTAAAAATTTCTCTTATTGATCCTAAGAATGTTAATGAAATAGTAACCAATTCTGATCCAATACCATCTAAGATCAGAGTCAAACACAGTATTTTTAGAAGCTAAAACTTTTCTGCTCTTCCAAGTACTATGCAGTTTACAACTATAAGAGGTATAAATATTCCAATACTTGATACAAATCAGGTGTATAAGCATCTCACAACCATGTCAACTATTGTAACTGAGAGTTGCTATTATCATTATGAATGGGGATTCTAACTGATCAGGTATAAACTTTTTAAATGTTGAATTAACCCATTTGAACAAGCAGTGCGCTATAACTGCAAGCCCCATTGAAAACCATTCAATGCGACCACTTGTTACCCCAAGTGTTGGACAGAATGTCCCACATCAATACGCAATACTGGATTTTCTTTAAAAATTCCTCGCCGTTAATATACTTAATTTTTCATTACTGATCACCTCTGTTTTATAGCTTTCCAATGCTCTTTCTGTTCCTGTATAAAACAGCTTTAGGTGATATTGTTGCTCTGCAAAAGCATCAACAGATTTATTAAATTCAAGCAGATACATCTTCCTATCCATTGATCTTTGCCAATCTTTATCTTCCTATTTTTGATCCTCAAACCTGAGTTTCGAATAGAGTAACTACATTTAATCCAGTTATTTTCCATCATTATCTATTCTCATAACGAAGTTTATTAATCCTCCGTATCCATGCTTCATCTACATTGATGCAGACATAACTCAACAACATTTCCAGATTCATCTGTACCAGGAATATATTCAACTACATCTGAGTCTTTTACTTCCTGCTTGTACAACTTTTTCCAGTTTCATCAAATTTACTTGCTGCTGGTAAAACTTCTTCTCTGCAGCATTTACTATCTTCATAGTATCTTCTGCACAACTTTACTTGTGAAACTGTTAGCTCCACCAAAGTAATCCTGCTGGATACAGCAGCTATTACTCCAAGGACGATTCCAAAATGCACATATCTATTTTCCCATTTTTGCTCACCCCCACCAAATTTTTAGGTCTTAGCATATGTCATCAATGAGGTACAAATCATTCATTCATTATTCAAAATAGCATAAGTCGTCCCTTCTGGATATCCACCTTAATCTGATTAAAGATACTAAAAGTCCGATACCAAAACCAAAAATTACTCTTCCTTTTGATGTTGTTGGACTAGTAACCATATCTGTTGCCATAAAAATGCTCCTCAAGAATAATCCTCCTGATAAAATTTCCATCAAAGGATTTGCTCCCATAGCCCAAGTAAGAACAAATACTGTTCCTACTCATCAGATGCTGCACTCCAGTCAACATGTTTTTATAAATTAAATATGCTCCACCAATTAAAATTGCTAAAGCTGATGTTTCTCCAATACAACCACCCATTTTGACCTCAAAGAGGCTTGTAAATATGGATTCCCGTTTGCTATTAAAGCATCTGAGAAAATTCCATCTGAAAAAGGTGTTCCATTTTTATACAGTTTTCATTGCAAAAAGAACTGTTGCTCCTGATTTTCCATCATAAGCAAAAAGTAGTTATAGCTATCTAGCCAAGATGCTTGAACAAATGCTCTTTCCTACTAAAGCTGGGTTGAATATATTATAGTCCTAACCCACCATAAACCATTTTTCCTAATGCTACCAAACCATTTCCAACCACTACATATTGTAAAAGGCATAATAACAGGTACTACGAAAGAAAATAATATCCCTGTTAAAATAGCACTTCCATCAAATGCCCTCAATATCTCTTTTTCATTGCTTTTGACATACATATTCAGTCACTATACGATGTGTCAAAATTGACACTGCTCAGGTACAAAGCTCTTATTCCAAAGCCCATAATGCTACGGCAAATGCTGTATCAAAGCTATAACAACGTCACTACATTACCGACTCGACAGTTTCTGATGTTCTAATATGAGGAGCTATCCTGTTTTTCAAAATTGTACCTCACTTTTATCCTCCTTAATTAGTTTAATCTACTTTTTCTTTGCTCTTAATTTAGATTTTCCTGTTTTGATAGATTCTGCTAGAGGTCTATTTGCAGGACAAATATAAGAACAAGAACCACATTCACATACAATCCATTAGTATGCGCAGCCATTTCATCACACATTTTGCTGCTGATAATCCATCATACATAAGTGGTAAGCCCCATAGGACAAGCAGAAACACACTTAGGAACAGCTATACGATGCCTTTGTTTTGTATGGTCTCATGTTCCTCAGTTGTTAGAGCTAAAAGCCCTGACGTACCTTTTTATCACAGTGGCATCTTCAGTCATTTGAGCAAAGTCCCATCACAGTATCCACCCATAATAGTCCTCCATTTTTCTCTTTCAACTCCACAGTGATTCAATATATAAGAAAAAGGTGTCTCTATAGCACTTTTTAAGTTTTTAGAGTTTTTATTGCTTTTCCCGAAACAGCTACCACTTCTTTCAATTGAAAGGGTAATCCATTTACAACAGCTTCATAAATTGCTGCTGCTGTTCCTGTATTTTGTACAACTACACCTACTGCTGAAGGTAATTTGTCCTGATGGAACCTATCTATCCAGTATCGCTTTTTATAAGTTGTTTTTCCTCCTCCTTGAGGATATTTTGAGTTTTTAACGGAACAATATTTATTCCTGTTCCTTCGAAGCTTTTTCATAGATTCGATAGCTCGTTTATTATCTTCTATTCCAACGTATACTGTTAGGAACATTTAAAATCTTTTTAATTATTTTTATTCCTTCCATGATAGACTTTGGATTTTCTAACTAAGTCTATTATCTGAATTTAAAGTAAGGCTCACATTCAGCCCCACTTTAATACTAAACTATCAATTTGAGTATTAGGTGGAGGATTTAATTTTACGTGAGTAGGGAATGTCGCTCCCCTATTCCAACAATACCTTTCTCTTATAATAGATAAAAAGAGTTGCTTTGTCTCAAATCTTCCCAATTTTCTATGTTTTTTCCACTTCTATCCATTTTTCTTCTCTGTCATTTTTCAATGAAAACAGTCATAACTCTTTTCCTGATAAAGGAAATAAACGATTTTCAATTTTTGTGACAGTTCCACTAACTGGTGCATGGACAGGTACACGCTAATCCTTCTGCATCCCCACTTGTCCTTTAAAACTTTATCTCCTACATTAACAAGAGGATTTAAAGGTGCTCCTATATGTTGTAATAAAGGAACGTAGATTTCATTCTGGAGACTCCAATCTTTCAACTGGTAAATGTTCTGTTTGTATTTTATTTTCAGGGGGATGAACTCCGCCTCTGAAACCAAAAATTTCATCAAAAACACTCCTTTTCATATATAGTTTATTTTCCACTAGTTGATTTTTAATATATATACACAATTTTCCTAAGGTTAATTTTTATTTTTATTTTTCTTATTATAATTCTGCATTATTTTATTCATATCTCGAACAGTTACTATATCTATAATGCAATTTTCGATTTCTTTAATTTTTCTGTCCAACTCTTTTTGTTCACTCTGGCTGAACTCTCCAATACATATGTCTCGACAGCATCATCTTTTTGATCCTATCCCACACTTCACTCTTATAAATTCTTCTCCTAAGAGAGAAATTATAGATTTTATTCCATTATGACCCCCTGAACTTCCTTTTTCTTTAACTCTAATATCTCCAAAAGCCAGGATCCACATCATCATACACAACTATTATATCCTCTGAATTTAACTTATAAAAATTAACAATTTCTATTACCGAGTTCCCACTTAAATTCATAAAATGTTTGCATGGCTTTTTAAAATATAACTTTTTCTCCGTCTATATCTCTGACAAGGGCTTTGAAAATCTCTCTCATCTGATACTCTCATATTTTTCTTTCTAGGCTATCCACAAATTAATGAAATCCAATATTATGTCGTGTCTTTTCATATTTCTTACCTGATTTCCATGTCCTACAACAACTTTCATATAAAACTTCTCCCTTTCTTTATTTATTTTGCTGTGATATTATACTATATATTTTTATATTTTCACTATTATTTTTAATGAATAGTTTTTATTAAATTTTAATCTTTATTCCATCTTAATGTAAATTTTTGAGCAAAAATTTTAAAGATTGATTATTTCTTTATTGATTTAATAAAGAACTGATTTTATATTCACATAGAGAATGAAAAAGAGATAATTTTTAAAATTACCTCTTTTTATTTTTATATAATAATTAATTATTAAATAAATCCTTTATAGTCTCTCATAACTAAATGAGCATCTATTTGTTGTACAGTGTCTAATGCAACACCAACAACGATAATTATTCCTGTTCCTCCAAAATAAAACTGAAGTCCCATTGATGTAAAGACATGTACGAAGTATTTGAAATTATAGCTAAGAATATTCCTCCACCCTCAAGTAATTCTTGTTACAACACCTTCGAGGTATTCAACAGTTTCTCTCCTGGTCTAATTCCAGGTATAGTTCCTCCACCTTGCTTCAAATTTTCTTGCAACCTTTTCCAGGATCAAAACTAAAGCTGTATAGAAGAACGAGAAGAACATAATCACTAAAGCATACAATATCATATAAACTGGGTGATTTTTGCCCAAATATTATAGATAAAGTTGTTTTTAGTAGAGTATTCAGAAGGTATAGCATTCACTATAACTCCAGGAATTAACATAAATACTGAGGGCAAAGATTACAGGCATTACACCTGCTGTATTAAGTCTCAATGTATATATGAATTTTGTCCCATTCCACCTCTTGCAGTAAAATCCTTTTCCAACTATAATGGATAGGTATTTTTCTTTGTCCAAGTTGGAACAATACTATTCCAGCTATTGTAACTGCTACCAAGGAAAGCAACCAATACCTAATAAAGGTATTAAGAATTTATTTCTGCGTTAGTTTGGATAGTTTGAATAACACTTGAAGGAGCTCTCGATATTACATTTAAGAATATAATAAGTGATACCCATTTCCTATTCCTTTAGTAGAAATCTGTTCTCCTACCCACATTAAGAAAAACTGTTCCAGCTGTTAGAGTTGTAATAGTCTTAATGAAAAAAATGCCATTCCAGGATTATATACAAGTCCAACAGATTGCAACCATAAACATACTCCAGCACCTTGAATGAACAGCCAAAGCTATTGTTAAATATCTTGTCCATTGAGTTATTTTATTTCTTCCAGACTCTCCTCTTTTTGAATTTCTTCTAACTGAGGAATAATTGATGTAAGCAAGCTCACAACGATCGATGAGTTAATGTGCGATAATTCTCAATGAAAATATAGATATTCTGTGAAAGCCCTCCAGAGAACATATTGATATAACCCAGACGTCACTCTTGGCAGCCATTGATGCTAGTCTGTTCACGTCAACTACCAGGAGCAGGGAATTAAAGTTCCCACTCTGGCAACTAAGAACATCATTAATGAAAAATTCTTTCTAAGTTCAGGAATTTCTCATTATACTGCTTAACTTCGAATTAAATTTCTATTAAAGCTTTATGTATTCACCTCACCTTAGATTAATACTATATTGTTTCCAGCTACTTTTCAAACCCTTTGTCTTCAATAATTTACTGAACCACCTTTTTGCTTCAATAGCAGCTTTTGTTGATTTAGAAACTTATGAGCTTTTACAGTTAATTTTTAGTAAGCTCTCCATTTCCTAAAACTTTTTATTCCGTCTCTTCCATTCTTAATTAAGAATTTATCGAAAAGAGTTTCTAAACTTACAACTCTCCATCTTCGAAGTTATCATTTAATAAACTTAAAGATACTAAAGCATATTCTTTTTGAATATAGCATTAGAGAATCCTCTTTTAGGAACTCTTCTAGATAGGCATTTGTCCACCTTCAAAGTAAGGTTTTCACTCCCCCACCTGCTCTTTGAATTTTTGCCCATTACTTCCTTTTGTTAGCTGTTTTCTCCCAACCAGATGAGCTTCCTCTTCCAACTCTTTTTCTTTCCTTTTTAGGAACTGAAGGCATGATAATTCATTAGTTTCACTATGCTTGCACTCTCCTCAATTTTTAACAACAAGAAACTTGAGCTAGTTTCCCTAATTCAGGTGTTTCAATTCTGTTCCACTACACTCATGTCATCTTCTTCAAGCCCCAGACGACTTTACAGTTGCTATATGGTTAGGCTTTCTTCCGATTATGCTTTTTACAAGCTCCCATTCTAAGTCTGGCCATTTCTTATTCCCTCCCAGCTTAAGATATCCTTAACTTCTTTCCTCTTAAAAGCTGCGATTTCTTCTGCAGTTCTAAGTAATTTTAATGCTTCCACAGTAGCTCTTACACGTTATGTTTATTTCTTGACCCTTTAATCTTTAGTTAAAACAATATGAACCCAACTAATTCTAATATTTCTCTGAAGCAGATCCAGCACTCACTCCAGTCCCTTCCATAAGTCTGGTGCCATCCATAAAAGTAGTAGCTCCCCATTTACCAGCTATTCGATGTGTATTGTATTATTTTTAAAGATACTTTTACAATATTCTTTTGCAGCTGCATGATAGCTTTTTCTTATAGCATCAGGCACTCCATCTGCTTTTCCAAGCCCCTAATCCTATTTTTCCTTCTCCATCTCCAACAGCAGCCAACACTGAGAAAGATATTGTTCTTCCCTTTTAGTTGTTTTAGAAAACTCTAGATATCTCTCAATAATTTTTCTTGATATTGATTTTTCTCTCTCTATTTAACAAGTGAAATCCTCCTTTCTCAAAAATAGAAGCTTAGTCCAGCTTCTCCAGCTGCTTCTGCGAGCTGCTATTCTTCCTGTATATTTATATCCTGATCTATCAAACATGATAGCTCCTATTCCTTTTCTTTAGCTCTTTCAGCTATTGCTTTTACCAACAGTTTTTAGCTGCTTCTACATTCCCACCGTTAGCAATACTCCTCTTAATGCGTTTTATCTATTGTTGATGCTGATGCAAGAGTAACTCCATTTACATCATCTACTAATTGAGCAAAAATGCTAGTATTTGATCTCAAAAACTGAAAAGTCTAGGTCTTTTCTGGAGTTCCAGAAATTTTATTTCTATTGACATTTGCTTTTGTCTTGACGCTTTTCTATCAACTTTTTAAACAACTGTCTTACCTCCTATGCTATTTTTAAGACTTTTTACCTTCTTTTTCTTCTAATATGTTCATCACGCTATTTAACTCCTTTTCCTTTGTAAGGTTCAGTGTGGTCTTTTTGCTCTTATATTAGCTGCAACTTGTCTCACAAGTTCTTTTCTTTTCAATTCCATCTACATATATATTGTTGTATCAACAGTAAATGTAATTCCAGGTATTTCACTCAATAATTACTGGATGAGAATATCCCCTAAAAGATATTTCAATCCTTTTCCTTTAGCTGCTGCTCTGTATCCAACTCCAACTAGAGTAAGAGTAATTTATATCCTTCAGAAACCCCTTTCAACCATATTATTGATTAAAGCTCTTGTAGTTCCAGGTGAATTGCTCTTTATAAAATGGTCGTCATTAGGTCTTTCAACAACTACATTTCCTTCTTCTAATTTTATTGTTAAATCTTTGTTAAATTCTTTGTTAGTGTACCTTTATGGCTCCTTTTTACAGTAACTCATTATCTTTTTACTGTAAATTCAACCCAGAAGGCACAGCGATAGGTTTTACCTACTGACTATTAATGGACACCTCCTAAGTTTTTCATTACTATACAAATGCAAGGATTTCTCCACCACTTTTTCTGCTCTAGCAACTTTATCAGTAACAACACCTTTAGAAGTTGAAACTATGTGCATTCTCCCAAGACCAGATGAAAACTCTTGGCATATCTTCAACAGAAGAATAAACTCTCTTCCAGGTTTAGAAATTCTCTTTAACCTTTTATAACTCTTTCTTTTTCCAGCATATTTTAAATATACCTTTATACTTTTTTATTTCCTTCTTCAGTAACAATTTTGAAATTAGAAATATACCCTTGTTCTTTTAAGATTTCAGCTATTTTTCTTTTCATCTTTTGAGTGAGGTACATCTACTTTTTCATGCATAATCTGTACTAGCATTTCTTATTCTTGATAACATATCAGCAATTGATCTGTTAAATACATCCATTTAAGTCCTCCTTCCTTTGATTAATCACCAAAGATGATTTTTACACCAGGTATTCTCCAGCACTCGCAAGTGTTGTCTAAACTCAACTCTTGATATTCCGAAATTCTCCCTAAATCCTCTTCAGTCTTCCGTCTAATTGACATCTATTTCTTTTTCTCAAACAACTGATGAATCTTTTGAGGAAGTTTGTTTAATTCAAACATAGCTTCCATATCTCCAGCTGCTACTCTTTTCTTTTAATTCAGCCTCAGCATATTTGTCACAGTTCTGCTCTTTTAACGTCTCTTAGTGATCATTGACTTTTTAGCCATCTACTAACCTCCCACAATTACTTTTTGAAAGGCATTCCAAAAGCTTTAGTAATGCTCTTCCTTCTTCATCTGTTTTGCAGAGAAACCACAGTGATAGACATCTCCTAATAGTTTTTCAACTTTTGTCGAAATCTATTCGTGGAATACCAATTGATCTCTTAATCCTAAAGAATAGTTTCCCTTCCATCGAACGAGTTGTTTGGAACTCCTTCAAGTCTCTACCTTTTGAAGAACAACGTTGTACTAATCTATCAAGAAATCATACATTCTTCTTTTTCTTAGAGTTACTAGTCCAATTGGCATTCCTTCTCTTAATTTGAAACCAGCTTCAGATTTTTAGCTTTTCTCAATAATGGTTTTGTCCAGTGATTAGTGTTAAGTCAGCCATAGCTGCATCTATTAATTTTTGAGTTTTGAGTAGCTTCCCAACTCCCATATTAACGATTATTTTTTCTAGTTTTGACATCTCCATAATACTTTTTATTTCTAATCCTTTCATTAATTTAGGAACCACTCACTTCTTTCATAAAATTTGTGTATCTAGAAACATATTTAGTCACTTATGTTTTCCTCCTTTCTTATAAAATTTCTCCAGATTTTTGATATTCTTACTTTCTTACCATCTCTAACTTCGTATTTAACTCTTGTTGGTTTTTCCAGCTTTTCATCAAATAACATTACTTTTGATGAGAAGATAGCTGCTTCTCTTTGTACAACTCCACTCTTGTGGGTTTACTGAAGACGGCTTCCATGTTTTGTTACTATATTTATTCCTTCACTACTACTTTTTCCTTTTTAGGGAAAAACTTTGTAACTTTACCTCGTTTTTACATCTTTTATCTTCTCCTGATATTACATGAAACTAGATCTCCAGATTTAACGATGTAATGATCTCAGGAAACGAATTTAATCTTAGGTTTAGCCATTGTTCTTAGTAAGCCTCCTCTCGTTATATAACTCTATTGCTAGAGATAAGATTTTTCACAAAGTTTTTGCTCTTAATTCTCTTGCAATATATCTCAAATATTCTTGTTGCGTGTCGTTGTTGTTGTTGATTACAACACCTGCATTATCATCAAATTTTGGATATATGAACCATCGTCTCTTCTTGTTTCTTTTCTTGTTTCTTACTATAACAGCTTTTACTACATCTCCCTTTTTAACGTTACCACCAGGGATAGCTTCTTTTAACTGATGCCACAACAATGTCACCAATTCTACCGAATCTCTTCTTGACCCACCTAAAACTCTTATTACCATAAGTTTTTAGCCCTGAGTTACTCAGCAACATTATGATAGTTTGTTGTTGTACCATTAAAATATCCTCCTCTCACTTAATGTGATTATCTTGCTTTTTCTATGATTTCTACTAGTCTCCAATTTTTATCCTTAGATAATGGTCTAGTTTCCATAATTCTTACTTTTATTCCTATTTGAGCTACATTTTTCTTCATTATGAGCTTTGAATTTAGTAGTTCTCTTTACTCTTTTCTTATATATGGATGAAGTATCATTGTTTCCAATTGCAACAACTATAGTTTTTGCATTTTATCAGAAACAACTATTCCTCTCTTACTTTTTCTTTCTGTTTCTCAAGATATTAACCTCCTCTTTACAGTGTTAAAAGAATTAATTATCTATATCATCAATCTTATCTTCATTTAAGATAGTGTTGATTCTGCGATTTCTCTTCTAACTTCTCTTATTTTTGTTGTATTTGTTAGTTGACCCAATGAAAGTTGGAACTTCAAGTTGAATAATTCTTCTTTTAGCCTCTTTACACTTAACAACCAGGGTCTTCACTAGTCATTTCTCTTATTTCTTTAGCTCTCATTAGTTTTCACCACCATTTTTCTTCTCTTTTACAACTTTACATCTGATTGGTAATTTACTAGCTGCTTTTCTTAAAGCTGCTGCTGCTTTTTCATCAGTTACACCTGCAACTTCGAATAATATTCTTCCAGGTCTTACTACTGATACCCAACCTTCAACGTTACCTTTACTCTTTACCATTCTCACTCCAGCAGGTCTTGTAGTGATTGGTTTGTCAGGGAATATTCTTATATATGTTTTCCTCTCTCTTTGAATGTTCTGTTTATAGCAACCCGACAAGATTCTATTTGTCTATTTGTTATCCAAGATGGTTCAAGTGCTTGTAATCCCCTAATCTCCGAAAAAGCAACGTAGTTACCTTTTATGAGCAGCACCTTTCATTCTACCTCTGAACATTTTTCTGTGTTTCTGTTCTTTTGGCATCAACATAATTAAGCTTCCCCTCCTTCCTTTTTACTAGGAAGAACTTCACCTATGGAATATCCATACTTTTATTCCTAAAGCTCCATAAGTTGTATGAGCTGTAGCTACTGCATAGTCTATATCTGCTCTTTAATGTGTGTAAAGGAACTTTTCCTTCAACTGCCCATTCAGATCTCAGCTATCTTTTCAGCACCACTTTAGTCTTCCTGAAATCATTACTTTTTATTCCTTTTACCTCAGCTGATTTCATACTTTTGAAATAGCTTGAGTCATAGCTTTCTTTTTGTAAGCAATTTTCTTCAATTTGAGTGCTATTGATCTCTGCAACTAAAACTGCATCTCCATTTAAGTCTTTTTATTTCTTGAACTTTAACAGTAACTTTCTTTCCTGTTAATTTTTCAAGTTTAACTCTTAAGCATCAATTTCAGCACCTTTTCTTCCGATTATTAATCCTGCTTTTCCAGTATGTATATGAACTACTACTTGTGAAGGAGATGTTCTTCAATTCTTACTTTTGAAACCCTGTATGAAAGTAGTTTTTCTTTATAAATTCTTTTTATTTGCACATCTTCATGGAAGTATTTTACATACTCTTTTTATCTCGCATACCAATTAGAATCCCAAGATCTTGTAATTCCAAGTCTAAGTCCTCTAGGGTCTACTTTTTGTCCCACAGTTTTACCTCCTTATTATTTTTCAGATACTGCCACTGTAACGTGAGCTGTAGGTTTTCTGATTATATCCGCTCTACCTTTGTGCTCTTTGGCATTACTTTTTTAAAACTGTATCCTTGATTTATCATTATAGCGACACTACTAATCATCTTCATCCATTTTGAAGTTATTTGTCGCATTTGCTATTGCTGACGACAAAGTCTTCTTTATAACTCTAGCGGCTTTTTGTTTGTAAACCTAGAATATCTAATGCTTCTAGTGCTGATTTACCTCCTCACTAAGTCAGCCAATAATCTAGCTTTTCTAGGAGATAGTCTTACGAATCTAGTTATTGCTTTTAGCTCCCTAGTCCATCCTCCTTCTTCTCATTAATAATGAATTATTATTTTTCTTTTTATCTACACCGTGTCCGTGGTATGTTCTTGTAGGTGCACTCACCTAATTTATGTCCCACCATTTGTCTCTGTAACATGAACTGGTATATGTCCGTTATATACTCCAAATGTTATTCTATGAAATTTGGGGAATATCGTAGATCTTCTTGACCAAGTTTTATTAACAGCTTTTGTTGTTTCCAGAAGCAACTGCTTTTCAACTTTTAGCCATTAAATGATGGTCGCAAAATATCCTAACGATCTTGCCATTACTTGTTAGCCCTTCCCTCGCAAATTATTTTTCGTTTCTTCTTCTTTACGATAAATTTGTCAGAAGTCTTCTTCCTCTAGTTTTAACACCGCGCTGGTTTTCCCCATGAGTTAAAGGTGATTTTCTCCAACTGGGTTCTTCCTTCCCTCCACCACGTGGGTGATCCACTGGGTTCATTACAGATCCTCTTACGTGAGGTCTTTCCCCCATATGTCTGTTTCCTTCCAGCTTTACCTATGCTTACTAGTTATGTTCAGCATTCCAACTTCTCCAACAGCTGCCATACATTTTCCATGTATTAATCTTTAATTCTCCTGATGGTAATTCAACGTGGCAGTAAGTTCCTTCTTAGCATACAAGTCTTGCAGTCAGTTCCAGCAGATCTTACTAATTGTCCACCTTTCCTCTTGAAGCTCTCGATGTTGTGGATTTGTACAACTGGCATATCTTTAATTTTAAAGCATTTCAGGTTTGATATCAGCTTTTGCTTCCAGCAGAGATTACATCTCCTCAATCCTTTAGGTGCTAATATATATCTCTCCGTCAACATAGAATAACAGTTCGATGTTTGCTGATCTGTTAGGATCGTATTCCCTATTGTTGCAACTTTGCAGGAAACATCTAATTTATTTCTTTTGAAATCGATTATTCTATATAATCTTTGTGTCCTTTTGTCTATCTCTACAAGTTCTGTGACCGTAGTTATCTCTACCATACGCTGATTTTTAGAGGTACAGTTAAAGATTTTTCAGGTCTCACCTTATCTAATTCATCATTTACTAATCTAGATATGTGTCTTGTACCATTAGTAATTGGTTTCATTTTTCTAATAGCCATTCAATTTTCCTCCATTGACCTATATATCTTTAATCTTATTTTTGATTAAACTTCTTTGAAGTAAGTTATTGTATTCTCTTTTTAGCTAATTTAACTATTGCTCTTAGCTTGAGTTTTGTGTTAATCTCATTCCGTGTCGTCTTTTGTAATTGGTTTTTATTTATTGTAGCCACGTCTTCAACTTTTACATTGAATCATTGCTTCAATAGCTTTTTATTTCAATTTTATTAGCTTTGGATGTACTTCAAAAAGCATATTTGTTGTATTCTCTCTTAAAAAGCTCTGTCTGTAACAAACAGACTTTTGATTATATCACAAACAGTCATTATCCTAGCACCCTCCACAGTAGCTAATGCCTCTTTAGTAAGAACTACTTTTCTCTGTTTGCAGCCAGCAAACACCAATTTCTACTTCCACTGTACTACCCATTTTCTAAAGTTTCTTACAGAAAGGTGCATAAGTTAAAATCATCCATTGTAGCCAACCTATTAACTACGAACAATTGCTTTTTGTTTCTTGCATCAACCTTTATTTTACCAAATCACCATCATTTTGTTTTAGGGTGTTCTGACTGACATCATCCAAAAACCAATACACTCCAGCCGCAACTCTTTGCAGATAGCCAAGATTCTAGTGCTAGATTTCTAACTTCTCATTTACTTTCTTTTTCATATGATCTTGGATGATATCCGAAATGTAACTCCTCCACTCACCTATATGAGGTGCTCTTATTGAACCTTTTGTCTTGCTCTCACCAGTACCTTTTTGTTTGAAAGGTTTTCTCCCTCCACCTCTAACCATTGCTCTAGTCTTAGTAGAAGCTGTACCTTTGTCTCAGCAGCTGCTAATTCAGCAGTAAGCACTCTGATGAAGAACTCACTTTTATTAGGTTCGGATTCCAAACACTGCATCATTAACTCTCAACAGTACCAGTTTGTTCTCCTGCTGTTATATATGTTTAAAACTGCCATTATTTTCCTCCTCCCTCTACTATCCTATTACTTTCTTTACTGCTGGTCTAATTACTAAGTAACTATTTTTGATCCAGGAACTGCACCTTTATTAAAAGTGTTGTGTTCTGCATCAACTTTTACTACTCTTAAGTTTTGAACTGTTACAGTTGCATTTCCGATGTTGTCCAGCCATTCTTTTACCTTTTTAGAACTTTACCAGGCCAGCTCGACATACCCATCGATCCACCCTAATCTGTGGTTTCTTGAAACCCTGTGTAGCTCCCATTTCCACCAAATCCGTGTCTTTTTCATAACACCAGATGTTCCTTTACCTTTGAAGTTCCTGTAATATCTACAAATTCAACTTCAGCAAGAACATCAACTTTGATTTCTTGTCCTAATTCATAACCATCTACTGATTCAACTTCTAATCTCTCTTACGAATCTGTGGGTTTAACACCAGCTTTGTTGAATATACGGCTAAAGGTTTAGTAGTGTTTTTCTTTTTCTCATCAAACTCACATAGTAGTGCTACGTATCCATCTTTTTCTTCAGTTTTCTTTTTGAAGAACGAAGTATGACCAGCTTCTACAACTGTTACTGAACAAATTTCCCGTCTTCGAAAAATGTGTCATTCCAATTTTCTTTCCTAAAAATTCCGTGACATTTTTAACCTCCATCAAATAATATATCGGTTGATACAACTTACTCCTTGTGGTTCTATCTAAACCCTCAAACATAAAAATATCAATGATGTACTATTCTGTAAGTATAATCGTTTTCACATTATCTCCATAATAAATACCAAAACAGGAATTAAACTTCGTTTAATTTCTATTCCTACACCAGCTGGTAAGTGAACTGATGTTAACGAACTAATCGCCTTATCAGTAGAATTTAACATTTCTACCATTCTTCTGTGCACCTCATTTCGAATTGCTTTCTTGAATCTTTATTAACATGCACTGATCTTAGAACAGTATATTTTCTCTTATTTTTGTAGGTAAAGTGCATATACCTGCTACAGTTGTTCGCTTTTTAGCTGCTTCAGCTATTCTTTTTGCTGATCTCATCTAATAGAAGTATGACTCGTATGCTTTCAAATAGATTCTTAATTTGTTGAAGCCATTTTATTTATTGCACCTCCCTTTAAATTAACTACATAAGATAATTCTCTATGCACTTCTGAAGAGCATAACACACTTTTATAAAAAATAAAAGAAAAATTTATAAATTTTTAAAATTTTTATATTGAATGAAAAACAAAACTCCTAATTGATTTTTATTCAATTAAGAGTTTAAAATCAAAAATTGCACCTTTTTATAAACTAGAAATCAATTAATCTCCTTGTATATTCCTCTTGTGAGATAAAAATTTTATCCTTAGCTCCACTTCAATTATTTTTCCATCTTTAATTATTAAAATTCTATCAGAAATCTTTTTTCAGAACATTTATATCATGGCTTATGAATAAATACGAAATATTATCTTCCTTTTTAATTTTTGAAAAAGTTCCACTATTTGTATTTGAGTCAGAGCATCAAGAGCAGTCAAAAATCTCATCTGCTATTATCAAATCAGGCTTCACAGCTATTGTTCTTGCAATTCTCACTCTTTGCCTCTGCCTCCCTGATAACTCATTTGGATATTTCTCTGCAACCTCTTTTTCAAGTCCAACCTTAGCCAAAATATCCTGCAAATATTTTTCTTTATCTTCACCTTGCTTCCAAAGTTTTTGATAAATCACACCCTCCAAAAACGATATCCCTTATCTTATACTTAGGATTTAGGCTACTGTAAGGGCTTTGAAAAATCATTTGTATTTTTCTTGTTATTTTGAGAATTTTTAAAAATATCTTGCCCTTTTGAATAAAATTCTCCCTCACCTTTCATCAAGCTCAACCAACATTTTTGATATGGTCGTTTTACCTACTTCCTGATTCTCCAATAAGCACAATAATCTCTCCTTTCTTCTATATCAAAAATTGATATTTTGTAATTTAAAACCATTCTCAAAACTTTTATTCAAATTTTTATTTCTAATATTTTTCCATATCATTCTCATTGCTGCTCTAACCAATAATTTTGTATATTCATCTTGTGGATTTTTAAAATTTCTTCCGTTGTATCAACAATTTTTCCGTTTTTCAAAACGATAATCTCTCTCACAAATTTTAGATAACAACTTTATAATTGATGACTTAAGCATATATTAATGTTAGCTTTTTCTCTTGGTAATTTTCTCTTAAAAGCTCCACAAACTTAAATTGATTTGCAACATCAAGAGAGGTTGCTGGCTCATCTGCCAAAAAGTATTTTTGACCTTGTACACAGAGCCAAAACTATAGCTATCTCTTTGCGCCTCATTCCACCTGACAACCCATTCGGATAACTATTTAAAAATTCTCTCAACATCAGCAAGACCAACATCAAGTAAAAAGTTTTTATTTCTTCCATTGCAAATTCTTTTGTAATTTTGTTTTGAGAGTGTAGCAAATATGTTTCAAAATAATTGTTTCTTTATTTTTCATATGGGTTTAAGGAATTGACTCGAATCTTGAAAGATCATCGTTATTTCTTTAAATTTTCTTCGTTATTTAAGAAATTCATTTCTCCATTCAAGACAAATTTTTCTTTATCAAGAAAAGAAATTATAGCATTTAAGAGTGTCGTTTTCCCTGGAGCCTGATTCTCCAACAAGTCTCAAAATTCTTCTTCTTTAACTACAATATTTATATCATTCAATATTTTTGATTGTTTTCTTTCAAAGTAACATTAAAATTTTTAAACTCTAAAATATTTTTCATTTTTCTGCTCCTTATTGTCAAAAATTAAATTGAATGATAACGATACCCATAGAATACATAATGTTGGCAAAATTATTAGAGAGTGGTTTTCACTAAATAAATTCTATATTGATAAAGCATTGCTCCCCCAATCAGGTTTTGTAATCTGAGCCTAGACCGATAAAATGTCAGTGCCGAATATTGTAGAATTACACCACTTGCAGTGTTCCTAAAGATTTACCAAGAGAGCTGGTAATATATTTTCAAAATTCTTCTATACAAAACAACATACCAAGGAACTCCCTTAAACAAAACCAGCCATTATATAGTCCTTTATCAACCTTGTCAAGGCCTCAGCTTGATTCATAATTTTATACTAAAAGCCCTAGAGAAACACCCAGCTGTAATAGGTTAATTCCAAAAATTGATGTTATGATTAGTGCCACAACCAAAGTTGGAACCATCATCATCAAATCAACGATAGATTTTATAATCAAACCCAAGGTATTTTCAAAATATCCAGCAGTCATTCCAAAAATGTACCCACAAAAAGAAATACCTGTTGCCACAACCACAACTTCAAAAAGTTCTAAAACCTCCAACAACTATCAAAAGATATCTCTTCCTAAATCGTCTGTTCCATGCTCCTTAGAGAAGTCCATAAAAATTAAATCTAGATTTATATCAACATTTAATTTTGAGATTAGCAAAGCCACAACTAAAATTAAAATTGATAAATATTAGTGTCATTTGCCTCCCCTTTCTCTGAAAAAGATCAATAGAAAAATCAAAAATTATATGCACAAAAACACATATAGACACAAATTAAAAATATAGGCTTGAATGATGTTATAATCTCTGTTTATTATGCTATTTATCAAAAACAAGCTTATTCCCGGTATGGCAAAAACTCAAATTCCACAACGGCACTTCCACCAATAACTGATGAAAAATTTTGAAACACTTCGTTGAAAGTAGAATAAATTGCAGGTTTATAGCAATGTCTTAACAAAACACAGTTCAAGCTAAAACCCCTAACCAAATAAATTTCTACGAAAAGTTTGCTCTTTCATATCCACAACAATCTCTGATAATTCTACTCAAATTTCCAATTTGATATAGCATTAAAAATTAAGATCGAAAAAGAAAAGCCCGTAAAATTTTCCACCACTAAAAAATTTCACTAAGTGTAGCTTCACTCCAAAATAATAAATAATTACTATTGCAATTATAAAGGGCAGGTACGCTCAAGGCTAAAAATTGAAATGGCTCTGTCAATCTCATCAAAACCATTTTCTTTTATTGCCGCCAAGCTAACACAAGAAAATAGAAAATGCAATGGATAATATTAGAGAAGTCAAACCAAGTGTTAAAGAATATGGCACTCCTCAACATTTCATTTTTAACAGGAATTTAGTTATAAAAGAGATTCCCCAGCTACCTTGAAGAAAAATCCTTTATCCGAAACTAAATACTGTTCCAAAAGACTTTTATCCAATTTATAATATGAAATCATAAGTTTTCTGTTTTCTTCTGTCAACGGTAAATTATAGTGTTGCAACATCATATCAACAGGACTAACAGGAATTAATCTAACAATCAAAATATTACAATGCTCATCACAAACATAATTCCCAGCCATTTCAAAATATATTTCACAGTTCCTCCAATATATATATTCACTGTTGTTATTGACGTCTCACAAGACAAGTCCCCACGGACACGCTTTCTTGTTCAACGTAAATGGACAACGCAGTGAATTTTAAACTTTATTTTTACGATATTTTTATTATTTATATAATCTGAATTTACTATGTAGTAATCTCCATTATAAACTTTGTAATCTTTTAATCTTTCAGATAAAGCTACATTCCATTCAGGGTCAACTACAGAATAACACAGGTGCATCTTTGTAGATAACCTCTGAATTTCTTTAGCAGTATTTATTAATTCATCTCCAAATCTCCAAAGTTCCTAATTTATCTAATAATCCATCAACTTCTTTAGAAGAATAAGACATCATATAGATCCATTTGTTCTAGAGAATTGATTCAAGAAATATACAGGTGTTCCTGTTGGTGCAGTATGTTGAGTATATAAAATCAAAATCAAATTGTTTTTAGCTGCTTCTGTGTCAATGGCATCAACGATTGATGTTTTACTATCAATTCCCATTTTCTTTAATTGAGAAACCATAACTCTGCATTATAGTTTTTAAATCAGGTCTACTATTGTATGTCAATAGATTAAGAGTAAACTTTTCCATCTTTTTCTCTCATTCCATCTTTTTATTCATTACCCAACCAGCTTTATCTAATAAAGCATTTGCTTTTTCAACATTGTATTCTACTTTAACATCTCCAGCAAAGGATAATATTGAGCAAAAAGTCCATTTGCAATTCTTCCACCTTTTAATGCTTTTTAAGTAATCTTCTCATCTAAACCTAAATTCAGCTTCTCTTACAGTTTTATCAGCAGCTGCTCCTGAAGCAGTGTTGAAAATTCCAAATATTGATATCCTGCATCAATAGGTTCAACACCTTTTACCAGCAGTTTTTAATTCTTCCAGCAATTTCAGGAGTTATTCCGAACGCCATATCCAATTCTCAGATTCAAATGCCAATTTCAGAAGCCATATCTTTCATAGCTTTTATCACAACTCTCCTCTTCTATCAGCATTTTCTATAATATTGATTTGGCTCTAAAGTTAAAGAAACTTCAGGTTCTAAATTTTTCGCAACAAAAGGTATCCTGTAAAAACATATCCACATCTGTCTTTTTGAAAATAATATTTGTCCATTCAGCTAAAAAGAGCTTTTTAAATTTTGAGTTTCTTCAGTTGTAACATTAACAGTGTAATCATCAACTTTTTCAAATTTAACTCTTTCCAGCAGCTGCGTTTGATAAAAGGATTTTCTTCCATAACTGTATTCATTGCCCAAGCTAAAGCATCAGCATAACTTCAGTTCCATCAGAAATTTTATATCTTTTTCAACTCTTAATACCCAATTTAAAGCATCTGTTCTTCAACATCATCAACATATCTTGAAAACTAAATTTCCACTTCTATCAAGTGAAAATACTGTTTCACTTAGTCCGTGAGTTGTTAGTGACCAAGGTGTCCCACCGGCTGTTGGTTCAACTGCTCCAATTACAAAATGTTTGTCCACTTACTGGTGTATCATTAGTAGCAGCTTGTTGTTCTTTTGCCCACCACAAGCAACTAAAAATAAAACCATTAATAATGAACCCACTAACAATTTTATTACTTTTTCATTTTGCCTCCCTAAATTAATTTTTATTTATACAATTTTATTTTTGAAACCTGAATATAAGTATACCATGATTATAATAAAAAGCAACTAAAAATAAATTTATTCAAATATTTTTGATAAATATTTTTCTTTTCCTTCTTTACTTCTGCATAGATTAAATGTATACTCTTAACATAAAAAATCTGGTCTAAAAATAAAGTCTTCAATTTCTCCTTTATCTCCTCCTCATTTCTTTTTAAAAATTTTAGGATTCTTTTTCCAAGCACCATTACTCATTGTTTCTATGTATTTAAGGTATTTAAAAATATTGAGCTCAAACATCTTTATCTGCATAAATCTTTCTGCATGATAATATCCATTGCAGGTGCTGTTTGAACTCTAACTATTGCTCTTTTTATTTCTATTAGACTCTTCTTCTGCATCCCCTATATCTTGGCTTTTTATCACTCATTTATCATATTATCTATTGTTTTTACTACTGTTCTTCCTGTTGCTTTTCCTTCTATCTATTGTAGCTAATAGTTACACTGTTGATATTTCACTACTTTTACTACTTGACAAAGAATAGTTATTTAATTCAACAGCTTTTAGTAATATTATTTTACATTGTTATAGATAATTAATCAGAAAATAGGTAGTCTAAAAATTTTTAAACTACCTACTTCTAGATTATTTTTATAAAACTTATTTTTATTTGTTTTCTATAATTCCACTTTTTAGTATTATCAAATTCTATTACTGTAAAATGACATTTGATCATAAATATAAATTTTGTTCTTATCTTTACTTCTATAAAAATATTTTTGTAAAATACTCTATTCCAAGTTCTTTTTAATTCGCCTAATTCATAAGGGAAGTTGTAATATTCATCAGTGTAGTATTCAAATTTTTAATATTTTTGAATTTTTAAAATTTTTCTATAATATACATCTAAATTATAATATTCACTGTTTTCTTCTATAGAAAGTCATACAGTGTATATATAATATTGAATCTTTATATTGTAACTTTTCTACTAAAATACTAGTCCAATCACTCATCTCCATTCATTTTTATCAAAAATAATCTCTATTCTAATTCCTTCTTTTGAAAATAACTAAATTTCAGTCTTTTTCTGCTCTTTTTAAAGAAATAATCATATTTAAAATACATCATAATAAGTCTTAGTTTTTCTAAAAATATTCCTTTATTTTGTCCATCAATTTCAACAGTACAATAAATAAAAATTTTCATCTTTTTATTTTATTTTATTTTTATCCGTATATTCATATTTTCAAAGTTATATTTTTCCACACTTTCTTTTTCTTTTTCCATTAATTTAGATAATTTCTATTTTTGTAGAAGAATTATTACCTTTCCTCATCATCTTCTATAAAAACATCATAAATTACTTCCATAGTTTCACTCCTCAAATTTTATTTCATATTTACTTTTTACCATTTGTATTGTATAAATCTATAGTTGATAATTTCTTCTCCTCAGCAGAGAAATTTCTAAAATTAATTTTATATCCATTTTATCAAAACCTTCAGTTAATATCGCTCAACAAGACTTCCATCTGGAAATCATATTTCTAGATCATAATTTCAACAGCTCTTGCTCTATAAAAATTATAAGCATCTTTAGCATCTCCTTTTTAACATTCTAACAGTTTTATCTCCAACCTCTAGTACCTACATTTCTCATTTCAGTTAAAGTCATATTTCTAATATCACTTGCATAATATAGTGAGTATGAGCTATGAAGTTCATTAGAATCTGTTGTTAATTTTCCATTTATTATAGAGTTATCTCCTAGAACTAGATTACTTCCTCCACAAGATTTACATCACCCTTTATTGTTCCTTTATCTTCTGCCTACAAAGACTCTCTGCTGAATTTTCTTCATTATGGATAGTTGATTTTAGGAAAAATAGGTAGCCTAAAAATTCTTAGACTACCCTATATTTTAATCTTTTCTTCTTTCTTCTTTCTTCCTTTTTCTTGCCAAACCATATCACTTATATCAAAATCTTCTTCTGGTGAGAAGCTGGACTTCCATAAGAATTTCTATATTTTTCTTTTATTTTTAATAATTGACTTACCTCATATGTTGATATACCTCTATTTATCTTCATAGAATTTCTTTAATATACTCAGCTCTTTAAATAACATTAATCTTGAATCAGTTTCTGCAACAGTGTTTATCTCTCCACGTTTTATACAATTTGAATTTTCAAATATTCCAGAAGGAAAAATTGTAAAAATCCTTGTTTATCTTGAATGTCATAACATAATTCTCCTGATTTTAATTTAATTTCTCTCATAGAAAATTTTTTTCATTTTTAATGCAATATAGTAATTAGGGTCTAATAGGTTTTATTAGCCCGATATCAGTTATTTTTCAATACTATCAAATATTTTCAAATTTTGGTTCATCATAAAATGTATGAACAATATATTGTAATCCTCCTAATTTTTCTTCTACTCTTTAAAACTTCTCAATTAAATCATCTTTTTAACATAAAGAAATATACTGATGACCTCTCATACAATTTCTCCTTCCTATTTAGTATCTTTTTCATATCTGCTTCTATAAAAATTTTTCTATATTTCCTGTTCCTTGTCCTTTTGGAATTGTTGTAATTGTGGATTTCCTCTCCTCTCTTATAATTTTAAGATTTATTAACCTTGCTGCTTTCTGCCTCTTTTTGTTAAATTACTATTTTCTCCTACGATAAATGATGATGGAGTATCTACATATCTTTCTTTCTCCATTAGTCTTAGATAAAGATAAATCTCCTGACACTGTCTCCACTTGGAGAAACCCGACAGAACCACTGTATGAACTACCTTTAGTTACGGAAGTATTTTGTTTACTTTCAATTTTTAAGTTTTCAATATTACCTGTAACTGTTCCACCCTTCTTGATTAAATCCAGAAAGTGTCATATTCTTTGTATTGTTATGTACTTCATCTACATTTACAAATGAACCATTTTGGTAAGTAGTTCTATTGCTATTCATTTTTGATTTAGAAGCTGAAATACTTACTCCATTTCCTTCAGTTTGTATTCCATCTCCATAACCAATAGTTACTCCTGTTGATATTCCACTACTTGTACTACTAGATGAATATGAATTTTTTTAATTCAGCTATCTTGTTCTTTTTTCCATTAAGTTTAGTTCCATTATTATTTAATTTCTTGTTTAAATTAGAAAAATAAGTAGCCTAAAATTAGACTACCCTATTATTCGATCATTTTTCTAAATTAACCCTAATAATGGTTTTAAAAGTTTCATTCATTTCTACAAACTCATCATAGGAAATATCTGCTTTTATCATTAAAAAATAATATATTCCTTTTTCTAATAATAATACTTTTTGCTTTTCCTTCTAATCTTTTTAATAGTTCTTTTTTTGGGAACTTTTATTAATTTCTCATAGCATTCTTCATTAAAATACATTACAGGAGATAATGTAAATAAAAGCATCAAATAGCATTCCTATTTGTACTCCTGTTTCTTTTTAATTTTAAAAAATTAGGATTTTCGCTATCGTAATATGTTATTGTTTCTGGTGTTCTTCCTTCTTCATAAGCAATTTCATAGCGAGGTGAAATATATATATACATTATGTAAGGATCATATATTTCAATTATTTTTAAGAATATCTTCATAAATTATTTTTGATAATCTATTAGTTTATATGATATTTTTAAATTCATATCTTAAATTATCCCAACTTATATAGCTAAGTCCCTCTCCATTGGTAATCTCCCCTATACTTACACCCTTTTGTTTTTATATTTTTAGTATAATAAAAACATATTAATTCTGCTCCAAAAATCTGGTGTCTTTGGAATTTCACTATCTTTTAAACCTAATGGAGCTTCTATTTTTGATAGACCCTTCATAACCCTTTTTATGCATTTCTTCCATAGATTCATTATTATCTACCTTTCTATATAATTGATAGTTCTTTCTAATACTTTCATTTTATAACCTTCCTTTATTTAAACTATTTTCTAACTTTTATTTCAACTATTCCATTAAACTTTGGATTATTTTTATCCAATCTCTTAAATGTCCTGCTGCTGTTTCATTTGGAAATTCATATATAACTTTATCCCTGGATTTTGTTTTTTGCCTCACTTATTCTTCCTAGTGTTCCTTTTTATTTTTCCATTCCACCTTTTATTCCAATAAGGAATATTTGTCTTGAATCAATTAAATATAAGTTACCCTCATTTTCTACTTCTATTCCATCAAACTTTATAAAAATTCATACCTCTTTGTATTAGGATTATCAGTATCGTAACACAGGTACAATATACCTGCTGGAGTATTTTTGCATCATAGAATGTTCTGCTCCCCATTGAAAATTCTTGAGCATTTGGTTTTCCTGCAGGGCCTCTCATATATATATTCTATTCCTTTATTTGGACTTCTCCTTATATAATATATTTAGGTTGATAAAAGGTAACCTATAATCTTTTCAATAGCCCTTTACCATATCTCTTACTGCTTCTTTTATTCTTCGTTAATTTCTCTAGCTTTTCAAACTATCTACCTAGTTCTTCAACTCTGAACCTATTACATTATAGAAACTTGTAACTCCATCTTTGAGCCCTTAGATAAGAAAATAGCTAGCTTAAATTTCTAAACTAGCTATTACTTTTGCTATAAAAATTAAACACTTGGTATAAATATTTTTAGACCTCCACTTTCAAATTCAAGAAAAAAATGTTATTTCTATTTATTACAAAAGTTTTTATTTTTAAATCTTTTATATGGATATCTATATAAAATCTTCCATCCTCTAATGAATCATAAACTTCTGCATTTTTTCCTAAAAATTCTTAAAAATTCCTTTTTGTAATGGATAAATCTTTCTAATAATTTTTTCTTTTGTTTCTTCATCAATATATGGGTTCTGCAAAAATCTTTCTAAAGTCATTTATATTTTCTATTTATTTCTGCTATTCCTATTATTTCATCATTAAAACGAAAATTAATTTTTTTCTAATTCTAAATTTATTGGTTCTGTATATTCTATATATAAATCTGTATCATAATACATAAAACCTAACTTCTTTTTAATTTCGGATAACTTTCTATTCTAATATCTCACTTTCTGATCTAAAAATTCTATAATTATTTTTGAGGAACTATATGCATATTGTGATATAAAAGCTATGAAACTTAATAATAAAAATTCCACTTAATAGAAAATATCCATATTAATAACTTTCTTCTTCTTTTCTCCTAATTTATCAAACTATTTTTAGTTTATCATTTTATAAATTTCGTTTTTCTTTTCATTTTCAGCTGTTTCTTCAATCTATAAATTTCAGTTTTAATTCATTAGATGAAACTTTATCTTTTCTTCTTGCTATTTAATTCATTCATTATTTCATCATAATTATTTTTGAATTTTTATATCCCAAATATAAAACCTCCTATCTCTTCTCTTTCTTCCCTTGTTGTTGGATCATTTGGTCTGTTCCATACTTTCCTCCATAAAATAAGATCGCTTAATAGATGACATACCCAATCTCCACTTGATTTTTTTATCACTTTATAGTATAGAAAGTTATAAGTTCCTACTACTACTGGACTCATATACTGGTTTATTATTTTTGATCTAGTATTAGTTCACGTCCATCTTCATTAACGATACTTTTTATAACGAGTGCTTTTACCAAATTTAAAAGTATATCGTTCCATCTTTATTTCTTTTCTAGTATTATGGTATATAGCTTCATTACGCTTTCTATTTCTAGTTTAATCTTAATTTTTTTCTCCATTATCTCTTGTGATTTCAATATAATCCTTTTTCCTATTTTATCAATAGTCTTTTGCTTTTACAAAGTGTTTAGCTTGATAAAAATAATAATTTTTAATCTTTTTATTTCCTAATCATATAAAAAAATATTTTTATTGGAATAAAAATTCAAGAAAAAAATATAATATGATATCTCCAAATACTAAAAGAAATCTTTTACTATAATTTTCTATAATTTCAAATATCGACAACTCTTCTTTTTCTAAGAATATACCTAATATTAATTCCTATATTTAAATCATATACACAGTAAAAAGCAAACTATAAGTACCAAGAAGAAAAATAAAATAGCAAAAATAATTTTTATATTTATCTTTTAATAAAGCATTATACATAAAAAAATATTACTATATATACTAAGCAAAGTTATAAAAAAAGTGAAATAATATATAAGTTATATCTGGTAGTATATCTATTTTTTTCCAACTCTATTACATTATAACCAAGTATATACTTATAATTATATTAAAAATATCAGTTCTTTAAATATTTTTAATTTTTTTAATATTCATTATTCTCCTTTTCATTAGAAAAAAATATTTCATATAATTTTTATTGATTTCTTCTTCAGATAAAAATATTTTGATTATTTTTCATAGATTCTATTTTTAAAAATATCATAAAAATAACATTACACTTAATCCAAATACTGATCCACCAAAGCCTTTCTCTGATTTCTCTGGTACTCTTTATCATCAGAGACCTGTTCCAAATTTTTTCCATAATTTCATATCTATTTTAGAATGTAAATATGCATCTTTAGAAAATATACTTTTATATGTAACCATATTATATGTTCCCCTATTACTTGGATCTGTTACTATTTTTATTATTTTTTTATCCAAAACTATTTCATATCCATCTTCATTTGTAAGTTTTTATTTTTATTATTAAAAGATATTTTAAATGTTTTTATTTTTTTAAAAATAAATTCAACATTATGATAAAGTGACTCTTTTGGAGGAACTATATTTAATCTTATATTTTTATTGTTATTATTAACAACAACATAATTATCTGTAACTTCATCAAATTTATTATCTTTTTAGAGTATATTTAGCTTGAAAATAGTAGTAATTAGATTGTGTCCTATACTCTTCATTATCTTCATATTCTTTCCAATCTATATCAAATTTTCCTTTTCCAAATACATTATTTATATTGTCTTGCATTTCTTTCTCTGTATAATACTTGCCATTTGGTTGTTTTTCTTTTCTTATATCTTTTGGTATATATATCCCAACCTTCATTTTTCTTATCTCCAACATGTTCTCCAAAAATCAACATTAGAATAATCTTTTTCCATCACTCTTTAAGTCTATGGCTTTATCATTCTTACTATATTGTTTCTTAAAAGTAATCGTTTGTTGGTCTTTCCCTAAACTTTCTAAATCCTTTTTCACTTCCATCTGGAACTAATTTTTGTCTTCCTTCTTTTCTTTCCTATTACATGTCTTTGTTCTTCAGCTATTGTTCCTATTACTCCTGCCTTAGTACTATTAGCTGGTGATTCAGTATTTACTAGAATATATCCTATTCCTGTATCTCTTATCAACATAAGCTGTTCCATCTTTTTATATATTTCATTTCCATTTTTCATCTACTCCAATTAATTGTGGAGAGTTACTTGGGTCTGTATAGATTACCTTTACCTTATAATCTAAATCTTCTGATACTCCTTCAAAAGCTTTTTGTGATATCTTCCTGATTTTCTGCTATATCTAATCTTGAACCTATTACATTTAATATTACTTTAGCTTGTCTTACTTCTCCAAGTTGTTCTGATATATTTCTGTCTTCTTTTCCTTGTAAATTTACTGTACTATCTACTGCATGAGTAAATATCATGTATTTCATTTTTTAGCCTTTTTGTAAATCTTCTTTAAACTTTTCAGGATTTTTTATATAGTTAATTGTTTGTGATTCTATATTTATATCTGTTTTAAAATCTCTATCCTTTGTTATTTCTGTCATAGAGCCTAAATCTTTATTTATTTCTGCCAGAAGATTTCCCTATTTCTACATTCCCCTATTACTGTATTTTTGTTGTAGATTCTAAGTCCTTATTTTTCATAATTAACTCCAAATGAACTTATTCCACTTTGGTTAAATCCTACTGAACAAATATTTTTACTTATTCAGCTTTTTACTTCTCACTTATTTAATACTTTTACTAGTTCTCCATCTTTATATATCTCTATTTTTTTGAAGTTTTCCTGTCTCATTATAATATTTCCATTCACCATCTATTATCCATCTTTTTCTGCTTCTTCCCCATATCATAAAGCAGTTCCTTCTTTTCTCAATGCTCTTTCCATCTTTATAGAAAAATTGCCATTTTTGTTAAATCTGAGCCTCTTCATAAAAATGTACTTGATGTATAATTCCTTCTTCATCAAAAATTTTTGACAAGTCCTACTAAACCTCCAAAATCATAATTAGCAATATTTTTATAATTCCATTTTTCATAATAAGTTTTCCAAACTCCTGTTTGTTCGCCATATTCATCATAGGAACCTATAAAATTAAGATTACCATTTTTCATAATAATATTTCCATTCTTTTATCCTCTTTCCATTACAAAGAAGTCCTTTTATACTTTAAATTGCCATTTTCATAATAAGCCTTGTCTTCTACTTCTTTTAGTTCCTCTTTCTTTTTCTTCTGGTATTTTTAAAAAGTATTACTATCATTCATTTCTCTAAATTCATATCCTATTAAAAGTACTTGCTTCCATATATTCTTTAAATACTTCCAAGCAATAAATGGAATCTGATGGCTTTCCTTCATCTCTATTTATTAAAAAAACATCATTTTTTTCCACTTATTTTTAAAAAAATCTACAAGTCTATATTTGTAATCAGCTATTACATAACAAGGTTCAACTTTTTGTTAATTCAGTTATTATATATAGAGGTATATCTTTATAAAAACTTCTATATATCTAAAATAATCAAAAATATTTTTATCTAAATAGTCTTTTTGCTTTTTAGAAATAATAAATCTTAAGCCTATACCCTGTATCCACATTATATCTGCAATAACAGGTTTTTATCTTCTGATTCAAGTTTAATATATTGTTCCAATCCTTTATATGAGCCATATTTAACTTTATACATATCAGCAATCATTAATGGTGAAAATTCAAACACCTCTTAAATATCTATTTACAGCTTTAGCTGGATACTTTAATTTTTCTAATAAATCTTTTTCTTCTTCTTTAAAGAAAAATTTATATCTTTTGTTAATTTAAAATGAAAATCAGTTTCACCATTGTCAAAATTATTTTTCTAATTCGTATACTTTCATAATACTTTTTACTCCTTTAATTTTTAATTTAGCATTATTTATTTTTAAATTTCCTTCTAATAAATCTATATTATCCATTTCATCTAAAATTGCTTTTTATATCTTTTTGAAATTGATTAAGATTTTTATAACTTTCTCTGCTTTTTCCTACAGTATCTTTAATTCTTTTTATTATCTCTTTTCTATATGCTTTCACTATTAGCACCACCATATGAATAGCTGCTTTTCCTACTTCTGAAGTTTTGCTCCTTTTGTTGGTAAGTACACTCCATTTGATGCTGAATTTATATCTATATCATATTTATTAAAAATCTACAATTTCATCCATTTTTATCTGATACTGATATGATGAGCTACACAATTATATAAAGGTTTTTACTCCTGCTTTTGTAGTTCTTTATCTAATATTTGTGAACTAGTTTTACTTTATTAGCCGAATTTGGGTTATTAGTTATTCTTGAACGATATTGACTACCATCATAATTACTAATATTATTAACTACTGTAACTTTATTAGTTTTAGCTAAATCATCTGTCTCTATTTCATTCTCTTCTAAAGCTTTTTAATAGTGTCTGATATTTCATCTGTATTTTCTAAAGCTTTTTCAGTTTTATTTATCTCTGTCAAAGTTTTCCCATTTTCTGCTTTTTGTTAATGCTTCTGTTAAACTTTCTTCTCCTTCTTTATTAAAGATTTATTTATGTCACTCTAACATTCCTTCTAGTTTTTAGTTTCTTTTTACACTTAAAGAAATTTTACTTCCATCAGATAATACTACTTTTACAGTTTTAGCTGTTTTAAATAAATTCCTTAATTTAGGTAGCTCCTTTTAGCAAGTGGAATTAATCCTAGTATTCTAGTTGTTGTATCTAATTTTTCACCTGTTATAGCATCTACTCCAAATATTGCTTCTGTAATTCCTTTAGGATTCACTCTAAACCAGAAAAATCTAAAACCATACTTATTCCAGTTCCTGTAACTTCTTTAAACACTTTATAATTTGGGTCATTAGGAAGTACTTCTTCCTTATAATATTTTCTGAACTTTTTATCTTCTTCTGTAATAATATCGCCAGTAACCTTACTATCAGGATTCATTTGTGCATTATCTAGTTTAGCTTATATCTATTGGATTTGCCTTATTTTTGCTATTCTCTTTTGCATTTCTTCATAAGCTTATTTCTCCTGCTACTGTTGAACGAAGTTGTCCTTTATCATTTGCTTTCCTTTCGTATCTATTAAATCTCTTCTTATCTTCCATTCTCTTGCTATAGAGGCTCTTACTTCTTCTTCATTTGCATTTTTATTAATATAGATTCTATCACTAGATTTATCATAGAAAGCTGTTATTTCTTTTTCCTTCTTTTCTTAGTTCTTCTATTCTTTTCTTTTACTGCAACTGGTAATGTTGTATCATTTGATCAATCCTTTGTACCCTTACACCTAGTCTTTTCTTGTACATCTGCTTTTGTAAAATCTTCCCTCAGCAATAATTTTCATTGCAGGTGCTGTTTGAACCTAAATCTATTGCTTCTTTTTATTTCTATTAAACTTCTTCTTTCAGCATCTCCTATATCTTGGCTTTTTATCACCATTTATCATATTATCTATTGTTTTTACTACTGTTCTTCCTGTTGCTTTTCCTTCTATTAAAGCAATTTGAAGATCTCTTTAAACTTTTTCAGGATTTTTAATATAGTTAATTGTTTGTGATTCTATATTTATATCTGTTTTAAAATCTCTATCCTTTGTTATTTCTGTCATAGAGTCTAAATCTTTGTATTGATTTCATCTCCAGAAGATTTTACTCTATTTCTACATTACCTATTACTGTATTCTTTGGTTATTCCTTCTTGTTTTTCTATCAGAATAATTTACTCCTAGACTTGTTATCCCAGAAGCTGATACTCCTACTGAACCTCCTACTGTTTTTAATTTATCTATATTTTCAAGTTATAGTCCTACATATTCATCTATTGATAATTTCCCATTTCCAGTTGTCCCTATCGCAGAAGCTGTATTTTCTACCTTAGCTACTTTTAAATTACTTCCATCTCCTATTATGAAAGTGCTTGCATTATCTACAACTCTTTTTCTCCATTTGTTTGTGAATAGTTTGCACTTATTGAATTAGGCATTCCATTTGGGTGCAAAACCTATACTCCACCTTTTGTACTTCCTTTTGTTATAGATATATTTTTGTTTACTTTCAATAGTTAGATTTTCTATATTACCAGTAACTGTCCACCTTCTTGATTAAAGCCAGAAAGTGTCATATTCTTTGTATTGTTATGTACTTCATCTACATTTTACAAATCTTCCATTTTTGGTAAGTAGTTCCATTACTATTCATTTTGATTGAGAAGCTGAAACTTTAACTGCATCTGCTGATGTTTGTGTTCCATCTCCATAACCAATAGTTACTCCTGTTGATATTCCACTACTTGTACTACTAGATGAATATGAATTTTTAATTCAACAGCTGTCTTATTTATATTTTTCTACATTGTTATAGATAAACTTAGTATCTTGCGCTTGTGTTCCAACATATTCAATATTCTTTACATTATTGTAAGTTATACTTGAATTTTCATCTTTTCCTTTTTATTGTTGTTACAACTCCAGATTCATTATGCGAATTTGTTTTGAAACTTGATTTATTAAATCCTAAGTTTACACCTACATCTGCAGTAGAAATTATTATTAACTTTTAAAATCATCAGCTTTTATATCATTTAGAAGTTGCTTTACTTCCATCTTTCTTAGTTATATTTCCACTTAAACCTTGTACTACTCCAGTTACTGTATTAGTAGATGACGCTATTCCTCCAAGTATCATCTCCTGACTTCATTTGTTTAAATGAGTCTATTCCTTGTTCTGCCTGTTCACTGCTTCTGATTTTATCTTTACTCGATAAATTTAGTCCACTACTATTTGTTGATGTTTCATATCTCTTGTATCTTTTCTGCTCCAAATTTTACATCTCCATTATTTATATTTATTTGTCCATGTATTAAATTTGTTGCTGTTATTTCTGTCTTTATTAAGAGTGCATTATCTCCTAATACTAGATTAGACTTTGCATTTGTTAAATCTTTTCTTTTAATTTACTTTCTGTTTTTCCATAGCCACTGAAAAACCTGAACCTCCTATACCGGAACTAAAGCCTTCTTTTCTTCTAGTGAGTATGAGCTATGAAGTTCTACTAGAATCTGTTATACTTTTCCATTTATTATAGAGTTATCTCCTGAACTAGATTACTTTCCTACAAGATTTACATCACCCTTTATTATCCCTTGATTTTTACATATAGATTACTTTCTTTTTGAGGTCAACTATAAACTACAAAGAATTTTTAAGTCTTTTCTTAATTATTTAATTTATAATAGTCCCTTAACTATATTAAAAAGTTCTTTAATCTTGATATACTTTTTAATTTTAACTTATCTCTCAATTTCTTTAAATAAATCTTCCTCTGTTCTAATTTCTCCTTGCATATCTGTTAGCCAGTATCCAATTTCATTTTTAACAATTTTCTGGGAATTGTTAATTTGAAATTTTTCTGAATTTTTCTATTATTGACATCATATATTTTTAATTCAAGAAGTAAACGAAAACCACCTCTATGTAGAACAGTGGGAAATTTTAAGAAAAATTTCTTTTATTTTCTCTTCTGTTAACTCAACTACTTTAACCCAATATTTTAAAGAATCTTCAAAGTTAGATTGTTTTTCTTCAACTCTTTCTAATAATGCTTCTTTTATAATTTCTCTTATCTTTCTTCTTTCTCTTTCCTTTATTTTCCATTCTTCTTAGCTTCTTTTTCATAACATACCCAATCTTCTAATTCAAATTCTGCATATATTTCTCCTAAATTTTGGAAATAGACAGACATATTTGAGTATGGAAAAATCACATTCACATAAAAATCTTTCTATATTTTTCAGAAAAAAATCTTCATAAAAATTCTTCCATTGTTATTGGCTCTTTAAACTTCTCATGCTCACTAAAGGCTTACACTATATGCACTTATATTAGTTAGAGTAATTATCATAGCTTTTTATAGTATGTTCCTTATAGTTATATATTTTATTTTTACATTCTTCTGGTAATTGATACCAAATATATTCTGACATATTTAAATCTACACCATAAGCTCCAAACATCATTGATTTATCCATTATTATTGGTATTGTACAGAAAGAATTAGATAAATTTCAATATATTCTCCAAAGATTCTAATTTTTATTTTTATTTTCATAGTTGCTCCTTCAAAAATTTCTTTAAGTTCTTGGTATATTTTTCATCCTCTTCTGTTTTTATTTTTAATTTGAATATCTCTTAACCAATGCTCTATTTCATCTTTTTAACTTATCAAATTATAATCTCAAATTCTTTTGATTTTTTTAATTACTTCTAATAAATATTTTAAATCATCTATAAGTAAAAATTATCTAAAACTTTTTGAGTCTCTTCTTTTGAAAGGTCATCTATATTTTTATCTACTAAACTTTTTACTATAAGTTGTTCATTATATATTTGTTCTAATTTTTCCTGTATTGTTCTCTCTTCTTTTTCTGTAGTTGGAAGCTTCCATTAGCTTAGGCATTATACTATATTGAAATGAGTTTTTCTTCATCAGAAATAGCAACTAATTCATCTAAATCTACTTCTGCATAAACTTCTCCTAAAGTGTTGAAAAATACACTGACATAGATGAATCTAGGGAAATCACAGCTAGGAGTCAGAAAATTTGATTTTCTTATTCTCATCAAAATTTTTAGAAATTTCTTCCATTGTTATGCTATCTTTTAGTTTAATATTGTAACCAAAATCCAAAACTATATGCAGTAATATCTGTAACTGTAATTAACATAGATTTTATCATTTTTTCCAATTATATTTATATATCTTTTCTTTTATATTCTTCAGGTAATTGATGCCATATATTAGCTGTCATTTCAAAATCTACATTGTATGCTCCAAATATCATAGTTCTACCTATAATTATAGGTAAAGTACTGTAAGATTCAAATAGATTCAATTCCCAATCATCTAAAGATTGAGTTTTTAATTTAATTTTCATAATATAACCTCCTTATTTTTATTTTCCTAATTCTTATTATTTTATCAGTTTTTGGAGTCCCTACTCCATCTTTTTGTTCCTATTAGTTTACCATCTGTTCTAAATCCTTGTTTTTGAAAATTTTCTGAATCTCTCTACTTCAATTATCTCAAAACCTTTGGTACTTCAACTTTTCCTGAATATATTAAAAAAATTTCTTTATTACTTTTAATTCCTAGTTATTTCTTTCTCCACCTTCTTTTACAACTCTTAATATTTCAGGATTAAGTGGATCAAAACCATTTGGATTTTTCAATAATAACTTTTGATTGAGATCCTGTAGGGACATTTACCAAATTAGTTGCATCTCCATAATGAACACCACCCACTTTAGATTTATATCTATATTATATGTCCACTTATAGCTTTTGGTTCCAGCTCCAACAACCATTACTCCTCCTGTTCTGGTTTGCTAAGATAGTTAGGTAGTACAGTACAGTTGCCATATGGCACCCTATTATTTTGTACTTGAGCTACTTTATTTGCTACTTGACTCACTGCTCCATCTGTTAACAACGGTACAGTTGTAGTTCCTATTTGTTGCTAATGGTGCTACTAAAGTTCCGTTAGTTGTTACTGTTTTTGATTTATCACACAAGGCTAAAGAAGTATTTTTGTCTTTCGTATGAAATTTTTAGACATAGAACCATTGCCACCTTTTAATGTACTATCTAATACTTTTTGCAATTATCATTGTATAGGTAGCTGTTATGACTCCATAAGTTGAACCTATTAACCACTATAAAGTTTCATTATCAGATATTTTTCATCTAATGTTTTACTCCATAATAGAAATTTTAATATCTTTGAAAATAACTTTATCAATCTCTTGATTTTTAGGTGAGATCATTCCATCTTTATAATTTCCTACTAGTGTGATTCATTTCCTTTTGCTTTAACTATATTCTGGAAAAAATATTTCTAGAAAGATACCCATAAGCAGCAGGTGTTACTATTTTCCAGGATCACTTTTAGTTTTATTTTCATTTGGGGGCATCCACCTCCACCTGCTGGTGTTGAATGTAAAATAGTCCCCCTGTTGTAAGTGCCATAGAACCTGTTTCTACAACTTTTTAGCCATATCATATTTTTACAGTAGTTTTTATACCTTCTTCAAAAAGAATTTCTATATTCTTCTTCAAAAGCATCACTATATGCTTTTTAGTTCCTCTTTGTATTCTTTTGTTGTATCAATATTTCTTCAAAAAGTTATATCTAGCTTTTAATGCTTCTTTTCTGGAATATAAACCAGTTGAATTTATAAGTTTTCCATCTGTGGAGCTAATTGAGTCTTAGCATTCTTCATATTCTCTTATAGTTCCTATTCCTTTTTGAATTACTGCTATTTCTTTATCTTTCTCAATCTTGCTTGTCTTTCTAATTCTTTTTATCTCATGCTATTTCTTCTGGAGTAAGACTGTCTCTATGCGAATATTCAGCTGAAATACTTGCAAGTTTATTTCTGTATCTAGCTTTTAGCTGCCCTCTATCATTTTTTAGCTTTTCTTTCAGCTCCATATCCATCTGCTGTAACTTCACTATCTTTATCCATCTTTGCTACATCAAAACTTGAAGCACTTATTGGATTTTTATCACCTCTCTTTAATCTATCCTTTATTTCATCATAGGCTATCTCTCCTGCTACTGTTGAACGTAGTTGTCCTTATCATTCGCTTTTCCTCTTCCTAGCTCTAAATCTTCTTTTATCTTGTATTCTCTTGCTATGGAAGCTCTTACTTCTCATCTTTTTGCATTTTGATTTATAAATATCTTTTTAGTTACTTTATCATAAAAGCTACTATTTCTTTCCTTCTGCTTTTTAACTCATCTATTCTTTCTTTTACTTTTTCTGATAATGTTGGGTCATTTGGATCAAATTTTTCTATTTCTATTCCAAGTTCTTTTTGTACTTCTTTTTCTTTCTAATTTTCCTTCTACGATAATATCCATTGCAGGTGCTGTTTGAACTCTAACTATTGCTTCCTTTATTTCTATTAGACTTCTTCTTTCAGCATCTCCTATATCTTGGCTTTTTATCACCATTTATCATATTATCTATTGTTTTTACTACTCGTTCTTCCTGTTGCTTTTCCTTCTATTAAAAGCAATTTGAAGATCTTCTTTAAACTTTTCAGGATTTTTAATATAGTTAATTGTTTGTGATTCTATATTTATATCTGTTTTAAAAATCTCTATCTTCTGTTATTTCTGTCATTGTATCTAAATCTCTGTTTATTTCATCTCCAGAAGATTTTCCTATTTCTACATTACCTATTACTGTATTCTTTGTTATTCCTTCTTGTTTTTCTATCAGAATAATTTACTCTAGACTTGTTATCCCAGAGTTGATACTCCTACTGAACCTCCTACTGTTTTTAATTTATCTACATTTTTCTAAGTCATGTCCTACATATTCATCTATTGATAGTTTTCCCATTTCCAGTTGTCCCTATCGTAGAAGCTGTATTTTCTACCTTTACCTACTTTTTAAATTACTTCCATCTCCTATTATGAAAGTACTTGCATTATCTACAACTCTTCTTTCTCCATTTGTTTTGTGAATAGTTTGCACTTACTGAATTGGCATTCCATTTGGTGCTAACCTATACTTCCACCTATTTGTACTTCCTTTTGTTATAGATGTATTTTGTTTACTTTTCAATAGTTAGATTTTCTATATTTACCAGTAACTGTTCCCACCTTCTTGATTAAAAGCCAGAAAGAGTCATATTTTTTGTATTGTTATGTACTTCATCTACATTTACAAATCTTCCATTTTGGTAAGTAGTTCCATTGCTATTCATTTTTGATTGAGAAGCTGAAACTTTAACTGCATCTGCTGATGTTTGTGTTCCATCTCCATAACCAATAGTTACTCCTGTTGATATTCCACTACTTGTACTACTAGATGAATATGAATTTTTTTAATTCAACAGCTCTCTTATTAATATTTTCTACATTGTTATAGATAAACTTAGTATCTTGCGCTTGTGTTCCAACATATTCAATATTCTTTTACATTATTGTAAGTTATACTTGAATTTTTCATCTTTTTCCCTTTATTGTTGTTACAACTCCAGATTTCACTATGTGAATTTGTTTTGGAACTTGATTTATTAAATCTAAAAGTTTCACTCCTACATCTGCATAGAAATTATTAGTTATCTGCTTTTTAATCATCATTTCCATATCAGTATTATCAGTTGCTTTACTTCCATCAGTTTTTAGTCTATGATTTCCACTTAAACCTTGTACTACTCCAGTTACTGTATTAGTAGATGAAGCTATTCCTCCAAGTATATCTCCTGACTTCATTTGTTTAAATGAGTCTATTCCTTGTTTCGCTCTGTTCACTGCTTCTGATTTTTATCTTTACTGATAAATTTAGTCCACTACTATTTGTTGATGTTTCTACATCTCTTTGTATCTTTTCTTGCTCCAAAACTTTTACATCTCCATTATTTATACTTTATTTTTCCATGTATTAAATTTAGTTGCTGTTATTTCTGCTCCTTTATTAAGAGTAACATTATCTCCTAATACTAGATTAGATTTTGCATTTGTTAAATCTTTTTCTTTTTAATTTACTTTCTGTTTTTCCATAGCCAATTGAAAAACCTGAACTTCCTATACTCGAACTAAAAGCCTTTTTAGATTCTTTCTAGTGAATATGTAGCTATGAAGTTCATTGAATCTGTAGTTACTTTTTCCAGCTATTAAAGCTAGTTATCGCCTAGTACTAGATTACTTCCTACAAGATTTACATCACCCTTTTATTATTCCCTTTATTTTTTTATCATATAAATTCCCTACTGAATTTATTTCTTCATAGCTTTTTTCTTCTGATGATTTTTGATGACAAAAATCCTGTTTTTGTTTTTTTGAGCTACTTTCTCTATTTTCATAATTTACATCTGATACTATATTTACATTTTTTTGTTTTTTTATTAAATGCATTTTCTGCAATGACTGAAGAGCCTTTAATATTTAAGTTTCTTTTCCTGATATAGTAATATTTTTTTCCTTCTAAATCTGAGCCTATATTTTTTTCAAAGGCATAAGAGTATAGTTTTTCACTGTTACTTCCAAATTTTTCTTCTCCACTTAACTTTAGAGAATCTATATTAACATTTTTCTTTTACATTTAATGCTATATTATTCCCTTTTTGTAAGTGCTGCTGTTGATGTAAAATTATTTCCTAGAATATTTAAATTACCATTTGATACTATTTGCCCCACTGAAACAAGTTCACTATGTTTTGTTCTATCAAGTTCTCCAAAGTTATATTCTACATTTTTTATTGTGCTTTTATTTACTATATCTCCATTTATAGCTACTAAATTTAAAGTTTTCATTTCCAGATATTTTAGCACCTATATTATTTATGTTATTTTGAGCAATTATTGTTGTATTATTACCCTTATTTCAGCAAGTTGATTACCCTAATGTTCTATTATTAACTTCTTTTTGCTTCTACATAAGTATTCCCATATCCACCTATTAAACCTGTATTTTCTAAATTGCCTGTTCTTACATAAGTATTTTCTATTCCTGTTATTCTACTTCTACTATCTGTATTTAGAGTTTTTAGTGTATTTTTGAGATAAATATACTTTTTGGAACTAATACTTGTATTCCATCTAAATTTTTGATATTCATACCATACTATATCTTTATCTAGTTTTTGCTATCTGTTCTTTTGTTAAGGAATTTCCCTACTGTTAAAAGCATTTTTCTTAGCTTCTATTGCTGCATTATCCATCAAATTCTTTTGCTGATACTTCTTTTTCCATTTAAAAATCTTGTTCCTAATTTTTCTGTTATACTTCTTTCTATCAGCTCATTTTTCATAATAGGCATCTCCTAATCTTTTTACTCTATCCCATTTATCTTCATAGCCTATTCTAGTTAAGAAATAATCACTTCCATAGAAACTATTTTGATTTATATATTTTTACTCTTGTTTCATTACATATTTTTGATGTTGGAGATACATTTTTTTAATAAATAATGCGCTTGATAAACTAGTATCTGTATCTATTTTACCATTTTTTTATGATTTCATCTATTACTTTTGTACTTTCCTACTAGTTTCCCATGACTACTTTGTTTCCATTATATATTGTACCATTTGTTCCTACATTTCCATATTTTTAAGTTCATCTTTTACATTAATTTGATTAGAAGCAATTTTTCTTCTTTTTATTTCTTTATTTGTTCCTGTATGAACTTCTTTTTCTTCTTTTATTACTTTATTTTCTTTTTCCTTCATTAATTTGACCATTTGCTTCTTTTTATACCATCTTTAACAATATTCAATGGGTTTATTATTACATTTTTTTCCTTCTATTACTAGATGGAAGTCCTGAAATGTAAGCCTTATCACCATCTACAATCTGTCTAACAAACCAATTTGAAGTATGAGTTACTTTCTTATGATTATGAAGATCTAAATCTAATCTTTCTCTTCCATCTTTTAATTGAACTTTGATTTCCTATACTTACACTATTTTTCAATTTTATTTGCATTTATTTTTACTGTATTTCCTACCGATATTATAGAATCTTTATTTAATACTTCGCTTGCATTTCCACCATTTTTTTACTTTCTATTGTAATATTATTACCAGCTAGTACTTTTTCCATATGTTGTATCTGCCTTACTTCTTATTTTTCCCTTTTAAAGCAACTTCAGGATATTGTGCTGAGCTTGTCATCATTCTTCTATCATTATGACCAAGATGACCTCTTGCTACATCTTCATATTTCTCAAAAAAGTAATGACTTATATGGAGAGTTTCTTGTATCATTTATAGCTTTTTCTAAGAATTCCTTTGAACTTCTCTAATGTAATCTGTATCTTTATCACTTGGATGATTTTTTTCTAATTCGTATTTCCATTTAGTATTTACTTCATCTTCTGTTAATTCATGTCCATCCCAAGTTTCATAATATTTTTCATATTTACCTAAAGTTTTCTACTTCACCTATATTTTTCAAACTTATCTGTTTTTTTATTGTAATATCATTAAATGCTTTTATAGTTCCAACTTCATTTCTTACTTTATCAGCAGTTAATTCTATATTACTTCCTAAAAGTTCAGAATCTTTTATTATTTTTAGATTTCTTTAGCTAGTAATAGTTAATTTATTTCCAGCAAAAAAATAGTTTTTTTCCAGATTTATTTATCAACTTTATTAGTTGCAGTTAATGTTAAATCTCCTGCTGCTGCAATTAAATCATTATTTTGTATATTATTTCCAGTTATAGCTTACTTTTTCCACCACTTTAACTCTTCATTATTTACAACATCTCCTGTTGCAGTTTACTGTAAAGTGTTTGTGCTGATAAATTTTTATTATTAGTAAAATTATTACTAGCAGTAATAGTAGTTATCCTGTTCCAGTAGTTTCTCCATTATTTGTTATATTTTTTTCCACTTATAGTTAGACTTTTGAGCTATCATGTAATTTACCAGTTAAATCTATATCATTTGTAGTTGTTAAAGTGTAACATTTGTTTCCTACTATTTCTCCAGTATTATCAAATTTCTTATTATTTTTGCATTTCTATTGTACTAGAAGCTATTTTTTAGTATTTGTAATATTTGAGTTATTAAACGATACTTTTTCCATTAGAGCAATATTTCCCCACTATTTACAAGATTTGTATTATTTGCTTCAATATCTTTAAGTGCTGTTATCTCATCTGTATTCTGTTATATTTTGTGCATTAGAAAAAGAAATATTATTAAATGATAATATTTTTCCATCATTAGTTATATTAGCTACATTAGTAGTAATATTATCAGCCTTAATACTTTCCACTATTTGTTAGCTTATTTCCTGTTACATCAAGATTTGTAGTTTTCTATATTATTAGTATTTTTCAAGATTTCCATTGATAGTAAATTTATCTACCTGAAGCTATTGTTCCAGTATTTTTTTAGATTCTTTATATCAATTTTTTTCTTTAGCAATTAATTTTTGTTATTAATTAAATCAGTAGTTACTAAAATTTTTTTATTAGTTAGAATACTTCCATTATTTATAGTATCTCCACTAGCTGTTATATTATCTAATGCTTTAAGTTCACCAGTATTAGTTAAAACTCCATTGATATTTATTTTACTATTTGCTTACAATATTTCCATGTATTTTCAAGTTTAGATACTGAAATATCCTTTATTTGCGCTTAATTCTTTTTCATTCTTAATATCTTTTGAGTAAAAGAACCATTAGTTAAGATAGTTCCTTTATTTAAAACATTATTTGTTACAGAAATATTTTCAACAACTTGAATATTTCCTAAATTTGTTAAATTTCCATTTATATCTAATTTTTAGCTGTTGAAACTTTCCCAGAATTTTCTAATTTACCTATCATTTATATCTTTACTTACACTTATTACTTTGTCATTTTTAACATCTTTTGATGAAAAAGCTCCATTTGTTAGGATGTCTCCTGTGTTTTAGAGTATTTTCTTTTATATTTGATATCATCTAATGTTTGAATTTCTCACTATTTAGTTAAACTTCCATCTATATCTAATTTCTTATTTTGATATTACTGCTCCAGAATTTTTCTAATTTAACTGAAATTCCTTCTTTGCTATTAACTTCTTTGTAGTAATAGTATTTTTAGATGTAAAAGAACTATTAGTTAATATTTCTCCTGTATTATTTGTATTTTTCAACAACTGATATTTTTTTCCTACTGCTTGAACATTTCCAGAATTTATTAAATTCTTATTTACATTAAGATTTTTCTGTTACAACTACCCCAGAATTTTCTAATTTATCTACTGAAATTCCTTCTTTTGCTATTAATTTTTAGTTGATGTGGTATCTTTTAGCTGTAAGATTTTTTTATTTGTTAGAATTTCTCCATTATTTGTCAAATTTCCTTCAACTTCAATTTTGGTTTTGTCGCTTGGACTACTCAGTATTTGTTAAACCTTTTGTTTTTATTCCTTCTTTTGTATATATTGTTGCACTATTTTCAACTGTTCCATTTAGATTGAGTTTGTTTATTTGCTTGTGTTCCTGTTCCAGATAATTTAATTTTTATCTGCATTTATTGATATTCCTTCATCAGAATATGCTAAATCTTTTTGTTCATATTCTTTTCCGTTTAATATCAATTCCTTTACCTTGTACCTTATTTACCTTTATTTTTCCATCAGCAGTTATTTCTAATTTCTTATCTTTTTGAGACTGATAAAAGCTATCTGAATTTACTCCAGCACCCTTTATCTGTAAACTATCATTTTAACTTGACTCATGCATACATCTCCCCTAGTTCATTTTGTGCATCTATTGCAACAGAGTTATTAGAACTGCATTTTTCTGTGATATGATCCATGTCTATCTACTATTTGAAAATCATTAACATCTATATTTCCTCTAAGCTTCTAAATGTTTTTTAGCTATTATATCATACATAGTCAGCATTATTTCCATCAAAACCTTTAGGATCATATTACAAACTCTCCTTTCTCAACATCTATTCCAACAAAATCTCCATCTTTTAAGATTTACTTTACCTGTTGTTGCTGTGAAGTTTTTTTAATATTGATAGTTCCCCATTATTGATATATGACCATTTTCATTAGCTTAGAATAACATCAACTTTTTCTCTACTCAATGCTTCTAAAGTATCCTTCTATTTGAGAACGAGTTAGAACCATTTAACTTGAAGAATTATTAAATTTTGCTGCTTGATTAGGCGCTAAGTTTGGATTGGCATTTATTAGTCCACCAAGATGACTTCTTCCCTACATTATCAGCATTATTTAATATTTGTCCCTTTTTCATCTATATTATATTCACTAAACTCATTTATACTTACTCCTCTATCATTTAGGAGTTGATATATTAACAATAGGCACTCCACTTCTGATTCATCAAGTCTTAGTATTGTAATTTGAGTTAGGGATCTACAACTAAATTTGCTGCAAATATCTCAATATTATATATCAGTAAAAATTACTGTTATCAATCTTCTTAAAAATTCTGTTTCTCATTTATTCCTCCCAATTAAAATTTAATTTTTAATGTTGTACTAAAATATATTTCTCTATTTTTGGTTTTGAATAGTTTGAACGAGCTAAAGGCTTTTTGCATAGGCTACATCTAAATCTAAATATTTCATATTATATCTTAAACCTAATGATAGCACCCACTAACATATCCTTTTCTATATACTGAATTATTTTTATTATTTCTTACTTTTCCATATGAATAACTTAAATAAGGAGTTATTCTTTCCAAATTTTTCTGAGTCTAACACTCTATATGATAATTCATTTTCTATTTCTATTGCTCTATCACCTTGTATATTTCCAGTTCTATGATAACCTCCAACACTTCCTACTCCACCTATTGAATGTTTTTCTGAACCATAAAGAACATCATTTGAGTGAGTAAAAGTTGTGTTAAATCTATATACTAGCTTTTTTGAGTTAAAGGCTTATAGTAATTAGTATTTAATGTATATTTTCATAAACTCTGCTTTTGGACTTCTTACTCCTTTTATATCTCTTTTCAGCGCCTAGTGCTCTCATTCCTCTTTCATATCCTAAAAGACGCACCTAGTAATCCTCCATAAAAATGTTGTAGTTCCATTTAAAGAAATATCTCCTATTGTTAAAAACTCTATCTGATAAAATTGCTTCTTCTATATAGCTTTTGATTATGTTTTCTTTTTAATCCTATTCCAAAAAGTTAATTTATTCTTTTGATTTCTTAATAGAATTTTATCTAAATTAACTGAAAAAGTGTTACTTATTGTTTCCATATCATAGATAGTAGTTGGAGTGTAAAAACTACTAATATTTTCACTTCTACTACTTCCTAAAGATAAAGTATAGTCTCTAAATTTTCATAGTATATCTAAAATTATATAGGTCTAATTCTCTTTTTGTATGGTAAAGTATCTTTCTCTGGGTCATATCCCTTTTGGACCTATTGGTGCTATCTCTCCTGGTTTTAGACTTTCTGTTGTTCTTTTTCCAACTTCTATCTGGTTTCTTTTTATGAACTGTCATATATGAAAAATAGACTCTATCGCCTATTCCTAATGGACTATCTATATTAATTGATACTCCACCTCTCCAAATAGCGTTTTTTGTCTATCTTCTCCATAATTATTTGTAAGTACTGATACTGTAAATTTTTCTTTCATCTCATTTTTTTAATTTTACTATTGAATAGTTTTTGTATTTCACTTGGTACTATTTCCATAGTCATATTATTTGCTTCAAGATAATTAAAAGTTCTCTGTTGTAGTATCTAAATCTCTAATATTTAATACTTTTCCCTGCTTTTAGTATCAACTAAAAAAATATTTCTTTAAATTATCTAAAGCTTTTATCTTCATTAAGTATTATTTTTTTCTATTTTTTTCCTGGAATTATTTTTAAATTTAAAGTTTTTGTACTTTAAATCATTGTCTTCTGATATTGTTGCAACTGATGTAATGTATCCTTTTTGCTATTAGTCTGTTTGTTAAATCTGTAATTAAATTTGTTATGTCTGTACTTCCTAAATCTCTATCTAAATATTTTTCCTAAATATTTTTCTTTTTCTATTTCATTTAATAGTCTTTCATTATCTTCTAAATTTATTTTGAGATATGTGAAAATTTAATTTCATTTATTGAAACTTCTTGCTTTATCTATTTTTCTGATTTTTAATTGATTAAAAATTTCTTCTCTTTTTAAATTCTCTTTGCAATCCTTTTCTTGTTCAGATCTTTGTTCTTGCTTTAAAAATTGTTCTTTCATCTTCATTATCATTAAAAAGAATCTGAAAAAGCAAAAAACATTAAAAACCAGAAAAATATATATATTACTATCATGTCCTCCTCTTATACTATATATTAAATTTTTGTTAGTTATATTAAAACAACGACTGTTATTATATATTATTTTTCTTTTAAAAATCAAGTATTTTTATATTTTTATTAGTAATAAAAGCAAATAAAATAAATTTATTCAAATATTTTTGATAAATTTTTGATAAATATTTTTCTTTCTAAATTTTAATTGACACTTGAAAATAAAAGTTTATAATTTTGGTAAACAATAAAAATGTTTTCAAAAAAAGGAGATAATAATTATGAAAATGAAAAATCACTTACCAAATTTAGATGAAGAAAAATTACAATTTGTTACAGAAATAAAAAGAAAAATATAATTCAGGACTTTTGACTTTAGCTGAAGCAAGAAAAATTATTAAAGGAAAGAGTTACAACTTTAAAACCTTATGAAATTGCCTTTTGCTGAACAAAAATAAAACCCTTCGAAGAAGATGAATGTTTGAAAGAAAAATATTCAAAATATGATGTTACTTTTTGAAGGAATAATGGATACAAGTAGACCAACTGATTTACCTGATGACCATCCTATAATGTGTTATTTTAGAGAAAAATGATGAAATGAGAGAAACTTTAAAAGAGCTTGAAAAGTTTAGTACAATTTCCTTTGATTAAAAAAATCAATGGTACGAACTTTATGATAAATTATTTGCTTGGTCAAAATTGCATCTACCAAGAAAAACAAAAATCAACTTTATTCTTTACTTGAAAAAGAAAGGGATTCACAAGACCAACAACTACAATGTGGGTCTTAGACGATTTTGTTAGAGATGAAAATAAAAGAAAATAAACAAATGCTTGATGATGGAAAATGAAGATGAATTTTTAGCTTCTCAAACAAGTTTAGCTGCTGACATCATTGACTTGATAAAGAAAGAAGAGACAGTCTTATATCCAACTTCACTTGCTATGATTACTCCTGATGAGTTTGAAGATATGAAATCTGGAGATAGAGAAATTGGATTTACTTTTTGGAAAGCTTGAAACTGCTATTAACAATACAAAAAGAAGAAGTTAAAGTTGAAGCTAGTGGAAATCTCTGCAAACGACTTAGCAAATCTTTTGAGGTAAATATGGTTTAGGAACTGGAATCCCTTCTGCTAACACTGAATATGATGTTGCAATGGGAAAAAATGACTTTAGAACAAATCAATCTTGTTTATAAGCATTTGCCGGTTGATATCACTTATGTTGATGAAAATGAAATTGTAAAATTCTATTCTGATACTCCCTCATAGAGTATTCCCTCGTAGTAAAAATGTTATTGGAAGAGATGTTAAAAACTCGTCACCAAGAAAAAGTGTGCATATAGTTGAAGAAATTATTGAAAAATTTAGAAGTGGTGAACAAGATAATGCAGAATTTTGGATAAATAAGCCTGGATTGTTTATCTACATTTATTACACTGCCGTTAGAGATGAAAATGGAAAATTCAGAGGAATTTTAGAAATGATGCAAAAACTGTACTCATATCCGTGATCTACAAGGTTCTCAAACTTTGCTTAACTGGGGAAATGCAAATGGTGTTGCTGAAGAAGCTCCAGAAGAAAAGAAAGTTGAAGAAAAACCTATCGTAGAAGAAAAAAGAAGAAGAAAATGTTGATGTTGATTTAAATGCTTTAAATGAAAATACTTATCTAAAACATTTATTTAAAAAAATATCCAAAATTAAAAAGATGATATGGTAAAAATTTCTGAAAAACTTTAAATTATTACAAACTCACTTGCAGCAGTTATGCTGCTAACCTGTAACATTAAAAAGCTAGTGAAAGAGTGGATGTTGCATTGGACGAATTAATTATTAAAATAAAAGATTTAATTAAAAACTTATTAATAAAACAAAAAGGCTATTACAGATGTAATAGCCTTTATTTATTTTCTATAGTATTTCATTGCTTCTGGTAAAAATCTTTTTAATTCTTCTATTCTATTTTGGTCCAGATGGGTGAGTTGAAAAATAATTCAACAGTTCCACCATTACCACTTAATTGTACCATTCTTTCCTCTGTCGCTATAGCTTCCTCTGGATTATATCCTGCCATAGCCATAAAAATCATACCATATTTATCTGCTTCATATTCTTGAGTTCTATTGAACTTTTAAAAGTCCTAATGATAGACCTTTTTGAGCTAGGTCATCACTTATTACAGCTGTTGCACCATTAGTCATTGTGTCTACCAACCTTTTCCCCTGTCATTATAAAAACCAGCAAAAGTTTGTCCACTGCTCTTTTCAGCATGATGTCCACCTATAACGTGTCCAATCTCATGTCCCATTACATAGGCAATTCCACCATCTGTTTTTCAAAATGGGTAATATCCCAGTATAAAATGCTATTTTCCCCTGGTAAGGCAAAAGCATTTATTTCATCACTTTTTATCAAGTTAAATTCCCAGTTTAAGTTTTTGTAGCTTATCCTCCATTCCGTTTTCTCTTAAATACTCCTCAACGGCTCCTGTAACTCTTTTTCCGATTTTTACAAGTCTTCTACCTTCTTCAGTATTATTTGCTAATAAATTTTGTGTTTTTAAGTTGACCTATTATTTGCTTATATTGTGCTACTGAACTTTGAACAACACTTTCATCACTCACCAATTTTAATTGTTTTCTTCCAGTTATTGGTGCTGTCGAACAAGCTGTCACCATCAGAGCTAACATTAACATAAAAATTATATTTTTATCATACTTCAACCTCTCTAAAAAAATTATTTCTTTAAATTTTTTTATTTATAGTAACATATAAAAATAAAAATGTAAATCAAGAATAAAAATTTGATTTTTAAAAACTTTACTGTTAAAATTTATTTTATATTTAATTAATTATTTTATGAGAGGAGAATTTTATGTCATTAAATGATATTTTGGCAGCTCTTGGTGTTGTACTAAACGGTATTCCTCAAGCACTTTTTAGCTGCATCTTATGGTTTTGCTTCTGTTCCAACGTCTCTAGGATTTATAGTTGGAGCTGTTGCTTGTTTATTTTATGGTTCTGCAATTCCAATTTCATTTCAAGCCGAAACTATTGCTCTTGCTGGTATGTTAGGAAAAAGATGTACAGGGAAAGACTTTCTATCATATCAGGTTTAGCTATGGTAGTTTTAGGGCAACTGGAGTATTATCTTACATTGTTTCATTTGCAGGAGAAAAATATTATAAATGCAATGATGGCTGGAGTTGGAATTATGCTTACAAGAATTGCTTTCTCTGGCTTAAAAAGAAAGTAGAATCGTTACTGCTAGCTCTATGGTCTCTGCATTTATAACTTATTTTTCTTTGGTCACAATTTAGTTTATACTATTGTAGTCTGTGTAATTTTTCAAGTTTGGTTGCTAATATTTTTAAAAATAAATTTTGGTGGAGGAATTATAGAAAAATTATAAAAATAGAAATAAAAACCGATAGTTAATTTAAATGTTATACGAGGATCATTAGCTCTTGCTTGTCTTACTATTGGAGCGAATATTGCTTTCGGTAATATAACTGTCTGCTATGACAGGAAAATATTCTGCTAATATGAGATCAACTAACAGTCTACTCTGGACTTGCCGATGCTGTATCTTCCTTATTCGGTGGTGGTCCATGTTGAGCTATTATTTCTGCAACTGCTGCTGCTCCTAATCCTTTAACAAGTGGTATTATCATGATGATAATCATAGCTGCAATTTTATTCTTTGGTTTACTTCCAAAAATTAGCAAGTATATCCCAGGGCATTCAGTTCATGGATTTTTATTTATATTAGGAGCTATAGTTACTGTTCCAACAAATACTGCTCTTGCATTTTTCAAATGAAGTCCACAAGATTATATCGTGGCAGCAACTGCCATAGACAGTTACTGCAGCAAACGATCCATTTATTGGTTTGCTTGTAGCTCTTGTTGTTAAATATTTTTTTATTTTTCTTTTAATATTGGGGAGGTTATTATGAAATTTTACACTTTAAATATTGCAGGTTTGAAAAGAGAATTACCTATCATTAAATTATCAGATGAATTATCTATAGCAAGTTTTGTTGTTTTTAGGTGATACAGAAATTATTGAAAAACTGCACCTTTATTAGCAGAAAAATTACCTGACGTTGATTTTTCTAATTACAGCAGAAGCAAAAAGGTATTCCTTTAACTTATGAAATTTCTAAAAATTTTAGGATTGAAATCATATATCGTTGCAAGAAAATCTGTAAAACTTATATGGAAGACCCTGTAGAAGTTGAAGTCAATTCTATCACTACATCAAATCCACAAAAATTATTTTGAGATAAGATCGATGCCGAAAAATAAAAGGAGTTGCTCTTATCGATGATGTTATTTCTACTGGACAGTCTCTTGCTGCTCTTGAAAACTTAGTTAATAAGGCTGAAGGAAATATTGTATGCGAAGGCTGCAATACTTGCTGAAGGAGATGCAAAAATAGAAAGATATAATAGAAGAGTTACCACTTTTTAAAAATCTTTTTAAAAATTTACTTGAAAAATAAGAAAGTGTGGTAAAATTAATTTATATAAAAATAACAATCGTTATGTTTTTCATATTTCCTTAGTAAAAAGAAAAAGTCTGTAATTCCCTAGATTATTCTAATGCTGTCTCCATTTTAGAATAATATTACAGACTTTTTCATTTTATTATAATTTTTTTATTCTTCTTCTTTTTATTTCCTCATCTACTTTTTTTCTAACGATTCTTCAGTGATCTCTTGAGTTTTTTTTATCTCTATGTGCAACTTTTTTTCCATTCCTTTTTTTAGTTACTTCTGTAAGTTTTGTTGCACCTTTTACAGTAACTTCTCCTACTTTTATTTGAAGTTGTTTTTTTAAAAAATTCTCTTAATAATTCTCCATCGTCAGTATTAAATTGTTTTATTGTTACTGCATTATTTTCATCATCTAAATCCAAATAAGGCATTTCTTTAAACCCTAGAACATTAGCTACTAGTGCAAGAGGCATTTGTTTAGAAGCTGTATTGTATGCCTCTACTGCACTATTATATTGATCTCTTCTTCCAAGGATTTCGTCTTCAAGTTTTTCCAATTTAGACATTAAATCAGCATACAATTTATCTGCTTTTATATTAGGAAACGCACTTTCAAAAGATTTTATATCTAGTAAAAGCACTTCCAGCTTTTTTTTATACTGAAGAAAAAAATCTTCTGAGACTTTTTAAATAAATAAGTTTTTCATGATCTCCATAACCTTTAGTAATGTCTATCAATTGATTAATCAATTGCACTTTTTTTGTATTCCAGAACCAATTTTTTTGAATAATTAGATTTAGCTTTTTTTGAGCTAAGGCTTGTGCATTATTATACGGTTTTTATAAAAAAACAAAAAAACGGTATAATAATTACTATAATAATAAACCAAAACATAAATAAGCACTCTTTCTATTATAAATTATTATTTTTATAAAATAGGGAGCTTCAAATATATTATTACTTATTTGTAATATTTTCTCAGCTCCCTATTATTTATTTCTATTTCTTATTATTCTTCAGAGAAGAAGATTCAGAATATTTTTTTCAATCAATTCTCTTTCTGATCTTTTTCTTCCTCAATTTCTATCTTTTTAATAGATAATTTAATCTTTTGAGTTTCTTTTGTTAATTTCAACTATTTGAGCTTTTAACAATATCTCCTTCATTAAATTTATCTCTAATATTTTTTTATGAAATCTTTAGAAGCATATTGAGTAGGTATAAATCCATCAATTCCTTTTGTTAATTCTATAAATAATCCAAAGTCTGCAACAGTTTTTATCTTTCTTTCAACTGTTAGTCCAACTTTTAAATTCTTCCATAGCATTTTTCCCAAGGGCTTTTTCTTAATGCTTTCAAACTTCCTTTTATTTTCTTTTCTTTTAAATCAAGTTCTGTAACTTTCAATTCAACTTCATTACCAATTTCAAATCTAGGAGTTTCTTCTCCAACCCAGCTATAATCTGAGCTATGAACGAAAACATCTATTCCATCAGCAACTTGAACAAAAAAATTCCGAAAGGTTTAGTTTCACTACTTTACCTTTTTAATGTTGTTCCTACTGCAAAATCAGTTTCTGCTGTTTCCCAAGGATTAGCAACTAGTTGTTTTATTCCTAATTTCAATTTTCTATCTTCAGGATTTAACTCAACTATTCTAACTTTTTAACTTTTTCTCCTTCTTTACATAGTCAGCAACATTAACTTTCTTTTTAGTCCAGCTGAAATCAGAAATATGTACAAGTCCTTCTATTCCTGCTTTAATTTCAACAAAAGCTCCATAAGGTAAAACTCTTGTAACAGTTCCTTCAACTTCATCTCCGGTTTTTAAATTCATTAGCAGCAGTAGACCAAGGATCTGCTTCCAACTTTTTAATCGATAATTTTACATTTTTCTTAGCTTCATCTAACGATACAACAACAGCTTTAATTTTGTCTCCAACTTTATATACATCAGACAATTTTTCTAATCTCTTCCATGATACTTCAGAAATGTGGATAAATCTTTTTAATCCATCTATATCCACTGCTAATCCAAATTCTAAAACATCAGTTACTGTACAATCAACAACTTGATTTTACTGCTAAAGTAGAGAACACTTTTTTTCTTGAGCAGCTAATTTTATATCTCTAACTGAGTAAGTAATTTTTATTTCTTTGTCTTTAGGATCTACTTTTTATATCTTTTACAATAACAGATACTTTTTACCTACTACATTTTCTTCACTATCAGAAATTTCAGATAGTGAGTTTGGTAAAAATCCAGGATAGAACAATGCTTGCACTAAATATCCTCCCTTGATTTTTCTTAGTAATTTCTCCTTCTAAAAACAGTTTTATTTTTCAAAAGAGTCTTCAATTTTTGACCAGTTCTTTTTCAACTTCAATTTTTCTTCTTGAAGCTAAAGTATATTCTTGATCGTCATCAGATTCTAATAAACCAGTTATTAAAACTTCAACAGTATCCCCTACATTATATCCTTTTTAACTCTTCCGTTCTTACTCTTACTGCAGTTCTTTCTCCAAAAACGTCAAGATATGAGTAGTTTTGATCCATAGATTCAATTCTTCCTCTACTCTCTTTCTCTTGGTTTGCTGGTATTCGTCCAACCATGCTAAAAATTCATCGTGGTTTTCATTCACATTAGGCATTTTTATATCCCCCTTATTTTATTTTCTATATTCTTTATTGTTTCTTCTGGTGTTGATGCTCCGGCAGTTATTCCTATAATTTCTTTGCCGTTTTATTATATTTAGATCTAATTGGCTTTCATCTTTCAACTAGATAACTATTGTCATTTTAGTTTTTGAAATTTCAAAAAGTTTTTGTATTCGAACTTTTTATCACCAACTATTATCATCACTTCGACCTGAATTGCTAAATCTTCAACAGATTTTTGTCTTACAGATGTTGCTCCACATATCTTGTCAAAGATAATAACATTCTTAAAGTTTTCTTTAAAATATTTCTTTACTTCTTCAAACTATTTAATGTTGTTTGAGTGGACAATAAATAAGTCTTATTTATATCAATTTTTATGTTTTCTATTTCTTCAAAGCTCTCAAAGATTTGAATATCATCAGCAAATGAAATAACTCCTTTTACTTCAGGATGATTTCTATCACCCATAAATAAAACTCCATACCCTTTTTCATTAGCTAGCCTCTATTTCTTCCCTTATTTTATTGACGAAAAACACAAGTTGCATCATAAATTTTTACTTTTCTATCTTTCAACTTCTGATGAATATCTTTAGAAGTCCCATGAGCACGTACTACTACAATGTCATTTTCTTCTAAACTATCCATGTCAGCTAATAATTCTTCTTCTGTCACTATCTTAAAACCTTTTCTTTGCATATCTTCTACTACTTGTTTATTATGAACAAGCATACCTAAGATATATTTTCTACCTTTTTCTTCAATTAAAGAGTTGCAAACATTAATAGCTTCTAAAACACCAAAACAAAATCCCATGTGCTTTTGCTCTAATTATTTGCATTCATTTACTCCTCATTAAATTTTTAACTTCTATTAAGTCTACTAATTCTTCAAGCATTGCATCTTCATCTGGATCCGTCAGCTATAAGTTCAAGTTCTCTTCCCTCTTCGGCTGCCAAAAGCATAAGTCCCCATAATACTTTTTTCCCATTAATAGTTTCATCCTCAGATTTAACTATAATATCAGAATCATATTTTGTAACTAATTTTACAAACAAAGATGAAGGTCTTGCATATAAACCTTTTTATTTTTATATGTACCTTTACTGATTTCATTAAATCACCTATCTATTTAAAAATAAATTCATTTTATATTATATCAAAATTTCATACTAATTTATAGTATTTTTACACAAATAATAAAAATTTTTATGCCATTTTATCTAAAAATTTTAGCATTTCCCTAATTTCATCAAATAGTTTTTTAAAAATTTTTCATCATCTTTTTCTAGGAGTCTCTAACGAATCAAAAAGCTAAGTTCATATATTTTTCAGCTTTCTTTTATCTCCTAAGGCAGCATAACAATATGTCAATTTCATATCTTCTAAATCTGTCACATCTCCTCTTCTACAGAAATTTTTCTTGACTTTAGCAAACTTTTTATCGCTTTTTCATATTTACCTAATTTTCTTTCAGATAAAACCTATATGAGCTAATACCCAACCATCTTTTTAAGTTTGTATGACTTTTCATACATTTCTAATGCCTCTTCATATCTTCCTAAATCATAAGCTGTTGTTCCGAGTTCTTCATATATACTAGCATCGTTTCTTCCAAGTTCAACGGCTTTTTATATCTTCTATTAGCTTCCTCAATATTTTAGTATGTTCTTCAGAATCTTTGTGGGAATTCCCAGCAAATCACCAGCTATTTCAACATTTATCCAACTATCATCTCTTCCTAATTTTTCTGCTTCATATAAATTTTTAATGCTTCTTCAAAAATTAGGCTCTTTCAAAACAACCATATTGAAAAAGCTAATTCAGAGTGCATGAATATTCTATCTTTAATTTGATTTTCATGATTTAGATCGACCATTGTCAGAGCTTTTTAATCTTTTCTATTCCCTCTTCTACTCTTTTCTAATCTTCCTAGACATTTTCCGATATTTGCAATAAACAGCATCATCATCTTCCTAATTCTTCAGCCTTTAAAAAGAATTGAAGAGCAGCCTCATTTTCCTCCAGTTCACTATACGACCAACCAATTTCAGTTAATAACCAAATATTATCTTTGTCTTTTTCATAGATTGGAAGATAAATATCAAGTGCTTTTTGAATTTCTCCTTTATCTTGATAAAGCCAAAAGCTATTTCAATATTTAACCACTCGTCATTTCTTCCTAAATCCTTAGCTTTAAAAAAGGCTTCTAATGCTTTGTTATATTGTCCAAGTTGGCGATGAGCCCATCCCATTTCACTATAAATAAAAATCTATCTTTTTCACCATCTAAAGCTAAGGCTAACTTTATTATTCCAGCTCTATACCTTCCTTCTTTTAAATCAATCACTAGCATATTCTCGTTGTTATCCAAGCATCATCTCTACCTAATTTTTAGCTTTATTTAGGTATCTTTTGCTTTTTTGAAATATCTTTTAAGAGATTATATATCCAACCTATTTCAGATAAAACATAAATATCTTCTTCCCTCTTTTCAACAATTTCTAAATAATATTTCAAAGCATCTTCATATTTTCCTTGTTGTTCCAAATTATCAGCTATAAGAGAAATAAGTACTCGTCTCCCTTTTTCATATACATATTTTTAATATTTTTCAGCCTCTTCAATTTTTCCTGTATCATTATAAAATCTAGCTAAAGAAATTCTATATTGGTTTTACTCTCTATATTATCTATATTTTTCTCCCTTTTTCAAGATAAGTAAAAGCTTTTTCACTATCTCCATTATCAATAGAATTTTCTAGCAAATCTCAAATATGACATTGAAAGAAAATATTCTATCATCTTTGAACTCTTCCTTTAATTCTTTCATTTTTCTTTTAGAATTTTTCAAGTTTCAAAAATGCTCTATAGTCTTTTTCATAATTTTCTAAGTAGAAATAAGAATAACCTATCCTATAGTTCCATTTAGCTGTATTTCCATCTTCAAATTCTGTACTTTTTAACAATTCAAGTCCCTTTTCATAATTTTCAATATTGTTATATGCTCTTGCTAATTGACCAATTATTTCTGAATCTAAATTTTCAGCAGGTAAATTTTTCTATTTTATCTATACCTCTTGATGTTTATCTAATGAAGCTAATTTTTCTATTTCTTCTAATAATTCTTTTTCATATTTTACCCCAATATATTTTTGCGTTATAGTATAAAGTATGATTTTTACAAAAATTTATTTTTATTTGATATTTGATAGTTTGATATTTGACTTTAACTTATTTTCTAATATAATTTGAATAATTTTCAAAAATAAAACAACTGTTTTAATATAAGAAATTTTATCTACAAAAGACTATAATTTAAATAGTAAAAAGATGACTGCGATTCGACGGAGCTTCCCGTTAGATGCTATGCTAGTGAGCGATTAAACGGAGCGGGATTTGAGCAAAGCGAGTACCGTCCATCAGCGAACGTTTGGGCATCTTAGGAGAATCTTCTGCCGTCACTAGCAAGAAGCTTTTTACTTTTCTTAAAATAAGGAGAAAAATTTTATGAATTTATTAAAAAATATATAAAAATAATCTTGGAACTTTAAGTATGGCTATAATTTTTGATTTTGAATACACTTTCACTTTTAGCAATACCTTTCCAAGTTTCAAATCTTATCAATAACGGAGTGATGAGATTTTATCTGCCGTTTATTCAATAAGTATAACGATGATAATAATTTTTAGTGTTAGGAACTATAGCGGAATTATTGCAAACCATTATGTTGCACTTTTGCAGCTGGTTTTGCAAAACAAAATCGTCAAACAATGCTTAGAAATATTGAAACTCTGACTTGTAGACCAAGTGAGTGATTTAGGTAGTGCTTCTCTTGTTACTCGTGTGGCAAATGATAATAGCAATGCTCAACAGATGATAGTGGCATTCTTGCAAATGATATTTCCAAGTCCAATAATGGCTTTCATCTCAATATTTTTGACATTGGAGCTATCTCCAATTTTTAACCCTTGTACCATTATTTTCAATCGGACTTTTGGCTGCACAATTTTTAACTCTTTTATCTTTTGCCTTATATTTTAAAAATTCATTGGATGAATGGTTTTTAGTTTTGGAGAAACTTTTATCGGAGTAAAATTATCAGAGCCTTTGATAATTCAGATAAAGAGAGAAGAAAAATTTAATAATTTATCTTCCGAATATACAAATAATTACATCATCATTAACAAAAAGTTTTACTACTTGCACCAATGGCTTTTGCCTTGATGTCCATCGTTATCGTTTTGATTTTGTATTTTGGCTCTATGATGATTTCAAACAACACTTTAGAGATCGGATCTATAACAGCCATTGTTGAATATTCACTTACTACCATAGGAACTCTAATTATGTCATCTATGGTTTTAGTGCAAATGCCAAAAGCTATTGTTTCTATTGAAAGAATTGAGGAAGTTTTTAAATACTGTCAGTGAAATTAAAGATAAAGATGGTTTAAAATCTTTCTTGTCAATGTCAAGTACGATAGATGACAATAAAAATTTCTTTAACTTTTTGATAATGTTTGTTTCAGATATAAAGGAGCAGAGAAGCAAATCTTATATTTCATTCTCAATAAATGCGGGAGAAAGGCTTTGCACATTGTCGGTGCAACAGGCTCTGGAAAATCAACTATTGCAAAAAGTTTTTATTAAGACTTAATGAGGATAGAATACGGAAAATTTTAATTAACGATGCTGACATTGCAGAATTGCCTCTCACACTGTTTGAGAGATAATGTTAGCTACATTCCACAAAAAGCCTATATTTTTCAGGAACTATCGTGACAATTTCAAATTTACAAATAAAAGATATGACTGATAAAGAGATGATAGAAATTGCAAAAAGTTTCTCAGTCTTATGAATTTAGATTCACTACCGATAAATTTTCATCTTTTGTTGCTCAGGGTGGAACAAATTTTTCAGGAGGGCAAAAACAAAGATTATCCATTGCAAGAGCCTTAGCATCAAATATCTATTTGTTTGATGATAGTTTTTCAGCTCTTGACTACGCAACTGATGCAAAACTTCGTAAAAAGATTGAAAAACTTTCTTGAAAGATAAAATCACCCATCATCATTGCACAGATTAAAATACCATTGCCGATGCTGATAAAATTATCGTTTTAAAAGATGGAGAGATTACAGGAATTGGCACTCACGAAGAATTATTAGTAAATAACAACGAATATATTGAATTAGCAAAATCACAGGGAATTTTTAGACTAAGGAGGAAAGAGAAATGTCGAGAAAACACGACGATGATAAAAGACTTTAAAAAGCCTTGAAAAATTTTTATTTCACTCGAGTGAATATAAATATTCTTTTTATAATTTCAATAGTCTGCAAATACAATCTCAACTCTTTAGTTGTTACTATTCCTTGGGTTTCTAGGAATTGCCATTGATGACATTGTAAATATTATGACAGATAAATCTATCACTGATAAATGGTCAAATATTTTAGATAAAAATCACACAACAGTTATTATTCTATCAATAATTGCGTTTTAATTTTTGTTTTAAAGTTACATTCAAGAATATTTATCAGCAGTTGTTGGAGAAAAGGTTGCTCTATCTTTGAGAGAAAAATTGAGTCAAAAATTAACAAGATTGCCAATAAATTTTTATGATACAACTCAGCTGGAGAATTGTTAATAAGTTACAACAGATATTGAAAAAGTTGCTGAAGTTATAGTCCAGTGGTTTCACTAGACTTGTCTATTCATTTTTAATTATAGTTTTAGTCATTGTTATGCTTTTTGCATATCAATTTAAAATTGTCAGTAATAATTTTAACGATTTTATTTATAAGTGGACTTGTTACTGCTGCACTATCAGGAGTAACTCAAGAATTTTTGCAAGAAATATGTCAACACTTTCAGATTTAAGTGCCATCACGGAGGAAGCTTTTAACAGGAAATTTAGTTATTCAATCATATAACAAGCAAGAAGATATTTTACAAAAATTAGATGTTACTATTGAAGAGCAATATAAGGCTGGGAAAAATTTAGAATTTATTCTTTTCTCAATTTATCCAGCTATCAGATTTATCACACAGATTGCCTTTATAACATCTGCAATTTTAGGGGCAATTTTTGTAATAAACGGAGAGCTAACTTTAGGACTTGCTCAAGCATTCTTACAATATGTTACTCAGATTTCAGATCCAATAACGACAGCTGCCTACACGATAAATTCAATTCAAACATCTTTGGTGTCTGTTGAAAGAGTTTACGATATTTTAGAATTACCTGAAGAAAATGAGTTGGAAGAGATACAAAACTTATTAAAATACTAAGGGACAAATTTCATTTGAACATGTATCTTTGGTTATACCCAAGATAAACTTTTTGATGAAAGATGTAAATTTTTACTGCCAAAGCTGAGCAAATGATAGCTATCGTTGCCTCAACAGGTGCTGGAAAAACAACTCTTATTAATTTGTTGATGAGATTTTATGATGTGAACTCGGGAAAAATTTTTATTTGATGGTGTGGATATTTCAAAAGTTAGCAGAAAAAGAACTTCGTGAAAATTTTTGGAATGGTTTTACAAGATACTTGGTTATTCAAAGGAACAGTTGCAGAAAATATTGCTTATGGTTACCCGAATGCCACTCGTGAACAAATTATTGAAGCTGCTCGTCTTGCAAAAATGTGATAGCTTTATTCGTAAATTGCCACAAGGTTATGACACAATTATTTCAAGTGAAAATGGAATGATTTCTCAGGGACAACAACAACTTTTAACTATTGCTCGTACGATACTGCCTAACCCTAAAAGTTATGATTTTAGATGAGGCTACATCAAGCATTGACACAAAAACTGAAAAAGATATTCAGACTGTTATTTCTCAGCTTATGAAAGGTCGTACAAGTTTTGTCATTGCCCACAGACTTTCAACAATTCGTAATGCTGATTTAATTTTAGTTATGAAGGATGGCGACATTGTTGAACAAGGTAATCACTGATGGGCTTATGAGAACTGGCGGGATCATGCAAATCTTTATAACACACAATTCAACCAATAAAAAGGAGAATTAAATTCTCCTTTTTAATCATCATACTTTACTAAGTTGTTTTTCATTATTATTTGAGTTAATCTTCTTTCATAAAGATTTTTACCTCAGAATAATTTGCTAGATGCTTAATAAGTCCCATTGTCGTCTCGCCATTATTGATAGCTTTTTCTAAGTCCAGAATAACTTGTGTGTCTTGATAGAGTCATCACATAATCTCTCACAGAATCCTTCTAGACTTTCATACTTTTTATAAAAACTTTTTGTCCCCATTTGAATAGTTTTTCTGGATCTTTTATTGTTGATTTTTACTGCAAATAAATTATTTCCTTCTTTGCAAGGCTTTGAATTTCCCCAACCGCTTTCTAAGGAAGCCTGTCCTAGTATAAATGATGTTGGTGGCACAAACTATTTTTATGAACTAAATCTTCTGGCTGTCTTGATTTTACTTTATACTTAGAGTACATCTCTTCAAGATAAGCTCTTTCTTCAATTGTTAAAACTTCTTTTTCAATTAAAGAATTAACTATTCTCTTTCTGTCTCAACATCATCTCTAATTTTTCTATCACTGGTATAAGCGTATACAATAAAAAGTTTGTTTCTTTGATTTCCTTTTTAATTTACTCAAATCTTTTGCTTGAGTAACTTCGATTGTATTACATCTTGATCTCAATACTACTTCTGTATCTTTTGAATAAGAAAGAATCGACAAACATAGAAAAACAACTGCAAGAAAAATACTTCTTCATTATATCCTCCCTATCTTTAAATACTCAGTTTCTTAAAAAGATGTATAATTATATCATATTTTTAAATATTTTTCAAATTTACTTAAACACCAAGATGTTTTTATAGTTTTAAAAATGATATAATAAATTTAAAAATTTATAAAAGGAGCAAAAATTTTATGAAAACATATCTTATTGATTTAGATGGAACAATGTACAGTGGAAATACAAATATTGATGGTGCAAGAGAATTTATAAACTATTTTACAATCAAAAATATTCCTTATATATTTTTAACAAATAATGCAACTCGAACTAAAACTCAAGCTAAAGAACATATGCTAAATCTTGGTTTCAAAAATATCAAAGAAGAAGATTTTTTACTTCTGCCATTGCTGCAGCAAAATATACCGCTAAAAAATTTTTCTGAAAGAAAATGTTTTATGTTAAGGTGAAAGTGGTCTGAAGAAGCACTGAAAGAAGAAAAATTTGAATTTGTTGAAGAGGGAGCAGATTTTGTTTTTGTTGGACTTGATAGAAAAGGAACTTATGAAAAATATAGTAAAAGCTTTACATTCTCTTTTAAATGGAGCAAAAATTTATTGCCACAAACACAGATAGGCTACTTGCTAACAATGGTACTTTTGATGTTGGTAATGGGTGCAATTGTTGACATGCTTGAGTATGCCTCTGGAAAAGAAGCTATCAAAATTGGTAAGCCCTATGAAAATTATTTTAGAAATTTTACTTGCTGATTTAAAAGATGAAATTATTTTAGTCGGAGATAACCTTGAAACTGATATCAAACTTGGTTATGATGCAAAAATTGAAACAATAATGGTTTGCTCTGGTGTTCATTCTGAAAAAGATGTTGATAGACTAAAAGTTTATCCAACTAAAAATAGTTAAAAATTTAAGAGAATTAATAGTTATTTAAAGATAAAAAGAGGAAGTTGCACTAAAAATACAATTTCCTCTTTTCTCTTTGCTTTGTCTCTATCTAAAACTGACATTATATATAAAATCAAAATCACAAGTACTGTTATTATTCCTAAGAACGGCAATACAAATTTTAACCACTTATGATAAGATACTCCTACGATTTGCAGAACAACAAATATAAGTCCTGTTGGAGTTATAAATAAAATAATTCCTTGTCCCCATATAAAAGCATCAACAACTATAGATCTTGATAGACCAACTGTATCTGCAAGTGGGGCTAAAAATTGGCATTGATAACACTGCAAGCCCTGATGTTGAAGGAATAAAAATTCCTAAAAATCCAAATACTAATAATAAAACTATTGAAAAACAATCTTCTATTCATACCAGCAACTAAATGCGATGAATAATAAAGCATCGTATCAGAAATCATTCCATTTTCCATAATTATATTAATTGCTCTTGCAAGTCCGATTATTAATGTTACTCCTACAACTTCTGTTGTCCCTGCTATAAATCCGTTAACGGCTTCTTTTCACTAAGCCCTGATAAAAACATTATAATAATTGCAACACCAAAGAACATTGCCGCAATTTCTTGAAACCACCAACCAAGTGATGATACTCCCAAATCATTATCAAAAATTGAAAATACAAAAAGAAATAAAATTAATCTCCAAGTAAATTTTATATCCAAATCTTCACTGGAATCTTTTTAAAAATGTTTTTCTAGCTTCTTCTTGTTCTTCTAACACAAGAGAATTTTGAGAGTTTTTGTTTAACTTTTTACATATCTATAAATATATAATATTCCTAAAAACAGAAAATATTATCAATGCTATAAATCTAAATCTCAATCCTTCATTAAAAGATATCTCCAGCTGCATTTGAAGCTATTATTGTTGAAAATGGATTGACAGTGAGAACATACATCCCTGCCGAACCTAAAAAGTATGGTTGCTGTTCCAACCATAATATCAAAAACCATTTATCAAAAATAACGGTATCAATATTGTATAAAAAGAATTGTCTCTTCCCAAAACCCAAATATTGTTCCACCTGTTGCAAAAAAATATAAAAGTTATTACAACAAGTAAAAATTCTTTACCCTTTGTTTTTGTGATACAGTCTTCATTGCAATATTAAACGTTCCAGTTTTATTTACAATTCCGACTATACCTCCAAGTACAAGACAAAAATTATATATCTATCGATTCAACAATACCTGAAATAGGTGCTGCTATTAAATCTTGCAAACCTTGAGACTGTTTCTCCAAACTTACGTAGGTATTTGAATAGCCATCAGCTTTTTATTGTCCCATCTATAAATTTATTTACGTCAATATTTATTCCTAAAATTATTCAAATTTTCCTAATGTTGCAGCTATATTTTGTCCCTCTCTCCCTGCCTGTCTACAATAAATTCATTTGTTGTCTCGACATAAGAAAGCCTTGCATATTTACCTGCTGGTATAATATGGGTTAAAATGTTACCACTATTAAAATTAAAAATAATACTGTATATGCTGTTGGAAATTCAAAAATTTTTTCTTTTTCACTTATCAGCCCCCTTATTAAAAATTTTTAAATACAATGACATTTTTATATCTATTCATGTCAATAGAATTAGACCGTTACAAAAATAATTTTATAACGGTCTAATTCAAAATTTCTATTTTATTTTTATTTTTCTATTTTTCCATTTAGTCATAATTATTGGAGATAAAAGTGAGAATAAAGTTAATAACAATAAAACTTTAGATACTGTGCTTTGAATAAAAATTGAATAGCTTTTGATGATTTAAAAATTAAAGATCTTCTAAGTCCTGCTTCTCCAATTGGTCTAATATTAATGCAAGAACTAGTGATGCAGAGTTTAACTCAAATTTTTGTACGAAATATCCTATTATACCAAATATAAACATTACCCAAACATCTGCCATTTGATTGTGAATTGCATAAGAACCAATTACACTTAATCCAAAAATTAATGGTATTAAATAACTATCTGATACTCTTGATACTCTTGCAAATAATTTTTGAACCAAAAAGTCAAGTATAAGCATAAATATATTTACAATTACAAATCCAGCAAAAATGTATAAGATTATTTTTCCATGAACAGTAAAATAAATCCGGTCCGGGTTGTAATCCTTGTATCATAAGTCCTCCAAGTAAAACTGCTGTAACACTTTCTCCTGGTATTCCTAATGTAAATGTTGGAATTAGTGATCCTCCAGTAACAGCGTTGTTGCTGCCTCCTGATCCCGCAATTCCTTCTATACTTCATGACCGAAATAATTCTTTTTCTTTGAAAATCTTTTTGCTTCATTATATCCTAAAAAGGCTGCAATACTTGCTCCTGCTCCAGGTAATATCCTATGATACTTCCTATAACTGTAGATCTTAAAGCTGTCAGAGCAAAATTTCTTTTACTTGCTCTTTAGAAAGTAAAACTTTATTATCAAAAATCAAATCCATATTTCCAGCTTGTTTTATTTTTCTCAGCAAGCATTAGAACTTGAGACATTGAGAAAAAGTCCTATAAGGGCAGCAGTGAATGGTATACCTGATAATAATGCTGGTACTCCAAAAAGTGAAACGAGGATTTCCAAGCATTGGATCCATTCAACTGTTGATAACATTAGTCTAACGCTCCTGGAAATCAACCCTTTTACTATTGACTTTGTACTTGCTCCTGCTATTATTGTCAATCCAAAATTGATAACCAGAAATATTCTGCAGTTCCAAATAGCAATGCAAGTTTAGCTAATCCCGGTGCAAATAAGTAAAATGAGATTGCACTCAAAATTCCTCCAATAAATGAAGCAGTGATTGCAGTTCCTAAAAGCGGTTCCAGCTTTTTCCTGCTTGTTAATTCCATATCCATCTATAGCTGTTGCTGCAGCTGCTGGTGTTCAGGTGTACGAATTAATATTGCAGATATCGATCCACCGGATATTGCTCCACAATAAACTCCTGCTAAAGTTATAACCCTGTTGAAGGATCCATTCCGAAAGTAATAGGTATCAATAAAGCAACTCCATCGCTGCCGAAAGTCCTGGTAATGCACCTATTGTTATTCCAATTGCAACACTTATTGCTGCAGCAATTAAATTGAGTGGTGTCATTGCAATTATATATCCATCTAAAACTTCTGACATAATTTCCCCTAACCTATATTAAAAATCCTCTTGGAACCGGAACTCTCAAGAAGCTAACAAATATTAAATATAAGAATATTGGAAAAATTATACTCACAACAATACTCCATTTAATATTACTTTTTTAGTCCGATCATAGATTACAAAAGATAGAAATTGCAGTTGTAACAAAGAAACCAATTATATCAATTAAAATGATATAAACAGCAGAAGCTAACATCACAAAGAAAAATTGTTTATACAAAATCCCTCCAGATTTTTCTTCTCTTTTCAGATTTTTCTTCATTTTTAGGTTTAATAATAAATGTATTTATTGCTAAAAGTATAGTCAAAAATACCATTAATCCTAAAAACAAAGTAAGGATATCTTGCAGCTTTTGGTGGAAGTTGTTTATTAAAATAAAATAAAATGCTTCCAAAATAAAATAAACCAATAGTTAAATATCTATCAAAATTTTTCTCATTCTATTTCGCCTTTCTATATTTTTATTTTTATGAGGCTAGTAATATTAATTTTATTATCAAGCCTCATCTCATTTTAAATTCTAATTAAATTTAATTAAATTCCTAAAAGTAGGTTTTTACTTCGATAATGTATTTTTCTTGATCTTTGATATATTGTCCTAATTCTTCAGGAGACATATAATCTAAAGGTAGGTTTGCATTTTTAGATTTTTCAATCATTTTCTGAGTGATTCTAATGCTTGTTTAAATACATCATCATAATTTTTGAATGATTTCTTTTGGAGTTCCTTTTGGTGCAACTATAGCACTGAGCAGAACCAAATAGAACTGGATATCCACTTTCTTTTAAAGTTGGAACATCTTCAAATCCTTCCAATCTATCATCTGTAAAATGAAGCTAATAATCTTAATTCTCCTGATTTTACTAAAGCAGCAACTTCACTAATTTTAGCAACTGTTGCATTAACGTGATCTCCGTAGAGCAGAAATCATACGAACTTCCTCCGAATGGAACGTGAGTTACTTGTATTCCAGCTTCTTTAGCAAAAGTGTACAGCACCTATATGGTTTGATGCACCAGTACCATTATTAGAAATAGTTACTTTCTTCTGGATGAGCTTTTTGCATAATCAACAAAAATCAGCTAAAAGTTTTAAATTGACTGTCAGCTTTAACGACTCATACTCCTGGGTCATAAACGTGGTTCATGAGTAGGTTCAACATCATCAATTTTATATTTTGTTTGTCTTTCATGAGGGTAAACTTACGACAGTTGGTAAATTAATAAATCCTATAGTGTATCCATCTGGATCTGCTTTTGCAGTCTCAGTATACCCTATTTCTCCATCTGCACCTGGTTTATTAACGATAACAGATCGTTTGTGGGAAATTCTTTTGAGCTTCTGCCATTAAGATACGAGCTCCAACATCTGTTCCCTCCTGCTTTTATAAGCAATAATCACATTAACTGGTTTATCTGGATAAGTTGTTGGATCAGCTGCTCTCCACCATCTGCTACTAGTAGTAGAGACATTAATAAAGATAAAATTACTAAAAGATCATTTTATAATACCCCCATAATTTTTATTACTTTTCGAATTATACTATGACAAATATCAATATAATTATTAATAAAATTAATATCTAAATTAAAAATATGAATATAATGTCATTCAAAAACTATACTCATATCAGAAATATTTTTATTTCATTATTAGTTTTTATAAGTAGAATAGAATAAAGTTTTTAAAATGATTATAAATGATAAAGCTCACGTTAGTATATTAGATTTTGTCTTTATTTTTAAAAGTATAATCTAATATCTTTTGTATTGTATAACAATTCACTTGAGAATTTCGATAATAAAAATAGCCTCCTATGGTATTTAATTATTTTTACCATAGGAGGCATTATTAGTTACAAATATTTTATGAAAAATTAATCATAGTTGCAAAAATTATAAAGCATGATCCAGAGCAAATAAAAACTAACTGAAATTTAATTTGATATTTTGCCCAAACTCCCCATTCAATTTTAGCAACATCTAAGACTGCCATTAAAATTCTGATGTAGGAACTATCATATTCGTAAATCCATCTCCTAATTGGAAAGCTAAAACTGCAACCTGTCTTGTTACACCAACTAAATCTCGCAAGCGGTGCCATAGATTGGCATTGTAAGTGCGCTTGTCCAGATCCAGATACAACAAAGAAATTAAATAAAGATTGGAATAAATACATAACTATTGCTGATACTGTCGATGACATTTGTCCCAAAGCTGATGCTACATAATTAAGTACAGTATTTAAAACTGTTGGATTGTCAGCACTTGTTCCACCTAAAATTAAAAACAATTCCTTTTGCCATACCGACTACTAAGGCTGCTCCAACTAAATCTTCTGCCCCTTTTCTAAATGAAGTTGCTATATCGTTTACACACTATCATTTAATTTAAAGACTACTCCAATAATTTCCAGCTATAAGTCCCATAGATTACAAATTGAGTTGCAATTTCTGGTAAATAATATCCTTGTTTTACAACTCCCCAAACAACCCAAGCCATACCTAATGTTAAAGTTAAAATTACTAATTTATGTCCTAATTTAAATTCTTTATCTGTTTGTTCTTCCAATTTAAATTTCATTTCTATAGTAAGCATCTGTTTCATAAGCAATTGATATTTTAGGATTTTTCTTAACTCTTTTTGCATACCAAATGTATAAATTACACCAAAAAGCTGTAAAAATGCCCACATAAATATTCTAAAGTGTTGCTCCTGATAAAAGCTGGTATCCCAGATACACCTTGTGCTATTGCAACTGAGAATGGATTCATCCAAGAAGTTGCAAAGCAATTTGTGTCGAAATATATGTTATTAAAAATACCTGTAACTGCATCATAACCCATACCAATAACTATCGGAATGATTAACATTGCAAAAGGAATGGCTTCCTCTCCCATTCCAAAAACTGCTCCACCTAGTGAAAATAAAAATAAATATCACTGGTAACAGGACAAGCTCTGATCCTTTACTTTTACTTATCATACTATAGATTCCTGTTTCAACAGCTCCTGCTTTTTAAAAATTATTCCGAATGCTCCTCCAACAACCAAAATAAATGCAACAATACCAACTGCTGTTCCCATTTATCTCCGCTTGTCAAACCTTCAAAAATATAGTTAGTAACTCCAACTTCTCCACCAGGCTCAAATAATTTAATACCTTTTTGTCAAATTATTTCCTTGGTCATCTTTTCGTAAGTAAAGCTTCCTGGTACTGGAACATCTCTAGTTTTCAGCTCCCGTATCCGTTATATAAGTTACTTTTTGCATTTCAAATTTTCCGACAGGTACTACATAAGTCATAATTGCAGACAATATAACTACAAAAAAATATAATAACGTACGTGTCAGGCATTTTAAATTTTTCATATTATCCCCCTTATAATTTTTATTTATATATAATAAAAAGTCTGATATCCAAAGATACCATGGCTTCTCATTTTTAAACTACTAATTCATTTTCATCGTCAGAAAAATATTTTTCTTTCTAACTACATCTGTAATGTGTTTTTCTTAATTCTGAAGAAATTGGATGAGCTATATCTTTGTATTCGTTGTTAAACATTTTTTTCTTGATGGCATTGCAACTAAACATACCTTTGTTCTCCTTGCATTAGTTTTTAATCCATGGATAACAAAACTATCGTCGAATGTTATATCTACATATGCTTTTTAACTTTTCGTATTTGTCCTCATCGATTCTTTTTAATTTTTTTACATTTGTAACGATCATCTTAATCCTCCCTATCATTTTTAAATTACACATAATTATCTGAACATTATCCACAAAGGTCTTCAACCTTGTTTCTACTTGGGATTTTTCTTTCTCCGTAACAAAATGTATAGTATGTACTCCCACCCCTCAGACATAAAGAATTTTTTTCCTGGTAAAACTGAGCTTTAAAACTCAATTTTAACATTTTTAAATTTATATTTTCATCAACAATAGCTTGCTCCAAAGCCATTATATATTTCGTTTTTCTAAAGATATTCTCTTATTTTCTTTCAAACTTTTAATGATATCATCAAAATTTGAATATTCAACATTTATTAATTTATCAAATTTTTCGTAAGCTTCTTTTGTTGAAACTCCAAAATCATTTGGTTTTATAAGAATTAGTGAGTCTTCAAGATTATTTTCTATTATCTGAATTTTTCTCCCTTTCCACTGACTCTAGCTGTCTTATTTTTCTAAAAAGAAAGGAACATCACTCCCAATTCTTTTTGCAATATTTTTACATCGTCTAACTTCAATTTATATTTATCACACAACGTTAATAGAAAAATGCTGCGTTAGAACTTCCTCCACCAAGTCCAGCCTCCGATGGGATATTCTTTATAAGTTTAACTTCTATTTTTCTTGCTCAACTTTTAAAATTTCTTCAAAAATATTTTTATATGTTTTATATAAAATATTTTTATCATCAGTTGGAATTTTTATCTGTGCATTCAATCTTTAAATCTCCAACTTCATCAAAAAGTTATTTCTAATTCATCAGCTAAATCAATAGGAGCCATTATTGAATCAATATTATGATATCCATCACTATCTTTTTAAGACATTCAAACCAATATTTATTTTTAGCATTTGATAAAATATTATACTTATTCAAAAACTCCTCATCCTTATCCAAATCTATTTCAATGTCCAACTTTTAGTTTCTAATAATTTTAACTAAAGTCACTTGTTTTATCTTTTTGAAACATTCCCTAAAGGAACTTGTAAAAATTTCAAATTTAAAATATTTATTGTAATATTCTATTTCTAAAATTTTGCCTCAACTTTTAACTTCAGCTGAGGCCTTTACAACTTTATTATCTAATTTTACTTTTTCCACCATCTACAACAAGCTTTTGCAATTGGTCTCCTCTTGATGATTCTACTCACTTTTTAAAAATTTATCTAATCTCATAACATTTCCTCACTTTTATTTATACATCTTTTTATCTTTCTTGTCAAATATTTTTAACAAATGTAATATTTTTATACTTTTTCTAATTAATTATATTTATGAATTTCATATAATATACATTATAATTTGAGTACAGATTATCAAAAAAATATTTCCTTGGTAAACTATAGTATTTGTAAACTTTTAAATATTTTATTTTCTTATTATTTATTAAAAAATTATTTTTGTCAATATTAACTTTATTTTCATTGAAATTAATATAAATATTTTTCATCATGTTGCTTTTATGCTTTACAATTCCCTAAATCCTGTGCAATTAATTTAATCTTTAAAAAATTCAAAAAAATCCTTGAGCCTCTTTTTTCATTTTTCCAAATCTATCTTCTAATTCATCATATAAATTTTGAAGCTCTTCTAAATTTTTTTATATCTAAAAGCTCTTTTATAAATTTTTATCTTTTCATTTTCTATATAGAGTCAGGTAAATATCTTTGAAAAATTTAATTCAATATCTACATCTTCATTTTCTTCATACTCACCTTTTTAATTTTGCAATTTCTTCATTCAATAATTTCATATAAAGATTATATCCAAAAGTTTCGACGGCTCCATGTTGTTTTTCTCCTAATATTTCTCCAACACCTCTAATTTTTGAATCTTCCATTGCTAAATCCAAGCCTGTTAAATTATCAAATTCTCTTATACTTTTTCTCTTTTTCTCAGCATTTTTAGTTTTATTTTCATTCGTAAGCATGTAGCAATAACTTTTTAGTGCTTCTACCTATTCTTCCTCTAGTTGATACACTTGAGATAGACCTAATTTTTCGACACCTTCAATTATCATGGTATTTGCATTTTTCTATATCAATTCCATTTTCTATTATTGTTGTTGCTACTAAAACATCGATTTTCTCCATTTTTCAAAATCATGAGATATTTTTCTTTATGTCCCTTGCCGACATTTGTCCATGAATATAATCAATTTTTATATATTCTGGCAAAAACTCTCTCAATTCTTTTTGTCTTACTTTCCATTCTTTTTACAGAATTGAAAAATATAATAAACCTGTCCTTCTCTTGATAACTCACTTAAAATTATATCTCTTATTAATTCTTTATTATTGTCTATATACTCTGTTTTAATTTTTGTCTACCTTCTGGCGAAGTATCAATTATAGAAATATCTCTAATTCCTAAGAGAGATAAATTTAAAGTCCGTGGAATAGGTGTAGCTGTCAAGGTTAATACGTCTATATCTCCCTTTATAATTTTTCTTTGCTTTAACTCCAAATTTTTGTTCTTCATCAATAATTAATAGTCCCGCATCTTTTAAATTCAATATCATCTGATAATAATCTGTGAGTTCCTATTATCAAATCAGCAGATCCATTTTTTTATTCTTTCTAAACTTTCATCCTGTTCTTTTTAGTCTGAACTCTACTCAAAAATTTCAATATGAATAGGATAATTTCTAAATCTTTCTGTAAATCTCTCATAATGTTGTTCTGCTAAAACTGTCGTTGGAACTAAAATAATAACTTGTTTTTGACTCATTATGGCCTTAAACGCTGCCCTTATTGCAACTTCAGTTTTTCCAAATCCAACATCTCCACAAATTAATCTGTCCATTACCCTAGTGGATTCCATATCTAATTTCACATCTTCAATTGCTTTTAATTGAGCTGGAGTCTCTGTGAAAAGGAAAAGCTTCTTCAAATTCTTCCTGCTAAACAGTATCTTTTAAAAATGAAAAACCATTTCCATATTTCTTTTTGCTTGAATTTTTATAATTTCCTTTGCAAAAAATTTCTATGTCCTCTGTAAGTCTTAATTTTTTTCTTTTTAAAACCTTTTCTACCTAATTTAAAAATTTCAGGTATAACATCAGAAATATTTATATATTTTTCTATTTTTATTCACACTATCAATTGGAACAAACAGCTTATCTTCATCAGCATATTTTATTTTTAAATAATCTTTACCTTCAATATTATCAATTCCTAAATAAATTCCGACTCCAAAAGTTTTCATGAATTACATAATCATTTTCCTTGATTTCATCCACTGTTTTATATCTTAAAAACTTTTTCAATTTTTCTCTTCTTACTCTTATCCCTTTTTATTTCTCTATCTGTAAGAATTAATTTTTCTTCTGTTTTGTATCCTTCAAATAGAGGATATTTTTTCAAATTTTACAGGATAAGCTTTTGAATATTTCTTTATATCTTGCTTCTTCTTCAGAATAGATAACAATATTCATATTTTGAGATAAATTTTTAACTTTATCTATAGCCTCAAATTGCTTCAATTCATCTTCAGAAAATTTTTGTATTTCTATATATATACCTATTTTTGAAAGTTCTTCTATCTTGTATAAAAATTTCTTCTTCTTTCTGGAAAAATCAACTATTATTCTACGAATTTTAGCTTGTAAAAATTTCATTATTTTCATAATAATAATCAACTTTATTTTTATTCATAGACATAAGAGAAAAATCTTTTTATTTTTATTATTATCTATATACAATTCTATATTGTCTTTCTATACTCAACTGAGAATTTATATCAAAATATGCTATTCTATCAACTTCATCTCCAAAAATCTATTCTCACTGGATAATCTTGGTTTGTCATTAAAAATATCAAAAATGTCTCCTCTTATTGAGTACTCTTTTCTTTGAGAGACCATATAAGTTTTTGAAAATCCTGCATCTATTAATTTTTCTTCTAAAATTTTTTCTATCTATTTCTTTTATTCTTTTCAATAAAAAAATACTGTTGGCTTCTGAAAAATAATCTTCTAAAAATAATCTAATGAAATCAAAATAATAAATTTTCATCAGAATTTATAAGTTCTAACAAATCATAATTATATTTTTCAATTCTCCAATTTCATTCTCTTTTTATTCTAATAACTTTTCCCTTATAAAAAATCTTTCAACACAAAAATAATCATCTATATTTCTATTAGATGAGCATATATATACTAAACTATTTTTATTTTTTTTAGCCAAAAGGAATTTCTCCTCTAAATCCATAACTTCTCCTATTAGTCGACTATTTTTATATTATATCAATAATTCCAAAGATAGTGCTATATTTTATTTTACAATTTATAATAATTTTTGTAATAATTTATGCTATAATATTTTTAATAACATCTTTTATTTTTGTATTTTTATAACTTAGGAAGGTAGTTTTATGAAAAATGTTTTTAATTCTTATTAGTTTACTTTTTGCATTTCTTGTAGTCAACTTAATTCTTATGTTGATGGAGATGTTAAAAATAAATTGATGAGCAGAGGTCTGAGTGAACTTGCAACTGTGGAAGAAAGAAAAAGAATTTACAAATAGAGGTGAATTTAGTTTTCTTATGTATAAAAGTCCATTTGCTGGAATCTTAGCTCAGCCTTTACAAATACTGGCTAATTCAGTAAATACTGATAAGGAAGCCAAAAAAAGCTGCTGAGTTTATTGCAAAAGAATTATGAGAAAATAATTGTTTCTGATAATACTCCAGCAGTCAAAGATGGGAATTATTTATCTTTCTTATATTCAACAAGGAAGAGAAATTTTACCAAAATGTAGATTTTTATTCTTAAATTATGTCAGCAGAGAGGAAATAAAAATTTATCAAAAGAATTAGGGTTTCAAATATTCTTATCCTAGTGTTGATGATGTAAAATAGAAATTTATTTAACAAAATAGATGGGAATTATGAGCCGTCTATTTTATTCTGATAATTTTAAGATTTTTGAATACCATTATATACTCGTAGTTTAAAAAATAAAAATCACTTCCAAAGCTCTGTATCTCCATATACCTTGTTGATTTTTCCCTTTTGTCTCATTAAAATTTTTAACTAAAATTCCTTTTAAAAATAAAAATTTCTTTGTAAAAAATAAATTCATACAATAAAAAACCCTAAAGGAACAACTTGAGAATTTTTGATATTTATCTCCTATAATTAAAGCACAATATCTATTCTTTTCTAAATATTTAGCTGTATTATCTATAACCTTTCCGAATGATGTTAGAAAAATTTTTCTAAAGTTTTTCATTGGATAAGTCGTTCTCGTCGTCAGAAAATTTTATTATATCCCAATAAGGTGGGTGATAAATTATAAATTGAAAGAAATTAATATTATTACTTTTTAAAAATACATTCCATATTTATATTTTTAGAATCCCTATATAGACTTTTCCATGACTTTTCTGAAAGTCTTTTCACTTTTTATTATCTCATAACTTTTTAGAACACTTTCTTGTAATTCAATGCCTACAGAATTTCTTCCTAATCTTTGAGCTTCTATAATAGAAGTCCCTCCTCCTAAAAATGGATCTAATATCCAATCTCCTTTTTAGTATATCTTCTAAATAATTGATTAGGAATTTGTGAATAAAAATTTCATGATAACTAGCACTATGAACTCCTGAATTATCTCTTATCTATTATCCATAAAGTATCTGTAAAAAAATATCTTCATAATTTTTCCAATTTTTCAAATCAAAAATCATTAAATTTTTGGCATTATTCCTCCCCTAATTTCCTAATTTTTATAAGACAGTGTAGGTATTCAACTGTTCCAATATGATTTCTATTTTTCATCTGTATCAGCTTTAAATCTTTTATAATCAGTTGTATAAAAATTCATAACTTCCGTACTTTTCCCATTATTTCTTTTTATAGTCTTTTAAATCCATTAAGCCCTCGTCATTATAGCTTAAAAATATATACTTAAATCTTGCATTTTTATTAAATATTCAAAAGTTTGCTCTACTGTTCTTTTTGGAACAAAAAAATCACTCTTTTGTTCGAGTAATCTCTTAAAACCAGTTTTCCCACTAATTTTAGGATAGTCATATCTTGAAATCGTCTCAAGAATATGATAATTAGTTGCATACTGTCTTGAATTATATGGGGGTCTAAATATAAAATATCTCCCTCATTTTATTTATCAATGTGCTTATATTTTCATTATAAACTTTTCCTTTAACATTTCCATCAATGACTGGTAAAAAGTTCTAAAATAAATCTGCACTTTTTATTTTTCTAAAAAGCTCCATACACTGAAGCTGTATTTGCATACTTATCTATTGAGTTTATTAAACTTGCAAGAAAAATAATAATATTGATGTATCTATTATTTTTATTATATAAACTTTCAATTTCTAGCCTTACAGCATCACATTTTTTGCTATTATAATCTGTAAAATAATTTCTTTCACTTCCAGAGCCTAGAGAATAATTTTGATAAATAAATCCTTCCACACCTTCTAAAGAATTTAAGTACTCTAATAAAGATGTGTCTATAGGAGATTATTTTCAATATAATGTTTGTTAAGAACATAACTATAATACTGTATATCATTTTGGAAATAACTTGATAACCTAACTTCTTAAATTCTGTTCCTATAATTCCTGTTCCAGCAAAATAAGTCGGCAAATATTTTTCCCATTGAAATTATTGGTAACTTTCAAAATTGTCTCTACTATAAAATTTTTTAATGAAAGTTTAGAACCCATATAATTCATTTTAAATCTCCTTTTTCTTTTTATTATATCAGTTATTAAAATATTTTTCCACTAAAAGAATACTTTTAGACTGTAGACAAATAGTATTAATTATTTTATTCTTTTTCTTAGATAATTAAATCTGGAGGGGGATCATGAATTTAAAAGAAATATTTTCAAAAATTTAAAAATATAGATTGAAAAAGAATTTAACTCAAGAAAAACTTGCAGAATTATGTGATTTTCCATCGAACATACATAAGTTCTATTGAAAGAGGTTTAAAAGTCCATCTATAAATGCAATAGAATTAATCGCAAAAATTTAGAAATAGAGGCTTTTTATTGTTTGTTAAATGATATTAGGAGGTTCTTATGCAAAAATATAATAATGAAGAAATTGGAATTGCTGCTGAGGTAGCTATTGCCGAAATATTTAATATTCAAATTAATGAAGAATATAAAAAGAGGCTAAAGTTGAAGTAGTAGAGTATATAAAACCTATTGTAAAAACAATATTTAAAAGAAAGAGAAATTGCTTTCCCCTCAAACATAGTTGCAGAAAGATCAAAATTCTATTGATTTTATTTTAAATAACGGGAAAACTTTTATCTGTAAAAACTAATAAATCAAAATTAGGAAAAGTTTGCTCCTCAAATTATTGGGCAACCTACTGCAGAAAACATATTTTATTGCCATGAGAGGAAAAATTTTACCTAACATAAAAGAATTTGATATAGAGTTTGAACTTCAAAAAGAAATCTTATAGATAACTATGAAAATAGAACTCGAATATTTAAAGAAATTTCTTTTTAATTATATTGATATTTTAATAGCTGAATACTGGAAACATTTAGTAGAGTGTGATTATCTAATTTTAATCTATAATATTGTTGATAAAAATGAAAAATTTTACAAATAATTTAAGTTATATATAAAGAAAAATTTGTTCTTACTACATTAGATAAAGAAAAATCTCTTTTGCTAATAATAAAAACTATAGATACTTGGAAAGAAAGTTGTACTGTAAAAATATGCTGGAATTAGTATAGGAGAATTTCAAGCCCATACTAATAGAAATTGTTTTTAAATTTAGATTTATTATGAAAGGAATTTTAAAACTTTTAGGAGAATAATCAATTTTATAAATTTTTTTAATATTATTTGGAAAGATAAGTTATAAAAACACAAAAAAGACCTTATATTAGTAAAAATAGCTCATATTTTTATTGACTATCTTTCAAATTTTAGTCATAATATGAAAATAAACCAAACAATTTTTAATATATTTTAGGAGGGCTTTATGGATTTAAAAAGTTGTAAAAAGAAGTTGTTGCAAATAGTGGTGGATTGGAAAATATTAAGAATGTTAATCACTGTGCCACAAGATTAGAGAATGGAACTTAAGGATGAAAAAGATATGATCGTGACAAATTAGAAAAATATTGATGGGGTTAAAGGTGTATTTTTTTACAAACGGTCAATTACAATTAATTTTTGGTAGTGGACTTGTTCAACAAGTTTTCAATGCTTACAATGCAGAATTTTTCAGGTTCAACTGCTTCAACTGAAACATCAGAAGAAGATAATAAGCCAAAAGGAAATTTAGCTCAAAGATTTGTAAAAATGTTAAGTGATATTTTTTTGTTCCAATCATACCTGCAATCGTTGCTGGTGGTTTGTTAATGGGAATAAATAATATTTTAACTGCAAAAAGATATATTTTTGAAGGTCAATCATTGATTGAAGCTTTTCCTGGTATAGATAGTCTTGCAAATATGGTTAATATTTTTGCAAAATGCACCATTCGTTTTCTTACCTGTGTTGATTGCATTCTCTGCAACAAAAAGATTTGGTGAAATCCATATCTAGGTGCAGCTTTAGGGAATGATTATGGTTCACCCCGATATCATAAATGCTTATGTGGCTTCTAATAATCCTGGAATGGATATTCCAACTTGGAATGTTTTAGGTATGAGCATCTCTAAAAATTGGATATCAAGGAACTGTTCTTCCAATTGTTGTAATGAGTTTTTGTTTTTAGCTGTTATTGAAAAGAAATTGAGAAAAGTTACTCCAATTTATTTAGATAACTTAACTACTCCATTACTTTCAATTTTTATCACTGCATTCTTAACATTTGCAGTAACTGCACCAATTTTTAAGAGAAGTAGGAAACTATTTAACTTATGGTTTATCATGGTTATATAACACTTTTAGGATTTATTGAGCTGGAATTTTTGGTGGAGTTTATGCACCTATCGTAATAACAGGAATGCACCATTCATTTATAGCTGTTGAAACTTCATTACTTGCTGATATGGCTAACACTGGTGGATCTTTTTATCTTCCCTATAGCTTCAATGTCAAATGCAGCTCAAGGTGGAGCTGTTCTTGCAGTTATGATTTTCTCTAAAAATGGAAAATTAAAATCTCTTGCATCGGCATCAGGAATTTCTGCTTTACTTGGAATTACAGAACCTGCAATGTTTGGGGTAAATTTAAGATTAAAAATATCCATTCTATGCTGCATTAATAGGAAAGTGCTGTATCAAGTGCTTGGCTTGGATTGAACTCATGAAAATAGCTATAGCTTTAGGAGCAGCAGGAATACCAGGATTTTTATCAATTCCTATCAAAAATGGTTTGTATTTGGAATTGGACTTTTATTATCAATCGTAATTTCATTCGTAGTAACTGCATATTTTTACAAAACAAGGGATGTTGAAAGTGAAAAATAATATTTGGAAAACAAAATTTACACTTAGAGCCTAAAAAGGTTGGCTTAACGACCCTAATGGCTTAACATATTTCAAAGGAACTTATTATGTATATCATCAATATTCAGAAGATCCCAAAGGAGCTATGAAACTTTGGTATGGATATTCAAGTAAAGATTTAATTACTTATGAAAAGATAATGGTGTAGTTTTGACAAATGACAATGATTTAGATAAATCTGGAGTCTATTCTGGAAGTGCTATCAACTCTAAAATGAAATGATATTTTATTACACAGGAAATGTAAAAACATAAAGGTATTTTTGATTATGTACATAAAGGACGTGAACATAATACAATAAAAAGTTACAAGTACTGATGGAATTAATTTTTCCAAAAAGAGAATTAGTTTTGAAAAATGAAGATTATCCAAATATGTCAAATCATATGAGAGATCCTAAAAATTTATGAAAAATGGAGATGAATATTTAGTTTTAGGTGGAAGAGATAGCAAAGATTTTGGTTTGCTTACTGATTTATAAGAATTTTTAAATTTTTATAAAACTGTGTATGCAAACAAAAATATGGAGTTATATGTGGGAGTGTCCAGATTATTTTAAAGTGGACGAAAAAGAAATTTTTATATTTTCTCCTCAAGGTATAGCTCATATGTATATGAACTATAATAATACTTATCAAGTTGGATATTCTGTTATTGATGAAGAAATAGAAAATTTAAAAAGAAATATCTAATTTTTAAATTATTAGATTATGGAGATGACTTTTATGCTCCACAAACTTTTTAGATGAAGATGGAAATCGTGTGATGATAGCTTGATGTATGTTCCTGATAGTTTATACACTAACCCAACACTTGAATTTTGCTATCAAAAATTGTTTGTCTATACCAAGAGTTTTAAATTATTCAAATGGACTTCTTAAACAAAAGTATTCACAAATCTATAAAAACTATTTTGATACTGAAATTACAGAAAATAATTTCAATTTAGTTTCTTGGTATTTCAAAAAGATGACGGAGCAGATTTTTGAAATTTTGATAGATGATGTTTCAATAAAAATATTCTAATTTAAATTTAGAAATAGATTTAAAAAAATTCAGGTTATGGAAGAGATAAAAGAAAATTTAATCTTTACAATCAAAAATATAGAAATAGTTTTTGATTCATCTTCTATGGAAATATTTATAAATGATGGGGAAATTACATTTTCTTCAAGATTTTATACAAACAATCACGATGTAAAAATTAATTCAGAAAATTATGAGGCATACAAGCTGAAAGGAATTGAGATTTTATAATGGCTATTTTATGTATAGGAGAAATGCTTATAGATTTTTATAGGTGAAGGTTTTGGAACTACTGACAAAGTTAAATCATTTAAAAAGAAGTTGGAGGTTGTGTTGCCAATGTGGCAACAGTTGCCTCTAAATTAGGGTCATAAAAAGTTATTTGCTTACAAGTCTTGGGAAAGATGAGTTTCGGAGAGTTTTTGAAAAAACTCTTGAAAAAGAAAAAGTTGATACTAAAATATGTCACTCAAAAAGCAGAAGCTTTTACTCCACTTGCCTTTGTATCAAGAGATGAAGATGGAGATAGATCTTTTAGCTTTTATTTTAAAAAAATTCTTCTGCTTTTAAATATTTCGGAAGAAGATATTGAAAAAGTTGATTTAGATGAAATTGATGTTATACATTTTGCAAGTATTGCAATTCAAGGTACATCAAAAAAATTCTCACAAACTTTTAATTGAAAAAGCTAAGAAAAAGGAATTTTAATTAGTTTTGATGTAAACTTGAGATTTAATCTTTGGGGAAAATAAGCAAGAATATTATGAAACTATCAGAGATTTTTACAATATGTAGATATCTTGAAAATTTCAGATAATGAATTAGAATTTGTAACAGGAAAAGGAATTATTGAAGAAGCTGTTAAAAGTGATTTTTCTCATATCAAACATGTTCTTTTCACAAAAAGGTGGAGATGGAGCAGAAATTTTTAATAATAAAATAAAAAGTTACAACAGAAATTCCTAAAGTTGATGTTATTGACACAACAGGAGCTGGAGATGCTTTTTGCTGGTGCATATTTATCAAAAACTTATCAAAAATGAAAAATTGAGTTAAATAAAGATGAATTAAAAAGACTTAGCTCAATTTGCAACAAACTATGCAACTTTATCAACAATAAAAATTGGAGCTATTTCTAGTTATATGACTGAAGAAGAATATAACAAATATTTTTTTACTTTATTATTTAACTATATTTTTATTTATATACAAATTATAATTATAATTAAAAATCCACAAAAATTTGTGGATTTTTGTTTTTATTTTTATATTAGCAATAATAAGAGTGATATCATTCGAAGTAACTCCGCTGATACGAGTTGCCTCCCTATAGATAAAGGTCTCACTTCATTTAATCCCGCTTTTTGCAATATTAGAAATTCCTTTTTATCTCATCATAATTTATATTTTTAGGTATAAGCATATTTTCCAATTTTTAAATTTTTCTATTTGCTTATTTTTCTTTCAATAAAAATTTCATATTTAATCATAGTTTCAATTTGATTTTTACAAAATCTTCGTAATCATTTAAGTTTAAAAATTCTTTTTAAATCATCATAAGATACATCTTTAATTTTTTTAATATTTCAGCAGCTTTTACTCCTTTTTGCAAATCTGTCAGTAATATTTAATTTTTCTAAAAAGTTATTTGCATCATTCATACTAACCGAAATATTTTTTTCAAATTATTAATCTCTGTATACACATCATTAATAGATTTTTCTAAAAAAATCAATTTTTATCTTTTCAATAATTCCAATTTCTTTTATTTTATCAAATAATCTCATAAAAAGCATTATCATATCTCAAAGTAATTCTATACTCTGCTCTTGACGTGTAAGACTCTATAAGGTTCAGGAGTTTTTCTTATGAATTAAATCATCTATTAACACTCCAATATAGGCTTCACTCCTATCAACAATAATAGGCTCTTTACTGCTATTTTTCTTGCAGCATTGACCCTCGCCATAAAACCTTGAGCCGCAGCTTCTTCATAACCAGATGTTCCATTTATTTGTCCTGCAAAAAATAATCCTGAGATATTTTCCAAACTTGGATATAGTTGGCTTTGCAGGTGCATAATCATACTCAACAGCATAACCATAGTCTCATTATTTTTGCATTTTCAAGACCTTTAATTGTTCTCAAAATTTTTCTTGAACAAAAAGCTGGCATAGCTGTTGTCAAAACCATTTACATAAATTTCATCTGAATTTTCAGATTCAAGTTCCAAAAATATTTGATGTCTATCTTTATCAGGAAAATTCAAAAACTTTTCTATCAATAGATGGGCAATGTCTATATCCGTGAGTATTTACCATACCACTAACTATTGGAGAAAAATTTCATCATTTCTTTCACAACTTCAATAGTCTTTTTTCTGAAGTATATGTAAGCCAAGTTGGAACTGTATTATCTTTTTAGTAAATATTGAAAAAGAATCTTGGATGTTCTTTCCATGCAATTCTTCAAGTTGACTAAAATCAATAGTTTTTTTCTATCAATTCTCGGAGGTGTTGCAGTTTGATATCTTTCAATTTTTATTCCTAAACTTCTCAAACTATCAGATAATTTTTTTCTGCCGACATTTCTCCCTGTCTACCAGCGGAATAAGTTACATCTCCAATTACAATTTTTCCTTTCAAAAAATGTTCCTGTTGCCAAAACTATGGCTTTTAGTTTTATATGTAATTCCAAGTCTTGTTTTAACTCCCACAACTTTTCGTAGCTTAAAGTTTCAGAATTTTTATATCTTCAACTAAAAATTTCTTCTACACAATCTTGAATTAAACTAATATTTTCATTTTTCAAGTTTTTTTCTCATTTTTCTTCTATACTTGTATTTATCAGCTTGACCTCTTGTAATTCTTGCAGCAGGACTTTTACTTGTATTTAAATCTTTTAGTTGAAGATTGAAACTCATCAATATGTTTTCCCATTTCTCCACCTAAAACATCTATTTCAGTTACAAGATTACTTTTTTTCCTGATCCACCAATAGATGGATTACAAGACATCATTGAAATTGTATCTAAATATAGAGTTACAAGAGCAGTTTTATTTCCAAGTCTTGCTGCAGCAAATGTTGCTTCCACTCCTGCAGATGACCTGCTCCTACAACTATAACATCGTATTCTTTAATCATTTTTCTCCACTACTTTCCAACACAGAAATTACTAAATATATGATCAAGTAAATCTTCACTTGAAATTTCTCCAGTTACTTCAGATAGAGAATCAAGTGCATCTTAATATCAACCGCCATCAAATCCATTGGCATACCAAGGGCTATAGTTTCTAAAATATTCATAAGAGCTTCATTTGTTTTTCAAGTGTTGACTTATGTCTAACATTAGTAATAACTAATTTTTGTGAACTATCTTCTATATTTCCACCCATAATATATTTATAAATTTCATCTTCCAAAATTATCTATTCCAATTTTTCTAAAGCTGAAATACTTATCCATTTTTAATTTTAGAAAATTTTGATAAGTCTAAATCTTTTTTTAATGTCAATCTTATTTAAAAATTCCTATAACTTTATTATTGTTTATACTACTATAAATTTCAAAAATCTTCTTCTTCTAATTCTCTCGAACTATCTATTACATACAAAAATTAAATCTGCACTATTAATTAATTCTTTAGATTTTTCAACTCCAATATTTTCAACAATATCATCTGTATTTCTTATTCCAGCAGTATCAACTAAAAGTAGAGGAATACCATTTACATTTATAACTTCCTCTATAATATCTCTTGTTGTTCCTGGAATATGAGTTACGATTGCTCTCTCTTCTCTAATAAAGAGTTTAATATACTTGATTTTTCCAACATTAGGTTTTTCCAATAATAGCAGTTTTATTCCATCCTTTATAATTTTTCCCTTATCATAAGATGAAACTAAATCTTTTATTTCAGCCGATGCCTTTTTAAATTATCAACCAAATTTTCAGGAACAGGATCATCAATTCCTTCTTCAGGATAATCTAGAACTACATTTATATGAGCAGCTAAATCTAAAATTGATTTTTAATTACAGCAATTTTATCTCAAATCTCCTCTTAGCTGATTTAAAGATAAAGACAGAGATTTCTCTGTCTTTCCATGTATAACATCTATTACGGCCTCAGCCTGTGTTAGGTCTATTCTTCCATTTAAAAAAAGCTCTTTTTGTAAATTCGCCAATCTCAGCAATTTCTTGCACCATTTTTCAAAAACAACTTCTAATACTTTTTTTCTGTTATTAAAAAAATCCACCGATGACAGTTAATTTCTATAATATCTTCTCTTGTATATGTATTTGGTGCTTTCATTATACTAACTAAAACTTCGTCAACTATTTGTCCATTATCAATAATATGACCATAATTAATTGAATAATTTTTAATTCAGAAACTTTTTATTTTTAGGTTGAAATATTTTTCAAGTATATTAAGAGAATCTTGTCCCGACATTCTAACGATGCTAATTCCACCTTCTCCTCTCGGAGTTGAAATAGCAGCAATAGTATCTAATAACATCTCTTAATCTTTCCTTTCTTATTTCTTCTTTTTAATTACAATATATCTCTTTGGATCTCTTCCCTCACTATAAGTATCAAGATCCGATATTTATTTACAATTTCATGTATAACTTTTCTTTCTTTGAGGCATAGAATTAAGTCTAACTGTTTTTTTCCAGTTTTTTGAAACTCTATCTGCCATTTTTAGCTAAAGATCTTAATGTTGCATTTCTTTTTCTTTAAATTTTTCAACATCAATTTCAATTTTACAATCCCTTTTATCATCGAATTCAAAAGATATTCGAAACTATTTAAAGTTTTTCCTTTTTGTCCTATAATAACAGCATTATCATCTCCATAAAAATCAATTATATAGCTTCTTTTCTTTAACTTTTTAATTTATATTTTAAATCAAGCTTCATTTTTTTCTAAAAAGAAAGAAACTTTTCATTTATTTCTTTTTCTAATTCTAGATTTTCTGTACTATTAGTTTTAGATTCTTTTTCTAGTTTTTCATTTTTCTATTGGTTTTAAATTTTTCTTTCAGAATTTTCTTCGTGATGAACTTTTTATTGTTTCTTTAACTTTAGGAGTTTCTTTCTTTTTATGATAATTTTACAAATACCATCTTCTGTTCCTAAAAGTCCAAATAATTTTTTTACGAGGTGCTACTTTTTCCACAACCTCCACAATCTCATTTTCAGTTAATTCTACTCCTAAACGATTAAGTCCTCTTTTTAGTGCTTTTTTTCTTTATCAATAGCTTTTACTTCTATTGTTTTTCCATAATTAAGCTCCTTTTTCATTATGAAATATTGTTGAACAACTGCAATCAAAACTTGAAGTTAACCAATAAACTTGTAATCCCGCTGGCATTCTATATGAAATTACTATCATCATTAGTGGGAACATATACATCATATTTTTCATTTGTGGATTATCAGAAGTTCCCATTAATTTTTGTTGGAAAAATGATATAACTCCATTTAAAAACTGGTAATATATAAAATGGATCTGGATCTGCAAGTTTCATCCAAAGGAATGTTGAATCTGCAGTGAATAAATCCCGGAGTTCTTAACACTCCAAATAAAGCAAATAAAATAGGCAATTGTAATAATATTGGTAAACATCCACCCTATGGGATTCACTTTATGTTCTTTGTATAATTCCATAGTTTTTATGTTTTAACATTTGTTTATCATTTGCATATTTTTCTTTATTTCATCAATTTTTAGGTTGAAGTTTTTCATCTCTTTCATTGATTTATCTTGTTTTAAAGTCAAGGTAGTAGAACAATTTTTATTAAAAATTGTTACTATAATTATTGAAATTCCAAAAATTTCCGACGTATTTATCTGTTGTTGTAAGCAGAAGTGCTAAAAATTTTTTAATGAATCTTTTAATAAATTATAAAGATAAGTCATTTTTCCTCCGTTTTTTATTTTCTTTTGGGTATTGATCATATCCACCCTTCATGAAAAAAGGATGACATTTAAATATTCTTTTTATTCCTAAGTACATCCCTCTAATAACTCCAAATTCTTGGATTGTTTTCAAAAGTATACTGAGAACAAGTAGGATAAAATCTACATTTTCCAGGTTTTATTGGAGATATAAAATTTTTGATAAAATTTTTATTAGCATCAATAATATCATCTATTTCTCCATTATTATATTAGATAATTTTTGAAAGTTTAAATATTCTATTCAGATCTTTTTCAATATCTTCATATTTTATTTTATCTATATTTTCTCCAAATTTTTGCTTTACCGACTAATATTATATCATAATTATTGTTAAATTTATTTTTATTTAATCTTATATATCTCTAAAAAGTCTTTTTATTCTATTTCTACAAAAAGCTTTTTCCTGTCTTTTTACTAGCTACAAAACCAAATCTTGATTCATTTAATTTATTTTTATTATAAGAGAGAGTAATTACCAAAACATTTATTTCCTAAATTATATATATTTTGAAACTCTCCATTCTTTTTAAGGTATTCATATTTTCTCCACTAGCTAAAACCGGTGTTGTTATGCACCGGATTTTATGCTGATAATTTAGCTCTTCCTCTAATTCTTCTTCTTTTTAAAACTTTTTCTTCCATTTTTAGTTGACATTCTAGCTCTAAAACCATGATCTCTTTTCGATTTGGTTGAAATGTTCTTTTCATTTTATAAATTCACTCCAAAAAAACTACTATATTCAGTTTAGAATTTTTACAGGTTATTTAAAACTTTGTCAAGTATTTATTTATTACAAAGAAATCGTTTTTCTTATATGTTTTTGTAAATAGTGTTATATGTAATGACTTAATAGAAAAAAATAAAAAAGGTTTCAAAATTTTATTTAAAGACACTTTTGGTTATAGTAAAAAATGATGAAATTATTATTGTAGATATACAAAATAAAAGTATTTAATTTTTAATAATAGATAAAAATTAAAAATTATTGAAAATCAAAAACTTTATAAAATTTATTATTATTACTATATGTATACATAAATGAAAATATTAATTTTTCTTTTTAAAAATTTTTAAAGAGAATGAATATTTTTTTAATATATTTTAATTATTATTGTTTATATGAAAAATTATACTATCCAATTTTTCTAAAAATAAATAAAGTATAATTTTTTTATTAAACTAGAAAAATTGTAAATTTAAAATTATAAAAATATTATTGAAGATATACAAAAATATGATAAAAATTTTTAAAAATTAAAAAAATATTATTATGTGTATACATATAATTTTTATTATATTATAACATATATTTGGAGTGATAAAATGAAAAAAAGATAAATGAGTTGGAAGATGTAGAAAAAAATAGAAACAGAAAATTTTGATATTTCTGAAACTGGATCATTGTCTGATGATTTAATTAGTTTTTGAAAAAAATTAAATGATATAAAAAATTCAGAGTGAAGAGCTTCCAGATATTGAAGTTCAAGAAATCTATATAAGAGAAACTGGAAATTATTTAAAATTTACAGGAAAATTTTATAAATGTTCTTATCGAAATGATTTCTTTTTCCGTTTTTACTCCTCAAAAACAAAATAAAAGAGTAAACTTTAAATATACTTTTTGAGGATTTAGGAGTGACAATGTATAGCACACTTGTTCCTAAAAAGTAAAAAGATAAAGTTTTTCAAACCTTCAATACTTGAAGATTTATACTTTTTGATTACAATGTATCAAGAAGAATTAAGTAAGAAAAAGATAATAATGATGAAGAAGTTGCAATAGAATTTGAAATTTCTGATTTTATAGTTAAATTTTTTAGGAAATAAAATGAATAGAACTTATTATTCAAAGGTGGAGCAGGCTCTTAAAAATTTAAAAATACTATTTATCAATTTGAAATTTCAAATCATACAAAAATTTGGAAGAAATAAATTTGAGGATTCTTCATTTCAATTATTAAATTATCAAAAATTAAAAACGGATCTATTACAGGGTTTTATTGAATAAAAATATTGTAAATAAAATAAAAAGTAAAAGATATATAAAAATACAATACAAAAATTTATTGGAAATAATGATAAAAGATCCAATTGCATCTAGGATTTATAAATACATAAGTATGATAAGATTCGAAAAACTCAGATAAAATAAATGTAAGAACATTAGCTGCCATTATCCCATTAAAAATTGAACAAAGAGTTGAAAGAAAAGTAAAAAGTGGAACAAAAAGAATATTATTTAAATAGAATGAAACCAGTTCTTTTAAGAATATTAAAGGCTTTTTGAAATACTATTGAATTTAAATTATTTAACTAGTTTTTGAAGAAAAAAATATGTAAAGAAGAAGGAACTTATTATATTTCTTATGTTTTTAACAAAAGAAAGAGATGGAGATTGTCATATGTCTGAATTTGTTAAGAAGAAAAAGAAAAGAAAATAGTGAAAGAAGTTATAGATGGTGTTGAGGAAATAATTGATGTAAATGCCGATATTGAATATCAGGATAATGTTGAGTATTTGATAAAGAAAGCTAAAGAAAATCCAAAAATTTCAGAAAAATGGAATAAATGGTAGAAAATAAAATAAATAAAAATTTCTGGGGGTTATGGAGATGAAATTTTAAAAAGAATATTAACAATTCTTATTCATCTTGATAAAAATATAGAAAAAGTTTACCAAGTTATATTGATGGAATATTAAAAATTTAAGAATAGCTCAAAAACACCTAAAAATTCGTAATATGACAGTGATGGAAAAAATGTTAATAAGGGAAAAGGTTTAAAAATAAAGCTCAAATTAACCAAGCTAGAGATATGGAAAAATAAAAATATAGAAGAAATTAGAAATGAAAGCAATCTTCTAGAAAAAGAGAGAGTTATTAATAGAAAATAAAAATTCTAATGAAAATCAAGAAGAAAAATCATATAGTGGAGAATAATATTTCGTTTTGTAGAAGAAATTTTTGAATACTTTTGATGAAGAAACAAGAAATATAATTGAAGAAAAAGCAATTGAACTTTTAAAAACAGAAACTGAAAAATATAGAAGTAGTACTTAATGCTAAAAATTCAAAGAATATTTATTACAGAATGATATCATCTTATATAATGCGAGTTATAAAAGAAGTTATAAAAAGAATATAACAATGACAAAAATAAAAATATGATAAACTATAAGGCAGTCTTTTTAAAGGAAGTGTATTATGAAAAATATAGAAAAGTTAGTATAACAACTGAATTTATTAAACTTGATCAACTTTTTAAAATGGATTGCAGTAGTTGGAAGTGGAACTGAAGCTAAAGAAATTATTTTAGATCAAAAAGTGAAAAGTTAATGATGAGATTGAGATAAGAAGAGGAAGAAAAATTTATCCAGGTTATAGAATAGAAGTCTTTGATGTAGTTTTATGAAATTGAATAATTTGGGGTGTAAGATTGAAAATATCTAATGTTAATTTTATAAATTTCCGTAATTTAGAAAAATAATTCTATAGACTTATCTGGAAAAATAAATGTATTCTATGGGAAAAATGCTCAGGAAAGACTAGTTTATTGGAAGCTGTCTATTATAGTGCTACTGGAATTAGTTTTTAAAACACTTCAGAATTAATTAAATATAATTTTGAGGAGTTTATAAGTGGGATAAATTATAAGGATAATATATCAGAAAATAGGATAGCTGTTAGATTTAAAAATATTATTGGAGCTAAAAAGGAATTTTTCAATAAAAAGAATAAGTCAAAACTGATTTTTTATGGTAAAGTTAATATTATTGCTTATATACCAGAAGATATCATATTAATTAATGGTTCTCCTAAAAATAGAAGAGAGTTTTTGATATTGAAATTTCTCAAATAGATAGAGAATATTTATCAAATTTGAAAAATTATGATAAGTTATTAAAAATTAGAAATAAATATTTAAAAAGAAAAATATACAGAAGAGTTTGCAATTTATGAGAATGAATTTATAAAATATGCATCTCTTATTATTTTTAAAAAGATTAGAATATGTAAAAAGTCTTTCATTATCCTAAATTTACAGTATAGAAAACTATTTAATATAGAACAAGAATTGACATTAAAATATGAAACTTTTATTTGAAAAAGGCCAATAAAATAACTGTTGAGGAAATTCAAAAGTAAATTAAGAGATGAAAATAAAAATAAGAGATATCAAGAAGAAAGATATAAATTTTTCTCTAGTATAGCCCTCATAAAGATGACTATAAATTTTTATTAAATGGTTATGAGGCTAAAAATTTCAGCTTCACAAGGAGAAAAAGAAATCTATAATCTTTTGAAACTTTCGAAAATAGATATAATAAAGAAAAATACGAGAGAAAAATCCTATTGTTATTATTGATGATATAACTTCATATTTTTGATAGTGATAGGAGAAAATCAATATTAGAGTTTTTATAAAAAGATATTCAAGTACTCAATAAGTTCAACAGATAAGTTAGAAATAGAAGCTAAAATTTTTATGTTGAAAAAGGAATAATAAAAGATGAAATTAGTATCAATAGCTGATTTGGCAATATTCAATATTCAAAGTGAAAAAATAATATTAAATTTAGTCTTATGAAAGAGAAATGGAAAAACTTATCTGAAAAATCAGGAAATAAAAAGCTGATGCAGTATATTTTTAGTGAAAATATATTGTATTTGAAAACTTATGATACTATTGTTAATCATTATATTTTTCTAAATAAAGATAAAATTATTAAAGAGTTAATAAAAATATAGATGAAAAATTTGAATTTGAAATAAAAAGATATAAAAATAATTTAAAGTTCAATGTTGGAGGGAAAAATGAGTAATTATGGGGCACAGAATATAACGGTTTTTAGAAGGATTGGAAGCTGTTAGAGTAAGACCAGGTATGTATATAGGTACAACTTCAGAAAGAGGGTTACACCATTTGGTGTGGGAAATAGTTGATAACTCTGTTGACGAAGCTTTTGGCTGGATATTGTGATAAAAATTAATGTAAAATATTCTTCCTGACAATGTTATTGAAGTTATAGATAATGGAAGAGGAATACCAACAGATATCCATCCTAAATATGGAAAATCAGCTTTGGAGATTGTTTTAACAGTTTTTACACGCTGGAGGTAAATTTAAAAATGATAACTATAAAGTTTCAGGGGACTTCATGGAGTAGGAGTTTCTGTTGTAAATGCACTTTCAGAATGGACAGAAGTCGAAGTAAGAAAAGAAGGAAATGTATATTATCAAAAATATCATCGTGGAAAAACCTGAAGAAGATGTAAAAATTATAGATAATTGCGAAGCTGAGTCCTCATGGAACAACTGTTAGATTTAAGGCTGATCATTTGATATTTGAAACTCTAGTTTACAATTATTTTTACTCTTTCAAATAGATTAAAAGAATTGGCATATCTTAATAAAGGTTTAACTATAGTTTTAACTGATTTGAGAAAAGAAGAAAAAGAGAAGAAATTTATAAATTTGATGGTGGAATTTCAGATTTTTAAATGAAATAGTGAAAGAGGACACAACACCAATTATTGAAAAAGCATTTTATGTTTCTGGTGAACAAGATAATGTGGGTGTAGATGTTGCATTTACTTATACAACATCTCAAAGTGAAGTAATATATTCTTTTGTAAATAATATTAATACATATGAAGGTGGAACCTCATGTTCAAGGTTTTAGAACAGCTTTAACAAAAAGTTATAAATGATGTTGGAAAAGCTCAAGGACTTTTCAAAAAGAAAAAGATGGAAAATTACAAGGAAGTGACATAAGAGAGGGAGTTGTTGGTATAGTTTCAACAAAAAGTACCTCAACCTCAATTTGAAGGTCAAACAAAAGGGAAACTTGAAATTCTGAAGTTTCTGGAATTGTAAATAGTGTTTTTATCTAATGCTTTAAAAATATTTTTAGAAGATAATCCTAATATAACAAAAACTATAATTGAAAAATATTAAATTCAAAAAGCAAGAGAAGCTGCACAAAAAGCAAGAGAATTAGTGTTGAGAAAAATCTGTTTTAGAGGTCGGGTCATTACCTGGAAAAATTGGCGGACTGTACATCTAAAAATCTGAAGAATGTGAAATTTTTATAGTTGAGGGAGATTCAGCTGGTGGATCTGCAAAACAAGGAAGAGATAGATATAATCAAGCTTATTTTACCTTTTAAGAGGAAAAAATTATAAATGTTGAGAAAGCAGGGCTTCATAAATCTTTAGAAAAGCTCAGAAATTAGAGCTATGGTAACAGCTTTTTGGTACAAGTATAGGTGAAACTTTTGATATTTCAAAAATTGAGATATGGAAAAATAATACTTATGACCGATGCCGATGTTGATGGGAGCACATATTAGAACGTTGATTTTAACTTTCTTGTATAGATATATGATAGATTTGATTTATGCAGGAAATGTTTATATAGCTTGCCCGCCACTTTATAAAGTAACTGCTGGTAGACAAATAGTTTATGCTTATAACGATTTGGAATTAAAAAGTGTTCTTGATCAAATGAATGTTGAAAATAAAAATACACTATTCAAAGATATAAAGGTCTTGGGGAAATGAATCCTGAACAATTATGGGAGACTACTATGAATCCTGATGAAAGGTTATTGCTAAAAGTATCAATAGATAATGCAAGAGAAGCTGATATGTTATTTGATAAATTAATGGGGGATAAAGTAGAACCGAGAAGAGAATTTATTGAAGAACATGCAGAATATGTAAAAAAATATAGATATTTAAAAATATAAAAATCCTTAGGAGGATGTAATGTCAAATATTGAGAAAAATGTTGATAACAGATATATTGAAGAAGAATTAAAGGAATCGTACTTAGATTACTCAATGAGTGTTATTGTAAGTAGAGCCCTGCCAGATGTGAGGGATGGTTTAAAACCCGTTCATAGAAGAATTTTGTATGCAATGAACGAAATGGGAATGACTAATGATAAGCCATTTAAAAAGTCAGCAAGAATCGTTGGGGAAAGTTTTAGGTAAGTATCACCCTCTATGGAGATTCAGCAGTTTATGGAACTATGGTAAGAATGGCACAAGATTTCAACTATAGATATTTATTAATTGAAGGTCATGGAAATTTTTGGTTCTATTGACGGAGATCTCTGCTGCTGCAATGAGATATACAGAAGCAAGAATGGCAAAAATTACTAATGAATTACTTGAAGATATAGACAAAAATACTATAGATTGGAGAAAAAAACTTTGATGATTCATTGGATGAGCCTACTGTATTACCTGCTAAAATTACCAAATTTATTGCTAAATGGTGCAACAGGAATAGCTGTTGGTATGGCCACTAACATTCCACCACATAATTTAGGAGAATTAGTTGATGGAACTCTTGCTTTGATAGATAACAGAGATATTGAAATTTTTAGATTTGATTCAATATATAAAAAGGATCAGATTTTTCCAACAGGTGCAATAATAGATGGTAGAGCAGGAATTATCGAAGCATATAAAAACTGGTAGAGGAAAATAAAAGTAAGAGGAAAAAGTTGATATTGAAGAACAGAAAAATGGAAAAATCTAATATAATTATTACTGAAATTCCATATCAACTTAATAAAAGCAAGTTTGATTGAAAAAAATTGCAAATCTAGTAAGAGAGAAAAATTACTGAAATTTCTGATTTGAGAGACGAATCAAATAGAGAAGGGATAAGAGTTGTAATTGAAGTAAAAAGGTGAAGAACCTGAACTTGTTTTAAATAAATTATATAAATATACAGAACTACAAACCACATTCGGTGTTATAATGCTATCTCTTGTAAATAATGTACCAAGAGTATTGAATTTAAAAAAGAAATGCTTAATGAATATATTAAACATAGATTTGACGTTATAACAAGAAGAACTGTTTTTGATTTAGATAAAGCAGAAAAAAAGAGCCCATATTTTAAAAAGGTTATCAAATAGCCTTAGAAAATATTGATAGAATCATTGAACTTATTAGAGCATCTTCTGATGGAACAGTTGCGAGAGAACAATTAATTGAAAAAAATATGGTTTCACTGATGTTCAAGCTAGATCAATTCTTGATATGAAATTACAAAGATTGACAGGTTTGGAAAGAGAAAAATTGATATTGAATTCAAAGAAATTGAACAATTAATAAAAGAATTAAAAAGAAATTTTTAGAAGATAATAATAAAGTTTATGACATAATGAAAAAGAATTACTAGAACTTAAAGAAAAATATGATGATAAGAGAAGAACAAAAATCGAAGAAGAAAGAATGGAAATTCTACCTGAAGATTTAATAAAAAGATGAAGAAATTGTTATTACTTATACAAATAAGGGATATATAAAGAGAATAGAAGCAAGTAAATATAAAGCTCAAAAAAAGGGGTGGAAAAGGAGTCTCTGCTCTTAATACTATAGAAGATGATTTTTGCTGAAAAAAATAATTACAGCTTCTGCTCTTGATAATATAATGATATTTACTGATAAAGGAAAAGTATATAATATAAGAGCTTATGAAATTCCAGATTTATCAAAACAATCGAGAGGTAGATTAATTGGAAATATTATTAATTTATCTGAAGGAGAAAAAGTTAGAGATACGATTGTAATTAAAGAGTTTTTACCAGAGAAAAGAAGTTGTATTTATAACTAAAATGGACTTATTAAAAAGACTTCTTTAGATGAATTTAAAAATATTAATAGTGCAGGAAAGATATCTATAAAGTTAAGAGAAGATGATGATATTATTTTTGCAGGACTTATTGAAGATGTCACAAAAGAAGAAATTATGATAGCTACAAAAGATGGATACTGTACTAGATTCTTAACTGATACAATAAGATCTACTGGAAGAAATAGCATGGGAGTAAAGGCAATAACTCTAAGAAAAGATGATGGAGTTGTATCTGCAATGCTTATAAAAATCCTGATACAGATATTTTAACTATTACTGAAAAATGGATATGGAAAAAGAACAAGACTTGAAGAATATCCTCAATATAATAGAGGAGGAAAAGGTGTAATAAATATAAAAACTACAGAAAAACTGGTAAAGTTGTATCTGTCGTTGAGGCATTAGAAGATGAAGAATTGATGTGTATAACTTCTAGTGGTGTTGTAATAAGAACATCTATGTCAGAAATTTCTCGTATTGGAAGAGCAACTCAAAGGTGTAAGAATAATGAAAGTAAAAGAAGATGAAAAAGTTGCAGCTATAACAAAAATAAAAAAAGTGAAGATGATGATGAAAAAAAGTAGAAACACCTGAATTAACGATGCCATTACCATTAAAAGTGGAAGAATAGAGTGGAGAAAAACGATGAAAAAGTTTTGGTTTTATCGGATACACATTCAAATTTTAATAAAGTGTTAAAAATTTTTGAAATAGAGAGACCAGATATTGTAATTGCAGCAGGAGATGGAATAAAAGATATAGATGAATTATCTTATGTTTATAGTGATGTAAAGTATTTTTACTGTTAAAGGAAATTGTGATTTTTGATAGAAGTCACAGTGAAGAAAAATTTATTTGAAATAGAAAAGGTAAAAATATTTTTAACTCACGGACATCTTTATGAGGTAAAAACTTTAGATACAATAAGAGATGTGGGTAGGCAACTAAAAAGCCTCTCTTGTGATTTATGGTCATACTCATAGAGCATATTTAGAAGAAAATAAGGACGTAACTTTATTCAATCCCGGTGCAGGAGAAGATGGAAAAATATGGAATTATTCTTATAGATAAAAATAATACTCAGATATTTTCATAAACAGTTATAATTAATTGGAGGAAAAATGAAAGAAGAAATTCTTAAAATTAAAGAGGAAGTGCAAAAATATATAGAAGAATCTGAAACTCTTCAAAAAACTTGAAGAAATTAGAGTAAACTATATGGGTAAAAAGGTATTTTTACAGAACTTTCTAAAAAAATGAAAGATTCTAGCCATGACGAAAGACCTAAGATGAGGTCAAGTTATTAATGAGGTTAAAGAAAAAATAACTAGTTTTTGGATGATAAAAGAATTGAAAGAAAAAGAGTTAAACGAAAAACTAGAAAAAGAAATAATTGATATTAGTTTACCTGGAACTAAATATAACTTTGGAACTCAACATCCAATCAATGAAACAACAGAACTTATTAAAAATATATTTTCTAAAATGGGATTTGACATTGTTGATGAATTAGAAATAGAAACTGTTGAATACAATTTTGATGCTTTTAAATATACCAAAAACACATCCATCAAGAGATTTAACAGATACATTTTTATATAAATGGATTCTATTATTTTGAGGACACAAACTTCTCCTGTTCAAATTAGATATATGCTTGAACATGGAGCACCACTTAGAATGATATGCCCTGGTAAAGTATATAGACCAGATTATGATATTTCTCATACACCAATGTTCCATCAAATGGAAGGTTTAGTTATTGGAAAAAGATATTTCTTTTTGCTGACTTAAAAAGGAATTTTAACTCATTTTGTAAAAAGAAGTTTTTGGAGATAGAAAAGTTAGATTTAGACCACATCCGTTTACAGAACCAAGTGCAGAAATGGATGTTGAATGTATGATCTGCCAAGGAGATGGATGCAGACTTTGTAAAGAAAGTGGTTGGATAGAAATTATGGGTTGTGGAATGGTTGATCCAGAAGTTTTTAAAAATATGTTGGACTTAATCCAGATGAGGTAAATGGTTTTTGCATTTGGAGTTGGAATAGAAAGAGTTACTATGCTTAGACATGGAATAGGGGATTTAAGAGCATTTTGAAAAATGATATAAGATTTTTAAAAACAGTTTAAATAAAAATTTTTATTAAAAAGTAATATCATTTAGAAAAATTTGGAGGAAAAAATGTTAATTTCATTAAATTGGCTTAAACAATATGTAGATTTAAAAGAAATATTGAAGAAATAGCAAATGCTCTTACAATGATAGGACAAGAAGTTGAAGCTATTGAAATTCAAGGAGAAAAATTTAGAAAATGTTGTAATTGGACAAATAGTTGAGTACGGTCAACATCCAAATTCAGATAGATTGACTTTACTGAAAGTTAATGTTGGAGGACGAACCTCTACAAATTATTTGTGGTGCAACAAACCATAAATTAAATGATAAGGTTGTTGTTGCAAAAATTGGAGCAGTATTACCTGGTGATTTCAAAAATAAAAAGAGTAAAATAAGAGACGTAGAATCTTATGGAATGCTATGTTCTGATGAAGAGTTGGGTTTTTGCAGAAAAAGTGATGGAATTTTTAATTCTCCCAGAAGATGCACCTATCGGTCAAGAATATAGAGAATATTTGAAGTTAAACGATGTAATATTTGAATTAGAAATTACACCAAATAGACCTGATTGTTTATCTCATATAGGTATAGCAAGAGAAGTTGCAGCTTATTATAATAGAAAAAGTAAAATACCCAATAGTTGATGTCAATGAAACTATTGAATCAATCAATACATTAATAAAAAGTAAATATTGAAGATAAAGATAGATGCAAAAGATATATGGGAAGAATGATAAAAATGTAAAAATTGCAGAATCTCAGAATGGTTAAAAACTAGAATAAGAGCTATGGGATTAAATCCTATTAATAATGTTGTTGATATTACAAATTTTGTAATGTTTGAATATAATCAACCAATGCATGCTTTCGATTTCGATAAATTAAAAGGAAATATTAATGTGAGAGCTGCAAAAAGAAAATGAAGAAATAATTACTCTTGATGGAGTTGAAAAGAGTATTAAAAAAATGGTGAACTTGTGATTGCTGATGACGAAAAAGCTATAGCAATTGCTGGAATTATTGGTGGAAAAAGGGACACAAATCAGAAGATACAACAAAAAAATATTTTCTTAGAAGTTGCATTTTTTACTGCTGATAATATTAGAAGAACATCAAGAGAATTAGGAATTTTTACTGACTCATCATATAGAAATGAAAAGAGGGACTTGATATTCAAAATCTTGATGTAGTAATAGATAGAGCTGCATCTTTTAATATCAGAAGTGGCTGGTGGAGAAATTTTTATGTGATGTAATAGACAGATATATGAAAAACCAGAAAAACTGAAATTTCATTAAATCTAGAAAAATTAAATAAATTTATTGGAAAAAGAATTATCTTATGATGAAGTTGGAAAAATTTTAACAAGCTTGGATATAGAAATAAAATCTATGGGAGATGCAAACATGCTTCTTGTTCCTCCTAGTCATAGGGAAGATTTAAAAAGACCTGCAGATATTTATGAAGAAGTAATTAGAATGTATGGTTTTTGATAATATCGAAGCTAAGATGCCAGAGATGAATATAAAAATCTGGGGAAGAAAATATTAATTTTAGAGTATCTAGTATTATTAGAAATATTTTAAGAGATGGGATTAAATGAAGTTATAAACTATAGTTTTTATTCCGAAATTTACAAAAAGAAATTTTTAATTTTGGAGAAGAAATTATAGAAATTAAAAACCCATTGAGTGAAGATATGGCAATAATGAGACCAACTTTGCTTTATAGTTTACTTACAAATGTAAGAGATAATTTGAATAGAAATCAAACTGACTTAAAACTTTTTGAAATAAGTAAAACTTTAGAAATCTTGGAGAAGCAAAAGATGGATTAGCTATCGAAGAATTAAAAATAGGTAGTGGCTCTTTCAGGAAGAAGATAAAAATTTATGGAATCAAGGAAAAGGAGCATATAATTTTTATGATTTGAAAGGTTATATTGAATTTTTGCTTGAAAAAGTTAAATATAATCTAAGTATTCTTTAATGAGATTAAAGATAATAATTTCCATCCAGGGGCATCAGCTGAAATAAAAATAGGAGAAGATATTATTGAGTTTTTGGAGAGTTACATCCTAATTTGATAAATTATTTTGGAGTAAAGAGAAAAAGTTTTCTTTGCTGAATTTAATTTAACAAAAATGATGAAATACGATGAAGATTAAAGTTAATTACGAAAGCATCAGTAAATATCCAGAAGTTTTAAGAGACTTAGCTATAACTCTTGATAGAGATGTTCTAGTTGGAGAAATGATAAAAGAAATCAAAAGAAAGTTAATTTGATTGAAAAATTGATATTTTTGATGTGTACTCTGGAGAAAAAATTGAAGAAGGTAAAAATCGGTTGCCATGAGCATAGTTTTAAGAGATAAGAATAGAACTTTAACTGATGAAGATATCGATAATGCAATGAAAAATATTTTAACTCTTATTGAGGATAAATTTAATGGAGAAATAAGAAAATAGAAAAATGCACCCAAACGGGTGCATTTTTATTTCTATAGATTTTTAATTTTTCAATAACTCTATCAGCAATTTTTGAGAAAGTTTCTTCTGGATATGAAGATTGACCCTTAGTTAAATTTGAAATTTGTTTTGTCATTGGGAGTTCTCCTAAAAAGTTCAACATCAGTTTCTTTTAAGAAATTTTGTATATCTTGTTCATCAGATAAATAAATTTTGTTATCACAACAATCACAAGTGATATAACTCATATTTTCAATTAATCCAATGACAGGAACAGACATTTTCTTTGGCCATTTTAATAGCTTTAGTTACTATCATAGAAACCATATCTTGTGGAATAGAAACCATAATTAAACCTTTGACATTAAAACTTTTCATAACAGTTAGAGGCACATCTCCAGTTCCTGGAGCATATCGATTAGAAGATAATCTGAAATCTGACCACACAACTTCATTCCAAAAATTGTATAACAGCTCCAGCTATAACTTCAGTCCTCTCCATACAACGGGTTCGTTTTCGTCTATCATCAAATTGATAGATACAACTTCAATTCCATCTTCGGTAACAACTGGATACATATTTTTCCGTCTGTTTCCATCTGTTGATTACTTACATTCATAAGCACTTGGTATACTTGGATATATTATATCAGCATCTAAAACTCCAACAGAATATCCTTTCTAATTCTTTAGCAAGCAGTGTAGTGACAGTTGATTTTCCAACTCCACCTTTTCCACTCATAACAGCAATAACATTTTTATATTTTTATTTTCATTAACTTTTGGTGCATCTTTTGGTATCATTTTTCTCCTTAATATTTTTTATATTTAAAATAAATTATCAATAGTTTTACTCTTTTTAGTATAAATTGTCAAATTGAAATGAAAAATACTTGAAATATAAAATAATATCCAATTAATTTTATAATATCTATTCATTTTAAATTCATAAAACACTTATATACTTAGACCATAACAAGATAGTTAAACAGCTATCATAAAAATTAAAACCATTCATCTAAAAATTCATAAAAGAAAAAATATAATAAGAATATAAAGATGAAAATAAAAATTAAAAGAATAAAGGAGAATTTAAAAATGAAAAACAAATTTAAGAAAAATTATTATTAGTTGGAGTGTTAGCAATAGGGAAGTTTAGGATTTTCAGCAGTAGCTTCTGCAGCAATAACTCAAGACCAAGCTAAGGCTATTGTTATGAAAAGAAGTTCCGAATGGACAAATTACAAAAATGGAATTAGATTATGATCATGGAAGACAAGTTTATGAAATTGAAGTAATAGATGGAAATGTTGAAAGAGATTTCGATATAGATGCAGAAACTGGAACAATCGTAAAAATGGATACGGATCATCATCACGGACACAAACATCATAAAGGTTGCAAAACATGAAAATTACAATCAAAATATGAATATGGCTCAACCAAAAAGTAACTTACGAACAAGCTAAAGATATAGCTTTAAAAACAATCTAAAAATGGAAAGTTTAAAGAAATTAAATTAAAAACTAAAAATGAGTGTTCAAGTTTACGATGTTGAAAATAGCTGAAGGAATAATGGATAGAGAAATTTTAATAGATGCAAATACAGGAGCAATATTAGAGATAAGATTTTTAATTGTAAAATAAAAATAAAAAGTAAATAATAAATTCATAAAACCCCACCCTAAATATAAAATATAAATAAGAAAAATCACAAGTGACCCTTAGCTTAGTGATTTTTATTTTTATAAGTTACAACTGTGATATAATTTTTATAGGGGTAATTAATATGATAAAAAGAGAATTATATATAAATAAAATAAAACCTAAGTAATAAGCCTCCTTTCTTTTTAAGTTTATAAGATTAATATGTTATTAAGCAATTTTTGTAAAAAGTAAAAATAAAAATAAAAATAAAAAGACATCTACTGGCATAGATGTCTTTTTGTCATTTTCTTGATTATTACTAATTTTGGCTAATTATACTATTTCTTTTTAATAAAGTCAATGTTATAATTTATATGTCATTTTCCTCCTTAGAACCAAACAAAAGTGAGGTAAAAAGTGAGAAAAATTGTTATTAATCTTATTGATAATAATATTTCTATTATTATCTAAAAAATATTTATTAATACTTAAATATATAGTAAGTATTTTATATGGGAGACACTCTGGTAGGTGTTCCTGCTTTTTATTTTATAAAAATCTAAGTATAAAACAATCTTGCTAGATTGTTAATTAACAGTAGTTATGATATAATTTTTAAAATTAACAATAAAAATAAAATGGAGGAAAATAAAATGGAAAAATAACTGTTATCCAAGATGTTCAACTTGTCAAAAAGCAAAAAGTGGCTTGAAGAAAATAAAATAGAATTTACTGAAAGAGATATAGTTAAAGTAAATCCTACTGAAGAGGAATTAACAAAAATTTTACAAAGCTAGTGGAAAAAGAATTGAAAAAGTTTTTCAATACAAGTGGAGTTTTGTATAAAAGAAATGAAATTGAAAGACAAGCTTCCAGAAATGACAGAGGAAGAAATGTTAAAATTATTAGCAACAGATGGGAAATTAGTTAAAAGACCCATGCTTGTTAGCAAAAAGGTGTATTAAAATGGTTTTAAAGAAGAAGAATGGAAAGAATATTTTTAAAAAATAACTAAGAAAGGGAGGAGATAGAATGTATAATATGGCAGATGTAATTACAACAGGATTTGCATTATTTGCAATGTTATTTGGAGCTAGAATTTAATATTTCCCCGATGTTAGGGTTATGATTTAGGAAGTAACTGGCAAGCAGCAGCTTTTGGTTTTGTTTTTTGACAGGAGTAGAATTCCTTTGATGGCAATTTTAGCAAGTGGAAATGCAGGAGAAAAATTAGATGATTTTTCAAATAAAGTCTCTCCAATTTTTGCAAAATTTTTATAATATAATTGTTATTTTAGCTACTGATCTGTTATTGGCAATACCAAGAACTGGTGCAACAGCTACGAAGTAACATTTTTCCATGCAGGGTTTACAACATCGACAATGAAATATGTTTATTTAGTTATTTATTTTGGATTATCTTTTGTTGTTTTCATTGAAATCAAGTGCAGCAGTAGATAGAATAGGAAAAATTTTAACTCCAATTTTAATAGTTGTATTAATTATAATTTTAGTAAAAGGTTCTTTTTAATCCTAATCAAGTGGTTGAAAAAGTTTATGAACTACCATTTAAAAAGGATTTATTGAAGGATACCAAACTCTTGATGCAATGGCTGGAGTTGTATTTGCAAGTGTAATTTTTGAAAGCAGTTAGAGGTGGAAGAGATCTAACTAAAAACAAGAAACAGAATTTTTATGAAAGCTAGTTTTATTGCAACAATTGGTCTTGCAATAGTTTATTTAGGATTGACATATATAGGAGCTACATTTGGACATATTGAATTGGTAGCAGGAGCAGAAAAACAGATTTACTTGTTAAAATAGCAACTTTACTTTTAGGAAAAAGTTGGATATATTATTTTAGCAATTTGTGTTGCTGGGGCTTGTTTAACAACTGCTATAGGACTTATGTAACTGTTGGAGAATATTTTAGTGAAACATTTAATTGGTCTTATCAAAAAGTTGTAATAGTAACAACTGTAATCAGTTTCTTGTTTGCAATTTTTTGGAGTAAACCAAATAGTAAAAAGTATCAGTTCCTTTATTGGTATTAACTTATCCGTTGACAATAGTTTTAATTTTTACTAAACTTCTTCCGTGTAAAAATGCAAATATTTATAAGGGAACAGTTTTAGTTGCAGGTCTTGTTGGACTATATGAAGCTTTACCAATAGTTGGAATAACGTTACCAGAAATATTTACAACAATTTATAATGCTATGCCTCTAAGTAATTTAGGTTTAACATGGGTAGTGCCTGTAGTAGTAGTAGGAATAATTTGTAATTTCATTAAGAGTAAAAATTAATTATAAAGGTAGGGAAAAAGAAATGGCTAATGTATATGACGTCCTTATGGGAAAGAGGATATTTAAAACAACTTACTCTATGAAGAAGAAATGAAAGAAATTTTTGGCTAAGGAGAAAGTTACTTTTTATATAGGTTTTTGATCCAACAGCTGATAGTTTACACGTTGGACATTTTATAGCAATGATGTTTATGGCTCATATGCAACAACATGGACACAGACCAATAGCATTAGTTGGTGGTGGAACGGCTATGGTTGGAGATCCTAGTGGAAGATCTGATATGAGAACACATGATGACTGTCGAAAAATAAATCATAATGTTGAATGTATTAAAAACAAATGCAAAAGTTTATAGATTTCACAGACGATAAGGCAATACTTGCTAATAATGGAGATTGGTTAAGAAATCTTAACTACATAGAATTTTTGAGAGATATTGGAGAACATTTCTCTGTTAATAGAATGCTAGCTGCTGAATGTTATAAATCAAGAATGGAAAATGGATTGTCATTCTTAGAATTTAACTACATGATAATGCAAGCTTATGACTTCTATGTATTGAATAATAAATATAACTGTACAATGCAATTAGGTGGAGATGACCAATGGTCAAATATGATAGCCGGTGTTGAACTTCTAAGAAGAAAAGATAGAAAATCTGCTTATGCTATGACTTGTACTTTACTAACAAATAGTGAAGGACAAAAATGGGGAAAAACTGCTAAGGGTGCTTTGTGGCTAGATCCAGAAAAAACTACACCTTATGAATTTTACCAATATTGGAGAAATGTTGGAGACCAAGATGTTGAAAAATGTCTAGCTCTTTTAACGTTCCTACCCTATGGATGAAGTTAGAAGATTAGAGCATTGAAAGATGCTGAGATAAATGAAGCTAAAAAGGTATTAGCTTATGAAGTTACAAGGATTGTCCATGGAGAAGATGAAGCTAGAAAAGCTAAGGAAGCAACAGAAGCTCTTTTTGGTAGTGGAAATAATTTAGATAATGCACCAAAAATTGAGTTAACAGAAGAAGATTTTTTTCAAAAGAATTATTAGATGTTTTTGGTTGATAGAAAAATTTTAAAAACTAAAAAGTGAAGGTAGAAGACTTATAGAACAAAAATGGTATGTCTTTAAAATGATGAAAAAAATTTCTGATGTAAAAATTTGCTGTTAGTTCAGAAACTTTAGGATTATTAAAAATTAGGGAAAAAGAAATTTTATAATATAGTATTGAAATAAAAATTAATAATCAAGGGAAAAGGTAGTGGGATATTTGATTAAATTCAGAATGAGAAATATGAGAGAAAAATGATATAGATGTTGTTTATGAAAAACTTGCACTCTAATTTTGTAAAAAATATTTTAGAGGTAAAAAGAAACAACAAGAAATTTATGAAAACCATAATGAATGGTATAGAGCTCATATTTCTTCCCTTGATTATGCAATCTATATTTTCGAAGATGATGAAAATAATTTTGTTGCTATGACTAGCTATGAAATTTTTGATAATGAAGCTAGGATAAAAAATTTATTTGAATGAAAATTTTAGAAATAGAAAATATTCTCAGAAAAATTTTGGCTGAGAGTTTGAATAAATTTTTATCTGAGAACTTAAAAAATAAAAATGGATTAAAAGCATATATTTTAGAGGAAAAATATAGCATCACAAAAAAATATTCTCATCTTTGAATTTTTAAATATAAAGACGAAAAAAAGAAATTTGTTCTGATGGACTTGAATATCAAATTTATAAATTAGAGCTTAGATAAGAGGAAACGATGACAAAAAGGAAAAGGTAAAAATATATTAGTAGAACTTGAAAAAGTTTGGAAAAACCTAAGTGTGCTTTTAAATTTTAATTCTCCTTTTGAACTTTTTGGTTGCAGTTATTTTTGTCGGCACAATGTACTGATAAGAGAGTAAATATTGTAACAGAAGAAATGTTTAAGTATGTAAATACTCCTGAAGAATTTGCTAATATGTCTTTGGAAGAAATAGAAGAGCATATTAGAAGTACCGGTTTTTATAAAAATAAAGCTAAAAAGTATAAAAATGTAGTCAGCAACTTTTAGAAAAAAATATAATGGAGAGATACCTCAAGGCATGGATGAACTTACAGAGCTTGCAGGAGTAGGGAGAAAAACTGCAAATGTTGTGAGAGGAGAAGTATGGGGTTTGGCTGACGGTATAACGGTTGATACTCATGTGAGAAGAATTACAAATTTAATAGGTCTAGTAAAAATGAAGATCCAATTAAAATTGAGAGAGAACTTATGAAAAATAGTTCCTAAAAATCTTGGATAGATTTTTTCACTACATAATTTTACATGGAAGAGCTACTTGTATAGCAAGGCGTCCTAAATGTTCTGAGTGTGAAATTATAAATTACTGTGACTATGGTTTGAAAAACCAAACTAAATAAATAAAAAAATTTTTAATCTAAACTAAAAATGTATAAATTATTATTGACAAAACTGATAAACAATGTTATAAATAGATTATAGATTATTAGGGAGATGAGAGATACGATGAAAGTTCTATTTAGATAATAATGCAACAACAAAAGTTGATGAAAAAGTTTTAGAAGCAATGATTCCATATTTTTCAGAATATTATGGAAATCCTTTTTAGCTTACATTTATTTGGAGCTGAAACAGGACAAGCAGTGTCAGAAGCAAGGAAAAACAATAGCAGATATATTAAAAGCAAAAACCTAGTGAAATTATTTTCACTGCATCAGGTAGCGAATCTGACAACTTAGCTATAAGAGGTATAGCAAGAGCATATAAACACAGAGGAAAAACATATTATAACAACTTCTATAGAACACCCAGCAGTAAAAATACATTTTTTCGATTTAATGGAAGATGGATTTGAAGTTACTGTAGTACCAGTTGATGAAAATGGTGTTATAAGAATGGATGAATTTAAAAGCTTTTTAAGAGAAGATACTATTCTTGTGAGTGTTATGCATGCAAATAATGAAGTTGGAACTTTCCAACCAATAGAAGAAATTGGAAAAATAACTAAAGAAAAGAAGAATAATTTTCCATGTTGATGCAGTTCAAACAATGGGAAAAGTTGAAATATATCCTGAAAAAATGGGAATAGATTTATTAGCTTTCTCAGGACATAAGTTTAATGCACCAAAAAGGAATTGCTGTTTTATATAAGAGAGACGGTGTACGTTTAGGAAAAAGTTATAACTGGTGGAAACCAAGAAGGAAAAAGAAGACCAGGAACTTCAAATACTCCATACATAGTTGGAATAGCTAAAGCATTACAAATGGCTAATGACAATATGAAAGAAGAATGGGATAGAGAAGAAAAATTAAGAGATTACTTTGAAGCAGAAGTTGTAAAAAGAATACCAGAAGTTAGAATAAATGGTAAGGGAGCAAAAAGATTACCAGGAACATCAGCATTACTTTTAAATATTTAGAGGAGAATCAATGCTTTTAAGTCTAAGTTTAAAAAGGAATAGCAGTAAGTTCAGGATCAGCTTGTTCTTCTGACAGTTTACAACCATCTCATGTTTTATTGGCAATGGGAATACCTGCTGAATTTGCTCACGGAACATTGAGATTCTCAATGGGAAAATACAATACAAAAAGAAGAAATTGACTATACATTAGATTGTTTAGTAGAAATAATTGGAAAATTAAGAGATTTATCTCCATTATGGAGAACTTTCCAAGATGGAAAAAGCAACAGAATATTAATAGTTTTTAAAAAATTAATGAAAAAAATTTAGGAGATGATTTGAATGCAATATACAGAAAAAAGTTATGCAACACTTTATGAATCCTCATAATGTTGGAGTAATAGAAAAATCCAGATGGATATGGAAAAGTTGGAAACCCATCTTGTGGAGATATAATGGAAATTTTTATAAAAGTTGAAAATGATATCATAAAAGATGTTAAATTTAGAACTTTCAGTTGTGCATCAGCTATAGCAAGTTCATCAATTTCAACTGATTTAATTATAAATCACACTGTTGAAGAAGCACTACAAGTAACAAACAAAGCTGTTGTTGAAGCTTTAGGGTGGATTACCAGCAGTTAAAAATGCACTGCTCAGTTTTAGCAGAAGAAGCCATTAAGATGGCTATTGAAGATTATATTGCTAAAAGAGATGCAAAAATAATAAGATATAAAAAAATAAAGTGGATAACCTTTACATCTGTGATATAATGTAAAGGTTATTTTATTTTTATGATTTAGGAGTTATTAGAATGTTTAATAATATTAAAAATTATTTGTCTGTGTTGGAATTTTTGGCAAGTATATTTTCAATAAATAGTTTTTGCAGAAGTGAAAGAGGTACAAACCCTTGATGATTTTTGCAGCAGAAGTTTTAGAAACAAAACCAAAAGAGAAAGTAAAAGAAAAATTCAGGAAAAAAACAAGAGAAAGAATAGAAGAGACTGAGAAAGTTTCAGCTAGAGAAATAAATAGACTAGAAGAAGAGTTAGCAAGAAAAAGAAATTAAAAAAGAAATAAAGAAAAAAATCTGAAAAAATAGAACAAATAAAAAGTCAGAAGAAAAAGTTGAAAAGAAAAAAGTGAAAAAGGCTATTGCTGAAGATAATAAAATTATTAAGAGTAAAAAGAGCTAGAGAAAAAGTTCAAAAAGAAACTAAAGATTTAGCTTTGAAGAACCAGAAAATTTAGAAAAAGATAATAAAAATATGAGATGACTACTTACCATTCGGCAGATGGTGTTGAATGGGAATTACCAGATAATTTTGGATCAGTTGTAATAGGAGATTTACATGGAAATATAATTTTTTTCAAAAGACGGAGAAAAACTTTTTCCTCTTGCATCAGTTACTAAAATGATGACATTAATGGTAACTTTTGATGAAATAAATGCAGGAAGAATATCTTTAAAGGATGAGGTGACAATAAGTAAAAATCCAATAAGATATGGTGGAAGTGGTATTCCATTAAAAAGCTGGACAAGTTTTTGTATTGGAGGATTTAATAAAAAGCTGCTGCAATTTATTCTGCAAATAATGCAACCTATGCAATAGCAGAATATGTTGGAGGGGAAAGTATAAATAAATTTGTAGCTAAGATGAATGCAAAATTAAAAGAATTAGGACTACAAAATGAAATAAGTTATTACACTCCCACAGGTCTTCCAACAAGAGTTACAAAAACCTATGGATGAGGGGACTGCAAAAGGTATTTATAAATTATCAATAGAAGCATTGAAGTATAAAAATATTTAGAAATAGCTGGAATTGAAAAACTAAAATTCATAATGGGAAAAATTTCTATAAGAAATAGAAATCATTTACTAGGTGAACAAGGAATTTACGGAATAAAAACAGGTTTTCATAAAGAAGCTAAATATAATATAGCAGTTGCTAGTAAATATAATGGAGCTGATGTTATAATTGTTGTTATGGGTGGGGAAACATATAAGGCAAGAGATGGAGTTGTTCTTAGTGTTTTAGAAAATTTCCATAAAAATTACACAATGAAAAAAATGGTGTAGCTAGAAGAAAAATAAAAATAGTTAAAGAAGTTACTGTAGAAATGAAATTAATTACAACAGTAGCTTCTTTTTATATTATAATAAACTTGAAAAGAAATTTATGAGGAGGACATAATGGAAAATAAATTTAGAGAATTAGTAAAGAAGAAATAAAATTTTTTTGCAACGATTAGGGTTTGATTCAATGGGATTTAGAAACAAAGACTCCTAAAAAAATCAAAAAGCATATTTATCAGAATTAATCGGAGATTTTAGTATGCAAGAATATGAAATTTTCACATCTGATGAATTTGTAAATATTGTTAAAAAAATTTAAATGATAATAAAAGATAATTTATCAGAAATTGAAAAAGAGAAATCGAATTATCAATGGAAGAAATAGAAAAGATGAAATTCCTGCTGATGAATATGAAGCTTATGCCAAGTTAACAAGCTATAACCAAGCTATATGGGAAGAAGCAAAGAGAAAAAGATTTTTCTATAATAAAAGATGGATTAGAAAAAAGTTTTTATTATAATAAAAATTTGCAGAATATAGAAGAAAAAGATGATCTTTATGATGTATTATTAAATGATTATGAAAAAGGTATGGATACTGAAAAAGCTAGATATATTTTTGGAGAGTTGAAAAAGGAAATTGTACCTTTTTAAAGAAAAATTCAGAGAAAACTATTAGAGAAGAAAATTTAATTGATATTCCAGTTGATGAAGAAACTCAAATGAGAATTTGCAAAAATATTTGGCAAAAATATGTTGGGTTCGATTTTTGATAAGGGTCTTGTGGAAACAAGTGAACATCCTTTCACTTTTAAATTTAAATAAAAATGATGTTAGACTTACAACAAAACAATAAGAAAAATATGCCATTTTCAACAGTATTTTCAATAATCTCATGAGGGACAGGGTCATGGAATTTACGAACAACAAACTGCTGACGAACTTTTTAGATACAATACTTGGAACAGGTGGAAGCATGGGCTTACACGAATCACAATCGAGATTTATGGAAAAATATAGTGGGAAGAAAATGAAAAATTTTTGGAAGCTAATCTATAATAAGGCTCAAGAATTTTATCCTCATTTAAAAAAATATTTCTTTTGATGACTTTTGTAAACAAATTAATAAAAATAGAGCCAGGACTTATAAGAGTAGAATCAGATGAACTAACTTATTCTCTTCACATTATGGTTAGATACGAATTAGAAAAATGATTTTTGCTGGAGAGTTAAGTATCGAAGATTTACCTAGAGTGTGGAAGCAAAAATGGTTGAGTATTTAGGGCTTGAACCAGAAAAATGATTCAGTAGGACTTATGCAAGACGTGCATTGGTATTGTGGACTTGTTGGATATTTTCCATCTTATGCAATAGAAATGCTTATGCTTCACAAATTTTTAATACTATGAAAAAGATTTCGATGTTGATAAGGCTCTTGAGAATGGAGATTTGAAAAATAACAGATTGGTTAGGAGAAAAAATTCATAAGTATGGAAAAATTAAAAGATACGAGTGATATCATTAAAGAAGTTACAGGTGAGGAATTAAATCCGAAAATATTATATAGATTATTTGAAAGAAAAATATAGCAAGATTTATGAATTATAAGAAAAAGGCAGTCATGGAGACTGCCCTTTTTAAATCTATAGGAAAGTATAAAAAATTAAATAGCAAAATGAGTCTCTGACGTTCGTATTAGTTCGAAGAGCCTATGTTCGTTGAGCTCGTAGAACTCATACGGCTGTCAAAAGAGATTTTATTCATTATCTTTATTATGTTTAATGCGTTCTGTTTTTTGACTTTTTATAAAATTTAGTCTTAAATACTTGCATGGTACAATAAAGACACTAAATATTTTTAAGGAGGATTTTTATGAAAAAGTTTTATTAGGATTATTTGCATTAGCTTCAGTTTCTGCTAGCAGCAGCTGAAGGAGTAAATGTATACGGAAGATTGGGATTAGATGTTTATTCTCATTACAACAAAGTAACAGGTGAAGATGGGGAAGTTACAGTAAAAGCTAAAGGAAAAAGTAGCTCCTAGTATAGCAGTGGAAGTAACTAAAGATTTAGGTTCTAATTTTGAAGCAGGACTTGGATTAGGATATGTATGGCACGGTAAAAGAGATTATAAAGAAAGTGATATATATGGATATATATGAAGGTGAAAATGAAGAAATTATAAAAGTAGGTAAATCTGAAGCTAAAGGAAAAAATTCCAGCAATAAATTCTATACCTTTATATGTTACAGGTAAATATAAATTTGATACTGGTTCAGATATAAAACCTTATATTAAAGCTGACTTAGGATATTCTTTTCAATAAAAATGAAAAATCTATGACAGTAACAGAAAACTAACTACTGGAGAGACTGAAACATATACAGAAGGATTAAAAAGCTAAAAATGGTCTTTTATGCAGGGGGTAGGAGTTGGAGTTGAATACAATAATGTAACTGCTGATTTATCTTATGTGTTTACTGGAGCAAAAATATAAATATACAGATGGAAGTGATGCAGATAAAGCAAACAACAGAGCTGTAAGATTAACTGTTGGTTATAAATTCGCATTCTAATTCTTAAAATAGAATAAAAATTAAGTCCCTAGTATTTGTATTAGAAATTTTTATACAAATGCTAGGGATTTTGTTATTTTTATTAGTAAGTGATTACAGAAATTTGACCACTATCATACTCAGCTAAGAAAAATTTGTGAAATATTTTCGTGACCTAATTCTGCTAATTGTTCTTTTTAACCAGTCGACATCTTTATCGATTGCTTCCAAAATATTTGTTTGGATAGTACCATCTGTAATAACTGGATATTTAGGATTTTCCTCTCCTTTTAAAAACAATAATTAGTTGTCCATTTTTGTTCAAGCACAGCTCTTTTTAACTTTAGATACGCTGTAAACTCCATTACTACGTAATTTAAAAGCAATATCGTGAGCAGTTAGTCCAGCACTACGACAAGCTTCAACATCAAGTACACCTTTTTAATTATGACAGTTGGTTGACCATCTATAAAAGTTTTTAAAAAATACATTATTAGTTTTAACCATTTCAATACTAACACGATCATAGTCCATATCATAAGGATAATGAAATATTGTAAAACACTGATTCCAGAACTATAGATAACTCCCCAAGAAATTTCCCCTAGGACATAGTTTAATACTTGATCCATTGCCGATGATGGAGCAAGATTTCCTTTTCCAGAAATATTTATAACAAGTACTAAAGATAAAAGACCCATAGCTAATTTAATAGCAATGTTCTAAATAAGATAATTCCATTATCACCTCAACAATTTCAATTTTTGGATTATTAAGCTCAATTTTTTTCAAGCATAATTTTTCTCCATTATCTCCACTAATAACACGGAAATAAGACTTCCAATTCTAACCAAAGCACCATCAATTGATGCAGATGTATTAATATAAATATTTTCTTTATCAGTTTTTAAATCTTCAGCTACAACTTCAATAAAATGTCAGCCGTTCTGTATTGGTTTGTCATGAACTTCTGTAACACGGTATTGGCTAAATTTTTATACTGATAGCAAGAACAATAGCAATAGTTAAAATTATTGCAAGTTCACGATATTTTGTTTCTTTTGACCTTGATTATATTTATAAACAGTTATAAACAGACAAATGATTAAAAATTGTAAATATAGCTCCCTCACCAATCAAACTTGGCTATTTGTTCAACAAGTACCCATAAGAATAAAAATCTCACGATAAACCTCCCTATAATAAATTTTCATTTGCTGATAATATTATCATAAAAGTAAAGATAATTAAAGAACAAAAATTAAAATATATATTATCTTTATTAATCTAGTATGATAAATTTTTAGCAAATATTTAATATAAAAAGATAAAAAGATTGACAAAAAGATTAAATAGTACTAAAGAACTGTTAAAAATAAATTTTTGGAGGAAATATGGGGATTTTTAGGTAAATTATTTGGACTAACGGCATTATTCATAATGGTATTTAGAAATGTATTTGCAAACGATTTACCAAAATCAACTGATATGAGTTGTTATTGGTGGGGAGGAGCAGGACTTACCGTTGCAATTTCTGCCTCATGAAAAAGGGAGCAAAAAGTAATTTTAGTTGAAAAAACTATGTTTTAGGGTGGAAATGCTGCAACAGATATTACAGTATTTGGTAAGATTGCAGGAGAAAATGCAGCTACTTATTCTAAATCTGTAAAATAAAAATATAAAAATTTATACTATACAAAAATCGTATTGAAATTTTATCAATATGATAATTTTTATCAAAAATTTTATTCGATATAATTTAGTAAATAAGCTCAAAGATACAGTGAGTTTTCTTTTACTATATGTTATAATATAAATTGAATTTAAAAATTTATTAGGAGGTAAAAATGAGAGTTAAATTAGCAGAGAGATGATAAAAAATTCTAATTATAAAGTTAGCTTTGAAAGATATAAGTAAAGAAAAACGATTTTTGTAGAAGTTATTAGAAAATTATGATATCGAAATATAAAAGACAGAATATTTTAAAGATCTTTTATGTATAAATTGATGATATCAATAGCAAGTTCATTATGATTTTGCAAGAAAAGCTTCAAACTATATTGAAATATATTGAGCCTGTTTCTATTTATTCTCTACCTTTACAAATTGATATGAAGATGGAGAAACTTCCAGTAATTTATCCTGAAGAAAATAAAGATTATATAACTTTAGGTGTTATTGACAATGGGTATTGCTCATATAAAGACATTTAAAACCTTGGATAAAAAGAGTTCACTCAAGATTTTTAAGGGAAAGAGACAAGCACAAACTCACGGAACATTTGTGTCAGGAATAGCACTATATGGGGATAAACTTGAAAAATAGAGAGATGGTTGTAAACGAAATGAGTTTCTATTTGCTTTAGATGCAACTGTTTTATCTGCAACAACAATAGAAGAAGATGATTTATTGAAAAAAATATTGTCCTAACTATTCAAGAAAAATTATAAGAAAGTTAAAATTTGGAATTTATCTTGAGTGTTAAATTGGGAAATTGAAGATGATTATTTTCTCAGATTTTGGAGTAGTTTAGATTATTTGCAAAAAGAATATGGAGTTTTAATTTTCAAAATCTGGTGGTAATGGTGGAAACTTTATGAAGAAAAACCTAAAGGGAAGACTTTTATCACGGATCAGACTCTTTGATGTCCATCGTTGTTGGAGCAATTAATAATGACAGGTATGCTTCAAACTATAGTAGAGTTGGACTTTAGGACCTAAGGGAACAATTAAGCCTCGATGTAGCAAGTTATGGAGGAGATTTGAGATTACGTGGTGATGATGGATCTATGATAATGGAGGAGTAAAATCATTTTTCAGTTGATGGTGGACTTGCTTCATCATCAGGAACAAGTTTTGCCACAGCAAGAATTTCATCACTTGCTTCAATAATTTATCAAAAATATCTGCAAAGATTTTAAGAATTTTCTCTAGATTTTTGATGCAAACTTATTAAAAGCTTTAATAATTCATTCGGCTAAGAACACGGATAGAAATTTATAAAATGTGAAGAAATCGGTTATGGAATTCCTAGCAACTTCAAACTAGAAATTTTATCTTATTTTAAAAATGAAAATATTAAAATATTTAGTGGAACAATGACAAAGAAAAAAGAAATTGACCTTGAGAGGATGAATTTCTTTTAATTATCAGAAAGTAGCAAAAATCAAAACTGTACTTTGGTTTATGAAACAGAGTTAGATTATTTTACAAAAATGATAAGTATATAAAATCTGATGTTAAAAATTAGAGATTTTATCTGAAAATGGGAGAAACTTTAACGAGAAAAATTTGAAGCTACTCTTGCAAAGAAACAAAAATAGAATTGTACTCAGATAGTGACATTGAAAAAGAAAATATGTTTTGATTGTTGAAAAAAATATAGGAGTGATGACTATGAATAAAGAAACGAAAGTAAAGGCATGTTCAGCACCTTTTATTGAGGAACACTTTGGGGTGTGAAATGGAGTTCTTGGGAAAGTTATTTATTTCTTGCTAAAAATGTTACAACAGATTGGCTATACCTTATAGATTATTATTTGCAGGTCTATTGGTCATAGGTTTATTTGTATCATAAAAACGGAAAGAAAGATTTTTGATATTTTAAAAAAATCATAAAAGATTTAGTCTCAAATTTTATTGTTTGGTTTGATTGGAATGCTAGGGAACACAATACACATATTTTTCAGCTATTCAATATTTCAAATGCAGCCATAGCAACTGTACTCACATATTTTTGATCTGACTCTCGTTCTAGTTTATATGTGTCTAAAAGAAAAAGAAAACCACTAAAAATATGAAATTTTTGCCATTGCTCTATCAACTTTCGGAGTATTTTTATTAGCCACTCACGGAGATATAACTACACCCTTTAAAATTTCATTTAAGGCTTTAGTGTGGGGGATGTTGTCTGCTTTATCTGTGGTTTTTACACTATTCAACCAGTAAAACTTTTAAAACAAGTATAGCTCATGTTATGGTTGTTGGTTGGGGAATGATCTGGTGGAATATTGATTACATTTTTATCAAACCTTGGCATATAGATATAATTTTTGATTTTACAACTCTATTTATTTTTCTTTTAATAGTATTATTTGGAACTATAGTTGCATTTGTCTTGTATTTATCAGGTGTAAAAATAGATTTGATCTCAACAAAGGCGAGTATTATTGCTTGTGTTGAGCCTGTGGCTGCAACTATTTGCTCAATAATATTTATGGGAGTAAATTTTAGTTTTTAGATATAGTAGGATTTGTGTGTATAATTTCAACAATTTTATTGTGCAATTTTTGATAAGAAGAAATATTAACATAGCTCTACTAGCAACGGCGAGATGCTCCCTTAAGTGCTAAACGTTCGCTGACGGACGGGACTCGCTTTCGCTTAAAACCCGCTCCGTTTAAACGCTCACTAGCATAGCAGCTGTGCAGGGGCATTCCCGTTAAATCGTAGTCGCTATTGTTTAATTTTAAAATAATTATCTTAATAAAACTTTATTAATTAGCTATTGAAAAATTATAGAAAGAGAATGAATGATGTAAGGATGGAATAATGGCAATAATACAAGTAAATGATTTATATGGGTTTCTCTGGAAACCCTTTTTAAAGAAATAAATTTTTCAGTTGATGAAAAGATAAAATTGGAATAATTGGTGTGAATGGAGCTGGTAAAAGTACTTTGATAAAACTTTTATTGGACTTGAAAAATTCAGAAATTAATCCTGCTACAAATGAGAGAGAGAACAATTTCTAGTAATTTAAAAGTTGGTTATCTTGCTACAAAATACAGAACTCAATAAAGAGAATACTGTTTTTAATGAATTGATGACAGTTTTTGATAATCTTTAGAAGATTACAAAAGAATACAAGAAATAAATTTTTGTTGACTGTTGATGTCGATAATTTTGATAAATTGATGGAAGAGTTGGGAGAAGTTTCTGAAAGATATGAGGAGGCATGAGGGATATTCTATAGAATATAAAATTAAACAGATTTTAAATGGCTTTGAATATTTCTAGAAAACTTATGGTCTAAGTAAATCGGAAATTTATCAGGAGGTCAAGCTTCGAGGTAGCTCTTGCAAAATTTTTACTTGAAGAGCCCTGATCTTTTTGATTTTAGATGAGCCGACTAACCACTTAGATTTAAGTTCTATTGAATGGCTTGAAAAATTCTGAAAGATTATAATAGAGCTTTTGCTCTTGATTTCTCACGATGTATATTTCTTAGATAATGTTGTAAATAGAATTTTTGAAATTGAGGGTAAAAAGATTAAAAAGACTACAAAGGTAACTACACAGATTTTTAATTCAGAAAGAGGCTTATTTAACAGGAAGGTTAAAGCCTATGAAAAAGAGCAAGAAAAATTAAAAAGATGGAAGAATTCATCGAAGATATAAGGCAGGTGTAAAATCAAAAGCAAGCCAGAGGTGAGATCCTAAATAGAATGGAGAAAATGAAAACCCTGTTGTAACTACAAAGAAAATTAAATTGAACTTTGATATAAAAAGCTCAAAGTGTAGATTTAGTTTTGGCTATTAAGTCTATGTCAAAAAGTTTTGATGATAAAATTGTTATTCAAAGATTTGAATTTAAAAATTTATCGTGGAGAAAGAATAGGTCTTATTGGTAAAAATGGTACTGCAGAAATCAACTCTTCTGAAAAATTATAAAACAATCTTGAAAAAGCTAGTTCTGGAGAATTTAAAATTGGAGAAAGAGTGTCTATCGAGTTTACTACGATCAAAATCATCAAGGTTTAGGTTTGAATAATAATATAATTGAAGAATTGATGTATTATTTTACTTTATCCGAGGAAGAGGCAAGAAATATTTGTGAGGCATTTTTATTTAGAGAGATGATATTTACATTTCATCTTTGAGTGGTGGAGAAAAAGGCAAGAGTTGCTTTTATGAAAATTGATGCTTGAAAAACCAAATTTCTTAATACTAGACGAACCGACTAACCACTTAGATATTTATTCAAGAGAAATTTTTAATGGATGCCTTGGAAGATTATCCAGGAACAATTTTAGTTGTATCTCACGATAGAAATTTTTAGATACAGTTGTGAATAAAATTTATGAATTGAAAAACTGAGGGTGTTGAAACTTTTGATGGAGATTATGAAGCCTACAAGCAACAAAAAGATAATGTAAAAGTAAAAATGAAGAGGCTGGAAATCTTATGAAGAGCAAAAGAAAAATAAAAATAGAGTTGCCTCTTTGATAATAAGACTTGAAGAGGAAATTCAAAAATTGAAAAAGCAAAAAAGAAGAGGTTAATAAAAATATATTATTGCTGGAGATAATGTTGATGAGCTTATAAGCTTGCAAGAAGAAATTGATAAACTTGATGAAAAGATTATGGAAAAAATATCAAGAATGGGAAGAGACTGAAAAAGAATTGAATGAGATGAAATAAAAATGAGGCATAAGCCTCATTTTTTATTCACTAGCAATTTTTAGCAAGCTCTTGAGTTTTTCTCTAGTTTCAGATTTTGGATAACCATTACAAGCCATTGGAAGTTCAACGATATTTGCACCAAATTCCTCAGCTTGTTTTATCCATTCACTCATAAATTTTCCATGTCCCCAACCGAAAGTTCCAAAAAGATAAATCTTTTTCTTTAAATTTTTCTTTATTTCTTTCCATAAAGGTTGAAAATAATCAATTTCTTCAGTTTAGTTAGCTGGAGAAGCTTAAAGAGCTAAAAATATCACAATCAAAAAGCTTCATCATCATTTTTAATTCAACAACACTATAAAGATTATATTCAGCACCAGCTTCTTTTTAAACCTTTTTCGAAAGCTTTAACCATGAGCTAAAAGATATTTTCCAGTAAAGCTGTAATAAACAACATTAATTTTCATGTATCTTCTCCTAATTTCATATATAATTATTTAATTTTTAACAAATGCCCCATTCTATGTTTTTAGTTTTTAAATAATTTTTCATTCACATGGTTGTGATCGATTTCAATTTCTTCTCATCCACAACAGGCATTCCATATTCTTTTAAACCTTCTATTTTTAATGGATTATTTGTTAGAAGTTTAACAGATTTAACTCCCAAAAGCTTTCAACATTTGAGCAGCAACAGCATAATCTCTCATATCAGCACCAAAACCAAGTTGAAGATTTGCGTCAAGAGTGTCAACGCCTTGTTCTTGTAAATTATATGCTTCAATTTATTTAGAAGTCCAATTCCTCTTCCTTCTTGTCTTAAGTAAAAGAATGATTCCTTCTCCTAGTTTATCAATTCTTCTCATTGCTGTTTTAAGTTGAGAACCACAATCACATCTTAGTGATCCTAAAATATCTCCAGTAAAAACATTCAGAATGTATTCTCACTAAAACACCTTCTTTACCTGCAACGTCTCCTTTAACTAGAGCTATATGTTCTTTTTCATCAATAGGATTTTCAAAACCTACGATTTTAAAAGTTCCATTATCAGTTGGCATATTTGCAACAACATCAATTTTCATCAATTGTTCATATTTTTCTATATTTAATTAAATCTTCAATAGTTATAATTTTTAAATTATGTTCTTTAGCAAAAACTTCTAAATCATCCATTCTTGCCATAGTACCATCATCTTTTAAAATTTCACAGATAACTGACTACAGGAGTAAGTCCACAAATTTTTACAAAGGTCAACAGTAGCTTCAGTGTGCCCCTCTCTTTCAAGCACACCTCTATCTTTTTGCAACTAATGGGAAAAATATGTCCAGGTCTTGTAAAAATCATCAGCTTTTGAATTTTTATCTGCCAATTTTTAATTGTTGTTAGTCTATCTGCAATAGAAATTCCTGTAGTAGTTCCATCTTTGCATCAACTGAAACCGTAAAAAGCTGTACATTTAACATCAGTATTTCTTGCAAACCATAGGGTCTAAATTTAAATTTTATTGCATATTCATTTGTCATAGGAACACAAGTTAGTCCCCTGCATATCTAGCCATAAAATTGATACTATCATAAGTAGCTTTTTCAGCAGCGACAAAAAAATATCCCTTCGTTTTCTCTGTTTTTCATCGTCAACAATGATTAATGGAACACCGTTTTTAATATCTTCCAACACATCTTCAATTTTTATAAATCATTTTAGTATCTCCTTCTAAAATCCGTTTTCAAGTAAAAATTCCTTAGTGATTTTACTTTTTATTTTTCTTTTTCTTCTAGTTTATCAAAAATAAACAAACTTTTCAATATATTTTCCTATTAAATCAGTTTCAACATTAACAATGTCTCCAACTTTTTAGAACCAAGAATTATTTTCTCTTGAGTATGAGGTATAAGAGACAGAAAAACTGTCATCAGTAAGAGAAATAACTGTTAGACTTGCACCGTCAAGAGTAGCTCTTCCCTTTTCAACAATGTATCTCATATATCTTCTACTAATTTTTATCTCATAAATTTTTGCAATTCCCTGTTGTGTTATGGAAATAATTTCTCCTTCACAATCCACATCTCCAGTAACAAGATGTCCACCAAGAGGAGTTGCAAGAGTAATGGATTTTTCCAAATTTACCTCATCGCCAGCTTTAAGTCTTTTTCAAATTTGAACGTGAGATAGTTTCAAACATACAATCAGCTACAAAGTAATCTCTTGAAAATTCTGTAACTGTAAGACAAACACCATTTGTTGCAATACTGTCTCCAAGTTTTACATTTTCTAAAAACTTTGTTGGCTTTTTATTTTTAATTTGATAGATTTATCTCCATTGTTAGAGAGATAACTTTTTCCTTTTTCTTCCACCAATCCTGTGAACATAATTACCTACCTTTTTCAAAAAGTTACAGAAATATTATCTCCGTAAGTATTGAATTTAACATTAGAAAGTTTAAATACATCATTCATATCGTCAAAATTGAAACCATTTACAAAACTTACTGCTAAATTATCTCCAATAATTTTTTTGGAGCAATAAATATTTCACCGGCATCAATTATATTTTCTTTAAAAAGCAGTTGAGATAAGTCCACTACCACCTTCCAATAAAAACAGAATCAATACCTAGTTTTCCGATTTCGATTAACATATCTTCCATTTTTAAAAATTTCTCCTTCAAGAAAAATAAAAATTAGTTCCCAAATTTTTAAATTCTTTGAATTTTTAGAATTTTTATTTTTCATTAGATGTGATTATAATTGCTTTTATCATCGTTAAAATGTAAAAATTTAGATTCAAGAGGTGTATCTAATTTTGGATCGACAACTATTCATATGGATTTCTTTTTCTAAATTTAAATTTCCATAATTCTCAGATAACCTACTATCTAAACTTGGGTTTATCAGCTAGAACAGTATTTATTCCAACCATAATTCCCATAAATTTTTGTTCTTAGAAATTGTACTTTTTCTCTGGCAAGTTCGTTTGTTATCCATTTAGATTTACCAGTTCTTGTTGCTAATTTTTCCATCAAGAGTTATCCCACATTTTAGAATAGGTATGGAATTTTTATTTTCAATATACTTAAAGAAAAACTTCATTGATATCTTTTTGCTTCTTTCTCTAAAAATTCCGACTTCAACTTCTATGCCTGCATTCTTAAGCATTTGAATACCCTTACCTGAAAACCAAAGGATTAGAATCGAAATTTGCAATAACACATCTTTTGATTCCAAACTTAATTATCAGCACAAGGTGGAGTTTTTGCCAAAAATGTGAGCAAGGCTCAAGTGTTACATAAATTGTCCCCCTTTGCTTTTTCTCCAGCTTCTTCCAAAGCCCAAACTTCACAAGATGAGATTCACCATAATTTTTATGCCAACCTTCTCCGATGATTTCATTATCTTTTACAACAACAGCTCCTACTAGAGGATTTGGATTAACTTTTCCTATTCCTCGTTGAGCAAGTTCTCTATGGCATGAGCCATAAATTTTTCATCAAGATTTTTATCCATATTAGATACCTTTTATTAAATCGATCATTTCAATAGCTGTCATAGCAGCATCAGCACCTTTATTTCCTGCTTTTTGTTCCGGCTCTTTCTATTGCTTCTTCTATAGAGTTAGTTGTTAACACTCCAAATATAACAGGTACTTCACTATCTAAGCTAACATGAGCTACACCCTTTGATACTTCAGCACATACATAGTCAAAGTGAGGAGTAGATCCTTTTATCACAGCTCCTAAAGTAATAACTGCATCATATGATTGAGCTAATTTTTAGCTATTAATGGTATTTCAAATGCTCCTGGAACCCAGAAAGATTTATATTATCATCTTCAACATTATGTCTTCTTAAAATATCTTCTGCTCCTCCGATTAGTTTAGATGTAATAAATTCATTAAATCTAGCTGCAACTATTGCAACTTTTTAACACCTTGTCCATTAAATTTTTCCTTCAAATACTTTCATAATTTTCTCCTTTTTATTAAATTTTTATATTTATATATTATATTTAAATGATTAAAAACATTTTTAATAAAGATACCATATTCTCAACCCTAATTCAGTCTACTAATTCTAATAATTGATATTACCATAAGTGCAGCACTTGCAAATTGTATTGGGCTTAATACGTTGCCATTTATAAGATAATCAAATATCACACTTGATATTGGAAAACATAGCTCACACATTGTGGCAACCTTTGCTGTGATATTATTAAGACCGATATAATAGAGTAAGATTGCTCCACCTCCTGTTGTTAAAGCTATGATTATAAATATAAAGCCAGTTTGCTGGAGTAATATTGTTAAACTCATTAAAACTAGAAGTAAGTGCTACAAATTACAAACATAATACAAGTTGTTAATAAGTATCTTAAATAAAGAGCAGTTCTAAATGAAGCGGCTTTCAAAAATTCTTTTTCCAAAAACTGTTGCTGATCCAACGAGAAAGCAGCAAGTAATGAATAAAGTGAAGCAGGTAAAAAGATTATCTCCCACCTCAAATGTTGGAAAATGAAATTCAAAACGTTAATAGGTATCCACCAAGTAAGGCTAAAAATCCCCAAAATAAATAATCTTTTTAATTTTTCCTTTAGTATAATTCTTGCCAAAACTATTGCAAATAAGGGTTGTAATTTTTGTAGTAATGTTACAACAGTTAAATGTTTAAAATTAATCTAAGAACAGTGCGCTTTAACTATCGATAAAGTACCTAAACTTCCACCAAATAAGGCTACACAGAAAAATAAAATAAATCACTGCCACCTAATTTCTTAATATATATTTCCTCTTTTCCAAAAATAATGGACATAATAACCAATGGTAATAGATGTAAAAATAAAAACTACAAATGGAACAGGCAAGCTAAATAATCTTGGTGTTAAAGCTTTATTCCATCAAATCCCCACATTGTTGCTGCAAAACACATGACGACAAAGGCTCCTTTAATTTCTTTATTCATCTCCTAAGTTATAAAATACCCGAATACAATTCGGGTATTAAATATTTAAAATTATAGAACAAACAAAAATAAGTTCGTAACTATCTCTCTCATCCAGACTCTTTACTGTCGGCTTTGAATTTCACCAAATCAAAACATAGAAAAATGTTTTTCGTGGACTATACCACCGGTCGGGAATCTCACTCCTGCCCCTGAAGACTTGTATTTAATTTTCAATTATAAATATAGTATTCTTTTATACATTTGTCAATATATTTTTACTTTTATAGTAATAATTTATTCTGATTGCTTTTCTTTTAATCCCTGTCAAAGCAATCCCAATTGGTGTTATATATAATGGCATATATGGTTTATATATTTTAAGACCAAGTTCCTTTTTCAAATATTTTTTCGCTGCCATCAAAGCTACAAGCTCCACCAACTAAATATACATTTTTAATATTGTAGCCACTAATATATTTTTACAATTGAAGCCATTTTTGTAAAACAGGAGTAACTTGTACAAAAACTTCTCTTTCTCTTTTTATCTAATTTTTATATCCTCCGCTTCTTCAAAATCAATCCCACGGCTGCCAGCTATAACTAAAGTCATGTGAGTTCCTCCAGTTGGTTCGTCAGCGACAAATACTACTTCCCTTTTCTAAAATACTTATTCCAGTAGTACCTCCACCTAAGTCGACAACAACTCCGTCTGTGATGTCAAGAACATAAGAAGCCGCCGTCGGTTCATCCACAACTTTTATAATATCAATTCCTGCAGATTCAACCACGTTTACTATAAAGCTTTAACGCTTCCTTGTTCAACACCTGGTGGAATAGCAGTGTATCCCTCAGTAATTTCTATTCCAAGCTTTTTCTCAAGCTCATCCTTTTAACTTTCTAACTATAGAAATGGCTCCTCTAAAATCAACCACGATACCATCTTTTAACAACTCTTGATCTCTTGAGTTGCTCCAGCCACCGAGCTTACCGTTTTTATCTAAAATTGTTATAACAATATTGGCGGTACCTAAATCCACTCCAACATAAAATTTACTTTTATCAAAAATCTGCTCTAGGATTTGTGATAGTTTTTCAAAAATCCTTAATATATTTATTTACTTTTTCTAAATTCATCATACCTCCGTAAATTTTTACTATTCTTGTAACATGCTTACAATGTAATAATCATTTTATATTTTTATATCGTCATATTCTCCAGTTTCAAATTTTTAACGACATAAGAACATACAGGTTTCACCTCTAAAATTATTTTCTCTTGCATAAGCAACAGCTTTATCAAGCAATTTTCCAGCAATACCTTGCCCTTTTAATTTATCGGAAACTACAGTGTGATCAAATATTAAAATATTGTCATATCTTTGTATTCAAGTCTCGCTAAAATTTCTTTATTTTCATCATATATATAGAATCCATTTCCTTCATAGTGAATAATATCCATAATTTTCCTCTCCTTAACTTTTTTAATTTTTATTTAAACCTACAATTAATTATAGTAAAAATATTTTTAACTAATAAATAGGTATTAATTAATTCTATTTTCTTAAAAATAAATTATAAGAAATATTGAAAGTAAAATAAAAATAATAAGATTTTAGGAAAATTAAAAATAAAATTTCTGTTGACAAAAATTTATTTTCAATGTTAATATAGTTTTTGTCAATGCGACGAGGACATTAGCAACAGAATAGGGAAAGATGCAACCATAAATTTTGGTGTAAAAATAATGTATAGCAAGCGAGCTATGAAAGATTGAACGAAGAGTTTGATCCTGGCTCAGGATGAACGCTGACAGAATGCTTAACACATGCAAGTCTACATGAACTTCGGTTTTGGGTGGCGGACGGGTGAGTAACGCGTAAAGAACTTGCCTCACAGACTGGGACAACATCTGGAAACGGATGCTAATACCGATATTATGACGTTAAAGACACAGTAAATTATGAAAAGCTATATGCGCTGTGAGAGAGCTTTGCGTCCCATTAGCTAGTTGGAGAGGTAACGGCTCACAGGCGATGATGGGTAGCCGGCCTGAGAGGGGTGAACGGGCCACAAGACTGAGACAGCTACCCTTACTCCTACGGGAGGCAGCAGTGGGGAATATTGACAACGCACCGAGAGTCTGATCCAGCAATTCTGTGTGCACGATGAAGTTTTTCGGAAATGTAAAGTGCTTTCAGTTGGGAAGATGACGGTACCAACAGAAGAAGCGAGACTAAATACGTGCCAGCAGCCGCGGTAGTACGTATGTCACAAGCGTTATCCGGATTTATTGGGCGTAAAGCGCGTCTAGGCGGCTGCGTAAGTCTGATGTGAAAATGCGGGCTCAACCCGTATTGCGTTGGAAACCGTGTGGCTAGAGTATCGGAGAGGTGAAGCGGAACCACAAGTGTAGAGGTGAAATTCGTAGATATTTGTAGGAATGCCGATGGGGAAGCCAGCTTACTGGACGAATACCGACGCTAAAGCGCGAAAGCGTGGGTAGCAAACAGGATTAGATACCCTGGTAGTCCACGCCGTAAACGATGATTGCACTAGGTGTTGGGGGTCGAACCTCAGCGCCCAAGCTAACGCGATAAGTAATCCGCCTGGGGAGTACGTACGCAAGCATGAAAACTCAAAGGAATTGACGATGTGACCCGCACAAGCGGTGGAAGATGTGGTTTAATTCGACGCAACGCGAGGAACCTTACCAGCGTTTGACATCTTAGGAAGAATGCAGAGATGTGTTTGATGCTCCTTCGGGAGAACCTAAAGACAGGTGGTGCATGGCTGTCGTCAGCTCGTGTCGAGATGTTGGTGTAGTCCGCAACGAGCGCAACCCTTTCGTATGTTACCACTCATTAAGTTGGGGACCTATATGATACTGCCTGCGATGAGCAGGAGGAAGGTGGGGATGACGTCAAGTCACATGTCCCCTTTATACGCTGGGCCACACACGTGCTACAATGGGTAGTACAGAGATCGCGACCCCGTGAGGTGAGCTAACCCTCAGAAAAACTATTCTTAGTTCGGATTGTACTCTGCAACTCGAGTACATGAAGTTGGAATCGCTAGTAATCGCAAAATCAGCTATGTTGCGGTGAATACGTTCTCGGTCTTGTACACACCGCCCGTCACACCACGGAGAGTTGGTTGCACCTGAAGTAGCAGGCCCACTGCAGGAGGAGGATGCTCTGAGGGTGTGATTAGCGATTGGGGTGAAGTCGTAACAAGGTATCCGTAGCGGGAACGTGCGGATGGATCACTCCTTCTAAGGAGCGCATATCTTTCTCTATTCTATTGGTACAGTTGTTGTAACATTATCAAAATGCGTTTCGTAGCTCAGCTGAGTTAGAGCACACGCCTGATAAACGTGAGGTCGGTGGTCCAAGTCCACCAAACGCACCATTATGGGGATATAGCCTCAGTCTGGGAGAGCGACGTACCTGACTGCGTAGAGTCAGCGGTCTGATCCCGCTCATCTCCACCATTTATCTGACGAAACTATAAGTAGAACAAACAAGAAAACAAAAATACTGACAATTTCTTAGAGTTAGCTGTCATATAGGTTAAAATAATTAAGGGCACACAAAGGATGCCTTGGTAGTAAAGAGCCGATGAAGGACGTGGTAAGCTGCGATAAGCCTCAGATAAGCTGCAAACGAACGTAAGAGTCTAGGATCCGAATGGAGCAATCTATTAAGATGGAGTCTTAATACGAAAGAGGGAACCGGGGTGAACTGAAACATCTAAGTAACCCGAGGAAAAAGAAAGTAAAAACGATACCCAAAGTAGCGGCGAGCGAAATGGGTCAAGCTCTAAACCATGCGCGTGTCAAGGATGTGGCCGTTGCGCGTATGGGGTAGAGGGACAGAGTGATGAAGAACCACAAGTTATTCGATATAGCGTACTACTGAACTAGAATTATCTGGAAAGGTAAAACCGTAGAAGGTGAAAGTCCTGTATAGGTAAACTGATGCGCATATAACTTTGATCAAGCAACATGGAACACGAGGAATTCTGTGTGAATCAGTGAGTAATTATATCTCATATAGCTAAATACCTTACTAACCGATAGCGCACAGTACCGTGAGGGAAAGGTGAAAAGAACCCGAGGGTAGGAAAGTAGAACCTGAAATTGTGTGCTTACAAGCTGTCAGAGTCAGTAATGGTGATGGCGTGCCTTTTGGAGAATGATCCTGCGAGTTACGTTAAACGGCGAGGTTAAGTATAACGGAGCCGAAGGAAACCGAGTCTTAATAGGGCGAATGAGTCGTTTAGCGTGAGACGCGAAACCGTGATTCAAACCTGTCCAGGATGAAGCTGTGGTAAGACACAGTGGAGGCCCCAACCCACCGCCGTTGAAAAGTTGGGGATGAGGTAGGTTTAGGGGTGAAAAAGCCAATCGAACCAGGAGATAGCCTCGTCTCTCCGAAATGCATCTAGGTGCAGCCTTGAGTGTTCACCATTATGGGGTAGAGCACTGAATGATCTAGGGGGCGTATGTGCTTACTGAAATCAATCAAACTCGAATACCATAATTTAAGCTCAGGAGTGAGACCATGGAGTTAACTTCCATCGTCAAAAGGGAAACAACCCAGACCACCAGCTAATATCCCTACTATAACCAAGTGGGAGAGGTGGAGATTCACAAACAACTAGGAGGTTGGCTTTAGAAGCAGCCATACCCTTTAAAGAGTGCGTAATAGCTCACTAGTCGAGAGTCTCTGCGCCGACAATGTAACGGGGCTAAGTTATAAACCGAAGCTGTGTGGAATCCGTGAGGATTGGTAGGAGAGCGTTCTGTAGGCCGTTGAAGGAGAAGGGTAACCAACCTGGAGGTATCAGAGTGAGAACGCAGGAATAAGTAGCGAGAAAAGCGAGAATCTCTCGCCGGAAGACCAAGGTTTTCAGGGTAAAGCTTGTCTTCCCTGAGTAAGCCGACCCAAGCCCAGGCTATACGCGTAGGCGAATGGAAAACAGATTAATATCTTCTGTGCCAGTCATATATTGTGATGGAGGGACGCAGAAGGGTATGCGGCGCGGACGAACGGAAGTCGTCCGTAAAAGCATCGTAGAGTGGTTTAATAGGAAAACCGTTAGACTCAGACTTGAGGTGTGCATATAGCCGTAAGGTGAATGCGCAAATCCCACGCTGCCGAGAAAAAGCTTCTAACGTTAACGTATGACTGCCTGCACTAAAACTCGACACAGGTGGTCAGGATGAGAAATCTAAGGCGGACAGGCTAACTCTCGTTAAGGAACCTGCAAACATAACCCTGCAACTTCGGGGAGAAGGGGAGCCCTTTGTGTGTTAGTGACTACGGTCACAAAGCGCACGAGGGTCGCAGGAAGAGGCTCAAGCAACTGTTTAACAAAAACACAGGTCTATGCTAAGCGTAAGGCGATGTATATGGCTGACACCCGCCCAGTGCCGGAAGGTTAAGAGGAGGAGTGAGGAGTCTGAATTGAAGCCCCGGTGAACGGCGGCCAACTATACCATCTACAGTAGCGAAATTCCTTGTCGGGTAAAGCTCGACCCGCACGAATGGTGTAATGATTTGAGCGCCGTCTTGACGGGAGGCCTCGGTGAAATTGTATTACCGGTGAAGATACCGGTTACCTACAGTAGGGACGGAAAGATCCTGATGGAGCTGTATTGTAGCTTGGTATTGGTTTTGCATTGTATGTATAGGATAGTTGGGAGACTGGGATGATATGGCGCTAGCTGCATGAGTCATCGGTGGAATACCAACCATTCAATGCTGAAATTCTAATCTGTGGTTTGAAGCCACGGAGACAGTGCTGGTGGGCAGTTTGATCAGGCGGTCGCCTCCGAAAGAGTAACGGAGGCGTTCAAAGGTTCTCCAGTCTGATGGAAATCAACCATAGAGTGCAATGGCAAAAGAGAGCTTGACTGCAAGACTGACGGTCGAGCAGATGCGAAAGCAGGACATAGTGATCCGGCGATTCCGAATGGACAGCGTCGTCGCTCAACGGATAAAAAGCTACCCTGGGATAAGCAGGCCGATCCTACCCGAGAGTCCATATCGACGGTAGGGTCTGGGCACTCGATGTCGGCTCATCGCATCCTGGGCTGGAGAAGGCCCCAAGGGTTAGCTGTTCGCCCATTAAAGCGGTATGTGAGCTGGGTTCAGAACGTCGGAGACAGTTCTATCCCTATCCACCGTGGTAGGCGTTAGAATATTGAGAAGATCCGTCCTGCACGAGAGTGCACCGGGATGGACAAACCTCTGATGTACCAGTTGTCACGCCAGTGGCACAGCTGGGTAGTCACGTTTGAATAGATAACCGCTGAAAAGCATCTAAGCGGGAAACTAACTTCAAGATAAGTATTCTTTAAGATACCTTCGAGCCTAGGAGGTTGATAGGTTAGTGTAAGTACAGCAATGTATTTAGCTGACCAATACTAAGTATCGAAGTTTTAATCTAAGTTTTACTATATAGTTTCGAGTGTTTAGAAACACTTGCGCATAGGAATATTATGTGATAAAATGAATAAGCTTGGTGAGAATAGCTATGGGGGTACACCTAGTAACATTCCGAACCCAGTAAGTTGCTTCCATATACGCTGATGGTACTTGGCTGAAGCGGCCTGGGAGAGTATGGATTTGTTGTTAGAGAGAGAAGCACTCAGCTTCTCTTTGTTTTGAAAAAAGTGATTTAACAAAAATTTGCAAGAAAGCAAAAAGGAGAACAAAGGGATAATGAAATCAAATAAAAACTTGACCTAAAGCTATGATTCTCAATATACCCATCAATATAGATTGCTCCTGTTTTCAAAAACTAAATTAAGCCAACCATTAGGTTGATAATTTTTAGATGTTCAATATTTTTAAAAGTTTTTAAGTAATACTCTAAAGCTGTTGTACCAGAGGCACAACTATTTTCGAAAACCCACTATCTGTAGCTTTTACATAAACATAAGGTTTCATAAAAAGAATTTGCTTCATCAAAAACATTATTCCAAAAAGCAGAGTAGTCTTTAGTAGATAGATAAGATTTTATGGAAGCTATCACTTGCTATAATTAATATCAGAATAAGAATTAATATTTAATATGAAATGAAAATGCCTAAAACTTAACTAAACCTAAATGAAAAATTATTTATCTTAACTTCCTGGATACTTAAAAACTTTGGCATTTTTACTTTTTAGCTAAAAATTTATTTTCTTGCTCATCTCTTCACGTTTATTTTTAAAAATTTCTTTTTCACCAGAACAAGTGATTGAATAAATATTTTCTTTTGAAAAGCTTTTGTCTTTGTAGGCTAAAAACTAGCAAAGGCTCTACTTGCATTTCCACAAAATTTCTCCTCCCATCATTTGTAAGTGATTCCTTTTATAAATCCGACTTGTTCAGCATATAGATTTGTATCTTTCATAATTTCTCTTGATATATTTACTAAATCTTGAGAATTTCCATCAAAAATTTTCTATTAAAATTGTAGTATTTCCAGCAGGATTAACTTTATAAAATCTAAAGTTTTCATATAGACTCCCTTTATATAATAAAAAGTAGGTTGAAGTTGATTCGAGTTTTAAAAAGTAAGAAGTGATAGGAAATATTAAATATTAAATATTTTTTTGTTTACTATCTGTATCAATTATAATACTTTAAGACATAAAAATCAACACTTTTGATATAATATAAAAATAATTTTTTTAAAAATATATATCGTTCTAAAGAAAAATATAAGAAAAGCTTGACTTTTAGTCTTTATTTTGTATAATATAAAAATATTTTAAGAAAGGAGTTAAGAAATGAAACTATCTAGTTGTAAAAATTACAAAATAGTTGAGAAGCTACTGGATATAGGCTTGTTTCTTAATGTATTTCTCAAAGTACATGTAGATACAAGCCCTGTTTGATTGGAATGTATCTATGTGGCAAAATAAAAATTAACTACCACATAGAATTAAATATCTATGTGGTTTTTTATTAACAAATAATTTTTAATTTCAAACCACAATCAAACAGTTGTGGTTTTTTTATTTTATTGAAATATTAAAAATGTTTAAAATTTAGGAGGAAAAATTTATGAAAAATCTGTTTTAGCTTTTTATTGTTGTGATTATTGTTGCTTTGGGATATTATTTTATTAATAATAAAAAGGAGAACTTACTCAAGAAAAATCTCAGACTACTAATGAAAAAATTATAAATGTTGAGTTTTACACTGCTTAGTCATCCTGCTCTGATGCAATTTATAAAGGAATTGATGAAGAACTGCAAATCAAGGATATAAAAATGGAGAAAATATAAAAATTAATTTATTAAATGCTCAAGGTGAACAAAAGTAATTTGGCATTAATGAGTGAGAAGTTAGTTTCTGAAAAATGATATTTTTAGTTGCAATTACAACACCTGCAGCTTTATCGTTAGCAAACGTAACAAAAATATTCCAATAGTAATGGCAGGAATTACTTACCCAGTTGAGGCTGGACTTATTGCAAGTGAAGAAAAAGCCAGGAAATAATATTACTGGAGTAAGTGATCGTACTCCTATAAAACAACAGCTTGAATTGATGAAAGAAATTTTTACCAAATTTAAAAATATTGGTCTTTATATACATCAAGTGAAGATAATTCTATAAAACAAATTGAAGAAGCATATGCTGCGGAACTTGGTCTTGAAGTGAAGTTAGCAGCTATATCAAATACAAAATGATATTCAACAAGTTACAGAAAGTTTAGCAAGCGAAGTACAAGCAATATTTGTTCCAATTGATAATACTATTGCAAGTGCAATGCCTACTGTTGTAAAAAGTTACAGATAAATTTAAAAGTTCCTGTTTTTCCATCTGCAGATACTATGGTTGCTGATGGTGGAGTTTTTAGGACTTGGTGTGATCAATATCAAATTGGTGTCCAAACTAGCAAAAGTTATTGTAGAAATTTTAAATGGAAAAATCCAGCAGATACTCCAGTTGTTTTTAGCTAATGAGGGTGTGATATACTTAAATGAAGCAAAGGCTAAAGAATTAGGGAATTGAAATTCCAGCTAGTATCAAAGAAAAATCTCAAATAATAAAAATAAAAAGGAAGGAAGAAAAATGGATTTAATTGTTTCAGCAATTTCACAAGGTTTACTGTGGAGTTTACTATCATTAGGTTTATTTATAAGTTTTAGGATTTTTAAATATTGCAGATATGACAACTGAAGGAGTTTATCCTTTAGGGGCTGCAGTCTGTGTTACATTAATTCAACAAGGAATGTCTCCACTTAGTGCGACGATAATTGCAATGATTGTAGGTTCTTTTGGCAGGACTTGCCACAGCTATATTTATAATATTTTTAAAATTCCTAGCTTACTTGCAGGAATTTTAACAATGACAGCTTTACTTTCAGTTAATCTTCGTGTAATGGATAGACCTAATCTAAGTTTATTAAATCAAAAACAATTTTTGATAATTTTGAAAAATTAAATCTACCACCTTACTTTTGATATTATATTCTTAGGTTTGATAATAATTTCAATTATTATCAGCTTGATGTATATATTTTTAACACTGAATTAGGATAAGCTTTTGATTGCGACGGGAGATAATCCCTAAAATGGCAGTCTTTTTAGGTATTTCTACAAAAATGATAACTTTGGGGTTGATGCTATCAAATTCTATGGTAGCATTGACAGGAGCAATTTTATCTCAACATAACGGATATGCTGATGTAAATAGTGGTCTTGGAGTTATTGTTGTTGCTCTTGCTGCAATAATTATTGGAGAAGTAATTTTGGTGATGTTAATTTTGTAACGAGACTAGTTTGTATAGTTTTTGGATCTCATAATCTATCGTTTACTTTTTAGTTACAGTATTAAAAATTAAATTTTATTCAAGCAAATGATTTCAAAAATTGTTTCAGCTTTGTTGATAGCAATTTTCTTGGCAATTCCTGAATTGAAAATAAAAGGAAAGGTGAATTAAATGGCTTTTTATAGAATTAAAAATATAAATAAAACTTTTTCCAAATACTCAATAGGGAGCACTGATGTTTTTAAAAATTTAAATTTAACCATAAATTCTGGAGATTTTATAACTATCATTGAGGGAATGGAGCGGGAAAATCAACTTTATTTAATGCGATTTCTGGAGCTTTTTCTCTTGATAGTGGTAGCATTTCAATACAAGATAAAGATATTTCAAATTCTAAAGAATACGAAAGAGCAAAATATATTAGTCGTGTTTTTCAAAAATCCTTTAGATAATACAGCACCTCGTATGACTGTAGCAGAAAATATGGCTTTTAGCCTTGAATAGAGGAGCAGGACGTTCACTAAAAATTTTCAAAGAATAAAGAAAATATTTTATTATTTGAAAGCTTGTTGAAAAATTTAAATTTAGGTCTCGAACAAAAATTAATACAGAGATGGGAGTTTTATCAGGAGGGCAAAAGGCAGGCAATAGCTCTTCTAATGGCAACAATGAAAACTCCTGAATTAATTTTGCTGGATGAGCATACTGCTGCACTTGATCCAAAAACTCAAAAGAAAAATAATGTTATTGACAGAAGAAAAAAATAAAAGAAAAATTTAACAGCTTTAATGATAACTCATAATCTTCAAGATGCACTCTACTTATGGAAATAGAATGTTACTTCTACACAGAGGAGAAATCGTGAGAGATTTTTCTGAAGAAGAAAAATAATTTAACTGTTACTGAATTGTATAAAATAATGGTCGATTTAGATGAAAAAGATTAGAGACTATGCTATAATTTAAAAATTATTGGAGGAAAAATTTATGAAAAAGAAGTTTATCAGAATACAACCAAGGGGATTTTACATCTTGGAAATTATTTTTGGAGCAATGAAACAATTTGTAGATCTGCAAGACACTTACGATGGATTTTATTTTATTGCAGATTATCACTCTTTAACTTCATTGACTAATCCTGAAGTTTTAAGAGAAAATACTTACAATATTGTTTTTAGATTATTTAGCTATAGGTCTTGATCCTAATAAATCAACTATATTTTTACAATCTAATGTACCAGAACATACTGAATTAGTTGGCTACTTTCTAATATTACACCTGTTGGACTTTTAGAGAGAGGACATTCATATAAAGATAAAACTGCAAAAAGGAATAACTGCAAATACAGGACTTTTAACTTATCCAGTTTTTAATGGCTGCAGATATTCTAATTTATGATTCTGATGTTGTACCGGTTGGAAAAGATCAAAAACAACATTTGGAAAATGGCAAGAGACATTGCTATGAAATTTAATCAACAATACAATGTCGAACTTTTTAAATTACCAGAACCATTGACATTAGATGACTCAGCAATTGTTCCAGGAACTGATGGTCAAAAGATGAGTAAATCTTATAATAATACTATTACAATGTTTGCTACTAAGAAAAATTAAAAGAACAAGTGATGAGCATAGTCACAGATTCGACTCGCTTGAAGAACCAAAAAAATCCTGATAATAATGTTGCCAAACTTTATGCTCTTTTCAATAATGTAGAAAAAAACAAAACGAATTAAAAGATAAATTTTTAGCTGGAAACTTTGGATACGGTCACGCCAAAACAGAACTTTTAAATTCTATCTCTAGAATATTTTGGAGAAGCAAGAGAAAGAAGAGAAAAGTTAGTTCAAGATATGGATTATGTAAAAAGATGTTTTGAATGAAGGGTCTAAAAAAAGCTAGAGCAATAGCTATCGAAAAATAAAAAGGCAAAAAGAAGCTGTTGGACTTGTGGGGAATATATATTAAGAAAGGTTGTGGCGTATGAGTCTAAAAAGTTGTTGTAGTGGAAGATGAAACACTTACAAGAATAGATTTAGTAGAAATTTTAAAAAGAAAAATGGTTATGATGTTGTAGGAGAAGCATCTGATGGGATAGAAGCTGTGGAAGTTTGTAAGAAATTACAACCTGATATAGTTTTTGTTAGACATAAAAATTCCATATATATCTGGATTGAAGGTTGCTAATATTTTGAAAGAAGAAGGCTTTCAAGGTTGTGTGATAATTCTAACAGCTTACAATATTGCAGAGTATATTCAAGAAGCTTCAAATACTATAGTAATGGGCTATGTTTTAAAAGCCTATAGATGAGCCTGGTTTTTATTGAAAGATTAAATATGATTTATAAAAAAATTATAAATTATATAATGATTTGAAAAAGAAATTGAAGAAACGAAAAAGAAATTGGAAGAAAGAAAAATAATTGAGAGAGCTAAAGGAATAATAATGGCGAAATATTCTTTGAAAGAAGAAGAAGCTTATAAAAAAATTGAGAGACTTAAGCATGCAAAAAGAGAATAAGTATGTCAAAAATTAGCTGATATTGTTATTATGACAGGAGGCTTAGATTAAAGTGCTAAAAATTGTTGTGTAAAAATTTGTGCCACTTTTGACACCTTCAGATATTGATATTGTAGAACAGATGTCTAATGTAGCAACGATTTTGAGTAATATATTGATATGGATGTTTTTTTAGACTGTCCTACGAAAAAAAGAAGAAGAAGCTATGGTAGTCTTTCATGCAAGACCGGAAAAAAAGTAGTCTTTATAGTAAAAAAATATTGCCGGAGAAAAAGCGTATAGATTTGATGAGCCAGCAGTATTCAGAACTTTTGAGACAGGACTTCTTCGAGAAACTATAAGGCGGTTACTCAGGAAAAAGCAAATGTTTTACAAAAATATATTACCTATTTTTCAATTCAGCTGACGAAGTTATTTGTACTATAATAATAGAATATAGTGAGCAACAAAAAGAAATATTTGAAAAAAAGAATATGATAAAAAAAGCTGCTGGAATTTTTGATGGGGCAAATAGATAGTTTAAAAAGATAGAGTTACAGAATATATAAATGACGGGATTATAATTTTTAATAAAAATGGATATGCTACTTATGCAAATAAAGTAGCAAAAAAATTTATATGAAAAAATTAGGTATTTCTTCAATAACTGGAGAAAGTTTCGAAAATTTATATTTTGAAAGAGCTAAATATAATGAAATAATAGAAGATCCAGATGAATATAAACAAAAAGAGGTTAGGATATTAGATTTTTATTTTAAACGTTCAATGTCTAGTCAGTAAAATTAATGAAGATGTAAAGAGAGTAACTCTTATCATAAAAAGATATCACTGAGGAAAAATATGAAGAAGAGTTAAAAATAAAAACGGTTTTTATAAAAAGAAATCCATCACAGAGTAAAAATAATTTGCAGACTGTAGCAAGTTTGCTTAGAATTCAAAAAGAGACGTGTAAAAAATATTGAAACAAAAAAATATTAGATGAAACAATTAATAGAATTTTTAAGTATAGCTATTACTCACGAAATTCTTTCAACAACTGGTATAGATAATATTTCAATCAAGAAAAATTTTAGAAATTTTATGTCAAAATTATTTTTAAAAAAATAATATTGACAAATCATAGAGTTTAATATAAAAGGGGATGAGTTCTTTATAAGTTCTGATAGAGCTACGTCTGTTGCATTGGTAGTAAATGAAATTGTACAAAAATGCAACTGAGCATGCTTTTCAAAAACTAGAGACAGTGGAGAAATAAAAAGTCATTATTCATAAAGGGAAAAAGTCTTCAAGAGTTATAATTTCTGATAATGGTGTCGGAATGGAATTAAAACCTGAAAGTGATAGTATGGGCTTGTTAATAATTAGTTCTTTAGTGAAGGATAAGTTAAAAGGGTAACTTAGAAATTAGAACAAAAAGGACAAGGAACAACAATAGAGTTCGATTTCAAAAATTAAATAAAAAAATATACAAAGGAGTATATTTAAATAAAAAAGGCAATGAAGCTGAAGAGTAGAATTTTTTTCTATTCTCAGCTTTTTATTTTCCAAAAAGGAGTTGTTTTTATGAGAGAAGAGATTAACAGTGTCGGAATTGACATAGGAACATCTACAACACAGATTGTTTTCAGTAAAAATAGTCTTAGAAAAATACAGCTTCTGGAGCAAGAATTCCTCAGATTAAAAATTATATCTAAGGACGTAGTATATAGAAGTCATATATACTTTTACTCCTCTTGTGAGTCAAACAGAAATTGATGCACAAGGAGTTAAAAAAATTGTTGAAGAAGAGTATAGAAAAGCGGGAATGACACCAGCTTCTATATCAACAGGTGCAGTAATAATAACAGGAGAAACTGCAAGAAAAATCAAATGCTAATGAAGTGTTAAATGCACTGAGTGGAATGGCGGGAGATTTTGTTGTGGCAACTGCTGGACCAGATCTTGAAAGCATAATAGCAGGAAAAGGTTCTGGGGCAATGCACTTTTCGGAATCAAAGAATACAAGAATTTTTAACTTAGATATAGGTGGAGGAACAACAAATATCTGTTACTTCGAAAAAGGAAAAGTAATGGATACAACTTGCTTAGACGTTGGTGGAAGGCTTATAAAAGTAAAACACATCAACAATGACGATTGAGTACATAAGTGATAAATTTACAAAAACTTATAGCTAACTTAGGTTTGAATATCAGAGTTGGAGGAAGATGCGAAAAAAATCTGAAATAGTTAAGTTGTGTAAAGAAGTTGCTGACATATTGCTACAATCGGTTTATTTTAAAGCTAAAACAGCTAATTATGATTTGTTAGTTACTTACAAAGATTTCCATAATAAAGATAATAAACTAGAATATGTAAGTTTCTCTGGAGGAGTTGCTGATTTGATCTATGATGATTATAGTGGCGATGAATTTAAATATGGAGATATAGGAATTATTCTAGGAAAAGAAATCAAAAAAAGCTTTCGATGCAGCTGGAGTGAAATATGTAAAAGTTGGAGAAACTATTGAGCTACAGTTGTAGGAGCAGGTAACTACACTACTGAAATAAGTGGAAGTACTATAACTTATACTGATGAAGGAATTCTTCCTATCAAGAATATTCCAGTTATAAAAATGAATAAAGAAGATGAGGAAAAATCTATTCGAGTTCAAGGAAAGACTAGAACAAAGACTTGATTGGTTTAGAAACAACGAAGGTAGACAAGATGTTGCTATCGGAATTGTTGGAGAAAAACAATATGAAATATAAGAAAGTTATGGGAATAGCTGAGGCAATTTCACAAGTTTTTCAAAAAGTGTAAATAGAATAATTGTAGTTGTTGAAAGTGATATTGGAAAAGGTTTTAGGTCAATGTATAATACTAAATACTGGAAGCAAAAGCAGATGTCATCTGTGTGGATAGTATAAGTGTTAACGATGGAGATTATATTGATATTGGAAAACCATTAGGTATGGGTAGTGTGCTACCAGTTGTTGTAAAGACATTGGTATTAAAAAAATTATAAATAGTTTTAAAAAAATAAAAAAAGAGGTGAAGGTATGATACTAAGTGTGAAGCTATTTGACCACGTTTACAATTTTTTTCTTCTTTAAAAAGAAGTAATGGCAAAAAGCGAACGAAAGAAAAATCTGGAGATGCACTTGCTGGGATTGCAGCTAGTTCATCAAAAAGAAAGAGTTGCTGCTAAAGTTGTTTTATCAAAAAAATTACTTTGAAGGATTTAAAAAGAAAACCCAGCAGTTCCTTATGAGGAAGATGAAGTTACAAGAATAATTATTGATGACTTAAATCTTCAAGTTTATGATGAAATTAAAGATTGGACAGTTTCTGAATTAAGAGAATGGATTTTAAGTGAAGAAGCAACTCCAGAAAAAATTAACTGGATCAGAAGAGGGTTGACTTCTGAAATGATCGCAGCTGTAACAAAATTAATGTCTAACATGGACTTAATAGTTGGAGCTAAGAAAATTGAAGTTAAAGCTCACTGTAACACTACAATTGGTGGGTATGGAACTCTTGCAGTAAGATTACAACCTAACCATACAACAGACGATCCTGATGGAATTATGATTTCGACTTTAGAAGGATTAAGCTATGGAATGGGAGACGCTGTATTAGGATTAAAACCCAGTTGATGATAGTGTTGACAGCGTTATGGCGAGTTATGGAAAGATTCCATAAAAATTAAAAACTGAATATGAAATCCCTACTCAAACTTGTGTACTTGCTCACGTAACTACACAAATGGAAGCTATTAGAAGAGGAGCTAAAGTAGACTTGATATTCCAAAAGTATAGCTGGATCTGAAAAAGGTAACGAAGCATTCGGTATTACCGGAGCTATGATAGAAGAAGCAAGACAATTAGGATTAAAAACATGGAACAGCTGCCAGACCAAACGTAATGTATTTCGAAACAGGACAAGGTTCTGAATTATCAGCAGATGCTCACAATGGTGCAGACCAATTAACAATGGAAGCTAGATGTTATGGATTTGCAAAAAGATTCCAACCTTTCTTAGTAAATACAGTTGTTGGATTCATCGGACCAGAATATTTATATGACAGTAAGCAAGTAATAAGAGCAGGGCTTGAAAGATCACTTATGGGGAAAAACTTCATGGATTACCAATGGGTGTTGACGTATGTTATACAAACCATATGAAAGCTGACCAAAGTGACGTTGAAGTATTAGCAACTTTATTAACAGCTGCAGGATGTAACTACTTCATGGGAATACCAGCAGGGGACGACATCATGCTTAACTACCAAACAACAGGATTCCATGATAACCAAAGCTTTAAGAGAATTATTTGGTAAACAACCAATTAAAGAATTCAAAGAATGGTTAGTAAAATATGGATTTATGACAGAAGACGGAAAAATTAACAGAGAAGGCTGGAGACCCTTCAGTATTTCTTAAATAAGGAGGAAAATAATGGTTTCTGAATTAGAACTAAAAAGAACTTATAGGAAAAAGTATTAAAAAGAAATGTCAGTTGAAGGACAAGTAAAAGCATCAGCACCAGCAGAAGCTAAAAATCTTCTGAAAGTCATATAGAAGATGGAATCATTGATGACATTACAAAAGAAGATTTAAGAGAAGTTATAGAATTAAAAATGTTGCTAACAGAGAAGAATTTTTAAAATATAAAAGAAAAACTCCTGCAAGATTAGGAATTTCTAGAGCAGGTTCAAGATATACAACACACACTTTATTAAGACTTAGAGCTGACCACGCATCAGCACAAGACGCTGTATTAACAGACGTTAACGAAGATTTCTTGAAAGCTAATAATTTGTTTACAGTAAAATCAAGATGTACAGATAAAGATCAATATATTACAAGACCTGATTTAGGAAGAAGACTTGATGAAGAATCAGTTAAAATTTTAAAAAGAAAAAATGTGTACAAAAATCCAAAAAGTTCAAGTATTTGTTGCAGATGGATTAAGTTCAACAGCTATCGAAGCAAACATCGAAGACTGTTTACCAGCCTTAATGAACGGATTGAAATCTTATGGAATTTCAGTTGGAACTCCATTCTTTGCAAAAATTTGCAAGAGTTGGACTTGCTGATGATGTTTCTGAAGTTTTAGGAGCAGAAGTAACTTGTGTGTTAATTGGAGAAAAGACCAGGACTTGCTACTGCAGAAAGTATGAGTGCGTACATTATGTATAAAGCTTATGTTGGAATCCCAGAAGCAAAAAGAACAGTTGTTTCAAACATCCACATAAAAAGGAACGCCAGCTGCAGAAGCAGGAGCTCACATAGCTCATATCATCAAAAAAAGTTTTAGAAGCTAAAAGCAAGTGGACAAGACTTAAAATTGTAAAAATAATATAAAAATTTAATTTAATATGGAGGTTAAAATGATAAACGATCCTTTAAGAGCAAGTGTGTTATCTGTAAAGTTAATACCAAATGTAGATGCTAAAAATGGCAGAAGAATTAAATCTTCCAAATGGATACAGAAGTATAGGAATTATTACTGCTGACAGTGACGACGTTACTTATACAGCTTTAGATGAAGCTACAAAAATGGCAGAAGTTGTAGTAGTATACGGAAGATCATTCTATGGAGGAGCAGCTAATGCAAAACACAAAAATTAGCTGGTGAAGTAATTGGAATTATAGCTGGACCAAAACCCAGCAGAAGTAAAAAAAGTGGACTTAACGCAGCAGTTGATTTCATAGAAAAACGGAGCTTGTTTCTACAGTGCAAACGAAGATGACACAGTTCCTTATTATGCTCACTGTGTATCAAGAACAGGAAGCTATTTATCTAAGACAGCTGGAATAGAAGAAGGGGAAGCTTTTAGCTTACTTAATAGCTCCACCTTTAGAAGCAATGTATGCACTAGATGCAGCTTTAAAAAGCAGCTGATGTTAGACTTGCAGCATTCTTTTGACCACCTTCAGAAACAAACTTTGGTGGAGGACTTTTAACAGGAAGTCAATCAGCTTGTAAATCAGCATGTGATGCTTTTGCTGAAGCTGTTAAGTTTGTAGCACAAAACCCTAAAAAAATCTAAGGAGTAAAGTATGAAAGCACTTGGACTAATCGAAACAAAAAGGAATGGTTGGTGCTATAGTTGCTGCCGATGCGGCTTTGAAAAACAGCTCAAGTCGAACTTATAAATAGGGAAACATACAAAAGGTGGTATGGTCTGTATAGAATTTGAGGGAGATGTAGCAGCAGTTAAAAGCTTCTGTCGAGGCAGGAGTAGCAGCAGTTAAAGAAATGGGTGTTTTGATAGGCAACTATGTAATTCCTAGACCAGATGACTCAGTTGAGTTGGTTATAAAAAGAAAACCAGTGCTTACTGAAGAAAAAAAGCTGAAGAAGTTCTAGAAAAGGTTGAACCACAAGAAGTTCAAAAAGAAGAAGTAGTAGAAGAAGTTTTAGAGCAAACAGTTGAAGAAACTTTAGAAAGTGCTGATTTAAAAATTAATAGAAGAAGAAATTGAGGAAATCAATGAAATCTTAAAAAGTTAGTAAAAACAAAAACTATAAAAAAATAAATTTTTGAAATTAAAAAGGAGAGATGAATAATATGTCAACATTAAACGCATTAGGAATGATAGAAACTAAAGGATTAGTAGCAGCAGTAGAAGCAGCTGACGCAATGGTTAAAGCAGCAAACGTAACTCTAGTAGGAAAAAGAATTAGTAGGTGGAGGACTTGTTACTGTTATGGTAAGAGGAGACGTTGGAGCAGTTAAAGCTGCAACAGATGCAGGAGCAGCCGCAGCTGATAGAGTTGGAGAATTAATATCTGTACACGTAATCCCAAGACCACACTCAGAAGTAGAATTAATATTACCAAAAAGCAACAACTAAAACTTCATAAGGGTGACGGATAGTCACCCTTATTTTGAATAAAAAGGTAGAGTAGGTAGAGAGAACGGAGGAAGAAAATGGATAAAGATTTATTATCAATCCAACAAGTGAGAGATTTAGTTAAATCAGCTAAAAGTAGCTCAAAAAAACTATATTCAACTTTCACTCAAGAACAAATGGATAGAGTAGTTTATGCTATCGTCCAAGAAATGAAAAAAATCACTATGTAGATTTGGCAAAAAGCCTATGAAGAAACTGGTTTTGGTAAATGGGAAGATAAAGTTATTAAAAATAAATTTGCTAACGAGTTCCTTTATGATTTTATAAAAAGATATGAAAACTGTTGGAATTTTTAAAACGAAACAGAAACAGTTACTGAAGTGGGAGTACCTATGGGTATCGTAGCAGCATTAACACCTTCTACAAACCCAACATCAACAGCAATTTACAAAACTTTAATTTCATTAAAAAGCAGGAAATGCTGTTATAGTTAGCCCACATCCAAATGCAAAAATTGTGTTGTAGATACAGTTAAATTAATGCAAAAAGCCGCTTATGCTGCAGGAGCTCCAGAAGGATTAATAGGAGTTATTGAAATTCCTACATTAGAAGGAACTAATGAATTGATGAGATCAAAAGATACATCAATCATCCTTGCAACTGGTGGAGAAGCAATGGTTAGAGCTGCATACAGCTCAGGAAGACCTGCTATTGGTGTTGCACCAGGAAATGCACCAGCTTATATTGAAAAAAACTGCAAATGTTAAAGAAGCAGTTAGAAAAAAATTATAGAAAGTAAAACTTTTGATAACGGAGTTATTCTGCATCAGAACAATCTGTAATCGTTGAACCTTGTAATAAAGAAGCAGTTATGGATGAGTTCATAAAACAAGGTGGATTCTTCTTATCTAAAGAAGAAAGTGAAAAAACTTGGTAAATTTATCTTAAGACCAAATGGAACTATGAATCCACAAATCGTTGGAAAAAGATGCTCAAACTTTTAGCAAAAATTAGCAGGATTAAATATACCTTCAAATGTTAAAGTTTTTACTATCAGAACAAAGTACAGTTTCAAAATCAAATCCATATTCAAGAGAAAAAAACTAACTACAATATTAGCTTTCTACGTTGAAGAAAAACTGTGAAAAAGCTTGTGAAAGAGCATTAGAATTATTAGCAAACGAAGGAGAAGGACATACTTTAATTATCCACTCTGAAAAATAAAAGATATTATAAGAGAGTTTGCATTAAGAAAACCTGTGTCAAGAATGCTTGTAAACGTTGGAGGATCTTTAGGAGGAGTTGGAGCAACAACTAACCTTGCACCAGCATTTTACATTAGGTTGTGGAGCAGTTGAGAGAAGTTCAACTTCTGATAACGTAACACCTATGAACTTGATAAATATTAGAAGAGTTGCAACAGGAGTTAGAGAATTATCAGATTTCAAAAAAAGGAAATAATGATGTTTCTGGACAAACTGGAGTAACAGCTTCTGATGTTGAAGATATGATCAGAAGAATTATAGCAGAATACAAAAAAATAAAAATTAGTAAACTAAAAAGTAAAAGTCTCCTACTAGCAACGGCGAGAGCTCCCTTGAGTGCTAAACGTTCGTTGACGGACGGTACTCGTTTTGTCTCAAATCCCTGCTCCGTTTAATCGCTTACTAGCATAGCACTTGTACGGAGCACTCCCGTTAAATCGTAGTCGTCTTTTTACTTTTCTAAAAAAATAGTAATTTAATTTTTATTTTTATAAAAAAAGAAAAAGGTAGAGATGGAGGAAGAGTAATGGTTCTATCAGAAGATATTTTGAAAATTAAATATAGAAAAGAACCTTTTGATGTTTTTGAAATTGAAAAAGGTACTCTTTTAACACCATCAGCCAAACAATTTTTAAGTGAAAAAGGGATAGAACTAGTTATAAAGGGTGAAAAAAACTGTAGTTTCTAAAAAAAGATTGAAGAAGCAATCGAAGAAGAAGCAGAAGAAAAAGTTTACTATGAAAAACCAAAAATATGTTGGAAAAAAATGGTGAATGTTATTTTGAAAAACCTGAATATATGACAGTAGTAGATGGAAATGTTTTTGATTTCTAAAAAAATAGTAAGCAAATTGTTTTTGAGAGGAAAAAGTTGAAACATTTTTAGCAGAAATTTTGCTTGCTGGAAAAAGAATTGGAGCTATCTTTAAATAATGAAAAATTAACAAGAGATATAGAAACTATTATAAAGTTTATACAAAAATATAATAGTTGCAGAAAAAAATTAGACAAGATTTTAGAAAAATCAAATTTTTATTTGATGGAAAAACAGTTAAGAATATTAAAGAAATAATAGAAGATCCGAAGTCATATTTCAAAAAGGGTCATCTGTTAGAAGTATCACTTTCAAGTGATATAACAATTCACAAATTAAATAGACTTAGATTTTTAGCAAGAGAGTTGGAAAATACAAGCTATAGATTATTTTGTTGAAGATTATAAGGTTAATAGAAAAAGATTTGTTGGAAGCATTTAACGTATTGAGTGATGCTATTTACATATTAATTCTAAAGTTTGATAACGGAGATTATAGATAAGGCTTTGTCCTTATGAATGAGGTAGAGTATGTATAACTTTGATGAAAAAATACATAGTTGAATTAATAAAAAAAGAATTAGGTAGATATTTAGCTGAACAAGGAAGCGAAACAAAAAGACAGTCTGTTTCCTTGGTAACGATAATGAAATAAAAAAGATATTCTAAGTCAAAAATTTAATTTTTCTGAAGATGCTGGAAACACTTGTAGTTTCACAATTAAGTTTAAAAAATTTATACAATCTTTCTAATGCGATTTATGAAGATGAGTATGAAGAAAAATTATAAAATTTCTTTTAGAGAATAAGCAAATAATTATTTTACAAGAAGGAATTGAATGCTCAAAATATGAAAAATATTCCCTGTTGCAGTTCTAAAGAAATATGAAGAATATATCGGTAAGATTAAAGGTTATGGAAATGAAAGTTGAAACAAAAAGATTTCTATATAAATTCTGTGACTCAAAAAGAAGAAGTATATAATTCTAAATTGTTGAGCTCTAACAAAAATTGCAAGAATTAGAAGCTAAAGGAGTTAGAAAAGTTGTAACAGAGGGAGCTATAGTTACAAGCTCAGCACTAGAGTATGCAAAAGACAAGAATATTGAAATTATAAAGAGGAGATAATATGCTTATAGGTGAAGTTATTGGTAATGTTTGGGCAACTAAAAAAATATGATGGCTTAGATGGACAAAAAGTTTTTAATTGTAAAAACTGAAGAAGGACATAGAATGGTAGCATTTGATGCAGTTGGAGCAGGAATAGGGGAATTGGTTATTGTTGCAACTGGAGGGCTGCAAGAAATGTTTTTAATATGAAAGACAGACCTGTGGATGCTGCTATTATTGGTATAATTGATGGAATGGACGGAGAATAATAGGTGATATTATGTCAAAAAGATTTATAAATTTAAAAAGATGTAGAAGAACAAGTTTCTAACGGAAAAAAATCTATGTAGATAAAAATGCAATTTTATCATCAACTTTAAAAAGATTATGTTAGAGAACACAATATTGAAGTAGTTTTTGGAGAAGAAAACTTGTAATGAAAAAACCATCGGCTGCTGATTGTGCTTGTTTGAAAGCAGAAATTGCACCTTCTTCAAAAAGAAGAAGAATGTATTGCAATCACTAGAATGGTTGTAAAAATTCTAAAAAATGATTTTGGAATAGAAAATGAAGAAATAATTTTAAAAAGTTGTAAAAATTATAAGTGAGGTATTGAAATAGTATGGGAATCAATGAAATTATTATTTACATAATGGTATTATTTATGGCTATTGAGCTATAGATAAATGTATAGGAAACAAGTTTGGTTATGGAGAAAAGTTTGAAGAAGGTATTATGGCTATGGGAGCTCTTGCTTTTATCAATGGTTGGAATAGTTTCTCTTGCTCCAGTTTTAGCAAAATATTTTAAAACCTGTAGTGAATCCTGTATATGCAGCATTAGGTGCTGACCCTGCAATGTTTGCAACAACATTACTTGCAAACGATATGGGAGGATATCCTCTTTGCAATGAGTCTTGCTCAAGATCCAATGGTTGGTAAATTTGCTGGATTAATTTTTAGGATCAATGATGGGAGCAACAGTTGTATTTACAATTCCAGTTGCTTTAGGAATAATTGAAAAAGAAGATAGACCTTACTTGGCTAAAGGGGTTCTTGCAGGTATGGTTGCACCTTTTGGATGTTTTGTTGAGGTCTAGTAGCTGGATTCCCAGTTATGACGATAGTTAGAAACTTAGTGCCTATCATTATATTTGCATTGTTAATCATCGTGGGACTTTGGAAAAATTCCTGATAAGATGACAACAGGATTTACATATTTTGGAACAGGAGTTGTAGTTGTAATTACTATCGGACTAGCTGCTGCAATTATTGAAAACTTAACAGGTTTTGTTGTAATTCAAGGAATGGCACCTATTGATGAAGGTATGGGAATTATATGGTCAATAGCAATAGTTCTTGCTGAGCATTCCTCTAGTTCATTTTATAACTAAAGTATTCAAAAAAACCTCTTTGAAAAAATTGGAGCTGCTTTAGGAATGAATGAAATTGAGCTGCAGGACTTGTTGCATCTCTTGCAAAACAATATCCCAATGTTTGGTATGATGAAAGACTATGGATGCAAACGGAAAAGTTATGAACGTTGCTTTTTGCTGTTTGTGCTGCATTCTGTATTCGGAGATCACTTAGATTTACAGGTGGTGTTGATAAACCAATGATCGCTCCTATGATAGCTGGAAAAACTTGTTGGAGGAATTTTAGCAATTATAATAGCTAAAGTTTTATCTCACAAAAAGCTAAATAAAAATTTAATTATAATTCCTAAAAAGAAGAAAAGAGAAAGAAAAATGGATAACAAAGCATTATTAGAAGAATTAATTAGAAAAGTAATTAAAGAAGAATTATCAAAAATCTTTAGGAGAACAACCTGAATCTGAATATAAATGTATGGATCCAAGTGGTATTGGAGTTGTAAAAAGTAAATAAAATGAGAAAAAGAGTAAAGATGGATACAGGAAAACCTAAAGATCAAGTTACTACTACAGATTTATTTACAACTCAAGAAAACGAAAGACTTGGAGCAGGTCTAATGGAAATGACAGAAACAACTTTCCCTTGGACATTGACTTACGATGAAATGGACTATATAATCGAAGGAAGACTAGAAATTCTTATTGATGGAAGAAAAGTTGTAGGAGAAGCTGGAGATGTAATCTATGATACCAAAAAGGATCAAAAAATACAATTCAGTGCACCTAATTATGCAAAATTTATGTATTTCGTATATCCTGCAAACTGGTCTGAACTATAAATCGTAGGAGAGTTATAAAAAATGCAAGATGAAAAATTCTTTTGTAAATTTAGAAAGAGGAAGATGGAATTTAAAAATCATGAAACTTTGGAAAAATTGATAGTAGAATATAGAAATACAAATTCTTATGCTGTTTTTGATTGGGATAATACATCTATTCAAGGAGATACTCAATTAAATTTATTTATATATCAAGTTGAAAAATTTAGAATATAAATTGACACCTGAAAAAAATTTAATGAGGTTATCAGAAAAATGTTCCAGAAGATGATTTTAATTCAAATTATAGAAATGAAGATGGAGAAATATTAAATGCTAGGAAATTATCGGATGATATTTTTGGAGTATATATTTATCTTTATGAAAAATTATATTTTGAATGAAAAAAATTCCTTTGAAAGAAATACAACTTACAGAAGAATTTAAAAGATTTCAGAGCAAAAAAATGCACTATTTACATGGAGCAATCTCAAGTAACTTTTTCACACGAGTTAGCTTGTCTTTGGGAATTTTATTTATTAAGTGGAATGACCAAAGATGAGTTAAAAAGTTAGCTAAAAAATCAAATGATGTAAAACTTGGAGAATATCTAGGATATAACAGTTGAATCAAGTGAGAAAAATATTGGGAGAAGCGGGGAAAGTTGTAGCTAGCTATGATAATGGTCTAAGAATTAGATCCGAGATAGTTGATTTATTTCATAAATTAAGAGAAAATGGAATTGATGTCTATATCGTATCTGCTTCTATGCAAGAGGTAATAGAAGTTTTTGCAACAGATGAATCTTATGGATATAATTTAGATATAGAAAATGTTTATGCAATGAGATTGAAAGTAACAGAAGAGGAAATACTTTTAGATGAATATAATTATGACTATCCTTTGACACAAAGAAAGGGAAAAAGTTGAAGCCATAGAAAGATTTATAAAAACCTAAATACAATGGTAGAGTAGTCAATTCTTGTTGCTGGAGATGCTGTTGGCGATGAGAATATGCTAACAGAATATAAAGATACAAAAATATTACTAATAATGAAGAGAGAAGGGAAAACTTGATAATTTACTTGAAGATAAGAGAGCTTTAGTCTCAAAAATAGGAATCTTCAAACTGGTTTATTAAGTTCCAAATAAATAAATGGAGGATTATGAATAGAGTTTTTAAAAATATAGAAGAGCAGCGTTATTTTCGGTATTATCATTAGGAGTTTTTGCTGCTAATTTAGAAAGTGGAAGATGGGTTCCAGAAAAATAAAGTTGCATTGGAAAAATGATAGAAGAAAGTAAAAATCAAGGGAATTATGCAGTATTTGATTGGGATTATACTTCTATTTATCAAGATACTCAAGAAAACTTATTTAGATATCAAATAGACAACTTAAAAATTTAAAATGACTCCAGAAGAATTTTCTAAAGCTATTAGAAAAAAATATTCCTTTAGATAATTTTTGCTGATGAATACAAAAACGTAAAAAGGTCAAGCTATTAATATAGAAAAATTTGGAGCAGACTTAGATAGCGATTATGCTTTCATTTATAAAAACTATATTAAAGATAAAAAGATGACTTTAGATCAAATAAAAGTTACAGAACAATTTAAAGATTTTAGAGGAAATTAGCTTTTCTTATATGAAGCTATAGGTGGAAGTTTTTCTCACGATGTAGCTTATCCTTGGGTTTTATATCTATTTGAAGGAATGTCAGTTCAAGAAGTTAAAGATCTCAGCTAAAGAAGCTAATGACTTTGGAATTGGAAATAAATTAGGAAAATATACTTTAGAATCAAGTAATGTATTACTAGGTAAAGCTGGAAAAAAATTAGTTATTCTTACAAGAGTGGACTAAGAACTCAACCAGAAACTGCAAACTTATTCCATGAATTGCAAGCAAATGGAATAAAAGTTTATATAATCTCAGCTTCATTACAAGATATCGTTGAAGTTTTTGCAACAGATAAAAACTTATGGATACAATTTACCAGAAGGTAGTGTATACAGAATGAAACTTGAAATGAATGGAGATAAATATCGTGCTGAATATAAAGCAGGATATCCACAAACTCAAACTAAAGGTAAAGTTGAAAATAATAGAAACATATTTAAAACCTAAACACAATGGAAAAAGCTCCAGTTTTAGTAGCAGGAGATAGTTCAGGAGATTTCAATATGTTATCTGAATATAAAAGACACTAAAGTTTTATTAGCTTATGAAAAGAGAAGGAAAAATTAGATGATGTAGCAAAAAGATTCAAGAGCGTTGATTCAAAAAGAAATCCTGTTACAGGGCTACTAGATCCAAGAAAATAATTCTCTTAGGGGAAAAAATGAAAGAGTTTAGATTACAACCAAAAATATTATTCGGGAAGATTCTTTAGATTATTTAAAATCATTAAATTATAAAAAGAATTATGATTGTTACAGACGAAGTAATGACACAATTGAAATTGGTTGATTTGGTAACAAATAAATTACCAGAAGGAGTAGAAGTTAGAATATTTGATAAGGTAGAACCTAATCCAGAGCATGACGACGGTTGAAAAAGGATTGAAAGATTTTTATCGATCTCGATCCTGATTGTGTTATAGCATTAGAGGAGGTTCGCCAATTGATGCTTGCAAAAGCAATGCTGTATTTTTCTTACGAATTATTTAAAAATTAAAGGTAAATAAAAAGAATATTTTTCATTGCAATCCCTACAACAAGTGGAACTGGATCGAAGTAACTTCTTACAGTGTTGTTACACAAGGAGATAGAAAAATTGCCTTGGCAAAATGATTTGATGCTTCCTGATGTTGCATTATTAAATACTGCATTTTTAAGTGGTTTACCAGCAAAAGTTGTTGCAGATACTGGAATGGATGTATTAACTCATTCGTTGGAAGCTTATGTTTCTACAAATGCAAATCCATTCTCAAGTTCACTTGCAATGAAATCAATAAAATTAATTTTTGAAAAATCTTGTGACACATTATAATGATAGAAAAATTCAAGCACCAAGAGAAAATGTACAGTTTGCATCTTGTTTAGCTGGAATTGCTTTCGATAATTCATCACTTGGCATAAATCATAGCGTAGCTCATACAATAGGGAGCTAAGTTCCATATTGCACATGGAAGAGCAAATGCTATTGTTATGCCGTATGTAATCGAAGTTAATCTGAAGCAGATAAAAGATATTTTGAAGTTTCAAGAGAACTTGGATTACCAGCGGATACTATCGAAGAAGGAAAAGCTTCTCTTTTAAGCTTTGTAAGAATATTAAAAGGAAAAAAATTAGGTGTTGAAAAAATGCTCAAAAAGATTACGGAGTGAGACTTTGAAAGTTTTAAGAGAGAACTGCCTAATATGTTAGCAGATATTAAAAAGATATCTGTACAACATATAATCCAAATCTGTTAAGTGATGAGGAATACATAAGATTATTATTGAGAATATATTTTGGTGAATAATAAAAATGGGACTGTTTATCAGTCCCATTTATTTATTGGTTGTATAATAAATGGTGTTGATGGAAGAAATTTCTATCAATGCCATTTTTTTAATAAAAAGTTGAGACAATAAAATTTTTCCTGTTAAAATTAAATCGCCAAAAAATAACTCAAAAAGGAAGTGATTTCATTGTCTCTATCTAATTTTATCAAAACTATCTTAAATATTCAAGATGATAATATTTCTTTTCCAGAAGAAGAATATTACCAACTTATTCAAAAAAAGGTGCTCATCTAATTAAACTTTTTTTAAAAGGATTTCTTAAGTCTGATTACTGCGCTTGTCCCCACTGTAATTCTAAAGAATATTGTTAAAAAAATGGTTCAAGAATTCGTAAAAATTAAATATATTCCTATTCAAAAATTACAATATTGAACTTGAACTTAATGTACAAAGGCATATTTGCAAGGAATGTAAAAACTTTTTCAGCTTCCACTAATATAGTTAGTGATAACTCTAGTATATCTAATAATCTTAAATATACTGTTGCGCTTGAACTTCAAAAAAATATTTCTCTTACATCTATTGCTAAGAGATACAATATTTCTATTTCCTCTGTTCAAAGAATTATGGATAACTGTTATTCTGATCTTTAAAGTTAATAAAGAATATTTACCTGAAGCTATTTGTATTGATGAATTTAAGTCTGTTAAAAAAATATTGATGGCGCTATGTCTTTTGTTTTTTTGCTGACTATCAAAGTAAAAGTATTATTGATGTTGTAGAAGATAGAAGACTTCACTCTCTTACAGAATATTTTTTTCAAGATTTTCTTTAGAGGTAAGAAATAATGTAAAAATATATTTGCATGGATATGTATACTCCGTATATTAGTTTAGTTAATTCTATTTTTTTCCTAATGCAAAAAAATAGTGATAGATAAATTTTCATATTGTTAATCTTGTTAATAGAGCATTCAATCAAACTAGAATATCTATTATGAATTCTATTCAGGATGACTCATTAAAAAAAGAAAATTTAAACTATTCTGGAAATCATTACTAAAAATACTATCCTGATCTTTGTCAAGTAAACTATTACTGCCAAAGTTTTAAGCGCAAACTTAGTAGTAAAGATAAAGTAGATTATCTTTTAGAAAAAAGCCCCTGAATTAGAAGCTAACTTTAATGTATATCAAGATATTATTCAAGCAATTAGGGATAATAACTTTAAAAGATTTGAAAGTATAGTTAAAAAAATATTTAGCTAATAAAGAAAAGATTTCTAAGAAAAATGATAATAGCGCTAAGAACTTTAAAAAAATATGAAGTATATTGAGAATATGTTTGAATCAAATATTACTAATGGAGTTATAGAAGGTTTAAATAATAAAATTAAGTCAATAAAAAGAACAGCATTTGGATATTCAAATTTTAGTAATTTTAAAAAAAGCGCATATTAATTCAAGCAGGAGTTATATCAATTAGTGCTTAATTTTTTTATGTAATAATGCGATTTAGCAATAATGAAAAAAGAGAATTTTTAAGTTTTTGTTCTCAAAAAAATTCTCTTAATTATATCAGGTCATAGTCTAAACTTTTTATCAACACTATTTGACAAATAACCTATTTATTTAGATATTTTTTTATAATACTTACGATTTCATCTATTTTTCTTTAGGAAGATTTAAATTTTTAAAATCTTCAACCATACTTTCAAATTTAAAAAGTTGTTCCTATTTTTGTTTAAATTCTTCCTTTTTCATTTCTACAACGCTATCTACAAAATCTTTTAGTATTTCTGCTATTTTTATCTTCTCCTTTAAAAATTAAAATTTTTAGTAGTAATCAAAAATATTTGAGAAAAATTCTCAAACTAATATCATCTTAATCTATCTAAGTCAAAGAATAAAAATATATGTTTCAAGACAGATGTGCACATCTATCATATTTGCACAAAACTGATGATTACGGACTCTAAACATAATACACATCTCCCCTCTTGCAATATTTGACTTATTATATAGTATTTTTTTCTTAAAAAAAGCAATACTTGACAAAAAGTTTAGATTAAAATAAAAAGGTTGCTCAGTCGAGCAACCTTATAATTTCTAAAAAAATAAGTGCACTAATTTCTAAAAATTTATTTGTTTAAGTGTTTTACTAATCTTTCACTTAAAGTAGCAGCATTAGCTTTTAAAATTCTCATAACTTCTACTCAGAAGCTCCTTTTTAGAGATTTTTAAAGTTCTAGCACATACTTTTACTTTTATTGAGTCCCATTAACAACTATAGTTGTAACTTGTAGGTTTGGTTTCCATACTCTTCTAGTTAATCTATGAGAGTGAGATATTTTATTTCCGCTGATAAGACCAGTTCCTGTGATTTCACATCTTTGCATTGTCAGCACCTCCTTAATATACTTTTTATATAATACATCGTATTCTAGCATTTTATTCATAAAAAAATCAAGTTTAAAAATAAAAATATTACTTTTATTTTTATGGGAAAAAATCAACAAAAAATCTAAAAATTAGTGTTTAAAAACCGTTGAAAAATAAAAAGTACTTATATAATTAGTAGAATAAAAATTTATAAAATAGATTGGAGATAGATAATGATATATTCAGTTACATTAAATCCATCGATAGATTTTTGTTATTAGAGTCAAAAATTTTTGAATTAGGAGAAACTAACAGATCTTTTGAAGATAATTTCTATGCAGGTGGAAAAAGGAATTATGGTTTCAAAGTTATTAAAAACGTAGGAACTGATTGTGTAAATTTGGGTTTTCTAGGTGGTTTTACTGGAGCTTTTATCGAAAGAAATTTAAAAACTTTAAATATTTTATCAGATTTTGTAAATGTTGAAGAAAAATACGAGAATTAATGTTAAACTAAAAACTGATACAGAAACTGAGATTAATTGTCAAGATCCAAAAATTTCTGATAAAGAAAGGGAAGAATTTTTAGAGAAAATTAGAAAAATAAAATCTGATGATTTTTGTTATTTTATCTGGATCTGTTCCAGCAAGTTTAGGAAATGATTTTTACATTACAATAATAGAAATTTTAAATAAAAATGGTGTAAAAATTTACTCTTGATAGTAGTGGAGAACTTTTAAAAGTCTTTAACATACAAAACCGTTTTTGATAAAACCAAACAGAGATGAGTTAAAAGACTATGCAAAAAAGAGATTTTAAAAATAATCAAGAAATCATTTCTTATGTTAGGGAGAATTTAGTTGATAAAAGCAGAAAACGCCATAGTATCCCTTGGTGGAGATGGAGCTCTATACATAGGTAAAAGATTTTTCAATGTTTGCTCATCCATTAAGAGTAAAAGAAAAATGTTGTCAATACTGTTGGAGCGGGGGATTCTGTTGTTGCAGGTTTTGTCAATGCTATGTTAAAAGATAATGATATAGAAAAATCTTTTAGATTTGCTGCTGCTTGTGGAACAGCTACAAGTTTTTCAGAAGATATTGGAGAGTTAAACTTTATTGAAGAAATAGATTAATTATAGAAAGGGAGAATTATGGAAATTAAAGATTTACTAAAAAGAATTGATGATCATGGATTTAAAAGCCTCTACAAAAATGGAAGCTATTGATGAAATGATAACAAAAATTAAAGGAGAAAGATATTATTTCTGATGAAACTGAATTCAAAGATTTAATATTGAAAAAGAGAGGAAAGAAGTTCAACAGGTTTAGGAGAAGGTATTGCAATGCCACATGCTAAAAACTTCAGTTGTTAAAAAGTCCTTCAGTTTTATTTTGCAAGATCGCATAAAGGGATTGACTACGATGCTTTTAGATGGAGAACCAGTTCATATTTTCTTTATGATAGCTGCTTCAGAAGGAGCCTGATGATTTACATATTGAAACTTTAGCAAAATTATCTAAAATGTTATTGAACGATGACTTCACAAATGGGTTAAAAAACTTGTGAAACTGCTTGACGAAGTTTATGCTTTGGTAGATAAATATTCTGAAAAAAGAAGAACCAAAGGAAGAACCTAAGAAGGAAGGTAGCTCAAACAGAAAGAAAATTATAGCAGTAACTGCTTGTCCAACAGGGATAGCACATACTTATATGGCAGAAGCTGCTCTTAAAGAAGCTGGAGAAAAAAATAGGAGTAGATATTAAAGTTGAAACTAATGGTGCTGATGGAATAAAAATAACTTAACAGCTGAAGATATAAATGAAGCGGTTGGAGTAATTGTTGCTGCCGATAAAAAAAGTTGAAACTGCTCGTTTTCAATGGAAAAATGCTATAGTTACAAGTACTGCTGATGCAATAAAAATGCTGAAAAATTAATTAATAAAGTTTTAAATGGAGAAGTTCCTGTTTTTAAAGCAGAAGTAAGTTCAAAAATGAAGAAGATTCAAAAGAATCAGATTCGGTTGGAAGAGTAATTTATAAAAAGTATTATGAGTGGAGTATCTAATATGCTTCCATTCGTAATAGGTGGGGGAATTTTAATAGCTATTGTATTTATATTTGAAAGATTTGGTGGAGATAGCAACCCATTATTTAAATTATTTATGGGAATCGGAGGAAATGCTTTCCATTTCTTAATACCTGTTTTAGCTGGATTTATTGCTATGAGTATTGCTGACAAACCAGGATTTATGCCAGGGGGCTGTTGCAGGATATATGGCAAAGTCACAGGTGCTGGATTTTTTTAGGTGGGCTTATCGGAGGGTTCATTGCAGGGTATACAGTAATTTTCTTAAAAATGCTACAAGAAATATGTCAAAACAATTTGATGGAATGAAATCAATGGTAATCTATCCAATATTCAGTTTACTTATCACTGGAATTTTAATGTATTATGTTATATAGCTAACATTTACTCAAGTTAATATTGCTATTGCGGGTTGGCTTAACAATATGGAACTGCGAATGCCGTTTTGCTAGGGGCAATTCTTGGTGGAATGATGAGTGTGGATATGGGAGAATCTATCAATAAAGCAGCTTATACATTCTCAATAGGAGTATTTACTGATACAGGTAATGGTGCATTTATGGCTGCCGTTATGGCTGGAGGTATGGTTCCACCTTTTAGCAATAGCCTTAGCAATGACATTATTCAAAGATAAATTTGATGAAAAAGAACAACAATCTAGATTATCAAACTTTATTTTAGGATTATCTTTTATCACAGAGGGAGCAATTCCATTTGCTGCTAAAGAACCATTAAAAAGTTATATCATCTTGTGTGATTGGAGCTGCAATAGCTGGTGGGTTAACTCAATTCTGGGAGTAACTGCCTTGCACCACACGGAGGGATATTTATATACCTGCAATGCCAACTATACATTCAGTAATTTTTCTTTATAGTTTCAATTGCTATAGGATCAATAATTTCTGGAGTAATATTTGGAATTTTGAGAAAGAAAGTAAAATAAAAAAATACTATCAAAAATAACTCAGGACACGTCAATTTTATTTGACGTGTTTTTGTTTTTGCATAAAAATTTTAATTTGAAATAATTATAAACAAGTGTAAAGAAAAATTTCTATTTTTCTTTCAGCAGTAACACCCAAGAGGAACTAAATCTTTTGCTCCAAATGAACAGTTAAATCCAAAATGAAATAATTGATGGTCTATCAAGAAGATTGGAGTATTTAAGTCAATACCATTTGATTATGATAACTCATTTTTGCTAAGAAGAGCTAAAAAGATCCAGTAGCTTTTAGCTACTTAGCTTTCGACGCCATCACGATGGTAGCTTTAGCTACCTAGTGATAAAAGCTTTGAAAGTTGCCAAACTATTGGAAAAATTAAATAAAATTATTCTGGAGATAAGAAGACTCTCGTTAAATCGTAGTCGCTATTATCGATTATTTATAAAATATTTATAGAATAAATTATTTACCTATTTAAAGAGCCGTCGTAAATTATTGCGACGGCTCTCCCTATTGACATATTGACATAAGTAGAAAAAAACATTTAAAAATATAAAAAAACAAAAATTTATAGGAGGTATAAAATGGCACAAAATGATAGTATTAGAAAAACGGTATTCAAAAATCTTTTGTAGGATTTAGTTGGACAACTTTCTTCTTTGGATTTTTGTTCCTTTAATAAGAGGAGACATCAAGTGGTTTTTAATAATGTTGATATTAAGCTTTCTTAGCTTTGGATTAGCTCAATTTATATTATGCTTTCTTTATAATAAATTTTATACCGTGAATTTGTTAGAAAAAGGTTATAGTCCAGCTGATGAGTTTTCAAGATCGATATTAAAGATAAAAAGGGATTATAATATAGTATAAAAGTAATAACTGTTGGTTAATTAAATACTAGATTATTTAATAATCGACAGTTATATTTTTAAAAATTAAAAAAATAAATTTTAGATTAAAATAAAAATTTTTGTTGACAAAAATTTATTTTCAATGTTAATATAGTTTTGTCAATGCGACAAGGACATTAGCAACAGAATAGGGAAAGAAAAATGCAACCATAAATTTTGGTGTAAAAAAATAATGTATAGCAAGTGAGCTATAAAGATTGAACGAAGAGTTTGATCCTGGCTCAGGATGAACGCTGACAGAATGCTTAACATGATCAAGTCTACTTGAACTTCGGTTTTGGGTGGCGGACGGGTGAGTAACGCGTAAAGAACTTGCCTCACAGACTGGGACAACATCTGGAAACGGATGCTAATACCGGATATTATGATTTTTAGTGCATCAGAATTATGAGAAAGCTATATGCGCTGTGAGAGAGCTTTGCGTCCCATTAGCTAGTTGAGAGGTAACGGCTCACCAAGGCGATGATGGGTAGCCGGCCTGAGAGGGTGAACGGCCACAAGGGGACTGAGACACGGCCCTTACTCCTACGGGAGGCAGCAGTGGGGAATATTGGACAATGGACCAAAAGTCTGATCCAGCAATTCTGTGTGCACGATGAAGTTTTTCGGAATGTAAAGTGCTTTCAGTTGGGAAGATGACGGTACCAACAGAAGAAGTGACGGCTAAATACGTGCCAGCAGCCGCGGTAATACGTATGTCACAAGCGTTATCCGGATTTATTGGGCGTAAAGCGCGTCTAGGCGGCTATGTAAGTCTGATGTAAAAATGCGGGGCTCAACTCCGTATTGCGTTGGAAACTGTGTGGCTAGAGTACTGGAGAGGTAAGCGGAACTACAAGTGTAGAGGTGAAATTCGTAGATATTTGTAGGAATGCCGATGGGGAAGCCAGCTTACTGGACAGATACTGACGCTAAAGCGCGAAAGCGTGGGTAGCAAACAGGATTAGATACCCTGGTAGTCCACGCCGTAAACGATGATTACTAGGTGTTGGGGGGTCGAACCTCAGCGCCCAAGCTAACGCGATAAGTAATCCGCCTGGGGAGTACGTACGCAAGTATGAAACTCAAAGGAATTGACGGGGACCCGCACAAGCGGTGGAGCATGTGGTTTAATTCGACGCAACGCGAGGAACCTTACCAGCGTTTGACATCTTAGGAAGAATGCAGAGATGTGTTTGTGCTCCTTCGGGAGAACCTAAAGACAGGTGGTGCATGGCTGTCGTCAGCTCGTGTCGTGAGATGTTGGGTTAAGTCCCGCAACGAGCGCAACCCCTTTCGTATGTTACCATCATTAAGTTGGGGACTCATGCGATACTGCCTGCGATGAGCAGGAGGAAGGTGGGGATGACGTCAAGTCATCATGCCCCTTATACGCTGGGCTACACACGTGCTACAATGGGTAGTACAGAGAGTCGCGACCCTGTGAGGGTGAGCTAATCTCAGAAAACTATTCTTAGTTCGGATTGTACTCTGCAACTCGAGTACATGAAGTTGGAATCGCTAGTAATCGCAAATCAGCTATGTTGCGGTGAATACGTTCTCGGGTCTTGTACACACCGCCCGTCACACCACGAGAGTTGGTTGCACCTGAAGTAGCAGGCCTAACCGTAAGGAGGGATGCTCCGAGGGTGTGATTAGCGATTGGGGTGAAGTCGTAACAAGGTATCCGTACGGGAACGTGCGGATGGATCACCTCCTTTCTAAGGAGCGCATATCTTTCTCTATTCTATTGGTAATGTTCTTACATTACTTCTGAACATTGGAAACTATATAGTAGAACAAACAAGAAAACAAAAATTAACTCTAACAATTTCTTAGAGTTAGCTGTCAAAAAAAATAGGTTAAAATAATTAAGGGCACACAAAGGATGCCTAGGTAGTAAGAGCCGATGAAGGACGTGGTAAGCTGCGATAAGCCTAGATAAGTTGCAAACGAACGTAAGAGTCTAGATTTTCCGAATGGAGCAATCTATTAAGATGGAGTCTTAATACGAAAGAGGGAACCGGGTGAACTGAAACATCTAAGTAACCCGAGGAAAAGAAAGTAAAAACGATACCCAAAGTAGCGGCGAGCGAAATGGGTCAAGCCTAAACCATGCGCGTGTCAAGGATGTGGCCGTTGCGCGTATGGGGTAGAGGGACAGAGTGATGAAGAACCACAAGTTATTCGATATAGCGTATTACTGAACTAGAATTATCTGGAAAGGTAAACCGTAGAAGGTGAAAGTCCTGTATAGGTAAACTGATGCGCATATAACTTTGATCCCAAGTAACATGGAACACGAGGAATTCTGTGTGAATCAGTGAGGACCATATCTCATAAGGCTAAATACTCTTACTAACCGATAGCGCATAGTACCGTGAGGGAAAGGTGAAAAGAACCCCGGAAGGGGAGTGAAATAGAACCTGAAATTGTGTGCTTACAAGCGGTCAGAGCCAGTAATGGTGATGGCATGCCTTTGGAGAATGATCCTGCGAGTTACGTTAAACGGCGAGGTTAAGTATAACGGAGCCGAAGGGAAACCGAGTCTTAATAGGGCGAATTAGTCGTTTGGCGTAGACGCGAAACCTGGTGATCTAAACCTGTCCAGGATGAAGCTGTGGTAAGACACAGTGGAGTCTAACCCACCGCCGTTGAAAAGTTGGGGGATGAGGTAGGTTTAGGGGTGAAAAAGCCAATCGAACCAGGGAGATAGCTCGTTCTCTCCGAAATGCATCTAGGTGCAGCCTTGAGTGTTCAATTATGGGGGTAGAGCACTGAATGATCTAGGGGCGTATTGCTTACTGAAATCAATCAAACCCGAATACCATAATTTAAAAAGCTCAGGAGTGAGACCATGGGAGTTAACTTCCATCGTCAAAAGGGAAACAACCCAGACCACCAGCTAAGGTCCCTAATTATAACTAAGTGGGAAAGGAGGTGGAGATTCATCAACAACTAGGGAGGTTGGCTTAGAAGCAGCCATACCTTTAAAAGAGTGCGTAATAGCTCACTAGTCGAGAGTCTCTGCGCCGACAATGTAACGGGGCTAAGTTATAAACCGAAGCTGTGGAATCCGTAAGGATTGGTAGGAGAGCGTTCTGTAGGGCCGTTGAAGGAGAAGGGTAACCAACTCTGGAGGTATCAGAAGTGAGAATGCAGGAATAAGTAGCGAGAAAGGGGGCGAGAATCCCCTCGCCGGAAGACCAAGGTTTTCAGGGTAAAGCTTGTCTTCCCTGAGTAAGCCAGGACCCAAGCCCAGGCTATAATGCGTAGGGCGAATGGAAAACAGATTAATATTTCTGTGCCAGTCATATATTGTGATGGAGGGGACGCAGAAGGGTATGCGCGCGGACGAACGGAAGTGTCCGTAAAAAGCATGTAGAGTGGTTTAATAGGAAAATCTGTTAGACTAGACTTGAGGTGTGATATATAGCCGTAAGGTGAATGCGCAAATCCCACTGCCGAGAAAAAGCTTCAACGTTAATGTATGACTGCCCGTACTGTAAAACCGACACAGGTGGTCAGGATGAGAAATCTAAGGCGGACAGGCTAACCTCGTTAAGGAACTCTGCAAAATAACCCCGTAACTCGGAGAAGGGGAGCCCTTGTGTGTTAGTGACTACGCGTCACAAAGCGCACGAGGGTCGCAGTGAAGAGGCTCAAGCAACTGTTTAACAAAAACACAGGTCTATGCTAAGCTGTAAGGCGATGTATATGGGCTGACACCTGCCCAGTGCCGGAAGGTTAAGAGGGAGGAGTGAGAGCTCCGAATTGAAGCCCCGGTGAACGGCGGCCGTAACTATACCAATGTCCCTACAGTAGCGAAATTCCTTTGTCGGGTAAGTTCCGACCCGCACATGAATGGTGTAATGATTTGAGCGCTGTCTTGACGGGAGGCCTGGTGAAATTGTATTACCGGTGAAGATACCGGTTACCTACAGTAGGACGGAAAGACCCTCATGGAGCTTTTACTGTAGCTTGGTATTGGGTTTTTGGGCATTGTGATGATAGGGATAGTTGAGGAGACTGGGATGATATGGCGCTAGCTGTATTGGAGTCATCGGTGGAATACCAACCATTCAATGCTGAAATTCTAATCTGTGGTTTGTAGCCACGGAGACAGTGCTAGGTGGGCAGTTTGATCTGGGGCGGTCGCCTCGAAAGAGTAACGGAGGCGTTCAAAGGTTCTCTCAGGTTGGATGGAAATCAACCATAGAGTGCAATGGCAAAGAGAGCTTGACTGCAAGACTGACGGGTCGAGCAGATGCGAAAGCAGGACATAGTGATCCGGCGATTCCGAATGGAAGGGTCGTCGCTCAACGGATAAAAAGCTACCCTGGGGATAACAGGCTGATCCTACCCGAGAGTCCATATCGACGGTAGGGTTTGGCACCTCGATGTCGGCTCATCGCATCCTGGGGCTGGAGAAGGTCCCCAAGGGGTTGGGCTGTTCGCCCATTAAAGCGGTACGTGAGCTGGGTTCAGAACGTCGTGAGACAGTTCAGTCCCTATCCACTGTAGGCGTTAGAATATTGAGAAGATCTGTCCTTAGTACGAGAGTGATCGATGGACAAACCTCTGATGTACCAGTTGTCACGCCAGTGCGCACAGCTGGGTAGTCACGTTTGGAATAGATAACCGCTGAAAAGCATCTAAGCGAAAACTAACTTCAAGATAAGTATTCTTTAAGATACCTTCGAGCCTAGGAGGTTGATAGGTTGGGGGTGTAAGTACAGCAATGTATTTAGCTGACCAATACTAAGTATCGAAGTTTTAATCTAAGTTTTTACTATATATGTTTCGAGTGTTTAGAAACACTTGCGCATAGAGAATATTATGTGATAAAATGAATAAGCTTTGCGTGAGAATAGCTATGGGGGTACACCTAGTAACTATTCCGAACCCTAGAAGTTGCCCATATACGCTGATGGTACTTGGCTGGAAGCGGCCTGGGAGAGTATGGATTTGCTGCAAAAAGAGAGAAGCACTAGCTTCTCTTTGCTTATATGCTTCCCTTAGCTCAGTCGGTAGAGCATCCGGCTGTTAACCGCAGCGTCAATGGTTCGAGTCCATTAGGGAAGCGCCATTTTTAAAAGTTGACACATCGATAAGATGTGTTTTTATTATTCTATAGGAAAGTATAAAAATTAATAAAAATTAGTCTCCGACGTCCGTATTACTCTGTGGAGAGCATTTCGGTGAGCTCGGAAGAGTCATACGGCTGTCAGGAGACCTTAAAATATCAAATCATTTCTTCTTTTTAGTTTGAAAATTTTTAATTATATTAACTATCTCTTTGTCAGAGTTGTAAGCTTTACATTTTAGTTAAAGGTATATACCAAACAAATTTAGAGAAATAGTTTTTAAATCTGCTCTATCAAAAATCATAACCAGCAAAAAGCAAAAGGGTAGTTACGAAGTATATCTAATTCAAAAATCATTCAAATTCTTCAAATCATTTTTCTTTTAATAGAGTCTCCCAAAGAAATAATTTCTAAATACTTATCTTTTTAAAAATATAGTGTATTTCCAACTAGGGAAGAGTACTAATAAATGATTTTTATATTGTCTATACTAGTTAGTGAAAAATCTTTATCAGGAGAGAAATTTTGTTCTATCTAACAAAACCATTTTTCAATCTTGGAAAATAGCGCCCTCATTTTCATATAGCTCAGGGTAAGGGCTGTTTTTACTAGGTTGAACAGGGTCTGTAATAAGTATTTTTCCATCTCCAACAACTTCCCAGTTAATATTGTCTTTCCAAAATGAATACGGTAAGTTAACAAAATAATTTCAGGGTGCACTTCAATTTCCAAAAATCCTCAACTCTTTTATTTTGCCATTTTTGAAATAGTAGTAACAACATAATGAAATCATTAGCCAAAACTCCTTGAACCGGAATAGAAATAGCTATGTTCAACAGTGTTTTCTCCTGAAATCTGCATTGAAGTAGTAAACATGAGTTATACACAAATTTTTCATCTTCTAAGTATTCAGTTACGGCATTCTTTCTATAGAACTCCTTTTTGAGAAGCAATCTTGATAATAAATCTATATTAGACTTAACTTCAATACCGTTGACGGTAGTTTTAAAGTTTTTTTATTAATAAAGGGCTCTGGTCTTCTTTTTATTTTTGGAATGTCTTCAATCATATCTCCATTTCCACTTTCAGGAGCAACAAAACCAATTATCTCATCAATAGGACTATCGAAAGTAAATTTTACATTAACAAAGCATACCTTTTTCAGTTAATTTTAATGTAATTTTTCTTTTTAATAACAACACTGGAACCTTTTTAAAGGAATTATATGTTCACCATTAGAACAAATTTCCCAATCATTTGCAAATGAAAAAGCAACTAAAAATAGTGAATAAGATAGCAAGTAAAAATTTTTCTCATACTAACCTCCAATTAGTCTTCATATCCATCAGGATGATTTTTATGCCAATTCAAGCAGTTTTCAATTATTTGTTCAAGTTTATCAGTATTTTGGAGCCCATTTTAATGTGTCTATAGCTTTTTAGATGGAAGCTATAAGTCTTGCAGGATCTCCTGCTCTTCTTGGGCTAATTTCTGCTGGAATAGGATGTCAGTTACTTTTTCTTGTAACTTCTATAACTTCTTTTACAGAGGCAACCTTCTCCATTACCTAAATTAAATATTTGGCTATCTCCACCGTTTTCTTAGTCTGTTTAAAGCAAGATAATGAGCATCAGCTGGATCCATAACATCTTATGTAATCTCTAATACAAGTTCCATCAGGAGTAGGGTAGTCATCTCCATAGATGCTTATTTTTCTCTTTTTCCCTAAAGCAACTTGTAAAAGTGAAATGGTATTAAATGAGTTTCACAAGTATGAGCTTCTCAATTTCTCCAGTAGGATATGCACCTGCAACATTAAAAGTATCTCAATACAGTATATTTTAATCCATAAGCATTAGCACACCACTTAAACATTTTTCAACAGCCATTTACTTTCTCCATAAGGGTTAGTAGGTTCTGTTCTGTCTGTTTCAAGTATTGGCATATTTTCAGCTTCTCCATAAGTTGCAGCGAGTTGAGAGAAAAACAATTTTATCAACATTATGAGCTTTCATAACTTTTTAAAAGACAAAGAGTTCCATAAAAATTATTTTCAAAAATATTTTAAAAGGCTCCCCAACATCTTTTCTCCAACCAAAGAAAAAGCAGTAAAAATCAATTCTCCATCAATTTTATATTTTTCAAAAACTCTGTTTAGAAATCCTTCGTCTTTTAAATCTCCAAGTTCTAAAATGAGCTCTTTTCATCAACAGCATCAACATATTTCGAGTAATTAAACTGTCAACAACGACAACATCTTCATTTTTCTAATAATAGATTTACAATATAGCTACCAATATAACCCTGCTCCACCACAAACTAATATAGACATCTTATCTTCCTCCGATACTTTTTATAAATTTAAGAAAAGCATTTTTCCTTTTTCATCTCTTTTTAAAATACCCCTGCATCTTCAAGAACCTTTGAGAATGTAAGTCCTATTTCAATGTTTAGTATATTTTCTACAATTCAACACTTAAATTTGTAAAATCTTTTACATACTTATATGTAGAAATTTTCAACCCAGCTGATATGTTTGCTAGTATCTTTATCATTTTACAATTTTTATTATGATAATCACTATCTTTTTAGATATTCAGCAATCATCTCTTCTTTTTAATCTTCCAGGCAATACAGCTAGTCCCATAACTTCAATAAGACCGATATTTTTCCTTTTTAATGCTATGGTGTTCACTGTGTGGGTGGAATATTCCTAAAGGATTAACTTCATCAGTTCTATATTTCTAAAAACAAGGTCAAGCTCAAATTTTCTCCCTCTTCTTCTAGCAATAGGAGTTGTGCATTATGTGGAACTTTATCTGTGAATGCAAAATTCCTACTTCTTCATCTGAATAAGCTCTCCAAGATTTTTAAGATACTATCTGCTAATTCAATTAATTCTTCTTTATTAAGACTTGTCAATCTTAAAACTGACATAGGCCATTTTACAATTCCTGCTTCAATATTTGGATATTTTTCAAAAACTACCTTGTTTTCCAATAGGAGCTTTTGCCATGGGAAATTCCTCAGTTTCCACCTTGATAATGGTCATGACTTGGTATAGAACCTCCAACTATGAGGTAAATCTCGCATTTGAACCTATAAAATAATGTCAGGAACTGATTTACAAAGTCAAGTGTTCTTGAAAAAGTATCTCTATTAATTTTTCATTTCTCTGTGTTCAGGAGACACTATTGTATAGTTTCATTGTAGTAGAACATAAGGAGAATATTGAAGTACCATCTTCTCTCCTTGAAGTTCTAATGGTAAAACTCTATGATTTTGTCTAGCTGGGTGGCTTAAAGTACCCAACAAATCCAACATTTTCATAGCATAACAAACATTTTGGGTAGTTTGTTTTGAGGCATATGTCTTTCAATCTCTTTTGGATCTTTTTCAGGTTTAGATAAGTTTACAGTAATTTCTAAATCTCCATATTCTGTTGGACTTTTCCAATATAGATTTTTGCAATTCTCTCTGTTCTTATGTAGTTAGTTTTGAGAGAAGTTGCTTGAAAAACATCAGTTGCTCTATCTTTTGCATAATTTTCTTTAAATTCTTTTATAACTTCTCTAGGAAAAGGAGTTAATTTTCCCATAATATCAGTATCAAATATATCTCTGTCAGTTGTACCATTTTTCTATGATATTTTCAATAGCATAATCACAAATTTTATCCAGAATTTCTTGAGGATAGTCTGTATATCGTAGTTACTATTTTCAGGCTCTATCCAATCTTTTAATTGTAGTAAGTTCATCAACTCATTTCTAACAAACATAGTATCTTCTTCAGTAATCAATGAATACCATATTCTATTAATTGTTCAATTAAAAGTGTAGAATACTCATAGTCAGTCCTTTCAAATTTTATTTTTGTATAACTTGTAGCAAAGTTAAAAGTTTTCTTGCTCCATCACCAATATTTTGCAATGTAGAAACTTGCTTCTAATCCAGTTTTTCTTTATACTTTTTACCAACATTTTATAAAATTATCAACTTGCAAATTTTTACTATACTTACTGTACAACCTCAAAACCAGCTCCAGTCATACGAGCACCAACAGTTCCAACTTCTTCCCATACTTGCTTCAACAAGAGAATCTAGCTCCAACTCTAACTTCATAGTCATCTCTTAAAGAAATGTAGATTTATTCATAAGTTCTCCAAATGTTTTTATATCATCTTTTTAAGAACTCAACAACAACTTTAGCTCTTTCATTTTTCTGTTGCAGCATAAGTTGCTCTTTTAATTGTTCTTCATCTTTTAAATGAAAATGTTTAACTTTATTAAATTCTTCAACAGTTAATTCACCTAAGTATTTAATATTAACTCCATTTTATTTTAAAACAGCAACAGCTTCTTCACAAGAGCTTCTTCTCTCATTATATTTAGAATCAGCTAAAGCCTCTATTAGTGTTTGCAACTAACAATAGACATATCTTTTAATTTCACAGGAACATAAGTAAGTTCAATGTGTTGTCAATCAAAGCAAGATAGCATTATCTTTTTCCCCATTCCAACAGCAAATTGATCCATAATTCCAGGAGTTAACTCCGATGAATTTATTTTCTGCAATTTGGCAATATTTTACCATTTCTACCATATCAATATCTAAATTAAATAGAGATTTTTAATAAACAGCAGTTAAAACTTCGATTGAAGCTGAAGATGAAAGTCCGGCTCCATTAGGTATATTCCCAAAGAATAGTACATCAAAACCATTTGGAGATTTTAAATCCTTTATCTAAGAAAGTTTTATAACTCCTTTTGGATAGTTAGCCCAATCATCTTTTTATCATAAAGCTAAATTATCTAAATTAAATTCAATAATTCCTAAATCTTCAAAATTTTTCAGAGTACATTCTAAAATTTTTATCTTCTCTTTGTTTAACAATGGCATAGGTACCAAAATCTAAGGCACAAGGGAAAACAAAACCACCATTGTAATCTGTATGTTCTCCAATTAAGTTTACCCTACCTGGAGAGAAAACTTTCAATATTGTCATCTTGTTTAAAATCTCTTTAAAGTGTTCTGTTAATTTTACTATCATTTGGAAAAACCTCCCGTAAGTTTTTATTTCCTTAATTATATAATATTTTTAAATATAAATAAATCATTTTTATTCTATAGAAAAGTATAAATTTAAATGCTTATTAGAAAAATAGGAGTAGATAATTCTAGAGTAGGACTAACAGCTAATATAGGATATGACACTAAGGGTCAAAATATTAGAGGTGGAGTCAGATTTATTTTCTAATCAAAAGAGCCGTCATAAATTATTGCGACGGCTCTCCACTTATATTAATGATAGGCTTCTTTTAAATTCTTTCAAAACTTATTCCGTATCTATTAAGTTTTTGTTATAAATTGTTTTCCATTTGAATAACCGATTCCTAATCTCAGCTCCAAGACTAGCTCTTAAATCTGCAGAATTATCTTTTCCAATTAAGTCTCAGTCTATCATTAAATTCATATCAAAAATATTTTCTGAATTATCAACAGTGCATCTTGCTTTTTCAAGAGCAGAAATTATATCCTCAGGAGAAGCATTTTCAACTCCAATATCTCCATCTTTTGTTCCACTCACACGAGAAATAAAAGCATGCATTGGGGAAATTTTTATTTAAAAATTTTTCTAATTTCATCTCACTGCGTAATCAGGATCTGTCAAAATTATTAGTCCTCTATTCTCATAGGCAGGTTTTTAATTTTTCTATACTTTTATTTTTCTAACAGCATGACCATTCACTTGAAAAACTTCTGCATCGACAGCATTCTTCACAGCTGAAATATCATCTTTCCTTCTACAACAATTACTCTTTAATCTTCTATCGTTGCTACCAATTAAAATTCTGCATTGTTTGGAGTTCTTGGAGATGGTATTCACATCTCTTATGTTTTGCATTCCAGTTAGATACATCATCGATTCTTTCAAATCCAAGTCCATATCCTGAGTGAGGAAGCTACCATATTTTCTTAAATCTAAATAAAATTCATAACTTTCTTCTTCAAGACCAAGCTCAGCCATTCTCTTAGTCAAAAAGTTCTAAGCTGTCTTCTCTGAGAACCCCCAATAATTTCTCAATTCCTGGAGCAAGTAGATCCATAGCTCTAACAGTTTTGTTATCTTCGTTAAGTTTCATATAGAAAGCCTTAATATCTTTTTGGATAATCAGTTACGAAAACTGGTTTTTGAGAAATATTCTTCAGCTAAATATCTTCTCATCATCACTTTGTAAATCTATTCCCCATTTAACAGGATATTCAAATTTCTTACCACATTTTTCTAAAATTTCTATAGCTTCTGTGTAAGTTACTCTTCCAAAAATCGTTATTTAGAACGTTATTCAATTTATCGAATAATCCTTTTTCAATGAATGAGTTGAAAAATTCCATTTCTTCTGGGCAAGTGTCCATAACATATTTGATTATATATTTAACCATAGCTTCAGCAAGTTCCATATTTCCATTTAAATCTGTAAATGCAACTTCTGGCTCTATCATCCAAAATTCAGAAAGCATGTCTTGCTGTGTGTTTGAATATTCAGCTCTAAATGTTGATTCAAAATGTATAAACATTTCTGAAAGCAGCACAGTAAGTTTCAACATTTAATTGACCACCTAACTGTTAAGTTAGTTGATTTTTCAAAAAAGTCTTTAGAGAAAGTCTACTCTCCATTTTCTTTCTTGAGGTAATTTTTCCCATATCAAGAGTCGTAACTCTAAACATTTCTCCTGCACCTTCAGCATCAGATCCAGTTATAATTGGAGGTGAACATAAACAAATTATTTTCTTGGAAAAATTTTATGTATTGCATAAGCAAGGACAGATCTAACTCTAAATACTGCTGAGAATGTATTTGTTCTTGGTCTTAGATGAGCTTTTTGTTCTTAAATATTCAAATGTATAGTCTTTTGTTTTTGTAAAGGGTATTCAAGATCAACTTTTTGGAAAATTTCAATTTCTGTTGCTTTTAACTTCTAAAGCTTGTCCAGCTCCTTCTGACTTAACAAGAGTACCTTTTAACTTTAATAGTAGATGAGATAGATAGTCTTGATATTTCATCAAAATTTGCTAAACCATCTTCAAAAACTATTTGCACTCCTTTAAAAATGATCCATCATTTAATTCAATGAAACCAAATTTCTTTTGGTCTCTGATTTTTTACCCAACCAAAAATTTTCTATTTCTTTGTTAAGATAATCTTCACCATATTCTAAAAATATCTTTTACTAAAAATTTTCATAACTATTCTCCTAGTTTTTAAAAATCTTTTTCATCTACAATTTTCAATATTATCCAAAATGATTTTTACCTGTTGTTTAAATTGTTCTAAGTAAAGTTTTCTATAAACTTCTCTATCTTTTGCTTCATTCATCAGTTAATTTTCTTTCTGTAGAGCCTAGCATAGTAATTAACTTTTTCTATTATATCTTTCATTTCCATAATCTTACCTCTTAATCTTTCTAGCTTCTTTTTATATTTGCTTTGTTAACGTTTAAAAACAATTCCCATTGCAATTGATAATGTAGGGCATGATGAACCTCCAGAGCTTATAAATGGCAGTGGAATACCAAATACTGGAATAAGTCCAATAGCAACACCGATATTTATTATAACTTGTGTAATAAAATATCCTGCTATACCTGCAATTAAATATTTTGCAAAATAGTCTTTTAGATGTTTCAGCAACATTCATTATCAATACAAACAATATAAAGAAAAGAAGCAAGAACTAGAAACATTCCTATAAATCCCATTTCCTCTGCAAAAGTTGCAATTGCAAAGTCAGTTTCAACTTCTGTATATAATTATATTTTTGTACTCCGTTGCCGTAACCTTTACCTAATAACCCACCAGTACCAAAAAGCAACAAGGGATTGATATATCTGAAAGGCATCCATTCTATCATAAGTATTTTTAAATATTCCATCTAAATAAATTTTTCACACGATGTTGTTTATATCCATCAGGAAACTCATATATATAGGGAAATTATATGCTGAGACTAGACTAATAAGAATACCGGCTATAGTTCCTCCAGAGATCAAGTTAAAAAGTTTATTTGGAATATCTGACATAAAAATCAAGAAAGCTGTAATCATAACATAGTGAATACCAGTCCCAAATCTTTAAGTGGAAATCCTAAAAAGTAGACAGCAACATAAAAATAATACAGAAATAAAAATTTTGTAATATGGTATCTCCGCCATCTTTACCTCTTTGCAAAGAATAGATGCAATAATCATAATGATCTTAAATATCTCGTAATTTGAAAACCAATTCCAGCAAAACGAATCCATCCTTTACCACCATTAATCGTCGGAAAGTAAGTACTTTTATTCATAGCTACAATCAAAAATATAAGTCCACCTACTACAGCAAAAAGAGCTCTTGCAAAAGCCAGAGGAATATTTTCTATAATCAAATTTACAAGTTGCAATGAATGCACAGAATGACATAATTAAACTTACAATTATGTTTAATTAATTTTGCATGATTGTTATATTATCAAAACGTAAAAATAGAACTGTAAAATTTATAAGTCCTATACCTATCAGTAGAACAGTCAGAATACTATTTCTTCTCATCTTACTTATTTTTCATCTTGCTCGATCGCTCTTTTTATATCATTCATTTGTTTATAAATTGTTTGATTTCTTCCGGGCGAACTATTTTCAAAAAGTTAAATCTCTTTCCATCTTTACCTCGTAAAAATAATAATTTTTATTATATCACACAGAGTATAAAAAGGAAAAATATTAAAATTTATAAAAATTCAAATTATTTCAGTAGTTACAATTATATGTTAAAATAATAAAAACAATTTAAATATTTGAAGAGGGTAACTATGAATATAAAATTTAATTTTATTTTTAATGATAATTTTTAATATAAATTTGTTGGCATCAGCTAGTTTATCAAAAATATTTTTTTGAATAAGACAAATATACCAATTCCAAAAAGATTTTTAAAAGAAAATATAAAAGAATTTTTATGATAATGGGGCAATTAAATCGAGACAATATAAATAATAAAAAGTTGGACGATGGCAATATTTTATGAAAGTGGAAAGTTAAAAACTGAAGTCATTGTATAATGACGACAGCTAGAAGAAAGAGGAACAGTAAAAATTATGATGAGAATGGTGTCGTTATAAGTGAAGGAAAAATATTAAGAGATCAAATGGTAGATGATTGGACTTACTATGATGAACAGAGAGAAAAAGTTTATAGTTACAATTATTCCACAGGTATAATAATACCTTATGATGAAAATGGTCGAAAGCTATTGATGCAGCTAAATGAAATTGCTTTAGCTTTGAAATTGAATGAAATACAACAGGAGATAAAAGATGATAGAACTAAACTACTGAGGATTGATGAAATAGATGACAAACTTTTTAATTTTATTGAAAAGAAAGATTGGCAGTTTCAAAGAAAATTGGAGAGAGATAAAGATATGCCTATTTATGATCCTGTGGAGAGAACAAGAAATTATAGAGATGTCTATTAAGGATTTTTCTGATGAGGATTCATGCTGTTAGATTTTTAAGAACACTTATGCATATAAAGCAAGGAGGTTCAATCTAAAAATGAAAAGGTTTGGACTCTTAGGGATTATCTCATTCTTTTCTCCAAATATACATAAAAAGATTTTTGAAATTTTAGACGTTGAAGCAAGTTATGATTTATTTGAAGTAGCAGAAGAAAAATATTTTAGATTTTTCAAAGATATATGCTTGAAAATCAATATTGTGGGTGTAAACATAACTATACCTTTACAAGAAAATATTTATGGACAAATTAAACTTTATAAGTGAGATAGCATTGGCTCTATAAATTTAATGTACGTTAAAGATGGAAAATTTTATGGAGATAATACAGATTATTATGGTTTTTATAGAACTATAGTTGATAATATATAGATGTTAAAGATAAAAATATATATTTTAGGTCGAGGAGGAGCTTCTTTATCGGTTCGAGCAGTACTTGAAGATTTAGGTGCTGAGAACATTACTTCACTCTATAGAGAAAAATAAAGAGAGTACACTGAATTTTCCAGAAAATTTTTCAGGAGATATTATTATAAATACGACGCCTGTTGGAATGTATCCAAATATTGAAGAGAGTATTGTACCTAGAGAATTATTAAAAATTTTTAAAATCGCTATAGATTTAATATATAATCCAATTGGAAACAAAATTTTTAAAGTTTGCTCAAGAAAATGGATTGAAAACTATTAATGGTATGAAAATGCTTGTTGAACAAACCAAGAACTGATGAAATTTTTATTAAATATCACTTTTAGTGATGAAATGAGAAAAATATGAAAATTATGGTAATTACTGCACCTAATTTAAATATGTTATGGGTACAAGAGAAAAGAAATTTATGGAATTTTTACCTACGAGGATTTATGTAATTATATGAGAGAATATAATTATGGAGAAAAGATTGACTTTGAATTTTACAAAGTAATATTGAAGGGGAAATTGTAAATTTTATTCAAAGAGCTTTTTGAAAAAATTTGATGCAATTGTAATAAATCCTGAGGATACACTCATACTTCTGTGGCACTCACGATGCAGTAAAAGCTGTGAGCATACCAACTATAGAAGTTCATATTTCAAATATCTCATGCAAGAGAAGATTTTAGAAAAGTTTGTATAACAAGCCCAGCTTCTGTAGGACAAATTACAGGACTTGGAAAAATTTGGATATATATTAGCAGTAAAATATTTATTAGAGAAAGGAAGATAAAATGAAATTAATATCATGGAACGTAAACGGAATTAGAGCAGCAATAAAGAAGGGTTTTTCTTGATTATTTTAATGAACAAGATGCAGATATTTTCTGTTTACAAGAAACAAAAATTAAGTGCAGGTCAATTAGAACTTGATTTAAAAAGGTTACTCATCAATATTGGAACTATGCTGTAAGGTTACTCTGGAACTGCAATTTTTACAAAAACAAGAACCTTTATCTGTAAGCTATGGATTAGGGATTGAAGAACACGATCAAGAGGAAGGGTTATCACTCTTGAATTTGAAAAATTCTATATGATTACAGTTTATACACCAAACTCAAAAAGATGAACTTTTAAGACTTGATTATAGAATGGTGTGGGAAGATGAATTTAGAAAATATTTAAAAGAATTAGAAAAGAAAAACCTGTTGTTGTTTGTGGAGACTTTAAAATGTGGCTCACAAAGAAATAGATTTGAAAAATCCAAAAACTAACAGAAGAAATCCTGGATTTACAGATGAAGAAAGAGATAAGTTTACAAAACTTTTAGATGCAGGGTTCATTGACACGTTTAGATATTTTTATCCGGACTTAGAGCATGCTTTATTCGTGGTGGTCATATAGAGCTAATGCAAGAAAAATAATACGGGGTGGAGAATAGATTATTTTGTTGTTTCCTCAAGCTCTTGAAAAATCTTGTAGGAGCTGAAAACTATGCTCAAACAGAGGATCAGATCATTGTCCTGTTGTTTTTAGAACTAGATTTAGATAAATAATTTTGAAAAAGATCGTTATAAAAATTAAAAAATTTTTGTAAACATCTCCTATTCTATAGGAAAGTATAAATTTAAATGCTTATTAGTCTCTTGACAGCCGTATGAGGTATGAGTTCTACGAGCCTCACGAACACAGGCTCTTCTGAACTAATACGGACGTCAGAGCTTTTTATTAAATAAAAATTGACAACCGTGATTAAATTGTTTATAATTTCAGTAAAACAATTTAGCTGAGGTAATTTTTATGAAATTTAAAAATCTTATTAAAAATTATGGTTCTATGTGTAAGTATAGGAGCAACTGCCTTAGCTACTGAGCAAACAAATAAGGTAGAAAGCAAAAGCTTTAGGTATAGAATTGAAAGAATATGGAAAAAAATTTATAATAAAGATGGAGTTTTAGTTGTTCATAAACAACTTAAAAAAGGAGAAAAAATTCCTCCACATACTCATAAATATAAAGAACTTTTTCTTTACAGTAGTATCAGGAAAAAAATGGAAGTTCAGTTTAAATGATAAAAGAAAACTTATATAGTAGAGCCTAAAAAGCTTTTAAATTTTTGCTGGAGATGTAAATATATCTGCAACAGCATTAGAAGATAGTGATATTTTTATATATTTAGTTGGGAGAAAATAAATAATTAATTTAGGGAGACTATTTTATTAAATAGTCTCTTTTATTTATTCAGGAGATATTATACTGTAAAGTATATAATGATGTCCTTTTTGTCTTTAGTTTTTCTTCATCCTCTACACTTAGATTAATCTCATTATAAAGGTTTATAATATTTTTAAACTTTTTTATTACACTCCTTATAATATCGGGTTTAAGCTAATACCAGGAGGGTTAATAGTAATGAGGACGATGTAATTCTGTGAAAAATGAATTAATGTCCTCACTTGATACCTTTCTAATTTTACAAGTTGCTTTAGATCAGAGAGAAAAATTGCTATCTATGAAGATGACTATCCAACTCAAAAGTAACAGGTCATCCAATACCTGCTCAAGTTAGTCCAAGAAGAGCAGGAGATCCTGCAAAATTGGTTACATCTTCTGAAAAAGCTATGAAGATGTTGAACTGAAACCTAAATACAATAAATTGGAACAAATTATTGAAACTGCTTTTGGAACTGGCATAAATCCAAATGGTTATGAAGATTAATAATAAAAATTAAATAAAAATAAAAATTAAGAAGTGTAAGCTGTAAAGTTTACACTTTTTTATAGAATGATTTATATATAGTAAAATGTAAATTGATAAATTATGCAAAAATTTAGGAGAATAAAATGAATAAACATAGTTTAAAATGTTTTGGAATTTGATAAATTAAAAGAATTAATTTTAGAAAATATTATAATAGATGATAACAGAGAAATTATAGAAAAATTTAATGCCGTACAAAGATTTATCTGCACTTAATAATGAACTTAGAACCGTAAAAAGATTTTTATGGACTTGTTAAGTTATGATGATGGCTTTTGAAGCAATAGGTTTAAGAAATATAGTCAGCTTGATGGATAAGATCAAATTGATTGGAACCTCATCTTGATGTTGAAGAATTATGGGATATAAATGTAAATTTAAGAACTGTCAGAATTTTTAAAGCAAGACTTGATGAATTAGGAAATATAAAACAGCTTAGAGAAACGATAGGAAATATTCCAAACTTGAGAGTAATTGAAAGATACTTTGAATAAAAACTATTAATCCCGAAAAAGAAATTAAAGATGATGCTTCACTTGATTTGAGAGATATAAGACTTCACACTTTTGAATATGAATATCAAGAGAAAGTTTGAAGAATTATTTGAAGAACCATCACTTGCTAATGCTTTTCAAGAAAAATTATAACAGAGAGAGCGGAAGATTAGTAACTCCTGTTAAGTATGATTTTAAAGGTTTGATAAAGGGGATAGAGCACGATAGATCTTCGAGTGGACAAAACAGTTTTTATTGAGCCATTGTCAATAGTTTCGTTGAATAATAAAATGAGAGAACTAGAAACTAGAGAAAAAGAAGAAATTAGAAAAATTTTATTGAGAATAGTAGAGCTTTTTAAGAAATAACAGAGATGAGCATTATAGCTATCGGACATAAAGTTATGTATCTTGATATTTTTAAAATGCAAAGGCTATTTATTGTGTGGAAAATAAATGTGAAGTCACTGACAGTTAGCAACAGAGAAATTTTATATTTAGAAAAAGCAAGACATCCATTTATAGCTAAAGATAAAGTTGTTCTTTTAACTTTGAAATTGGTAAAGATTATGATATTTTTATTGATAATATACTCAAACACTGGGGGAAAAATCATGCCTTAAAAACAGCAGGACTTTTGACTTTGATGGCTTTTACTCAGAATACTCAATACCTTCTTTCTGAAAAATTCAAAAATTGGTTTTTGAGGAGTGTTTGCTGATATTGGAGATGAACAAAGTATAGAACAATCTTTATCTTCGTTCCGGCTCATTTGAAGAATGTAAAAGAAATTTTAGAAGGAGTTACAAAAATCTTTAGTTCTACTTGATGAATTGGGGGCTCAGGGACAGATCCAATAGAGGGAGCAGCTTTTGCAATGTCTGTTATAGATTATTTGCAGAGAAAAAGCAAAATCTTTTTATAACTACTCACTATAGTCAAGTTAAAGCTTTATGGTTATAATGAAGAGGAATTGAAACTGCTTTCGATGGAATTTAACACAGATACATTATCTCCGACATACAGATTACTAATAGGAATACCTGGAGAAAGTAATGCCTTGACTATTGCTCAAAGAATGAGGGTTGCCCTGAAAGTATAATATCAAAGGCAAGAGCCTATAGAGTGAAGATAATAAAAAGTTGAAAAAGATGATAGAAAATATCAAAACTAAATCTCAAGAGTTAGATGAGATGAGAAAGATTTGCAAGACTTGAAGAAGAAGCAAAACTTGATAGAGAAAGAGCAAAACAAGAAACTTTAATTATTGAAAAAACAAAATGAAATCATAAAAGCAGCATATGAAGAAGCTGAAAAGATGATGAATGAGATGAGGGCAAAAGGCTTGCTCTTGTTGAAAAAAATTCAACACGAAGAAAAGAGTAAGGAAGATGCAAAAGCAAATTCAAAAAGAATTTGAATATGTTATCATCAGCTTTGAGAGAAGAAAAATAAAAACTGTAGAAGTTGTTAAAAATTAAGACTAAGGTTGATTTTAAAGTTGGAGACAGAGTTTTTGTAAAAAGTATCAATCAATTTGCTAATATTTTAAAAGATTAATACTTCTAAAGAAACTCAGCTAACGTTCAAGCAGGAATTTTAAAATTAGAGGTACCTTTTGATGAAATAAAAAGTTGTAGAAGAAAAGAAAGAGAAAGTTTATAATGTGAATACTCACAAAAACTGGTTAGATTCGGAAATTGATTTGAGAGGTAAAAATGGTTGATGAGGGAATTTATGAACTTGAAACTTATCTTGACAGAGCAACTTTGAATGGATATACAGAAGTCTATGTAATTCACGGGAAAGGGACAGGTGCATTGAGAGAGGGAATATTGAAATATTTAAAAACTTCTAAATATGTAAAAAGAATTTAGAGTAGCTGCTCAAAATGAGGGAGGACTTGGATGTACAGTAGTAAGTCTGAAATAAAAAGTTAGCTTTATTTTAGCAGCTGCTGGGCAAGGAAAGAGAAATGAATTTATCATCTCCTAAACAATTTTAGAATATAAAAATGCCCCACTTTTTATTCGTCTTTAAAAGCTGCTTTTGAAAATAAAAATATTGATGAAATTATTATAGTAACTAATAAAGAAAATTTAGAGTATGTGGTAAAATATTGTGATAACAAAACTAAATTCTAAAAGTCAAATATATTGTTGAGGGCGGAAGTGAAAGACAATATTCTATATACAATGCAATAAAAAATAGAAAAACTGATATTATAATGATACAAGATGCAGCCAGACCTTTTTAAAAGATAAATACATTGAAGAAAGTTTGAAAGCATTAGAAGATGAAAATGTTGATGGAGTCGTTGTTGGTGCAAAAATGTAAGGATACCATAAAAAAATTGTAGATGAAAATGGTTTTTATAATTGATACACTGAAAAGAGAAAAATTTAATCTCAACACACACGCCTCAAACTTTTTAGATTTGAAGTTTTAAAAAGCCTATGAAGAAGCAGAAAGAAAAATATTCTTGCTACTGATGATGCAGCCTTAGTAGAAATGATTTTAGGAAAAAGTTAAATTTATCTCATGGAGATTATGATAATATAAAAATCACAACACAAGAAGACTTAAAAATATTTGGAGGAAAAAAATAAATGATAAAAATTTACAAACACATTGACAGGACATTTAGATGAATTTAAACCTTTAAAAGAAAATGAAGTGTCAATGTATGTTTAGTAGTAAACAGTGTATAACTATATTCATATAGGGAATACAAGACCTGCAATATTTTTGATACAGTGAGAAGGTATTTTGAATATAGAGGGTTTAAAAGTAAACTATGTACAAAATTTTACTGACGTTGATGACAAGATGATAAATAAAGCAAATGCTGAAAATGTAACTCGTTAAAGATATTGCAGATAGATATATAAGAGCATATTTTTGAAGATACATCAAAATTAAATTTAAAAGAAGAAGGTATGATAAGACCTAAAGCAACAGAAAAATATTGACGGTATGATAGATATCATAAAAATCATTGATAGAGAAAGGCTATGCTTATGAGTCAAAACGGAGATGTATATTTTGAAGTATATATAAAGATGGTTATGGAGAATTGTCGAAACAAAAAAATAGAAGACTTAGAAAGTGGAGCGAGAATTGATGAAAGTGAAATTAAAAGGATGCACTTGATTTTGCTCTTTGGAAATCTTCAAAACCGAACGAGACCAAGTTGGGATTCACCTTGGGGAAAAAGGAAGACCTGGTTGGCACATTGAATGCTCTGCTATGTCAAGAAGATATTTAGGAGAAAGTTTTGACATTCACGGTGGAGGACAAGATTTAATTTTTCCACATCTATGAAAATGAAATGGCTCAATCAAAAATGTGGTTGTGGTGGAACTTATGCTAGATAGTGGATGCATAACGGATATATTAATATCAACGGAGAGAAAATGTCTAAATCAGGCTCTTTCGTGTTGCTAAGACAAATACTAGAAAGATTTGAGGGAAGAGTTATAAGATTATTTGTACTTGGCTCTCATTACAGAAAACCTATGGATTTTTCTGATTTTTGAATTAAATCAAGCAAAATCTTCTCTTGAAAGAATAGAAAATACTTTTGAAGAGAGTTAAAGAAATTGACAGAGAAAATTTAGTTGAACTCAATGATTGTCAAGAATTATTAAATACTAAAAAGAGATGGAAGCTAAATTCATTGAAGCTATGGACGAAGATTTTAATACTGCTCAAGCTTTGGGATATGTGTTCGAACTTGTTAAAGCTACAAATAAAGCCTTGGATGAGGGAGAAATTTCTAAAAAGGTTTAGAAGTGATTAATGAAGTTTATTCGTATCTTGTGATGATAGTTGAAGAAGTGTTTGGAGTAAAATTGAAGCTTGAAGCCGAAGTAAATAATATTTCTGCCGATTTGATTGAATTGATACTTGAACTTAGAAGAGATGCAAGGACTGAAAAACTGGACATTATCTGATAAAAATAAGAGATAGACTTTTAGAATTAGGTATTAAAAATCAAAGATGGAAAGGATAAGACTACATGGACAATGTAGGGAGATTTAAAGGTTAGAGACATAAGGGAAATGAGCGGTCTTGAATTAGCATTTTTAGGAGATGCTATTTTGGGAGACTAGAAATAAGAAAAATATTATTTTGCAGTTTGGATACAATATTTTGACGGTAAATAAAGCATGTAAAAAAGTAAAGTGAATGCAAAATTTCAAAGTCAAATTTATCAAAAATTAAAGATGAACTTGATGAAGAAATTCAAATTATTGGAAAAAAGAGCAAAAATAGTAATATAAAACTTTTCCAAAGAGTTGTACAGTCATGGAATATAAAGAAGCAACAGCTTTGGAAGCTATGGTTGGAGCAATGTATTTACTAAATAAAGAAGAAGAAATAAAAATAATAAATATGGTTGTAAAGGGAGAATAGTATGGGATTTTTAATTTTTAAAGCTAATAGAAGTATTGGAATTGACTTAGGAACAGCAAACACATTGGTGTACAGTAAAAACATAATAAAATAGTTTTAAATGAGCCATCAGTTGTGGCTGTAGAAAGAGAAACTAAAAAAAGTTTTGGCTGTTGGAAATGAAGCAAAAGAAATGCTAGGGAAAAACACCAGATACTATAGTTGCAGTTAAACCTTTGAGTGAAGGAGTAATTGCTGACTATGATATTACAGAAGCAATGATAAAATATTTTTATTATATTTGGATCATATAATTTCTTTATGCCAGAAATTATGATTTGTGTACCCTATAGACGTTACAGGTGTTGAAAAAGAGCTGTACTTGAAGCTGCTATTTCTGCTGGAGCAAAGAAAGCATATTTAATTGAAGAAGCAAGAGCTGCTGCTTTTAGGGTCTGGAATGGATATATCAGTTCCTGAAGGAAATATGATTATAGATATTGGTGGTGGGTCAACAGACGTCGCTGTAATATCTTTGGGAGGAACTGTTGTAAGTAGAACTATAAGAGTTGCGGGAAATAACTTTGATGCCGATATCATAAAAGTATGTTAAAAAGACATATAACCTTTAATTGGAGATAGAACAGCTGAAGAAATAAAAATTAAAATAGGAACAGCCTTACCTTTGGAAGAAGAGGAGACAATGGAAGTTAAAGGTAGAGACTTGATTATGGGATTACCTAAAGTTGTAACTATTAGTTCGGAAGAAGTAAGAGAAGCGATAAAGGATTCATTGAATGAAATTTTGCAATGTGTAAAAACTGTTCTTGAAAAACTCCGCCAGAACTTGCATCTGATATTGTGAGACAAAAGGTATGGTTATGACAGGTGGAGGGTCTCTAATTAGAAATTTCCCTGAAATGATAGCAAAACACACAAACTTAAAAGTTAGCTTGGCTGAAAATCCATTGGAAAGTGTCGTTGTTGGAGCAGGACTTGCTCTTGATCAATTAGATGTATTAAGAAAGATTGAAAAGGCTGAAAGATAATGTTAGAAGAATTTCTAAAGAATGAACTGTCATTTAATAGGAAGCTGGAACTTATCTATTTTATGGGGATGATTTACAGAAAAATTTTGATATTGCTCTTGAATTTTGCAGCTGAATTATTTTTCAAGATCTCATGCCCGAAGAAAACATATAACGGAAAAACTTTAAGACAAACTTACAGTGATTTAGTGGTAGTAGATACTTTAAATATTGATACTGTAAGAGATATTATAGTTATACAAGTTCTCTATGAAGGTGGAGCAAAGGTTTTTATTTTGAAAAATATTCAAGATATAAGAAAAGAAAGTGCCAATGCTATCTTGAAAACTTATAGAGGAACCAACGAGAGATAATTTTTATTTTGATTTCAAAAAGATTGAATATATTATCTACTATAAAGTCTAGGTCTATTATATATAGGATTAGAAAAATCAACTCCTGAAGAATTAGGGGTTGATAAATATATTTATAATTTCTTTTTAGGTTTTTCCTTAGATATAGAAGAATATAAAAATGAAATGGACTTATTTATTGAGAAATCATATAAAATAATTGGTGGGATTTTTGAAAGAATATGAAAAAGATATTTTTATCAAAAATTGATTTATATAAATGTTTTGAGAAATTTTTATTCAAGAATCTGAGAATATAAAAAGATATGATAAAAATTTTGCAGAAGATATTTATATGAATGCAAGTAAAGAAGTTGTTGCCCTGATAGTAGAATATTTAATCAATTTAGTAAAAAGAGATAAAAACTTAAAAAGCAAAAAAATTGGAATATAAAAATGTTAAGAATCCTAATAAATTTAAAATTATTTTTAATTAATTTGGTGCTAAGTATTTGATGAAGGTACTAATTTAATAATTAGAAGCTGCTATAAAATGATTTTTCATTGTTTTTATTTCATTAATATTTTTATATAATAGAAATAAAAAGCTTTGGATGTATTTATGACAGCTTTTTATTAAAAAAGGAGAGAAGATAGCCTTGTATTATTTGTATATGTTACGATGTGAAGATGGGAGTATCTATACGGGCATTGCTAAGGATTATAAGAAAAGGTTTAAAGAGCATCTAGATGGGAAAGGAGCAAAAATATACTAAATCTCATAAGCCAATCAAAAATTGAAAGAGTTTTTGAAATGTGAAGATGAGATCTGTTGTTTGTAGTTTAGAGATAGAATTAAAAACTTTTTGATAAAAAAATAAAAAGAAAATAATAGAAGACCCTAATATTTTTCATAAAAAAGAAATTGAAAAATAAAAAGAAAAATAAAGATAATAAAAACTTTTAAAAAAATATATATTGACATACTACAACAACTATGATATTATAATTGATGTCTCAAGGGAACTTGAAACACCAAAATATAAATGCCTGGATGGCGGAATAGGTAGACGCACAGGACTTAAAATCCTGTGGTACTTAGTACCGTGCCGGTTCGATTCCGGCTCTAGGCACCATTTATATCGCGGGTAGAGCAGCCTGGTAGCTCGTCGGGCTCATAACCCGAAGGTCGTAAGTTCAAATCTTACCCCCGCCACCAAAATTGAATAGAAATGAATTTATGCGGGAATAGCTCAGTTGGTAGAGCGTCAGCCTTCAAAGCTGAATGTCGCGAGTTCGAAACCTCGTTTCCCGCTCCATTTAATTTATGCGTCATTAGCTCAGTTGGTAGAGCACACGACTTTTAATCGTGTTGTCACAAGTTCAAATCTTGTATGACGCACCATCATAATATGTATCTGTAGCTCAGCTGGATAGAGCAACGCCTTCTAAGGCGTGGGTCGGGGGTTCGAATCCCTCCAGATACGCCATTTTTATTTGGATCCATAGCTCAGTTTGGTCAGAGCACTCGGCTCATAACCGAGTGGTCGCTGGTTCGAGTCAGCTGGATCCACCATTTTTATGTAGAGATGCCCCGTTCGTTCAGTGGTTAGGGACATCAGATTTTTCACTCTGGAAACAGGGGGTTCGATTCCCTACGGGAGTACCATGAAGGCTATCCTAATTGGTAAGGAACCGGTCTTGAAAAACCGGCGTCGTAAGACCTTTAGAGTTCGAGTCTCTAGCCTTCCGCCACCAATAATTTATTATGCCCAGATAGCTCAGTCGGTAGAGCAGGGGACTGAAAAATCCCCGTGTCGGTGGTTCGATTCCGCCTCTGGGCACCACTTCAAGGATGGTCGCATAGCTCAGTTGGGAGAGCACCTGCCTTACAAGCAGGGGTCATAGGGTTCAAGTCCCATGTGACCACCATTTATATTGTAGTGGGGGTGTAGCTCAGTTGGTTAGAGCGCCTGCCTGTCACGCAGGAGGTCGCGAGTTCGAGCCTCGTCACTCCCGCCATTATATTAAAATTTAACTAGCTGAGAGGCTAGTTTTTATAAAAATAAGTTGACACTTTTAAATAAAAAGTTTATAATTTTTGTAAACAATAAAAATAAAAAGGAGTGTTACTATGTTAGGGAAAAGAAATAAAAAGAATATGACTCAGTATTTAATTCAGATGATTTGATGGTTGTACATTTTACATTTAGAAGCTGGACAAAAATTCAACCCTTATAGATCATCCAGGACAAGAAATATTTTTACAGTTGTTGATGGAGAAGTTGAAGTTTATTTAAATGAAGAAGAAACATATGTGTTACAACCTAAAAAGTTTTAAATTTTAAAGGAGAAGCAAGAATTTCTGCTACTGCTTTAAAAAGAAAGTGATGTATTTGTATACTTAGTAAATAGAAGAAAAATAAAAGATAAATTAAATAAATTGGAGAAAGATTATTAATTATTTTGTGAAAAAAATAAAATGAATAATAATATCTTTTTATTAATTTAAAAATAATTTAAAATAGTTATAAAAATATTTGATACATCTTTCTCTGTTTATGATATAATACAATGTCAGACTTATGTACTGAGAACGAATAAAATTTTTATTTTTGAGTTTGATATAAAAATTGGAGAATAAAAATGAAAAAGTAATTTTTAGATAGAGATGGCACGATAAACATCGAAAAAGATTATATATATAAACCTGAAGATTTAGTTTTTGAAGATGGTGCAATAGAAGCATTAAAAAACCTTTAAAAATTTGGGTTACATTTTAATTGTGATACAAATCAATCTGTATAGCTAGAGGATATTTACAGAAGACGATTTACATAGATTTAATAAAAATATGAATGACTTATTAAAAAGATGGAGTAGAGTTTGAAGAATTTTTATTGTCCTCATCATCCTACAAAAGGGGATTGGAGAATATTTGGTTGATTGTGATTGCAGGAAACCAAATAATAAATTGATAGAAGAGGCAATAAAAAAATATGATATGAGATAGAGAAAAGTCATTTATGATAGGAGATAAAAATCAGATATAGGAGCTGGGTTAAAATCAAACTTAAGAACAGTCCTTGTTAAAACTGGTTATGGAAATGAAAGATATGGAAAAATAGATAAAATGAAACTTTAGTTTGTGAAAAATTTAGAAAGATTTTCAGAAATTTTAAAGAGAGAGAGAAATTGAGAGAACTGATAGAAGAAGAATTTTTGCAAAAAGATTGAGATATCTAGTAGTAATGGACAGTAGAAAGATAGAGAAGGGGTCTTTGTTTTTGCTATTAATAATGGAAATTTTACGTAGAGGAAGCTTTAGAAAAGGGTAGCCTCACTTATTGTTGCGGATAATACAGAAGTTGAAGATGAAAGAATTGTAAAAGTAGAAAATACAGTTGCGACTATGCAAGAATTAGCAACAAAGTATAGAAAAATTGAATGTAAAAGTTATTGGTATAACGGGTAGTAATGGAAAGACAACTACAAAAGACATAACTTATTCTTTATTGTCTGTTAGAGATAAAAGTTTGAAAACAGAAGGAAACTATAATAATCACATAGGTTTACCTTATACAATTTTAAATTTAACGGATGAAGATAAGTTTGTGTTTTAGAAATGGGGATGAGTAGTCTTGGAGAGATAAGAAGATTAGAGAAATCTCTGCTCCTGATTATGCAATTATAACAAATATTGGAGATTCCTCATATAGAATTTTTAAAGACCAGAGATAATGTTTTTAAAAGCTAAGACGGAACTTTTTAGAATTTGTAAAAAGAAAAATACTTTTTCTTTGTGGAGATGACCCGTATTTTGAAAATTAGATGCAAACAGAGTTGGATTTAATTCTAATAATAATTTTATCATTGAAAAATATAAATTTTCAGATAAGGAAGTGAAATTTCGTTCTAACGGAAACTGAATATGAGATGTCTTTTGTTAGAAAAACACAACATTTCAAATGCTTCGATAGCAATAGAATTAGCAAATAGGTTTGTCCGATGAAGAAATAAGAGAAGGTTTGAAAAATATTAAAATCAGTAATATGAGATTCCAAGAACTAAAAATAGGAAAAGATGTTTTGATATAAACGATGCCTATATGCAAGTCCGACATCTATGAAAGCAGCATTGATACTCTAAATGAAATTTATCAAGATAAATACAAGATTGTTATTTTAGGAGATATGTTAGAGAGCTTGGGGAAAACGAAGTTGATTACTGTGGATATTTTTAGAATATTTAGATGATAAGAATATAAAAACTTATATATTTACACGGTGAAAAGAAATGAAAAAGCTTTAGACATGTATGAAAAACTCAGAAGAGAGGAAATCAGATATTGGTATTATCCAACAAAAGAAGGAATAGTTGAGAGTCTTAATAATATAAGAATGGACAAAGTCGTTTTGTTAAAAGCCTCAAGAGGAATGGCTTTGGAAAAATAGTCGAAGCACAAAAAGGAGGAGAATAACTAATGCGTTGTATTTTTAGCTGAACATTTTGAAAAATTTGCTTTTTAAAATCAATATATCTTAGAGCTTTTTATAAGTTTCGTATTTGCTTTTTCAGCAGTTTTAATAGCAGGAAAACCCTTTATAAAATATTTAAAAATTATTCGGTGAAGAAATAAGAGATGATGACAAGTTCGCATCTTTCAAAAAGGGAACTCCTACTATGGAGTATTAATAATTGCAGCTGTTTTGTTGAGCAGTTTAATTATTAATGATTTATCTAATAGTTTATTGCTACTAGTTTAATTTCTATGATTTTATTTGCTTTGTATTGGCTCATTGATGATTATAGAAAATTTACAGTAAGTAGGCTTGGCTGGAAGAAAAATTATTGTTTCAAGCAAGTATAGCTTTTACTTTGTTTGGTTGTATTTATATTTTTAAAGGTTTACAGGAAGACCTATGGTCGATTTTAGCTTTTGGTTAATCCTATTAGTGCAACATCATATTACATAGGTGCAATTGGAATGTTTTTTATGATTCAAATTATACTTATGGGAACATCAAATGCTGTTAATATAACGGATGGACTTGATGGACTTGCAATAATGCCTATGGTGATATGTTCTACAATTTTTAGGAGTAATAGCATATTTCACAGGTCACGTTGAGTTAAGTTCACACTTAAAATTATTTTATACTGTTGAGCTAGCGAAATTTCCGTATTTTTATCGGCAGTCACTGGTGCTGGATTAGGATTTCTTTTGGTACAACTGTTACCCTGCACAAATATTTATGGGAGACACTGGTTCGTTGACTCTTGGAGGTATTTTAGGAGTAATAGCCATAATATTAAAACAAGAATTATTATTACCAGTAATTGGATTTATATTTGTTGTAGAAGCAATATCTGTTATTTTACAAGTTGGATCTTTTAAACTGAGAGGAAAAAGAATTTTTAAAATGGCACCAATTCATCACCATTTTTGAATTGTCTGGTTTGGCGGAGTCAAAAGTTACAATGAGATTTTTGGATAGCAACCCTTATATTTGGAATAATAGCTTTAGGAATGATAAGAATGAGAGGTTTATTATAATGAAAAAGTGATGGTTTACGGAAGGGAATTAGTGGAAACGGAGCAAAGGCTTTACTAGAAAAAGAAGGATATGAAGTTATATTAGTGGATGATAAAAAGCTATAACGTCTGAGGAAGCAATGAAAAACTTAGATGGGCTAGAATTTTTATAAAAAGTCCGGGGATACCTTTTATAATGCTTTTTAGTTCAAGAGGTACAAAGAAGAGGAATAAAACTTTTAGATGAAATTGAAATAGCATATAATTATTTAGTTGACATGGAAAACTAAAATTATTGCAATAACTGGAACTAATGGGAAAAGTACAACAACTGCTAAAAATTTCAGATTTATTAAATCTATGCTGGATATAAAAGCAGCTTATGCAGGGAATATTGAAGATCTCTATCTGACGTTTTATTAAATGAAAAAGATTTAGATTTTGTTTCTTTGGAATTAAGCTCTTTTCAACTTGGAAAAATTTAGAAAATTTTTAAAACCATATATTTCTATGATAATAAATATGGAATATCGATCATATAGAAAGATATAAAAAGTTTTGATGAATATTATGATACGAAATTAAATATTGCTAAAAATCAAGATAAAGATTGCTATTTTATCGAAAATATAGATGATGTTGAAATAGAAAAAAGAGCTTCTCGAGTAAAAAGCAAATAGGATTTCTGTATCAAAAAATCAAGAAGCGAAAGTTTATGTAAAGGATGATAAAAATTTATGCTGGAACAGATTTTATTATTGAAGCAGATAAGTTAAGTTTAAAAGGTATACATAATTTAGAAAACACTTTATTTATGGTAGCTACAGCAGAAATTTTAAATATAGACAGAGAAAAATTGAGAGAATTTTTAATGATAGCTACACCACTAGAACATAGAACAGAAAAATTTCTTTAACTATGGTAAAGTGAAATTTATAAATGATTCAAAAGGCAACAAATGTTGATTCTACAAAAATTTGCTATTGATGCTTATAAGAACAGTATTTTTAATTTGTGGAGGATATGATAAGGGAGTAGACCTTGCCCCTACTCTGCAAAAATGATTAAAGAAAAATATAAAAGAAGTTTATTTGATAGGTTTGATTGCAAATAAAAATCGAAAAAGAATTAAAAGCTGTAGGATATGAAGATAGTAAAATTTCATAAATTAGAAAATCTTGAAAATTCGTTATTAGATATGAAAAAGATTTACTGAAGCTGATGAAGAAGTAATTTTATTATCACCAGCAACTTCAAGTTATGATCAATTTAATTCCTTTGAATATAGAGGAAAAGTTTTCAAAGAATTGGTTTTGAAAATTTTTGGGTAGGTGTAAAATGAAAAAGTTATGTTGACAACTGGTGGAACAGGGGTCATATATATCCAGCTCTAGCAGTTGCAGATAAATTGAAAGCAAAAAGGTGTTGAACCAGTTTTTGTTGGTAGCAATGAACGTATGGAAAAACTATAGTGCCTGAAAGTCATCATAGATTTATAGGTATAGATGTCTCTGTACCTATTGGACAAGTATTAAGAAATATTTAAATTCTATAAACAGGCATATAGAGTTGTAAAAAGAGGAAAAATCCTGATGCTATTATTGGCTTTTGGAAACTATATTTCAATACCAGCTCTTGTAGCTGGAGTTTTACTTAGAAAAAGATATATCTACAAGAACAAAAATGTCAATATAGGTATGGCAAACAAGTTATTTTCAAGATTTGCGAAACTTACTTTTTAGCTTTTGATAAGACTTATGATGATATTGCTATAAAATTTCAAAAATAGATACAAGGTTACAGGAAATCCTTTAAGAAAAGATATTGAAGGATTGAAATATGCAATAGGAAAAGAGAAAAGTTAGGGCATACAACCACACGAAAAATGATTTTAATAACAGGTGGTAGCTTAGGGGACTCAAGATATAAATAAAAATAGTTATTAAATACTGGGATAAATTTTTAGCTAATTCTAACGTTAGAGTATTTTTGGGCAATGGGAAAAGAAAATTTTTGAAGAGATGAGAAAAGAATTGAAAGTGGTAAAGAAGGATACAGGATAGAGCCGTACTTTAATGATATGTTAAACATAATAGGCTGCTGCAGATTTGGTGATATGTAGAGCAGGAGCTTTGACAATATCAGAAGTAATAGAACTAGAAAGACCTTCAGTAATACTTCCATATAGTTCGGCAAAAGTTGGACAATATGAAAATGCTAAAAATTCTTATGGACAATAAATCAGCCTATGTCTTTTTAAAAAATGAATTAGACGATGCAATGAAAAAGTTTTTGAACTATAAATAATGACGAAAAATTAAAAAGATGAGAATTAGATTGAAACCTTTTAAAAAATCTAATGCCTCAGAAGAAATAATAGCTAGTATGGATATCTGGAGGAATTAATTTAAATGGAAAAATATATTTTATTGGAATAAATGGTATAGGGATGAGTGGACTTGCACAAAAATAATGAAGTGCAAGGGTTACGATGTAAAAGGAGCTGACATTGCTAAAAAATTATATTTCAGAAGAATTGTTATCTATGGGGATTACAGTTTATGATGAACATAATGAAGAAAATGTAAAAAGGTGTTGATTTTGTTGTAGCGTCGACTGCAATAAAAGAAACAAATCCAGAATATTCGTATGCTAAAAATAATGATATAAAAATATTAAAAAGAGGAGAGTTGCTTTGCAAAACTTTTAAATAATGAGACAGGTGTTGCAATAGCTGGTACATCATGGGGAAAAACGACAACATCATCTATGCTATCGGCAGTGATGTTATCAAAAGATCCTACAATAGTTGTTGGAGGGATATTACCGGAAATAAAAATCTAATGCAAAGCCTGGTAAAAGTGAATATTTTATAGCTGAAGCAGATGAAAGCGACAACTCGTTTCTATATATGAAACCTAAATATTGCGTAATAACAAATATTGATGCAGATCATGAGACGTACACGGAACAATAGAAAATATAAAGAAATCTTTTATACATTTTATAAGTCGTACAGAGAGAGAGGCTATAGTTTGTACAGATTGTGAAAATGTAAGGGGATGTAATAAAAATTTACCAAATGATAACAATATTGTAACTATATTCGATAAAAGATGAAACAGCAAATATTTCTGCAAGAAACATAAGAATTGAAAATGCAAAGACAATATTCGAAGTTTATATTAACCAAAAAAATTAGCTGGGTGAATTTTTCTTTAAATATACCAGGAGATCATAATATTCAAAAACTCTTTTACCTGTAATTTATATGGCATTAAAATTTGGACTATCTAAAGAGGATACAAGGAGCATTAAATAAATTTAAAGGTTCTAAGAGAAGATATGATGTATTATTTGACTCAAAATATAGAAAATGGTTATGGAAATAAAACTAAAAAGTTAGAATAATTGATGATTATGCTCATCATCCCACAGAAATAAAAAGCAACATTAAAAGGCTATTAAAGGTATAGATAAATCAAGACTTGTAGTAATATTTCAACCGCATAGATATAGTAGAGTTCATTTCTTACTAGATGAATTTAAAGATGCTTTTAAAAGATGTTGATAAGGTTATACTTTTACCTATCTATGCAGCTGGAGAAAAATGAATTTGATATTTCAAGTGAAATATTAAAAGAACATATAGAGCATAACAATGTAGAAGTAATGACTGAATGGAAGATGTTAAGCATTATGTTTCCAAAGTGAAAAAGATTCTACTTATATTTTTATGGGAGCAGGAGATATATCAACTTTAGCTCATCAAATTACTGACGAATTAAATGAAGTGTTGGAAGGAAATTAGAATGAAAGTTTTTTAAAACCAAGATATGAAAATTACTCTAATATGAGAGTTGGAGGAAAAAGCAAAAATTAATAATCTTGAATCTAAAGAAGAAATAGTAGATGTTTATAGGATAAAGAAAATACAAATATATTTTTATTAGGAAATGGGACAAATGTTTTATTCACTGATGATTTTATGGATAGAACTTTTGTTTGTACATTAAATAAGATTGAGATTTAGGAAAATAATTTAGTAAGAGTTGAAACAGGAGCAAATCTTATTGAACTTACTAATTTATGAAAGAGAAAAATTATACAGGAATAGAAAGTTTATTTTGGTATACTGTACTATTGGTCTTGTGTACTATGAATGGTGGAGCTTTTGGGGTTGAGATTTTGATAAAATAAAATCGATTGAAGTTTTAGATGAAAATCAACAAATTCAAGAAATAGAAGATTTAAAAGTTGCTTATAGAAAAACTGAAGTTCAAGAAAAATGGGTTGTGTTAGTGCAACTTTTGAGTTTGAAAATGGTTTTGATGCAGCGAGGGTAAAAAGAAATAAAAGAATTGAGAGAAAGCAAACATCCTTTAGATAAAACCAAGTTTAGGAAGTACTTTTAAAAATCCTGAAGGAGATTTTTGCAGCAAGATTAATTTCTGAATGTGGGTTAAAGGGAACAATAATGGTAGTACAAATTGCAGAAAAACATCCAAATTTTGTTTTAAATTTAGGTAATGCAAAAGTTTGAAGATATTACAAATATTTTAACTTTTGAGTTAAAAATCTGTAGCTGAAAAATTTGGAGTGAAGTTAGAAGAAGAAATTATAATAGTGAAATAAATATTTTTGGAGGATTCTATGAAAATAGCGGTTTTTATGGGAGGAACATCTACAGAGAAAAGAAATCTCTCTTAAAAAGTGGAACAGCTGTACTAGAAAGTTTAATATCTCAAGGTTATGATGCTTATGGAGTAGAATTAAATGAAACTAATCAAGTATCAGCCTTTGTAGAGAATGAATATGATTTAGCTTATTTAGTATTAGATGGTGGAAATGGAGAAAAATGGGAAAATACAAGCTGTCCTTGATATTTTTAGGAAAAATACATAGGTTCTGGAGTTCTTGCTAGTGCAATAACTATGGATAAAAATAAAAACAAAACAAATAGCACAAAGTGTTGGGATAAAAACTCCAAAAATCTTATAGAACAGTGGAAGAAATAGAAAGATTTCCTGTGATTATAAAACCTGTAGATGAAGGTTCAAGTAAAGGATTATTTTTATGCAATACAAAAGAGGAAGCACAAATAGCAGTTCAAAAATTAGCAAAAACCAATAATAGAAGATTATATTGTTGGAGAAGAATTGACAGTTGGTGTTATAAAATGGAGAGGCCTTAGGAGTTTTAAAAATAATTCCACAAAAGATGTGCTATATGATTATGATTCTAAGTATGCAACTGGAGGATCTGTAGATGAATTTCCAGCAAAAATAGAAGATAAATCGTATAAAGAAGCAATGAAAATAGCAGAAAAATCCATAAAGAATTTGGAATGAAAGGAATATCGAGAAGTGACTTTATTTTTAAGTGAAGGGGAACTATATTTTTGGAAGTAAATTCATCTCCTGGAATGACAAAAGACAAGTTTGATTCCCAGATTTAGCAACACTTAAGGGTTATAGCTTTGACGATGTTGTAAGATTAATGGTTGAAACATTTATGAATAATTAGGGAAAATTATGGGAATAAGAATAATAATTTTTAGGAGGGCTTTATCTATTTATTTTTATATGTTGCCACAAAATTTTTCAGCTTACCTTTACTTTAATATAGATAAAGTAAATATTACAGAAAATTCAAAAATGTTACAGCCAGAATTGACAAAGATAAGGAAAAGATATATAATAAAAATGGTATACGTATGAGATTACGATGACATTAAAAACTTATAAAAAGATATAAGAGTTGAAATGTTCAAATTGAGCAAAAAGCCTCGGAGAAATAACTATAGATGTTACCGAAAAAGCTCTTTGCCTATTATGCAGTTATAGGGAAAAATATTTATTTAGTTGATAATAAAGGAACCATCTTTGGATATTTAAACGAAAAAGAAAAATAGAAGATATTCCCTATTATTGTTACTGATAAAGAGAGTGAGATAAGAGAAAATAGCTCAATATTTAAATAAAATTTCTCAAGTGGAAGGAGCTAAAAATTATATCTCAACATATACAAAGTAAATGATAAAGAATATAATATAATTTAGCGGATGGAACAAAGTTAAAAACTAACAAAAACAGTGGACATACAAAATATTCAATAGCAACACAACTTTTATTTTAAGATGTCAAAAAGAAAAGAAAAATTGACTACATAGACTTGAGATTTGATGACTATATAATAAAAATATTTAGGTGATGAAAGAGAAATGAAAAAGAAATAAGAAAGGTAGTCTAGATATTGGAAATACTGAAATAAAATTACTTGTTGGAGAGATGAGTCCAAGCTTTGATAAAATTTCAGTGACAATTATGTTAAAGTTAAAAGTAGAGGAATTAGAAAATCAACAATCGAAGACTCAGGAAGCACTTGCGGAATCTATACAAGAAGCAATAGATAAAATTCAAAATAGACTTCCAATAGAAAAACTATCACTTGCTTTAGGAGGAGCTGGAGTAACTTCAACAACTGTAAATGTTAAAAATAAGTTTTCCAGAAAAGGTATAGATCAAGAAGACATTAATGCTTTACTTGTACAGGCCAAGATCTTTGGTGGAAGAGAGGCTTTTTATATAGAGTACTATATAAAGAAATATATAATAAAAGTAGATAGATACTAGGAATTGTAAAGCAACCTATTGGAGATGATTGCTAAAGAAATACAAGCAGATGTTCACTTAGTGTATGTTGAAGATAGCTATGTTGAAAAAATTTATAGAAGTAATAAATAAAGTAGGGTAGATGTTGATAGAGTTTATCTAAGTTCTATGCTTCTAGCTAAAGGAACATTGGATGAAGAGACAAGAAAGATGGGAGTTGCTCATGTCGATATTGGGTATGCTTCTACTGACATAATTCTTTTGAAGAACGGAAAGGGTGTTGTATGCGAAAACAATTCACTGGGAGAAATGCATTATATATCTGATATGACTCATACTCCATCTTTAGGTTATCTAAAGAAGCTGCAGAGGAAGTTTTTGAATAAGTTTAAAACAAAGAAATTGAAAAATGATAATACGATAAAAGTATGGTGCAAAAGATTTCTCTAAGAGATATTAGAGATGTAATTCAAGATAGAACAGGAGATATAATAAGTTTCATAACTGGGACTATAGAAGCTTCCTGGTTAACGGACACCTAGCAAAGGAATAGTGCTCTACAGGAGGAACAGTTGCTATAGATGGAGTTACTGAACAAATCTGCTAGTGAGATCAGGATATTTAGTAAGAAGAATGTTACCAATAGAAATAAAAGGATTGGAAGACGTTTACTATGAGTGATGCAGTGGCAGGAATATTCTTAGAAGATATGGAAGAGAATATGGAGCTTTATACTGAAAGAAAAATTAAATCCAATACTTGAAGAGGAAGAAGTTGAAGAAGAGGAAAAAGTAGAAGAAAATCAAGAGTTTGATGAAGATTTCTTAGAAGAAGAAACAGAGAATGAAAATGAAAGTCTTCTTAAGAAAATCCTTAAAGGGATATTAGATACTTTTTAATAACGAACTAAAAAATATAAATTAATAGTGTATATAAAAGGAGGCCAGATTAAAATGTCTGATGGAGTAAAAGACTTGTAAAAATAAAAAGTAATAGGAGTTGGAGGTGGAGGAGCCATCAATGATATGCTATACTCTGGGTAACTGGAGTAGAATATATAGCAGCAAATACAGATAAACAAAGATTTAGAAAAGTCACTGGTTGATAGAAAACTTCAAATTGAGAAAAATTAACAAGAGGACTTGGAGCTGGAGCAGATCCTTTAATAGGAAAAGCAAGCAGCTGAAGAAGATATAGAAAAATTCAAGAACTTTTAAAAGGGAAACAGATATGCTATTTATAACAGCTGGAATGGGTGGAGGCACAGTACAGGTGCAACTCAGTTATAGCTAAAATAGCAAAAAGAATTAGAATGTTTTGACAGTTGGGTAGTAACAAAACCTTTTTAATTTTGAAGGCAGAGCAAAATAATGCTGCAAGTGGTATAGAACTTTTTAAAAAGAGAATGTGAGATAGTTTGCGTAGTAATACCTAATGATAAACTTTTTGATCTACCAGAAAAACTATCACTTTACAAAATGCTTTTAAAGAAGCAAACAACATTTTAAAAATAGGTATTAAATCTGTTGTAGACTTAGTAACTGGGTCAAGGGTATATCAATTTGACTTTGCAGATATTAAAAACAACATTGAAAAAATTCAGGAATAGCTGTTTTAGGATTTGGGGATGGAGAAGGAGAAAACAGAGCAGTTAAAGCTGCGAGAAAAAGCTTTACAATCTCCATTACTTGAAAAATCAATTCAAGGTGCTGATAAAATCTTTAATCAACTTAATGACATCACAAGATGTTGGACTTATGAAGCTCAAACAGTTGTAGATGTTATCAAACAAGCAGCTGGTAAAAAATAGTGAGGATGTAATGTTCGGAATAAATGGTTCCAGAATTTACGACAGAATGAAATTACAATTATAGCTAACAATTTTAGTGACGAGGAGAAAAAAGTGAACCATTTATAAAAGTGGATTCAACTCCAAGTGAAGCGAGAGAAGTTGAAACAAGATGGAAGAAGCAGCTGATGAATTAGATTTACACTATGGATGAGAAACAATAAAAAGATAGTTGCAATATAATAATTTATATGGTAGAATTATAAAAGCCCTGCTCAAAAACGAAGTGTTTTGGGCAAAAACCAAGGGAGGAGGTTAATGCTAGGAAAATATGAAATTATGTACATCATCAATCTCTACTGTTTTTAGAAGAAGGAAGAGAAGCTTTAATAGCTGAAGTAAATTCTTTATTAACAGCCAATGGGCTGTAATAGCTAAAACAGAAAAATGGGGAGAAAGAAAACTAGCTTATCCAATCGATAAGATCTGGTTTTATGTACTAACTACTTTTGAGATTGACGGAACAAAATTAGCAGAAGTGGAAAGCTAAAGTTAAATAAGGGAATCTGTAATGAGATACATGGTTGTAAAACTGATTAATTTTGAGTATGAATTAAAAACGTTGGTTCTCAAAAAGGAGGGAAATTCAAATGGCAGAATTCAGAAGAGAAGAGCAAAATTAAGAATTAAAGCTGAAGAAATTGATTATAAAAATGTTGAACTTTAAAAAGATTCGTATCTGATAAAGGGAAAATCAATCATGCGTAACTGGAGCTAATCTTAAATTACAAAGAAAGATAACAAAAAGCTATTAAAAGAGCATATAGCTCGTATACCATAGTCACAAGAATAGAAAAATAATTGATTTTTTAAGAGAAAAACTGAAAGTGCAGTTTCTCCCAAATAAATTTCATTTTTAAAATCTTTTAGATAAGAAAGACTTGATTTTAAAAAGAAAAACAGAATATAATAATGCATTATTTAATACAATTTAATCAAAAGTTTAACATACATTAATATAAAAGGGAGTAGCTGTGCTTAGAAAAATAATTTTAATATTTTCTCTTTAATGTTTTCTTTTTACCTATGCAGTGATGAAATAGATATAGAAAAAGAAGACAAGAACAACAAAATTTTGATGATTTAATTAGAAACCAAAATTTTTGATAGTGCAAAAAGGGTTTAGAGAATGAAGGACAAAGAGAATTTAATTCTAAATATAAGTTCTATTGATTTAGATGGTAATACAATATTTGAAGATTTTTCAAATAGAAGCTTTTTAAGAAAAATATATTGGAGATAACAAAGATATCTATGCACTAATAAATGAATTAGAAAAATAAATATATAGAAAAAGGGATATGTTACCACAAGAATAGGACTTAATACTGAAAAAGCGATTTTGAGAAGGGTAAGATATCTCTTTTTGTTTTAGAAGGGAAAAATAGATAAAGTTATCTATGATGATAAAGAAAATAAGTTTCAGACTTTCATAACTTTTCCCAAAAGAGAAAAAATGATGTTTTAAACATTAGAGATTTGAATCAAGGAATTGATAATCTTGGCGATAATTCAAAGATAGATATTAAAGCTAGTGATAAAAATGAATATATAGTAACATATATATTAAAAGAGACAATAAGCCTATAAGTTTTGGAGTAAACTATAATGATTTAGGACAGTTTGATACTTCAAGACATGAGACTTAGATATTTTCTTTAAATACTCATAATATATTTAGGGTTGAATGAAAGTTTAGATTTTTTCTTATCAAAATAAACTACAAAGACAATACAAAGAAAGAGATACTAAAAATTTCAGTTTTGGAGTATCTGTTCCTTTTTAAATATTGGACTTTTAGCTATAACTATGACAGTTCTCAATATCTTAGAAGTATCCCAGCATTAGGAAGAACATACAAAGCAACAGGAAATACAGAAAATCAGACATTTGGAATAAGAAAAAAATGTTACATGAAATGAAAATCATAAAATAGACATAGAGACAAAAATAATCTTAAAAGATTCTAAAAACTATATTGATGATGTGCGATTAGTTTTCTGAGTTCAAGAAAACTATCTGTCTTAACAGTGGATACAACATATACAGGAAGAATATTTTCAGGACTATTGAATAGCAAATTTGAGGAGTAAGCTTTTGGGTTAAAAAGATTTGCGAGCTAACAATGATGAAGAATGGTATAGAAGAATATACACCAAAAGCACAATTTAGAAAATATAATATGAATATATCTTGGTATAAACCAATGAATAATTTTTACTATAAAACAAATATTGAGGGCAGTATTCAAAGATATATTGTATTCGCAAGATAGAATAGGTGATGATACAACTGTAAGAGGAGTTTAAAGATGAATCAACACAAGGAGATAAAGGGATTCTATATTAGAAATGAGATAGGATATAAAGGAAATGAATTTTCTAGAACCATATATAGCTTATGACTATGGTGAGGTTTTTAATAATAAAGTAAATGAAGATAAGGTGAGAAACTCTTCAAGGGGTTGCAATAGGGATAAGGGGATATTTTAAAGGGTTTTTGAAGAGTTTTGCACTAGCAAGAAACCAATAGATAAACCAAGCTATTTTAGAAATAATAAGCCAGTAGCATATCAAAGTTATAACGTATAGATTCTAGGGGTGGAAAATGAAAGGAAGTTTAAAAAGAGTAATGGCAATATTTGCTATATTTTACATATAGTTAGTTTGGCTGATGGAATAGTTCAGATAATAGAGCAAGTAGAAAATCTACAAGTGGATAAAGCAGCTCAATGGAGTTCCACTAGTTAATATAGAGGCACCAGATAATAATGGAACTTCTCATAATGTATATAAAGACTATAATGTAGATGGGAGAGGAGCTATTTTAAATAACTCTAAGGACTTAACAAAACTCTCAGTGGGTGGACTGTATTTATGGTAACCCTAATTTTACAAAAAAGTCAAAGAAGCCTCAACAATAATAAATGAGGTTAGTGGAGTAAATAGAAGTAGAATAGAAGGTTACCAAGAAATAGCAGGTAAAAAGCTAACTATATCTTAGCAAATCCTAATGGAATATATATTAATGGAGACAGGCTTCATTAATACTGAAATGTAACTCTAACAACAGGAAGTGGAAATAATCTATTAAACCCAGAAAAAGGAAACCGATAGAAGTTGCAGGTAAAGGTCTTGATTTAGAAATATAAATAAAATCTGAATTAATTGCAAGTAGCAGAAACTTTCAGCGCCAATTTATGAGTGGAGAAAGAAGTAAATCTAAAACTAGGAAGTCAAGGACAATCAAATAAACCAGAATACGCACTAGATGCAAGAGAACTAGGTTCAATTTATGCTGGAAGAATAAATATAGTAGTAAATGAAGATGGAGTAGGGAGTAAAAGACAAAGCTCAATGTCATGCTGAAAAAGGAGATGTTGTAATATCTTCTAAGGGAAGGTATATTTAAAAGGATACACAAGCAAAAGGGAGATATTAAAACATCTTCAACTGAGACAGAAATAAGGATAAACTAGTCGCTGAAAAATACGAAAGTAAATTATAGAAAGTAAAAACAACAAATTCTGGACAAATACAAGCTAATAAGGATAATACAATAAATGCGAAATGTAGATAGCTCAAATTTATTTCTACAAATAAAGATATATCTATATCTGGTAATTTAAAAATTCAGGGAAAATAGAAGCTAATAAAAGATATCAATGTAAAAATGTAGAAAATACTAAAATCATTCTTGCAAAATAAAGATCTAAATATAAAAAGGAGATTTGACAAACACAGCTAATATTCAAGCCATAAAATAGTATAGATATAAATGCTAAAATATTGATAATAAAAGGAATAATTGTTGCAGAAAAAGAAATAAAGTATAAAGTCTAATAATATAAAATAATAGCAATAAAAATAGTAGCAGACAAAAGAATCATTGAATATTAATAATAAAATATTAACAAATAGATGGGAAAATACATTCGGGAAAAAGAAACAAAAATAGTAAAATCAAAAATAGATAATACAGGAGATATAGTAAGTTCTGGTAAAATTGATATAAATAGTACAGACATAGAAAGTAATAATATACTTGCGAATGTCGATATTTCTATTAATACAAAAGAGTTAAAATCAAAAGGAAAAATTTATTCAGATAAAGATATTAAATTAATAGCTAATAATATGAAAAATAATGAGCTTTACTGCAAAAGATTAGAAATTGTAGCTGATAAATTGAATAATAATACAAAAATATTGACAACAGATACAAAAATATTATGACAAAACTTTTGTGAATAAAGGAAATGATACATTCATCAGAAGAAATTGATTTGAAAGCAGTAGATTTATTGAATAATGGTAACATCCTTTCTATTGGTAATATGAGTATTAGTCAAAATATAATAAAATGATGGAAAAATTCAATCTAATGAGGATATAGTAATAAATTCAAAAGATATTAAAAATAATAAAAGAACTTCATTACCCAAAAAATGTAAATATAGAGACAGATAAACTAGAGTACAGATAAATTAATAGCAACAAATAATATGATTGTAAATAGTGGAGTATTAAATAATAATTCCCTTTATCCAAGCATCGAAAATGATTTTAGAAGAGATGCAATAACGAATAATGGAATATATTAGCTGTTAATGATGTAACAATTAAGAATAAAAATTTAAAAATGATGGAAGTTTAATAAATAATAAAAAGAATTCAATCAAACAATACTTTAAAAATAAATATTAAAGATATTAAAAATAATGGTATCATCTTTTCTAAAATAAAATTCAAATATAGAAAGTAAAAATTTAAGTAATAAAAATGAGATTGTAAACTAATGGAAAAGCTATAATAGATAGTGATATTTTAGAAAATGATAAAACAAATGGAGTCATTTTTCAAAAATGAGGTTAGATTTAACTTCAAATAAGATAGAGTCTCACAACAAATATAGGCGCGGAAAATTATTAAAAATACAAACAAATGAATTAGAAAAGAGATGACTCATATATAACTGATAGTGATTTAAATATAAAGTAAATGGGGACTATAAAATGAATATACGAACTAATTGGGAAAAATTTCAAAAGTTAGAAGCCAATAATTTAGAAAAATAATTCAATAATAGCAAGTAGTGCACTACTGAAATAAAAGGAAATAATAGCTTTAAAAACGATGAAAATTCACTATTGTATGCAAGAGAAATTATTAAAATTAGAAGAAAGAAAGATTTTTCAAATAAAAGGTGAAGTATCTTCGTTTGGTAATTTAAAATATGAATTTTTACTAGCGATATTACAAATTTAAATACTATAGAAGCTACTGGTGATGGAGAAATAACAGCCAATAATTTTACAAATAAAGGCTATTTAACAGGTAGTCATAGCTATAAATGGGTTGCTGAGTAAGCAAAGTAATATCTAATAAAATAATTTACCTAAAGAATTTTATTGAAAAAGCAAATAGAGATGTTGTTAGAAATAAACATGGAAAAATTTCCGCGTGGTTGGGGATGAACCGGAAGCAAATATAGAGTGGGTTAAAAAGCAGTTAGTCATTATAAATCTAATAAAGCATATTTAAAAATAGCTGGAAATTTAACTTTCAATATAACAAAGTAAGCTAAATCAAGAAAGCAGATATTTTAGCAGGAAAAATATTATTATTAATGCAAAAGAGTTAAAATAATACAAGAAAAGGGTAAAGAAGTTGGTATTGTAATTACTTTCGCAAGAAAATATCACTATAGATATCATCATCACGGACATAATAAGACAGGACATAGTTATTTTCATAGCTAATGAAGCATACGAACAAACTCTATATTCAGATAAGCCAACACAGATAAATGCTGGTGGAAATATTGTAAATGCAGATTGGTAATGGAGAATATCAAGAGCATAATGGATGATATTAATGATGTAAAAAGAGCAGAAAAAGATAGCAATATTAAAAATACTAGTATAGATGATACATTTAAAATAATAAATAATCCAATAGTAGAAAATTCTAAAAGATCTCAGCAGTTAGTATAGAAGACTATATAGAAAATTCCATGACAATGGAATGTCTACATAGTAGATAGCAGATAATCCAATATCATATTTAATAGAAACAAATCCTAAGATGATAGATGTGCGGTTTCATCGAAGTTCGGACTATTTCCTCTCAAAGAATAAAATTCACAATCCAGATAGAGATAGTAGGACTGCTTGGAGATTGCCCATGTATGAAACCAAACCTCGCAAACAAGGCGAGTACTTGAGGGAACAGGAAAGAGAGTATACCTTTATTCAAAGCAATGTAAATGAAGAAAGCACTATTTTGATAATGTGCAGTATCAGCTCAAAAAGATTTAAATTTATCTTTAGGAGTAGCGCTATCTAAAGAACAAATCAACAATTTAAAAATCAGATATATTATGGGTATGTGGAAGAAGTAGTCAATGGAGAAAAGTTTTAGTGCCTAAGCTTATATTTGCAGCTATACTCCTAAAATCCATTGTTGAAGAACAAGGTAATATTTATTAAAGCTAGAACCGTGTTTGTAAATAATGTCTCTCATTGTGAGATAATAGTGGAAAAATACATAGCTATAGGCGGCCGTAATAAAATCTATATTTACCAAAATACGGCATGTCTCGGATACAGGAATTTATGGAAACAATGTGTAGCACTAATAGCAAAAGGAAAATAGAGAAACATTGGTGGAAAGGATGGTGGCAGAAAATGAGGCCATTAGCATAGAGTGAAGATGGAGATACAGAGAATAGTAAGAAATCATCAGTTCACGATTAACGATTAGTATGATGTTTACACTGATGTTGGGAGGTGGTGGAAACATTGTAGGAAACAATATCTATTGTTTGACTAATAATGTAGAAAGAGTAGGAGCAGATGTAAAAGCTCAGGATAAAAATAGAAAATAAGGTACAAGATCTAGTTACAGGAAACTTGGACGTTGATGTACAAATGAGATATAGTGGAAAAAGATTGTGTATTAGATGTGAGAAGAGAACTAATGTAGGGAAGTAATCGAAAAGCTGTATGATATGTTTGGATAATCACTAGGCGATATAGGAATAAAATGGTTCAAAACATAGTTGCAACTAATGAGGCTAGTATACAAGCCTAAGGGAGATATCTCAGTAGTAGTTGCAAAAGACTTATTTTTATATAAAAGAAAGCCATACAGTAAGAGTAAAGGCTTTGGCTGTTCTAGCTCAGAAGAAAGCGTAGCCTAAGCAACTCGTAATGTAGAAGTCAATATAATAGAGATAAGGTAAATATTAAGGAAGTGAAAGTATGTGAGTCTTTTAGGAAGCAAATGTCAAGCAAAATGGAAAGTGGTAAGATAGAGGCGGAGGAAATATTACATTCAAGCAGGGAGTAAAAGATGGAAGGATTACCTTATCATAAAGAAAAGTAAAGAGTAGATTTGGAGGCTTGATTTCAAAATCTACAACAAGTGGAAATTATATCAAGAGAATGGCACATATTTCTAGCAAATAGCTATGGAGATAAGCACTAATCTTATGATAGTAAAATAACTTTTATTTGAAGGAGTAAAAGTAGTTTCAAGGCTATTAGATTTAAAAGGAAAAGATGCTGAAAATAAATCCACTAGAAAACAAAATCATACTCTAAATTTAAAGAAGATAGGATTTGAAGGCTAAAGTGGGTTTAAAGGTTCAGTGATTCTTATTACGGAAAAGATAGATTCTCCGATGATAGTTCAACAATAATCGAGAAAATTCAAAAATGAGATAGTTGCAGGAAAGAAATTAACTAATGAAGCCTGATAATAAAGTTAAAGCTAAAGCGGTTAATATTTATTCAAATGATAATATTTCAATAAGTGCTGGAAACAATGGTGGTGTTGGAAATCTCTTCGGATATTCAGGAAAGAGAAATAAAGCAAGTCTCCACTAGAATAAATACAGGAACTGGAGCATAAATCATCCACAGTAAGACTGTTAGAAAGTCATGTAGATAAATTAGCAGATTTCTCTGGAGATAGCTATGATATTGTAACAAGGCATCAAACTTAGTCGGAGCAATAAGAGATGGCGCTGATGCAGTTAATACTATCCTCAGATCCAAACTATAATGGAAGTCAAGGGAGCTGGAACTGAAAAATCTATCTATAACTGATCCAAAAGAAATATATAAGTTGGACATTCAGGAGTAACAAGAAGCAAAAAGTGAAATAAAAACTTATGATGAAAAGTACAAAATAAAAAGTTCTATAACAGGAAAAATATGAGAAATAAATCTCAAAAGATAAATCAGTACAAATTATTGGAAACAGACATAGCTGCAAAAGAATTGGAAATATCAGCTAAAGAAAATATTGATAGAGTCCTGACTAGTGAAGAAACATGAGAAGTTCAAACAGTTCATCAAACAGTGGATTAGCGTAAGTGCAACATATAGATAAAGCATCATTAATAATAACAGCAAATATTAGTGGGCACAAGGAAGAAGTAATGGCACTTATAATACTAATCCCAAATATTGCAGTTGATATTTAAAACTGAAAGTGAAAATTTAAATATATCAAGCTCAAATATTGCTTGCAGATAAAGTAGATACTAGCTAAAATGTCAAGAGCAAACAAGATAAGACAGAAAAGCAAAAATTCAAGCTATGGAGCAAGTGAAGTGTAGCAGTAAGTCCGGCAGGAGTGGAACTTACATTTCTGTAAATGGAACTAAAGGAAAGGCAAAGGTTCTTGGACAAGCGCCTCAAACATCAGTTATAGCTAAAAATGGCGGAGAAATAGTACGATAACTTTAAAGATATTGGAGCAATAGTTGGTCTAGAAAATGAGAAAAGAAAAATTAAAAATATCTGCCAAAACTATAGAAGTAAAAGATTTAGAAGACAGTAACAAGTATGAAAAATGTAGGTGGAGGCATATCTTTAGATTTTGAAGAAAATAAGCCACAAGTACCTAATATATCAGTTGTCTCATGATAAAATAGACAAAAGAACAAATAACGAGAGCAACAGCAATCAAATACTGAAAATCAAAGTGAATAATGTAAATAGTAAAAGCAGAAGATTTAGGATTTAATACAGATATATCCCAATTCTCAAGAAACAACAAAAAGATAAAGAGAAACATCTAAAATGCAGAACTTCATACTGATTTATTAGGTAAAAGATAAGCAAGAAGAGTTAAAGAAAGCTGCAGGGAATAATAGAGTGATATTGGAACTGCTTTAACAAGTTCAAAAGATAGCAAAAGGAGATTTCTTAGAAAGATATAAGCAAGCTTCTGAGTGAGAGAGCAATAGGAGAGCAAGGAAAAATCCAGAATACTTATCAATATTAGAAAAAGAAGCAATAAAGAATGGAAAAATAGATGATAAAACACAAGTAGAACAAGTATCAGTAATGAATAAATTACTAAATGATGCCCTAAGAGCAAAAGGATATGCAGCATACCAGACATTAAAATGGTACTAATAGATGTAGAAGATCCAAAATGCAATATATTATACAGATACCTTAATAAATGTAGTAGTATTTGATAGAGCAATGTTAGCAAGTGCAAATAGAGACCAAATACTATAAAATGCTTTAGGACATGAGTTTGGACATTATAGTAAAGAAGATGATATAGATAAATCTCAGGATATAGCAAACCATACAGGAAATTATTAGAAGATAGAACAAGAGGTATGGTAGCTAGAAAGAAGCAACAGAAGATACCTTAGCTAGAATAAGAAATAATCCGAATGTAATAACAGGAGAAGAAGGAAAGAAACTAGCTGAAAATATTCCTATGGAGAGAAGGAATATGTAAAATGGGAAAAGAGTTTTTAGAGGAACTGCAATAACATTTTCAGGAGGCTTTTTAGAACATTCTTAGGAATAAGTGAAATAGGATTAGTGCAGCAAGTTCTAGTGTAGGAGTAGGGAGTAGTAGTAGTAGGTCATCAGGAATAGCACAAACAGGATTTGGAATAAGTGATATAGGAGAAGGTATCCATGATATATATTTAGGATGAAAAGATGTTGATGATGAAAAACAGCAAAGCAGTTAGAATTAGGCAAAAAGTTCCAGGAAAGTATGAAGAACCTCTGAAATTTCTTTGCGTAGGAGCAACAACTGATCAGGCTGTAGTAATAGGACAAGCATTTTATAGATTCCCAAGAATGGGTAGTATGACAGGAAATACTAATTCATCTACTAAAAAGAATCTAACTCAAATGTGACAACAGAGAAACAAAAACTAATAATAAAAATACAGTAACCCAAACAGGAAATAATTCCAAAGAAGTAGTTTTATATAAAGATAAAAATTTAAGATAATAGTTGACACAAAAAGGTTTCTACTGAAAATAATGTGACAACTAGGAAGTACAAATGCTAGTCAGCAAGTTAATAAAGGAACAACTTCTAATAATCAAAAAGTAAATGTTACTACAAAAACAACAGAAGGTAAACTCTAAGACTACTAACACAAGTAGTTATGTTACAGGAATAAAAAGAAGATGAACCCTAATACATTTTTAAATGGTAAAAATTTGAAGTAATAGAAGCAACAGAAGGGAAAATAGAAAATCTTAGTGAATTATTAACAGGAATGGCTAAATTATATGACAACAGAAGAGGTGGTTAATTTATTTGAAAAAGAAGGATTAAGTCCCAAAAGATTTCAGAAGATATTAGTGGAACAGGAAATGGTGGGAAATTTTCAATACCTAATAATAAATTTATGATACCTGCTGACTTTGAAAAAGGTAAGAGGAAAATGGTAACTATAGGGAAGTGTAAGAAACCAATAGTGGAGGGTACTCACGATTCAGCTTATATTCTATTTGGGACAAATGATGGTAAATATAAGATAGTTTTTGGTGATCCTAAAGATTATAAATATAATATTACTAATAAAGAAAATGCAAATATAATTTTTGTAAATCCAAAGAGGTGATAAAATGAAATATAAATATAAATATAAATATAAAAGATATTTTATTTAGAAGAAAATATTGAAAAAATTTTATAGATTGAATAGTAAAAATACAAAAATATAACCTTTAACTTTCTCATTAATATATAAACCTTATGAATATATACAAGCATTTATTTATTTAGTAGTTGGTAAAATTTTTACTAATAAAAAATATTTGATGAAAAATTTTTCAAAATCAGATAATACTTTTAAAAAGTAGGAATAGCACTAACTGATGAAATAATAAATAGATATGATTTATATTATGATGATTTTGAAGAAGTTTATTTATCAAAAAGTATAAGGAATTAGTTGTTATAGTAGATTTAGCAGATAATATAATAGGTTTTTCTTTGTAAAGGAAAGAGATGAAGAATGGGATTATCCAAAAAGATAAAATTAAAAATTATTTAGAATGTAAAAAATTTACAGGATATTTATGGTTCTTTACGCAAGAGTTATACATTGGATGCTGATATAGAAAAAGAGAAATCTATGGACAACTAGATAATTATAAATTTACTTTTGATATAATAACAAGAGATATAAAAAGCATTCAAAATTTAGAAACAGGAGAGTTTGTAAAAATTTCTTTGAATAAATAGAAAAATTTTTAGATTTTTAAATATGAAATGAGATTAGAAAGTAGATAGTTTGTAAAATTAGACTATCTACTTTATGAGACCAGATACTTTATATAAAGATGGTACTAACAGATGTAAAAAGATCCAAATGCATATATATACAGATACCTTAACAAATGTAATAGTATTTGATAGAGCAATGTTAGCAAGTGCAAATAGAGACCAAATACTAAATGCTGGGACATGAGTTTGGACATTATAGTAAAGAAGATGATATAGATAAATCTCAGGATATAGCAAACCATACAGGAAATTATTAGAAGATAGAACAAGAGGCTATGGTAGCTAAAAGAAAGCAGACAGAAGATACCTTAGCTAGAATAAGAAATAATCTGAATGTTATAACGGGAGAAGAAGGAAAAGAAACTAGCCGAAAGTATTCCTATGGATAGAAGGAATATAAAGGATATGGTTTTTCTACAGGGTATCTTCTCAACACTAAAAGGTGGTGCAGGAGTTTCATTAATGTATGGAATAAGTGTTGATGAGAATAATGGGGAAGTATATTTTTCTCAAGCTCATAGAAGGTGGGAGCAAAGATGGTCTCCTGACTTTTCATTTGAAATAGGAGCGACTATTTCTGCTGAAAAAAATAATACTTTAACAAAAAGAGCAGAAGTTGAAAGAAGTACTAACTGAAAAATCAAAATTTACAAAATGGAATTAGTATTATCTAGAGAATTAAAGATACCAAAGGTTGACTCAGATGCTTGGGATTAGGTGTGTTTATAAAAATGATAAGTGTAAGAAAAATAAAAATGGAACTGTTATTATTCAAAAATTTTAAAAAGAGATTACTTACCAATATTTTCCTATCTTATTGGAGGATATAGTATGCTTAATTTTCTTTCTATGATAAAAAGTAGATATAAAATCTTTCATATAAATTTTTCTAGGAGGTTTTGGAATAGCTTTTTATGGTATAGTATAAAATCTTATATAAAATGAAAAACTAATAACACAAATTTTTATAATAGTAAATGATAAAGAACTTATGATAAAAATAAAAAGAAATGAAGGGTTCAAAAAGATTTATTTTTATTAAATGATATAGAAAAGATAACTATTGAAAAACAGAAGAAGCTTATGATTTGAGTATTAAAAATAAAAAACAATATTGAAGATAGGGAGTATTTGGACAGGTTGGTATGTAAGTGATTTAAGATTAATAAGAAAAATAATTTTTAGAATACAAAGCAAAAAGGAGGGAATAATGAGGATTTTTGAAGCCTAAAAATAATTGTAAAAAGATGAGGAGGAAATTGTATTCTATCTAATACTTTTATTGATTTTATCACTTTTAATTTTATTTTTCTTATTTTTAAGGGATTGAAAAATGAAAGAACAAGGCTATTTATTTAATATAGAATATATTGGAGCTAATATAGTGGCTTTTTCTTATATTTTTATGTATCTTTATACAATATTGGTACTTTTCTTCAAAGAGAAACTTTGAATTAGAAGAAATAGAAATAAAAATATTTATTATTTTACTGTTTTTATAGAAAAATAAAAATATCATAGTAAATAAAATATATAAAAGACAGGGGTGTTATTTTTAATATATTGTTACTATCATTGTTTTTAATGATAGTAATAATATCTATTCAAGCTAATACAGGATTAGATGAGGATGAAGTATTTTACTTTGGAGCAGCAGTTGGTTTTTGAAGGGCTATAAAATATTTTTGCAAAGTATTTAGAGAAGTTACAAATAGAGATAGGGTAAATATTTATTTTTAAAAAGATATGGTAGTATTGATGAAATAAGAAGAACAAGAAAGAAAAATTTATACAAAAATATAATTTAGTATCTGGAATAATATGAATATTATTTCTAAAAATGAAAAGTATTAATATTTTAGGTACAAATGTTAAAGTTTACGAAGATATAAATGAAATAAGAGTTAGTAGAAGTACATTTTAAAAATTAAATTTATTAAATAATATTAGTACAGAAAAGCTATATAGATATATATTTATATAGCTTTTTATAACAATTAATGTATAATAGAGACTATAATTGTGAAAACCTTTTTTAGGAGGAAAAATTAAAATGGAAGAAATTTTTAGTTTTTTGGTCATAAAAATCCAGATACAGATAGTATGATGCTCAAGTATAGCTATGGCAAATTTAAGAAAAACAGGGAGGGAAATGTAATTCCTTGTCGTTTAGGAGAACTAATAAAGAAACTTATTTTGTTTTAGAAAAGCAGGAGTAAAAACACCAAAACTTTTTAAAAACTGTAAGTGCTCAAATAACTGATTTGAATTATGTTGATACGGTCTCAACAGAAGATTCAATAAAGGAAGCTTTTTAGATTTGATGACAAAAGAAAAAATTTTCGAGTTTACTCTGTAGTTGATATTGATGGAAAATTTAAAACTATGTTAAGAATTTCAGATATAGCTAACACTTACTTAGAAATAGATTATTCAGATTTGTTTACAAAGTATGGTACTACTTATGAAAAATTTACAAGAAGCACTAGATGGAGAAGTTATATGTGGAGTTTATCCAAAAGGAGAAATTAAAACAAACTAAAAGAAGTTTCTGAACTAGACTCAATGGAAAAAGGAGATATTGTCATTACGACATCTCTTACTGATGGAATAGATAAAGCTATTCAAGCAGGAGCAAAAGGTTGTAATTGTCTGCTGTAGAAAGGAGATTTCATCAGCCCACGTGTAACATCAGAATGTGCAATAATGATTAGACATCTCATTCTTGTGCTTATTTCACTTATCAGTCAATCAATTTCAGTAGGCGGGATTTTTAGACTTTGAGAAAGTATTCTTTAATTTTCATAGGAAGATTTTATTAACGAGGTTAGAGGAATAAATGGAAAGATGCTAATCAGACAAATTTTCCGGTTCTTGAAGATGATGGTAAAGTTTATGGGACGATAAGAACAAAACATTTGATAGATTTTCATAGAAAAAAGTTATTTTTAGTGGATCACAATGAATTTTCACAGTCTGTTGAAGGAATACAAGATGCTCAAATTCTTGAAGTTGTGGATCATCATAAGTTTGCAAATTTTTCAAACTAATGAAGCAACTAAAATTCATACAGAGCCTGTAGGGTTGTACATCAACAATAGTTTATTCTTTGTATAGAGAAGCTTAAAATTGAGCTAGATGAAAACTGCCTTTTGATGTTGAGTGCAATTTTATCTGATACATTACTTTCAAATCTCCAACTAGTAGCATCAAAAGATGTTGAAGCTGCTAAAGAGTTAGCAAAATTAGCAAAGATTGATGATATACAAAAATATGGAATGGAAATGTTAGTAGCAGGGACATCTATGTCAAAGTCGAGTAGGAAAAGAAAAATTATTAATCAAGACAAAAAGTTTTCCTGTGGGAGATAAGTGGAGATAGCTGTTGCTCAGATAAATACAGTTCAAATTCAAGAATTGGCGGATAGAAAAAATGAAATTGAAAAAGAGATTGAACACGAAATTGGAAAATATGGATATTCCTTTATTTATTTTGTAGTAACTGATATTATAAATTCTAATTCACTACTATCACTTACGGAAAACAAATTGAGCTAGTGCAAAAAATGCTTTTCATAAAGAAGTTATAAATAATGAAGTAATGCTTGAGAATGTTGTCTCAAGAAAAAACAAATAATTCCTTTTTAATGACAGCGGCCTGAAAATATTTAAATAAAAATACCACTTCGGCTTTTAGGCAAGTGGTATTTTGCTACTATTTTTATACTCGTAATGTATTTATGTTTAGCAATAATTTGTAAAATTTGAGATTTTGAAAATTTTGTAGAAGTGTACAATAGAGACATCAACCTGCAGAAACCTGACTGAAAATATTGATTTATCTTCTTTATTTAATAATTTTTCTTAAATTTTTAATTTAACTGAAAATTTTACTTATCTTCAGCTATTTTCCAGTTTATCAAACATTCTAGAAAAGAATTGAAATTATTATCTTCTAGTATTTTGAGTCGAATTAGGGACTTCTTCTAATAATTGTTTTCAATTTCAAACGACAAATCTTTCTTCAAACTTCTAAACGCATATAAACAGAGTAGGAGCAACAGAATCACCTAAGTTCTTTTTGTAATGTTTTTGCCGTAATGGCATCTGAACCTTCCCTTTAAAGACTTCTATAGCAGCATCTAGTATCACTTTCCTTAGTGTATGCAGACTTTCTCGTGCATAAACCACCTCCATGGAAAAATTCTGAGCCACATTGTACAAACAATTTTAAAGATTTTACAACGTTTAATTACTAAAATTTTGTTTATAAAGTTTTTCAATAATTAAAAATCAGTATTGTCTGGATGAGGCTGAGCCTTCTATAATCTCTTATATTAGGAACGAATTTATGAATAACATTTAAAGGAACTCTTTCAAATTTTCTTTAAATCATCTGAAAACTCTTCCTCTGCTAAGACACCATCTGCAAAAGTTATTTTTCTTAGAGCAAAGTTTTGTTAAATTTTTATGACATTTTTGCGTGTTCAGAAGTAAGTAGAAGCAGCTAAAGTTCCAAATGAAATATATATATTCTCCAAACTATTAATGAATTTCTTAGCTTCTAAATTTGCACTAGCTTTGTCTCATCCAAGTTCCGATGATGATGTTATCGGAAAATCTACTTTAAGTTAATCTTTTTCTTTTTCTTTAACCGAAATAATTTCTTTTTCCTTTCAAAATACTCGTAAAGCTTTTTCACAAACTAATTTTGTGTTTCCAGTATCTGATGAGTATATTATTAAAAGTTTTCTATATTTTCTCCTTCATATTATTGATATTAATTTAGTTCAGCTAAATTTAATTGATGTTATTTTTATTTGTCAATAATTATCTGTGGGATTAGATATTTTTATCATTACTGAGAACTGTTTTTATTGATAATAAAAATATAGAATACCAGAAAGGTAATAACAAAAATCTTTTATTCATTCATTTTTAGTCTCATAAAAGATAACTATACATAAAGAGCATAAAGAATAAGTGAAAAATTAAAAATAGAAAAAGAGATTTAAAAATGAAAAACAAATTTAAGAGATAGAAAAAGATTTCTAAAATTAAATAAATAGATATAAAAATAAAGGACTTCTGTCCTTTATTTTTAATCTTTCATTTAGTTCTTTTGAAAGTTCTTCATAACCTTTTTCCCTAAAAGAGCAAACATATTTTTCTTATAAGATTCAACACCTGGTTGATCAAAAAGGATTAACTTCTAAAAAGATATCCACTTATTGCACAAGCTTTTTCAAAGAAATAAAGTAATTGTCCAATAGTGAAAGCGTTGACCCTCAGGAATATTGATTACCATATTAGGTACAGTATCCATCAATGTGAGCAAGTAGAGTTCCTTCAAAAAGCCTTATGATTTACATAAGAAAGTCCTTTTCCTTCAAGATAATTTAGTCCGTCTAAATCTTCTGCTTCTTTTTTATTAAAATATCTTCATCTGAATTTTCTACATTTAATATAGTTTCAAGTAAATTTCTTCTACCGTCTTGTATATATTGTCCCATTGAGTGTAAGTCAGTAGTCAAATCCAACAGCAACAGGAAAAATTCCTTTTTATCTTTTACCTTCAGATTCTCCATAAAGTTGTTTCACCCTATTCTGATATAAAAATGAAATCTTTGGTTCATAATTTGCTAAAATTTCAATATCAAAAATTTTTCTTAGTAAAGATATTTCTATAGCCGCATATTTATAGCAATCGTTTTTCTTCCAAAAAGATTTTAAATAATTTTTCTCTTGCTACTTGAGCCCCTTTCATTAAGTCATCAATATTTATTCCAGCTACGGCTATCGGTAAAAGTCCAACGGCAGTCAGAACAGAAAAATCTTCCTCCCTACATCATCAGGAATCACAAATTCTTCATATCCTTTTTCATCAGCTAATTTTTTTAAAGCTCCTTTATGGGCATCAGTTGTAACAAAAATTCTATCTTTAGCTGCTAGCTCCATATCTAAAAAGTTCTTTAAATACTCTGAATGCTATTGCAGGCTCAGTTGTTGTTCCTGATTTTGAGATAACATTTACAGAAAAAAATCTCTATTTCCAATAATTTCAATTAAATCTTTTAAATATTTTTCCAGATATATTTTTGTCCTGCAAAAATATATTTCAGGAGCATTTCTTTTTCTTTACTTAAAGAATTGAAAAAGTGTGAGATAGGCATTCAATAACTGCTCTTGCTCCTAAGTAAGAACCACCAATTCCGATTACAACTAAAAACTTCCGAATTTTCTTTTATCACTAGCTTTTTTAATTCTTGTAAATTCTTCTTTGTTGTAATTGATTGGTAAATCTAACCAACCTAAAAATCATTTCCAGCTCCTGTTTTATTATGTAGTATTTTCAGCAGCTTTATCAACTGATGGTTGAATATTTTTTTAAATCTTCTTCACTAATGAATTTGAAAAATTTTTGAATAATCTAAACTAATATTTTTCATTTTATTCTCCTTCTCAATAAAAAAATTTTAACATTTCTGAATTATAACACTTTTTACACTTTTAATAAAAGTAAAAATGATACTATCTTCAAAATTCCTTTGAAATTCATTGACTAAGAAGCATTTTTATGATAGATTATATTGCTTTTGAATATATATAATAGTAGATTAATCATCTATTAATTAAGAAAGGAGTTTTATGGAAAAAGAAAATTAGGTCTAGTTCCAAGGCTAATAATTGCGATAGTTGTTGGAATTTTTGATTGGGCAATTTTTACCTTTAGGTTTTGTAAGAGTATTCAAAACTTTTAGTACATTTTTTGGTTTGTTTTTATCGTTCTTCATACCATTTATGATAGTTGGTTATGTTGTATCTGGAATTGCAAAAACTTACTGAAGGAGCAGAAAAACTTTTTGAGCATTTACGGCAATTATATCTTATGTATCGACAATAATTGCAGGAACATTTTCATATACAGTAGCAGCCAATTTTTATCCGAAATTAATTTCTGGAATTTCATCATCTATAAATTTTGAAGGTGCTAAGTAGCTTCATATTTTACAATACCTTTAAAAGCTCCACTTGATGTGACTGCTGCAATAGTATTTGCGTTTATGATGGGGAATAACTATTAGTTTTATGAGAACTCAAGGTAAGGGTGAAATAACTTTCAAATTATTTGAGGGAGTATGAGGAAAATTATAACTAGGATATTGGCAGGATTTGTAATTCCATTACTACCTTTTCATATTTTAGGAATATTTAGTGAAATGGCTTACTCAGGGATTGTATTCTACAGTAATTGAGTATTTATAAAAATTTACTTGTGTATATTTGCTATGCATTATATTTATATGATTATTATGTTCTCTATTGCTGGAAGTCTTACAAAGAAAAATCCCGTTCATACTTATAAAAATCAAATACCTGCATATTTTACAGCAGTTGGAACTCAATCAGTCACGGCAACAATTCCTGTAAATGTTCAATCAGGGTTTGAAAAATGGAACAACTACCTGAAATTGTTGATTTCGTTGTACCTCTTTGTGCAACAATTCACTTTATCAGGAAGTATGATAACTTTTAACAAGTTGTATTATGGGAGTTCTTATGTTAAATGGAATGGATTACTCATTCTCTTTAATTTTTCCCATTCCTATGTATGCTTGAAATTGCCAAAATGGTGGCAGCTCCAGGGAGCACCCAGTGGAGCAGTTATGAGTGCACTACCATTTTTATTCTTAATTGGTGTAGATCTCAAGTTACCTATCGGTTCGCTTTTTGATAGCATTGTATATAACCCAAGATAGTTTTGGAACAGCAATAAATGTTTCTGGAGACAATGCAGATAGCAATTTATGTGGATGAATTTTATAAGAGATTTATTAAGGAAAGAATGCATAATTTAGAAAATAAAAACTGTTACAAACTAAGTTATTGTAAGAGTTTTTATTATTATATAAAATTTATAAAGAGAAAAAGAAAAACTAATTAAATTTCATTACAAATATGATATAATAATTTATTAAGTTAGTAAAAATTTTTAAGGTGATTTTAGATGTATAATGAAATAGATTTACATAATCTTGATTATAAAAATAGCTTTAAGTATATTTAAAAAGAAATATAATGATGCCTTAAAAAGAAAAGATAAAAGAGATTTTAATAATCATGGTTACGGTGCTAATAAGTTGGATCATAATCCAGTGTTAGCAAGAAATTTGAGATTGTTTTTATCTAGGAATAAAAGATAAATTGAGCTACAGACTCTCAATAAATCCTGCAGTCACTATGTAACTCAATGCTTAAATTGGACTAGAATGGAGGATTAATGTATATAGAATTAAAAATAAAGAAGGGTTATAACGAAGTTGAAAAATTTTTAATAGAAAATGATATAAAATATTTTACAGCTTATGATAACATAAAATTTGCTATTTTATATATTCCAAAAAGAATTTAATAAAGAAAAATTTAATAAAATTGAAAATTATATTTCAATTCATAAGTAAAAAGTGCTTTTTAAATTTGTAAGTAGAGAATTTAAAAATCAGATACTATTATAGATATAAAGGGGCACTTAATAGGTGGAAATAATTTTATGCTTATGGCAGATCTCGTTCAGTTGAAAATAGAGAAATGCTTCAAAACATAGCTAAAGAAGTAAAAAGGAGGAGCTATTGCTTTAAGGGAGAGGCACATAAAGTCAAGAACATCTCCTTATGATTTTCAGGGTTTAGGGGAAGAAGGGCTTAAATATTTGAGAGAAGTTGCAGATGAAAATGGAATGATAGTTGTAACTGAACTTAGTGGGAACTGATGATTTGGACTTAGTCTTGAAATACACAGATATTGTTCAAATTGGCGCAAGAAATATGCAAAAATTTTTAGTTTATTAAAAAGATTAGGTCAAATAGATAAACCTGTATTATTAAAAAGAGGTTTAAGTGCAACGATAAATGAATTTTTATTATCTGCTGAATACATAATTGCTCATGGAAATAGAAATGTTATCCTTTGTGAAAGAGGAATAAGGACTTTTGAAACTATGACAAGAAATACTTTAGATATTAATGCTATCGCAATGATAAAAAGAAATATCTCACTTACCAATAATTGTTGATGCAAGTCACGGAACGGGGAAAAGAAGTATTGTTGGAGCAGTAACTTTAGCTGGTATTTTTTGCAGGAGCTGATGGAGCAATGATAGAGTTCATAATCCAGAATGTGCTTTATCAGATGGAGCACAATCTTTAGATTTTGAATTATTTAAGAAAGTAGCAAGAAATATTGAAAAATCTTTTAAAAATTTAGAGAGGAATTAGACTAATGAAATTTGTAGATGAAGATATTAAAGATTTTGAAAAACTATATAGAGATAACAACTTTAAATAAATTTGGTATAAAAATTTTAAATACTAAGAAAAATTATGGAGATATTTTAAAGAAAAATAGAGAAGAAATATCAAAAAGAATTGGGATTGGAAGATAAAATTTTTAATATCAGGACACCAAACTCATAGTGACAACGTTGTATTAATAGAAAATGCAGATAAAACATATTTTGAAAAATACAGATGGCTTTATAACTAAAAATAAAAAATTTTGCAATTTTAACAAAATATGCTGATTGTTTTACCAATTTTTATTTATGATGAAGAAAAGTAAAATCTTTGGTGCAGTTCATTCTGGTTGGAAAGGTTCATATCAAAAAAATAGTAATAAAAAGCAATCGAGAAGATGAAACTTAAAAAGTTTATCAAATATAAATATAGTTTTTGGTATAGGGATATCTTGTGATAAATATGAAGTTGGAAAAAGATTTTATGATAATTTTTAAAAATGAATTTTCTCAAGAATTGATAGAAAAATCTTTTTGTAATAAAAATGATAAATACTATTTTTAATAATCAATATTTCAATTACTATTTATTAAAAGAATATGGACTAGATGAAAATAAAATTTTCTTAAATAATAGATGCACTTTTTCAAAGAGGATTTTCATTCATACAGAAGAGAGAGAGAAGAATCAGGAAGAAATGGGGCAGTTATATTTATGGATTGTTAATGAAAAAGGGGTTATTGCATTATAATTTAATTTTGCAATAGCCCCTTCTATTTCTTCTCATCTATCTAATAAAAACTAAAGTGTCATTTTTCTAAAAATAATAGAATTTCCATCTGGAATCATAGGTAAATCATTTCTTCTAATCATTATAACTAGGATATTTTTATCAAGCTCTTTGATGGATTTATTGATATATTTTTGAAGTTTTATCAACAATGCTCTCTATATAAAGAAATTCGTCTATCTTTATCCACAAAACTAGAGCCGTAAAAGAACAATTCTATCACCCTTTTCTATTATTGTATCTCCATTTGGAATAATATTTTTATTATCACGAATGATTAAAACTAAAAAGAACACAAGGCATAAATTCAATATTTTTAATTGCTCTTCCAACCCACTTATGATTTTCATCAATCTCTGCTGTTATAAAATCAACATCTTCAGTATCTGAGTAATCGTTAAATGTTTTAAGTACGTCTCCGTCTTCATCAATCATACTCAAATTTTCTTTGAAAAAGAAAGGAAGTAAAAGAACCTTGTATAGCAATAGATAGTAAAACTACAATAAAAAGCAATATTAAAAACAATCATTCCAATTTCTTTATTTGCGACTACAACTAAGATGGCAGAAAACTACTGAAGCAGCTCCTCTTAGTCCCGCCCAAGATGTTAAAAAGTTTCTGTCCTCTACTTGATTTTTAAAGGACTAATTAATAGATAAACTACAAATGGATGAATAACTAAAGTCATAGTAAATCATAATTAAAATAGCAGGTGCAGCATATTTTAATGCTTCTAATGGATTTACTAAAAGTCCTAATAAAGAAGAAAAATTAAAAATTTTGCATAATACTTGTTATTCCATTAAAGAAACTAACAATTTCACTTTTCTTATTAAATCTAATATTCCCTACTAGTACACCTAAAAAGATAGACAGTTATATAACCATTACCTCCTATAAATTCACTTTATAGAATATGATAGAAGCATAGAAGCCATTATAAGAGCCATAGACATTCCACTGTCAAGATTTTTAGTTTTTCTAATAACTAAGCAAGATAATTTTTGCAAAAATGTATCCCACTAATAAGCCAAAACAAACTTGTTTAAATAGAAGTATTGGTAAATTTAATCCACCCTTTTGAAAGCGTCAAAAATGATATAGTTAAGACATAAGCAAAGGGTCATTAGAACCACTTTCAATTTCTAACAAAGAAGCCGTATTTTCTTTTAAGTTTAATTTATGTGATCTTAAAATAGCAAATACAGAAGCTGCATCCGTTGAACCTAAAACAGAACCTATTAGAAATGAAGTATACCAATCTATTTTTAAAGCATAATGTGCAAATACTCCTGTTAAAAGTGAAGTAAAAAATAACACCTAATGAAGAAAGTATTAGTGACTTTTTGATTATACCTTTGCCATAGAAAGATTTTGTACCAAAGCCTCAAAAAATAATATATATTAAGGCAAAACTACATATATCTCTTGATAATTCATAGTTGTCATAATTAATTTTAAAAATTTCCATTTTCTCCAAATATCATTCCTAAAGCTTATAAATACTAAAAAGCATAGGAACACCCAAAATTTACTAAGATATCTCATACATAAATATTGATACAATGATAACAACAGAGCTTAAAAATAAAATATTATTCATTTTTCAACACCTTACTAAAATTTTTCGTTATTATTCATTATACCAAATTAAAACACAAAAATAGAAATTATATTAATTTTTAAATAAAAATTAATTCAAAAATATAGTAAAAGATATTTCAGTAGATATTATCCATTTATTCCACCCATTATAATTTCATTATCTTCATCTAATTCAATATTAGCAAGATGTCCAAAAAGATAATCAGGTTCATACTCTAAATCAAAAATCACAACTTATATGTTCTTTGTCTTCTATATAGAAATTAATGTATATAATATATAATGAATTAGAAAAATTCTTCTTCTGTAAGAGGAACAGAGAATTCTAAATCATCAATTTTTAGCTTTTTCCTTTTTAGTAAGTTGTTTTTCTATCTCATCATTTAAAAACCATAGAACATTCCTTCATCTTCAATAAAAGTTTTACATATTAATTTTTATTCTTATCTCATCCAATTTAATTTTTTTCTTCAATTAGTTTTAATGTGGTTTCAGAAAAATTAATATCATCACCATTTTCATCATTAAATTCTATTACAATATCAACATCATTTCTATTCCAAAAGATTGATTACTGCATTTAGTTCAAAAATCATCTTCAACTTGAACTTTAGAAAAAATACTTACTATTTTCAAAAAAATATTTTTTTAATTTCTTTTTAAAATCATATAAACCTCCAATAAAATTAAGTGATTAATTGAAATTATAACATAGATTAAAAAATGATTAAATAAAAACTATTGTAATAAGAGCTAGATTATTTTGTATAAATGATAAAAAATTTTGTTAAGTAAAAGAAATTAAGGTTGACAAGAAAAATATAAAAAGTTTATAATAACTAAGTTATAATTGTAGAACAAAAATTAATTAAATAAGAAAGGAGGGTAAAATGCCTACTCTAAGTCAATTAGTAAAAAATGGAAGACAAAACATTAGCTGAAAAGAGAAAATCTCCAGCTTTACAAGGTAACCCACAAAGAAGAGGGGTTTGTGTAAGAGTTTATACAACTACACCTAAAAAACCTAACTCAGCTTTTAAGAAAAGTTGCCAGAGTAAAAACTAACTAATGGAATCGAAGTTACTTGTTATATTCCTGGAGAAGGACACAACTTACAAGAACACTCAATCGTTTTAGTAAGAGGTGGAAGAACAAAAGGACTTACCAGGGGTTAGATATAAAATCATTAGAGGTGCTTTAGATACTGCAGGTGTTGCAAAGAGAAAACAAGGTAGATCTAAGTACGGAGCTAAAAACGCATAATTTAAGGAGGTGAAAAGTTAATGTCAAGAAGAAGAGCAGCGGTAAAAAGAGATGTTTTTTACCTGATTCAAGATATTCTGATAAAGTTGTTACTAAAGTAATAAACTCAATAATGTTAGATGGAAAAATCAATCGCTGAAGGAATATTCTACTCAGCTATGGATTTAATAAAAGAAAAACTGGTCAAGAAGGATATGATGTTTTCAAACAAGCGTTAGATAACATTAAACCTCAAATCGAAGTTAGATCTAGAAGAATCGGAGGGGCTACATATCAAGTTCCAGTTGAAGTTAGAGCTGACAGACAACAAACTCTTGCAATAAGATGGTTAACTACTTATACTAGAGCAAGAAAAAGAATATGGAATGATAGAAAAACTTGCAGCAGAATTAATTGCAGCGGCAACATAACGAAGGTGCAACTATTAAGAAAAAGAAGATACTTATAAAATGGCTGAAGCAAACAGAGCTTTTGTACACTACAGAGTATAATTATATAGAAAATTATGTTTTTCAATTAATCGAGGAGGAAAAATTTAATGGCTAGGAGAAAGTATCATTAGATATGACTAGAAACGTTGGAATAATGGCTCACATCGATGCGGGGAAAACAACTACTACAGAAAGAATATTATTTTATACTGGAGTTGAAAGAAAGATAGGAGAAGTTCACGAAGGTCAAGCTACAATGGACTGGATGGAACAAGAGCAAGAAAGAGGTATAACAATTACATCTGCGGCTACTAGATAGTTTCTGGAAGGAACACAGAATAAATATAATAGACACACTAGGACACGTGGACTTTACTGTTGAAGTTGAAAGATCGCTAAGAGTATTAGACGGAGCAGTTGCAGTATTCTGCTGTTGACGGGGTACAACCTCAATCAGAAACAGTATGGAGACAAGCTGATAAATATAAAGTACCAAGAATAGCATTCTTTAATAAAAATGGATAGAATTGGTGCTAACTTTGATATGTGTGTATCAGATATTAAAGAAAAATTAGGATCAAATCCAGTTCCTATACAAATACCAATCGGTGCAGAAGATCAATTTGAAGGTGTTGTGAGATCTAATAGAAATGAAAAAGAAATAGTTTGGCCAGTTGATTCTGATAATGGTCAAGTATTTAATATAAATGAAATAGAGCTGAATTAAAAAGAAAAATGTGAAGAAGCAAGACAACACATGCTTTGAATCTATCGATTGAAAACAGACGATGCATTGATGGAAAAATTCTTTGTGGGGAAGAAATCACTAAAGAAGAAATTATAAAAAGGATTAAGAAAAGCTACTATAGATAACACAATCGTTCCTGTAGTTTGTGGAACAGCATTTAAAAATAAAAGGAATTCAAGCTTTACTAGATGCTATCGTAAACTCATACTATAGCTCCAACAGACGTTGCAATGGTTGAAGGGACAGACCCTAAAAATTCTGAAATTAAAAATAGACAGAGAAAATGTCTGATGAAGCTCCTTTTTGCTTCACTTTGCATTCAAAGTTATGACAGACCCATTCGTAGGAAGATTAACATTCTTCAGAGTATATTCTGGTATAATTGAAAAAAAGGAGCTACTGTTCTTAACTCAACTAAAGGTAAGAAGAGAAAGAATGGGAAGAATACTTCAAATGATGTAACACAAAGAGAAGAAATTGAACTATCTATATTGTGGAGATATAGCTGCAGCAGTTGATCTTAAAGACACAACAACAGGGGATACTCTATGTGCTGAAGATGCTCCAATAGTTCTTGAACAAATGGAATTCCCAGAACCAGTTATTTCAGTTGCAGTTGAACCAAAAACTAAAAATGACCAAGAAAAATGGGAATTGCTTTATCAAAACTTTGCAGAAGAAGACCCTACATTCAGAGTTAGAACTGATGAAGAAACAGGTCAAACAATTATCTCAGGAATGGGAGAATTACACCTTGAAATCATCGTAGACAGAATGAAGAGAGAATTTAAAGGTTGAATCAAATGTTGGTAAACCTCAAGTTGCATACAGAGAAACTATTACTCAACAATGTGATCAAGAAGTTAAATATGCAAAAACAATCTGGAGGTAGAGGACAATACGGACACGTTAAAATTATCCTTGAACCAAATCCAGGAAAAAGAATTTGAATTTGTTAACAAAATTACTGGAGGGGTTATTCTAGAGAATATATACCTGCAGTAGAAAAGGATGTAAAGAAGCTCTTGAATCAGGAGTTATAGCTGGATATCCTTAGTTGATGTAAAGTTACATTATATGATGGATCATACCACGAAGTTGACTCCATCAGAAATGGCATTCAAAAATAGCTGGATCAATGGCTCTCAAACAAGCTGCTGCAAAAAGCTAAACCAGTTATCCTAGAACCAGTATTCAAAGTAGAAGTAACTACTCCAGAAGAATACATAGGGAGATATTATTGGAGACTTAAACTCAAGAAGAGGAATGGTATCTGGAATGATAGATAGAAACGGGGCTAAAATAATAACAGCTAAAGTTCCTTTATCAGAAATGTTCGGATACGCAACTGACTTAAGATCTCAAATCTCAAGGAAGAGCTACTTTACCTTGGGAATTTTCTGAATATCTTCAAGTACCTGCTTCTATCCAAAAAGCAATACAAGAAGAAAGAGGAAAAATAATTTACATTTTAGTAAAATAGTGTATAATTAGAATAACAATTATATAAAAATATAAAAATAAAAAGAATTAAATTTAGGAGGAAAAAATGGCTAAAGAAAAATTTGAAAGAAGCAAACCATCATAAACATTGGAACAATTGGACACGTTGACCACGGAAAAACAACTACAACTGCAGCTATATCTAAAGTATTATCTGATAAAGGATTGGCTAAAAAGTAGATTTTGATCAAATCGATGCTGCTCCTGAAGAAAAAGAAAGAGGAATTACAATAAATACAGCTCATATAGAATATGAAACAGCAGCAGACACTACGCTCACGTTGACTGTCCAGGACACGCGGACTATGTTAAAAACATGATAACAGGAGCTGCTCAAATGGACGGAGCTATCTTAGTTGTATCAGCTGCTGATCATTCTATGCCTCAAACAAGAGAACACATCTTACTTTCTAGACAAGTTGGAGTTCCATACATCGTTGTTTATTTAAACAAAGCTGATGATGGTTGAAGATGCTGAATTATTAGAATTAGTTGAAATGGAAGTTAGAGAATTATTAAATGAATATGGATTCCCAGGAGATGATATCCCTGTAATTCAAGGTTCATCTTTAGGAGCTTTAAACGGAGAAGAAAAATGGATGAGATCAAAATAATGGTACTTATGGATGCAGTAGATAGCTATATCCCTACACCAGAAAGAGCTGTTGATCAACCATTCTTGATGCCTATAGAAGACGTTTTCATGCAATAACTGGAAGAGGAACAGTTAGTTACTGGAAGAGTTGAAAGAGGAGTTATCAAAGTTGAGAAGAAATCAAAAATAGTTGGAATCAAACCTACAACTAAAACAACTTGTACAGGAGTAGAAATGTTTAGAAAACTTCTTGATCAAGGTCAAGCAGGAGATAACATTGGAGCTCTATTAAGAGGAACTCAAGAAAGAAGAAGTTGAAAGAGGACAAGTTCTTGCTAAACCAGGAAGCATCCACCCTCATACAAACTTTAAAAGGAGAAGTTTACGTATTAACTAAAGAAGAAGGAGGAAGACATACTCCATTCTTCCTCAGGATACAGACCTCAATTCTACTTCAGAACTGCACTGACATCACTGGTGCAGTAACATTACCTGATGGAGTAGAAATGGTAATGCCTGGAGACAACATCGCTATGATCTGTAGAATTAATCCACCCAATCGCTATGGAACAAGGATTAGATTTGCCATCAGAGAAGGTGGAAGAACAGTTGCTTCTGGAGTTGTTTCTGAAATAAATCTAAATAATAAATTCACTTATTAGTGATGTAATAAATACTCTCAGCTTTGGCTGGGAGTATTTTTATAAAAGATTAAAAAGTCGATTGTAAAACTTAAAAAGTTACAATCGACTTTTATATTTCTATTAAATTTTAGCCAACGCTTGTTCAATATCAGCAAGTATATCGTTTATATTTTTCAATACCTACATTAATTCTAACAGCTTCTGGAAGAACTCCAGCTTTGATTTGTTCTTCTTCAGAAAGTTGGCTATGAGTTGTACTTGCAGGATGAAGTACACAAGTTCTTGAATCACCAATATGGATAACTGATCTGATCCATTCTAATTCTTTTATAAACTTAGTAGCTTTTCTTTTCCACCTTTAATACCAACTAAAACTATTCCACTTCCACCTCTAGGTAAGAATTTTTCTGCATTTTTGAAAAGCATAGTGACTTGGTAATTTTTGGATATTTTACCCAAGCTATGTTTGGATGTTTTTTCTAAAGTTTTCAGCAAGTTTTAAAAGCATTTTCACTGTGTCTTTCCATTCTCAAGTGTAAAGTTTCAAGTCCTCTTAAAAAGTAGAGAAGCGTTGAATGGACTAGAGCAGCTCCTAAATCTCTTAAAATATTTACTCTGCTTTGATTATATATGCAAGATTTCCAAAAAGTTTTTATGATAACTCAATCCATGGTAAGTTGGATCTGGTTTCTACAAGAGCAGGAAATTTTCCATTATCCCAGTTATAGTTTCCACCATCAACTATAATTCCACCTAAAAATAGAACCTTGTCCATCAATGTATTTTTGTAGCAGAGTGAGTAACTATGTTAATTCCGTGTGTAAATCGGATTGCATAGATAAGGTGTTGCCAAAAGTATTGTCGATGATAGTAGGTACATCTTTTTCTTTAGCCACTCTCACAATTTTATCAAAAATCTAAAAACGTTTAATTCAGGGTTACCGAAAGTTTCTCCGAATAAGACTTTTGTATTAGGTCTAAATGCAGCTTTAAATTCTTCCTCACTTGCTTCAGGACTAACAAAAGTTGTTTCTATTCCATAATTTTTAATGTTGCCGCTAGTAAAAGTAACAGTTCCACCTGTATAAAGTAGATGTTGCTCGATATGGTCTCCAGCATTTCACAAATATTTAAAATTGCAGATGAATTTTGCAGCTTGTCCTGATGCAACAGCTAGTGCAGCCGCACTACCTTTTTCAAGGATAGCTATTTTTATTTTCAAGAGCTGCCACAGTCGGATTTCCAATTCTTGAATAGAAATATCCGAATTCTTTTAATGCAAAATAAATTTGCTAATGTTTCAGGGTTTGTGTAGTTAAAAGTTGTAGAGTTTACAATTGGTTTGTACTCTTGCTTCCCCTTCTGAAAATGGTTCTAAAAGATTGAACCAATTGTGTTTCGATTGATAAATTTAGTTTGTTGCTCATATTTTTTCCTCCTTATTGCCTATACTACTCTCAGGGTTAAAATGCTGGAACAACGGCTCCTTTGTAATTTTTCATTAATAAATTTTTAGCTTTTTCACTTGTCAAAGCCTTAGCAAGTTTTTAATATCTGGATTGTTTAAATTTTTCTTTTTAACTGCTAAAAACATTAACATAAGGCGAAATTTTTACTCTTCTAAAAGAGTGCGTCTTTGCTAGGAACAAATCCAGCTTGAAGAGCATAGTTTGCGGTAATAATTGCTCCGTCAACACTGTCTAAAGTTCTTGGTAAAAGTGCTGCATCAAGTTCTTGAAATTTTATAAAACTGTCATATCACTTTTTATTCATAGAAAATTCTCCTTTTACTTTTGTATGATAAAAATCTCTACTTCCATCGAGTAGAGATTAGAGTAAGTCTATTTTGATGACTTCCATCTATCTGGAATTAGCACCACATCGTGTGACGAGGTAGCTCGAAACGTCATGAAAGCTGAGTCCCTCAGTTTCTCTCGATGGTTATGATTTCTTATTTTGAGTAATGATACAGTATAAATATTTTTGTCAACAAAAAATATTATTATTTTAATAGGTTATAATTTTTCTTTTTTTATTTTGTTAATAAAAGAAAAATTTAAATTAAAAAGAAGTATTAATCAATTTTCAAAGCTCTAAAAGAATTTAGAACTGCAAGTATTGTAACACCCACGTCAGCAAAAACTGCCATCCACATATCGGCAATACCAACAGCACTCAATACAAGTGCAATAACTTTAATTCCAAAAGCTATCGTAATATTTTGCATTACGATCTTCATAGTTTTTAGAACTTTTTATGGCTGTAACAATTTTGCTAGGGTTCGTCTGTCATAATTACTACGTCTGCAGCCTCAATAGCAGCATCAGATCCCATTGCTCCCATTGCAATTCCAACATCGGCTCTTAAGCTAAAACTGGAGCATCGTTTATTCCATCTCCAACAAATATTATAATACCGTTAGACTTCTTATTTTCTATGATTTCTTCAAATTTTGTAACCTTATCTTGAGGTAATAAATTTGTATAAATTTCATCTAAACCTAAGTCCTCTCCAACTTTTTACCAACCTTTTTCAACGTCTCCAGTCAACATAATATTTCTTTTAATTCCCGCTTCTTTTTAATTCTTTGTAATAGCTTGCTTCGAATCCTTTTTATTTCATCTGAAATAATTATGTATCCGACAAATTTATTTTCTACTTCAACATAAAGAATAGTTCCAATATCATCAATTACTAAATCAGCAGGAATATTAATTAGTTTTTCATTCCCTACTAGAATTTTTTGTTTTTGAACGATGAAGCTTCAATTCCCTTACCAGAAATTTCTTTTTATTTCTTGTATGAAATTTTTATCTATATCTTTTTCTATAGTATTTTTGAATAGACTTAGATATAGGATGATTTGAACCAGACTCAGCCATTGCCACAAGAGATATAAAATCATTTTTCATTTAAATTTTCATCAAGCACGACAACCTTTTGAACATTGAATACACCTTTTAGTTAATGTCCCAGTTTTATCAAAAACAACAGTATCAACTTTAGACAGAGCTTCTAAATAATTTCCACCTTTGATTAAAACACCAGCCTTAGAAACAGCTCCAATTCCACTGAAAAAACTTAGTGGAATAGATAGAACAAAAGCACAAGGACAAGATACAACCAAAAAAATGCTAAATGATCTCAAATACCCAAGTTCTAAAATCATAACTTCCACTTATAATTGGTGGTAATATTGCAAGTAAAAATGCTAATGCAATAACTATCGGTGTGTAAACTTTAGAAAATCTCGTTATTATTCTTTCTGCTTTTTGATTTTTAGCTGCCGCATTTTCAACTAAATCTAAAAACTTTATTAACTGTTGAATCAAAATATTCTTTTTGTAACTTGAGCTTGTATAAGTCCATTAATATTTATGCATCCACTTAAAATTGAAGCTCCTTCTCTTACTTCAACTGGGATAGATTCTCCTGTTAGAGCTGAAGTATCAAGAGTTGTTTCCCCTTTTTATAACTGTAGCATCAAGTGGAACTCTTTCTCCAGGTTTGATCTCAATTATTTCTCCAACTTGATACCTCATCTGGGTCAACCTTCTCTGTCTTATTTTTCTCTTATAACATTTGCATACTCAGGCTTTATATCCATAAGTTCTGCAATTGATTTTCTTGATTTGTTAACTGCATATCCTTGAAATAGTTCTCCAACCTCATAAAATAGCATAACAGCAACAGCCTCATGAGTATTCACCTATTACTATTGCACCAAGTGTCGCTACTGTCATTAAGAAAACTTTCGTCAAAATAGTCTCTTCTTTGAATATTTTTCACAGCTTTTAAAACAGTATCTTTACCAACTAAAACATAAGCTACCAACATAAAAAAATAAGTTGAATATTTTGATTAAGACTTTTTAACTAGCAATTGCAAATAATATTGCAGCAACTATAATAAATAATTCCTCATTTTACACCGACCAATCTCAATAAATATTTACTACGCTTTTACAACGTTTTACTTCAGGTTCAATTTCACTAATAAGTTGTTTTAACTTTTTCCAACAACTATTTCTATATTATTATCTACACTTTCAAGAGTCATCTTTGTTGTCATAAAGTTTACCATAACAGATTTAACTCCTTCTACTTTAGCAACTTTTTCCTCAATAACTGATGCACAATGAGCACAATTTAATCTCTTCTAATTTAAATATTTTTCATAATTTTTCCTCCTAATTTTTATAAATTTATCTTTTTCTTGTATATGTATTAGACCTTGTTCAAAAATTCTCTTTGACATGGCTACATCTGATAAAGAATACATTGCTTCTATACCAACTTTTCTAAATTTTTACTAAATTAGCTTCTCTAAAGCTCTTAGTTGATGAGAAACGGCTGATTTTGTCATATTTAATAAATTTGCAATATCACACACACACATTTCACTTTCATCTAAAGCCCAAAGTATTCTGATTCTTGTACCGTCTCCGATTACCTTGAAAAAAATCTGATAAGTCTCCAAGCAGTTCGTCTGCAGGAAAATTATTTTTCACTTTTTCGACAACTTCTTTGTGGACTACATCACAATCACAGGTAACATTTTTATTTGTTTCATTTCTCACCTCTTTATAAAGTTATATTTTTGAACAACTTCCTTACAACGATTGAATAATTATTCAACTGTTATGTTCCTATTATAGTTGAATGTATGCTCAACTGTCAAGTATTTTTATAGTAAGAAATTTGGTGAAAAATATAATTTGACAAAAATTATTATTGTATACAATGAATAAAATTAAAATTTAGGAGGAATAATGAAAGGAATAAAAAGTTTTATTTTTATTGGTTCTATTATTAACGTTCACATCTTGTGGATATTATAAAGGGGATTATATTGTTCTCAACAGATAATGTAAGTTTTTGTGAATGATAAAGGAGAGAAAAAGAATATACATATTCAAACAACTATAGTTCATTTTTACCAGGAGAGTCAAAAACATTTATAGCTAATTCAATTTCATATGGAATAAATTATACGAAAAGTGAAGAAACATAGCGGATTAGCATAGAGTTCAAAAGAAGAAAGCAAATATAGGAATATAAAAATAGAAGCAATCAAATGAAAAGGGTCAGTTAGTACCAATATTTGAAACAAGTATTAAACTTGATAAAAAGGAAATTCTGAAAAAGTTCCTGAAGGATTTATAAAATTAACAAAGGATTATAGAACTTATTATTGGGATGCAGATTTGAGACATATAGATTTAAAAGGATACAGCTAATAGATTCTAAAAATAGATCTCACGACTTTGTTAAAATTTACAATAAAACCTGAGGGAAAAGATGAAGAAGTTTTCTATCAACCAGTGAGACTTCCAGTTGAAAACACCGTATTCTACAAAACATCGAATTAAAACCTATCAAAAAAGAAATAAAAAAGAAAAAGGCTGTTGAAAGAAAATTAGAAATTAAAATTTCCAACAGTCTTTTTGCTTAATTTACCAGATAAAATTCATATTACTGACCTAACAATAAATCCTTTACATCAGGTCAATGCTATCCATATTTATAAAAATAAATGATAAAAAGTAAAAATATTCAAAATACTGCAAAAATTAACAGTATAGTACATAAATATTATACTTTACTTTTTATGGTATAGTATGCACTAAATATAAAAACAAACTATAGGGAGGAATTTATTATGAACATAGAAATTAGTATCAACTCTAGTAGGGGCATCACTACTATTAGCAGATGTGGAGGAGAAAAAGCAGCTGAACAATCAGCGACTGATGCAAGCACAATAAAGATAGGTGCAATGGGACTGTGACAGGATCACTAGCTATTTATGGAATATCAGCTACAAATGGTTTAAAATTAGCAGTTGATGAAATCAATGCAAATGGTGGGAATTATGGGTAAACAAGTTGAATTGAATTTGCTAGATGAAAAAGGAGATTCAACAGAAGCTGTAAATGCCTATAATAAATTAGTTGATTGGGGAATGGTTTGCTCTAGTTGGGGATATAACATCAAAACCAACTGTTGCAGTAGCAGAACTTGCTGCTCAAGATGGTCTACCAATGATAACTCCAACAGGAACACAACTTAACATCACTGAAGCAGGATCAAATGTATTTAGAGTATGTTTCACTGACCCATACTAAGGAGAAGTTTTTAGCTAAATTTGCTAAAGAAAAATTTGGAGCGAAAACAGCAGCAGTTATGGTAAATAACTCAAGTGATTATTCAGATGGAGTTGCAAATTCATTCTGTAGCAGAAGCTGAAAAACAAGGAATACAAGTTGTAGCAAAAAGAAGGATATTCAGATGGAGATAAAGATTTCAAGGCTCAATTAACAAAAATTGCTCAAACAAATCCAGATGTTTTATTCGTACCTGATTATTACGAACAAGATGGTTTAATAGCAATGCAAGCAAGAGAAGTTGGAATTAAAGCAACAATAGTTGATGCAGATGGTTTGGGACGGAGTTGCAAAACTGTAGACCTTCTTCTTACTCAGCAATAGAAAATGTATATTTTGCTAACCACTATTCTATAAAAAGATAGTAATGAAAAAAGTACAAGCCTTTATTAAAAATTATAAAGAAAAAATATAATGATGAACCATCAGCTTTCTCAGCTTTTAAGTTATGATGCAGCTTACATCTTAAAAGCAGCAATTGAAAAAGCAGGAACTACAGATAAAGAAGCAGTAGTTAAAGCAGTAAAAAGAATTGATTTCGACGGAATTATAGGACACTTAACTTATGACGAAAAATAATCCTGTAAAAGATGTAAAAAGTAATTAAAATAGTAAATGGAGATTACACATTTGATTCATCAATCTCTAAATAATTAAAAAGAAGTAATGGGGGTATAGAAGGAAATGGAATTTTTGCTTCAAATAATAAATGGACTACAAATAGGTAGTATATATGCCTTAGTATCTTTGGGATATACAATGGTATATGGTATAGCACAACTTATAAACTTTGTACTATGGGGACATAATTATGATTGAGACATATGTTTCACTTTTCTCTATTCCCGTATTTGCATCGATGAGATTGCCAATTTGGTTGACAGTATTACCTGCAATAATTATTTGTGCTGTAATTGGTTGATGTTGCAGAAAAATTGCATACAGACTCACTTAGAAATTCACCAAAATTTCAAACTTGATAACAGCTATCGGAGTAAGTTTGTTTTTAGAAAATGTTTTTATGAAATTATTTACAGCAAACACAAGATCTTTTCCAAAAGTTTTCACTCAAGCACCAATTAATTTTTGGAAACGGAGTACAAATAAGTTTTCGGAGCTTTAGCAACAATAATTGTAACTTTAATTTTATCTTATGGGTTACATTTATTTATGACTAAATATGGAAAAAGCTATGATAGCAACAAGTCAAGATTATGCAGCATCAAAACTTGTGGGAATAAATGTTGACAGAACAATACAATTAACATTTGCAATAGGTAGTGGACTTGCAGCTGTGGGGGCAATATTTTATGTATCTGCCTACCCACAAATACAACCACTATGGGATCAATGTTAGGAATAAAAGCTTTCGTTGCAGCAGTATTAGGTGGAATTGGAATTTTACCGGGAGCTGTAATCGGAGGATTTATATTAGGAATGTTGAAAGTTTAACAAGAGCATATTTGTCATCACAACTTGCAGATGCTTTTGTGTTTTCAATATTAATTATCGTTTTATTATTTAAACCAACTGGAATTTTAGGAAAGAATGTAAAGGAGAAAGTATAATATGGATAAGAATAAAAATTTAAGTTATCTGGCAACATATGTATTACTTATAGTTCTGTATTTTGTATTATTCTCTTTTATAAATTCAGGTTTAATAAGTAGATATCAAGTAGGAATTTTAATATTAATTTTAATAAATATAATTTTTGGCAGCTAGTTTGAATGTTACTGTTGGATGTTTTGGGACAAATTACTTTTGGGACACGCAGGTTTTATGTCGGTCGGAGCATACACAGCAGCTCTTATTACAAAAATCGGGAATAGTAGCAGGTTATCCTGGATATATCATTGCTTTGATTGTTGGAGGGATAGTAGCAGGAATAATTGGTTTTGTAATCGGAATACCGGCTTTGAGATTGAATGGAGATTATCTTACAATTATAACTTTGGCATTTGGTGAAATAATAAGAGTTTTGATAGAATATTTTTAAAATTCACAGGAGGAGCTCAAGGACTAACTGGAATACCAAGAGTAAATAATTTTTACACTAATTTATTTTATAACAATTTTTCTGTTATATTTATGTATTCAGTTATGACAGAGTAGACACGGAAGAGCAGTTCTTGCTATTCGTGAAGATGAAATTGCTTCAGGAGCTTCAGGAATAAACACAACTTATTATAAAACTTTTTTGCTTTCGTTTTATCAGCAATTTTTGCTGGAATAGCCGGAGGAATTTATGCTCACAATTTAGGAATTTTAGGAGCAAAACAATTTGACTATAACTATTCAATAAATATTTTTGGTTATGGTTGTACTTGGAGGAATGGGAAGTTTCTACAGGTTCAATTTTAGCGGCAATAGTTTTAACAATTTTACCTGAGGGACTGAGAACATTTGCTGAATACAGAATGATAGTTTATCCATTGATACTTATCGTTATGATGCTATTCAGACCAAAAGGGTTACTTGGAAGAGAAGAATTTCAAATTAGTAAAAATTATATCTTACTTCACAAATAAATCAAAGAGAGGTGAGGTAAATGGAAAATAAACCAATCTTAGTTGCAAAAAGATATTTCAATAACTTTTGGAGCATTAAAAAGCTGTTGATAATTTTAATATAGAAATAAAATCTGGAGAATTAATTGGACTTATAGGATCAAAATGGTGCTGGAAAAACTACAGTATTTAATATTTTGACAGGAGTATATAATGCAAGTTCAGGGGAATACACTTTGGATGGGCAAAATGTTATCAAAAACATCAACATCAGCTCTTGTTAAAAAGGACTTGCTCGTACTTTCCAAAATATAAGATTGTTTTAAATATTTATCTGTTGTAGATAATGTTGTTGCAGCATATAATTTCCGTATGAAGTATGGAATTTTTGAAAGGGATGTTCCGTACACCTGCGTATTGGAAAAGAAGAAAAAGGCAGCGAGAAAAAGCTATTGAACTTTTTAAAAATATTTGATTTAGATAAATATGCTAACACCTCATGCTGGAAATCTTCCTTATGGTGAACAAAGAAAAATTGGAAATTGCAAGAGCAATGGCAACAGAACCAAAAATTTTATTACTTGATGAGCCAGCAGCAGGGAATGAATCCAAAAAGAAACTGAAGACTTAATGAATACAATAAAATTAATCAGAGATAAATTTGGAATAGCAGTTTTACTTATAGAACACGATATGAAATTAGTTCTTGGAATTTGTGAAAGACTAATTGTTTTAAATCATGGAACGATATTGGCAAGTGGAGAGCCTACAAAAAGTTATAAAATGATCCACGTGTTGCTAGAAGCATACTTAGGTAAGGAGGACGAATAATGGCAATGTTAGAAATAAAAGATTTGTATGTTTATTATGATAATATCTCATGCTCTTAAGGGGAATTTCTTTGAAATTAACGAGGGAGAAGTTGTGTCAATAATAGGTGCAAATGGAGCAGGAAAAACAACTACTCTTCAAACAATTTCAGGTCTTATCACTCCTAAAAGTGGTTCTATAATTTTTGAAGGAAAAGATTTGTTAAAAGAACAGGCTCATAATATTTGTAAAATTAGGAATTGCTCAAGTGCCAGAAGGTAGAGAGAATTTTTCTCAACTTGCAGTTAAAGATAATTTAAAATTAGGGCACTTCACCATAAAAGATAAGTGCTGAAAAATATGGAAAAAGATAGAGCAGAATTTTTATAAAGTTTTTCCAAGAATGTCAGAAAGAAAAATCAGTTAGCATGGGAACTTTATCTGGTGGAGAACAACAGATGCTTGCTATGGGAAGAGCTTTTAATGAGTAGACCTAAACTTTTAATATTGGATGAACCTTCAATGGGATTATCTCCATTGTTTGTAAAAAGAAATTTTTGAGGTCATCAGACAATTAAAAGAGAAAGGGACAACTATATTATTAGTTGAGCAAAATGCAAAAGATGGCACTTTCGATTTCAGATAGAGCCTATGTAATAGAAACAGGGAAAATTACTCTTGAGGGTAAAGCTAGTGATTTACTTCACAACGAAAATGTAAAAAGCTTACCTTGTGGATAAATAAGAAAATAAAAGGAACTGATTTCAGTTCCTTTTTGTTTTGGATTCTTATTTTTTTCTTTGAAGCTTCAAATTTTGCCCAAATTCCAGCTTTATCTAAGATAGATTTAACTGTTCTTGTGGGTTGAGCTCCATTTTGTAAGAATTTTTAAGATTTCTTCTTCTTTTTAAAACAACTTTAGAATCTTCCAATGGGAAGTGGTTTCCTAAATAAAGCAACTGCTCCTCCATCTCTTTTTAGATAAAGCTCCATAGCTACTAATCTGTAAGAAGGTCTTTTTGTCTCCTAATCTTGTAAGTCTTAATTTTAACATTTTTAAACATCTCCTATATATATAAAATTAATTAAAAACTTTTTAAAAATGGGAAGTTTCCTCTTCCACCCATCATACCACCTAAGTTTGGCAGAGTTTACCTGAGCTAAAACATTTTTCATCATTGATTTCATTTGATCGAATTGTTTTTAAAAGTTTATTAACATCTGAAACTTCTGTTTCCACTCCCTTTTGCAATTCTAATTTTTCTATTAGCTTTTAAAATTTCAGGTTTTCTTTCTTCCAGTGTCATTGATTGAATAATTGCTTCCACTTTCTTCATTTCTTTTTCAGCAGGAGCTGAGATCGTCAATTTTTGGCATACCTGGAATTAGTTTTTAAATTCCACCAAGAGAACCTAATCTTTTTATTGTCTGTAATTGTTTTAAGAAATCATTTAAATCAAATTTTTGTGATTTAATTTTCTTCTAAAGATTTTTGCTTCATTCTCATCTATAACTTCTTGAGCTTTTTCAACAAGAGAAACCACATCTCCCATACCTAAAATTCTTGAAACTAATCTATCAGGATGGAAAAATTTCTATATCGTTTTAATTTTTCTCCAACTCCAATAAATTTAATAGGTTTTACCAACAACAGCTTTTAATTGAAAGAGCAGCTCCTCCACGAGTATCTCCATCTAATTTAGTAAGGATAACTCCATCAACACTTAAAGCATCGTTAAAAGATTTTGCCAAATTAACGGCATCTTGTCCTATCATAGCATCAACAACTAATAAAATTTCTTGAGGTTTAATAGCTTTTTAAGTTCTTTTAATTCCTCCATAAGAGCTTCATCTATGTGTAATCTACCAGCAGTATCAACTATCATATAAGTTGCATTAATTTCTTTAGCTTTTTCTATGGCTCTTGTTGCAATTCCTACAACATCTTTTATTATCTTCTTCTGAATAAACATCCACACCGATTTGCTGTCCTAAAACTTGCAATTGTTTTATAGCTGCTGGACGATAAACATCGACTCAACCATCAAAACTTTTTCATTTTGTTTTTAAAAATTTTTCCAAGCTTTTGCAGCAAAGTTGTTTTACCTGCTCCTTGTAGACCAGCAAGCATAATTATAGTTGGATTTCTAAGTCCTTTAGTAAGTTTTAGAACTAGTACCTCCTAAAAAGTTCAACAAGCTCATCGTTTACAAGCTTTAATAAATTGTTGAGCAGGATTTACTCCACGAATAACTTCGGTTCCCTATAGCTTTTTTTCACTGATTGTATTGGTAAAATCTTTTACAACTTTGTAGTTTACATCGGCTTCAAGTAAAAGACATTTTAACTTCTCTAAGAGCATCTTTGATATTATCTTCACTAAGTCTTCCATGTCCTCTTACTTTTTTTAAAAAAATATCTTGAAATCTATTTCCTAAATTTTCTAACATATTAACCTCTTATCAAAGTCCTTTTTCAATTATTTTTCTAAATTTTCTAAAGTAAAATTTTTCTTTCAAAGTAATTAAGCTCTTCACTAAGTTGCTTTTTGTTTGATAAAATTTTAACTTATTTTCATATTCATATAAAAAGAGCAATTCTCTTTTAATGTTATCGTGAATTGCTTGACGACTAACTTCGTGATTTTTGCAATTTCAGAAAGAGATAAATCATTTTTCGAAATGATCTTCTAGGTAACTCTTTGTTTTCCAGTTAGAAGTTCCTTGTATATTTCTAATAAATTTGCAATTTCAATAAATTCATCTAGTCTCATAATATCACTTGCTAATTATAAATTATATTTAAATATATGTCAAGTAAAAATATCTTTACAAAGAAGTGAAAAAAAGAAAAATTCTAAATTTAATATATAAAATATATATTAAATAAAAATTAAATAATTTAATAGAATAGATGTAAATAGCTAAAAACTAAAGCTTGACAGTTTAAACTTTATTTTTGTATAATCATTACAGTAAATGTTTTAATTTTAAGAACAAATGTTTTAATAACGTTCCGAAATAAAACGGATTAAAAAGAGGTGTTATTGTGGAAGAACTATTGAAAAAGCTAGTGGAAAAGAATATATATGGAGCAGAGGGAAATGTAGCAAATTATATACCGGAGCTTGATAAAAGCAGGATCCGATGGCTTTTAGGAATTTATGTTTCAACTTTAGATGGACAAGAATATTTTTGCTGGAGATTGCACAACGAAATTTATAAATACAAAGTATTTCAAAAATAATTTCTCTTATGCTTGCAATCCTAGATAATGGAGAAGAATATGTTTTTTCAAAAGTTGGAATGGAACCAAGTGGAGATCCATTTAATTCAATTAGAAAACTTGAAACATCGAGTAGAAAAACCTTATAATCCCATCGATAAATGCAGGAGCTATAGCTGTTGCATCAATGATAAAAGGAAAAATGTAAAAAGAAAAATTTGATAGACTTTTAGATTTCACAAGATTAATAACAGAAGATCCTACAATAGATATAAATTATAAAATTTACTGTGGGGAGGCTGAAACAGGATTCAGAAATGTGTCAATGGCATACTTCTTAAAAAGGAGAAGGAATAATTGAAGGAAATGTAAATGAAGCTCTTACTGTTTACTTCAAACAGTGTTCTATCGAAGGAACAGCAAAAACAATAGCAACACTTGGTAAATTTTTAGCAAAATGATGGAGTACTATCAAATGGAGAAAGAATTTTAACAACGAGAGTTGCAAAAATAATAAAAACTTTAATGGTTACTTGTGGAATGTATGATAGTTCAGGAGAGTTTGCTGTTAGAGTAGGTATACCGTCAAAGAGTGGAGTAGGTGGAGGAATTTGCTCAGTAGTTCCAGGAAAATGGGAATAGGGAGTTTACTGACCTGCCCTTGATAAAAAAAGGAAATTCTTTTGGCAGGAGGACATTTGCTTGAAGAATTGTCAAAAAGAATTAAATTTAAAATATTTTTTTAGTAGAAAAGAAAAAGAAAAATAAATTTTTATATAAAGGGTACAAATTATGGAATTATACAATTCTATACTTGGATTTATCAACAACATTTTATGGTCTTACGTTCTAATAGGACTTTTGATCATATTGGGGTTGTTCTTCACTTTGAGATCAGGTTTTGCCTCAAGGTAGATTATTAGGAGATATGGTAGCATTAATAACTGGAAAATTATCTTCTCTTAGAGATGGTGAAAAAGAAGGTTGCAGGACAAGTTACAGGATTCCAAGCATTCTGTATAGCAGTTGCTTCTCACGTTGGTACAGGAAACTTGGCAGGGTTTGCTATAGCAGTTGTAATTGGAGAATAGGGAGCAGTATTTTTGGATGTGGCTAATAGCTTTCTTAGGAGGGGCTACAAGTTTGGTTGAAAAATACTTTGGCTCAAGTGTATAAAATTAAAAATTCTGATGGTTCATTCAGAGGAGATCCCTTCTTACTATATGGAAAAAGCACTTGGATTAAAAAGGACTAGGATTATTTTTTCTGTAGTTGTTATAGTTACTTACGGAATAATTTTTCAATACAGTACAAGCTAATACAATAGCTCTTGCTTTTTGAAAACTCATTTGGAATTAATGTTTACATAGGTGGAGCAATAATAACAGCTCTTACAGCTCTTGTAATATTTGGAGGAATGACAAGAATAGCAAATGTTTGTGGACTTATGGTTCCAGTAATGGCAATAGTATATATAGTTGTAGCTCTTTTTGTTCTAGCATTAAATATAACTGAAATTCCAAGATTATTTATGAGTGTTATAGAAAATGCTTTTGGAATAAAAACAAGCTGTTGGTGGAGGACTTGGTGTTGTAATTCTTCAAGGGGTAAAAAGAGGATTGTATTCAAACGAAGCTGGTATGGGATCTGCTCCAAATGCTGCAGCAACTTCAAATGTTTCTCACCCAGTTAAACAAGGTTTATTACAAGCTTTTTGGTGTATTCGTTGATACAATATTAGTTTGTAGTGCTACTGCATTTATCGTTTTATTATTCCCTGAATACAGTACAGTTGGAGAAAAAGGAATAGTTTTTAACTCAACATGCTCTTTCTTATTCAGTTGGATCTTGGGGAACTCACTTTGTAACTTTATGTATTTTCTTGTTTGCTTTTCTCATCTGTAATAGAGAAACTATTATTATGGTGAAGCTAACTTTGAATTTATGACTAAGAATAAAACAACATTATTTATATTCAGAGTAATCGTTGTTATCGTAGTTTACATAGGATCTGTTGCTGAATTAGGAGTTGTTTGGGATACAGCAGACTTATCAATGGGAATTATGGCTTTGATTAACATAATTGTTATTGCAATACTTTCTCCAATAGCAATGAGAGTTATTAAAGACTATATGAAACAAAAGAAAAGAAGGAAAAGAACCCAGTATTTAGAGCTAAAGATATAGAAGGTTTAAAAAAATACTGAATGTTGGGATGACTAATTAAAAAAATAAATAATAGAAAGGCTGTTGCAAAAATAAATGCAGCAGCCTTTTTATTGTTAATTAAATTTAGGTTCGCAGTGATTTAATACGTCTTGAATTATTGCTAATCCTTTTTGCATTTCAGAAATTGTTGATGAGACAATACTAATTTAATACTTTGAAGATAATTCGTTTGAAGACGAATAAAAGATAAATCCTGGTAATATAGATAAAACCTCTCAAACGACACTTGTAATAAAATTTTTCACTATCTATATAGTTTGCAAGTTCTACCCAAATAAAGAAACCGCCTTGAGAAATATGCTTAATTTCTAAGTGCTTAATTTTTCTGAGTTCCTTTTGTAGCATAATTCATTTTTTCTTTTAAATTCTTTCTTAATTTTTCAAGATGCTTGTCTAAAAACTGTTCTTAATAAAATTTCTAAAAATTTTTGATTTATTCCCGAAGTTGTAGTATCTATAAAATATTTGTTTAAACTGAAAGGATTCAACAAAAATTTTTAGGTGGAATCATCATTGCAATCGCAACAGCAGGCATAACAATTTTAGAAAAAGTCTTAATAAAAATACCTATCATCAACATCAATAGCTTTTTAGTGATTCTGGATAATAAGACTCAGTGTAAAAAGAAATCAGAGAAACAATCGTCTTCTATGATATAAAAAATTATACTTTTTGCAAGCTCCAAAATCTTCTTTTCATTCGACCAACTAATGCCTGTAGGATTTTGAAAGTTTGTCATAACATAAATAAAATCAACCTTTTTAACTTGAAGTAAGCTTTCCAATTGAATTATATCCCAGCCATCTTCCTCTAAATTTATATTATCAATTTTACAGAAATTTTTAAAATTTGTACAGCATTTTGATAAGTTGGATCAGATAGAAGTACAGTTTTTAGGAGAAATTCAAAGCTTGTACAGATAAGTTGTAGGGCAATTTGAGTACCTGAACAGATTATAATATTTTCTTTAGAAGTGTTACATACCGTATATATATAATCAACAAGAACTATTCTGAAACTTTCAAGTCCTTGGATGTTTTTGGTAACCCATAAGATTTTTACTTTTCATTTTTCGTTAGATAAGATTTCATTGATAATTTTTATATTCAGATACGGGGAAGTATTCTTTTGGAGGAGCACCATTGGAAAAATTTATTTCTATGCCTATAGGATTTTGACCAAAACGAAAAGTATTTAAAAATAGGAGTCATTCTTTTATTAATATCAAGTTTGTAACCTTTTTACAAAAACATCCTTTCCTTTAATGCTATACAAATAACCCTCTTCTTCGAGAGTTTTGTATAACTTTTAGGACAGTATTAGGATTGACTTCGTATTTTATTGAAATTTGTCGGACAGAGAAAAAAATTTATCGTTTTTCTTTCCATTTGTTCTCTAAAAATATTTTGTCTTAATATTTCATAAAAGCTGAGTCGAAATTGTAGTGTCTGAATTTCTATTTAATTTTTGCATAATCAATGCATCTTTGTCAATTAAAAATGGTTAAATAAAAATATTTCAAGGTGTACTATGACGCTTTTTAGTATGAACAATTTATTTATAAATCGTTTTTATGTTAATATTATAATATAAAAACAAGAAATATAATAGGAGGAATTTTTATGGAAATGAAAAATCGGTTTGGGAACGACTGCAACTCATCCAGGAACTGTAAAAATTTGTATGGAACATTGGCAGTTCCTATATATCAAACTTCTACGTTTATATTTGATTCGGCAGAACAAGGTGGAAAAAGATTTGCTCTTGAGGAAGCCGGATATATTTATACAAGATTAGGAAATCCAACAACAACGGTTTTAGAAGAAAAATTGCGGCTCTTGAAGAGGGTGAAGACAGCGGTTGCAATGTCATCAGGTATGGGAGCAATATCTTCAACATTGTGGACAATTTTAAAAGCTGGAGATCATATAGTGACAGATAAAAACTTTATATGGATGTACATTTGCATTGATGTGTCATGGACTTACAAGATTTGGAGTGGAAGTTAGCTTTTGTTGATACTTCAAATTTGGAAGAAGTAAAAATGCTATGAAGGAAAAAATACAAGAGTTGTTTACTTGGAAACACCTGCAAATCCAAACTTAAAAATAGTTGACCTGAGGAAATTTCTAAAATTGCTCATACAAATCCAAATACTTTAGTCGTTGTAGATAATACTTTTGCAACACCATATATACAAAAACCTTTAAAATTAGGAGTAGATATTGTAGTTCATTCTGTTACAAAAATATTTGAATGGGCATGGAGATGTTATAGCTGGGCTTGTTGTTACGAATAAAAACTCTTGCAGATCAAATCTGTTTTATTGGTTTAAAGGATATGACGAGAGACAGTGTTAGGACCTCAAGATGCTTATTACATAGTGAGAGGAATGAAAACTTTTGAGATACGCATGGAAAGACATTGTAAAAAGTGCAAAAGTTGTAGCTGAATTTTTAGATAAACATCCAAAAATAGAAAAAGTTTATTATCCGGGACTTGAAACTCACGAAGGATACAATATTGTTAAAAACAAATGAAAGATTTTTGGGGGAATGATTTCGTTCGAATTGAAGGGCGGGTATGAAGCAGGTAAAACTTTATTAAATAATTTAAAAATTATGTTCTTTGGCTGTATCTTTTAGGAGATACGGAAACTTTTAATTCAACATCCTGCCTCAATGACTCATTCTCCTTATACGAAAGAGGAAAGAGAGCTGCAGGAATAACTGATGGATTGGTAAGATTATCTGTTGGACTTGAAAAAATGTAGAAGATATAATAGCTGATTTGGAACAAGGGTTGGAAAAAATTTGAGGAAATTTGAGGTTGAAAGTAAGTACTAGAAATCTGAAAGCATTTAAAAATAAGTATGATACAATATAAAAATATTATTTTAGAAAGGAGATTTTACCTATTGATAAAGGAGGAAATCATATGCCTAAACTAAAAAGAAATGATTGAAGCAAAAGGTTTTGCTATTCAAATTTATACTGAAGACTTTAAAAATGACTATATAAGTCTAACGGATATTGCAAGATATAAAAATATGCATGAACCTAAAGATGTTGTTAAAAACTGGTTACGAGTAAGAGATACAATTGAATTCCTTGGTCTCTGGGAGACTATTCACAATCCTAATTTTAAAGGGGTCGAATTCGACTCCTTTAGAAAGGAAGCAGGAACAAATGCATTTACCCTATCTCCTCAAAAGGTGGATTGAAAAATACAAATGCGATTGGTATTGTTTCTAAATCTCGAGCGAGGAGGAGGAACATTTGCTCATCCTGATATAGCTATGGAATTTGCTTTATGGATTTCAGCAGAGTTTAAGCTCTATTTTAATCCAAGATTACAAGAGACTAAAAGGAGACGAGAATTCTAAGTTATCATTAGGTTGGAATTTGAATAGAGAAATTTCTAAGATTAACTATAAAATTCATACAGATGCAATTAAAGAATATCTCTTAAAAGGATCTTACCAATGAACAGTTATCCTATAAAGTATGCAAGTGAAGCAGATATGCTAAAATGTAGCTTTGTTTAACAAAAAGAGCAAAACAGTGGCGTGAGGAAAATCCAGACTTAAAAGGTAATATGAGAGACTATGCAAGTCTGAATGAGTTACTGGTGCTTGCAACATGGAAAGCTATAATGCAGTTCTTATTGAAAAAGGTATGGAACAAAAAAAGACAGAATGATAGAACTTAGAAAGCTTGCTAGAACTCAGCTAATGTCAATTGAAAGGTTAGACAATACAGGGATTAAGAGCTTAGAGGAGGGGGCAAGGAAGTAGAGAGGGGCACTAAAATTATCTTATCACAATGATATTAATCTTAGTTGTTTGGTATATCGTGTTGGTAAAAAAACTTTAGACTTATGAGGTTTATTTAAAATATATAGAGACATACTGTACTAAAAAATCTAAAAATTTATTAATTAATTGTTAGGGATTGATTTCTGTATGAAACAGGAGTCAGTCCTTTTATTTTACTTTTTATTATTGTAATGATAATCAAAAATATTTCTCAATATTGAAAAAAATTCTTTATAACAATCATTTTTAGGAAGATAAAAATTGAATAAATTAATTTTGTATGATATTCTTAAATTATATTAAAAATAGAGGTGGGAATATGATAACAGGAGAAATAAAAATAAAGTTGATAAGATGTGGGAATATTTTTTGGACAGGAGGGACTTACAAATCCTGTTGATGTAATTGAGCAGTTAACATACTTAATTTTTATGAAAAAGATTGGATCAAGAAGAAGAAAGAAAAGAAAGAGATGAAAATTGGTTCGATATTTGGAAATATTGAAGAAAAAAATTTATTTTTTTCTGCTGATGAACAAGACATAAGATGGAATAAATTAATCTTACTAGGAGATCCGAAAGAATTATTTAATAAAGTTAAAGATAGAGCTTTTGAATTTATAAAAAATTTGATGAAGATAAAGAAAGTATATTTTTCTCAATATATGAAAAATGCAATTTTTAAAGTTCCAACACCAGCTGTATTACAAAATACAATGGATACTATCGAGGAAATTTTTCAATAATCCTGAAATGGTTGAAGATAAAGATACAAAGGGAGATTTGTATGAATATTTATTATCTAAGCTTTCAAACGTCTAAAAACAAACGGACAATTCAGAACTCCAAAAACATATTATCAATATGATGGTAGAACTTATGAAACCTAGAACAGATGATAAAATAATCGACCCAGCTTGTGGGACATCTGGATTCCTAGTAAGTTCAATAGAATATATTAAAAGAAATTATAGAGAAGAATTAGCAACAACACCTGAAGTATATGAATATTTTACAAATGAAATGATATGATGGTAATGATACTGATGCAACAATGTTAGGAATTTCTGCAATGAACTTGTTAGTGCATGATATAAAACTCCAAAATTAAAGAGAATAGATTCACTTTCCAGTGACTATCACGAAGAAAGTAAATATACATTGATATTGGCTAATCCACCTTTTAAAGGTAGTGTTGATGAAAGTTTACTTGCTAATTCTTTAACAAGTATGGTAAAACAAAGAAAACAGAGCTACTTTTATTTCTTTTATTCCTGAGATTATTAAAAATAGGAGGTAGGGCAGCAACAATAGTCCCAGATGGAGTTTTATTTGGATCATCTAATGCACATAAGAACTTAAGAAAGAATTAATTGAAAAACCAATTAGAGGGAGTAATCTCTATGCCAAGTGGAGTATTCAAACCTTATGCAGGAGTTTTCTACGGCTATTTTAATTTTCACAAAAACAGGAAATGGTGGAACAGATAAAGTATGGTTCTATGATATGACTACTGATGGATATTCTTTGGATGATAAAAAGAAACTCGATAGATGAAAAACGATATTCCTGATATAATTGGAAAAGATTTTCTAACTTAGAAAATGAAAAAGATAGAAAAAGAACTGATAAATCTTTCTTTGTTTCTAAACAAGAGATAGTTGATAATGATCATGGTTATCAATTAATAAATATAAAGAAATTGTTTATGAAAAAGTTGAGTATGAAGAACCAGAAGTTATTTTACAAAAATTAGAAGAACTTTCAAAAATCTATTGATGAAAACTTGAAAGAGTTAAAAGTGATGCTAGATGAAGAATAATTTAATTTTTAAATAAAAATATAAAAATATTTAAGAAGGTGGATATTTTATGAAAGAGTATTTATTAAGAGAAATAGCTAATGTAATGGATATGCTTTTTGATAGTAGTAAATACTCTGATAAAGGTATTCCAATTATTAGGATAGCTGATATTAAAGATAATATAGATTTAAGTAAATGTGTGTGTGTGATGAAGAAATCAACAAAGAATTTTTAATAAAAAGGAAGTCTTTTAATTGCATTATCTGGAGCAACAACTGGAAAAGATAGGGTGTGTTTTTCTGATAATAAAAATAGCATATCTAAATCAAAGAATATGCTCTATCTATACATAAAGACATTTCTCAAAGAGTTTTAATTTATTTTTAAAAATCTATACATAATAGAAAACTCTTATGGAGGAGCCCAACCTAATATTAGTTCTAGATGGATAGAAAATATAAAAATTAAAAGTTCCTAATATTGAAATACAAAAGAAAAATATCAAAAATTAGAGTTATTAGAAAAATAATATAGATTCTAGGAAAAAGCAATTAAAATTATTTGAAAAGAATTAGTTAAATCATTATTTAGAAGTATTTTATGATAAAAATGGAGTTGCACAATTCATTGATGTAGTTTGATATTATCATGGGACAGATCTACCTTATTCAGAGTTCATATAATAAAGAGTAAAAATGGATATACCAGTGTATCGAGCAAAAGAATGTGATATTTATATATCAGAACTACTGCTTTTGGAGTAATATCTCCAGATGAACAAAATAGTAGAAAGAATGTATCTAGATGTCTGTTAGAGCACCTGTTGGAGATGTATATATACATGAGTCTTGTATAGGAAGAGTCTGTTTCATAAAACCCAAAAATTGATTTATCTTTATTTGTTCTATTTATTGAATAGAAACAAAGAATCAAAAATTGAAAAACATGGGTGTTGTGTACATTTAAAATGACAATTAATTCAAAAATAATATTTCAGACTCTATGCAAAATGCTCAATAGTTGAAAAAGATAAACAAGATAAGATCAAAGAAAATTAGCTGAGTTCTATAGAAAAATTGAAATTTTGAAATTGAAAAATCAATAGAAAACAGCTCAAAAATTATATGATAGCTTAATTTTTAAATATTTTGATAATTAAATTAAGATTGAGTATCTCATCTACTTATTGAAATTTATTTTTGCAGAGCTTTTAATTTCTATCACTTTTTAAAAAATCTATGCAAGAAGGTGAGTGCTTAATGAATGAAAAATATCCCGATATAAAAAATTAACAGATATTTGTGAAATTATAACTGGTGAATGGGGAATTGAAATAAGTGAAAATTCTCAAAATATAGTTTTCTGTGATAAGAACAACCAATTTTTAAATAATGGGAAAAATAGATATACAAAAACAAAGAACTAGTAAAAAGAGAAATAGATGAAAAAAGATAGAACAAAAACAATTAAAAAGAGGAGATATTATTATTGAAAAAAATCTGGAGGGAGTCCTAATCAACCTGTTGGAAGAGTTGTTTTTCAATTTAAATAGTAATGAGGTATTCTTTATGTAATAATTTCACTTCTATTTTAAGAGTAAAAAGAAGATATAAATTAAAAGTACATATTTTATTTCCTAAGAAATAGTTATATATAAAGTGCTAAAATTTCAAAATAAAAACAACTGGAATTATTAATTTGAAACTTCAAAATTACCTAAATGAAAGCTGTATATTTTTACCAGAATTAAAAATACAAAAATAAAATAGTTAATATTTTTAGATAATTTAGAAAAATATTATAGAGAAAAATGAAAATTACTTTAATCTCACTTAAAGAAATTAACAAAATCATTATTTAGAAGATATTTTTGATAAAAACGAATGCACAAGAATTCCTTTTTGAAAGAAGTTTGTTCTTTCAATAGTAAGATGAATATCTTTGGGAGTTCCTAAAAAAGTAGTTTTTGTAAAAATCTGGATATAAAAGTGTACGAGCAAAAGAATGCTATTTATAAATCAGCTACTCTTGGAGAATACTACATAGATGAAACAAAATTTAAAGAATTATCTAGATTTGAATGTAAACCAGGAGATTTTATAATGAGTTGTTCGGGAACTGTTGGTAAAAATATTTCAATTACCAATTGAATCGAAAAAGCGAATAATAAATCAGGCTCTTTGTAAATTTACTAAAAATGACAAAGTTAATTCAAAATATTTTTAGAGTCTATGCAAATGCTAATGAAAGATATGAGAGATAAAAATGGAAATCAAAAAAATATAGCCTCAGTTTCTTATTTAAAAGAAATCCCACTCCCTCAATAGAGCTTCAAAATAAGTTTTGCAGAAAGAGTAGAAAAATTGAGAAATTGAAATTTATCATTTGGGAAAACAATTTTAAAAGTCTATAAAATGCCGAAAAAGAAAGGAGTTGAGAGCAATTAAAATATTAGAACAATTTACAGAAGAATATATAGATGACTTGAATGTAAGAATGACACATCATTCAAAATGCTATTGAAGGGAATACATTAACATTAAATGAAACTGCAACTATTATTTTAGATGATACCATTCCCAATGCAATGTCTAAAAGAGAATTTTTAGAAGTTTTAAATCATTCAGATGCTTTAAAATTTTTACTGGCTGAATTACAAAAATAATGAAGTAGATATCTATATGATAAAAAGAAATCAATAAGATTTTATTAAATAGATTGAATCATAATGCTGGAAATTTTTAAAACAGATTATAACTATATAAGAGGAGCAAATTTTGAAACAACAAGTCCAAGTGAAACTCCGTATAAAATGAATGAATGGTTTGAAAATATGAATTTTCAACTAAAGAATTCTGATTCAGATAGAGAAAAATTAAAAAAATAATTCTTGAATATCATATAAAAATTTGAGAGAATACATCCTTTTTCTGATGGGAATGGAAGAACAGGAAGATTAATTATGCTTGCTTTTAATGATAGAAAAATAACTTAACTCCTTTTGTTATTACAGTAGAAAATAGAGCAAAATATATGAGTATTTTAAGAAATCAAGATATTGAAACTTTCATATCTTTTAGTAGAACCATTGATAGAGGAAGAAAAAGAGAATTTTAGCATTTAAAAATTCATCAAATTTACAAATATAAAATATGATAAAATTAAAAGTATAATATTTTAGGAGGAATAAAAATGGTAGATACTTTAATTTTAGATATAAAACAAGCTATGTCTTCAACATTAACAAATGGTCAAATGGAAAAATTACATAAGGTGCTTGCACATTATTTATACGATTTAGAAATTGTAAAAAGAAGGTTCAGATATAGATGAAAAAGCAAAATATTGAATATTTAGAAGCTTTTTTTATCAGCTAAACATATTGAAGGTTGTTCAAGAAAATCATTGAAATACTATAAGGCAACAATAGAAAACTTATTTATAGAGAAGTCTATTAAACATATTACAACTAACGATTTGAGAGAATATTTAGATAATTATCAAAAAGAAGGAAATGCAAGTAAAATAACAATAGATAATATTAGAAGAATTTTTCAAAGCTTTTTGCTTGGCTTGAAGAGGAAGACTATATTTTTAAAAAGCCCTGTTAGAAGAATACATAAAGTCAAAAACAGGAACTGTAGTAAAGGAAACTTATTCTGATGAAGCAATGGAAATTATGAGAGATAATTGTAAATCTTTGAGAGATTTAGCTATTATTGATATTTTAGCTTCAACAGGAATGAGAGTTGGAGAATTGGTAAAATTAAATATAGAAGATATTGATTTTGAAGGAAGAGAATGTGTTGTATTTGGAAAGGGAGATAAAGAAAGAAAGGTATATTTTGATGCAAGAACAAAAATACATTTGCATAATTATTTGAAAAACAAGAGATGATGATAATTCTGCACTTTTTGTTTCTCTTTTAAAGCCACATAAAAAGATTGCAAATTAGTGGTGTTGAAATAATGCTTAGAGAACTTGGGAAAAAAATTAAATATTATTAAGGTACACCCACATAAATTTCTGTAGAACACTAGCTACAAAAGCTATAGATAAAGGAATGCCAATAGAGCAAGTTCAACAGTTATTAGGACATCAAAAATAGATACTACTTTACAGTATGCAATGGTCAGTCAAAATAATGTAAAAATTTCACATAGAAAATACATAGGATAAATACGGAGGATTAGAAAATGAGCAATTTTGAATTCTTAAGAGAAGATTTTTCTGAATTATATGAGTATTGTTTGGAAGCAGAAGAAAATTGTTATAAAAACCAAGAACAAGTGCCTTTTTATTCAAGAATAGCACTTGAGACTTGTGTTGCATTAATATATAAATTTGAAAGATTAGCTTTACCATATAATATGGATTTAAATTCTTTTGATTAACAATTTTTGAATTCAAAAATTATTTGAAACTCCAGCTCAAATAGAAGGAATTAATTTTATTAGAAAATTTGAAAATGATGCAGCTCATCGTAATGAGAAATATTACGAGTAAAAACAAGTAAGATTACAACTTTTAAGTAAAAGAAGTTGCATTGAACAGTTTGAAAAATTTATTTGATTTAACATTATGGTTAGGATATTGTACGGTTCTTTAGAGAGTGACGAGATAAAATTTAATGAAAATTATATAGAAAAAGATCAAGATATGAAAGAAGAAGAACTTGTAAAATATTTTAGTTCCAGAAAAAGATTGTTGAAACAAAGATTAATTCTATCGAAGAAATTCCAGATAAAAACATGATGTACCTCTTAATATGAAAAATTATTCTGAGGCAGAGACAAAGAAGAATATATATTGATAGTTTGCTTGAACAAGCAGGATGGAAGGTAGGGACAGAAAACGTTTCTATTGAATCACGAAGTTGAAGGACTCAGCAAGTAGTAAGTCAGGAAAAAGGTAGAATAGACTATGCTTTGATAGGGAGATAATGGTTTACCTTTGGCTGTTGTTGAAGCTAAGAAAGAATCGATAGATGCAAAAAAAGGAGAATTTCAGGCCTCTCGAATATGCTGAAATTTTTAGAAAAGAAGTTTAATCTTTTTCCTGTAAGGTACTTAACAAATGGTTTTAGATTTCTATGTATGATGATAAAAATTCTATTCCTAGAAAAGTATGACAGCTTTTATAAAAAGAAGAGTTGTTGAAATCAATTGATAGGGAGAAATAGGGAAACTTGATGGCAATATTGAAATAGATGAGATATTACAGATAGATTTTATCAAGAGATAGCAATAAAAGCAATGGAAAATTATATTTCAGGCTCAAGAAAATCTTTATTAATAATGGCAACAGGCTCTGGGAAGACAAGAGTTGCAATTTCAATAGTAAATTCTTTTGTCTAAATTAGGATTAGTTAGAAGAATATTATTTTTAGCTGATAGGGTTGCATTGGTTAGTCAAGCAATGAATAATTTTAAAAAACTTTTACCAGATTATACCTATGTAAATTTAGTTGAAGAAAAAGACAAAGAAAAATGCTAGGGTAGTCTTCTCGACATATCAATCAATGATGTCTGAAACAGAGAAAATAAATTCTAGTACGAATATGAATAAATATGGAGTAGGAGCTTTCGACTTGATTATAGTAGATGAAGCTCATAGAAGTATTTATCAAAAATATGGAGATTTATTTGAATACTATCGATGCTTTTATTGCTAGGACTTACAGCTACTCCAAAAGATGAAGTTGATAGAAAATACTTATAAGGTTTTTGGAATGGAATCTAAAGAGCCAACATATTCTTACGACTTATTTGAAGCTGCAAAAACAATTTTTTATTATTACCTAATTTTAGGGAAATTTCTCTTGGGTTTCCTGAAGATGGAATAGTTTACAGCCAACTTTCAGAAGAAGATAAAAGAAAAATATGAAGAACTTTTTTGACGAAGAACAAGCTATGCCAGAAGAGATTTCGGCAGATAGTTTAAATACTTGGTTTTTAATGAGGGAACGACTAAAGAAGTTCTAAATATTTTTAATGGAAAAAGGTTATAAAATTGAATCGAGATAAATTGGGAAAGATGATTATATTTAGCTAAAAAACGATAGACATGCAGATCATATTGTAGAAGTTTTTAATAAAAACTTTTTAAAAACTTAGGTGGAGATTTTTGTCAAAAAATAACTACAAAAGTTGAAAAAGTTCAAGAACTTATAAATAGATTTGTGAGATCCAAAGAACTTACCTCAAATCGCAGTCTCTGTAGATATGTTAGATACAGGTATTGATGTTCCAGAAATTTTAAATTTAGTTTTTATAAAAATAAGATCTAAAAGCAAAATTTTGGCAAATGATAGGACGTGGAACTAGAAAGTGTGAAAAATTTATTTGGAATAGGAAGAGATAAAGAAAGTTTTTAATCTTAGATTTTTGCAAGAATTTTTCTTATTTTGAATTAAAAGATAGTTTTTAAAGAAGATAACACAAAACTTTCTGAATCTTTAACAAGTAAAATATTCTCTCAAAAATTAAATTGATGTACGCCTTTGCAAGATTTAAAAATATCAAACAAAATGAGCAATACAAAATATGGTTAGCTCTTGTGGAGGAGGTACATAAAAAATATATCTTCCTTGAATGAAGAAAAATATTTCTGTGAAGTTAAGAATTTCTTATGTAAAGAAATATAGTGATATTGAAAAGATTAAAGAATTTAGATGAAAAATATGGTTCAGGAAATAATTGAAAATTTAAGAATGCTTCCTTATGCTACTCTTGAATTAAAAGAAAGTGAAAAGAAATTTGAAAATCTTTATTTTTGAAAAGCTCAATTAAATTTAACTGAAAATAAGAAAGTAATAAAAAAGAAAACAGAAAAATAAGAGAGACTAGCAAAGACTCTATCTAAAAAGGTAATATCAAGAAGATACAAGAAAATGCTCGAAAAATCCAAAAGAATAATTGAAAATGAAGCTTACTTTTGAGAACGTTGATATCTTAAGTTTAGAGGAATTAAAAGAATTTTTACCTTTAGTAATTTATTTAGATGATGATGGTAACCCTTTAAATTATATTGTTGGTGATTTAAAAAGATACACTCAAGAGAAGTTAATGAAAAAGATATTAACTTATTGGCAGGCTCTTATCTAAATTCCAAGGAAAAATTTCAAAAATATTTAGAACAAAAATAAAAGAAATATTAGCTATAAAAATTAAGAAGTAATATCGAATTAGACGAGCAAGATATAAAAAGAGTTAAAACAACTTTTTATATAAAAATTCAGAAATAAGTATTACAGCTCTAAAAAGAAGAAAAATAGATTGGAAATAGAAAGCTATAAAAAGATTATACGAAGATGATAAGGGAGCTTTTTGGAATCTTTTTACGTTCTTTAGTTGGATTGGATAGAGAGGCTATAAATAAAGAATTTTCTACGTTCTTGAATAGAGAAAAATTTAATAGTAATCAAATAGAAATTGATTAATTTGATTATTGGAAAATATTGTTAAATATAGTGCTTATAAAATAAATGATATTCCTAAGATTTCAAATAATTTCTTTGGGAAATCTATTGATAATATTTTTCACACAGAGGGAAGATTTGATAAAAATTGTTGAGATAGTTCAGAAAAATAAATAAAAATGTTCCTCATATAGAAGTGAAATAAAAATATTTAGCTGATTATAAAAATTTTTAAAAATTATAATCAGCTTTTTATTATATGTCCAAAAATAATATAAATTCATTAACTGCTTTACAAAAAAATAGCACAATATAATATAATTATTTAATATATTAATAATTTTATAATGGATAAATATTTTTATTTTATAAGGAGATTTTTATAGATGAAAAACAAATAAGACTAAGATCATTTTTGCCAATTTTTAGTTGTTGTTGTTGTTTTGATGCTGATCTTTAATAAATTTTTATTTCAATTAAAAGAGGGTATGGATAGAGCAGCATTACCAACTCAAAGTAAAATTTATTCTTTTGGTCAAAGAATATTAAATATAAAAATGTTATCTTTCATCAAGATAATATAGTTGAAGAAAATCAAAAAATTAAAAGAAGAGAATATACAAATTGAGATTAGATAGCCTTAGAACTGACAAAATAGAAGAGGAAAAACGAAAGATTGTTGAAACTTTTAGAAATGAAAGAGAGCAAGGCCTATAGAGATGTAATAAAATTCACTCGTGTTATTTTTAGTGATGCAAAATGATATTAATCAACAGGCTCTGCATAGATTTAGGTGAAAAAGATGGGATTCGAGTTGATATGATAGCTGTGTACGGAGATTATTTAGTTGGAAAAGTATCAAAACTTTTGACACTTATTCTGTGGTAGATTTAATTTCTAATCCTGACTCAATGGTTAGCTCAAGGCTTACTAAAAGAAGTTGAAAAAGTAGAAAACAAAGAAAATAATAAGGAAGTAGATGTCTCAGAAGAACCTTTAGGGGCTACAAAATGAGGAACAGGTTACTCATAAAGTAGGAGAAAAATAAAAATTAATATTTTTAGGAGTTGCTCGTGGTAGTGACGAAGAGGACGGATTACTGTACTTTCAACCTTCTATTTATGATAATAACATAGCTGTTGGAGATGAGATATATACTTGGATTGAGTAACTATCTATCCTGAGGGAATAAAAATAGGAAAAATTGAAGATATAAATAAAAAGGAAAAACTATAGCTTACAAGACAATAAAATTGAGACCTGGATTTGAAAGCAAAGATTTAAGAGAGTTGATAATCATTAATCATAGAAATAATCAGCTAATAATAATTAATAAAAATAATTATTGTTTTGACTAATTATTACTTAAATGAATGGATAATCACTATCTGCAAGATTAAGGAGAAAACATAGATGAGTAAATATATGGCTATATTTTTTTATGCTAATAAATACATTGGTATTTGCAGCAACAAAGAATTTATGGGAAGTTAAAACTGTTAAGTTTGAAGTTATTGAAAAAGACTAACATAAATAACCAAAAGAGAGAAGTGGCATATTCTGTAGATTTCAAGCTACCTAGTAAGATAAGAAAAGAAGTTATTTCACCTGAATTGAATAAGGAGAAATATACATCTATGATTATTCTAAGGATAAAAGATAGTATATTTACCCTATATTTAATGAAACTAAGGAAAAGTAAGATTTTAGATGATGAAAAACAGAATAGTAAAAGCTTTAAATAAAGGTGATCGAAGAAGAAAAATAATATAAATTTTAGTAAAAATACAAGAGTAAACAGCCTCAAAGTTTGAAAATTGATGAGCAAGTTACTATTGATATTGAAAAATATATTGAAACTGCAGGCTACGTTTTCCCAGAAGTTATAGTAGTAAAAGATGGTGGAACTAAAGTAGGAGAAATAAAAATAACAAAAGTCAAAGTAAATCAAAAATATGACTGATGCCATTTTCGAGACTCTAAAAATAAAGAGGAAAAATGATATTTTTATAAAGGAATTATTATTTCAAAAGAAAGATATTGAAGAAGCTAGATAGATATATCACTGTTTTTATGGAAGACTACGGGAAGGTTTCGACTATAGTAAAAAGGTATACGTAAAAAGTAAAAGAAGAGACAAGACTGCATGCTGATATCCTTTCTTTGACAGAATTTCAATTCTACAGAAAAAACGATAATATTATAATTTCAAGTTTCAATAGTGTTAAAAATTACCAAAATATAAAAAGTGATATCGATAAAATCAATCTAGCTTTTTATATATTTTCAATTTTAAATCAAATTCTTGTTGAAAAATGGTAGAAATAGAAAGCTTTTATGACTTGTTAGAAAAACTTTAGACTTTCTTGAGAATTCAAAAAGATGAAAGAAAAAAATTATTTACTTGCATTATTTTTGTATAACATAATTAAAGAGGAAGGAAATTTCTATTGAAGGAGATTTAAGAGGAGTTAGAAGTTGGAGAAAGACCAAAAAACATTGAGTAAAGAATTGAAAGAAATCTTAGAGTACTTGTTTGATGATAACTTAAAGGTTGTTATAGAAAAAATGAGGAGTACAAGTTGGATACAATAAAAGAAGCAATTTTGAAATTAGAAAATATATAAATTTTAATTTAGATACGTATATAGACGCACAAAAATCTTATGGGGGATCTGGTATGGTGAATTCTATAAAAAATAACTGACTATATTACAGAAGAATTAATTGACTTAGATTTAAAAATCAAAAAAATAGAGATAGTGTTTTTAGTAGAATTGTCAAAATTGTTAGAAAAATCACCAAGAATAGATAGTGAAAATAATGATATTCACAAGGCTTTGGTTGACAGAGAAAAAAATTAGGAAGTACTGGTATAGGAAAAAGGAGTTGCAATACCTCATGCTAAAACAGAGAGTGCCTCTGGTTTGACTGTTGGTTTTTGGGTGTTAGTAGAAAAGGCATTGATTTTAATTCTATGGATGATGAAGATGTAAACTTGTTTTTGTTTTTGCTTCTCCAAATAAAGATAGTCAAGTTTATTTTGAAGGGTTTTGCAAGAATTTCGAGATTGATAAGAGAGAAGAATTTAGAGAAAGTTTATTTAATTGTAAAACTCCTAGAGAAGTCATTGAATGTATTGAAAAGAAAGAAAAATAGGAGGAATTTTTATGAAATGTCCTTTTTGTAATTCGGAGGATACAAAAAGTAATAGATAGTAGAACTTCCTGATGGTTCGACCAAAAAGAAGAAGAGAATGTAGCGAATGTTTAAAAAGATTTAGTACTTATGAAAGATTTGAAGAAAAATCAAATATATGTTGTAAAAAGATAACAGGAAGAGTCAGATACGACAGAGAAAAAGCTTTTTGAGAGGACTGACATTTGCAACAGTTAAAAAGAAATATTAGTCGAGATCAACTTGAAGAAATTATGACAGATATTGAGAAAGGTTTACAAAAATTCTTTACTAAAATGAAATTAGCAGCAAAAGAGTTAGGAGAAAAAGTTTTTGGAGAAATTGAGAGAGCTTTGATCAAGTTGCCTATGTTAGATTTGCATCTGTTTATAAGGAATTTAATGATATTAAATCTTTTATTGAAATAGTAGAAGAAATGAAAAAGTAATTTGAAAGGAAAATAATAAATTAATGAGAATTATTTTTATGGGGACACCTACCTTTGCTGTTCCCAGTTTAGAAAAGTTATATCAAAAACACGAAATAATTTCTGTGTTTACAAAGGTTGACAAACCTAATGCAAGAGGGAAAAATAAATTATTCTCCTGTTAAAGAATTTGCATTAGAGAATAATTTGAAAATTTATCAACCTGAAAATTTTAAAAGATGAAAGTATTGTAGAAGAAATAAAAATGAACCCAGATTTGATAGTCGTCGTAGCTTATGGGAAGATATTACCTAAAGAAGTGATAGATATTCCAAAAATATGGAATAATAAATGTCCATTCTTCATTGTTGCCAAGATTTAGAGGAGCAGCCCAATAAATGCAGCAATAATAGAAGGGGATGAAAAAAAGTGGAGTATCAATTATGTATGTCGAAGAGGAATTAGATGCAGGAGATGTAATTTTACAAAAAGAAACTCTTATTTCTGACGAAGATACTTTTTGACACTGCATGATAGATTGAAGGTTATGGGGGCAGAATTACTGATTGAAGCTATACAATTAATTGAAAATGAAAAAGTAAAAAGCAACGAAACAAGATAAAAAAACTTAGTAACATTTGTAAAACCTTTTAGAAAAGAAGATTGTAAATAAACTGGTCAAAGACAAGTAGAGAAATTTTTAATTTTATAAGAGGAATGAATCCAGTTCCAACAGCTTTTTCTGATTATAAACAATAGTGTGATAAAAATTTATGAAACAAAAATTCATGATAAAATTTATGATGAAGCAGAATGTGGAGAAGTTGTCGATTTCATAAAAGGAATTGGAGTTGTTATTAAAACAAAAAGACTGAAAGTCTTATCCTAATTTCACGCAAAGCCAGAAAATAAAAAAACAAATGTCAGGTGTTGACCTAATAAATGGAAATTTCTTAAAAAGGTGAAAAACTATGTTGATGGACGGAAAAAGAAATAGCAAAAATATAAAATCAAAAATAAAGGAGGAGATGAGGATACAAAAAGGATTTATAGTGTAAATCCAACAGTAGCTTCTATATTGGTCGGAGACGATGCCGCATCTCAAGTTTATGTCAATTCACAAATAAAATCTTATCAAGATTTAGGAATAGTACAAAAATATTTTTAGTAAGGAAATTTCAGAAACTTATCTTTTAAATTTGATAGACAAACTAAATAAAGACCCAGAAGTTGATGGAATAATGATTAATTTACCTCTTCCACCTCAAATTAGTCCCACAAAAGTGTTGAATAGAATAAAACTTGTTAAAGATGTAGATGGTTTTTAAAGCAGAAAATTTAGGATTACTTTTTCAAAATAACGAAGATTTTATTTCTCCCTCAACTCCAGCTGGAATAATGGAATTGATCAAGGGATATAATATAAATCTTGAGGGAAAAAGATGTTGTTGTTGTTGGTAGAAGTAATATAGTTGGAAAAGCCAGTGGCTGCATTAGTATTAAATAGTCACGGAACAGTTACGATTTGTAATAGTTATACAAAAATTTGGCTGAGAAAAACAAAAAAATGCGGATGTTTTGATATCAGCTGTGGGAGAAACCAAAGTTTATAACTGAGGATATGGGTAAAAGAAGGAGCAGTCGTTATTGATGTGGGAATAAATAGAGTTAATGGCAAGCTAGAGGGAGATGTTGATTTTGAAAATGTTCAGAAGAAAAACATCATATATAACTCCAGTACCCGGAGGAGTGGGTGCTTTAACCGTTGCAATGCTTCTTTCTAATATTTTGAAATCTTTTAAGGCTAACAGAGGGATAATTTAATTTTTGGAGGTATGATGAAAACTAAAGATAAAAGATAACAAAGAGTTCTATATTGTGGATAAAAGAATTTTACCAAAAATCTATTCAAAACGTAATTAAGGTTAATGATTTGATATCGAAAAACAAAAATTTCAAAAATATAGTGCAATAGTTGGTATTAGTAGGAGCACTTACTATAAATATAAAGATTTTTATAAAAACCATTTTATGAAGGTGGAGACGATAGAATATATAGCTTGCATTTATCAGTAAAGGATAGGGGTTGGAAATGTTATCTGAAGTGTTGGATGCAATATCTAAAGAAAAATTAATATATTGACAGTTGTACAAAAATATGCCAGTTGATGGTGTAGCTAAGACAACTATACTTTTAAAAATGGCGGCAACTATGGCAAAAAGTTGATAAAATAATATCGAAAATTGAAAAAAATTGAGGGTATCATTGATATCCGTATTACGGGAAAATAACTAAGAATAAAGGAAACAAGGAAGGTGTATGACTAATTGGACACGTATTTAAATGTGTTGATATTGGTAATTTTAATTTTATTATCTGATTTTTTTCAGCAGCTGAAGCAGCTTTATCAGCTTATAGATCTCAATTATTTAGAAAAAATTAGATGAGGAAAAACATCCAAAAACTTATGCAGTATTGAAAAAGATGGTTGAAAGATCCTAACTCTATGCTAACTGGTATAGTTATAGGAAATAATGTTGTAAATATTTTTAGCTTCATCTATTGCAACAGTTGTAATTGTTGATTATTTTTGGAAATAAAGGTTCATCAGTAGCGTTAGCAACAGCTATAATGACAATTTTTAATTTTAATTTTTGAGAAATAAGTCCCAAAACTTATGGCAAGAAATAATAGTTCAAAAATAGCTGAATCTGTATCAGTAATAATTTATGTGTTGTCTATAATTTTAACTCCTATTGTGGCTTGCTTGATTTTTATATCAAGACTAGTAGGAAGAATTTTAGGTGTCAATGTGACAAGCTCCACAACTTATGATAACTGAGGAAGATATAATTTCTTTTGTTAATGTTGGTAATGCTGAGGAATAATAGAAGAAGACGAAAAAGAAAATGATACATTCTGATAGTAACTCTTGGAGAAACAAATGCAAAAGAAGTAATGACTCGTACTTCAATGTTAGCTTTTGAAGGAACAAAAAACTATAAACGAAGTTTGGGACGAAATTTTTAGAAAATGGCTTTTCAAGAATACCAGTTTATAATGAGACGATAGATGATATCGTAGGAATTTTATATGTAAAAAAAGATTTGATGGAGCATATAAAAATGGAGATTTAAATTCTCCTATTAGTGAATTTGTTAGAACTCTTATTATGTTCCAGAAACAAAAATCGATAATTGAAATTTTAAAAGAGTTTAGAACTTTAAAAGTTCATATTGCTATAGGTTTTTGGATGAGTATGGTGGAGTTGTTGGACTTGTAACAATAGAAGACTTGATTGAAGAAATTGTTGGAGAAATAAGAGATGAGTACGACGACGAAGAAGATAGTTTTTATATAGCTGACAAACGAATATGAAGTTGATGCTATGACAGATATAGAAACTATCAATAAAGATTTAGAATTGAGCTACCTATTTCAGAAGATTACGAAAGCCTTGGTGGACTTATTGTGACAACTCTAGGTAGAATTTGTAATGTTGGAGATGAAATAGAGATAGATAATATCTAATTGAAAGTTTTAGAAGTTGATAAGATGAGAGTTTCAAAAGTATTTATAAAGATAATGGAGAAAGAACAAGAGGAAGAATAGTATGAAAAAGAATTTCTATACTGGTTTGTTTATGATACTGCCAGTTGTCATAACTTTTTATATTTTTAACTGGCTGTTCAACATAGCATTTAGAATAATAAATAATACAATAATAATAAAAGCTTTGAAGCAAATTGTGTTTTTGCTATGGGTGATAAAGCAGATGCATTTTTATATACAATTAGCAATTTACATTTTTGCAGTGATAATAATTGTACTTTTTATAACTTTACTTGGATATACTACAAATACAAAGATTATTAAAAAGCTACGGAAGTTTTGGAGAGAATACCAATAATAAAAACCGTTTATTCTACGACAAAACAAATTATTGGAATTGTTTATTCTGATAATGGGGAGAGTGTTTATAAAAAGAGTGGTAGCAGTGGAATATCCACAAAAAGGAAACTTATGCTATCGGATTTATAACTCAGAAAAAATACAGCTTTTAAAAAGGATTTTTGCCAGATGTAGAAAATTATGAATGTATTTGTTCCAACTGCACCGAACCCAACATCGGGGTTTCTATGTGTGTACCTAAAGAAGAAGTGCATTATTTAGATATGTCTGTTGAATGGGCATTCAAATTGATTGTTTCTGTGGATATATTACAGAGGAAATGGTAAAAAGAAAAGGGAAGAGAGAAAAGAAACTGAGCTGGAGAATGATACTATGAAAATAAAAATAGTAATAGTTATGGCAGTTAGTTTTTTTATTTCAGCTTGTGTTAATACAAAAATAAAAATTATGATTTTATAAAAGGGATTGAAATGAATATCAAAAAGAGTGATAAGGTATCAGCTTTTAGAAAATTATAAAAAAGCATATGAAAAAGGACAATAAAAATGTAGTTCTCTTAAATGAAATGGCATATTTGTATCTTGACTTAGGGAATTATGATGAAGCAAAAAGATATTATGTTGAAGCTTTAGAAGTAAGTCCTCATAATGAGAATGCTTTACAGAATTTATTGCAATTATTTTATGAAGAGAAAACATTCAGGAATTAAAAAATATTCAGAAAAATATTTTTAGATAAAAAAATAGTTTTTTTATATTATCTAACGAATATAAGATTAGCTATTTTAGAAAATGATGAAGATAAGCTTTGATAATTTTTCAAAGAATGGATATAAATCCAAAAATTTCTAAATAATCTTGAAAAACTATAAAGATATTTTTGATAGATATTCTTTGTTTTTGATTACAAATAAAAGATATGACGAAGCAGAAAAATTTATTAAAATATATAGTAAATAATTTGATAATAAAGAAGAGTTAGAAATTTTAAAAAGTTTATCAAAAAGAAAATAATAAAGAAAAATTAAATAATTTAAATAAAAATATTACAAAGAAGGTAACGAAAGGATTAAGTGTAAAAATGGATTTAAAAATTATGTAGCTACAATTGAAAAACTATCCAAAGGAAGGAATAATATTTAGAGATATCACCTCTTATGAACGATGGAGAAGCTTTATAAATATGCTACTGAAAAATTGTAGAATTTGCAAAAACAAAAATAAAAATTGATATAGTTGTTGCACCAGAAGCAAGAGGATTTATATTTGGATGCCCTGTATCTTATGCTTTAGGAGTAGGATTTGTTCCAGTTAGAAAACCAGGTAAATTACCACGTGAAGTTATAGAATATTCTTACGATTTAGAATATGGATCAAATAAATTATGTCTTCATAAGGATTCAATAAAACCAGGACAAAGAGTTTTAATTGTTGATGACTTGTTGGCAACTGGAGGAACTGTTGAAGCTACAATAAAAATTAGTTGAAGAATTAGGTGGAGTTGTTGCAGGACTCTGCATTTTTAATAGAACTTGTAGATTTAAAAGGAAAAGATAAATTAAGTAAATATCCTATGATTACATTGATGCAATATTAGGAGTAGAGATTAGGAAGAAGGGCGAATGTATGAACTATTGGGAACAGTTAGTAGAGAAAGCTAGAGAGAACCATTTAGAATTAGATTTTGATAAATTGAAATTAGCATTAACTTTTTGCTGAGGAGTGCATATGAGGGGCAGTATAGAAAGTCTGGAGAAGATTATATAATGCACCCTGTTGAAGTTGCAAAAATTTTAATGGATATGAAAAATGGATACAGATACAATTGTTTCTGGATTGTTAAGATGATGTTGTTGAAGATACTTTGATTCCAATAGAAGATATAAAAATACAATTTTTGGAGATACAGTTGCAGTTCTGGTTGACGGTGTTACAAAAATTACAAACACTTCTGAATGGAACAAAAATCAAGCTGAAAAATATTAGAAAAATGATTTTGGCTATGGCTGAAAAATATTAGAGTAATTTTGATAAAGTTGTGGATAGGCTTCATAATATGAGAACTTTGAAATTTATGAAACCTGAAAAACAAGCTTCAATTTCAAAAAAGAAACTCTTGATATTTATGCCCCACTTGCTCACAGACTTGGAAATGGCAAAAATTAAATCAGAGCTTGAGGATTTATCTTTTTATTATTTATATCCCTCTATGAATTTTTTTAGAAATAAAAATTAGTGGATAACACTAAAGAAGAAAAGAAAAGACTATGTAGATACGTTTATTAGAACGATAATAAGAACTTTATCTGATCTTGAAATAAAAAGCTGATGTAAAAAGGAAGATTTAAACATTTTTACAGCATCTATAAAAAGATGTATCAAAAAAAGGTAAAGAGTTTGAAGATATTTATGACTTAATGGGAGTTAGAGTTATCGTTAATGACAAAGCTGAGTGTTACTATGTTTTTAGGAATAGTTCATAGTAAATATGCTCCTGTTCCTGGAAGATTTAAAGATTATATAGCTGTGCCTAAATCAAATAATTATCAATCAATTCATACCACTATTGTGAACTTTTGGGAAAAATTTATTGAAATACAAAATTAGAACAAAGGACATGGACGATATAGCTGAAGAAGGTATCGCTGCTCACTGGAACTATAAAGAAAATAAAAAGTAGTAAGGGATGATAATATCTATGGTTGGCTTAGACATATCATAGAATTTCAAAAAGAATCTGACTCTACAGAAGATTTTATTGAAGGAGTTACAGGAGATATAGATAAGGGAACAGTTTTTACATTTTCTCCTAAAGGGGATATTATAGAGCTCCAGTTGAGCTACTGCCCTTGACTTTTGCTTTTTGCAGTTCACACTCAAGTCGGATGTAAGTGTGTTGGAGCTAAAGTAAATGGAAGAATGGTTACGATAGATCATGCAAACTTCGTAGTGGAGATAAGGTTGAGATTATAACTTCTAAAAAAATTCTAAATATCCAAATGTTGATTGGCTCGACATTGTTATAACACTATGGAGCTAAAGGTAAGATCAGAAAATTTTTAAAAAGATGAAAAATAGAGAAAGTGTAATTAAAATTGGAAAAAGATAGTTTGGAAAAAGAAGCTTCTAAAAATGGGATTTTCTTTAAAAGATTTAGAAAATGATCCTACTCTAAAGAAACATATGGAAAAAATAATCTCCAATCTATGGATGAATTTTATTTTTTTACATAGGAGAAAAGAGAAGCAGATTTGATATTTTAATTGCAAAAATAAAGGCTCAACTTGAAAAAAGAAAGAGTTGCTTCAACTTTAACGATAGATGAGGTCTTGAAGAAAAAGAAGAAAAGAAAAAAAGAAGGAAAGAATGATTTTGGTATTGTAAATTGACGGTATCAATAACACTTTAATTAGATTTGCAAAATGTTGTACACCTTTTGCCTGGAGATGAAATTGGAGGCTTTGTTACAAAACTTACTGGAATTACAGTACACAGAAAAAGATTGTTCAAATTTTCATTGTATGGTAGAAAAAAGATCCTTCAAGAGAAATTCTTGTTAAAATGGGATGAAAAATCTTTTAGATGCAAAAGTTGAATAAATATAATTTTACTTTTTCTGTTTTGTTTGATGATAGACCAAGCATCTTGATGGATATTGTAAATTTAATTGGAAATCATAAAATTAATATTACTTGTTAAATTCTTATGATATTAAATTAAACGGAGATAAGGTTATAAAAGTAAAAAATATCAGTTGAAATAAAAGGAAAAACAGAATACGATTATCTACTTAATAATATTTTTTAAAAGATAAAGGATGTTATTTCTGTTGAACGTTAGTGAGGAAAAATGAAATTACCAGTTATATATGAATTAGAAGATAAGGATGGAAAGGCTAGAGTTGGAAAAATTACAACTCCACACGGAGAAATAGAAACTCCTGTTTTTATGCCAGTGGAACACAGGCAACTGTCAAGGCTTATGTCTAAGGAAGAGCTTTTAGATATAGGCAGTGAAATAATTTTAGGAAAATACTTACCATCTTTATTTGAGACCAAATGACGAACTTATTGCAAGACTTGAGGACTTCATAAGTTTATGAATTGGAACAAACCCTATACTTACAGACAGTGGTGGCTTTCAAGTATTTAGTTTAGGTGCATTGAGAAAAATTAAAGAAGAAGGAGTGTATTTTTAGCTCTCATATTGATGGCTCAAAACATTTTTATCTCCCAGAGAAAATCAATACAAATTCAAAATAATTTAGGTTCGGATATAGTTATGCTTTTTGATGAATGTCCACCAGGACTTTCGACAAGAGAATATATTATTCCATCTATTGAGAGAACAACAAGATGGGCAAAAGAGATGCGTAGAAGCTCATCAAAAATAAAGATAAGCAAGGATTGTTTGCTATTGTTCAAGGTGGAATTTACGAAGATTTAAGACAAAAAAGTTTGGACGAATTATCGGAAATGGATGAACATTTTTCAGGTTATGCCATAGGTGGACTTGCTGTTGGAGAACCAAGAGAAGATATGTATAGAATTTTAGATTATATTGTTGAAAATGTCCTGAAAATAAGCCAAGATATTTGATGGGGTTGAGAACCTGTTGATATGTTGAATGCCGTTGAAAGTGGTATTGATATGATGGACTGTGTTCAACTCAACAAGACTTGCAAGACACGGTACAGTGTTTACAAAAATGGTAGACTTATAATTAAAAATAAAAAAATACGAAGAAGATACAAGACCTTTAGATGAAGAATGTGATTGTTATGTTTGTAAAAAATTATACGAGGGCATACATCAAACATTTGATTAAAGTTCAAGAAATTTTAGGAGTTCGTTTGATATCTTATCATAATTTACATTTTTTTAATTAGACTAATGAAAGATGCAAGACAAGCAATAAAAAGAAAAGAGATTTAAAGAGTTTAAAGAAAATTTTAGAGCTAGATATGAAGGAAAAATTTAGATTTTTTTACTTTTCTTAAGATAACAACTTATGTAAAAATTTTTATTTAAATAAATATACAGAAGAAAGAAGGAGGGAATTTAGTGGAAGAGATAGTTGAATTATTGGAAAGTAATAGACTTTCAGAACTAAAAAGAAATTTTGATTAAGGAAAATCCGATAGATGTTGCTGAAGTTTTTGAGGACTTCCCAAAAGAGAAAAATTTGATTATATTTAAATTATTGCCGAAAGATTTCTTCAGAACTATTTTCATATTTGCCTCCTGAAAAGCAGCAAGAGGTTATAGAAAAATATAACAGACGAAGAAATTAAATTTATTATCGAAGATATGTATCTTGATGATACGGGTTGATTTTATCGAAGAGATGCCAGCAAATATAGTTGATAAAAATTTTGAAAAATACTTTATGATAAAAGAAAAATTGATAAATCAAAATGTTAAAGTATGAAGAAAAATTCTGCAGGTAGTGTGATGACAGTGGAGTATGTATCTTTTAAAGATACTTATACTGTTAAACAAGCTATAGATTATTATAGAAAAATTGCAATTGATAAAGAAGAAACAGATATTTGTTTTATCACGGATGAGAAAAAGAAAGTTGATTGGACTTATTTCATTAAAAAAACTTTGATATTATCAAAAAGATGATTCAAATATTAAAGATGAGATGGATACAAATTTTGTTAGTGTGATGACGAAAGACGACCAAGAAGAAATAGCATCGTTATTCAGAAAATATGATATTCACAACAATGCCTGTTGTGGATAATGAAGATAGACTTGTTGGAGTTATCACAGTCGATGATATCGTTGACGTTATCGACCAAGAAAATACAGAAGATATTCAAAAATGGCGGCTATGAACCCATCTGATGAAGAATATTTAAAAAGAATCTGTTTTTCTTTTGGCAAAACATAGAATTTTATGGCTACTAGTTTTGATGATATCAGCAACGTTTACAGGATTAGTTATAAAAAAATATGAAGATATTTTAGCAATCAGCTGTTTATTTTAGCTGTGTTTATACCTATGCTTATGGATACAGGTGGAAATGCTGGATCACAATCAGCAACTCTTGTAATTCGTGGAATAGCTCTTGAAGAAATTGAATTTTCAGATATAGGGAAAGTTATTTGGAAAGAATTACAAGTTAGTATTATTGTTGGATTTATTTTGTCAGCATTTAATTTTTAAGAATTTACTATTTTACAAAAATCGGAATAGAAACATCATTTGTCGTTGCAATCAGTATGTTTTTTAACAGTAATAATGGCAAAAGTTGTTGGTGGTGTGCTTCCACTTGTGGCAAAAGTCTTTAAAGATTGACCTGCTATAATGGCAAGTCCACTTATCACAACAATAGTTGACACAGCAGCACTTATTATTTATTTTAGATTGTCAGTAATATTTTTTTAAATATATAAAATTAAAGTTATTAGAAAAGGTTAGATTTTTAAATGATTTAGAAGCATTTAGAAAAAAATTTATGAATTGCGTTATAAGACAGGAAAGGTACATTTATTTTACAGTATTAACAAGTTAGTTGGAAAAGTTTGGAGATACAGTTGCTCTTGATAAAATTTATGTGAGCAAAGATTATTTTATCTTATTTATCTGAAAAAAATGTTCCAAGATAAAGATAGAATAACAGGATATTTTTGGAGGAAACAATAAATTTTTAAGATTAAGTCTTGTTCAAGAATTTATGGGAGATTATGAAAAGATATTGCTCAAGAAATAAAAAGATGATTTTATGGATATGAAACAATTTAATTCTTCTGTATTTAAGCCTGTGAAACAAAGAATAGAAGCTTTTAAAAAGAAAAATGAAGCTGAGGATATAAGTTTTGAAGATATTGAACTTATGGAAGGTTATTTAAAAAATTGGAAAAGACTTTTTAGATAAGATTAGATATTTTATTCCAGAAGAATTTTATGGAAGAAAAATAGTTATCTTTATACAGTTTTTGTTGAATTATATAAAAATTTTTAGAAAATTTATACCCACAATATGAAGCTGGTATGAAATATTTGGAAGAGATAAAATAAAATTTAGTTCCTACTGAAAAGTAGGAACTTTTTTTGTTTTTGTCTCGTCTATACTATTAGAGAAGTTTTATTTTTCATAAAAGGGGTGAGTTAGAATGGAAAAATTATCGAGATTTTGAATTAGATAAAAATCTTTGAAAAAGTTCTTGCAGAATATAAAAATCAATATAGGTCTGTAGATCAACCAAAGGTGATTTTAATTGGTGGACAACCAGGAGCAGGGAAATCCGGAATGTTTAGAATTTTTGAATAAAAAATAATGACTTCATTTTTATAAAATGGAGATGAATACAGAGAATTACATCCAAGATATAAGGAGCTTGAAGAGACATATAGAGAAGATGCTTCTAAACATACAAAATGAATGGGCTAGTGCCTTTGTGAAAAAAATTATTGGAAGAGCTATATAAGGGAGATATAATTTGATTATTGAGGGACTTTGAGAACATTAGAAGTTCCTAAAAAGACAGGCAGAAATTTCAAAAAAACTTTGGATATGATGTTGAGCTGTGTGTACTTGCAGTGAAACCTGAAATTTCATATTTGAGTACAATCTTGAGATATGAAAAAGATGTTAGCTAATGGTCAAGTGACAAGAATGAGTCCAAGAGATGTACAAATTGAGGCTGCAAAATAATATTTGTGATAATTTTAGATAATTTGTATAAATTAAATTTGTTTGAAAATATAAGATTATTTAATAGAGAAGATGAAGAAATTTATAGCTTACAAAAAGACAAAAAAATATAAATCCAGCAATGGTATTAAAAATGAATTTTCTCGTGAATGGAATCAAGATGAAATTTCTAAATATATTTTTAATTATGAGAAATTAATTGAAATTTAAAAATAGAAATGCTTCTATCGAAAAAAATTCAAGAAGCAGAAATTGAAAAATAAATTTTCTTTAAATGAAAAATATAAAAAATAAATTTTCCTACAAAAATATGATTTAACTTTAGAGAGTGAAGTTTTAAGAGAATTTATTTGGGAAGTAAAAAGCAAAAATATATAAAAATAGAATTAGATACGGATATTGAAAAATGAAAGAGATAAATAATAAGTTGATGGATTATCTTGTTAATCTTAGCAATTTAAATTATAATGAAGTTCTAAGAATAAAAGACGAGTGTCAAGAAATTTTTAAAAAGGTTATTTGTCAAATCGTATTGATAAAAAAATTTTTAAATTTTCATAAATTTAAAATATACTTTACAAATATTATTTACTATGTTAGAATTAATCAAATATTTTTATTGGGGTATATTGTGAAAAAGTCTTTGTTTGTTAAGTTTTCTTGGGGTAGTTTTCAGAATTCTTTTTCTAAAAAAATTTAGATACAAATTTTGAAAAATGATACCAAAAATTTTAGACAAGAAAAATTTATTAATGGAGCAAAAGATAAGAGACAATGAACTAAAAATTTTTAATCCAACTGATATTAAAGTTGAAGAGTTAGAAGTTAATAACGAGAATGAAAAATAAATTTTTTAATAAATAATATTAATATCACAGACAGTGATAATCTTTTATCTTTTTCAGAGAAAGATAAAGTTATTAATAAATATGTAAATAGAGAATTAGGAGCTAGTGATATTAAAAATATACTGATGGAACTTACAAATAAAATAGTTCTTAAAGGATACTCAACAAGTAGTGTGGGAATAAGAAAGAATGATTTATCAACAGGTATCTTAGATTTAGAAATAGTTGCTGGAAAAATTGAAGCAGTTGTTTTTAATGAAGAGGATAACTTGGATAAGATGAAGAAATTCTTTTCTTTTTCATTTAAAGAAAAACTGATATTTTTAAATATTCGTGATATTGATACAACTTCAGAAAATTTTTAATTATCTACAAGCAAATAATATATCTATCGAAAATCTTACCTGGAACAAAAGAAAATTATTCTATCATAAAAAGCAACAAATATTATGAAAGATAAATTTACAATAGGGACCTCACAACAACAATCACGGCGAAAAATTATCAAGATGCTTTTTGGAGAGGAGGAACATATTTTTAATATTGACAGCCCTTTAGGTATTGGAGATAATTTTTACTTTTCATATACAAGCGTTCACAAGAAAGATCCTGACAGAAGTTGGAAAGATGTTCCTGATGTACCAAGTCCAGGAGAAATTTTACCAATAGGAATTTTAAGGGCTATGATCCAAGCAAAGGAGAAACCTTTACCAAACAAAAAGAAGACTTGATATGTTTAATCTGCGCTATACAACAAAAATTCAGAAACAATACTTTGAAATTTACATTTAGTAAAAACTCTTTAAAGATACTAGCTTCTATGCCTTTTAATACGGTTTATGATTTAAAATCTTCAAATGATAGTTTTGCTCTTGATTTAGAAAGAATAATTTGAGAAATCAAAAATCTAAATTGAGTTTAGATTTAGGGAATAAAAAGAAAACATAGTCAAAAACTATTTAGAAAAGAGCAACTCTATATGATAGAAGATTAACAATAGGAAACATTGGTTTAAATTATACGACAACAGTTATGAAAGGAATATTGGGTTTAAAATTTGATCTATGAGAGAGGTTTGACTGATTTTGGCGCTGAACGAGATACAAAATAAAATAGATACTACACCAAAGGCACAATTTAAAAATACAATTTCACTGCAACATATTACAAAACCATTAACTGGAAAGAATAGTATCAAGAACAAATTTAATAAGTTCTATACTCTCTGATGTTCTTTTATCCATCAGAAAAACAATCAGTAGGTGGTTTTAGGAAGTGTTCCTGGACATCATAGAAAAGATAATCTAAGTGAGATAAGGCAATAGAAATTGAGAAGAATTAATCATACAATTACAAAAATAAATAACTTAGGAACTTTTAAGTCCATACATATCATATCTCGTATGGAGCAATAGAAAACAATAGAGACAAGTCAAAATATGGAACTGGTTATGCGACAGGTGGACTTGTTGGTGTAAGATATTCTGCAAAAATATTTAGATTTTGATTTTGGATATGCAAAAAGCTTTCAAACATTCTGCATATTTAAAACCGAAAAAACTATGAAATATATTTCAGCAAATTTAAAAATATACATTTTAATAAAAAGGAAGGTAATATGTTAAAAACTAAACAAAAATTAATTGCAATATTCTTTTGAAGTTTTTGTTGACAACTCAATATTTTTGCTTCATCACTAGTATTAGATCCAAATTCAAAAATAATACTAAACTTGATGTTTCAGCCACAGGTATTCCAATAGTTAATATTTCAACACCAAATTCTCGTGGTGTTAGTAGTAATGATTTTTAGAATACAATGTTGATAAAAAGGACAAGTGCTTAACAATGCAGACAATGTTGGAAGATCTCATCTTGCTGGACTTATCAATTCAAATCCTAATTTAGCTCCTAATCAAGCAGCAGGCTTAATTGTTCTTCAAGTAAATGGTGCTAATCGTTCTGAATATTGAGGGATATATTGAAGCCTTAAGTAGAGAAAAAGTTAACGTTATCCTTTCAAACCAAAATGGAATATATTTTTGATGGTGCAGGTACAATAAATATTAAAAACTTTACAGCAACAACAGGTAAAGTAAATCTTCAAAATGGAGATTATGTTGGAATTGATGTAGAGAAAGGAGAGTTGTAATTTATCTCTAAAGGTTTTTGATAGTACAAATGCTGATTATGTATCTATCATTTCAAAAAGCACTTGAATTACAAGGAAGCTTTAGTTGCAAAATAAATTAGATGTTGTTGCTGGTTCAAATATTGTAGATAAAGATGGAAAATATCACAAAGAAAAATGCAGTTAATAACTCTGTTGCAAATAGATGCACACGAACTGGGGAGTATGTATGCTGGTCAAGTTAAATTGATAGTTACTGATGAGGGTGCTGGAGTTAAATCAGATAGCTTTATCACTCAAGGAACAAGAAACTTGAAATTACTGCTGATGGAAAAATACATGTTACAAAAAATACAAGGTGAAGGTATCGATGTAAAAGCTCGTGATTATGAACAAAATACTCTGCGCTTTCATCTAAAGATATTAATATATCAGCTAATAGCATTAAATTAAAATGGAGATATTACAAAAACTTCAGGAAATTTAGTTCTTGATGGTAATGTTGAAAACAATGCAAATATTTCAGCCGATGGGAAATTAAATACAAAAATTTTTCCAATACAAAAACAGTGATTGTAGGGAAAGAAATTACAACAAATGGTAGTTTGACAACAGTGGTAAAATTCAATCTAAGGGAGCAATCGCTGTATTTTCAAATGCTAAAAACACTGGAGAGATAGAGACTCTATCTAAAATAGATGTTAAAGGTAATGTAGAAAAATCATGGGAAAAATTCTAACTGATTCTACATTCACTTAAAAGATGTAAAGACAACAAAACAAATTAGTTGCTAAAGATAAAATAGAAATAGGAAATCTTGAAAAATTCAGGTTTTGTTGGAACAAATAAAAATTTAAAAATAGATGGAAACCTAAAAACTCTAAAAGATATTCAAGCAACGAATGAAATAACAGTTAAAGGTGAATGCACTTAATACTGGTATTATTGCAACTCAATCTTCTTTTACAGCTAAAGATACTAAAACAACAAATAAGTTGGTTGCTAAAGATAAAAATACAAGTAGATAATCTTGATAATAGTGGACTTTGTAACTGATAGTAAACTTGATGTCAATGGAACTTTTAAAAAATTCAGATAAAATTAAAGTCTCAAAAGAAATAACAGTTAAGGATAATGCAGAAAATATTGGAGAAATTTTTAACTAACCCATCTTTTTCGGCTAAAGATACAAAAGAATACAAATAAATTAAATGCTATCGGAAATATTAATACAGCTAATTTGATTAACGAGGGAGAATTATCAACTCAAAAATAAAACTAAATGTTGTAGGAAATTTGAATAAATAAAAAGATATTCAAGTTAAAAATAATATAACTATTACAGGTAATGTTGATAATGATGGAACTATCTTAACTGATGAGAATTTCTATCAAAAAGATATTGATAATAAGAAAAATTTAATAGCAAGTAAAAATATTTTAAGCGCTAATGTTGATAACTCAGGAGTTTTTGTTTCAGGAGATAAAATTGAAATCAAGGGCTCTCTTAATAACTCAAAAACAGTTGAAACAAAAATTATCTGTTGATGGAAATAATTTAATAAATACTAAGGATATTAAAGCTGAAAAATATTTTTGTAGAAACAAATACAACTAAAAATACTGGAGATATTCTATCTTCTAAAAGATATAACTATTGAAACTGGAAAATTAGAGAATTCTAAAAATTGCAGCACTCAATAATATTTCGCGAATAATACTAAACTTACGAATAGTGGAGAGATAGTATCAAATAATAAGATAGAATTAAATAATTCAGAACTTAGCAATTCAGGTAAAATTCTTTCAAACACTATTGAAATGAAAAATGCTAAAAATTTCTCAAATACTGGAACAATAAGTGGAGTCGATACAACACTCTATAAGTGATGAAGACATAAATCTAGTTGCAGATTTACGATGGAGAAAAATAACCTTTGTAATAAAGGGAAAAATATCCTGAATAATGGAAAAACAACTTCAGCTAATTCAATAGATATTAAAAGCAAATAATTTTACGAATAAAAAGAATTATCTACTAAAAATTTAAAAAATTGTTGCTGATAATGATGTGGAAAATGGAAATATATTGATGGACAAAAATCTTAATATATCAGCTAAAAATATAAATAACAAAAGATTTGATAGGCGCAGAAAAAGCCTTACAATTAATGCAAGTGAAAAAGTTTTAAATAACCAAGGAAAAAACTTTATTCAAATAACGACTCTAACAATAAAGGCTAAAGATATTGAAAACCAAAGAGGAGAAATATTAGCTAAAAATATTAAATTAGAAGGAGCCAATCTTTAAATAAGGTTGGAAACTATTCAGGCATTTAATGATATTAATATAAATGTTGATAATATACAAAAATATTGGACAAGTTGATAATCTTGATAATTATGACCATTATTATGAAAACTTGGGATTTTGATTATTTTAACATCAAGTGAAATCAATGACTGGAAAAGAGCTCTAGGTGGTTCAGGTATTGAAGAGATCGAAACTCAAGACATAGAGCGAAAAGATGACGCAAGACCAAACAAAGAGATAAGTACCAAGATGTTTCTAGTAGGATGTTAAATGATAAAAATCCTTCTCTACTTTTTCTAAGTACAAAGATAGAATGGATGAAAATTTGGGAGATGAACCTGGAATAATTCTTAAAAACCCAAAGTGCAGAAATTCCAAAAGCAGCTTTTAAAAGAAAAGATTAATTAGTAAAGGACAACAAACTATGGAAAAATTTTAGCAGGAAATGATATTAATATTAATTCAAAAATTTATTGAATAAAGATTCAATAATATCTGCTAAAAATAATATAACAATTAATTCAGATACCTTGAATAATTTAGTCACAACTAGTAAAGATCCTATTCGAGTTAAAACTGGTGAAGAAATTATGGATCTTACAATGAGTTCCAGAGGATTTAAAGTTACAACAAATGGAATAAAGCCACCTAAAGCAACTGCAAATGCAAAAGTATACCAGAGATTTTCAAAAATGATTGGATAAAAGTAAGAGTCTCTGTTTTAGATGAGTATGGAAACCACTTAACTACTAGCAGGGAAAAAGATATAAATATATTGATAAGTATGTAGGAAGATATGCTATGTAACTGCAGATCCTAGTATTATTGAGGGAAAAGAAGTAAATATAACTGGAAATATAGTTGATAACCAAGTTATTGATCCAACTATAACTGAAGGAGATAATAGAATTGATGAGGCACAAGGTAAAATAAGAATAAATAGACCTATTACTCATCAAGAAATAAATTCAAAAATATTGCTCAAGGAAATTCAAAAACAAATGCAACTGTTAATATTGCTTCAAATCAAATAAATATTCCAACAACAGCAATAAATGATCCGCTAAATTCTTCAGAAAATAGAGCTGAAATATATACTAATACTCAAGCAATCAGAGATATTTTAAAATCAGGAAAAATTGATATATTACCTGCGCTTGAAAGTTCGTTGTTTATTGAAAATGTAAAACCCTACATCAAAAATACACATAATGGAAACAAGACTTAAATACATTGCTCAAAGTTCATACTACGGTAGTGATTATTTCAGATAAAATAAACTACAACCCTAATAAGTGGGACAAAGTAAAAGACTTGGAGATGCTTTTCTATGAAAATCAATTAATAGAAAGAACTATTATTGAAAAATTAGGAACAAGATTTTTAAATGGAAAAGCTTTTTAGACGTAAAAATTTAATTGATAATGCAGAAATAGAAGCTAAAAACAAAATCTAATTATCGGAACAGCTTTTAATCAAAAAGAACAAATCAAAAATCTTGATAAAGATATTCTGTGGTATGAATATCAACAAGTAAATGGACTTAAAGTCTTAGCTCCAAAAAGTATATTTATCTCAAAGTACAATAGCTGGTGTTAAAAATGATGGTAAAAATAGAATAGCCGGAACAGAACTAACTTCTATTAAAGCTGATAAAGTAATGAATAATGGAGTTATTGGAAACACTGGTAAAAACATTAATACAAGCAAATGAAATAAAAATAAAAAGTATAGGAGATTACTTCGGAGAAATAACTGGAGATAAAAACAAGTTTAATAGCTTTCAAAAAACTTATCAAACAGTGGTGCAAAAATATCAGCAACAGAAGAATTAGTATTAATTGCAAAAATATTACAAATGAAAGTACTACAAGAGAAATAGCGCATAATAATTTGATTTAGATAGAAGCAGATTTAATGAAATAGCTTCAGCTGACAAATATCTTCAAATGGTTTAACATATATTGAAGCAGATAAATATACTTCAAAGTGCATTTACATCAGGAGAAAAAAGTTGTAATCAATGCTAAAGATGTAAATTTAGATTCAATAGAATTAACAGGAGAACAAAAAGTTTGGAAAAAGATTCAAATAATTTCCAAAGCTATGGTTTTAAAAAGAATGTTGGCTCTGAATTACAAGCAAAAAGATTTACAAGTTTCAGCAGATAATCTAAATATTAAAGCTTCAACAGTTACAACAGATACAGCATTAATTGATGTAAAAATATTAAACTAGAATCAGGAATAGATTACGAAAATAGAGAAAAGCAAAATAAATCAAAAGGATTTTTATCATCTAGCTCTGAAAAAGAAAAAGTCATCAAGAATTTAATTTGAAAGTAATTTGATTGTAAAAATCAAGGAATACTAGCAGGAAATATTGAAGTTATTGGATCTGACTTTAGCTTTAGGAGATAATTCTCAATTGTTGGAAAATTAACAACAGATAGCCAAAAATTAAATAGCACTTATGAACACGAAAAATCTAAAAAGGTTTTAGTGCGAGTATAACTTCAAATAGTTTTAGTGTAGGCTATGGAAAAACAAAAACTACAACAAATGGAAAAAGATTTAACAAATGATAAATCAACTCTAATATTAGAGATGGAACTGTTTTTAAATAAGGGGCAGAGATAACTGCAACTAATTTTGAACATGGAAAAATATCAATTAACAATGGAGATGTAACCTTTGGAGCAAGAAAAGATATACACGAGATAGAAAGTAGTACAAAATCAAGTGGACTAAATTTATCAGTACAAATTAAATCTCAAGCGCTTGATAGAGCAAAATAAGGAATAGATTCATTTAAACAAATGAAGTCAGGAGATATACTTGGAGGAATAGCGTCATCTACTAATACAGTAACAGGGGTAGTAAGTGGACTAGCTTCAAATCAAGGAACAAAACTTCCTACAAGTGCGAGTTAATGCTGATAATACTGTTGGTAAAGATAATCTAAAAAGCAGCACAAGCAAATAATAATTTTTATGCAGATGCAGGAGTGAATTTTTGGTTATACTAAATCAAGTTCCAAAACAAATTCGCATAATGAATCAGCAGTTGTAACAACAATAAAGGGAAAAAGATGAAAAATTCAAGTATAACTTACAATAATGTAAATAATATTGAATATGTTGGAAACACAAGCGCAAGATACTAAGTTTATCTATAACAATGTAGAAAAATATAAATAAGACAGCTGTTGAATTAAAAAATTCATATTCATCTAGTAGTACAAGTAGTGGAATATCGACAGGAGTAACTATAGGTTATGGAGATGGAACACAAACATCAGTAGATGCAGTTAAAGTTTCAGCTTCTCAATCAAAAATGAATAGCAATGGAACTACTTACCAAAATGGAAGATTTGTAAATGTAGATGAAGTACATAACAATACAAAAGAATATGACACTTTTCTGGCTTTTAACCAAGAAGGTGGAAACAGTTACAGGTAATATTGAAAGCTTAAAAATTGAAAGTAAAACAAAAATACATCTATAACAAAAAGGAAGAACAATAGGTGGAAGTTTAAGTATAGCACCAAATGGAATGCCATCAGGAAGTGCAAACTATTCACAAACAAATGGAGAAAGAAGAGTTGTAGATAATGCAAGTACTTTCATAATAGGAGATGGAAGTAATCTAAAAAATAGGTAAAGTAGAAAAATACAGCTTCTGCGATAGGGAGCAACTGAAAAGTGGAAAACTATCAATAGATGAATATGTAGGATATGACTTAGAAAAATGTAGATAAATTAAAAACAGTAGGAGGCTCAGTAGGAGTATCAACTTCTGGAGTAACAAGTATAGGAGTAAATTATTCTGATAGAAAAACAAGAAGGGAATAACAAAGAATACAGTAATAGGGAAATGTAGAAATAGGAAAAATCTTCTGGAGATGAAATAAACAGAGATTTAGATACAATGACAGAAGTAACAGAAGATAGAGATTTTTAAAAACAAATATCAAATGTAGAATCTCAAACAATTAACTATATAAAAAAATCCTGAAAAGTTTAAAAGAAAGATTTACAAAAAGCTAAAAAATGAAATATATGATATTTACCATGCAGTAGATAGTACAGTAAATTTACAAGGAAAAGAAGATAGAAATATATCAGAACAAGTTGGAGAAGTAAGACAGGCTAAAGGTAATATATAATCTGATAGATTCAAGATTACAAGAAGCAGAAAATCAGGAAGATATTGCAAAAAGCATTTGAAGGAGCATCAGAAGATTTAGGTTATAGAGTAAAAAGTAATTTTATACAGATCCCAAGTAACTCTCCACAATTAATTGGAGTAGATAAAAAAATGGAAATACCTATATAAAAAGATGGAACAGCTTATGTAGATAAAGATACAGGAATAGGATATATTCTAGTAAATACTGAAATCACCAGCTAATAGTACAAAAAGCAGGAGTAATAGGAACAATAGCAGAAGAACAAAGCTCATGTAATAGGAAAAGAAAGAAGGAAGACAAAAAAAGTAGTTCCAGATGGAAGTGAAAAAAGGTTTAGAAAGTTTTAGGAAGACCAACAAATGATTACTTTTAAAAAACAATATAGTAAGAATGATAAAGCTATAGACTTAAAGAGTGATGGAAAAGATTATTCTAATGTTGATTTTTGGAGAGACATGTTGGGGATAAGATCTAATGATGGATATAATCAGTATAGAAAATGATTTAAGAATAGACTTATCAGGAGAAAAAATAAATGAAAATATTTATCCTCAGTCTACAAAAAATTCTTTCATAAAACTTATACAGAAAAAGAAATTGCAAGAAACTATTGATAAAAATGATGGAAAAAATATTATAAAATTGATTGGAATAAATATTCATGAAGACTGATGAATATAGGAACAAACAAATTATTATTTTTATCAAGCAAAATACTTTTTGTTAAAAGTTAAAAGACTATTGATAAAAATTAGAAAAGGGCTATATTGAAATTACAAGAGATAATGGAGAAAAATTAAAGATTAAAAAGAAATAGAAGCTAATCAAAGCATTATATCATAATATTGAAAAGAAAAAGATGGAAAAATATATTTTAAATTTTAATAAAGACATACAGTTATAAAAAAATATGTAAATGAAGATGGCTATGAATTAATATTAGATCAAAATAATAAACCAGTATATGATCCAGTAGTTGTAGGAACATATAATTTTCATACCCTATGATGGAGCTAAGAATCCTATAGATTTAGTAAGTCATACAAAAAGACATAGGGACTATGGGAAAAATATGGAACAGGCTCTAAAGATCCGACTACTAAGAGAAGAAAGAGAAAAATAGGAGGATTAATTTTTAGGAGTTGATATTATTGTTAATTATGAAGAAATTCAAAAAGAAATAGGAAATCAAAAAGATAGTATTTCATATGATGATTTAATGAGGTTGTTAGGAAAAATAAAAAGATCAAATTTTAGAAATGATAAAAAAACATATTAATTAAATGGAGAAAAAGATGAAGAAAAATAGTAATAATAATACTTGTAACCTGTGTAGTGAATATTTTATCACAGATTGTATATATTGTTCCAAAAAGTAATTATAGTATTTTAGATCAAACAGGGAAAGTTAAGTTAAAAAGTTACCCTGAATTAAAAAGACATGAGTTTTGAATATAATGCAGATTTATCAGTAGAATTTACAGAACCAATAAATTTAGAATTAGAAAAATTAATTTCCGTGTTAATGATGAAGCAATAGGAGTAGTAGAAATAAATAAAAAAATTAAAATGATTTAGAAGATTTTGCAGAACCATATATTAATGAGGAAACAAAAGAAAGAATTATTAGAAAAACCTATCCATTACAAAAAGAATTTTTAAGAATTCTAGGAAGAAAAATGAAAAATATAAATTGGGAACAGGAACTATGGAAGGAAGATTTTATATAGATATCTATATAAAAGATTTAAAAACGAATGAAACCTTTTATAATAAAAAGAGATAATATACATATTTATTATGAAAGTGTATATCTAAAAAGTATTTATACCATAATTTTTATATTAAAAAGAAAATAGTTAGTTTAAAATTTTTAAGCTAGCTATTTTTCTTAATTAAAATAGAATTAAAAAGGCTAAAAACAAATGAAGTTGTAGAAGTTCCTACTGAAGTAATAACTAAAAATAATACTAAAAAGTGCCTGAAAATATGTTTAATGGATTTTTAGATAAGGCAAAATCTAAAATTACTGGTAAACCAGTACCAAGTTCAATTAGAAAAGAATAGGAATTAAGTCAGAAGTTAAAGATATAGGATTAAAAAGTAGATGGAACAACTAAAACTGGCTTAGATATAGATGAGGCTTTTAGAAAATAATTTAGGAAGAACATTTTAAAAACATATGATAGCTATGATAAAGCTACAAAAAAACAGCAACAAGTGTAAAAAGTATAGATATGACTTCAAAGACATATATAAGCGGTTCAGGATTAAGTTCTAAATTAAATAGTGATTTAAAGGCAATTAAAGATTTTACTAGATATGAACTAAAGACAGTAAAACTAGAAAATAAAAATATAGAGAATAGGATATTAAAAATTGTAATAAATAATGAACCTTTAAATAAATCACAAATGGAAAAATTTAAAAAGGGTAGTTGAAATCATGCAACAGAGGATGGAATAAAAAGTAGAAGCAGTAATATTAAAAATAGGGAGGTTTAAAATGTATGTATCAGTAGTAATTTATAAGGAAAAAGGAAAAAGATTTTAGAATGATAATATTGCCATCAGGTAGAAATAAAAATAGGATTAGGACAGTATAAGGATTATGGTATAATTTCCTATCTAAATAAAAAGATAGTAAAAAGAATAGGAGAATTTATATATTGGGCATTAAATGAAAGTGATAATGAAGAAATTGAAGATGAAGTTAATGTACAATGGTGTAAAAAAATATTTTAATCGTTCCTCTGACTTTAAAAAGTAGTTAATGAATATAATAATATTGGATTTGAATTTTTTGAAAATAAATATACAATATATTTAAAAAATGAAAAGATGGAAGAGGTTATTCACCATTCAAAGATGAAAATGGGGATATAGTTGAATATATATTTCCAGAAAAAGCCAACAGCATTGGAATTAGGAACAAAAAGTAATGGAGATGTTTGAATATAAAGAAAGATATGATGGTATAATAGAATAGGGTAAAGTTAAGCTGAATAGATGAAAATATTTATTCAGCTTTTCTCTAATAAATCAAAAAGTTAGATTTGTAGATGAAGTACATATTTCATAGTAGGAGATGGAAGTAATCTAAAAAATAGGTAAAGTAGAAAAATACAGCTGCTGCGATAGAGGGCAACTGGAAATAGAGAAAATCCTGATGAATTTGAAATACAAAAGAGATTTAAAGATAGTTTAGATAAAAATAAATTGTTTAGAAGCAAATAATACTAAAGATAAAAATACAAGTTTTTATAAAAAAATTTTTGATGAATTGCGATCTATGGATAGATATAACTTGTGGGTATACATAGTAGAAAAATATTTTTAATAAAAATTTATAGAAGGTCAAGAAATAGATATCTATGCTGTTTTTGAAGATAATATTTGGTAAGTATATAAAATATACAATAAAAAGAATATGGCAATTTAACAAATAATGAAAAGTATATGTTGGTAAAATCTAGTAATTTTAGAGAACAAACATAAGAATTATAGTGTTAGAATATTTAGAGGAAAAATAAAAAATCTAGCAATCGCTAGATTTTTATTTTAATTATAATTATTATTCAGCTGTTTCTAAAACTTGGTTTCCTTTGTAATCTCCACATTCTAAACAAACTCTGTGTTGTCTTTTTAGGAGCTCCACATTTTTCTGAGTTACTAAACCAATTGCAGATAATGCATAGTGAGATCTTTCTCATATTTTTTAGCTTTAGAAGTCTTTTTTCTTAGGTACTGCCATTTCTTACCCCTCCTCTTCAATCCTTATTAATTACCATACTATATTACAAGATTTTTGTTCTCTGTCAAGTAAGTTTTGACAGGGAAAAATAATTATACATTAAATAAAAATTCCATTAAGTCTCCATCTTGAACAATATATTCTTTTCCTTCAAGTCTTAGGACACCTGCTTCTTGAGAACCTTTCCAACCAGAATTTTTAGTAAAATTATCATAAGAAACAACTTTGGCTCTAATAAATCCTTTTTCAAAAATCTGTATGAATTTCTCCAGCAGCTTTAGGAGCTGTATCCCCAATTTTTATAGTCCAAGCACGAACTTCTTTTACACCTGCAGTAAAATATGTTTGCAAACCCTAAAAAGTTTAAATCCAGCTCTTATAAGTCTGTTAAGTCCTGCTTCTTGAACTCCTAAAGTTTCTAAAAATTCTTTTTACTTTCCTCATCCATTTCTTGAAGCTCTGCTTCAACCTTAGCTGAAACTATAACAACTTCCGAACCAATTCCAGCAGCATATTCTTTTCACCATATCAACATATTTATTTCCAGAAGCTAAATCATCTTCAGCAACATTTGCTGCAAATATCATTGGCTTTAAAGTTAGAAGTTGATAATTTTTTTAAAATTTGTTTTTCGTCGTCTGTTAAATCTAAAAGTTTTTAATAATTTAAATTCCTCAAGATGTTTTGTTTTTGGTAAAAACAGACATAAGCTCAATAGATTCTTTAATTTTATTTCTAGCTAATTTTTTTCGTGTTTTTCAATTGCTTTTATCAACAGTTTCAATATCAGCAAAAAAATTAATTCTGTATTTATAACTTCGATATCTCTTAAAGGATTCACTCCACCACTTACGTGTATAACATTGTCGTCATCGAAAACATCTAACAACTTGGCAAATTGCAGAAGTTGCTCTTATGTTAGATAAAAATTTATTTCCTAAACCTTCTCCCTTTGATGCTCCTTTAACAAGTCCTGCTATATCAACAAATTCAACAGTTGCTGGAACAATTCTTTCTGGATTTATTATTTGAGCAAGAGCATTCAATCTTTCATCAGGCACTGTTACCATTCCAACATTTGGTTCTATAGTACAAAATGGATAATTTGCAGCCCTCTGCAGCTCCAGCCTTTGTTATAGCATTAAACAAAGTAGATTTTCCAACATTTGGAAGCCCTACAATTCCTATACCTATCATTAAATTTTTCCTCCGTATTTTTATTTTCTAAAAGAATAACTTTTTATTTATTTTAAAACTAAATTCTAAACTAATAAATAGTAAAAGTCAAGTTCAATTTCTTTATTTTTATTGAGTTTATGATAGAATTTAAATAAAAATAATATTTTTAAAAATATTGTTTTACTATGTAAGGAGTGAATTATGAAAGCTGCAATAATTTTAGTAGGTACTGAATTATTAAAATGGAGCAATGCTCGACACAAATAGTTTATACATAGCCGAAGAATTAAATAGAATAGGAATAGAGATTGAATTTAAATTGACAGTTAGAGATGTGATAGAAGAAATTATAAAAGCACTCGACTATGCAAAAAGAATGTTGATCTTGTTATAACAACTGGAGGTCTTAGATAACAGATGATGATTTGACAAAAGAAGCTATAGCTAAATTTTTAAATAAAAATTAGTAGTTGATGAAGAAGAAAAGAAAAATACTTATAAAAATACAAGGGGCATAAAATAAGAGTTTTCAAATTTTAAAGAAATTGAAAAACCAGAAGGAGCAATTTGTTTTTAAAAATGATGCAGGTATGGCACCGGCAGTTTATTCTGATGGTATAGTTTGTTTTCCAGGTTTTCCAAATGAATTAAAAAGATATGTTTCCAAAATTTTTAAAAATTTTATGTTAAAAGAAAAATAATATAAAAGTAAAATATATATCAAAGATATTATTACTACGGAATAGGAGAAAGCGTTTTTAGAAGAAACTGTAAAAGATTTATTTACAGAAGGTAATATTTTTCTACGAATTTCTTGTAAGAGATTACGGTACACTTATTAGATTTCAAAACAGATATTACAAACAAAAAGAATGTAGCCAAAAATTGTAAAAAGTATATAATAGAATATCGGAGTTCATAATTGGAGAAGACACTGATAGAATAGAAAAATAAAAATATTTGAATACTTAACTATGAATGATCTCACAATATCGACAGCAGAGTCTTGTACTGGTGGAATGATAGCAAAGTAAACTTGTAGATGTCAGTGGAATATCAAAAAGTTTTATGGAAGGACTTGTAACTTATAGTAACGATTTCAAAAATAAAAAGATTGAAAGTTAAAAAGAAACTTTAGAAAAATATGGAGCTGTGAGGAGGAAACAGCAAGAGAAATGCTTGCAGGGCTTACTACAGATATTGGAATTTCAACAACTGGTATAGCAGGGCCAGATGGAGGAACTAAAGAGAAACCTGTAGGACTTGTATATATTGGAATTAAAGTAGAGAACGAGATACAAGTTTTTAGAAAGGAACTAAAAGGAGATAGAAATAAAAATAAGGCAGAGAGCGTCTATGTATGCACTGTATAACTTATTAAAAATATTAAGTAAAAGGTACATAGTAATATGACTATTGGAGAGAAATTAGTAGAAACGATAAGGGAATGTCTTTTGAGAGAACTTGCAACCAAAGTGGAATTATCAGCAAGTTTTTATCACAAATAGAACAGGGAAAAGCTTCTCCTTCTATTGAAAATTTAAAAAGATAGCACATACTTTGGATGTTAGAGTTAGCTATCTTATCGAAGACGAAGAAGATGATATCAGAAATATTGAATATACAAAAAAGGAAAATATAAAGTATATTGAGAGTTTAGAGTCAAATGTAAAAATGGGACTTTGATTTCTAATAATAAAGAAAGAAATATGGAGCCTATAATTTATGAAATAGGTATAGATGGAGAAAGTGGGAAAGATTTTTACCTCATGGAACTTCAGAAGAATTTGTATACATAATTGAAGGAGAACTTGAAATATATGTAGCAAATAAAAATATAAATTATCAAAGGATAGTTTATATTTTTAAATCTAGTTTGAAACATAGATTTAAAAATACATCTAAAAAGAAGTGAGAGTGTGTGGGTAGTTAGTCCACCAACATTCTAATTGGAGGAAAAATGAAAAATAGAGATAAAAGTTTTAAACTGCAGTAAGACTAACAAAATTATTTATTGCAGCAAGCAGATGGCTTTCTAAGTATGCTGATGTATTAAATGATTTAAATGTTTATCCAGTACCCTGATGGGGATACAGGGACAAATATGTCAATGACTTACAATCGGTAGAAAATGAATTGATAAAGTTGCAAAGACGAACCTAGTATGGAAGAATTAGTAGATATTATATCTGAAGCCGTCCTTTTAGGAGCAAGAGGAAATTCAGGGACAATATTATCTCAAATTATTCAAGGCTTTTTAAACGTAGTGAGAGATAAAGAAGAAATTGATATACCAACAGCAGCTAGAGCCTTTGTTGAAGGAAAGAAAAAGCATACAAAGCAGTTAGTGAACCAGTTGAGGGAACAATTTTAACAGTAATAAGAAAAAGTTTCTGAAGCAGCTATAAACTATGAAGGATCCCTAAAAGATGATTTTATACCTTTCTTAGTTCATTTAAAAAAATACGATCGCTGCTGCTGGTTGAAGAAACTCCTAATTTGCTTCCAAAATTAAAAAGAAGCTGGAGTGGTTGATGCTGGAGGAAAAGGGATATTTTATGTTCTTGAAGGATTTGAAAAATCAGTAACAGATCCTGAAATGTTGAAGGATTTAGAAAGAATTGCAAAATCTCAAGTCAATAGAAAAACACAAAAATTAGAATATATAAATAAAAATGAAATTAAATATAAATATTGTACAGAATTTATAATCGAATCAGGAGCTTTCGACTTAGATGAGTATAAGAAAAATAGGTGTTTTAGGTGATTCTATGGTTTGTTGCACAAACAAAGAAGAAGACTAAAACTCATATTCATACTAAATAATCCTGGTCAAGCTTTAGAGATTGCTGGAGCATTAGGTAATTTAAATAATATTAAAATAGAAAAATATGGAGATACAACATAACTCATGTTTTAATAAAAAGAAGAAGAATTGTCATGGAACAATAGTTGAAAAAGAATTAAAAAGCAGCAGACTGACCTACTATTCTATTTGAAGATAAAAATATTGAAAAATAATATAGCGGTTTATGCAATAGCTGACAATGAAAAAGTGGCAGAATTGTTTTTAAGAGATGGAGCTTCGACAGTTTTAATTGGAGGGCAAACTAAAAATCCTTCTGTTTCTGATATAGAAAAATGGATTAAAGAAAATAAAAGCAAAAATAATTTATATATTGCCAAACAATAAAAATATTATTGCAAGTGCTAAAAATGGCAGCTGAAAGAGATGCCAGAGATGTAGTTGTACTAGAAACTAAGACTATGCTTGAAGGACATTATTTTCATAAAAATAAGAGAGTTCCTTTGGTAATCACTATTGAGACAGCTTAAATTTAATTATTCTATAGAAATTACAAAAAGCTGTTAGAGATACAAAAATAAATGATATAGAAATAAAAATTGGAGACAATATAGCTCTTGTAAATGGAAGTTTCTTTTGACAAGGCTGAAAAGTTGAAGACTTAATAAATAAAATTTATGACAAATATACAAATGAAAATACTTTTAGCTGCAACAATTATACTAGGTAAGACAGCTACAAGCGAGGGAATGAAGCTTTAAAAAATAAAACATTTAAAAATATAATGAATATGATGGAGATTTAGAAAAACTATTCATACTACATTTACTTAGAACAAAGAGATCCTAGCCTTTCAAAAATTGCAATCTTAACTGATTCGGCTTCGGATTTAACTCCTGATATGATTGAAGGCTTGGATGTCACTATAATTCCAATAAGAGTAAAAATTGGTGAAAAATAATTATAGAGATGGGATTAATTTGAGCAAAAAGAATTTTGGCATAAATTATTAGCCGAAAAATTATTCCTAAAACAGCTCAACCATCGCCTGCCGAATTCAGAGATTATTACGAAGAATTATTCAATAAAGGATACGAAAAAATTATTTCTCTTCACATTTCTAGTAAAATGAGTGGAACTCAACAAGTTGCAAAGGTTGCAAGGGAAAATGATAAAAAGAGAAAAGGATATAATTATTGTTGACTCAAAAATCTGTAACATTTGGACAAGCTCACCAAGTTCTTGAGGGAGCTAAGATGATTAAAAGCAGGAGAAAAATTAGAAAACTATTTTAGCAAGACTTTATGAGCTTGCAGATATGATGAAGGTATATTTTGCAGTTAGTGATTTAACTTATCTTGAAAAAGGTGGAAGAATAGGTAGAGCTTCATCTATAATTGGAGGTTTCTTAAAAATTAAGACCTGTTCTTAAAAATAGAAGATGGAGAAGTTACTCTTGAAACAAAAACTTTTGGAGATAGAGGAGCAGTCTCTTATATGGAAAAATTCTAAAAAATGAAAGTAAAAATAGTATGTATCTATATACTGCTTGGGGAGGTACTAACCAAGAATTACAAAATACTGATGTATTGAAGAAAACTGCAGAAGTATTTAGAAAAATAGAATTTAAAGGTAGATTTGAAATAGGACCTACAATAGGAAGCCATAGAGCGACTGTCTTTGGAATAGGAATTATATCAAAAATAAGATAAAAATAAGAGGATTCACATTGTGAGTCCTTTTTATGTTAAACAAAGGAGGAAAAATGAAATTTTCGAGTTATTTAAATCCAGATTATATCTTTCCAGAATTAGATGGTAATTCTAAAGAGGAAGTGATAGAAAAAGATTGTAGAAAAATTGCACATAAAAAATTTTTGCTGATAGAAAAGATGAAATTGTGAAAAAAATATTTTTAAAACGTGAGGAAGAAATTTCTACAGTTATGGGACAAGGAATATTTTTGCCACATACAAGAATAAAAGATTTTTCTGATTTTTATCATTGCTGTTGCAACTGTAAAGTGTGATATTGTTGGACAAGTTGCTGGAACAAATGAAACTGATCATATTAAAGTTGTATTTCTAATAGTTTCTGATGTTTTAAAAATAAAAATATTTTTAAAAACTATGAGTGCTATCTCAAAAATTGCTTTTAAAAAATCCAGAAGTAATTGATAAGGTTAAAGCTAGCACACATCCAAAACAAATTTTAGAGTTATTATCTTACAATGATATTGAGATAGAACACAAAATAACTGCAGAAGATGTTTTAAGTCCTGATATTAGAGAAGCTCATAGAAGATGACACTTTGGAAGAAATAGCTAAGAGAATGATATTAGAACAAAGAGATGTTTTGCCAGTTCTTGATCATAATAGAACTCTTTTAGGAGAAAATAACAGAAAGAGAACTTATTGGTTTTGGTTTGCCAAAATCATTTATCTTTGATGAACGATCTCAAATTTCTTGACAGTTGGAGAACCATTTTGAAGAATATTTAATAAATGAAAGTACAGCTACAATAAAAGATATTTATAGAAAAGATATAAAACATTTATTGATAGATAAAGCAGTCCGATAATGGAAATTTGCTTTAAAATGGTATATAAGGGAATACACAGATTGTATGTTGTAGATCCAAAAACAAAAATATCTTGGAACAATAAATAGGTCAGACATAATTAAAAAGGTATTACATATTTAAGGAGATAGTTAGTTTAAAAGGAAGGTTAAAAATGTTATATTTAGGAATTTTAATATTTGTAGTTGTGTTCTATTGCATAATTACAGAGAAAAATACCAAGTTCTTGGGCAACTATGGGTGGTGGTCTTTGATGACACTTATAGGAATTACCACTCAGGAACAAGTATTGGAAACAATCTATGAAAGGTTGAGAGTATTATTTTTATTAGTTGGAATGATGATGATAGTTTTGTTAGTATCAGAAACTGGAGTCTTCCAATGGTTTGCAATTAAAGTTGCTCAGCTTGTAAGAGGAGAGCCGTTCGTTGATAATTTTACTTGCCTGTGTGACAGCTTTATGTTCAGCATTTTTGGATAACGTAACAACAATTCTATTGATGGCTCCAGTTTCAATATTGTTGGCAAAGCAATTAAAATTAAATCCATTTCCGTTTGTAATTACGGAAGTAATGTCAGTCAATATTGGTGGACTTGCTACATTGATTGGAGATCCTACTCAACTTATCATTGGAGCAGAAGGAAAATTAACATTTAATGAATTTTATTTAATACAGCTCCAATGGCAGCACTATCAATGGTATCACTTTTAGTTACTGTTTACTTTTATGTATGCTAAAGATATGAAAGTTTCTAATGAATTAAAAGCTAAGATTATGGAATTGGATTCAGCAGAACATTAAAAAGATATTAAAACTTTTTAAAAACAATCATTAATCAGTATTTTCATTAGTAATAGTGGGATTTATATTAAATAATTTCGTTGATAAAGGGCTTGCAATAATTGCATTATCGGAGCAGTATTTTTAGCTTTACTTGCAAAAAAAGTCCTAAGGAAAATGTTTGAAGGAGTAGAATGGGAAACATTATTCTTCTTCATTGGATTATTTATGATGATTAAAGGTATTGAAAAATCTTGAAATTATAAAATTTATCGGAGATAAAATGATACATCTGATTTGAAGGACATTTCGGAGGAGCTGTTTTATCTACAATGTGGATATCAGCTTTATTTACATCTGTAATTGAAATGTTGCTAATGCTGCTACATTCTCAAAAATTATAAACATAATGGCTCCAACATTTGCAGGAGTTGCAGTGAGTAAAAGCCTCCATGGTGGGCTTTTATCTATAAATATGTCTTGGTGGAAATTTAAGTTTAGTTAGGTTCTGCAACAAATGTTGTTGCAGTAGGAGCTCTGAAAAAGCAGGATGTAAGATAAGTTTTGTACAATTTTTAAAAATTCGGAGCGATTATTGCACAGAGAATTTGTTGATAGCAACCGTGTATATTTATTTTAGATATTTATAATTTTTCATTAATAAATATCGGAAGGTGTCGTGGGAAGATGTTATTAATTTTTAGGAATACTAATTTTTATTGTAGTTTTTATTGTATAATTACAGAAAAGTACCATCAGCTTATGCAACAAATGTTAGGTGCATTAGCAATGGCATTTTTAGGAATAGTTACTGAAGAAGAAAATGCTTTTGAGACTATACATAGCCGTTTGGAAATATTGTTGTTGTTAATTGAATGATGATAATAGTTTCTTTTGATATCAGAAACAGGAATATTTCAATGGTTTGCAGTAAAAAGTTGTAAAACTTGTAAGGGAGAACCGTTTAGGTTATTAATTTTATTATCTCTTATCACTGCAGGAAGCTCAGCATTTTTGGATAATGTTACAAACGATATTATTAATGGCACCAGTTTCGATATTATTAGCAAAAGAATTAAAATTAGATCCATTTCCTTTGTTATGACTGAAGTGTTAGCTGCTGATATTGGAGGGATGGCAACACTGATTGGAGACCCAACTCAACTTATCATAGGAGCAGAAGGAAATTTAACTTTTAACGAGTTTTTAGTAAATACAGCTCCAATGACAGTAATAGCTCTCATAATTTTGTTGACAGTAGTTTATTTTAGTTATATAAGAAAGATGAAAAGTTACAAATGAGCTAAAAGCTCAAATAATGGAATTGAATCTGAAAGAATTATAAAAATAAAAATTATTGATACAAGCAAGCATAGTTCTTACATTTGTAATACTTGGATTTTTATTAAATAATTTTTGTAAACAAAGGGCTTTCAGTTATTGCTTTGACTGGAGGAATATTTTTAGCTTACATAACAGAAAGAGAACCTAAGAAAATATTTGGAGTCATCGAGTGGGATACTTTATCATTGGACTTTTTGTTATGATAAAAAGGAATTGAAAATTTAGGAATAATTAAATTTATTGAGATAAGATTGTTGCTATTTCTACTGGACAGTTTAAAAAACAGCAACAATTTTCAATAATGTGGTTATCTTCAATTTTTACATCTATTTTAGGAAACGTTGCAAATGCTGCAACTTTTTCAAAAATCATAAAAACTGTTGTACCTAGCTTTGAACATTTAGCTAATGTAAAAAGTTTTCTGGTGGGCTTTTATCTTTTGGATCTTGTCTGGGGGAAGTATCACTATGATTGGTTCCGCAACAAAATGTTGTTGCAGTGGCTACATCATCTAAGGCAGGCTGTAAGGTTGATTTTATAAAATTTTTAAAATTTGGTAGTAAAATTGCTATTTTTTAAATTTACTTGCTGCCACTGCATATTTATACTTTAGATATTTATGAGTAAAATTAGATGGTATATAATCAATCTAATGTACATTAATAAAAATTCATTTTTAAATTTATATGGTAAAGTATACGAAAGAAATTTTTAAATAAAAATCTATATCTTAAAAATATAAGGAGTGAGATAATGAACGAAAAAAATTAGAAAAATGAGAAATGGAAAAGGATTTATTGCTGCACTTGACCAAAGTGGGGAAGTACACCCTAAAGCATTGAAATTATATGGAGGAACGAAGATCAATATTCAAATGAAACTGAAATGTATGATTTAATTCACAAAATGAGAACTAGAATAATTAAAAAGCCCTTCTTTTGATGAAAGAATAATTGAGCTATCCTTTTCGAACAAACTATGGACAGCAAAATTGATGGAAAATATACAGCAGATTTCTATGGGAAGAAAAAGAAAGTTTTCACCTTTCTTAAAAAAATAGATAAAGGTCTTAATGATTTAGATGCTGATGGAGTTCAAACAATGAAAGATAATCCAACTTTTACCTGAATTATTAAAAAGAGCTAACGAAAGACATATCTTCGGAACTAAAATGAGATCTGTTATTAAAAAGCATCTCCAGCTGGAATAGCTAGAGTTGTTGCTCAACAATTTGAAGTAGCTGCCCAAATCGTAGCTGCAGGATTAGTACCTATCATAGAACCAGAAGTAGATATAAACAATGTTGATAAAGTTGAATGTGAAGCTATATTAAGAGATGAAATTAGAAAAACACTTAAATGCTTTTACCAGAAACTTCAAATGTAATGTTAAAACTTACATTACCAACTGTTGAAAACTTCTATGAAGAATTCACAAACACCCAAGAGTAGTAAGAGTTGTAGCTTTATCTGGAGGATATTCAAGAGAAAAAGCAAAACGATATCTTATCTAAAAAAATACTGGAGTAATAGCAAGTTTCTCAAGAGCATTAACTGAAGGTTTATCAGCTCAACAATCTGATGATGAATTTAATAAAACTTTAGAGCTACTATAGAAGGAATTTATCAAGCATCTATAAAATAATAATATAGAAAAGGCACGAATTTCGTGCCTTTATTTTTCTATAAAAATTATAAAATTTCTCCGCCACCTCACAACAAAACCATCATATACAACATGTTGTCCTCTAGCATTGTGAGCATTTTTCCTCATTATATTTAAAATACAGATTATCATTTTCTTGAATTAAATTTCCATAGAAACCTGTACTAGAAAATCTTGGTCTTGCTAATAACTCTAAATTTTCTAAATCTTTTTATTTCAACATTAAACTTATAATTTTTAATTCGATTTTATTTGTAAATAATTCTGAAAAACTCTCCTAAAAATAATTTCATTTGTTGCAGGGAGAATTTCTGTTATAAAAACAGGTTTTGATAAATTTATTCCCAATCCTCTTCTTTGACCGATAGTATAAAGTTGATAACCCTCATGTTGACCAAGAATATTCCCTTTTTTTATCGATAAAATTCCCAATTTTTATCTCATCTTTCAAATTTTCCTTTAGAAATTCCTTGTATCCTTCTTTGGCAAAACAAAACCCTTGACTATCTTTTTATTATGAACTTCAAACCAATTTTTCAAAGCAATTTCTCTAATTTCTTGCTTCGAATATGGTTTTAGAGGAAATATTAGCCTTTGTAATTTATCCGAAGATAGTCTATAGAGCATATAGGATTGATCTTTTATGATGGAATGAACACCTTTTAATAAATATTTTGAAAATTTATCACAGTACTCAACTGATGTATAATGCCCAGTGGCAACATAGTCAGCTCCATTATTATCGGCTATTTCAAATAAAATTTTAAATTTTATTTCGTCATCACAAATAACACAGGGAGATGGAGTAGCACCATTTTTATAGCCATCTAGAAAAATATTTGATTACAACATTTTCAAAAATCTTTTTCTTATATTGACGACGATATGTCTTATTCCTAATTTATCACAAACATTTCTTGCATCTTCTATATCTTTTGAAGTTTCCTCTAAATGCTGATTTAAAAGTTATACCAATAACTTCATAGCCCTGCTCTTTCAGCAACCAAGTTGACACACTGGAATCAACTCCACCACTCATACCTATTACAACTTTTTATTCATTAATAAAAATCCTTTTCTATTTTTATTTCTCCAACACTAAATAATTTTTAGTTCTCCATCAATTTCAATTTCAAGTCTACCATCTTGAGCAATATTTTTGCTTTTCCTTGAAAAACTTGTTCTCCAATATGAACCTTTATAATTTTATCTTTCAAAAAATTATATTGATTGATTTCTTTGTAAAATTTCATTCCAATTTCCATTTATAAATTTTTGTAGTAGTTAGAAAATTCTTCAACTACTTTTTAAAAATTAAATCATCTATATCATATGATCGCTATTCATAGAAATTGCAATTTTTGTAATTCATCAGGAATTATATTCCTTACGTTTATTCCTAATTCCGATTATGAAATTTTTCTTCAACTTTTTCAATCAAAATTCCACATAATTTTTATTATCTAAAAAAATACATCATTTGTCCATTTAAAATTATAAGCTCCATCTTTTAATAGGGCCACAAGAGTTGAAATTCCGGCAATTAAAGGTAATTTTGTGTATTTGGAGATATCTAATTTATTTTTCTGTTTTCAACAAAAACTAAAGAGAGCCATCCTCTGATGATGACCAAGTATTACCACGTCTACCCCTACCAGAAGTTTGGTTTCTGGCTGCAACGATATCGTAATTTTCAAATTTACTAAAATTTTCCTTCATGTAATTGTTCGTAGAATCAATCTCATCAAACTTCAAAAAAATTTTCATAATTTTTCTAACCTCATTTTTATTTTTATCAAACTGTTTAGATATAAACTCAACTGGATTTTTCAATATTAAATCCTTCCAAAATTAGAGCTTTGATTATATAGAACATCAATCAATTTATCAAAATCATCAGTTCCAGCAGAAGCTTTTAATTTTTCAAATAAGATATGTTCTGGGTTAATAGCTAATATTTTTCAGCTTTTTGGTTTTTCCTCTCCTGGCATTTCAGCAAAGATTTTTCCATTTCCAAACTAATATGACCTTTAGCTAAAATTGCAGATGCAGATGAACCAATATTATTGCTCAATTCTACTTCTCCAACTTTTCCTTTTAAGAAATCTTTTTGCCTTTTCTATTAAAGATTTATTTTCATCAGCAATCTTTTTAACTTCTTCCTCTTTTTCCTTGTCTTCTGATAATTTAAAAATCAGAGCTATTTATAGATTTAAATTCTTTTTCCTTCATAATCTCTCATAGAGATTAAAGTAAATTCATCTATTTTATCAGTTAAGATTAAAACTTCTCTACTTTGTTCCTTTTAATTTTTCCATTTTAGGTAGAGCTTTTGACAGCTTCTAAATTTTCGGCAGGAACATATAAAATTTCTTTATTGTCTCCCCATTCTGTCAACATATTCTTTAAAGTGTTGTATATTTGTCATCATGAGAAGAGACAACACTAACAAATTTTTGTAATTTTTCTTTGTTCATACCAAACATATCTTGTATTCCAGCTTTTTATTGCTCTACCAAACTCTTTAAAAAATTCTATATATTTTTCTCTCTCGTTCTTTAAAAGTTTTTTTCAAATTCAGAAATAATTTTCTTTTCAAGATTTTTGATATGGCTTGAAGCTCACTATTTTTGTTGTAGGATTTCTCTTGAAATATTAAGAGATAATCCATCACAATCCACAAGCCCAGAAATAAAATTAAAATATTCAGGGATTAAATCTTCACATTTTTCCATAATGAATACATTTTTGAATAAAGTTGAAAACCTCTTTTGTAAGCCTTAGTGTAATAATCATAAGGAACCTTATTAGGAACAAACAACAAAGCATTGTATTCAATATTACCTTGAACTTTTAAATTAAAAATGCAACATTGGATCTGTCCAATCGTGAAAGTTGCTTTATAAAATTCATTGTAGTCTTCATCTTTTAACTCAGATTTATCTTTTTCCAAATTGGTTTTGTTGAGTTGATAACTTCATCGGCAAAATAAATTTCTATCTGATGTAGTTAGAATATTTTTTTACCAATTCCTTACTTTTCCAATCTTCTAAAAATTCATTAAATTCATCTCCATCTTTTAGATGTAAAATAATTTTTGTTCCTCTATCATTTTTAGGAAATTCTTCAATTTCATAGTTACCATCTCCGTTTGAAATCCATCTAACTCCATTTTCTGAATAAGGAGATTTTGTTTCCAAAGTAATTTTGTCTGCAACAATAAATCCAGAATAAAATCCTACTCCAAATTGACCGATGATATCGATATCTCCTTTTTGAGCTTGTTCTAATTGTTCTTTGAAAATTTTAGAACCAGATTTTTGCTATTGTACCAATGTTCTCATCAACTTCATCATAAGTCATACCCTACCATTATCACTGATGCTAACAGTACGATTTTCTTTATCAACAGAGATTTCAATCTTAAACTTATCGTCTCCTTTTAAAATTTCACTGTCAGTTAGAGCTTTGAATTTTTAATTTTATCAATTGCGTCGTTTGCATTCGAAATCAATTCTCTCAAAAATATTTCCTTATTCGTATAGATCGAATGTATCATTAAATTTAATAATTCTTTAGTTTCAGCTTTTAAAAATTTTTGCTTCTTTTTCATTTTATTTCCTCCTTAGCACTCTTTATATTAATTGGCTAATAACTATATATCATAAAATTTTTACTTGTCAATATTCTTAATGTTGTTTATTTTTATAAAGTCAATGTTATAATTAATAAAAAGCAAAGGAGATGTTAGATGGATAAAATAAATCAGAGACTATTGAAATTTTAAGTGTTGCACTTTTATAATAATTTTAGTATTTTTCAGCTTATGTAATAGGCGAGCATGAAAATATTTTTATAGGAATATTTAAAATAATTACATCACCCGCAATTTTGGTAACAGATTTTATAGAAGTCGGAGGAATAGGAGCAGCATTTTTAAATGCAGTGTTAATATTTTTATTTAATTTCTTTTTAATAAAAATTTTTAAAGTAAAAATTAATAGCATGACTATAGCAAATGTTTTTCACTGTTTTTGATTTTCATTTTTGCAAAAATATTTTTAAATATTTTACCATTTTATTTAGGGGAATTTTATACAGCATCTATAGTTCAACAGATTTTTCAGATCATATAATACCAATAGCATTTTCAAGTGCCTTAGCACCCTTTGTGAGTAGTGTTGCATTTTACGGTGATGTAGCTTTTGAAACTTCATATATAAATGCAATTTTTACTGGGAGTTTTGATTGGATTTATAGTTGTTCCTCTGGCTAAAAGTTTGTATGACTTTCACGAAGGATACGATTTGTATAATTTAGGGTTTTACTGCTGGAATTTTAGGTTCGGTCATCATAGCAGTTTTAAAACTTTATCATTTTTGAAATAGAACCACAATTTTTAGTATCAACAGAATACGATATAGCATTAAAAAGTTTTGTCTTCTTCATTATTTTTATCTTTAATCATTGTTGGGTTTTATATCAATGATAATTCTTTTGAAGGATATTTTGATTTATTGAAAGATGATGGTTATAAAATCAGACTTCACGCAAAAAAATATGGTTATGGTCTGACTTTTTATCAATATGGGAATTATGGATTTATTTCTCTGTCTTATGTTATAGCGACAGGACAATTATTTACCAATACATACTTGCAGGCTTATTTACGGTTGTTGGTTTTGCAGCAAATGGAAAGACAGTTTTCAACACAATACCAATATTATTTGGTGTATTACTTGGTAAGCTTAGGGAGCTAAAGCAGATATTTTTACAGTGGCTATCTCTGGACTTTTTGGAACAGCTCTTGCTCCGATATCTGGAGTATGTGACCTATTGCAGGAGTTGTCGGAGGATGGTTGCATCTGGCTGTTGTACAAAATGTTGGACTTGTTCACGGTGGTTTAAATTTATATAACAATGGATTTTCAGCCGGTATTGTTGCAGGATTTTTACTACCAATTTTTAATATGATAACTGATAATAACAATCAAAGAAAAATAAATATACATATATATGAATTTTTCTTAAGGCTGTCAATTGAAAGTGAAAAAGAAAATTGAAGAAGAAGAGGAGAAGGAGAAAAGAAGAATGAAAATATTAAATATACCTGATTTAAAAATTTTTGAAAGTTGCAGTGGATAATGACCCTTTGACAAATCATAGTTTGGAATATTTGGAAAATGTAATGCAATATCAGCTTTGATTTTTAAATCATGATGAAACAAAAAGTTTTGCTTGTAAATCAGTATCGTGCAGGAGTTCATAATTACATTTACGAAGTACCAGCTGGTCTTATTGATGAGGGTGAGGAACCAATGGAAGCTTTGATAAGAGAAGTGAGAGAGGAAACAGGTTATGTAAGAAAAATTATGATATTATCTTCGACAGTAAAACTGGTTTTTAGTTTCACCAGGATATACGACTGAGAAAAATTTACACTTATATAATAAAATTAAAAATCAGATGATATTGTACCATTGGAATTAAAATTGATGAGACAGAGGCTCTATCTAATAAGTGGGTAGATATTCAAGATGCAATTCAATTTACAAATGATATGAAAAACGATATTTTCACTAAATCTTTTGCTGTTATAAAGAGTGCAAGAAAAATAGAATAAAAAAAGCTAGAGTTATTAAATCAGAAACCTAGCTGTGTTTACTTGAAAATCAGATTGATACTCTATAGCAGTAATCAACAATTTTTATCAAAGTTTCATTTAATGCTTTTCCAATTGATCTTCAGAAATAGCTCCACCAATATATCCTTCCAAAAATCCTTTTTATTTATAATAAAACTTGTTGGGAAAAAAATCTTATACCGTATTCTGGAACGAATTTCCTTTTTCATCCATAAGAATAGGATAAGTTATCTTTTAGCTTTTTAAAAATTTGATAATATCTTCTTTTTACATCAATACTAGCAGGATTTTTCACTTGATTTTTACTCAGCAACACCTCAAAAAGATAACATCTTTTGTTTTCACCAAATTTTTATAAATTTTTTCGAACCCAGGCATTTCTTGAACACAATATCCACACCAAGTTGCCCATGAAATTTATGAATACAACCTTTCCTTTTATAATCTTCCAAGCTTATGTTTTTTTACCATATTGATCGTATAAAAATCAAAGCTGGAACTTTTACATCCTCTTTCTTAGAGTTTTTGTTGCAAATACCGAAAATGACATTACGATAAAAACCAACATTAATACTAATTTGTTTCTTAATTTCATTTTGTACTTCCTTTCTTTTGTAATTCGTTGATTAAAATTTTAAGAGCCAATTCTCTTTTTCTTTAGGAACAAAAACGAAAAATGCCATTGTATGAAATTTTCCAAACTCTTTTTGAGGTAATAACTCTGATAAATTTCTTTCTTCTCCATTTAATAGAAGAGAAATTGGAGCTTCCTTAGTAGAGTTATAGAATTTATTGTATTTAGTGACAATAAAAACTTCTCCTCTTTTAAATTTAATTTTTCTAAAAAGTGTTTTTGTAATTTCATCAATATATTTTTCATCTTTTTAAAAATATCCCTTAGTTCATCATAAGACTTTATGATGTTTTTGTCAATTAAATAATTTTTCAAAATCTTTGTACTCACATATTGTTTTTCCATAATGGTTTTAGAAAATTTCTCTCAAATAGTTGTTTAATAGCAATAGAATTAAATTCGTCAGCTTTACCTTCTAAAGACCAAACATAAATTTTTCTCAAGTGAGAATAAACGTCATCATCTGTTATTAAGAAATCTGTAATTGCTTTTTGGAGAGAAATAATCTTTACGATTGATTTCTTCAAGATATTTTCCTGGATGTTCTTCATGCAAAGATATACACTTTTTAAAAATCCTTCCAATTACATAGTCTGTATAAATTGAAATATGGTGCTGATATACCCATAAATACAATAAATCTTTGAATCAACAACTGTTTGAACAGCTGGAATTGCTTTTTGCTATATTTCAATTCTTTGTTTTTCTGTTATTGTAAGACAGGCAAGCAATCTTTTGATATCCATCTTTGGAGCAATTTCTCCAGTCATGTGGTTGTCTCTTGTTAAATAGTCAAGCTTATCCACATCTATCGAATCTGAATTTATAATTCTGATACAAATATTTTTGCCCATTTATTTTTATCTTGATAAGTATTTCAATAATACATCTACAAATAAAAAGCAATATCAATATTTTTATCGATATCATTTTTTTAAAATAGGATAAAAATTTTCTTAGGATACAATAACAAGATAAAATTTCATGCTCTTTTCCCCATTAATTTTCCATCTTTATTGTGAAAAGTTTTATAAACATCAATTAAATTAGAATACTCATTTTTATATCGGTATAGATTTCATCTTTATCTAAAAATTTTTCTCCTAAATGAGAAAAAGGTGGATGACCCTACATCGTGTAAGAGAGCAGCAAGTTTCGTATGTAATCTTAAAAATGAAATTTCATTTTCTGGTAAATTATATTTTCTAAAAATCTTTTTCTAAAAACTCCAAAAAAATTCACAGGCAAGCTGCATAACACCAATTGAATGTTCATATCTTGTGTGATTAGTTGAAGGAAATATATAGAGCTGGATAATTGTTTTATTCTTCTTAGTCTTTGAAATGAAGCGGTATCAATTAATTTTTGTACAGCTTCATCAATGTCGATATAACTATAAACTAAATCTTTTACAACTTTTTGTTCCCATTTAGACCTCCTTGCAGAAAAAATTTTTCTAATTATATCATATTTTTACAGAATAATAAAAACTGTTGCAAAAATTCCGCAACAGTTTCAATGAATTTTTATTTTTAAAATTACTTCATACTCTTTTTCAACGAATCAAGAGCAGGTTTTGCAACGATGATAATAGTGATAATATTAATAACAGTCATAATACCAAGACCAAAAATCTGCAAGAGACCATATAAACATATCTTGTTTAACTCCACCAATATAAATCATAAAAATCAAAAAGTATTTGATATGCTATATTTAAGTTTTTACTTATGATAGGAAATACACTGCACTTCTACCATAAAAAAGCAACAGCAAGTATCGTGCTAACACAGAAGAAAAACATAAGTATCACAACAAAAGGAGCACCAAAACTTCCTAGATGGTAGTTCATTGCAGCTTGGAACAGAGCCATACCGGATAAACCTTGAATTGAGCTTTCAGGTGCAAGCAAAACAATAAATGCTGTAGCACTACAAATAACTAAAGTATCGATAAATACTCCAAAAGCTTGAACTATTCCCTGTTTCTGCAGGTATATCAGTTTCAACTGCTGCTGCAGCATAGTTTGAATTTCCACTACCTGCTTCATTTGAAAAATAGCCCTCTTCTAACTCCATTCATAACAACAGCTCCAAAAGTTCCACCTAGTATTTGCTGAGCTTCAAAAAGCATGATTAAAAATATTTGCTAACATACTTGGAATTGCAGTTATATTTGAAACAAGGATATATAGAACAGCAATTATATACATTACAGCCATTATAGGGACTATGCTATTTAAAAAGTGAATTATAGAATCTTTTTGTTTTTGCTGAAAAATTACATAAGCAACCATAAGAGTTACGACTAACGAAGTGACATTTTGTAGATTAAAAAGAATTATCTCCAAAACTAAAAACTGTAAACACTTGTAATTGATTCTGTTATCGAATTTGACATTACTTGAGTAACTCCCATATAACAAACAACAGAAGCAAGAGCATAGAAGATACCATGTCATCTCATTTTTAAACTTTTTCTACAACGAAGGAGTCCCACCGATATAAGTTCCGTCGGCTTGTCTATAGATAACAGCAAAGGCTCGATTCAATAAATGCAGTTGCAGAACCAAGCATTGCAACTAGCCACATCCAAAAATATAGAACCGAGTCTCCCACAGATATTGCAGCCACAACACCTGCTATGTTACCAGCTCCGACTCTACAAGCTGTACCCAAGAAAAAGTTTCCAAAGAGCTTACTCCATTACTTCCTTTATCACTCTTAAATAAAACTTAGTAATTTTATTAAATAATCTGAATTGCATAAATCTAGTCTTAAATGAAAAATATAGAGCTGCTCCTATCAACATATATACTAATAGATTTTTACCCCATAGTAAACCATTGACAAAGTCAACAATTTTGTAAATTTCCGACATACTTAACACCTCTTTATCTTTCTTAAAAAATTAAAATCGTTAAATATTATAACATAGTTACGAGTAAAAGAGTATATCGAGAGAAAAATAATTACTTCATCAAAGAATAAATTTTTCAATATCTAAATTTTTCTTAACAAGTCAGCCAATTTATTAAATTCATTTTCTTTAAATTCAGAGAAAGAAATTTCAAATATCTTTAGTGGCATAGATTTTTAATCTAATCATATTTAAAAATCGTTTGTAAATTTTGAATTATCAAAAATTCCATGAATGTATGTAGCAAAAACATTTTCGTCACATATCAAAGGCTCATTAAAAGTTGAAACTCCTTGATGGATTTTCATAGCCTGTAACTTCATAACCATTAAAATTTTTAAAATTCCAGATAAATTTTTCTAATTTTTGTAACTTGTTCAGTATCTCGTCGAACGTAGTCTCATAATCAAAAATTAAAACCATCAGTTTCTAAAAATTTCACTTTCAAGTTGCTTTAGGATCAAAAATCTTTTTACCTAACATCTGTAAGCCACCACAAATTCCAACAATAATTTTTCCTTTTTCTTTCAATTCGACAACCTTATCAAAAATTTTTCTTTTTCAAATCTTCCAAATCTGTAATTGTGTTTTTGCTTCCTGGAAAAATTATGACATCATTATCTTCCAAATCTTTAGCTTCATAAATATATTTTACTCTGACATCGTCATATTGTTTAAAAGCATAAAAATCTGTAAAATTTGACATTTTTAGTTTTGATGACACCGATGTTTATATATTTTTGTCGGCTGAATATATTTTTCTGTCTTGATCCGATAAACTATCTTCCTCTTCGATCTTTAGATCAGCGTAAGGAATGACACCCCAAACACTTTTATATCAAACCCTTCTTCCAGAAACTTTTCTCTAAAAATATCAATGGCAGGCTTCAATAAATCTGCATTCCACGAAATTTATTTATAATATAGTCTTTAATTCTTTTTCTATCTTTTTCATCAAGCAACATAACAGTACCGTAAATAGAAGCAAAAACTCCACCTATATCAATATTTCCAACTAGGATAACAGGAGCATCAACAAGCTCTGCCATACCCATATTGACTAAATCGTATTCACGTAAATTTATTTCTGGCTGGAGAACCTCCACCTTCTAGTACAGCAATATCACAAAAATTTGGTTCAATATATTTTCTATAACTTTCAAAAAGCTTTTTGTTTTAATTCTGCTGAATGTGAAAAATAATTTTGCATCAGCAGTGAAAGCAACTTTCCCATTGATAATGACTTGAGAATTATTATCAGAATTTGGTTTTAATAAAATTGGATTCATAAATGCTCTTGGAATTTCATATCCAGCTTCGGCCTGTACAACAGTACCACGACTCATTTCTAAACCTTCTATGTCAACAAAAAAGAATTTAGTGCCATATTTTGAGATTTGAAAGGGCTAACTCTATATCCATCTTGAGCAAAATTTCACAAAGTCCAGCCACGATCAAAGTTTTACCAACTGACGAACCAGTACCTTGAACCATTATATTAGAATGTTTTTCATTTTTATCACACTCACTTTAAGTATTTTTCTTAATTATATCATTTATTTGCAATAAAAATCAAAAATTGAAAAAGTATATATATATTTAATATTTAATTAAAAGTGTGGAAAAATCTTGAATTTATAGTATAATGTCCACGGAAATATTACCTAAAAATATTTTTTAATAATTTATGGGAGGAAAAGAAATGGTAAAAAGATTTTATTAGGGTTGCGTATTGAGTGCTAAGTTCAGTATCTTTGCTGAAGACAATTTGATGCAACAACTTGCAAACGAAGTTGGAAGTATTGAAGCAGAATATCAATCACTTTTTAGAAAAAGAAAAATGAAAAAGAGATGAATTTATGCAAGAAAAAAGCTCAACTTGAACAAGAGTTACAAGAATTGAAATCAAAAACAAATGGGGAGAGATGAGCTATATGCAAAACTTAAACAAGATTCTGAAATCAGATGGCACAGAGATGAGTATAAAAATACTAAAGAAAATTTGAAGTTTACTATGACAAACTACAAAAAGAAAAATCTCAGACAAAGAACAACAAATATCAGAATTATCAAAATTATTAGAAGTTTTAGGTCAAAAATTAATTTTTAAACTTATAGGAGGGTATTATGAAGAAAAATATTTGGAGTATTTTTCTTGTTATTAGGTTTATCTTCAATAGCTTATGCTGAATTAAGTCCAGAAGATGAAAAAAGAAGCATTAAAGATATTGGAAGAAAAAGAAAGGAAATGTCTAAAAGTTGAAGAAATGGCTAAGAAAGAAGCTGAAAGATTAGCAAAAGAACAAGCTGAAGTGGAGCTGAAGAAGAAAGAATAGCTCAAGAAAAAGCTATGATGGAACAACAAGAACAAGCTCTTAAAAGAAGGAAAAAGAAGCTGAAGAAAAAGCAATGGAAGATCAAGTTTAAAATGGAAAAAGATTTACAAGAAGCTGACAAAATTGAAGCTCAACCAGTAAATCAAGATGTGAGTTGATGCAAAATGCTGTGGACAAAATGTTAGAAGAAAAGAAAGCAGCAGCTACATATGACAGAAGAAGAAAAATTGGAAGCTGTTAGAGAAAAAGCAAAAAGATAAATTAGATTTCTATGAAAGAGTAGTAGATCTGTTTGCAAGAGAAGAAGCAGAAATAAAAGCATATAAAGAAATCACTGAAGAAAAATGCAGAAAATAAATAAGATTAGGAGAGAGAATATTAATATGAAAATTAAAGCAATTTTAGGATTAATGTTAGGACTATTTGTAGCAGTAGGTCAAGCTTCATATTCAGAAGACGATGCAAAAAGCAAGACTTTTAAGAGAATATGACTCTATAATGAAAGAAAGAGAAAAAGAAGCTGCAAAACAAGCTAAAGAAGCTGAAAGATTAGCAAAGAACAAGCTGAAGCAGAGCTGCAGAAGAAGAAGCAAGACTTGCTCAAGAACAAGCTGAAAAACGAAAAGAAATTAGCTGAAGCTCAAAGTGAAGCTGAAAAACAAGCTATCGAAGAACAAATGGATGCTGAAAAGAAAATGGCAGAAGCAACAACTGCTGAAGAAAAAGCAGCTGCAGAAGAAGAAGCAAGACAAGCTAAAGAAAATGATAGCTGATATGAAAGCTCAAAGAGAAAGAGATATGACTGACAGCGAAAAATGGACGTTGAAGTTAAAAGAATAAAAGCTAGAATGGATGAAATAAACGGAAGAATAGACAACTATCACAAAGCAAATGAAATGATAGATGGACTAGAAAAGAATTTAAAAGAACTAGAAAGAAAAATGGGAGAATAAAGGGAGAAGAAAATGAAAAATTAGCATTATTATTAGTGTTAGGAGCATTAGCAGCATCTTGTACTAACCAAAAAGTTGTGCAATACAACACTGACAGATTGGATAAAATCGAAGTTTATTTGAAAGAAAACTAAATTTGTAAAACCAACTGAAAAATCTTGAAAAATTACAAGAAGAAGGAAAAATTGAAGTATCTAAAGAATACTTTACCACTTGAAAAGGAGGCTGAACAATGGTTCAAAGACAAACAACAAGTGCCACAAGAACAAACTCAAGAACAACAACAATAGGAATATTACTTTTAATGTTGGTGCTTTCATACAATCGTTGGCAGCACAAAAATTAACTACAACTCAAATGCGTGAAAAATTCTATAAGAATAAATGCACTTGAAATAACTCAATACAACGTAGATGTAAAACCAGCAAAAAGAAATGACACATAGCTAGATGCAAATGCTCTAAACTTTGATTTTGATAAATCAGTTGTAAAACCACAATACTTTGAATTATTAGAAAATCTAAAAATATATAGATCAAAAATAATTATGAAGTGACTATAATTAGTTACACTGATCTCAAAAGGTAGTGAAAAATATAATATAGCCCTTTCTCAAAGAAGAGCTGAAGCCGTTAGAGATAAAATTGATAGAATTTGACTTGAAGCTGACAGAATAGTTGGATTAGTAGCAATGGGAGAAGCTAACCCAATTGCAACAAACGATACAGAAGAAGGAAGATTCAAAATAGAAGAGAGAATTCAAGTTAGTTCAAAGGAATTAGAGGTGGGGAGATAAAATGAGAAACAATCTTTAAACGTTGAAAAGAACTCCACGTTCTATAGCAAAAGATATAAGTCTGTAAAAATATTCCATTGGATTAGCAATACTTTTTCCTAATGATGGGAGTAAATGCTTTTTCAGAAGAACAACTACAGCAGATAATGCAGCGGCTAACCAAACAGTTATGACAAGAGCAGAAATAAAATCAACTGCTGCAAAATTACAAGAACAACTAATGAATTAAAAACAAAAATCAAGATGTGACTAAGGGGGCAAAACTTGAGCTTTATCCAACTTATGGAACAAGGAAATCAGTAGTAAAATCACCATGGTCATCATGGCAATTTGGAGCAAACTACTACTATGATCATTGGGGGTCTACTTACAAAGGTAGAGGAGATAAGGCTGAAAAATATCCTTATGAAGGAGTATTTGAAAAGAAGTAGCAGATCCTTATGAAAGAAGTATATCACCGGATAGTGTAAGCTATGAAAAATATACAAAAGAAAAAGGAACAACAGTAGATCCAACAAGATCAGCAACATCAAGCATAAGAAAAACTGGAGGAGTATCGTCAGATAGTTATGGAATAGCAAGTACTAAAAGAGTACAAGAACCTATAGCAAGTCTTAATATAGATGCAACAGTAAGACCAAAAGAAGTTGGAAGAAAACCTGTTAGTGTTGATGAAATTAAAAATAAAAAGAACCGGCAGAAGTGGATATTCCGTTGAATGTTCCAAAGGTGTCAACACCAGATCCAATAATACCCAAAAAGTAGAAGTAACAGTAGAAACTCCTCAACCTAACACAACCATTTACTGATTATAGATATACGGAATTTAAGCAACTTGAAGGGGAGCATTATAATATAAATAGTCAAAGAGATGATAGTGAAGAAGCAGGATCACCAGGATTATATGGAAGTCCTAATGCAGATGATAGCAGTAATGAATTTAGAGCAACATATGGGAAATTATGGACAGGACATAATGGTGAAAAATTTACAGCAAGTTCAGGTGGAATTAAGTCTGATGGAATTATTGTAGAAGAAAAGAAGGGTGAAGAAAGGTTAGGAGCGTTGGTATTTGTTAAAAACGGATTTATGAAAGCAAATACTACTGCTGAATTTGATTCAATGCCAGAAGATAAAAGAATTAGTGAAAAAGATATAAAAATCCAGTAGTTGGAGGATTTATACGGAGCTGTAGATGGGAAAAAGAAAATTTTTAATTTAGCTGGTAATGTTGAAAAAGATAAGGATGGAAATGATATAACTGAAAAAGCTGGGTATAGCAGATGTTCAGGGTGAAAAATGAATGGTGTAATAGGAATACACGGTGTTTGGAATGGAACTTCTCAGAATATTGAAGAAATTTCTATGGGGAAAAAGCTGCAATGTTTTCTGTTGAATCATGACACTCTGGTAAATTAAATTTTAAAAATATTAAAGTGAATTTCAAAAATGATGAAAATACTTTATTTTATATGCTACCAACAAGTGCTTATGTTTTGTTTAACGAAGGAGACTCTAGAGCTAGGATCAAAGAGGAGCTATTTAGGAGAAGGAGTAAATGCAGAAGTTAAAACTAATGGAAATATTATATATAACTTAGTTGGTATTTCGTGAAGTTATAATATTACTAATAATCTACTGTTAATTTTGAAGGTCTGGGAAATATATTTTACTCAGGTCTTGGGTATACACCAAATATGCAAAAATTACTAGGTAAATATAGTGGAGTAGAGAAGATGTATATCAAACAGGACTTACACCTGTAATAAGAATGGATAATGCTGTTAATTCATATGGAGACTAATACTATCTTATATTTTTGCAGATTTAATTCCAGATAAGAGTACTGGTAAAAGATAGATGGAAAAAGAAATCACAGCAGATGCTTACAAAGAAAACTACAACAAACTGGGGGACTATAAATAATCCAGAGTGGAAATCTACAAAAGAGGAATACATCAAGGAGAAATAAAACCTCTGCAAGAATTGGAGAGCAACTTGCATCAGATCCTAATGTAACAAATCAAACAGCTAAAGGAGCAATGGGTGGTACTTCAGATAAGTTTGTGGGAAAAATAATGTGGTTGTACTAGCTCAATCAGGTCAAAGAAAAGGTATAGATGTTGTAAAAGATTTAAAAAGGAGAGGGAAAAATTCAAGAAAGTGATCCAATCTATGCACTTTATATAAATGATATTGATGCTACTTTTTGGTAAATATTCTAAGAGAAATATTATGATAGATTCTGAAAGAGGAACTCAAATAGATGTAGCAATAGCAGAAACAGAAAAAGATGGAAAACATCATACAGAGGGAAGTTTTAGATAAAACTGGAAATGTAGTAGCAGGTAAAAAGATGCGCAACTGTTCCTATAAGAACAGAATCTATAAAGACTATAATGTAAAAATCAACTGATTTTAAAGATGGTAAATTAATAAGTTCAGCTGATGATAATGCTAATAAAGCTGCAACAGGAACAATTTTAGCATTAGCTAAAGGAACTTGGGGAGATAGAAGCTCAACAAAGAAAAATTAAAAATACAATGGTCAAGATTATGGAATTAGTGAAGATACAATAAATGCACTTAAAGATGAAAAATCTGAAATTAATTTCGGAGTACCAGTTGAAATGTCAGCAAAAATGGCTAAAGAAAATGATGTTGAATTAAGACCGATAGCATATAGAAGCTGAAGGTGGAAAAATAACCGCAAAAAGATACTAAGGCTTATGGATTTGGTTCGTTAATAGCATATGCAAATAAATTTGAACATAACTATAAAGACGATACAGGTGCAGCACATAAAAACTGTAAGCTATGGAGATATTCATAGATGGAAATATTGAAGCCATAGATGGATGGGCAGCAGAGGATCCAACTACTAAACTTGAAAAATATAACAATATTGGAGCTTATGCATCAGGTAAAGGTGGTTCTGGAAAAAGATGGCGCTGACTCTGATCTAAGGTAGTTATAACAGGAAATGCTACAGTTAATGGTACGGGAGCATTTGCTACTAATGGTGGAGAAGTAGAAATTCAAGGAAATGGTAGTGAAATTAAAGCTGGAGTAGGAAGTGGATTAGTTGCTACTAATAGAGGTACTGTAAAAATTTGGTGGAGGAACTATAGAAGTTAAAAATAATTTTGCTGATCCTAATGAACATCATAATCCTGCTGATCCCTAATGATCCTATAAACAAATATAATAATACAGCACCAGTTTATGCAGATAAGGATTCTAAAATTGAAATAACAGGAGATACAGCTTTTAATCTTTATGATGGAGTTATTGATTCAGCTGATGTAGAAGACTATAATAAACCTAATAGTAAAATATCAAGGATTTAAAGAACACGTAAAATTGAATATTAAAAAAAGATGGTATCAATCTAGGTCAAATAGATAATACAGGTTCTACAATGACATGGAATGGTACTGATGATTATGTAAAAATATTATTAATGAAGATAATAATGGAGAAAAAACAATTATTTAAAGAAGTTAGCAGTTGAAAAAGTGAATGGAAGATATTTTTGGACTAAATCATTTGTAACAGGTGGAACTTTTAAATGTTGAACCCAAAGCTCCAGCAACAACTTTAAAAATCAGTATAAATGATGAAAAATGATGGATATAACCATATTTTCATTAAGAAAAACATTGGTTGATATTAAAAGGGAGTTACTATTACAAGAGATGCTAATAATACAACATTCAGTGGACAAGGATTAAGTATTCAGTCTGATGTAAGTGCAACATCTAATGATAAAACTGGATTTGTAAATAGTGGAATTGTAAGAGTAGAAAATGGTGTTTTAACAGGAACTAATTCTACAGCTGCTATGTCAGTAAACTATGGAACAATAGAAAATAACAATAAAAATTGAAATGACCAATGCAGGAGTTGGAATATTCGGAACAAATGGAAGTAAATTAATAAATAATAAAATTATAACTATAGGAGAAAAAGGTATAGGAATAGCAGCGAATGCTTCATCAATAAATCCAGGTGCTACTGCTTTTGGTAACATTTGGAACAGATAAAGCTGGAGTAACAGGAAATGTTGTAGATATTCTAAATGCAGATACAATAGATATTAAAGGAAAAGATTCTATAGGAATATCGGTAAAAATAACAGTGATAAGGATAGGAAAGCAAATTACTGGTTAAAAATACTGGTACTATAAAACTTGGAGATAATGCAGCTGGAATATCAGTTAAATCGACTACTACATCTAATAATGAAGGAGCAACTGTAGAATTAGCTGGAAATATAACAGTGGGAACAGAAGGAATAGAACTTATGCTCAAAAATTCAGATGTTAAACTTACAGATAATTTAACTGTTAATGTTAAAAGATCTCTGGTGTAGGAATATACTTGAAAGATAAGTCAAAAATTGAAGCAGCAGCAGGAAAGAAATTAATATTAAATTATAATGGAAGTAATACAGGTAAGGCTACTGGAGTTATTTTTTGGTGGAGAAAATTTAGTTAATAATATTGATGTTGAGATTAATAATACAACAAATACGACAGGTGGATTAACTAACCTTTTTAGCTAATGGAACAGGATCATTTACTAATAATAGAAATATAAAAACTGTTGGAGTAAAAAGGATATGGAATAGTAGCAAATAAAAAAATACTTTAACTTCTGTTAAAAACTTTGGAAATATAGATGTATCTGCTGCAGCTAAAGATGATAATCCTAATATAGAATTTATGCTAAAGAAGCTGCAACAGCTATAACAAATAAGGGAAATATAACAGTTGGGAAAAATTCAATTGGTATATATGGATGATGGAAGTTACTTTAAAATCACCAGCTAAGATAGAAACTTCTGACAATGTTGTTGGAATTTACTCTAATTCAAAAGATGTAACTTTAGAACTTGGAAGTACTTTAAATATAGGAAAAGATAAAGCTGTTGGAATTTATACTGCTGGTAGTGGACAAAATATAAAACTTTTAGGAGACATTTCTATTGGTGACAGTGGATATGGACTTATCAATAACAATAAACAAGCTAATAATACAATAGTTTCAAGCGCAACCTTAACTAGAGATTTAGGAACAGACACAGTATTTATATATTCTAAGGATAAATCAGGAAGTGTAACAAATTATACTAATTTAAAAAGCAACTGGTGATGAAAAACTATGGAATTTATGGTGCTGGAAAAATAGATAACTATGGAAATATAGATTTCAAAGCAGGAAAAGCAAATGTTGGTATTTATAGTACATCTTCTGATAGAACTAAAGTTGCTACTAACCATCAAGGAGTGACTATAGAAGTTGAGCTTCAGTATATGATAAAATGAAACCTAAAGAAGCAAAATATGCTATAGGTATGGCTGGAGGATATACTCCTGCAAGAGATGATAAAATGAAGATGGAAGTGCAAAAACTCCATTCACAGGACATATTGTCAATGAAGGAACAATAAAAAGTTACAGGAGAACATTCTATAGGTATGTTTGCAACTGAAGAACATTCTACTTTAGGAAAAATAGAGGAGATATAATTTTATCACAAGCAATACAACAGGAATTTATCTTGATAATAAAAGCTGTAGGTCATAACTATGGAAAAATTATATCTGAGGGAGAAGGCTTAGAAAAATCTAGTTGGTATCGTTGTAAAAATGGAGCAACTATAGAAAAACCATCCAGGTTCTGAAATCAGATTAAGTGCTAAAAAATAGTAAAGGAATATATGTAGCAGGAGCAGGAAATAAAAAGGAATAATTCAAAAACTACGGAGATTTTGTTATAAGTGCTGATAGAAAAGAAGCAAGTTTTGCAGAGCAAAAATATCTGTACAGGGAGAAGGTTCAAGTGTTTTTGCTGAAAAATAAGAGTCAACTTGATAAAGAAGTAGGAGGAGTTAAACTAGATGAAAAAGGAATCTATGATAAGAGACTTCTCAAGAAAAACCAATTAAAAAACCTAATTTAGTAACTGTAGATCCTAAAACTATAGAAAGATTAGAAAAGGAAAAATATAGTAGACCCAAGTGCAACTGCTATAAAACAGTAAGCTCTTTTGAATGTATATAGATACTTCTAATATTAACTTTACTAAACCTATAGAAGGAATTGAAAAATTTAGAAAAATTAACAGAAGTAGATTTTTATAGTTGGAAATGAAGCTGCTAAGTATACTAATAGTAAAATATATAGAAGTAGATCCTAAAATTTATGAAGGGAAAAATGGAGGATCAAAATCATATAATGATTTAATTATTGATAATCCTCAAATTGCAAAATGGAATATTTACTCAGGATCTTTAACTTGGATGTCAACTATTAAACAAGATGAAAATACTGGAGCTATAAAAACATATATATTTAGGAAAAATCCCTTTACACAGAATGGGCAGGAAACGAAGATACACCAGTAGATAAAAAGATACATATAATTTCTTAGATGGATTAGAACAAAGATACGGTGTTGAATCTAGATATTCAAGAGAAAGAAGAGTATTTGATAAATTGAATAGCATTGGAAACAATGAAGAAATTCTATTATACCAAGCAATAGATGAAATGATGGGACATCAATATGCAAATACTCAACAAAGAGTTTACCAAACAGGATCAATCTTGGATAAAGAATTTAGTTACTTGAAGAAAGAATGGCAAACATTCTCTAAAGATTCAAACAAAGTAAAAGTGTTTGGAGCTAGAGGACAATACAAGACAGATACTGCTGGTGTAATTGATACAACCAACTATGGATATGGGAGTGGCTTACCTTCATGAAGATGAAAGACAGTAAGACTAGGAAAAACTGTTGGTTGGTATGCAGGTATCGTTGAAAATGACTATAGATTCAAAGATATTGGAAATTCAAAAGAAAAAATGTTACAAGGAAAAGTTGGAGTGTTTAAATCATATCCATTCGACTATGATAACAGCTTGAATGCAACAGTATACGGAGAATTATTAGCAGGATACAACAGAATGCACAGAAAATTCTTAGTTGTTGACGAAATCTTTAATGCTAAATCAAGATACAAAACTATGGTGCAGCAATTAAAGGAGAAGTTAGCAAAGAATTTAGATTGAGTGAAGACTTCAGATTGAAACCTTATGCTTCATTGAAATATGAATATGGAAGAATAGGAAAAATCAGAGAAAGATCTGGAGAAACTGTTGGAAGTTAAATCTAATACTTACCACTATTGAAACCTGAAATTGGTGGAGAATTAGAATACAAACACGACTTTCGGATCTTATAGAACATTTAGAACAACTCTAGGTATAGCTTATGAAAATGAGTTAGAAGAGTTGCTGATGGAAGAAATAAGGCAAGAGTTGCGACACTCAAGCTGATTGGTTCAATATCAGAGGTGAAAAAGGAAGACAGAAGAGGAAATGTTAAGTCTGATCTAAAGATTGGAATTGATAACTCAAGAGTTGGAATAACTTTTAGGAGTTGGTTATGACACTAAAGGTAACAATCTAAGAGGAGGATTAGGATTAAGAATTATTTACTAATCTTTTTATACACTAATTTTCAAAATAAAGAAAGTTGCTGTGAGATTTCACAGCAACTTTTTATTTTGCAAGAAAATATAAAATTAAATCAATAAAAATTAGTCTCTGATGTCCGTATTAGTTCGAAGAGCCTATGTTCATTGAGCTAGTAGAACTCATACGGCTGTCAAGAGACTTTATTTATTCTATAGACAATTTTTATTACTGTTGTATACTAAAAATATCTACATTTTATTGATTGAAAGGATTTACTCATGGAACGAATAATTATGCATTATGATATGGACGCTTTTTCGCTTCTATTGAAATTATCCAAAATTATAAGCCTTAGTTGTTGGAGAAAATATTGTTACAACTGCAAGCTACGAAGCTAGAAAAATTTGGTGTTCATTCTGCAATGAAAGTTTTCAGATGCTAAATTACTTTGTCCAAAAACTTATGGTTATCCCTGTCGATAAAAACGAATATATTCGTACCTCTAAAACACCCACAATTTAATTCTAAAAATTACAAAACAAGGCTGAATTTATAGCAACAGATGAGGGATATATAGATTTAACTGGACTTGTGAAGGAAGAAAATTTAAATTCTTTTGCAACAAAAATTTAGAAAAAGAATTAAAGAAATCACAGGATTAACTTGTTCTGTTGGGATAGGTTTCAATAAATTATGCTAAAATTGCAAGTGATATAAACAAACCATTTGGGCAATATATTTTTCAAAACTGAAAACGATTTTATAAAAATATATAGAAAAATATAAGTATTATACCTGGTGTAGGCAAAAATTTACTGAACTTTTATAAAAGAAAATTTATTTTTGTTAAAGATTTCTATAATTTCTCCTTTGATTTTTGATAAAAATATGGAAAAATCTCGAGGAGAAAATTTATATTGTTCTATAAGAGGTATCGACCACAGTGAAGTTGAATTTGAAAGAGATATTCATTCTATTGGAAATGAAGAGACTTTTTCTTCCATTACAAACTGAAGAAGAAATTGAACGAGAATTTTATAATCTCTTTGAGCATACTTTTTTTCAAAAATTACAAAAAACAAAATGCTTTTACACAATCAGTATCTATTAAAATTAGATACACTTCATTTAAGACTTATACTAAAAAGTAAAAATAAAATTTTTACAAAAAGATAAGCACATTTTATATACTACCTTATTAGAACTTCTAAGTTCTTTTGAAATAAAAAGAAGATATTCGTCTTTTAGGAATCTATTTTTGAGATATTAAAAAGAACTTTCTAGAACAATTAGCTTTTTGCAAAAACATAATGTTTTTAGTTGTTTCTGATGAAATTCACCAAGATTTAGTATTAAAAGGAAATAAACATATTCCTGCTGCTACTGTTGATAATTGTAAGTATGCTGATAACATTATCACTGTAAATGCTGCTTCTAAAAACATTTAATTTAGCTGGTCTAACTCATTCTAATATAATAATTAGTAATCCAAAAATTAGAGAAAATTTTGATCTTGAATTTAAAAATAAATCAAACAGAAGCCAACATTTTTAGGAATGTTAGCAACTCAAGTAGGCTATGAAAAAGGAAAGGAATGGCTTGAAAATCTTATAGACCTTATTCAAGATAATTATGATTATTTAAAAAGTGAACTTAATAAAAATATTCCTGATATAATAGTTACTCCTTTAGAAGGACATACCTTGCCTTTCTAGATTTAAGAAAAATTATTTCAGTCAATGAAGCTAAGAATTTTTATTCAAGATAAGGCAAGACTAGCTATTGACTTTTGGAGAATGGTTTGGAGATAGTTTTTAAAGGTTTTATTCGTTTAAATTTAGCAACTGACCCTGAAATTGTAGCCGTTTCAAATATAATAGAAGTTTATAATTCTGAGTTTTCTAAGAATAAATAATTCTTTATTCTTTCTATCAAAATACCAAGAGTTTTTAATTTATCTTGGACTTCTTTGAAAAATATTTTCATTCTCCACTATTATAGTGTGATAATGATAATTATTCGTTAAATTCTTTAGAGGTTTACTTAATTTAGAATTAATATTTTCCACTAATAAATCAACATCTCTTCTTGATTTTATATCCAATTTTACTCTTATTTCTCCATACGTTTTATGAACAACAAAAACATCTTCTATACTTGCTCCAAGATTCACGATAGCATTTTAATTGTTTCTAATTTCTGAATCATCGTGTTTTACTTTTATTATATTCCTTTTTGAAAGTAATCTATAACCCCTATTAGTTGAAATAATATCGATATTTCTAGCTTTTTAATATACATATCTTGTACTATAACTTGTCTTGAAACATCAAAAAGCTCTGCAAGATATGTACCACTTTCACAAGAGTTTCACTACTTTCTAAAAATTTCAATTATTCTTTTTCTTTCTTCCCTTTCAATCATCTATATATCCCTCAATAAGCTTAAATCTAAAAATCTTAGCCGAATGTGTTATAGAGCCACTTGAAATATAATCAATTTCTAAGCCTTTAAAACGATTTATATTGGTTATATCCACATTTCCAGAACATTCTATTATAGCTTGTTTATTTATAATCTTTTATAGCCTTTTTGTTGTTTCTATATCCATATTATCTAACATAATTATATTCTGCACCAGCTTTTATAGCTTCTTCCACCCTTTTAAATCTTCAACTTCTATTTCTATTTTTTATAAAAAGGAGAGTATTCTCTTGCAAGTTTTATTGCCTCTGTTATAGACCCAGCAGCATCAATATGATTATCTTTTTAACATTATAGCATCAGAAAGATTGTACCTATGGTTATATCCACCTCCAACTCTAACTGCATACTTTTCAAATATTCTCATATTTGGAGTAGTTTTTTTCTAGTATCCAATAATAATATTTTTTTATCATCAAGAGCTTCTATCATTTTTAGTATAAGTTGCTATACCACTCATTCTTTTGCAAATAATTTAAAGCTACTCTTTCAGAAGATAGTATTGTTTTTATATTAGCTTTTATTTTTAATATTAAACTTTATCTGCAACCTTATCCCCATCTTTTTTTATATTCTGTAAATTCAACAGAAGTATCAAGTAATTCAAAAACTCTTTTAAATACATCAAGCCCTGCTAAAATTCCGTTTTCTTTTTTGAATAAAGTGAAATTTCTGCTAATCTATCATTCTTATAAACTGCATTTGTACTTATATCTTCCGAAGTAATATCTTCTTTTAATGCCAATTTAATTGAATCATCCATTTGAAATTTATCTATTTTTTTCTGAAATTCATCTTCTTTTATCCTTTTTCTATGATATTTTATTTTCTTCTTCATTAAAAACTAAATTTTTATCTACTATATTTCTAAAAATATCATCTGTTATATCATTATAAACAGAAATATTATTTTCGTCAATAATTGAATACGATGCTCTTTTTCCCAAATACAACACTTTCTAATAATGAGTTACTAGCAAGTCTATTTTTGTCCATGAACTCCCTGTACAAGCAACTTCACCAATAGCATACAAATTTTTTTCATTGATGTTTTTAGAATTTATATCAACCTTTATTCCACCCATTGTATAATGCTGAGCTGGAACTATTGGAACCTTATCTTTATATGGATTTATCCCATTTTTTTATTAAATGATCATATATATTAGGAAAATCTCTTTAATATCTAATTTTTATTGTACTGAAATCTAGCCACTCATATTCAGATTTTTCTTTCTTCATTTCTCAATATTGCACTTGTAACCTTATCTCGAGGTTTTAACTCATCTGTAAATCTTTCTAATTTTTGATTTAAAAGTATTGCTCCTTCTCCTCTCACTGATTCAGAAATTAGAAATTTTCTTTTCTTTTTCTTTTTTTATAAAAATGTAGTTGGATGTATTTGAATATATGAGATATCTTTTATTTCTATATTATGCCTGATAGCTGCTGCAACCCCATCTCCTTTTATATGAGAAAAATTTGTAGTATTCTACATATTCCTCCTATTCCACCGGTTGCTAAAACTGTAAATTTTGATTTTATAGAAAATACTTCTTCTGCTAATACTCCTAAAACAATGATTTTCTTTTCAATAATATCTAAGAACTCACAATCTTCAATTATCTTAATATTATCTCTTTCTAAAACTTTTTTTCTATAAGGCTTTCCATTATATATTTACCAGTTTGATCTTCACAATATAGAATTCTAAATTTCCTATGTCCTCCTTCTCTTGTATAGAATAAACCTTTTTCATCTCCTGTAAACTTAACTCCATTTTCGATTAGAGTTTTTATTGCTTCCTCTGACTCATCAACCAGTATCTCTACAGCTTTTCTATTATTTTTATAGTGCCCTGCTATTAAGGTATCCTCAATATACTCTTCTCTATCGTTTTTCCCTCTACAAACAGATATGCCTCCTTGTGCAAGATAAGAATTACTATCTTTAAGTTTTTCTTTGTTAATAATATTATTTTTAACTTTCTATCTAGACTTAATGCACAAGTTAACCCTGCAACTCCTGGAACCAATTATAACCACATCACAACTTTCAATTTTCATTTTTAATCTCCTGCCAATTCTAACATTCTTTCCAAAGGAATTAGAGCTTTTTTTAGCTACTTCATCATTAACTTCTAATTCATCTCCACCTTCTAATAATATTTTTCTATTTTTCTAAAGTATTTTTTCATACTTTTACATATTAAAGTATCTGCAAAATATAATTTTTGTTAGAGCTTTATCATAAATTTTATATTGTATCCCTCTCTCAGTTACAACTATAAACTCATCTCCACCTTTTAATGCCTCTTCGATTATTCCACTTGTACTCCCTATATAGTCAGCTAAATTTAAAAATTTCCTCTTTACATTCTGGATGAGCTAATACTTTAGCGTTAGGATATTCATTTTTTTAACTTTTATTACATTTTCTAAAATGTACTAAATTATGTACACAACAATAACCTTCATTCAAAATAATATTCTTATTTTTAATTTGTTTTTGCAATATATGATGCTAAATTTCCATCAGGAACTATAAAAATATCTTTTTAATTTACTCACAATTTTTAACAGCATTAGATGAAGTTATACAAACATCACAATATGATTTTATTTCTGCTGTCGAATTTATATAGCAAACTACAGCTAAATCATCATATTTTTTCTCTCATTTCTTTTTATATAGTTATCATATGTGCCATTGGACAATCAGCATAAATATCAACCATATGAACTGTTTTGTCTGGATTTAAAATTTTTTATACTTTTCTCCCATAAAATACACACCAGCCATTATTATTGTTTTATTTTTAACTTTGTTGTTGTTTTTGCTAAATAGAAAGAATCTCCAACATAATCAGCTATTTTTTTGTACTTCTGCCATCTACATAGTAATGAGCTAAAATTGCAACATCCTTTTTCTTTTTGTAATTCTTTTATTCTTTCTTTCATTAGTCCTCCTAAAATAATTTTATAGTAAAATTTCTTTAAGAAATTATAGCACTATTTTATTTTATTGACAAGACAATAGAATATACATTGTATATTCATATAATGATATCTATAAATAAAATAAAAGTCTCTTGATAGCCGTATAAGTTCTACGAACTCAAAAACACAGGCTCTTCGAACTAATATGGACGGCAGAGATTAATAAGCATTTTAATTTATACTTTCCTTATAATGAATAAAAGCCCTAAGTTTCCTTTAGGGCTTATGCTTTGTTCAATTCAATGTTATCCTCTACACTGAGAAAGGTATTTGTGTCATCAATGTTTAGCTGTACATTGAGAAACATAATTGTATCAATTCAATGTTATCCCCTACATTGAGAAAAGGTATTTGTTTAATTTATTCTAGTTCATTAGTCTTATAAAATCAACATTTTTGAAAACCTTTTTATTTGTTAATTGACATTCTATACTCCTTTTTAATAATTTAATTAATAAATTTTTACCGTCCTTATAATAATGTTCAGCTATTAAATATCCATTCTCATAATATAATTTAAAGAGTCCTTCTAATTTATCATCTTTAAAATTAGTTTCCATTCTTATGTTTCCATTCTCATAATATTCTTTAAAGAGTCCTTCTTGATTTACCATCTTTAAAATTACCTTCTATCTTTTAAATTTCCATTCTCATAATATACTTTTGAGAGTCCTTCCTTTTTACCATCTTTTATAATTAATCTTCCCATTTTTAAATCTCCATTTCTCATAATATCCTTTTTAAAGAGTCCTTCTCGTTTATCATCTTTATAATTAATCTTCACTTTCTTTAAATTTCCATTTTCATAGTATACTTTTTGAGAGTCCATTTAATTTATCATCTTTTATGAAATTTTACCTAAATCCTATTAGGATAGTATATTTTTCCATACCATTTTTTTTACCATCTTTTAGATTACTTCACTTTTTTGAGAGTCCATTCTAATATTTTTAAAAGATCCTTCTTTTACCATCTTTAAAATTACCTTCACTTTCTAAATTTCCATTTGTCATAATATGATTTTATTATTCCAGTAAATGCTTTTTGTTTCTCCTTTAACATAAAGTTATACCTTCTCTTATTTCCATATCTGTAATATTTACTTCTCTAGGCTTACTCCAACTAGCAAATAATAAAAATAAAAAAATAATCACGAATAAAACTTTAATCTTTTTCATAAACTCCTCCCTAATTTTTTTCCTCTATTCAGAATATAAATTATTTTTTTCTTATATCCCGTTTTTTTATTAGAAGTTAATTTGATTTCTTTTTCTGATAAAGGATATTTTTTTCTTTATATTCTTTATATAATTTTGAAACTTTCTAAAAAAATGAGAATAAACTATTTAGTATCTTCTTTGATTACATATCTTTTGTTTAAAAACTTTAATTTATTCTATATTTTATAAAAAAATGAAAAGTCTTTCTAATTTTTGATACATTATACCCACCCTCCCTGAACATTTTGTCAACTATTTTTTTTGATTTAAGTGATTTTTTTCAATAAAAAATTGCACCTCCAATCTTGTGTCCAGGATTATGGGTGCAGTACAAAAATTTACCATCAACAAATTATCAACAAAAATACCCTTCACCCAACAAAAAGCCCTCAACTTTTTTTCAAGTTCGGGCTTTTTGTAGAAATTAAACTATTTTTGAAATACAATTTCTAAAGTAGTGCTAAATACCATTAATTCAAAATTTAAGTGTGGGATAAATTGACTTTAATTTGAATTAGATGTTAACAAAGTGCAAACACTTTTAATGATAACTATATATTTTATATACTGTAATTTTATATTTCATCAACTAGCCTCTTTTTAACTTTTTGAGATTTCTTATGAACATAAACCTCAGATGTAGTTTTATAGCTAGAATGTCCTATCATCTTTTATAATTGCATCTTTATCTGCTACAGTATCTGATAATAGACTTGCGAATGTATGTCTAGTATCATGTAAGCTATGATATGATAAGTCCCATATCTCTAAACAATATTCTGAAAATGATTATCAAAAAGAATCATAATCATACTCTAAAGCCATCAAGTCTCTGCCATAAATGTTTATCTTTACTGAAAATATCTATTCTTAAAAAGCTCTAGTATTTTATCTGCAATAGGGACTTTTCTTATTCCCAGCTTTACTCTTAGATGCTTCTATTTCAAAAGTAATAATCTTTTAGATAGATATTTCTTTTCTATTTACTTTTTAATAGCTCACTTATTCTCAATCCTGTATAACATAAGATTAATACCATATCTATAATTCTATACTTGTCTACATCATAATTATATAAGTTATCCCATAAAAACTTTGTAACTCTTCTTTACTAATTGGTCTTTCTCTATCTCCAGTTTTGTTACCTTTTTTTCTTGAACTGGTAAAGTTTTAAAAACTTAGCATAGTTCTTAGTTGCCATATCGTTTAGAATAGCAAAAGTCCCAGATATTAGACCAGAAACTTCTTAATAATCTTAATGTACTATTAGTTAGATCCAAACTATAGAAAAATGTTTTGTAGCATAATACCATTGATTTTAGCTATTTCTAAACCATATAACTTTTTACTTCTTTTAAAAATTAGTTTCATAGTTTGATTTTTGTTCCTGGTTTAACATCTTCTTTGGACTTAATCCATAGATTGTATAATTCTTCAAAAGTTATTCCTTTTTCTTTCTTCTTAGCAAATTTTAACTCCCTGTATTTTCTAACATTTCAAGATTATTTGTAAACATAGCTAGTTTATAAGTCTCAGCTTCTTTTTGTGTCTTAAAACAAGCTATAAAATCTCTTTATATCTCTTTATCTTCTATACTGTAATATTTAGGACCTAATAGAGCCCAAGGCTTTTCTTCTGTTTCCAGATAATTTATAAAACAGTTCCCATTCCATTTGCTGCTCTCATAAAAAATCACACTCCTTTTAATTTGACGTACTTAAATAGAGTGTGTTATAATTTGTATAGGCAAACAAAAAGAGGACACATCTTTTTAACCCCTTTAGAGTTACGAACTCAAGAGGGGTATTTTTATATCCTTTGAACTCAAAGTCTATTTTACAGAATATTAATCATACATTTTTACAGATTCACTAATTTATTTTTAAAAATTATATAAATCATTTATAGAGTTTATTGCAATTTTAGTATCCTCTATCTGTTTTGTTTCCTTCTTCATCAAGTTCTGGAAATTTAATAAATTTAGTAGAACCATTAAAATATAGTCTGCAAATCCATTTTGTTACTTTATCATCAATAGTTATTGAAAAGTAATTTAGAGTGTCTTTATACGTAATTCTATCAAGTTCTATACTTCCATACAATAATGCCTTAGCAACAGAAAAAGCCTTGTAATTCTTCATCAGTAGTTATATATCCACATTCAACATCAGTTATTTCTTCAACTATTTCTTGAGAAGATTCAATTTCTTTTTCAACAGCTTTTATTCACTTCTAAAGCACCTCTAATTTTGTTCTAACAGTATCATTTAAAAATTCATTTATAGATTTTTAATAGTGCTTGTAAATCTATCTTTTACTTTTTGTGTTTTTACACCTTTCATAAATTTCATTCAAAAATATAAGATATAAAATTTTCAGTTGGATTATCAAACTCAGATTTTAAAAAGTTTTTTTAATAGCATTTGAATACTTTAGCTCCTCAGTTTTCACTATTTAAAAATGTTGTCTAAATCAAATGAATTTCTAGCAAATTTCTTTTAATTCATTTATTTGATAATCTTTAATTTTTAAAAGATTTATTTCTAAAAATGGTTTGTCATCCATCATATTAGGTTTTTCTAAATCAGTATAGAATTTGTAAACAATACCGTTTGTTAAAACTCCAATTTTAGCTGGAGTAACATTAAAATAACGAGTTAATTGCTTATCACAATTTTCAAGTGTATTATTGCAATCCTTACATTCGACTAATATTCTTGGAATATCATCAATTAGAATTGCATAGTCAACTTTTTCTCCTTTTGCATCTGCAATATCTGCTGTGAATTCTGCTGATGAAATTCAAAAAGGATTTCTAGTATCATATCCAAGCATATCAAAGAAAGGTAAAAACAACACAGTTTTAGTCATTTCTTCATTTGTTACTCTATCTTTGTACTTTTCAATTTTCTTAGATAATTCTTCAATATTGTCTTTTAAATCCATAAACCCATCTCCTTTTTTATTTTAAATTTTTAAAATTGTTTTAAATAATTACACCAAATATAATTTATAATTTTCTGAATCTCATCATTATTATCGCAATCTTTATATTTTAGCTTGTAAAATATAGTAGCAAATAAATTTGCTTGTGTTTCTTCTCTTGAGCCTTTAAATGCTTCAATCTTACTAAATTGCCTTATTGTATCACTCATGAAGTTCATAATGCCCAACCCTCATGAGCTATAACGAATTCTTTTTCGAAATCTGAAATGTTTGAATTGATAAAAATGATATTTTTCACACGATAAACCTTTAATACTACTATCTAAATCTACATATTTTAATATAATTCCTTTATCTTTTATTAACTTATAGATATTTTCATATTCATCAAGTAACTTTTTAGCAGTATCTATAACATATTTTAAAAGTCATTATACATCACTTTTTCCTTTGTGAAATTAATACTTCGCATAAGCTATTGCTAATGTTTCTTTATCTTTACCAGAAATATCATTACCTTCATTCTATAAACATTACAGTTGACATATTATTAAATTTTTCAAGTTTTTGCTAATTCTTCATCCGTTAATTGAGAAAAATATTATTTTTCTTTTTCTTGTGAACTATAATTTTTGTTTGATAATAATTTATCAGCTTCTAAACCTAAGACATCACATATTATTTGAAATTTATCAATAGGCATATAAGTTTCCATTGTTTCATATCTTTGTAGTGTAGAAGAACTTATTCCAGTTTTTGAAGATAAATCTCTTAAAGATAATTTTTAATTCATCTCTCTCTTATATAATTTTTACTATATCTTTTATTTCATAAGGCATTTTACTACCTCCTTATATAAATTTTTATAATCAATTATATAATTAATTTTTCATATTCGCAACAAAAATTTAAAACAAAAAGTTTCAAAAATGGGTTGACAAAATAAGAGTTGTAGTTTATACTTGTTTCATATAAGGGACAAAATGAGGTGATAATTTGGATATATTAAAATTAAAAGGAAAATTGCTGAAAAAGGAAAAACACAGATAGATTCTAGCCAAAAACTTAATTTATCAGTTCAATCTTTTTAATGCAAAATTAAATGGAAGAGCAAAAATTGATATTGATGAAGCTAAAAACTGATAGAAATCTTAGAAATTGAAAAATGTTAAAGAAATAGCTAATCAGTCCCAAATATGAAACAGAAAGGAGTGTGGCGTATGGAAAATATTTATAAAGGTTTTAAGGTAGAAGGAACAACAGAAGAAATAAAAAGTTAAATCAGCCTCATGGAAGATAAGAAACTAACAAGAGAAGATTTAACTTTAATAGTGAAAAACTATGGAAAAAATGATGGAGAAAAAGTTCAAATTTTTAAAGCAGGGATATATGAAGAATACGATATTGAAATTAAAGGTAAGTATTCTTCAAAAAGTGAAAAATCGATATCCCAGATAAATGTTTAGTTATCCTTGTTGATATAAGTTAAATAGGATTTATAAATAGTTTTTAAATTCTGATATAGGTGCTAATGCCTCCATACTTTAACTTGTTATTCATATAAGATACTAATCTGTTTTTCTTCGGATGTATCTGGGAAAGTCTTATCTCTTAATATATCTCTAGCAATATCGCCTTTAATACTATCAGAGTTTAGGTAATGAGATGTTTTTAACCATTCAATAAAAGATTTCATATTAATCACCTCCTTAGAGATGATTATAACACAAAAAGGAAAATGAAAAATTATCTAGTAATTTTTAAAAACTATCTAGTAGAAAAATGCAAAAACTACAAAAACAATTGAAAATCAAAAAGAAAAATACTTACTAGTAGATTTCTAAAACTATCTAGTAAGTTTGGAATACGAGGAGTAAAAATGGTAATAAGAGGGACAATGAAAGAAATTCTTAGCTTTTTAAGGAGTATGACAGAAGAAGAATTTAAAGCAAAAGTTAGAAAGTGGGGTGATGAAAAATGATTTCATTTGAAAGCTGGAATGTTTATAACTGTTGGAATTTTTAGTCCAGTTTTTATGGTAAACGATTACTTGAACAAAGAGAAGAACACAAGATTACTATTTCTGGACGCTTGTTATTACCGAGTATGCTGTGGGTACTTATTTCTATAGTTCTATATTATGTGTACATGGGAGAGCTTTTAAAAAAGATATTGGTAAAAATAGTTAATTAAATAATTAAAGGAGGATTTATGGCAAATTACAAGATAACAGTAGATGAAGCTGTTGCTTTATCCGGTGGAGAACTTAACAAAGATGATGTTTACAGTTTAATAAGAGCAAATGAAGTTCCTGGCTGTATCTACAAAAAGAAAAAAATGAAGAAAATGAGAGAGGAGCTTACTTTAATTATAAAGGCTCATTGGCTAAATTTCTTAAATGGAAAAAGCTATAAAAAGAAAACATCTATACTCCCGACCAAAGTTGTATGACAGATGTTTAGGTTAAAAGAAAAATAGATAACTCTATTTTCTTGAATTGTACTACAAATATAAAAAATTCAAGGAGGAAAAATAGTGGAACCATCTATAAGTAATATAGTAAAGAAGATTCAAAGTACAGATCAAAAATACAATTACGATGAAATCTTCTTCGATTGGATAAAAAGCTATGTTCTATGCTTTATGCTAATTCTTGCAACAGAGATGGATATGAGGATAGAGAAAAGGAGTTTGACAGATTAGTAGAAAAAGATGGACCTAAAACCATGCAGATATTCTATGAGTGTCAAGCTGAGCTGGTGATGTTGTTTGAGGAATAGATGATTACTTAGGAAAATACATCATCATCTTGGTGTGCATAACAAAATGAAAGGGCAGTTCTTTACACCATTTCACATAGCTAAAATGATGGCAGAGACTCAAGTTTCTGGTGTAATAAAAGGAATTAGAAGAAGGCAGAATAGAGATAAATGATTCTGTCATGTGATCTGCTTGTTTAATATTAGGAATGTTAGCAGTACTAAAAGAAAAAAAGGAATTAACTATCAAAAAGAATTTTTATTAATTGCAGCGATTTAGATGAAAAATGCTATACAAATGGCTTATATACAGTTGTCTCTTATAGGGCTGCTGCAAAATGCGAAAAATAAAAACGCACTTACTGGGAAACATTTGGTAGCTGGTTTACTTTTGGGTGCTATGCTCTTTTGAGAGGAGAAGATATGGAAGAAAATTTAATAACTGAATTTAAGTATGAATTACTAAAAAGTTTTTCCGATGAAGAAACTTTTAGAATAGAGAGTATTTTAAGAAGTATTCTCTATAAAAATGAAAAATGCTTTAGTTGTAAGTGATGGGCAAGGAAATTTAGAATTAATTAAACAGTTTGTAATACAGAAGAAAGTGCAAAATTTAAGTGATAGGTCACTGAAGTATTATGTTTTAACGCTTTGAAAATTTTAATGATTTTTAAGAAATAAGCCTTTTCAAACTGTCACATCTAATGATGTTATGCTTTTTAGGGGCAAAAATGTATAAAGATAAAGTTACATCCACAACTGCAACAATTTAAGAAGAAACTTAAGTTCTTTTTTACCTTTTTACAAGAATTCGATTTTTATTGTTAAAATCCTATGACTAGGGTAAAAAAAGATAAACGAAGTTAGAGAAAAAGAAAAAAAGCTTTTTCCGCAACAGAAATAGCAAAAATAAGAAAGGCAATTACTACTAAAAGAGATAGAGCAATATTTGAACTATTACTGCATTCTGGGATAAGAGTTGGAGGACTGTGTGGGCTTAAATTTGACGATATAAACTTTTCTGAAAAATCTATAACGGTGTTTGAAAAAGGGAGAAAGTACAGAACAGTTTACTTTTAATGAAGAGGCTGAATTTTATTTAAAAGAGTACTTAGAAGAAAGGGAAAAATTAGATACGAAAGATGAGCATATTTTTGTTTCTCTTTTTAAAACCTTATAAAAATTACAAATTAGCGGTGTTGAAATAATGATAAGACAAGCTGGAAGAGAAGCTGGAGTTAAAAACGTTCATCCTCACAGATTTAGAAGAACATTCGCAACAACAGCTTTGAAAAAAAGGGATGTCAATAATAGATATAAAAATCTTTTGGGGCATAAGAAATTAGATACAACCCAAATTTATCTAGATGAAACAGAGGGGCTTTACAAAAGCAGCGTATACCAAAAGTATTTTAATAGCTAAGGAGGATAAAAAAATCATGAATACATTAATGGATTTAAACACAAAACTGTTTGAACAGATGAATAAATTAAGTAAGGAAGATATCACTCAAGAAGAGTTAGACAAGGAAATTAGCAGAAGTGAAACTATGATAAAAACTTGCTGGAGTAATTATAAGTAATGGAGAATTAGCTCTTAAAGCAGCAAAATTTAAAGACGACATGATGGATGCAACAGCTAAACTACCTAAAATGCTAGAGGAATAGAATATGAAAAATACACTGATGAAAATGATTGAGTTCTTGAGAGAAGTTGCTAAAGGAAAAACTTATGTAGAAATAGTTAAAATATTTAATGCAAAAATATGATTTAGAAATAACTGTAAAAATGAAAAATCTTCTTAGTAGAAAGAAAATTTATACTGAAACAGGAGGGTGTCTTTTATAAAAAGGTTGCATTCCCTGGAATAAAGGAACAAAAAGGTTTGACAAAAAGCTAACAAAACTTTTTTAAAAAAGGTGAAAAGACCAAAAAGTTGGAAACCTGTTGGAAGTGAAAGAATTGACAGAGACGGATATACTCTTATAAAAATTTCTAATGAAGGTGGAATGTGGCAAAGATGGGCTTTAAAACACAGAGTTGTTTGGGAAAAACACTATAAAATGAAAGTCCCAAAAAGGATCTGTAATTATTCTTTTGCTGATGGAAACAAAAGTAATTTGAGCGTAGATAATTTAATTTGTGTAACGAGAATGAATTAAGGGTGCTTAATCAACATAGATTAATCAGTTCTGTCCCTGAGTTGACTAAGACTGGATTGAATGTAGCAAAAATAAGAATTAAGTTAGCAGAATTAAGGAAGGAGAAGAAATGAATATAAATGAATACAATTCTAAAAATATGGGAAAAACAAGTTCTAGTTTTGAAAAATGATGGCATAAAAAACTTTAAATCACTTCTGCTAGTATTGCAAAAGTCTGGAGAATTAAAAAGGCTTGATAGTTTGTGGTAAATATGCAGGATTTACTGATACATATAGACTTGCATCTATTAAAGATAATTATGATGATTTACCTGGAACCAATACTGCTACTCCTCTTATGTATGATGTGCTAGATGTGTTGAAAAAAGCTGAATGTCTGGCAGTACTTAAAGATGGAAAACTTGCAATTCAAGTGGGGACTGAAGTAATTGAATACGAACCGATGAAAGATATAAAAGTTCCCAATATATTGAAGGTGGTTGAAGACTTAGAGTATGAAAGCCATTCTGAAGCATATCCTGTTATTAATTTTACTGAAAATATAGTCTGGAAGATGTTAAAAGACTCTAGGTGGGAAGGAGTATTTACTAGATTTTTTTAACTTTGAAAATGGAAAAGTAACCGTTGAAGCTATCCAAATGATTATTCTAAATTAGTTTTGGGATTGTTGGAGTTAGATAATACAAAAGCTAGTTTAAAAACAGCTTTAGATTTTTAAATATGTGGATCTGTGGTTTAAGTGGATTATGGATAATAAATTTAATATTGCTTTTAGGAAAAAAATAATAGAAGTGCTGTTAAATTTAGCAAGGACAATACAGATTACATAGATTATGCCACTAGCATTAAGCAGTTAAGGAGTTGATAGAGATGCCTAAAATAGAAGAAGTATTGGAATATAAGAAGTAATACTTTTACAACGAATAAGGAAATTTCTGATGATTTGAATATAAGCGAAGGTGTTGTTAGAACTTACTTAAATAGATTAAAAACAAAGGATATTTAGATAGGCACTGAGTATAAAGTTTTTAAAAGAGATGCTAGTTAATAAATCTAACTATAAACAGGAAATAATTAAAGAAATGTTGGAATCATATATGGATGACTTTAGAGAACTTAAAGTAATAAACGAGAAGGTAAGAATTGGAGAACTTATTATCAGACTTGTGGATAAATTGTGAGGTGCTGGGAATGTTTTTAATTAATGATAGCTATTATGAATTAATTTTTAGAAGATGAAGATACAGCTGTTTTATCAAGTATTGTAACAGGAGAGTCTTTAACGATGCCTGTGAAAGATATATGGAATTACGCTGTTTAAAGGAGGTGTTCAGTATGCTGAGAATAAATAAAAAGTCTGTTGCGACTACCACATCATCAACAGACTATCAACCAATATTTGATTATATAGTACAGCAAATTATTAAAAAAATGCAAATAGGAGGATATAAAAATGATTAAAGTTGAATTTACAGGAAGCGTGGAAGAAGTTAAAAAGGAAATAAAGAGAGTTCATAGAAGCTAACTGTGCTGAGGTAATAATCAATACACAAAAAGCTGTCGGTGAGGCTTTAGACAAGGCTAAATCTAAAACAGAAGAAACAAAAAGAAACTACTAAAAATAGAAGAAACCCCTTCTACAAAACTGCCAACAGCTCCAGCTAAAAAGGAAGATGTACCAGCCGATGTAGCAACTCCTTTACCAACTAAGACAGCAGAGTATAGCGCTCAGGACTTACAAAAATAGCTGCTGGATGGGTAAATAAGGACATAGAAAAATAACAGACCTATCTTAGTAAATATATTATCTAAGTTTGGTGTTAAAGTTATAACGTCTTTACCTCAAGAAAGCTACGGATCTTTTGTTCAAGAGCTTTAAAAACTTAGGAGCTGATGTTTAATGGCATATGCACTATTGGGGCCTTCTAGTGCATCAAGGTGGATAGCTTGTCCGCCTTCTGTAAGACTTTGTGAACAATTTCGAAGATGTAGAGAGTGAATATGCAAAAAGAAGGGAAGCCTAGCCCATGAGATAGCAGAGTTAAAAAGTAAAAAGTTAATTGATCCTGGGTTAACGCCAAGGAAAATTTTACATCTGCTATGAAGAAGCTAAAAGAAAAAGAGTTATATCAGGAAGAAATGCAAGGATACACAGATGAGTATGTAGAGTTTATACAAGAACAGATGTACAGCTATGAAACTACTCCACATATATCTGTGGAACAAAAAGTAGATTTTTCTCAATATGTCCCGGTGGTTTCGGGACCGCTGACTGTATCTTAATCTCTAATGATACTTTTTACACATCATAGATTTTAAGTATGGAAAAGGAGTACCAGTCAGTGTTGAAAACAATGCCCAGTTACTTCTGTATGCATTAGGAGCATATCTCGCTTACGAAATGATATTTCCTATAGAACATATTAAAAATGTCAATCTGTACAGCCAAGGCTTAACAATATAGACACTTGGGAATGCACTCTCGATTACTTACTAGCCTTTGCTAAGAAAGCTCAGGAAAAAGGCTGTAATGGCTTTTAAAAAGGTGAGGGTAATTTTGAGTGCGGAGAACACTGTAAATTTTGTAAAGCTAAATCTGTCTGTAGAGAAAGAGCTAATGCTAATTTAGAACTCGCTAAGTATGAATTTAAAGCTGCAGACCAATTATCTTTAGAAGAAATTGGAGGATACTACAAAAGGCACAAAAACTTAGCTAAATGGGCAGAGGATTTAGAAAGAGTATGCATTAGCAGAAAGTTTTGAAAAAGGAAATAATGTTCCTGGCTGGAAGGCAGTAAATGGTAGAGGTAGTAGAAGCTTTTACAAACACAGATGATGCTATAAAAGTACTCAAAGAAAATGGGATCGCAGAAGAACTGCTGTATGAAAGAAAGTACTTAACATTAGCTCAGATGGAAAAAGTAATAGGTAAAAAGATTTTAATAATCTAGTTGGAAATTTAATAGTTATGAATGTAGGGAAGCCAACTCTTGTAGATGCATCTGATAAAAGAGAAGGATAACAAACAAGATAAAGGCAGAAGATGAATTTAGTGTAGTTGATGATATTAATAATTTATAAAAAGGAGAAGTGATATTTATGGGCAAATGAAACAAGAGTGATGACAGGGAAAGTAAGATTGAGTTATGTACATTTATTTAAACCTTATGCAGCAGAAAAAGGGCAAGAAGAAAAAGTACAGTTGTACAATTCTAGTCCCAAAAGACTGATGTACAAACTAAAGCAAAATTAGATGCGGTAATAAATGCGGCAATTGAAAAAGGAATTAGTAGTGTGTGGAACGGGGTTAAACCTCCAAAAACCAACTATCCCTATTTATGATGGAGATGGGGCAAGACCCTTCTGACGGACAAGAATTTGGAGCCCGAATGTAAAGGGCACTGGGTATTTACGGCAAGTGCAAAAATTGATTATCAACCAGGAGTAGTTGATGTGAGAGCTCAACCAATTTTTAAATCAAGCTGAAATATACTCAGGGATATATGCAAGAGTATCAGTAAACTTTTTTTCCTTATGCAGTAAGCGGTAAAAAGGGAATTGGTTGTGGACTTGGGAATGTGCAAAAACTAATGGACGGAGAACCTTTTATCAGCTGTAGGAATTAAAGCAGAAAATGAATTTGATGAGGTAGAAATAAAACCCAATAACTGGTGAGCCAATATTATAAAAATTTAATAGAAGGCAGTGAAAACTGCCTTTCAATTTCAAAAAGGAGCGATTATGAGAACTTTTAAATATAGATATAGAAACATTCAGCTCTGTAGATATTAGGAAGTCAGGTGCCTATAAAGTATGCAATGAGTGATGATTTTCAGATACTTTTATTTGCATACTCCGTTGATGGACAAGATGTAAAAATAATAGACCTGGCTCAAGGCTGAAACTATTCCTGAGAAATAATAGCACTCCTAAAAGATAAAGACTGTATTAGTATGCCTATAATGCTGTCTTTTGAATGGTGGTGTTTGAACAAGGCAGGAATAGAAACTCCTTTGGAACAATGGCGTTGTACTATGGTACATAGGTCTTTATTGTGATATACGGCTGGTCTTGCTGTGATAGGTAATGCAATGGGATTACCCTCAAGACAAAAAGAAACTAACAACAGGTAGTGCTCTAATAAGATATTTCTGTATACCTTGTAATCCTACTAAAAAGTAATGGGAACAGAACTAGAAACTTACCTCAACATGCCCCTGAAAAATGGGGGCTATTTAAGGAATATTGTATCCAAGATGTAGTTACCGAAATGGAGATTGGTAGAAGATTAAGTGCTTTTCCTGTCCCCTGAAAGAGAATGGAAGCTCTGGGATATTAGATACATTTATGAATGCTTACGGAGTAAAAGTTGATAGTGAATTAGTCAATGGAGCTTTATATATAGATGCATTATCAAGGGCTAATTTACTAGAAGAAGCAAAGGTATATAACCAAATTAGATAATCCTAATTCTACTAGTCAACTGCTTAGCTGGTTAGAAGAAGCTGGAGAAGAAGTTGAAAATTTTACAAAAAAGCTACTGTGGAAAAATGGTAGATACTTTAGAAGAAGGTCAAGCAAAAAGAGTTTTGGAGATAAGACAAGAGCTTTCTAAGACATCGGTTAAGAAATATAAAGCTATGGATGAAGCTATGTGTAAAGATGAAAGAGTTAGAGGGTCTCTTACAATTTCTATGGCAGCTAACAGAACTGGTAGATATGCAGGAAGATTAGTTCAAGTACAGAACCCTACCTCGTAACTATATAGAAACTTTAGATGTTGCTAGGAGTATCATAAAAAGTGACGGAGAACTATTAGAGCTAATTTATGGGGAACATACCTGATACCTTATCACAGTTGATAAGAACAGCATTTATTCCATCTGAAGGAAATCACTTTGTTGTGTCAGACTTCTCAGCAATAGAGGCAAGAGTTATAGCATGGCTTGCTGGAGAAGAGTGGAGAATGGAAGTGTTTAAAACTCATGGAAAAAATCTATGAGGCCTCAGCATCTCAAAATGTTTGGAGTACCAATAAATACCATCGCAAAAGGTGAAGAAAACTATCACCTTAGAGCTAAAGGTAAAAGTTGCAGAACTTGCACTAGGTTACCAAGGTAGTGTTGGAGCTTTAACTGCTATGGGTGCAGCAGATATGGGACTGACAGATGAAGAAAATGAAAGACATTGTTGATAGATGGAGAAAATCATCTAAAAAGAATTGTGGAGTTGTGGTATGCATTAGAGAATGCTGCTGTGGAAGTATTGGAGACAGGAGAACCTCAAATGGTTAAGTGTGTAAAAGTTAGCTAAAGAGTATGATTTTATTTATGGTCAAGACTTTTTCACAATAGAATTACCGAGTGGGAGAAAAACTTTTTCTATCCAAAGCCATTCTTAAAAGAAAATCAATTTGGGCAAATGCAGATGCATTATATGGGGATTAATCAAACATCTAAGAAGTGGGAAGTTATCCCAACTTATGGCGGTAAATTAACGGAAAAATATCGTACAAGCTATCGCAAGAGACTGCTTAGCAGAAACTTTACTAAGAGTAAAAAGATAAAGGTTGGCCAATAGTGTTCCACGTGCATGACGAGATAATACTAGATGTTCCAAAGTCTGTGGAGTTAGAAGAAGTTATAAAAACTATGACAGAAGAAATTAGTTGGGCTAAAGGTTTAATATTAAAATGCAGCTGGGTTTACTGGCAATTACTATATGAAAGATTAGAGGAGATAATTATGGAATACAGAGATGAAAGAAAAGAATCTAAAAAAATATAAAGATGGGAATATTTGGAGGAGTAGCTGGTTTTATTACTTATACTAGCTTTAATTAATTGTTATACAGTTGATACTGGAGAGGTTGCCATAATATCAACATTTGGGAAAATAACAAGAGTTGAAACTGAGGGTTTGCACTTAAAAATCCCTTTTGTTCAAGGAAAAACCTTTATGGAAACAAGAGAAAAGACGTATATTTTCGGAAAAACAGAAGAAATGGACACAACGGTGGAAGTTTCAACAAAGGATATGCAAAGTATAAAATTAGAGTTCACTAGTCCAGCTTCTATCACAGACCCAGAGATTTTATATAGAGCTTTTTAATAATAAACATGAACAAAGATTTATTAGACCAAGAGTTAAAGAAATAATACAAGCTACAATAGCAAAATACACTATTGAAGAGTTTGTAAGTAAAAAGAGCAGAGATATCAAGATTAATATTTGAAGATTTAAAAAGATGATTTCGCTCAATATGGTCTGTCTGCAGGTAATGTGTCTATAGTTAATCACGATTTCAGTGATGAATATGAAAAAGCGATAGAAAGTAAGAAAGTAGCAGAACAATCAGTGGAAAAAAAGCTAAGGCAGAACAAGAAAAAACTTAAAGTTGAAGCAGAAAAACAAAGTAAGATTAGCAGAATATGCTTTTACAAGAAAAAAAGAATTACAAGCAAAGGCAAATGCTGCTGAAAGTAATTCATTATCACCTCAACTTTTTAAGAAAGATGGCTATTGAAAAATGGGATGGAAAAACTTCCAAAAGTTCAAGGAATAATTCAAATACTTTAATTAATTTAGATTAGGATGGAATTATGCATATAGGTAGAAAAAAATAAAAATTTAGGGATGAAAACGAATTATCTCGAAAAAGAATTTGCTGAAAAATAGGAGTTACACAGGCTTTTTAGCATATATGGAAAAATGAAGAATTAACATAAAAGTCCCTTATCTAGAAAAAGAAAAATTTTGATTGCTATTGGAGAAGAAACAATTCCAGAAAAATAAGGCAGAAAAAGCCTGAGAAAGAAGCACCAATGAATGATAATGTCTCACTCTCAAAACATTATTTGATTCCAGGTTGTAATCTTTGAAAGCATTGACATTATTAGACAAAGATTAGGAGATGTAGGATCTATGTTCTTTCTAGAAGGAAATGTATCTAAATACTTAATCAGAGCAGAAAAAGAAAAAATGGTAAAGAAGATTATGAAAAAGCCAAGAAATATTTAAGCTGGTTAGTTGATATGCAAAAAGTAATTCCTCTATGAAATTGGCTTTTAATTCAAAAAGAAAAATTGCTGAAGGTTGTGGCACTGATTGGCTTAATATTATAGGGTGGAATATCAATGGATATGAAAAACTAAAAAGGCTTTTAATTTTTAAATGAAGTTTTTAATCAGCTATACTCAGCTAACTATGTAAAAGCTTCAGAGTTAATAGACGCATTACTGAAAGAATAAAAGGAGATAACAGATGGAGAACTCGAGAAAATTAATACTATCCGAAGCAAATAACAGGTATTCTAAGCAATGGGTAACGACTGAGATTACATGGTCTGAATTTGTGGATAGATTAGGAAAAACCCTAAAGTAACAGCTGAAACACTAGATGAGTTCTTATCTTATACTAAATCTAAGCAAGATGATATTAAGGATGTAGGAGGCTTTGTTGGTGGAAAATTAAAAGGTAATCTCAGAAGAAGCGAAGCTGTTGAAAGCAGGAGTTTAATTACTCTTGACTTAGATAATCTAGCTTATGAAGATGACACTAAGATTATAAAAAAACTCTTAATAGTTTAGGGTGTGCTTATGCAGTGCTACAGTACTCGTAAGCACCAAACTACTAAGCCAAGAATAAGAGTTATATTACCCTTAGCCGAAGATGTGTCTGGCGACGAATACGAGCCAATAGCAAGGAAGGTAGCAGAGTCTATAGGATTACGTTATTGTGATCCTACGACCTTTCAAGCTGTTAGATTGATGTATTGGCCAAGCCATTCTACTGATAGTGATTATGTGTTTACTTATGCAGACAAGCCTATGCTAGATGGTAAGGCAGTCCTTAATATGTATGCTGATTGGAGAGATGTAACAACTTGGCCAGAAGTTCCTGATGCTCAAAAACATCATTTAACTTTATTAAAGCAACAAGAAAAACCCTTTAGAAAAAGAGGGTATGGTAGGAGCTTTTTGTAGAAGGTTTAATATTTACCAAGCGATAGATGAGTTTTTACCCGGAACCTATGAGGCTTTTAGTGATATATCTGACAGATTAACTTTTTATAGGTGGAAGCACTACTGCTGGAGCTATTATATATCAAGATGGATTATTCCTATACTCACATCATGCTACTGATCCTTGTAGTCAAAAATTAGTAAAATGCTTTTGACTTAGTAAGATTACATAAATTCGGACATTTAGATATTCAAGCAGATATTAAAACTCCTGTAGCCAAACTACCTTCTTGGCTAGCTATGAAAGAATGGGTATTCGCTAAAAACACCAGTTAATTCAGATTTACTTAAAGAGAGAAGGCAGAAAGCAATAGCTGAGTTCTCAGTCTCTAATCAATCCTAATGCAGATGTCATTGAAGGTATAGTAGTTGAAGAAGATGATAGCTGGACAGCAGAACTTTGTATATAATGCTAAAGATAATTCAAAAGTACTTAGTACTCTTGCAATATAATAACAATTTTAAGAAATGATAGAGAATTAAAGTTTAAAAATTTTCAAGGATATTTTCTTCGAGAATACTTGTAAGAAAAGATGTACCCTGGGATAGGAAGTTTGAAATCCCTGACAGAATTTGGACCGATACTGATGATGCAGGTCTTAGATGGTATTTAGAAAGCAATTATGGAATCACTTCTACAAATAAAAATCATAGATGGAGTTAATCTGATTGCAGAAGAAAATGCAGAAAAATAAGGTTGCTAGTAGGATTCAAGCAACATCTTGGGATTGTGAGAAAAGATTAGAGACTTTGTTTATAGATTACTTAGGTTGTGAAGATAATGTATACACTAGAGAAGTTTCTGAAAAAAATCATTAGTAGCTGCAGCTAAAAGAGCTATATATGGTGGGATTAAATGGGATAATATGCCTATTCTAATTCCACCACAAGGTGTAGGTAAGAGTACATTTTTAAAAATTTTTAGGTATGGAATGGTATAACGATAGTTTAGTTAATGTGGAAGGCAAAGACGCTTTCATGAGTTAATCCAGGGAAGTTGGATCTTGGAAATGGGAGAACTTAGTTCTTTAAGAAAAATCTGAAATGAATCTAGTAAAAAAACTTCTTAAGTAGAACTGATGATATCTTTAGAGCATCGTACGGGCGTAGAGCCCAAAAATATCCAAGAAGATGTGCATTCTTTGGAACTGCAAACGATACTAACTTTTTACGGGATGAAACAGGAAATAGAAGATTCTGGCCTATAGATTGTTTTATTCATAAACCTATGAAAATCTATCTTTGAAGATTTGAAAGATGAGTTAGACCAGATATGGGCTGAGGCTTTAGGAACTTGCAAAAGATAAATCTTATAGTTTAGTTCTGTCAAAAGAAGCATTAGAGATAGCTGTTAAAAGAGCAGGATTCGCATTCAGAAGATAACGTATTTAAAGGAATTATATTAGATTATTTAGATAAGAAAAATACCGAAAAAATTGGAGCTCTATGGATGCTTTTGCAAAAAGGACTTTTTAGATGAATATGATTCTACAATTCTACAATATGATGAGAGTGATTTAATATTAAGAGATAAGGTTTGTGCAGCTGAAATTTGGGAAGAAGCCCTGAAAAACAGCGTTAGATTTATGAAAAAGAGTGACAGCATTGAGATTAATAAAATATTATCAACCCTATTTCAATGGGAAAAAATGAAAACATCATCTAAGTTTGGAAAATATGGAGTTCAAAAGAGGATACAAGAGAAGAAATTTCTATTAAAAATATCGACATTCTAGAGTCAACATTATTAAAAGGTCAACATTCTAAAAAGGCAAAAATCAACATTCTTTTTGTTGATGAGAATGTTACCTAGAATGTTGACCGAAAAAGCATTGGTATTACTATAATTAATATATATATTCAACATAACAACATTCTTTTATATATAAATATAAAGAAATAAAGAAATAAAGGGTATATATAGTCTATAAAATCTATAAATCCTATATTTATATATATATATAAGAAAAAGAAAAAGTTTGTTGCATATCAGATTGGAGAAAAATTCATGAAAAAGTGAAAGTGAAATTGAAGCATATTTAGTTAAAAGTGTAAAAAATAAAAAGGCTTGTGTATGAAGTGGATACTCTCCAGGAAATGCAGGAGTACCCGACAGGATAGTTATCGTTCCAGGAGGAGATGTCTATTTTGTGGAGCTAAAAAGCAGAGGGTAAAAGAGAAAATTTATCCCCTTTTACAGAGAAATTTTATGAGTAAGCTTAAAAACTTAAATTGTGATGTAAGAGTAATAGCTTCATTTTCAAGAAGTAGAAGATTTTTGTTAAGGAGGTGGTGCCAAATGAAGTTTATACCCCATGAATACCAAAAATACTGTATTGACAGAATGATATCTGATGATAAGTTAGGGTCTTATGTTGGATATGGGCTTAGGAGAAAACAATCATAACTCTATCTGCAATAGCAGACTTAAAATTTAATAGATTTGAAGTTGGAAAGGTATTGATAATAGCCCCGAAAAAGTCGCAGAGGCTACCTGGACAGATGAGATAGCAAAGTGGATCATTTATCCCTACTAAAAACATCTCTTGTTTTAGGGGTCTACAGAAGCGTATAAAGGCACTTGCAAAAACAGCTGATATTTATGTGATAAATAGAGAATGTAACTTGGTTAGTTGATTACTATAAAAATGCTTTGGCCATTCGATATGGTGGTACTTGATGAGTGGTCTAGCTTTAAAAATCATCAATCAAAAAGATTTAAAAAGTTTAAAAAGTTATCAGGAATAAAATAAACAGAATAGTTGGACTTACAGGAACACCAGCCCCGAATGGACTTATAGACTTGTAGGGCTCAACTATATCTATTGGATCAAGGCGAAAGGTTAGAAAAGACTATAGGGAAATTTAGAGAAAGATATTTTGAACCTGGGCAACGAAACAGAACAGTAATTTTTAATTATGATGCCAAAGAAGGATCCAGTGAAGCTATTCATGAGAAAAATATCTGATATCTGCATCTCTATGAAAGCAGAAGATTATTTTGGAATTACCAGACATAATTTATGAACAAGTACCAGTAGTTTTTGGATAGTAAGGCTAAGAAGTCTTATGATGAGCTTGAGAAAAAGCTATCCTTGAACTTGAAGATACTGAGATCACAGTTGCAAATGCGGCTGCACTTTCTAACAAGTTATTACAATTAGCAAATGGAGCCATCTATGACGAGAACAGAAAAGTCTTTGAGAATTATGATTGTAAGATTGAAAAGATTTTTAGAGCTGATAGAACAGTTAAAATGGGAAACCTGCATTAGTATTTTATAATTTCCAACACGACAAGGACAGAATAGTTGAAGCTTTGAAAAACTCTAAATTGAGAATAAGACTTCTGAAAACTCCACAAGACCAGGTGGATTGGAACAAAGGAGAAATTGATGTATTACTAGCACACCCAGCAAGTGCGGCATATGGACTTAACTTACAAGCGGGGGTAACTCATGTGATATGGTTTGGGCTTAACTGGAGTTTGGAATTATACCAACAAGCTAACAAAAAGACTACACAGACAAGGGCAGACAGAAAAAGGTAATAATTCACCATTTAGTTTGTAAAGAAACTAGAGATGAAGACGTAATGGAAGCTTTTACAAAAACAAAGGAGATGTACAAGACGCACTTGTTGAGAGTTTGAAAGTTAGAATTAAGAAAGTTAAAGAAGCAAAATGAGAAGTGAAGCATATGAGAAAAAAACAAGAATTATACATAAAGACGGAGATAAAACAGCTATAACTTTGATTTGGGCATTGAACAAAATATTTGAAAAATTAACAGAGAGCTTTGGGACAAGGAGAATATGGTTTTTAAAACAGATATTATAAATCTGTTTTAACTAGAACTATTAACGCATCTGAAAAAATAATTTATAAATACGAAAAAGAAATAAATTACCACGCAGAAAAAGAAGTTATGGAAATTCTAAATGTTAGTTTCGAAGCTTTTGATTACAATGAAACTGATGAGAATTTAGAAATTTTAAAAACTATGTTTTATATATTAGTTATTTTTGGAACTTTAAAAAGCATAAAAAGATGATGCTGGGAGTAGTTCTGAAATCGATGACAACTGATGTATTTAAGACTTTTGAAGATTTTAGAGTTATGTGGTTAAGAGACGTTGATGATAATGTTTTGAGTTTAGAAAAATAGGAGGAAGTAATGGAAATAAAAACCTGAAAAATTTTAGAGATATATTAGAATTACAAAAAGCATTTAGATGAAAGTATACATAGTTCCAGAGAAAGAACAGAAGAAGATATTAGTTATCTTTAATAGCTGAATTAATTGAATTTAATGAAGAGACAAAATGTAGTCACAAAACTTGGAAGACTAAAGAATATGACAGAGATAAAGAGTTGGAAGAACTGACTGATGTATATTTCTTTTTGCACAACTGATAAAACCATAAAAAGCCGAGATGGTAGATTTTCAAATAGAGTATTATTGTGAAGAATTTGAAATTTTTCCCAGGGTATTATGCTGGAGCATATTTTACTAGATTAATGTACAATTTACTAGATAACGACTTTAGATGGTTTTTTTCTGTAGCTTGTTAACTCTTTCTAAAAATTAGGATATACAAAAAGATGACATACTTAATTGTTATTGGAAAAAGTGGCAAAAGAACATGACTAGGATAGGAAAGGAGTGGAATTAATGATTGAATATTTACAAGAACTAAGAGTACAAGATGGTAATCAAGTTAGAATTATCAATAATCATATTTTCAAAGAGAAATATATGACTGATGATGAGATTGAGAGACATCATATTGAATTTTCTAAAAGAATAAGAGAAATTTATTCTTCAGATGGAAAAATTTAGATATTATAGATAACATAATAACTGAGGTGAGATAATGGCAACACAGGAGCAAAAAGATAATTTTTAGAGCGATAGAAACAGTATTAATCAGTTATTCTAAATATAAAAATAGAATTATTTTGAATATCTCAATAATCCAGTTCTTTTAAAAAGTTATACATTGGATAAAAATTTCTGGGAGTGGATTCACAGAAGTTAAATCTGATTATGAAAGAATAGAGGAATTTAAAGCTAGAATTTCAAAAAGATATTAGTGACTGTGAAGAAGTGTTATTCAGAATAGACTCTGCTTTAGAGATGATAAAGAATAATGAAGACTATGATTTAATACAAATTGGGTTTTTAGATAATCATTTTTAAAGGCGATAAAGTTAAATATGAAATTATAGCTGAGAAAATGAACTTAGCTACAAAAGACGGTTTATAAAAAGAGATAGGATATTTCCAGTTTTGGAGTTTCATTTTAGAGTCAAAAATTTAATACAAGTAAAAATCGGTAAAAATCGGTAAAAATCGGTAAAAAAAGGGGATGGAAAAGGTTAGAAAAATGTGTTAGTATGATATCATGTAGCAAAGTTTAAAGATTCCTCTTTAAAAAATTGTGGTAGTAGTTCAAGACTCTACTATAAAAAGTCTTGTCATAATAACGCAACACTCTCACGGCACTTAGATGTGCAGGATACGTTCCTATGTGGGAGTTTTTATTTAAAAAAATCGGAGGTGAAAAAGATTGACTAAACAAGATTTATTTGTAAAAGAATATTTAAAAGATTTGAATGGCACACAAGCTTTATATCAGAGCAGGATATAAAGTTAAAGATGAAAAACAGTGCAGCAGTTATGGCTAACAGATTGTTAAGAAATGTTAAGATACAAGAGAAAAATACAAAGTTGCAATGAAAGAAAGAGAAAAAGAACTGAAATAACACAAGATAGAGTATTAAATGAGATTGCTAATCTAGCTTTTTACAGACAGAACTGGAATAGTTAATCTTAAAAATAATAGCCTCATAATTAAAAACTTTGATGAGTTAAGTCCTGAACAAAAAAAGCATGTATATCGGGTGTTAAAGAAACTAAGTTTGGAATAGAAGTGACATTTTATAATAAAGAAAAAGCCTTAGAGATGTTAGGTAAGCACTTAGGAATGTTTACTGAAAAATTAGAAGTCAATGGCAACATAAACTCTAATCCATTTGAAAAACTTAACAACTGAAGAATTGAAAAAGTTGGCAGATGGTTAGTATGAATATGGAATTGATAAAAATTGGAAGCTAAAAAGAATTAGCTAGAAGAAATTTCTGGGAATACTGTAAGTTATTTGACCACAAGAAAGACTTCTATATTGAGGACAAGCATTATCTAAAAATCTATGATACATTACAAAGTTTTATGGAGAGTGAAAATAAAATACTAGTTATTAATATGCCTCCAAGATTTGGAAAGAGTAGAACAGCAACGAATTTTGTTCAGTGGTTACTGGGGAGAAATAACAAGCTAAAGATAATGACTGGAAGTTATAATGAAACTCTATCATCATCTTTTGCTAAGCAAGTAAGAGATATGATTGCAACCGAAAGAACAGCAGGCAGATGACTCGTATACAATGATATTTTTCCAACAACTAAAAATAAAAATATGGCGAAAGCCTCAATGAATAAATGGGCTTTGAATGGTAGCCAAGTAGCTAACTATTTAGCAACTTCTCCGACAGGTACAGCAACAGGTTTTTGGTGCAGATTTAATAATAATTGATGACTTGATAAAAATAGTGAAGAGGCTTTTAATGCAAAATATTTTGGAAAAAGCATATTGATTGGTTTACTAATACTATGTTATCAAGAACAGAAAAAGGTTTTAAATTAATAATCATAATGACCAGGTGGGCAAGTAATGACCTAGCTGGTTTTATTTCTGGATAATTACGAAGATGTAATTCATATTAATTATAAAGCTGTCAATGAAGATGGTACGGCTCTTGATGAAAATATATTGAGCCTTGAAGACTTTAATTTTAAAAACTAAGAACATGGATAAAAGCAATAGTTTATGCTAACTATCAGCAAGAACCTATTGACCTTGAAGGTAGACTGTACAAAGAATTTAAAACTTACGATAAGATACCAACAGAAAAAATAACAGGGATTAAGGCTTATTGTGATACGGCAGACACTGGAGAAGATTACTTGTAATATCATCTATGCAGATTGCAGAGATAGTGCATATGTTATTGATGTAATTTATACCAAAGAACCAATGGAGATAACAGAGCAGTTAGTGGCTGAAACTTATAAAAAAAGTTTGGCGTGAATGTCGCTGATATTGAATCAAAATAATGGTGGACGAAGTTTTCGGTCAGATGTTGAAAAATTAACACAATCTATGGGAAATCTAAAAACTATAATCAATACTTTTCATCAATCTGGAAATAAATACACTAGGATATTATCAAACTCAGCTTGGGTAGTAAAATAATATTTATATGCCTGTTGATTGGGCTAATAAATGGCAACAGTTTTATAAAAGATGTATCAAGCTATCAGAGAGAGGGAAAAATAAAACACGATGATGCACCTGATGCACTAACTGGAATAGCTGAAATGTTAACTAAAAAATGATGTCGGTTATAGTTGGAACTTATAAGGAGATTTTATGTTTGAGTTTCTAAAAAGATATTTAGGAGAAAGACAGATATGGGAGATATAAATATTAAAGAGTTGGAGCTTATAATAAGAAATTATCTAGGCAGTGAAAAATTTAAAAACAATGATGATTGCTGATAAGTATTATACTTCACAGCACGATATATTGAATAGAGTACGAAAAAGCAATAGGGTAAAAATGGAGAGCTTGTCCCCGTTAAAAATTTACCTAACAACAAGATAATTGATAATATGTTTACTGGTGCAGTGGATCAAAAACAAATTATTTACTATCAAAAATTTAACTCTAACATCAGAAAATAAAAGTTTTATAGATGAGTTGAATAAAATATTTAATAGTAATTTTTAAAGCTATTACATCTTTGGGTAAAGATGCCTATAAGTATGGGATAGCTTTTTATACGCCTTCTACAATGAAGAGGGAGAACTATCTTTTTAAAAAATTTAATGCCAAAGAGATTATCCCAATATGGAAAGATGAGAGCCACGAAGAATTAGATTATTGCATAAGACTTTATAAAACTAAAAATTTACTGGCATTGACTATAAAGAAATAACCAATGTTGAGATTTATACCTTAAATGGAATAGATTTTTATAGTTGGGATAATGGACTTATTAAGACAAAAGAAAGTATAAATCATATGCAAGTGGAAAAATAAAGGTTACAACTGGGAACATTTGCCAATAATTCCATTTAAAGCTAACGAACTTGAAATACCTCTTATCATCAAAAGTAAAAAGCATACAAGATGCAATTAATGAGATAACGAGTGATTTTAAAAATGATATGGAAGAGAATGCAAGAACAACTATACTTATCATTAAAAATTTTGCTGGAGAAGGAGATAGCTTTTAAGACATAATATTAATACTTATGGATATATTCCTGTGAGAGATAATGGAGGAGTTGAACCCTTTAACATTGAGGTCAATGCTTCTAACTATGAAAGTATTTTGAAATTGCTTAAAAAGCCTCTATTGAAAATGCCAAAGCCTTTGATGCAAAAATGACAAGATACAAAGGTAGCAATGTAAATCAAAATGAATATTCAATCAATGTATTCGGATATTGATTTAGATGCCTCAGCATTAGAAAGAGAATTTAAAAAAATCACTTAATGAAGTGTTGTGGTTTATCAAACAATCATTAAATAATTTTTCAAGATGAAGAAGTTGAGATAGTATTTAATAAAGACATTATGTTGAATGAAAAGTCAAGTTATAGCTGATTGTAAGGCATCAGTTGGAATTATTTCACAAGAGACAATAGTTTCTCAGCACCCTTTGAGGTTTACAGATATTGAAGTTGAGTTAAAAAGAATTGAAAAAGAAATATCAGAGCTTGACTATATAGAAGAGGCACAGGAAAAATAATCCTGATTTAGATGAGTAATAAGTATTGGGCTAAAAGATTTGAGGAAGAGAAAAAGCAAAGAATTTTAGCTAATGATAAATCTTTTAAGAAAATTGAAAAGCAATATAAATTGGCTGAACAACAAATACGATATATATATAAATGGTATCGTAGAATAGCTGATAATAATGAAATTTCACTTGCTGATGCTAAAAATTATTAAAGAAAAATGAATTACAAGAATTTAAATGGACACTTGAGGAATTCACAGAAAAAAGCAAAGAGTGGAGGCTGGAAAAAGAACTTGAGAATGCTTCAGCTAGAATACATATTCAAAGATTGGAAGCATTGCAATTACAAGTAAGAAATTCTATTGAATTTTTGGGTAAAGAAGAAAAATAATTTACTGGAAGAGCATTTGTTAAACACTTATCAAAAATACTTACTATCAATCACTTTATGAAATATCTAAGGGCTTTGATTTGAAAAACTAGCTTTAATGTTTTAGATAAAAATAAGATTAATCATGTTATCCACAGCCCTTGGCTTAAAGATGGGAAAAACTTTTCTGATAGACTATGGCAAGATAAAAATCAATGGTTGATACTTTGAGCATAACTCAATCGTTCATCACTGGAAAAGATTTAAATGAGGCAATAGAAGATATGGAAATGTTTGTATCTAATACAGTGAAAAAATAAAACAGCCATTGCTAGAAGATTGCTAGAAACTGAAAGCAGGGCTTATGCCTCAAAAAGCACAAGAGCAAGCATTTAAAAAATATTGATGTTGAACAATATGAAATAGTTGCTACTTTTAGATTTAAAAACTTCTGAGATTTGTCAAGAAATGGATAACAAAGTTTTTAATATGAAAGATTTTGAAGTAGGAGTTACTGCTCCACCTTTTTCATTGCTATTGCCGTACAGTTATAGCTCCATATTTTTGAAGATGACGAGTCTGTTCAGTGCTGCAAGAGATGAGAATAATAACTATATGGGAAGTCCCTTTATATGAATTATAAGGGAGTGGAAAGAAAAATATATTAAAAAGAGTGATGAAAAAGAGTTGAAAAAATGATAGTGAAAGTAATATAATCGAAGTGGAAAAGATTTTACAAGAGAAGACAGAATATTATCAACAGAGGAAACTTTGGGAGAAAAGCCAAACTTTTAGCTGAAGAATATTTAAAAAGTTAGAGATGAACTATTAAAAACGGAAAGTAATGACCTCCTAAGAGAATTTATTGATAAAAAGTTAGAGTATAAATGGATTGCCTACTGTTTTAGAAGAAAGAGAATTTAAAAAGCTTCGTTTAAAAAGGGCGAAACTATTTAGAGGGAGTGCAAGATTTTGCTGGTTCTCCTGCCAGTGAGTTAAATACCCAATTTAAGTTTGGAGAGTTTTAAGTATGGTAATGGACGTTTTTGTTTATGGAAGAGGAACATATACAACCCCAATATTAGATGTTGCTCAACAATATGGAATACACGGAGCTACAGGTCATGGTGAAGTTATGACTATGATGCTAAAACCTGAAGCTAAGATTGTTAGTTTTGTAGACGTTGAAAATGAAAATCTATGATGAAAGCTTTAAAAATTACATAAAACAGATAAAAAGCAATAATTATTCTAAAAGAATTTATGGATATTATGGATAGAATTTTACGGGATGAAGGCACTTATTCAGCAATTAAAGGTTACGATGCTATAAGCCCTAGACGGGTATGATGGAGAGTATCATTTCGTTATACAAGATAGATCTAAGTTGATAATCAACAAACAGGGAATGGGAGTAGTGAGAATATAAAATGAAAGAGGAAACAATAAAACATATTTTAGTCATTACAAATATTTTTGTGGAGGCGATTAATAATTACATATACTGGGAAACTTTTTAAAACCTAACGGAAGACAGAGACCTTCTCAGAATAGACTATGATATCGATTTAAACTTATTGAAGGGGATAGATTTCGAAAAAGAAATTAAAGAAACTGAGAATTTACAACAATTAAATCCTATTTTAAAAGAGTTGTTCTTAGAATTTTTGATGAATGGGATTTTTATGAACTTTTCTAAACAACTTCTAGGATATGAGGGATATTAATTTAAGAGAAGCATATAATAAATTATATAAATCAGCATAACACTAACACAAAGCACTTAGTAAAAAACTAGGTGCTTTTTATTGCTAAAGGAGAGTGGTTAAATTCGTTTAATCTGTATCAGTCTTTTTAGTATTGTAGACTTTAAAGAACAAGAGCTTACTTGGCATACAAGGTAAAAAATGAAAGGAGCAAATAAATGACAAAAGAGAAAAATTAATTGAGTTAGGACTAACGGAAGAATTGGCAACAAAGGTTATTGAAAACTTTTGGGGAAATGATACCTCAAGGGAGATTTACAGAAGTAGTTGAAGAAAAACAATTACAAAAAACAACTTGAGAGAGAGAGATAAACAATTATCTGAATTACAAAATAATTCCAATAATGAGGAATTAAAGGCACAAATTGAAAAGCTACAAGCTGAGAATAAAAGCTAATCAAGAGAAAATTATGAGACTAACATAGCAAAATTAAAACTTGATAATGCTCTTGATAATGCTAAATTTAGCAGGCAGCAAAAATAACATAGCTATAGAGGCACTATTGAAAATGGATAATATAAAACTTGACGGGGATAAGTTGATTGGCTTTTGATGAACAGGTAGCTGAACTTAAAAAATGCTGACTATTTGTTTAAGGTTGAAGAGACTAAGACAGCAGGGACCAACTCCTAGTAATGGTAATGCTGGAACTACCCCAACAAGTGAAAATATTACTTTTTAGCAGGAGCTTAATGGCAAAGAATATAATAAATAATGGAGGTAAAAATGGCAGTAATAACATTAGATGAAGTAGAAAAGGACAATTGACAGATTTAGAAAAAGGTGTAATTGATGAGTTTATAAAGGAGATTATTTATTTCAAGTAATGCCCTTTTTCAAATATTACAACCCAATAGCAGGTGGTTCAGGTTGGTCAACATCATACGTAATGCTAACAGAAGAATCACAAACAGGGTCTCAGAGCAATCAACGGAAAATATGAAGACACTTATGCAAAAAGGCAATGAAGACAGCAGAAGTAAAGGTTTATGATCATTCTCTATAGATGAGCATTAAGAGACCAAGGTGGAGTTGAAAATGAAGTTGCATTCAAATGGGACAATTAATTAAGGAGTAGCAAAAAAGGTTTTTGCTTTATTACTTAATAAATGGTTCAACAGCAACAGACGGAACTCAATTTGACGGTTTGAATGTTTTCATTAAAAATCAACATCAACTGATATGAATGCTCATGCAACAGGTTTTGATTTATCGACATTCCAAAAGGTTAAGGACAATGCCTTGAATTTGCTTTTGAAATTAGATGAATTTTTAAGTTTATTGAATGAAAAAGCCACAAGCATGCTTGGGAACTCAAAATTGATTTTTAAAGATAAAAGGCTGCTGCTAAAGTTGCAGGTGTTCACTCTGTAACTCAAAGCAATTTCGGAGAAACAATAGACCATTACAATGGAATACCACTAATTGAGTTAAAAGCATATATTCCTAAAGGAGAAACTACTGCGAAAGAAACAATAGCCATTGATGCACAAGGGAACACAGATTTATATGCTGTAAGATTTGGAAGATGCTTTAGATGTTGCATCTCCAAGTTCTGGAAAAATTATTGATGTAATGGCTCCTGATTTTACAGTGGCTTCTGAACAAGCAAGAGGACTTGTGGAATTAAGAGGAGTGCCAGTTCTAAAAATCTTCAAAAGGCTTGTGGAGTGTTAAGAAAAATAAAAAGTTCAATAGGAGGATAAAAATATGATTACAATAAAAACTAGAAAATCCAAGCTATACTGGAACATTATCTAGTATAGCTTTTTAAATAGGTGTAGCAACTGTGGAAACATTAGCCGATGATGACAAGGCTTGGCTTGAAAGTATAGGTTGATGTTATAAGTGTTGATGAGGGTTGCAGAAGATAGAAAGGTAAAAATAATGAATATTAGAGAGTAGTAGCTGAAAGATTAAAAATGTTTAATGTTGAATTGAAAGAAAATAATGACTTAAAAATTTTTAATAAAAAGGCTTTATCTAATATCAATAATATTACTAATCAAGACTATACACTTGAAACAATACCTACTGATATCGAGTATATTTTAATAGATAAAATAGTTGGCGAATTTCTTAATTTCAAAAAGCTCAATGGAGAGCTTGAGAATTTAGATTTCACTTCTGTTATAAAATCTATATAAAGAAGGAGATACAACTGAGGACTTATTCGGACAAAGTAAAGAGACTGCAGAAGAATTATTTGATGATATGGTTGCTGATTTATTATCTGCTAAGGATAATGAACTTTATAGATTTAGGAGAATAGTATGGTAAAGAAAATTAAGTAAACTATGGGGAGACAAATGTAATATATATGGTTTTTGAAAAAGTAAAAGATGAAAAACTAAAACGACTGAGTATAAACCTGTTATTTGCATGAGATATAGCTTGTAGGGTTTCTTACTCAAACATATCTTTCAAGTAGAACAAACATCATCTGTGCTATAACTGGGCAAGTTATTAAATTATTTTTATCTAATGAGATAAAGATTGATGAGAACTCAAAGATTGAAGTAATTAGAAATGGAGTTGCTAAGATGTATAAGGCATCTGGAACTCCTGCTCTTTTACTCCGTACATCAAGAGGTAATTTTGGTTAATGCTGATAGAGGCATAATGGGACAGGCTGTTAGAATTAATTTAGACGGACTTAAAACAACTTCAAAAATGTTGAGGACTTAAAGAGAAATCAAGAACAAATAATGACTATGCTACAGATAAAATTGCCGCTCTTTTATTAAGAAAAGTCATTTTTAGAACTCCAGTTGGTAACTATGATAATGACTTTGGATGTCTATAAAGGGGACAATAAAAAGAAAGGAATTAAGGCTGAGATATAAAAAGATAAAAAGGTAACTTAAAAAGAAAAAGTTATAAAAAGTATAACATATAGCTAAAAAATGGAGTAGAGAGAACTAATATTTACAGAAGAACAGGGGAACTTTAAAGAAAAGGTTGGACTGTATCACAAGTTATAAAAATGGTTCTACTTATTCAGTTGAGGTTATAAAATACAGTCCCTTATGCTTCTTATGTTGAGTATGGGCATGAGACAGACTGCAGGTAGGTTTATTCGAATCCTAGGGCAAAAAATTAAAAAGACTTGGGTAAATGGAAGATTTATGTTGACTATATCTGAAAATGAAATCAATGATAATTTAAAATGAGATATTAAGTAAGCAGTTAGATAAAGTTTTACGGAAGGTAAGCCAAGATGATTAGAAAAGTTGTTGAGGGCTATAGGGCAATGCACTTAATGAAAATTTTTCCACACTGAAATATATATTAATGAAATTAAGCAAGGTTTTCAAGAGCCTTGCTTTTTATTCAACTTCTAAATCCTAATGAAAACAAATATTAGGTAATAGATATAAGCAAAAATAGACTTAGATATAATGTACTTTTCCAAAAATGAAAATGATAATTGGGAATTAATGGAAGTTACTCAAAAGTTAAATAATATTTTAGGAAGTTATCAAGACAGAAGAAAATGATTTATTAAGAGGGATTGATAGAAATTTTCAAATGATTGATGGGAATTTGCACATTGCTGTCTAACGTTCAGAATGTTTGTTAGAAAAGTTGCAGAAGAAGATCCATTTATGGAAAATTTAAAAACAGATGTTAAGCCTGATAGGGAGGTAGTAATGGCAAAAGAAAAAGAAAGTAATGAGATGAAACTACCCTATTCAAAAGAACAAATCATAGGAAGTAAAAAATATTCAGATCGAAAAAGATTTACTGAATGTTTTGCTGGAAGATGAAAAAGAATATGGTTTCACTGAAATTGATGAAATGATTGAAAATTTTATCGAATAAGGAGGTTAAATAATGGCTAATGGTGGAGGAACTTTTTAACTTATAACAAAGTCATTCCTGGAGCATATATTAACTTTGTATCAGCTTCAAGGCAACAGTTAATATATCGGATAGAGGTTATACAACAATAGCTACAGAACTCGACTGGGGAGTAGATGGAGATATTTTTAAAGTTGAAAATAGTGATTTTCAAAAAGATACTATGAAACTTTTTGGGTATGATTATACTGATGAAAAATGAAACATCTTAGAGATTTATTTATGAAAGCTAAAACAGTTTACATTTTTTTAGATTAAATGGAAATGGAGTTAAAGCAAGTAATAATTATGCAACTGCAAAATATAGTGGTAGTCTGTGGAAACGATATTACTATAATTATAAAAATCTAATATCGATGAAGTTGAAAAGAAAGACGTAATTACTATGCTGGAAGTAAAAACTAGATAGTCAGACTGTAAAAACTGCTAGCGAATTGATTGATAATGATTATGTTATTTTCAAAAAGACACTACATTAACAGATACAGAGGAACAAAATTAAGTGGAGGAACTAACTTAGCTAGTGTTACTGGAGCAGAACATCAAAAATTTTAGACTTAATTGAATCTTATTCATTCAATACTATAGGTTGCACTTCAAAATGAAGAAGTCATTAAAAAGCTATATGTACAATGGACTAAGAGAATGAGAGATGAAGTTGAGTTAAATTACAATGTAGTTTACAGATATCCAGCTGATTATGAGGGAGTTATCAATTTACAAAAATAAAGTTAAAGATGAGGGAGTAAGTGAAAATTCACTCATCTACTCAAGCTAACTGGCAGAGGCAAGCCGTGTGATTAATGCAACTTTAACAAATACTAAATATGATGGAGATTTTATAATTGATACTAAATTTACTCAATCAGAGCTAGCAAATGGTATTAAGGCAGGACAATTATTATTTCATAACAATGTTGGAGAGCCTTATGTATTGACTGATATAAACAGTTTTACAACTATTACTCAATACAAAAATGATGACTTCCAATCTAACCAAGTGATAAGAGTGCTTGATCAAATCGGAAACGACATTGCTTTGTTATTCAATAAAAACATTTAGGGCATAGCAGAAATAATGCTTCTAGTAGAGAGGGCTTATGGAAAGATATCGTTGCGCATCATCAAGAGCTTGAAAGAATTGAGGCAATAGAAAATTTTGACCCTAAGAAAGTTTTTAGTTGAAAAAGGGAATACTAAAAATCAGTTATCGTTACGAGACCCAGTAACTCCTGTTAGCTCTTATGGAGATATTATACGATGAGCTGTGGTCGTTCAGTAGGAGGTATCAAAATGGCAGATATAATCACAATGAATGGTAAGGACGCTGTATCTGGTAGCTTGGGAGAATGTTATGTTACATTGAACGGAAAAAGATAGTAACTAATGACAGCTATTAAGTTTGAGGCAACTTTGAAAAACAAAGTAGAAGTTCCAATTTGTAGGATTAGCAAAGCGAAATAAAGCTGTTGGTGGTGAGGGAACAGGAACAATGACAGTCCACTACAACTCTTCAATTTTTAGAGAATTGTTAGAGATATCAAAACACAGGAGAAGACTTATTTTTTGAAATTGAAGTATCTAACGAAGACCCGACATCAAAAGCTGGAAGGCAGACAATACTATCAAAGGGTGCAATGTAGATGGAGGAATACTATCTAAATTTGATGCAAGTGCTTTTGAATATTTAGATGAAGAATTAAAGTTTACATTTGAAAAATTTATAGTTAAAAATCAATTTAATGTTTTAGATGGAATGATATAGGAGGATAAAAATGAGCTAGAATGGAATGTTTTTAAAACAAAATGCAATACAAAAGAAAAATAAAAAGGTAGCAATCTCTAATAGATTTGTTGAGAAGATGGAAAGCTGTTGAATGGGAACTAAAAACTATCACTGCTCAGGATGATTCAAAAGAAATTGAGAGATGTCAATACAACGATAAAAAGAATTGCCAAACAAAAAGGACAATTTGCTCCTCAGCTTTAATACTGAAAAATATATGGCAATGATTTTTGGCCTCTTGTGCAGTTTTACCCTGACCCTTGCTGATGCGGGAACTCTCAAGATAGCTACGGAGTAAAATAAGCCTGACTTATTAACTGCAATGTTACTTACCTGGGAGTATCAGAACCGGGCAATTAATGTCCAAGAATTAAATGGACTTAGAAACCAATAGAAGATAGAGTTGAAGAAGCACTGATAGAGGGGGAGCGATAGGAGGCAAATATTTCACTATTGCCTCCACAAACTTCATTTATTGCCTAATCAGTTTATAGGCTTTACCGATGGAAGAAAAGGCTTTTTTATCATTTGCTGGTGTGATAATAAGAATGGAAAGAGAAAGAGCTAGTAAAAATAAAAATTTTTAGCCTCAGTCAAACAGGCTTTTTATTTCACAAGAAAGGAGGTACTATGTCAACGACTCAAGGCTCAATAATGCTTATGGATGCAATGTCAACTCCACTTACAGACATAGTTGGAGCAGTTAGTACTGACTATTGAGTGCCTTACAGAAATATAAATAGCACACCAATGTCAGTATAGATAGCAAGCAAGACTTGGCTAGCCCATTGAGCGATGATGGTGGATGCGGAGCTGGACTTGCACGAGTTGAAAGAGAAATGCAGGGCTCAAATTGATAGGAATACTCAAGCACAGAATGGCTTTAACAGTACAATACAAAGATGGAATTACAAAAATCAAACTTCTTGTTTGATAAAAATAAAAAGTTTTATTGACGCGTATGCTGGAATAAAAAGCTGTTAAAGTTGGAGCTGAACATCTAGATAATTTAGCTCAGACAACTGCAAGACTAGATTTAATCTAACGATGGAAAACAAACAACAGAGCAACTACAAGAAGCAATTTTTCAATCAGCTAAGAACTCAGAGCAGGTTTTATGGATACGGCAAGTGTAGTTTCAAAATTAGGCTTGCTTGCACCACAGGCTCAATGGCAACATAGAGACTGTAAAATTTGCTGAGCTTATGGCAAAATCTTTTTAAAGTTGGAGGAGCTGGACAGACAAGAACAAACAGCAGGTATGTATCAATTAACACAAGCTATGGCATCAGGTGAGATTGCGAGGAGATGAATTTAGATCCGTTATGGAAAATGCTCCTATGCTTGCTCAAGCAATAAGTAAGTACACAGGTCAAAATCTATTGGTGCATTGAAAGATATGAGTAAAGAGGACTTATTACATCTGAGTGGATTAAAAATTCACTTTTTTGCTATGTCAGATGAAATTAATGCAAAATTTGATACGATACCTCGTACATTTTTCTGATGTAATGACCGATTTAAAATCTAATGCCACAAAATCATTTATGGGTATTAGTCAGACGATGAGTGGAATTTTTAACAGTGAAAGATTTCAAAATTTTATGAATGGAGTAGCGATTGCCATTGATAGAACATTTCAAGTTATCAACTGGCTTACTAAAAGGAATATCTGCAGTTGGAACAGTCCTCATGAAATATGGATACCTATACAGCCAATTTTATTTACTGTAGTTGGGCTTACTTACTGCATATAAGGTGGCAATGGGCTTGATAGCTGTTAAGACGGCAATAGCTAGTGGAATAACGGCAATTTTATAATTTAGCTTTACTTGCACAACAAACTATGCGAGGAGCAGTCATATAGACTCTTACTAGAAACAACGGCTGCACAGTGGGGCTTAAATATAGTAAATGCTTGCCCGCCCCTATAACTTGGATAATAGTTGAATTGCTTTAGTAATTGCAGCTATTTATGGAGTTATTGCCGTATATAATAAATGGACTGGCTCTACAGAAATCTGCAACAGGGTATATAGTGGGTGCTTTTTATTGGATGGCGGGGCTATATATAATACTATTGTCTGGTATATGGAATGAGCTAGCTGGGTTATTTGTAAGCATTTATAATTTTAGGTATTAGTATAGCTGAATTTTTGCAAATGTTTTTAAAATCTCCAATAAAAGCTGTTGCTCATCTCTTTGAGTGATTTTATAAATTTCTTGAGTGGGAAAAAGCGCAAATTTATAGGAACTATTAGAGATACAATCTGTGGAGACATGATGTTGTTGGAAAATTAAAAGGAGTACAAGATGGAATAAATGGTTGGATAAAGTGATAAGGTAGGAGATCAAATGACTTTCAGTTAAAAAGAATGGATACACTAACATTATGATGGATAGAACATCTCTAAAAAGGAATGTTTTAATAAGGGGTTATGTTGTTGGAGATAATGCATGAGCAGAGGGGAGAAAATTTTATTTCAATAACCCCTGCTGGAGAATTTGACCTGAGGCAGTGGAAAGTGAAAAATCTCTTAAAATATAGATAAGAACACTCAAAAATCAAATGACTTTAGTAGACTTATCTCATGATGAGAATCTCTTATTTGAGAGATTTGGCAGAAGAGAGGCTATAAACAAATTTACAACTGCTGAAGTAAAAGTTGAAGTTGGAGGAATTAAATCAAATATTAATTCTACTTTAGATTTAGATGATGTTGCTAACTATCTGACTAACACAATTAGGAGAAAGTTTTAGCAGTTGCTGCGGAGGGTACTTTGCATGAATAATATTGGATAAAGGATATATTTTTATTTGAGACGGTATCTTAGTTCCTATAACTCCGTCATCTATAATGACTAAAAATAAATAATAAGAATAAGGTCGTAACTTTAATTAACGATGGAGACTTTAATATTTTAAAAAGAGCAGGCTTGCAGGAATTTAGTTTTTAGAAATGTACTTCAGCATATAAATATCCTTTTGCTAGAGGAATATTACGCCTATCACTATTATTTTGTCTGTCTTAGAATTTTTGAAAAAGACAAAAAGCCTTTCAGGTTTATTGCTAATAAGAGGGGAGCAATTGGAGCTCTGGATATAACACAACAATGACAGTATCTCTTAGAAAACTATGATATTAAAGAAGATGCAGGGAATGGAAGAGATGTTGTTGTTGCTGTAACATGAGAATACAAAAAGTGCACAATGTAAATATCTAAAATCGTCAACGATGATGTTGCAAAAGGTATTGGACTTGGATTATCGGCAGCAAGTTTCATTTCATCTAAAACGAGAGATAGCTCCTCAAAAATCTCACAGGACTTATAGGGTTAAAGAGGGAGATACTCTATATACAATAGCAAAGAGAATTGGGAACTGCTGATAAAGGTAAATTTTTAAAGAACTCAATAAGCTAAATTCAATTAATGACAGTATAACAGTGGGGCAGGTGATAAGGCTTGAGTAAAGATTTAGAACTAACCATAGCAACTGAAAAAGGAGCTATTACCCAAATGTTTTAGAAAGGTGCAAGCTGACACTGAACGAAAAGGTGTTCCTGGGAATTTACTTTTTATAAGCTAGTTTGATAGAATTTAATCAGTTTTGAAGAGGGAGATGTAGTAATTGTAGCATCAAAGGGAGAAAATTTATTCAAGGGGCTATGTTTTTACTATTTCTATTTCAAGGATCAGAGACAAGATTTTATCTGTAACTGCTCATGACCAGCTAGGATATTTGAAAAATAAAGATATTTACAGATATGAGAAAATAAAAGGCATCGGAGCTTTATAAAATGATGAGCTGATGACTTTAGGTTACAGGTTGGAGAATTAGAAGACACTAGGGTTTGTAATTCCTAAAAGGCTTGAAGATAATGTTTCTCCTTTGATATTATCTTAACGAGCTTTTGAAATCTAACTTTACAAAATACAAAAAGGCTCTATGTACTTTTGAGTGACAACTTTGGAAAAATAACTTTGAAAGATGTTGAAAATTTGAAGTTAGGAGCTGAAATTTTTATTGATGAGAATATCTCTAGAAAACTTTTTTCTTATTCTTCAACGATAGATAAAACTTATAACAAAGTTAAAATAGTCCGTGAAAATCGTAAAGAAAAGGTTTAGGAAATATTTTTGCACCGAACAGTGAAAAGAAATTAAAAAAACATACTTACGTAAATGGGGAATATTACAATATCATGATAAGGCTGATGAAAAAGAAAACCCACAACTCAAAGCTGATAGTTTGTTAAAGCTGTACAATAGAAATTTAAAACACTAAGTATTAAAAAATGTTTTTGGTAATGTTAAAGGTTCGAGCTGGAGTAAGTATTGTTGTGAAGTTAGATTTGGGTGATATTAAATTAAGTAATTATATAGTTAGTTGAAAGTGTTAGCATACTTTTAACAACGAAGAGCATTTATGGATCTAAAAATTGAGAGGAGCTGATATTGAGATGATAGAACTTATAAAAGACAGATAGCAATCAATGTAAACGAACAGTCCAAACTATCAAAATTTGAGTTTGGAAACGGTTGAGAGCATAAGTCCTCCATTAGAATAGACCAAAAAGATTTTTAGAGCAAAGCGATTTATTATTATCGCATCTTGTTAGAGATTACTATGTTGATATAACTGTACAACATAGCACGGATAGTATTTATGGAGGTTGGGATACAACTCACAGCCACCCCGATGCTGGAGATAATGTTATACCCATTGACCATGAGACACGAGTACAAGGGAAGAAAAAGATAATGATACACAATGGTTTGAAAAGTTGGAGAAAAGGTTGTACTAATAAGGCAAATGGGTGGACAGCTCTACTACTATTTTAGATAGAATAGAAGATCCTATCGTTGAGGAGAGTGGATATGATGTTGCCAATTAGAAATGACAAAGTAGAAATAAAAACAGAAGCTGAGGCTCTGCCAACTAAAAACATATAAGATGACTATTTTTGGAGACAGAATACAAGGCAAGACAGATGAACAAGAAGCGATGATACAGGCTATATATAAAAATTTTAAATACCGAACGATATGAATACCAATTTATAGTTGGAACTACGGTATTGAACTTAAAGATTTATTCAGTAAAACCAAAAATTATTGTAAGGTGGAACTGACAGCAAGAGTAAAAAGAGGCTCTATTGCAAGATGAAAGAATTATTACGGTAGAGTCTTTTTATTTGAGGACACTCAAAAGAGAAAGTCTTGCATATGACATTTTACAGCCAGAGACTATTTACGGAGATATAAGGATATCCAAGGAGGTAAGAATTTAATGTTTGAGGATAAAACTTATGAAAAATTATTAAACGACAAACTGGCTAGAGTTTCTAAGAAATTTGATACAAGAGAGGGTTCTATAATTTTTGATGCAACAGCTGGAAATTCTTTAGAAGAGGCACAAAATGTATTTAACTATTGCTGAATATTATAAAGAAACTTTCGGAAATAGTGCTAGCAGAGAATTTTTAATACGAAGAGCAAGCGAAAGAGGAATTATACCAAAGCCAGCAAGTGTGGGAGTATATAAGGCAGTGTTTGATGTTGAAGTGCCTATCGGTTCAAGATTTTTCTTTAGATGAGTACAACTACATTGTAGATATTAAATAGCTCTTTAGAATATATGCTTGAATATGAAACTTACGGAGAGCAACCAACGGAGCAGTTGGAGACTTAGTACCTATTCAATATATACAAGGGCTGACTGTTTGCAAAAATAACTGAAATGTTAATACCAGGAGGAGGACGAAGAAGAAACTGAGAGCATAAGAAAAAGATATTTAGAAAGTTTTGACTTACAAAGCTTACGGCGGAAATATTAAAGACTACGAAGAAAAACTCTTGCTCAAGCTGGTGTTGGCTCTGTAAAAATCACTCCCGTATGGAGAGGTGGCGGAACAGTTAGAGTTACAATTTTAGATAGTGAGTTTAATATTGCTTCTAGTTCTTTAATTGCTAAAGGTACAGGAAGTATTAGACCCAACACAAGACCAAACAGGTAAAGGGACTTGCTCCTATTGGACATCTTGTAACAGTAGATACTCCAGCACAAGAAAAATATATACATAGCAACTAAATTAACTTTGAAAGATTTATCTATAAGCAATATTAAAAATGATATTGATAAGGTACTCAAAAATTATTTGCTGGAGCTGAGAAAACAATTTAAAGAGACTGAAAGAATAATCGTAAGAACAGCTATTATTGAATCTCGAATATTGGCTTTGAACTCAAATATAATTGATATTCAAGAGACAAAAATAAATGGTTATGGACAAAATTTTACCTTAGAGGCTTTTTAAAGTTCCAGTGTGGGGAGATGGACACTATGAAAAAACTTTAAAGATGTTGACTTGTATAAAAAATCTTCCAGACTTTATGCAGAAATATAAAAGAAATTAAAGCTATTTTTGATATTGAAAACATAGATTTAACTAAACAATGGAATGAGATTAAAAGAGCATTTGAGAATGGTTTTATTTTTCAACAGACACTTATGGAATTTCTTTATTTGAGAAGATGATGAACATTTACCCAAAAACTAAAGATACATTAAAAAGACAGACAGTTAAGAGTTTATATAAAATGGAACTCAACACTGCCTTATACTTGGCGGTGGCTAGAAGAATTTTTTTAGTAAGCTATTATAAAAAATGTTGAAACAAAAGGCAAAGCCTGTTTTATTTAACGATGAATATATGTTGTATATTAGACTAGAGAAGAATAAAGAATTTAACGATTTTGATTACAATGTTTACAAAGAATTGAGAGCAACTATACCAGCTAATTTAAATTTAAAAGTTATTAATGTAATTCCAACTAAAAGCTGAGGAAAAATTAATCTTAATAGTTTGGTTGTGTATAGAACTAAGAAATTTTTGAAAGAAACAAGTGTAGAAAATAAATTTGTTGGAACTAAAGTATTTAATAATGCTTTAGGTGTATAGGATGAAAGGAGAAATAAATGGCATTTAGAGGACTTACGAAAAAGGGAGCTGATTACTTGGCAACAAGACTTGCTAATCAGTTACCAGTGGAATTTTTAAAGGTGGAGATAGGAAACGGAGCTATGGCAGAAGGGCATAACCCTAAGAATCAAGAAGCTTTAGTGTCTTATATAAAAAGCAGGCAAAGATACTTAAGAAAGTTCAAGAAAAACAATGCAGTTAATATAACTATTCAAATAACGAATGAGGACATTACTCAAGGGTTTTTATTTGAAAGAGATAGGAATATATGTAAGAGAAAATGATACAGAAAATTATACTGGTATTGTAATGAAGACAATGCGCAGTATATACCCGCAAAAATCTGATTCTATTATAGCGTTTGAAATTGACGTAAGAATGGAAGTTACAAACTCTGATACAACTATAATAAATTGGAGTGGTCAAGAAACTTGGATTAATAAAGAATATCTTGAAGAAAAATTACACACAAAAACGGTGGATATAAAGGAACAGCATTAGAAATTGATGATAGAGTAGTCTCTGCACTTGGAAAAGAAGATGGCAAATTTCACTCAACTGAAGCCGTAAAAGGGAATGTTTACTATTTTCCTGGAAACAAAAATTCTACATTTGTAAAGAAGCACAAAATAGAAGAGTAAGTGTACCAGACGGGAACTTTGAAGAACTATCGATTTGGAGAAAATCGTAAGAGATTGAAAAATTTATTCAGTCCCAATTTGATTAGAACCTCACAAAAACAAAGGATACAAGTTTTATGTAAAAACATCTGAAAGAACTAACTACATAGATGTGTCAGATACATTTTATCTGTAGATTTTTGTGTGATTTCCCATATAAAGAAGGGGTCTCTAGCAATGATGCAAGAATTGTAAACTATCAAGAATTTAAAGAAGGGAAAATTTTAATTAACTCAATATGGAGTTAAGAACGGTTCTATCGAAAACTAAATCTAGCTCAAATTTATCTGATTCTATAACAACTGCAAGTTGTATAGCTTTTCGTGTATGGAACTTTGAAATAGCTGTTTAATAATCATAAGGAATTAAACTTGCACTATTGCAAAAATACTGTAATTCTCTAGTTGTGTTTTGGTTGTTCAAATAAATTTTTCTATTCTTGATATATGATGTGATAGGTCTTATCCCTCCAGTCCCTGTTTGAGTGGAAAGAACTATAGAATTTGCATACTCAGAAGAGGTAGAAACAGGCAAATTATAGTATGTTTCACCTGGTGGGACATCTTGAAACCACCCAAACATTATGTAAAAATTAGAGCTGATTTGTTTATAATACCAATTCCCTATTTTTGTAAAAATCTTTGTATAAATTTTCCAATCTATACAGAATTACCATATCTATCTGTGATGGAACAGATAACCTAAAAATACTAAATAAATTTAAAAATCTATTAACATTTTGAAAGGAGAAAAATATGTTTTATATTTATACAAAAGAAAAAATCACAGGTAAAGTTTACTGTCAATTTAACAGCAGACGAAGTTCATCAATTTATGGGAAATAATTTATTTTTAGATTATCCAGAATTGAATAAAGATGGATTTCATTAGTAGTTGAAAGTAATGAGAAGTTTTAAATGTCCGACGTATGATAAAAATACTGGAATTATAAGAGAGATGACTAGAGAAGAAATGGTAGAAGAAGATATCGAAGTTCAACCTGCTCCTGGAGAGTACATAGAAGATAAGAAATTAAAGATAGCACCCCAACCAAGCTCTTATCATACGTGGAACACATCTACGCATACTTGGGATATAGATATGGAGGATGTTAAAAAGAACTTTCAGGCACAAGTTCAGGGAAATACTGCTAGATAAGATGTTTGGAAGTTATGAGCATAATGGTAAAGTATTCCAAATGCAAGAATTTGATGAAAGTTAATCTTTTATGCGAGTCAAGATGGCATTGATATGGCAGGAGAAATCAGAAGATTATGATGTAATTAAAGATGTATTAAGTACTTTAGGTATCTCAGTGAGATGCAGAGCTAGAAAGAGAAAATCAAAATGGCTATGAAAGTTGGAAAATTAAAGTCATTTTTAAAATTGCTACCAACTCAATGGAGACTAAAAGATAATCTCTATTGTATCTATTTCATTGGGAGAATTAAATCTAATTTACTTCTCTTGGATATTAAGAGTTATTGTGCTCAAAAACAAATATACTGCTATAACTCAAGAAAATAGGGAAGTTTCAACGGTTAAAGAATTAGAAGCTATTAAATGGGGATTGAAATAAACTAGAGGTAGTTTTATATAGCTACCTCTTATTGCTTTAAACAGTAAATTACAAGGTCTATTTAATAATTTTTATATAAAGAAATAAAGGAGATGGGAAAAATGTATAAGTTTTTCTGAAAGAAGTAATAGAATATTAGAAACAGTAGACATAAGACTTCAAAATCTTATGAAAGCAGCAATCTATGATAGCCCATATGACTCGGAATAACAGAAGGGATTAGAACGCTTGAGAGGCAAAAAGAACTAGTCGCACAAGGTAAATCAAAAACGTTGAAAAAGTTATCATCTGAGAGGAGCAAGCAGACATTAAAGTTTATGTTGATGGCGAAGCTACTGGGACTTTAAGTACTATAAGGAAGTCGCAGATCATGTCAAAGAAGTCGCAAGAAAATTAGGGTATGTAATTACCTGGGGCGGAGATTGGAGAGATCTTAAAGATTCACCCACATTTTCAAATTGAGAATTAAGGAGGGAAAAGATGGAATTAACTAAACTAAATACAACACCTATCGACGATAAATATTGGGAAGTTTTGGAAGATTATTACTATGAAACTTCTATAGGAATTATAAAAGTTCCTAAAGGCTTTTGAAAACTGATTATGCTTCTGTTCCTAAAAATTTTTAGAAATATTATTAATACTTACGGTAAACATGGCAGAGGTGCAGTTATTCACGATTGGCTATACTCTAACCAGTGTACTTTAGATGTTACCAGAGAAGAAGCTGATGAAATATTCTTAGAGATTATGACAGAATGGGGAGTAAGTGTAATAAAAAGAAATTTAATGTATAGAATGGTTAGACTCTTTGGAGCTAGTCATTTTAGAAGAGGTGAGTAGATGGAAGATTTTTATAAGTGCTAAAAACGGTATCGCTATGATATGGACTGGTTGGATGTCTGTTCTTGTTTGGGCTTTAGGGCTTTGACTTATCCGTAAAAGTCTTAGTATTTTATAAGTATAGTGGATTATGTAACTGGAATTTGGGCTGATACATAACTAAAACTGTAAATAGCACTAGAGCATATAAAGGAATAAGTAAAAAGGTCTTTATACTTTATAATAGTATCTTGCCTCTACAGTTATAGAACAGCTTGTGCCTAATGTTGGGATAAGAAATTTAGTTATAGTTTTTAGCGTGGCTACAGAGTTTTTATCTGTACAGAGAATGCGAGTAAGCTAGGATTACCTATCCCTCGAAAAAGCTTAAAATAGCACTTGAGCAGTGCAAGGGCGATAAATGCACTCTAAATGTTCAGATGATAAAAATATAAAAACCAGGTAAAATAAATCAAGATGATTTTGATGAAGAAATTAAATAAAATAATGGGTAGGATTTTGTCCTGCCCCTCTATTGTAAAAATTTTTAAAAAGTGTTATCTAACGTCTGTTATATATAGAATTAATCTAAATTAGATTGAATTTGGTGCAAACAAAGTGCAAACAAAAATTATAAGAATACAAAAAGCCCTCAACTTTTTCAAGTTCAGGGCTTTTTGTAGAAAATTAAAACTATAATTATGGAAACGATACAAGATAAATATATCATTACTTATTCATTTTGTCAAGAACTAATATTATTTTTATTTCAAAATATATATATCATTATTTGTTTATTTTATTCAGTTATACCAATATTTTTCTTAAAAACTAAAACCATCTTTTTAAAATAAAGAAGCATTCCAATACAAGTCCTGCCATTGTAGCTAAAGTTATAAAATATCCATAATGCCACTTCAATTTCTGGCATATACTCAAAGTTCATTCCATATAAACCAACTATAAAAGCTAGAGGCATAAATATTGCAGAAATTATTGCCAAAATTTTCATAACTTCATCTCATTGTATTACTAATCATAGAATTATATAGTTGAATCAATTCTGTAGTTCTATTATTAAGCATATCAACAGTTTCAAATACTATGATACCATGGTCGTTCAAATCTCTTAGATAGTATTTCATATCTTCATGGAAATAATTCAACATACTTCTTGTTTGTAATCTTGAAAATCAATTCTCTAACTTGGGAGAAATAAATCTCTTTTAATACCATTATATTTTTGTTTTAATGCCAAAAATATTTTCTAAATCTTCCCTGTCCACACTTTCCTATTAACTGATTTTCAGTCATATCAACTTCATTTTCAATTTTCATCAAGAACCAAAAAGGTAATTGTCAACAATTATATCAATTAAAGTATAAGCTAGATAACTAATATCTTTAGATGCAACTCTGTATAAGGATTTTTCCAATCTACTTCTTTATCGAATCAAACATATCATAAGGTGTTTCTTGGAAAGAAATCAAAACATTATCTTTTCATTATTAAAAGATAATTGCTCATACTGAATTTCTTTTGTTAAAAAGTTCGATTTGCAACATTTTTAAAAATTATATGAATGTAAGAGTCTCTATCATCGATTTTTACACGTTGTTCAGGGTTAACTAAGTCTTCAAGAGATAAAGAGTCAATATCAAACATTTTTTCCAATTTCTTTTACAAGATTAACGTCATTTATTCCATCTACATTTATCCAAATATTCCTATCAAAATTTAAATCAATTTCTATTTTATCTTCTGATGTAAAGGTAGCTTTTTATATTGAGTTTTTGAATAGTATATTATTGTTATTGTTATGTTATAATTTGGATTTTTCTCAGTATAAATTACACTTCCTGGCAACAGACCTAACTTTCTATTTGAATTTGACATCTTACACCTCCATTTTATTTTATCTTTAAAAATTATAGCACACTCGACAGTAAAAAAGTTAATCTCCTTTTAATATAAATTAAAAATTTTTAGATACGAATTTTAAATTTTATTTCATATTTTTAAAAATTTTTTATGTTATAATTAAAAATGAATTTTCAAAATTTAGGAGGTAGTTTAATGGCAATCAAACCTATTGGAGAGAGTTTTATTGAAACAAATAAAAAGAAGAAAAAACTAAAAAGTGGAATTTTATTGAGTACAAAATCTTACATAACGATGAACAAAATCAAGGAGAAGTTATTGCACTAGGAAAAGGAGAAAAACTTGTAGACATCTCAGTTGGAGATAAAGTTGTGTTCAATAAAAATTCTGGAATTGAAATAGAAGATAATGACGAAAAAATTCTTAATAGTAAACGTTGAAGATATTTTAGCAAATTGATTTGGCTAAGAGGAGGAAATAATGGCAAAGATTATAAATTTTAATGAGTGAAGCTAGAAAAATTAGAAATTGAGTGTAAATATATTTGCAGATGCAGTGAAAAGTTACATTAGGACTAAAGAGGTAGAAAATGTCGTTCTTGAAAAACTTATAGTCACCTTTAATCACGAATGATGGTAGTTACAATAGCAAAAGAAATCGAACTTGAAGACCCATTTGAAAATATAGGGAGCTGCTCTTGTGAAAGAAGTTGCAATAAAATCAAATGATGTTGCAGGAGATGGAACTACAACGGCAACAATTTTAGCTCAAGCTATAGTAAAAGAAGGTTTAAAAATGCTAAGTGCTGGAGCAAATCCAATTTTTCTTGAAAAAGGGAATCGAGGCTTGCAGCTAAAAGAGGGCAGTTGAAATTTTTAAAACAAAAAGCAAAAAGATCAGAATCGAACGAAGAAATTTCTCAAGTTGCATCAATTTCTGCTGCTGACGAAGAAATTGGGAAATTAATTGCTCAAGCTATGGCAAAGTCGGAGAAACTGGAGTTATAACTGTTGAGGAAGCAAAATCTTTGGAAACAACTTTGGAAATTGTTGAGGGTATGCAATTCGATAAAGGTTATAGTATCTCTTATATGAGTTACAGATTCTGAAAGAATGACAGCCGAACTTGATAATCCATTTGTACTTATCACTGATAAAAAGTTTCATCAATGAAAGAGTTACTACCTTTGCTTGAACAAACAGTACAAATGTCAAGACCTGTTTTAATTGTTGCTGATGATATTGAGGAGAGGCTTTGACAACTCTTGTTATAAATAAATTGAGAGGAACTTTAAATGTTAGTTTGCAGTTAAGGCTCCTGCATTCGGAGATAGAAGAAAAGCTATACTTGAAGATATTTGCAATCTTAACAGGTGGGAAGTTATTTCAGAAGAAAAAGGAATGAAACTTGAAGAAGCAACTATCAGAACAATTAGGAAGAGCAAAAACTATAAAAAGTTACAAAAAGATTTGACAGTTATCGTTGATAGCTTTGGAGAACAAATTGAAATTTCTGCAAAGAGTTAATTTAATAAAATCTCAAATGGAAGAAACAACATCGGATTATGATAAAGAAAAATTACAAGAAAGACTTGCAAAATTATCAGGTAGGGGTCGCTGTTATAAAAGTTGGAGCAGCAACTGAAATTGAAATGAAGGAAAGAAAATTGAGAATAGAAGACGCTTTAAATGCGACAAGAGCTGCAGTTGAAGAAGGAATTGTTTCTGGTGGTGGAACAATTTTACTTGATATTATTGATTCGATGAAAGATTTCAATGAAGCTGGAGAAGTTTCATAGAGATCGAAATTGTAAAAAGCTTTGGAAGCTCCTATTAAACAAATTGACTGAAAACTCTAGGGCTAAATGGTGGAGTTGTTTTAGAAAAAGTTAGAACATCTCCAAAAAGGTTTTTGGTTTTGATGCTAAAAATGAAAAATATGTCAATATGATAGAATCAGGAATTATTGATCCTGCAAAAGTTACAAGAGCTGCAATTCAAAAATTCAGCATCAGTTGCATCATTACTTTTAACAACAGAAGTTGTTATTGCAAACAGAAAAAGAAGAAAAATGCTTCAGGAGCTAAGGGTATGATGCCAGGAATGATGTAAACATAAAAATTACATAACAATTAAAGTTTTTTGAAATTGAAGCTATGAAAAATATCGAAAATATGGTATAATGTAAATCAATATATAGAGTTATTATTAATTTTTAGAGAGAGATTTATATGAATTTAGTTGTTTTAAATGGAAGACTTGTAAGGGATCCAGAATTAAAAATTTGGACAAAGTGGAAAAAAGCATACTCAAGATTTTCAATAGCAGTGGAAAGACCTTTTTAGTTCTAGTGCTGATAAAAAATTCTCAAACAGCTGACTTTATAAATTGTGTTGCTTTTTGGGAAAAACGGCTGAATTTATTGGAGAATATTTTAGAAAAGGAAGAAAAATTTTACTTAATGGTAGATTACAAATGGATCAATATGAATCTGAAGGAAAAAGTGACTACTTACTCTGTAATGGTAAATAGTGTCGAATTCGGAGAATCTAAAGCTTCATCTTCAAATGATGGAGGATCATGGAGCAATGAAAATAGAGTAGAACACAATAACGTAGAGCCAGCTTTTTGAAGAAGATAATTCTGGTGCTGCAATTGATGATGAATTTCCATTCTAATAGGAGGATAAATAAAAATGGCAGATAAAGAAAAAGAATATATTAATATAACAAAAGTATATACAAAAAGAGGAGATAAGGGAGAAACTGATTTTACTAGGTGGTAGTGCAGCTAGAAAGGATAGTTTAAAAGTTGAATCCTATGGTTGTGTATAGATGAAGCTTCATCTTTTATCGGACTTGCTAGATATTATACAAAAAATAAAGTGATGAAAGAAAGATTAAAAGGAATACAAAAATAAAATGTTAGTTCTTGGAGGATTCTTAGCTAGTGATGAAAAAAGGTAAAGAAATGATGAAAGACCAAATTCAAGAATCAGATATAAAAATTACTGGAAGAATATATTGATGAATATAATCAAAAATTACCACCACTTAGACATTTTATTTTTACCAGGAGACGACGAAGTTGCTGCTCATTTCATCTGTAGCAAGAACTGTTGTTAGAAGAGCTGAGAGAAGAATAGTATCTTTAACTGCTCAAGAACCTGATTTAAATCCACTTATTCAAAAATATGTAAATAGATTATCAGATTTGATGTTTGTAGCTTTGCAAGATATTCTGAAGAAGTAGAAAAATAGAAAATGGAAATCATCAAATTTAAATATTTAATAAAAATGCCTCATAATCGAGGCATTTTTATTGATAAATTTAAGTTAATCTTATAGATCGTGTGTACAAATACAGGAGCTTTAGTTCCTTCTTTTTGCTTCAATTACAAATCTTACAAAGTCAAGATTTATTAATACTTTTTCTTTATCTTCTGTTTCTATAGCAACAAATCTATCTGAAACTTCAATAACAGTTTGCAAATTCAAATTTTTGTATTTACAGTAGTGATGTGACATTTTTCCAAGCCAATTTTTCCAATAATTCTTTCATTAAAAAACCTCCTATAAAAATAAAATTTAGTTGACACATTTTATCATTTTTAAAATGAAAATAAAGAAAAATTTATACTATACAGCTTAGCTATACATTTCGTCAAGTCTAGCTTGAATAGTTTTCATCTTCTAGGTATTCATCATAAGATGTCATCTTATCTACAACACCTTTTGGTGTGATTTCAATTATTCTAGTTAGCCACTGTTTGAATAAATTCATGAGTCATGAGGCTCCAAATAAAATTGTTCCATTAAATTTTATTAAAGCTTTGTTTAACGATGTAATTGATTCCAAATCTAAGTGGTCGCTTGGGTTATCAAATAATAAAACATTTGCTCCAGACAACATTAATTTTTGAAAGCATACATCTAACCTTTTCTCCTCCAGATAGAACAGAAACTTTTTCAAAGTTTCATCTCCGGAGAATAACATTCTTCCTAAAAATCCTCTTATGAATGCTTCTATGTTCGTCAGGTGAGTATGGTCTTAACCAATCAATTAAATTTAAGTTTCCATTGGCATCGTTAAAGTATTTTTGAGTTATCTCTTGGCATATAAGCTTGAGCTAGTAGTAACTCCCCAAGTATATGAACCAGAATCTGCTTCCATTTCTCCAGCTAAAATAGATAACAACGTAGTTTTTACTAAATCATTTTTAGCTAAGAATACAACTTTTATCTCCGGTTTTCTATTGTGAAAGAAACATTATCTAAAATTTTTAACTCCATCAATAGTTTTAGATAAATTTTCTACTTTCAACATATTGTTTCCAGCTTCTCTTTCTGGTTTAAATTCAACAAATGGATACTTTCTATTAGACATTTTGCATATCTTCAAAGTTGTAATTTTTCTAATTGTTTCTTTCTTGAAGTTGCTTGCTTAGATTTTGATGCATTAGCACTGAATCTGGCAATAAATTCTTGAAGTTCTTGTCTCTTTTGTTCTAATTTTTATTTTTGTTGTTAATCAAAGTTTTCATAAGTTCGTTTGATTCATACCAGAAATCGTAGTTACCAACATACATTTTTATTTTTCCGTAATCGATGTCTGTTATATGAGTACAAACTTTATTTAAAAAGTGTCTGTCATGTGATACAACGATGACTGTTGAATTTTTCAAGACCCATTATAAAATTTTTCAAAGCCAACTGATAGCTTTTACATCAAGACCGTTTGTAGGCTCGTCAAGAAGTAAAAACATCAGAGTTCTACCAAAAGTGCTTGAGCAAGTAAAACTTTAACTTTTTCTGGCTCTGATCAACTCTTTCATCAATTTATGATGTAAGACAGCACCAATTTTTAATCCATTAATAAAGTTTCAGCTTCTGTTTCTGCATCCCAACCATTAAGCTCTAGCAAATTCTCCTTCAAGTTCGGCAGCTCTTAAACCATCTTCATCTGTAAAATCTTCCTTAGCATAGATGGCATCAACCATAATATCCCAAAGTTTTTATTTCCCATAAGAACAACATTTAAAAACTTCTTCTTCTTCATATTGAAAGTGATCTTGTTTTAAAACTGACATTCTTTTATTTTTATCAAAAATTACTTCACCCTCTGTTGCTTCTAATTCTCCTGAAAGAATTTTAACAAAAGTTGATTTTTCCTGCTCCGTTTGCTCCAATAACTCCATAACAGTTTCCCGGAGTAAATTTTAGAAATTAACATCTTCAAATAATTTTTCTACCAGAAAATCTCATACCAAGACTTGCTGTTGCTATCATATATTAAACCTCCATAAATTTTCATTCGCTTCACATTATATCATAAGTGATAAGTTAATGCTATTGATAAAATTTATTATGAAATATGCAATGCTCTATTATATTTTTAAACTATATGGTAAAATTTATAATATAGAAATTTATTTTTGAAAGGAAGAAAAATGATATTGTAATCGGAAGTAGAGGAAGCATTCTTGCTCTTGCTCAAGCTGAACATGTATAATTTACAAAAATTATCCTGATATAAATTTTGAAATTAAAGTTATTGTTACGAGTGGAGATAAAGATTTAAAAATCAAATTGAGAGAACTCTGATGCATCACTAAAAAGCTTCTTTACAAAAAGAAATAGAACAAGAGTTATTAGATATTGATATCGCCGTCCACTCAATGAAAGATATGCCTGCACATATCTCCTGTGGGACTTATTTGTGAGCAATACCTGATAGAGAAGATTCGAGAGATGTTTTGGTAACAAAGAATAATAATATTTTCTGCTACTTTGCAAGAGGGCAAAGGTTGAACAAGTTCTTTAAGAAGAGCGATGAATTTGAAAGCTGCAAGACCTGATTTAGAGATAAAAACATTTGAGAGGAACATCCACACAAGATTGAATAAATTGGAAAGTGAAGATTATGATGCAATAGTTTTGGCTGCTGCTGAGTCTGAAAAAGAGTGGGGCTTCAAGATAAGATAACTGAATATTTAAGTGGAACTGCATTTCCGCCTGTCTCCAGCTCAAGGTGTTTTATATATTCAATGTAGAAAAATGATGTGGAGATAAAAGAAATTTTAAAATCAATTCACAATGAAAATGTTGCAAAAAATTAGTTGAGATTGAGAGAGATTTTTCAAAAATATTTGATGAGTGGTTGTCATACACCTATGGGTTTGATTATTCTCAAGTTGATGGAGATACCATAAAATTTACAGGAGTTTATTCTTATGAAAATAAACAAGTAAAAGCTGTTGTTGAAGAAAGTATTTCTCTTGGAAAAGGAAATTGCCAAAAAGAGCAGCTGATGAAATTAAGAAAAATTGATGATTTAGAAAAATAATTTGAAAAATTAGTTAGGGGCAGATATGAAAAAGGAAAAGCATATATAATTGGAGCAGGTAGGGAGATTTTGAACTGCTGACATTGAAAAGCAAAAAGAATAGTTGAAAATGCCAGACTGCATTGTTTATGATAGACTGATAAGTCCTACGATATTTTTAGGGCTTACAAGAAAAGATGCAGAGCTTATTTATCTAGGAAAAGAAAAATACTGAGGGTGGACTTATTCAAGATGAAATAAATCAGACCTTGGTTAAAAATGTCTTGAGGGTAAAAATGTTGCAAGAGTTAAGGGTGGAGATCCTTTGTTTTTGGTAGAGGTGGAGAAGAAATTGATGCATTGATTGAAAATGAAATTGAGTTTGAAGTTATTCCTGGGATAACATCATCAATTTCAGTTCAGCTTATGCAGGTATTCAGTTACACACAGAGGTCTTGCAAAGATCTTTTCATGTTTTTACAGGACACACTATGGAGAATGGTGAATGGCATAACTTTTGAAAAATATTGCTAAACTTGAAGGAACTCTAGTATGATTCTTAATGGGAGTTAAAAATTTAGATCTGATTGTTGGTGATTTAATTAAAAATGGTAAAAATCCTAAGACTCCTATTGCAATTATAGAAAAGGGAGCAACAAAAATCAAAGAGTTACTGTTGGAACTTTGGAAAAATATTTTAGAACTTGCTGAAAAACTAAGGTTAAAATCTCCTGCTATTACAATAATTGAGAAGTTGTTAGTTTGAGAGAAACTTTAAAATGGTTTTGAAGCTACTCATCTTGCTAAAAATTTTTGGTAACGAGAGATAAAGTTCAAGCTAAAGAGATGAGTGCAAGCATTGCTAAAGAGGAGGTATTCCAGAGTGAATTACCTTTTTATAGAAATTGAAAATTTGAAGATTGACACTGAAAATTTGAAAAATATAAAGGCTATTCTATTCAATTCTCCAAACGGAGTGAAAGCCTTTTGAAAACATAAAAGATGTTAGAATTTTATGCAAACATCAAGATTGGAGCAGTTGGTGCAGACAAAAGGAACTTTTGGAAAAATTCAAAGTCATTCCTGATTTTTATGCCAAATGAATATTTGGTTGATAAATTAGCTGAAGAAGTTGTTGCCTACACAGATGAGAATGATGAAATTCTAATCATAACATCAGATATTTCTCCTTGTGATATTGATAAATATAATTCGTTGTACAAAAGAAAATATACAAAAATTGTGGCTTATAACTACAAAGAAATTATCTGTTGACAAGAAAAGAAATTTTTGAAAAGTTAAAAAGATGTAGATATACTTACATTTTTAAGTTCATCAACTGTTGAGGCTTTTTGTGAAAGTTTAGATGGAGATTTCTTTGTACTTGGAGATAAAAAGATTGCATCTATCGCACCTGTTACAAGTGAAACTTTGAGAAGATTTGGAATAAAAAGTTGATTATGAGGCAGATATTTTTACAGCTGAAGGACTTTTAGATAAAATTTTTGAATAAAAATAAAAAGACAGCTTTTAGGCTTCCACTCCTTACTTGCTGTCAGTTTTTAGTTTTTATATTAATAGCTTATTTTAAGAACTAAAAACTTAAAATATTCTCAAATATACTCATTAAAAAAATAAAAATTTTTGATGAGTATAATTAAGGCTATTAATATTAGTGTGTACTTCACTTATTTCACCTCCTTTTTCAGTTGATGAAATTAGGGATATTTAATTATAATATGTGAAAATAATAATTAAATATGTTATAATTATATTGAGTGAGTACTTCACTAAAAAGGGATATACTAGGACTTCACAATGCCTAGTATTTTTAATTATATTAAATGTTGAAAGGAAAAAAATGTTTACAAGAACAAGAAGATTGAGAAGAAATTTTCTAACGAGAGAATTAGTTAAAAATATTAGCATAGAAACAAGTTCACTTATATATCCAATATTTAGTGGCCGATGGAGAGAATATAAAATCTGAGATTGAGTCAATGCCAAATCAATTTAGATTTTCTCTTGATAGATTGAATGAAGAATTAGATGAGTTGTTGGCTCTAGGTATAAGAAAATATTTTTACTTTTTGGTATACCTGAACATAAAAGATGAAATTGGTAGTCAAGGCTACGATGAAAATGGTATCGTTCAAAAGAGCAATAAGAGCAAATCAGAAAGAACTATCAAGAAAAAAATTTTTTGATAGTTACTGATGTGTGTATGTGTGAGTATACATCTCACGGTCATTGTAGAATTTTACGATGGACACGATGTGGATAATGATGCAACGCTTGAATATATTGCAAAAATTGCTCTATCTCATGCAAAGCAGGGGCTGATATAATTGCTCCATCTGATATGATGGACGGAAGAATTTTGGAAAATTAGAGAGATACTAGATAAAAATAACTTTAAAGACATTCCAATTATGGCTTACTCTGTTAAAATATTCATCAGCTTATTATGGATGGTTCAGAGATGCGGCAGACTCTGCACCAAGTTTTGGAGATAGAAAAACTTATCAAATGGATTTCAGATCTTACAATAATTTTTACAGAGAGGTTTGGAGGCTGATACGACAAGAGGAGCAGACTTTATTATGGTAAAACCTGCGCCTTGCATACTTAGATGTCATTCGTTCTGTGGCTGATGTAACAGATTTACCTATCGTTGCCTATAATGTCAGTGGAGAATATTCTATGGTTAAGGCTGCAGCCAAAAATGACTGGATAGATGAAGAAAGAATTGTTATGGAAAATATGTATGCAATCAAAAGAGCAGGTGCTGAAATAATAATTACTTACCATGCAAAGATATTGCTAAGTGGTTGAAAAATAATTTACATTAACTTAACAAGGAGGTAACAAAAATGAAATTTGAAAAATCAAAAGAATTGTACAAAAAGCAGTTGAATTAATTCCTGGAGGAGTTAATAGCCCTGTGAGAGCTTTCAAATCAGTTGACAGGGATGCTCAATTTTTGATACAAAAGGGCAAGGATCTAAAGATTTGGGACGAAGATGACAATGAATATATTGACTATATTTGCTCTTGGGTGAATTGCATTAATTTTGGGACATAATCACCCTGCAATCATTGAAGAAGTTAAAAATTATTGAAAATGGTAGTTCATACAGGTTGCCTAGCAAAATATGAAGTGGAACTTGCAGAACTGATTATTGAACTTGTTTCCATCTATTGAAAAAGTTAGATTAACAACACTCAGTGAACAGAAGCCTACAAGTGTCAGCCGTCAGACTTGCAAGAGCCTATACAGGTAGAAATAAAATTTTGAAATTTGAAGGTTACTATCATAGGCACTCAGATGCCTTGCTTGTGAAATCAGGTTCTGGTCTTTTGACAGAAGGATATCAAGATAGCAACGGAATAACAGATGGAGTGTTAAAAGATACTTTGACATTGCCTTTTGGAGATATAGAAAAAGTTAAAGAAGTGCTAAAAATAAAGATGTGGGCTTTGTGTTATTGTAGAACCTATTCCTGCAAAATATGGGACTTATTCAAACTCATAAAGAATTTTTACAAGAACTAAGAAAAATTACAAAAAGATACAGGAACTCTTTTAATTTTTGATGAAGTTATTTCAGAGTTTCAGATTAGCTTTAGGTGGGGCTCAAGAATTATCTGAGATAACTCCCAGATCTAACAACTTTGGGAAAAATTATCGGTGGTGGATATCCTGTCAGGAGCATTCGGAGGTAAAAAGAAATTATGGATTTAGATTGCACCTGTGGAAGAGATTTTACCATCTAGTACTTTTATCAAATGACTTCTATTGCTTCAAAAAGCAGGATATGCTACTCTTTCATACTTTGAAAAATCATAGGAAATATATTTCAATTTGTCCAGCTAAAACTCTTTATTTAGTTGAGAATATAAAGAAAATTAGCTGAGTTATATTCTATAAATGTTTGTAGTAAATTCAATGGGATCTCTATTTACAATTTTTCTTTAACGATATGATTGAAAATCTTGAGGACTCGGTAAAATCTAATACAGAAAATTTTTCTATCTATTTTAATACTATGCTAGAATATGAGAATAATTACCTCCATCACAATTTGAAACATTTTACTTATCAACAGCTCTATGATTGAAAGAGATTTAAGTAGAACTCTTGAAGTTATTGAAATGGCATTCATTGGAGATAAAAATGCAAATAAATTTTCCTATTAGTATTGATTTAAATAATAAAAACGTTGAAGTTATTGAGGCAGGGAGAAAATTTGCTTTAAGAAAAGTTGAAACCTGATTGAAATATAATTGTAATATTAAAGTTATTACTAAAACTATCTCCGAAGAAAAATCAGACTTAGAGCATAAAATTTTAATTATCAAAAGTCAAAATTTTGCAGAGACTTTTAGAAAATATCAGTCGTTGTTGCAACGAGTGATAAAATTAAATTTGGAAATTAGCTAGAGCTTTGTAGTGAGCAAAATATTTTAAGTAAATAATATCTCATCAAAGATAGAAATGAATTTGAGATTTATGAGTATTTTGTGAAAAAGAAGAAGTTCAATTGGAATTTCTGCAAATGGTAATCCTAAAAAGCAAAAAGTATAAAAATTTAATACAAGAAATTTTATAAAATAAAATCATGTTGATCAACACGATATTTTCATTGAAAGGATTATTGATATAGCTTGCCAGTTTAAATTTTCTTGTAAAAATTTAGATATAACAAAACTATTAATCTATTATTTTGAGTCATTTTCATGCTAAGGAGGCATGAGTGAAAATATAGTATTGAAACTTTTGATAGATAGAAAACTGTGAAAATAAGATTAAAGAGTTAGTCAAAAGAAACTGAAAAAGATTATGCAGGAGAAGAAATAATTTGTGGTAGTCTTTTTAAAAGGTCAGTAATTTTGAGTGATTCAATGAAAAGAAATAGAAATTTCACCAGTAGTCATAGATTTTATGAATGTATCTAGTTATGGAAATGAAACAACATCAAGTGGAGATAGTTAAGATTTTAAAAGATACAGATTTAGATTTAAGAGGATGTATTGATAGTTGAAGACATGAATTGATACTGGATTAACTCAGAATAGTGTAATTGATTATTTCAAAAAAGTTAAAGGTGAATCCTAAAACTTGTGGGCTATTATTAATAAACAGAAAGAAGAAAAGTTGAGTTCATGTTGATTATATAGGTTTGAAGTGCCAGATAAATTTATAATGAGTTTAGGACTTTGATTATGCTCAAAACATAGAAAATTTACCACACATTGTTGTTATTCCTGAATAGGAGTTAATGATGGAATATAAACATAGAATGTACATTTCTTCAAATGACAAAGAAGAATTTTAAATAAGATAATTGAAGTTTTTCAAAATATAAATGAAGAAAGTGAAATTTTAGAAATTTAGTGGGTCAGGAGCATTAACAGCTCTTTTAGTGGAAAAGGGTATTAACTTGTATAGAAATAGATAAAGATTTAGAAAATGGACTAAGAATTTGATAAAAAGAAAATTATAGCTTAGTAATGGGAGATGTTCTTAGTAGATTTTAAGAAATACTTAGATACTGGAACGAAAGTCATTTGCCAAGTATACCTTATTACATACCCTCCTATAATCAATAAAATCATAGAAAATAAAGGGACTTGATTGATGAAGCACTTACTAATGGTTCAAAAGAAGTGGAGAAAGAATTTGTGCTAAGTCCATAAAGAGGAGCGTTCTTACTTTCAGCTGTAGAGTATTGTGGAGAAGCTAATTATCTTTTACTATACCTAGAATTTTTTCAATCCTATACCAAATGTTGATTCGGCTTTTATCTCTATAAAATTTTATAAAGATAAAAGATATGAGACAAAATTTCAGAAGATTTATGATACATCAAAAGCAGCTTTTTCAAATAAAAGATATCGTAAAATAATCTTTTCTACTTTTAGGATATTCAAAAATGAAATAAAAAGAGTTGCTTCAAGAACTTGAAAGTCTCTAGAAAACGAAAGAGCGGAAAAATATTTCTATAGAAAATTTATAGAAATAATAAAATATTTTTGAAAATAGATGAGGTTTTTATGAGCTGAATTTATAATACAAAGCAGAAGAGAGATATTGATTTTGTAAATACAAATTGTATGAGGCTTATAGAGGAGCAAGAGTAGTTAGAACTCTTGATCCTATCAAGGGCATAATAGTATTATCTCTACAGAAGATTTTAAAGATTTTTCATGAGAGGTGTCTTAGAAGATCTCAGGTAAAATGGGTAGAACTTAAAATAATTGAAGAGGGTGCTTGGAAAGGGACTTTATAACGGAGGAGAAATGGAAAACTTAGAAAGTTTATTGAATTTATTATTAAAGAATTAGTAGAAACAAAGATAAAAGTAAATATTGACTTTACGAAATTTTAGATTCTAATGTTGCACTTTTAAAGTTATGGTAGCTAAAGGGAGAAATGGGGAAAATTATAGGTAAGAACGGATTGACTGCAAATTCTATAAGAGGAGTTATACAAGCGGCTGGAGTAAAGATCATTTAAATGTAAACATTTGAGTGGATTAGAAATTTGCTAAAATGGATCTCTTTTAATTGCAGGAAAAGTTTTAGAGCTCTCATCTGTTTAAAGGGAGAAGTAAAAGATTATTTCCTGATTTACAGACATTACTGAAATGTTAATGTGGAAATAAAAGTGATTTTTGGAACTTGAACAATGAACAAAAGGTATTTACAGTAAAAAGTTGATCCCTTTGTTGGAAATAAGTGGATATTTTTCTTTCGAAGAAGTTACCAATAAACAGGATACTAATAGCATATTAAGAAATGCTAATATAAAAGTGAGAAGATATTGTTGAGTATTGCCAGAGATGAATGCATAATCAGTGATATGCTTGGTTTCTGAAAGTTTATGATGCTTGAAAAATAATGAAGTATTTAGGAGGATTAACTGAAGTTATGGAGACTGCTGCTCTATGAGTGTTTTATGTTATAGAAGTGAAGAGTTCAGAAACAATGATTCCTGATGTAGAAGTTTTTATAAAAATATCGATTTTGAAAATAAAAATGTTAGATTAGATACGATAGTGGGTATGAAAGAACCTAAAAGGTATGAGAAATAAATATTTTAACATTGTTTCCTAGAATGTTTGATGGATTTTTAAGCTAGAAAGCATATGTGCAAAGGGCAATAAGTGCGAGGAGCTATTGAAATAAATATAATTGATAATATTAGGAATTTTGTTTTTGATCACGCTACAAGCAAATGATGATAGCTCCTTTTGGTGGTAGCAGTAGAATGGTCATCAGAAACCAGGCCTTTATTTTTAGCTCGCAGGAATTATAAAGGGAAAAGTAATTTATACCTCACCTCAAGGATTCAATCAAAAGATGGCTATAGAGTTGTCGAATAGAAAATGAAATTACCTAATTGCAGGTCATTATGAGGAGATTGATGAAAGAGTAGTTGAAAATAAAAGTTGACTTAGATTATCGATTGGAGATTTTGTCCTAACAGGTGGTGAAATTCCAGCAATGGCTATTTCAGACTCCATAATAGACTATTACCTAATGTAATAGAATCTTATGAAAATGATTCTTTTATAATGGACTTTACAGATTATCCGCATTATACAAGACCAGCTGAGCATCGAGGGCTAGCTGTACCAGAAATTTTACTTTCGAGAGTATCATAAAAATATTGATGAGTGGAATTGAAACAAAGAGTCTTAAAGAACATTTTATTAGAAGACCTGAACTTTTTAGAAAATAGAAATTAACAAAATTAGATTACTTGATGAGATAAAAAGAGGAAAAAGATGAGAAAATAAAGTTTATTTAGGTTTAGTTCATTATCCAGTTTTACAGTGAAATAAGGATGTAGTGTGTGCATCTGTAACAAACTTTCGATATTCTATCAGTATATCAAGATCTTGTAGGACTTATGAGTAAAAAGGGTATAGATTAGTAGTTCCAGTTGATGCTCAAAATTAACTGAGAGAATAATTGGTTACTGGCAAGATGGGACAGGTGGACAATACAATAAAAGATAGAAGAACAAGCATTAGAGTTACAGATGTTGCAGACAGTATAGAAGCTGTTGTTGCTGAAAATAGAAAGAGTGGAAGGTCAAAGACCGTAATTATAACAACATCAGCAGCAAAATTTTGAAAACAGCATCAGCTCATGAAATTTATCATATTTGAAGATGATAAACCATATCTTTTATTATTTGGTACTGGTTGGGGATTGACTGATGAAGTGATGGATATGTCTGATTATATTTTTAGAGCCGATGGAGGAAATTCTAAATACAATCATTTATCTGTTAGGCAGCAGTTGCTATAATATTAGATAGACTATTTGGAGAAAAATAAAATTTTTGGAGAATAGAAATGAATAGGCAAATTATTATAGAACCTAATATGAAGTATTTTTCTAAATTGAGATGAAAAAGTATACAAATAAAGTATTCTCTTAAATACTAGAACTAAGAGAATTACTTTTTAATTGTTCAGTGACATATTTGGAATGTATAAATGATGATGAGAAATAATTCAAAAGATGTAGCTTCAAAATTTGGAAGAGTTTTAGAGGTTGAGTTCGTTACAGAAAATGATGAAAGCATTCTTGAAAAGAAGAAATAAAAACTGTTGTGACTAGAGTATAGAAAAGTTGAAAACTAAAAATTCAACTGCAAGTGCTACATGATTTTATAAGCTGTATATATAAGATGATTATATAATTATAGAATTATGATGATGATACGAAATATATATATAGAAGAAAGTAAAAGATATCTACGAAAATTGAAAATATTTTAAATGAATATGGTTTAAAAATTATAAAATAATTTTGAGTAGGAAGATTCTCCAAAGAAATTTCAAACATAGAAGAAAAATAAAATCTGATATTGAAAAGAGAGAGAAATTCAAGTGGAAAGATTATAAAATCATCAGCTCGATTCAAAAACACAAAATTTATAAAGCTAAAAATGAATTTAAAAATCAAATAAATATAAAAGAAATAAATGGATCTTTCGTTACAATTTCAAATTTTACGATTTGTATATGACGGAGAAAAGTTGTATCGTTGAGGGGAAGTTTTCTCAATAGAGAGATATGACTTTAAAAGTGGAAAATTTTAAAGAACTATAAAATTACTGATAGAAAAATTCTTTGACATCTGAAAGTTTTTATGAATGAAAGATGAAACATTAGATATAAGTGAGGAAAATTTCTTGAAATTGAGTGGTAAAGTTCAATTGGACACCTATGCTGGAAATGAAAAACACTATGAGTGCTTCTATTAATGTTTGGAAAGAAAAATTCTTCTAAAGAAGATACTGCTGAAGAAAAATGGTCGAGGCTTCATGCCCATACAAAAATGAGGTGAAATGGTTGGAGTTACAGAAGTAGAAGATTTTAATAAAAGAGCAGAGCTTACGGACATACTCATATAAGCTATTACAGATTATACCTGTAACTCATTCATATCCAGGAGCTTTTAAAACTTCTAAAATTTCCAGAAGATGCTAGTACAAAAGCTATATTTTGTGTGTAGAAATGTATATGGTTGATGATTTGCAACCCTATGATTACAAATCAAAGTGATAAGAAAATATCTGATGAAAGTTTGTTGTATTCGATATAGAAACTTTGAGTTTAAATTCACATACAAATGAAATAACGTGAAAATTGGTGCTGTAAAAATAAAAGGTGGAAGAGTAACTGATAGGTATTCTCAACTTATAAATCCAGGTAGGCCAATTCCTTATCATATTTCAGAAAATAACTAGCATTACTGATGATCAAGTTGCAGATAAACCTAAAATGAGATCAAAGTAATTGGAGAATGATTAAATTTGTAGGGGGATGCAGTACTGGTTGCTCATAATGCCTTTGATATGGGATTTATAAAAGAGATAAAGAAGTAGCTTAAATATCGATTATAAATGTTCTGTAATAGATACCCTACAAATGGCAAGAGATTTATTCCCAGATTTAAAAGATTTGGTTTAGGAGATTTAAATAAAGCTTTAGGGCTATCACTAGAAAAACATCATAGAGCAGTTGATGACTCTGCAGGCCACTGCAAATATGTTTATCATTTTCATGATATAAATACAAAGAAAAAGGGCATTGAATATGTGAGGATAATACACTGCTTTTCCGAAGTTAATGTACAAGCTCTATGTTATGGTGCTTATAAAAGAATCAAGTAGAGTTTAAAAATATTTACAAACTAGTATCTGAATCTCATATTAAGTATTTCCGAAAATATCAGAATACAAAATCTGTTTTAATCGAAAGAAAATGAGATGGCTTAATAATAGGGTAGCTCACTTTCAGCTCATTTTATGAATATGGGAGAACTTGTTGATTTGTATTTGAGAAGTGATTTTGAGAAGTTGGAGGAAGCAGCAAAAGTTCTATGACTATATAGAGTGTCACCAAAATCAACGTACAATGAACTAATAGAAAAAGATGGCACAGGAAATTTAGGTTCTTACGAAGAAATAGAAAAATGAATAAATATTTTCATGACTGGGTAAGATTAGGAATATTAATCACTGCTAGTTCAGATATTTCATATCTTGATGAAAATGAAAGATATAATAAAACCAATTTTGTTATATGGAAGTGGAACTATTTATAATGCAAGACAATATAAAGTAGATAATGGTTTTACTTTAGAACTACAAAATGAAATGCTCAATGAATTTTCATACTTAGGTGAAGATATATCAAAAAGAAATTATTATAAAAATACAAATTTCATTGCTTCACAAATTGAAGAAATAAGACCAATACCTACAGGTTTTTATCCACCTAAAATGGATAATGCTGAAGAAATTATTAGAATCTATGACTTACGAGAAAGCTATAGAATTTGAGGGAGATCCATTACCGAAATTGTGGCTGCAAGACTTGAAAGAGTGTGGAATGCAATAATAAACGCTGGTTTTTCAGTCTTATATTTGTCAGCACAAAAATTTAGTAAAAAGAGTCTTGGATAATGGTCATAGTTGGATCCACGTGGGTCTATTGGTTCTTCTCTTGTTGCTTTTATGATGGGAATACAGAAGTTAATGCCTTACCTATCCCTCATTACATTTGTGATAATCCTGAGGTATAAACATTCAAATTTATAGAGAGAGAAGGGGTAGGTATTGACTTAGAAGATAAAAATTGTCCTAAGTGTGGTCAAAAATATAGAAAGACGGTTACTCAATACATTTGAAGTATTTATGGGATTTAAAGGAGATAAGGTTCAGATATAGATTTGAATTTTCAGGAGAATATCAATCAGAAATTCATAAATATTATGAAGAGTTATTTGGTAAAGAAAATGTATTTCTAAAGCGGAACTATATCAACTCTAGCAGAAAAAATGCTGAGGCTTATGTTAGAAAATATTTTTGAAGACAACAAAATAGAAACTACAAGAGCAGAAGTTATAAGATTAGGGAAGACTTTGCCAAGGAGCACTACAGGGCAACACCCTGGTGGAATGGTATAGTGCCTCAAGGAAATTTCAATCTATGAATTTTGCCCTGTACAAAGACCAGCTAATGATGAAACAAGTTCATCAACTACAACGCATTACGATTATCACGTAATGGATGCAACAACTTGTAAAACTTGACATGCTCTGGAGACATGACGATCCTACGACTATAAAACTTTTACAAGAATATACGGACATAGAAATAAGATATTCCACTTGCTGATCCTGATACTTTTAAAAGATTTTCTGTCAACAGAATCTTAGGGCGTTACTCCAGAACAAATAGGCTCAGAGATAGAACTTATGGTATCCCAGAATTTTGGAACAGGCTTTGATAGGGGGATGCTTTATTGAAAACAAGACCAACAACTTTTGCTGAACTTGTTAGAATATCAGGGGTTGTCACATCATGGTACAAAACGTTTGACTTAATAATGCTCAAGAGTTTGTTAGAAATGAGTCAAGCAACACTTTCACAAATCATCAACAGTTAGAGATGACATTATGAGACTATTTAATAGATCAAGCGACTTGATAATAGTGATGCCTTTAAAATTATGGAGTTCGTAAGAAAAGGGAAACCTAAAAAGAAATCGAAGATAGGGAAGGTCATTCCGCTAAGATGAAAGAAAAGGAGTTCCGGAATGGTATATCGAATCTTGTAGAAGAATGAGTATATGTTCCCTAAAGGTCGAGTGCTGTTGCTTTAGTGTAATGATGGCGATGAGAATTGCATATTTTAAAGTACATCAACCTTTGCTTTTCTATGCAGCTTTCTCTTATCCAGAAAAGCTGATGACTTTGATATTGAAACGATGAGTAAGAGTATTCTTGCAAACAAAAATTAGATGAGTTATCTAAAGAACCAAAAACTTGATCCAAAAGAAAAAGAACGAACAAGCTATATGTAGGATCATGGTTGAAATGGAAGTGAGGTTTGCAACTTTTACCAGTTGATATATATACTATCAGATCGGAACAAAGTTCACAATAGAAGATGGAAAAATAAGAATACCATTGATTGGAATAAATGGACTAGGTGGAGCTGTTATAGAAAACATTATAAAAGAAAGAGCAGAAGGAAAATTTATTTCGATTGAGGATTTAAAAAGAAGAACAAAATCAATCAAACAGTAGCAGACAAATTAAAAATATTGGAGCTATAGCTGAGTTAAAGTGAAACAAATCAAATTTCATTATTTTTAAATTTAGGAGGAAACATTGAAAAATTGTATTAAAATTAGTTTTTATTTTATATTTTATCAGTGACGGCATTGTCATCATATAATTTTCACTGGATAATCCATATTCAGCAACAATTGTTGGAAGTTCAACAATGATGACTCCAGGTGTAAGTGAAGAAATTCCTACAAAAGGTATACAGTATAAAATTAAAGATAATGTACCTGACATTTTTGGTATGCAAGTGAGTTCAAATTTTTCTTTACAGATAAAAATGCCCTTTTAATATTTATACTTGCTGGAACAGGATCTGATTATAGTTCATCAAGAGTACATATGATGGAGAAAAATATGATGCGGGTTATAATGTAATCCTCAATAAGTTCACCAAACTGAGTTTACAATAGTATCAGCATCAACAGAATCAATGCCTGGATTGCTTATGAAAGACGGGGAGAGATATTTATAAAACAGTGAAAGTAGCTTATAATGAGATAAAAATCAAATTGATTCTAAAGATTTCTATATTATGGGATATAGTTTTAGGAGGAGCAAATTCAACTATAGTTTCATATATTGATGAACAAGAAAAGTATTTAATTTTAAAAAGGGTGTTTATGGTAAATCCGCCAGTAAATCTTTTTGAATCAGCTACTAGATTAGAATAAATATCTGGATAATTTTACTGGGGAAATCCAAAAAGCAATTCAAATGCTTATAGAAGGAACCTTGGAAAAAGTAAAACAAGGAATAAATGAATATTCAACAATGAACTCTACGCAACTCATTTATGATATAGTAAAAGGTGATTTTTTTGAGTGATGAATATAAAAGGCATTTATTAGATTAGCTTTTAGAATTAATTCTGTAGATTTAAATTTTACTTGATGTTTTTAAATAAAATGGAAGTATATACAGAAAATCCAGATAGTTTAAATAAATTTACAAATATGAAAGAAGCTTTGCTAAAAGTTAATTTTTGCTAACTTTGAAGGTTATGTAAATAAGTTAGGTTATCCTTATTATAAAAATTAATCCGAATTTTTAATTTAGAAGATTTAAAAGAGAAGCTAGTTTCAAGAGTTATTAGAAGACTATTTAAAAATTCGGAAAAAGATTGCAGCTGTTACAAATGCTGATGAATTAAATTTTATCACAAGATGATTTTTGAATATTTGAGAAGTATTCAAAGATAGATTAGTTATTTATCCAAAAAGGTGGACATTGTGGAAATATGTTCTACAAAGAAAAATGTTGATGTAATATTAAATTTTATAAATGAGGGGTACTAAAGTATGAAAAATTAAAAAATATATTAGCAATTAGTGCTTTTAAAGCTTTTGCTTTAGTGAGCTTGTCTGAGTACAGCTAACTAAATCAACATCAACATTTCATCAAAAAGAAAATACTAATATTTCTCAAATACAAACTGGTAATTTTTATATCTGATGTTTATGATCCATGAGGAGCCATTTAATGAAGAATGTATTATTTTTAACTACCAAGTTGAAAGATTAGTAGTTTCTCCAGTAATAAATACTTATAAATTTATTACTCCAGATTTTGTTGAACATAGAGTTACAAATTTCTTTAAAAATATAAAAGTAGTTAAATACTCTAGCAAATTCTACTCTTCAAATGAGAGGTAGAAAATCAATGAGAGCCTTAGGTAGACTTACGATAAATACTATTTTAGGTTTGGGTGGAATATTTGATGTTGCATCAAAAATGGGTATGCCTAAACCTTACGAAGATTTTGGATTGACTCTAGCTCATGTATGGAGTTAAGGAGCAATACCATTTTAGTGCTTCCATTTTTAACGCATACAAATTTCAAGAGATACAGTAGGACTTGGAGGAGATGCTTTAATTTTTAAGAGAGTTAGATCCTTATGATAAAATGGGATTGTTTGATACAGATAGTCCAGCTTTAATGACTTTTAGAGGAATAGATTTGAGAAAAATGTTCCATTTAATTATTATCAAACAAATTCTCCATTTGAATACAGAATATAAGATATCTATATGGTCAGTACAGAAGTTTGCAGGAAGCTGCAAGGAAAATAAAGAAAAAATTAGGAGGTAGAAATGGATTTAAAAAGAGAAAGTTTTTAGAGTTACAAGATGAAGTTGTAAGAGAAATTCAAAATGCGGTAAGAGTTAGAAGTGTAAAAGAACCCGCACTGCCAGGAATGCCATTTGGGGAAGAATGCACTCAAAAGCACTAGATCATTTTATGGAATTAGGAAAGAAACTTGGATTTAAAGTTGAAAAAATTTGATAACTATGCTATGCATATCGATATGGGAGACGGTGATGAAACTCTAGGAATTTTTAGCTCACGTTGATGTTGACATTGAAGGAGATAACTCGGGTCTCATCCACCTTACGGAGGAGTTATTGAAGATGGAAAAATATTTGGAAGAGGAACTTTAGATGATAAAAGATCTGCAATAATTTCTTTGATGCTATGAAAGCAATAGCTGATTCAGGGATAAAATTAAATATTAGAATGATTTTAGGTGCTGATGAAGAAAGTGGCTCATCTTGTCTGAAATATTATTTTGGAGAATTGAAAAATGCCTTTATCCTGATATAGCATTCACTCCAGATTCTAGCTTCCCAGTAACTTATGCAGAAAAAGAAGTGTAAGAGTTAAAAATACAATTCACTACCTTAAAAGATGTTGTAATAAAAGTGGAAATGCTTTTAACTCTGTTGCAAATGAAGCACTTGGACAAATTCCAGTAGCTATGCTTGAAAAGTAGAAAAATATCAATAAAGTAAAGTTTGAAAAATGGAGATTTATATAAATTATATTCAGCAGGAATTCCAGCCTCATAGGGGCAAAAACCAAGTAAGGGATATAATGCTAAAGTCAGCTCTATTTGAAGTTTTGAAAAATTTGAAATAAAAATGAAGAATTAAAAAAGGTTTAGTAGATTTCTTTCTGATAAATTTATAAAAATGGAAAACTGATGGACAATCTTTTGTGTTAGTGCACTGATGGGGAAACTGGAGAACTAACTTTAAATCTTTGGAAAAATTAATCTTGAAAAATAATGAACTTGAAATTTGGATAGATATGAGAGTTCCAGTTAAAATAAAAATGAACAAATAATAGAAACTATCAAAAGAAATACAGAAGATCTATGGTTATGAATCTGTATTGTCATCTCAAATACTCAACCTTTTTATATGTTGCAAAAAGATAGTTTCTTAGTATCAACACTTATGAAAATCATCAAGATTTGACAGGAGATACAGAATCTCAAACCTATGGCTATAGGTGGAGGAACTTATGCAAAAATATGCAAAAATGCAGTAGCTTTGGTGCTCTTCTACCAGATCAGGAAGATAGATGCACCAAAGAGACGAATACTTAAAATTTCAAAAATTGATACTTTGTTAAAAATTTATGTTGAAAGCATTTATCAATTAGCAAAATAGTTAGGAGAAGATATGTTATTTACAAATATGGAAGAAAGTTCTTCTATAGAAGGACACACGAGAATGAAAATGATGTAAAAAGTTTTTCTTTTAAAAATTAGAATTGGAGGATATTCCTAAAGATACTGCCTTTTTAACTCGTTTTCTTCACACTTATCGGATTTTACAATTGAGGTCTGTTTATGTGGAAGACTATTTCAATATTGAGTATCTTATAAAAGATGAGAGACCTTTTTCAAAACTTGAGTTTGCATGAGAGAAAAATGAGTGTTTACTTTTTCCAATTGGAATAGATTTTAGAAAAATATAGAATTTTTATATTCTACTTTTAAATAATTTGCCTTTAATTTTTCTATAATCTCAGACAAAGAATTGAGTATACTAAAGAGAATTATGAAACTAGTTGATATTAAAAAATGAAAGAGAATGGGAAGACTATTTTTATTTAAGTGAAGATTTAATAGAGTTAAAAGGAGAAAAATTTAATACTCAAAGAAATCATATAAAATAAATTTATTCGTACTCCTATCCGGAATATCAATTGGTTGAAATCAATAGAAGATAATATTAATTTAGCTATTGATTTTTAATAAATTTTTATAAAAGAATATCGAGCTTCATCTATCAGCATAGAAGATATAACATTTGAACTTTTGATAATTATTTTAAGTACAATATGCTTGGAGGAATGTTAAAAGTTGATGATAAGTATTGGAATATCTGTGGGAGAAATAATAAATGATACTCTATTCATTCACACAGAAAAAGCAGATAGAAATTGTTTAGGTGTATACCAAATGTTGAATAATGAATTTGCAAAAACACTATGGAGAAAATACTACTTATATAAATAGAGAGGAAGACGTAGGGTGACGAGAAGGATTAAGAAGAGCAAACTGATGTATAATCCTGTTGAACTACTAAAAAATATATAGTAGAGGTAGAATATGAAATGAGGAGGAGTATGTATTTAAAAGATTGTATTACAACTTGTTGGAGTGTTTAGGTTTATTTTTGTATGGGATGGAGCATATGTCTTCAAGATGCATTGCAGAAAGCCTAAACTAAAAAGATTTTGGCATCATTAACTAATAACAGAGTGATAGGAATTTTAGTGGGAATCATTATTACATAGCTTTGGTACAATCATCATCTATAAGTACAGTAATGCATCAGTGAGGATTTGTTAATGCCTCACTTCTAACTTAAAACAAGCTTTAGGAGTTATATTGAGAGCAAAATATTGGGACGACAATCAGCAGGGTGTTGTGGTTCTTGATATAGGTAAATATGGTCTACCGATAATAGGTGTGGCTTCAATAATCTATATGTTTACCAAAAAGAAAGCAGAAAAACAAATCTGACTGCAATAATAGGTGTTGGATTAATATTTTTCGGTTTACAACTTATGAGCCAGGCTCTTAGTCCTTTAAAAGAAATGCCAGAAATAATTGGACTATTTAAAATGTTAAAGTTGACTCTTACTTAGGACTTTTTAAAAGTTACTGCAGTAGGAGCAATTATAACAGGGTTAATACAATCATCAGCAGCTACAATTGGTATAACAATAGCACTAGCAACACAAAGGTTTAATTGATTATCAAGCAGCAGTTGCTTTGGTATTGGGAGAAAATGTTGGAACAACTGTAACAGCACTTCTTGCATCAATAGGAGCAAAGGCAAATGCAAAAAGAGCTGCTTATGCTCATACTTTTGATAAATTTAATTGAGTTATATGGGTTACTTCAATATTTCGCTTGTACTTACAATTTTTAAAATATTTTTGTTGATCCAATAAATCATATAGGAGCTGCTATAGCTGCTGCTCATACTATTTTTACAATGTTAGTAATGTAATCATATTGACTTCATTCGTAGATACTACTTGATAAATTTTTACTTTATATAGTAAAAGATAATAATGAAGAAGAAGTGAGAGTAACAAAATTAGACTTCACTAAAATGACCCTGCCTAGTGTAATTATAGATCAAACAAAAATTGAAGTTCAAGCAATGGTTGATATGATAAATGATGTTTTCTTAAAGTTAGAAGAAGCTTTAGAAAGAAAAAGATGCTATTTCAAAGTATAACGAAGAGATCGTTTTAGCAGAAGATAAACTTGACTTATATGAAAAAGGAAATCTATGATTCAAATTTCTCATTGTTAAGTAAGTCTTTGAGCAAGGATTTGATCGGAGATACAAGAATGAATCTTTTAACTTGTGATGAGTATGAAAGACGATAGGAGATTATCAAAACAGAATTGCCAATAGACTTCATATGCTTTTATGAAAATTCAATTGAGATTGATGCTGAAAGAGCAAAAATGTTATTCAAACTTCATTCATTAGCTGTGGAATTATTTAGTGACACTCAGTAGAGCAGCTAGAACTGGAGAAAAAGAATTATATTCTTCTGGCTAAAAATATCAAGCATTAAAAACTTATTATAAAGAAGTTAAAGAGAGCATTTTGCTGAGATCGGAAGATATAGCTGGAAGACTTTAACACAGGATACCTTGATATAATAAAATTACTATAAAAGAAATTTCAGACCATACTTATAATATAATTGAGTACGTATTGAAAATATAATCTTAGATGAAATTTTTGAACTTATAATTAAGGATGAGAGTTTTCTCAAGAAAATCCTTTTTATATAAATTTTTATACTTGAAATAAAAATCGTGTTGATATTTTTCATCAACACGATCAAAATCAATTTTTAATTTCCTACAAAAACCATTTACAAAAGTTTTAATAGAACCAAATTGTAACAGGTTGGTAAATTATATCTACAGAAACGCTCCAACTATAGGAACTATAATCATTGCTTTTCTTGACATTCCATATTTTCATTTATTGCAGTCATATTAACTATTGCAGAAGGAATGGCTCAGCCCAAGTCCCGATATCCACATAGTCCAGAACACATTACAGCAGCATCGTAGTTAGAACCCTAATATTCTAGAATGCAACAAAAGTAAGCGATGATTATCATAAATATAACTCGACAGAAAGCAACCACTAAAAGAACTCCACCTATCAATCCAGAAAGTTCCCAAAGTTTTAAAGTCATGAGTGCAAGTGATAAGTACAAATTAAAGCATAACATTTCCTATCCCATCAACCAATGAAAAATTAAAATATATGTATGAGTATTTTCATTTATATTTCTTACTATAACTGCTAAAAACATAGCTCCAACATAAGAAGGAAAATCCATATTTATCAATTTTCCGATTAAAGTTGAGATATAACTTCCTACTGCCATACAAAGTAAAATTACAACTACATTTTTTATTATGTCTAGATCAGATAATTTTTCTCCCTTATCTACATTTATTTCTTTTACAGATTGATCAAAATTTTCAGTGTCATCAGGTTTCAAATTATGTCTTCAATCAATCTTCTACCTAGTAGTGCCTATTAAAACAGCAGTTATAAGTCCAAAAGTTGCAGCTGCTGCACCAACTAGTGGAGCATTTTCATAACCTAGTTTTGCAAAAACTATTTCCATAAGCAAGTGCTGCTCCATCATCCACCTATCATTGAGATTGCACTTGATAGTAAAGCATAAGAGCTTCCAATCCAGTTATTTTTGTAATGGTAATTCTATTGTATTTTTGAAAAATTGATATTATTCCACAAAGTAAGCCAATAAATTACTAGAAGTTCTCCACCTTTTTAGCAAAAGCAAAAACTTGCTCCAAGTCCAACAGTTGTAAAGAATGCTAACATAAATGTTGATTGAAAGATATTTTCAAAATTAAACTTAAATGTTTGAGAAATATGTCCTAAATCAAGTCAAAAACATAAACAAAAACCACCAACAACTGGAGCTGGAATACAGTATTTATTAAGAATTGTAAGTCTTTTATTGATAGAATATCCAATAATCAATAATACTATGTCAAAGAGCCAATGTCATAGTTGAATTTAAATTGATATTTAATATACCTTCAATTGTTTCAAAATTCATAAATTACCTCCCCTATACTATTAAAATAGATTAGTTCGTTAATAAATGATATCATCTTTTGAAATGAAATTATCAATAAACATTTTCGTATGAAAATGTATTTATTCTACTCACTTATAAAAATATAAAAATTTTATCATCAGTATAATATTCGTGAAGCAAAAAGGAGAACTAATTTAAAATTAATTCTCCTTCTTATTTTTATATCTAATAATTATTTTTATTCTTTTACTTTTTAATAACATCAATTATAGATCCATCTCTGTATTCAACTATTCCAACAATCTCATCAGTAAACTCTATTGGATCAGGTTTACCAGTTAATTTGATTCAGCAAGCTCTTTCATTTCTTCAATAGTTTTCAATTCGATTCCAGCTTTAGTTAAATTTTCTATTAAATCTTTTCTTCTTGGGTTTACTACTATTCCATAGTCAGTACAAATTACATCAACTGCTTCTCCTGGAGTACAAACTGTTGTAACCTTATCAACTATTATTGGTATTCTTGCTCTCATTAAAGGTGCAAGTATAACACTAACTTTTGCTCCTGCTGCTGTAGTCTTGGTGTCCTCCTACTGCTTGGTTAATTGTTCCATCAGATTTTTGTCATAACGTTTACATTGAAATCTTTGTCAATTTCTAATGCTCCAAGCATAACGAAATCAAGATTATTTACAGCTATATCATGGAGTATTTGATTTTGCATAGAATGAAGCACTTATTTCATGAGTGTCTTGCATTATCTCTTTATTGATTTTACTGCATCAAGGTCAAAACATTTGTGTGTCGTATAGAGACTGACATCAGACCTTCTTCAAGCAATTCTACAAGTTGAGATGTAATTCCTCCCAAAACCTAAAGAAGCTTTTTATATTATCTTTAATCATTTCTTCTTTTTAATAATTTTGTACAGCCAGACTTGCTCCAGCAGCTCCGTTTGGTAAACAAAACCATCTTTTGAAATATCCTGAGTTGATTATAACTTTAACTGCATTTTGAGCAATTAATAAATCTCTTGGATTATCAGAAAATCTGATTGCACCGGAAACTATTTTCTTTGGATCTCCAATTTCATCAACAACACAAACAGTATCAACTAAAGTTTGATCTATACTCGCAGGTAAATTTGGAAACGGAACTAGATTATCAGTGATAGCTATAACATGGTCTGCATATTGAGCATCAACTATTGCATACCCCATGGATCCACAGGCACTTTTTCCTGTTCTACCATTCATATCTTCCCATTTCATCACAGCTTGGTGCAGCAATGAAAGCCACATCAATATGTAATTCTCCATCTTCAGTAGCTCTTGCTCTTCCTCCATAGACTTCTTATGATAACTGGTTTTTTCAAAATTCCTCTACTGATTTCATCACCTAAAGGTTCTCTAAGTCCACTTGATTGAACTCCAGTTACGACACACTTTTTATATGGTCAATAACAGGTGCATGACAAGTTCCTAACAGAACTTGGTGCAAGAGTTAAATCTTTGATTCCCATTTTAGCAATAATACTCTAAAACTCTATTTACAACAGTATCTCCATTTCTCATATGGTGGTGGAAAGAAATTGTCATTCCATCTTTTTAAAACCAGATTTTTATAGCTTCCTCTAAACTAGCAACAATTTTTGATTCTTGTTGCATTCTCATTCTCAATTTTTGCTCTAGCTTTTTCTTTGTAGGTTTTTATAGCATCAACACCTTGAAACGGAGTTAATTCTCCTATCCCTTCTAAGTATTCAGGAGTTTCTCTTCCGATAGCATTTTTAACAAATTTTCATTATTTAACCTCCCTGTATGCTCCACTAGCTTTTTGCTAATTCTAACACTCTGTATGCTCTTGCAATGATAGGAGCATCAACCATTTTCCGTCAACAGATATAACTCCTGATCCCTTTTGCTTCTGCTTCTTTTGCTCCATTTATAACTCTAAGTGCTTTTTCAATTTCTTTTTGAGTAGGAGTGTAAAATTTCGTGAACGGCTCTTACTTGTTTAGGGTGAATACAAGATTTTCCATCAAAACCTAAATCTTTTATGAATTGAACTTCTTGCTTAAAACCTTCCATATTATTTACGTCAGAGTAGACAGTATCGAAACAGTATATTCCTGCATTTCTTGCAGCAAGAACTATAGCTTCTCTTGCATAATAAAGTTCCCAAACCGTGTTTGCTTCTTTGAAGTTTTTAAGTTAGTAACATAGTCTTCTGCTCCTAAAGCTATTCCCATCATTCTTGGACTTGCAAGAGCAATTTCTTTTGCATTTAAAACTCCCTTGCACTTTCTATTGCTGCCATCATAAGAGTTTGTCCTTCTCTTCCAATCTCTTTTTCAACTTCTGTTATCAATTTATCAACAGCTATGATATCATCAGGCGTATCAGTTTTTGGTAATCTTATTACATCAACTCCTGCCTTGACAACTGCTCTTATATCATCTACTCCAAATGGAGTATCAAGTCCATTTATTCTTACAACTCTTTCAGTTGTTTTATAGTCTATTGCTTTTTAATGCTTCTGATACCAAAAATCTTGCAGCATCTTTTTGAGTAACACTTGTAGCATCTTCTAAGTCAATCATTGCAGAGTCTAGCCTATAGATGTGAGCATCTGTAATCATTGAAGGGTTGTTTCCAGGTAGAAACATCATTGTTCTTCTTAATCTATCTTTAACTGCCATATTTCCTCCTAAAATTTATACTCACTAGACTCAGCAGCTCTATACACTGCAGCCTTAGTTCTTTTAATATGCATAATTCAATGCTCCCTTATCTACAACTTTCACAAGAGCATTTTCAACTCCCAATTCTTTTTACAGTATTAAGTACAGTTTCTGTTATTTGTCTTCCAAATTGTCTTTTTCACAGAACTTATGACATCAATAACAATTCCACCTGTACTTGCAGGCTCAACAGTTATCATTGCATCACTAGACTCTAAAGTTCCAGCAACACCTACAGTTTTTAAAACCATATTTCCTCCTTCTAATAATATCCATCGCTTTTTGATTTAATTCTTCAAAACTATGACTTCTATTTTTATACAAAAAATCGCTTCTTTATCACATAACAAACATTTTCTAGGAGTATATCCTAAATCTTGTCGTGATAGCAATTTATTATTAGCATCAAATAAATCTAAATCTAAAAATTCTTCCATACTCTTCTTCAAAAAGCTATAAGAATATTTTTCTGCTTCATTTTTATCTAAAACTAGAAAAAGCTATATTTCCAACTTCACTAGAATTAATTTTTCAAAAATAATATTTATTTTATTTTTCTTGCAATTTATTTTTAATAATTCTAAGACTTTAAGAAAAATTGTTTTATTTCATCTGAATTTTTCTCGTCCGGGTATATTTAAACCAAAAAGAAATTAATGGCTTCTTATACTTTGAAATTAAATTTGATTGAGTTCTTGCTCTTTCTTCCTTTTCATCTAAAAAGTTTCAATAAAAATTCTTCCATTTTTTTAAGACCTCTATTGTTGATTTAGGAGCAAGTTTTTGATAAGTTCTTCATTATTTTCTTCCAATGCTTTTCGTAAATAAGAGGCACTTATAACTTCTCCATCGATTTCTTTTCTAGGTATAATCTCAACATCAATTCCATTTTCTTTTTAAAAATTTGAAATATATTACCGTTATAATTTTTTGTAACAATATCTATTGGCTCTTCTCCCATAAATCTTGTTTTTAATATTCAAGGGTTTAGCAATGTATTCAGCAAAAATTGTTGCATCTAATTTAGAGTAAGCATCATTTATAATTTTTGATCTTTTTAAAAAATATGTTGGGAAAGTAGCATTCAAAATTATATAATTTCCTCCATCACAAACAATGATTTTAGGATTATTTTTCAAGCCCTCTTTTACACATTGAAATCTAACATCAAAAGGAAATTTTGATTTATTTTTCTTTGACAACAAAAACTAAAAGCAAATCACTTTTTCTGCTGCATATTCTGCTAAATATTGATGCCCTTTGTAAAAAGGATTTGCATTCATAACAATAGCAGAAATATTTTTGCTTGACTATTAACAGAATTTATTTTTCAAGAACACTGTCAGTAAAATTTTTAATTTCATTTATATTGTTATCTAAAAGTATAACTTTATCTTCAATTTCAGCAACAACTTTAAAACCAAAATCTGTCATCTGATTTTTATACATTGGCTTTGTGAAAATAAAAGATGAGTTCGACCTTTTTCAGTTTGATATTCTATTAATTTTGAAACTATCTGATTTGATAGTCCCATACCTTGATAATTATCATCAAGAGCCATACATTTTAAAACATTTCCAGCAACTGAACCTGTTCCAATAATTTTATCGTTATCTTCAAAAATCAAAGTATACTCAACATCTTTATCTAGCAATAAATCATAGTTCAGCTAAAAAAATTTTTCCACTTTCTTTTCTATCAAAATCATAATTTAGTAAAGCTTGTCTAAACTCCAAAAATACCACTCCTAATCAAAAATAGAAAATAGGTAAATAATGTCAAAATTAGTAAGTCTGCACTGCCACCAGCACTGATATTTTTCTCAATAAAAAAATTTCGTTCAGCTTTGACATCTCATCTTTTATTTCATCTTCCGATTTACATTTTTCAAATAACTCTCCACTCAATTTTTCATCTCCAGAAGAGCTTCAATGTTTGGAACGATTAACAATATTTGTATCATCTAAAAATTGAAATATAATAAAAAGTAACAAAATACAAGAAGTTTCTAAATCATATTTCTTATTAAATTCGACCAATTTATAAATACCATCATTTAAAAACGATATCGTAACCATTAGCTGCCAAACCTCTTGCCCCTGTAAGATTATATTTTTAAAAACTTTTTCTCCATGAGAAATTTTTATTATTTAAGTTTTGAGAAATTTTTAATTCATCAACTAAAGAAGAACACATATCTTTAATTTTTGACTCAAAAATTTTTAAATCAATTGTCTCACTTTCTTTTAGATATGAAGATAGGACAGAAATTAAAATTCCCATTGAAAAATAGTTCCTTTATGGGTATTGATTCCTTTTGTAACTTGATACATTTCTTTTTCAGCAACTTTTCCAAGCTCTCTCAAATTTTTAAAAATTCAGTAGAATAAAAATTATTTCTTTTGACCATAATCAAAGCAGTCAGAAAAATATTTCTCTAAAGAAAAAGCGGAATCAATAAAAGTATAAAAAAATTCATATCTTTATGAGAACCATTATTGAACCTACTTACAAGACCAGATTTTGGACTTATACTTACCTCATATATAAGAGACTTAACTGCAAGATTACTGATAATATTTTTATTCATTTTCGTATTTTATTAAGAAATCTTTTGCAACTTGTGGGAATAAAGCATAAGATAAAACATCTTCTTCACTTCTTGCAAAATCTCTACTTTCTTCAACCATTTGATCATATTCAGGAGCCAATTTATCAGCAGGGTCTTCCCATAAATACTTCTTCATCTCCAATAATAATTTTCTTAATTTCTTCTGAAATAGGTACAGGAGATTTTTCCATATAATCCTCTAACATAATTTTTAATTTCGTTAGGTATCAATTTATATCTTTGTCCAGTCAAAAATATTAAATACGGCTTGAGTTCCTACCATTTGGCTCAAAGGTGTTACTAAAGGTGGATATCCTAAATCAGCTCTAACTTTTGGAATTTCTCTTAGTACATCCTCGTATTTTATGTTCGGCTTTTTGCATTTGTAATTGAGCAAGTAAATTTGATAACATTCCTCCTGGCAATTGATATTCGACAATACTTGGTTCTATCATTAATGCTTGAGGTTTAAATGTTCCATCAGCAATATATTTTGCTCTAATAGGTTTAAAAATATTCAGCAATATCTTTTAAAAATTTCTAAATCAAATCCAGTTTCTCTTTCTGTTCCTTCTAAGGCTCTAACAATACTTTCAGTTGCAGGTTGAGATGTTCCCCCAGCAAAATGGAGAGATAGCAGTATCTATTATATCTGCTCCAGCTTCAACAGCTTTTATATAAGTCATACTTGCAAGTCCTGCTGTAGCATGAGTATGAATTTCAAGAGGAACTCTTAACACAGATTTTAATTCACTTACTAACTTTGAAGCAGTTTCTGGTAATAAAAATTCCAGACATATCTTTTATAGCTATAGAGTCTGCACCAATTTCTTGCATTTCTAAAAGCTAGATTTTTATAATATTCTATTGTATGAACAGGACTTATTGTATAACTTATTGCAAGTTGAGCATGTCCCCCATATTTTTTAGTTGCAGCACAAGCTGTTTGTAAATTTCTAACATCATTTAGAGCATCAAAAATACGAATTATATCAATACCATTTTTGTATAGATTTTTATAAATCTTTCAACAATGTCATCAGGATAGTGTCTATATCCTAAAAGGTTTTTGTCCTCTAAGCAACATTTGTAGTTTTTGTATTCTTTGCTCTTTTTGATCTCTCTTAATCTTTCCCAAGGATCTTCATTCAAATATCTTATAGCAGCGTCGAATGTTGCTCCACCCCACATTTCTAACGAGTGATATCCAACACTATCTAATTTTTCAATAATTGGTAGCATTTCAGCTGTAGTCATACGAGTTGCCATCAATGATTGATGACCATCTCTCAAAGCAAGTTTCCATTACTTTAATTTTACTCACTGTTTTCCTCCTATGTAAATCGTTTTATAACCGTTAATATAGAGGATTATCTCATATATTAACGGCTTATACTATAAAAATTTTTAAATTATTGAGCAAAAATTCCAAATAGAATTGATCCCAATATCAACATCATAGCTCCACCAATACGTGAAGAAATTTGTGCAAATGACATTAGTCCCATTCTATTCGCAGCTCCAAGAACTGCAACGTCTCCAGCTCCACCTCTGTTTGCCATACAAAGTCCAGCAGTGATAGCAGCTTCAACAGGATAGAATTTCATTTTTTCTTGCTACTAACATAATAAGCCCAACAGCACCTAAAAACTATAGTAATAGTTATCAATAAGTTTGCAATACTAATAACGGCATAGATTTCTTTAACGTCAGTTGTAAATCCAACGGCAGCCATTAATATCCAAATTGTATGTTTTTGAGAAGAATGTTTGCATTCTTTTTGCACCAGCTTTAATTCTATCAGGTACTATGTTAGAAATATTTAAGAACATAGTTAAAAAGAATTAAAAAAATGCTAAACGGTGAATTTCAAATGGAAAATGGAAAGATTCCCAAATTTCTCCTAAGATATGAGCAACCATAAATAAAACCCCAGTCATTATGAATGCAGCAGTTGTATCAGCAAGTTCAGGTTTAAGTTCAACTTCCTTATCTTTAACGACTTCTTTAGAATCATCAATAACAAGTTCTCCATTACCAGTTAAGTTAGGTTTTTACTTCTCCTAATTTTTAATAAAGCTCCAGATAAAATTGCAAATACGTTAGCAATACTTAAAATTGATATTGCAGATGCAAACCATTCAGCAGCAGGTCTTCCAGTTTTAGCAGACCACATTTCAGACATAGGTATTGCTCCTGCTCCTGTTCCTCCACCCATTATAGGCAAAACAAAGTTAAGCATAACATCAACAGGTGATTTTCCAAAAATAAGTCCTACAACAATTCCACCAATACTTGCTCCAATAACTCCAATTATAATCAAAGGGATATATCCACTTATAGATTTTATTAAAGTTTTTCTATCAACTGTTAAAACTGATCCAACTATCAATGCAGGTATAAACATTTTCCAAAAAGTTAACTGGTTGCTTTTACCATAGAACACATTAACTGCCTTCATAAAATTAAGGAGAGCCAATCCATAAGTTCCGAATACTGCAGCAGCAAAGAAAACTAAAATTGTCCCCCCACCAACGTATTCATCCCAGAAAGGTATTCTATCTCCAATTTCTCCAAATAATAAACCAAACACTGCAAGGATAGAAAACATAACTAAGAAGTTAGGGTCTTAATAAACTTCCAGGATTTCCATCAGCATCTACACCGAAAGGTATATAAACAACAATTGCACTACTACTACAAGTAAACATAAAAAAATACTTGTATACTTACTCCACCCCATTTTGATTGTTTTGGGATCAAATAATTCACCAAAATTTTTGCCATTAAAAATTTGCCTCCTCTATTTTTATTTATATTAATTTAAAACTAAACCAGTCTAGGTTTTTAATTAGTTTATAAAAAGAGAAAAATTTAAATATATGAATTAATATATTTTTAAATTTTTCTCCTCCTCACAATTTTTTTATACATTGATCATATTTTTGATTTTTGAAAATGAAATCAAAGAAATATTATCATAATATACTAATTTTGTAAAAAGTATTTTATTGAAATGAAAGGATAAATCAAAAATATTTATAGTAAATACTTTATAATTCTTTAAATTTTAAATCCGATGAAAGTAAATTATCGTTTTCATAATTTAAAGTTAAATAGAAAAAAATTTTTGTATCTTGCTTTAATAAATCTAAAAATATTTTATCTCCTTCCCAAAGATTAAGATTAAAAATTTTATCCTTATCTATCCACTTTAAATCTCCTTCAGAACATTCTTGTAGTTCACCAGTAAAATTTTTGAAGTATAGAGATGCATAAAAAGTGGCTCATCATCATTGAAATTAAAAAATAACTATACCTCTATATTCATAATCTAAAGTATGAGACCTGTTTCTTCTTTTTACCTCACGATACAAACATTGCTCAAGAGTTTCACTTTTTTTCAAGTTTTCCTCCAACACCAATCCACTTTCCGTGATTGATATCATTTTGTTTTTTTATACGGTGTAACATTAAGTATTTATTATCTTTTTCTAAATAGCACAGTGTAGTAATCATAATTTTTATCTCCCATATAGAAATAATTTTGAAAAATATTATATCATAGTTATTGAAAAAAATTTAGTTAGGAGATAAAAAGTGAAAAAATATTTTACTAGAAGCTTTGAAAGACAAGTAGTATTGATGCAAACATTGATTCCGATGAAAAATATCAATACGAACTTATAGAAAATCACGAGGAAAAAGTTGTCACAAGACTTAGAAAATATTTTGAAGACTGTGATGAGTTTATAATTTCTGTTGCTTTTTATAACAATGGGAGGTCTCTCTCTTTTTAGAAGAATTAAAAATTTAGAAGAAAAAGAAATATAAAAGGAAAAATTTTAACTGGAGATTATTTAAATTTTTACGGAGCCTAAAGCTCTAAAAATTATTATCTTACAAGAATATTGATTTAAGGATTGCCACAAATAGAAAAACATCATACTAAAGCATATTTTTAGAAAAGGAAAATGTTTGGATCTTAATTATCGGAAGTAGTAATCTCACACAGGGGGCTTTAACTGTAAATTTTGAATGGAATATAAAAATTAATTCTTTAGAAAATGGAAAATTTATAAAAAAATATTTTTAGATAGATTTGATGAAGAATTTGAAAAATTTTCAAAAATTAACATTGAACGATATTGAAATTTATCAAAAATATGAAGAGATAAAAAGAATTTTTAAAATCAAAGTGAAAAATATTTTTAAAGAATAAAAATGAGACCCAATTTGATGCAGAGAGAGCTCTAAAAATTTACAAGAGGCTAGAAAAATTTCTGATAGATCCTTACTTATCAGTGCAACGGGGACAGGGAAAACTTATCTATCAGCCTTTGACGTAGAAGCAAGCAGGGCTAAGAAGATTTTTATTTGTTGCTCATAGGAAAACAATTTTAGAAAGATCAAAAATAAGTTTTTGAAAATATTTTTAAAGGATAAGGAATTAAAAATTTTTGATAATAACTATGAATTAAATAATAGAGATAGAAGTAGTTTTTGCAATGGTACAAACATTAACAAAAAGATCTTTAGTATCTTTTCCACAAAATTATTTTGATTATATTGTTATAGATGAAGTTCATCATAGCAGTGCAAAAACATATCAAAATATTTTTGAGTATTTTTAAGCCAAAATTTTTGATTAGGTATTACAGCAACTCCTGAAAGAACAGATGACTATAATATTTTTGAATTATTTGATTATAATGTTGCCTATGAAATTCGTTTTACAAGATGCAATGAAAGAAGAATTACTATGCCCATTTCATTATTTTGGAATAGCTGATATAAAAAGTTGATGGACAAGAAATTGATGAGAATACGACGATAAAAAAATTTAACTCATGATGAAAGAGTAAAAACATATTTTAGAAAAGAGTAGATATTATTCTCATAGTGGAGAGAAGTTGCATTGTTTAATTTTTGTTTCAAAGGTTGAGGAAGCAAAAATTTTTGGCAGATAAGTTTAATGAATTAAATATAAAGACAAAGGCACTTAGTTCTGAAAATTTGATGAAGAGAGAAAAACTATCGAACAGCTTGAAAGTGGAGAGTTAGAATATATAATTTCTGTCGACATTTTTCAATGAGGGAGTTGACATTCCTTGTGTCAATCAGATAATTTTACTAAGACCAACAACCTCAGCTATAGTATATATTCAACAATTAGGTAGAGATTGAGAAAAATAAAGGAAAAAGATTATACAGTTATTTTTAGATTTTATTGGTAATTATGAGAAAAATTTCTTAATACCTATTGCAATTTCTCAAGATAATTCTTATGACAAGGATTTCTTAAAAAGATTTTTGATGAATGCAACAGATTTTTAGCTGGAGAGAGTTCAATAAATTTTGATGAAATATCAGAGAGAAAAATTTTTGAAAAATATTAATAAAAACGAATTTTTCAAATAGAAAATTAATAGAACAGGACTTTAAACTTTTTGAAAAATCAATTGGGACGAACTCCATATTTATTTGATTTTTATGATAAAAATATGTTGGCTCCAACTGTAATTTTAAAAATATAAAAAGATTATGATGAAATCTTAAAAATATTGCTCCAAGAGAAAGAATAGGAACATTAAATTCTGAGGAAAAACTTTTTAATTTTTCTATCGGATTTTTACTCCGGCTAAAAGAGTTCATGAAATGTTAATTTTAAAAAGAAATGAAACAAAAATAAACATAGAAAATATAAAATGAAACTAGAAAAAGGAATATTTATTACACAATCAAGAAAAATATTCAAAAATGCTTTTTGAGCATTTAGCAAAAAGAAATTTTTGTAACCTTATCCACAACAAAAATTTGAACCAATATTAAATAAAAAAAGAAGAATTTTACTATTTATCTGAAAAATTTAAAAAGTTTTATCAAGAAAATAAATACTTTAAAAATTTTTAATAGACGATTTAATAAATTATAATCTTAGTTTTGCAACAAAAATTATAATTCCTTCATCAAAGAAAGTATAAAATTATTTGGAGAATATACAAAGCAAGAAGCATTTTGGTATTTAAACCTGAATTTCAACAATGGTTTCCAGGTTAGTGGTTATACACCTTTTGAAAAAGAAAGAAAACTTTTTAATTTTTATAACGATGGATAATTTGGAAGAAAAAAGCAGATTACTCAAATGAATTTTTATGATGCTCAAACTTTTAGCTGGTTCTCAAAAAGTAGTCGTTATCTGAAAAAAAGGAGAAGAAATAACTATTGAGGGAAAAATTGCTGAAAAATTTTTTTACGAAATAAATGTTTTTGTAAAGAAAAATAATGGAGAAAGTTTTATTATCTTGGAGAGGTAGAAAAAGTTTTATCTGCAACAGAAATAAAAAGATAGCCAAGGAAAATCAATGGTAAAATATATTTTCAAATTGAAAAAAGATGTTAAAAGCTGAACTTTTAGATTATTTCAATATGTAGCTATATTGATATTTATGGTATATTAGTATATACTATAGAAAAATTTATAATTTAATATAATTTTCAAAGGAGATGTAAAGAATGAAAAAAATAATCAATACTGTGAATGCACCTGCTGCATTTGAGATCATACTCTCAAGCAATTGAAGCAAATGGAGTTTTATATGTATCAGGACAAATTCCTTTTGTACCTGCAACTATGACTTTGGTATCAGAAGATGTTGAAGAACAAACAAAACAATCTTTTAGAAAATGTAGGAGCAATTCTAAAAGAAGCTGGTTACGAATTTAAAGATGTTGTAAAAGCTACTGTTTTTATAAAAAGATATGAATGATTTTACAAAAATAAATGGAGTCTATGAAAAATATCTCGAGATGTTAAACCTGCAAAGAGCTTGTGTTGAAGTTGCAAGATTACCTAAAAGATGTAAAAGTTGAAATCGAAGTAATTGCTGTAAAAATAATTTTTATTTTTAAACGAATAAAATTAAATATTTAGATGTCATAAAAATTTATGACATCTTTTTATTTTTAAGTTACAAAAAAATTTAAAAATTGTGTTAGAATATAAGTTAGAAAATTTTTGAGAGATGAAGGTGGATTTATGTATAAAGTATTTGGTTATGGTCTTGAAGATATACCATATATAAATAGATTAAAAAGAAGAGTTTTTTTGTGCAATAACTTTTAACAATTCTTTCATTAAATATATTTATAAGTTTTTCATTAAATTTAAGAAATTTAGCAGAGGATACTCGTTTTAATTCTTTTTGTTGTAGTTGACTTACAAAAATAATCTTGATGAAAAGATGAAATAGAAAATTATACTCAGAGCTTAACAGGTGTTAAATTTGTCAGATTTATGGATAAATCAGAAAAGTTTTTAAAAATTTACAAAAAGAACTTAATATTTCAATTCCAGAATCAAGCAATCCCTTAACAGATTCTTTTGATTGTTTCTGTAAAAGATAGTAGTTATTTGAATACTATACAAGAAACACTTGAAGCTAGAGAGGAAGTTAAAGAAGTTTATAAGGACGAACTTTTTAAACCAATCAGAGCAACAAAGTTTAGTATCGGATATAGCTTCAAATTGGTAGTAGCAGTTTTTGCTTTATTCACTGCAATAATAACTATAATTATATTTAATTTAGAGTGTAGCCATAGAATTTTTTTAAATAATGCTAACACAGGACTTAGTTATTCAAAAATGTAGTAAGTTCAAAAAGAAAAAGTTTATTTCATTTTACATTGGCAAGTATAGTAGGAACTCTTATTTTCTTTAATTTATATTTACTATTTAGAAAAAATTTATATCAAGTGCAAATTTCAATCATACGATGCTATCAATTAAGGAAATAATTTTATGGAATATTGGAGCAATACTCATTTTTAAATATTCTTGTATATATTATTCCAGCTAATGTTGGAAAAATTGAATACGACAATGATGACTTCGAAGATGAAAAACGAAGAATATGATGATGAGTATACAAGTGAATTTGAAGTTTTAGAATTTGATGAGGAGGATTAAGATGAAAAATTAGTGCTGCTCTAGCTTTTAATTTTTATCTGCTAATCTTTATGCAAATTCTGTCAACGATATGAATAAAAAGACTGAAAAATATCGACAAAGAAATAGAAAAAATACTCGGATAAAGAATATAAATACAGAGACAGTTAAAATAGAAAAAAATGATAAAAGACTTGGAGGAAGAAATCCAAAAATGAAAAAGAAAGAGAAAATATAGAGAAAGAGATTTCTGTTGTGAAGAAAAAATATAGACTATGGTGGTAAAAATCTTGAGATATCTGAGGTGGGAACACGATAGAAAAGAATCTGAATTTATCGCAAAAAAATAATAGCTTGGGATAAATACAGCAAAATTCATAAAAAAGAAATAGATGAAAAAAATGTTACTGACTAAAAAATTATAGAGAAGTTTTACGTGGAGACATCCAAAGAATGGATCATATCGAGAAAGTAACAGGAGATATAATAGAAGTTAAAAGTTAAAATTGAAGAAGACAAGAAAAACTAGATAGACTTGAATCAGAACTTAGAGAAAATCTTCGTAGAAGTGATGCTAAAAAGAGGAACAAAAATTAAAAGAAAAATTGCAAGTTGAGAAAAAAGGTCATAGAGTCTTCAATAGTTCAATTAAAGAAAGAAAAAGAAAGAATTTCAAGAGAGATAGAAAAGAATTATCAGAGAAAAATGCAAGAAGAGCTGCCGAAAAGAGCTGCTCGACTAAAAGAGAGAACAAGAGGATAAAAAAATCTTCTTCAAAAGATTCTGGAAAAAAACTAGTTCAAAAGTTGTTGTTGAAGATTTACCAAAAATTTCAAATTCAGAAGCATATAAAAAGTTGGTAAAGGACATAAAACCAATTAATGGAGAAATTGTTGTTTATTTTGGACAAAAGAAAGCTGGAGTTGTTGAAAGTAACGGTATAGAAATAAAAGGTAAATTAGAGTGCTCAAGTTGTAGCTTCAAAATCTGGAACTGTTATTTATGCTGCACCATTCCAAGGTCTAGGAAAAGTTGTTATGATAGATTATGGAAGTGGAATAATTGGAGTATATGGAAATTTACTTGCAGTAAAAAGTTGGATTAAATTCAGAAGTAAGTGCTGGACAGCAAATAGGAATATTAGGATATTCTAGTGAGAAAGAACCTAATTTATACTATGAATTGAGAGTAAATTTAAAGCCCTATAGATCCGTTGCCAACATTCTAAAAATATTCCTAGTATTTAAGGAAGGTAAAAATGATAAAATTAACTATAATTTACAATACAGAAAAAGATAGTGCAATAAAAATATATAATGAGCTCTTAAATTTTTAAAAATCAAAATCTGAATTTGAGATTATTGATCAAGCAGATATTTCAAAAGCCGATTATGTAGTTGTAATAGGAGGAGACGGAACTCTTCTTAGAGGCTTTAGAAAAATTAAAAAAATAAAAACAAAAAGTAGTAGCTATAAATTCTGGAACTTTAGGATATCTGACAGAAATTAGAAAAGATAAATACAAAGAAATTTTCAAAAAATATTTTAAAAAAATAAAAGTAAGTATAGAAGAAAGATATTTTTAGAAGTAAAGATAGGAACAAAAATACAGAGCTTTGAATGAAGTTTTACTTACTAGAGAGTATAAAAGAAAAATATTGTTGCATCAGAAATTTTTTTGTAAATAATAAATTTTTAGGAAAATTTAAAGGAGATGGAGCAATAATATCCACTCCAACCGGCTCAACTGCTTACTCTTTATCAGCAGGCATTCAATCTTAAGTCCAGAACTAAAAAGTTTTTCTAATAACACCGATAGCTGCTCATAATTTGAATACAAGACCAATAATTTTATCGGGAGATGTAAAAATAACTCTTGAGTTGGCTATTCCAAGCGATACAGCTTATATAAATATTGATGGACATACTTATCATAAAGTAAAAAGTTGGAGAAAAAGTTGAAGTAACATATTCAAATAAAAACTTTAAAATTGGTAATTCCTGAAGGTCGAAAATTATTATGATGTTTTAAGAGAAAAATTAAAATGGGGAGAAAAACTTATGCTAAGAGAACTAAAAAATAGAAAAATTTAGCTATTATAGACGAATTAGATATTGAGTTTGAAGAAGGATTTATAGTATTGACTGGAGAAACAGGAGCAGGAAAAATCTATTATTTTAAAATGGAATAAATTTTACTTATTGGAGAGAAAGCAAGCACTGATATGATAAGAGACGGTGAAGATGATCTTGTTGCTCAAGGTGTTTTTTGATGTTGATGATGAGCAGAGAGAAAAATTAACTGAATTAGGTATTGATGTTGATGATGAAGTAATTATCAGAAGATATCTAAATAGAAATGGAAAAAGCCAAAATATTTGTAAATAATGTAAGAGTTAGTGCAACAGATTTAAAAACAATAGCTTCAACCCTTGTAGATATTGTTGGTCAGCATCTCATCAGATGTTGCTTAATAAAAATAATCATATAAAAATTATTAGATAGTTTTTATCTAAAGATGAAAAAGATTTAAAAAGATAAATTAGCAGAATATTTAAAAGAATATAGACTCATAGAAACAAAATTAGAAAAATATAGAAAAAGAGAAACTTTAGAAAAAAGAATTTTACGAATTTCAATTACAAGAAATAGATAAATTGAAATTAAAAAGATGGAGAAAGATGAAATATTAGAGTCTGAATATAAAAAGGCTTTCAATGCTGAAAAAATTAAAGAAAAAGTTTATGAATCTCTTGAATACTTAAGAGAAGATGAAGATTCAGCTTTAAGTCTTATTATGAATTCCATAAAAAAATATTGAATATCTTGAAAAATACGATGAAAGGTATGGGAAAAACAGCAAAGAGAATGGAAAATCTTTATTACGAGTTAGAAGACTGTGTAGAAGAAATAGAAGATATTTCAAAGGAAGTTGATACAAGTGATAGAGATTTAGATAAGATTGCTGGCAGGGATGAATATCTTAAAAAGAATAAAAAGAAAAAATATAAAAAGAACTTTGAAAGAATTAATAGAGTATAGGGAAGACTTAAGAGAAAAATTATCTGATATAGATAGTGGAGATTTTAAAACTAGAGAATTGAATGAAAAACTAAAAACAGTTAAAAAGAATATGATATTTTAGCTGATAAATTAAATACAGCAAGAAAATAATGCAGCTAAAAATAGAGCAAGAGCTTTTTAAAAGAATTAAAAATTTTTTTAAATATGGAAGATGCACAATTAAAAAAATTGTTATAACTAAAGATGATAAAATGAAGGATGATGGTTATGATGATGTCGAATTTTTAATTTCAACTAATGTGGGACAAAGCTTAAAGCCTTTAGTAAAAAATAGCTTCCGGTGGAGAAGTAAGTCGTGTTATGTTGGCTTTAAAAGTAATTTTTTTCAAAAGTGGATAAGATCCCAATTTTAATTTTTGATGAAATTGATACTGGAGTTGGTGGAGAAACTGTAAGAAAAATAGCTTTAAAACTTCAAGAAATTGGTAAGAACACAAATCATTTCGATAACTCATTCTCCTGTAATTGCAGCAAAAGCTTCTCAACAATTTTATATAGAAAAAGATCAGAAAATTTGAAAACTATCAGTAGAGTTAAAAATTATCTACAAAAGAGAGAGTAAAAAGAAATAGGAAGAATGATGGTTGGTGAAAAATAAATGACGAAATTTTTAGAGATTGCAGAAAAATGTTAAACGAGGTATAAAAGTGGATATATTAGAAAAATACATGGAAAATTTGAGACTATTTGAATTATTTGACTATGGAAGCTTATGAAGTTGATGTTAAAGATTATCTTTCTTTTTGGAAAAAGAATAATAAAAAAGTATTTTTGATTTGGACGAAGAATTATTCAAAAAGTATTTTGAAAAATAGAAAAAATATAAAACCAAGTACGTTTATCAAAAGGTATAGTGCAGTAAGAGGAATTTATAAATATTTATTTAGGACAAGACAAATAGATAAAATCTTTCAGTATAAATTAACTAAAGGTAAAGAGAACTTAGTTAAAAAGGAAAATTTAGATTTTGAAAGAAAGAATATTATGAATTTCTAGAAAATTTACCTAATAGTTTTGAAGGAATGAGAATAAAAATTATTTCTAAATTAGTGGCTGAATACAATATAACATTAATAAATATTTTTGAAATACAGATTACAGATTTACTAAAAATATGATTTTTCAAAAAGTTGTAATAGCAAGAAATAATAAAATAATTGGATATAATATAAATAAAGAAATGGAAGAAATTTTGAAAAATATTATGATGAATATGCTTTTGAAAAAGATTTTTATTTGGAGCATACTCAAAAATAAGTTTTTAATTCAGAGATAAATAAATATGGTATAAGTTATAAAAATGTTAAAATCTGCATTGATAGAAAACGATGAAGATTTAAAAGAAAAATATAAAAATTTATATTTTGAAATAGGAATAGGGGACGAATAATGAAAAGCAGGATTCATTGCTGTTGTAGGTAGACCAAATGTTGGAAAAATCTACCTTAATAAATAAATTAGTAGCCGAAAAAGTTGCCATAGTTTCAGATAAAGCTGGAACAACAAGAGATAATATAAAGGGAATTTTTAAATTTTTAACAATAATCAATATATTTTTTATTGATACACCCGAATACATAAGCCTCAACATCTTTTAGGAGAATATATGACAAATATTGCCGTTAAAATTTTTAAAAGATGTTGATGTAATTTTTATTTTAATTGATGCCTCTAAGGAAATAAGTACTGGGGATATGTTTGTTATGGAAAGAATAAATGAGCACCCTAAAAACCTAAAAATTTTACTTGTGAATAAAGTTGATTTAATAAGCGATGAGCAAATGAAAAAGAAATTAAAGGAAGTTGCGGATGTTTGGAACTTTTGATAAAAAATAATATTTGCATCAGGTATGTATTCTTTTGGAGTTCTTGACTTATTGAAAGCAATAGATCCGATATTTAGAGGACGGAATAAAATATTATCCTGATGATATGTATACTGATATGTCTGTTTTACAGAATTATAACAGAAATTGTTCGTGAAAAATATTGTTAAAAACCAGAGATGAAATTCCACATTCAGTTGCTGTTGAAATAATAGATGTCGAAAGAAAAAGAGGGGCAAAAGATAAATTTAATATCAACATCTATGTTGAAAGAGATTCTCAAAAAGGGGATTATTATTGGTAAAAATGGTAAATTATTAAAAGAAATTGGAATGGAAGCAAGAAAGATATTGAGGAATTGCTTGGAGAAAAATTTATCTAGGTCTTTGGGTGAAAGTTAAAGACGAGTGGAGAAAGAAAAACCTTTCTTAAAAAGAAATGGGATATGTTGAAGAAAAATAGTTCTCAAATAAGAAAAGATATTATATAATTATGCTTTTACGATTTTTATAAATGGAGAGAATAGATAGATGGAAAGCTTAAACAAAAAGAAGTATTGGAATAGATATAATAAAAGCACTTTCTTTAATTTCAGTAATAATTTATCATCTTTATGAATACCAAGGTACTTATATCGGAGTCGTTTTATTTTTTTGTTATTAGTGGTTACTTAATAACGGAAGTTTTATATGAACGAGATGATAGTTATTTTTAAATTTATACAAAGAAGATATACAAAAATTTTTCCACCACTAATAGTAGTTTTAGTTAGTTTCATCTTAGCTTTCTATTATTTTTTTATGGTTATCTCAGTGAAAAAAATTAGTTATGAATTCTATTAGTAGTTTATTTGGACTTAGCAATTTTTATCAAGTTATGAGTGGATTATCATATTTTGAAAAAAAGTGGAGATCTGTTTCCATTACTACACACTTGGAGTTTATCAATAGAAATACAATTTTTACATATTTTTTTCCTTTTTAATTTATTTTTAAAAAAGATAAATATGAAAAAGAAATAATTACTGTGCTTCTAGTAATTTTATCATTAATATCAGCTGGAGCTATGGTATATAAAAATTTTGTTGGATATGATTTAAGTAATATTTACTACGGGACAGACACAAGAATTTTTTTCAATTTTTAATTGATCAGCATTTTATTTTATTTTTTTAAAGATAGAGAACTTGAAAACAAAAATAAACACTATATCATATATTTTATTAGCTTTTTATAATTATAGCAACATTACTCGTAGACTATTCAACAGCTGCAAATTATTATGGGCTTTATATTTGATAAGTTTGGCTGGTGGCTTTTATAACAGTTGCATCAGTAAAAACAGGATTTTTGGATTTTTCAAAATAACTATCTAAAACCACTTTCAAAAATTAGGAGAACATAGTTATGTTTATTATTTATGTAATATCCTATAATGATATTTTTCTTTTAGAATATTTTAAGTGGTCGGACATAGATTATAATTATACAGTTATTTTGCAGACAATTATTTTAATAATTTTATCTGAAGTTTCATATAGCTTTTTGATAGAATGGAAAACGGGAGTCAACAATTTTGAGAAGAATATTTTAGTTATATACTGAGCAATTCTATACTTTGTTCCAATCTAGTACAGAAACAAATTCACAAGAAGTAAAAATCAAATAGAAATAAATGAAAAACTAAAATTTTTAGAAAATAATGAAAAAAGCTATAAAACAAAAATCAAGAAAATTTAATAAATGATCGAGGATAAAACCGAAGATTATTTGGAAGCAAGACTTTTAAATGATGAAAAAATTGAAGTGGTATCCATTGATATCGAAGAGAAATCAGTTCAGAATATAGAAATAAAAAGATAATATGAAGTCTGATGAAAAATCTATTGCAAAGAAAGAGGAAAAATTAGGAAATAAAGAAGTCGGTCAAGAAAAGATAAAATTAATTCGAACTCAATTGATGGGAGTAAATTACTACCTTTGTTGGAGACTCTGTTATGAAAATGGGAGAGCCTTATATAAAAGAATTATTTAGAAATGCAAATGTAGATGCAAAAGTTTCGAGACAATTTTATTGATTTACCAAAAATTTTGGATAAGTTGCAAGAAGATAAAAAGTTAAAAAGTTGTTGTTATCCATTTAGGAACAAATGGAGTTATAAACAAAAATCATTTTGAAAAATCTATGGAATATCTAAAAGATAAAAAAGTTTATATTGTTAATACTGTCGTGCCTAAGCCTTGGGGAAAAAGTGTCAACAAAGATTTGGAAGAATGGTCAGCAGATTACAATAATATAAAAATAATCGATTGGCATAAATATGCAAAGGAGAGAAAGATTTATTTTTCAAAGATGCTACACATCCCTAAAACCAGATGGGGCAAAAATATGCAGAATTTATATTAAAAATATAAAAAGAATAGAACATAGGAGGAGAAATATGACTAAGATTAAGAGTAATTCGATAATTTTAATTCTTGTTTCTCTTTTTATTAAATTTTTCTATTTATAGAGTTGTTGAAGCATTATTTCCCTTGAAAAAGGGTTTTTCGTTGACTCAACTCTCAACAATTTTTTTATATTTTGAAATTTCAAAATGGATTTTTGAAATTCCAACGGGAATTATGGCGGATAAGTATGGTAGAAAATTATCTTGTTTTATTAGCATAATTTTATCAATAATATTTTTATTGATTTCTCTTTTGAGTTCAAATTTTTATGTAATTTTATTTGGATTTTTCTTGAATGGTTTTAGCTTTACAGCTTTTTAACAGGTTCTCTTGATGCCTTGTTAACAGATACAATTATTAAAAAAATAATATGATCTCGAAACTAGATTTATATAACTCGTTAGAGAGGATTATTTTTACTCTTCCTGGGACTAAGTAGTTTGATTGGAGGCTATGTAGCTGCCTATTCTTATGATTGGGTTTTATAATTTCCATTTTCATTTATTTTTTTAGCATTTATCCCTTTTCTTTTTATTGATGAGACTATTGAAAAAGAAAAATAAATTAGAAAATGACTCTGTTGTAAGAGAAACTTGTAAGATAACCAATAAAAAGTTTTATATTTCACACTTATTGATATTGCAATAGGATATTCATCTATACCTCTAAATAATTTTTATTCATTATTCTTAAAAAAATATGGGAATTAATGAAAAATATATTGGTCTTGCTATGTGTATACAATTTTTAGTTAGCTCTATGTTAGGTTTTTATATTTTTAAAAACTTTTTCACAATTTTTAGATAAAGTTAATTTGCTTTTTCTATCTTTAGGAGGAATTTTATTTACACTTTTATTTGTGTTAAGTTCAAATATTATTTTTAAGTCTTAGTTCTTATGCTTTTTAGGACTTTTTAATATTCTGCATATACTTCTCACAAAAATATAAAGAAGTACACTCAGAAATTCCAAACAAATATCGTGGAACTGCAATATCTATTATCTCCTTAGTTTTTACAGGCATAGGTAGCGTAGGTCAATTATTTTTAAAAATTTTTGTTGAGAAGTTTGATATCTCAACAACTTTTTACATTTTTAATTTTAAGCTCGTTAGCATCAATAATTATTCTTGATGTAATATTTTTCAAATATATAAAAAGGAAGCAACAATTAAGTTGCTTCCAAATAGAAATAATTCTATTACATTTTTGATTTCATTTTTTCATTTCTTCTTTAGCTGTATCTTTCATATCTTCAACTTTTTTTCTTTTTGCCGTATCTTTCATATCAGACATTTTATTTTCAGCTTTCTTTGCTTCTTCTGTCATCATAGGTATTATTTTTAGCTTTATCTTCAGCTTTTTCATACCGTCTTTCATGTCACCTTTCATATCTTTCATATCGTGTTTCATATCTTTCATCTCATGTTTCATTTTTGTCCATATCTTCACATTTACAATCTTTCTTTTCACCACAGCAGCAGCAATTTTTCATTTCTTCCTTTTTAGGTTCAGCACTACAACAATCGTGTGCCATTGCATTTACTCCTAAAACTAAAAGCCAACATTACTAATAATTTTTTTCATAACAAACCTCTCCTTTATTTAATTTTATTAATTGTATATATAAATATAATATAAAGCAAAAATACTTCTCTGTCAATTTTATTTTTATAAAAACAAATAGATTTTCCATATATTTTTGGAATATATGCTTTTGATATTAAATCAAAATTGAATTTGAAATTTTCAATATTTTACTGGCATTATTCCTAATAAAGAATTTGTTACAAAGGCTTCATCAAAATTTTTAAATCCTCAAGATAAATTTCAGTTTCAACAACAGTATAATTTGAAATTATGTACTGTCTTAAAAATTCCGTTTAAAAAGCCCACAGGATAATTTTTGGAGTAAAAATCTTTTTATCTTTTTACAAAAAGATATTTGTAGTTGCTCCCTCCGTAATTTGTCCCTTACTATTAAAAATATAGGTTCATCATAACCACAAATTTTACTATTTCTTTTTTTCTAAAAATATTGTTCCATAATTTAAAGTCTTATTAAAAAGTAAAAATCGAGCTTTTTATTTCTTATGACTTTTGAAATATTCAGACTAAATCCTTTTTCGTAATCGGCTTGAGTATAAGAATATTCTCTTGTGCTAAAAATTTTATTTTTATCCGTAATTATAATTTTTAAAAACTTCGTTATCTGAATATTTTTCCTTGATAGTAACTATCTAAAAATTTAAAAATCTCCTCTTTCTCCAATTTATTTTATTTTTAGATTTTCAATTGAATTATTTATTCTTGTTAAATGTTCATCTAAAAAACTGCTTTCTACCATTACGAAGTAAAAATTGTTTCAAATACTCCTAAAGCCAAAATTTAAGCCATCATCAATTTCTATATTCATTCTGCTATCGCCTCTAAAAATCGCTCTTTGCTTTTTGTAATGTTTCTTCGTATTCAAACTCAAGCTCAGACTCACAGTTATTCCCCACCAACACCAAGATAATATTTTCCATCTTGATGAATAGCTGTTCTAATAACAATATTCAAATCACAGTTCCATTAAAAAGAAATATATCCAATGGAACCTGTATATAAATCTCTTTCTTGAATTTTCTAACTCATCAATAATTTCCATTGCTCTTATCTTAGAGCTCCTGTTATTGATCCACCTGGAAAAGTTGCTCTCAATAAATTAACAAAACTATATTCTTTTTCAGTTTTTCCTTATTGTTGATACAAGATGAAAAACGGTTGAGTAAGTTTCAACCTCAAAAAGTTCATCAACAACCACAGATTTCAATTCACAAATTCTATTTAAGTCATTTCTTTCAAGATCAACTATCATCAAAAGTTCACTTTTTATCTTTTTCGGAATTTGTTAATTCATTTTTCAATGCTAAAATCCTCAGCCTCTGTTATTCCTCTTTTTCTTGTACCTTTTTATCGGGCGAGTTTCTATGATTCTATCTTTCATTTTTATAAATCTTTTCAGGAGAGGCACTTTACAATTTCAAAAATTTTCAAAAATCTAAGTACGCTCCGAAAGGTGATGGATTAAATCTTCTTAAATATGCAAAAACTTCAAGAGGAGTTTTTACTGTCTATCATAAGTCTTTGAGTGAGATTCATTATATAAATATCCCCTCTATTATATAATTTATAGTTTTTTTGAATAGCTTCTAAATAATTTACTTTTTCAAAAATTTGATTTGAAGTCAGCTAAGATATGATTAAAATCTCTTCGTTAATTTGAGAATTATTTAAAAAGACCTAATAAATTTTGATAATCTTTTTCATCCTGATAGCTGATATAAATTTCTTTTTATCAATATCTTCAATGATATAAATTTTATAAAATCTTACAACAGCTTCAGGAATTTTTAAATCTTTTTGATGTTTTTGATTTTATATTTTCAAATTTTCTTCCATAATCATAAGAAAAATAAGCTATACCTCCAGAAATCAAAGGCAGGTTTGTATTATTATCTTTCTATTTTCTTTTTAAAAATTTTTATCTAAATAGTTCTCAAAATTTTCATTACTTAATTTATCGTTAATATAAAAATTTTTATCTTCTTCTTTTAATTCTAAATATGGATTCATACCAATAATTGAAAATTTTTCCATATTTATTTTTTTCAGAGACGAATCCAAAAAGAAATTTTATATATAATTTTCTTGAGCCATTAAAAATTTTAAAAATTTTATAAATCTCTATATTTTTTCTAATTTTTGAACTTGAACTTTCATTTTATCCTCTCCAATTTCTAGCTAAATTTAAAAATTTTCTAGCATTTCGTGGCCATATTCTGTAAGTACAGCTCTGGATGAAATTGAACACTGTGCAGAGGATATTTTTATGAGAGATAACCATTAGAACTCCATCTTCTGTTTCAGCCTCAACAGAAAATTCATTTAAAAAGTTTTTTTCTTTTTCAACTATTAAAGAATGATATCTAGTTACATTTATATATTTAGGTAAGCCTTGAAAAAAATATTTTTTGAGATATTTTAATTCTATGAACTTTACCATGAACTGGAGTCTTCCCTTTTACATCTGCTCCAAATACATAACCTATAATTTGATGCCCTAAACACACACCAAATATTGAACTTGCTTGTAAAATTTTTTTCTACTACCTCATTACATAGCCCACAATCTTTTAGGACTTTTTATCCAGGAGAAATTATAATCCCTCCAATTCTTTTTCTTTTATAAGTTCATCTATATATTCGATTTTTTTATTTTATCATTTCTTATAATTTCCATTTTGATATTTTCTTCCAAAAATAGCTAACAAGATTATAAACAAACGAATCATAGTTATCAATCATCAAAAAAACATTTTTATACAACTCCTAGTAAAAATTTTATTTATTTTTCTTTATTATTTTATCATTTTTATTTTTTTATTTTTCCTACAGTAAAAATTATTTTCTATCACTTTCTTTTTATAAAATAAAAATCTTGAATTACAAAAATTATTTTTACTAAGACTTGCAAAATTTTCAACTTATGTTGTATAATGAATTATACAAATAAATTTAATTAGCTAATCAAAAATAAATTTATTTAAATTTTTACAAAGATATCATACCAACCTTATAATAAAAAAGAAGCTCATTCTAAACGGATGAGCTTCTTTTTCTTATCTCCTATTTTATAAAAGTTTCAGATTCCATTAATAACTTATCAACAAATTTACTTAATTCATTGTTAGGAATTTCTTTTTAGTATAAGTAGCTATTGAAGTCAAAACTTCAGCTGGTTTTGCATTTTTAAAAACTATTGTATATAAAAATCCTTGACCATCTGTATATTTTTCAACATAAGCTTTTTCCTAACTTTAAAGATTTTTCGGCTCTTAAATCTCTTGTAGCATCAGTCTTTAAAGTTTCGTTTAATTCTTTAGCTTCTGGATTGTTCAAACCATACCAATATGTTATCGTAACAGCTTTTTCATTATCAACTTTTTGAAAAAGAATAAACGTTTTTGAATATCTTGAGTAACGGCATACCCTTTATGTTCAACTCTTTTTAGTTTCAACAAAATCTGGTGCTGAATAAGAAACAAGTCCTAAAACTAAAAATAAACTTAATATTAACTTCTTTCATAATATCCCCTGAATTTTTAATTTTTAATGATTTATTAATCTCTTATAATTTTAACATATAGAAAAAAATTTTTCATATGTTTTTGATTAAAAATTATTATCAGAGAATATTCTAGAATATGTTATAATAAAAATAAAAAAACAGTGAGGTGTTAATTATGATTTTCAAAACTTATAGAAAAATTTTTAAAAATATAAAAATTGCAGTTATTGGAGATTTAATGCTTGATGAATATATTATGGGGAAAGTTGAAAGAATTTCTCCTGAAGCTCCTGTTCCTGTTGTAAAAAGTTACAGAAGAAAAATTTGTTTTAGGTGGAGCAGCTAACGTTATAAATAATCTTGCTGTACTTGGAGCAAAAAGTTTTTGTGGAGGACTTATTGGAAAAAGATGCCAACGGAGAAAAAAATTAGTTAATGCTCTTCCAAAAATATTGATAGCTCACTAATCTTAAAAGTTGATAACAGACCAACTATTGTTAAAAAGAGTGATAGCTGGACATCAACAACTTTTTGAGACTGGACTGGGAAGAAGAATTTTCATATCAATGAAGACGAAGAAAAATATTTTGATTGAAAAATTTACAAAAAGTTATAAAGGATTTGAATGCAGTTATTTTTATCTGATTACAACAAAGGACTTTTTAACAAAAATCTCTTTCTCAAAAATTATAAAAACTTTGTAGAGAAAATAACGTTATCGTAACTGTTGATCCTAAGCCACAAAATATTTCAAATTTTATTGGAGCTTCTTGTGTCACTCCGAATAAAAAGAAGCTTATGCTGCTGTTGAAGCTAGAGCTGATAAAAATATTGACTTAGTTGGAAGAGAATTGAAAGAAAAATACAAACTTGATGTTGCCCTTGTAACGAGAAGTGAAGAGGGGATGTCTTTATATGAAGATGATGGAATACACAATATTCCAACTTATGCAAAAGAAGTTTATGATGTCACAGGGGCAGGGGATACTGTTATTTCTGTTTTCACTTTGGCACGTGCTGCAGGAGCAACTTGGGAGGAAGCTGCAAAAATTGCTAATGCTGCAGGAGGAATTGTTGTTGGAAAAATTGGTACGTCGACAGTCAGTGAAAAAAAGAATTGATTTCAACTTACAATAGTATTTATGGTGGAGATGTTTGCAAATGTTAAGAATAGGAAATGGTTATGACGTTCACAGATTGGTAGAAGGTAGAAAATTAATTTTGGGTGGAGTTGAAGTTCCTCACACAAAAGGGAGTACTTGGACATTCTGATGGGGATGTCCTTTTGCATCTAATAACTGATGCAATTATTGGAGCATTAGGTTTTAGGAGATATCGGTTTACATTTTCCTGATAATGATGAAAAATTTAAAAGATATTGACAGTTCAATTTTATTGAAAAAATTAATAATATAATGAAAGAAAAATTTTTAAAATTGTAAATCTTGATACAATTATTGTTATGCAAAAACCAAAAACTAAGACCACATATCGATAGCATAAAAGATAATATTGCAAAAAAATTTTTGGAAATTGATGCTGAGCTTGTAAATGTTAAAAGCTAAGACAGAAGAAAAAAATTAGGGTTTCACTGGAGATGAGTCTGGAGTAAAATCTTACTGTGTGGTGTTGTTAGAAAAAAATAAAAAATTTTTTTATTTTATTAAGGAGGGGAGGATGCTTGATAAGAAACATTTTTAGAAAAACTGTACTCAGCTTTTTAATTCCTATGGCATTACAAAATTTAATTATACTTGCTATTTCAAGTACCGATGTAATCATGTTAGGAAAATTTAGTGAAATTGCATTATCTGCATCTTCTCTAGCAAGTCAAATACAATTTGTTTTTAATTTTAATATTTTTTTGGTATTGCCTCAGGGCTCTACAGTTTTTAACAGCACAATATTGGGGAAAAAGATGTTATATCCGTTGAGAAAATTATGGCAATTGAATTAAAAACAGCTTTTATTTTTTGGTTGTTTTTCTTTTGTGTTTGCTTTTTCTTCTCACACCATGCTCATGAGAATTTTTACAAATGATGAAGAAACAATTTTAGAAGGAATTAAATATCTAAAAAAATTGTTAGTTTTTTTCTTATCTAACAACTGCAATTTCAATTCCATATCTAACAATGATTAGAAGTGTTGAAAAAGTTGTCATCTCAACTGTGGTTTTATATTTCATCTTTTTCTTGTAAATTTTTGTTATAAACTATATTTTAATTTTTGGACATTTAGGTTTTCAAGCTTTAGGAATTGAAGGAGCTGCTATAGGAACTTTAGTTGCTAGAACTGTAGAACTGCTAATTGTTTTTATTATAATCATAAAATTAGAAATTTTTGTATCTCTTAAATGGAAGTACATAAAAAGTTTAGATCCCTTTATTAAAAGATTTTATAAAATATTCAAGTCCCACAATGTTTAATGAACTTTTATGGGCTGCAGGAACAGCCGCAGGGAATTGCAATAATGGGTAGACTTGGAAATTCGGTTGTAGCTGCTAATTCTATCACAAGTGTTGTTCGTCAACTTGCTCTTCCTTTTGCTTTTGGACTTGCTAACACAGCTGCTGTTATGGTTGGAAAAGGAAATTGGGAAAAAGATTTTCATACTGCAGAAGTTTATGCCAAAAATTATTGACTTACTCTTTTTATCTCAACTGTAATTGAAGTGTTGTTTTATTTTTATAAAAACCATTTATTATAAAAATTTTGGTTTAACAGCAGAGGTGAGAGATTGTCTTAATTTTACTTTAAATGTTATGATGTACTATATTATTTTTACAAGGTTTATCGGTTGTACTTGTCGTGGGAGTTTTTAGAGCAGGTGGAGATACAAAGTTTGCACTATTTGCTGATGCTTTCCCACTTTGGTGTGGCTCTGTTTTGATGGCAGCCTTTGCTGCATTTTTATTTAAAAGCTTCCAACAAAAATTGTTTATGTTTTGATAATGTCGGACGAAGTTATAAAGTTACCTTTAGTTATTTGGAGATATAAAAAGTAAAAAAAGTGGTTAAATAATATAACGAGGGGAGCTAAATTAGAAAGGAAAAATTTATGGAAAAAGGTTATGTTCAAATTTATACTGGAAACGGAAAAGGAAAAAACAACTGCTGCACTTGGTCTTATAACGAGAGCAGTGGGAAATAATTTTCAAAAATTTTTCTTTTGTCAATTTATGAAAGGAAGAGATTACGGAGAGCTTCATACACTTAAAAAGATTTGAAACTGTTACTCATCTAAGATTTGGAAGAGGGGTATTTATTAGAAAAAGAATTAGTTACGGATGAAGATATCAGACTTATGAGAGAAGGATATGAAACTTTAAAGAAAGCTCTTTTAAAGTGGAAATTACGATATTGTTGTGGCTGATGAAATTTTTAGGAACTTTAAAAATTTGATTTAATATCAGTAGACGAAGTGAAATTTTTAATTCAAAATAAACCTGAAACTACAGAATTAATCTTAACAGGAAGGAATGCTCCAGATGAATTAATTGAATTAGCTGATCTTGTCACTGAAAATGAAAGAAGTTAAACACTATTTTCAAAAAGGTGTTATGGCAAGAGTCGGAATAGAAAAATAAAAATGAGAGAGCTTAATACTCTCTCATTTTTATTTTTAAATACTCTAAATTTTTCAAATAAATAAATACAAATACAGTTGACGATGAATGATGGCACAATTTCATAAATTGTTTTACCAAGTCCTGTTTCTTTCCAAATAATTACCGTAGCAGTTGCTATTACCATTGAAACTAAAACAGATTTCCAACTCAAATCTTTTTTATAAAGAGTGAATAAAACTACTGGAGAAAATACTCCACCAAAAACCTGCCCAAGCATAAGAAACCATTTCTAAGACTTTTGAATCTGGATTCATTGCGAGGTAACTAGCAATAACAAATATTACCATTACACACCATCTTCCAAGCCAAATCATTTCTTTATTTGTTTTTTTCTCTTTTTAACAATATGTCTATAAAAATCTTCTGTTAAAGTATTCGATGACACAAGAAGTTGTGATGAAATTGTTGACATTATTGCCGACAAGATTGCTGCATATAAAATTCCTGCAATCCACGGATTAAATAATTTATCGATCAAGAAGATAAATACTTTTTCAGCATCTCCACCCATTTCAGAAACATTTGAGAATACTCCAATTCCTGTTACTCCAACAGCTATTGCTCCTAGAAGAGAAATTATAACCCAAATCATAGCAACTATTCTCGATTTCCATAATTCATCGGCACTATCTATACTCATAAATCTAACAATGATATGAGGTTGTCCAAAATATCCAAGTCCCCAACCTAATCCTGAAATTATAACTGGGAAACTTAAAAACTTTTGCATATCTAAAGATATTCAATGAAATTTCTCTTGCATCCATTGCTGCACTAATTCCGTCAATACCTCCAGCATTAAAATATGCTCCAACTGGCACCACGATTATTGCAAAGAACATCAATGCTCCTTGGAAGAAATCTGTCCAAACCCCTGCAAGATATCCTCCCTAAGAAAGTATAAATAATTATAGTTCCTCCACCTATTATTACACCCCATTTATAATCGATACCTAACAACGAATCAAATAATTTTCCACTGGCAACAAGACCAGAAGCTGAATAAATTGTGAAGAAAAATAAAATTACTACGGCTGAAAAATGTTCTGATATATCCTTTTTATCATCTAATTTTTTTAGAAATAAATGACGGTATAGTTAAAGAATTGTATTCTTCTGTTTGAACTCTCAATGCTGAGCAACGAACTTCCAGTTCAAAATAAGTTCCAGAAGCTAAACCGATTACCACCCAAATTTCAGTAAGTCCACTTAAATAAACTGCTCGGGTAGACCTAAAAGTAACCAACCACTCATATCACTAGCTTGAGCTGATAAAGCTGTTACCCAATATCCAACGCCTCTGTCTCCTAAAACATAATCTTTCATGAGAGTCAGTTTTGTAATAAAAAAATACACTCCAATTCCTATTAAAAACTAAATAAATTCCAAACGTAATAAACGTCTCCATACCTGCCATTTTTATCCCTCCTAAAAAATAAAAACCATTAAGATATCGTCCTAATGGTTAATAATATAATAAATAAAAATATCAAAATCATTTCCCAATAGACACAGTCCAAAAATATTTTCAACAACAAATTGGATCTGCATCTGAGGTTAGAATAAACTAAATACAAATCCCTACTAGGGAACTATGGGGTTTAATATAGTTGCATTGTAATTAATAAATTCTAATTGATACATATATTTTATCTCCTTTAAATTTTTATATTGTTTATTATAAACTATAGTTTTTGATTGTCAAATTTTTATTTTCATTATATATATCTTACGACAAATAAATACAATATTGAACCAATACTTAATGATAAGATAATATTATTTTTCCAGAATTGTAAAAATTCCACCGACAATAAGAGCTAATATTTCTGGTAAGCCAAAAAGGATATTTTAAAAATTTTACTGTCGACATACAAAAAGCAAATAAAAATTGCCATCAAAGAATAAGGCAAATATTTTTCAAAAAATTTAACAATATCTGGCAAATCTCTTTTTGCAAAAAGCAATATGAGGAATCAATCTTGTAAAAGCTATTGCAATACCTGCTGCAAAAATTGCAAGAAAAATTATATAAATTGTTATCCATTTATATCACCTCTATTCAGTTTATTTTTTTAATATCATCAAGCAAGCCATACTGAAAAACTATTGCTAAAAAGAATAAAAATTTTTACCGACTGCAAAAAGGCAAGGACAGAACAAGTTATTCCTACCGTTGTTGGTATATATGATTTATTATTTATAAGCTGAGATATAACTATTAAAACCAAAAATTCAGTTATTATAAAATCCAAACCAATTAAATTAAAATTAATAAGATCGAATGCAAAACTTCCAACAACACTACTCAAAAATCCACGTACCATAAGCAAGACTTGATATCCACATCATAATTTTTATTTTATCCATGGAAATTCAGCTGTGGTATAAAGAGAATAAACTTCGTCAGTCAGAGTAAAAAGATAAATATAAAAAAATTTAAAAAGATTGTTTCCGGATTTCTTTAAATTCATCAATATATGTTAGTCCATAAAACATATGTCTTGAATTGACGAAAAGAGAAACCAAAAGCGATAGAATATATAGGGTGCATGTTCTTTCAAAAGACCAATTAATACAAATTGCATAGAACCACCATAAATCATAACTTCTCGATAACAAAGATCATATACATCCATAGCCCGCCTCTTTCATTAAAAAGCCCAAAAGTTATTCCAACAAAAATATGCAAAAACAATTAATAGAAATCGTTTTAATGCAAATTTAAATTCTTCCATTGTAGTCACTCCATTAAGTAAAAATTATTAGGAACAATTATAGCAAATAAAATAAAAAAAGAGCAAGAAAACTTGCTCTTATACTCTAATATTTACTGGCATAATTAAATAAATATAATTTTCATTTCCTCTTCTGTAATTTTCAACATTGAATTTGAATTTGTTGCTTCAATAACTACATTTTTATTGATAATATCAATAAAAATCTTTTATAAATTTACAATTCATACCAAGCTTTAAATCATCTCCGGTTTTAATCATACTAACTTTTTGGTTGATCTTTTGCACTTGTAGAATATCCACTTATAAGTAATTGATTAGCTTGAAAATTAAATGTTGCTACATTTTTGAATCGCTGCTATTTTTGTTACAGAGATAACTTTTTCAAAGATGAACTTAAATCCTCTCTATTAAATTCAAATTTTTATCATGGTTTGAATTATTGATAAGAGCTTTTAAAAATCCGGAAAAATTCAAAGATAAAAGTTTACAACTGAAATAAGCATCTTTCCAAGTTAAAAATCAATTTATCATCACTTGTTGCAAGAGAAAATTCTTCGTTCAGATCTTTCAAAAGTTTATATATAATTCCTATACTTTCTCCTGGTACTAAAACTTCTCTATCAAATGTATTATTTAAATTTTCTTTCAAATAAATTAATCTGTAAGAATCTGTAGAAGCTAACTCCAAAAGATTATCTTTAAATATCATTTTAACAGAATTGAACAAAAGTATCCGAGCTTGTTGAAGAATTTGTTAAAAATTTTTACTTTTTCTATTAAATTTGAAAATTTAACTGTATTTTCTTTTATAATGACAATTGGACTTATTTCATTAATTTCTGGATAAATATTATCGTCAAGTATTGAAAATTCAGCGTGACCAACTATTAGGCTACCGTTTTTTTCTTCTCAAAAACAATAGTATTTTCTTCTATAAGTTTTATATATTCAAGTAATAGAGCAGGCTTTATTAAAACTTGTCCTTCTATTTCTGTTTCACATTCAGCATATCTCACTAAATCTACTTCAGTATTTGCTCCCTTAAATATAACTTGATTATTTTTGCTTGAATAAATAAAGCCAGCTAAAATAGGTTTTTACAGGATTTTCTTTCAAAAATATTCGAATACTCTGCTATGATTTCTGCTATCTTATCTTTATTGATAGAAAATTTCATTTTCTCCTCCTTAAATTAATTTGCTATTAAAATTTCTTGCCAATATTTATTCTGAATATCTAGTTTATCTCCTATATCTCTTAAAAGTTGAGCATCTTTAGTTTTTGAAACATCATAAAGCGGTTTTTAGTAACTAATTTGTCTGCTTCAAGATTTATACTTGGAATTTCTATAGCATCAGAAATTTTTGCATAAACATCTGGTCTATGAATATAATTTATAAATTGTAAAAGCTTTTATCATAATTTTTAGAATCTTTTAAAAATAACAAAAAGAATCTATTGAAGAGTATCCTTGTTCTCCAGGCGGAATTATGAAATCCACATTTTCTCTGTCTTCTTCTGATAGCTCTCTATAAATATTATCAGGGTATCCTTGTACAACCCAAAAATCTCCATTAGCAAATCCTTTTCCATAAGATTCAGAATCGAACTTAGCTATATCCAATCTAAAAATAGTTGCTTTTGCTTTTATCCATTGCTTCAACAGAATCTGCATCTTGTTTATATCCATTAAAGAGCAAGAGCCGGTACTAGAACCTCTCTCATATCGTCTAATAAAGTCATTCTTCCAGCAAGATCTTCTCTATTATAGATTGTATAATCTTTTGGATAATCTTTTACAAATTTCTTATTGACAGCTATGCAAGTAATCCCTCTCATATAAGGAACTCCATAATCATTTTCTGGATCAAACTCTCTCAATTTTGCCATATAAACATCATCAATATATTGTATATTTTCAAGCTGTGCTTTATCAAGTTTTGCAAGCATATCTTCTTTTCATCATTATTTCATAATAATCAGCTGATGGCATTATGATATCATAACCTTCTCCACCTGCTTTAATTTTTGTATACATTTCTTCATTTGAAGAGTAAATGTCTTCAACAACTTTTATTCCAGTCTCAGCTTCAAAATCAGAATACACAAATTGAGGTATGTAGTCAGCCCAACTATAAACATATAAAAGTATTTTCATCTCTACTCTCTCCACAAGAAATCAATGTAAATATAGACAGAAGCATCAAAAAATATTTTTCATCAAAACCCCCTTATAAAAATAAAATTGTTTTATCTTGTATATTATATATTTTTATATATAAATGCACAAGTTTATTTTTATCGATTTCCAAATCCTGTTCTCATATAAAGGTCAAGTTTGTTATAAGAATTTTCAATTCCATTTTTATCAAAAATATTTCTTTACATTTACGTTACAATCAAGCATAGTATGCTCAATCTTCTTTTGTCCAAGCTCTAAAAACGTAGTCAAGTGAGCTTGCATTTTGTTTATTTAGACTTATAGTAACTGGAAGTTCAGGATCATTTTTATTATTCTTGGTTCATCTTCTATTACTGGTTCAATACAGAAATTACCTTATCTATTGGTGCATCGTAAGAAGCAGAATAAATTAAATCAAGTCTTCTATATGGATTTTTAGAATAATTTATAATAGCAGCATTTGCAATCTGACTATTAGGAACAGCAATAATAGGATCAGTATGTTGTTGTATAGTTGTATATAGAATATAAATATTTTTACAACTCCTTCTATACTTCTATCTATACTTGAAATTACATCTCCTTTTGAAATTTGTTTAAAGAATAAAATTAAAAATTCCGCTGGCAAGATTTGATAAACTTCCTTGCAATGCCAAACCAACAGCAACTCCAGCAGTACCTAAAAATTGTAACAAGAGATGTTGCTTTTATTCCTAAAATTCAATTAACATAAAAGCTAAAGCTATATACATAAAAGTTTTGATCAAAGATTTTTAAAAATGAAATAAGAAGTGGATCGTTATCTCTTAACTTCATAGCTTTTTCAAAACTTCTAAGAACAAAAACCAGTAAGTTTTGGCCAAATAAAAACATAAAACTAAAAATGCAACTATCTTCCCAGCTAGTACTGGTAAAAAGTAGTTCTAAGTCATTTAAAAATGTGTAATAACATGTTGATTGTTTTGTCATTTAATACCTCACTAAAATTTTTTTAATATTTAACTTGTTAAGTATAATATTTTTAAAAATTCACAACTAAAAATTAAAAATATTTTTTTAAATAAAATAGATTAAAAAATTTTTAAAAGATATATCAAAAAAATCTTTAATAAGAATACTAAAAATTAGAGTAATTTTATTGACAATAAATGGGAAACAAGCTAAAAATAAAAGTACATAATATTTTTATTTTTAGAAAAGGGGAAAAATTATGGAAAAAGTTCAAGAGAGTATTTAAAAATTTACTTCTATGTGTGTTCGTTTGATGGAAAGATATTTGCCTGATCCATTTATCTTTTGTGCTTTATTGACATTTTGCAGTATTTTTAGGGGCTATTGCTTAACAAAAGCAAGTGTTTTTAAATGTAATTGGATACTGGGTTGATGGTTTCTGGTCGCTGTTATCTTTTTCTATGCAAATGGCTTTAGTTTTTAGTTACAGGTCATGCTCTTGCTAGTTCAAGATTATTTAAAAAAATGTTATCAACTTTTGCATCTGGAATAAAAGGTCCTAAATCAGCAATTTTGATAATTTCTTTCGTATCTGCTGTAGCTTGTATTTTAAACTGGGGATTTGGATTGGTTATCGGAGCTTTATTTGCAAAAGAAATTGCGAAAAAAGTAAAAGGTGTCGATTATAGATTACTTATAGCTTCAGCTATACAGGATTTTTAGTGTGGCATGGTGGACTATCAGGATCTATTCCTTTACAACTTGCAAGTGGAGGAGAGTCTCTAGCTAAACAAACAGCAGGTGCAGTTACTGAAGCAATTCCTACAAGCCAAACAATGTTTTCTGCAATGAACATCTATATCGTTGTTGGACTTTTAATAATTGTTCCATTACTTAATATGGCAATGTTCCCAAGCAAAAGATGAAGTTGTTGAAGTTGATCCAAAATTACTTGTAGAACCAGAAGAAGAAGTTTTTAGATCGTTCTAAAATGACTCAGCTGAAAAATAGAAAATAGTAGAATAGTTTCTTTTGTTATTGGCAGCTATGGGATTGTTTATATCGTACAGTATTTAGTAACTAAAGGTTTTGCATTAAATTTAAATTTAGTTAATTTCATATTTTTATTCTTAGGAATTTTATTGCATGGAACTCCAAAAAGATATTTAAATGCTATTGCAGAAGCTGTAAAAGGTGCAGCAGGAATTTTACTTCAATTTCCATTCTATGCAGGTATTATGGGAATAATGGTTTGGAGCAGATGCAGACGGAATGTCTTTGGCAAAACTTATGTCAAAACTTCTTCGTAAATATTTCAACAACGAAGAACATTCCCAGTATTTTTCATTTATCAGTGCTGGACTTGTTAATTTTCTTCGTACCGTCTGGTGGAGGACAATGGGCAGTTCAAGCTCCTATCGTGATGCCAGCAGGACAAGCTATTGGAGTATCAGCTGCAAAAATCCGCTATGGCCATTGCTTGGGGAGATGCTTGGACTAATATGATTCAACCGTTCTGAGCTTTACCAGCTTTTAGGAATTGCAGGATTAGGTGCAAAAGATATCATGGGATATTGTTTAATTGTCACAGTAGTATCTGGAATATTCATCTGTACAGGTTTCTTGTTTTTCTAAAGCCAAGAAAAAATATGTTAAAATAATAAAAATCAAATTAATAGTTAAGGAGGATAAATTATGAAACAAAAATTAGTTTCAATGGAAGAAGCTATATCTCACATTAAAGATGGTATGACTAGTTCATGTCGGAGGATTCTTAGCTTGCGGAACTCCAGAATCAATAGTAACTGCTCTTGTAGAAAAAGGGGTGAAAAGATTTAACAATAGTTTGTAACGATACTGCCTTTGTAGATAAAGGAGTAGGAAGATTGATTGTGAACAATCAAGTTAAAAAGTAATTGCAAGTCATATTGGAACAAATCCAGAAACTGGAAGAAAAATGCAAGCTGGAGAAATAGAGGTTGAATTAGTTCCTCAAGGAACTCTTGCTGAAAAGAATTAGAGCTGCTGGATATGGTCTTGGTGGAATTTTAACTCCAACAGGTGTTGGAACAATAGTTCAACAAGGAAAAACAAGTAATTAATGTTGATGGAAAAGATTACCTTTTAGAAAAACCTATAAAAGCTGACGTAGCTTTAATACTTGGAACTACTGTTGATGAAAATGGGAAATGTTATTTGTGCAAAAACAACAAAAAAATTTCAATCCATTAATGGCGACTGCTGCTGATTTAGTTATAGTTGAAGCTGCGGAAATTGTTCCTTTTCAGTTCACTTGATCCAGATAATTTGGATATATCAAGAATATTCGTAAACTATATAGTTAAGAGTAATTAATGGAGGGTTAAGCTATGGAAATGGATAAAAACTTAGTAAGAGAAGTTATTGCAAAAAAAGAGTTGCAGAAGAATTTTCAGACGGTTATGTTGTGAATTTAGGGAATTGGTTTACCACATTAGTTGCTAACTATGTTGGAGATAAAGATGTAATTTTTCCAAAGTGAAAATGGTTGTATAGGTGCTAGGCTGCTCTGAAAAAGGGAAAAGAAGATCCTTATTTGATAAATGCAGGGTGGAGGATCTATAACTCTTGCTAAAGGAGCTATGACTTTTGATTCTGCTTATTCATTCGGAATTATAAGAGGAGGACACGTAGATGCTACTGTTTTTAGGAGCATTAGAAGTTGATAAAAAGGTAACATTGCTAACTGGATGATACCCGGAAAAAAGTTCCTGGAATGGGTGGAGCAATGGACTTAGTTGTTGGAGCAAAAACATGTTATAGTTGCTATGGAGCATACATCTAATGGTTCAATAAAAAAATATTGAATGAATGTAAATTACCTTTAACAGCTGTTGGGGCAGTTGATATGATAATTACAGAAAAAGGCTGTGTTTGTTATAGATGAAAGAGATTGGTTCTAAAAGAAATAACTCCTTACTCTTCACTTGAAGATATTAAAAAGCAAATACAGAAGCTGATTTCATTGTTGACTTAAAAATAAAAATAAATGAAATAAAAAATATCCGTTGTAAATTTTTACAACGGATATTTTATTTTCTATAAAAAATTTAAATTTTTCAATAGCTTTTTGTAAGTTCTTCTCTAAAAATTAGGGATGAGCAATTTCTATTAAAGCTTTTTGCTCTTTCTCTTAAAGTTTTTCCTTTCAAATGAGCTATACCATATTCAGTAACAATATAATCTACATCGTTTCTCGAAGTTGTAACAGGAGCTCCTTCATCTAAATTAAATACAATTTTTGAAACAGTTCCCTTTGCTGCTGTAGAAGGTAGAGCTATAATTGATCTTCCACCTTTTGACATAGAAGCTCCTCTTACGAAGTCTACTTGCCCTCCAGATTCACTAAATTGTTTTGAGTTTACATATTCAGCATTAACTTGTCCCATTAAATCAACTTGAATTGCAGAATTTATTGATACCATATTATCATTTTTAGAGATGATAGCAGGATGATTTACATAATCAACTGGATGTAATTCTAAAAGCAGGGTTGTCATTTACATAATCATATAATTTTTAGTTCCCATTAAAAAAACTAACTATAGATTTATATAGGATTAAAAATTTTTTTCTTTTTATTTGTAATGACACCTAAATTTATAAGATCGACAACTCCATCAGAAATCATTTTCAGAATGTATACCTAAATCTTTTTATCTTTCATTGAAGCCAGTGCTGCATCAGGGATCGCACCTATTCCAAGTTGTAATGTATCTCCATCATTAACTAGGCTTGCACAATATTCTCCTATCTTTTCTCAATTTCACCTATGACAGAATTTTTATTTCTGGAAGGGCTGAATCTTGTTCAACAATATAATCAATTTCGTTCTATGAACAAAAGCATTACCAAGAGTTCTAGGGTAAAAAGTTTATTAACTTGAGCAATAACAATTTTAGCTCCGTCAATTCCTGCTCTACTATAGTCACAAGAAAGTCCATAACTACAATAACCGTGCTCATCAGGTGCAGAGACTTGTATTAAAAAGCATCCCCAGCTAAAGCTCCATTTTTCCAACCAATCTTGGCACTTCATAAAGAATGTTGGAGTGTAATCTCCGTAAGAAGAGTTTACTGCTTCTCTTGTCGAAGTAACAGTGAATAAGGCATTATGCTTAAAATAATCTGAATTTTTCCTCTTTAGCATATTCACCTTTTTCCTAAAGAAACCAGATGAACAATTTCTAATTTATTAAATAGTTCTTTATTTCTTACCAAGGCATCAGTCAAGGCAAAAAGCTTCTGAACCAACATGTCCAAAGACCACTCTCTTAATTCCAGCTATATTGCTTCATCAGCCGTGCCAAAAGTTTTGAGACTTATAATTTTTCTCCAATTAGTCATATAGACCTCCTAATTTATTATTACAATACTGTACAAGAATTATAAAGTTCTATTATAAAAAGTCAATATAAATTAAGGGAAAATTTTATTTTTATTATAATTATGTTAAAAATATAATCAATATAATATTTGATGGAGATAAAAAGAGATATGATGAATACTTTAAAGAAATAGAAAACATCTACAAAAAATGAAACCAGATTTCAAAAAGATTAAAAAGAATTTAAAGAAATTTGGAAAAAAATGGATCAAACGAAGATATACATCTTGAACTATCTTTTTGTATTTTAACACCTCAATCTAAGGCATTAAATGCTTGGAAGGCTATCACTAATCTAAAAGAAAAATAATTTGATTTTTACTGGTAAAGCTGATGAGATTGTTGAATTTTTAAATACAGTTAGATTTAAAAAAATAATAAGGCAAAATTTTTAGTTGAATTAAGAGAGCAAATGACTAGAGATGGAAAAATTATTACGAAAGATGATTCTATTAAAACTGTTTCTGAAAAAAAGAGTGGATAGTTAAAAATATTAAAGGGATGTCGTATAAAGAAGCAGGGGCATTTCTTAAGAAATGTTGGTTTTTGGACAAGAAGTAGCTATTTTAGATAGACACATATTAAAAATTTAGTTAAGTTGGAAGTAATAGATGAATTACCAAAGACTTTAACTCCAAAAGCTTTTATTTAGAAATAGAAGAAAAAATGAAAAGAATATTGTAAATTTGTAAAATTCCTATGGATGAAATGGATTTACTGCTTTGGTATAAGGAAGCTGGCACAATTTTTAAATAAAATTTAACGGAGATATGAGATGGAAAATTTTTATTAGCACTTAATGTTGTCTTACCCATGTTTTTACAATGAGCTTAGGGAGCGATTTTAAGAAAAATTAAAAATGGGTTGATGAAAATAGTTTAAATATTATGAATAAGTTAATATTTAAAAGTTTTTATGAGTACCTTACTATTTTTAAATATCTATAATATTGGAGATTTAAGTGTCTTATCTTCTGACAATTTAAAAACTTCTGGCCTATACTTTTATAATAATTCTTGTAATTTTATTTTTAGCTTGGTTATTCTATGCTTTTAAGATAAAAAGATAGAAAATTATCAGTGTTGATTCAAGGAGTATATAGAGGAAATTTTTATTCTCTTCGGACTTGCCATTGCAGATAGTCTGTATGGTAAGGAAGGGCTTGAGTTGTTTCAATTTTGACAATAATTACAATTCCAACTTTCAATACTTTAGCAGTTATAATTTTTGGAATATTATTCTGGAAAAAGAAATTAGTATTAAAAACTTTTTAAACAAGTACTAAAAATCCATTGATATTGCTTAAGTATAATAGGGAGTAATATTTATAGTTTTTAAAATTACGATTCCTAAACCTGTACATAAGACGTTAGTAGATATTTCAAAAATTGCAACTCCTTTAGCTTTCATCGTTTTTAGGGAGGGAACTAAAAATTTGGAAATATGTTAAAAATATAAAATATTTAATTTCAGTAAATATTTTAAGATTGGTAGTCAATCCAATTACTCACATTGGGTATAGGGTAGATTGCTGGGTTTTGATGGAGCTGAAATCGTTGCACTTTTAGCTTTGAGTGCTTGTCCAACTGCTGTGTCGTCTTTCACTATGGCAAAAGAAATGGGAGCAGACGGAGATTTAGCAGGAGAAATTGTCACAACTACAAGTATTTTTTTCAATACTTACGATCTTTTTGTTGGGTACTTCTTTTTAAAAATATTGCTTGGATATAAAAAAAGCTGTTGCAGGTCAAAAATGATGCAACAGCTTTTTTTCTTATTTTACAATTTAAAATTTAAAATTTTAATAGATCTTCAACAATTAATTCAGATTTTAGTCTACATGCTCTTAATATTTCTTTAATACTATATCTATCAGCAAATTCTTTAAACCGTAGTTTAAAAAACTTTTATGCCTGATGTTCCTAAATAACTTGCAATTTTTTTCTCCAAAACCACCATTTAAAATTCCATCTTCGATTGTTACAACAATTTCATGATCTTTTTCAATTCTTCCATTAAATTTTTGTCAACACCAGTGATATACATTGGATTTATAACAGTGATATCCACTCCAGTTTTTCTTTATAAAGAGCTGCAACTTTTTCAGCAGTTCCATAGAAAGTTCAAGACCTAAAATTGCAATCTTTTTACCTTTTTGAGTGACTTCACAAGTATTTAATTTAGAAATCTTTTTATATTCTTTTTCCAGTTGATCACCATTGGTCACCTGGAATTTTTATTACAACTGGATGAGAAGTTTGTTCGATAGACCATTCAAGCATAGCAAGATATTCCTCTTTGGTTGTCGGAGCAAGATAAACTAAATTTGGAATATTACTCATCATAGAAATATCGAACCAACCTAAGTGGTGACATCGTTCATTCCGATTACAGTTCCCATAAACACAACTATAGTTGCAGGATTATTGTTTATGCATAAATCTTGTGATAACTGATCGTAAGTTCTTTTGCAGAATGTACTAACAACTCCATACACTGGTTTCGCACCTTTTTTGCTGCCATACCTGAAGCAAGTGCAACGGCTGTCTCTTCAGCTATACCTACATCTATAAATTGAGATCCAGCTAAGTCTCTTTTCTCTTTTGTGAAACCAAAAGAAGTAGGTGTTGCTGAAGTAATTGTCTCAACAGTGGGATCTTCTTTCATCAATAAATATTCAGATGTAACATCAGTATAATCTTCAACATCATCACTAGGATTAGGATGGACTTTTCCTGTTTCAATATCAAATGGAGCAGCGTAATGCCAAGGTTCTTTATTTTTCCATAGCAGGGGCAAATCCTTTACCTTTTTGAGTAAAGATATGAACAACTACAACATGATCAGTATTTTTTTACTTTTTCAAAAGTTTCGATTAGAGAGTTAAGATCATGACCATCTTTAACAAAAAACATAGTCAAGACCAAAAGATTTAAATAAATTACATTCAGATTTCCCTTCAGTTTCTCTTAAAAGTTTTTAAATTTTTTTGTAAAGTCCTCCGTGATTTTTCAGCAATTGACATATCGTTATCATTAACAATAATTATCATATTAGATTTTAATTCTGTGGCAAAGTTTAATCCTTCAAAGAGCTTCACCACCACTTAAAGAACCATCTCCAATTAGTGCAATAATATTTCCTTCTTCTTTTTACATCTCTAGCTTTTGCAAGACCACAGGCTAAACTTACTGATGTCGGAGGTGTGACCTAAGATGAAATGATCATCGTTCACTTTCATTTTGATTGCTATATCCTGTGTAATCATTGTAATGATCTTCGTCAGTAAAAAGCAATTTTTCTTCCTGTTAACATCTTGTGTGGATAAGTTTGATGAGATACATCAAATACAAATTTATCTTTTGGAGATTCAAAAAACATAATGAAGAGCTATAGTCGTTTCAACTATTCCTAGATTAGAGATCAAAAGTGTCTTCCAATTTTTGAACCTCTTTCAATCAAAGTTTTTCTAATTTCTCCAGCTAATGATTTTAATTCTTCAATATTTAATTTTTATATCTGTTGGATTATTAATTTTTTTCTAAATACATAAATTCTCCTTGTTATTAAAAATTTTTTTATAGTCTATCATAAGTATTGAGCTTAGTCTACTTTTATTTTCACTATCGTAATCAAGGAATAGACAATATTTTTCAAAAATAATTAAAAATTTTGAATTGTGATATAATATGAAAATTAATTATTAAATCACTTTTTAAGGAGAAAACTATGTTAGAATTAAAATTTATGCGTGAAAAATGTGGAAATGTTAAAAGAAGTTTTTAAAGAACAGAAATAATAATATTGATATGGATGCTTTTTGTAGCATTAGATTCGAAGAGAAGAAGTTTTGTCCGAAGTAGAAAAATTTAAAAAAGAGAAAGAAATAATGTTTCAGCTGAAATTGCTAGTCTAAAAAAAGAAAAGAAAGATGCAAATCATTTAATTGAAAAATGGGAGGAGTTTCTGCAAAAATAAAAGAACTTGATGCAGAACTTGCAGAAATAGATGCTGAACTAACTCATATACAAATGACAATACCAAATGTTTATCATTCATCAACACCAATCAGTCCAGACGAAGACCACAATGTTGAAATTAGAAAATGGGGTGAACCTAAGAAATTTGATTTTGAACCAAAACCTCACTGGGAAATCGGAGAAAATCTTGGAATTTTAGATTTTTGAAAGAGGAGCAAAAATTAAGTGGTTCAAGATTTTGTTTTATACAGAGTGCAGCTGCAAGATTAGAAAAGAGCTTTAATTAATTTTATGCTTGATACTCACACTTTTGGAACACGGATACACTGAAAAATTTAACTCCATTTATGGTTAAAGCTGAAGTTTGTGAAGGTACAGGGGCAATTACCAAAAATTTGAAGAAGATATGTATAAGACAACTGATGATATGTATTTGATTTCAACATCAGAAATCACAATGACAAATATTCATAGAAAAGAAATTTTAGAACAAGCTGAATTACCAAAAATATTATACAGCTTATTCTCCTTGTTTCAGAAGAGAAGCAGGATCTTACGGTAAAGATGTAAAAGGACTTATCAGAGTTCACCAATTCAATAAGGTAGAAATGGTAAAAAATTACTGATGCAGAAACATCTTATGATGAACTTGAAAAATGGTGCAAAATGCAGAAACTATTTTTGCAAAAAAATTAGAATTACCATATAGAGTAATTCAATTATGTTCTGGAGATATGGGATTTAGTGCTGCTAAAACTTATGACCTAGAAGTATGGTTGCCATCTCAAAATAAATATAGAAATCTCTTCTTGTTCAAACTGTGAAGATTTCCAAGCTAGAAGAATGGGACTTAAATATAGAGCAGCTGATAATAGCTCAAAAATTCTGTCATACATTAAATGGATCAGGACTTGCAGTTGGAAGAACTTTAGTTGCTATCATGGAAAAATTATCAACAAGCTGATGGATCATTCTTGATACCTAAAGCTTTAGTTCCTTATATGGGTGGAGTAGATGTTATTAAAAAAAGTAGTTTATTTATATTATTGCTGGTAAATATTTTTACCAGCAATTTAATATTCTTTCAATAATTTTTAATAGTTTTATTCTTAAATTTAATTTTAAATAAAAATTTAAAAAGCATTCAAGACAATTAAAAAGTTTTATTATATTTATCAACTTTTATAATCCAACTTTATTATGGGACAGCAGGGAAAAGTTTTGTGGAAATTTTATAATTTCTATATTACTCAAGAGGGACTTATTAATTTTACTATAAATTTTGTTAGAATTTTAAATTTGATTTTTGATGTCTTGGCTTATTAATGAATTGAAATTGTTGACAGGTAGATTAGGTAAATATCAAAAATTATTGACACAGTTATTGAACTTGTGCCAGATGTTTTTATTTTATTTAAAAAGAGAATGAAAGCTAAAAATTTTTCAAGATATATTTTAAAAAGAAATAAGTAAGAAATATTGAAGATATAGAAAAGGGGCTGTTATATTTTGTACAGCCCCTTAATTAGTTTAATTATTTAGTATACAACCTCATTTTTATTTACACAGTCTCATATGCAACTTTGACTTGTTTTTATAAAAACTTATTCCTATCCTGTAATAATTTTTATCTCTTCATCTTGCATTGTTGCTGAGTAATTTTTCGTCTATTTGTTTTAATGCTTCTGCTGCTTTTTCTTCTAATTCCCTTCAGATTTCGAAAACTTTTAAACTCAAATATGAATCAAGTTTATTTTTCTTTTGGTATTACAAATACATCCGTTCTTCCTCTTCCTGCTTCTAAATTTGATTTTGTATCTTGTAATGTTTTTCATTTGGATTAACATTCCTAGCACAAAACATATGGTAGTTTGCTTCTTCTTGTTTAAAAATCAAAAGTAACTTGTTGATGTTAAGAAGATATATTGTAATTTGTCTTCAAAACCTTCAATATCACCATCAACTAAATAATTTATCAATTCATCAAAAATCATTTTGACCTTTTAAAAACTTTTTCTATAAATTTGATTTCAAAAATGACTTTATTTCTAAATTCGGTATATCAATTATATATTTATTTGATATAGGATCATCAGTTTCATATTTTTCCTTTTACTCTTAGATATCCGCTTGCTATCATCAATGACCATACGTTTGAAGGATTTTGTGCAAGTTCTTCGAAACTAAAACCAGGGTTAATTCTCTTTATTAATTCTTTTCCATCAAATAAAAGTTTTTAAATCTTTAAAAATTGATGAATCTGCTTTCGCTAGACTATCATATATCAAAATCATTACTTGATGTATTTACCCAATATGCTCTAATTCTCCTGCTTTTATACAGTGTAATATTGACCAAGGATTGTATATTTCTAACCCTCCAAAAATTATAGCCATCATACCATTGTTTTACTTTGTCTATATCATATTCTAGTTCATAATATTTCAATGCTTCTTCTACTTCTTTTTGTGTCAATCAAAAATATGATGGAAATTCTTTTCTAAAAAGTATCGTAAACTTCTAAATTATTTAATCCAGAGAATATTCCTTCTTTTTGCTACTCTAACTATTCCAGTTAATACTGCCATCTCTAAATATTCATTATCTTTTAGAACTGTGCTATAGAAATCTCTTAAAAAGTCTCTTGCTTCTCCGTCAAAAATACTCATACATATATGCTGATACTATTGAGTGTCATACTCATCTATTAGTAAAATTGGCTTTTTGTTGTAATGTTTATAGATGCATTCACATAAAAAAATCTTAAAGATTTTTATAATCTTCAACATCTTTACTCGATAAAAATTCTATTATAATCTTCAAGTTTTATTTCATCTAAACTTTCTCGAACAATTCCAAAAATCCAAGTAAAGATCTCTACAATTCCTCTCATAGCTTCAAAACAACTTTTCCAAGAACTTTGCTTTACATCTTTCAATGAAAGAAAAAAAGAAAGTGGATATTGTCCTTGATGTTTAAAAATATTCACTTTTTGATATTTCTAAAGCCTTCAAATAATCTTCTATTTTCTTCTGCATTCTTCATACTAAAAAAATATTTTAAAGTTGTTCATGTTCAAAAGTTTTTTTCCAAATCTTCTTGGACGTGTAAATAATTTTTACTCTAGCACTATCTTTTTATTAGCTCTTCTATCCATTGTGTTTTATCAATATAAAAATCATTTTTCTATTAAATTTCTAAAGTCACTTTCTCCTGTAGCAATTCCTTTTTCATCACAACCTCCTCATAGAATTTTTCTTTCATTATACCATAATTAATGATTTTTACAGAATATAAAAAGGATTTTCTTGAGTTCAGCTCAAAAATCCTTAAAGTAAAAGTTGTATATTGAATCATGTTGATGAAATATCAACACGATTTTTGTTTGAAAAATTGGTTTACTTGTAATGATTTTGAACAAGCTATAATAATTATTTCAGCATCTGTTATCTTATATACGAGTCTATTTTTATCATCAATTCTTCTGCTCCAATAACCACCTAGTTCATGTTTTTAAAGGTTCAGGTTTTTCCAAGACCTTCATTTCTGTTCCTTTGTGTATCTTTGATTAAGTCATTAATAGAAGTCTTTTATCCTTTTCTTGAGTGCTTATATATTGTTCCCAAGCAAAAGCTAGTAAATGTCATTATGAGAAGTTAATAATTAAAAACTTTTTACTTATTAATTGATATAATAAAAACAAAAATAGTATTGAAGGAGTAGAAAAATGAAAAACATATTTAGTCACTGGAGCTGCTGGTTTATAGGAGCAAATTTTTGAAATATATTTTAAAAAATATGAGGGCAAGGAAGAAATAAAAGTTATTGTTGTTGATGCTTTGACTTATGCTGGAAATATTGGAACTATAAAAATGAATTGGAAGATAAAAGAGTAAAAATTTGAAAAAGGTTGATATAAAGAGATAGAAAGGAAATTGAGAGAATTTTTACGGAAAAATGATATAAATTATGTGGTAAATTTTGCTGCAGAATCTCATGTTGATAGAATCTATAGAAAAATCCTCAGATAGAAACAAATATTTTAGGAACTCAAAAATTTATTAGAAAGTGCAAAAATTGGACTATTTCAAAAGATGAAAAATGGATATCCAATCTATAAAGATGGTGTTAAATATTTTACAAATTTCAACTGATGAAGTTTATGGAAGTTTGAAAAAGGATTATGATCAAGCTGTTGAACTTATAATTGAAAAATCAAGCTGTAAAAAGTTGTAAAAAGGAAGAAAAATTTAAAAAAACTTATGGAAAGAATTTTTACTGAAAAAGTCCAATAGATCCAAGAAGTCCTTATTCTGCTTCTAAGGCAAGTGCTGACCATATTGTAATAGCTCATGGAGAAACTTATAAATTTCCAATGAATATCACTAGATGCTCAAATAACTATAGATCTTTATCATTTTCCTGAAAAATTAATTCCTCTAATAATAAAAATATTTTTGGAAGCGAAAAATTGCCAGTTTATGGTAAAGGAGATAATGTTAGAGATTGGCTTTTATGTTGAAGATCACTGCAAGGGAATTGATTTAGTTTTAAGAGAAGCTAAAAGCTGGAGAAATTTATAATATTGGTGGTTTCAATGAGGAACAAAAATATTAATATAGTAAAACTTTGTAATTGATATTTTAAAAGAAGAAATTTCAAAAATTCAGAATATAGAAAAGTTTTAAAAACTGAATTAGATAATATAAATTATGATTTAATCATTTATGTACAAGATAGATTAGGACACGATATGAGATATGCAATAGATCCAACAAAAAATTGCTAAAGATTTGGGGATGGTACCCAGAAACAGATTTTGAAACTGGAATTAAAAACTGTTAAATGGTATTTAGAAAATCAAGACTGGGTTAATGAAGTTGCAAGTGGTGAATATCAAAAATATTATGAAAAATGTATAAAAATATAAAATAAAAATTAGACGACGTAAAAATTTTCTACGTCGTCTATTTTTATATTCTCTCGTCACTGACCATCAAACTAGCCACACCATTCAAATCAAGTCCAGCAGAAAGCAATCTTTTTCATCTTTAGCATTTTTAACTTGTAATATGCAGCCTCAGCTATCATTGCTGCATTATCAGTACACAATTTCATACTTGGATAAATAACTTTGATTCCTTTTTCAGCTGCTATGGTTTGTAAGCTGACTTCTTAATAAAGAATTTTGCAGCAACTCCACCTGCGAGCATAATAGTTTTTACATTTTTATCCAGAGCTGCATCTAAAGTTTTCTCACATAAAATGTCAACAACTGTCCCTAAAAAAACGAAGCTGCTAAATCTTCTTTCTTATAGTCTTGATTCTTCATTTTCATATTATTATCAAAATTTATAATTGCAGTTTTAATTCCTGAAAAAAACTAAAATCAAATCTACCAACTTTAGGTTTAGTTATTTTTCAAAAATTTTCTATTTCCTTGATAGTACATTTTATCTATAACGGATTCCTCCTGGATAACCAAGTCCTAAAACTCTTGCAACTTTGTCACAACTTTCTCCAACAGCATCATCTAAAAGTTTCCTCCGATATTTATAAAATTATGATTTTCATCAATGTAGATTATATTTGTATGCCCTCCTGATACAACAAGAGAAATACAAGGTAGCTTAACATCATCAGTTCTAAAAAGTTTGCATACATATGTCCTTTAATATGATGAACAGGTATAAGTGGAATATTTTTGCATAAGATAAACCTTTAGCAAAAAGAAATTCCAACAAGTAATGCTCCAATAAGTCCAGGTGCATAAGTTACTGCAATATAGTCAACATCGTCTAAAAGTAATTTTTGCTTGATCCAAACTTTCTTCTAAAACTGTTGCTATATTTTTAATATGTTGCCTCGATGCAATCTCAGGTACAACTCCACCATATTCTTTTATGAATTGCAATTTGTGAGAAAATATTATTTGATAAAATTTCCTTTCCATCTTTTTATGACAGCTATAGAAGTTTCATCACAAGAACTTTCTATACCCAATATTATCATTTGTCTTCCTCCTCTTCTAATAAAGACATTGCTCTCTTAATGTCTTTATATAAAAATCCTTTCCTTAATATGCTCTCAATCTTATCTTCTTTGTTCCTAATTTTTCTCCAAAGAATTTTTGATTTTTTCAATCTGTTCATCTTCATCATCTTCCAAAATTTCTGTTATCATTTTCTCATCAAGTCCCATTTGATAAAAAAATAAAAGATAATTTTTAGAGTCATAATTTTGATGTTGATTTGCATAAGATTTAGCTTTTTCATAATCATCAAGGTAACCTTTTTATCAAGTTCCTCAATGACATCATCAACGATATCAGCAAAACCGATTTTTCGATTAACTTAGTTCTTAATTCTTTGGTAAAAATAATCTCTTTTACAAGCATATTATAAGCAGATAGTCTAATTCTAAAATATATTAAAGAATAGAAAACCTCATCATCAAGATGAGATTTTTCCTTTTTAAAGTCAAATTTGGTAATCATTTCTTTAGTAAGATAAATTACTTTTATTTTCATCTTCATCAAGAAATAATTTATTACCTCTAATCGATACTTTCATCATTATCTTCGTCTTCTACTATTGAATCAAAGTCTCCAGAGTCATCAGAAGCAACTTCTTTTTAGCTTTTTTGTTTTCTTCTCAGCAGAGCTATTTTGCAATTGCTTCTTTTCAAAGCTATTTTCAATTTTTTCTAGTAATTCAGCATTTGTTTCAAGCTCCGCTCTAACTTTTTCTTTTCCTTGTCCCAAGCTTTTTGTTCGTTGAAACTAAACCAAGATCCTGCCTTAGAAATAATATCTCTATCTATAGCTGCATCTATAATTTCTCCAACTTTTGAAATTCCTTTACCATACATAATTTCAAATTCTGCTTCTTTAAATGGAGGAGCAACTTTATTTTTTGTAACCTTAACTTGAGTTTCACTACCTATGATAGCTTCTCCTTGTTTAACAGCTCCCAATCTTTTTACTTCCATTCTAACAGAAGCATAGAATTTTAAAAGCCTTACCACCAGTTGTAGTAATTGGAGAACCATAAGTTACTCCTATTTTTCTCTAACTTGGTTGATAAAAAAATCATTGTAGTCTTATATTTGTTCAAGCTTCCTGTTAATTTTCTTAAACCTTTTGACATAAGTCTTGCTTGTAGCCCCATTTGTTGATCTGACATTTCTCCATCAATTTCTGCTTTAGGCACAAGAGCAGCAACAGAGTCAATAACTATCAAATCAATAGCTCCTGATCTAACAAGAGTATCTGCAATTTCAAGAGCTTGTTCTCCATAGTCTGGTTGAGAAATTAAAAGTTCATCTACGTCAACACCTAAAGCTTTTGCATAAACTGGATCAAAGACATGTTCAGCATCTATAAAATGCAACTATTCCACCTTGTTTTTGACACTCAGCTATAATATGTAAAGATAGAGTAGTTTTTCCTGAACTTTCAGCTCCATATACTTCTATAATTCTCCCTTTGGTACTCCACCAATACCTAATGCTTCGTCAAGATTTATACTTCCTGTTGGAATTGCTTCTACTTTCATAGAAGATCTTTCTCCAAGTTTCATTATAAGTCCATCTCCAAAACCTTTTGTAATAGAGGCCATAGCTTCTTTTACGGCTTTCGTTCTTGCTTCTTTATCCACGATTTTCACTGCAGCAGCATCTTTAGCTTTTTGTTGCCATCTTTTTCATCACTCCTTATTATATTAAATACATCTTCATAACTTAATTTTTTTCATACAATTAAAATGTTTCTTAGGACAAACTTTGTCTCCATCGCAAACTACAAGGAGAACAGTCTGAATTATTATACACAAGAATTTCATTTTCTCCGAAGTCAAACATTTCTGGACTTGTTGCTGAATATTACAAAAGTTTTACAGCCCACTCCTCTTGCAATATGAAAAGATCCAGAATCATTTGTTAATAAAAAAACTTTGCTTGAGATAACAATGCTCCCGTTTCTTTTTAAAGTTAATTTTTCCTGCCAAATTTATAACAGAATTTTTCACTTATTTTTTTCTATTGTATCACATCTTTCGCAATCTTCTTTACCACCTATTAAAATAATTTTTGACCATAAGTTTCATATAGTTTTTGCAAGTTTTTCCAAAACCTTCTTCTGTCCATTTCTTTGTCTCTTTAGAAGCCCCAACTGCAAAAACCATATAATTTTTATATTCTTCAAATTTATTTTTTTAAATTTTTCTTCAAAAAGAAAAAAATTTAATTTTTCACCTTCATATTTTCAAATCAAAATCTTTAAAAAGCAGAAAAATAATTTTTCACTATGGTGTTATCTACTTTATATTTTATCAATTTTAAGTTTACAAGTATTGATTTCCAGAAAAGCTCTTTTTATAACTATATGATTTCACTCCATAAAAATTTATTTAGAATAAAAAGCTTATTACTTTAGATCTAAATTTTGAATGAATATCAAATACATAATCATAATTATTTTTGATAAATTTCTGCTAAATTCTATCAAATTTTTAAGGCCATCATCTTATCATAAAGAATAAGATTATCAACATAAGGACTCAAACTTATTGCATCTTTAAACTTATCAATAACTAAAAAAATCAATTATTGCTTCTGGATATTTCTCTTTAAATGCTCTCAAAACTGCAGTTGTAAGTATTACATCTCCCTATAGAACTCAGTCTTATAACCAATATTTTTCAATTTTATTTTCTCCTAATTAAATTTTTAATTCTGAAAAACGTTAAATATTTTTCTCAAAAGTGTGGCACACTTATAATAAAAACTTTTTTATCATAGTCAATTTCTATTTCTAAACTATCTTCCAAATACATCATTTCAAAAATTTCTCCAAATTTTTCCATATTTATTTTTTTGAAATTTTGAATCAATTATATATACTGTTTTTATCATCGGATATTAGAAAATTATCAAGATGAGAATCCCTCATGAAGATAGCCCATAGAATGAATTTTTAATTCATCAACCACCAAATTTATTTCTTTTAATTGTGGGTTTATGTCCTTCTATAAATTCATAGATAAGATAATTTTTCTCATAAAGTACTGGACTAGCAGTTTTTAGTCCCTAAAGAATTTATTTTTTTAGCATTTGATTATACTCTCTCTTACTTTCAGAGCCTCTAAAAATTTATAAATCTTTGCCATTTTCTTGTATTTTTCTTTAGGGTTCTTTATATACGAATTTCTTTCCCTCATCTTCAAAAACATAAACATAGCTTCTATGATCGTTTTTTTAAAAATCTTTATGATTTTATCTTTATTCATTGTCATCACCATTTAAAGAGAAAAGTATTTCATTTTCTATCATATCGGTGTAGTATCTCTCATACATTTAAAATGTTTCTCAGGACAAGTATTTCCACCGTGTATACCACAAGGACGACAAGATAAGCCCATTACTTCAAAAACTTTACTATTTTTGACCAAGGAAAAACCGAATTCTTTTTATAGTTGGATAAAAAAATTCCAATTATCTTTGTTTCTGGAAAAGCTGATGTTATATGTATAGGAGCTGAGTCGTTTGAAACGACTATCTTAGCTCTTTTTAGTGAGCTCTGCAAGTTCAAGTAAAGTTATTTCTCCTCTTAAATCTAAAACTTTTGAATTTAAATCTAAGTTTATTTCTTTTCTTCTTTACCACCAGTTATAACGATTAAAAATCATCTCTTTTAGATAGATTCTCAATTAAAAATTTTTAAAAATACTCCTCAGGCCATTTTTTAGTAAACCATTTACTTCCTGGAGCTATTAAAATTATTTTTATTTTCAATATCATAGTTTTTTTAGAATTTCATCAATCTTTATTTTATCTTGTTTACTCGGATACATTTCAAGCTCATATCTCTTATCATTATCATCAACAAAAGATAAAAGTTTCTCTACCTCATGTTTAGTTTTTATCATATTTTATTTTGTTAAATACAAACGATAGATTTGCAATATCATAGTCAATTCTAATTTTTGCTCCACTTAATAAAGATAAAAATACTGCTTCTTAAATATCTATGTGGAGTTAAACAAACATCTATTTTTAAGCTTTCTAATCTGTTTTACGAACTTAAAAAAATGCTTTAATCCCCTTATCTTTCCCTCTTTTGTCATAAACAATAATTTCTTTTTATTTTTTTGGATTATTTTTAAAATCTCTTTTCCTAAAGCAGTTGTTAAAAAAATAAATATTAGCATCAGGATATTTATCTGCAAGCTTTTGCAACAAGAGCTGTCGATAGAACGATATCTCCAATAAAGGCTGTATGAATTATTAAAATATTCATCTCAATGCCTCGACTAAAGCATTTACGACTTTATCTTCATATTCGGAATTAAAATCGTCAAAATATAAATTTTTATAGTTTTCTTTTTAGGTCTATTTTCATCTGGGATTATATATCTTACATTAATATTTCCATAAATTCCCCATCTAGTTGGACTTTGAGTTTTTGTTAGGATAGATTGCTACAATCTTAAAGCTCCAGCAATATGAGTAGGTCCCTGTTGAACCGCCAAAAATATACATTTGCTCTTTCTATTATTGCTGCAGTATTTAATATGCTTTGCACCATTTGCAAAAACAAAAAATATTTTCTTGAGCTAAAGCTAAACGTAATTTTTCAGCTCTTTCTTCATCTGAAATATGGCAAGTAATTATTATATTTAAATTTGGTGTTTCTTGTTTTACTTTTTTTCAAAATATTAATATATTGCTCATCAGTTATATTTTTGCAGAACCTCCCATAAATGGATTTTACGACTAAAAACCTTCCCATTAATGTTATTCTCAGAAAAATATAAATTAGCTACATTTCTATTTTCTTCACTCAATTCTATTTTTGTATTCAACTCAAAAATTTCATCATATCTTTCTTTTATCAAGCTTTAGCAACTAAATCTAAATTATACTCTGCTTCATTTTTATAGATTTGAGATCTTTGTTGTCTGATTCCTTTGTTGTATGTAAAAATGAACTTAATTTTGAAATAGGTCTCAATTTTTTATTTTTGCTTTTAGCTTTGCTTTAGCTAAACTTGCAATATAAAGAGTCATTATAAAAGAGCAATGAATACATCTGCTTTAAAATATGCTATTTTTCTAGCAACTCATCTTTAGTAAAGCCGTCAATTTTTATAACCCTATCGATATAAGATAAATTTCTAACTATATCTGCATTATATCCTCTTACCAAAACTATTAATTCTGCATTAGGATACATCTTTTTCAACATAAAAACTTGGAATAGATAAAACTAAATCTCAATTTTATCTGTTCTCGCTACCAAAAATTCTTTTAATTTCCATTTTACTTCCTTTTTCACAAAAAATTTAATCGACATCACTGACGTAAGATTTATTTTTATAAATTTCTCTCAATTTATAATATTTCACCATTGTATATAAGGCACTTAAAAATAGCCAATACAAACCCCTCTATCCCATCTAAAAACCTAATCTAAAAATATACATTCTTATAAATTTATATAGTGGGCTTAAGACTATCGAAATAATACTAGCTTTTTCTATTTTTATAATGATACTCAACTGCACCTAAGGTTGTATATTTATTAAATTTTCTCAAATAATCGGCTAAATCTGAATAGCTATGATGGTAGATGTATTCATTAAGTTTTGAAACTTCTTCTTTAGTTATAAACTCTTCATCTTTTACGGCATTTTCGTTAAATCTTCCTGCATCTTTTTAAAAAGTCTTATCCTGTAAGAATTGCTCCAACCACCTATGTTTTTATACCAAAAGCAAACTGACATAAAAATTTATTTTATAAACTTTAGCACGACTGTTTTTCTTTAATAGCTTTTATGCTAATTCTTCAGAAATTTCTTCATCAGCATCAATATTTAAAACCCAGTCTGAACTAGATAAGTCTATTGCCATATTTCTTTGTGCACTATAACCAAGCCATTTTTGATATACAAATTTTGCTCCAAATTTTTAGCGATCTCTTCTGTTCTATCAGTTGAACCACTGTCAACTATCACTATTTCATCCGCAAAATCTTGTACCGATTTTTAAAGTTCTTTCCAAATTTTTCTTCATTTTAATGTTATAATTGCAACACTTAAAGTCATGAGTAACCACCCTATAAATCTTACCTAAAATTAAATTTCTGGCAATCAACATATTTATTAAAAATTTTCTTTTTAGTATATTTTTCTAAGTTCTATTCTTTTTATTTTATCCCAATATGGATAAGTTGGATTAGTTCCTTTTTGTTGTAATAAATCCTCCAACTCCTAAAGTCTTTAAAAACTTTATTGCTTCCTTGCTACGATGACCCCAAGGCCAACAGAAAAATTTAACTCTATTTCCTAAATGAGTTTCTATTAATTCTTTATTTAGTAAAAATCTTCTTTTATTCTGTTTTTGAAATTCACTTTCAGTTTCTTTAGAAAAATATTTTTTTATTAGCATCAATAAATTCTTGGCACTTTTTAATTCCTCTTCTTTAGAATATTTTCCGTTTATATTTTTTCTTCGTAATATTTTTGAAAATATCAAAAATCTTTGTTGATTATTACAGCTCTTCCTGTATATTCTCCTCTTTTAGGGAAAATTGGATAATTATCTTCAAGTCTTCCATATAAATACAAATCAGGAGCTTCCATCTTATTTTTCTGAGGTTAAACCAGATATTTTTGTATCAGTAAACATTGCCATATGCTTGTGAGAATGAGCTTGAAAATCTACAAGTCCACTGTCATACATTTTTATTTCATCCCAAGTCATATATTGATTTATTACTGCTGATCCAGTTTCTAAATATTGTTTCATAGCTTCAAGATTTACTGTATTGTTATCTCTTATCAAAGGACAAGCATTTCTTGTTTCTCCAATGTACAAAGTATTTAAAAATTGTAGCTTTCATTTCATATTTTCTAAGTAAAAGGAAAAACATATTTAAAATTATCGTAATATCCATCATCAAAAAGTTAAAAAGTATAGAATCAACTTTATTCATATAAAAATCTGTAATCGTAATCGTTTTTCATTTTATGTTTTTAATAATTTTTAAATGCTCTTCAAATAATTCTGGAAAAACATTTTGAAAGAGGGTTAACTTGATGATATAAAAATAGGAACGGCTTTTTTTATCAAAAAGCTAAAATTATTATTAAAAATTAATATTAAAAATTATTATATAAATCATTTTGTTTTTTTCCTTTCTATAATTATTTAGAACGATATATTATATCACAATTTAACTATAATTTTAAAATTAAATTTTCTTTTATGGAAATTTTCAATAAAAGTGGAATTTTTTTCAAAAAGGAGTATAATATAAATATCAAAAAGATAAAGGAAGTGGTATTGTGAAATTATCAATTCACGGAAGAAAAATTACTTTAACTGAGGCTATCAAAAAAATATGCTGAAGAAAAAAATTTCTGAGTAGAAAAATTTAATGATTCAATTTTTAAAAATTGATGCTACTCTAGCTGCTTCAAAATTAAAAACTGGAAATGCAATAGTTACAGAAATTTTTAGCTTATTTGAGTGGTAGCACTTTGAAAGCAACAGCTACTGAAACAGATTTATATGCTTCAATAGACAAAAGCAGTTGATATTATTGAAATTCAATTAAAGAAACACAAAGAAAAACATTCAAGAGCAAAAACTCAAGATGACAGCAGACTTATAGCTTTGATTATATAGCTGAAGTAGATGAAAAACTGATGATGATTAGTCAAAGTTTATTTGCCTTTTAAAAACCTATGGCTGTATCAGAAGCTGTATTACAACTTGAATCTTTAAATAAAGTTTTCTATGCTTTCACAAATATTGAAACAGGAAAGATGGCTGTAGTTTATAAGAAAAAGATGGAACTACGGAGTTATAGAAGAATAAATTATATTAAATAATAAAACAAAAAGCTAGATTTTATCTAGCTTTTTACTTGAAAAATAAATTTTGTAAATCTTTTATAAGGAAAAATCTTTATTTATAAAACTAGGTTCAAGATTTAATTTTTATCCTCATATAAATTTGGAACTTCTTGTGTCTCAAAAACATATAGCTGAATGTTTATTAAAAAACCAATTTCTTGCAAATAATTTCCTGTGTATATAACAACGGCAGGATTATCTGTCTCAACTTTCAATTCAATTCCAGTGGAAAAATTTTTAGTTCTAAAGTTTTTATTTTCTTTTATCAAAACAAAAGGATGATCAATACCTTCATTAGCTAAAGAACGTTGCTCCAAAAATTTTTGAATTTTTCTTCTCCAAAAATTATTTATGAATTTCTAAAATCAAAAATAGTATTTTCTAAATTTAAAAGTTTCACAAGGAATTGAATTTTTATTAATTCCTATTAAAAAATTTGAATTTAATTTCAACTCATCCTCATAAATATTTTTATTCTTATCTCCACTTAAATTAAAATAAGTGTGATTAGTTAGATTTATATAACTTTTTCTCATTTGAGCTAGCAAAATATTTAATTAGAAGTTCATTTTTTTATCCAAAATATATTCAACTTTTATATCCACATCTGCTGGATAACCGTTATCAAAACTTTTTACTTAAAAATCGAAAAATCTAAATCCATTTTCAATTTTCTCAACATTCCAAAACTTATGACTGATAGAATTTTTCCCACCTATAAAAGTATTTTTCACCATTGTTTTTATATCAAGTTTATAAATTCTATCTTCTATTTTCAAAAGCCCTTTTTCAATCCCTTTCCTGCTGTTCTCCCTATTACAGCCCTGAAGTAAGCTGGGTTTTTCTCATATTTTTCAATATCTTCAAAACCTAAAACAACATTTCTCAATATCCCATTTTTATCTTTCAATTCAATTTTATGACAGCTCCTAAATTTAATAATTCAACCTTTAAAAAAATCATTTTCAAGTACAAAAATTTCTATTTTTCCATCTTATCCTCAACATATCAATCAACATTTTAACAATTAAAATACTTGTCACAACTAAAAAATACAGGTTTAATAAATTTATTTCCCTTAGTTATTGCGAGTTTTGATCCAATTAATGCCCCTGCTGTCATAACAAGAGCTATAGGAAGTCCGTAAGCAAAATTTAATTTTTCCCTAAATATCCAAATACAACTAAACTTGCAAAGTTACTTTGATAAATTTAAAATTTTTGTATTTCCACTGGCAGAGGAAAAAATCCAATTTAAAAATTTTTAATCAAACAGAACATTAAAAATGCAGCAGTTCCTGATCTAAAAAACCATCATAAAAATCCTAAAGAAAAAGCCATAATTTTTCCCAACAATATATTTTTAGAGTCGTTCCCGTGTAATTGTTTACTTCTCCCATACTTTTTGTTTTTTAAAGCATAAACAAAAACTATAATAAGAATTACAAAAGAAATTGGAGAAAAATATTTTTATCGATGGCAACTGCAGTTCTTACTCCTAAAACAGCTCCCGTCAAAGAAAAAGAAATAATCTTGATACTATCTCTACATTAACTTTTTGCTTTCCAAAAATTTAAAAAGCACTGTGAAAGTTGATAAAAAAAGCTGAAAGTTTATTCGTACCTAATGCTATATGAGTAGGCAATCCAATTGCAAAAATATGCCGGCAAAGAGATTAGTCCTCCTCCACCAGAAATAGCATCCACCACTGCTGCCACAAAAACTGCAAGAATTAAAAATTTTTTGAAAACTAAAAATCTTGAAAAATTGTTGAAAAAGCATAATCTCCCCTAATTAATCTAATTTATATCCAATAGAAATGCTTCCTATAGGCTTTCTATTTTTACATCCGAAGCAACAGAAATTTCAATCAATCTCATATTGGTGAATCATAACTTAAAGAAGCTCCCTACCTCTTGAAAAAAATCTTTCCATAATCTTGATCTCATTATCATAATTATTATTTAATAAATTGCTATTTTCTGTAAAAAGTTGCAGCATTAAACCTTGTCGTGAAATATAAAGAATAAAAAAATCTTTTGTTTCAATCCAAAAGTAAAATTCACAAAATCTTTTACCTGCTTTTTCTTGATAATTGAAACCATAAAATTCGAATTCGTTATTATCAATATTGCTATACATTCCGCCGAGTTTGATAAATTGATCTGGTCTTATATTATCTCCTCTTAACACAGCAGAGTTCATTCCAAAATAATAGAGAAGTGCTAACAGGCAAATAACCTTTCACACTGTATGATGAATATATAAGTTTGATTTTGAATTTCCAAAAGAATTAGAAAAATTATAAATCAGATCGACTTTCAACCCTTTCATTGGATTTGAGATTGAATCAAGTTTATCATATTTTAGTCTAACATAAGTTTTTGTTGAATTTCCAGAATATTCTATTTTGCAGAGCTATCTCCGGTATCCAATTTCAAACTAGAAATTTTTTTGATAGAACTCCATAAGAAAGCATAGTGTTATTTGTAATCTGTGTAAATAAACCTAAATTAAAGAATGCCTCTCTATTTATAAATTTTTGCTTTTTACTTTTGTCTTCAAATTGGAAAAATGGATTTTCGTTATAACCAACATTGGTCAAGATCCCGAATTTATTTTTATACCATAATAAGACAAAGTCCCTAAATTTGCTCCCCAATAATCTCCGAATTTAAAATTTAAGTTTACATTGTTTCCGAATTTTTCCATTGAAGAACAAATCAGTACCTAAATTAAAAAGTTGCCCTGTAGCCAGTACGATAATCGATACCCATACCGACTCTATTCAAATGTCCTTTTTCTCCATCAAGATGTAAAATATTTCCCTTTATTGAATAATAAATTTTATTCACATATTTTTAAGTTGTAGGTATCTACAATCTTTTTCTCAATATCATCTTCAGTTATTGGCTTATTTAATAACTCTTTAAAAATATTGTTTAAAATATCAATCGTAGATTTGTCAAAATTTTTATTATATTCTATTTGAGTAATAAAAACTTTTTCTTTTTCATTTTTAAAACAGGCTCTGTATAGAACTGTTCTTTGGAAATTGTTTCAACTGTTCTATTTGTTTTTCGGCAGCAAGTTCTCCCAATTTTATCAATTCCATAGAAGAATCTGTTGCTGAGATTTTTGAAACATCTGGACTAATTAAAACTGAAGCTTTTTTTCTTTCGATTCTCTTGTAATATAAGAAGATTGAATTGCTATCATTTGGTTTAATACACTGAAAAATATTATAATTTTCTAACTGAGTTCCAACATCGGATGCTATAACTAAATCAACTCCATTGCATAAAGCATCTTGCACTGTGCAAGTTTCTACTCACTAAAGCCATCAACATAAATACTTCCATTTATTTCAACAGGTTCTAAGATTGTTGGAATAGACATACTAGCTGTCAAAATTTTTAGCTAAAGATCTCCACTGTCAAAAGATTTTTGTATATCCTGTATTTAAATTTGTTGCAATAATTCTAACGGGTATTGGCAAGTCGTTGAAACTTTTTATATCTTCATAATTTTTACTAAATTTTTATTTCGAGATACATCGGTTCTGTTTCTCTCAAGCCTTTAGGGCAAAAGAATAATTTAATTCATTATCAAAAATTGATATAGAAACTATATTTTTAAAACTTTCCTTTTATCAAGAGATAAATTTGACATATCTAGACCTGAATCTAAAAAAACTCTCTATATTCAATTTATCTAAAAATCTTTTCTATTTCATCTATCGAATAACCTATCGAATACAAAGTTCCGACAAAAGCTCCAATACTTGTTCCAGTAATATAGTCAATCTTTATATTTTTCTTTCCAAAACTTTTTAGAACACCAAGATGAGCATAACCTTTAGCTCCTCCCCAGATAAAAACAAGAGCAATTTTTAAATCATCTTTTGATTTTTGAGATTTTTAATGTTCCTCAATTTTATTTTCTAAAAAGTTTTTATTTGTTTTTGGAATTCCTCGATTTTTATATCTTCTCTCGTTTTAATTTCAAAATTTTCTGCATAAGAAAAATTTAAAAATAAAAATATATATATTAAGATCATTCTGCACCAATATAAAAAATCAATAATCAATTTATTTTTACCATAATTTTTATCAAATGTAATAGCAAGAGATTGAATAAATTATAAATTTTTATGTTATAATAAAAACTGAAAATAAATTTTTAAATTGAGATAAATTTTTCTCAAAGAGGAGGTAACAATGATAATTGTAACAGGGCAGCAGGAATGATAGGAGTGCTTTCGTATGGAAGCTAAATGAAATGGGAGAAAAAGATATTTTTAATTGTCGATAAATTAAGAACAGAAGATAAATGGTTAAATATAAGAAAAGAAGTATGCAGATTGGATGGACAGAGATAATTTAAAAGAATGGTTAGCAGACGAAGATAATGCAAAGACAAATTAAAGCTGTTGTTCATATGGGAGCTTGTTCTGCAACGACAGAAAAAAGATGGAGATTTTTTTAATGGATAACAACTACGGTTACAGTAAATTTTTATGGGACTTTTGTTGTAAAATGGCAGATAAAATTTATTTATGCTTCTTCAGCTGCAACTTATGGTATGGGAGAACTTGGTTATGACGATGATGTTTCTCCTGAAGAATTAAAAATTAATGCCTTTAAATAAATACGGTTACTCAAAGAAAAATTTTTGATGATTGGGTTTTTAAACAAATTAATCCTGAACAATATTGGACTAGTCCTAAACAATGGAATGGTTTAAAGTTTTTTTAATGTTTATGAATTGCAAGAATATCATAAAAGGTAGAATGGCATCGATGGTATTTCATACTTTCCATCAGTATAAAAGAAAAATGGTTTCGTAAAAACTTTTCAAATCTCATAAAGAAGGTTTTAAAGACGGAGAACAATTAAGAGATTTCGTTTATTTAAAAAGATGTCGGATATAATGTATTTTATGTTGACTCATGATGTAAAAATCTGGAATTTTTTTAATATTGGTACAGGTGAAGCAAGAAGTTTTATGGATCTTGCTATGGCAACAATGAAGGCTGCTTCTGGAAATCCAAACTTAAAGAAAGAAGATGTTGTTGAACTAGTTCCTATGCCAGAAGATTTAAGAGGAAAATATCAATATTTCACAGAAGCAAAAGTAAATAAATTGAAAGAAATAGGTTATACTATGCACACTTTTAGAAGAAGGTGTAAAAGATTATGTTGAAAATTATTTAGCTAAAGAAGATTCTTATCTATAAGGAGAGGATTTAAGTGAGTGTCAATTTTACTTGTTATAATTCTTTCAATCGTAGAAGGAATTACAGAATTTTTACCTGTTAGTAGTACCGGGCATATGATATTAGTAAATCAATTTTTGGTGGAGATGTTCTATCAAAAATTTTACTAATAGCTTTTTGATAATAATTCAACTAGGAGCTATACTTTCTGTAGTAGTTTATTTTTGGAATGATGTCAGCCCTTTTACAAAAATCAAAAGATGAATTTATACAGAGATTTAGATTGTGGTTGAAAAATTTTTAGTTGGGGCATTGCCTGCTGCAATTATCGGTCTTATGTTGGATGACTATATTGATGCTTATTTTATGGATAACACTTTTAATAATTGCAATAACTTTGATTTTATATCGAATTATTTTTTATTTTTATTGAAGCAAAAATAAAATAATATAAAACCAAAAATAACAAAAATTTTTCAAAATTAAAATATAGAATAGCTTTTATTATTGGTTTCTTTCAATGTTTGGCAATGATACCTGGAACTTCAAGATCTGGAGCTACAATTATTGGAGCATTACTTTTTAGGCCTATCAAGACCTATAGCTGCTGAATTTTTCTTTTTATTTAGCAATACCAACTATGCTTGGAGCAACATTACTAAAACTTTTAAAAATGGTTTATCATTTACAGGAATTGAATGGTTTTATTTAGGGTTTGGGATCTTTAATTTCATTTATAGTTGCATATATAGTTATCAAATGGTTTATGGATTTTATAAAGAAAAGAAGTTTTGCATCATTTGGACTTTATAGAATAATATTAGGAATTATAGTTTTAATTTGCTTATATATTTATAGAAAGTCATATGACTTTCTATTTTTATTTCTTCATATTTAATTACTAAATCTTTTTGTAAAAACTCATTCCTATTTTTAAAATAATGTTCTATCTTTTTCATCTTGCATTATTACTTTCATAATCATCTATCTGTTTTAATGCTTCCTCCGCTTTTGTTTCTAATTCTTCTTCGGATTTTGAAACTTTAAATTCAAAATACAAAAGCCTAATTTATTTCTATCATAAGGAAGCACTAGAACATCTGTTCTTCCATAACCTGCTTCTAAGTTTGATTTTACTTTTATATTCTCTTTTTAATTGAATCAACATTCCTAAAAATAAATAAGTGATAGTTTGCTTCTTCTTGTTTGAAATCAAAATGACTTGGTGAAGTCATAAAAATATATTTTTAGTCTTTCTTCAAATCTGTACATATCTCCTTTTTACAAGTGAATTTATAAGTTCTCTAAAATAATCAGGATCTTTCATAAATCTTCTTATAAAATCTTTTTCAAAAGAAAGATAAAATTTCCAAGTTAGGTATATCAACTAAATATTTAAAAGACATCGGATCATCGTTTAATTTTCTTATCACTCTTAAATACCCACTTGCTACCATCAATTGCCAAATATAACTCGGGCTTACTTTTTAGGTCTTCAAAGCTAAATCCTTTATCTAAAAGATTTTACAAGTTCTTTTTCTTTCTATCAGTTGCTTTAGTTCTTCAATTATTTCAAGATCACCTTTTTAAAAGTATCATAAATCAATAAATTATCTGATGTATTTACCCAATATGCTCCTAATTCCTTATATTTTAAATATTTAGTTATTGACCAAGGATTATATATTTCTATACCGCCAAACTTGTATCCATCATACCAATCTCTTACCTTATCAATTTCAAAATCAACTTCATAATATTTTAAAAGCTGACTCTACCTCTTTTTTTGTGTTGAGTCCAAAAATATGATGGATATTCAGGATTGAAAAATATCATAAACTTCTAAATTGTTTAATCCTGAAAAATATTTTTCTTTAGCCACTCTTACTATTCCAGTTAAGACTGCCATTTCAAGATATTCATTATCTTTTAAAACTGTACTGTAAAAATCTCTAAAGAAATCTCTTGCTTCTCCTTCAAAAATATTCGTACATATTTGCTGCTACCAGAGGTGTATCATATTCATCTATTAATAAAACAGCTTTCTTTCCATAGTGTTTATAAATACATTCAGATAAAAATCTCTAAAGATTTTTATAATCTTCAACATCTTTACTCGATAAAATTCTATTATAATCTTCAAGTTTTATTTCATCTAAACTTTCTCGAACAATTCTAAAATCCAAGTAAAGATCTCTTACAATTCCTCTCATAGCTTCAAAACAACTTTTTCCAAGAACTTTGCTTTACATCTTTTAACGAAAGAAAAGAAGTGGATATTGTCCTTGATGTTTAAAATATTCACTTTTTGATATAGCTAGTCCTTCAAATAATTTTTCTATTTTTCTTCTGCATTCTTCATACTAAAATATTTTAGAGTTGTCATGTTCAAAGTTTTTTTCCAAATCTACGAGGACGTAAATAATTTTACTGCTGCTCCATCTTTTATTAATTCTTCAATCCATGATGTTTTATCAAAGTAATAACAGTTTTTCTATTATTGCTTTAAAATCACTTTCTCCTATAGCAATTCCTTTTTATTCATTTTTACACCTCCTATAAAATTTTTATTTTTATATTCTAAATGTATTTTTATGTCAATTTTAATTTACTACTAATGAAGAAAATATCAAGTACTACAGAAATATATTACACAATAGAAAAATAAATGCTAGAAAATTTTAAATTTTTAATAATATAATACTGTAGAATAAAGAAATATGGAATAATAATTATAGGAGTATTATGAAAGTTTGAAAGAATCAGAAACTGAAATAAAGATCTAATAATAATAAAACCTAAAGTTTTGAAGACAGTCGTGGATTCTTTTTAGAAAGTTACAACTATAATGATTTTTAAAGAATTAGGAATAAATAATATTTTCGTTCAAGACAATCATTCAAAATCTTCAAAGGAGTTTTGAGAGGAATACATTTGCATGATGATGCACAAGCAAAACTTGTAAGAGTTTTAAAGGGAGCTGTTTTGGATATAGCAGTTGACTTGAGAAAAGATAGTGAAACTTTTTGGAAAATATGTTGCAGTTAGATTAGATGACAAAAATAAATTAATGTGTTCCAAGAGGTTTTGCTCACGGATTTTTAACATTGGAAGATGATACAGAATTTTTATAAATGTGATAATTTTTATGCACCTCAAAGCGAAGATGGGATTATTTGGAATGATGAAAGATTTAAAAATAAATTGGAATTTTTAATGAGTACGGAATTAAAATTGAAGATTTAATAATATCTGAAAAAGATAGTTTTAAAACAATATAAAAAGAAAATAATATTAAATAGGGGTGTGGTATGAAATTAATATTAGGAGCTAACGGACAGTTAGGAAATATCAGATTTTAAAGAACTGTTCGATAGCATTGGAGAAAAATATATTGCAACCGATAGAAACGAAGTTGATATTACTAACGGAGATTTCTTGAGAGCATATATTCAAACTTTAAATCAAAATTATGGAATAGACACAATAATAAATTGTGCTGCATACAACGATGTTGACAGAGCAGAAGAAGAAAAAGAAATAATGCTATAAATTAAAATGCAGAAGCTCCTGCAAACTTAGCAAAGATTGCTTCAGAAATTGAGACAACATACATTACTTATTCGACTAACTTTGTTTTCAATGGACGTTTAGAAGGATACTTGTATAACGAAAGTACTGGCTATGTTGAAGAAGATGAACCTCATCCTTTGTCAACTTATGCAAGTGCAAAAATATGAAGGAGAAATTCTTGTAAATCAGATTATTGAAAATCCTGAAAACAAGTCAAAAATTTATATCGTTAGGACAGCAAGCGTTTTTGGAAAAAGAGAAATACAAACTTTATGCAAAAACTTATTGAATGGTCTAAAGATAGAGATATGATGAGAATAGTCGATGATCAAGTCTCATCTCCAACTTATACAAAGATTTGGCTCAATATAGCTGGGAACTTTTGAGGTGCAGCAAGCGGAGGTTTACCACTTTACTAATGATGGAACAGCTTCAAAAATACGATCAAGCTCAATATATTTTTAGGAAAAATAAATTGGCAAGGAGAGCTTGTCAGAGCAAAAAGAGAAGATTTTAATACTATGGGAGTAAGACCTAAATTTAGCAAATTGAATTGCAAAAAGATAAAAGAAACTTTGGGTATGAGCATTCCTCATTGGAAAGATGCTGTTGATAGATATTTGAAAGAAATAGGATACTAGGAGGAATTGTGGAAAATAATATTGTTAAAAGCCGATCACGAGTTCGAAGAAGAAATAGATATTTTTAAATTGTTAGATATTTTTATTAAAAATTTTTAAGTTATTTCTCATAATGACATTTATAGGAAGTATTTTAACTGTCGTATTTATAGGGAAAAAGAATAGTTTTTGATAAAGATAATGTTATCTATATTAACTACACTTTAAATCATAGTGAACTTGAAAGTTATCTTGGAGGAAAAGTTTAGTACCCACAAGTATCTCCTGATAACATTCTTCTTGATGATGAGTATAGTTGAAAAACTTTTTGAAATACCAGCTCTAAAAAGAAATTTATGAAGCTAAAGATTACGGAAGATAGAGATAGTGTAACAACTAAAAAGACACTTTCTTGCAGACTCTAAAGCTTTATAGAAACAGTAGCTCTTAAAAAGCTTATTTAAAGAAAAATGAACAAGCAGGAATATCGAGCTTACTCATATAGAACAACAGTTAGAGTGAATAGGAAGATTAGATGAAGATAGAGAGTTTCAAAGGCAATACTTAATGCTTACCTTGAACTTTTAAAAGGAATACTACGATAAAAATATTTTTGGATACATAACAGAAAGAAAAACTTATCTTGAAAAAGGTATTGCCACCATTAAAGAAACAATTGGAAGAAAATGCAATCACACAACAAGCGATGCCGCAAACTATATCTGAAAATAACTACTTCAAATATGTTTATCCAATAAAAAGTATCAAACATTGATACTTACGAAAAATACATAACTTTTGAAAGCGAATATCAATCTATAAAGTCACTTTCTGGTACAGAATTAGATAAGAAAAATAATTATGTTAAGTTAGATACTTCAATAATTGTTGATAGGAAAAAGAGTAAAAACTTGATGTTCTTAGGGATAGGAATATTTATTAGTTTGGCAATAGGGTGTCCTTTCAACTTTCTTGAAAAGAGTTTGTTGAGGAATATAGGAAGAGTAAGAAATAAATGTAGAGTGAAAAACTATGAGTGGTTTAAGAAAACTGATAAAGTTTTTAATTGATATTTTGATATTGAATGCTGCAATTATAATTTCTTTTTGGGCTTTCAAACTGAAAAATTAATGAATATTTTTGACAACATTCAATTTTGTATTTGCTTCGCATATTTACTTTTTAAAAACTTATAGAAACAAGTTGGAGATTTACAGGAGTTAAAGATTTATTACAAATATTTTTCATTAATTTTATTCGTAAGCATAATATCAACTTTAATATTGTTAGTTCTTGGAAGAAGATTTGGAAGAGTGACGGTTTTAATATTTAGTTTCTCTTTAATTGGACATTTAGTAGCTAGATTTGCCTTTGTCTTGACAAGATTAAAAGGAATACTTCAAGAAGATAATGATAGTAGAAAGAGAACGAGTTTTGATTTATGGCGCTGGAGAATCAGGAGTTCTATTAGTCAAAGAAAGCTTTATTAATCCTAAATTTCCATATAAAATAATTGGTTTTTAGATGACGATACAAACAAATTAAATGGAAAAGTTTATGGACTTAAAGTTTTTGGTGGACTTAAAGATTTAAAAAGATAACAGAAGAGCATGAAGTTTCTAAGATAGTTATCTGTATGCCATCAGCTAGTGAGCAAGAAACTGCAAAATATTAAATGAAAGTTAATCAAATTCAAGGACTGTCTGCAAAAATTTTTATCAAATTTGGATAGCCTTATTGGAAATACAAATATTAGTTCTCAACTTAGAAATATTAAATTGGAAGATTTATTAGGTAGAGATGAAATTCAAATTAATACAAAAGAAGTTTCTCACTTCATAGAAGATAAGACTATTTTTGTTACAGGTGGTGGCTGGGAAGCATTGGTTCCTGAACTTATTAATCAAATTGCCAAATTTAACCCAAGAAAAATAGTAAATATCGAAATAAATGAAAATGCTTCATATCTTATGGAGCTTGAATTAAAAAGAACTTACCCTAACCTTGATTACCAAACTGAAATTACAAGTGTTAGAGATATCAATAAACTAGAGAAATTATTCGAGAAATACCAACCAGATATCTTGTTCCATCTTGCTGCGAAAACATCATGCCTCTTATGGAAACTAACCCAGAAGAAGCAATTAAAAACAATATATTTGGAACTAAAAATGTAGCTGAATGTGCGTTGAAATATAACCTAGAAAGAGTTGTACTTATTTCTACTGACAAAGCTATTAACCCAACTAATGTTATGGGCGCTACTAAAAAGAGTTTGTGAAAATGATATTTCAAAAAATTCTCAGAAAAATCACAAAGTACAAAAATTTATGGCTGTTAGATTTGGAAATGTTCTAGGAAGTAACGGATCTGTTATTCCAATATTTTCAAAAATTGATTGAAGAAGGATTTAACTCTGACTCATAAAGATATAATCAGATACTTTATGACTATTCCTGAAGCTACTACAACTCGTTATTGAGGCTGGAGCTATAGGTAAAGGTGGAGATATTTATTCTTGATATGGGAGAACCTGTTAAAAATCTATGACCTTTACAAAGAATATGATAAAAGCTATCAGGTTCTAATGTCGGTATAGATATTGTTGGACTAAGACCAGGAGAAAAATTGTTTGAAGAACTTTTGTATGATGTTAACTCATCTACAAAAACAACAAACAACAAAAATATATATAACTAATATGGAAAAATGAAAAAGCACCAGTTAATATCGAAGATTATTATGAAAAACTAAATGATTTGGCAATAAAAGCAAAACCATAAAGAGATTCGAAGAACTTTAGCTAATATTATTGGAACTTTTAAAGGGAGAGTGGAGTAAAAAGTGATTAATTTATCAGTCCCTAATCTATCAATGGATATTTTTAGATAACTTAAAAGAGTGTTTAGAAAGTGGTTGGGTCTCAACTGGAGGTAGATTTATACCTGAATTTGAAGAAAAAGTAAAAATATATGAAGACTAAATTTTGCAGCAGGAGTTCAAAGTGGAACAGCAGGTCTACACATGTCTTTACAAGTTTTAGGAGTTCAAAGAGATGAGGAGGTTTTTGTACCAACTTTAACATTTATAGCAGCAGTAAACCCTACAACTTATTTAGGGAGCTAGTCCTATATTTATAGATTGTGATGATAGTTTATGTATGGATCCTTTTAAATTAGAAAAAAATTTTTGTTCAGAAGAATGTAACTTTTATAGAAGGTGTGTTAGTAAATAAAAACAAATAAGAAAATTAGAGCTTTAGTAGTGGTTCCATGTTTTTGGAAATATGGCTGATATGGAAAAATAATGGATATTGCTAAAAAGTATAACTTAAAGGTACTAGAAGATGCAACAGAAGCTTTAGGAACTTACTATACAGAAGGTATATATAAAAGGAAAGTATGCAGGGACTATAGGTGATATAGGAGTTCTATCATTTAATGCAAATAAAATCATTACTACTGGTGGTGGAGGAATGGTTGTTGGAGATAACGAAGAACTAGTAGAAAAAGTTAGATTTTTATCTTCACAAGCAAAAAGATACTTTGTATTTTATTCATGATGAAATAGGTTGTAACTATCGTATGTTAAATTTACAAGCTGCTTTAGGAACTAGCCAAATTGATCAGTTAGAAAGTTTTTATCGAGACTAAAATTAAAAATTATAATATATATAAAAGAAGAACTTGAAAAATAGAAGGTTTAGAAATTTTACCTTTTTGTAGAAGGAATTAGAGCAAATCATTGGTTCTATTCTTTAAAAATAGATAAAGAGAAATATGGAATAGGAAGAGATGAATTACTTCAAAAATTGGTTGATGCTGGAATACAAACAAGACCTATTTGGGGGATTGATACATCAACAAAAAGCCATATGCTGATTGTCAAAAGTTATGAAATAGAAAAGGCACTTTATTACTACGATAGAATTTTAAATTTACCTTGTAGCTCTAATTTAACTGAAAAAGAAGTTTATCAAGTTATAGAAAAATTAAGGAGTTCAAAAATAATACCTAAATTATCTGTTAAAATATTTTGATTTTATTATAGCAATATTACTAGGGATTATATTATTTATTCCTTCTATTGTAATATAATTTTTGATTAAGATCTCTTCAAAAGAATACAGTGTTCTTTCTTCAAAGAGAGTTGGTTATAAGGAAAAATCTTTAAAATTTATAAGTTTAGGACAATGAAAAATAGGAAGTAGTAAATATGGAGCTATAACTATTGGAAATGATGATAGAATAACTAAAATTGGGAAAAATATTAAGAAAAACTAAATTGGATGAGATTCCTCAATTAATAAATATCTATAAAGGAGAAATGGGATTTGTAGGGATATAGACCAGATACAGCAGAATATAAAGAGTATTATAAAAAGAAAAATTCTAATTTTTGATATGCTACCTGGAATTACTAGCAAGGCTTCAATATATCTTTCAAATGAAGAGGAGTTAATGGAGAATGTAGATAACCCTAAAGAGTTTTTATATATATTATTCCACAAAAAGTAAGATTAAATGAATATCATTTAAAGAATAATAATATATTAAGTAATATAAAAAGTAATGTTAGAAACAGTAATAAAAATATTAAAAAGAAAAAAATAAAATTCTGGAGGAAAAATGGAGAAGTTTTTCAGTATTACTTTCAGTTTATTACAAAGAGAAAAGTGAAAATTTGCGTGAAGCATTTTTGAGTATATATGATAATCAGATATTGAAACCAGATGAAATTGTTTTAGTAGAGGATGGAGAGCTAACAGAAGACTTATATCTTGAAATAGATAATTTAAAAGAAAAAGCTTTGAGGAGAAACTAAAAAATTTTAAAATTAGAAAAACTCAGGTTTAGGAGAAGCTTTTAAAGCAAGGAATTTTAATATGTTCAAATGAATATATAGCAAGAATGGATACAGATGATATAGCAACTGCAGAAAGATTTTAAAACAAATGGAATATTTAGAAGAACACCCTGAAGTAGATGTTCTAGGTACATATATGAAAGAATTTATAGAAAATACAAAGAATGTTATCTGTATAAAAAGAAGCACCTACTGAAAATATAGAGAATTTTATGAAGTATAGGGATCCTGTAAATCATCCTACTGTAATTTTTAAAAATCTAAAAGTAATAGAAGCAGGAAATTATCAAGAAATTTTTTAAATGAAGATTCATATTTATGGAGAAGAATGTTAAAGAAGGGTGCTAAATTTTGCAAATATTCTGACTCACTATTATATTTTAGAATAACTGAAGATACATATAAAAGACGTGGTGGGTGGAAATATGTTAAAAGCAGAGTAGGGAGCTACAAAAATAAGTATTTGGAATTAGGTGTTATAAATAAAATAGAATTTTGGAAAAAATATATGTTTAAAAAGTTGTGTTAGACTGATGCCAAATTTTTATGAGAAAATTTATTTATTTAAAAAAATATTAAGAAAAATAAAAAGAGCTGAATGAAATTTAAGGAGAAGAATGAATACTTATAATATATTTTATATTATTTTTGATTAATTCTAGTTTTGATAGAAAATTTTTAAACAAAAATAAATGATTTATATTTTAAAATAATAATGTTTATTTTATTGATTTTAATAGCGTAGATATGAAGTAGAATATGATTATTTTAGTTACAGAGATTTTTAATCTTCCAAAGGAAAGTATAGATATTTAGAGAAAGGCTATGTATATTTAAATCTTTTTATAAAACAACAATTTGGAAATTTTTCAAATATTAGTTGCAGTTATGAGTCTACTGATGATTTATTTTTATATAAAGGAATAATCTTTTTGAGTAAAACTATATTTTTATTATTTGAAATAGTATCCTTAATGGGATTATATTATCAACTTATAGACAAGGATTAGCAATTTTGATAGCATTTTATGCATTAAAATATTTATATACTAATGAAAAGTGTAAGTACTTTATTTATATTTTATTAGCTAGTTTATTTCATAAAAAGTATTTTTATGTTACCAATAGCTCTAATATCTTCAAAAAAATATATATATATATGTTGATGATATTTTTAGGATCTATAGTAGTAGGTCAACTAATAGGGTTGAGAACAATAATAACAGTTCTTTATGTAAATTTAGGATTTCATAATTCATTCTTAAAAAGTAATATATTTTTATTTAGAAAAATAAAGGAGAGGGATTAGATTACGGTTTAACACCATTATTTCTATTAAATAAAAATAGTAGTTTTAAGCTTGATATTACTATATAAAAATAAAATTTTAAGACTCAATAATATATATATATAATTAATTTTTCTTTTTATGAGATTATTGTATATATAATTTTTTCTACCCAACCCTTTACTAGCAAGTAGAATATCTGATATTTTTATAATTTATACTGCAGTGTTATTTGTATTAATACTATTAGTTGAAAAAGAAATATTAAGATTTTATTATTTATATTTTTTTCCTTTTTATATGGAACATATTTTTATGAAAAAGAGTTGTACTCAATACATCCATATGGAATGTTTATAGTTATCTTCCATATAAGTTTAATTTTTAACAAAAGATAATAAAAATTTTTATGTTGTGTGAGGGGGAGAATTTGAAAAAAAGAAATGAATTTTTGGATATAATAAAAGGAATTACAATATTTTTAGTAGTATTAGGACATTGTATAGAAAATGGAATTGGAATAAAACTCATAGATATTCTTAAATGATTTTGTTTTATAAATTTATATATTCTTTTCATATGCCTTTATTTGCATTAATAAGTGGATATTTTTATACTTTTCTGTTGAAAAATATAGTATGAAGACTGGAATAACCAAAAATAAAGCACTTTATTACCTCCGATAATAGTATTTGGATATATAGATATTTTCTATATGGAAAATTTTTAGAAGAAACAATATTATTTAAATTTTTCATTTAATTTTTACAATATTAGATGGATATTGGTTTTTACACAGTATTCTATATTTTTCAATAATAATATTTGTAGTTAAAAATATTTTTAAAGATAGTATGAAAGTATATCTAATTATATTTTTAATTTCTTTAATTATTCCTAATGTAGTTTTTATATGGGAACTTCAACTATTTTATTTTTATATCCATTTTTGATAGGAGGATATTTCTTTGCAAAAACATCAAGAAAAATATTAAAAGAAGTAGAGAAAAAGTATAATTTTTATTTTTAAGCTTTAGTTACTTTTACTATTTGGTTCATTATTATTTTTATTTCAAGAAAAATTACTATATATATGTCTCAGGATTAAATATTTTTAAAAAACAAAGTTAGGGTGTAAGTACACAACATCAATTATATATTGATATGTTTAGAATAAGTGCTGGCTTAATAGGCAGTATTTTTATTTTATTAGTATTTTATAAGATATATACATTGATAAAAGTAAAAAGTATACGATGCTTTTTGTTTATATGGGAAAAAACTCTTGGAGATTTACTGTTTTCAAGAATTAATAATTATATTTATATTAAAAACCTCTTAGTATTAATTTTGAAAAGAGCTATATAATTAATTTTTGAAACAATTATTGTAATTTTTGTTATGTGTATTTATTAATGAAATATTAAATAAATATAAAATATTGATTCATTTTGGAACAAACTAGTCAAATTATAAAAAGAGGTATGAATATATGAAATTTTTCAGTTATAATTCCTTGTTATAATGTAGAAAAATATATAGAAAATACAGTAAAAACAGTATTAAATCAAACATATAAAGATTTTTGAAATAATTTTTGATTGACGATGGCTCAAAAGATAGTACATTAGCAATTTTTAAATCATCTAAAAAGAAACAGATGATAAAAATAAAAGTTTTTATCACAACCTAATAAAGGAGTTTCTTACACAAGAAATAGAGGGATAGATATAGCAAAAGGGGAATATATATTTTTCTAGATGCTGACGATGAAATAAAAATACCTTATTTGAAGAAGCTGATAAAGTTTTAATCAAAAAGTATAGGGGTATTTTCATTTGGATATAAGGTAATAAAAGATACAAAAGAGAGGATGTATATAGCAAATAAAGAATTTGAAGGACTATACACTTCAAAAGAATTTTTATATTTCAAATTACAAATACCACAATCAATATGTTCTTTGATAGTAAGAAGAGACTCTTTAAAAATATAAAATTTAATGAAAAGTTAAAAATAGGAGAAGATTTAGATTTTCAAATAAGAGTAATATTATTAAATAATGAAAAGAAATATATTATACATCTGACATATATTTTTATTATATAATGAGAAAAATCTCAGCGATGACTTCTAAAAAGTTTAACATAAGGGACTTAGATATGTTACACTATTTAGACAAATTAAGATACTAGAAGACCAATTATATGAGTTTAAAGAATATCAAATAATACGTCTACAATAAAAGATATTTCAAATAGAGATACATCAAAAGAAGATTATAAATTATTGAAAAATGAAATTTTAAAATATGATTATGTTTTTAAAAGATTTAAAATTTTCGTTTTCAAAGAGATATATTTTTTTATTAATTTTGAAAAGTTTATATAAATGCAATTTAAAAAATATTTTTATATTTATTAAAATTAAAGAATATCTTTAATAAAACATACATAATAAAAAGTTATAGGAAGGATAGTATGAAAATAGTTTTTAGAAAAATAGTGTATATATAGTATATCTATTAATAGATAATAATTAGGGAACAAAGTATTTTTATTTTAGATGAACCATTGTATGATAAAATTTATAAAAATGGAAAAATAAAGATTTATAAATACAGAGATTTGAGTTACAAAAACATTTAATTTTATTTTTATATAGAAAAGTTTAAGTTATTTTTATTTATTAAAAATAAGAATTTTAGGAAGCTCTAATTACTGTTTGTATGGTGAGGATATGATGATGCCATATTTTTATACATATCTAATAGAAGATGGAAATGATGGAGTTATAAAGTTAGAGAAGAAGAAAAACTTTTTAAAACGATTAAAAAGAGTGATAAGATTAGAAAACCCATTTTATAATTTTAGTGGCGAAGATAAAAGTGTAGAAAAGATATACTTAACAGGATTAGGGTGAAATACCAGCCTCTATAAAAGAGAAAGTAGAAATAGTAGGTTTAAAAATTATGGGATGAAAAACGATGAAGAAAAGAAATAAAATTTTAAATTTTTGATATTAATTTGGAGAAGCTTAAAAAGAATAAAAATCAAAAATATTTATTATTGACACAACCATTATCAGAAGATGGAACTTTAAGTGAAAAAGAAAAATTGAAATATATAGTGAAATATTATCTAATTATGATTTAAAAGATGTAGTTATAAAAGTTCATCCCAGAGAAAAATTGAATTATAGAAATATTTTTCCTGGAAGTAGAGATACTAGATGAGTATTTTTCCAGTTGAACTATTTAAAATATTTAACATAGAACCTGAAAAGTGATAACTATATTTTTCCAGCGCTGTATTTGGAATAGCTAAAGAGAAAATATAGATTTTTATGGAACAGAAATAAATGAAAAGATTTTAAAAAAATTTGGAAGTATGGATCATATTATGGTGAGAAATAAATTTTTAATATGAGTAATAAAATGAGTAATAAAGTCTTAAAAATATATGTTGGTTACTTTTTGACAAAGTTTTTCATATTGATACTCAATTTTTCGTTGGAGTTAAGATTGCAAACTACTACGGTAGTGAATCTTTTTGGACTATATAACTATGCAATTAGTCTAGTCAGTTTCTCAGCAATCTTATTTGAACTTTTAAATGATAGAGTTGTTAAAAATATTTTCAAGAAGAAAATTTCACAAAAGGTAATTCATAATTTTAATATTTTTAGAAATTTAATGGCGATTTTAATTTTTGTCATCATTGCTATTTCAGGGAAAATTTATGAACTTAACACCTTTATTTTATTACACTTTAATTTTGCTTTGTGTTGATAATTTATTAATAACAAGTACTCAAGGTGTTGAAATATATTTTGATTACAAATTAAATTCAAAAATTTAGTTATCTTGAATAATATTGTGAAAATTAATAAGTTATACACTTCAATACTTAGGAATGATTTTAGGTTACTCAATAATTTTTAATTCCAATAACTAGATGTATTGGTAGTGGAATAAGAATTTTTATTATTGAGATTTATGTATAAAAATTTATTTAAAAGATGTGATAATTGAGAAAAATATGATTTTTCTTTGATAAAAATATATTCAAAGAGTTTTTCTTTTTGGATAAGCTATATTGGAGTTTTGATTTATCACAAGTTGATAAAAATTATGCTTGGATCTATGTTGGGAGTTCGAGAGGTTGGGTTTACACCATTGCTTCAAATTTAATGACAATGTTGGCAATTTTAACTCCTCCCTTGCAGATTTCTTTGTTCCCTAAAATGTTAGAACTTTACAAAGAAGATAGGGAGAAATATTTTAAATTTTATCAAGTTTGTAACACTGCAATAACTCAAATATATTTATGGGGTTCTATTGCTTCAATAATTGTTGTAAATTTTTGTTCTTAAAAATATTTTTCAGAAGAATATAGAATGGTAATTCCAACTTATGCCGTTCTAACCATTACAGTATTTTTAGAGCGAGATGGAGCATTACAAACTGGGCATATGACAATTAAAAATAACGCAAAAATATTTTTAAAAACTTTTTAGTGGAGTAATAATCAATGCAATTCTAAATTACTATTTAATTAGAATTTATGGAGTTGTCGGATGTTGCAATAGCAAACCTCAATTACTGCATTTTTAACTTTTATTTGTGTTTGATTTTTATTCCAGAATATAGAGAACATGCAATTATACAGTTAAAAATCATTAAATCCATTTTATTTAAAAATATTTTTGGACATATAAAAATTAGAGGCTAAATATGATTAATTTTTAATTGGAGCAGGGGGCTATGCAAAATCTGTTATAGACTCACTAGATAAAAATGAATATGAATTGATCGGCTTTATTGATGATATAAAAATCTGGAGAACATTTAGGTTACAAAAATTTTAGGTAGTTCTTTGGATGAAATTAATTGTCAAGAGTGTAGTTATTTTATCTCTATTGGAGATAATCAAAAAGAAAAATGGTTTGAAAGACTTGTTGAGAAAAAGTTTGAAGATTATTACTGTCATAGATAAAAACGCCATTATTTCAAAAATATTAGGATAGGAATTGGAGTTTTTATTGGTAAATTAGCAATAGTTAATAGTGATGTTACCATCGGAGATAATGTAATTATTAACACAAAAGCTTTAATGGAACACGGAACATCAGTTGGAAATCATTCTAATATTTCTACAAATACAACAATCAATGGTGATAGTAAGGTTGGTAACGAGTGCTTTATTGAAGTTCTTCTGTTGTAAATGGCCAATTTAAAAATTAATGATGGAGCAATAGTTGGTGCAGGAGCTGTTGTTATAAAAGATGTTAGAGAAAATACAACTGTTGTGGGCATACCTGCAAGAGAAATCAGGAGAATAAATAATGAACAATGAAAAAAATATTCATAGTAGCAGAAATAGGCTGTAATCATAACGGGAGATCCAGAACTTGCAAAGAAAATGGTAAAAATTGCAAAAAGATTGTGGAGTTGATGCAGTAAAATTTCAAACATTGAGCAGATTTATTGATTTCAAAAATATGCTCCCTAAGGCTGAATATCAAAAAGTAACATCATCAACTGAAAAGTCAGTTGGATATGACATTAGAGTTACCTTATGATGAATTTATAAAATTAGAAAAATACGCAAGAGTTTTAGGCTTAGAAGTCTTTTCAACTCCTTTTGATTTTGATTCAATAGATTTTTGATAGAGAATAAAACAAAAATTTGGAAGATACCTTCAGGGAAATTACTAATTTACCTTTATTTAGAAAAATTGCTATAGGCTGATATTCCAAATAAAGAAATTGTTATTTCAACAGGTATGGCAACTGTTGAAGAAATAAAAATGGTCTTTATCTATTTTAGAAAGAATGGAGTTCCTAAGAATAAGATCACAATTTTACATTGTAATACTGAATATCCTACGCCTTATGAAGATGTAAATCTTGAAAGCAATTCCATATCTTATGGAACAATTTCAGAATATAAAATAGGTTTCTCTGATCATTCAGTCGGATATTTTGATGGAGTTGCCTCTGTTATTTACGGTATAACTTTTATTGAAAAAACATTTCACTCTGGATAAAAATTTTTTGAAGCTCTGATCATAAGGGCTTCGGTAACTCCTGATGAATTGAAATTATTGTGTGAAGGTATAAGAGCCGTTGAAAACTCTTTGGGAACAAGAGAAAAAAATTGTTACAAATTCTGAAAAGAAAAACAAAATTGTAGCAAGAAAATCTATTGTCGAAAAAGAAAAATTTCTAAAGGGAGAAGAATTTACTTTAGAAAATATTACAGTTAAAAGACCCGGAAATGGAATTAGTCCTATGTACTGGTATGAAATTTTAGGAAGATTGCAGAAAAAGATTTTTGAAGAAGATCAATTAATAAAAGGACTCAAATTTTTAAAAATCAAGAGGTGTAAAATGAAAAAGATTGCAATAATTCCTGCAAGAGCAGGGGTCAAAAGGTTTACCTAATAAGAATATATTAATGCTTGGAGATAAGCCTTTGATGGCTCATACTATAGAAGCTGCAATAGATAGTGGAGAGTTTCATAGAATTATCGTTTCAACAGATTCGTTAGAATATAAAACTATTGCAGAAAGATATGGTGCTGAAGTAATGATAAGAGGTGCTGAAATTTCAGGAGATAATGCTAGTAGCTTTTGTTGTAATTGAGGATGTACTAAAAAGATTGAACGAGGAGATTGATTATTTTGTCCTTCTTCAAGTAACATCTCCATTTAGAACTGCTGAACATATAAAAAGAAAGCAATAAATTATTTTGAAAAAACTATGATAAATTTGATTTTTAGTTTCAATGCAAAGAAGTGCTAAGTCTGCTCACTTAATTGTTCCTATTGATGAAGATAACAGTTTAAAAGGGTTACACTATGGACTATAGCAACTATGCAAGACAAAAATACAAAGAATTTCTATCCCTAATGGTGGAATTTTTACAGGTAAGGTTGATAAATATTTAGAGAGAAAACATTTCTATGGTGCTAAGAGTTTAGCATATTTTTATGGATAAAGAAGATTCCGTTGATATTGATGACCCACTAGATTTTTGAATTTTTCAATAATGATATTGAATAGAAAACACAAAGCAGAAATTTTATTGAATAATATTACAGAACAGAATCACTCAGAAAGAAAAAGAATTTTTGAAAAAAATCTAATATAACTTTGATTGGGAATTCTTTTATTTGACTATTGGAATATTGAAAATTTTAAAAATAAATCTGTTGCTAATTTAGGAGTAGCTGGTATAAGTACACTTGAATACCAGGATTTAATTTTAGATAAAAATAGAATTAAAAATTTAGGGAGATACAGTTTTCATTATGACAGGAACTAACGATATCATAGATAAAACTCTAAGTTTTTGAAAAATATTGCTGAAAAATATAAATAAGATGATAAGTTCGTTGTATAATATCAAAAAGATATAAAAATTTATTTCTTTGAAATTCCTTCTGTTGCATTTAGAATGGATAGAAAAAGAAGAAATTTTTGAGTTAAATAAAGTTATAAAAGAAAATTTAGATAAATCTGTTAATTTTTATTGAAATTAATAAAGACATGACAGATGAGTTTGGAAATTTGAAATTAGATTACACTAACGATGGACTACATTTTCAACCAAGAGGGTTACAAGCAATTTGAAAAAAATATTGGAGAGAGAAATAGAATTATGAAAAAATTACTTTATGTAAACTGGTTCAAGAGCAGAATATGGAATAATGAGAAGATTGTTAAAAATTAGATGAAGATAAAAATATTCAGCTTGATATTGTAGTTACAGGGTATGCACTTAATGAAAGAGTATGGTGAAACTTTTAAGGAAGTTGAAAAGTGAATTTAATGTCATTGAAAAAGATTGATATTGAAATTGCAAATAGCAATAATTATGATGTTCTCCATTCAATGAGTTTGGCAATGGAAAAATTTTGCCAAATGAATAACAAGTACGATGCCGTAATGTTATTAGGGGACAGATATGAAATTTTACCTGTTGCAATAGCTTCTTCTATGAATAATATCCCCTTAATCCATATTCACGGTGGAGAAAAACTCTAGGTAATTACGATGAATTTATTAGGCACTCAATTACAAAAATGAGTAGATTACATCTTGTAGCAACTGATGAATACAGAAATAGAGTTATCCAACTTGGAGAAAAATCCTGAAACTAGTTAAAAAATGTTGGCTCTTTAGGGTGTTGCTAATGCAATGGAGCTTGAATTATTATCTAAGAAAGAATTAGAAAAATAAACTAGGAAATTTTTCTAAACCTTATTTTGTAGTTTTATTCCATCCTGAAACTATAACTGAAATTTCACTTGAGCAACAAACAGAAAAATTTAATTTCAGCTTTAAAATAAATTTAAAGATAGATATGACTTTGTGTTTATTGGATCAAATTCAGACACGGGCTCTGATAAAAATTCAAAAAATCATTAAAAATTTTTGTTGATAAAAAAACAATTACAAAAAGATTCTTATCTTTTAAAAATTATGAATATTTTTTTCACTTTTTAAAAATTCTCAAGGACTTATTGGAAATTCATCTTCAGGTGTTATCGAAGTACCATCTCTAAAAAATTCCCGACTATCAATATTGGTAATAGACAACTTGGAAGAGTTAAAGGAACAACTATCATTGATTGCTCAGCCGATACTGAAGATATCTTAAAAGCAATGAAAAATCTCAATCTAGAAAGTTACAAAAAGATTTTTGAATGAAAAGTGTCAACCCTTATTATCAAGAAAATTCTTTAGAAAAATATTATAGTGAAATTAAAAATTTTGGACAAAGATAATAATTATTTGAAAGATTTTTGGGATATAAAAAATTTAATTTAAAATTGGTTATTTGTCAAATCGTGTTGATGAAAAAGTTTAGACTATGATTTAGCATAATTAAGAGAATTTTTGAGAATAAAAACTTGAAAATTCTCTTTTTATGACTAAATTCTTGTATAAAAATTATTAATAAGATATAATAAAAAGCAAAGAGAATACTAAGGGAGACCAACTATGAAAGGAATAATCTTAATCGGTGGAAGTGGAACAAGACTTCATCCTTTTTAACAAAAGAGTGTATCAAAAACAAATTTTACCAATATATGATAAAACCAATGATTTATTGTCCATTATCAGTATTGATGTTAGCTTAGGGAATAAGAGAAATTTTAATTATCTCAACTCAAGAGATATAAATTGTTTTAAAGAGCTTTTAGGTAATGGAACAGAATTAGGAATGGATATTCAATATAAAAATTCAAGAACACCCAAAATGGTCTAGCAGAAGCTTTTTGTAATTGGTGAAAAATTTTATAGCAAATGATAATGTAGCTCTCGTATTAGGAGATAATATATTCTTTGGACAGGATTTTCTCCAATAGTAAAAAGCTGCTAAGTTAGAAAAAGGAGCAGAAATATTTGGTTATTTTGTGAAAGATCCGAGAGAATATGGTGTTGTTGAGTTTGATAAAGATAACAATGTTATGTCTTTAGAAGAAAAACCAGAAAAAGCCTAAGTCAAAATATGCTGTTCCAGGTTTATATTTTTATGATAATACAGTTATAACAAAAGCTAAATCTTTAAAACCAAGTAAAAGAGGAGAATTAGAAATTACAGATTTAAATAAATTATATCTTGAAGAAAAATCTCTAAAGGTTAATTTATTAGAAGAGGATTTGGCTATGGCTTGATACAGGAAGCCATAAAAATTTACTACAAGCTTCTAACTTTTATAGAAACAATACAAGAAAGACAAAAATTATGTAGCTTGTATTGAAGAAATTGCATATAGAAATAGTTGGATAGACAAAGAGCAATTAATAAAATTAGGAAATGAATTAATAAAAACAGATTATGGAAAATATTTGATTGAGGATAAGTGAAGAAAGGACCAAAAGCTTGATAATTTTATTATAATAGGTGAAAATAAAATATGGATAATTTATATTTAATTTTAAAAGACTATTTGAGAGAGAAGAACATACTAGAAAAAATGGTGGTCTAGAAAAATTTTAATGTTTTAGGTGAGATTGAGGAAAAAGATTGATGAAGAAAAAGAAAATATTAGAAAGAATCACTTCAAAAAGATTTAGATCAAATCTATGCTAAGATTTAGCTTTTCTAAATCAAGATCAGAATATTTATGATCCTTATTTTAAAAATATAAAGAACAATATATTTTAATCCTATCAAATTATTAAAAAAATATAAAGAACTATTAAAATTTTTAACTGTACCAGAAAAAGTATAATTTTAATTGGTGGAAATGGAAGTGGAAAATCTAGTTTAGCTGATTATTTAAAGGATAATATACTAGGAAATATTGTAATTTTTTTCCAGCATATAAAAATTTATTTTTAGTATGGATACTTATGAAACAACTCATTTTAATAGTATAGATATACAAAATACCCAATCTTCATTAAGAACAAAGAGAAGCTCTAATAATGAAAAATTTTAAAAGAGAGTATAATAGCAATTATAAATGAACATTTTAAAAGAATTGCACATGAAGAAAAATCTAATCAAGAACCTATAACAATGTTTGATAAATTTAAAGAAATTTATTATCAGATTTTTCCTGAATTAGAAATTAATATAGATACTGACAAAAAGAATGATATATCCTAAAAATAATAGGAAGTATACTTTTTAACTTGATGAGTGAAGGAGAAAAAGTTGTAGATCTTATATATAATAGAGGTTTTACTAGCAAAAGAATCGAGCTATATAATTATTGATGAACCAGAATCTCATTTAAATTTAGTAATAGTTAATAAACTTTTGGGATATGTTAATAGAAGAAAGAAAAGATTGTCATTTTATTTTTATATCTCATCATATTGATTTTTATAAATTCAAGAAATAATAGTGAGCTAGTTTGGTGTAAATCTTTCAACTATCCTGATGAATGGGAACTTGAAAAATTTTCAGATATTGGGAATCTGCCAACAGAATTAACTGTTCAATTAATTGGAACAAAGAAACCTGTTATTTTATGTGAAGGAGATAAATCTAATAGTTTAGATTATAAAGTTTATTCACAATTGTTTATAGAAGATTATTCTATTTATCCAGTTGGAGGACATTTAGAAGTTATAAGATATGTAAAGGGATTTTTCAAATTTTTCTTCAGCCAACTAAAGTTTATGGAATTATAGATGGAGATTTGATTGAGGAAAATCGTATAGAAGAATATAAAAGCTCAAAGATATCATTGTACTACCGTTTAATGAAATCGAAATGTTTTACTAGAAGAAGAAATAATAAAAATGTTCTAATCTATCCTGAAGAAAAAATTACTCAAAAAATAGAAAGTTTTAAAAATAAGTTAGTTGAAAAAATTGAAAAATAATAAAGAAAAAGTAGTTTTTAAGCAAGATAAAAAGAAATAGATTTAAGTTTTAAAAGAGAAAACATAGAAAACTTTAGTTCATTAAATGACTTAAAAGAAGATTATAAAAATATTTTTTTGATTTAGCATCAGTAGATGATAAATATTCAAAATATATGAAGGAATTAGAAAAATGTTTTAGCTCATTATATGAAACTTTTAAAATGGTGTTCCTTAAAAAGGAAGTTTCAAAAGGATTAGCTAATCAAGAATTAGAATCAAGATTATGTTGAAAAAGGCTATAAATATAATTAGTAGAGATAAATCTTTAAGAAAAAAATTGAAAGAAAAATATTTTTCTATTTTAGTAAAATAATTTAGAAGGGATTATAATGAAAAAAAGTATAATAATAGGGTTAATATTTCTAATATTTTTTTAGCAGTTCCTTATTTGATTGATTTTTGTTATTGGAAAATGAAAATGTAAAAATAAATGTTAAAAATTCTGATTTTTTCTTATTTTTGGGATCTTATTTAGGAGCAAGTTTTTGGAGCATTAATAACAATACTAGGGACATTATGGGTTAAATAAAAATAGAAAAGGACTTTAAAAAGAAAATAAGGAATTAGAAGAAAAAGAGAAAAATTACAAAAATATATCTATTGTTCTTTAATGCAATATATTTAGAGTATTCTAATTTAGAAGAAATCATAAAGAAAAATCTACATAATATACCAAATTTTTACATCAGGGTCTCGTAGAGCAGATACAGTATTTTTAAGAAAAATTATTCTTGAATTAGGATGAAGATTTTATTGATACAGCCAATAGAATTGTTTTTGATCTAGAACAAGAATATAATAATAAAGGAAATTTTAGAGAATAATATGAGAAACGATAAAGTAGCTATATATAAAAAGTATCAAGCCATTTTAAAATCTAGTAAAGAAGATGGAAGAGTTTGATAAAAATGATAAAGTTGAAAAAAACAGTATATAATTATTGGAATTATTATGGAAAAAAATTTTTAAAGAGTATGAAGGGAAAAGCGGAGATACTATAAGTAAAGAACAAGAAAGATAAATTTAAAAGAATTTTTAAAAAACTTGAAAAAATAAGAGAGGATTGTTTACATGAAAAACATATCTAGTAACAGGAGCAGCAGACTTTCATAGGACAAATTTTTAAAATATATCTTAAAGAAATATGAAGATATAAATGTTATCGTTGTAGATGCATTAACTTATGCTGGAAATCTAGGAACAATAAAAGAAGAATTAAAAGATAGCAGAGTTAAGTTAAAAAAGTAGATATTAGAGATAGAAAAAGAAATGAGAAAGAATATTCTCTGAAAATAAAAGTAGATTATGTTGTTAACTTTTGCAGCAGAATCACATGTGGATAGATCTATTGAAAATCCACAAATATTCTTAGAAACAAATATATTAGGAACTTAAAATCTACTAGATAATACTAAAAATCTTGGACAGTATCAAAAAGATGAAAATGGTTATCCAGTATATAGAGAAGGGATAAAATATTTACAAGTTTCCACTGATGAGGGTATATGGAAGCTTATCAAAAGATTATGATGAGGCAATAGAACTTGTGATTGATGATGAAGATGTTAAGAAAGTTGTTAAAAATAGAAAAAATCTAAAAACTTATGGAAATAAATTCTTTTACAGAAGAAAGCCCAGCAGATCCAAGAAGCCCTTATTCAGCTTCTAAAAACAGGAGCTGATCATATTGTTATAGCATATGGTGAAACATATAAACTTCCAATTAATATAACAAGATGTTCTAATAACTATGAGACCTTATCATTTCCCTGAAAAAATTAATACCTTTTTAATGATAAAAATATTTTTAGAAGGCAAAAAGCTTCCAGTATATGGAAAAGGGAGATAATGTAAGAGACTGGCTATATGTTGAAGAGCACTATAAAGGAATAGACTTAGTTTTAAGAGAAGCAAAAGTTGGAGAAATATATAATATAGGTGGTTTCAACGAAGAAAAATATAAATATAGTTAAATTAGTAATAGATATATTAAAAGAAAAATTACTAATAATGATGAATATAAAAAAGTTTTAAAAACTGATTTATCAAATATTAATATGTTAAACTTAATTAAGTAATTCTAATCATAGAAGAATAAAAATTTACAGAAAAAGTTCTACAGTCTCACTTTAGAATATAATTTTTAATAAATCTTTTTACAATTTTTAATATTTCTTCATACTTTTTCTATTAATTTTTCTATTGTTATCACTTGCTCTTAGTCGACTTATATCTAAGTATACTTCTCTATATTCTTTATATCTATTTTGTTCTTCTGTATCAGGAAAAACTCTTGAAAAAGTTAAAAATATTTATTAATTCATCATAAAATTTCCAATATAAATCAATAGGAGTTTTTCCTTAATTTCTTTTTTAATAGTCTATTACCAGCAGTATAGTTTCTAAAAGTATATTTATCTTTTTTAAAGTCTTCTGAAGTGATAAAATACATAATTTCATCAATATAAAAAGTATTCTATCATTATCTGGATAAGCAGTTAATGAGGATGCACTTATTATTAAAAATCATAAACTGTTCAAAATAATATTTTTAAAAGTATTATCCTTTTTCATCATTAAATAATTTTTCTTTTTCATCCCTTAAAAATTCTAATTTTTAGTCATTAATCTTGCTTTTTCATCACTAAATCTCTACAGTTTTATCTAAATTTAACTTCAATTCCCATTGAAAATTATATAATTCTATCAAAATATCATCTCTTCTTCAAGAATTTTATCAACATAATTTTTAAAAAGAGTTTCATCAATTTCTTTTAAAGTCATATATTTCTTTCCTATTAAGAAATCTAATATGATATGTATAAGTCTTTAATTATATTTTTCTTTACTCTTTTCTAATTCTTTTTAAATTAAAAATCTATAATTCTTTCAATATACTTTTAAAAGTTTCTATATTTCTCTCCTTCTTTTCTTATTTTTTCTTTTTCATTATTAACTTGCCACCATATACCCCTATAGTCCTATTATTGAACCAATATAACCACCAGCAAAAACTAATCCAATCTCCCTTTTGAGACCGATTTCTCTCACCAGGAATTATTAAATAGTATAATTTAAAAATTACAAAAGATGATTGGAATTAATAAAATAACTATTAAAATTTTTAAAGAATTTTTCATAACTTAGTTTCATCTCCAAATTCTATTCATCCATTCCCATTCTATAGGGAGCATATTTTTCCAGTTTGAAAAGAATTCTAAAAATATTTCTTTTTTTATCTGAATTATAGACATTAAAAAGAGAATTATTTAATTTTAGATAAAATATCATATAAAGATTTATGAGAATACTTTTCTCTAAAAAGTATCAAAAATAGAATTTTCTAAAAATTTAAATAGTAACTCATCTTTTTATTATTTCAAGAACAGAGGAATCTCATTTAATTTATCTTTTTCTAAATTATTTGATAGTTAGATTTAATAAAATAATTTCCTGTACTAATGAATTAACATCTAAAAATAATTTCAAACTCATTAGAGTAGTAAAAGATTTATACAAAAAGTTTAGTTAATTTTAATAAAGTTTCTTTTCCACTCTTTTTGATTTTTCTGATTAAAATAAATAGAATAATTTATAGTATTTAAAAAATAAATCAAAAAGTTCACTAGAATAGTATATGTTATTAGAAAAGTCCATCTTTTAATTTGCAAAATTTATAAGATTATTTATATGAGAAAATAAATTTTTCTAAAAATACAATTGTATATCTTATCTGGAATTTTTAAAATCTATCATAAGGTTATAAAATATATAAATAAAGCTAACTCTTCTCCATATTGAATTTCGTTTATAAAAATCATTCTTTTTAATAATACATCTTCTAAAAATTTCTTGAAACATTTTTACAAAGCATTGTATTATTTTTTGAATTCTGTAGATATTTTTAAAAGATTTATTAAAAAGTATCTGATATATTTAGTATTTTCAAAAATTTTTTCATTATATTTTCCTTAATTAGAATAATTTGTCTCATCACATAGATTAGAATTTTTCAGTTAATGATGAGAAGTATAAAAATGTTATACTCAAATTTTTCTTTATCATTTAGATATTTATTTGTTTTTATCAAATAAGTCTTAGGATTTATTAAACTAGAAATTGTTAGAGCATAAAAATATTTTTAGATTCTAATTCATATATTTCAGGAAATATTTCATCATCATAAAAATTGCCAAATAAATTAAAGATAGTTTCTCCTAGAAAATTACCATAATAAGAAGAGAAAAATTGTATATTTCAAAAATATTATCAGATTTTAATTCTGGAAAAAGATTTAAATTATTTATTTTTGTATCAGATTTTTAATAATTCTCTTTTTCTCTTTTTCCAATGTTCTCAAAAATAATTTAATGATTTTTCTCTTTCTCTCATAACCTAGAATCTAAACAACTTAAAAATAAAAAGAATTTAAATATCTCTTCTTCATTTTCATATTCTTTTTTTCTTGAATAAAAAAGCTCAAGAAATTTAATGAAGTTAATAGTAATTTCATCCTTTATTATAATAAAACATTTTTGAAATCATTATGACCAGTTTCTAAATTCTAAATTTTCAAAGATTATACTTATTTAAAAGACTCAAATCTCGAAATTAGTGTCTTTAAAGTTTATGATGTATTTTTAATATCCTCTCTAAACTCATTATTCATTATTATTTTCTCCTTGATTAAACTTTTTCTAATTTTATCAAAATAATTCTTTTTGAAATTTTTCACTAATAGTAGTTAAAAAGAATTTCTTTTTTGCAATATCATTTAAAGATATACCTATGTGTATCCCTGAAAAATATCATCAAATGTTTTTAATAAAATGAGTCGATCGTGTATTTTTCTTCTAAAGGCAAATCTCTTATATTTTCTTTTCCTAAAAATAAGAATTTTTATCTTGTTATAAATTTTACTTGTAACATCTCCAATTCCATCTTTTTAGTAGATATAATTTTTATATTTTTTCATCTTCATCTACATCTAGATCACTTAATTTATATAATAGAGCATCCCATATTCCTAACTCTCTAATATTTAGATCTGCTTATTTCTTTTGCTTTTAGTAATAAAAATTTCATAAAAGTTATCTCCATAAAGATAAGGATCCTGTATTATTATTTTTCAATTTTTTATCTAAAAGAATATTTTCTAAGAATTCTATTACTTTTTCTTTCTTTTCATCCCCATTGTTATCAGTATAATCATTTTTATAAGAAATATATAACATTATATATCACCTTTTATACGTCTCATAATCATGGAATACATCTTAGATTTTGTATTATCATCTAAAATTTCTGTTATATTCAGTTCACCACTTTTTTTCCCAGCCATTTACACTAGTTCCTATTTTAAAATATTCTTATATTTTTCATTGTGATCACTATAGTTTTTATTAAAATCTACACTTAAAATAACTCTATCATAGAAAATTTGAGTTAGATGAAAATTATTTCTATATCAAGGTCAGTATTTATTTTTAAAAGGGAATTTATAATATTATTATAAGTTTCTTTAAAAACCTATATTTTTAGAATTTCCAAGAATATAAAGTTTTTTACTTTATATTTAGTCATAGATTAGGACTAAAGAATTGATAAATATTTTCCTGTCCACGATTTGGGCGAGTATCTTTTATTTTTCCCAAGAAGTATGGGTCACATAGCATTATATTTGGAGAACATACAGAAAAAATTTTTGTCATATAATTAGTAGTATCTTCAATATAATCTTCCAGATTTTGCATAACTATCTCTAAAAACTTTTTATCTTTTTCAACTTCAATTTTATCTAATAAATCAATCTCTTTTTAATTTTTTTCTTTTTGAAAAAGCTAATTTTTCTGACCACCTATTAATTCTACAGTAGTATCAAGAATATTAAAAAGCTATTTTTAAAAGTCTTTGATTAAAGAATAATCTTCACTATGAAAAATTCTTTTCCTTTATGGAAAATAAATTAATTCTCCCTCTAAAAATATCATCAGAAGATTTTTATTGAATATTCACCAGTTTTTATTATCTATAATAGCTTTTCGTTTCCTTGTTATCTATTTTTAAAAATTATTAAAAATATCTTTAATATCCAGATTATCCATTTGTAAATAACCTTTTAACTCTCCAACTTCACCTTTTACCTTAGATTCTATTCCTTTAAACATATTTTTAAAAAACAGTTCTTTTGTAAATAATAATATTATTATTTAATATATATTCTTTCAAAGAAGATGGTTTTATATAAAAAGAGGAAATATATTATTAGAATAGTTGTTTTCTAGGTTTCTATTTACTTCAGTATCAATATTTTCTTTGATTAAATTAAAAACCAATTTCATCATCATTAGTATTACAATTATAACTATGTATTTTATAGTATTGAAAAGACTTAAACCTTTTTATTTCTTCAACATGATTTTCAGTGTTTTTAGGAATTTTTAAATAAAATATTATTAATTATAATTTGTTTATTTTCATACAGACTCTATGCTCTTTTTCATCTTTTTCTTTTTAAATCTGTAAAAAATATTGCTTATATATAATATTGTCTTTTTAAAAAACTTTTACTCCATTAGAAATAATTTCTATTTCTTTTTAGGAGTTATTGTATATTCGTCAGTAGCTAGTAAAAATAATTCTTTCGTATTCTTCAATTTCTTTTTAGCAGTAAAAAATAAAAACAAGTTGTATTTTTATAAGCATATATATTTTCCATAACCCACCTCATTATTTAATAAAAAATATCTTTTAAATATGTACTTTATTATAACATAATTATAAATTTTTACATTTTTTATAATTATTCAAAAATATTAAATATTTTTATATAAAATAAAAGTTTGAATTACTATTTAAAATACCATACAATATATAAAAATATATGATTTTTAAAAATAGGAGAAACTAATATGGGAAAAAGAAATACAATGAATTTTATTTTACAGAAAATGGAGAAATATGTCCTGATTCAGATTATTGGGATTTATATGATAAAGATAAAAATGAAGTAATAAAAATTTTGAAAGGCAAAATGAATTGTCCTTTATGTTTTTACAGCTCCACTCCACAGTAGCAAAAAGGAAGAAAACTAAAAATATTTTTAAAGTTAATCAATCAGATGTTAGTAAACATTTAAAAATGCCCATATTTACTAGATGAAGCAACAAAAATGAAGTGAAAAGAGTTTTTATAAAAAGTGCAACAAATGAAGATATAGTAAATAGGTTAACTGTATGTATGAATAAAATGTTAAAAGAAAAAAATTAAAGAAACTAAGAAAAATGAATTAACTCTTAAAGAAGAGAATAATAAATTTGAGACATTTATTATTGAAAATAGAGAAAGAAAGAAAAATATTTACCAACTATTAGTTTATATTCTCAACATATTAGAGAAGAATTAGATAAATTAAAAATATATTATGGAAAATGTAAAGTCTATTATAATTATAGAACTTATATAGATAAAAAAATGATAAGAACAAAGAAATAAAAAGATATTATTTACAAATTTTAAATAATAAGACAAATAAACTAATTTGTAGCTTATCAGTTAGTTCTGCAGTATTTGGTTATTTAGAGATAATTTTTGCCTGATAAAATGGAAAAATTCTAAATTATATTATTTATGCTTTTTGCTGAATTTAATGTTAAAGAAGACTGTTTAAATGTTGTTTTAAAGAATTCTAGAATGATATTATTTGAAGAAGTAGAAAATGATTAATAAGAGGTGAAAAATGGTTTTTAAAGTAAATTGTAGTAGAAAATTTTCGTTTATTAAAAATTTTTAAAATTAGAGTTTAAAAGATGAGTTATCTCTAATTATAGGGAAAAATAATTGTGGAAAAACATCAGTTCTTATAATTTTTAGATAAAAATGTTGAATTCGTCTGAAATTACATGGGAAGATGTGAGTTTAGAGAGGTAAAAAGAACTATACAATGAAATAAAATGAATTTAATTGGGATGTTCAAGAAGGTGACAAGTTTATTGAAGCAATAAAACTTCAATTGTATATTGAATATAGTGATATTGATTCTTATGAAAAATATTCAAAATTTTTATAATGGATTTAGATAGGTTATTTGTCAAGTGACATCGATAAAAAGTTTAGACTATGACCTGATATAATTAAGAGAATTTTTGAGAATAAAAACTTGAAAATTCTCTTTTTTCATTATTAGCTAAATCGCATTATTACATAAAAATTAAGCACTAATTGATATAACTCCTGCTTGAATTAATATGCGCTTTTTAAAAATTACTAAAAATTTGTATATCCAAAATGCTGTTCTTTTTATTGACTTAATTTTTATTATTTAAACCTTCTATAACTCCATTAGTAACATTTGATTCAAACATATTCTCAATATACTTCATATATTTTTAAAGTTCTTAGCGCTATTATCGTTTTCTTAGAAATCTTTTTCTTTATTAGCTAAATATTTTTAACTATACTTTCAAATCTTTTAAAGTTATTATCCTAATTGCTTGAATAATATCTTGATATACATTAAAGTTAGCTTCTAATTCAGGGCTTTTCTAAAAGATAATCTACTTTATCTTTACTACTAAGTTTGCGCTTAAAAACTTTGGCAGTAATAGTTTACTTGACAAAAGATCAGGATAGTATTTTAGTAATGATTTTCAGAATAGTTTAAATTTCCTTTTTAATGAGTCATCCTGAATAGAATTCATAATAGATATTCTAGTTTGATTGAATGCTCTATTCACAAGATTAACAATATGAAATTTATCTATCACTATTTTTTGTATTAGGAAAAATAGAAATTAACTAAACTAATATACGGAGTATACATATCCACTGCAAATATATTTTACATTATTTCTACCTCTAAAGAAAAATCTTGAAAAATATTCTGTAAGAGAGTGAAAGTCTTCTATCTTCTACAACATCAATAATACTTTTTTACTTTGATAGTCAGCAAAAAACAAAAGACATAGCGCCATCAATATTTTTAACAGACTTAAATTCATCAATACAAATAGCTTCAGGTAAATATTCTTTATTAACTTTAAAATCAGAATAACAGTTATCCACAATTCTTTGAACAGAGGAAATAGAAACATTGTATCTCTTAGCAATAGATGTAAGAGAAATATTTTTTGAAGTTCAAGGCAACAGTATATTTAAGATTATTAGATATACTAGAGTTATCACTAATTATATTAGTGGAAGCTGAAAAAGTACATTCCTTGCAAATATGCCTTTGTACATTAAGTTCAAGTTCAATATTGTAATTTTGAATAGGAATATATTTAATTTTACGAATTCTTGAGCCATTTTTAACAATATTTTTAGAATTACAGTGGGGACAAGCAGTAACTCAGACTTAAGAAATCCTTTAAAAGTTTAATTAGATGAGCACCTTTTTGAATAAGTTGTAATATTCTTCTTCTGGAAAAGAAATATTATCATCTTGAATATTTAAGATAGTTTTGATAAAATTAGATAGAGACAATGAAATCACTTCCTTTTTGAGTTATTTTTGCGATTTAATTTTAACAGGAAAAATTTTTATTGTCTCAACTTTTTATTAAAAATGGCATTGATAGAAATTTCTTCCATCAACACCATTTATTATACAACCAAAGAGTTTCCATCATATTTTTGGATTGAGACAAAAAGAAGTAGCAGAAGCATTAAAATACTATGAACTAGAATATGATATAGACAAAGTAAAACAATGGTATGATGGCTATAATTTTGGAGGATTAGAAATATACAATCCTTGGTCAATATTACACTATATAAAAAGCAAAATCATTAAAACAAATAGATGAAAAATTACTCAGTAACAATGCAAGACGAAGAGATAAAAATTATTACAAGATAGGAATAAGCTTTTACAAAAACAAGTAAAAGTTGTATATGAGGCTGTGTAAAAATAAATATAGAAAAATAAAAATATATATTGATTTTTATAACGAAAAAGAGTTATTATGTTCTTATAGAAATAAAAAGTACGAAATTTAACGAATAATTACTTAGTCTTCCAAATTCCTTTCATATTATAATAAGTAGTTCTCAGATAATTGAGAGCTGCTTCATTCCAAAAATCAAACGATCCTGAAGGAATCATAGCAACTTGGTTGTTGCTATGATTTTTCTCTTTATAAATAGAAATGATTAATTTTACAATAGATATACTCTTGTATTTAAAAATATTATTAGTAAAAAATAAAACGAAAAAAATTAAAATTTTTAAAAATTTTTGTTGACAAAATTTATTTTCAATGTTAATATAGTTTTTGTCAATGCGACAAGGACATTAGCAACAGAATAGGGAAAAGATGCAACCATAAATTTTGGTGTAAAAATAATGTATAGCAAGTGAGCTATAAAGATTGAACGAAGAGTTTGATCCTGGCTCAGGATGAACGCTGACAGAATGCTTAACACATGCAAGTCTACTTGAACTTCGGTTTGGGTGGCGGACGGGTGAGTAACGCGTAAAGAACTTGCCTCACAGACTGGGACAACATCTGGAAACGGATGCTAATACCGGATATTATGATTTTAGTGCATGCTAGAATTATGAAAGCTATATGCGCTGTGAGAGAGCTTTGCGTCCCATTAGCTAGTTGGAGAGGTAACGGCTCACCAAGGCGATGATGGGTAGCCGGCCTGAGAGGGTGAACGGCCACAAGGGACTGAGACACTCTACTCCTACGGGAGGCAGCAGTGGGGAATATTGGACAATCGACTGAGAGTCTCGATCCAGCAATTCTGTGTGCACGATGAAGTTTTTCGGAATGTAAAAGTGCTTTCAGTTGGGAAGAAAAAAATGACGGTACCAACAGAAGAAGTGACGGCTAAATACGTGCCAGCAGCCGCGGTAATACGTATGTCACAAGCGTTATCCGGATTTATTGGGCGTAAAGCGCGTCTAGGCGGCTATGTAAGTCTGATGTGAAAATGCGGGGCTCAACTCCGTATTGCGTTGGAAACTGTGTGGCTAGAGTATCGGAGAGGTAAGCGGAACTACAAGTGTAGAGGTGAAATTCGTAGATATTTGTAGGAATGCCGATGGGGAAGCCAGCTTACTGGACGAATACTGACGCTAAAGCGCGAAAGCGTGGTAGCAAACAGGATTAGATACCCTGGTAGTCCACGCCGTAAACGATGATTACTTAGGGTGTTGGGGTCGAACCTCAGCGCCCAAGCCTAACGCGATAAGCAATCCGCCTGGGGAGTACGTACGCAAGTATGAAACTCAAAGGAATTGACGGGGGCCGACACAAGCGGTGGGCATGTGGTTTAATTCGACGCAACGCGAGGAACCTTACCAGCGTTTGACATCTTAGGAAGAATGCAGAGATGTGTTTGTGCTCCTTCGGGAGGAACCTAAAGACAGGTGGTGCATGAGCTGTCGTCAGCTCGTGTCGTGAGATGTTGGGTTAAGTCCGCAACGAGCGCAGCCTCGTATGTTACCATCATTAAGTTGGGGACTCAGCCGATACTGCCTGCGATGAGCAGGAGGAAGGTGGGGATGACGTCAAGTCATCATGCCCTTATACGCTGGGCTACACACGTGCTACAATGGGTAGTACAGAGAGTCGCGACCCGTGAGGGTGAGCTAATCTCAGAAAAACTATTCTTAGTTCGGATTGTACTCTGCAACTCGAGTACATAAGTTGGAATCGCTAGTAATCGCAAATCAGCTATGTTGCGGTGAATACGTTCTCGGGTCTTGTACACACCGCCCGTCACACCACGAGAGTTGGTTGCACCTGAGTAGCAGGCCTAACCGCAAGGAGGGATGCTCGAGGGTGTGATTAGCGATTGGGGTGAAGTCGTCATCAAGGTATCCGTACGGGAACGTGCGGATGGATCACCTCCTTTCTAAGGAGCGCATATCTTTCTCTATTCTATTGGTAATGTTCTTACATTACTTCGAACATTGAAAACTATATAGTAGAACAAACAAGAAAACAAAAATAACTCTTACAATTTCTAGAGTTAGCTGTCAAAAATAGGTTACAAAATAATTAAGGGCACACAAAGGATGCTGTGGTAGTAGAGCCGATGAAGGACGTGGTAAGCTGCGATAAGCCTAGATAAGTTGCAAACGAACGTAAGAGTCTAGGATTTCCGAGATGGAGCAATCTATTAAGATGGAGTCTTAATACGAAAAGAGGGAACCGGGTGAACTGAAACATCTAGTAACCCGAGGAAAAGAAAGTAAAAACGATACCCAAAGTAGCGGCGAGCGAAATGGGTCAAGCCTAAAACCATGCGCGTGTCAAGGATGTGGCCGTTGCGCGTATGGGGTGAGAGGGACAGAGTGATGAAGAACCACAAGTTATTCGATATAGTGTATCACTGAACTAAATTATCTGGAAAGGTAAACCGTAGAAGGTGAAAGTCCTGTATAGGTAAACTGATGCGCATATAACTTTGATCCCAAGTAACATGGAACACGAGGAATTCTGTGTGAATCAGTGAGCATATATCCTTATAAGGTAGCAATACTCTTACTAACCGATAGCGCATAGTACCGTGAGGGAAAGGTGAAAAAGAACCCCGAGGGAGGGTAATAGAGACCTGAGAATTGTGTGCTTACAAGCGGTCAGAGCCAGTGATGGTGATGGCGTGCCTTTTGGAGAATGATCCTGCGAGTTGCGTTAAACGGCGAGGTTAAGTATAACGGAGCCGAAGGAAAGCCGAGTCTTAATAGGGGCGATTAGTCGTTTGGCGTAGACGCGAAACCTGGTGATCTAAAACCTGTCCAGGATGAAGCTGTGGTAAGACACAGTGGAGAATTCTCAACTCACCGCCGTTGAAAAGTTGGGGGATGAGGTAGGTTTAGGGGTGAAAAGCCAATCGAACCAGGAGATAGCTCGTCTCTCCGCAAATGCATCTAGGTGCAGCCTTGAGGTGTTCAATTATGGGGGTGAGACACTGAATGATCTGAGGGGCGTGTTGCTTACTGAAATCAATCAAACTCGAATACCATAATTTAAAAAGCTCAGGAGTGAGACCATGGGAGTTAACTCCATCGTCAAAAAGGAAACAACCCAGACCACCAGCTAAGATTCCTAATTATAAACTAAGTGGGAAAAGGAGGTGGAGATTCACAAACAACTAGGAGGTTGGCTTAGAAGCAGCCATACCTTTAAAGAGTGCGTAATAGCTCACTAGTCGAGAGTCTCTGCGCCGACAGTGTAACGGGGCTGAGTTATAAACCGAAGCTGTGGAATCCGTAAGGATTGGTAGGAGAGCGTTCCAGGCCGATTGAAGCGAGAGGAAACCAACTCTGGAGGTATCAGAGTGAGAATGCAGGAATAAGTAGCGAGAAAGGGGCGAGAGTCCCCTCGCCGGAAGACCAAGGTTTTCAGGGGTAAAAGCTTGTCTTCCCGAGTAAAGCCAGGATATAAGCCCAGGCTATAAAGTGCGTAGGCGAATGGAAAACAGATTAATATTTCTGTGCCAGTCATATTGTGTGATGGAGGGACGCAGAAGGGTATGCAGGACGAACGGAAGTGTCCGTAAAAGCTATGTAGAGTGGTTTAATAGGAAAAATCCGTTAGACTAGACTTGAGGTGTGATATATAGCCGTAAGGTGAATGCGCAAATCCCACGCTGCCGAGAAAAGCTTCTAACGTTAATGTATGACTGCTCTGTAAGTAGCCGACACAGGTGGTCAGGATGAGAAAATCTAAGGCGGACAGGCTAACTCTCGTTAAGGAACTCCTGCAAAATAACCCCGTAACTTCGGGAGAAGGGGAGCCCTTGTGTGTTAGTGACTACGCGTCACAAAGCGCACGAGGGTCGCAGTGAAGAGGCTCCAGCAACTGTTTAACAAAAACACAGGTCTATGCTAGCTGTAAGGCGATATATGTGGGCTGACACCTGCCCAGTGCCGGAAGGTTAGAGGAGGGAGGAGAGCCGAATTGAAGCCCGGTGAACGGCGGCCGTAACTATAACAGTCCAAAGGTAGCGAAATTCCTTGTCGGGTAAGTTCCGACCTGCACGAATGGTGTAATGAGTTTTGAGCGCTGTCTCTGACGGGAGGCCTGGTGAGATTGTAGTACCGGTGAAGATACCGGTTACCTACAGTGGGACGGAAAGACCCATGGAGCTTTACTGTAGCTTAGCATTGGGTTTTGGCATTGTCATGTATAGGATAGTTGGGAGACTCGGGATGATATGGCGCTAGCTGTATTGGAGTCATCGGTGGAATACCAACCATTCAATGCTGAAATTCTAATCTGTGGTTTGTAGCCACGAGAGACAGTGCTAGGTGGGCAGTTTGACTGGGGCGGTCGCCTCCGAAAAGAGTAACGGAGGCGTTCAAAGGTTCTCTCAGGTTGGATGGAAATCAACCCATAGAGTGCAATGGCAAAGAGAGCTTGACTGCAAGACTGACAGGTCGAGCAGATGCGAAAAGCAGGACATAGTGATCCGGCGATTCAGAATGGAAGGGTCGTCGCTCAACGGATAAAAGCTACCCTGGGGATACAGGCTGATCCTACCCGAGAGTCCATATCGACGGTAGGGTTTGGCACCTCGATGTCGGCTCATCGCATCCTGGGGCTGGAGAAGGTCAGCGGGTTGGGCTGTTCGCCCATTAAAGCGGTACGTGAGCTGGGTTCAGAACGTCGTGAGACAGTTCGATCCCTATCCACTGTAGGCGTTAGAATATTGAGAAGATCTGTCCTTAGTACGAGAGGAATGGGATGGACAAACCTCTGATGTACCAGTTGTCACGCCAGTGGCACAGCTGGGTAGTCACGTTTGAATAGATAACTCGCTGAAAAGCATCTAAGCGGGAAACTAACTTCAAGATGAGCATTCTTTTAAGGTACCTTCGAGCCTAGGGAGGTTGATAGGGTTGGGGTGTAAGCACAGCAATGTATTTAGCTGACCAATACTAAGTATCGAAGTTTTTAATCTAAGTTTTACTATATAGTTTCGAGTGTTTAGAAACACTTGCAGTACAGGAATATTATGTGATAAAATGAATAAGCTTGGTGAGAATAGCTATGGGAGGTACACCTAGTAACATTCCGAACCCAGAAGTTACGCCCATATACGCTGATGGTACTTGGCTGGAAAGCGGCCTGGAGAGTATGGATTTGCCAAGAAAAAAGAGAAGCACTAGCTTCTCTTCTATATGCTTCCTTAGCTCAGTCGAGTAGAGCATGCGGCTGTTAACCGCAGCGTCAATGGTTCGAGTCCATTAGGAAGCGCCATTTTTAAAAAGTTGACACATCGATAAGATGTGTTTTTATTGCAAAAAGCTGTAAAGAAAATTTAGACTAAAAGAGGCAGTTGAAATTTTCAACTGCCTTTTTCATTTTTATCCAAAAATTATCAACTAGATAGTGTTCTTTACTGATATTATTTTTCAACTAAAAGATTTTTTCATAGTTTTTTATGAAATCACCAGTACCTATGATGTAATAATGAGCATCATAAATGTCATCTAATTTTTCTTTTTTAATAGATCAATATTAATTCTTGGTTGTATTCCTGTGAAAACAGGATTGTAATTATAATTTTTAATGTTGAATTTTTCCTAGCCACTCATGATAAGTTGTTTTGCTAAAGTTCTGTTAGAGTAGAATAAGCTAACTTTTTACCTTGATGTTAGTTTTCTCAAGGGTCTATAAGCATAGGAATGATTGGAGCAATTCAATTCCTGATATTAAAAATACAATTTCTTTATCTGAAAAATCTAAATCCAAAAACTTCCTGTAGCTTTAGTTACAGTTGCAGGATCTCCCTTTTTCCATTGCCAAGCATCTAGTCTTAAAAATCACTGTCACTCGTTCTCATACAAATCTCAATAAATTTTTCATCAGGATGAGAAGCTATCGATAAGAGCACGAGTTGTAGCAATAATATTTTTTTCTCTGTCACTTACATCTAAGAAAGTATATTGACCGATTTTTGAACTCATAGTCTTGTGGTTTTGTAAAAATTAATTCAATAGTATTTTCGGCAACAACATTTCTTTCTATCAATGTTAAGTCGTATGTCATAATCACACCTACCTATTATATTTTTGATTATAGCATAAAATTATATAAAAAGATAAAAACATCTATTTTTATTTATAAAAATTAAGATAGTATATAAATTTTATATTGGACAAAAATATTCCTTTACAATTTTTGTATTATGTAATAAAAATTATGGGGTTGATAAAAACACAATATATTGTGTAGAAATTTTTCTTACAATACAAACATATTGATAGCTTTTTAGCTTATATAAATTTTCAAAAATAATAAAGGAGCAGTGTTCAAAATGATTGAGGTTTATGGAAAAGAAAATTGTAGCAAATGTTTATCACTAAAAAGGGATTTTTAACTGACAAAAATATCGAGTTTGAATATATCGAAGACTTGAAAACTCTTATGATGGTTGCAAGCAAAAGCAAGAATTATGTCTGCACCAGTTGTTGAATATAATGATAATGTGTATACAATGGAAAAATTTCTTGAGGTGATCTAATGAGCATTGAAAGAAGAAAAGTCATCAACAGAGATGGAGTTGTTGAAGACTTAAATATTGAAAAATAAGAGAAAAATTATTGAGAGCCTGTGGATGGACTTGAAGTTAATATGGTTGAGCTTGAATCAAATATAGATTCGATTTATGAAGAAATATAACAACTCAAAAATTCAAGCTTCATTGATAAATGCGGCAGTAACTATGACAACTTTCGAAGAGTCTGACTGGGCTCACGTTGCAGGAAGACTTCTATGATGGAGGCAGAAAGAGAAGTTTATCATACAAGAGGTTTTTCTTATAATGATTTTTCCTAGAACAATTAAAAATTAGTTGAACTTGACCATATGATGAGAGATTACTTTCATATAGTGATTCAGAATTACAAATTTTAGCAAGCTACATAGATATAAATAGGGATATGGTCTATGACTATGCTGGAGCTAATATGCTTGTAAACAGATATTTGGAAAAATATGATGGGAAAACTTATGAATTACCTCAAGAAGTATTTATGGTAATTGCAATGATGTTGTCATTGAACGAGAAAGAAGATAAAAAGATTGGAAGTTGTTAAAGAACTTTATGATGCCTTATCATTGAGAAAAAATTATCTTTGGCTACACCAATACTTGCAAACTTAAGAATACCTGAAGGAAATCTATCTTCTTGCTTTATTACAGCCATAGATGATAATATTGAATCAATATTTTATAACATAGACTCAATAGCAAAAATCAGTAAAAATGGTGGTGGAGTAGGAGTAAATGTTTCGAGAATAAGAGCAAAAGGTTCTATGGTCTCATGGATACTATAATGCAAGTGGTGGAGTTGTACCTTGGATAAGAATTATAAATGATACAGCCGTTGCGAGTTAATCAACAAGGAAGAAGAGCGGAGCTGTTACTGTTGCACTAGATACGTGGCACTTGGATATAGAAACTTTCTTAGAGCTTCAAACTGAAAATGGGGATCAAAAGAGGCAAGGCTTATGATATTTATCCACAAGTTGTATGTTCTAATTTATTTATGAATAGAGTTAAGAATGGTGAAAATTGGACTTTAGTTGACCCCTTTATGAAGTTAGAAAAGTTTATGGTGTTGAGCTTTAGTGAACTTTATGGATATGAGTTTGAAGAATATCTCATGATTGAAAAAGATCCTAATATAAAAATTGAAAAAGTTTTGAGTGCTAAAGAATTATTCAAGAGCATAATGAAGACTCAACTTGAAACAGGAATGCCATATATTTTCTACAAAGATAGAGCCAACGAAGTTAATCATAACTCTCATATGGGTATGATAGGTAATGAAATCTTTGTATGGAAAGTTTCTCAAACTTCAAGCCAACTATAAATTTTGTTGAAGATGAAGAAGGAAATGTTTCTATAAGAAAAATGAAATGGGAGAGATTCATACTTTGTAACTTAATTTCTATAAATTTAGCAGAACTAACAAGTGATGAATTAGAAAAACATAAGTTGCTTTTGGCTGTAAGAGCTTTTAGACAATACTATAGATTTAACTGTTACTCCGTTGAAAGAATCAAATAAGCATAATTTATTATATAGAACAATAGGTGTTGGTGCTATGGGACTGGCTGATTATCTTGCAAGAGAATATATGATTTATGAAGAGTCAATCAATGAGATCAATGAGATATTTGAAAGGATAGCTCTTTATTCAATAAAAGCATCAGCTTTTACTTGCGAAAGATAGAGGAGCATATAAGGCTTTCAAAGGTTCTAAATGGGATCAAGGAATTTTTACGGAAAGAAAAAGAGAATGGTATGATAAAAATTCTAAATTTAAAGATGAATGGAATGAAGCTTTTATTTAGTTGAAACTAATGGACTTAGAAATGGAGAATTAAATGCTATTGCTCCTAACACTTCGACTTCATTATTAATGGGATCTCACTGCTTCAGTTGTTCCAACATTCTCAAGATTCTTCATTGATCAAAGAGGAGCAATACTCTAGAACTGTTAAACATTTAAAAGATAGAGCTTGGTTCTATCCAGAATTTTAAAAATGTAAATCCAATCACTTACGTAAAAAAATAATGGCTAAGATTGGAGCTTGGGTAAGTCAAGGAGTTTTCGATGGAACTTTTATTTGATTTGAATAAGGAATAAAAAGCAAAAAGATATTTATGACACTTTGATGACAGCTTGGGAAGAAGGTTGTAAGAGTGTTTACTACATAAGAACAATACAAAAAAGAATACAAATAATATCTCAGAAAAAGAGGAGCAGGAAAGCTGCAGTGGATAGAAAAATTATTTAACCCCGATGGTGACGATACACTTAATGCCAGAAAAATAATAAAAGGTAACTCAACAAACCTTTTTAACTTAAACAACGTAAAAATTTCAATGGGCTAATCAATTGTATAGAACTATGATGGCAAACTTTTGGATACCTGAAAAAGTTGATTTAACTCAAGATAAAAATGATTATGAAAAATTTAACTGTACCTGAAAGAGAGGCCTACGATGGAATTTTTATCTTTCTTGATATTTTTGGATAGCATACAAACTAATAATATTCCAAATATCTCAGATAATGTTACAGCTCCAGAAGTTAATTTGCTTTTTAGCTATACAAACTTTCCAAGAGGCTATACACTCACAATCTTATCAATATATAATTGAATCAATTTTACCAAAACAAAGTAGAGATTTGATTTATGATAAGTGAGAGATGATGAAGTTTTATTTGAAAGAAATAGTTTCATTGCAAAAATTTATCAAGATTTTTATAGATGATACTTCGGATGAAAAATTTTGGAAAAGTTATAATTGCAAACTACTTACTTGAATCATTATATTTCTACAATGGATTTAATTTCTTTTTATTTGTTAGCAAGTAGAAATAAAATGGTGGGGACTTCTGATATCATAAGACTTATCAACAGAGACGAATTATCTCATGTAGTTCTATTCAGAAGCATAGTAAAAGAAATTAAAAACGATTTCCCAGAATTTTTCTCAGCAGAAATTATTTATTCAATGTTTAAGACAGCTGTTGAGCAAGAAATTAACTGGACAGAACATATTATAGGAAATAGAGTATTGGGTATAACTTCTCAAAACAACAGAAGCTTATACTAAATGGTTAGCTAATGAAAGATTAAAAATCTTTTAGGTCTTGAACCTTTATATCCTGGATTTAATAAAAATCCATATAAGCATTTAGAAAGATTTGCTGATACAGAGGAGAAGGAAATGTTAAATCTAACTTCTTTTGAAGGAACTGTTACAAGTTATAATATGAGTTCTTCGATTGATGGTTGGGAAGATTTTTGAAAAATAATATCTATATATAAAAATGGTGCTGTTGTATTTTTGAAACAGCACCATTAATTTTATTTATTATTAATTACTGATAACAGATTCTCTCGGAGTGTATCCTCCAACTTTATTGAATATACCTCTAATAGCTTTTTGTTATAGGATATTCAAAAGTACTTTTCATCTTTTCTTTTTCTTTAGTGTAAATTCTATCTAATTCTTCCCTGTAGGCATTTATTTCTTCTGTTGTTGCATCTTTAATTGGATATTTTTAAGTTAGGATATTCTTGATCAAGAATAGTATTCCATCCTTCAACTTGATCTTTGTAAAGAGATAAAATTAAATCTCCATTATCAGAAATTTTAACTTCTTTAACGACATCTCCCATTTCAAGTTTTCTAAGTTTAATAAAAATCTCCTCAGATTTAACTTCTCCAAAAATAGTATGTAATCCATTTAACCAATCAGCAGGAGCAACTGTTAAAAAGTATTGAGAACCTCCTGTTAGAGGTCCCAGCATTTGCCATAGCAAGCATACCTTTGTTGATAAAAATCTAACCATTCAACAATTTCATCAGGTATAGTATATCCAGGACCTCCTGTTCCAGTTCCTGTAGGATCTCCACCTTTGTATCATAAAAGTTGTCAACTCTGACGGAAAAATTTAGTATTATCATAGTACCCTCTTTTAGCAAGATTTATAAAGTTAGCTACAGTTAGAGGAGCTGCTTCGGGATATAAAAAAAGAAATTTATATCTCCTTGAGTTGTTACAAAAAGTAACACTTACGTTGTTGTAACGATTAGATCTCTAAAGACATCTCTTACTGATTTAGCTGTTGATGTCATTCTGTCTTTCACTGAAAAGAGAACCACAAACTAACAACAAGAAGTAGCATTCCTAAAATGGTAAATAATTTAAATAATCTTTTCATTAAAAACCTCCTAAAGTTTATATGTAAATTATACTATATTCAGAGAAAAACTATTTCAAAAATTCTTTTGTAATTTTGTCGATAGAGTGAGTAATATTGAAATTCCAATCAATAATACTGATAATGCATTAATAACTGGGGAAACCCAAGTCTTATCATAGAATAAATTCTAAGGGAAGAGTTGAAGAACCAGACCTCAGAAACAAAAATGTAATTACAAAAGTCATCAAATGATAATGTAAGAGCCATTAAAATCCAGATATTATTGCTGGCAATAATAAAGGAATGATAACTTTAGTAAGAGCCTCGTCTATTAGTTGCTCCTAAGTCGTGAGCTGCTTCTATGACAGAATAATCAAATTCATCCAGTCTTGATAAAATTATAAATAAAAACATAGGGAATATTAAAAAGTTGTATGAGCAATAAATATTGTTGTAATCCCTAATTTAAATTTTATTGTAGCAAACATTATCAAAAAGAGAAACCCCAATTATTATATCTGGCACAACAAGAGGTAAGACACTTAAATTTTTAAGAATTTTTCCCTTTAAAAGTCAAAACCATTTCAAAGCTATAGCTCCTAAAGTTCCAATTATTGTCGAACTTGTAGATGAGATTAAAGCAATAAATAGACTATAGTAAAATGCCTTCCAGATATTATCTGAATATTGGAATACATTCTCTGTACCATCTCAATGAAAAACAGTTCCACACCATCCCTTACCATCATTGAAAGAGTAAATTGTCAATACAACAAGGGGTAAGTAAAAATATCATACTTAAAAATAAAAATAACAAAAGACGTTTTTTTCTTCTATCCAGTTTATTAGACATTATTTTCACCTACTTTGTTATATTTTTATTTTCTTTTTCTTCATATTTAGAAAAATATCCACACAACAACACTCTGTTAAAAACAATTAAAGCTCCTGATATTGTCGAAGCTAGAGGCCAGTTTCTTGTAACGGTCAAATGTTGAGCAATTACATTTCCTAACATCAAGGAATTAGTTCCTCCAACTAATTTAGGGCACTGCATGAAGAACCTAAGGCAGGGATTAATGTAAAAATTATTGATGTTATTATACCTGCTTTTAATATTTGGTAAAAATATTTTTTTCTAAATGCTTGAAAATTTGTAGCACCTAAATCTCTAGCTGCATCCAAAAGAGAAAAATCAAACTTTTTCCACAACAGCATAGAGAGGTAAAATAGCAAAAAGGTAAGCTAGTATAAATGGAAATTATTACAACAGCAGGTACATTGTATAACATTTTTATTGGTTCATTTATAATATGAAATTTCATAAGTAAATGATTTATAAATCCATTATTACCTAAAAAGAGCAATCCAAGAATAAATTCTAACAAGAAAATTTGTCCAAAATGGAAATGATTATTAAAAATAAAAAGTTCTTGTTTATGTTTGGATCTCAGCTATGTAATACGATATAGGTACTGCTAATAAAACTGTAAATATAGTTATCAATATAGATATATAAACGGTATTAAAAAAAGTATTATTAGAAAAACCTTGTCAACAAAATATTAAAAGTGTCAAATGATAGTTTAAGAACAACTCAACTATAAGTTCTCTTTTTAAAAAAGAGTAAGATAAAAATTATCAAAAGTGGAATAAGAAAAATAATGACAACCAAAATATTTATTGGCAAAAGAATAACAAAGACCTAGTTTTACTATTCTTTTTCACTGTGAACCTCCACTAGATATCCATCAAAAGCATCCCAATTTATATAAGCATCCCTCGTCCCACCATATTGCTTTTTCATCTTCATCATTAAAAGGCAGTGTGTTTGCATAAAAGATTTTTAAATTTAAGATTTTGATTATTTTTGAGTGAACAAAATATTTACTTTTGGAAACCAGAATAAATATATTCATCAACATAAACTGAAATACTATTTACAGAATTTTTGCATTTTTATTTCATTTTTTTAGAAAGTCTAATTTTCTCTGGTCTTAAAGATATAGTAACTTTATCTCCAACCTTAACTTTTTATCCTGTTCTATTATTATTTCTCCGATACCATCTAAATTTATTTTGCTAACTCTTCATTTATAATTTCAATAACCTTACCTGAGAGAAAAATTATTTTCTCCTAGGGAAATCTGCAACAAAAGTATCAGCAGGAGCTTCATAAACTTCTGCAGGAGTACCTACTTGTAAAAATTTTTCCTGCATTCATTACAGCAATTCTATCCGAAATTGAAAGTGCTTCTTGTTGATCGGAGTTATAAAATATAAAAAGTAATACCTACTAATTATGAATTAAATCTAGCTCGATTAATAGATTTTTGTCTTAATTTTGCATCAAGGGCTGACAAAGGTTCATCCAAAAGTAAAAACACCAGGTTTATTTATTAAGGCTCTTGCTATAGAAACTCTTTGTTGTTGTCCTCCTGATAACTGGCTAATTTTTCGAACTATGTTCTTCCAGACCAACTAATTTTAAATATTTTAAAAACTTCTTCGTTGATTATTTTTCATCAACTTTTTAATCTTAGAGGAAGGCAACATTTTTCAAAAAACATTTAAATGTGGAAACAAAGCATACTTTTTGAAAGATTGTATTTACATTTCTAAGATTAGGGCGGAAGATCCACTATATTTTTCATCACCTAAATAAATAGCTCCACTATCTGGAGGTATAAAACCAGCAATCATTCTAAGTAAAGTTGTTTTTCCACAAACCAGATGGTACTCATGATAGAGAAAAATTCTCCTTGTTCTATTTTTAAGTTGATATTTTTAAAAATCTGAACTCCATCAAAACTTTTATTAACATCAACAATATTTATATCTTTTTCTCCAATTTTTGTACCTCCTTTTGGTAAAAATTAGATTTTTACGTCAACTTAAATTTTAACATTAAACATTAAATTTTACAAATTATTCGTAACCTTCATCTTCTTCCATTAAATAATTAATTTGTTGCCAATCATAATAATCTATCATTTTAAAAGGTATGGTATTATTTTTAAAAGCAAGTGCAATCATTTTCATCGGCATCAAGTTTGTAAACAATTCTATGTTCTTCAAAATCATCTAAAAGCATTTCTTTATATTCTTCATATTTTCCATTTTGTTTCAATTCGTCTATAATATTTTCTTTTTGTTCTAATCTCTCCATTTTCATCTCCTCAACTAAATTTTATTTTTATTATATCATAAAATCATTTTTTTAGACATTCAAAGATAAGATTTTAATCATAATTTTAGTTGACAAAGAGACTTGTAATCTAATATTAAGCTAAAATTATTATAATTTATGTATAAATTTAAATTAAGAAAGGATTGATAATATGAATAGCAAGACTATAGAAATTGTGAATGAAACTGGTCTACATACAAGACCTGGAAATGAATTTGTAAGTTTGGCAAAAAACATTCAAATCTCAAATAAGTGTAGAAAAATGAAGCTGGAACAAAAGTTAGTGGGACATCTTTATTAAAGTTACTTTCTTTAGGAATAAAAAGGAAGTAAAATAACTGTATATGCAGATGGTGAGGACGAAAACGAAGCAGTTGATAAATTATCATCTCTTCTTGAAAATTTAAAAGATTAATTTTATTAAGTTATTAAGGGGAGTGATGGAATTTCCCCTTTTTATTTATCAAAAATGGAGTGGTTTATGAAAAATTAAAGAATTAATAAAAGGTATTGCAGCTCACTCGGGAATTGCAATAGGAAAAGCATTTTTGTACAAAGAAACTAAATTAGAAATAGTTGAAAAATCGTCTTTAACAAAAAGAAGAAGAAATTGAAAGATTGTTAAACGGAAGAGAAATTGCAAAAAGCTCAACTTGAAGAAATTAAAGAGAACACTTTATTAGGTAAAGATAAAGCAGATATATTTGAAGGGTCATGTAACTTTACTAGAAGACGAAGAGCTAATGAGTGAAATAGATTCAAAAATTACAAGTGAAAATATACTGCAGAGTTTGCTTTTAAATGAAGCTATTGATGAATATGCAACTATGCTTTGGAAATTTAGAAGATGCTTATTTTAAAGAAAGAGCCGGAGATTTAAGAGATATAGGTAAAAAGATGGTTGTACGGAGTAATGAATACAAAAGGCTGTGGATTCATCAAAATTAGAACCAGAAACTATAATTGTTGCTAGAGAGTTAAACCCATCTGACACTGCTCAAAATAAATTTAGAAAATGTTTTAGCCTTCGTTACAGAAATTGGTGGGAAAAACTGCTCACTCTTCGATAATGGCAAGGTCTTTAGAATTACCTGCTGTTGTTGAGTTGGAGCAATTTTGGAAAAATTAGAAGATAACCAAATTATTATAGTTGACGCAGTTAAAGGAGAAGTTTTAGTTGATCCTAATGAAGAAACTATAAAAGAGTATCAAGCTAAGAGAGAAAAATTTCTTGAAAAGAAAAAGAAGAATTAAAGAAATTAAAAGATAAAGAAGCTATTTCAAAAGATGGGATAAAAAGTTGATGTTTGGGGAATATTGGTTCGCCTAATGATGTAAAAAGGAATTTTATCTAATGGTGGATTTGGTATAGGACTTTACAGAACAGAATTTTTATTTATGGAAAAGATTCTTTTCCAACAGAAGAGGAACAATTGAAGCATATAAAAGTTGTTGCTGAAGCGATGAATGGTTATCCTGTAACAATAAGAACTATGGATATAGGTGGAGATAAATCACTTCCATATATGGAGCTACCTCAAGAAGAAAAAATCCTTTTCTTAGGTTGGAGAGCAATAAGAGTTTGCTTAGATAGACAAGAAATTTTTAAGAACTCAATTTAAAGCTTTGTTAAGAGCATCTAAATATGGTCAAATAAAAATAATGCTTCCTATGATAATGGATATAGAAGAAGTAAGAAAAAGCTAAAAAATATTTGAAGAATGTAAGGCTGAATTAAGAGAAAAAGGAATAGAATTTGATGAAAAAATAATGTTGGGTATAATGGTGGAAACTCCTGCTGTGGCATTTAGAGCAAAAAGTTTTGCAAAAGAATGTGACTTTTTCTCAATAGGAACTAATGACTTAACACAATATACATTAGCTGTTGATAGAGGAAATGAAATGATAGCTAATTTGTATGATACATATAATCCAGCGGTATTACAAGCAATTAAAAATGTTGATAGATGGAGCTCATGCTGGGGAATAAAAAATTTCTATGTGGAGAATTTGCCGGGGATGAAAATGCTGTAGCTCTTCTTTTTGGAATGGGTCTTGATGCTTTCTCAATGTCAGGAATTTCAATTCCAAGAGTAAAAAGAGTAATGTCAAAACTTAATAAAAAAAGATTGTGAAGCATTAGTTGAAAAAAATATTAGATTTTACAACTGCTGAAGAAATTAAAAAGAAGTTAAACAATTTATGGGAAATTTATAAATGTAGTATATTTTTTTAAGTTTAAACTTATTCAATTTTTAAATAAAAATTAAAGACGGATAGGGATATTAGTTCAAGAAAAGCAACTAATATTCTCAATCCGTTTTTGTTTTAAACAAAAATGTTAATATCTTTTTCAAAATGAATAAAATATATATAAAAACTTGATTTTTAATATTAAATGATGTATCATAGCGAAAAGAAAAATCAAGGAGGGATTAATTAAAATGAAAAATTTGCAATGTTAGCACTAGCTATGAGTTTATTTATGGTAGATGTGGAGAAAAAGAAGAGGCTGCACCAGCTGAACAACCAGTTGCTGAAGCAACTCAAGCAGTAGAAACTGTAAACTATACTTTTAAAAACTGAAGATGGAAAGAATTTACTTTAGCAATAGCTGGAGATGTAGCAACTTTAACTGATGCTGAAGGAACTGCAACTGAATTGAACAGAGCAGTATCTGCTGATGGAGAATTATTCAAAGATGAAAAACGGAAATGAAGTTCATATCAAAGGGTGGAGAAGGAATTTTATCTCTAGGAGATCTTAAAGATGCTGCAGTTACTGTTACTGAAGCAGCAGCTCAATAATTTTAGTAAAAATAAAAAAATCAAAAATTAAAGCAGGAAATTTTTTTCCTGCTTTTTGTTTTCTTTGAAAATATTGAATTAATATGATAAAAATTTACTAGAAATTTTTAATATGGGAGGTTTACCGTGTCTGGACATAGTAAATGGAATAATATACAACATAGAAAAGGTGCTCAAGATAGAAAGAGAGCAAAATTATTTACAAAAATTTGGAAGAGAATTAACAATAGCAGCTAAAGAAGCTGGAGGAGATCCTAACTTTAACCCAAGACTTAGACTTGCAATAGAAAAAGCTAAAAGCTGGAAATATGCCAAAAGATATTTTTGGAAAGAGCTATTAAAAAAAGGTACAGGAGAATTAGAAGGTGTAGATTTTTACAGAAATGAGATATGAAGGTTATATTCATGCCGGAACTGCTTTCATAGTTGAAGCCGTAACTGATAATAAAAATAGAACTGCATCTGAAATGAGAATGACTTTCTCAAGAAAAAGATGGAAATCTTGGAGCGGATGGTGCTGTGTCTTGGATGTTTAAGAAAAAAAGGACTTATAACTGTTAAAGCTGAAGGTATTGATACTGATGAGTTTATGATGGCAGCATTGGAAGCTGGTGCTGAAGATGTCGAAGAAGATGATGGAGTTTTTTTGAAGTAACTACTGATTACACAGAATTTCAAACAGTCTTGGAAAAATTTAAAAATGCTGGATACACTTATGAAGAAGCAGAAATTGAAATGATACCTGAAAATAGAGTTGAGATAACAGACCTAGAAACTGCTAAAAAAGTTATGGCTCTTTTTGATGCCCTTGAAGATTTAGATGATTCTCAAAATGTTTACTCAAACTTTGATATTTCAGATGAACTTTTGAACAATTAGACTAATAAAAATAAAAGGCTATTACGGTAGCCTTATTTTTATATTTTGGAGAGAAAATTATGTTGGATAATTATAAAAAAATTTATTCAAAATTAGAGAATTTACCTAAAAAAATTGTGACTGAAAAAGCAAGTATCAAATTTAAAGTCTTTAGGTATAGATACAATTTATGATTTAATTTACTATTTTCCAAGAGCTTATGATGATAGAACAAATATATATTGGAGAATTAAAAATTAATGAGTATGTTGTAATAAAAAGCTACTGTTATGACGGCTGTAAATTTTACCAACGAGATTTGGTAAAAAGGTTGTAAAAGCCATTATAAATGATGGAACTGGTATTATGGAAGTTTTTGTGGTTTGGCATGCCTTATCTTGCAAAAACTTTTAAAAGTTAGGCGAAGAATACTTATTTATAGGTCAAAGCAAAAAAAGCTAATATTTTTCCAACTTGTAAATCCTGAGTATAAATTATATTCTGGTCAGCAAAAAGTAACATTGGATGAGATACTACCTATTTATAGTTCGAATAAAAATATAACTCAAAATAATTTAAGAAAAAGTTAATTAAAAATTAATCGATGAATTTATGAAGAACTTTCAAGAAAATTTACCAGATGAATTAATAAAAAGAGTATAAAATTGTTGAGAGAAAGAAAGCTATAGGAGATATTCATTATCCTTTGTCTATGAAAGAAGTTGAAGAAGCTAAAAGAAGATTGTAAATAGAAGAGCTTTTAATTTTTGGAATTAGGGATTTTTAAAGAATAGATTTATAATTGAAAATTCCAATAATAAAAAAATTATGAATTAGAGGGGAAAAAGAGAAAGTTAAAAACTTTTTGTCTCTTCTCCCTTTTGAACTGACAGGGGCACAAAAAAGTTATTAAAGAAATTTATGACGAAATATCAAATGGAAAAATTATTAATAGATTAGTTCAGGGAGATGTTGGAAGTGGAAAAACTGTTGTAGCCATTGTAATGCTAATATATATGGCAGAAAATGGATATCAAGGTGCTTTGATGGCTCCAACAGAAATCCTTGCTAATCAACATTATCTTGGAATGAAAGATAGACTAGAGAAAATCGGCTTGAAAAATTGAGCTTTTAACATCAAATATAAAGAGTAAAAAGAAGACTGAAATTTTAGAAAAAATTGCAAATGGAGATGTTGATATTGTCGTTGGAACTCATTCTCTAATTGAAGATAATGTTATATTTAAAAATTAGGACTTATTGTAATTGATGAGCAACATAGATTTGGTGTTAACCAAAGAAATAAATTGAGAGAAAAAGGTTTTTTTAGGAAATCTTTTAGTTATGAGTGCAACTCCTATTCCTCGTTCGTTAGCTTTTGAGTATTTATGGAGATTTAGATTTATCTATAATTGATGAACTACCTCCGGGGAGAACTCCAATTAAAACTAAGTGGATAGCTAATGAAACTGATTTAGAAAAAATGTATAATTTTATCTATAAAAAGTTTCAGAAGGACATCAAGCATACTTTTGTTGCTCCCTCTAATTGAAGAAAGTGAAAAAGATGAATTTAAAAATCTGTGGATAAAGTTTTTCAAAGAAATTGAAAAAATTCTCAAATAAGAGAATTGGAATTATTCACGGAAAGATGAAAGCTAAAGAAAAAGATGAAGTTATGTTAAAATTTAAAAAATAAAGAATATGATATTTTAGTTGCAACAACTGTTATTGAGGTTGGGATTGATGTGCCTGCTTCAACGATTATGACCATCTATAATGCTGAAAGATTTGGACTATCAGCCCTTCATCAATTGAGAGGAAGAGTTGGAAGGGTTCTAATCAATCATATTGTTTTTAATTTCAAATTCTACAACAGAAAATTCAAAACAAAGACTTAGCATTATGGAAGAAACAGAGGATGGATTTAGAATAGCAGAAGAAGATTTAAGGCTTCGTAATTCTGGGGAAATTTTTTGGACTTAGGCAAAGTGGTTTTAGTGATTTAAAATTCATTGACATAATTTACGATGTGAAAACAATTAAACTTGTTAGAGATGAATGTATAAAATATTTAAAAAGATAACAAGGGAGAGATTAACAATAAATTTTTTTAAAATATGATATTGAGCAAAAATTTGAAAAATATACAAAGTGGAAAACTAGCAAAAATATATTAAATATGTTAAAATTTATTGTTAAACAAAAATAAAAAAAGGATAAGGTAGGTAGAAAAATGAGATTTAGTAAAGCATATATTAAAAACTTTAAAAAGAAACACCTAAAAGAAGCTGAAGTAATAAGTCATCAACTTTTACTTAGAGCTGGAATGATAAAAAATAGCTGCAGGTTCTTATACATATTTACCCTTTAGGATATAGAACGATTAGAAAAATCGAAGCTATAGTTCGTGAGGAAATGAATAGAGCAGGAGCTCAAGAACTTTTAATGCCTTTTGTACAACCAGCTGAACTTTGGCAAGAAAGTGGAAGATGGTCAGTGATGGGTGCTGAAATGGCAAGATTAAAAAGATAGACACGAAAAGAGATTTTTGTTTTATCTCCAACTCACGAAGAGGTTATAACAGAAATCGTTAGAAATGATATTTCATCATACAAGGCTTTTTACCAATAAATTTATATCAAATACAAATAAAATTTAGAGACGAAAGAAGACCAAGATTTGGACTTATGAGAGGAAGAGAATTTATTATGAAAGATGGATATTCTTTCCATACTTCTCAAGAATCTCTAGATGAAGAGTTTTTAAATATGAAAGATACTTACTCAAGAATTTTTCACAAGATGTGGTTTAAAAATTTAGACCTGTTGATGCAGATTCAGGAGCAATAGGTGGTAGTGGTTCACAAGAATTTCATGTATTAGCTGAATCAGGAGAAGATGAAATTAGTTTATTCTGATGGGTCTGATTATGCAGCAAATATTGAAAAAGCTACAAGTGTGCTTGTTAATCCTCCAAAGGAAGATGAAAAAGAAGTTGAACTTGTTCACACCCTGATTGTCCAACAATAGAAGCTCTTGCAAAATATTTAAATGTTCCTGAAAAATAAAAACTGTTAAGGCTTTGATGTATAAAGATATGGGAACTGATGAAATATATATGGTTTTAATCAGAGGAGATTTTTGAAGTAAACGAAGTAAAATTAAAAATACTTTTAAATGCTGTTGAAGTTGAAAATGGCAAGTGATGAAGAGATTGAAAAATTAGGTTTGAAAAAAGGTTACATGGACCATATAAATTACCAGCTGAAGTAAAAATTGTTGCTGATTTATCTGTACCAGAAATTTCAAATCATATTGTTGGTTCTCATCAAAAGGATTATCACTATGCAAAATATAAATTATGGAAGAGATTACAAGGCAGATATCGTTGCAGATATTAGAACTGCAAAAGTCGGAGAGACTTGTGTAACAGGAGGAACTTTACACTCTGCAAGAGGTATTGAATGCGGACATATCTTCAAATTAGAGATAAATATTCAAAAGCTATGAATGCGACTTTACCTTGATGAAAATGGTAAAACTCAAATTATGTTAATGGGTTGCTACGGAATTGGAGTATCAAGAACTATGGCAGCAACTATTGAACAAAATTATGATGAAAATGGAATTATTTGGCCAGTGGCTCTAGCTCCATATATTGTTGATGTTATACCTGCAAATATAAAAAGATGAAAATCAAAAGTCTTTAGCTGAAGAATTATATAAAGATTTTCAAGACGCAAATATTGATGCTATGATAGATGACAGAGATGAAAAACCTGGATTTAAATTTAAAGATGCTGACTTTGATTGGATTCCCATTCAAAGTTATTGCTGGGAAAAAAAGGCTTCAGAAGGTGTCGTTGAATTAAAAAAATAAGAAGAACAGGAGAAACTTTAGAAATTTCTAAAGATGAAGTTGTCGAAAAAGTTAAAAGAACTTATGAAATTATATTAGAAATAGAAAGAGACTGTTGGAACTATAAATTTTTTTACAACAGTCTCTTTTTATTTTTCATTTTGGATTAATTCTACAATTTTATTTCCAGTTAAACTTTTTGTATGTCAATAACTCTTTGATTAGAGCTACCTCTCCATTTTAAATTTAAATCTTTTTAATTCGTCAATAAATTTTCCATCAATTAAAATATCACACTCTCTTATAAGTGAAAAATCTTTTTATCTTCCAAAATTTCTTCCCAAGTGAAGCCCGACCAGATCCAAATATCTCTATCAGGTAATTCTTTTTAAATTTCAAAAATAAATTTTAGAAGAGGCTCTATATTTTTCGGAAAAGTGTATCCCCACCTAAAATTGAAAGACCCCTTTATAGTCTTACCGTATTTTTGAAATAAGCTATTATTTCATCCTCTTCTTTTTCTGTAAATTTATCTCCATAATTTTTCATTCCAAGTCTCCGCATTGAAACAATTTCTTACAACAGTGAGTGCAGCCACTCACAAATAAACTTACTCTTATTCCTGTGCCATTAATCATATCTGCATATTTAATTCTGAATAATTCATAATCTATCTATGTTTTTACCCTACCTATGATTTCTCTTGTTTACCTTTTATTAAATGGTCTTGAGTTTGGTTGAGAAAGGTAACCACATACTCTCCTTATTACACTCATTTGACTTCCACTATGATTTCCACATTGAGGACAAGTAAATCCTTCTCTTTGAAGCTGTGAACTCTCCCTTGAAACCACAAATATGACATTTATCTACAGGTTGATTAATTCCTATATAGTGAATACCAACCATTTTTGCATATCTTAAAAATATCTGGGATAGCATCTATATTTTTGTTAAAAGAATCTGTTTCTATGTAGCTGATATGTCCTCCTGAAGAATATTTATGACCTAGAGCTTCCATTCTCCTCATCAAATGGACTGATATTTATTCTCGATGACACGTGGAAGGAGTTATCGTAATATCCTTTGTCAGTAATTCCCCAATATCTCCAAATTCTTGTTTATCTATTCTTGCAAATCTATAGCATAAAAGATTCTGATGGAGTTCCATACAATGCAAAACCTAAATTAGTTTCTTTTTGAATTGTTCCACTTTTTTTCAGAAATATATTTTAAAATATTAAATGTCTTTTCATAAATTTTCGTCTTGAGAAAAATCTTTTCCATAAATTAATTGAGAAACTTCACTAAGTCCAATATATCCTATTGATACTGTTGCATAGCCACCCCCAAATTAAATCTTTTATTGTATCCTTTGATCTTTTTGAGCCAATGCTCCTGACATCCAAAGTATAGGAGCAACTTCTGCTACAGTTTTTCTAAATATTCTGCTCTAAAAAACTGAATTATCTTTTACAAATTTCTAAAATTCTATCCAATCTCTATAGAATGCTTCTTCGTTTCACGATTTTTAATAGCAATACGAGGTAAATTTATTGTAGTTGCCCTGATATTAAATCTTCCTGAATATTTTTTTCTTTTCCATTTTCATCTTTCCAAGGAGATAAAAATGCTCTGCATCCCATTGGATAAACAACAGTTTCATTTTTTACTTGTTCAGGTGTTACAAATAAAATATCAGGATAAATTGATTTTGTCATACACTCGAAAGCAAGTTGAGCAATATCCCAGTTAGGATCTCTCATTCAAATTCAATCCCTCACACATTGTATAAACAATTTTTGGGAAGATAGCAGTTTCTTTTTAGAACCAAAAACCTGCCATTCTAGTTTTCAAAAACATATTTTTGAACTAATTTCCCTTCCCAAGAAGTTTTCAGTTCCTATACCCACAGTTGTAAAAGTGAGTTTGTCCATTGACTGTTGATAGGGAATTGATTTCATACTCTAACCCTTGCATAGCTTGTTTCACAGATTCTTCTTGTCATATCTAAAGAATATTCATAAGTCTTAGGGATATTTATTTTTAATTCTAAGTTTGAATATTCAATGTCTTCTTTTTAATTCTTTCAATTTGCTCTTCTTTTTAAATCATCAATATATTTAACACCTCTCAAAAAAATGTTTTTGAAAGTTTTTGATATATGGTACCAAGGCTCTATCCAAATATGGTATTGAACAACCACCGAAAGTATTTGATGATACAGAAGCAATTATTTGCACATATATGTCCTCACTGCAACATCAACAGAATTTGGCTCAAGCATTTTTAGCATTTCCAATATTGCAACCACCTTTAAGCATAGTTTCAATATCAACAAGCTCACAATTTGTTTCTCTAAACAATAAATAATCTAAATCGTGGAGATGAATTTCTCCTTTTATATGTGCAACCTTAATATGTTCAGGAACCATCTTATTCAAATAATAATCTCTTGATGAAAATTCCTGCTAACAAATCTCTTTGAACTGAAATTGTTTTTGCATCCTTGTTTTGCATTCTCTCGCTAATAATTTTTCATCAGAAGCATCTACAAGTTCTGCAATTTGTTTGTAAATACTTTTTCTTTTTCTATCTCAGTTTTTAATTGTTCTATAACTTTGATAAGACATAGCAATATCTTTTTCAGATGATGCCATCAATTTTTACAACTATATCTTGAATTTCTTCAACGGACAATACTTTATCTGGAAGTTCTTCTATTTGAGTGGAAATTTTTCAATTAATTTAATATTAGGTTCTCTTGAACTTTGTTCAAAAGTTTTTGATTGCATTTTTCAATTCTTTCTTTATTAAATTCGACAACAGTTCCATCTCTTTTTATAACTCTTTTCATTTTTGTTTATCTCCCTTCTAATTTTGTATCGTCCAAAAATTTAATTTTTACAAAAATATTTTTAACATTTTTATAGACAATATATAGTAGTAATACAAGAAAATATACACTATATATTGTTAAAATGAATTTGCGAAAGCAGAATTCATTAGCAATTTTATTTGTATTAGGTTGAAATAAAAATAGAGGTCACTATAATTTCAGCTAAGGAAAAATAGTTTGACGACTCTAACTGATGAATTCAGAATTATGATAATAAAAACTACACCTTAGTGTAGTTAAATTTTTGAGTGGTGGTTGGGGAAGGATTCGAACCCTTCGAAGGCAGAGCCGTCAGATTTACAGTCTGATCCCTTTGACCGCTCGGGAACCCAACCGATATAAAATTGTCTAGTGGTACCCCGTAGGGGGAATCGAACCCCTGTTTCCAGAGTGAAAATCTGATGTCCCTAACCACTGAACGAACGGGGCACTGGTGCCGCTTATCGGAGTCGAACCAATCACCTACTGATTACAAGTCAGTTGCTCTACCAGATGAGCTAAAAGCGGCTTCCGTCTCTTATGGACATTGACTCATGATACACTATGAGATAAATTTTGTCAACATAAATTTTTTTAAAATTTTTAATTTTTGAAAATTTTATTTATTTCTTCTTGTTGATATAATCTTTTATTTTTCATATTAGCTAAAAAGCTCTTCGTTTATTTCTGATTTTTATTATCCTCAAGTTCAGTTAGTGAGTTAATTATTTCAACATTCTTCAAACCTTTTTCTTCGAGTAAATTTTTAATTTTTGAAATTTTATTATAAAGAAATAGCTTTTTAAACTCCCTGATTGCTCCAATTCTATCAATGGTATTTAATTGAATTTTTATCATATCTAATATCTTCTGAAATTAAAAATCGGCTATCTCTTCAATATCTCCATCAGTAATTTTTCTAAAATAAAAATTTCTATCCAAATCTTACCTTTATAATTGGAATTATTTAAATTAATAAATCCCTCTTCTTATTTCTTCGACGCTTGTCCCATAGTCAGGTCTTACTATTTTCTCAAAAATTTCTTGATTTAAGGTATTTAAGGTTGGAATAACTAAGTCGATATATTCCAGCTCGTCAACAACATTTTTATTTTGCCAAAAGTAAGCTGTTTGTTATCAAGCAAATTTTTCCTTGATACTTCATTTCTGTTTTGATATATTTTTGAAATGTTGCTCAAATCTAAACTCAAAGTTGGCTCTCCACTTCCTGAAAAAGTGATATAGTCAGGTCTGATTGTTTTTAAAAACTTCTTCTATCTCATCAGTTATTTCTTTTCGCTTCTTTTAAATCTTTTTCTTTCAAGTTGAATTTTTAGTTGCTCCACATTCACAGAAAATACAATTCAAGTTGCAACTCTTGCTGACAACTAAATCCACTCCTAATGATACTCCCAACCTTCTTGATGGAACAGTCAAATACATGATTATACATTTTTTATCACCTACTTAATATAGTATTAGTTTTCATTGTAAGTTTTTATCTATATATGATTTTAAAAATTTCATATTCTTCAATATTGGTAATAATTGCTTCAACATCACCAGTTCCTATATGACCTATCTCTTTTACATTTTCATAAAAGATTGCATAGTTATTTTTCTGAATAAGTTTTAAATATACTAATATTCCTTTATTAACATAGTCAGAGAAACACAAATAAAATTTTTAATCTTTTTAAAGGCCATATAAAATTTTTAAAGGAGTTTCAGTAATATCATCTCCCTTAGATAAGATATAATCTCTCAAATGAAAAATATAAATCTTTTTAGTTTGGGGTAAATTTTTAATTCTATCTTCCCAATATATTCTCTATCAATTTTAGCTTTTTATTTTTTACTTGCTTCAATTTTAACTATATTCAAAAATGACAGGACAATTATTTTCTATCAATTCCAATGCTATCCATTCTTCCATTTGTTATAGCATACTCTGTTGCTAAAAACGAACTCCAGTTTCCATATTATTTTCAATTAGAGTTTGAATTTCTTTTTCAAGTAATACTGATTTAGTTTTTAATTCTTTCACTTTATTTTTATATGAAACAAATTTATATCTGACATTTTCTATCACTCTCTTATATTATAATTTATCGTACTATATTTTCTAAAAATAATTCAATGATTAGAAAGTGAACTACTCCCACTTATAGAAGTGGGAGCTTCTTTTGGGAAGTATGTGCTTTTGTTAGCCACATATATTTACCAAGCTCTTCGGGTAGTCCCTACCCTGATATATTTTTTTCTAACTTACTTTTTCTTCTTTTAATATTTCTAAACCTTTTCTTAATATATTTATACTTGCATTGTAATCTCTATCTATTTCTAGTCCACAACATTCACAATAATATATTCTTTTCTGATAATCTTAGAGTTTCTTTTTATATTACCACAACTTGAACAAGTCTTACTACTTGGATAAAATGTAGGTACTTTTATAATTTTTCTTCCATACCAATTTGCTTTTTATATTCTAGTTGTCTTACAAATTCACTCCAACTTACATCTGATATACTTTTTGCTAATTTGTGATTTTTTTAACATTCCCTTTTATATTTAAGTCTTCTATACAAATTATATCGTGGTTATTGATAATTTTTGTACTCAACTTATTTACAAAGTCTTTTCTTTTATTTTCTAATTTTATTATGTATTTTTGCTACTTTTTTTCTTTTGTTTTTGATAGTTCTTACTATCTGATAGTTTTTTTATCGCTATCTTTAGTAAGTTTACATCTCCTTTGATAGTTTTCTTTGTTCTCTTTTTCAGTTTTTCTCATATTCTTTTTGTTAGCTTTTAAATTTTTCTACTTTTTGTACAATCACTCATCGTTGCAAATTCTTTTTATTCCTAAATCTATTCCAATATTTTTATTAGTTTTTGCTAATTCTTCTATTTCTTCTTCACATAATATTGAAACAAAAATAATGATCAAGACTATTTTTACTTATTGTTACTGATTTAATTATACCTTTTTATTTCTCTATGTAATTTAATTTTTGACTAGCGATTTTAGTTTAGGAAGTTTTTATGTAACTATCTTTAATATATATTGTGTTCTGATTATTTGTAGTATAGCTTTTGGACTGGGTTAGATTTACACTTGTATTTTTGGAAAAACCAAAATCTTTATTTTTAAGAAAATTTTTATAAGCTTTTTCTAAATTTAATTGTGCATTAGCAAGAGCTAAACTATCTACTTCTTTTTAAAATAAGGATATTCTTCTTTATATTTAGCAGGGAGTAGGATATTTAGTTTTTAATTCCTGTTGATTTATATTCTTCATAATCTTTCTTTCTATCATCTAACATAAGGTTATGAACCTTTTCTAACACAACCAAAAGTTTTTTTGAGAAAAAGATTACTTGTTCTAAGGTAGGGATATATTCTGAATTTATATGCTTTTTAACTATTTTCATTTTCTCCTCCTTGTCCTTGAATATATTTTTTTAATAACTTCTATACTTGCTCCACCAACGCTCAACACTATTTCTACTCCAAAAAAATATTCTTTCCATAACTTAGATTTAATAACAGGAAATTCTTTTTATAAGTCTACTACTAGCACTTTTATAGGCGTTAATAAATTTAGATAATTCAGTTACAGGAGTAGCACTTATCAATAGATGAATATGGTCTATATCGTGTTCCCATTCCATCAAAGTAATTTTTATATTTAGGACATATCTTCAAAAATATTTCCTTTAATCTCATAGAAATCTCTATTTGAAATAACTTTTCTACGATATTTTATACAAAATACAATATGGTAATTTATTTTATATACTGAGTGATAATTATTATCATATTTCATAATATTTCTAAGTCCTTTTTATTTTTTATCTTCTTTAACTGATTTAATTATATCACATTTTTGAAAAAATTTTCGAGAAAATAAAAAGCAATTCATCCCCTACTTATAGAAGTAGGGGACTTCTTTGCTAGATATTGTTAAAAATTGTAACATTTGTTACAGAAAATTTTTTTACAAAAAGTAATATAATTGATTAAAATAATAAAGAAAATTTTTAATTGAAAATAAAAAGAAATTAAAAAAGGAGATATGAAAATGTATTTAAGTAAATCAATGACAATAAAAACAAATAGTTGAAAAATATCCTGAAACACTTCCAGTGTTTGCAAATGCAGGGTTTAAAGGTTTGGATAATCCAGCAGTATTGGAGAAATTAAAAGATATTTCACTTGAAAAAGCAATGATGATAAAGAAAGAAGATGTTGAAGCATTTATTCCAATGTTGCTTTCATGCAATCGAATCTGTTGAAAGAGAAGACGAGGGACCTAAGGAAGCATCTCTTATGGGACTTTTTACCTTGTCCTGTTAGAATACCTTTACTTGAAGGTTTTGAAAAAATATTTGGCTGATCACCAAGATATTAAAGTTAAATATGAATTGAAAGCTGCTTATTCAGGTCTTGGTTGGATAAAAGATGAAGTTATTGATAAGAATGATATAGATAAATTGGCAGATATGTTTATCTCTGCTGGTTTCGATTTATTCTTTGATAAAGATTTGATGGGAAAATTTAAAGAACAAGGAATTTTTAAAGATTTAACAGGTATTGAAAAAAATATAATTCAGACTTTGATAATGAAAAATATTTCATTGAAAGACCCTCACGGAGATTATTCAATGATAGGTGTTGTTCCTGCAATATTTATCGTAAACAAAGCTGTACTTGATGGAAGAGAAGTTCCAAGATCTTGGGAAGATTTATTGAAACCTGAATTTGCAAAATCAGTTTCATTACCAATAGCTGACTTTCGATTTATTTAATGCAATCTTAGTTCATATTTATAGATTATTCGGTTTTGAAGGAGTTAAGAATTTAGGCAGATCATTACTTTCAAATTTACACCCAGCTCAAATGATAGAAGCAAAAGAGCCAGCAGTTACAATTATGCCTTATTTCTTCTCAAAAATGGTACCAGAAAAAAGTACCAAAAGAAGTTATTTGGCCAGCAGAAGGAGCAATCATTTCTCCAATATTTATGTTGACTAAGGCTAACAAAAGCAAAAGAATTAGATAAAATTATAAAATATATGAGTGGAGAAGCAGTTGGAAAATGTACTTGCTAATCAAGGTCTATTCCCAAGCGTACATCCTAACGTAAAGAATCCAGTAAATGGTAGACCTATGTTATGGGTTGATGGGACTTTATCTACTCAAACGATATGGGAAAATTAATTAAAGATTGTGAAGAAGTATTTAAAAAAAGGAGCAGAAGAATAATGAAATTAATAACAGTTTCATGATCTCCATCATCAGGAAAAACATCGCTAATTATTAAAAACAATAGAAAGCTTTAAAATCACAAAAATATAAAAAGTTGGAATTGTAAAATTTGACTGTTTGTACACTGATGACGATGTTCTTTATGAAAAAGCGGGAATACTTGTTAAAAAGGTTTATCAGGTTCAGTTTGCCCCGATCACTTTTTTGCAAGCAATATTGAAGAAGTTGTCCAATGGGGACAAAAACATGAATTAGATTTATTAATAACAGAAAGTGCTGGACTTTGTAATAGATGTTCGCCTTACTTGAAAGATATTAAAGCTGTTTGTGTAATCGATAATTTAGTGGAATCAATACTCCATTGAACTATGCTTAAACTTCGCTGATGTTGTTGTTATTACAAAGGGAGATATAGTTTCTCAAGCTGAAAGAGAAGTTTTTGCTTCAAGAGTACAAACTGTAAACCCTATAGGCTGCAATAATACATATTAATGGATTGACAGGACAAGGTACTTATGAATTTGATCTTTAATTATGGATCAAGAACGAAGAAATTAATACAGTTCTTGAAAGAAAATTGAGATTCCCATTGCCGTCAGCTGTATGTTCTTACTGCTTAGGAGAAACAAGAATTGAGCAAGCTATCAACTTGGAAATATAAGAAAAGATAAATTTTGAAGAAAATAAAAGGAAAAGGTAAAGATGAGTATAGATAATAATGATGAATTAGAATTAGATATGGAAATGGACTTTTGACCTTTTAGATATACTTGGAGTTACTGAAGAGAAAGTTGAAAGTGTAACTTTAATTCCAGGGTACAATAAAAAGGTGAAAAAGAAAATTATGAAAATTTAACAATAAAAGCAGGGAGAAATTGTTGCAACACTCGAATTTGCAGGTTCAGGGAAAAGTAGATTACTAGCTGATATTGAATGGGGAGCTCAAGGAGATACTCCAACTAAGAGAACAGTTTTAGTAAATGGTGAATTGATGGATGCAAAGAAAAGATTTTCTCCTAGTTACAAACTTGTTGCACAATTATCACAAAACATGAACTTTGTTATGGATTTGTCAGTTAGAGAATTTATAGATTTAAGATGCAGAAAGTAGACTTGTTCTTGATAGAGAAAGTGTCATTGAAAAATATTTAATCAAGCAAACGAACTTGCAGGAGAAAAATTTACGATAGATACTCCAATCACAAGTTTGAGTGGAGGGCAATCAAGAGCATTGATGATTTCTGATACTGCAATTTTTAAGTACATCTCCTATCGTTTTGATAGATGAAATTGAAAATGCAGGTATTGATAGAAAAAGCTTTGGATTTACTTGTTGGAAATAACAAAATTGTTTTTGATGGCAACTCACGATCCTATTCTTGCTCTTATGGGAGACAGAAGAATTGTTATAAAAATGGAGGAATTGATAAAGTTATCGAATCAACTCCAGAAGATATTTTGGGGTGCTTTGACAGAGCTTGATGATGTTGTACAAGGTATGAGAAATAAATTAAGATATGGTCAAAGACTTGAACTTGATTTTGAAATTAAAAATAGAAAAATATAAAAATAAAAATAAAAAAATAAAAATAAAAATAAAAATATAAAATAAAAATAAAAAATAAAAATAAAAATAATTTAATTAGATATGATAAAAAAGATCAAAAACCAAAATACATGATTGACGTACATGTTTGATAGATAAAAAGAGGAGAAGATTTTATGAATAATAAATATGAAAATATAAGAAAATATTACATCCAGATAACATTAATGACCTTTTGGGGAAAGTAAATGATTTAATTTGGATTGATTGGAGAGAAGACGACGAATCTGTAATCAATTGCTTTAATAGTGAAATAGGAAACTTACAGAAGTAGATTTTATAAATAATAATAAAAATATGGTGATGACATAAAAATTAAAATACAGAGCTAAAGAAATAGTTGTTCCTTATATGGATAATATGGATAGGGATACAACTATAAAGTATTTCAACGAAATCATAAAAGGAAGATTTTGAAATAAGATGGTTTGTTGAAAAGCCTTGTAATGATATCTTTTAGCATTTTGCATTTTACCAAATACTTTATGGAATAGTTTAGAAAATGAATTTAGTAAAGAGGTTATAGATTATTATTTTATGACAATTAGCTTGGAATCCGACGATGTTTGATTTGGATGTTGATTCGGTTTTTGATTTGATTTCGCTTAGAAAAAGATAATAATAAAGTACCTTTTTGTAGAATTGATAAAAAGAATAAAGTAGACGCTTTTTCATGATTGGGAAATTTAAGAACTAATATGCCAAACTTTAGAAAAACAACTCCTCTTACTGAAAAATATTTCCAAGAATTTTTTTGGATAGTTTTGATAAACCAGAAGAAAAAGAAAAAATTAGAAAGATGGACTCTTGTACCCATTGAAGAAATTGAGATATTCTCTTGGTATGGGGCTTATAAAAGATGAAAAATTTGATGGATGTTGAGGAGTTACCCAATCCTATCGTTAACGCAAATGAAACTGTTGAAAAATTAGAAAAAGTTATCGACTTGATTAAAGAGTGTAGTAAGTGAATTAAAAAGTTGTGGACTTAGTGAGGAAGAATAAAAATCAACTCAGGATTTTTTTGATTTCATATCCCACAGATTCTTCAATTAAATATTTTCTCGATATAAATTCAGCGGTTATTGAACTACATTACTTATAAAAATAGTTTGACTACGTATTAAACACGTGTTATAATTGCCACGTGAGGTGGTCAAATGACGTCAAAAAGACCTTATGAGAGTACTAAAGAAAGATGGGTGGTATCTTGATAGAGTGAAGGGAAGTCATCACCAGTTTAAACATCCTGTTAAAACTGGAATTGTAACTTTACCACATCCTAAAAAGATTTACCACTAAAAACTATCAATAGTGTTCTCACACAAGCAGGGCTTGAATAAAGTCCTGCCCCTCATATTTATTAAGGAGTGATGATATGTTCAATGATGTTACATACCCAGCAATAATTACAAAAAGAAGATGATGTTTTTATATAGGCTTTCCTGATTTTCAGAAAGATTTTTATGGTACTTATGGAGAAACTTTTGATGAAGCTATCAGTATGGGAAAAAGAATATTTAGTTCTTTTGCTTATGGACTATGAGGATAATAAAAAGTTCCAAAGAAAAAGATATTGAGAAAATAAAAAAAGACCTTGATCAAGATTTGGTTTTTATAACTTTAAATTATCCTTATGAAAAAGTTTAGTGAAGATAGCTTATACAAAAAGACTTTGACTATACCGAATTATCTTGATATGTTGGCTAAAAATAAAAATATTAATTTTTTTCACAAGTACTACAAGAAGCGTTAAAAAGAATTAGGGGCTAAATAATTAAATTAAGAGAGTTAGTGATTTGGTAACAATCCAAGTTGCTAACTTTTTATATTTCTTTTATGGTATAATGGAATAAATTTGAAAAAGAAAAATACTGCAGATAAAAATTAAATATTGACAAAAATTATCGAAAGGTATATCACGAACGTGTAAAGTCGGATTAGCTCTTTTTAGCAAAACTTATTTTTGCTTAGTAGTAGCTATAGGGCTAAGCTGACTATCAAGCTTTAATGATAGTATTTGCTAGTGAAACGACAGAAACCCACATAGGAGCGAGAAATATACTATATTTATGCTGACGAAATACAGCTAAAATTCTCAGTTTCAAGAATAAAAAAAGCCAATTGCAAAAGATTTTTAAAAATCTGTAATTGGCTTTTTATTTTATAAAAATTTATAAATAAAAATTAAAAATATGATATAATAAAATAAAGAAACAAAATTGAAAACGTAAATGGAGGTAAAAAAATGAAAGAAAAATAAAATAGCTTTTTAGTTTCTGGAGATAGAATGGCTGAAAAATATATATGTAGATGACAAAGAAATTTTTAATTGTTGAAACATCTATATCGAATGCTTTGAAGAAGCAAAAAAGTTAGTTGAAAATGTAAAAGTTATACTTACAAAAATATGCTATAAAAATAAAAATTGAAGAAGAAGTTAATATTCCAATTTTGAGTATAGAAAAATAATATTTCGGATTATATTGAATTATTAAAAGAAATTGATGTAAAAACAATAAGGTTGCTTTTGTTGACTATATTGAAGCACCTCAAAGTTTAGTGACATTAGTTGAAATTATTTCAAAAGACATAGTCTTTAAAAAAATTTTTCAAGTGAAGAGGAATGTAAAATATGGTAAAAAGATTTAAAAATAAATCTTATTCAATATTAGTAGGAAGTATTTTTAACTATATGCAAATGAATTTGGATTAAAAATTTTATGAAGTTGAAAAACCTGAAGAATCAATTTTTGATGTATCTTGAAATAGCTGAACAAATAATAAAAATTTATGGACTTAAGAAAAATAAAGAAAAAGTTTTAATAAATATTGAAAGAATGATAGAAAATTATTTAAATAACGAAGAAAAATTAGAAAAATGTACTTGATAAGGTTGCTATGAATGATGTTGAAAAGAGATAAGTTGATCGAAGGTCTGAAGAAAAATTCTTTTCTCTTCATAAGACAGCAGAAAGATTTAGGAATAAGTAGAACAACATTATGGAGAAAATTGATTTAATATTACTATTGAATAGAAGGTTAAGTATGAAAAAGACAAATGCAATTAGAGAATTAGAAATACATAAAAATAGAACATTCAACGAAAGAGTATGAAGTTGATGAAAATAATTTGGATGCTGTTAGTGTTGCTCTAAAAAGTTGGAGAGGATATAACGAGAGTTTTTAAAACTTTAGTTTTGTTGAATGATAAAAAGAAATGGTTGTTGCTTGTATTCCAGGTATGGAAAAAAATTAGATTTGAAAAAGTTGGCAAAACTTTCAGGAAATAAAAAAACTTGAGATGCTCTATGAAAGATTTTGATTAGCTTATACTGGTTATGTTCGTGGAGGTTGTTCTCCAATTGGAATAAAAAAGAAACATACAGCTTTTATTCATGAATCGGTTTTAGAAAAATAAAAACAATTTTTGTCAGTGGTGGAATGAGAGGAATACAAATTGAAATTGAGCCACAAAAATTGATAGATTATTTGAAATTGACGGTTGGAGATATAATTGAAGATATAGAAATTCTTTGATAATTATGATAAAAATTATATTAAAAATTTAGGAACTGAAATGGAAAATATAAGAGAAAAATTTTGACTTTATAGTTAGCCAAGAATTTAATGGGACGAGACTTGATAAATATTTGAGTGAACAAATAGAAGAGGCAACTCGTTCATACATTGAAAAATTAATTGATAAGGGCTTTGTAAAAATAAATGAAAAATTTATCACAAAAATGGAAGAAAACTAAAAACAGACGAGAAAGTTGAAGTTGCTATTCCAGAAGAGGAAAACGTTGATATTGAAGCGGAAAATATTCCTCTTGATATAGTTTTATGAATGTGATGATTTTATTGTGATAAATAAAAATATGGAATGGTTGTTCACCCTGCTTATGGAAATTATTCAGGAACTTTGGTAAATGCTTTGCTATTTTATACGAATAATTTGTCGTCTGTGAATGGAAACATAAGACCGGGGATAATTCACAGATTGGATAAGGATACGAGCGGCTTTGATCGTAGTTGCAAAAATAATTTTGCTCACGCCAAACTTGCTTCAATGTTCATTGATAAGACTATACATAAAACTTATTTATGTATAGTAAAAAGGAAATCTTTTCTGAACAGAATTTAACTGGACGAATTGAAAAATTTAATTGGTCGTGATCCAAAAAGACAGATGACTGTCGTTGAGCAAAATGGAAAACTAGCAATTTCAAATTACAGGGTTGTAGATCAGGTTGAGAGTTTTTTTCTTTGGTAGAGGTTGCCATTGAAACAGGAAGAACTCATCAAATAAGAGTTCATATGAAAAGTATTAATCATCCCATTTTAGGAGATGCAGTTTATGGAACAGAGGATAAAAATATAAAAAGGCAAATGCTTCATGCCTATAAGTTAGAATTTTTAAATCCTTAGATGGCAAAGAATATTCGTTCAAAAGGAAAACTTTTTGATGATTTTATAGAAACGGCAAAGAAATTGAAATTAAATATCGAGGGATATTATGGAAAATAATTTATACTTACACGATTTAAATTTTGAAAATGTAATAGGTGTTGATGAGGGCTGGAAGATATCCACTCTATAGGATTGTTGTAGCTGCAGCAGTAAAATTGAAAAATTATAGTGAAGAACTTGATGAAATAAATGATTCCAAAAATTGACAGAGAAAGAGAAAAACTTTTTGATGTAATTATGGAGTATTTTTGAAGTAGCTGTTGGAATTTCGATGTTGGTATCATAGATGAAATAAATATTTTGAATGCAGATTTTTAGCAATGAGAACTGCCATAGCTGATTTGATTAAAAGGTAAAAATTTTACCATTTTAGTTGATGGGAATTTAAAAAATTAGAGATTATAATGGGGAACAAATTCCAATAGTAAAAGGAGACAGTAAAAGTCTTTTGTATTGCAGCTGTTTCGATAATTGCGAAAGTTACAAGAGATAGATTAATGGTAGAAATTTCTAAAACTTATCCTGAATATTTATTTGAAAAACATAAAGGCTATGGAACTAAAGCTCATATAGAAGCTATAAAAATATATCCTATTGAAGCAGTCCATAGAAAATCATTTTTGATATTAGGTAACAATGAATAATAGAGAAATCGGAAATAAATACGAGGATAAGAGTGTTGAAATTTTTAGAGGAAAAATGCTTATAAAAATTTTTAGAAAAGAAATTATCAAAATAGATATGGAGAAATTGATATCATAGCTGAAAAATAGAAAAGATAATTTTTATTGAAGTGAAGTACAGAAAAATAATTTTTACGGTTATGGCTATGAAGCAGTTGATAGATTGTTAAAAATCATTAAACTTGCCGAAACATATATGCAGTCTAAAAAAATTACTATGAAAATTATCAAATGCAGTTCGATTGTATGAGTTATTTAGGGATAAATTAGACTGGATAAAAAGATATTGTGTGGGGTGATGAAATTGGATTTTAGTTGTCCTAAATGTAGATGTAGAAAATGTGAAGAAAAAATATTATTTTGCCAGAAAAAGATTTACTAAAAATAGAGCTGAATACTTACTATGCTAAAACTTGCTTAAATTGTGGATATACAGAATTTTTATTCTGCAAAGATTATAGATGAGGATGAGGTAAAAGGAAAATGTGAGGCTAATGTTAAAGTGGAAGGAAAATTTTTAGAAAAATTTAAGGGAAATTATTTTTGATAATTCTTGTTCTTATTGTCATTCTAAAAATTGATAGAGAAGGTTATATTTGTTCGAATTGTTTAGAAAGATTGAGAAGAGAAAGTTTTTTTAAAAATAAAGATGAATTTTATTATGTTTTTATCTACGATAAGGCAATCAGACAAGTAATTTCTGATTATAAGCTCAGAAATCGAAAGAATTTAGCCAAAGATTTAGCCTTTTTAATAAAAACCAATTTACCAGTTACTAGAAAAAGAAAAATTGATATAATAATACCAGTTCCAATAAGTGAAGATAGAAAAATTGAAAGAGGTTTTAATCAAATCGAATATTTGCTTGAGCTTCTGGAAATAAAAGTATAAAAATTGAAAAGAATTAAAAATACAAAACGTATGTATAGTTTGGATAACTATGAAAAAGAAATAAAAAATGTTGAGGGAGCATTTAAAAATAATTTAGATTTAAAGAATAAAAATATATTATTAGTTGATGATATAGTTACGAGTGGAGCAACAATTCGTTCCATAAGCGAGGAACTTATAGTGAAGATAAAGTTAATATAAAAAGTCTATAGCTATATCAAAACATTTTATATAATGTAATTAAGGTGATAATAATGGAAATATATATTGACAATGAAAAACGAGATTTGGTAGAAAAACTCAAGATTTAGAAAAAATTTTTGAGAGCAATCACTAGGAAACTTGAAAAGAACGAGAAGATAATAAAAAAGTATCTCTATAAATGGCCACATTTTACAAGAAAATACAATAATAGATATGACGCGTCCAAATATTATGGAAATAGAAACAAAATCTTATTCAGATCTATCGTTGGAAGCTTTGACAAATGCTAGTGAATATATTGAAACTGAGGTAAGAGAACTTTTACATCAAAAATTGAAAATAAAGAAAAACTAGATGACTATGATATTGAAGAAACTCACAATTTTTGTATTGGCTTTGATGTAGTTCATCTTTTAAAAGAAACTTATGTTTTTAGTTTTTCGAACTATGGAAGAAGTTTTTGAAGCTTTGACAGAGGAACTTGCAGTTTTGAAAAGAATTTAAAAAGAAAAATGATTTCATTGCTTATGTTAATGCTTTAGAATATAGAGATTTACAGATATTTTAGAAAATTTTAAAAAGTAATATAGACTATTATTGTAAAAACATAATAGAAGAAGAAAAATATAACAATTTAGGAGGAAAATAAAAATGAGAAAAGTAGTTATAGCAGGAAACTGGAAAAATGTATAAAAAATAATGAGGAGGCTGTTGCAACTTTAAAAGAGTTAAGTTCACTTACAAAAGATGTTACTAATGTTGATGTTGTAATAGGAGCACCTTTTTACTTGCTTATCTGATGCTGTGAAAGCAGTAGCTGGAGGGAAAGTAAAAATTGCTGCTGAAAATGTTTATCCAAAACTTGAAGGAGCATACACAGGAGAAATATCTCCAAAAATGTTAAAAAGATATTGGAGTTGAATATGTAATTTTAGGGCATTCAGAAAGAAGAGAATATTTTTCACGAAAGTGATGAATTTATAAATGAAAAAGTGAAAGCTGTTCTAGAAATTGGAATGAAACCTATTTTTCTGTATAGGAGAAAAATTAGAAGAAAGAGAAAGTGGAAAAACTCTTGAAAGTAAATACAAGACAAATTAAAGGTGGACTTGCTGGTCTTTTTCAAAAGATGAAGCTAAAAAAGTTATCGTTGCTTATGAACCAGTTTGGGCTATAGGAACATGGGAAAAACTGCAACTCCTGAAATGGCTCAAGAAACTCACAAAGAAATTAGAAATGTTTTTAGCTGAAATGTTTGGTGCTGATGTTGCAAATGAAATGACTATCCAATATGGTGGTTCAATGAAACCTGAAAACGCAAAAGATTTACTTGCTCAAGCTGATATTGATGGAGGGCTTGTTGGAGGAGCTTCATTGAAAGCTGATTCATTCTACGAAATTATAAAAAGCTGCAAAATAAATTTTGATTGCTAATAAAAGAGACTGTGAAATTTTTCACAGTCTCTTTTTATTTTTATTCAAATGTAACATCAAAGAAGCATCAAAAACTTCTTTCTTTTCTCTGTCCATATGAGCAATAGCTCTTATTACCCATTGACCTGTTCTTGATGGAACAAATGCAAATACTCCATTATCATCAGTAAAATACTCTTACAGTTGTTTTTGGAGCTACAGGGGTTACTTTTTCCAAGTATTGTTTTCCATATCCAATTTACCATTTATGAAAATCGATATCCACTCTAGCATTTTTATATAGGATTTCCATCTTTATCCACAAATTTTTGCTCTAAATACATTTTTCTTTCCAAGCATTAACAGGATTTGTTAATGGAACTATTTTCATTATATCCAGGTGCAACTCTTTTGAAATAATCAGATCCAGCAGAATCTTTAGTTACGATTAATTTTTTCAACAGGGTTAAAAAGTATATCCTGCGTCAAATGTATTTCCACTGTCCATTACAAATACCCAGCTTCCTCCACCTTTTTAAAACCATCTTCAGCTGTATATACAGCATCAAAAGCTACGTGAGATTCTTTAGATGTAATTACTCCAACTTTTTACTTTAGATAATAAATCTTGTTTTTCTCCATCATGAACAACGAAGAACGCTTTCGGCATATGAGTTTTTACCATCTTTAGTTGCTATACTTTTATAGGATCTGTTCTAGGTACCTTCAGCAGGGGTGACAAAGTAAAGCTTTCATTTTAACTTCTTTTTGTCCACTAACATCTAAATTAGATGTATAAAGAAAATGATCGTGAGCAAAAGATTTGCTGTCTAATAATACACTACCAACCAATACTAATGTCATAATGATACCTCCGCAATATCTATCTGACGATAGTTTGTAAACAAATTCAATATCATTTCCAACCCTATAGTTTATATTATTTTTTTCAAGAATTAATTCTTTTCCATCTCCAAAATCATAAGCAGCCACAGCTTTTATCCCAATTAGCTTTTTCAGCATCAGTTAAAAGCTGCATTCTTTTTCCAACAACGTGTCCTTCTCCAGCATTAAAATATACTTCATATTTATCAGTTGCAGGTTTTGGGCATAGTTAAACTATGCATCTAATTTTCCTTTGTATAAAACTTCTTTCCTTTGAAAGATTCTTCATCCATTATGTAAGCCTTATCTTTAACAACTATAATTTCTACACCTTCAGCAGCTGACCCATTAGAGAAACCACCTTCGATATAGATAGTTCCATCTCCATTATCATCAATTGAAATCAATGGAGATGAGCATAAACTAAAGCAGACATTAAAACTCCCATAACTAAAACTAAAAAAACTTTTTCATTTAAAAACCTCCCATATATCAATTTTATTTTTGATAACGCATTAATTAAATTGTCTGTATTTTTCTTTAAATACTTTTTAAGATTGCATCAGGATCCATTTTACCTTCCATATCCATAGGAATATCCAAAGTATTTACTACAACAAAAATCTCCGCCTGCATCTTTGATAGCTTTAATTACATTTTAAGCCATCTATCAGAAACTATTACTTTGATTCCTTTGTCTTGCATAATTTTAGCAACATTTTCCAAAAGTAACATCATCATAGTTTATATATTCTGTTAAAATATTCATATCATTTAAGAAATAATGTAAATTTTCACTTAAAGATATAACTTCTGTTGTATTAGCATTAAGTAATCTTTCATTAGCTTCATTTTCTAATTTTAATAAATCAGCTGTAAATTTATTTACATTTTTCTATCTTAGTTTTTGAGTTGGATACAATCTTTCCAAATCTCTAGCAACAATATTTGCCATTCTAACTAAATTTTTACTTCCAGTCCAAATATATGGATTAACTCTTCCATCAGAATAATCACTGAAAAATATTGTTGTCATCATCGTAAGGATGACTTGCATCAATCTCAACGATATTTAATTTATTCATTCTAGCTTTTCCATAGATGACATCTTCTGGCCAAATCTTAGCAATATCTATAACTGCTTGAGCTTTTTAGCTATTGATAAATCAAAACCGTTTTTCTTATAGAATCTTTTAGACATAGTCATTGAAAACATCAGAACCAAAACGGAGTGTAAACCTTAATATCAGTTCCTTTTGTGTCAAATAACTTGTTAAAGAATAAATAGGTTGTATTGAAGTGATTACTATATTTTCAGCAAAAACTCAAAGATCCCACTATCAACATTAAAATAAATAATAATATTTTTCATCTTATTCTCTGCAAAATTTTTAAATAGCATTTTTAATAATTGTTGTTGCTATAAATAGTAAACGATGAAATCATAATTATAGTTCACTTGATGGTATTGATATATCAAAGTGTATCGGTAGATATACTCCCAACAAACAACTGATAAGAGCAAAATTACAGAATAGCTCACAAAACTCTTTTATAGACTTAGATAAATTTTGCAGCAGCAGCTGGTATTAGCAATGCTTCAACTAAAATTGAGCCTATTATTTTTACTGAAGCTATAGTTATCACTGTAACAATTACTATAAATATATATTCTATTAATTTTACATTTACACCTCTTACTATTGCTAAACTTGGATTAAAACTTGCAGCAACATTTTATTTAAGTATGGTATCAATACACAACCAATTATTATTGCTGATACAACTAAAAATATAAAATATCAGTGTCATTAACTGTTAAAACAGATCCAAACAATATACCTCAAGTGATGTGAGTTTACTTTTGCCGGATACATAGATAGAAGTGATCCACCAAGTGCGATGGACATTGCTAAGAAAACTATCAAGGTATCTGATGCCATCTTAGTTCTATTTTTGTATAATTGATAATTAATCCAAATAATATACAATAAGTAAAAGTGAAATATATGGAGCTGAAAAAGGCCTCCTAATAATACTCCAACAGCTATTCCTGTCATAGCAGACATGTCCAACCGCTTCTGAAAAAGAATGCCATTTTTAGTAACTACCATAGTTCCTATTCCACCTAATATTGATTCTATAAGCAAAAGCACATATCATTGCATTAATTACAAAACCATATTTAAAAGAAGATGGAATATCTCCTTGTTCAGCTAAATTCATTAAGAAACTTCTAAAACTTTCTAACATTTGTTCTCCTAAAAATTTGATTTTTACCCAAATATTCTCATTATTTTATCTTCTTTTAATTCTTCCTTTGATCTCCACTCAAACATTAACTTAGCTTTTTAATACAAGTTACAGTATCAGCTAATTCTTTAACTTCATTAAATTATGATGTATCCAAAGAATTGTCATTCCTTCTTTTTAATTCTTGTATTATCTCTTTAAAATAATCTTCTCCTGCCTTATCAATTCCTGTTAGAGGGCTCATCTAATATCAAAAGATTAGGCTTGAGGAAATAGTGCTTGAGCAAGTAATACTCTTTGTCTTTCTCCCACCAGATAGATTACCTAACAATCTTTTTCTTTTCAATAACTCCCAACTTTGTTAGTAAAATTATCAACCTCTTCTTTATATTTTTGAAATTCCAAAGAAACAAGGTTTTGTCTGATAAGTCATAGCCATAAAATCTCTACTGTAATAGGAAGAGTTCTTTCAAAGTCTAGAACTTGTGGAACATAACCTCATAACTTTTTCCCCTTCTCGTAGTTCATTTCAATACTACCAGTAAAAAGGCATCTGTCCCAATACACACTCTTAGAGAAGTCTTCCCTCCACCATTTTATTCAACTAGAGCATGAATTTCTCCAGCCTTAACAGTTAAAATTTATATTTTCTAATATTTCATTTCCAGATAATACTAAGTTCAAATTTTTATTTGAATTTCTAAACCATTCATTATCCTCCTTTTTGCTGCTACATCTTTAATAGCTTTTACGACTTCTGCTCAAATCACTTTTATAAATTTTTCGAAACTATCAGCTTCGTGTGGCTACCTAGTTTGTCATATGAGATAAAGATTCTTACTAACTCCAGTTTCTTTGTGTATAGTATCTACGAATTTATTATTAAAATTCTTTTTCTCCAAAGATTATATCAATCTTTTTCTTTTTGATAATACTAATAACTTTTTCTAAATCAGCGGCACTTGGTTGAGCACCATGAGTTGGTTCTATAACAGTCTTACTATCTATACCGAATTCAGATAATAGATAGTCATAACCACTGTGTAATGTAGCAACTCTTATATCAGTATCTCCAAGATTTTTAACTCATTTAAAGCATCAGCTTTTAATTTTCTTAATTTTTAGCATATTCTCTGAATTTTTAAAATAAAAATCTTTGTTAGCTGGATCTATTTCCCCAATTCCTTAGCTATAGTTATATACTTGTTGAATTGAAGTAGTTATAGATATAAAAGTATGAGGGTTCAGTAGTCTTTCTCTGCTCTTAGTGAACCGGCTATAGCATAAGAGAAACATTTTATTTGCATAGATTACTTTAATATCTCTATCTGCTGCATTTAAAATATCAAATATAAATTCATCATGTCCAACACCATTAACTATTAAAACATCTAAGTCGTTTATTCTTTTATGTCTTCGGGTTTTTGGTTGGTAACTATGAGAATCATATAAATCAGAGTCTTACTACTGGTATAACTTCAGCCTTTATCTTTAACTGTGTTTATAGCAAAACTATAATAAGGTTGTAAAGTTACACCTATTTTTAATTTATCCTTAGCAAAAAGAGCATAAACTAAAAATTACCATTAAAAGTGCCATTATGTACATCTAATCAATCCTCCATTATTTTTGTGTTTATTTTTAATATATTTAATTGCATTAACAACTTCATCTAAATCAATTTTAATAAATTTTTCAAAGCTATCAGCTGTGTAAGCTCCAGTTGTTAGATGTTCCAGTTTTCTAACTTCTATTCCAGTTTCATTATGTATAATTTTTACATATTCATCGCTGTAATCACCAAAAATTATATCTATTCTATCTTTTCATATAGCTTCTATCATTTTTGAAGCGATGACATACTGTTTGAGAACCATGAGCGGGTTCTAAAACAGCTTTTTACATCAATACCAAATTCAGCTAGTAGATAATTGTATCCCCTAAAAAGTAGCGACTCTAACATCTTCACCTTTTACGTTTTGAACTTCTTTTAAAGCGTCTGTTTTAATTTTTCTTAGTTTTTAACATACTCCTGAGTTGTTCATATAAAAATCTTTGTCTCTTTGGATCTAATTTCACAAGTTCTTTTTCGTTATATTATGCACTTGTTGGATGGAAGCCGTTATAGATATAAAAAGTATGAGAGTCCATTATTTTTCATCATTTAGTGTCCCAGCAACAGGCATTAAAGATACATCTTTATTTGCATTTATAACAACAGGCTATTCTTTTTATCAACTGTATCCAAAATTTTGTAAATGAAAGTCATCATGTCCTATTCCGTTCACAACAACTGCATCAACCTCACCAGCTCTCTATATCTCCACTTTAGGTTGATAAGTGTGAGAATCAAAAACCTTCAGCTTTAACTATTGGTATAACTTCAGCCTTATCTTTAACTATATTTGCTACAAAACTATAATAAGGTAATAAAGTTATTCCAATTTTTAATTTTTCTTGAGCAAAGGTAGGAGAATTAAAAATTAAAAATAGACTTAGTAAAATCTCTTTCATAATTCCTCCTATTCACCAACGAATCTCTCTCATCATTTCCTGTGTATGGTATTATCTTTTAAAAATTTGTTCATACTTTTCAAAATTTTTCTCAATATCTTTTATTGTAGGAGTTTCATCTCATATAAAAATATCACTCGTGTCAATACTAGACATATTAAATTTTATTAAGAATGTTCAAACTTTTCCATTACACGACCTATATTTTTCATTATCGTGTTGAAAAATAATCCCATCTCGACAGCTCCTCTTTGCTCCCCAAGTTACATCTTTTAAAATAAGGTGGAATTTCTTCCGTAGCTAGAAAGTTTCTAAACTTGGTAAAGCTTCATCTTCTGTCATTTGAGCAATATCAACTAAAGAATTTTTTTATATCAGAATATACTCCTAATTCAATATTATTCAAGCTCTCAAAAGGAAACGATTTCATTCTCTTTGTTTAGCTGCAGTATATTCAGCTCGATGTCTTATTTTTAATGCAATATGGCTGCAAAAGAAATCAAAATAGCTAAAATAAGAAAAACGTTTTTCCATTTTGAGCTAAGTGGTTTTTACTACATATTTATTAATTTTTATCATTCAGTCTAAATAAATTTAATTATGCATATAAATATTTTTCTGTTTTATATCATATCATACTTTAATAAATTTTGTAAGAAAAATAATTTTATTTTTATTTATTTTGTTTTGCTAAATTTAAAAATAATTCACTCTATAGCTTGACTTTTTCTTATATCGATGTTATACTTAACCAGTAAATATATATAGTAAAGAAGAAACATGCCTGTTTCTACCCTCATAGACTTTTTAAAGTTTTTAGCGGGTAATTGATATATTAAACAATAAATTTAAATTTATTTATTTTTATATTGTATTTTATAAACAGGCTCTGGCCTGTTTTATTTTATACGGAGGTGTAGTGTTATTTTGATAAGACTAGAATTAATGAAAAATAAAAAGGGAAAGAATTTAGAATTATCTCTTTTTGATGGTGAACAATTAGGGATTATGTCTGCTGAACAAGCATTTAATTTAGCTAGTTCTCAAGGCTATGATTTAGTTGAAATTGCTCCTGGTGCAACTCCACCAGTTTGCAAAATTATGGATTATAGTAAATATAAATATGAGCAAACTAGAAAATTAAAAAGAAGCAAAAGAAAAATCAAAAACAAGTCGTTGTAAAAAGAAATCAAGGTTACTGCTAGAATTGATGATCATGATTTGGAAAACTAAACTTAACCAAGTTACAAAAATTTTTAGAAAAAGAAAATAAAGTAAAAGTAACATTGGTCTTATTTGGTAGAGAAAAGATGCATGCAACATTAGGTGTGGCGACTCTGATGATATAGCAGAAAGATTTGCTGAAACAGCTGAAGTTGAAAATATGCTGATAAACAAAAACATTTGATTTTATCACCTAAAAACTAAGTAATAACTTTTAATTCTACATAATGTTTTTACAAAACAAAATAGGTATATTTAAGATAACAAGGAGGAAAAAGATATGCCTAAAATGAAGACTCATAGAGGAGCTAGAAAAAGAATTAAAGTTACTGGAACTGGAAAGCATGTTATTAAACATTCTGGAAAAAGCCACATTTTAACAAAGAAAGATAGAAAAAGAAAGAACAACCTAAAGAAAGATGCTGTGGTTACTGAAACTTATAAGAGACATATGCAAGGATTATTACCATACGGAGAAGGAAGATAATATCGTTATTTAGGAGGAGAATAGAAGATGAGAGTTAAAACTGGAATTATAAGAAGAAAAAGACATAAAAAGAATATTAAAAGGCTGCAAAAAGGATTTAGAGGTGCATCAGGTGACGCTTTAGACAAGCTAAAAGACGCTACAAGAAGAGCAATGGCTATGCAACAAGAGATAGAAAAGTTACAAGAGAAGAATGAGACAATTATGGATCACAAGAATAAACTCTGCTGCTAGAATGAACGGAGTATCTTATTCTGTATTAATGAATGGTCTTAAAAAGCTGGAATCGTTCTTGACAGAAAAAGTTCTTGCAGATATTGCTTTTAAACAATGCTGCAGAATTTACAAAAGTTAGTAGAAACTGCTAAAAGCAGCTCTATAATTTTTGCTTGACAAATTTTAAACTGATATGATATTATAATCAGTGCGTGGAAGGCTATCCTAATTGGTAAGGAACCGGTCTTGAAAAACCGGCGTCGTAAGACTTTAGAGTTCGAGTCTCTAGCCTTCCGCCATAGATTAATATTTTGGTAGTTGAGTGAGATGGCAGAGTGGCCTAATGCACTGACCTGCTAAGTCAGAGTACCAATTACGGTACCGAGGGTTCAAATCCTCTCTACCGCCATAGACTTAAGAATTAAAGGTGGTTTTGCGGCACCTAAAAATTACTTTGACAGGGTATGACAGGGAAAGATTTTTCTGAATAACCGATAAAAATGCAAGTTATCTAATAATTTTAGGTAACTTTTTATTTTTGATATACAAAGAAATTAAAAAGTTATCTAGAGTTTTTAGATAACTTTTTATGTTTCAAAAATATAATTCTTCTTTTAATTTTTGTAAAAATGTTAGAATAAAATATTAACTAAAAATTAGAGAGAAGGAACGATAATGATTTATTATATTTATCACAGTGGATTTGCAGTTGAATTATATTTTAATTTTTGATTTTTATAAATTTAACGAGAATAAAAAGTAGAAAAAATTTTTATAGATAATTTTTAAGGAAAAATAATAAAAAATTTATATCTTCACATAGTCATTACTGATCATTTTTAATAAAGAAATTTTTAAAATGGCTTGAGATAAATGAAGATATAAAATACATTTTAAGTGATGACATAAAGACATATAAGCATAAAAACTTTTTACTTTCACGAGAGAAGGAAAAATTTTTAAATTGGATGACTTAGAAATATTAACTTTTGGTTCGACAGATTTAGGATCTTCTTTTTATGTAAATGTAGAGAATAAAAATATTTTTCATTCTGGAGATTTACATTTTGGCATTGGGAAGATGATACTCTTGAAGAGCAAAAACTATGTATGAAAAATATATCTCAATAGTTAGACAAATTAAAGATTAGCATCTATTGATTATGCTTTTGTTCCTGTTGATCCAAGATTGGGAGTAAATACATTTGAAGGAGTAGAAATTTTTATAAAGAATTGAAACCTAAAGTTATTATTCCGATGCACTTTTCTCCGAAGACTATAGTAAAATGAATGAACTAATAAAAATTCGAAAGTTTTAATGATGTAAAATGTAGTAAAAATAGAAGATGATATGAAAAATTATAATGGAGTAATTATGGAAAAGATAAAATTTTATAAGTTGGTAGAAAATAAAGATGGTGCCTCCCCTCGAATTATACAATGAGAATGATGAATTGGTTGTAGATTATTTACAATTTAAATTCCAACAAAAATAAACGACTACATAGCTAATCTAGAATGTACTAATGATTTTTATAACTTGAGCTGAAGAGATAAAAGATAGTAGTTGATGAGATCTTACTGAATTATTTATTAGAAAGTGAAAATTTTTGTAAATAAAAATTTTGATAAAGAAAGTGGAGACTGCAACTCTTTTAATAAGAAATGATAAAAATATAGAAGATAAACTAGATATATTTCGGAAATCAATGACAATATTTTAACAACTAGAAACATAATAGGTAACTATGCTTATGTTCAAGGAAGCATATATAAAATAGATTTTTCTTTAAATGAAAAATTTTTCTATAAAAGATTTATTTCAAGACATTGATAAATATGGAGCTTTGAAACTTATTGTACTCTAATATTAAAAATTATAAAAATTTAGAATTAAAATATGAAGATTATGAAAACACTCAGTGAGTGGAGAAAAAGAGGCAACTCCTCAGTTAATAATCGAAAAATAGTATTTGATAACAGTTTGTATCTAAAATTAAATTCAATAATTTCAACAATGGATTATGAGTTTTATAAAAAATCAGATTGAAAATGTTGTTACAGTGAACAGAAATAGAAAAATTAGATATACAAAAGATAAATTTAAAGAATTTAAGTAACGATATGTTGGAAATTATAAAAGTTTTGACAAAACTCCAAAATATTGGACTTCGTTCAGCCTACTACGTTGATAATGATAATTTTTATAATTTTTAACAGAAAAATTTAGCAAAAGAATTTGTAAAAAGAGCTTTTTACAACTAACTTCAAAAATATAGCATCATAGGAACAGATAAATTAAGAAAATATAATATAAAAGGCAGTTAGCTAAAATTAAAAGGGAAATTTTTAAATATAACATAGATTACTTTGAAAGGAGAAGCTGATGTTGAGATAGAGGAGAAAAATTCTCAATACACCAACTTTTAAATAATTATAAAAAGAGATGAGTATATAGTTTTTGAGCGACGGGACGAATGCACTTATAAATAAAGATTATATTGAAAAATTACAAAAGAATATTCAAAGATGAAGAAGAAAATAAAAGTAAAAATTTCATTTTTGATATGCCTCTTATTGAAGATATTATAGACAATCAATCTTTTGAAGAAATTTTTGAGGGACTAAAGATTTTTGAAGGGATTAATTCTATAAATGAAGAAGTAGTAAAATTTCCAAAAACTTAATGCTACATTAAGGGATTACCAAAAATATGGTTATTGCTGGTTAAAAATATGTAACAGATAATTCTTTAGGAACATAGTTTGGCAGATGATATGGGACTTGGAAAAACGTTGCAAGCAATAGCATTACTTGCCAAAATCTCATGAGAAAAAGAGAAGATCGCTGTAATTATGCCTAAGAGTCTTATTTATAACTGGGAAAAACGAAATAGCAAGATTTACTCCGCAATTAAAAATTGGAGTTTATTATGGGATAAATAGAGATTTCAAAAAGTTTAGAAGATGTTCAAGTAATTCTTACAACCTATGGTACTGTGAGAAATGATATTGAAAATCTGATGAAGCATAAATTTCGAAATAATAGTTTTAGATGAATCACAAAATATAAAAATATAAACTCCCAAACAACAAAAGCAGTTTTTATTGTTGAATGCAAAAAGAATTGCTTTGAGTGGAACCCAATAGAAAATAATTTATTAGAGTTGTATTCTTTGTTTAGATTTTTAAATCCAAGTATGTTTGGAACAGTACAAATGTTTACTAATAACTATATAGTACCCTATCCAAAAATATTCTGATACATCAACAATAAAAAGAATTAAGAAAAAGATTTATCCATTTTTATTGAGAAGAGTAAAGAAAGAAGTTTTAAAGGATTCTACCTGATAAGATTGAAAAATTAATTTACGTTGATATGAATGATGAGCATAGAAAATATTATGAAGAGAAAAGGAAATATTTTTATTCTATGTTAGAAAAATAATACGGTAAATGGAGAAGTTGATAAATTTTTGTTTTACAGGCAATAAATGAATTAAGACATATAGTGAGCTCACCAGAAATTAATAATAGAAAAATAATTTCCAGTAAAAAGAAGTTCTAATGGAAAATATTATTAGAAGCAATAGAAAAATGGGCATAAGGTTTTAGTGTTTGTTAATTATCTATCTTCTGTAGAGAGAATTTGTGAATCATTAAAAAGAAAATAAAATTAAATTTTTAAAGATGACGAGGGCAAACAAAAGATAGACAAAAGCTTAGTTGATAAATTTCAAAATGATAGTAGGTATAAAGCCTTTGTTATGACTTTGAAAACAGGAGGAGTGGGATTAAATTTAGTATCAGCAGATACAATATTTATTTATGATCCTTGGTGGAATAAAAACTGTTGAAAAATCAGGCTATAGATAGAGCTTATAGATTAGGACAAGACAAAACTGTTTTTGCTTATAAAATAATAAATGAAAAATACTATTGAAGATATTAAAATTACAAGAAATGAAAAATAAGTTGTTAGATGATTTAATATCGGAAGATAATCTTTACACTAAAAATTTATCAAGAACTGATATTGAATTTATATTGGGAACCTAGGAGAAAAGATATGTTATATTCAAAGGGAAGAACTCGGACTTTTTAGTCGGGATTAACAAAGAAAATTTGAAAAACTTTTTCAAAAAGATATTTTTATAGATTGGATAGCTGATGGTTATATTGGAAAAATTTAAATATATTTGAGATTTCAACAATTACTGGAGAAACAGATAAGGATTTGAAAAATTATATCTAATCTTATGGTTGAAGCACTTGAAAATCAAGAAAAATTTAAAAATAATTTATCAAAAATTTTTCAATAGAAGTAAAAAGAGAATTTTTGAAACAGTTGCTCTTGGAGAAAAATTTATAATCAAAGAAGAAGATATAGAAAAATATTGGTTAAAATCTTTGGATAAGGAAGAGAAAAGGAAATTTTGATTTAAAAAGATGAATTTGCTTTTTCAAACTCATTTCTCCTATGAAGATAAGGAATTTTATTTTTATCTTGATGATGAATTTGTTTTCAATTTTTAGAAATATTATTGAAACTAAAGGAGAGATTATTATCTAAGAGCAGAAGATGACAATTCTGACATTATTTTTAAAATGTATGAGAGATAATAATGAGGTGAATTTATTAATAATATGAATTTTTATTTAGACTTTTTATAATTCAGGAGAAATAATTATTTCAATGCTGGGAAAATTTTAAAAAGATTCGAAAATATGCAAAAACATTGTGGAATATCAGAATATTATAATGATGTTAAAGGCTTAGAATTTTTGAAGACAGAAACTATTTGTTTAATTTTAAATTTACTTGAAAAACAATATAGAACTAGCTCATATTTTGTAATAAAAATATAAAAAAATATTATTGATGATTTTATAAGTACAAAAATTATTTTTCTAAAGAAGATAAATATATTTATACAAATCTTTTCTTAAATTTTTAAAAGGTACAAAGGAAATATTTGGGAAAATTCAGAAAAATCAAGGAAGCTTCTCAATCACTTGTAGATTTATTAAAAGAAATTCCAGAAGAAGAATTGTAGATGCTGATTGCAGAAAGCTTTTATTTATAGAAATAAAAATATAGAGTTGATTAGTTTTCAAGATGTTAGAGACTATATCTATATAAATGAAGCAAATGGAGAAAGAGCTAAAATTTTAAAAAGAAATTGATTATGAAAACTCATATAATAGAACCGTTTGTTAAAAGTTATTTGTTTTTATTGGGAATTTTTGGAGTATTTGAAATTTTTATGAAAAACCTTTTTAAGAAAGGACTTTATTTAAAAAATAATTATCTATCAAAAGTATGACGGAATAAAATATGTTAAATTAACAAATTTAGGTAAATTTATTTTTGGATTTAGAGATAGTTATGAGTTACCTAGAAAATATGAAAAAGTTGAAATTGAACTTGATGATAAAAGACAACTTTTAACAATAATTGGAGAAAGCACCAGCTAGAAAAATGTTTTTGATTGCTACAAAAATTAAAGATAATATGTTTAAAGTAACTTATGATGAGCTTTTCAAAAAGATGTTAAAAACTTATGATGAGTTAGTGGAAAGAATAGAAAAATTTAAAGAAAATGTTGGATTACCAGCTAACTGGGAAGATTTTTGGAAATTTAGAAAAGAAATTTAATTCTATAAGAATTACAGATGATTATATTATTTTTAAATTAGAAGATAATAAGGGATTTGATACAAGCTATTATTAAAGATGCAAGATTTATAGCATTAAAAAGCAGAAAATTACCATTTACTTGTATCAAAAGAAAATGTAAAAGAGTTGATAAGACTCTTGGCAGAGCATGGATATTATCTAATTGAAAAATAAAAGGGTTGATACTATGAGTAATTTTTGTTCATTTAAAATTTACATACTGAATATAGTTTACAGGCAGGAGTGAGCAGTATTGATAGTTTTTAGCAAAAGGATATGGATATGTCTGCTATTGCTTTGACGGACTATGCTAATATGTTTTTGTGCCATTGAATTTTACAAAGAAAGCAAAAGATGCAGGAATAAAACCTATAATTGGTCTAGAACTTCCTTTGACCAATAATGGAGAAAAATATTTTTGTTTAACTTTGCTTGCAAAAATTATAATGGATATAAAAATTTAGTGAAACTATCTTCTGAATTGTATAAAAATATTTCAGCTAGCGAACTAAAAATAAATAAAGAAATTTTATATTCTGGAGATCTAGATTGCTCTTTCAGGAGGATTAAATGGAGAAATTGCTCCAAGAAATATTATTGAATGCTTCAGAAGAAAAATTGAAAAATAATAAGTGAATATATGGAAATATTCTTGAAAGAAAAATTTTATTTAGAAATTCAATCCAATGAATTGCAAGAACAAAAATAGTAAATGAGAAATTGTGTGAAATAGCTACATAATTTTGAAATGGTAGTAACAGGCAATGTTTATTATCTTGATAAGGAGAGCCACGATTTACAGGATGTTGTTATTTGTATACAATCAGGCTCTAAAATTAAAGAAAAATAGAAGAAGAGCTATATCTAAGAAATTATATTTTAAAACTAGAAGAAATAGAAAAATCTTTAGATATTTCGAGAAAAAGCAATGAAACCATACAAATTTAATAGCAGATCAATGTAATGTTGAGATTGAGTTTGGACATTTACAATTTCCATATTATAAGTTCCAAAAGAATATTCTGGAATGGATGAATATTTAAGAAATATATGCTATGCATTTAAAAACTTATACGGAGATAATCTAACAAAGAGAATTAAAGAAAGACTTGAGTATGAGATTATCAGTAATTTCAAAAATGGGTTACTCTGGATGTTTTTATAGTTGTATGGGATTTCATAAGTTATGCTAAAAGAAGAGGAATACCAGTGAATTCCAGGGAGAGGTTCGGCAGCAGGAAGTTTAGTTTCATATTGTTTGGGGATTACGATGATGGATCCTATTCAATATAATTTACTTTTTGAAAGATTTTTAAATCCTGAGGAGAATATCGATGCCGGATATTGATATAGATATTTGTCGTGAAAGAAGAAGAAGAACTTATAGACTATATTTGTCCATAAATATGGTAGAGAAAGAGTGGCTCATATAATTACTTTTTGGAAGAATGAAAGCAAAGGCAGCAATAAGGGATGTGGGTAGAGTATTAGATATGAGATCTTCCCTACAAAATTGATAAATTAGCAAAACTTGTTCCAGCAAATATTCCTTTAGAAAAAACTTTTAAAAAGAAAATGTTGAGATTGCAAAACTTTATACGAAGTGATATTGAGTTACAAAAAGTTATTGATATGTCAATAAAAATTGAAAATAAAGTTAGATATGTCATCGACACATCACAGCTGGGATGCTTATTACAAAGAAAATTTAGACGAGAGTGTGCCTATCTATTTGGATGAAAAAGAAGGTATATGCAACTCAATATCAAATGAAAGAATTAGAAGAACTAGGACTTTTAAAAAATAGATTTCTTAGGTCTTAAAAATTTATCGAATATTCAAAGAGCCATAGATTATATAAACAATATAGAAATATTGATATTGATTTATACAAAATCACTTGATGATAAAAAGTCTATGTTAGCTGTGGGAGATACAGTTGGAGTCTTTCAAATGGAAGCAGAGGGTTTTTAAAAAGTTTTGAGAAGATTAAAAGCCTGATAAATTTGAAGATATTGTAGCAATGTTATCTTTATACAGACCAGGAACACTTTACAATCTGGAATGGTTGATGATTTCATAAAGCGTAAAAATGGTTTGGAAGAAATTGCTTACCCTCATAAAAATTTAGAAATAATTTTAAAAGAAACTTACGGAGTAATTTTATATCAAGAACAAGTTATGAAAATAGCAAGTTATATGGCAAATTATAGTCTTGGAGAGTCTGATCTTTTTAAGACGTGCTATGGGAAAGAAAAATTTTGCTATTATGAGAAAAACAGAGAAAAAGTTTGTAAATCGTTCTGTAGAAAATGGATACACACGAGAAAAAGCGGAAGAAATATTTGATCTAATAGATAAATTTTGCAGGTTATGGTTTCAATAAAGTCTCACTCTGTTGCTTATGCAATGGTATCGTATTGGACGGCATATTTAAAAGCAAATTATCCTCTATTTTATTATGCAGCTATAATGACTTCTGAAATTTTTGAAGCAGGAGATATTACTGAATATTTTTACGATGCAAAAGAACATGGAGTTAAAGTTTATTCTCCGAATGTAAATTATCCTAGTTCTTATTTTACGATAAAAGATCAAGGTATAGCTTATTCTCTAGCTGCAATAAAAATATTGGTCTTACTATTGCAAAAAATTACTGAAGATTTTTGAAACAAAAGGTAAGTATTCTACAATTGAAGACTTTGTATTGAGAAATAAAAAGAATGGAATTAGTAGAAACATTTAGAAACTTTTTATTTTATCTGGAGCTTTAGATGAATTAAAGGGTAATAGAAAAAGAAAAATTCTTATCCATAGATAAAGTTTTTGATTATGCAGCTAAAAAGTGAGGATTGATGAAATTCAACAGATGAATTTATTTGGTGGAGCAGCCAGAGTCATTGATAGTTTTAATTTAGTGGGTAGTGATGATTTTTAGTTTGGATGAAAAATTAAATTATGAAAAAGAACTTTTAGGATTTTATTTGAGCTCACATCCTCTTGATAAGTACAGAAATATTATAGAAATATTTTCTTTTGCATAAATTATCTGATTATAATCTTATTCCGGATAGTAAGATTATAAGTTTTTGGAACAATCTCGAATGTTAGAAAAATTTTTAACTAAAAACAAGAAACTATGGCTTGGTTTAATTTACATTGTTATGATAGTTCTCTTGCTTGTGTTATTTTTTCCTAAAAAGTTTGAGAACTACATAGAAAATATTATTGATAAAACAGTTTGTGTAGAGGGAAAAATTCAGTAGATAGTTATAAGGGTAATGAAACTACAAAATTATTAATAGATAAAATTGAACCCTTAGAAAATTTATATAACTATTCAGAAGGTAAATTATATATTTTAATAGAAAAATGATGAGTTATAAAATATAGTCGTCTTAAAGAAATTATTAATAGTAACAAAGGAAAAAAACTAAATTAATTTTTCGATGAAAGATGAAAAATATCTAAAGCCTATGGATAAAGGAGTAAAGTTAAAGCAAAAATTTTTAGAAGATTTAATAGAATTGATGGGACAAGATAAGGTTAGAGTAAAAAGATAGTTGGAGATAATATGTTGAAAAATCAATTTTAAAAACAATATTTAAATATGCCATACCTAATGTTATATCTATGTGGATATTTACTTTATATACTATGGTAGATGGAATTTTTATCAGCAGATTTGTTGGCTCAAAATGCTCTTGCAGGGAGTAAATCTTGCTCTTCCACTATAAATTTTTATTTTTTCAATCATCTATTATGATTGAGTAGGGTAGCTCCACTCTGTGCTATAAAATTTGGAGAAAAATAAATACGATGAAGGAAATAAAATTTTTACGTTAGCCTCTCTTTTAAATTTATTTTTAGGAATTTTTATATCAATGTAATATTTTTTAATATTGAGAGAGTTATAAATATTTTAGGCTCGACAAAGGGAGATGAAATTTATAAATATGTAGAGGACTATCTCTCAGTAATAATTTTGTTTAGTACTTTTTATATGTCAGGTTATGCTTTTGAAATATATATTAAGGTTGATGGAAGGCCTAATTATCCAGTTGCTTGTGTTTTATGAGGTGGAATTATAAACATATTTTTAGATTATTTATTTGTAGTAATATTTAATTTTGGAGTAAAGGGAGCAGCTATTGCAACTGGTTTTATCACAGGTAACAAGTTGTTTTGATGCTTTTATTCTATATAATTTTTTAAAAGCTAGATATATAAAAATTTAAAAATAACAAAAGATATTTTAGAAAAAAATTTTTCTAATTTTCAGAACAGGCTTTTCAGAATTTTTAACTGAAATATCCTCAGGAATTTTAATTTTTAATCTATAATTTAGTTATTTTTAAAAAGATTGGGAGTTACAGGGGTAAGTATTTTTGGAACGATAAGCTATATAACATCTTTTTATTACGATGACTATGATAGGGTTTTCAGTCAAGGAGTGCAGCCTATTGTGAGCTATTGTTTAGGAAAAGAAAAATTATGTAAATTTGAAAAGAGATTTTAAAAATTTCTATTTTTATCTTTGGGGATTTTTAGGATTATTTTTCTTTTTGTGATTGTTAATTTATTTTCAAATTATAGAGAGAGTTATAATTCAACTGATATGATTGGAAAGCTAAAAAGTTTTATCAATTTATAGTATTTCAGTATATAATCTTGGGAATAAATATTTTTATTTCTTCATATTTTACAGCATTGAAAAAGTTTTTATTCTGCTATGATAACATTTCCAAGAGGGATTTTATTTACTGGAATTTTGCTTTTTGACTCTACCAAATATTTTAGGTAATAATTCTATTTGGATGAGTTGCATTTTGCAGTGAATTTTTAACTCTTTTTATTAGCTATTATTTATTAAAAATTAGATATGAAACACTTAATTAAAATTTAGGAGGAATTTATGGCGATAATTTTGAGAATTAACAGACGAACAAATAAAAGAATTAGAAAAAGAAAAAGGAACTGATAAAGCCCATTTCTGATATAGTATTACAAGCAATTTTTTTGCTAGAAACTCAGCAGAACAAAAAGAAAAATAAAGAAAAGGAAGATAAGAATAATGAAAAAGAATAATGAAGAGTAGTATTGTTTTTAAATCCTGTACCTGTGGTATTGGTAACTTAGCAGAAATTCTGAAGGTAAAGATAATGTTTTCACAGTTGCATGGACAGGGAACAATTTGTTCGAAGCCACCTATGCTTTCGATTTTCAATAAGACCTGAAAGATTGTCTTATGATTATATAAAAGAAACTATGGAATTTACTATAAATCTTCCAACTAAAAACAGACAGAAGGCTACAGATTTTTGTGGAGTTCGTTCAGGAAGACAAATTGATAAAATAAAAGAGATGAATTTTACTATGGTGAGTGGAGATAGGAACAAAAATATATCGAAGAATGTCCTGTAAATATTGAATGTAAAGTGAAAGATATCATAAAACTTGGAGCCATCATATGTATTTTATTGCAGAAGTTTTATGTTCACATATTGATGGAGATTTATTTGATGAAAAAGATAAAAATTCATTTTTGAGAAAAGCTAATTTAATAACTTATTCTCATGGAGAATATTTTTCTATTTCTGAAAAATCCGTAGGAAAATTTGGGTATTCAGTTATGAAGAGAAATTATAAAACATAGAAGACATTTAAATTTCCCTGTATAATTGAATTGAATTTTCAAAAACGAGGAATGATTTAAATGTCTTTATTAATTTATTATAGATCCAAAAATATTTTATAACCTCAATATCTTCTCTAAAAATTTGCATATCTAGTTTTTAAAGTATTTAAAGAGAAACAGCATTATCTTTAAGTGATAGACTTTGATTATACACAGGAGGTAAAACCATATTTTTGAGAAATTTCATTGATTTTATCTTTTAAAAAATTTAAAATGAAAATCTCTTATATGTGCTATCAAATCAAAAGTTTCAATACTTAAAGTTGTCTCTGGATAAAATTCTTTATAAAAAGTTGAAAGCTTCGATTTTTGGGTCATTATATCCGTTATAACAAAACAACTATATCATTATTTGCTTTTTCGAAATAAATACCGTATGCAGCAACTTGAAAATCAATAAAAGATAAACATTTTTCCAGCAGTAAACTTGTTAATAAATTCATTATTATTCATATTTTATCTCCTTATAAATAGTTTTTGTATTATTGTTTTAAAAATCCTTTTCCAATTACTTCATGAACATAGCTAACTATCATAAATGCTTCTGGATCAACTTCCTTAACAATATTTTTACTTTCATAAGCTGATATTTTTCCAACAACACAATAAAAGCATACTAACATCTTTTTGTGTAAGCACCTTGAGCATTGATGATTGTAAGTCCTCTTTCTACATCTTGCATAATTCTATAATTCTTCTGTTTTTATTAGTAATAATTGTAACACCCTTAGCACTATAGATTCCCTCCTGAATTAGATCAACTATTTTCGCAGTAACAATCAAAGAAATAAGAGTGTACATAAAAATTATTTTTCCAAATATAAATGCAACAAGAGATAAAATTATAAAATCCATTGTTAGAAGAACTTTTCCTAAAAGCTATACCATAATACTTATTAATTATTTTTGCAATTATATCTGTTCCTCCAGTCGACCCCCTGCATACTATTCAATTCCAATTCCGTTTAAAGCACCTCCTAATATAGAAGCCATCAAAATTTCATCTAAGGGTTCTCTAAAATTTCCAAATATTTTTAAAGAAATCGTTAGTACAACTGTGGCGTATAAAGTTTTTACTACAAATTCTTTTCCTATGAATATATATGCGACTATGATAAGTGGTACATTAAGTCCAAAAATAAATATAGCTTATATCTATATGACTTAGGTAATAAACCATTAAAGATAAACCACCCACTCCTCCTTGAGCTAATTTATTTCCAGATAATTGATGTTAAAGCCATTATCATACAACCTAGTGTAACAATAAAAGTCTCTTTTTGCTAGTTGTAAAAATCATTCGTCCTCCTACATTAATTTATCTACGATCGGGAAAAGTGCAGCTCAATTATACTAAAATTTCCCTTAAAATTTGAAAATGAAAGGGTCTCTTTTTCCTCTATAAAAATATGGTTTGGTTCATAAAACTAAATTCAAAATGTCATTCAAAAAGGTAAGAATCATATTGAGATAGCTCACCACAAATTATTAGTTTCTTTTGGATTATAAGTAAACAATAGATTCTTCAAAACTATAGCCATATAGTTTAGAGTACTCATCTAAGATTTTTTTACCTTCAATACTATCTTTATATTTTTTTATTTTTAAAAATTCTTCTATAATATTTAATTCAGGAAAGGTTTGCATAATTTATTCTTCAAAACCTTAAATGATATACAGTCTCCAACTTTTTCTTATTCTCATAATCTATTATCATATGGTGAACTCTACTTGCTTTAAAAATATTCTTCACTCTTGTTTCCAAATTTATGAAAAAGTTGAACAAGTAATTTTATTATTCACACTGATAACTGTGAAATCAGTTAAATCTTTATGTTTTCCTATTATAGCTTCGGCAAGTATAGACATATTTGCTTCATTTTTCTACCCATATAGGTAATTTTTGTTTTTATCTTCAAGCTCTTTAATAATAGATGATTCGTACCTATCTATATTATTAAATTCTAAAAATTGCTTTCTTTATTATAAATACCAGGAATAGCAACACCTACGCCAAGAAATCTAAATATTTGTCATTGATTTCAGAAATAAAGGCAATTAAATTTTTCAAAGAAAATAATAAAAATCTTGTTCGTCTGTTTCAACAGTTTTTGATTGTAAAATAGTTCCTATTGTATTTATCAAAATAAATTTAATTTTATCCTCATCGATTCTTACCCCTATTGAATAGCAAAAATCAGGATTATATTTATATTTTTACAGCTCTTCTCCCTACTCCACCAGAACTTAAAAGTCCACTCTTTAATAATTTCTTTTTCTAAAAATTCGCTTATAACTCTTTTTATTGTTGGAAAGGTCATATTGGTAATTTTTGTTAAATCTGGGATAGAGAAAAGGGATTTTCTGTAAAAAGATATTGAACGAAAAATTATGTTTTCATTATTTTTCTTTAATCTCTTTTTGATACATTTTTATACCTCATAAAATACTTTAAAATTAAAATTTTTAAAAATAACTATATCATTATAGCATTAATTTGCTGAATTTATAAATAATCTAAAAATAAATATTTGAAAATCTTATATTATTTATAATTATTATTTTAAACATTGATAAAATATATTATGAAAAACACAAAAACTTTTATAATTTAACCAATAAATAGTTGGACAATTTTTATAAATGTTAATAGGTAGAATAAGATTGTTCAAAAATCTCTAATAAGGTAACGATTAATTTAAATAAACAATTATTAAAATCATTTTAATAATTAAAAATATAAAAACTTTTTTTAAATAATATGGAGGTGTTTATTTTTGGAATTAGTATTAGGTAGTAAAAGAATAACTTTAGAAGACTTAATCAATGTTACAAGAAAGGGGTACAAAGTAAAGAAATTTCTGATGAAGCTTATGAAAAATTGATAAAAGCAAGAGCTTTAGTTGACAGATATGTTGACGAAAAGAAAGTATACTTATGGAATCACAACTGGATTTGGAAAATTTTGCTGAAGTAAGTATCTCAAAAGAACAAACAGAACAATTACATATAGTAATGAGTCATCTTGTAGTGTTGAAATCCTTTATCAATTGATACTAGCAAGAGGTATAGTTTTTATTGAGGCTGTAAACCTTGCAAAAAGGATATTCTGGAGCGAGGAAGAATAGTTGTGGAAAAACTTGTGGAATTACTAAATAAGGAAGTAACACCTTGGATACCTGAAAAGGGATCAGTTGGATCATCAGGAGACTTATCTCCACTAGCTCCACATGTCTTTAGTTTTTAATTGGTCTTGGAAAAAGCATATTATAAAGGAGAATTGCTAGAAGCTAAAGAAGCATTAAGCAGAGCTGGAATAGAGACCAATCCCTGCACTATCTTCAAAAGGAAGGACTAGCTCTAACAAACGGAACTCAAGCTTTAACATCGACAGGAGCTCACGTTTTATACGATGCAATTAACTTATCTAAACATTTGATATAGCTGCTTCATTGACTATGGAAGGATTACACGGAATAGTTGATGCTTATGACCCAAGAATTAGTGAAGTTAGAGGACATCAAGGACAAATTAATACTGCTAAAAAACATAGAGAACAATATTAGCTGGATCAGGAATATGTTACTAAACAAGGTGTGGAAAAGAGTTCAAAGATTCTTATGTTTTAAGATGTATACCTCAAATTCACGGAGCGAGTAAAAGATACATTAGAATATGTAAAAACAAAAAGTTGAAATAGAATTAAATGCAGTTACAGATAATCCATTAGTATTTGTTGAAAGTGATGAAGTAATTTCAGGGAGGAAACTTCCATGGACAACCTATGGCATTACCATTTGATTTCTTAGGAATAGCTCTTGCTGAAATGGCAAAATGTTTTCTGAAAGAAGAATAGAAAAAGTGGTAAACCCTGCAATCAATCATGGATTACCTGCATTCTTAGTTGAAAAGGTGGAGTAAACTCTGGATTCATGATCGTTCAATACAGTGCTGCCGCTCTGGTATCTGAAAATAAAGTTTTTAGCTCATCCTGCATCTGTTGACTCAATACCAACTTCTGCTAACCAAAGAAGACCATCTATCTATGGGATCAATAGCTGCTAAGAAATCAAAAAGATATATTTGAAAATGTAAAAGAAAAAGTTATAGGAATGGAATTGATTACTGCTTGTCAAGCAATTGATTTAAAAAGGAGCAAAAAGATAAATTATCTCCTGCAACTAAAGCTGCTTATGAAGAAGTAAGAAAAATAATTCCTTATGTTTCTGAAGATAGAGTTATGTATATAGATATACACGGTGCAGAAGACATTATCAAAACTAATAAAAATAGTAGAAAAATGTTGAAAAAGTAGTAGGAACATTAAATTTTAATAATTGGGAGGATAATTTTACAATGTTAAACAATAAAACTATTTATGATGCAATGACAATCAAATTAACTGCAGAAGATATTCAATGGAAATTCCAAAAATGGATCACTTCAATAAGAAGAGCTCCAAAAAGAATAGTGAAACTTTCTGATCATGATATTGAACTTGCATTGAGAAACGCTTTAAGATATATACCAGAAGAATTTTCATGAAAATGTTAGCTCCAGAATTTTTACAAGAATTGGAAGAAAGAGGAAGAATTTATGGATATAGATTCAGACCTGAAGGAAATCTTTATGGAAAACCAATAGATGAATATAAAGGAAAATGTACAGAAGCAAAAAGCTATGCAAGTTATGATAGACAATAACTTAGACTTTGATATAGCTTATATCCATATCGAACTTGTTACTTACGGAGAAAACTGGACAAGTTTGTCAAAACTGGATGCAATATAGACTTATTAAAAATATCTTGAAAAATATGACTCAAGATCAAACTTTAGTTGTAGCTTCAGGACATCCAACAGGACTTTTCAGATCTAATCCTTATGCTCCAAGAGCAATAAATTACTAACGGATTAATGATAGGACTATTTGATAACTATGAAGATTGAGCAAGAGGAGCTGCTATAGGGTGTTGCTAACTATGGACAAATGACTGCTGGTGGTTGGATGTACATGGAGATGCTCAAGGAATAGTTCATGGAACTTATTCAACAATATTAAATGCAGGAAGATTATTCTGCGGAGTGCCTAAAGATGGAGATTTATCAGGAAGATTATTCATAACTTCAGGACTTGGAGGGAATAGAGTGGAGCTCAAGTGAAAAGCTTGTGTAATAGCAAAAGGGGTTGCAATAGTTGCAGAAGTTGACTTATCAAGAATTAATACAAAGACTTGAACAAGGTTGGGTAAATGTGATTGCTAAGACTCCAGAAGAAGCATTCAAAATTGCTGAAGAAAAAATGGCTTCAAAAACTCCTTATGCAATAGCATATCATGGAAACGTTGTTGAAATATTAGAATATGCAATCGAACACAATAAACATATAGATTTATTATCAGATCAAACATCTTGCCATCTGTTTTATGATGGAGGATATTGTCCAGTAGGAGACTTCATTTGAAGAAAGAACTAAACTTTTTGGGAACTGATAGACCTAAATTTAGAGAATTAGTGAAAATGAAGGGATTAAAGAGACACTATGCTGCAATCAAAAATTATAATGACAGAGGAGTTTACTTCTTCGATTATAGAAACTCTTTCTTGAAATCAATTTATGATGTAGGAATTTTAGAAATTTCTAAAAATGGTAAAGATGATAAAAGAAGGATTTATATTCCCTTCATATGTTGAAGATATCTTAGGTCTAGAATTATTTGACTATGGATATAGATGCCATTCAGATGGGTATGTCTATCAAGAAAGAAAGAAGATTTATTGAAAAACTGATAAAGCTGCTCTTGAACTTGTTGATCAAACAGAAGATATCAAGATAGAGATAACTATATATGGATACAAGATGCGAGACAAAATGGACTTGTTGTTGGAACACAAGCAAGAATATTCTATCAAGATGCAATGAGTAGAACAAGAATTGCTCTTAAATTTAATGAGAATGGTAAGAAATGGAGAAATTAGATCAGGATTATGTTGGGTAGAGACCACCACGATGTATCTGGAACAGATTCACCTTTCAGAGAAACTTCTAACATCAAAGATGGAAGTAACATAATGGCTGATATAGCAACTCAATGTTTTTGCTGGAAATGCTGCAAGAGGTATGACTATGATAGCTCTTCATAATGGTAGAGGAGTTGGAATAGGAAAAATCTATTAATAGTGGATTTGGAATGGTTCTTGATGGAAGTAGAGAGTAGATGAAATCTTATGGCAAGCTATGCTGCTTGGGATGTAATGGGTGGAGTTGCAAGAAGAGCTTGGGCTAGAAACCCTCATTCAATAGAAACTGCGTTGAATATAATAAAGATAATCATGGAACAGATCATTACATTTGACCATATATAGTAAGTGATGAATTAGTTAAAAAGTTTTAAAAATAATTTTAAGTAAATTCTAATATCAAAATAACTCATCTCTAAGAGATGAGTTATTTTCAAAATTGAAATAATTAATACTTAAAAATAAAAATTATATGTTTTGTATTACAAACAAAAAATTCTTTTAGTAATGAATAGTTTTTAATGATAAAGATTGACTATTATTTTATTATGTAGTAATATTAATCATACAAAAAAATTTTTATGTTTAGGGAGGTTTTTTATGGCTGATGTTGTTTTAACTCAAATACAAGATCAAATAAAAAGGGCTAGAAAACTCAAAAAGAAGGGATAGATGCCCAAATTCAACTACAAGGTAAAAACTGAAGGACAAACTTTAGACAGAGCAGAAGTTGAAGCTAGAGTAAATGGTCTAGAAGCTCAAAAAGAGTCATAGACGCTGAGGTTGAAAAGTTCTAAAGGAACAAATCAAAGTTTTTCAAATTTGATTATAATCTAGAGTATGGCAGAAACAATAGGGGTTTTGCTATCATCTTATTGTTAATTGGAAGATGGATTAAAAAGAGAGTATCTTTCTTTGAAAAATTCTTTATACCTGCACCAGTTATAGGTGGAACTTTATTCTCAATACTACTTTTAATTGGACATCAAACTAAATCATTCCAAATTGGTTTTTAATGGAGATATTAAAAACTTATTAATGTGCTTTGCTTTACCACTGTTGGATTCTCAGCAAGCTTGAAGGTCTTGAAAAAGGTGGAATCAGAGTTGCTTTTATTCTTACTAGCAGCAGTGGTTCTAGTTATACTTCAAAATATACTTGGAGTAAGTTTAGCTAAGATATTAGAGAATTAATCCATTATTGGGATTAGCAGCTGGATCAATTCCATTGACAGGAGGACATGGAACTTCTGGAGCATTTAGATCATACTTGGAAAACTTAGGAGCTACAGGAGCAACAGTTGTTGCAGTTGCATCAGCTACTTACGGATTTAATCTCTGGATGTTTTAATGAGGTGGATATATTGCTAAAAGATTGATGGAAAAATGGATTAAAAACCTACTGAAGGAAAAAGCAGGAATGGATGCTTCTTTAATAGCAGAAGATGTTCCAGTAACTGAAGATGGAGTTTTTCTCTGCAGTTGTTTTTGTTGGTATAGCAATGGGAGTTGGATCTGCAAGTTAATCCATTCTTAGCAGCTCATAAAAATAGTGTTACCTCCATATATCTCTTGTATGGTTGTGGCAGCTATAATGAGAAATATAATGGACTCTATGCAGAATTACCATTTAATGAAATTGGTATCGTTGGGAAATATTTCATTATCATTATTCTTATCAATGGCATTAATGTCAATGAAATTATGAGAACTTAGCAGAACTTGCTGGAGTAAAACTGTCAATAATTTTAATAATTCAAACTATTTTAATGGCATTTCTTCGCTTACTCGTTTTCACAGGCTATGGGAAGAGACTACGATGCAGCAGTTATGTCAACAGGGACACTGGATTTGGACTGGAGCTACTCCAATGCAATGGCTTCATCAGGAAACATTTACAGCACAGCAAATGGATGCCTTCAGTAAAAGCTTTCTTCCATAATTCAATAGTTGGGTCATTATTTATAGATTTCTGTAATGCTGGAATAATTCAATTCTTTGCTACGAGTAATCATTCCTAAATTCTACTCATAGGATTTAGAAAATTTTTAAAGAATTAAAAGGTGGATATAAAAGTCCACCTTTTTGTTTCTGTTGTTTTATGTATAAAAATATGCTATCATAAAACTGAAAGATATTTAATTATTCAAAGAGAAGGCAAAATGGCTGACGAAAAACAAAAGATCGGAATGATTCGATTCCAGGTTTAGGAGGAACAACTGTCTTAAAAATTAATAGAAGCTCTTCCTAATGAAGATTACATTTATTATGGAACAATGGAAATTTTCTATATGGTTCTGAGTAAAACAAAAATTAGAATTACAAAATGTAACAGAAAAAGATTTTAGAATTCTTTGTAAAGAATAATTGTAAAATTGTCGTCGTTAGCATGCTAATACTGGCTTCAACAGCTGCAATTGACTATTTGAGGAAGAATTTCCACTTCCAATTTTAGGAATTGTAGAAGCGGGAGTTAAGATTGCAAGTAAAACTACAAAAATAAAAATATTGCTGTCATCATCAACTAAAGTTTAGCAGCAGAATCTCACGGTTATAAAAATAGGCAAAACTATAGATGCAGAATTAAAAATTAAAAGAAATAGCATGTTGAATTTCCTACAATGATGAGAAACAGGGGTGGGATACCTTTGATAATCAAAAATGTACTTTTAAGAAATGAAATATCAGTGAAATTCAGGAGAGAGAGGATACTTTAGTGTTAGGTTGTACCACTATCCTCTAGTAGGGCTGGAAATAGAAAGAGTGAATTTGAATATCGTTGACCCAGCGAAGAAATAATTTTTAAAGTGAATCAAACTTTAAAATCTCTTAATCTTATTAATGATAAAAAGAAAAAGGTAGAGTAATATGTTTACTAGGAGAGATGTATCATTTTCCCAAACCTACTGCTGGGGAAATAGGATAGAAATAGGGAATTTATAGAGCAGCAAAATAAAAATAAAGAGGCTGTTGTGTTGAAGTGATTAAAACACAGCTTCTTTATTTAGATGAGAATTCTTTGTAACTCTCTTTTCCTATACCTGTCATAGGAACTCCCATACACAAAGTTCAGGAGATATTTAAACTATCAATAATGTCACATCAATTACTGTAACTTCATCTCCAACCTTAACAGATTTTTGAATTTCTTTAGGGATTCTTATCATAGTCATATCCATATAAATATTTCCAATAATCTCACATCTGTGGCCATTTATTAAAACCAAGCTACCTTTAGATAAATATTTTTAATCCATCAGCATATCCTATGGAAGAACAGCATAAATTGAATCAGCCGGGAGAGTATAATGTCTACCGTAAAGACACAAAAGAATCGTGTTCAACTTTTTTTATAAATAAAATTTTTAGATTTTTATAGTAAAAAATATTTTTAAATACTCCGTTTTTCTTATTTCAGTGAACGAATACATACCTATACCTAATCTAACTAAATTTCCTAAAAATATTATCATGAAAATTTGTAATTCCAGCACTATTAGAGATATGAATATATTGTAAATCTAGACTACTAACTATTTTTCAAATTTCTTTATTTGTTCAGAGTAAAATTTTTAGTATCTTGTGTAACTCCATCAGTGTCGAGATAAATGAGAGAAAATTCCAACAAAGATTTAAATTATTATCTTTACAAAATTTTATAACATCATTAACCTGTTCTGGATAAAAACCTAATCTGGTCATACCGGTATCAAATTTTAAATGTATGTGTGGATTTGAAGCTATTATTTTAAAAATTCTGAATTGGGACATAGAACTAATTGCGACGTGAATATTTCTTTTAGTTGCTTCAGCTAATTTCCTCTGGAAAAAGAAGCACCTAAAATTAAAATTTTTTGAGGTTAATGTTGGTTTCTTGTAATTCGATAGCTTCTTCTATATTAGCAACTCCAAAAATCTACTCCCTATCTCTATGAGAGTTTTTGGCAACATCGACCCCCATTCCATAAGCATTGGCTTTTAACTGCCCCTAAAACCTCTCTGTTTTTGCCTAATTCTTTAAGTTTTTAAAAACATTATATTTTAAATTTTTCTTTACTAATGCATCCATCATCTCATCAGTATTCCTCCAAAGATAAAGCTGTTACTCAAAGTGACAGCATAAAATAATAATAAATTGTAAGTATTATTTTACAGATTTTTCCAAAATCTTTAGTACGTTCATTGATGAAATTTTTAAAAAACTTTATCGAGTTATTGATTTTATTTCAGTTCTATCATAGCAAGTAATGAATAAATTTTAGCCGAATCTTCCCATCACCTTTTTTGTACAACTTTTTCATAGAAAGATCAGTTGCATAATTTATTAAATCAGTTGTCGAAGAACTGATAACTTTTGAGAAAAAGCATCCATTTCAGAAATATAATTTTTAAAAAGAGTAGTAACATCTTCTTTTTACTTTATCTCTTAAAAATAGAAGAAGCTTCTTTGTTAGCTTTCGAGCTTGTGCAAGCATAGATCCACTCTTTAGCATCTGCAGAAATAGTACATAAAGTTCTAGGTCTGGTTTAACCCTTGAGGCAACTGTTTCTTTTATAGAATTAGGAACAGAAGATTGAGAATTAAATTTAGGTAAATATTCTTGAATTGATGCACAAGAAGTTAGTGTCAATAACGATATAGAAAAATAAAAAGTATTTTACTTTTTAGTCATAATATTTCCTCCATAAAATGTTTTTAAAATTATAACATAGAAAGCAAAAACATTCTAGTAAAAACAGTTTTTCTTATGCATAAAGAAAGAAATAAAAATATCTAAAAATAAAAATATTGAAAAACTAATAAAATATAATAGAATGAGATGATTTTATAATAAATAAAAATCTTTATTCATTTTAAATTAATCTAAAGAAATATAATAACAAAAATGTAAAAAGTAAAGGGTGATGTAATGTCAATTTTACAAACTTTAGCTGAAAATTTAGGTTTAACAGCAAATAGTCAAACTAAAAAGAAGTATACAACGGTAGGAGACAAACAATCTATTGAAGAAAGAGAAAGAGCAAAATATAAAGTGAAATTATTGATAACAAAGGAAGAGGATTAACTAAATGTCAGAGTTGGCAGTCTTATCTCACAAGTCTGAGATAAAACATCATTCAAAAAACTTGTCCTAATTGTAATCATTACTTTAATATGGGTGCAAGAAAGGGTGAGATCTTTTAATTGATAGGGAACTTTTTAAAAGAAGAAGATGCAACAATAACTGGCTAACCCTATAGAATTTCAGAATACACTGAAAAAAATTTGAAAAAGCTCAACATCAGTTCTGGAATGTTAGAAGGAGTTGTAAGTGGATTAGGAGAAATTAATGGAATAAAAGTTAGTATTGCTTGTATGGATTTTTAACTTTATAGGGTGGAAGTATAGGGTCAGTTGTTGGAGAAAAATAACTGCAGCCTTAGAAAGAGCTATTGAACATAAAAGTGCCAGCTGTTGTTGTTTCAATATCTGGGTGGAGCAAGAATGCAAGAAAGGTTATTCTCAGTGATACAAATGGCAGAAGACATCTACTGCTGTTAAAATGAGACTAGCAGGTCTACCATATACAGCAGTTCAGTTAACCCAACTACTGGTGGAGTAACTGCTTCTTTTGCTATGCTTGGAGATATAATTATAAAGTGAACCAAACGCTAGAATTGGTTTTTTGCTGGATAGGGAGTTATAGAACAAACAATAAGACAAAAACTACCTGAAAATTTTCAAAAGTGTAATTTTTACAAGAATGCGGAATGGTGAGACATAATTGCTAAAGAAAAATTTAAAAAGAAACTATATATCAGTATTGAGCAATATAGTTAGGGAGGGTAGGATGCAATTTGAGTTTCAAATAGAAAATTAGAACATAAAAATAGAAAGATTAGAAATAAATTTTGCTCAAGAAAAGAGATAGATTTATCGGATGAAATAAATAAATTAAAAGATCAAAGAGATATAGCTTTAAAAATGTTGTGATGATGATTTGACAGATTATCAAAAGAGTCACTGTTTCAAGACATCCAGAAAAGACCGTATGCTAGATTATATAAATTATGTAACAGAAGATTTTTATTGAATTACACGGAGACAGATTATTTTAGAGATGATCCAGCAATAGTTGGAGGATTATGCAAAATAGATGGTAAAAAATTTATGGTAATAGGACATCAAAGGGTAGAACTATGCAAGAAAAGAGTCATAGAAATTTTTGGTATAGCGCAGACCCAGAAGGATATAGAAAAGCTTTAAGACTTTATGAGATGGCAGAAAGATTTAGAATTCCTATTCTAACATTTATAGATACACCAGGAGCTTATCCAGGACTTGAAGCTGAAAAGAAACATGGTCAAGGAGAAGCAATGGCAAGAAAGCTTAATGGAAATGTCAGGAATAAAAACTCCAATAATTTCTGTTGTAATTGGAGAAGGTGGATCTGGAGGGCTTTAGGGACTTGGAGTGGCAGATAAAGTTTTTATGCTCGAAAATTCTGTTTACTCTGTAATTTCTCAGAAGGTTGTGCTGCAATATTATATAAAAAGATCTAATAGAGTGAGAAGAAGCTGCAAATACTTAAAATTATCAGCTCAAAGTTTATTGAAAGTAAAATTTGATTGATGGAATAATTGATGAATCTTTAGGAGGTGCTCATCGTGATCCAGAATGCACAGCTTTTTAATCTAAAAAGGGTTATTTTGGGAAACACTTGAAGAACTTGAAAAGATTATCAATAGAAAAATTGTTGGAAAAAGAGATATAATAAGTTCAGACAAATGGGAGTTTTTACAAATAAAATTTTAGGAAAATAAGGGAAAAAGGAAGAGGAAAAAGGAAAAATGGAAGAAAAATTAAGCTATTTTAACAAGTGGTGGAGATTCACCTGGAATGAATGCTGCTATAAGAGCTAGCTACAAAAGTACAAAAATCTTATGGTTTCAGAAGTATTTGGAATAAGAAGAGGATATATGGGAATGTTAAAATGATGAAATTTTCCTATGACTGACAGATTTGTATCAGGAATTATAGACAAAGATTGGAACTGTTTTATTAACTACTCGTTGCAGAAGATTTAAGCAAGAAAAATTTAGAGCAATTGCAGTTAATAATTTAAAAGAAAGAGGAATAGAATATCTTAGTTTGTAATCAGTGGAGATGGTTCTTATCGTGGGGCAAACTTAATTTACAAAAGAAACACGGAATTAAAGTTGTAGGAATACCAGGAACTATCGATAATGATATTTCTAGGAACAGATTTTACTCTTGGATTTGACACTTGTTTAAATACAATATTGGATGCAATGTCAAAAATTAGAGATGCAGCTACTTCCCACGAAAAGAACAATATTGGTTCAAGTTATGGGAAGACACACTGGAAGATTTAGCTCTTCATGTTATGTACAGGTGGTGGAGATGGAATAGTGATACCCAGAAATGGATAATCCGATTTGAGAATACTACTCTTCAATTAAAAGAAAAGAAGAAAAATGGAAAACTTCACGATATAGTTTTTGAGTTGCTGAAGGTATTGAGAAATGTTATGACTATAGAAGAAGAACTGAAGGACGTATCAATAGTGAAAATTAGATCAGTGAAGTTTTTGAGGACATATTCAAGGAGGAGGACTCCATCTGGATGATAGAGTTTTAGCAAGCAGAAAAATGCAGCAAAGGCTATTGAAGTTTTAGATAAAGTGAGCTGGGTTATGATTGGACTTAGAAATGAAATGGTTACTCACTCCCACTTGATGAAGCTTCTCCGGCTGAAAAGAGAAAGAGTAAAAGAAAGATTATGGGTTAGCACTTTTATTATCTAGATAACTTTTAGAAGGGAGAGTTTTTATGGATGAGTGTTTAGAATTAGTGAGAAAGAGAAGAAAAATCAAATTAAAGAGAATCGAAGATACATTGATAGAAAGAGTTAGAGACAATAGAAAAGAAGTTGAGTTATGTAAACTTAAAAGATTGTTTAAAACCAAGTATGACTTATGGAAGAAATTATAGTATAATCGAAAATGTGCGAAATCTGATTATGAAGATAGAGTAGATGTATTATATTATAAAAAATGTGAACTTAGTGAAAGAAGAGAATAAGCAAGACTATAAAAAGAATTTAAAAATCTCTTAGTTAGGGTTCATAGTGCCAACTAGAAGTTTGCAAAGGTTGATATTAGAATTTAATAAGTTACCAGGTGTGGGACAAAATCACTGCAGAGTATGCTTTTCATATTTTGAATCAATCAAAAAGAAGATGTCGAGAATTTTGTAGAAGCTCTTTTGAGCTGTTAAAAGAAAATATAAATACGGTGTCTGTGGAGACTATTGTGAATCAGATACCTGTGATGATATACTCTGATCATGAAAGAGATCACAGAATTGTTTGTAGTTGTTGAAAGAAAAGCAAAGATATTATGATTTTAAGAAAAACTACTAAATTTGAGGTGTTTACCATAGTTTTAGATGGAAGATTAGATCCTTTTAGATGGTATAACACCGAATGAGTTGAAATATAAAATCTCTACTTGAAAAGAATAACAAAGGACGATATAGAAAGAAATAATTTTGTGGCTGAAGATCCAAAATATCGAAGGAGAAAACTACAGCAATGTATCTAGCAAAACTTATAGAAAAATTTTGGACTCAAACTACAAAATTAGCTAGTGAACATACCTATAGGAAAGTAATCTTGAGTTTTTCAGATGAGCGGCAATTTCTCGTGCTTTAGATGATAGAGTAGAAGTGTAAAAATATTTTGACAAAATTAAAATATGAGTTATAATTACTTGTTAAAAATTTCGATGTTCCGCTTTAATAAAAATTAAATGAATATCTCGAGGAGACAATGAAAAGAAAATTGATCAATGAGCTGAAAAGAGAATATCTAAAGTGATATTCCACAATTCAAAGCAGGAGACACTATTGGTGTTTACACAAAGTAGAAGGAAACAAAGAAAGAGTTCAATTATTTGAAGGAGTTGTAATCAGGAAGTAAACGGTGGAGGAATTGCAAAACTTTCACTGTAAGAAAAGTTACTGCAGGGTTGGAGTAGAAAGAATAATCCTGTTAATTCTCCAAATATTGACACAGAATTGAAGTTCTAAAAGTTGGTAGAGTAAGAAGATCTAACTTTTACTACCAAGAGGATTGTCAGCTAAAAAGCTAGAATCAAAGAAATAGTAAAATAAGAAAATGAAAAATCTGGAAGAATTCAGATTTTTCATTCTTAACTCTTCATATACATTTTTATAGATCAATCATACTTTGCTTCATAAACTTGATTATTTAAACTCTGTAATAAGTAACTTTATTACACTGTTCTAACTGAAACAACTTTTTCCACATATCACAAAAAGTAAAAGACCAAGAAAATATCTCGGTCTTTTATCAAATATGATATTGATATGTTATTCTTCTTGGTCTGTAGTGGGTGTATTCCCACCATCGATAACTCCAGCAGAAACTTATTAATCTAATAATCAAATATTTTGAGATCTTCTTCACTGTAGAGATTCAGCAATTCCAAAGTTTTTCAACTAAAACTTTAGCTACATTTGGAGATAAGAACCCTAGTAGAGTTAATTATAAGTGGATATTTTACTCCTAGGTATAGTAAAGCAAGTAATACGATTACAGCTTTTTGTTCATACCAAGCAACGTTGAATGCAATTTAGTAAATCGTTGATATCGTTTAATCCAAACACTTCTTCTCATTTAAGAGCTACAACTGCCCATGAATAAGATCATTACGTTGTCCTGCATCTAATACTCTTGGGATACCATTAATGTCTCCTAAATTTGAATTTATTGTATTTGAATTTTTGCACAACCTGAAGTTAAAATTATTTAGCTCTTAGGTAATTTTCAGCAAATTCATGTATAGTAATTTCTTTTTGCAGATCTTCCATCACAACCACTCATTACAACAAATTTTTCGATTGATCCATTTTTAATATTTTCAACAACTGCATCTGCTAAACTTAAAACTTAGTTATGACCAGACCAATTTGTTTCCTCCTGATTCAACTTCTTTGGGTGGTTCACATCAAAGCAGCTTCAATAACTTCGAGAAATCTTTTGTCCCATCTTTTATTAACTTTAACTCTTTTCCATCCTGGGAATCAGCAGCATTTGTAGTAAATACTCTGTGCTTTTGTAAGTTGCATTTGCTGCTGGAGGAACTATACACAGTTAGCTGTGAAAACGATGGGGCTCTCGCTGAGAGTTTGTAAAAGTCTTTTCTTTGATCCCACCAAGCATTTCCATAGTTTCCACATAGAAATGTGAGTATTTTTAAGTTCAGGATAAGACATCCTGGTAACATTTCAGAGTGAGTATAAATATCTACTCTCCTGAATCTTTTGATTGTTCTAATAATTGTTTTAGATCCCATAAATCATATCCACTGATTAAGATTCCTGGTCTTTTTCCAGCTCCACTTTTAACTTTAGTAATTTCTGGAGTTCCTAAAACAGATGTATTTGCATTGTCAAGTTGAGCCATTGCTTTACTCCATATTCTCCTGTTTCTAAAACTAAAGCTACTAAATCATCAGCTGTTAAACTATCATCAATAGTCCCTAATAATGCTTTTTCTGTGAATGCAAATATTTCATCACTTGTAAATCCTAAATTCATTGATATGTTCAGTATAAGCAGCCATTCCTAATCCATAAACAATTAATTCTCTTAGAGATCTTACATCTCATTTGCAGTTCTAAAATTCCAACTACATCTAATTCTCATTGAGTAATTTAATAAATCTTCATCAGATTCATAAGTACCAGTTTAAAACTTCTGCTCCATATTTTTCAACAGATTTTAATTCTTCAGCTGAACATAAAGCTTTTAATTCTTCTCTCTAATTTTAAACCTACTCTGATTTCATCTAAAATCATTGCATCATCAAAGTTTGCATTTGTAATAGTTATAAATAAAGAGTTTACTAAATATTTATTAACTTGTCCTTCAAGTAATTCTTTAGCTTTTCCAGCTTTTCTAAGTACTGAACTGTAGCTGCAACTCCTTTATCTATATGAACTAATAAATCTTGTAATCCAGATGTTTCAGCGGTTTTTCCGCAAACTCCTATCGAAGTACACCCAGTTCTTTTGATGTTTCTTGACATTGATAACAAAAACATTTTATCACTCATTTTCATTTCCTCCTAATTTTCTATAGTTTAATTTTCTAGTTTCACAATTTCTAGAAGTATAATATTACATATAGTTTGAAATTTCCGTAACAAATGTTACCGAAAAATAAAAATTTTAAATATATTATATTTGTGGTAAAATATGATTGAAAATTTATAAAATTAATATTTAAAAATTAAAAAGAAGAATGGAGGAATATATATGCACGATGAGTTTGCTCTGGAAAATTTGATAATGGTTTACAAGTTTTAGCAAAATTAAAAATGATGGGGTTCAGTACTCGAGTCAATGCCTTTCCTTTGACATTTCCTTGTCAAGAATGTGGAAAAAGAAATTACAATGACTACTTTTTGCTTTTGAATGTCCACACTGCGGAAATGTTCATCTGTAAACCCTGCACATAGCTTTCGACCCTGAAAAATGTTTTAAGTGCTGGTAAAATTGAGAAATAAAAATTATTAAAGACTATTACATTTTGAGTTTATCTTACTCATTTTGTAATAGTCTTTTTGAAAAATTATGTACATTATTAATTAAAAACATTTTATTTTTAAATTAATTATTTATAAAAATAAAAAGTATACTATAATTACTTTATAATAAAATTTTAGGAGGTTGACTATGGAATTATTAAAAACTTATGGCAGACAGATACACTTGTAGAAGATATGCAACCAAAAGAGTTGAAGAAGAAAAACTTTTTAAAAGTTTTAGAAGTTGGAAGGCTTGCTCCTACATCACATAACAATCAACCACAAAGAGTCTATGTTGTTAAAGTGAAGAAGGAATAGCAAAACTTATGAAAGATTTCGAATACAACTATAAAGCACCTTTGCTATTTAGTTTGTACTTTTAATTTAGATGAAGTTTGGCATAATGACTTAAACGGAAATAAAGATAGTGGAGAAATTGATATTGCTATTGTTATCACACATATGATGTTGAGAGCAGAAGAATTAGGTCTTGGAGCTTGTTGGATAGGGACGTTTAAATCCAGAAGCTGTAGCTAAAAATTTAAATATATCTGCAAATGAAAAAGTTGTTGCAGTATTGAGTTTAGGATATCATAGAGAAGATGACAAACCATCAAAATTACATTCTATTCGTAGAATCAAATAATGAGACTTGTTAAATTTTTGTAATAAAAATTTTAATAATATTGTGTTTTTACTATTTTAAAGATACAAAATTTTTACTTAATTTTAAAAGGGGAGATAGTATTATGGCAACAATAACAGCATTAGGTGCAGTGATTGGACTTATCGTAGCAATAGTTTTAATTATGAGAAAAGGTTAATCCTGCGTATTCATTCAATTTTTAGGATCAATCGTAGGTGGACTTGTTGGAGGAGCAAATATTCAAGATACTGTTGGTTTAATGATTTCAGGAGCTCAAGGAATGATTCCGGCAATTTTAAGAATTATTACAGCAGGAGTTTTAGCAGGAGTTTTAATAGAAACGGGAGCTGCATTGCAGAAACTATAGTTAATAAACTAGGTGAAACAAAAAGCAGTTATAGCAATAGTTATTTCAGCTATGATTTTAACAATGGTTGGAGTATTTATAGATGTTGCAGTAATCACTGTTGCACCGATAGCAATGGCAATAGCTAAAGAACAAACTATCAAGAACTGCAGTTTTAATGTGCAATGATAGGTGGAGGGAAATCTGGAAATATAATGTCACCAAATCTAATGCAATAGCTGCATCGGATGCTTTTTAATTTGCCTTTGACTTCTGTTATGGCAGCAGGAAATAATTCCAGCAATATTTTGGAATTGTTACTACTATAATAGCAGCTTTCATCTAAAAGGTAGCGAAATTAAAGAGAATGAAATAAGTGAAGAAAATTCGATGAATGCCAAGTGCTTCAATTCTAGAATGCATAGTGGTTGCAATATAATTTTATCTTTTAAGACCTATAGCAGATATAAAAAATTGATCCATGATAGCTTTTACCAGTTGGAGGATTTTATTGGTTGTCTTGTTATGGGAAAAAGTCAAAATTTCAATAACTATTGTGTTTTTGGATTAGGAAAAATGATAGGAGTTGCCGTTTTACTTTTAGGAACTGGTACAATATCAGGTATAATTGCAGAAATTCTGATTTGAAAACTGTATAGAAAATTTCTTGACATCAACAGGGGCACCTGCATTTTACTAGCACCTCTTGCTGGAATTTTTAATGTCTGGAGCAACAGCATCAACTACAGCAGGAACAGCAGTTGGAGTAAGAGTTTTCAGGACGACTTTATTGGGATTAGACTATCTCTATCAGTTCAGCAGCAATGATACATTCAGGTGCTACTGTGCTTGACCATTTACCACACGGAAGTTTTTTCCATGCGACAGGTGGAAGTGTAAATATGGATATGAAAGAAAGATTAGCTTTAATTCCATTTGAATCATTAGTTAGGGATTGACATTAACAGTTAGTGTCAACAATAATTTACGGAATTATTATGTAGGTAGATAATATAGAAAAATTATAATAGCACCTGATTCTATCTCAAAGAAAGTATGACTAGCTAAAGAAGCGTGTGAAGCAATAGAAAAAGGAATGAAAATTGCTCTTCCTAATGCTGAGTTTATAAAAGTTCCAATGGCAGATGGAGGAGAGGGAACAACTCAATCTCTAGTTGATGCAACAGAAGGGAAAATGTATTTTGTTGAGACTACAGGACCTCTTGGAGAGTAAAATCTAAATTTGATTTTTAGGTAATGGAGAGATAGCAGATTTAGAATATGGCAAGTACTAAGTGGTTTGAGAACTTGTTCCAAGAGAAAAAGAAACTAATGATAACTACAACTACGGAACTGGAGAACTTATAAAAAGCTATGGATATGGGGGCAAAAACAATTCTATAGGAATTGGTGGAAGTGCTACCTAACGATGGTGGTGCTGGGATGATTCAAGCTTTGGGTGGAAAGCTATTAGATGAAAATGGAAAACAAATTTCTTTTGGAGGAGAAGTATCTAAAATAAAGAAAATTGATTTATCAGAACTTGATAGTAGAATATATATAAAATGTTGCAGCTTGTGATGTGCAAAATCCACTAACTGGTAAAACAGGAGCAGCCAATGTATTTGGACGTCAAAAGGTGCAACAGAAGAAATGGTTAAAATTTTTAGATAATAATTTAAAGACATTATGCTGAACTTATAAGAAAAAGATGTAAAAGTTGATGTTGAAAATATCCCAGGAGCTGGAGCTGCTGTGGACTGGTGCAGGACTTATGGCATTTCTTAATGCTGAGTTGAGAAAGAGTATTGATATTGTAGTTGAATACAGTAGGCTTGAAGAAAAATCAAGGGTGCATGATTTTGTTATCACAGGAGAAGGTGGTATTGATTCTCAAACTCGTTTTGGACACCTTATGGTGTTGTAAGTGTATGCATATGGAGTACCTAATATAACTCTTTTGCTGGTAATGTTAGCAGAAGATATAGAAATTCTGTATGACTATGGTTTTGATGCAGTTTTTCTATAATGCAAGAGGTGTTGATAACCTTGATAGCATGTAAAAATGGGAAATGAAATTTAGAAAAACTGCTGAAAATATTTGCTAGACTCATTTAGAATTTAGAATATATTTTATATAATAAAAAAAGACTACTACAAAATAAGAAATTAAACTTATTAATGTAGTAGTCTCTTTTTAATATATCTTTCTTCATATTATATATTATCTAGAATCTATCATTACAGTAGATTTTTCTATGAATTTCATTTGACAAAAAATTTTTCTAGCTAAATTTGTTTCAATTTCTTTTGATATATCTTCTCAATGGTCTTGCACCGTAATGAGGGTCATAAGCATTTTTCAGCTAAATAATTTATCATAGTATCAGAAAATTTAATTTTATATGTTTTAGTTTTCAATTTGTTCCTAAATCTTTCAAACTCAACTTAACAATTTCTTTTTATAGCTGATAAGTCTATATGTTTAAAAGTTATAATATCATCAATTCTGTTTAAAAATTCAGGTTTAAATCTTGATTTCAATTCATTAGCAACAAAGCTTCTCTAGTTTCTTCTACTTAATTTTTGGATCTCTAGCATCAGGAGAACCGATATTTGATGTCATTAGTGATTAAAGTATTTTTAATCAACTATTCTTCCTTGTCCATCTGTAAGTCTACCGTCATCTAAAAAGCTTTGCAATAAACATTAAAACACATCAGGATAGAGCTTTTTCTATTTCACTCAAACAGAATTACAGAATAAGGTTTAGTTCTAATTGCTTCTGTTATTTAGTCCACCTTCTTCATAACCAACATATCCTGGAGGTGCTCCTATGAAGTCTAGTAACAGAAAAATTTATCCATACTCACCTCATATCAATTCTAACGACATTGTCTTCGCTGTCAACATAAATTGTAAGCTAAAAGTCTTAGCAAGATAAGTTTTTCCCACCCTGTTGGTCCTAGGAAAATGAATGATCCCATAGGTCTTCCACTATCTTTAGGTCCTGCACGAGATCTCCAAGCATAGTATCAGCAACAACTTTTACAGCTTCATCTTGACCACTTAACTCTTTCTGTATATATCTTCAAGGTGTAACATTTTTCTTTTTAGTTTCTGTCGAAATTTTGATACAGGAGACACCTGTCCATCTTGAGACGATGTCAGCAATTTCACTCAGCAGTAACTTCTTGCTTCAACAGAATTTTCTTTTGTTCCAACATCGGCTTTATTTTGTTGTTCTTGCAATTCTTTTTCAAGAGTTGCAAGTTTACCATATTCAATTCAGCCAATTTATTTAAATCATCACTCTCTTTCGGCTCCATTTCAAGTTTAACATTTTCAATTTCTTTTTGATATTTTTAACTTTGAAATTTTCCTCTTTTTCAAGTTCCCATCTTGAGTAACGATTTTCTTTTCTCGTTAGTTTCAGCAAGTTCTTTTCTAAAACTCTCAATCTTTCTTTTGAAGCTTCGTCAGTTTCTTTTTATAGGCTTTTGATTTCAATTTCCATTTGTAAAAGCTTTTTCTTGTCAACTCATCTAACTCTTCTGGCATAGAATCAATTTCCAGTTCTTATCATAGCTGCGGCTTCATCTATCAAGTCAATAGCTTTCGTCTGGTAATTTCTATCACTTATATATCTTTGGCTAAGAGTTGCAGCTTCAACGATAGCAGCATCTGCAATTCTAACTCGTGATAAGTTTCAAATTTATCTAAGTCCTCTTAAGATTGAAATTGTGTCGTCAATATTTGGCTCATTTATAAAATAGTTTGGAATCTTCTTTCAAGTGCAGGATCTTTTCAATATATTTTCTATATTCATCTATAGTTGTTGCACTCGATAACTCTCAATTCTCCTCCTGCAAGCATAGGTTTTAACATATTACCAGCATCAAGAGAACCTTCTCCTTTCCAGCTCCAACTATAGTGTAATTTCATCAATAACAGCAATTATATTTCCGTTTTGATTCCTCAACTTCTTTTAAAAACTCCCTTTTCATTCTTTCTTTCAAATTCTCCCTTATATTTTGCACCAGCGACTAATGCTCCCATATCAAGCTGAGAATATTTTTATTTTTAAACTTTCAGGAACATCTCCATTTAAAATTCTTTGACAAGTCCTTCAACGATTGCAGTTTTACCGACACCTGGTTCTCCAATTAAAATTGGGTCATTTTTAGTTCTTCTTGAAATTATTTGTATTGCTCTTCTGATTTCAGAATCTCTACCAATTATTGGATCGATTTTTCCTTCCCTTGCAAGTTCAACTAAATTCTTTGCATATTTCTCTAAAACTTGTGGGTCGCCTCTGGATTTTTGATTATCTACTTTTCTGTTTCCTCTTATACCATCAATACCTCCATATATTTTTCTAAGCTAATACCTAATCTTTTAAAAATTGGCATATCTTCAATCATCGCTGTAAAAATATATGCAACACTTAGAAAACTATCTTCTAATTCTTTCATTATTTCTTCTGCTCTATTTAAAATAGAATTTGTTTTTGCATCAAGACCTATATTTTCATTACTAACTTTAACTTGAACTTTTGGATAATTATTCATTTCTTTTCAAATTCTGAAGTGATATACGCAGTTCAGTCCCATTTTTCTATAACTCTGTATAAGACCGCTGTTTTGTAAAGCATACCTAAAGCTAATGCTTCGGGCTTACATAGTTTGTTGCATATTTCGTGCTGATATCAACTGCAAAAATTTATAGCAGTCATTGTACTTTCTGTAAATTGATTTGGATTTAACATATTAAACCTCATATCTATATAAATAATTAATTTAACTACAGAAGGGGCAAAGCCCTTCTAGTAAAAACAGAGGGAGAATTATACACTCTATATAGTGGTGGCTAATAATTATGAAATATATATAACATATATAAATACAAGAAAAATTTTTCAAAAATTTTAAAAGAAAATTTTAAATTATAAATTTTTCTAATTTTATGATATATTAATGATAGTAACAGATATAATTCAGGTATACTATGCTATTGTTTTTGATGACAACTAGTTTGTTATTTACTTCGTGTTTTGTATTGGGCATTGCGTAAAGCTGAAAGAGGATATGAAAGTAATGATTACTATTATAACAAAACAAATTAATGAATGGAGAAAAGAAAACTGATAATATCGAATTGCTAGAACAGTATGATTTTTAATGCAGAGAAGAATATTACCAAAAGTTAAAATGCAGAAAAAGAATTATATTTAATGGAAGAGTTATATTTAAATTTACCCAGTAAATCAAAAAGAAGTTTTGTGAAATATTAAATTTGATAGAACAAGCATAAAATTTTTAGGGAAAAGAAATAATAACAATATGTTAAATGAAACTGAAAAATACAATGGAAATAATTATCGTGATAAAGTTAGAAAAATATAATTATTTATATTAGTAATTATGGATAATGAAATGGTTTAAAAATCGAACAAGAAAAATATGATTTATTCAATAAAAAGACTTATAGCCTAATATAAATTCTAACAATAAAAATTTTATCTACGACTTTGGAAAATAAAATTGCAGATAGAAAACTAAAAATTTTAAATATAAACAATCTAATGCAGATATGAGACTGGAACTTGATTTAAAAATGGATTTAAAAACCAACAGAAAGAAAGTGAATCTGTTGAAAAGAGAATATACAGAAAATTATAAAACTCTTAAAGATTTTTGATTCTGGACTAATCTTGTTAAATATAAAAGAAATAGAAAATATTAAAACTAGAGAAGCTATCTTAAAAGTTAATTATAGACTTATTTCAAATTTAACAGGAGAAGTTATAAGCTCAGCAGAGATAGATATCCCTATATGAAGATGTTTTGGTATACTCATGAGTTTTTGACTAAAAGTTGAAAGTTAGAAAGACAGAAAGTCAAAAAGAGCCCTAAGAAAACAGAAGAAAATATTTTTGACTGATTTATCAACTGAGATCATTGACCATATTAATATTTTCAGATTTGGCCTAGTTGAGTGAAGAGGAAAAGAAAAATTTATAGAAGTATAACACATATTTCACGTCCTCAAATATAGAGCTAGAGTAAAAGATTTAGTGTAAAGGAATGATGCAAAAATGATAATAGCTTAATAGGTGGAATAGCAAGTGGAAAAAGTACTGCGTCAAAATATTTAGCTGAACAGGGATTTAAAATTTATGATGCAGACGAAAAATTGCTAAAGAAATTTCTGAGAAGAAACCAAAGAAGAAATTCTAAAATTTTTGGAACAGTTGAGAGCAGAGTAAAGATAGTTTTTGAAGATAGAAAATTAAAAATTTTAAATGACATAATCATCGAGAGTTTTAGATTATTATATTAGAAATTTCAGATAGAAAAGATAATTTTTGATGTTCCTCTACTTTTTGAGAGTGGAATTGATAAGTTATGTGATAAAATAATTGTTATAATTTCAAATTATGAAATTCAAGTTCAAGGATTATTGAAAGGAGATAAGATTGATAGAAGTCAGGGAAAATACCAAGTCAGATGTCCAATGAAGAAAAATAAAAAGAGCTGATATAGTTATTAAAAACAACTCGAGCTTAGATGAATTAAAAAGAAATAAACTTACTGAAGGAGATTTTATGAAAAATTGTAGCACCAGCTGGGAATATGGAAAGATTTAAAGCTGCCATAAGTGCTACAACTGATAGAAATATATTTAGTTTAAAAGGTTATGGGGCAAGAAGAAATGTGATAACTTTTCACATTAGAAAAATTAGAAAGTTAGCAATTGATTATGCTCATTTAAGAGGAAGCAATTTTTGACTTTAAATACAATAATGACAAATGAGTAGTGATGAGTTTTATATCCAAAATTAAAAGAATTATATAATCATGGATTGGATGCAACTATAGTACAAGATTTAGAAAGCTATGCTGATTATTTTGCTAAAAATTTTCCGAGCATCTGAAATTCATCGGAAGTACTCAGATGACGAGTTACAATCATTATGAAATAAATTATTTGAAAGAATTAGGTTTTACTAGAATTGTATTACCTAGAGAATTGAGTTTCAATGAGATAAAAGAAATTAGAGAAAAACGATATGGAATCTGAAGTTTTTGTATCGGGTTCACTTTGTATTTCTTTTTCTGGTAATATGCTATATGAGTGGTTTTGTTATGGAAGAAGTGGAAATCGGGGAATATGTGCTCAACCTGCAGAAAAGAATATAAAACTTCTTGTGGAGAAAAATCATATTTTTAAGTCCAAAGATCAACTTTATGGTTTTGATGAAATAAAAATTGCAAGAGATAGTGTTAGAAAGTATTAAGTTGAGGGGGAGAATGAAAGATGTTTCCTATGTCTCATGAAAGCAGTAAATTATTTTAGAAGCCTTATAAATGGAATTGATAAGGAAGAAAATACTCCAAAACCATTTAATCGTGGATATTCAAGAGGATATTTTTACAATAATGATAATATATAGCATGAATAGGATTATTCTTTTAATATGGGTGAAAAAATCGGAGAGTCTTTGGATATAAAGTTAACCGATGATGGTATGCGGGAGATGGAATAACTTTTGTTTCTAGGATTATAAAAGCTTAGGAGGAACATATTTAAAATAAGGCAGCTTCTAAGAACGAAAAATTTCTTTTGAACTTTCCTGATGGAACAAAATATATTTTTAGAAATTTTAATAAAAAAGATTGAATGATGAAATTTCATTAAAAACCACCAATAAAAATTGGAAATTAATCTGAGTTTGAAGCAAAATTAAATGAGAACTTAAAACTAAAAATTTATTGTGGAAGATGAAAATAAAATAGAATTTTAGAAAATTCAAAGAGATATCAGAAATAAAAACACAGAAGCTCCCAAATCTGTAACAGTTGATGATGTCAAAGAAAAAATTTCTGAAATTGGAGACAGTGAATTTTCTGTATATTGAAGTAAATATTGATGAAAATATTTTTATACCTAAGTCATGAACTCAAAATTTAAAAAGGCTCACAGTTGAAAAAATTTAGACAAGAAATTTATCTTATTTTTAGAAGAGATTTAGATGAGGAATTAAAAATTTTAAATAGAGGATATTATAAGCTGGAAATTGAAAAAAGATGAACCAAAAAGATTTAGAATTAGAGTAATCGCTTTCAAATAATGAACAAGAAAAATTCGTAAAATCTGTGCAAGATGATTTTAAAATATTTATAGAAGAACCTATGATATTGACAAAACAGGGAAATTTAAACTCTCATAATTTAGAAAAATAATTTAGCTTCTAAATTTACATACTTTTAGAAGACGAAAATCCTAATGTTATGCTGAACTGGAATATGAATATTGTTAATTCATATACTATGAATGTTTTGGATGATAAATTAGAAAGTTTTATTGTCTCACCTAGAAATAAATTTTGCAAAAACTAGAACTCTAGGTAAATCAAAATTAAAAAGCTCTTTAATTTATTCAAAATTACAAAAGGTATGACAGTCGATGTTGATTTAGCTGATGGAAAAGATGAGGTTATAACAAATAAAGAGAACGATAGGTTTTCTATAATTCGTAATGAGTTTGGAACAGAATTGTTTTAGAGAAGCCACTTAATATCATAAATATTATGGATGATATAAAAACTGAATATGGATGTTGTTGTTCTTGAATTTACAATCTGAAACAGTTGAAGATATGAAAAAGTTTTGAAACAGTTAAAAACTAGAAAAAAGGCGAATATAGAGAGTACAATTATAAAAGAGGGTGTGTATTGATGAATAATCATAAATTAATAAGAACATTGGGAACTTGGTTTGGTCTTGGAGATTTTTCCTTTTATACCTGAGGACTTTTTGGAACATTAGGTGGAATACCTGTTTATATTTTTACTAGTTCTTATAAAACCATTATTTTCTTAAAGTACAATGGTTTACAATTCTTTTTATTTCATATTTTTAGTAACTTTTTGCAATATCAGTTTATATTGCAGATATTTGTGAAAAAGAAATCTTTAAAAGAAGATCCACAGGCTGTAGTTATCGATGAAGTATTAGGGGTTTTTAACAACTTTATTTCTAATAAATCCAGTTGGAATGAAAGATACTTTTTATTGCTATGGGGCTAGCTTTTTATTTTGATTTAGATTTTTGATATTACAAAAATTGAAATATATAAGTCACAAAATTTGGAAATGGTGTAGGAGTTGTACTGATGATTTTTAGCAGGTCTTTTTAGGAAATTTTATTTTTGGTTTTGCATATGGACAAAGTTTTTAAGTGAAAAAGATAAGATAATAAATAAAAATGATACTAAAAACAATTTTTGAAATTTAGTATCATTTTTATTTTCAAAAAGTATATTCATAAATAATTTTACATAGAAAAATAATTTTCATAATTAATTGTGTATTCTATAATTTAATTTTTATATTTAAAAATATCTAAGGTTTTCAAAAATTCTTCAGCAGGGTATTCTTGAGATTCTGTAATTATTGAAAATATTTCTCCCACTCCATCAGTAATATAAGGTTCAATAGCTTTTTATTAACTTGTTTGCGGGGTCATATAACTTTATTTCAGGAAAAAGTTTTTCAAAATAATTTTTAAGCCAAGGCAGATGAGTGCTACTCAAAGTTATCGAATCAATCTTTCCAAATTCATTTTCAGCTTCAACCATAAAATTTTTAATTTTTGTTTCCGTTTCATCTTTTCTTATTAATAAAATCTCCACTTTCTATTAACTCTATTAGAGGAGAGGCATTTTTGAGTGAAATTGTTCGTGATAACTTCCAGTTTCTTTTTATAAATTCTTTTCATCTCTTGACTTTCCAGTCATAACTTTGTATCCAATTATCAAAGTATTTTTCTTCCTATCTTCAATAACATCAGCAATAGGGTGGATAAATTCCTATGACTTTTTCTTTTGTTTTTATCTTATCAAGAACCGTTATACTTGGAGCATTAGAAGCAAGAATAATAAAAATTTGCCCCCTCTTCAAAAAGAAAATCAATGGAATTTTCAATAATAACTTTCAACTCTTCAATAGTACCATAAGGAAGAAATTTTTCATCTGCAAAAATAAATAATATCTTGTTTTTGGATAAGCTTTATGCACAGTTTCAACTATGGCATAAGAGCCAAGACCTGCATCAAAAATTGCAATGGGGTTATTCATAAAAATTCATCTCCTTAGAAAATAAAAAGTAGTGATATATCATTATATCACTACTTTATCTTTAAACAATACAAATAAAAATTTCCATTCAGTATAATAATATGTAAAAATAAAATTTAAAAATTAAAATTTTAAAAATTTTGTTGACAAAAATTTATTTTTCAATGTTAATATAGTTTTTGTCAATGCGACAAGGACATTAGCAACAGAATAGGGAAAGAAAAATGCAACCATAAATTTTGGTGTAAAAATAATGTATAGCAAAGTGAGCTATAAAGATTGAACGAAGAGTTTGATCCTGGCTCAGGATGAACGCTGACAGAATGCTTAACACATGCAAAGTCTACTTGAACTTCGGTTTGGGTGGCGGACGGGTGAGTAACGCGTAAAGAACTTGCCTCACAGACTGGGACAACATCTGGAAACGGATGCTAATACCGGATATTATGATTTTTAGTGCATCCTTTAGAATTATGAAAAGCTATATGCGCTGTGAGAGAGACTTTGCGTCCCATTAGCTAGTTGGAGGGTAACGGCTCACCAAGGCGATGATGGGTAGCCGGCCTGAGAGGGTGAGGAACGGCCAAGGGGACTGAGACACGGCATACTCCTACGGGAGGCAGCAGTGGGGAAGATTGGACACTCGATCGAGAGTCTGATCCAGCAATTCTGTGTGCACGATGAAGTTTTCGGATATAAAGTGCTTTCAGTTGGGAAGAAAAATGACGGTACCAACAGAAGAAGTGACGGCTAAATACGTGCCAGCAGCCGCGGTAATACGTATGTCACAAGCGTTATCCGATTTTATTGGGCGTAAAAGCGCGTCTAGGCGGCTATGTAAGTCTGATGTGAAAAATGCGGGGCTCAACTCCGTATTGCGTTGGAAACTGTGTGGCTAGAGTATCGGAGGTAGGCGGAACTACAAGTGTAGAGGTGAAATTCGTAGATATTTTGTAGGGAATGCTGATGGGGAAGCCAGCTTACTGGACGAATACTGACGCTAAAGCGCGAAAGCGTGGGTAGCAAAACAGGATTAGATACCCTGGTAGTCCACGCCGTAAAACGATGATTACTAGGTGTTGGGGGTCGAACCTCAGCGCCCAAGCTAACGCGATAAAGTAATCCGCCTGGGGAGTACGTACGCAAGTATGAAACTCAAAGGAATTGACGTACCTGCACAAGCGGTGGAGTCATGTGGTTTTAATTCGACGCAACGCGAGGAACCTACCAGCGTTTGACATCTTAGGAAGAATGCGAGAGATGTGTTTGTGCTCCTTCGGGAGAACCTAAAGACGAGGTGGTGCATGGCTCGTCGTCAGCTCGTGTCGTGAGATGTTGGGTTAAGTCCCGCAACGAGCGCAACCCCTTTCGTATGTTACCATCACTAAGTTGGGGACTCATACGATACTGCCTGCGATGAGCAGGAGGAAGGTGGGGATGACGTCAAGTCATCATGCCCCCTGTACGCTGGGCTGCCACACGTGCTACAATGGGTAGTACAGAGGTCGCGACCCTGTGAGGTGAGCTAATCTCAGAAAACTATTCTTAGTTCGGATTGTACTCTGCAACTCGAGTACATAAGTTGGAATCGCTCAGTAATCGCAAATCAGCTATGTTGCGGTGAATACGTTCTCGGGTCTTGTACACACCGCCCGTCACACCACGAGAGTTGGTTGCACCTGAAGTAGCAGGCCTAACCGTAAGGAGGGATGCTCCGAGGGTGTGATTAGCTGATTGGGGGTGAAGTCGTAACAAGGTATCCGTACGGGAACGTGCGGATGGATCACCTCCTTTCTAAGGAGCGCATATCTTTCTCTATTCTATTGGTAATGTTCTTACATTACTTCTGAACATTGGAAACTATATAGTAGAACAAACAAGAAAACAAAAATAACTCTAACAATTTCTTAGAGTTAGCTGTCATAGAGTTAAAATAATTAAGGGGCGCACACAAAGGATGCCTTGGTAGTAAGAGTCGATGAAGGACGTGGTAGCTGCGATAAGCCTAGATAAGTTGCAAACGAACGTAAGAGTCTAGGATTTTCGAATGGAGCAATCTATTAAGATGGAGTCTTAATACGAAAGAGGGAACCGGGTGAACTGAAACATCTAAGTAACCTGAGGAAAAGAAAGTAAAAACGATACCCAAAAGTAGCGGCGAGCGAAATGGGTCAGAAGCCTAAACCATGCGCGTGTCAAGGATGTGGCCGTTGCGCGTAGTAGGGTAGAGGGACAGAGTGATGAAGAAACCATGAGTTATTCGATAGAGTGTATCACTGAACTAGAATTATCTGGAAAAGGTAAACCGTAGAAGGTGAAAGTCCTGTATGGAGTAAACTGATGCGCATATAACTTTGATCCCAAGTAACTATGGAACACGAGGAATTCTGTGTGAATCAGTGAGGACTATATCTCATAAGGCTAAATACTCTTACTAACCGATAGCGCATAGTACCGTGAGGAAAGGTGAAAGAACCCCGGGAGGGTGAGATAGAACCTGAAATTGTGTGCTTACAAGCGGTCAGAGCCAGTGATGGTGATGGCGTGCCTTTTGAGAATGATCCTGCGAGTTACGTTAAACGGCGAGGTTAGAGTATAACGGGGCCGAAGGGAAAACCGGAGTCTTAATAGGGCGATTAGTCGTTTGGCGTAGACGCGAAACCTGGTGATCTCAAAACCTGTCCAGGATGAAGCTGTGGTAAGACACAGTGGAGGTCCTAACCCACCGCCGTTGAAAAGTTGGGGGATGAGGTAGGTTTAGGGGGTGAAAAGCCAATCGAACCAGGAGATAGCTCGTTCTCTCCGAAATGCATCTCAGGTGCAGCCTTGAGTGTTCAATTATGGGGGTAGAGCACTGAATGATCTAGGGGGCGTAGTGCTTACTGAAATCAATCAAACTCCGAATACCATAATTTAAAAGCTCAGGAGTGAGACCATAGGGAGTTAACTTCCATCGTCAAAAGGGAAACAACCCAGACCACCAGCTACAGGTCCCTAATTATAACTAAGTGGGAAAGGAGGTGGAGATTCACAAACAACTAGGAGGTTGGCTTAGAAGCAGCCATACCTTTAAAGAGTGCGTAATAGCTCACTAGTCGAGAGTCTCTGCGCCGACAATGTAACGGGGGCTAAGTTATAAACTGAAGCTGTGGAATCCGTAAGGATTGGTAGGAGAGCGTTCTGGGAGGCCATTGAAGGAGAAGGAAACCAACTCTGGAGGTATCAGAGTGAGAATGCAGGAATAAGTAGCGAGAAAGGGGGCGAGAATCCCCTCGCCGGAAGACCAAGGTTTTCAGGGTAAAGCTTGTCTTCCTGAGTAAGCGGACCTAAGCCCAGGCTATAATGCGTAGGCGAGATGGAAAAACAGATTAATATTTCTGTGCCAGTCATATATTGTGATGGAGGGACGCAGAAGGGTATGCGCGCGGACGAACGGAAGTGTCCGTAAAAGCATATGGAGAGTGGTTTTAATAGGAAAAATCCGTTAGACTAGACTGAGGGTGTGATATATAGCCGTAAGGTGAATGCGCAAAATCCCACGCTGCCGAGAAAAGCTTCTAACGTTAATGTATGACTGCCCGTACTGTAAACCGACACAGGTGGTCAGGATGAGGAAATCTAAGGTGGACAGGGCTAACTCTCGTTAAGGAACTCTGCAAAATAACCCCGTAACTTCGGGAGAAGGGGGAGCCCTTGTGTGTTAGTGACTACGCGTCACAAAGCGCACGAGGGTCGCAGTGAAGAGGCTCAAGCAACTGTTTAACAAAAACACAGGTCTATGCTAAGCTGTAGGCGATGTATATGGGCTGACACCTGCCCAGTGCCGGAAGGTTAAGAGGAGGAGTGAGAGCTCCGAATTGAAGCCAGTGAACGGCAGCCGTAACTATATACGGTCCTCAGAGTAGCGAAATTCCTTGTCGGGTAAGTTCCGACCTGCACGAATGGTGTAATGATTTGAGCGCTGTCTTGACGGGAGGCCTGGTGAAATTGTATTACCGGTGAAGATACCGGTTACCTACAGTAGGACGGAAAGACCCCATGGAGCTTTACTGTAGCTTGGTATTGGGTTTTGGCATTGCATGTATAGGATAGTTGGGAGACTGAGATGATATGGCGCTAGCTGTATCGGAGTCATCGGTGGAATACCAACCATTCAATGCTGAAATTCTAATCTGTGGTTTGTAGCCACGGAGACAGTGCTAGGTGGGCAGTTTGACTGGGGCGGTCGCCTCCGAAAGAGTAACGGAGGCGTTCAAAGGTTCTCTCAGGTTGGATGGAATCAACCATAGAGTGCAATGGCAAAAGAGAGCTTGACTCGCAAGACTGACCGGGTCGAGCAGATGCGAAAGCAGGACATAGTGATCCGCGATTCCGAATGGAAGGGTCGTCGCTCAACGGATAAAAAGCTACCCTGGGGATAACAGGCTGATCCTACCCGAGAGTCCATATCGACGGTAGGGTTTGGCACCTCGATGTCGGCTCATCGCATCCTGGGGCTGGAGAAGGTCCCAAGGGTTGGGCTGTTCGCCCATTAAAGCGGTACGTGAGCTGGGTTCAGAACGTCGTGAGACAGTTCGGTCCCTATCCACTGTAGGCGTTAGAATATTGAGAAGATCTGTCCTTAGTACGAGAGGTAAGGATGGACAAACCTCTGATGTACCAGTTGTCACGCCAGTGGCACAGCTGGTAGTCACGTTTGGAATAGATAACCGCTGAAAAGCATCTAAGCGGAAACTAACTTCAAGATAAGTATTCTTTAAGGTACCTTCGAGCCCTAGGAGGTTGATAGGGTTGGGGGGTGTAAGTACAGCAATGTATTTAGCTGACCAATACTAAGTATCGAAGTTTTTAATCTAAGTTTTACTATATAGTTTCGAGTGTTTAGAAACACTTGCGCATAGGAATATTATGTGATAAAATGAATAAGCTTGGTGGAGAATAGCTATGGGGGTACACCTAGTAACATTCCGAACCTAGAAGTTAAAGCCCATATACGCTGATGGTACTTGGCTGGAAGCGGCCTGGGAGAGTATGGATTTGCCAAGCAAAAAGAGAAAGCTAGTGCTTCTCTTTTTGTTTATGATTAAAAAATTTGTAGTAAACAAATAAGGAAATATCGAATTATTTGTTAAATTGTGTTAATGAAAATTTTTAGGATTATTATATTTTAAATTCAATTTTACAGTAAATTTAAAAGTATCAAAGTCGTTAAAAATATCTATATTATTTTTTAATTTTTGTGATTATCTCAGTCGATAGCTGAGAAATTTGTTAGCTAATATTATTAATCTTATCTAAAAATTTTATTATCAGCTTTATAAGTAAAAGTTTCAAAAATTTTTGAGTAAAAATTTTTAAAAATATTTTTGAATTTGGGTTAATAATTTTTTTGATGGATGATGTTTCTCGATATCTTTTTCAAATTCTTGTATACTATTATTGAAAAAGAAATTTTGCAGATTTTCCCATATTTTGATAATAAATAAAATTAGACATTTTTGAAGAGATTTTTATACAAAAAATTTTGCAATATATTCTATCCTTTCATAAGGAAGTATTTTAAATTTATCCAAAAGCATCAAAATATTTCTCCTTATCAATTCCTAATTCATTAGCATAAGATAAGAATTTCTCTTTATCTGGCTTTTTCTGTAAGAATTTGCCCGCATAGAAAACAACCTACTAAAGTATCTCCAAGTAAAATAGGGCTTGCAAAATCAATGAGTCCCATGATGGCAAGAATAAATAATAGGCTTTTTATAAATATTTGCTTTTACAACCACCGTAAGAATCAAAAAAATTGACATTTTTATCTCCGCAGAAGTACAACGTATTAAATTACAGAAATTTGTGAAATTACTTGGTTTTGTTATAGGTAAGCCAGTTACATCAGTAATTACACTAGCTATTCCAAATTCCTCTGAAAAATCTATCTTGTAAAGTTTGAAAAAAATTCTACATCTAAAAAAATCTTTTGTTGTTTGTTTTAAATTCCATAGTATCACCTAAAAATTTTATTTTTAATATATAGCCAAATCCTCTTTTTGAGATTAAGTTATCATTTAATATTGGCAATCTAAGCCTTTTTCAAACATTGATCCACAGCTTTATCACTAATGTCAAAATTATCTTTCCAAACATTATCTAAAAATATTAATTCTAGTTAACAGTAAACCTTTATTTATTATAAAATAATGAAGAAGGTCAAATTCATTTTTAGTAAGATCCATGATTTTCATTTGAATAAGTGACAGTCCGAGTATTTAAAAATAATTTTTATATTCTCATAAGTAATAATTTCTTGATTGCTAGGTAATCTTTTTATAAATTTTTCAATCTAATAACTAATTCTTGAGAATCAAAATGGTTTTTATATAATCATCACAGCCTAATTCCAAATTTTTATTGACACTCTCTTGAGAAGTATCAGCAGTTAAGGCAACAATAAATGGTTTTGAATAAACTTCAGGCTTTTCTCTAATCATCTGACAGATTGAGCTACCGTTACCGTCTGGCAATGATAAATCTAATAAGATGATATCAAACAATTCTTTTTCTAAAATTTGTAAACTTTCTTTAACACTTTCAGCTTGAAAAAAATTTTTAAGTTATTTTTCATTAGAAAGTGCAAGCTGAATTAAATCTCTACTTTTTCTTCGGAGTCTTCGACTATTAAAAAGTTTAATCATAAATTACACTCCTTTCTTTTTCGCTTAGTATAAATTTTTTCAAGACAGCTAAATAAAACTGAATCATTGATAGGTTTAGTTATATACGCATCAAAACCTTCCTCTAAATACTTCTCTTTATATCCTATAATTGCATAGTACAGTAAGAGCTACAACAGGTAAAGATTTTAAATTTTCATTAGTTTTAATAGTTGCTACAGTTTTGGACACCATCCATAACAGGCATAGATAAATCTAAAAATATCAAATCGAACGTTTCTGTTTTTAATAAATTAAGAGCTTCCAATCCATTTTCAACACAAAACCACTTTAACCAAATCAGAAGATAACATCACTTCTAAAAATTCTCTTGTTTCTTCTGCATCTTCTGCAATCAAAAATTTTTAATTGATTTGTTTTTGAATTGTAAATAAGTGTTGAAAAAGTTCATTGTAATCCAAAGTGTGAGTTAGATATTCTAGCTCTTCAATATAGTGTAGAATAATATCAAGTGAAATTTCTTCTTTAGCTAGTTCTTTAGAAATTTTTGGAGATATCGTAAACTAGGGATAAATTTAAATTTCCATAAGTACCTAAAATTAAGTGATTAATTTTTCTAAGTTCTTCTATATCTTGTTTTCTGTGTGCATCTTTTTAAATCTTTTTAGTCTAAGAGGCAATTTCAAAAATACTTTTTAAAAATAGTTTTTATTCCAATGTTATTAGAATTTAAAAATTTTTATTTATAATATCTGAAAAATTTTCAAATTCTTTTTGAGAGGACTCAATAGGAATTTTTCACTTTAAAAGTTGTTCCCACTCCAACCTTACTTTCAACCTCTATCTTTCCGTTTAGTATATCAACCAATTTTTAGAAATACTAAGTCCTAGCCCAGCACCTGAAAATTGTTTATTCACCTGAACAAAAACTATTAAAAAATATGTTTGCAGATTTTCTTCAGCTATACCTATTCCACTATCAAAGACATTAAAAGATAAGGTATTATTTTCTACAAATACTTCACAAAGAACGAAGCCTTTTTCAGTATATTTCAAAGCATTATGTATTATATTTTTGCAATTTCATAAATTTTTATTTTTATCTGAGTATATTGTTAAATCAGAGTGCATACAATCAATTTTAAAATTGATATCTTTAGAATTTGCTAACTCAATATGTTCGTGATAAATATCTTGAAAAAGAGATTTGACATTAAAATTTTTCATAAGTTAAATCAATTTTTCCTGACTCATTTTAGAAAAATCTAATAATTCATTCGTAAAATTTAAAAAGTTTTACCCCAGATGTATGAATAATTTCTAATTTTTTTCTTTTAAAGAAAAATTTGTTTCTTCTTTTAGTAATAATCTTGAATATCCAATTATGGGGAGTTAGAGGAGTTCTCATCTCGTGACTGATTTTTGCTAAAAAACTCATTTTTTTAGCTTTGTTAGCAGACTCAGCAATTTCTTTAGAAATACTCAATTCTTTTGTTCTTTCTATGACCTTATCTTCAAGATTTTTATTTAACTCTCTAAGCTTTTCACTTAAAAACTTCAGCTTTTTCTTTTTTTCTTTTTATTTCTTCTTCTTTGATCAATATATCCAGAATATCTAATTTTACTGTTGAAAATATCTCTGAAAAACAATTTTCTAAAGTCGAAAAATTATTTTTTTAGTTCGATCATAAATTTATCATTAATTAAAGAAAGAGTTTCATTAAATTTATCTGTAGATTTATATGTATCCAAAAGAAAAATTTAGATAAAAATTTACAATTGATGGAATAATTAATAATAAAAACTTTTATATCTAAATTTAAAAAAATAAAATAGAAATATTATAAAAATTGAAAAATAATTGTAGTAGCTAAGGAAATTTTATTATGTATTTGCATTATACTCTCCTAAAAATTTGAAATTATATTTTTTTGACACTATACTGACAATTTTATTTAATAATATATCATTATATTAAATTAAGCAACTATTTTTTTAAGATAGGAGAGAGAGAAATGGAAATTTTTAAAGCTACAACAAAAATCTATGTTGGAGATAAATTTCTTGAAGCCATAGAAGAGCTAAAAAGTAAAAAGCATTTATTATCACAGATTTTGTTATGGTAAAAAAATTGGAGTCATTAAAAAGATAGAAGATATATTAAAAGATATAGATTATCAAGTTTTTGATGAAGTTGAAGTTGATCCATCTTTTGAGACTGTAAAAATCTTTGGACAAAGTTATTGATTTTTACCTGATGTCATCATAGCACTTGGTGGAGGATCGTCGTTGGATACTGCAAAAAGCAGTGAAGTATTTTATAAAAAAATCTAATCTTTCAATTCCTTTGATTGCTTTTGCCGACAACAAGTGGAACAGGATCAGAAGTAACTTCTATGCAGTTTTAACTGACAGAAAAATAATATAAAAAGTTCCAATTAAAGATGACGATATGATACCTGAATATGCAATACTTGATCCAGATTTGACAAAGACGTTACCGAAATCAGTAGTTGCAGATTCTGAATAGATGCACTTACACATTCTATTGAAGCATATACTTTCAAAGAAGCAAGTATATACACACAAATTTATGCTTTGTCGGCAATAAGAAATATTTTTAAAAATTTGTTAAGAATGTATAAGGATATAAAGGATGAAGAAGCTAGAATTGAAATGGCAAAGGCGTCATGTATTGCTGGCTTTGCATTTGAGAAATCAGGACTTGGAATAAATCATAGTATAGCTCTATGCTAGTGGGAGAAAATTTCATATAGCCTGATGGAAGAATAAATGGAATGCTTCTTCCTTATGTTGTTAGATTCAATGCTGAAGATAAACAAGTTGCATATTGTGAAATTTCAAGAGAGTTGGGGTTCCTTCAAGAACTCCAGAAGAGGGAGCAGAAAGTTTAGCTGTGGCTATTGAAATTTTAAATAAAAGCTTGGAGCTTCCAACTTGTATAAAAAGATATGCTAATAAGCAAAAAGAAAAATATGAAGTGGAAATAGATAAAATGGCAAAGACGGCATTGAATGATATTTGTACTTCAGGAAATGCAAGAAAGTTAATTATGAAGAATTGAAAAATTATTTATAAAAATTTATGAATAAAAATGACATTAAGATGACATTTTATTTTTATAATCAAGATGTAATAAATTTTTAAGGTATAAGGGAGGTATTTTTAATGCAAGAAAATTTAGTTGAAAAAATGGTAGCAGAAGTTGTTGAAAAACTTAAAACTAAGGGAGCAGAAGACAAAAAGAAGCTGCTTGTGGATGTGTTGAAAAAGGAGAATGTCGTTTGACAGAATTTGTTGGACTTACAACTCATGGGAATGGAATCGGACTTGTAATAGCAAATGTCGACTCTGAATTACATGAAGTTATGGAGCTTGATAAAAAATATCGTTCAATCGGTATCGTTGGAGCAAGAACAGGAGCAGGATCCATTTATAATGGCTGCAGACGAAGCTGTTAAAGCAACTAATACTGAAGTAATTAGTATTGAATTACCAAGAGACACTGAAGGTGGAGCAGGACACGGATCATTAATATTATTCGGAGCTGAAGATGTTTCTGACGCTAAAAGAGCTGTTGAAGTTGCAATTAATGATGTTACAGAAAAATTTGGAGATGTTTATGCAAATAAAGCAGGGCATATCGAATTACAATATACAGCAAGAGCATCTTATGCAATTAATAAAGCATTCGGAGCACCTTTTAGGAAAAAGCATTTGGATTAATAGTTGGAGCTCCAGCTGCAATTGAGTAGTTATGGCAGACACTGCATTAAAAGCAGCTAGTGTTGAAGCTCTAACTATGCATCACCATCTAAAGGAACAAGTTATTCTAACGAAGCAATCTTAGCAATCTGTGGAGATTCAGGAGCAGTAAAACAAGCTGTTCTTGCAGCAAAAGAAGTTGGAATAAAATTGCTTGAAGCAATGGGTGGAGAAGCTCCATCTGCATCTCATCCATACATTTAACGAAAAGTGAATGGATAAAAATTAGGGAGGATTGGTATGAAGTCTAAACGTTTTGAAGTATTAGGTAATGACCTCTAAATAAAGATGGATATGTAAAAAGAATGGCCTGAAGTTGGATTGATTGCAATGAATTCACCTTTGAGATCCAAAAACCAAGTATAGTTATAAAGATGGAAAAAGTAATCGAGCTTGATGGAAAGAAAAGAGATCAATTCGACTTACTAGATTATTTTATAGCAGACTATGGAATTGTGTTAGAAAATGCAGAAAAAAGTTATGGCTATGGATTCACTAGAAATAGCTAGAAAAACTTGTAGATATAAATGTAACAAGAGATGAAATATTAAAAATTACTTTTATCACTAACACCAGCAAAAATGGCAGAAGTAATTGGTAAATTATCAGTTCTTGAAATGATGATGGCAGTTAATAAGATGAGAGCGAGAAGAACTCCTTCTAACCAATGTCATCTGTAACAAATTTAAGAGATATTCCTGTACAAATTGCAGCTGATGCAGCAGAAGCAGCTCTAAGAGGATTTGCTGAACAAGAAACTACGGTTGCAGTTGCAAAGATATGCTCCATTTAATGCAATAGCTTTTATTAGTTGGAGCTCAAGCTGGTAGACCTGGAATTTTAACTCAATGTGCAGTTGAAGAAGCAACAGAACTCTTATTAGGGAATGAGAGGACTTACTGCTTATGCAGAAACAGTTTCAGCTTTATGGAACAGAACCAGTGTTCATAGATGGAGATGACACTCCTTGGTCCAAAAACTTTCCTAGCATCAGCTTATGCTTCAAGAGGATTGAAAATGAGATATACATCTGGTGGAGGATCAGAAGTATTAATGGGATATGCAGAAGGATGCTCAATTTTATATCTTGAATGCCGTTGCTTATTCATGACAAAAAGGTGCTGGAGTACAAGGAATACAAAAATGGATCAGTAAGTTGTATTGAGTACCTGGAGCAGTACCTGGAGGAATAAGAGAAGTATTAGGGAGAAAAATTTGAGTTTGTAATGTTACTTGACCTTGAATGTGCATCAAGTAATGACCAAACATTTACTCACTCAGATTTGAGAAGAGTTGCAAGATCTTTAATGCAAATGATACCTGGAACTGACTTTATCTGTTCAGGATATAGTTCAACTCCAAACTATGACAATATGTTTGCAGGATCTAACTGGGATGCTGAAGACTATGATGACTGGAACATAATTCAAAGAGACTTAAAAATTGATGCAGGATTACGACCAGTTAGAGAAGAAGAAGTTATAAAGTTAGAAATAAAGCTGCAAAAAGCAATTCAAGCTGTGTTCTCTGCATTAGGATTCCCAGAAAATAACTGATGAAGAAGTTGAAGCAGCAACTTATGGTCATAGAAGTAAAGATATGCCAGAAAGAGATGTTGTTGCAGACATTAAAGCAGCAAGTGAAATGATGGAAAGAGGAATCACAGGACTTGATGTAGTTAGAAAGCATTAAAATCAAAAAGGATTTTGATGATGTTGCAGATAGTTTATTAAAACTTATGAAACTTAGAGTATCTGAGACCACTTTCATACTTCTGCAATCTTAGATAAAGATTTTCAATGTAATCAGTGCGGTTAACGATAGAAATAATTATACTGACCAGGAACTGGATATCAAATTTCAGCAGAAAGATGGACTGAACTTTCAACATTGAAAATGCAGTGGACGCATCAAAAATTAAATAGGAAGGGGAGGTATAAATGCAACTTAATGAAAAAGATATGAAGAAATATCGTCGAAGAAGTAGTAAAAAGATATGCAAGTGGAGCTCAAGCTGCAAAATCTGAAACAACAGTAGCAAAGCCACAAGTAAGATCTGGAAATAATTTAGAATTGATAGAAGAAGGTAAAGCTGAAAAAAAGGAACTAGAAGTGATGAAGTTATCATCGCAGTTGCAGCATGCTCTTGGAAAATATCAAACTGAAACAATAACTCATATACCTCTGATGTTGATGTTTTAAAAAGAAATAATGGCTGGTATAGAAGAAGAAGGATTAGTTCCAAGAGTTATAAGAGTATTGAGAACATCAGACGTATCAATACTTGCAAATGATGGAGCAAAATTAGTGGATCTGGAATTGGGATAGGTCTTCAATCAAAAAGGACATCAGTAATACATCAAAAGATTTGTTCCCATTGACTAACCCTTGAATTATTCCCTCAAGCTCCATTAATCACTTTGGAACATTATAGAATGATAGGAAAAATGCAGCAAAATATGCAAAGGGAATCTCCAAAACCAGTTCCTCAATTGAATGACCAAATGGCAAGCATCAAAATATCAATCAATAGCAGCATTATTACTATATAAAAAGAAACTGAACATGATAAAAGTCACTGAAAAACCTGTTCAATTAAAAGTTGTATTTAAATCAAGGTGGTGAGAAATTTGATCAAGAATTATTAGAAAGAATGGTTAAAGAAGTAATGCCTTTTTAGCTGGAGATGTAAAACAACAGCAAGTGCTCCTAAAACTGTATCAGGAAATAGAGCGACTGCTGATGATTATCCTTTTTGCAGAACAGATATAGTTAAATCAGCTACAGGAAAAATTAGAAGATTTTACTATAGAAAATGTTATGAGTGGGAAAAATTGGAGCGGAAGACTGTAGAATAGCTCCTGAAACTTTGGAAAATGCAAGCTCAAATAGCAGAAAGTATAGGAAGAAATGCTTTTGCTAAAAATTTGAGAAGAGCATCAGAACTTATAGCAGTTCCAGACACAAGAGTATTGAAATATATAATGCTTTTAAGACCTTATAGATCGACAAAAGCAGAATTATTTGCAATAGCTGATGAATTAGAAAATAAATATAGTGCAAAAAGTAAATGCTCAACTTGTGAGAGAAGCTGCAGAACTATATGAAAAAGAGATAGATTGAGAAAAGATTAAAATTCTTTCTGTGAGGAGTAAAAATGAAACTTATTGTGGAATAGATATTGGAAAATGCAACAACAGAAAGTACTTTTGCAGAAGTTGATGGAGATAATATAAAAGTTCTGGAAGTGGTATAGAAAAACAACAGGAATAAAAAGGGAACAAAAGAAAATATAAAAGGTGTTTTTAAACTCTTTACATAAATTATTTGAAAAACTGGAAAAAGTTTAGAAGAACTTTCATTGATTAGAATCAATGAAGCTGCTCCTGCAAATTGGCGACGTTGCTATGGAAACTATCACTGAGACAATAATTACCGAATCAACGATGATTGGACACAATCCTTCCACACCGGGAGGATGGGTGTAGGAGTGGGGCTATCAGTTCTTCTAAATGAAATAGATGATAGTTTTTATAAATAAAGATGTAATTGTTTCTGTTCCAGAACAAATATATTTCGAAGATGCTGCTCAAAGAATTAATCAACTCGTTGCAAAAAGGAATAAATATAAAAGGTGCTGTTATTCAAAAAGACGATGCTGTTTTGATAAATAATAGAACTTGATAAAAATCCGATAGTTGATCAGAAGTTTTACATTTTGATAAAATTCCTATAAATATGTTGACTGCTTTGGAAGTAGCAGAAAAGGAAAAAGTAATTTCAATGTTAGTAAACCTTATGGAATAGCAACACTATTTAATCTAACATCTGAAGAAACAAAAATTGGTTGTCTCCTATATCAAGAGCCTTAATAGGAAATAGATCAGCAGTGGTAATCAAACTCCAAAAGGAGATGAAAAGTCAAGGGTTATACCAGCAGGAAGAATTCATATAGAAGGAAAGAGTAAAAATAGAGAAGTCTCTTTAGATAATGGTGCTGAGGAAACTCATGACTATCTTGGAGAGTGTTATCCAGTGATTGATGTTTGGGGAGAAAAGGAACCAATGCAGGAGGGATGCTTGAGAGGGTTAGAATAGTAATGGCTCAACTTACGAATCAAGATCCGGCTAATATAAAAATTCAAGATTTACTTGCAGTTAATACTTTCGTTCCACAAAAAGTAAAAAGGTGGAATTGCTGAAGAGTTTTTTCTATGGAGAATGCAATCAGGGCTTGCTGCAATGGTTAAAGCTGGATAAGCTTCAAATGGAAATGATAGCAAATGAACTTGAAAAGCAAAATAAATAAAAAGTTGTTGTCGTGGAGTTGAAGCTGAGATGGCAATCATTGGAGCATCACAACCCCTGGGACAGCAAAACCTTTAGCAATAATTGATATGGAGCTGGTTCAACAGATGCTTCGATAATGACTAAAGATGGAGAAATAACTTCTTGTCACTTAGCTGGAGCTGGAAATATGGTAACTATGCTTATAGATAAGGAACTTGGAGTAAATAATTTAGAACTATCTGAAGATATTAAAAATATCCCTTTAGCAAAGGTTGAAAGTCTATTTCACATAAGACATAGAAGATGGAAGTGTTCAATTTTTGAGGAAGCTTTAGATCCGAGAGTATTTGCTAGAGTTGTAATTTTGAAAGAAGATGGAATGGTTCCATTGATTTGAATGAAAGCATTGAAAAGATAAGAAATGTAAGAGATGCCAAAACAAAAGTGTTTTGTTACAAATACATTGAGAGCATTAAAAAGTAATACCTAGTGGAAATATTAGAGATATAGATTATGTTGTTTTTAGTTGGAGGATCAGCACTTGACTTTGAAGTTCCTCAAATGGTTGTACTGAAAGCATTATCACATTATAATGTGGTGGCTGGAAAAGGAAACATAAGAGGAGTAGAATAGCTCAAAGAAATGCTGTTGCAACAGGATTAGCATTATCATATAAGGGGGAATAATGAGTATCAGTTTAATGGAAGATACAAGAAGAAGTCAGAAAGACCCCATAGGTATTAACATCTACTATAATAAAAATTTAAACATTGATGGAAAAATTAAAAATATCTTAGTGGTATAGAAGAAGAAGAAATTCCTTTCATATTAATTCCAGATTTTGAAGATGATGCCAAAGTTCTAGGAGATAGAGCTGCAAAATCTTCAAAGCTGGGAGTTGAATAGGACAGTCAAACAGAAGTAACTTTTGATATCACGAAAAATTAGATATAAATAAACCCTTATTTAAAATGTAAGTTAAATAATTTAGACTTTAACTTGCGAGTAATGGGAGTGAATGGAGCAAGACTTATAAAAGGAAATCCATTCATAATAATAGGAAGGAGGGGAATAATGCTGGAAGCACTAGGACCTATTGAAGTCATTGGGCTTGTAGGGGCACATAGAAGCTGCTGACACCTGCAAGTAAAGCTGCCGATGCAAGTAATTGGCATGAAGTTACTAAGGAGCAGGAATGGTTGTAGTAAAATGGTTGGAGGAGTTTCAGCTGTTATAATCTGCAGTCGATGCTGCCGTAGCATCGGTTGAAAAATAACAAGAGTTGTGTAGTAAGCACGTTATTGCAAGACTCATCTGACGAACTAAATAAAAGTAAAAATTGAAAAAGAACAATGTGATAAAAAGTTGAAGAAGAAATTATTGAAGAAGTAATTGAAAAATAAAACTGATGTTGAAGTTTTAGAAGAAATTCAAGAAATTTGAAATTGTAAAAGAAAATAAAAACATAAAAATATAAATTTTAGGAGGAAATTATGAGTAACGCATTAGGGAATGATCGAAACTAAAGTGACTAGTAGGAGCAATAGAAGCTGCAGACGCAATGACTAACTCAGCAAACGTTGAATTGGTAGGATATGAAAAATGTGGATCAGGACTTGTAAATCTGTAATGGTAAGAGGAGATGTTGGAGCAGTTAAAGCAGCAGTTGATGCTGGAGCAGCTGCAGCAGAAAGAGTTGGAGAAGTTCAATCAGTCTATATCCCTAGACCACACACAGATACAGAAAATTATTACCAAAATTAGATAAGTAATAAGTGATAAAAATGGAAAAATTTAGAGACATCATAACTGGAGGTACTAGAAGAAAATAATTTTCGATGATGTGGGTGATTGGTGTTTCAAATGAGATGTTCATCTTTCCCAAGCAGACTTGAAGTTCTTGTTTTGGGAAGGACTATGTCCCAACAAAGATGAAAGATATGAAACAACCAGGCTCAATGTGCAACAAACGAAAAAGTTGATATAGTGACTCTAAGGAAATTCTTTCGGGAGTTAGAATTATGAGATCAGTTGAGAAAAAGAAAACTCAAGTAGAAGTTTTCGCACAACAGATAGCTTTTAAATTAGGAGTGAAACCTCCAATAGACAATCTGAGATTTACAAAGGAACACCTGGAATAAAAAAGTGGTGATACCCTAAAGGAGAAGTTGATATTCCAAGAGGAGTCATTGTAGCTGTGAGACATATCTCATATGCCACAATATATAGCTGATATAAAAAGGATATAAAAGATGGGCAAATTGTTAAAGTTGAGACTTATGGAGAAAGAAAAATTATTATGCACAATGTTGTTTTGAGAGTTAGTGATAAAATGGCAAAAGAAATGCACATCGATGTAGATGAAGCAAATGCAGCTGGCTTAAAAATGATGACTTGGTAAAAATAATTGTAGATTGTAAGCTAATGGGGTAGTAAGTGATTTAGATAAAAATAGTTGAATATATAGTTCAAGAAGTGGTATAAATTCTCAAGAACAGGTTGATTCGATAGAAAGTTCAAAAAGAAAAATGTGGTTGTATTAAAATGGAAGTACAAAACAATTGGAGCAAATTATTTTAGAAACTAAAAATTATCTAAAGTCTATAGATTTAAAAGATTGTATTTTCAGAAGCTGCTAAGAATATTTTTAGATGAAAAATCTATTTTCAGAATTTGATATAATAAAAATTTTTCAATCTCAAAATTAGGATGAAGTATTAGTCAGTTATTATGTACCACCTTACTTATCACTATACACTGCTGCAAAATTGGTAGTTGGTATAAGAGACAATGTTGTGACTAATCTGATTTCAAAAGCTTTGTTAACAGATAAAATTATTGCAGTGTGATTGCTGTCTAGTCAAGAGTGATAGCTTTACTGCAAAAACTTATTAATTCGAATGTTGAAGAATTATATGGTAGGGGTTTTTACTAAAAGTGAAGAACTAGCAGACTAGCATATTAAATAAAAAAGATTTAGAAATTAACCCTTTAAGAGAAAAATATAATAACAGCAAGGGATCTTAAAGATTTAAAATGATAGAAAAATTATACTTTCAAAAATACTGTAAAGAGTTACAACTTTAGCTCAAGATAGAGCTAAAAAGAAAATAATATAGTTTTCTGGATAAGGTTGGAGGCGTTGTATGTTTCTAGCAAAAATAGTTGGAAAAGTAGTTTCTGTAACAAAGAATGAGGGACTATGGGATTCTTATTGCCAGAAAATGCCAATAAATATGAATGGAGAAGCTGTTGGAGGAGAAATAGTAAGTCTTGATAATGTTGGAGCAGGTATAGGGGACAGAGTTCTTATAGCTGAAGGGATGTTGCGAGATTTGCCTTTGATGATGAAAAAGATTATCCAATAGATTCTGCAATCATTTCGATAGTGTTGAGCAGTGTTGAGCAAAAGTTAGGTGGTGAAAAATGGATAATACTCTATATAAATTTGATAAAAAGTATATTGAAAATCAGATTTTGATGAAAATATTATTTTGGATACATCTATGAGCACAAACTCAGAAAGAAGCCTTTTTAATACATATAGATGAAAGCAGTGGAGCTGATGAAAAAGTCGAGAGTTTTCTAGATAATAAAGATTTTATAGAAGTATTAAAAGAACTTCAGTTTTCATCAATTAGGAAAATTTTGTGGATGATCTTAAAAGAAAAATAAAAATATCTTATGACACAAAAATATGAGATGTTTGAAATCATATTCTAATTTTCTAAATTTAGGAGATAGAGTAGAAAGTTCTGAAGAAGATAAGAGATGTATTTGTTAGCTATTTATTGTTCACAGTTATATATACAAAGAAGATTAAAATTTTATTAGCTAAAACTAGAGAAGTCAAAACAAGATATTCTTAATATGACAAATAAAAGCAGAGATTTCTTCTTTATAGTCTGTAAATTTAACGAAGAAAAAGTGATGGTGAAATATGTAATTGAAATTATTTCTGAAAAACTTTCTACAAAAAGAAAATGAAAATAAATTATCTTTGGACAAAGCTATTTTAAAAGCTGGTGAAGAGAAAAGCTAAAGAAAATGAATTTAAATGCAGCTTTTTGCTATTGTAAATAAAGATGGAAATTTAATATTAGAAGAGAGAATGGATGATGCAATTTAGCAAGTGTTGATGTTGCATATAAAAAGCATATACAGCAGCAGCTTTAAAACTAGATACAGCTGACTTGACAAAATTAGTTCAACCTGGAGCGATGTTTTATGGATTACAATCGATCCGAGATATAACTGGAGGAGCTACTAAAAATTGGAGATGAAATTGTAGGTGCTGGTGTAGGGCGGTGGAAGTGCTCAAGACGATGTTGAAATAGCAAAAATCGTGTAGAAACTTTTTAAAAATCTTTAGTTGGAAGGTGAAATTACTGAATTTTAAGTAAATAATATGGAAGAAATAGTAGAATTAATAATGAAAATGACAGAAATAGGAGCTTCTACATCGAATAATTCTGGAAACAGAAATGGAGATGTTCAAAATGTAGATGAAGCTAGAGAAAGCAAAAAGCTCAAGAAATCTTTTTCTTTCAAGATTGGAATTAAGAGAAAAATAGTTTGCTCAATAAAAAGAAACTTTAAAAATTATACTCTTGAATTAGCTGAACTTGAGTAAAAAGAAACAGGAATGGGTAGGGTAGCTGATAAAAATTAAAACACGAAGTTACTCTAGTAAAAACTCCTGGGGTAGAAGATTTGAAAGCTTTTAGCTTTTAGTGGAGATGATGGATTAACTGTTATGGAATTATCTCCTATGGAGTAATCGGAGCAATAACTCCATCAACAAATCCAAGTGAAACAATAATTTGTAATTCAATTGGAATGATAGCAGCAGGAAATGCAATAATTTTTGCTCACATCCTAATGCAAAAACAAACTTCTATAAGAACAGTTGAACTTATAAATGAAGCAATTAGAAAAGCAGGAGGAATTGAAAATTTAGTAGTGACTATAGATGGAACCAAGCATAGAAAAATACAAATAGGATGATAGCAAAATCCAAATATAAAAATGCTTAGTTTGCTACTGGATGACCAGGAGTTGTAAAAATGTAATGTCTAGTGGTAAAAAGCTATTGGAGCAGGAGCTGGAAACCCACCAGTTTTGGTTGGATGAACTGCTGACATAGAAAAAGCGGCAAAAGATATAGTTGCAGGTTCAAGTTTTGATAATAACTCTACCTTGTATAGCAGAAAAGAAGTTGTAGCTGTTGATTCGATAGCAAAATTATTTGATATTTGAAAATGCAAAAAATGGAGCTTACTTGATTAAAAGATGAAAAATTACTAGAAAAATTAGTTGGAATGGTTTTAAAAATGGTTCTCCAAATAGAAAATATGTTGGAAAAAGATGCAAAAAGTTATTCTTAAAGATTTAGGAATAGAAGTTGGAGATGAAATAAAAATTAATTATAGTTGAAACTTGCAAAGAACATCCATTTGCAGTTGAAGAACTTTTTAATGCCAATCTACCAATAGTAGAGTGAAAGATGCTTTCAGAAGGAATCAAAAGTTGCAAAAGATTTGGAACATAGGTTTAAGACATACAGCTATGATTCATTCAAAAATATTGACATCTTGACTAAGCATGCAAGAGAAATGGAAACTACAATACTTGTTAAAAATGCCACCATCTTATGCTGGAATTGGAGTTGGAGGAGAAGGACATACAACTTTCACAATAGCTGGAATCCCAACAGGAGAAGGACTTACATCAGCAAGAAGTTTTGCAAGAAATAGAAGATGTGTTCTTGTTGGAGCTTTATCAATAAAAATAACTTATACAAAAATAGAAATGGAAAGGAGCTGTTACAGAATATAATTTTTAGACAGATTATAAAAATTATTTGTTTTAACTCATAAAATAATTTAATAATCAGTTTTAAAATTAATTTTTTGTAATGGCTCTGTTTTGATTTTCAGAAATAAACTGTATATAAAAATAAATTCGAGATCATATATAATGAAAATTTATTTTAGGTTAATATTATGCTATAATGTATATAAATAAATCATACTTAAGATTAAAATAATTTCTTTTAAATAGATAGGAGGTTTTATAGAGTAGATATTATACATCGGAGAATTTGTAGGAACTACAGCATTATTATTATTTGGAAATGGTATTAATATGACTTGTAGTTTGAAACACAGTTATGGAAAAGGAGCAGGTTGATAGTAACAACAGTGGGTTGGGATTTGCGGTAGTCGATCTCTGCTTACATGGTTGGTTGGGTAAGTGGAGCTCATTTTAAATCCTGCTTTAACAATAGGGCTTTTGCAATGACAGGAAGATTTGCTTGGGGAATTAGTTCCTGGTTATATAGTTGCTCAAATATTAGGTGGAGTTTTTGGAGCAAGTATAGCTTATCTAGCTTATAAAGTACAAAATGGATGCAGAACCAGAAGCAGGAACAAAATTAGGTGTATTTTGCAGTCATGCTCTCTATAGATGCACAACTTTATGGAATGTTGTTACGAGAAATTATTGGGACAATAGTATTAGTGTTAGGAATTTTTAGCTTTAGGTTATGGAGAAGTTGGAATTCAAACCAGGTAACGGAGCTTTTATTTGTTGGATTTTTAGTTGTACTTTTCATTGGTATGGCTCTTGGAGGAGGAACAGGATATGCAATTAACCCTGCAAGAGATTTAGAGATTGAGAATAGTCTCATGCAATACTTCCAATAAAAGGAAAAGGAGATTCAAATTGGAAACATGCTTGGATACCAGTTATCTGCCCCAGTGATAGGAGCGGTTTTAGGTGCATTAATATTTGATGGATTCTTAGCCTTAGTATGTTAACTAAATAATTTGATATAAATTAAAGTATAGTTAGGGAGGGAAAAATTTATGAAAGTACATTGTAGCATTAGATCAAGGAACAACAAGTTCAAGAGCAATTTTGTTTGATGAAAACCAATCAATAGTTGGGGTTGCTACAAAAAGAATTTAATCAAATTTATCCAAAAGAAGGATGGGTTGAACATGATCCGATGGAAATTTGGGCAAGCCAAAGTGAGTTTTTGAGTGAAGTAATTGCAAGAGCAGGAATAAGTCAACATGATATTATAGCTTTAGGAATTACAAATCAAAGAGAAACTACAATTGTTTGGGATAAAAATACAGGAAAACCAATTTATAATGCAAATTGTGTGGCAAATGTAGAAGAACTGCAAAAATTTGTGATGAATTGAAAAGAAATTGAAGGATTTAATAATTATGTAAAAGATAATACAGGACTTTTAGTTGATGCTTATTTCTCTGGAACAAAAATTAAATGGATTTTAGATAACGTTGAAGGAGCAAGAGAAAAGCAGAAAAAGGAGAGTTACTTTTGGTACTCGTAGATACGATGGTTGATTTGGAAATTGACTAATGGAAAAAGTCTCATACAACAGATTATACAAATGCTTCAAGAACTATGCTTTATAATATTAAAAGAATTAAAGTGGGACGAAAAATCTTAGAAACTTTTAAAATATTCCAAAATCTTTATTACCAGAAGTTAAAGATTCAGTGGAACTTTTTGGTTATGCAAACCTTGGAGGAAAAGGTGGACATAGAGTTCCTATAGCAGGTGTTGCAGGAGATCAACAATCAGCTTTATTCGGACAAGCTTGTTTTGAAGAAGGAGAAGCGAAAAATACTTATGGAACAGGATGTTTCTTACTTATGAATACTGGTGAAAAAGTTTGTAAAAAGTAATAATGGTCTTATCACAACAATTGCAATTGGACTTAATGGAGAAGTTCAATATGCTTTGGAAGGAAGTATATTTATAGGTGGAGCTAGTGTTCAATGGTTAAGAGATGAATTGAAATTAATCGGAGACTCTAAGGATACAGAATATTTTGCAAGAAAAAGTTAAAAGACAGTGCAGGAGTTTATGTTGTTCAGCGTTTGTTGGACTAGAGCACCTTATTGGGATATGTATGCAAGAGGAGCTATCTTTGGACTAACTCGTGGTGCAAATAAAAAATCATATCATAAGAGCAACTTTTAGAATCAATTGCTTATCAAACTAAAAGATGTTTTAAAAAGCTATGGAAGAAGATTCTGGAATTAAAATTAAATGGATTAAAAAGTTGACGGAGGAGCAGCTGCAAATAATTTCTTGATGGAATTTCAATCTGATATTTTAGGAGAAAGTGTAAAGAGACCTACTGTTTTAGAAACTCACTGCTTTTAGGTGCTGCTTATCTTGCAGGATTAGCAGTTGGATTCTGGGAAAAATAAAAATGAAATAAAACAAAAATGGGTTTTTAGATAAAGAATTTACACCAAATATGTCAGCAGATGAAAGAAATAAAAATATTCTGGTTGGTTAAAAGCTATAGAAAGATCTCAAGAGTGGGAAGAAGAATAAAAACATAAACATAAAATAAAAATAAAAATAAAATAAAATAAAATAAAAATTTTATAAAAAGCGAGAGATAAAAATTTTTATCTCTCACAAATTTTTGTGTAGAAATTTGATTTATTTTTATAAATATGATATAATTAGTCAACAAGTAAGAGTGAAGTCAAGGAGTGGTTGGAGCCACTCCTTATTTTATAGCAAAGGAAGGAGGGCTGACATGGAAAATAATCAAATTATAGAAAAATTAGAAAAATTGTTAATCCTTTTGTTGAAGAAAAATGAATCTCTCTTGTAGATATAGAATATATGCAAGATGGAGGATACTTGCATGTAAGAATTTTCATTGAAAATTTAAATGGAGATTTAAGCATAGAAGATTGTAGTAAACTTAGCTCGAAAATTGAGGCTGATGTTGAGGAATTAATAGAACATAAATTTTTCCTTGAGGTTTCTTCTCCTGGAATAGAAAGGCCACTTATAGAAGATTATGTAAGATTTGTAGAGAAAAAATAACCTTACATTTAAAACATAAATTGGAAGATAAGAAACAGTTTAAAGCAACGATAAAAATGTTAGTGGAGATAGCATTTTGTTTTTAGTAGATAAAAGAAGTAGAAATAAAATTTAATGAAATAAGAAAAGCAAATATTTTATTTGAGTTTAGTGATTTTTAAAAATGGAGGTAGAGGAGAATAATGAAAGCTAGAGATTCTAAAATTTTCTTAGAAGCATTAGGAGAGCTTGAAAGAGAAAAAGGAATTAGCAAAGAAAGTGTGCTAGAAGCAATAGAACTTGCCTTTTGCAGGGCATATAAGAAAATTATGGTGAAGATGAAAATGTTGAAGTAGTAATTGATAGGGATAATGGAGATATTAAGGTTTTGAAAAGAAAAATAGTTGTAAAATGAAGAGGACTATTAGATCCAAAACCAAGAAATTTCTTTAGAAGAAGCTCAGAAGATAAAAAAGAGAATTAAAATAGGAGATGTTCTAAAGTTTGAAGTTGATCTAGTGAAAACTTTAGAAGAAAATGCTAGTGCAAAATGGTAAACAAATAGTTATCCAAAAAGTTAGAGAAGCAGAAAGAGAAAAATATATTTTGAAAGATTTAAAGAAAGGGAAGACAATATAATTTCTGGTATCATAAGAAGAATTGATACAAAAAGAAATGTTTTTGTGGAAGTTGAAGGGATTGAACTTATACTACCTCCCTGCAGAACAATCACTTTCAGATGTTTATAGAGTTGGAGAAAGATTAAAAAGTTTATTTAGCTTCAGTTGAAAAAACAAGTAAATTTCCAAAAATAATGATTTCAAGAAAATCTGAAGGACTTTTAAAGAAATTATTTGAACTAGAAATACCAGAAATATCGTCAGGAATAATTCAAATAAAAATCTCTTGCAAGAGAAGCGGGATCAAGAGCGAAAGTTGCAGTGTATTCAGAAGTGGCTAACATTGATACTATAGGAGCTTGATATAGGTCAAAAAGGAGCTAGAATAAAAAAATATAGTTGATGAGTTAAACGGAGAAAAATAGATATAGTTATTTGGAAACCTGAAGTAGAAGAATTTGTATCAGCTGTATTAAGTCCAGCAGTTGTTGAAAGTGTTGAAATCTTTAGAAGATGGGACAGCAAAAGTTTTAGTAGCTCCTCTCAATTATCACTTGCAATAGGTAAAATGGTCAAAAATGCAAGACTTGCAGCAAGAATTACAGGTATGAGAGTTGATATAAAGGTTACAGATAAAGAAAGTAAAGAGGAAAAAGGTAGAAACTGATGAGTAATACTCATATACCAGAAAGAAGTTGTGCAATTTGCAGATTCTAAAAAGAGAAACACAATTTGTTTAGATTAGCTAAAAATGCAAGAAAAATACCTATGAGTTTGATAAGGAACAAAAAGCAAGCAAGATCAGCTTATGTGCAAATCACTAAATTGTTTGGAGTAAGCTAGCTAAACACAATAAGATTAAGCTAGATAATCAAGATTTGATGTCAATGTTAAATATTATTAATAAATCAAATAAAAATTATTTGAATATACTAAATGCTATGAAAAACTCGGGAGAGTTAGTGTTTGGAATGAATTTGATTTTTGAAAATATTGAGACATATTCACTTTGTAGTTATAGCTCAAGATATTTCGATGAAGTAAAGTTGTTAAAAAGTTAATGAATTACAGATACCTCATAAAAAGTCTAGCTACTATGCAAGATTTAGAAATATTTTTAACAAAGAAGAAATAACTGCCATTGGAATAAAAGATAAAAATGGCAAGAGGACTGATAGATTAAAAAGAATGAAGGAGGGGCTTAATGAAACAAGAGTCTCATGAAAATGGCTAAGAAACACGGAATTAAAAATAGAGAATTCTTAGAAGTGTTGAAAAGATATAGGTATAACTGTAACATCTCACTTGTCTAATTTAGACGAAGAACAAGTTGAAAAATAGATGCCTACTTTGCAAAAATGAATATGCTTAAAGTAGAAGCACCTGAACCAGTAAAGGTTCATAAAGAGAAAAAGAAGAGAAGCCAATTAGAAAAATTATAGATGAGGATGAAATTGACGAAGATGAAATTCATACTCATAATAAGAAGAATAAATTTCAACAAAGAATAAAAATAAAAATCATGGTTTTGAAGATGAAAATGGTGGAAACCATAAGAATAAAAAATAAAAAAAGAAAAAGGTAGAAGAACTGATTTTGTTGTGAAGACAGCTGAAGCTACACCTGATGTAATCGAAGAAGATGGAATAAAAGATTATAAAAATTTAGAGGAGAATTAACTCTAGGGATTTTGCTGACAAATTAGGTGTAAATAGTGGAGAAATAATCAAAAATTATTTTTAAAAGGGAAGATGTTTACTATAAATAGCCCTATAACATTGGAGTTAGCAGAAGAATTAGCAGCTGATTATGATGTTTTTAGTGGAAGAAGAACAAGAAGTAGAATTGGATTTTGGAGAAAAAATTTGCTCTTGAAATAGAAGATAAAGAAGCTGATTTAAAAAGAAAGACCGCCTGTTATAACAATAATGGGAGATGTTGACCACGGAAAGACGTCTCTTCTTGATGCAATAAGAACTACAAATGTTGTTAGTGGAGAAGCAGGAGGAATCACTCAAAAAATTGGTGCATACCAAATAGAAAAAGATGGAAGAAAAATAACTCGTAGATACTCCTGGTCACGAAGCATTTACAGACATGAGAGCAAGAGGAGCTCAAGTAACAGATATAGCAATTTTAGTTGTTGCAGCAGATGATGGTGTAATGCACAAACAATAGAAGCAATATCTCATGCACAAAGTTGCAAAAGTACCAATAATTGTCGCAGTAAATAAAAATAGATAAAACCAGAAGCTAATCCAATGAAAGTAAAACAAGAACTTATGGAACATGGTCTTGTGTCTGTTGAATGGGGTGGAGATGTAGAGTTTGTTGAAGTTTCTGCAAAAGCAAAGACTAAATCTTGATGTATTATTGGACACAATATTAATAACAGCAGAAATTTTTAGAGTTAAAAAGGTAATACTAAGAAAAAGAGCAAAAAGGTGTTGAAGCTTGAATCAAGACTTGATCCAAAAATAGGAACTATAGCAGATATTTTTGGTACAAGAAGGAACTTTAAAAATAGGGAGATGTTATAGTTGCTGGTGAAGTTCAAGGAAAGTTAAAGCTCTTTTTAAAATGATAAAGGGAGATAGAGTAAGTTCTGTTTCTGTATCACAACCAGTTGAAGTAATAGGTTTTTAATAACGTTCCTGATGCTGGAGACACTATGTATGTTATTCAAAAATGAACAACATGCAAAGAGAATAGTTGAAGAAGTCAGAAAAAGAAAGAAAAATTCAAGAAACTACTAAGAAAACAATATCTCTTGAAAGTTTATCTGATCAATTGAAACACGAAAATTTAAAAAGAATTAAATCTTATTTTAAGAGCTGATTCAAAAGGTTCTGTTGATGCTTTAAGAGACTCATTGTTGAAAATTGTCAAACGATGAAGTTGCTGTAAATATTATTCAAGCTGCTTCTGGAGCGATAACAGAAAGTGACATAAAACTTGCAGAAACTGCTGGAGCAATCATAATCGGATATAGTGTAAGACCTACTACTAAAAGCTTTGAAAGAAGCTGAAACAAGTAAAAGTAGAAATAAGAACATCTAGTATCATTTATCATATAACAGAAGATATAGAAAAAGCACTTGCGGGTATGTTAGAACCTGAATTTAAAGAAAATTATCTAGGAAGAATAGAAATCAAAAAGGTTTTCAAAGTTTCTAAAGTTGGAAATGTAGCAGGTTGTGTTGTTATAGATGGTAAGGTTAAAAATGATTCAAATATTAGAATTTTAAGAGATAACGTTGTTATATATGAGGGAAAATTATCATCATTAAAGAGATTTAAAGATGATGCGAAAGAAGTTGTTGCAGGACAAGAATGTGGACTTGGAGTAGAAAAATTTCAATGATATAAAAGACGGAGATGTAGTAGAAGCATTTGAAATGGTAGAAGTAAAAAGAACACTAAGATAAGTGAGGTGATTTATTTTTGAAAAGACAAAGGCTTGAAGGCATTGGGAAAGAAATGATGAGAGTTATATCTAAAGTTCTTATGGAAGAAGTTAAAAATCCAGTATTGAAAGGACTTGTATCTGTTACTAAAGTTGATGTCAAAGAAGATTTAAAATTTGCTGATACATATTTTAGTATTTTGCCTCCGATAAACGAGGAAGAAAAATATAGCGTTGAAGAAGTATTAGAAGCTTTTAAAATCAGATTAAAGGATTTTTGAGAAAAAGAGTAGCTGAAGAGATAGATATTAGATATACTCCAGAAATTAGAGTAAAACTTGATGACTCGATAGAAAATGCTATAAAAATCACTAAACTTTTAAATGATCTGAAAGTTTAGTGGTGCATATGGTAAAAGGGAAAAAGTATAAATGAGTTAGTGAAAGATTTTACTTGAAAAAAAGGGAAACATGAAAAAGTAAAAATCAAATAGAAAAATTTATGAATCCAGACTTTAAAGATTTTTAGAAATCCTTTTGATTTTTGAAAAATATACAAGAGATAGTCAACAAAAATAATTAGGGCTAGAGAAAATAAAGAAAAAAATATTTATATATGGAGATTATGATGTTGATGGTATAACCGGAACTTCTTTTTAGTAAGATTTTTTTACAGAAATAGGTATTGATGCAAATTATTATATACCTAGTAGAAATGAAACTGAATACGGAGTTTCTAAAAGAAATATAGATTATTTTCATAGAAGAATGGTAAATTAGTAATAACAGTTGACACTGGATACAATACTATAGAAGATATAAGATATGCAAAAATCATTAGGAATGGAAGTAATCGTCACAGATCATCATAAAAACTGTAAAAGAAAAATTTGATGATGAAATCTTATATTTAAATCCAAAATTGAGTAAAACATACAAATTTGAATATCTATCTGGAGCAGGAGTAGCTTTTAAATTGGCTCAGGGAATTTGTGTAGCTTTGAATTTAAATATGGAAATAATTTATAAATATTTAGATATTGTTATGATAGGAACAATAGCAGATGTTGTTCCTATGATAGACGAAAATCGTTTAATTATAAAAAGGTTTAAAAATTATTAAAGATACGAAAAATAAAAAGGCTTATCGTATTTGCTTAATTATTTAAGACTTAATAAAAAGTTTTAACAACAACGGATGTAAGCTATTATATTTCTCCTCTTATCAACTCTTTAGGAAGAGTTGGGATTTCTAGAATGGGAGCGGATTTTTTATAAAAAGATGATGACTTTGATCTGTATAATATAATTGAAGAAATGAAAAGAACAAAAATAGGCAGAGAAGATCTTTAGAAAAATAATTTTTGATGATGCAATGAGAAAAAAATTAAAAAATTTAGACATACCACCAGAAAGATTATCGGTAATATTTCTATCTTCAAGTAAGTGGCATCCAGGAGTTATAGGAGTTGTATCGTCAAGATTGGCTATTAAGTTTAACATTCCAGTAATTTTAGTGGCTTTTGATGGAGAATATGGAAAAAGCATCTTGTAGAAGTGTACAAAAATATAAGTATATTTAATATTTTAACAGATATGGAAACAACTTTTGGTTAGATATGGTGGACATGATCTGGCAGCAGGTTTTTGTAATACGTAAAGAAAAATTTACATAGAGTGAAAGAGTATTTTTATAAAAAAACAGTCCCTAGAATAAAGATGCAGTCTAATAAAGACAAAGGGAAAAATGATGAAAAAAAGTTATGACTTTGAATTATCTCTAAAAGATATTGGAGAAAAACTTTTTGAATTCATGGAAAAATGGAATCTTTTGGCTCGTCTAATCCGCATCCTTTGTTCTATGATAAGGACTTAAAATTAAAGGATATAAAAATTTGGAGTTGACTTTAGACATTTTAATGGAACTATATATAAGGATAAGACAGAATATTATTCAGTTGGCTTTTGAACTTGCTAATCAAATTGAAGATGATTACGAGAGAAAAAAGTTATTCTATTGTGTACTATCCTGAAAAAAATAATTTTAAATGATGAGGAAGTTACACAAATTATTTTAAAAAGTATAAAAGAAAATATTTAAATTTTTAGGAGGATAAAATGAAATACGAAGTAAAAATTAGAAAAATCAGCGGTTGAAGTAAAATTATTTTTGGCTGCTGAGAAGTAAGCCCAATAGTTGACAAAGTGGTAAAAACACATTGCAGAAAGTGCAGAAGTTCCAGGATTTAGAAAAGGACATACCAAAAAGAAGCTATCATAGCAAACTACAAAGAACATGTAAATGAAGATGTAGCATCAGCTGTTATCAATGAAAAATTTTTCCAGAAGTGGTTGAAAAAGAAAAATTTACAAACCAATAAGCTATGTAAGAATTAAAGAAATTGAATTAAAAGATGATTTAGTAGTAACATTTGATATAGATGTTTACCCTGAATTTACATTAGGAAACTACAAAGGTTTAGAAGTTGAAAAAGAAAAACTTTTGAAATGACTGATGAAAGATTAAATCAAGAATTAGAATCTTTAGTAAATTCTCAAACTAAGTTAGAAGAAGTCGCTGATGCAGAATATCAAGCTGCTTTTAGGAGATACTGTTGACTTAGCATTTGAAGGATTCATCGATGGAGTTCCTTTCCCTGGAGGTAAAGCTGATTCTCATCCATTAGAATTAGGGAAGTAAATCATTTATAGATACTTTTGAAGATCAATTAGTAGGATATAAAAAGGTCAAGAGGGAGAAATCAATGTAAAATTCCCTGAAGAATATCATGCACCTGAATATGCTGGAAAAACCTGCTACATTTAAAGTAAAAATAAATGCTATTAAAAAAATTAGTAAAACCTGAATTAAATGATGAATTAGCAAAAACTTTAGGATATGAATCAGTTGCTGATTTAAAAACTAAATTATCTGAAAGATGTTGTAAAAAGAGAAAATGACAGAATAGAAAAATGAATATGTAACTGCATTACTTGACAAAGTTCAAGAAGGTACAACTGTAGAAGTTCCTGTATCTTTAGTTCAAGCTGAAATTGAAAAATAGAATGAGAGAATTTGAATATCAATTATCTATGCAAGGTTTCAAAATGGACGATTATTTGAAAATGATGGGTGGAAATAGAGATTTGATTTGCAGCTCAAATGGCACCTGCAGCTGAAAAGAAAGTTAAAAACGATTTAATTTTAGATAAAATTGCTAAAGAAAATAAATTTGAAACTACTGATGCAGAACTTACAGCAAGAATGGAAGAAGTGAAGCTAAATGTATGGAATGGAAGTTCCAGCTATGGAAGAAGAATTAAAGAAACATAATAATTTAGAAAAACTTTAAAGCTTCTTTAAGATATGACATAGTTATGAAAAAGCTATTGATGAAATAGTAAAAATGCAAAATAATTAATTTCTTAAAATATACTTTTCTCACACATAAATTGTGTGAGGAAGTATCAAAACATTAAATATTATTTTTAAATGTTTTGATACTTTTTATAAGTATAGTAAGGAGGTAATATGTATAATCCAACAGTAATAGATAATAATGGAAAATCGGAAAAGAGCTTATGATATATATCAAGACTTTTAAAAGATAGAATTATATTTTTAGGAACAGGAATAGATGATACGGTTGCAAATTCAATAATAGCTCAACTTCTGTATTTAGAATCAGAAGATCCTGAAAAAGATATAATAATGTATATTAATAGCCCAGGTGGTAGTGTTACAGACGGAATGGCACATTTACGACACTATGAATTATATAAAAGCTGATGTACAAACAGTTTGTATTGGACAAGCTACGAATCATGAGGAGCATTTTTATTAGCAGCTGGAGCAAAAGGAAAAAGATTTTGCCTTAGAAAACTCAAGAATAGATACATCAATCCACTTATTTCAGGTGGGTTGAAAGGTCAAGCTACAGATATTTCGATACATATGCAAAATGAACTTTTTAAAGATAAAAAGATAAATTAGCTGAATTGTTAGCAAAAATACTGGAAAAACTAAGGAAGAAATTTTTAAAGGATACGGAAAGAGATAATTATATGAGTTCAGAAGAAGCAAAAAGAGTATGGGCTTATAGATAATGTATTTAAGAAGATAGGTGATAATATGTCAAAGAAAATTGATAAATGTTCATTCTGTGGAAGAAGTGAAGATGAGGTAAGACAGTTATTTCAAGGTCCCATCACAAGATGTTTTTATATGTAATAACTGTGTTGAAGGTTGCCATAGTCTTATGAATGAAGAAGATCCTTATTCTCTTGAAGAAGAGTATAGAATGTTAGAAGATATGGATAAAAATTGCTAGTGGAGAAAAAATATTGGAGATCCTATAGAGCTTTTAAAGCCAATTGAAATAAAAAGCAAAAACTTGATGAATATGTTGTAGGGACAAGACGAGGACAAAAAGTTTTATCTGTAGCAGTTTATAATCATTATAAAAAGAATTTTAAATCCTGGACAAGATGATGATGGGGTAGAATTACAGAAATCAAATGTATTGCTTATATGGACCAACTGGTTCAGGAAAAACTTTTACTTGCTCAAACTCTTGCAAGAATTTTGAAAGTTCCTTTGCAATAGCAGATGCAACAACTTTAACGGAAGCAGGATATGTTGAGATGACGTAGAAAAATGTTTTTAGTAAGACTTATTCAAGCTTGCGATTATGATATTAAAAGTGCAGAACGTGGAATAATTTATATTGATGAATTTGATAAAAATAGCTAGAAAATCTGAAAAATGTTTCGATAACGAGAGATGTTTCTGAGAAGGAGTTCAACAAGCATTGTTGAAAAATTATTGAGGAACAAAATCTCAAGTTCCACCTAATGGGGAAGAAAACATCCTAATCAAGAACTTATAGAAATAGATACAAAAATATATTGTTTATAGTTGGAGGAGCATTTGAAGGGCTTGAAAAAGTTATCAAGGCAAGAACAAATGAAAAAGTAATTGGCTTTGGAGCAAAAGTTCAAAAGAAAGATGATTCAGGAAATGAAGGAGATTTCTTTAAAAAGTTTTACCTGAAGATTTAATGAAGCAAGGAAATTATTCCTGAGTTAATTGGAAGATTACCAGTAATAGTTTCACCTGATAATTTAGATGAAGAAGCTCTATCAGTATTTTAACTAAACCTAAAAATGCAATAGTAAAACAATATCAAAAATTATGTAGATTAGAAGGAGTAAAATTAGATTTTACAGAAGATGCATTAAAAGAAATTGCAACTAGAGCATTGAAAAAAGAAAAATGGAGCAAGAGGACTTAGAGCAATTATAGAGCATACTATGCTTGACTTGATGTTTGAAGTACCATCTAATAATCAAATAAAATCAATTACTATAACAAAGGCTACAATAGATAATTATAAAAATGCAGAAATAGAGTATAAAAATTAGAATTAATAAAAGAAAGGAAGATATTTATGTTAAAAAGCACCATTTCTACCAATTAGAGATTTAGTAATATTTCCAAATGTTATAACTCCGATTTATGTTGGTAGGGCAAGCAGTATTGCAACGCTTGAGACAGCAATGATCAAAAACAAAATTAGTGTTAGGCTTACAAAAGATGCAAGTCAAGAAAAATCCAAATTTTGATGAAGATATATATGAAGTTGGAGTAGTTGCAAATATTGTACAAATAATAAGAATGCCTAATAATAATATAAAAAGTATTGGTTGAAGCAGAAGATAGAGTAAAAATAAAAATATTGAAAAAGGTTAAAAGAGGATTATGTTTCAACATATGCAGTTATAAAAAGAAACAATGAAAGATGGGAAAAGAAACTGAAGCTATCTATAGAAAGGTATTTTGCAAAAATTTGAAAAATATGTAAGTATGATAGGAAAATTTTCATCAGAATTGATTTTAAGTTTGAAGAAGATAGAAGATTATTCTGTAGGTCTTGATATTATATCTACAAATTTAAAATATTTCATCAGAGAAAAAGCAAGAAATTTTAGAAATAACTAATGTTAGAGATAGAGGATATAAAAATTTTAGACACTATCATAGCTGAAATGGAAATTGCTTCTCTGGAAAGAACAATAGATGACAAAAGTAAAAAAATAAAATGAATGAGGCTCAAAGAAATTATTATCTGAAAGAAAAATTTCAGTTTTAAAAAGAAGAACTTGGAGATTTTTTTCTCAAGATGAAGATTTAGTTGAAATAGTTGAAAGATTAAAAATGCAGATGTTCCTAAAGAAGTCAAAACAAAATTGGAAGCAGAACTTAAAAATTAACTAAGATGCAACCATTCTCTGCTGAATCATCAGTAACTAGAAATTACATTGAGGCCGTTTTAGATTTACCTTGGAATAATACGACAAAGGATATTTTTAGATTTGAATAAAGCTTCTGAAATTTTTAGAAAGAGATCACTATGGTTTGAAAAGATGCTAAAGAGAAAGTTTTAGATTACTTGGCAGTAAAGACTTTAAATCCATCAATGAATGGAGTAATTTTATGTTTAGCAGAATTCTCCTGGAATAGGTAAAACATCTTTAGTTAAATCAATTGCAGAATCTATGGGAAGAAAATTTGTGAGAGTTTCTTTAGGGTGGAGTGAGAGATGAGGCTGAAAATAAGAGGACATAGAAGAACTTATGTTGGTTCTATGCCTGGAAAAATAATGAAGGCAATGAAAGAAGCGAGAACAAATAATCCAGTTATACTTTTAGACGAAAATTGACAAGATGTCAAATGATTTTAAAGGAGATCCAGCATCTGCAATGCTTGAAGTATTAGATCCGGAACAAAATAAAAATTTTGAAGATCACTATATTGATATGCCGTTTGATTTATCAAAAGTATTTTTGTGGCAACGGCAAAATGATTTGAGAAATGTATCTGCTCCATTAAGAGATAGAATGGATATTTTACAATTATCATCTTATACAGAATTTGAAAAATTACATATAGCTAAAAAAATTATTTATTGAAACAAGCTCAGGTTGAAAAATGGACTTGCTAATATTGATATAAAAATTTCTGATAAAGTTATGTTTAAATTGATTGATGAATATACAAGAGAAGCAGGTGTTAGAAATTTAAAGAGAGAAATAATAAATATTTGCAGAAAAATTAGCTAGAGAAGTGGTTCAAAAATAACATTAAGAAATTTAATTTAAAAGCAACTGATTTGGAAAAATATTTAGGAAAGGCTAAATTTAGACCTGAAAAAATCAAGAAAAGCAGTTGGTAAAATTGAGTTGTAAATGGACTTGCTTGGACAGCCGTTGGAGGAGTTACTCTTGATGTACAAGGTGTTGATGTACAAGGTAAGGGAGATGTAACTGTAACTGGTAGTCTTGGAAATGTAATGAAAGAATCTGCTCAAGTTGCAATGACTTATGTTAAAGCTAATTTAAACAAATATCAACCTAAAGAAAAAGATTTCTTTAAGGAAAAGAGCAATACATTTACACTTCCCAGAAGGAGCAACACCAAAAGATAGACAAAGTCAGCTGGTATTACAATAACAACAGCAATCATTTCAGTTCTTTCTAATAAAAAGTTAGACAGGATATAGCTATGACAGGAGAAATTACAATAACTGGAGAAGTTTTACCTATAGGTGGAGTAAGAGAAAAAGGTTATTGGAGCTCACAGAGCAGAGAATCAAAAAGTAATTTTACCGGAAGATAATAGAGTTGATACCGATGAAATTCCTGATGAGTTGAAAGATTCAATGACTATACATTTTGCTAAAAACTTATGATGATGTTTCAAAAACTAGTATTTATGAAATAGGAGTAAATATGAAAATAAAAAGCTGATTTTGTGAAATCGGCAGTATATGAAAAAGATTATCCAGAACAATTACCTAAATTAGAATTTGCATTTGTTGGAAGATCAAAATGTTGGTAAATCTTCTTTAATCAATAAGCTTAACATCAAGGTTAAAACTTGCAAGAACAAGTAAGACTCCTGGAAGAACGCAACTGATAAATTATTTTTGATAAATGATGAATTTTTATATAGTTGATTTACCAGGCTATGGTTTTGCAAAAGTTCCTAAGGAAATGAAAAACAATGGGGACAAACGATGGAAAGATATATTTAAAGCAAAAAGACGAAAATTAATTTTCGTCTTGCTTGATATAAGAAGAGTACCTGAGTGAAGAAGATATTGAAATGCTTAAGTGGCTTGAGTATAACAATATGGATTATAAAAATTATCTTCCCACAAAAATTGATAAACTTTCGAATAATGAAAAATTTAGACAATTAAAGAAATAAAAACTAGACTTGTTTTCGATAATGAAGATGTGTTTTTCACTCATCACAAACAAATAAAGGTAGAGAAGAAATTTTAAATTTTTATGCAGGAAGAATTAGATAAAAATATCGAGGAGAATACAAATGAATGAATTAGATAAAAATTATTCACCAAATGAAATTGAAGAAAAATGGTATAAGGTTTGGGAAGAGTCAAAAATATTTTTGCCGCTAAACTTGAAGATGGAAAAAGAAAAATTATTCAATAGTTATTCCACCGCCAAATGTAACAGGAATTTTACATATGGGACATATACTTAATAACTCAATTCAAGATACACTTGTTAGATATAACAGAATGACAGGTAAAAATACTCTTTGGATGCCTGGATGTGACCACGCAGGAATAGCAACTCAAAAATAAAGTTGAAAGAAAACTTGCAGAAGATGGTTTGAAAAAAAGAAGATATCGGAAGAGAAAAATTCTTAGAAATGACTTGGGAATGGAAAGAAAAATATGGAGGAATAATCACTCAACAACTTAGAAAATTGGGAGCTTTCTGATTGGGATAGAGAAAGATTTACAATGGACGAGGGATTATCTTATGCCGTAAAAATATTCAATGATTTGTATCGCGATGGTTTGATTTATAAAGGTGAATATATGATTAACTGGTGTTCATCTTGTGGTACAGCTCTTGCTGATGATGAAGTTGACCACGAAGAAAAAGATGGACATCTATGGCATTTGAAAATATCCAGTGAAAAGATTCTAATGAATTTATAATAATTGCAACATCAAGACCTGAAACTATGCTTGCAGACGTTGCAGTTGCAGTTCATCCAGAAGACGAAAGATACAAAACATCTTGTAGGTAAAAAAATTAATTTTACCTTTAGTTGGAAGAGAAATTCCTGTTATTGCTGATGAATATGTTGATAAAGAGTTTGGAACAGGAGCATTAAAAATAACTCCTGCTCACGACCCTAATGACTACAATATTGGTAAAAAAATATAAATTACCAATAATCAATATGTTAACACCTGATGCAAAAAGTTGTAGAAGATTATCCTAAGTATGCAGGACTTGACAGATTTGAAGCTAGAAAAAAATAGTTGAAGATTTGAAAGAACAAGAATATTTAATCAAGATAGAACATTTACACTCATGCAGTTGGGCAATGTTATAGATGTCAAACTGTTGTTGAACCAAGAGTGTCTCCTCAATGGTTTGTTAAAATGAAACCTCTTGCTGAAGAAGCATTAAAAGTTGTTAAGAATGGAGAAATAAAAAAATTCTTCCAAAGAGAATGGAAAAATTTACTATAACTGGTTAGAAAATATTAGAGACTGGTGTATCTCAAGACAAATTTGGTGGGGACACAGGATACCAGCTTGGTACAATCTGACAATACAGTTTTTGTTGCAATGGACGCTGCTGAAGCTAATGCTCAAGCTGAAAAACATTATGGACGTAAAGTTGAGCTAAGACAAGAAGAAGATGTTTTAGATACTTGGTTCTCATCTGCATTGTGGCCATTCTCAACTATGGGTTGGCCTGAAAAACAAAAGAATTGGAATTGTTCTATCCAACAAATACTTTAGTAACAGGAGCAGATATAATTTTCTTCTGGGTTGCTAGAATGATAATGTTTGGTATGTATGAATTAAAACAAATACCATTTAAAAATGTTTTTCTTCCATGGAATTGTTAGAGATGAAATTGGAAGAAAGATGTCAAAATCTTTAGGAAATTCTCCTGACCCATTAGACTTGATAAAAAGAATTTGGTGTAGATGCAATAAGATTTTCAATGATATATAACACATCACAAGGACAAGATGTACATTTTCTCAACAGATCTTATTAGGAATGGGAAGAAACTTTGCAAATAAAAATTTGGAATGCTGCAAGATTTGTTATTATGAATCTTGAAGGATTTTGATGTTAAGAGCCGTAGATAAATCTAAAATTAGATTTTGAACTTGTAGATAAATGGATAATTTCAAGATTGAACGAAACAGCAAAAGAAGTTGCAGATTATTTAGAAAAAAATTTGAACTTGATAATGCAGCAAAAATCAGTTTATGAATTTTTAAGAGGAGATTTCTGTGACTGGTATGTTGAAATTGCAAAAATTAGACTTTATAACGATGACGAAGATAAGAAAAATTTCTAAATTGACAGCACAATATGTTCTATGGACTGTACTTGAACAAGGACTAAAACTTTACTATCCATTTATGCCATTCATAACAGAAGAAATTTGGCAAAAAAATTAAAGTTGATGGAGATACAATAATGTTACAATCAATATCCTGTAGCAGATGAAAAAAATTGATTGATACTAAATATTGAAAAAAATCATTTGAATATATTAAAGAAGTTGTATCATCACTTAGAAATATAAGAGCAGAAAAGGAATTTCTCCGGCTAAAACCTGCAAAAGGTTGTAATTTCATCTTCTAACAAAGAAGAATTAAATATTTTAGAACAAAGAATAAATTATTTATTTCAAAAACTTGCTAACTTAGAAGAATTAGTTGATGGAGAAAACTTAGAAGCACCTGCTCAAAGTTCATTTAAGAGTTGCTGGAAAACTCATCAGTGTATATGATATTAACAGGACTTTTTGAAATAACGAAGCTGAAATCAAAAATTAATGAACAATTAGCTAAATTAGAAAAAGAATTAGAACCTGTAAATAGAAAAGTTATCTGATGAAAAAGTTTACATCAAAAAGCTCCTCAACATATTATTGATAGAGAGTGAGAATACAAAAAGAATATCTTGATAAGATAGAAAAGTTAAAAAGAAAGTTTAAAAAGTTTTGAGTAATAAATAAGGTTAAGGGTTATTGTGAATTTGCAATAACCCTTATTTTTATTTTACAAATTATAACAGATATGGGTATACTTAAATTAGTTCTAAATAGAACTAATTTAAAAAAATAAAAAAGGAATAATATATATGCAAAAGATTAGGTGGTTTTCTAATAACAAAAATTAAAAACAATTACATAGCAGATCACTGGCACAGTGTATAAGTGAACAAGGTATAGATACTTTTAGTGGAGAGCAAGGAAAGATTTTATTTGTACTTTGGCAAAAAGATAAAATCACTCAAAAAGAATTAGCTATGTGAAACAGGTTTAGCTAAGAATACGATTACAGTTATGCTTGAAAAAAATGGAAAAAATAATTTAATAAAAAGAATAACAGATGAAAAAGATAAAAAGAAAATCATTGGTAATTTTTGACAGAACATGCAAAAGTCTTTAAAGAAATGTTCTGATAAAATTTCAGATGAAATGTTAAAGAAGATGTACAGAGGTTTTAGTGAAGAAGAAATAGATAAATTTGAAGAATACTTTACATAGAATTATTAAGAATTTTGAAGAAAAAAAGGAAGGTGATAGATGATGATAAATCAATTGATGAAATTATTGACAGAAGACTTTAAATTTTTACTAATTTAACAATAGAACATATTTTAATCTCATTGTTAGCTATAAGTATTGCTAAGTGTATTAGGGTATTATTCTAGGAATAATAATCAGTGAATATAGAAAGATTTTCAGGGCTTAATATTGGGAACTGTTAATATACTTTATACTATACCCTCAATAGCATTATTAGGATTTTTTTATTACTATCACAGGAGTTGGGAAATACAACAGCACTTATTGCTTTAATAATATATGCACTTTTGCCAATAATAAGGAGTACATATACAGGAATTGTAAACTATAAATCCTTTAATTATTGAGGCATCAGAGGGAATGGGAAGTACAAAAATTACAACAACTATTCAAGGTTAAATTACCATTAGCATTGCCAGTTTTGATGTCAGGTATTAGAAATATGGTTACAAATGACAATAGCACTTGCAGGTATAGCTTCATTTGTTGGAGCAGGAGGCTTAGGAGTTGCAATTTATAGAGGAATAACGACTAATAATTCAGTTATGACTTTTTCTAGGGAAGTTTACTTATAGCAATTTTAGCTTTAATTTTTGATTTTATCTTGGGACTTATAGAAAAAAAGATTGACTAATCATAAAAAGAGTAAAATATAAAATAAATCCCAAATTAATAATTTTAGGACTTTTCATAGTGATATTTGGAGCATATTTTTTTCTTTAAATTCAAAGAAAGATAAGACTATAAATATTGCAACAAAAACCTATGACAGAGGGTTATATTTTAGGGCAAATGCTAACTGAACTTATTGAACAAGATACAGATTTAAAAGTTAATATTACTAATGGAGTTGGAGGAGGAACTTCCAATATACACCCTGCAATAGTTAAAGGAGAGTTTGACTTATATCCAGAGTATACAGGTACTTCTTGGGAAGCAGTATTAAAAAAGAAGCAGTAGTTATGATGAAAGTAAATTTGATGAATTACAAAAAGAATATAAAGAAAAAAATATAATTTAGAATATGTAAAATTTATATGGTTTTAACAATACTTATGGTTTGGCAGTAAATAAGGATATTGCAGAAAAAAATATAATTTAAAAAACATATAGTGATTTAGCAAAAAGTATCAAATAACTTTAATTTTTTTGGTGCAGAATATGATTTCTTTGAAAGAGAAGATGGCTATAAAGAATTACAAAAAAGTATATGATATAGATTTTTAAAAAGAAAATAGATATGGATATTGGGCTTAAATATCAAGCTATGAAAGATAAGAAAAATTGATGTTATGGTAATATTTACAACAGATGGACAACTAGCAATATCTGATGTAGTTGTTTTAGAAGATGATAAAAAATGTATCCATCGTATAGGGCAGGAACAGTTGTAAGAAGTGAGATTTATCTGAATATCCAGAATTAAAAACCAGTTTTAGAAAAATTAAATAATATTTTAGATGATAAAGACAATGGCAGATTTGAATTATCAAGTTGAAAGTGAAGGAAAGAAACCAGAAGATGTAGCAAGAGAATATTTACAAGAAAAAGGTTTATTGGAGGTGAAACAATGATAGAATTTAAAATATTAGTAAGAGTTATGGAAATCAAGAAATAATAAAAAGATTTTAATTTGACTATTGAATGTGGAACTTTCTTAACTATCATAGGTTCATCAGGGTTCTGGGAAAACAACAATTTTAAAAAATGATAAATGGTCTTATAAAAGGCAGATAAAGGTGAAGTATTAATAAATAATAAAAATATCCAAGATGAAGATTTAATTGAACTTAGAAGAAAAATAGGCTATGTAATTCAAGGAAATATTTTATTTCCACATTTAACAGTTTTTTGAAAATATTGCCTATGTATTAAATCTAAAAATATGATAAAAAGGAAATTGAAAAGATAGTAAATGAAAAATGGATATGTTAAATCTTTCAAGAGATTTAAAAGATAGACTACCAGATGAGCTATCGGGTGGGCAACAACAGAGAGTTGGAATAGCAAGAGCCTTGGCAGCAAACCCCTGATATAATATTGATGGATGAGCCCTTTGGGAGCAGTTGATGCTATCACAAGATATCAGTTGCAAAAAGATTTAAAGGAATTACATAAAAAGACAGAAGCAACTATTGTCTTTATAACTCACGATATAACAGAAGCTTTAAAACTAGAACAAAGGTTTTAGTATTAGATAAAGGAGAAATTCAACAATATGATGTACCTAAAAATATTTGTTCTAATCCTAAAAATGACTTTGTAAAAACAATTATTAAAAATGGCAGAGATGTAAGGGAGTTCTACTACTATGAAAATGAAAGCAGTTGTAATCTATGAAGCTGGAGGAGCTGAGTAAAGCGAACTACTCTCACCTAAAGAGGTGGGAGTAGTTCACTAGATACTATCTCTAAATTAAATAAAAAAATAAAATGAGAACAGTATTTCACCCATTAAAATCTGCTTAGTTAAAAACAAAATAAGGAGTTTATATTAAATTCGTCTCAAATTATGAGTAGAAGTTTAAATAGAAAAATTTCTAAATAGATTTCTATATGCTCAAAGAAAAACTGTTGCAAAAATAATGAAAAATCATCAATTTGCAACAGCTCCCTTTTTAAATAAATTCATAAAGATAAGAAAAATTTTTATAGAAAATTTTATTCAGCTCAGATTATAATTTTCTTATCTTTATGTTTCTTATTGATTTCAATTTTGTTTAAAAATAATAGCTCATCAATATTAAAAATATCCACAAATAAGAGGAACTAAATTTTTAATATTTAATTTTTAAATCGTAATCTAAATCATTAGTATCAGCTTGTCTCTGAAATTTTTAGAAAAAGTAACTCTTTTTCCTAAGGTATAGATGCCATTATTTTTCTGGAATTAAGTCATCAATTAAATAAATTTTTAAATTTGTAACATTTAAATTTAAATTTTTAAAAATAAATAAAAGGATCTAAAATTCTCATCATCATAAAAGGTTGAGAAATCTTTTTATATTTAATTGATTCTGAGAATAGAAATTCAATTTTCGAATCTGATGGACTAGCAAGAGTAACTTTATGATAATAGTCCCTATATCCATAAATTAAAGCTAACATTTCTTTGTAAGAATTTTCCATCTAAGGCAAAAGCACTCTCTGACTTCAACATTATCTTTAGAAAGTGAAAAATAATATAAGCAGAAGGGACATCGTCTTTATATAAAATAAAAAGTTTTTCATTTCATCTACTTCAATTTCTTTTAATAATTTTTCAAAATAAAAACTCATTTCTTTCAAAAACAAAAAATTTTTATTCATATTATAATTATAAATTTTTATTAAGTCTTTTAAATAATCTATCATTAAGTTCAAACTATAAGAATAATTTTTCACTAGGTAATTTTAAAATTTGACAATTCCTCAATAGAAAATTTAAAATAATCTATATTTGAAAAATATTCGAAGCTAAATTTTCTATAGATTTCTGGATTAATAGGAGTCAAAAACAAAAAAGGTATATCTTTTAAATTAGTAAGGGAAGTCTTTAATAATTTTGACATATAACCTTTATTACGTTGTGTTAAATCTGATGAAACACCTACAATATACTTAGAATTTATTGTTTGAGAATTAAAATTAAAAAAATATAATCATTTTTCATGTAAAAGATGAGATGATTTTTATTATTTTTCTTCAAGTACTAGATAATTTTCAGCTTTAAATATAGTTATCAAAAAGAAATTTGTTTGATCCTCATTATCAGTAAAACTATCCTTCCAAAATTGGATTGCTATATTTTTCATGAATATCTAATTTCCATTTTATCCCCGATTTTACTTTAGTTAAAGTATAGCACAAAGAGATAAAAGTTTACTAAAAATAATAAAAATAGTTGACAAATTTTTGTTTTATGATATCATACAAACATACAGTACTGTTGAACAAAAATTATAAAGGTAAAAATGTTATTAAAAACTTTAAGGAGGGTATGTTATTATGTCAGTAAGTTGTGAAACTATGAAAAAGGTGAAGTATACGGGTGTCAATGTTTGTGATTTCGAAATAGAAGTTAAGAGAGCTTGTGATTGTTCTCACGATGAAAAATTGTGAAACTCACGTTAAAAGAAAAATGAATGTTGTGAATTCACTTGTTGTGGAAAAACCTTTAGTAAAAAGATAATAAAGTTTATATAATTTAAATTTAAGTCTGTTGCATTCTATGTGGCAGGCTGTGTATTAATAAAAACTAACTAAAAATAAGAAAAACTTGATTTTAAAAGAAAAACAGAATATAATAATGCTTATTATTTAATACAATTTAACAAAGTTTAATATACATTAATATAAAAAGGAGTAGCTTTGTGCTTAGAAAAATAATTTTTAATATTTTCTTTAATGTTTTTCTTTTACCTATGCAGTAGATGAAATAGATATAGAAAAAAGAAGACAAGAACAACAAAAATTTTGATGATTTAATTAGAAACCAAAAATTTTGATATACAAAAGGGTTTAGAGAATGAAGGACAAAAAGAATTTAATTCTAAATATAAGTTCTATTGATTTAGATGGTAATACAATATTTGAAAAATTTTCAAATAGAAGCTTTTTAAGAAAATATATTGAGAATAACAAAGATATCTATAGCCCTAATAAAATGAATTAGAAAATAAATATATAGAAAAGGGATATGTTACCACAAGAATAGGACTTAATACTGAAAAAGCGATTTTGAGAAGGGTAAGATATCTCTTTTTGTTTTAGAAGGAAAATAGATAAAGTTATTTATGATGATAAAGAAAATAAGTTTAAGACTTTCATAACTTTTCCCAAAAAGAGAAAATGATGTTTTAAAACATTAGAGATTTAGATCAAGGAATTGATAATCTTGGCGATAATTCAAAGATAGATATTAAAGCTAGTGATAAAAATGAATATAGTAACATATATATTAAAAAGAGACAATAAGCCTATAAGTTTTGGAGTAAACTATAATGATTTAGGACAGTTTGATACTTCAAGACATAGACTTAGATATTTTTTTAAATACTCATAATATATTTGGGTTGAATGAAAGTTTAGATTTTTCTTATCAAAATAAACTACAAAGACAATACAAAGAAAAGAGATACTAAAAATTTCAGTTTTTGGAGTATCTGTTCCTTTTAAATATTGGACTTTTAGTTATAACTATGACAGTTCTCAATCATCTTTAGAAGTATCCCAGCATTAGGAAGAACATACAAAGCAACAGGAAATACAGAAAATCAGACATTTGGAATAAGAAAAATGTTACATAGAAATGAAAAATCATAAAAGATAGACATAGGAGCAAAAAAATAATCTTAAAAGATTCTAAAAACTATATTGATGATGTGCGATTAGTTTCGAGTTCAAGAAAACTATCTGTCTTAACAGTGGATACAACATATACAGGAAGAATATTTTCAGGACTATTGAATACAAATTAGGGAGTAAGCTTTGGGTTAAAAAGATTTGCAGCTAACAATGATAGTGAAGAATGGTATAGAGAAGAATATACACCAAAAAGCACAATTTAGAAAATATAATATGAATATATCTTGAGTATAAACCAATGAATAATTTTTACTATAAAACAAATATTGTAGGGCAGTATTCAAAAAGATATATTGTATTCACAAGAAAAATAGGAATAGGTGATGATACAACTGTAAGAGGATTTAAAGATGAATCAACACAAGGGAGATAAAGGATTCTATATTAGAAATGAGATAGGATATATGGAAATGAATTTCTAGAACCATATATAGCCTATGACTATGGTAGAGTTTTTAATAATAAAGTAAATGAAGATAAGGTAGAAACTCTTCAAGGGGTTTGCAATAGGGATAAGGGGATATTTTTAAAGGGTTTTGAAGGAAGTTTTGCACTAGCAAAACCAATGAGATAAAACCAAGCTATTTTAGAAATAATAAGCCAGTAGCATATACAAGTATAACGTATAGATTCTAGGGTGAGAAAATGAAAGGAAGTCTAAAAGAGTAATAGCAATATTTATGCTATTTTTTACATATAGTTAGTTTGGCTGATGGAATAGTTCCAGATAATGGAGCAAGTAAAAATCTACAAGTGGATAAAGCAGCTAATGGAGTTCCACTAGTTAATATAGAGCACCAGATAATAATGGAACTTCTCATAATGTATATAAAGACTACAATGTAGATGGAAGAGGAGCTATTTTAAATAACTCTAAGGACTTAACAAACTCTCAATTAGGTGGACTTATTTATGGTAACCCTAATTTACAAAAATTCAAAAAGAAGCCTCAACAATAATAAAATGAGGTTAGTGGAGTAAATAGAAGTAGAATAGAAGGTTACCAAGAAATAGCAGGTAAAAAGCTAACTATATCTTAGCAAATCCTAATGGAATATATATTAATGGAGCGAGGCTTCATTAATACTGGAAAATGTAACTCTAACAACAGGAAGTGGAAATAATCTATTAAAACCCAGAAAAAGGAACCATAGAAGTTGCAGGTAAGGTCTTGATTTAAGAAATATAAATAAGGCTGAACTTGTTGCAAGAGTAGCAGAACTTTCAGCCAATTTATGGTGGAGAAGAAGTAAATCTAAAACTTGAAGTCAAGGACAATCAAATAAACCAGGATACGCACTGGATGCAAGAGAACTAGGTTCAATTTATGCTGGAAGAATAAATATAGTAGTAAATGAAGATGGAGTGGGAGTAAAACAGAAGCTCCAATGCAAGCAACAAAGGGAGATGTTGTAATAACTTCCAAAGGGAAGGTATATTTAAAAGATACACAAGCTAAGGAAGATATTAAAAATATCTTCAACTGAAACAGAAGTAAGCGATAAATTACTTGCAGAAAATACAACAACAGTAAATGGAAAAGTTAGTAATAAAGGACAAATACAAGCTAATAAGGATATTACAATAAATGGAAATGTAGATAGCTCAAATTTAATTTCTACAAATAAAGATATATCCATATCTGGTAATTTAAAAATTCAGGTAATATTTCTTCAACTAATTTAAATACAAAGATATAGAAAAATACTAATAAGATAGCAGTAGGAGAAAATTATCTTCAACTAAAATAACAAGTTCTGGAATTTTAAGTGCAAAAATATATCAACAATTGATGTTTTTAATTTAGGTAAATTACTTGCTAATAACATTAATACAAAAGATTTAAATAACTCAGGAGAAATATCATCTGAAAATTTAACTACAACTAATTTAGAAAATTCAAATAAAATTAATGTAAAGAAAATATTAAATCTGATAATATTGTAAAATAAGACTAATAATTCTGAAATTGGTTCTAAGAATTTAACTATAAATAATCTGGATAATAAAGGGAAATGTTAAAGTAGTTAATAATGTAAGTTCTCAATCAATAACTAATAATGGAAAGTTATTGGTCGAAAAATACAGTAAATTCTCAAAATTTAATAAATACAGTTACTGTTCAAGGAAAAATTTTAGATATAAAGAACGAAAATAAGCTCTAGTGGAAAAAAATACTTAGCGATAGCATTACAACAAAAAGATATTTCTAATAGTGGTAATATTTCTTCAAAAGTTATTACAACTCAACAATTAACAAATTCTGGAGAAATAATAAGTAATGATTTATCTTCTACTAATATTGCTAATTCTAAGGGAATTTATGTTAATGGAAAAATAACAACAGATAAAAATAGTAAATTCAAATACTATTGAAAGTCAAGAACTAAAAAGCTAATAATATTACAAATAGTGGGAAAGCTTTTAGCTGTAACTAAAAATAGAAGCACAAAATTTAGAAAAATAAATTATCAAATAGTGAAGTAAAAACTAATTTCTAAATATAGCAAATAAGATAATGTCAGATGGAAATATAGTGTCAAAAAGATATTATTACTCAAAAATTTAGTCAATAATGGAAGTATTTTAAGTAATAATCTTACAGTAGAAAAAGATATAACAAATACAAAATAGTATATTTGCTAATGAAAAAATCATAGCAAAGTAATATTTTTAATTCCAATAAATTAATTGCTAAAAAAATACTGAAACAAATAACCTTACTAATAGCGGAATATTACAGTAAAAGAAAAATTTAAAAACTAAGGATATTACTAATTCTAATAGTATAAAAGTTGGTGGAAATTTAAATACTGATAATTTAAAAATTCAAAAGATATTGGAAGCAAAATAATATTACTATTCAAAATCTTTGGATAAATACAAAATGAGAAATAAGTTCTTCTAATACAACTATTAATGCTTCTAATATTAAAAATAGTAATGGAAAATATTCAAGCTGTTAAAAATATAAATATAACAACTGCTAATGATTTAAGTTTAGATGGTAATTACACTGCTAATGATACTTTTAAATATTAAGGCTAAATCATTTGAAAGAATAATATAGATTTAAAAAACGATGGAAAAATAACTTTTTAATTTAAGTGGAAACTTAACAAATAATAAAAAATATAAGCAGTACAGGTAATTTAGACATTAATGCTCAAAAATTCTAAATAGTAAAAATGATAGTGCGATAGGTTCAATGTCAAACTTATCTATTAATGTAAGTTTATTAGAAAAATAAAGGTAATCTACTATTTGGAGAAAGGAACAGAAAACAAATTAAAAACAGTAGGAAATATTACTAATACTGGTGTAATAGGTTCATTAGAAAACTTAACATAGAAGCAAATAATATATTAAATGATAAAATATAGCTTCAAATAATGATTTAGTAATTAACACTAATTCTATTATAAATAAAGGACTGCTTTATTCAACTGGAAATATGAAGGTTGATTTTAAAAATAATTTTTAAAATGATAAAGCAGAAATATATTCAAGTGGAGATATTATTTTCACTGGAAAAGAAGGAACTTTTATAAATAGAAGTGGAGATATTGAAAGTGATATATCAATAGTAGCAAAGGATATGTAAAAATCTTGCTGAAATAAGTGGAAGTCACAAAAGTTATAGGTAGTGTTTCCGGTAATGAAAGTAATGTTGATATATCTAAACTTGATATAAAGAAATATAATAAGTTAAGCGCAGATATAGTAAATGAGTTTTTTAAACAATACATTAATACCAAGACTTCAAAAAGTGGAATTAATATGATAATAAGAGGGTAGAAATAAAAGCAGATGAACAAAGAGGAAGTTTTTGTACTTAAAAAGATGATGATGGATACTATGGTGCTTGGGATTGGGAAAAAGATAAAGAGTAAAGCTGGTGTATACGTATCAAGTGCTGATAAAATAGAAAGTAATTATACAAGTGAAATGTCAACTATTAAAGCTGGTGGAAACATTACTCTAGAAAGCAACAAATGATATAGAAAATCTTGAATCAAATATTTTAGCTAATGGTGATATAAATATAACTGCTAATCAATTAATAAATAAAAATTTCGATAGCGAGTTAAAAAGAAAATTACTTTAATAAGAGATATAGAATATCATGGTGCTGCTATGCACAGTCTTGATTGGGGAAAAACATATGACCATATGGGTCAAAAATATATAATCATAATGAAGATAAAGAAATGTGATTATTGAAGATGAAGTAACTTCATATGTTGGAACAGGTAAAAATGCTAAAACATCTGCTGGTGGAAATATAAAATCGAAGCTAATAAAGTTGGTAATGGAATACTACGAAAAGAAAATGTAAAAGTTGATTCTAAAAATCAAAAATTTTGATTCTACAAAAAGTTAATAAAATAATGTTAGTTTAGATGAAATTAATATAGATAAAAAATACTAATGTTGATAGTATTACCTAAATAAAAAGAATTTAGAAATAAGAGAAGAAATAGATACCAAAGACTATATTAATTTACCTAAAAATGATAAAGATCTTTTTAGAATAAATAATAATATAGATAATAAACCTGGTTTTTCATATTTAGTAGAAACTAATATTAACTTTTATGATAAATCAAGATTTTTGGTTCAGAATATTTCTTTAAAAGAATTGGTTTTGATCCTGATAGAAATATTAGACTTTTAGGAGATTCTTTCTATGAAACAAAACTAATAAATAAAAGCTATATTAGAAGGAACAGGAAGAAGATTTTTAAGTGGATATAAATCAGATAAAGAACAAATGCAAAGCACTTTATGATAATGCAGCTTCTGAACAAGAAGATTTAAACCTATCATTAGGGTATTGCCTTATCAAAAAGACCAAATTGCAAAAGTTAAAGAAAGATATAATATGGTATGTTGAAGAAGAAGTTCAAGGACAAAAAGTTCTAGTGCAAAAGTATATTTAACAAGAAATACTTTAAAGTAAATTAAAGATAAAAATGCTTCAATAGATGCAGGACAAGAATTAACAATTGCAGCTAAGGATATTCAAAATACTGAAATTTATCTGCGAATAATATCACTATTACAACAGATAATTTAACAAATAAAAAGTATTCTTGGAGCAAATAAGGCAAGTATAGATGGAAATAAAGTAAATATTATAGCAAAAATTTAGTAGATAATATAGGTGCAGATATTAAAGCTAAGGAAAATTTAACTATTAAAGCTAAAGATATTTCTAATTTGAGTACAAAAAGAACAAATGGCTATGGTTTTAGATACAGTACTACTGGAGAAAAATCTAGCAAGTATGCAGCTAAAAATATAACTCTTGATGCAAAGAATGATGTTCAAAATACTGGTGCAAGTATTAAAGCTGATGAAAAATTAGATATTAAAAGCAAATAATGTAAAGAGTTGATACTATTGAAGAAAGTAGATACTACTATGAGTGGAGATTCAAATAATTATCTAACTATTGATAATAAAAGTAATATTGGAAGCAATATAGAAGCTAAAAATATTGATATTACAGCTAAAAAGATATTGATATAAAGGTTCAAATATAGTTGCAAAAGAAGAAGCTAATATTAAAAGTCAGATGGAGATATAAATATAGTATCAGCAACTGATAGTAGATATCATTACATACAAAGAAACTAAAAAAGTGTAAATTTGGAAAATCCTAGTTCAGAAGAAAAATATATCTTATGCAACTCATAATGTAGCTTCTAATATAATAGGAGATAAGGTAAATATTACAAGTGAAAAAGATGTGAATCTTTTAGGAAGCAATGTTCAAGCAAATGAAAGTGGTAAGATAGAGGCTAGAGGAAATATTACTCAAGCAGGTGTAAAAAGATATTAACTATCATTATGAACATACAGTAAGAGTAGATTTGGAGGCTTGATTTCAAAATCTACAACAAGTGAAAATTATCAAGAGAATGCAATAGTTTCAGCAACAGTTGCGGGAGATAAAGGTCTAACTTATGATAGTAAAAATAATCTAATACTCTAGGAGTAAAAATAGTTTTCAAGTGGAAGCATAGATTTAAAAAGGAAAAATGTGAAATAAATCCACTAGAAACAAAAATCATACTCTAAAATTTGAAGAAAAGAAAAAGGATTTAGCGCTAAAGTAAGTTTAAAAGGTTCAAATTATTCTTACGGAAAAAGATAAATTCTCTGATAATAGTTCAACAACAATCGAAAAATTCAAATGAGATAGTTGCAGGGAAAGAAATTAACTAATGAAGCTGATAATAAAGTTAAAGCTAAAGCAGTTATATTTATTCAAATGATAATATTTCAATAAGTGGAAACAATGGTGTTGAAATCTCTTCTGGAAAAATATTCAGGAAAGAGAAATAAAGCAAAGTTCTACTAGAATAAATACAGGAATTGGAGTAAAATCTTCCATAGTAAATACTGTTGAGAATGTAAAAATGTAGATAAATTAGCTGATTTCTCTGGAGATAGCTATGATATTGTAAATAAGGCATCAAACTTAGTCGGAGCAATAAAAGATGGCGCTGATGCAGTTAATACTATCCTAGATCCAAGCTATAATGGAAGTCAAGGAGCTGGAACTGAAAATCTATCTATAACTGATCCAAAAAATATATAAGTGTACATCTCAGGAGTACAAGAAGTAAGAATGAAATAAAAACTTATGATGAAAGTACAAATAAAAAGTTCTATAACAGGAAAAATATAGAAATAAACTCAAAAAGATAAATCAGTACAAATTAGTCGGAACAGATATAGCTGCAAAAGAATTTAGAAATATCAGCTAAAGAAAATATTGATATATCTGGAGCTAGTGAAGAACATAGAAGTTCAAAATAGTCTCATCAAACAGTGGATTAAGTGTAAGTGCAACATTAGACAAAGCACCATTAACAATAACGGCAAATATTAGTGGAGCACAAGGAAGAAGTAACATGGTACTTACAATATTAATTCAAATATTGTAGTTGATGAAAAATTTAAAACTGAAAGTGAAAAATTTAAATATAATAGCTCAAATATTGTTGCAGATAAAGTGAGATATTAAAGCAAAAATGTGAAAGTATAAAAGCAAAACAAGATAAGACAGAAAGCAAAAATTCGCTATGGAGCAAGTGTAAGTGTAGCAGTAAGTCCGGCAGGAGGAACTTAAAAATATTTCTGTAAATGGAACTAAAGGGAAAGGCAAAAGGTTCTTGGACAAGCGCTCAAACATCAGTTATAGCTAAGAATGGTGGAGAAATAGCTACAGATAACTTTAAAGATATTGGAGCAATAGTTGGTTCAGAAAAATAAGAGAGAAAAATTAAAAATATCTGCTAAAACTATAGAAGTAAAAAGATTTAGAAGACAGTAACAAATATGAAATGTAGGTGGAGGCATATCTTTAGATTTGAAGACAAATGAAGCCACAAGTACCTAATATATCAGTTGTCTCGATATAAAATCAGATAAAGAACAAAATAACGAGAGCAACAGCAATAAATACTGAAATCAAAGTGAATAATGAAATAGTAAAAAGCTGAAGATTTAGGATTTAATACAGATATATCTAATTCTCAAGAAACAACAAAAGATAAAAGAGAAACATCTAAATGCAGAACTACATACTGATTTATTAGGTAAAGATAAGCAAGAAGAATTAAAGAAAGCTGGAGGAATACAAGCGATTTAACTACTGCACTAGGAAATAAAAAGTAAAAACAGAAGGAGATTTCTTAGAAAGATATAAGCAAGCTTCTATGATGAGAGCAATAGGAGATCAAGTAGATCCAGAATACTTATCAATACTAGATAGCACAAAGAATGGAAAAACAGATGATAAAACACAAGTAGAACAAGTATCAGTAATGAATAAGTTAGTTAAATGATGCCCTAAGAGCAAAAGGTTATGCAGTAGACCAGACATTAAAAATGGTACTAACAGATGTAACAGATCCAAATGCACTATATTATACAGATACCTTAACAAATGTAGTAGTATTTGATAGGAGCAATGTTAGCAAGTGCAAATAGAGATGAAATACTAAATGCTTTTAGGACATGAATTTGAATTACAGTAAGGAAGATGATATAGATAAACCCAAGATATAGCAAACCATACAGGAAAATTATTAGAAGATAGAACAAAAGGATGGTAAGTAAGGAAGCAACAGAAGATACCTTAGCTAGAATAAGAAATAATAAGAATGTAATAACAGGAGAAGAAGGAAAGAAACTAGCTAGAAAAATATTCCTATGGAGAGAAGGGAATATAAGATTTATCAAATGAGTAGACCTTTTAGATTATAGTAATGCATATTATAATTATAAAAATGCAGAAGGATTTTTGCAAAATATTTTAACAGGTGGAAACTATCTTTTAAGAAAAGCTTTGGGGCTTAGGAACACGATGGATATGCATTAGTAACTCCAGATGACCAAGATAGATTTTTAAAGATGGTGAATTAGAGAAAATATAAGCTAAAAAGATTATCCTGACCCACAAGAATATGGAGGTAAATTAGGTTGGACAGTTGGAGGTCATAATGTTGATGGTAAATTAAAAAGTTAAGTTTAATGAATCACAGGATATGAAAGGTGGTCAAAAAGCAAATGTTAGGAGATACCTCGGATAAAATAACACCTTTTAAATGTACATAAAGGAACAGAAATAAAAAGTTCAAAATATATTAATGATAGTGAATTTATTGAGGTTTATATGGGGAAAGCAATTGCTTATGGATTTAATAATACAGAGGTTTTGCACCTGATTATGGAGCATTAGGACAAGGAAAGGGTAAAGATTATATTGATCCAAAAAGGAAATATTATAATAATAAATAAAAAGGAAGGGATGTTATAATTGTAATTCATTTATGAACACTCTTGTTGAGGAGCTGGAAATTACAAACTTCAACAGAGATATGCCAGATTAGATCCAGGAAGTAATACAATTATTGATGGTAAATATTTTATAAAGCTTGATAGACAAAAATAATATAAAATTATATTATAGACATGGATGTAAATATTGATAAGAAATACCAAAAGATACTAAAAGTAGGAGAGAATTTTATTTAAGAATTCTCTCTTGAAATAAGGAGACTAACTATGAAAAAATATAAAAATTATATTTTTGTTACTAGAAATTTTTCTAATATCTTGTTTAATATGCCAATTAGCCATAAAAGGTACATATACATATATACTATAAAGCTTTTATTTTGTTAGAATTATTAGAAATTTTTATGTTTTTATAAGCTAAATAAAAATATAAATAATTTCAAATTAAATTTGTATTTTTATCTTCATCAATATTAAATAATAAATTATTTTTATTATTTTAGGTGAAAATATATAGAAATACTTTTTATAGGTCTATTACTATTTTAGTATACTCATTTTTATTATTTTTAATAGAAGAAGATTTATTTTATTTTTAAATATGCACTAATATCATTTGAGTTATTTGTTATTTTTAATATATTTAACAGTACCAATTACTCCACCTAAGAAAGAAGGAATTTGCTATATAATAGGAATAGATAGTTTATATACTTATGATTTTTCTGTTTAAAGAAGTTGAGATAAAGAATAAATTATTAATTTTTATTAATAAAGAGAAGAAAAGTATACTATACATTTGTATAATGAAAATTCTCATATATTCACTATTATTTTACATTTCTATAAGATATAGAGATATTCATTATCAAATTATTCTTGTTTTTATTACATTTGAATTGTTTGGAATTATAATATTTTATATGTATAAAAATCTTATGACAGAACTTTATTTACTAGTTTAATCATCATCTTATACTATTTAGGAAAATTAAAAGAAGAATTTTTGTATTTACTGAAGTAATTATTATGTTTTTACCTTTTATTCTAGCTTCATTATCATTAATATATTTATTAATAAAAAGAATGAATTTTTATTTGATATATTCATTAATTTTATTATTATGGGGAGTTATTTTTATAATGCCAAATCTTTGCAGGAATACCACCTGAACTAGGAGAATATAAACTAAGCATATTACACATATGTGGTATGTGATGACAGTTAGTTATTTATATATTCCTATAGTTTACGAGATAAAAGCAAAGAGATTTAATATGAATGATGTATCAGTGCCAAAAGAATACTATATATAATACACTAAAATTAAAATCATTAGTACACAATGAAATAGTAGATGCAGAACACCATCACTGTCACTAGATAGCAACAAAAGATGGACTGACGATAAAAACACAAGCAGGCTCAAGTATCAGTAATGAATAACTATTTAAATGATGCCCTAAGAGCAAAGTACAGCTATGGCACCAGATATAAAGATGGTACTAACAGATGTAGAAGATCCACCAATGCACTATATTATACAGATAATTTTAACAAATGTGGTAGTATTTTGAGCAGAGATGTTAGGCAAGTGCAAATAGAGATGAAATACTCAAACAGTTTTAGGACATGAGCCTGGACACATGGTAAAGAAGATGATATAGATAAATCTCCTGCAGGATATAGCAAAACCATACAGGGAAATTATTGAAGATAGACGAGAGGCATGGTGAAAGCCAAAGAAGCCAATACAGAAGAAAGCATTATGCTATGGGCAGAAATAATCTGAATGCGGCAACGGGAGAAGAAGAAAGAAACTAGCCGAAAGTATATCCTGTAGATAGAAGGGAATACTCAACAACAGGAGTTTCCAGGTGGTTGGAGTGGCTCGTTTGGTGTGGAAATTTGACGTGAGGAGGACATTGCAAAAGTATAGACTATGAGAGGGAATACACAATTGAGGAATACGACAGGCCAGAAGGAGGAGAAGCGTCCTTTCTATTCTGGATGTTGGTATTTCAGCTGGATTTTCATGGCTGCACTTTGCATAATCCATCCCAAGATAACGAAGGAAGGCAAATAGGCCTATGGAGGGATATTGATCCAGCATGGTTTTAGCACAAAACATACGGAAATCCTGAAGGTACCCATTATCGAAATCGGGGAGACTTGTGTATTCAGCTGAAGAGAGTTTTTAGGATTTAAGGTATAAGTGTTGGAAAATCAAACCTCCTTGTAGGTTTGCAGATGGAGTGATCGGTTTACGGAACTAAAAGTTATAAATAAAACGGTAAGAAAGCTAGACTAACACATTGAAGGAAAGACACCCAAGAGGGGGATCTCTGCAAGAGAAAATGAAATATCTATTTCGAGAATGAAATGAAGATAAAGATAGCAGAGACTATTTAAAAGTGGATAGCAGAATTGATATTAAGAAGAGTAATATATATTATATCTCTATTTCTTTGTTACTTTTCACAGGAAAACCATGGAAAAATAATGATAAGTGCTTTATTGATTTCTCCAATAGTAGCATCTTTTTATTTGGCTGTATCGAATTATTCTTATGAGGTACTTTATAATTGTAAAATGGGATAATTAGATATGTATCAATACTATAGATATTTAAGATGGTGTAAGGCACTCAATTTTTAGAAATATATGACATTGATGAACCAGACATTTATTTTAAAATACTACAGAAATGATAGAAAGGTTTTCAAAAGAAAATGAAAGTCCATATCATAAAAATCCATTTAATTTTTAAGAATAAAAGAGATAGGTTTCTGAAATGAAACTGAAAGATGAAGGGCATAAAAGAGATAGCATTAACAATTAATAAGTTTTTAGAAAACAAGAAAGAGACAGAGTGACTATCATCGTGGTAGAAAAACTCATGGAGAAATATAATTTCCCCATTAAATAAAAAGATATAACTATATTTTAAATAAAAATAGTTGATGAAAGAAAAACATTTATATCTGAAAGAGACAATGAATGAGAAAGTCAATGGAGATGATGAAGCAATAAAAAGATTTAGAAATATTCAAAGATATGACTGAAGAAATAGATTTCTATGTTTTCTATGTAAACTATCTATCCAGAATAAGGAAACAGTTTTAGTAGGAGTTATAATGGAAACAGATGGAAAAGAAGCACTAAGTACAAAACTTTAAGGAAGATATAATGGAAATAAGAGACAAGTAGAAAGTACATTTACCAACAATATTTAAGAGATAGGGGGTTATAGAAATAAAAATTTTATAATAATAAAAATTAATTTTTAATAGGAGGAGGGAAATGTTTAAATGATCATACAACAAAACAAGAAGATTAAATACTCGAAACTATGTTGAAATGAGGCATTTCTACTCTTTATTTTCACGTAAGAGATAACTTTTAAATCATACGGACTAGATGAAGTAACATTGGGGAAACAATTAGAACAATCCAGTTGAAGCAAACGTTCAACATACAATTATTTTTAGGACCAAGAGATAGAAATTAGAATAACAAAATCGAAAATAGAAGGATTGAGAATTATTTTTGAATATGAAATTTAGAGTTTTGAAGATAATTTATGTATCAAGCAGGAAGCACAATACACATTTAGCTTATAAATATATAGAGCAGTAGTTCCAGCTGTACGTAAAGAAACAGTAGAAAATTTTAAGTACCTTGAGTTATCACTCTATAGTTGATAGCTCAAGCTTTTCAATTTTTATTTTATAATCAATGTATCTAAAGGTAATTTTGGAACATAGATGCATTCCATCTCTCAACATAATAATTAGTTTGATCATCTATAGCATCAACTCAATTTTACTCTGACTCACAGGGTTCTCCAAAAACAATTACGCCTTTGAATCATATTCTCCTGGAAGCTCCATAACTTCTTCACTTTCTTATTATAAGATAGAACTCACACAAGTACCATATCCAAGTTCTTGGAGCAAGAGACAAAGGTCTTTGAGCAGCAATTCTTATCGCAACATAGCTCTTGAATCTGGCATCTTAGTATCTTTTACAGAAATTAGAAAACTTTCCAGGTCTCTCTCTTTCAGGAGTAGGGTTTAACTTCTGAGCAAGCCACCCAACATAACACCTTTAGTTAATTTTTCAGCATTTTCATCGTCTGTTGTATAAGAAAATCTTAATCCTTGATTATTTTGTGCAGAAGATGAAAATCTTGCGTCCCTTCTATCATTTTTAAAATATCCTGTCTAGAAGGTATGGCCTGAAAATCTTCTATGAGAACGAGTATTTTTAATATTATCTAGAATATCATTTTAACCTCCTCTTAATACACCTTTTTATTAGGAATAATTTGAAAACTTCAACAGCAACAGCTTCCTCCTAAAATTCTAATTATGGTATTTATACCATGAGCAGACAGCAAAGTAACAAAATGATATGGCAAATTATTTTGTAGAAGAGTGAGTCGCCGACTCCTTTTCACATTTGAGTTAAGTTTTTAATTGTGGGAAGAGAGTTCACTTTTGCAGCAAGTCTAGCTCTTGATGCGGTATTCTTTTGATAATTCCTTTAGTTACAGAAGCCAATCAATTTTGTATGCACTGATAAAGCAGCCGCAGCAGCTTCTAAATTTTGATCTTCAACTCAGAAGCCAAAACTTTTTAGCCAGTAGTTTTTACTCTAGTTTTAACCGTCGATTCTCAACTCCTCCTATTTCTTTCTGCTACGATTACCTCTATATTAGCTTGAATTTTGAATGGCGGCCTTAAATGACCTCCGATAACGGTATCTTTCGTATTAAAATCAGCATGGCGCTAGTAATACACTCGAATTAGCTGGCAAACAAAAGAGAGTTGCACATATTTTACACAGTTTCTAATTTTTATATTACAATATCATATTTTCAAGAAAAATGGCAGGCAAGTGAAAATCTGTAAACCTGCTATCAATGCCAGTATAAAATTTATCACTTAGGGTAATAATATCTTCAGCTGTATTCATCGGTCTGTCCAGCATTACGAACTTTAGAAATTTCTTTGTAAATCAATCTAAGTTTTTCCATAATTTCTGCTATAACTTCTGGTTCTTTTGCCTTTAGTATTTTCTTTATAAAAACTGTCTCCTCTTTGTTTGAACTTACATCAATAAATTTTGTTTCTTGCATTAGTCTGTTAATATTATTTATTGCATCTCTAACTTCTGGTCTCATTAGATCACTCCTCAATCATATTTTTATATTATATCACACATTACTAGTAATGTACAGTAGAGGAAAATAAAAATGATTGCAATTTTTATTTGAGCGTAGAACTTTTGGCAAGGTGACCTTTACTGATTTTTGGTTGGAATAGAATTACAGGTTTGAAAAGAGTTTGAGATGTAATTTTAGAAACAGTATCATATAAAGATAAAATGTACTTGGGGCGGAGAAATTATTCCAGAAAAATTTTAACAGAAAAATAATTTTCAAGATTTATATTCGTATGATGCTTTGATTATTCCTGGTGGTTTTGGTAAAGCAAAAATTTTTGATGATAAAAATAATAAAGTTTTTAAAAATTTAGTAAAAATGAGAATAATAAAATTATTTTAGCAGTTTGTAGTGGGGTTATAAATTTATTAGAGACGAGAAATAAAATAAAAAGTTACGACTTATTTACTGGATAATAAAAGATATTTCAATCAGTTGAAAAATTTTTGATGTTATTCCTGTTGAAAAAGAAATTATTGAAGACGGAAATTTGATAACTTGCTCGGGTGCAGGTAATTCAATAGAATTAGCTTTAAACTTACTTGAAAGATTGACATCGACAGAAAAATAAAAATCTTATAAAACAAAATATGTTTTTAAAATAAAAGATTTTAATTTTTAAATATATGGTATTCTAGTATTAAAATAAATTTAAAAGAGGGGGATTAAATGAAAAATAGCAGAAAATTCAGTAGTAACATTGGAATATAAAGTGTATGATGCAGAGACAAAGGAATTGTTAGAAGATACAGCAGACTTAGGAATTCCTATTTTTACATTCAAGGTATGGGACACCTTTTTGCCAAAAAGTTGAGGGCTCATAGATGGAAAAACAAAAGGATATAAAACATCTATAGAAATTCCTATGGATGAAGCCATATCCTTATGATGAAGAATTAGCAGAAGAATTAACAAGAGCTGATTTTTTTCAGATTTTGATGATATTTATGAAGGAAACGGAATTTCAGTTGAACTAGAAGATGGTTCAGAAATGTTAGCAGTTATTACAGAAATTGATGGAGACAAAGTTTTTACTGATTCTAATCATCCATTCTCTGGAAGAGATTTATTATTTGAAGTAGAAGTTGCAAATGTAAGAGAAGCAACAGAAGAAGAATTAGATCACGGACATAGTTCATTTTTCATGGATTTGAAGAAGAGGAGTAAAATTACGAAGATAGCTTTTAGGTGCAGATCTGATGGTGGTTATGAATTAAAAAGAAAAATAAAAACATTTAACTGAAAAAGGAATTGAAACTGTTGATATGGGAACTAACAGCACAGATTCTGTTGATTATCCTAGTATGGTCATTTAGTTGCAGCAGCAGTTGTAGAAGTTGACTTTTGGTATTTTAGTCTGTGGAACAGGAATAGGAATTTCTATTGCTGCAAAATAAAATAAAAGGAATTAGAGCAGCAACTGTACAAAATACAACAATGGCAAAACTTACAAGACAACATAATGATGCAAATATTTTGGCATTGGGGTGCAAGAATTGTGGGAGATGTTTTAGCTCTTGATATAGTTGATGAATTTTGGCCGCTTCTTTTGAAGGGAGGCAGACATCAAAAAGAATAGATAGTATAGAAGATTGTAATTTATCTCTAAGGAGGGCTTTATGGCAACAATATTTACAAAAATTATAAATAAAGAAATTCCTGCAAACATAGTTTATGAAGATGATGATGTAATAGCTTTTAAAGATACTGCACCAGTTGCTCCTGTCCATGTGCTTGTTGTACCTAAAAAGAAATTTCAACTATAAAAATGATATAACAGATGAAGATGCTTTGTTGATTGGAAAAATTTATAGAGTAATAGGAAAATCTTGCTAAAGAATTTGGAATTGATAAAGATGGCTATAGAGTTGTTTCAAATTGTAACGAGCATGGAGGACAAACAGTTTTTCATATCCATTTTCTCATTTTGATCGGTGGAGAAAAAATTAGGGAACTATGGTATAAAAATAAAAGTAATTAAAACTACAAAGAGAAGTGAACGCTTCTCTACATCTGAAGAATTTGTAAATCTTGTTGAAAATTTAAATAAGAATAAAGAAAGTTTATCTGATATTGAGAGAGATAGAAATTTCATTGAAAGAAATAGAAAGAATGAAGAAAATTCTGCTGCTGAATATGAAGAATATTCAAAATTAACTAGCTTAAATCAAGGGATTTGGGGAAGAAGCAAAAGAGTAAAAAGATTTCTATTATAAAAGAGGGACTTGAAAAATATTTTATTTTAGTAAAAATTTGTTGAATACAGAAAAATAGATGAAAAAGAATTTATATGATGTATTGTTGAATGATTACGAGAAATGACTAATTGAAACGAGTGAACACCCTTTTACTTTAAATTTAAAATAAAAATGATGTTAGATTAACAACAAACAATAAAAACAATTACCTTTTTCAACAGTCTATAATCTATGAGGCAGGGGACAGTGGTATCTATGAGCAACAAAACTGCAGATGAACTTATTGATACTTTGTTAGAAACAGGTGGAACAATGGGATTGGATGAATCTCAATCAAGATTTATGGAAAATTTGAAGTTGAAGAAATATAAACTTTTGAAACCTTTATATAAAAAAGCACAAAAATTTTTATCCTTTCCTAGCAGATATAAACTTTGAAGATTTTATGAGAGAAATAAATACTGTCTCAAACAGGACTTATTAGAGTAGAGTCTGATGAATTAACATATCTCACTTCATATTATGATAAGGTATGAAATAGAAAAATGATGTTTTCTGAAAAATATAACTATAGATGATTTACCAAAAATTTGGAAATGAAAAAGTTAAAGAATATCTTGAATTGAGCCTAAAAATGACTCTGAAGGCCTAATGCAAGATGTACACTGGTATTGTGGATTGGTGGGGGTATTTTCCATCTTATGCAATAGGAAATGCTTATGCTTCTCAAATATACAATACTATGAAAAAGGATTTTGATGTAGAAGAAGCATTAGGAAAATGGAGAATTAAAAAGAAAATAACTGATTGGTTAGGCTCAAAAATTCATAAATACTGAAAATTAAAAGATACTCCTGAAATTATTAAAGAAGTTACAGGAGAAGAGTTGAACCCTAAATACTATATTGAGGATTTAAAAGATATGGGAAAAATATATGGTGTGTAGAAAATTTGTAGGAGATATTCATACTTTTATCAACAACTGTATAAGATAAAAATAATAGAGGTTATCAAGGGGCAGTTATTTATTAAACCCTTGACAACTGTATGAGTTTTATAGTTTAATAAATATAGGCATAATAGACTTTATTTTTGATTATTTAACTTTTTAATAATAATATTATATTACTTCACTTCTATACCAAGTTCCCATTTGTCCATATCATCTAAAAAGAGGTTTTAAACTATATCCTATATCAGTTAGAGTATATCTCAACTCTTGGAGGAACTTCGATAGACTTTTCAGATTAATAATTCATTTTCTTCCATTTCTCTAAATTTGAAGTTAAAACTTTTGTGAAATATTAGTTATAGATTTTTAATTCACTAAATCTTTTTGTTCCTTCTAATAAATCTCTTATAATTAAAATTTTCCATTTATTTGAAATTAAAAAGCAATGTTAATTCAACAGGACAAGCAGGTAAATCTTTTTAGCATATAACCTCCAAAAATATTCTAAGATAAAAAAATATATATTAAGTTACTAAAATTATACTATAAATATAATCTGAATTACAAATAAAAATTTTTTTAAAAATTTTTTTGTTTTTATTCTCATTTTATCTTTAAAAAGGTACCTTTTTAGAAACTAAGTTTTAAAAAAAGTGCTTTCTATAATAGAAACTTACTGTAGTAATATAATGTCAAGAAAAAGAAATTAATAAAAAAATAAATCGGAGGTATTATTATGAAAATAGCAGTTTTAGCAAGCAAATGGAAAAATTAGGAAGTTTAATAGTTAAAGAAGCAGTTGAAAGAGGAAATGATGTTACAGCAATAGCTCGTGACGTAAAATAAGACAGTAGCTAAAAAAATTTTATAAAGAGAGATATTTTAGATTTAACTGAGAATGATTTAAAAGATTTTGATGTTGTAATAACAGCTTTTTGGTGCTTGGACAGAGGATACTTTTACCTTTACATAAAACAACTGTGGAACATTTAGCAAATATTTTTAGCAAATAAAAATACTCGTTTCTTAGTTGTTGGTGGAGCAGGAAGCTTTATATACTGATGAAAGTTTAACAACTCAATTATTTACAACTCCAGATTTTCCAACTGATTATTACCCTATTGCTTCAAATCAAGCTAAGGGACTAGATGTTTTTAAGAAAGAGAAATGATGTTAAATGGACTTATATCAGCCCAGCAGCAGAATTTGAGATATGATTGGGAAAGAAAAAGGGGAATATCAATTAGCAGGGGAAGTATTTACAGTAAAATGCTGAAGGAAAAAGTGAAAATTAGTTATGCTGACTATGCAATAGCTATGGTTGATGAAGCTGAAAAAAAGGAAATCATATAAATCAAAAGAATTTCCAGTTCTTTGGAAATAATAAAAGTAAAAAGATATTAGAGTTGAACTGCACCAAAAATCTTGAACATGAGATTGTAGGTGCAGTATCTAAGAAATTAGAAATTATCTAATTGAGTATTTAAAATTTATGTTATAATGTAAAATTTTAATTTTTATAAGAAGGAATAAATAGGAAAATAATAATTATTGGAGATATTGTTGGCAGACCCGGAAGAAAAACTCTGCAAACATTTTTAGAAAAAATATAAAAACAATTACGAATTTATAATTGTAAACGGAGAAAATGCTGCAGGTGGTTTTGAATTACTTTGTAAAATCGCAGATGAATTTTTATCTCGGTGTTGATGTTATAGTGGTGGAAATCATAGCTGGGATAGAATTTTATGAATATTTAGATAATTCTGATAGAGCTTTAAGACCTCATAATTATCCAGAGGGTGCTGCAGGAAAAGGTTATACAATTTTAGACGATAAAAATGGAAATAAAATTGCTTTTGATTTGTTTACAAGGAAGAGCTTTTATGGGAAATATTGAATGTCCGTTTAGGTGGGCTGATAAATTGATAGAAGATATTTCGAAAAACCACAAAAATACATCGTTGATTTTCATGAGAAGCTACTGCTGAGTTGGTACTAGGTAAAATATTTGAACGAAGAGTTTCGGTTGTATATGGAACTCACAATTATGTTCAAACCGCAGATGAGAAAAATTTTATCAGGGGAACAGGATATAACTGATGTTGGGATGACTGGCTCACAAAACGGAGTCATTGAACTGTTACTGAAATAGTAATTCAAAAATTGTTGACATCTTTGCCATAAAAATTTTAGAAATCGCTGAGGGTACTGAGTGGCTGAACGGTATTGAAGTAGAATTTACTGATGGAAATGTGATAAAAAAGAATACAATGGAGGAAAATGAAGGTTTTAGAAGCTAAACTAATTATAGAAAGTGATAATTTAGAAAAATATAAAATAATATCGGATATTTTTACGATTTTGAGTTACGGGTCTAAAAATCGAAGAAACTAATTTTAAATAAAGATCCTTTGAACTTCTATAAAGATGAAAAACACAATTTTACTTTCTGAAAATTCTGTTTCAGCATATTTTTCCTTTTAAATATTTATTCTGAAAAAGAAAAAAGTTTTGCAAGAAACTTTTGCTCAAAAATTTTCTGAAGATGAGGATATAGTTTATAATCTTGATTTCTATGAATATGATGAGGATGATTACCAAAAATAGTTGGAAGAACATTTGTTTTGTCAGAGAAGGTCAGTGAAAAATTTGTCGTAAAACCTACTTTGGAGAGAATATGAAAAACAAGATGAAGAACTTGTGATTGAGCTAGATCCGGTAGAGCTTTTGGAACAGGCTCTCATCCAACAACTTCACTCTATTAAAATTGATGGAACAACAAGATTTCTCAAACAAATCTGCCATTGATATCGGAACAGGATCAGGTATTCTGATGATAGCTGCAAAACTTTTAGGAGCAGGAGAAGTTTATGGAACTGATATAGATGAATTTCCTATGAAGTTGCTGCTGAAAATTTAGAACTAAATAAAATTTCTTTAAATGATGTAAAACTTTTTAAAGGGAAATTTGCTTGAGGTTATTGAAAAATAAAAAATTTGATATAGTCTTATGTAATATTTTGTCTGACATCTTGGTAAAATTATTAGATGAGATAAAATATATTTTAAAAGAAAATTCAATTGTCTTTTATTTTCAGAATTATTGAAGATAAACTTGATATGGTAATTACTAAAGCTCAAGAGGTTGGGCTTGAAGTTGTAGAAGCTAAAGCTGATAAAGAATGGAGAGCAGTATACTAAAGTGAAAGGATAGGAAAATGAAAAATGCGACAATTCTGCAGGCAGTGGAAAAAGTACACTAGCAAAAAGTAGCAAACAAAAATTTACCTTACTTACATTGGACACAGGTGCAATGTATAGAATGATAACTCTGTATCTTTTGAAAATAAAATTTCTTTGATAATTTAGATAAAATTCAAAGATTTTAAATGAAATAAATTTAGATATGAAAAGAAGATAAATTTTTTTCTTAAATAATGTTGATGTGAGTTTGAAAATTAGAGAAGAAATTATAAACGAAAATGTTTCTAAGGTTGCAAGTATAAAAGCAGTTAGAGAAAATCTTAGAATTTACAGAGAAAAATTGCCTCTGATAAAATGTAATTTTAGATGGTAGAGATATTGGAACTGTTGTCTTCCAAATGCTCAAGTGAAAATATTTTTAGTTGCCTCTGCTGAGGAAAGAGCAAGAAGAAGATATAATGAATTTATGGAGAAAAAGTTGAAATTACTTATGATGAAGTTCTAAAATCTTTAAAAAGAAAGGGATCACTAGATAGCACAAGAAAAGAAAGTCCTTTTAGTGAAAGCTTCTGATGCTCTGAACTTGATACGACAAACTTAAAAATTGATGAAGTTGTAAATTTTATAAGTAACGAGATAGAAAAAGAGATTGTTAAAAATTGAAAAATATTGAAAAATATTGAAAAATATTTTTAACATACTTTTATAAATATTATTTACTATGTTAGAATTAATCAAATATTTTTATTGGGGATATTGTGAAAAAGTCTTTTGTGTTTGTTAAGTTTCTGTGGGTGTTTTCAAATTTTTCTAATCAATTTTAGATACAAATTTTGAAAATGATACCAAAAATTTTAGACAAGAAAATTTATTAATGGAGCAAAAGATAAAAGACAATGAACTAAAAAATTTTAATCCAACTGATATTAAGGTTGAAGAGTTAGAAGTTAATAACGAGAATGAAAAATAAATGAATAAATAATATTAATATCACAGACAGTGATAATCTTTTTATCTTTTTCAGAGAAAGACAAAAGTTATTAATAAATATATAAATAAAGAATTAGGTGCTAGTGATATTAAAAATATACTGATGGAACTTACAACAAAATAGTTCTTAAAGCGATACTCAACAAGTAGTGTGGGAATAAGAAAGAATGATTTGTCAACAGGTATCCTAGATTTAGAAATAGTTGCTGGAAAAATTGAAACAGTTGTTTTTGAATCGAAGAGGATAACTTGATAAGATGAAAAATTCTCTTTTTCATTTAAAAGAAAATGATATTTTAAATATCTGAATATTGATACAACTTCAGAAAATTTTAATTATCTACAAGCAAATAATATATCTATTGAAATCTTACCTGGAACAAAAAGAAAATTGTTCTCATGTAAAAGCAACAAATATTATGGAGGTATGAATTTTATAAAGTTTGATGAATAGAAGTAGAAAATGGGGTAACGATGTTTAATTGATTCCAAGACAAATATTCCTTTATTGAACAAAGGTGGAATGGAACAGTAAAAAGGTACACTTTAAAAGGATAAGTGAGGCAAAGAGAACAAAACTCCTGGAATAAGAGTTATATATGAATTTCAAACGAAACAGCAGCAGGACATTTAAGAAGTTGGATTGATAAAAATAATTTTTATGATGGAATAGTTGAAATAAGAGCTAGAAAATAACTAAAATAATAAGGAAGGTTTTATAATGAAAATATTAGAAAGAACTATCCAATTATATAGAAAAGTAGACAATAATGAATCTATGGAAGAAAAATACATAAAAGAATTAGTGGAAGGTTTATCAAAATAGAAGCACCATTAGGATTAATGGATAGTGAAATTCCAAAAGACACCAGATTTTTGGAACAGAATTAATATGCTTTTTATGATGCTAAAAATATAAAACAAAGGGTGTAAGTATAGAGGGAGATTACCTAGTGGAGAGGACTTACTGAATTAATTGGGACAAGTTAAGATATGAATTTAAAAATAACATATAAATTAATAGATTATCAAAATAATTTATGAAAATCTTCCCAAAGTAACAGAAGTATATGATCCATATATTGTTCGACTACATATTCCTTTTATTATAATATAGCCTACGAAGAAGGAAGAACCTAGAAACAATAACATATTACGATAGCGAAAATCCTAATTTTTAAAATTAAAAGAAACAGGAGTACAAATAGGGAATGCTATTTGATGCTTTATGTACATTATCTCCTGTACGTATTTTTAAATGAAGAATGCTATGAGAAATTAATAAAGGTTCCAAAAGAAGAATTATTAAAAAGATTAGAAGGAAAAGCTAAAAAAGTATTGATACTGGAAAAAGGAATATATTATTTTTAATGATAAAGCGATATCTCTTATGAGGAGAGTTTGTAGAAATGAATGAAACTTTTTAAACCATTGTTAGGGGTTAATTAGAAAAATGATGAATAATAGGTAGTCTAATTTTTAAGCTACTTATTTTTCTAATTTAAACAAGAAATTAAATAACTAATGGAACTAAACTTAATGGAAAAAGAACAAGATAGATGAATTAAATAGTCATATTCATCTAATAGTACAAGTAGGAATATCAACAGGAGTAACTATCAGGTTATGGAGATGGAACACAAACATCAGTAGATGCGGTTAAAGTTTCAGCTTCTCAATCTAAAATGAATACTAATGGAACTACTTACCAAAATGGTAGATTTGTAAATGTTGATGAAAGCTACATACAATACAAAGAATAGATACTTTCTGGCTTTAACCAAGAAGGTGGGACAGTTACTGGAAATATAGAAAATCTAACTATTGAAAAGTAAACAAAAATACATCTATAACAAAAGGAAGAACAATAGGTGGAAGTTTAGTATAGCACCAAATGGAATGCCATCAGGAAGTGCAAACTATTCACAAACAAATGGAGAAAGAAGAGTTGTAGATAATGCAAGTACATTTCATAATAGGAGATGGAAGTAATCAAAGGTAGGTAAAGGTAGAAAAATACAGCTGCTGCGATAGGAACAACTGGAAAATGGAAAACTATCAATAGATGAATATGTGAGACATAATTTAGAAAATGTAGATAAATTAAAAAACAGTAGGAGCTTCAGTAGGAGTATCAACTTCTGGAATAATGTCTAGGAGTAAATTATTCATGATAGAAAACAAGAAGGAATAACAAAGCATACAGTAATAGGAAATGTAGAAATAGGGCAAAATCTTCTGGAGCTGAAAATCAATAAAGATTTAGGCTCTATGACAGAAATAACAAAGGATAGAGATTCTAAAAACAGATATAAATATAGAATCACAAACAATTAACTATATATAAAAATCCTGAAAAGTTTAAAGAAGATTTGAAAAAGCCAAGAGTGAAATTGACAGATATAGGAAATGTAGTAAAAATACTGTAAATCCAAAAAGGAGAAGATAAAAGAAATATCTTTGAAAAATCTAAGAGCACAAAGATGGGATACAAGTTTCTATAATGTAACAGGCTCAAGAATGGAAGAGTTAAGTGAGAAAAATTTAAAAGCAGGAGAAATTAATGAAAAACAATTAAAAAGAAGCAGTAAGAGAACTAGTAAAGGGCTATGGAAAAGATATAGAGATAGATTTTGAAGTAGTATACTTAGATGAAGAAACTATGCCAAAAGATTCAGAAGGAAGTACAGGGTTCAGCCTATATAGTAGATAAGAAAAATAGGAAAAGTATTAATCACCAATAGATGTAAGTAAAATAGAGATATAAATGAACTATTAGGAACATTAACAGAAGAAGTATCTCATGGAAAAAGATGCTTTTAGAAGGAAGACAAGATAAGAAAGTAGCAGAAGATAAGTCAAAATGATGAAGAAGGACTAGAAAGTTTAGGAAGACCAGCAAATGATTATGTAAAAAATAAGTTGGGAGAAGATAATAACAGTAAGATAAAATTATCAACAGATGGAATAGATTTAAGTAATGCTGATGTTGGAGAAAAGGTTGGAGACAAATCTAATGATGGTTATAAGGATTATAGAAAAGATCTCAAGAAACAGAAATGGCAAAAAGCTAAAATTACAAACCTCTTACAAAATTTCCAAGTAAAACTTATACTCGAGAAAGAATTACAGGAAACTATTGATAAAAATTATGGAAAAAGGTTATTATAAATTGATTGGGATAAAATATTCAAAAGATGCTGAATATAGAGAACAAAGCAAATATTATTTTTATCAAGCAAACACTTTGTAAAAAGCAAAGACTATTGATAAAATTGATGAAGGTTATATTGAAATCACAAGAGATAATGGAGAAAAATTAAAGTTGAATAAAAATTGAAGCTAATCAGCTATATATCATAATATTGAAAAGAGAAAATGGAACAATATATTTTATTTTTAGTGAAGAAACTCGTTATAAAAATAGTAAACGAAGATGGATATGGAGTTAACATTAGATCAAGCATAAACCAGTATATGACCCATAGTTGTAGGGACTTACAATTTTCATACATATAAAAGTATGGGCAAAAATCCAATAGATTTTTGTAAGTCATCTAAAAGATGTTAATTTGTGGAAAAAGTATGGGACAGTACTCCAAATGATCCAACAAGAAGGGAAGAAAGAGAGAAAATAGGAGATCTTTTTGGGAGTATAAAAATTCAAAATAATTATGATGAAATAAGGAATGAATTAAATACAAGAGGAAAAAGATAGGTATCATCTAATGAATTAAAAAGAAATTATAAATAAAATTGAAGAAAGACTGAAAAATAAAAGAAAAACGAAATTTATAAAATGATAAACTAAAAATAGTTTATAAATTAGGGAGAAAGAAGAATGAAATCTAAAGAAGAAAAATTAATATGGATATTTTCTATAAGTGGAATTTTATTATTAAGTTTCTATAGCTTTTTATATCATATATGCATATATAGTTCTCAAAATAATTATAGAATTTTAGATCAAACAGGTAGTGAAATTAAAAAGATTACCCTGAATTAAAAAGATATGAGTTTTGAATATAATGCAGATTTATCAGTAGAATATACAGAACCAATAAATTTAGAATTAGGAAAAATTAATTTTTCGTTTTAATGATGAAGTAATAGGAACAGCAGAAATAAATAAAAAATTTAAATGACTTAGAAGATTTTGCAGAACCCTATATTGATGAAAAACAAAAAGAAAAATTATTAGAAAGATTTATCCATTACAAAAGGAATTTTTAAGAATTTTAGAAAAATGCAGAAGTATATGATTCATTAGAGGATGCAGAATTTATATGATATCTATATAAAAGATTTAAAAACAACACAGTCTCATAATAAAGAGAGATAATATATTTATCGATTATGAAAGTGCTGGATAAAATTCTTTCTAATGTAATTTTAGTAGTAGTTTGGAATAGATGGCTTAAAGATTTTTAGGCTATCTATTACTTACATTTTCTAAAATTATGGAAATTAGACTTAAATATATAAATCAAGATAGTTTCTATGGAAGTGATTACTCACAAAAAGAGTAGACTATGAAGAAAAATGGGATAGAGTGAAAAGATTAGAGATACCTATTATGAAAATGAACTGTTAGAAAAGAAAGTGTTACAGAAAAATATGAAGTAACTTCAAAAATAGGTAAAGTAGATAATACAGCTGCTGCGATAGGGGCAACTGGAAATGGAAATATCATAGATGAGTATGTAGGACATATCTAGAAAAATGTAGATAAATTAAAAACAGTAGGAGGCTCAGTAGGAGTATCAGACTTCTGGAATAACAAGTCTAGGAGTAAATTATTCTGATAGAAAACAAGAAGGGATAACAAAGAATACAGTAATAGGTAATGTAGAAATAGGAAAAATCTTCTGGAGATGAAATAAATAGAGATTTAGATACAATGACAGAGATAACAGAAAGATAGAGATTTTAAAACAAATATCAATGTAGAATCACAAACAATTAACTATATAAAAAACTCCTGAAAAGTTTAAAGAAGATTTTACAAAAAGCTAAAAATGAAATATGATGATATTTACTATGCAGTAGATAGTACAGTAAATTTTACAAGGAAAAAGAAGACAGAAATATATTAGAACAACTTGGAGAAGTAAGACAGGCTAAAGCAATATATAATCTGATAGATTCAAGATTACAAAAAAGCAGAAAAATCAGGAAGATATTGCAAAGAGCTTTTGAAGGAGCATCAGAAGATTTAGGTTATAAGGTAAAAGGTAATCTATACAGATCCAAGTAACTCTCCACAATTAATTGGAGTAGATAAAAATGGAAAATAAATATATAAAAGATGGAACAGCTTATGTAGATAAAGATACAGGAATAGATATATTCTAGTAAATACTAAATCACCAGCTAATAGTACTAAGGCAGGAGTAATAGGAACAATAGCTGAAGAACAGAGCCATGTAATAGGAAAGAGAAGGGAAGACAAAAAAGTAGTTCCAGATGGAAGTGAAAAAGGATTAGAAAGTTTAGGAAGACCAACAAATGACTACTTTAAGAAACAATATAGTAAGAATGATAAAGCTCATAGGATTAAAGAGTGATGGAAGAGATTATTCTAATGTTGATTTTGGAGAACATGTGGGGGATAAAGTAGTAGAAAAATCCTCTTAAATCATATGGAAGAGTTTATAACAACTGATGAAAGAAAACAAGCAGAAAAATATTGTCAAAAGAAAAAGGTAACAGATATATAATAGATTGGGTTAGATATGATAATATTACTGAAACAAATTATAGAGCTAAAATAAATTATTTAGTATTTGAAGCTAAAAATAGAGTAAATGATCTCAGAAATAGAAAAGGGAAATTTTGAAGATGTTAATGATAAAGAAGTTGTTTATCATAATTTTACAGAAGATGGTAAATTATGTAGATGATAATATGAAAAATCAGAAAAGAGTTGAGTATGAAACGGGAAGAGAAGCTGTTATTACCTCAATGATGAAATAGTAAAAGAACCTAGAAATCAAGGAACAGGTAACTATATTACTTATGGTCTTAAAGAGTCCAAGTCTGATGAAGGAAAAATTTGACAAATTTGGGAGATGGAATAGTAGATATAGGGACTTACTTTATTTTTGGAACAGGTGTTAATGATAATTCAACTTTTATAAATAGAATATCAGTATTCACAAAAGGACTTTAGTATCCATTAATTATAAAGGTATAAAAGAAATGGAGTGATAGCAGAGGTTATAAAGCTGTTGGATATAAGGAGATTTTGAATGTTTAATTACTCCAAATTTTTATGAACAATATAGGGATGATACAAGATATAAAAATTTTATTGAAACAAATATTATAAGATAGAGGTGATGTCAATGAGATATTTGTTTTTATCTATGATTAATAAATTTTCTTTTTATTTTCTACTATGTGTGTAAGGTATACTGATGGAAATAGTTACAATATTCAGAATCAAAAAGGAAAATGAGAAAGGAAATTATTTTTAAAAGAATATCCAGAAATTAGAAGCATTGATTTACTTTATGAAGCTAGTATCTTATTTGAGTTATATAAAATTAAAGATAATTTAATTTAGAAAAATTGAAATTGTTTTATAAAAATAGGAATATAGGAAAAATAGAAATAAATAAAAATAAATTGATTTAGAAGATTTTGGAACTAAAAGAAATTTTATGAAAATGGAAGAAAAATTTTAAAAAGAATTCTCTAATGAGAAAAGATTTACTAGAAATTTTCAGGAGAAAATGATGAAAAATATAATATTGGCTTTATTTAGAAGATGGCTTTATATTAATAATATATCTTAAAGATTTAGACAAAGATAAAACCTTTATAATAAAAGGAGATTTTCAGTATCTTTTTGAGGATATGATCTTTTCATCCTATCAATATGAAATAAATTTATTTGATATTTATCAAGAATTTTATTTATAATTATCTAGTAAAATTAAAAATAGATAGCTCCTAATACAATAGTTTACTATTTTACTACAATATAAGATTTCAAAGAAAATTTTACTAAAATGACATATATTTAGATTGGGAGAGTAGTAATGAAATTTAGATTTGGATATTTAAAAATTAATTGAGAAAAGTATTTATAAGAAAGATGAAGATTATACTTGTTTGTAATTCTAGTAACTGTCATCAAAAATGAAAATATCATGGGATGTTATATAGATGGATATTAGTAATTTTGAAAAGTAATTTAAATGAAATATGTGAGGAGTTGGAAAAGAAGATTTAGGGTTAAATGGACAGGTTTCGGGAGGAGATTTTATAGAAGAGAGTATATATTTATTGGCCATTTTGATCCAGATAGTGAGGAAGGGAAGGCAGAAATATCACGAAAAGGTATGTTAAAATTGATGAAAATGGATGAATTTAGAAAGATCAGAAAATTATGAAGAATATGAAGAAATAATAGAAAAGTCTTTAATCCCTATGAGATGTAGTAAAATAGGAGGATAGTAAATGAACTATTAGGAACATTAACAGAAAAAGTGTCTCATGGAAAGATGGCCTAAAAACCAGATAGAAGGCATAAGAAAAAGATCCAGACAGGAGAACTATAAATAATGAAGGAAAGTTTTAAGGAGATAAAAATGAAAAATATATTTTTAGATACATTTCAAATACCATTAAAGAAGAAGAATCAAAAAGTATTTTTAGAATCTATAAAAAGAAATGAATATGCTAGAAAGGAAAATTTATTTAAAAATGAAAGAAAATATTTTTAGAATTTTAAAAATTTTGTTTTAGAAGAAATAAAAATTTATTCTAAAAATTAAAAACTTTTTATGATTTTGGAATTGATAATTTTATTTAAAAAGAGACATATTAAAAAGAGAATTAAAAATTAATAAATATAATTTTAAATTTACTTTAATCTCAATAGATATATATCTTGAAATATTTTTAAAAATAAGTTATAGAGATGTATTTGGACATTTAAACAGATACAAAATCCAAGGATAAAATATATATTACTTCAATAACTGATTATCACTATATCATTATATTTTTAGATGATAATAGGAAATAATTAAAATTGCAAACAGATGCAAATTATTTATTGAATTATTACATTAGAACAAAGAATTATGAAAATTTGAATTAAAACCATTGAAGTCAGGAGATATACTGGAGGTATAGCTTCAACAACTAATACTATCACAGGAATGAAGTTAGTGGACTTGCCTCCAAATCAAGGAACAAAACTTCCTACAAAGTGCTGTTATTCTAATGATGATGACGATGATTGATAAAAATAACTCAAAGTTTAGATAATTTTTATCATAGATTTTTTAACTCTGATGAAAATCAAAAATTTTAAACTCTGTAAAAGAAAAATAAAACAAGTTTTGCTACAAGAGATATAGTAGTTTATTTTTAATAAATAATAATATCTACAGACAGTGATAATCTTTTATCTTTTTCAGAGAAAGATAAAGTTATTAATAAATATATAAATAAAAGAATTAGGTGCTAGTGATATTAAAAATATATTGATGGAACTTACAAATAAAAATAGTTCTTAAAAGGATACTCAACAAGTAGTGTGGGAATAAGAAAAGAATGATTTGATCAACAGGTATCTTAGATTTTAGAAATAGTTGCTGGAAGATTGATGCAGAGTGGCTTAACAAATACAGGAGCAGTTATAGCTTCTGAAAGTGAAAATAACAAATTAAAAATATCAGCAAATGAAATCAAAGCATCTAACTTGGAGATAATAACAAGTATGAAAATACTGGAGGAGGAATTAATTTTTCAGCTTCTGTATCAAATGGAAATATTAGTCCAAAAGTTCCTAATCTATCAGTGGTTTCATGGATAAAAGTAGAAAAAGAACAAATAACAAGAGCTACGGCACAAATACAGAAAATATCTTTTAAAAAGGGAGTAAGCGCTAGAAGAGTTAGGATTTAATACTGATAAAGAAAAATCTCAAAGAAGTAACAAAAGATAATGGAAAACATCTAAATACTGATTTACATACAGATTTTTATACAGATTTATGCAAAATAAAGAAAAATAGAGATTCAACAATAGATGGTTACAAAAAGTTGAGCATTAACAGAAATTGAGATATCAATAAATTCAAAGAGATCAATGGAAGGAATAATGTTCAATAGATTTGCGAACAACCATCAAGAAGAAAAATAAACTCTCATAAAGATACTAGTCAAGATCTAAATCTTAGAAGAAGTGCAGCACAAGATTTTATGAATACATATCTTTATGTAAATGGTTATAAAGGTGAATATCCAGAAGTAGTGTTGACTGATGAACCAAACTCATTTGCTAGAGATCTAATGATAAGAAAACAGGAGAGAAGAACAGATATACTTCATCAATATATGATTTGAATGATCAGGATCTTTTGCAAAAACTATTTGGACGATAAGAAAAAGGACACTTAGCAACTTATGATAGAGATGAAAATACTGCAGAAAAATAGAATCTAAGGTGAAAAGAGGATAAAAACAAGAGTATTTAATTCTAAAGAAAAAGATAAATACATAAAGTTTTTGAAAGAAATTACAAGAGTAAATCTCTAAATGAACAATTTACAGAGGCGAAAAGCTATTCCTAAAAGATAAAAAGAAAAATTATAAAGTAGTTCTATTAAAAATAAAATGCCACAAAAAGGAGTATACGGACTTATCAGGAAGTATAGAATTCATATATAATAAGAATCCTCTGATGAATGAAGAGAATTTGGAATTGTATTTGGAGGTAGAGGTTTATTTGGTGTTGATTTTAATTATGAAAAGTTTGATATGAGTGATGGAAAATTTCTTTTGAATTTGAATTTTTGATTTTGAAAGTTATGAGGAAGAAAAATCAACCAATAAAATTTCAAGGATTTACAGCAGGTTTTGAAATATAAAAATTTCTGCATTTGGATAGGTGTAGGCGGAGGAATTGATATAGATAAGAATCAAGGAGAAATTTTATCACGATGAAGGTATAGAGGATTCAGGAGTTAAATTTCTATGATAAATGCTGGTTATGATTATGTAGATAAGGTGAAAAACCCAGCAAAACTGTGAAATAGCTATTAGAGATTTTGTGAGTGATCCTGAAAAACTTCAGAAAATCTAAAAACAATGAAAAATAATTTATGACTTAATTGAAGTATGAAGGTGTAAAAATGGGATAACAAATAGTAGTCAACAACAGAAGATTTATATATGGTACAATTACTCTCATTATACTAGAATTTATTATTTTATACATAATCTTAAATTTGAAAATTATTTCAGATACTTTTATAGGATATATATTATTTTATTTAGAATAACGTATAATTATATTTTTAATACAAGAGCAATCTTTTGTGGAATAGTATATTTTATTCCAAAAGGAAGAATGTTGATATAAAGTACAATATATTAGTGTATGAAAGAATCTTATTTTAATAGGGATTCTAAAGAGAATAGATATTCCATTAAAAATATTTTGAAAAATTGGAAGATAGAGGAAGAGCACATTTCCCATCTAGTTACTGGAACAACTAAATCCAGTTCATTATTTAATAAATTTTAATACTCCTTATTTTTAGGAATAAATATAGAGTGTAAAATATGATATATAAACTTTTATAGATATGGAAGAATTTGGAAGAAGAAGTCTTCCTTTTAAGAAAATTTTGGGAAAAATTTTTAAAGGTTCACCTATATGAAGATAGTGCTTTTAGAAAAATTTTTAATAATCTAAAAATATGATAGAAAACAACAAGAAAAACTAAAATATGAAGAAGAGCTAAAACAATTAGCTGAAAAATATAAATTAGAAATTTCTGAGAGATATAACTTTCATATTTTGAAAAAGCATTCTTGAAGAAGAGAAAATTTTCTTGTATCCTTTAAGAAAAGTGATTGCTAATTCAAGACGAAAAAGCTATAAAAGTTTAAAAAGTTTCGAAGAATAAAATTTGAAGAGATAAATTTTTATGTATTTTATGTAAACTATCTATCTAAAAAGAATATAGAAAATAAAAAGTTTTAGTTGGCTATAATGGAATTGATGCAAAGGAAGTTACTTTTGGAAAGTTGAAAGAAGATATCAATTTAATAAGAGATTATAAAGTCAATGATTGAAAAATATAGGAGATTACTCGGAGAAATAACTGGAGATAAAACAAGTTTAATAGCTTTCAAAAATTTTATCAAACAGTGGTGCAAAAACTATCAGCTGAAAAGAACTACATTAATTGCGAAAAACATTACAAATGAAAGTACTACAAGAGAAATAGCACATAATAATTCTAATTTAGATAGAAAGCTAGATTTAATGAAATAGCTTCAGCTGGACAAATATCTTCAAATGGTTTAATATATATTGAAGCAGATAAATATACTTCAAAGGGTGCATTTACATCGGGAGAAAAAGTTGTAATCAATGCTAAAGATGTAAATTTAGATTCAATAGAATTAACAGGGAGAACAAAAGTTTGGAAACTAATTCTGCATAATTTCCAAAGCTATGGTTTTAGAATGTTGGCTCTGAATTACAAGCAAAAGATTTACAAGTTTCAGTAGATAATCTAAATATTAAAGCTTCAACAGTTGCACAGATACAGCATTAATTGATGTAAAAATATTAAACTAGAATCAGGAATAGATTACAAAATAGAGAAAAGCAAAATAAATCAAAAGGATTTTTATCATCTCAGCTCTGAAAAGAGTCATCAAGAATTTAATTCTGAGAGTAATTTGATTGTAAAAATCAAGGAATACTAGCAGGAAATATTGAAGTTATTGGATCGACTTTAGCTTTAGGAGATAATTCTCTAATTGTTGGAAAAATTAACAACAGATAGCCAAAAATTAAATAGCACTTATGAACACGAAAAATCTAAAAAGGTTTTTAGTGAGTGTAGAGTGGATCTGGATTTAATGTTGGTTATGGAAAAAACAAAAAACTACAACAAATGGAAAAGATTTAACAAATGATAAATCAACTCAATATTGGGAGATGGAACTGTTTTTAAATAAGGGGCAGAGATAACTGCAGCTAATTTTTGAACATGGAAAAATATCAATTAACAATGGAGATGTAACCTTTGGTGCAAAGAAAAGATATACACGAGATAGAAAGTAGTACAAAATCAAGTGGAATAAATGTATCAGTACTAGTTAAATCTCGCGCTTGATAGAGCAAAACAAGGAATAGATGCAGTTAAACAAATAAAATCAGGAGATAGTATGGTGGTATTGCAAGTGGAGTTAATACTATTACTGGAGTTGTTTTGGATTAGCAATAATATAAAAACTTAGACAATAAGAGAGCTACCAGGGCAAATGATGTAAGAATGGAAATTTTAAGGTTGATAATGATTTCTATTTAAGTACTGATATTAATCTTGGATTTACAAGATCCGAAAGTAACTCAAAATCGCATAATGAAAATGCTGTTGTAACTAATATTCAAGGTAAAGATAGTAACTCAGAGTATAACTTACAATAATGTAAATACTGTAAATTATGATGGAACTCAAGCTAAAAATACTAAATTTATCTATAACAATGTAGAAAATATAACAAGACTGCTGTTGAACTTAAGAATTATAGTAATAGTTCGTCAAAAAGTGTTGGAGTTTCTACTGGTGTAAATAGTAGGTTCAAATGGAGAGGGTGCTACATTTAATTTTGATAAAAATACTGGAACTCTATGGATAATTGATAGTAAACAAATAGCCAGAGCAAAAGACTCTGGAAGCAGGGTGCTATAAAATTATCTGGGAAACTGGAGCAGGTGGATTTATGAGTATTGTAAAAATCAAAGAAAGAATTGTTAGAAGATGAAAAAGCTGGGATATTTTATATAGATTTGGTAAGTATAAGATATAATATTAAATTTTCCAGCAAATCCAAATCAAAAATAGAAGAGAGGGATATAAATGAAAGAAGATACATTTGTTTTAGATGAATTTTCAGATACAGAGCTTATACATTTTTTAAATAGATGTAGAGAAAAATTTTTAAAATTTATATGGAAAGAGCAAAGATTGAAATAATAGGAAAGTACGAAGAAAAACAAGAAAAGTAATTACAGTATGCAGAAGGAGTTTTTCAATTTACCAGAAATGAGGCTACGATTCAGTTGTCTATACGGTTCTAGTAAAAATTGAAGAAGAGTATTTTGGACTGGCTAGATTTTACTAATTGGAATGATTGTTTATCAATTGAAATATCAATCTATAATTATCCTGATGAAGTAAGAAAACTTGGATAATGAGGTAATTTGGACAAAAAGAAAAATATTAGAAAAGAACATTTGGACATAATTAATCAAAAAACAAAGATTAGAAGAACTTAAAATAAGAGAGAAGAGAATATTTTAAATATTTAGATGAATTAGAAATCTTAAGAAGAGAAAAGTAAATACTCCAAAAAGAGAAAAGGAGCTTTATAAAAAATAGAAGAAAGAGAAGAGGCAGGACAACAATATGCAGAATATAAAAGAGGGCATAAAAATGGATAGAATTTATGAAAAATATTTAAAAAAATAATGAATATACTATTGATTTATCTTATAACATCATAAAGAATTTGATGTTTTTAAAAAGATCCTACTGCAACAAGTAGGGATACTTTTAGGTTTGTTGCTGGAAGTGATGGTTCTGTTTACTTTTCTGAGGATCATTATAAAACTTTTACAAGAATAAAATAATGGAGGAATTATGTTAGGAAAATCAATTAGTAATAGAAAAAGAGTAATAGGGATACTTGAAAAATTATAAAAACGAAAAGAATGGGTTATAGATTTAGGGAATAGAATAAAAATTTGGGATGATCTCATAATATTATTCAAAAAGAAATGGATTTTTTTGGTTATGATTCTGCATATGGAAAACTTTTGAAACATACTCATGAGATTACTGGTGAAGAAGAACTATTCATGGAACAAGAGAAGAAATTGATTATTTTATGTGATTATAATTTTAAAGTGAAAGAGGAAGAGAAAGAGTATATATATGTAAGTACGATAGTTCTGATTCTTTTAGAATGGTATAGAGATTTAAGAATAATATTTGAAAGTTCAGTACCCTATATATATATCTTGTAAAATTTATTTTTATAGATGATGAATTATTCAAAAATACTAATTCTTTTAATAATAGATTTATTATTGCTACAGAGTCAGATATAGAAAAATTATAAACAGAAATAAAGATTTTTAGAAATACCTTTTATAAATAAAATTAAAAATAGAGAAAATTTTTGTCCTGATGAATTTGAAATACAAAAAAGAGAAATTTGAAATACAAAAAGAGAATTTGAAATACAAAAAGAGAGATAGTTTAGATAAAAATAAATTGTTTAGAAGCAAATAATACTAAAGATAAAATACAAGTTTTGCATATTTTGATCGATTGCAATTCTATGTATAGATATAACTTGTGGGTATACATAGTAGAAAATATTTTAATATATATACTAGAATACGGTCAAGAAATAGATATCTGATGCTGTTTTTGAAGATAAGATTTGGTAAGTATAAAATTCAAAGGAACTGTACATATATATTTGTTACTAAAGGTAACTCTATTGGAGGAGTAATTAATTTTTCAGCTTCTGTATCAAATGGAAATATTAGTCCTAAAGTTCCTAATCTATCAGTAGGGTCTCATGATTAAAAGTAGAAAAGAGAGCAAATAACAAGAGCTACGGCAATAAAATACAGAAATATCTTTCTCTTTAATTTCTCTCTCAACATTTATTATCTTGTAATTATCAGTAACAGAAAGCCAAAGGGAAAATAAAAATTGCTATTTCATTTATCTAATGCTATAATACGATGTAATGATTAAATTTTTTAGCAAAAGGTGGAATAACTTATGTATAATATTTTTAAGAACAATTGGTAGTATTTATAAACCTTTTATGAATGAAAATCTAAAAACTTTTTATAAATAAAAAGATTAAATCAAGATTTTTCAAATTTAAAAATGATGAATATATTTGGATACATTGCTCATCCATGGGGAAGTGAATTTATCTGAAAGATCTTGTTAGAAAATTTTTATACTGTTTGTGAGAAAAATATTTTAATTTCAGTTTTCTAGCAGATACGGGTTATGAAAATGCTATATCTAACTCATCCTAAAAATAAAAGTAATATATTTTCCAAATTGATGATAGATTAAAGAAATTTTAAGTAGGATAAGACTTAAAACTTTTAGTTCTTATAGAAACTGAACTTTGGCCAAAATATAATAAATGAGGTAAAAAGCTAAAGGAGCTAGAGTTGTAGCAGTTGTTAATGGTAGAATTTCTGATAGAAGTATCCATATAAAAAGAGTTAAAATTTACATTGAAACCTTTTGTTGATTGATTATTTTTATATGCAATCTGAAATTGATAAAGAAAGGAATTATAAGTTTAGGTGCAAATAGAAAAATGACGTTGAGAATGTTGGAAATTTAAAAATTCAGTATTAATTTAGAAAAATTTTCAAAATGAAGAGAAAATTATAAAAAATTTTTAAACATAAAAGAGATAGAAAAATTTTGTTGCCGGAAATACTCGAAACTAGGGTGAAGATGAAACACTTTTTAGAGGGCGTATAAAAATTTAAAAAGATTATATTTTTAATAATTGTTCCAAGACATTTTAGATAGAATACCAAAGAAATTGAAAACATGATAAAGAGAGTAAATTTTTCTTACTTGAAATACAGTGAGCTTGAATCTTCTGAAGAAGAAAGTGATATTATTCTTGTGGATAAAATGAGTGTTAGAAAACTTTTATGCCATATCAGATCTTGCCTTTGTTGGAGGAACTTTGGTAAAATATTGGAGGGATAATTTACTTGAACCTTTATTTTATAGAAAAGAGTTAATATTTGGAAAATATACTCAAAATGCTTTTTGATATAACAAGTGAGGATATCTTTGAAAAGAAAATTGGTTTTTCCAAGTTGAAAGCTCGTAGATATTGTGGAGACAATCAAGAAAAATTGAAACTGAAAAATAATTTGGATCAAGAAAGTGTAATTTTTGATGAAAATAAATTACTTTTGCTTTAAATATTGTAAAAAGGAAAATGAAAATACGTGAAAAAGAAAATATGACAGAAAAGGAAATTAATTTATGGAAGCATTTTTCCATTCCGAAAAATCAAATTACAATATCTATATGTACAAATTACTTTGATTATCCTGATTATATAATGTACGATAATGATGTAATGAAAAAGAGGAAAATGGAGCGAACATTTTCAAATTCAAATCAATAGCTCTTGAAATTGGAACTGGTAGTGGAAATTTTATGCGTCAGTTAATGAGAGAAATCAAAATAAAAAATTTTATTGGTTTGGAACTTAGATTCAAAAGATTGCAATGGCTGCTGAAAAATGTGGAAAAGAAATATTGGTAATGTTGCTTTTTGAGAAAAAGAGGGAAGAACTGAAGATTTCTTGGCTGAAAATGAAATTTCAAATTGTATATAAATTTTCTCGATCCTTGGGAAGGATAGATAGAATTATTCAAGAGCTTATTTAAAACTTTAGATAAGATTATGAAAAAGATGGAGTTCTATATTTTCAGACGGATCGCGATGTTTTATTATAACGATGTTTTAAATTAGTGAAACTTTAGAAAATTGTGAAGTAACTTATCATACTCCTGATTTACATAATTCAGAAAGCAGAGAATAATATTAAAAACAGGTTTGAGAATATATATTTTTACATAAATATAATGATATAAAACTATGATCGAAATATAGTGTAGGAGGGTATAAAATGGCAGGTTATGTTGTAGTAGGTACTCAATGGGGAGATGAAGGAAAGGAAAAATTATAGATGTCTGACTGATAAGGCTGATTATGTTGTTAGATTTCAAGCGTGGAACAATGCAGGTACAGTACTGCAGTTGTAAACGGAGAAAAATTATTTTAAAACTATTGCCATCTAGGGATGCTTCATCGCAGGAACTTGTATCACTCAGATAGGTGTTGTGTGATCCAAAAGTTTTATTAGAGTGAGCTTGCAAGTTTGGAAAAATAGAGGACTAAAACAGATCAGTTATCATAGAGTGATAGAAGCTCGATAAAGCACTATGCCTTACCACATCAAAAATGGATGAATCTGAGAGAAAGTATTGAAGAGAGAATTGTATAGGTACAACTAAAAAGGGAATGTGGACATTTGCTATGCTGATAAAAATTTCAAGAGATGGTATCAGAGAATGTCTGACTTGTTAAAACCTAGAACAATTTAAAGAAAAATTAAGAGATAACTTGAAAGAGCAGTTTTTACAAAAAGTTTGATGGTCTTGAGCCACTAGATTTTGATAAAATTTTTGTAAGAATACAAAGGTTATATTGATAAAAACATAGAATAGTTGATACAATTCCCAATAGTTAATAAAGCTTTGAATGAAAACAAACTTGTTTTATTTGAAGGAGCTCAGGCTATGATGCTAGATATCAACCACGGAACTTATCCTTTTGCGTAACATCATCATCTCCTACTCTTGCTGGAGTTACAACTGGAGCTGGAGTTTCTCCAAGAAAAATAGATAAGGGTATCAGGGCTAGGAAAGCCTAGCACAACAAGAGTTGAGAAGCATATTTTGTTACAGAATTGACTGAGAATTTGGAGAAAAATAGAAGATTAGTTATGAAGATGGAGCCGTTACAGGTAGACCTAGAAGATGTGGTTGGTTAGATTTAGTTGTTGGAAGATATGCAACTGAAATAAAATGGACTAACTGATATAGTTATAACTCAGATTGACGTTTTGAGTGGGCTTGGAAAATTAAAAATTTCGAAATTGCACTGCTATGAAATTGATGGGAAAAGTTTGTGACTATGTACCTGCTGACACAAAATCTTTATACAGAGCAAAACCTATTTATGAAGAATTAGATGGATTTGGGACGAAGATATTACTCAAATTAAAAATATGTGATTTACCTGAAAAATTGTAGATTTGGCAAGAATTGAGGAAATTGTTGGTTGTCCAATATCTGTTGTTTCTGTGAATGCTGACAGAAGTCAAAAATATTCATATAAGAGAAATCTAAAAGAAATTTTGAAAACAGCTTTTATAAAATTTTTGTACTCAGCTTGCTTTTTAATTTAAAAATTTTATTTATAAAGGAAAACGATATGGAAAAAGAAATTAAAGTGTTGATAAGTGCTTGTTTATTAGGAGATAATGTTAAGTATCTCAGGTGGAAATAATTTGACTCAGAACTTGTGGAATTATTATATATATAATGTAAAATTAGTAAAAGTTGCCCTGAGACTTTTGCTGGCTTGCCAAAGACTCAAGAGTCCCTCCGAAAGCCAAGAGGAGATAAAGTTTTTAGCAAGGATCGAGAGATAACAGATGAATTTTTAGATGGAGCAGAAAAACTTTTAAGGTGGCAAATAAAATAAAAATCAAGTTCCTCTGTAAATTTTTAAAAGAGAGAAGCCCCTCTTGTGGTAGTTCATTTATCTATGATGGCTCATTTTCTGGAAAAAAGTGATTGAAGGACGAAGAAGGAATGACTGCAAAAATTATCTAGTGAAATATTAAAATTTTTCTGAGGAACAACTGAAGAAATTGAAAACTTTTTAAAAAATTAGCATAAGACTGTTGCATTTGATATCTAAACACAACAGCTCTTTTGCTCATATAGCTATATTAATATTATATTTTTACAGTATCTTTAATTCTCTTAAGGCTCTTTTCTTTCCAATTACATAAAGAACGCTATGAGATCTCGCTCTGAGCCTCTCAGTTAAAAACAGCTCTTAGAGGCATCATACTTTTCCTGAATTCTTCTTGTAAATCATCAAGCAATGAATGTAATAAATCTTTTGCTTGTTCTAGCAGTGTAAAATCATTTCAGACCAAGCTTCTAATTTTTCAATAAATAATTTTATAGATTTCAAAACCAACTTCATCAGTTAGAGAATTTAAAAAGTTTTTCTACCTCTTTCTTTCTTTCTTTTCCATATCTTCTTTCAATTCAGGTAAAGAAAAATTCATCAACGAAGAAAAATCTTGAGTTCTTAGCAATTTCTTTTAAAAGTCTTTGCCCCTTCTCTTTCAATTTCAACTATCTTTTCAAAAGTTTCAAATTCTTTTTCACTTACATTTCATCTTTTAAAATATCCTTCTTTTTACAAAGAATGGAATAGTTAATTTAGTAAGTTCTTCTAAATCTTTCATTTTTCATATGTTGGTTGTTTACCCAACCTAATTTCCCACAGAGGTCGAATACTGGTGACCCACAAGAAACCTTATCAATATTGAAATTCTTTTTAAACTCTTCAAGACTGAAAATTTCTTGTCCATCCTCCATAAGAGATATCCCATAAGTCCTAAGAAATTAACAAGTCCTTCTTTCAAAATATCCTTCTTCTTTGTACCAAATCAAAGATACAGGATTTTTCTTTTTGAAATTATTCTGTCGTCATTTTCTTAAAAAGCGGCATATGAATAAATTCTAGTGCTTCAACCAAAAGCTTTATATAATTGTATATGTTTTGGAGTTGATGGAATCCATTCCTCAGCTCTTATAACATGAGTTATTCCCATCAAATGGTCATCAACTATATTTGCTAAATGGTAAGTAGGAAACCATCTGCTTTCAATAAAAAACTTGGTCATCTATTTTCATATTTTCTACAATCTCTCCTCTTAATCTATCGTTGATGATTGTTTCTCCCTCGTAAGGCATTTTCAATCTTATAACATAAGGAGTTCCAGCAGCAAGTTTTGCTTCAATTTCTTCCTTGCTAAGTGAACGACGAGTGTCCATCATATCCAGGAGGTAGTCCCACAGCTTTTTGTCTATCTCTTTAGATTTTTCTAGTCTTTCTTGGTCACAGAAACAATAGTATGCTCCACCTTTATCAACTAATTCTTTGTCATATTTTTCCGTATAATTCAAATCTTTCAGATTGTCTGTATGATCTGATATTCTCCCACTCACATCGGGTCCTTCTGAGATAATCTAAATTTAACCATTTCAATGAATCAAAAATCATTTTTGTTCAGATCCTGCCGTATATCTATTTTTGGTCAGTGTCCTCTATTCTTAAAATAAAAATCTCCACCATTTTGATGCAGCAAAGCCAATATTGAATAATGCTATGTAAGCAGTTCCAACTATCGTGGATCTCCTGTTGGAGAAGGTGCTACTCTTGTTCTAACTCTTTACATTCAGTACACATCTATCGCATTCCTTTCTTTTTAGAAAATTTTTCAATTTACATTCTATCATAAGTATTAAACTTTTTCAAAAACTTTTTACGTAACTTCTTTACCTTTTTATATAATCTAGCAAATTTTCCGTTTTTCATCATAGAAAATATTTCTCCATCAGCTTTTACCATTTTTAAAATTTTCCTTTTTGTTTAAGTTTTCCATTTTCCCGATATTCAGTGACTTCACCATTAATTTTTCATTAACGATAGTTCCTTCTTCCTCAAGATTACCATTCGGATAATATTTTTATAATGAAATTTATCTCCATCTTCTATAAAATTTCAGAAATTTTTCCATTCTCATCGTGAATGTTTTTCTTCCTTTAGATGAGAGAATCTTTATAGATTGCACTACTTTTTAAATTTCCATTTCATAAAAACTAAGAAACTCTCTTGAGCAAGATCATTATCTGGTTTCCTTGATAATTGATTTGACCATTTTTCATAGTATGAAGTATAAGCTCCGTTTCTGGTAGTGTCTTCAAATTCAATATTCTTATAATCTTCTCTTTGAGGACGAGACACCATTTCATGATAACTTAAAATAGGGCTAATTAAAAGTTATCTTTATAAAAAGCTTTAAATTTAATTTTTCCATTTTGTAATATGAAACTCTAAGCCTATCAACTTTATTATCTTTATGGAGTAATAATTTCAAGTATCATTGCTATCGTCATAGTAATCTATGGAGTTCCATTTAATTTATCATTTTTAAAAACTTTTTAAAAATAATTTTCCATCTTCATTATAATTTTCTACAAGCCTTCAAACAGGTCATCCTTTAAGTTAGCAATTTGTCTCAAAGCTTTCCATTGCGTAATGATATAGTATACGTTTTCGCATTAAGTTTTTCCGTTTTTAGCTTGCCTTGCTCTTTAAGTTTTTCCATTTCATAATATAAAAATAGTCACCAGTTGCAACTCCGTTTGTGTAAGTGTAATCTTCAGCCAACTTCGCTCCTCATAATAATTATAACACTCTTCCCATTAAGCTCGCCATTTTGTAATTATATCTTTCTCCAACTACACCATTTTCAAAATATGCTAAATATTGTCCGTTTAAAATTCCATTAGAATAAGTTAATTCTTCAGAAAGTTTTTCCATTTTCATTATATTTTATTAATTTTCACAAAAATTTTAGATTTTTCCTTTTTAAATATCCAATTTTCTTTTTAATTGAAAAATTGTTAAAGAAATACTTTACTATTCCTTCATTGGTGGTAGGAGAATCTTTTTATGCTCAATAATAATTTTTCCATTTTCCTGAAAAACCAAAAGATATATTCATCATCAGCAGAATATTTTTATTCTATCATCAGGCGTTTTTATTAAAAATTCTTTTAAATTATTTCTTCTTTCATCATAAATTTTTTGGATATCTACGCTAACTCTTTTTATATCTGCCGCAGTTTTTAAGTTTTGAATGATTTTTGATAAGTAAATAAAGAAAAATGCTAACAAAGATAAGTATAATTCACAACTGCTGCTAGAGATAGCATAAATTTTTCATAAGAGCCTCCATCAAAAATTTTTTATTAGATTAAACATTTTATTCTTTTGACCATCTTAAATAAGCATTAATGAAACTCATCTATGCCCATCCATAACTGCCTAACGTTTCCAATTCTCTACTTCTGTTCTATGATCTTTAACTAAAAGCATAAGGTTGGAATACATAAGAACGAATCTGATTTCCCCAACCAATATCTGACTGTTCTCCTTAGATTTTTCTATCTCTTCTTCTTTTTCTTCAATTCAATTTCTAAAAGTTTTTGATTTTAACATTTTTCATTGCAGTTTCTCTATTTGCAAGTTGAGATCTCTTTTGACAAGTGACAACAACTCCTGTCTGAAAGTGAGTAATTCTAACAGCTGAGTCTGTCATATTAACATATGCTTCCACCTGCTCCACTTGCTCTATATGTGTCAATTCTAATATCTTCTGGTTTGACTTTCAACTTCGAGCATTATCATCAACTTCTGTACACTTCAACAGACGCAAAGATGTATGCCTTTTTATTTGCATCAAACGGAGAAATTCTGACAAGTCTGTGTACTCCTTTTCGGCTTTCAAATATCCGTAAGCATTAATTCCTTCCACCATAAATGTTACAGATTTAACTCCAACACTGTCTCCTGCCATAAAAATCTAACTCAGAAAACTTTATAATTTTTTCAAATTACACCATCTTAAATACATTCTGTATAGTTATATCTGCCTCAGTCACGAAAGCTTCTATTCCTCCCGGCTCCCGAAATGTATTGTTACGATGGCATTATCTATCATCATTCTCCATCTAGCATTAAATGATTTCAAATTCTTCAATATCATTTTTAAAAATTTTTATGTTTTCCTCAAGTTCATTCTCAAAGGAATTTTCTCCTGCTTCCAACAAAATCAATTAGACTTCTTCATCTTCAACTTCAGTAAGTTTTTCATGTCTTCCTAGCAATATTTTTTCTCAAAATTCATATTTTTATAATTTTCAGAACTTTTTCCTTTTATCAGACCAAAAACCATCTTCAAAAGTCAATTTTTCAAGTTCTTTAGTAGTTGATTTCTCTTTTCTAAGCTCAAAGAGACCTCCTGATTCCATCTGTTTTCTTTCATATCTGAAAATCTCTTTTTATTTCTAAAATATCCATATTTATCTCCTCTTATCTGAATACAATTGCTACAGCAGTTGCTATATAATTTTGAGTGTGAAATTGAAACTCAATCTTGCAATTTTCACCTTTAGATTTTTAAAATTATATCCAATCTTTCTGAAATGATAACATAAGGTTTATTTAATCTATACATTTAAAATTTCTAACCAGTCAATGCAAAATTTCTAACACCAGTACCGATAGCTTTCTTTGAATTACGCTCTTTAGCAGAAAAATTCCTGCATAAGTTTCTACTCTATTACCTCTTTTTAAAATATTTTCAAGCTCTCTTTTCTGTATAAACTTATTTTTGAAACCCTCTTTTAAAATTGCTTTCTCAATTTCTCTCATTTTCTATAATGTCATTACTTGATTCCAAATTATCGTAACATTCTATATGCCTTTCTCGTATTTTTCATTAGTAATTCTAACTAACTTCATCATAAGATATATTCTTTAACTCAGCAATGCAAACCTCTTCGTATAAATGGGCTCATTTCTTTGACCACGATATGGAGTTGGAGCCATATATGGACAATCAGTTCTCGATAACCAATTTTCCAGTGGTATATCTGTTACATCAATTAATTTTCTTTGCACTCTTAAAAGTTAATACTCCACCTATTCCTAAATAAAATCTATCTATCATTCTTTTTAGCTGTTTCTAACTGAACCTGGATAACAATGTAAAATTCCTGTTAGTATCTGAAAATTCATTTAAATATATATTGATCTTCCATTGCTTCTCTTGTATGAATAACTACAGGTTTTATTAAGTTTTTCTTGCTAAAACAAAGTTGTCTTCTAAAAATTTCCATTGCTCTTCTTTGGGTCTTGTCATCCAATGATAATCTAACTAATTTCTCGATTACAAAACTTTTTATTTTTGCAAGTTCTTCTAATTTTTCAAAGCTCATCACTGTAGCCTTCATGATCCCATCTGGACGAAAAACTATTGTATATAAACAAAAAGAATATTTATTCGCATAGCCACACTTATCTCACTACTTTTTAAATCATGACTAACATTTATACAATAAAATCTAAATCTAATTCTTTTTAAAACTTCGTCTCCTATCTTCATCAAATCTTTCTACTATTTAAATGAACATATGTGAATCAATTATTTTCATCATCCTTATTTTTCTATTATACATATTATTATTTTTGGTTGTAAAAATTTAAAGTGTAAAATTTATAGGAAAATAAATGGAAAGTTATATTTTCTTTTATTTTACATTTTTGTGACAGGAGGGAAATGAAAAGAGTTACTAAAAGATGATTGGAAAGTTCTCTGCTAGTGGGCTGAGAGGAACAACGAACGAAATTTTTATGTGCACATGAAAATTCTACTATGCTGATAGAATGATTTTAAAAGCTAGATTAAGTGTTGCAAACTACTGATTAACTAGAAAAATCTCTTTACAAAGTACAGGTGTTGATAGATATATTTCCAAAAATTAGAAGGGAAATGAAATTAGAGCATACTAACCACTATGATGTTGAAATGAGGGAAGTTATCAAATTGATCGTTCTAGAGGTGATTGGAAACTGCTCTGTATGGAAAAACTGATTTCGAATCTTATGCTAAAAAGGAATACGTGGAGATTTATATTTTTAGACAAATAGAGATCTGAAATGTAGATTTGCATTTAAGGAAAAAGATAGTACAAGCAGTATTTTCTTTTGTTGTAAGAGTATTACAGTTAATGGAGTAGAGCTAGAAGCTGAAAAGATTTTTACATAACAGACGATAACATACTAGATGTTTTTGGAAACAATACAAAAATATACTATGGTTTTATAAAAGAAATGGACTAGAACAGTGAAAAATAATATTTTCTCCAAGTAAAAGAAATGAGAGAAAGAAAATATTTTGAGCAAAAATAGAAGAACATACCTATGCCCTCGTTTTGAAGAAAAAACACTTTTTAATAAAAAGTTAAAAACATCTCTTGATGGATTGTAATATTATGAAATTAAAAGGTAATTTATTAGAAAACTGTATGAAAATATTAAAAAATTTTTGATAAGGTTGAAACTCAATCACCTGCAATTTCTATGTATTACGGGTGTTGCATTTGAAAAGAACTAGATCTAATTGATTATCTCGAAGGAGAAAGCCTATTTGAGCCGATAATGTTTTATATTATTATGGCTTTTATGGTGTTTCTTTTTCTTTTTGATTTGTTAAAAATTATAGACTTTGATATGACAATGAATATTCTTGAAGGAGGACTATATAATTTTGGAAAAAGATATAAATGATTATTTACAAAAGTATTCTAAGAAAATGAAAATTTTTACTAAACCTTTGCTCAGAGAATTTTCAAAACTAATAGATAAGAAGGTCATTGAGTATGATTAGCTTGGATTTTCGTGAAGATGGGTGTTTTTAAAATCTGTGAGTAGTTATAGTAAGCAAGCTACTCGAGGGAAAATTTTTAGATTATAGTCATTAAAAATAGAATTGAAGATGTGAGAAAATTAAAAATATAGAAAGTAGCGAGGCTATAGAATTTAATAAAAATTTATCTGATGAGAGAAATTTAATTTTTACCTGATGATTTATTATTGATAGCTGTTAATATGTGATAAAATAATCGTAGTCTTAGATCGGGAAATATAGCGCAGTCCGGTGAGCGCACCTGCCTTGAGCAAGAGTATAAGTTCAGAATCTTGGGCTGATCTGACCATTTTATTGGGGTGTCGCCAAGCGGTATGGGCAACGGACTTTTTGACTCCGCTATGCGTTGGTTCAGAATCAGCCAATTTAAAATGAGGAATATTTAGTAAAAAGGTTTTGAAGGGTTATCAGTAAAATGATAACTCTTTTTATTTCGTATTTTATTTGATTACTATTTAATTTTTAAATTTAATTTTAATTTATATGTTGAAATTAATCTTAGATGTAAATCAATAATAATTATGATATAATAAATAAATTTTGAAAAATGCTGTGAAAAATTTTACATATATTGTACAAAACTTTTGATATATATCATTTTCATTGTATACCAAAATTAAAAACAAAAAGTAAATGATAATTTAGCATAAAAATTTTTTAGAGATAAATAATGAATATATTAAAAAGATAAAAAGAAAAGTGGTAAAAACTTTGATACTTTTACCCCATCGCATGTAGCTTTATGATTTTGAGTCACAAAAGCGGATAAAGTTTATAATTAGGAGTTGATTATGAAAATATTTAATAATATCATGGATAATTTTAGCTCTAGCTTTAGGTTTAGCCGGAGAAAAATGAAGATTTTAAATATGTTGATAACTTTATAGGGAGAAAGATTTTAAAAAATGCTTTTGCCACAATCTGAAAAGTTTTTGGAGAAGTATCCAGATTCAAAATATCAAAGAGATATGAGATAAAATTAAAAGCTTTTTATTTTGCATTATAAAAAGCTGATCGAAGTATTTAAAAATTATTTGCAGGAAGAAAATAAATCTGACAAAGAGGAATATGTTTTACTTAGCTAGAGTCAATGCTTTACTTGGAAATAATGACTCAGCTTTATTTTATTGAATGAGATAGAAAGTAAAAACTTATCAAAAACTCTTTTTCTGTGGGACAAGATTTTCTATCTAAAGAAAGTAATGAGGAAGCCAAAGACTGTATTTTCAAATATAGATGAATATTAGTATGACAATTATAAAATAGTCATGAGTGAGTTTAGGTATTGCAAATTATAGTTTAAAGATTATGGAAAAAGCAATTTACTGGTTTTCTGAAATATCAGAGAGCTTTACTAAAATGAGAAATAAACAAATGGTTCAATATTTAAAAGCTTCTTCACTTTACATGGAAGTACTGAGTGAGGGCTGTGAATTATTTTGAAAAATTTAGCAGCTCAAGAGCCGTTAAGTGATTATTCGAAAAAGCAATTTTATTTTTAATTGAAATATATAGTAATAGAAAAGACGAACAAAAGGTAAGTTTTTATTTGCAAAAATACAAGGAACTAAAGAATATAATACTGCAATGGCAATGATTGAGATTTGTAGTAACGAAAAGAAAATTATGACAAGGCTTTATCTTTTTATTCTCAAAGTGACAATCCAAATGATCCAAGACTTATATATGGTCAGGCTTATTCGTTATATAAAAGGGTAAGTATCAAGAAGCTTTGAAAAAATTTAATTCTTTAAAAAATACAGATTATTATAATCAATCGATCTATCATATTTTTGCTATAAATTATAAACTTGGAAATTTTAATGATATAATAGCAAATAGAGAAATTATTAGAAAAGTTGTAGTAAAACCAAACTGACACAGATAATATAATTAGAATTATAGCAAACTCAGCATATCAAGTTGGAAATTATAAGTTAGTGAAAGATTATTATGGAAAGACTTTTCGCTGTTTCTCCAGATAAAGAAAAATTTATTTAGAGTAATTTTACTTGATAGTGAAATGCTTGATATGGAAGATTTGGCCAATAGATTTGCTCAATACAATAAGTTGTATTCAGATGATACAGAGTACAGAAAAGATATTTATTTATACACAGGAGATGCTTATTATAAGACTGGTAATTATGAAAGAGCTGAAGAAATTTATAGTCATATTTAAATGATTACACAAATATAGAAGTTATATCAAGCTTGATGTCCACTTTTGCTTGAACAAAAAATACAATGAAATGGAACAATATTTATCTTATGTTAGAGATGAAGATAGTGTAAAATTATTTGAAAGGTATTGCAGCACTGGGGCTTGGAAAAAATATGATGAAGCTGAAAACAATTTTCAAAAAGTTCTAAAACAGTGGCGACCCAAGCTCTAAGTACTGAAAGTATACTTAAATAGAGTGAGAAGTTTTTCTTGGCATCTAAGTATCAAGATGCAATAAATTATGGTGAGCAATATTTAACTAAAATTAATCCAGAAAAAGAAAAAGGCGATTTATGAGTGAAATGCTAGATAAAAATAGGATTGAGCTATTTTAGGCTTGGAAGATATGAAGATGCAAGAAGATATTATTCTAAGATTGCAAATATGAAAGGTTATGAAGTATATGGTAAGTATCAAATTGCTGAGCAGTTATTATAATGAAAAATTATGAAAGAGCAGCAACAAATTATAAAAGAAGTTTATCAAAATTACGGAGAAACTTTTTATGGAGAAAGCAAAGCTTACTATAAATATATTTCGACTTTAAGTCTTTTTAGGAAACAAGGAAGCATTTGAGAGAAAAAGGATAATTTTATAAGTAGATATCCAAATAGTAATTTAAGATCTACGCTACAAAATTTGTCTACTAATTTTTATTTTATTTCAATCAGGTGACACTGAAAAAGCCATAGGAAAAATCTAATGTTTCAAATTCAAAATACAGATGACAGCGATATTAAAGAAACTAACAATACAAAAATAATATCTTTTTAAAATTGAAGAAAAAAAGATTATAAAGATATAGAAAAATATATAACTCTTTACTCAAGTTCGGAAGAAAAGAGCTTATTATTTTTCACAATACTATACAGCTACAAAAAGATTATAAAGCTATAAATGAATATGAAAATTATTAAACTCAAGCAAATATAAAAGATTTTACAGTAGATGGTTTATTAAAAAAGCAGAAGGAAGATTATGATAAAAAGGACAACGTAGCTGAAGCTAAAAAACTATTTTTAAACTATATTCTGTAAAAATAATAAAAACTTTACATGTGTATACTTTGGAAAAATTAATTTATTATAGATTATTGGAAGAAAAATACTAAAGAAGCTAAAAATATTTGACAGAATTGAAAAACTTGATCCTAAAAAGCAGAAAAGTTTGAAAGATTATTTCTAAAGTGAAAGGAGTTTAGTTTATGAAAAATAATATTTATGTTAGTTATGGTATCATCAATGACGATGTATGCAGAAGAAATAAAAGAAATTGCAACACAAAGAAAAATGAAAAAACCAACTGAAGGCACAACTGATAATAAAAAGAAGTTAGTGGAGAAAAATATGCAACAACTTGATGTAAAAGATATTGATACAGAAGAATTAATATTACAAAATCGAAAAATTTAGAGTCATCTTCTGTCAAAAATTTCAGGAGAAAAACTTGAGAAAGAAAATGGGGATAAGGTTGTTTGTAAAACAAGAAAATACAGTAAATTTAGAAGAAGAATTATCTCAAGGCGTTGAAAAAGGGGTTGGTTTTAGACGTATGTGGATAAATTATTTAATTAAGAGTTAAGGAGAACAAAGATGCAAATACTTAATGCAGGTGGAATGTTAATGTATGTTATTCTCTTAATGGGAATAATTGGACTTTATGCAATATTAGAGATTTTCATATTTCTTAATAAAAGAAAAGAAAAATTTTTCTAAATTGCCATCAGATGTGAGACAGCTTATAAGCAGAAGGAAAAATAAAAGAGGCTATCATTTTTAAATTGAATAAATCTTCTACAGCCGTTGTTTTTAAAAGATATTTTTAATTTATGGTTATAAAAGAAAATAAAGAATCTTTATCGGCCTCTTGAAGAAAAAGGAAAAAGAAAAAAGCAATTGAACAGCTAAAATCATTGGAAAAGAAATATGTGGCTGATATCAATGGCAGCCCATACTTCTCCTTTGCTTGGACTTTTAGGAACAGTAACTGGGATGATTACAGCATTTAAAATCAATAGCTTTAAATGGAACAGGAGATGCAGCTGTTTTTGGCAAAAAGGGATATCAGAAGCTCTATACACAACAGCAGGGGACTTATAGTTGCTATTCCTTGTATGATGTTTTACAACTATTTTAATAAAAGAATAGACTTAATAGTAAGTGATATTGAAAAAAACTTGTACAGAGTTATTAAACCACTTTTAGAGAGTAGGGTGTTGTAGAATGAAGTTGGATAGAATAAAAAGGAGAAGTGGTGGAGATTTAATACTTGAAATGACACCGCTTATAGACGTTGTATTTTTATTGTTAATATTCTTTATGTTGGCAACAACTTTTGATGAAAGATCCGCTTTTAAAAATAGACTTACCTAAATCAACAGTTGCAAAAACAAAGGAACTTTAAAAAGAAGTACAAGCACTAGTTGATAAAGATAAAAATATCTATTTGAGTTATACAGAAAAATAATAAATCACAACAAGAAAAATTAGAATTATCAAATTTTTGTCTCTGCTGTATCAGTAAAAATTAAATAATAGTCAAAAGTAAGGATGTTATGATTTCTGCAGATAAAAAACAATCGACTACGGATTTATAGTTGAGATTATGAGTTTACTAAAAGAATCAGGAGCAAGTGCTATAAATATAGATACTGTAATAAAAGTAGGTGATAAGTATGAAAAATGACTATATTTGTCTAATTTTTATCAGTACTTATAAATGTATTAATAGTTTTAGCTCTTACAGTATTCTCAAATTATGATCCTGAAGTAAAAACTGATGAAATAAAAATAGGATTAGTCGATTTTCGAAACTAATGCTAGCACACAATTTAAAGGTGAAAAAGAATGCTGATGCTAAAGAGAAAAAATTTAGATGCGACAAGTATAGAGAAAAAGAAGAACCAAAGCAAGAAATTAAAGAAGAAATAAAAGAAGAAGAAAAAATTGAAGAGAAACCAAAAGAAATAGAGAAAGAAAAAGTAGTAGAAAAAGCAGAAAAAGATGAAAAAGCAGAAAAAATTGTCTCTGAGAAAATAGAGCCAGAAAAAGAACAAAAGAAAAACCATCTTTAGCTGATTTAAAAAGCAAATTAATCAGTCACAACCTAAAATGTCACCTAATGGAGGATATAGTCCCAGTGATGACACAGAAGAAGTAGTTGATAGGATATTACAGAATGTGAGTTATACAAAACGGGACTAGTATCAGGGAGTAAAATTGGAAATTCTGAAGAGGATTGATTACTAGTTGAATGATAAAATAAGTTCCAGATTTTCCACAATCAGCAAAAGGCAAGTGGAAAAACATGGAAGAGTAAAAAAATTCGTCTAAAAAGTGGATAAAAATGGAAATGTCCTATCTTATTTTTATAGAAGAAGGGAGTGGAGTTCCAGAGATTGATACTGCTTTTAGAAAGAGTTATTGGTACTTGGAGGTACTAACTAAAAAAGGTGGAAAACCTATTAATGGAACTTCTTTCCGATGATATATAACTTTGAGTTTAGGAAAATAGCAGGGTAAGGAGGAAAAATGTTGTTGTTAGGGTCTTCGTCTTGATGAAGAATTGAAATTGAATTTGAGAGTAATCATGTCAATGAGTTAACTTTTTGTTGAAAAATGTAGTTAATTTTATGGAAGCTATAAAACTAAAAATTTGAAGCCATATTAATTGATGAAAAGAAATTCGAAGAAGACGCATTATTAAATTTAATTACTAAAATAACTGAATTTCAAAAAAGGGTAGTAATAATAATTTTAGGAGAGACTTCTAATCTAAGAATAATGCTGGTAGTATTAAGGCTGGAGCTTATGACTATATTTTAAAACCTGAAAGCCCTGAAAAATGTTGTTAAAATTGTTGAAAAATCGGTAAAAGATTACAAAATATTGGCTGAAAGAGTCGACAAAACAAAAAGTACTGAGAAAAATTAATCGGAAGAAGTAAGCCTATGATAGATTTATACAAAATTATAGGAAAAGTTGCTAACAATTCCGTTCCAGTTTTAGTTATAGGAGAGAGGAACAGGAAAAACAAGTGTAGCAAAAGCTATACATCAATTTAGTAATGATTCACGATAAACCTATTATAAGTGTAAATTGTAATTCTTATAGATCTGGTTTGCTTTGAAAGAAAATTGTTTGGATATGAAAAAGGATCTTTGAAGGGCAGTATTTAGTCAATTTGGAGAATTAGAAAAAGGCAGAAGGAGGTATATTACATCTAGCTAATATCGAATCTTTAAGTCTTGATATGCAGTCAAAAGTACTTTTATTTTTGTTAGAAGAAAATAAATTTTTTAGATTAGGTGGAGCAGAAACCGATAAATGCTTTCATAAGAATTATAGCAACAACAAGTGTAAATTTAGAAGAACTAATTGAAAAAGGTCAATTTATAGATGAACTTTATAGAAAAATTAAAGGTTGTTGAAATAAATATTCCAACTTTAGAGAAAGAAAAAGAAGATATCCTTTTGATAATAGATCATTATATGCTGAATGTAATCAAGAAATGAATAAAAATATTAGGGGAATTAGTAAGTTAGCTCTAAAAATAATGAGATATAATTGGCCAGGGAATGTCAATGAACTGAAAAATGCAGTGAAACGATGCAGTTGCTATGTGCAGAGGGAGTAAGTATTTTAGTAGAAGATTTACCTCCTAATGTTATAAGAGAAAAATCGTTAAATTTTAAAGAAGAAGTGAGAAATTTATCATTTGAAAGTTTGATTAAATCAGAAATTAGCCAATTAAAAATGGAAAAGTAAAAAGAGTGATTATTATTTTGAAATTATTTCTAAAATGGAGAAAGAATTAATAAGACAAGTTTTTAGAAATGACAAATGGTAAAAAGTTGACACTGCCGAAAATTTTAGGTATAACAAGAAATACATTAAGAGCAAAAATGAATAGTTACGATTTGGAGTAAGATATGCATATTACACTTTATAGAAAAATATAGACCGAGTAGTTTTCAGAAGTATCTGGAGAAAATGAAATAGTAAAAGTTTAAAATTATCTTTAAATAAACTCGATGGCTCTATGCTTATCTTTTTCATGACTCTAGAGGAGTTGGAAAGACAACAACAGCAAGACTTATAGCAAAAGGGAGTAAATTGTTTTGAATTTACAAGAAGATGGAGAGCCTTGTAATGAATGCAAAAATTGTAAGTCTATAAATGAAGGTAGATTTTTCTGATCTTATTGAGATAGATGCTGCTTCAAATAGAAGTATCGACGAAATTAGAAATTTAAAAGAAAAATAAATTACCAACCTGTTGAAGGTATGAAAAAGTTTACATAATAGATGAAGCCCAGATGCTTACAAAAAGAAGCTTTTTAATGCTCTTTTAAAAACTTTGGAAGAACCACCAGCACACGTTATTTTTATACTTTACTACAACAGAGCTTGAGAAAAATATTACCTACAATAATTTCTCGTTGTCAAAGATATGATTTCAAACCCTTGATTTAAAAATGAAATGAAGTTAGGTCTTGAAAACATTATAAAAAGAGGAAAAATATCTGTAGCTGAAGATGTTTTTCGTTAATACGATGAAAAATTCGTCTGAAGTATGAGGGATGCAATATCTATTTTAGAAAGGCTTTATCGTTACAGCCAATGGTAAGGAAATAGATTTGAAAATTGCTGAAGAAACTTTAGGAATTACACTCTAGCTCAAGAATAAAAATATTTTTAGATAAAATTTTAAAATGCGAGTGAGTATGAAGCAATAAATGAACTTGAAAAGTTTAGCAAGTGAATCTTTTGATATAGAATTATTTTTAAAGACTTAGCAAAGTTTACAAAAATGCTATTGTAAAAAGAAATAGAAGTTGATAAAGGTTTGAAAAATAATATCAACAATTTATGATGTCATTGGAAAAATTTAAATTTGAAGATGATAAAAACTTGTGGGTTATGTTATTATAGCAGATATCTTAGCTAGACAAGCTACTACAGAAAAGATAGTTAAAGTCGTTGAAGTTCAGCAAAAAGTAGAAACTAATTCAAATATTACAACAAGTACTGAGAACATGACGCAGTTCCTAAAACTGCAAAAAATAGATCTTACAATTTCAGATATTAAAAATAATTGGTATCTGATTTTTAGTAGAAGCTACTAAAAGAGTATCTTATAGAGTATTCTTAATGGAAGCAAATCCAATATCTGTAGAAGGGGACACAATTTTTAATAAGATATGACAGAAAATTTTTATTTGCCAAAGAGCAAATGGAAACAACAGAATATAACAATGAATTTACAGAAATAGTCAGAACTTTTTCAATGAAAAATCTGCAGTTAAAATATGAAATTATTGAGAAAAGAAATCAGAGGGGAATGTAGAAACAGATTTTTTTATAAAAAGTAGAAGATTATTTTAGAGGAAACTCTAATTAAGGAGGTAAAATGATAGCTAGATTATTGCTATCGACAACAACAATTATTTTTTTATTCTCATTCTATCTTTAGTATACCTATTTTAGGATACTTAGTTCCTTTATTATAAAATAAGAAATGTTGAAATTTATGGGAAAAATATTCATATAGTAAATATATTGGTAGCTTTATTATTACTATATAGGAAAAATTTTTCTATCAGAAAATTTGTTAATAGTTTATTTTAATATTTCTTTATGCTACAGAATTTTTATTCTATCTTTTCAATAGACTAGCATTGAAAAAAATAGATTTTTGGAAATTTGAAACTTTATGATAGAATAGTTCTCACTTCCATAATTACAACAATTTTGATGACGGTATATGTATATTTTAATAGAGAAAGTATAGCAATAAATATAGATGAAGCTTTAAAAATTAATAAGAACAAATCAAAGTTTTGGAATGGCTATAGATATAACTGATTTAGAAGAAAGTTTAATTTTTATAAAAAAATAATGTAATTGTAATTATATTTAGATATATGTTTTTAGCAAATATCTTTTTATTTTTTTAACCTTGATAGCAGGTACGTATAACAGATGGAAATTATCATAGGTATTGGTTAGTACCATTTATGATTTTTGTAATAGGAAATAGATTTTTATGATTTAGGTATAGATATGTTTATACCTGGAAATATAATAAGTATAATAGTATATATTTATCTTTGTATGGAATAAAAACAATATATTGTATAGTGGAGAGCTTTTGGAGTAAAAACAAAGTTTTCTGAAATGATGGAATAAGTATATTAATTGGTTTACAATTTCCACTAGCAGTATTTGTTTTAGGAGCTTTGGCAAGCTTTTGAAGTTATAGAATTTAAAGTAATAAAAATTTAACGGAGGTATGAAAATGGCAAAAATACAAGTAATATTATTGGAAGATGTAGCAGGACAAGGAAGAAAAGGAGAAACTGTAATAGTATCAGATGTTATGCTCATAACTTTTTATTAAAAATAAAAAAAGGTGTTCTTTGATGACAGCTGAAGAATTACAAAAATAGAAAATAGAAAGAAAAAGAAGCTAAAAAATTTCGAAGAAGATAAAAAATAAAGCTTTAGAATTAAAAATTATTAGAAAGCAAAGTTATTAAAAATTTCTGTTAAAAGCAGGAGAAAATGGGAAAATTATTTGGAGCAATAACAAGTAAAGAAGTTGCTGCTCATATAAAAGAAGATTTAGGATTAGAAATTGATAAAAAGAAAAATTGAAGCAAATATAAAAAGCTCTATATCCTGATGAAGTCTCATAGTTAAATTATTTTACAGATGTAAAGGCGGTAGTAAAAAGTTAATGTGGTGGCTCAATAATGGAAATAAAAAGTGCCTTGCAAATATAGAAGCTGAAAGAGCATTAATTGGTGGGATTTTTATAATGAGGATATATTTGACGAAGTAAGAGATATAGTGAAACCAGAAGATTTCTATAAAGTAGAATATACTACAATATTTAAAGTGATGGAAGAATTATATTCTGAAAAGTAAGGGAATAGATCCGATTTTGATGAAAATGATGAATTAAAGAAGTTAAAAATAGAGAAGAACTAATGGAAGCTTTTAAATGAAATTGTTGAAAAATGTTGTGGGTTCTTATAACTTAATAGAGTATGCAAATAGTATAAAAACAAAAAGCTATGTTGAGACGTCTTGGAAATATTGGAACTAAAATAACTGAAAGTGCGTATAAAGATGACAGAGCTGCTGAAGATATAGTTGACGAAGCGGAAGCAATGGTTCTAAATTTATCAAATAAAATTTTAAAAATTCTATAGTAAATATGAAAAATGGCAGGAGTAGAAGAAACCCGTAGATTGGATAGAATAACTAGCAATAGAGGAAAAACTTTAGGAATACCTACTGGGTTTGTCGATTTAGATAGAATGACAAGTGGTCTTAATAATTCAGATTTAATTATATTGGCTGCAAGACCTGCAATGGGAAAAACAGCATTTGCATTAAATTTAGTATTAAATGCAGCCAAAGAAAGCTGTCTTAGTTTTTAGTTTAGAAATGGAGCAGATCAGCTTTATAGAAGACTTTTATGTATGGAAGCTGGAATAGAACAGGAAAAAATTAAAAATGGATATTTAGATGATGAGGATTGGAATAAATATACCTTTAGGGACATCCGCTTTAGCAAATACAGAAATTTTTGTAGCAGATTTTACCTAATACTAATATTTTTAGAGATTAGATCATATGCTAGAAAAATGAAAAGTAGAGGACAGTTAGACTTAATTGTAATAGACTATTTACAATTGATAAATGGTGGAATGAAAACTAATGAAGACAGTAGGCAACAAGAAATTTCTAATATATCAAGAGCATTAAAGGGATTAGCAAGAGAATTGAGATACCTATTGTGGCTCTTTCACAAATTATCGAGAGCCGTTGAGGGTAGAATGGATAAAAGACCTATGTTATCTGATCTAAGAGAGTCTGGAGCTATAGAACAAGATGCAGATATAGTAGCTTTTTATATAGAGAAGACTATTATATACCAAATACTGAAAACAAAAGGTATAACTGAACTTATAATTTGCTAAACAGTAGAAGTGGAGTAACAGGTCTTATTAAATTAAATTTCTTGATGGAATATTCAAAATTTACAAGTTATACTGATAAAGTAGAATGATAAGTAATACAGAAAAATATAGAAAGGATTGATATTTTTGAAAAAGGTAGAATTATTAGCACCTGCTGGAAATATGGAAAAATTTAAAATGGCATTACATTATGGAGCAGATGCTGTATTTATGGGTGGAAAAATGTTTAACTTGAGAGCAGGAGTAGCAATTTTTCTGATGAAGAATTAGAAGAAGCTGTTGCTTATGCTCACGAAAGAGGAAAGAGAGTTTATGTAACTTTCTAAACATAATTCCACACAATGATGAATTGGAAGCTTTACCAGATTATGTAAAAATTTTTAGAAAAGGTTGGAGTTGACGGAGTAATAGTTGCTGACCTAGGAGTTTTTCAGTTGTAAAAAGAAAATTCTAATTTAAATATTAGCATCAGTACACAAGCAAGTAACACAAACTGGAGATCAGTTAAAATGTGGAAAGATATGGGGGCAAAAAGAGTCGTTTTAGCAAGAGAAATTTCTCAGAAAATATTGCTGAAAATTAGAAGACAAGTTCTGATATTGAGCTTGAAGTTTTTGTACGATGGAGCTATGTGTATGGGCCCTATCTGGGAAGATGTTTGTTAAGTAACTATATGACAGGCAGAGATGCTAACAGAGGAGATTGTTCTCAAGATGTAGATGGAAATATTCTTTGGTAGAGGAAACAAGACCAGGAGAAACAATGCCAGTATATGAAGACGAACATGGAACATATATTTTTCAACTCAAAAGATTTATGTACTATTGAAATAATAGATAAAAATTTTTAGATTTAGGTGTTGATTCATTAAAAATCGAAGGAAGAATGAAAGGTATTTATTATGTATCAAATTGTGTAAAGGTATATAAAGATGCTTTTAAATTCTTATTACAGTGGAAAGTTTTGAATATAATCCAGAATGGAGAAATGAACTTGAATCTATTTCAAATAGATCTCACACAGAAGGTTTTTCTACTATGGAAAAGCTGGAAAGGAATCGTTGAATTACAACAATAGAAATTCATAGTCAAACTCATAAATTAGTGGCAAAATTGAAAAAGAAATTGAGTGACAATGAATATTTAGTTGCAATTAGAAATAAATTGTTTGTTGGGCAAGATGTTCAAAATTGTTAGCCCAGAGATAAAAAGTAAGAGATTTTTAAAATGCCTGAAATGATTTTTATTGGATAAAATGGGTAGAGAAACTGAAAGTGTTGAATCAGCAAATCCGAATTCATTTGTAAAAATAAAAACGGATGTTCCTATGAATGAACTTGATATGTTAAGAATAGTTTTATAAAAATAAGAGACTGTGAAAAAATTCACAGCTCTCTCTCCTAAAATTAATTTGTCCCTAATTATAATATAAAAATAGTAAAAAGCTAGGGGAAAAATAAAGAAAAATTTATTAAATGAATTTTTGAACATATATATATATATTTTTACAAAAACAAAAACAATAAAAATATAAAACGATTATTTTTGAACAAAAATATTTAAAAATCATCAAAATTTTCTATAAAAATATTGACATCATATTCTATGTATGATAATATAATTGATGTCTTGAAATCACTTATTTTGAATAAAAAGTGGTTTCACAATAAAAAAGGAAACAGGAGGAAATTATGAAAAAGATTTTATCTTTAATCACTTTGGCAGTCTTAGCTCTTTCTTTAATTGCATGGAGGAAAAAGATGCAGCAAAAACAAGAAGCAAGAGTTATAAAAAGTAACAACTAAATTTGTTGATGATGAACAAACAGCTAAATCTTTTAGTAAAAGTAGTAGATGCTATTAACAAAAGAAGTAATGGAAGTTTAGAGTTACAATTATTTACAAGTGGAACTTTACCAATTGGTAAAGATGGGATGGAACAAGTTGCTAATGGTTCTAGACTGGATCTTGGTTGATGGTGTAAATTTCTTAGGAGATTATATTCCAGACTATAATGCTGTAATATATCCTATGTTATATCAATCATTTGATGAATATTTAAGAATGGTTAGAACTCCGTTAGTTCAAGACTTAAATACTCAAGCACTTGACAAAGGAATTAAAGTATTATCTTTGGATTGGTTATTTGGTTTTTAGAAATATTATAGCTAAAAAGCGGTAAAAACTCCAGCTGATATGGAAGGTTTAAAATTGAGAGTTCCTACTAGCCAGTTATACACTTTCACAATAGAAGCTATGGGTGGAAATCCAGTTGCAATGCCTTATCCTGATACTTTATGCAGCACTACAACAAGGTGTTATAGATGGACTTGAAGGATCAATTTTTAAGTTATTATGGAACAAAGCAATATGAAAAATGTTAAAGAATATTCTTTGACTCGTCACTTATTAGGTGTATCAGCAGTATGTATTTCTAAAAATGCTGGGATAGTTTGACTGATGAACAAAGAACAATAATTCAAGAAGAATTTGATAATGGAGCACAAGATAACTTGACAGAAACTATAAAAATTAGAAGACGAATATGCACAAAAATTAAAAAGAAAATGGAGTTATTTCGATGAAGTTGATGCTGAAGCATTTAATAAAGCAGCTGCTCCCTGTATATACTATGTTCCCTAAATGGACTCCAGGAATATACGATAAAAATTATGGAAAAATCTAACTCAAATTAGAGAAGATATAAAAACGGGAAATAATTAAATAAAAATTAGACTTTAATAATTATCTAATAGGGGATTTTTATAAACCCCTATTTTTTTAAAAATCATCGAAGATAGTTACAAAATATTGAGGTGTCATTATGAAAGAATTTTTAAAGAAATTTGAATTATATTTAGGAAGCATTTTTATAAGTGTAACTACAGTGGTAGTTATTATGAATGTTTTTACAAGATATTTCTTGAAATTTACTTATTTTTGGTCAGAAGAAATTGCAGTTGGTTGTTTTGTATGGACAATATTTTTAGGTACAGCTGCAGCTTATAGAGAAAAAGGTTTAATTGGTGTTGAAGCTATAGTAGTTCTTTTTGCCTGAAAAATAAGAAATATTGTAGAATTTTTTTACTTATATATTACTAACAATTTTGAGTGGACTTATGTGTTTATTTAGCTTTTACTTATGTAGTACATCTTCAAAAAAATTACTGCAGCTTTGGAACTTTCTTATGGTTATATAAATTTTGCAATAGTTTTTAAGTTTTGCACTTATGACTTTGTACTCATTAATTTTCACAGTTCAAAGTTTTAAAAAGCATTTTCAAAAAATAACTAATAGGAGAGGATAATATGGAAGCTTTTATACCCAGTAATTGTTTTATTTGTACTGTTCTTTTTAAATATTCCCATAGCTTTTGCTCTTATGGGATCAGCATTATTTTATTTTATTTTTCAAAAATACAACAATGTCTATGGACATGGTTATACAACAATTTGTAACTTCTGTAGAATCATTTCCTTATCTTGCAGTTCCATTCTTTTATAATGGTTGGTTCTGTAATGAATTATTCAGGAATAAGTGAAGAGCTTATGAACATGGTGAAGTTTTAGCAGGACATATGAAAGGTGGACTTGCTCTAGTAAAACTGTTTGTTGAGTGCTATGATGGGAGGAATTTTCAGGATCTGCCAATGCCGATGCTGCAATGGAATCAAAAATTTTAGTTCCTGAAATGATTAAAAAGGATTTTCAAAAGAATTCTCAGCAGCCGTTACTGCAGCATCGTCAGCAGTTAGTCCTGTTATACCACCAGGAACTAACTTGATATTATATGCTTTAATTGCTAATGTTCCAGTGGGGAGATATGTTCTTAGCTGGATATACACCTGGAATTTTTGATGACTGTTTCAATGATGATAACTGTTTATATAATTTCTAAAAAGAGGATATGAACCATCAAGAGAAAGAATGGCAAGACCTCTTTGAAATAATTAAAACAAGCTTATTAAATCAATTTTGGGCTTTTAGCAATTCCGTTTGGAATTATTATGGGAATGAGAATAGGGATTTTTACTCCGACAGAAGCAGGAGGAGTAGCAGTATTTTTCTGTTTCTTAGTTGGATTCTTTGTGTATAAAAATTAAAACTTCATCATATACCAATCAATTTTGATGGAAACTGTAAAAAGTACAGGAGCAGTTATGATAATAATAGCTTCTGCAAAAAGTTTTTGATATTATATGACGCTTGAAAGAATACCACAATTTATTACTCAATCTTTAATGAATTTCATAGATAACAAATTAGTTTTATTGATGGTAATCAATTTATTACTATTATTCGTTGGAATGTTTATTGAAGGAGGAGCAGCTCTTGTAATTCTTGCTCCACTTTTTAGTGCCAGCAGTAAAAAGCATTGCGTGTTGATCCATTACATTTTGGAGTAATATTTATAGTTAATATTATGATTGAGGATTGACTCACCATCTCGGCTCAATGATGTTTACTGTATGTTCGATTGTTGGTGTACGGTTAGAGGAATTCATAAGAGAAGTTTGGCCATTTATCGTTGCGCTTCTTGTAGTATTGTTCATTGTAACTTACTCTGAATCAATAGCATTGTTTATACCAAATTTATTGAAATAAAATAACAATCATATAAAAAGCTCGTAAGGGTTGTGGAAATTTTTCCTACCTATGAGCTTTTTTTATTTTTGTGTTAAATTAATTTTAAGGAGAACAGAATGAAAAATTTGCAAGATATTAAATGTTATTTACTTGATATGGATGGAACAATTTATTTAGGAAATGAATTGATTGAAGGGGCAAAAGAATTTTACAAAAGTTAAAGAATATAAAAATATATTTTTGACAAATAATTCTTCAAAAAATAAAGATAGATACGTTGAAAAATTAAATAAATTAGGAATTGAAGCTGTGAGAGATGATGTTTTTTAGTTCTGGAGAAGCAACAACAATTTATTTGAAAAAGAAAGCTGGAGCAAAAAAATTGATGGGAACAAAAGATCTTGAAGATGAATTTATAAATGCTGGTTTCGAATTAGTTAGAAAGAAATCAGAAAATAGATTTTTGTAGTTTTGGGCTTTGATACAACTTTGACTTATGAAAAATTATGGATAGCTTGTGAATATATTGCAAATGGCATCGAATATATTTGCGACACATCCCGACTTTTAATTGTCCACTGGAAGGTGGTAAGTTTATGCCTGATGCAGGAGCTATGATGGCTTTTATAAAGGCGTCGACTGGAAAAAGAACCAATTGTTATTGGAAAACCTAATCGACATATAATCGATGCAATTATTGAAAAATATTCTTTAAAGAAATCTGAGCTTACTATGGTTGGAGATAGATGATACACTGATATACGGACAGGGATTGACAATGGATTGACATCTATTTTAGTTATGATGGAGAGACAGATAAAAAAATGTTAGCTGAAACAGAATATATTCCAGATTTTGTTTTTGAGTCTGTTAAGGAATTAAAAAGAAAAATATAATAAAGATTTTTAGAGGAGCTACTGCATTATAAACTCAATTTGCAATAGCTTCTTTTTAATTTCTATATCATTGACATAAAACAAAAACATTTAAAAATATAAAAAAATAAAATTTTATAGGAGGTGTAAAATGAATAAAAAGGTATTGCCATAGGAGAAAGTGATTTTTAAAAACAATAATAGATTATTATACTTTGACAAAAACATCATGGATTGAAGAATTAATAAAAGATGGAGCAGTAGTAAAATTATTTACACGTCCAAGAAGATTTGGAAAAACATTAAATATGACAACTTTGAAATATTTTTCACAATGAAAAATGCAGAAGAAAATAGAAAATTATTTGAAGGTTTGGATATATCAAAAAGTGAATATTTTAAATATCAAGGACAATATCCAGTTCTTTTTCTTTCATTGAAAGATATTAAAAAGTTCTTGGGAAACTTGTTTTAGTACAATAAAAAGAATGATAAGATCTTTGTATTCAGAATATAAAGATGTTCAAGAATGTTTAGATGAATTGGAACTTGAAGATTTTTAAAAATATTTATTTTTGGAAAAAGAAGAAGCTTATTATTCTACATCTTTAAGATTTTTGTGTGAATGCATTTATAAACGCTATGGAAAGAAAGCTGTTTTATTAATAGATGAATATGATACACCTCTAGTTGCAGCCAATATGTATGGATATTTTGAAGGAGAAGCAAGAGATTTCTTTAGGACTTTTACAGCACAGTTTTAAAAGATAATGAATATCTTGAGATGGCAGTCTTAACTGGAATAGTAAGAGTGGCTAAAGAGAATATATTTTCTGGATTAAATAATCTATATGTATATGATACTTTTTGATGATGGCTATTCATCATATTTTTGGATTAACACAAAAAAGAAGTTGAAGAAGCTTTTTAAAAGTATTATGAAATTGATTTTGAAATGAGATAAGGTAAAAAATTGGTATGATGGATATAAATTTGAGGACTTGAAATTTATAATCCATGAGTCAATAACATATTATATAAAAAAATAAAATATAGCCATATTGGGTGAATACATCGACAATCTATTAATCTATGATACTTTAAAAAGGTGATCTTGAAATAATAGAAGAATTAAAGCAATTGATAGAAAGAAAAGAACTTGAAAAGTCTTTAGATAAGGGATTTAGTTTTGAAGATTTAAAAGTAAGCCCTGATACATTTGGTCGTTGATGATAGCAAGTGGATATTTGAGAGTAGTAAGAAAAATTGAATGATGATCCATTCTCAACTGATTATGTTGTGGATATACCAAACTTAGAAATTTTATCTTTCTTCGAGAGAGATTTTATAAGAAGATTTATGAAAGATCCGATTATTTTTAGAGAACTTATAAATTCACTTGTAAAAAGGAGATATGTACAGATTTGAAGAAAGATTGAAATATATTTTTTATGACTTCACCAAGCCACTTTGATTTTTAAACAGGAAGAAGCTAACTATCATCTATTTATTTTAGGAATGTTGATTCAATTAAAAAGAGAATATAAAGTAAAATCGAATTTAGAAACAGGTTATGGAAGAACAGATGTTTTAGTACTTCCTTATGATAGAAAATAAATTAGGTTTTGTATTTGAATTTCAAAGTTTCAAAAATATTGAAGAATTAGAAACGAAAACGTGAGGAAGCATTAAAACAAATAGATGAGAAAAATTATGATGATAATGCAAGATGAAAAGATAGAGCGTTATTTTAAAAATAGGGAATGAGTTTTTATAAAAAGATTTAGCGATAAAGTATGAAGAAATTTATTAAATAAAAATTATGATATACATCTTTATAAAGTTATCTATAAAATATTTATAGAATAAATTATTTACCCATTAAAAGAGCCGTCGTAAATTAGGTTGTAGTAATAAATGGTGTTGATGGAAGAAATTTCTATCAATGCCATTTTTAATAAAAAGTTGAGACAATAAAATTTTTCCTGTTAAAATTAAATCGCCAAAAAATAACTCAAAAAGGAAGTGATTTCATTGTCTCTATCTAATTTTATCAAAACTATCTTAAATATTCAAGATGATAATATTTCTTTCCAAAGAAGAATATTACCAACTTATTCAAAAAGGTGCTCATCTAATTAAACTTTTTGAGGATTTCAAGTCTGATTACTGCGCTTGTCCTCACTGTAATTCTAAGAATATTGTCAAAAATGGTTCAAGAATTGTAAAATTAAATATATTCCTATTCAAAATTACAATATTGAACTTGAACTTAATGTACAAAAGGCATATTTGCAAGGAATGTAAAAACTTTTTCAGCTTCCACTAATATAGTTAGTGATAACTCTAGTATATCTAATAATCTTAAATATACTGATTGCGCTAGAACTTCAAAAAATATTTCTCTTACATCTATTGCTAAGAGATACAATATTTCTATTTCTCTGTTCAAGAATTATGGATAACTGTTATTCTGATCTTTAAAAGTTAATAAAGAATATTTACCTGAAGCTATTTTGTATTGATGAATTTAAGTCTGTTAAAAATATTGATGGCGCTATGTCTTTTGTTTTTTGCTGACTATCAAAAGTAAAAAGTATTATTGATGTTGTAGAAGATAGAAGACTTCACCTCTTACAGAATATTTTTCAAGATTTTCTTTAGAGGTAAGAAATAATGTAAAATATATTTGCAGATGGATATGTATACACCGTATATTAGTTTAGTTAATTCTATTTTTCCTAATGCAAAAATAGTGATAGATAAATTTTCATATTGTTAATCTTGTTAATAGAGCATTCAATCAAACTAGAATATCTATTATGAATTCTGTTCAGGATGACTCATTAAAAAGGAAATTTAAACTATTCTGGAAATCATTACTAAATACTATCCTGATCTTTGTCAAGTAAACTATTACCGCCAAAGTTTTAAGCGCAAACTTAGTAGTAAAGATAAAGTAGATTATCTTTTAGAAAAAGCCCTGAATTAGAAGCTAACTTTAATGTATATCAAGATATTATTCAAAGCAATTAGGGATAATAACTTTAAGATTTGAAAGTATAGTTAAAAATATTTAGCTAATAAAGAAAAAGATTTCTAAGAAAATGATAATAGCGCTACAGAACTTTATATATATGAAGTATATTGAGAAGTATGTTTGAATCAAATATTACTAATGGAGTTGTAGAAGGTTTAAATAATAAAATTAAGTCAATAAAAAGAACAGCATTTGGATATTCAAATTTTTAGTAATTTTAAAAAGCGCTATTAATTCAAGCAGGAGTTATATCAATTAGTGCTTAATTTTTGTGTAATAATGCGATTTTAGCTAATAATGAAAAAGAGAATTTTTAAGTTTTTGTTCCCAAAAATTCTCTTAATTATATCAGGTCATAGTCTAAACTTTTTATCAACACTATTTGACAAATAACCGTAAATTATTGCGACGGCTCTCCCTTATTATATAAAAAATATTTTTAGTTATTCTCATCAGAATAAAAATAATAAAATATAAAAAGAAATTATAAAGAAAAATACAGCACTCAATGCAGCATAATAAATTCCAGATTTTTCAACTTTAGTCACTCCACTCATAATTGCAGATAAAACATCAACATCTTTTCCCCATAACTCAAAATCAAAGGCAAAGTTACAATTGAAATCAAAAATGACATTTTTCATAAAGAAACCTTGAATACCAAAAGCTATTCCCTCTATTCTCTCTCCAGCTTTTTCACTCATATCGTTACTAATTTCACTAAGCATTGCAGGTGGAAAAATAAATGCTGCTCCAGCAAGAGGTAGTACCAATCAATCCAAATAACACAAAACCAAATTGAACTGGAATAATTCTACCTAAGAAAAATAATAAAAATGTAACAACTATTAACATTTCAAGACACCACAAAGAAACTTTTCTGTATCCATATTTTTGATAATAAGTTTGTCGGATAAAAACATAGAGCTGACATTCCAAAAAGAATAGCAGATGCAAGTGTTATAGCACTCTTTTCCATAGCCCATAATATCTTCTATATAGTAATTCATAATAGCTCTTAGATTAGTTGAAACCGATGAAGAAAAAATAACATTTCCAAAAGATATAGAACGAAATTTTTATTTTTCATAATTATTTTTACTGTATCCTTAAAACTTGCAGTCGATACTTCCCCGCTTGAATAATCTCTTTCCTTAACAGTAAAAACTGCAATCAAAAGTCCTATAAAAACAATTATACAAAGAAAAACAATCATTCCACGAGTACCATGCAAACACATCGTCCCCACCTATCATTTTTATTAAAGCACCTGGTAAAACTATTGCAAGAGCTGTGTAAATTAATCTGAAAACTGATTGCTAAGTTGATAAATTTAATCTATCTTCAGATGTTCTACCAATTTTCAGGAATCATTGCACAATAGGGTGCTGCTACAATTGTATAGAATGTAAAAAAATAGTGAACCGACTATCATTAAATAATAAAAACTTGCCATCTCGTTTCCTCTTGGTGGATAGAAAAATGCTATTGTAGATAGTGTCAATGGAATTGTTCCAACTGCAATAAAAAGGTATTCTTCTTCCATACTTGCTATCATATCTGTCAGACCAATATCCAACCAAAGGGTCAGTAATCATATCTATAAATCTTGAAACAGCCAATGCTAAAGAAATCAAAAATCGGACATATGACTGGTTTTTAATCCAGAGCTTTCAGGTGGTAAGTAAAAATATAGAATCCATTGTGCAAAAATTTGATCGACAATGGCATAGCTAACTCCAAACCCATAAAGGATTTGAACTTTTGTTGTAAGTTTTTTCATCATTAATCTCCTTAAATATTATTGGATAATTTAAATTATCGTAGTTTGATTTTATTCTATAAATCTGTGAACAACGTTCATTAAATTCGAATAAAAATTTTTTCTTCTTCATTCAAAAATTCTTTTTAAATTTCTATTGGAAGTTAAAAATTTTATTTTCCTTGTAGCTATCAGTAGAAAATTTAAATATTCTTGACCTTTTTGAAAAAGCCTAAAAATTTTTTACAAAAGGAATTGAAAACTTTGTATTATTTGTTACATCTTTGGTAAGCCCTAATAAAATATGTAAGAGTATTCTTTTGCAATCTTGAAATTGTAAGCCTTTTTAGCTTAAAAATCTCGTTAAAGAAACAATTAAAATCTAAATTTTTAAGGCACTTTCATATAATCTATTCTCAAGTCCCACTTCCATATCTTGAATATTTTTAAGCCCTCTTTAGTAAAATTTCATATCTAATCAAATCGTAAAAATTTTCTAAAGAAATTAGATAAAAATCTAAAAGTATCAAAAGAAAATTTTGGAACTAGAATCCTTAGTAAAAGATAAATTAATTTTATCTTTGTCCAAAGATAAAATTTTTCGAATGTAACTAGCACTTGCAAAATTTTCTTTTTCATCTCAAAATAACCAACTTTTTCTCTTTTTGATAGAATGAGGAATTATTTTTGAATTTAAAAGCTTTAATTGCCTTTTAGATACTCTAAAGCTAGTATATCATTAGGATTTATTTTTCTTCTTCACAATTTTTCAAGAGCCTTTGCATAAGATGTTGGATAAGAAAGCCCTTCTTGTAAATATTTTTAAATCTAAAGAAAATTTCTCACTCGAACTATAGTCAATAATAAATTTTCTAAATTATTTGTTTCAGATCCAAAGACCATAGCTGTACAAAAATAATTTATTTAAAAATGTCCACAGAGCCTCTTGCAAAAATTTCCGCACTTTGACAGGAATAAAAAGCTGGCAATTCAATTACAATATCTATTCCATGAGAAAGAGCTACCTTAGTTTTTCAAATTTATTTAATAAAAGAAGGTTCTCCCTTTGAACAAAATCCCCACTCATCACAGCAATTTTTATATTATCTTCAAAAAGTTTATCAATTTCTTGAATGTGATGTAGATGTCCATTGTGAAATGGATTGTATTCAACAACTAAGTCAACTACATTTTTAAACATAATAACACTCCTTTTTCAGATAAAATAATTCTTTTGATATTTTTACTATATTTGCTTTACTAATTCAATAAAACTTATTTTAAATAAGAAACTAAAACGAAAAATACTTACCTTAATGGGAGACTTTTTATTAACTTTTATAGTATAATGTATAGAAAAATTATTATAAATAAAAAGATGAGACGGAGTGAAAAATGTTTTAAAATACATTCGGATTACAAAACCTATGGGATCAGCCGACAGCAATTGATAGCATAGTGAAAAAAATATTGAAAATGGAGTTAAGGATCAAAGTTTTACTTGGAGTAACTGGTTCGGGAAAAACTTTTTACCATAGCTAATGTTATAGAAAAAATTCAAAAAGCCGGCTTTAATTATTGCACTGAATAAAACTTTGGCTGCACAACTTTATTCAGAATATAAAAAATCCTGAGAATGCAGTGGAATATTTTTGTGTCAGTACTATGATTATTATCAGCCAGAAGCATATATAAAAACTACAGATACCTATATAGAAAAAGATTCGTCAGTTAATGATGAGATAGATAAATTGAAATGCTGCTACAGCTGCATTGATTCTAGAAAAGATATGATATTATGTTGCCTGTGTCATCGAGTTTTATGGATTAGGATCGCCAATAACTTATAGAAGATGACTATCCCCATTGATAAACAAACTGGGATCGAAAGAAAGGAATTGATAAAAAGATTAATTGCCTTAAGATATGAAAGAAATGATATCAGCCTTCGAAGAGGAGAAATTTAGAATAAAGGGAGACGTCATCGACATTTATCATCATATATGAATAATGGATATAGGCTTGAATATTGGGAGATGATTTGGAAGAAATTTCTGAAATCAATATCTCTTACAGGGCAAAAGGTAAAAAATTTAGAAAAAGTTGTAATCCATCCTGCAACACAATATTTAACAGAAGACGGGAGATAAAGATAGGAATTATCACATGAAATTAAAGAAAGATTTAAAAGTTGAAGTGAAAAATTTGAAGATGAGAAAAAGTTATTGGAGCCCTAAAGGTTAAAACAAAAGAACAGAATATGATTTAGAAATGATAACAGGGAAATTGGTTATTGTAAGGGTATAGAAAACTATTCAAGAGTACTTATCTGGAAAAAGACCCGGAGAAAACACCTGATACTTTATTCGAATATTTTCCGAAAGATTTTGTTTTATTTATAGATGAGTCATATAACAGTTCCTCAAGTAAAGAGGATGTAGAATGGAGACAAGCAAGAAAAAGAATCTCTTGTTGAAAATGGATTTAGGTTTGAAAGCTGCTCTTGATAACAGACCTTTAAGATTTGAAGAGTTTAGAGAAAAATCTCATCAGACAGTTTTTATTTCAGCGACACCTGGAGATTTTTGAAGTCGAAGTTTCTGATAACCACATAGCCGAACAATTAATCAGACCAACTGGAATTGATGATCCTGAAATTGAAATTAGACCAACTAAAATCAAGTTGACGACTTGCTGATGAAATTAGAAAAGAGTTACTAAAAAGGGGAGTTCTTGTTACGACTTTGACATTGCGGGAAAGGATCGACTGAATATTATATTGAGCTTGGTGTAAAAGTTAAATATATAGCACTCGGATATGAGATACTTTGGAAGAATTGAAATAATCAGAGCCTTGAGAAAGGAGAGAGATGAGATGTCATAATTGGTATCAATCTTTTGAGAGAGGACTTGATATTCCTAGAAGTTTCTTGCTTGCAATAATGGAAGCAGATAAGGAAGGTTTCTTGAGAGTAGAAGATCTCTTGTTCAAACAATAGGAAGAGCTGCAAGAAATGTTGAGGGAAAGAGTAAACATATTGTGCCGATATTATGACAGATTCGATGAAAAGAAGCTGTTACAGAAACTGAAAAGAGAAGAAAAATTCAAAAGAATATAATGTTTATAACAATACTGATCCGAAGAGTATTGTTAAAGAAATTTCTGAAGATTTAATTAATCTTGATTATGGAATTGAAGAAAAAATTTTGAGAGGATAAAGTTTTCAAGGTAAAACAGATATTGAAAAAGAAATTACAAGACTTGAAAAGAAAATTAAAAACTTGTAGCTGAATTAGATTTTGGAAGGAGCTATGAGTTTTAGAGATGAAATGATGAAATTAAAAGAATTATTGTTAGAGTTTTATACTTGCATAAAATTGAGTTTAAATTTTAGTTATATGCTGGTACTAAATGATAAAAATATCATATATTATTTTTATTGCTCCATTAATGCACTTGAAAATTAATTTGATAGAAAAATAATTTGGTTTATATATCTCATCTTTTTGGATATGATAAAAAGCACGTTTAAAAAGGCTTTTGAGCTACTGGATAAAGAGCGACAGAAAAACGAAAAATAAGATTTTATAAAAATAGTTCTCATATAGTGAAATTTAAAGTTTAAAACACTAGGTATATAAGATATGAGCTAATGGTTTTGATTCAAAATATTGTTAAATAATAAGGTTTTGATAAGAGTGAAATCTGTTATAGTTATTTGCTGCAGCTGGAAGACTAGACAAAAAGGACATTTAAAAATTGATTTTTATATGATAACTTTTTCTACTTTTCATATTCAGAACATATAAAGATATATATAAAATATATAATAAAGATATAAAAAGATACAATAATACATTGACAAAATACTAAAAATATAGTATAAGGTATGTGAAGACGATGATTGTATGAGCATCAATCAGGGTAATCAAAAAGAAATGTCAATCAAGAAGATATGTTCGTATAGTAGCGAGCAGGATAAAACATACTAGATAAGAAAGATTTAAAAAGTCCTATGTTTTTATTAGGCCTTTTTGTTATCCATTTTTCTTAAAAGGCTTTATATTAATAGTGTATAAGGCATTTTTTAGGCATAACCTATAATAATATACCTAAACACCAAAAGCCTTAAAATCATGGTTATATAGCTTTTTAAAGGATTATAGAAAATGGAGATATAAAAAGTATTAAGATGACATAATAAGATATAAAAATTGACATACAAAGTTATATGATTTATAATTGAATAAATGGAGGTGTTAAAAATGATAGCTATTAATGTTAATGATATTTTTAATAAAAATGATAGGAAATGAAAATGAAATTATTATAAAAAGAGAAAATGACGCCGATGAGTTTTAATTCTAATAACTGCTAAAAATATAATGAAATACTGAAGAACTTAAAAGATTGAAATACTGGAATGAAATAGATAAAAATTGAAAGCATAAAAAGATGGAAAAAGGCAGCTTTCACGAACTAATTGAAGTAGATGATAATTAAAATGCAAAAACTATGGAATGATGAAGCTTGGGAAGATTATGAAAGAATGGCTAATAATAGATAAAAAGACAGTGATAAATGAATTAATCAAAGATATTGAAAGAAACGGTGTTTTAAAGCGGAATAGGGAAACCTGAAAAACTAAAATATCACAATGGATATAGCAGAAGAAATAGACCAATATAACAGATTGATTTTATGATGTTGTAAATGAAATAGTTGTTATTATATCTTGTAAAGGTCATTATAATGAATAAAATTTAAAAGTTTGTGATAAAGGCACCCAATCAATGGGTGTCTTTTTCTATGTAAAATAAAATAGGTTCTTTCAGAGCAAAAAATTCCTATGAGGTCTTGCGAGGGCTGAAAAGCTTAACTAGATATGATAAAAATAAATCGTTTCCGTTCCGTTTTAAAATCTGACCGTCTAGGATAGCCTTAGAACTAATTAATAAAATAAAGGGGAGTTTAAAACTCTCTTTTTGTTCTTTCACTTTTGCACCATTTTTATAAAAACATATAATTTTACACTTTATTATAAATACTGAAAATACAAAGCCTTGAAAATATTAAAAAATAAAAATTTTAGATATTGATACTGCATAAAATTAATTTATAATGTATAATCAAAGCAATAAAGTTTACGAACTTTTGTATAAAATTGAGATATTTTTAAAATCAAAATATTTTTAAAAAGGAGTTATGATGGATAAAAATGTTGCTTCCAATTTCTATGGAATATTTGAGCTAAAAAGTGCCACTCCTAGTAGACTGAGAATTGAAATTGAAAAATTAAAAATAATAGAAATGAAATTGAAAACTTGAAAGAGAATTTATTTCTGTTGTTAAAAATTTTAAAAATTATTCAGAGTCTTGGAAGCCTAACAATTGAATTTGATAATACACAAATTGATACACAATTTATGATAGAGTATAACTTTAAAATTATTAAATCTTGATGTTGAACTTTTTAAAACAAGAGGAAAAATAAAGATTTAATTTCTAATATTGGGAAGGTAGTAGATATCTTCAGTTTTATAATAAAACTAAAGGTTGTTTGATGTCAAAACTTTGGCTGGAGTTATTCTTTTAGTTTATGGTATAAAGAAATTTAAAACAGAGCCTATATTACCAACAGGAGCTACAGTTATTATGGTGGGCTTATAGATTATTAGGAAAAGGAGAAGACTAATCGTTATTTATAAAAACTACTTGATGTTTAATAAAGTAAAAAGTTGTTCATAGTATTCCAGGAAGAATAAGATTATTTATTCCTTCTCTGGATCATTTCCGGAGACAATGAAAAATATGAAAATTATATCACAGCAATTATAAAATTAAAGCTGGAATAAAATAATGAATATTCTTATGCAACAAGTAAGATTTTAGTTGAATACGATAAAAACAAAATTACAAGAGGAAGATCATTGTAAATCGGCTAAATAAAATTTGGAAAATAATTATTTGATAACGAAGATGTTTATTATGGAAATATCAATGGATGGATTGATGTAAAGAAATTTTATGAGATGCTAAAAATGAATTGGAGAGGATAAGCGATGAAAGATAATAATTTACTAGCTTGTGAAAATAGTCCACAGTTGAAGAGGAAGAATACGTATAAAAAGTAAAAGCCTTCAAATATGTTGGACAAAGCTTAAAATTAGAAATAGAAAAACAATTATCGCAGGTAAAGATATATAAAAAGTGCTGAAATTAGTTTGATAACTGGAACGATTTTAATTTACTTTGAAGATATATCTTTGAGTGATCAAAATTTAATAAGCCTTATACAAAATACATTGAATAGCTATATTTTTGAAATATGTAAAAATGAAAAATTGAAAAATCTTCTAAATATGTAATTGAAAGAAAATTACAAGAAAGAGTCACCAAAGAAATACATACAAAAATTCTTGCAACATCAGGACTTCTTGCATATAATATTTTCTTTAAGTCAAAAACGGCAGCACCTTTAACAGGTATTAGAAAGAATTTTAAATTATACTACTTTATCAACTATAGGACTTGCTATGCCAGTTCTTAAAAATGGAATAATGTCTTTGATAAAAATAAAAGACCTAATGCAGATACTTTAAGTTCAAGTGCAATAATAAGTGGCATACTTTTAGGAAAAAGAAAGTGCAGCTCTAACTATAATGTTCTTGGAAGAAGTATCAGAACTTTAACAGTTTACACGATGGAAAAACTCGTGGTGCTATAAAGATATATTAAGTGTTGGAGAAAATTTTGTTTGGAAAGAAATTTCAGAAGACAATGTTAAAAAGAGTTCCAATCGAAGAAATACAAAAAGATGATATCATTAGTAGTTCAAACCAGAGAAAAACTCTGTCGATGGTAAAAATTTTTAAGAGGTGAAGCATTAATCGATCAATCTTCAATAACTGGGAATATGACGCCAGTTAAAAGGGAGGGAGAGAAGATGTTTATGCAGGAACTATTGTTAAAAGTGGAAATATTAGTATCATAGCTGAAAAAGTTGGAGACGATAGAACTGTTTCAAGAATTATAAAATTGGTTGAAGATGCAGAATTCAAATAAAAGCAGATATTCAAAAATTATGCAGATACTTTCTCTGCTCAACTAATTCCTTTGAACTTTATTTTAGCAGGAAGTAGTCTACGCTTCGACAAAAGCATTACAAAAAGCTATGAGTATGTTGGTTCGTGATTATTCTTGTGGGATAAGATTGTCAACAGCAGTTGCATTTTTCTGCAGCAATCAATAATGCAGCAAAAATGGAATTTTTAGATTAAGGAAGCAACTTTATTGAAGAAATTATCAAAAGCAGAAACTGTAATTTTTGATAAAACAGGAACAATCACTGAAGGGTAAACCTAAAGTTCAAAGTATAGAAGTTTTTGGAAAAGATATAACTGAAAATGAAATGATAGCTCTTGCTGGAGCAGCTGAGGAACAATCGTCACACCCATTGGCTGTAGTCAGTTATGACAGAAATAAATGAAAGAGGACTTGAAATTCCAAAACATAGTAAGATTTAAAAACTGTTGTAAGCAGAGGTGTGGAAACAAAAGTTGGTAAGGGTAAAGAGTCTGTTACGATAAGAGTTGGAAGCAAAAATATATGCTAGAAAGTGAAATAGATCTAACTTGGGTAGCTGATGCAGAACGTGGAGTTATATCAAGAGGAGAGATTGGACTTTATGTAGCTCAAGATGATAAGATTATCAGGGCTTATTGGTGTAACAGATCCTCCGAGAGAAAATATTAAAAAGCTATAAATAGACTTAGAAATTATGGTGTAGATGACATTGTTTTTATTGACAGGAGATTTAAGACAACAAGCAGAAACAATAGCTTCAAGAATGTCAATAGATAGATATGAATCATGAACTTTTACCAGAAGATAAAAGCAAAAATATCTTGAAGTTCCAATCTAAGGTTCTGAATGTAATTATGATAGGAGATGGAGTGAAGACGTGACCAGCTTTATCTTATGCAAATGTTGGAGTAGCTTTAGGAAGCACGAACAGATGTTGCAATGGAAGCAGCCGATATTACAATTACTCAAGATAATCCGTTGATCAGTGCCAGGAGTTATGGGTCTGTCAAAAAATACAGTTAAGACTATAAAAGAAAAATTTTGCAATGGTTATCGGATTAAATACTTTTGCTCTAGTTTTTAGGAGCAACTGGAATTTTAGCTCAATCGTAGCTTCGGTTTTACATAATTCGACAACGATTTTGAGTTGTGATGAATTCGTTAAAACTTTTAAAATATGATAATAAAACAAATTAAGGAGTGATAATAAGGAAAGGTTAACAATTGGTGTTGTTCACAAACTGCAATAGAGTTAGAATAAATTGTCTGCTCCAATAAAAGATGATGAAAAGTTTTTATGTAAGTATAAAAATAGTATAAAATATTTAGAAATGAAATATAATAAGAGACTGAATACAGTAACTCTTAAATTTTCAACGAATGAAATATTTTTACAAGAAATCATTTACAGAACTGCAACAGCATTTTCTATTGAGAACAGGTTAATGCCAGTGAAGTTGGTGAAGAGTACGAATATAAATCTATATCTCCATTATCGATGTATGCTCTAGCTTCAATTATGGTTTCATTTAAATACTTTTATAAATAAAAATGATACAAAATTACAAAATTCTGCATGAATGTATTTTCAATGGGACTAACTGTTGGCTCTGTGTTTGAAATATGCTTTACGGAGAAGTTAAAAGAAGAGGTATGTTTGATATAGAAATTCTACCAGCCTTATACTTATTGAAATCATTCTTTACAGAACATTAAGTTCTGTTCTTATAATGTAGGGCTAACAACATTCGGAAGACATTTAACAACGTCACACATATGTCAAAAATAATAAAAGTCTTTAGAATGAAAAATGAAAATGGCTACCAATATACAGCAACAATTTCGTGATAATACTATAGAAAATTTTTCAGATTTTATCTATCAAATTTTCTTCAAGAAAAATATAAATTATTATCAGTCAAATGAAAAATATATAACATTAAGCAAAACTAGATTAGGAGGTAACAAAATGTTTGGAAACAAACGGAATAACAAAAAGATCATTTAGTAGGTGCAGCAGTAGGAATGGAGTGGCAGCAGTTGCTGTTTACTTATACAAAAAATCAGCTAAAATTGATGATTTCTTGAAGTCAAGGAATGAATATCAGATCTTCAGGAGCAAATTTTGAAAATATGGATGAATCTTAACTGAAATGAAAGAACATCTAGAAGAGTTTAAGTGCTGAAAAATCTGCTACTGAAGCTGCTGAAGAAGTTATTGTAGAAGCTGAATAGTATGAGAAGGAGCTGTTGCATGGATTTCAATTTGCAATGGCTCATTTTTATTTTTGTTGACTTTTGCTTTAAAATAGTGTACTATTAATTTGCTAAAAATAAATCTATGCAGAAGTGGGTGAAATTAGTGACGCACCAGACTCAAAATCTGGAGTTCTTCGAGCGTGCGGGTTCGAGTCCCGCCTCGGCACCATAAGGGATAATTATAGTTCTATAAAATTTCATAGAATACTAAAGTTAAAGAGATTCAAGTAAGAACTCTTATATATAAAAATTTTAAATGATCAATAAAAATGATTTATCAGAAATTGAAAAAGAGAAATCGAATTATCAATGGAAGAAATAGAAAAGAAATAAATAATTTTAAAGAAACTGAAGAAAAGAAAGAAGAAAAGTTATACTTAAAAAGATGATTTTGAGATGGGAATATAAATGAAAATGAGGGAAGTAGATTCTCTCATATATATATTTATAATATCAGATTAGTAAAAATAAAAGGTTATAGAAACTATTTTATATCTTTAACTTCTAATAATCTTATGTTATAGAAATATAAACTTTATTTAATAATAGTATTATTTAATAATAATATTAATACACTGAAATTATGCTATAAGTATGAAATTTCATTAAACAAAAATAATATATATAATGTATCAAATTTAATTTAAAATTAAATATAAAATTATTCATTAATTATTGGAATATATAATCAATATACTTTGACAAACAGTGTATTAGTATATAATATTTTGTAAATTACAAAAATAAAAGGAGCGTGAAATAGTATGTTTAATAGTAAAAAGATATTAATAATGTCAACTCTGTTAATTTCAGGCACTATTTATTCAGAAGATTTTGTTGTTTCTAAAACAGAGGAAAAATAGAAAAATTAGATTCAATAAAATAGTGGTATTATAGGAATGTTTGCAAAATCGGGAAATGCAGTCGTTCTTTCAAAGAAACGGAAAATTCTTAATAAAGGAAAAATTCAAGGAAAAGTTATTTTTGAAGCTGAAGATGATACAAAAATGATAAAAACAAGAATAGGGAAGATATCAACATCTCAAGGGAATGGAGTATCAGGAGTAGGATATTCTCATACAGTAATAAAAATGGAGTGTCATAGAAAAATTAGAGAATGAGGACATATTTTAGGAACTAGTAATCTCTATAGCTGAAATACACCTGACATTTGGTGGAATAGAAGAAGTATATTCAGAGTGGAAATGGGTGTCAGGCTTTATCACTTGTAGATTTTGGAAACAGCAACAGGAGCATCTGGAGATAGTGGAAAAGTAGATGCAATAGGAGGAGCAAGTTCAAGAGGAAGAGCAAGCTTGAGATCTGTATCGACTGCTAAACTTTTAAGTTCTGGAAATACTGAAAAAGTCCCATTGATAAAAAGTAGATGAAACGAGATATATATGGTAAAAATAATAAGTTTGCTATTGAAAATGTAAAAATAATGGCCAAATAAAAGGAAAAGCTGTTAAAAACAAAGAGGGCTATGTAAAGCCTGATTCTATAGCTTTGGAGAAAATAAAGCAATGTCTGCACAATGGAGAACTAATAAATTCAACAACAACAGGAAATGGAATATCTAATATGGTATATTTAACAACAATAGATAAATATACTTTGGTCTGATGATAAAGAAAATATTGCTTCTATGGAAATATAGAAAAATAATGGGCATATATCTGGAAATCGTATGATGCAACTACAGGAAAAATTTTGCAACATTAAATAATATTAGAGCATTAGCAACAGGAAATGGAGTATCAACTACGACTTACTCTAATCAGTTTGTAAAAGCAACAACAAAAATCAACTTTAGGGAAATATAAAAATGATGGAGGAAATATGGAAAATTATGGTGCTGTTGTAGGGAAAAATACTCAAGAGGTATTCATGAGATATTCTAATGCTGATATAAAAGGTTCTGCAAATGGGATTTCTGTATACACTTATGCAAATAATGCTCAAGTAAAAAGAAACAGAGTCAAGTATAGGAAAAAGTGAGATAATACAGGAAAATAGTTGGAGATCTTTATGCTAAAGGCTGGAACTGGGTACGGAGAATTAAAAGCTGATGTAGTTTCATCTGGAAATGGAGATAGCAGTGTATAATTCAAGCAATTCTAAGAGAACAACTAGAATAGAAAGTATTAATAATAGAGGTTCTATCTTAGGGAAAGCTGTAGTTATAGTGGAAAATCATATGAGTAGTACACAAGATAATGATTTAAAGAGAAAAGATTTCATATTGACATAGAAGATAAAGATAGAAGTTGGGAAAGAAACAGATTTTTGCTAAAAAGCTTGAGAAGTCAAAAGATGAATTAAAATTTTTAGAAAATGAAAATTCTGAGTGGATATGAAATGAAAAGAAAATGGAAAGCTAATAAAATCAAGGAATTAGATATATTGAAATATCCAATCAAATTATAGATAAAAGCCCAAAAGATTTAATATCAATAGCAGAAAATGAAAAAGATAAATTTGATAAAAGTTTTTATAAAATCTATAAAATCTGAAATACAAGAACAACAAAATCTTACTTACTCTGGGATAAGTGATGAGTAATGAATACAGCAGAAAAGAAGAATTAGAAAAATGAAAAATAACAAAACTATTTCTTTAAATGAACAAAAATATATCTACAAAATATCACGTTCAAAAATTAGAAGGAGAAAGTCGAGAAAGTAGCTTATTGGAAAAATCACAATATAAAGAAAGATATAAAAGAAATAGAGGATACTTTAAAGTTGGTTAAAGAAGAAAAGGTAGAAATCTCCAGAAATAATTAGCTTTTAAAAGAAGAAGAAAAAGTTAAACTTGAAAAAGAAATTTAGAGATAGCAGAAAGTAAAAAGGTAGATCATGTTAAAAGCAAATATCCAAACAGTAGGGATATTATAGCGACAGGAAATGGAATTTCTATAGAGGGACTAGAAATGATAACCAAAAAGATAATGATGCAAGTTCGAATAAAAATAGATCTTTCTTAAATGAAGGAACTTTATCAGGTTATGGGAACTTTATCATGGACATTCTCAAGGTAAATATTCAAGATTTAATTATCAAAATACAGGAGCAGGATTATCAGTTGAAGGTAATGTTGAAACAGAAATATACCGGAATAATATCAGGTAGTGAGTTTGCTTTATTATCAAAAAGGATTAGTAGATGATAGTCAGAGTACAGCAAATCCCAAATTTTTGTATCAGGATTTAAGGGTGGAGTTAAAAACTACGGTATCTTTAGCAGGAAGAATAATTATAGGTGGATATAAAGGAGGAATGGAACCTTTGATTATTTTGAAACCATATACGAAGATAAAAACACTATACTAACGATGGAATATTTGTTGTTTTTGGATGAAAAGGAGAAGCTAGAAAAGTAATAGGAGAAAATAAAAGATTAAATATGATGGAAAAACTATTGAAAATATATTGTCTTTAGATGGATCTTACGAAGCAAGTGGAGATATTGAAAATAAAATTATTAATGGTGTAGGTACAATGGACTTATAAAAATTAATAATGAAGAGATAAATCAATCAAAAATACTACTATTAATGCATTTCACAAACTGCAATAGCTTTTTGATAATGCAGGTGTAGTTGAAGTAGAAAATAGTATAGTAAATACAAATGATTCGGAGATACTTATGCTATAAAAAGGAAGTGCAGAAGATGATATTGTAAAAATTTAGGATCAGGGCTAATATAATTAATGGAAAAATTAATTTCTGACAGAAGGAAATGATACAATAGCTATTTCAGATAATATAATATTAAACGGAAATGTTGATTTAGGAGCTGGAGAAAATAAATTAGTATTTGGAGAACTTAAAAATAATAAAAATCGAGGTACAAATTTATTAAAGTTTGAGAACACAAAGTGAAGAAAAATTCTATGAAAATAGAAAGCACTAATGGAATAATTAATTCTACTTTAGAAAATGTTAATGAAATTGATGTAAATAAAAATACAGAGATAGGAATAAATTCAAGATTACAGGGTTAAAAAGATTGAAAATTTCAGATCGACAGTAAATTAACTTATACTTTTATAGATAAAGAAAATCAACCTTTTGCAGATTTAGCAGATAAAGATCTTGTCGCAGAAGTTAAAGGTAAAAAGAAAGTTGAATTAAAATCCTATAGGAGATGAAGTTCAAATCGGAAAAGAAAAAGATATACTTGGTTTTTGAGTTTAGAGGAGAAAAATGAAAATTTAGTAGACTCTAATCCTGAAAAATAGAAGTCGACAACGAGACAAATACTCAACCTCCAAAATAGAAGCAAATGACTACAGATAACAAAGGAAAATAATAAAGAAGATAATTTCTTTGTGAGATCCAAGATTAGGAAATTTAGAAAATATTCAAATGGAGCTCTAAATGCATATATTAATGATTTAAAAGGAAACTTTTGACTATTTAAAAGGTATAAAAATCAAAAGAATTATTTGTAAATTATTTATATAATGTAACAAAATAATAATCCAATAATTTATTTTAAAGAATTAGGAGTTGATAGTGCTTTAGCTTATCATAGAGCTAACAATGTAGAATTCTAGATAAAATAAAAGTTAGAAGCAGAAAATTATAATATTAAAAAGAAACTATAACTCAGATAATAGCTACAGCTCAAATGGAATGATAGCAAAATTAAATTATGGATTAACAGAAAATATAATATAGGAGTTAATTTAGGGGAGCTAACGGAAAAGTTAAGAAGTTTTGAAGATATTAAAAATACAATCAACTTTGTTGGTGGAGATATACTATTTAAGGCTAATAATTTACTTTGGCAAAACTCATTATCTTATGGAAGAGTAAAAACCAAAGGATTATAAAGCATTAAACTTAGAATCATCTATTCAAAAATTAGAATATGATTTGAAAATTAATGAATAATTGGAGTATAAAACCTCAAATTTCATTATTAGTAACAAGAGTAGAAACAGAAAAGAAACAAGTAGCAAAGAATGAAGATATAAAAATTAAGAAGAAAATTCAACCATATTTTTGAAACAAATACTCGAATAGATGTTAGTAAGAAATTTATAAAAGGTGAGACATCAATTTACAGTTTCAGGTGGAATAGACTATTCTATAGCTAAGGATTTAGAAAATCTCAAAAAGCGACTTTTTGTTGGTGGAACAAATGAATTTTGAACTAAAAATTATGATAGAAAAATATGCTTTCGAAGTTATAAAAAATAGATTATAAGAACTTGAATGGAGTTTCAACATCGTTAAAATATAGAAGAAGTAATAAGGATAGAAGTATAGGATTTAATATAGGTATATTTTCTGAAAATTTAAATTTATACTGTTCTCATCAAATAAAAGAAAGTCTTTTGATAATCGTATGAGTTCTACAGAGCTCCACTAAACACAGGCTCTTCGAACTATGCGGACGTCAGAGACGAATGACCATTAAAACACTATTATAGCATTGACTTAGAGCATAGAAGTAAAAATACATAATTAACAAAGCACTTAGTAAAAACTAGGTGCTTTTAGTCATGAAAGTGGCTAAATTCATTTGGGAGAAATTATTGTAGAATATAAAAATAATTTCTATCTGACTTTATATATTTTTACATTATTATGTACATATAAAGGAGAGTGAGATTTTATGACTAATACCAATGCAACAAATTTAAGAAAGAACCTATTTACATATTTAGATTCAGCCATGACTACAACGATGTTATCAATGTTAGCACTAAAAAGGAAATGCAATTATCATCAGTGAAACAGAGATATAATAGTCTCCTTGAAACTTTAGTATCTTTTATCTGTTCCAGGAATGAAAGAAAGATTAAAAGAAGGTCTTAATGCTACTGTTGATGATTGTGAGGACTTTGAATGGTAGAAGAAAAATAGAGTAATGTCTGACAAAACAAGCTTCAAGGATAAGGAGAAAAATAAAACAATATCCGCATTACACAATGTTGAAAAAGTTAGTGGAACTTATAAAATTGAGATCCTTTTGTCAGTCCACCTTTTTATGAAGCTTTACTGGGAGAATTAAAGGTTTATATTCAAGAAGAATTAATAAACAACATGGATTGGTTTTATAAAGAGTGCTTGAAGAAGAAAAAATTATTATGATAGTTAGTATGTGGACACATTATGAATTTTAAAGAGAAGTAAGTAAAGCTTCTCTTTTTATTTTTCTATTAATCCCATGTATGTTTATAGAGACAATGAAAATATAGAAGTTGTGATTATAAGAGCATAACAAGGCAGCCAAGTTATAAAAATAAAAATTAGGGAGGAAAAATTAGGAATTAGTAGATCAATGTTAGGAACTTCATAAAGGAAAATTTGGAAAAGGCAGATTAAAAGACAACATATTTGAAAAAGGAACTTCAAAATGACACGAGCACTTGAACATTTGGAAACCAGAAAGAAAACAGCTGAGATCCGATTTGATAACTCTGTTTTATTCAAAATTGTGACGAATGGATAGAAATGTCAAGAAACAAATAAAAACTTCAGAAAACACTTTTATCTAATATAGAGCTTAAAAATTCAAGTAGAAGCATTTGAAGTGTTTTTAGCTCAAAATTAAGGAAGGTAGGAAATGGAACTAACAGGCTTACTTCTTAGAGATTTGAAAAATGGAAAATCTGAGTTAGCAGCAGAGTATAGTATGAGGACAGAAAATATATAATCGTTGTACCTCAAGGCTTCCATAACCAAACTGTGCCAATATCCTCGAGTGTTAAGGTGTTTATTCTCCCTTATGGAAAACACAGTGGAGCAGAGTGTTATTACGATCGCTCTATTCAAGAGAGTGTAAAATGAATATAACACGTGAGGAAGCTGACGATATATTTTTGGAGATTTTGGAAGAAGAAAAATGTGCTTTTATAACTAGAATGACTATGTTTCAAATGGTAGAAAATTTGGAAAGAAAAATACTATAAAAATAAGAAGAAAGAGTGAGATTTATTTCTCACTCTTTTTCTTTTGAGTACTTGTACATTGAAACGTTTTAATGAAAATTCATATAGTAAGTTTTAAATTTTAAATGATATTATATAAAATCAAAATTGTCTTAATGAAGAAAAAGATGTAATATAAAAGTGAGGAAAGCTTTCCTTATTGATTCGGATCAAGAAACAAATGTTACAAATTGTTTTATTTAATGAATTTTTAATCAATCTAGGGAGGTATAGTAATGAAAAAGAACAGATCTAGAAAATTTGATAAAAGAAAACTTCAAAGAATATTGGAGAATACGCTAGTGGAACAAAAATTGCGGACACGTTTAATTTGAGCTTGAGCTGATGTTTACTCGAGTTGTTAAAAGACAAAATAGGATCAAGATACGGAAGAAATGAATACAAGTGAAGATTTTCGAATTTATTAGAACTAGGTATTAACGAAGAAAATATTGAAAATCACTTTATCGAAGAGGAACAAGAACTTAATAATAACTGTGGACTATCAAACAAAGATTGAAGAATTTTTGATGACTTATCTTTTAGAAAAACTATGGTGAGTTTATAAGTGCAAGATCGACAAAAATTTTTGGAATGAGCAAAAATTTTTGGTATGAGGTATATTGATGCAGGAAAGATGGTCTATATGAATTTAGGGAAGGAAGATAATATTCACTCGTTCATTATTGCCATTTTTTGAGAAGCATTAGAAGAGAAGAATAAAATAGCAGTAAAAATAGTGATGATAATATTTAAATAAAACAAAAAGGAGTGTTTTTAAATTATTTATTGACTTGATTTAAGGAAGTGAGGCGAGAGCTCTCACTTTTTATAAAAACACTTTTTAGAAAAGAAAAAGAGAAAAATAAAATTACAATTGTTACAAAAAGTTTATCTTGTAAAATAAAGAGTGGAGTTATGATAAATATAAAATATATATCAAGATATATTATTTATATAATTATTAAAAATAAAGAACTTTTTAAAAGCGCATTGAAATAAACTATAATGTTCTAAATAACAGATAAATATTTTTCATAAAAAGAACAGGGGGTAGAGAAAACGATGATTGAGCATATAAAATATATATTATTAAACACGCCATGGTATGATAATACGTCAAAGAATGTATAAAACTCTTAATAAATAATAAGAAATTAGGGAAATAAGGAAAGAGCAGAGACTTTTTAATCTCTAAAAGTTTTTCGCCTCAGCAAATTAAAAAATTTGAAAAGAGTTCAAAAAGGAGAAGATATGAATAAAGAAAGAGACGAAAAATTATTAAAATCTTGGCTAAAAAGAAAAATAACGATAACGACTAGTACAGTCGTAGCTTTTTAATTACTGGAATGGTTGGAGCAACTGTTGTTTATGGTGCTGTTAATATTGAAAAATACAAATGGCAATACTATACTAATGGTAGTGCTAATGATCTCTAGGGGTTTCGATTGGTGGCGACGCAAAAACTCAAAGTGGTTCTGATGTTTCGATTGGGGAATCAGCTGGGAAAGATAGTAATTCAATTGGTAATAGTGTAGCGATAGGGAAGAATTCACGTGTAGGAGATCAAACAGTCAACCAATCTATAGCTATTGGTGGAAATTCCCTGGTCAAGGAGCTTGGGCAAAGGGGATCAATCAATAGCTATTGGTGGTAACTACTGAATCTGAAGGTCATTCTTCTATAGCAATAGGTGGAGATGATTTGGATAACGTAGCTAAACAAGTAATAGGATATGTTAATGCTAAGGATGAACAAGCATCAGGTAGTATTCAAGATGCAATGAAAAATTTGACAGGGGTAGATATGTTTTAAACCCTCAATATTCAAATACTATGTCAGGTCATGGAGCTGTTGCTGTTGGAGTTAAAGCTGTTGCGGGGCATTTATCTCTTTAGCATTAGGGGACAGCTACGAATGCAGGAGCTACAGGATATCGAAAAATGCGATTACTTATAAAGCGGTCAATACAGTTGCAATTGGTTCGGGTGCGAGTGCAATGCTTGATAACGCTATAGCCATAGGTGGCGGAGCAAAAGCAGATGAATCAAGCTAGAGGGAAAAGAAACAAACAGGGGCTACGATTAAATCTATAGAGTATAAATGGAAGGAGGAGCAAAAATTGCAGCCGGAGATATAGTTTCTTTCAGGGCAAAAAGGTTTGAACGTCAGCTTATATTGCACCTGGAGAGGTGGTGAAGAATCAACAGACGGTATTAATGGGTCTCAGTTATAGTGGTATTGCTAAAAATATTACAAGTGAAAATCATTTTGGAAGTATTTAGGTGATGACGCTCAAAATGACGAGACAAAATTGTTAATCTTAGTTTGGAAAAATAAATTAAACATTGTAGGGGAAGCAGATGCTACAAAATTAAGTGATGCAAATATTGGTGTAGTTTATGGAGTGGAAATAATAAAGCTGCTGATGGAAAAGATTTAGAAACAGACAATCCAGCTTATCAAGAAGGTAAATTAAAAATAAAGCTATCAAAAAGAGATTAAAAACTTAAAATCTGCTGAATTTAAAACTGCACAGGTGACAAACTGTAATCAACGGTAATGGAGTAACGATTGCACCTGTGTTACCAGCTGGTAAACAACCAGTATCTTTAACAAAAATGGTTTAGATAATGGTGGCAATGTTGTTGCCAATGTAGTGAGCAACCTGAGAGGTGCTCAAAACCAAATAGTACAGAGACCAACGACTAATGCAACAGCACCTAACAAACCTAAGTACTATTAAAAACAATGCAGCCACAGTGGGCGATGTATTACAAGCTGGCTGGAACTTACAAGAAAAGGTGTGCGAAAGACTTTCGTGAAACCATATGACACTGTGAATTTCATCGATGGTAATGGAACTTCAGTGGCTGTAGAACTACAAATGGTACAACATCTGCTGAAAATATAACGTTAACTTAGGGTAATGGATTAGAGAAAAATGGTACTAACGAAATTACCATAAAACCAGCAGATAAATCTTTAGAAGTAACAACGGCTGGTTTAAAGGCAAAGAAAACTGATAACGCAACGATTACTACAGGAGATAGTGGATTAAAAGTTGTTACTGGTGATATCGAAAGCTGGTACTACCTCTGGCACTCGTGAAAGTAACAAATGGAGACAATGACAAAAATTGCTACTGTGAGATTCTGTAGTAAATGCTGTGAATAGTGCTGCTTTCACATTGAAAAGCAAGTGCTATTGAAGGTGGTACAAAAATCACAGATAGTACTGTAACTACAAAGGGTGAACTCCATTAAAAGCCGGCAATACTGTAGAAATGATCGCTGGTAAAAACCTAGAGGTAACATACATAAAAATGGTAAAATCACATTCGCTACAGTAAAGAACCCTTCTTTCGAAACTGTGCAAATAGGGTGATGATGATCCCCAAATTCTCTGCAACCTCTGGTGGAAATATTAGGGTATCTGATAAAGATGGTACAAACCCAGTAAAAATTACAAATGTAAAAGACGGTGAGATCTCTAAAACATCCAAAGATGCTATTAATGGTAGTCAATTCCATAAACTAGCTAATAATACAATTAAATTAGCTGGTCAAAACGGAAGTAATGCTGCCACTGAAACAGATGCACAAAAATCTAAATCAACAAGATGGTATTAAGTTTACTGTTAAAATCAGTGATGGTAAATTGTTAGAGGTAACAGCAGGTGGTGATACAATTACATTAGACTCCAAAAACTGGTACGAAATACAACAACGAATGGTGTACCAACAGCAAATACGACAAAATGAGTAAATTAGTGACTGCTGATCAATTAGTGAGTGCCTTTAACAGAAATGGGCTGGAGAGCCACAGCAGATAAGGATGGTACTGGTACAGTAACAGGTACTGACATCGAGGTTAATCAAAGCTGGTAATACAGTGACTTTCAAAGCTGGAGATAACTGCGATTAAACAAGATGGTAAAACTTTATCTATTCTCTAAACACAGCATTAAGTGGCTTAACAAGTGCTGAATCTAAAAGATGGAGATAATAAAGTAAAATATCACTCCAACTGGTGTACTATTACAAAAACCAGTAGATACGGTTAATAATCAACCAGAAAAAGACAGTCACATTGAATCAAGATGGGTTGAATAAGGTGGTAACCCTGAATTACAAATGTAGCAAGTAACTGATGGAGCCAAAACAGGAACAATAGAACCAACAACTAAGGAGCAACTGCACCTACTGAATGTAGGTGGTATTAACTCAATGCAGCAACAGTAGGAGATGTGTTGAATGCGGGATGGAACTCACAAGGTAATAATAAGGATGTAGATTTTGTAGAAACCATATGATACAGTAAAGCTTTATAAATGGTGATGGAACAACTGCAACTGTGAAACTCACAAATAATAAAAGTATCTACTGTAAAATATAGCGTAAACTGGCGATGGATTGAAAAAGGATGATACAGAAAATAGCAATTTCTATAAAACCAGCAGACAAGTCTTTAGAAGTAAATAAAGATGAGTCTACAAAAGTTAAAAGCAGATAATACAACGATTGACAACTGACGATAATAAAGGATTAAAGAGTTGTCACTGGTACCAGTGAATCTGTTACAACTGGGTGATAAATCTGGTACTGTAAGTAAAAGATAATGATGCTGGTAAAATTGCTACGAGTAGATTCTGTGGTAAATACTGTGAATAGTGCCTTTCACATGAAAGCAAGTGCGACTACAGGTAGTGACAGAAAATGGAAGTAGTGAGTGTGGACGCAAATGGTGAAGCTATTAAAGCAGGTGAAACTATAGAAATGATGGCTGGTGAAAACCTAAATGTAACACATAGTAAAACAGTGAAAATCATATGCTACAGTAGATGCCCTACACTCAGCACTGTGCAAGTGGGTGGCGATCAAGGTCCAAAATTCTCTAGAAAACCTCTGATGGTGACAGTCAAAGTATCTGATAAAGATGATGCAAATCCAGTAAAAATTACAAATGTAAAGATGGGCTATACTGATACATCTACAGATGCTATTAATGGTAGTCAATTCCATGAAAGTGGCGAATAATACAGATTAAAACTAGCTATGGTCAAAACGGAGACTGATGTAACGACAGCTACTCAAACAAATGAACAAAATCTAAATAAACAAGGTGGTATCAAGTTTACTGTTAAATCTAGCGATGGTAAAGTTGTTAGAGGTAAAAGGCAGCAGATGATACGATTACATTAACTCCAAAAACAGCTACAATTACTACTGGTACAGATGGAGTGCCAACAATGACTAATGAATGGTAAATTAGTGACAGCTGATGATTTAGTGACAGCCTTGATATGGGTTGGAAAGCAATATGCAGGTCAGAAGGGTCTGGAACAGTTGCTGGTAATGCTGAGACAGTTAATCAAAGCTGGAGAGCTGTAACTTTCAAAGCAGGGAATAACCTTGCAGTAAAACAAGCAGGTAAAGGTTTATTTATTCATTAAAACAAAATTATGACTTAACTAAAGTAGAAGTTAAAGATGATAAAGGAAATACAGTAGTAACTACTCCAACTGAAACAACAATAACAGCTAAAGATGGAAATACAACTAAAGTTGATGGAACTGGATTAACAATAACACCTAATGAAATACAAATCCTAATATGTCTGTAACAAAAAGACGGAATAAATGCAGGAATAAAAGCTATAACAAATGTAGCAAAGTAACTTAGACAAACTATAATTCAGGGAATAAAAATGGATTAGTTGATTTAAGTAATACAACTACTACACCTAATTCAAATGTAGCAACAGTTGGAGACCTAAGAAATATGGGATGGGTAGTTTCAAGTGATAAAAACTACTGAAAATTTAGGAACAGCTTATAATGATAAAGTTAAAAATGCTGATGAAGTTAAATTTGTTGGAACAGGAGCAGCTACATGAAGTGGAAAAACAGGAGCTGATGGTGTGGAGAACAATAACAGTAGATGTAACTGTACCAGATGTGAGAAAAGGACAATAGAATCTGATACTGGAGATAATAAAGGGAAAAAGTTAAATCCAAAAGCAGGAGATGGAGATAAATTTACAACAGTTGATACAGTAGTAAATGCTATAAATAGTGCAACATGGAAGCAACATCAGGTACAGAAGGTACAGGAGCAGAAGCAACAGGACATACAAAATCAGATGCAAGAAATTAAAGCAGGAGATACTGTAACATTTAAAGCAGGAAATAATTTAATAATTAAACAATCTCGTAAAAGAATTTTGCATATTCATTAAATCCAGAATTAACTGACTTCAAAGTAAAGTAGAAGTTAAAGATACAGCTGGAAATTCAGTAAAGTAACTACTCCAACTGGAACAACAATAACAGCAAAAGATACGACAGATATAACAACAGTAATAAATGCAGGAGGAACAACTGTAACAGATAAAGATGGAAATACAACTAAAAAGTCGATGGAAATGGAATAACAATTACTCCTAAAAATAATCCAGCAAATCCAGTAAAATTAACAAGATGGATTAAATAATGGTGGAAATGCGATAACGAATGTGGCAGGAAACTTACCTAAGACACATAGTGATACAAAAGATTTAGATGGAACGACAGTGAGTTACTCCAACAAAGTCACAAAGCAAAACCAGATAATATAAAATATTGTAAACAATGCAGCAACAGTAGGAGATGTATTAAATGCAGGATGGAACTTACAAAAATAATGGAGATGCTCGTGACTTTGTAAAAACCTTATGATACAGTAAACTTTGTAAATGGTGGAAACACAGTTGCAGAAGTAACAACAGATAAAGATGGAAAAGTTTCAAATGTAACTTATAATGTATCAGGTTTACCTATAACTTATACAAAAAGCTGATGGAACACCAGTATCGAAAGTTAAGGATAAAATATTATGAAGTGAGATCCAGCAACTGGAAAACCAGATATGACAAAAGAAGTGCAACCGAAAAGATTTAAAAACTACTTTGGTTACGCAGATCCAGCAACTGGAAAAACTGGAACAACAGATCCAAGTACATTAAATAATGTTAAGAGCGGTTTGGATACTTATAAAGCGAGATCCGAATAATACAGCAACTGCTAATGATCCTAAAAAAATGGTTTAGTAGATTTATCAAAAACCAGATGATGGTTCAGCTCAAAAGTTTCTGACAACACAGCAAGCAACAGTTGGAGACTTAAGAAATATGGGATGGGTAATCTCATCTGATAAAACAACTGGAAACTTAGGAACAGGTTATAACGATCAAGTTAAAAAATGCTAACGAAGTTAAATTTGTTGGAACAGGACTTGCAACAGTTAGTGGAGCAACAGACGGAAATGTTAGAACAATAACTGTTAATGTTGATGCAGGAAAAAGTAGCGGAAAAATAATCCATTTGAATATGTAATTAAAAATAATGATGGAACAACAACTCCAGTAACAAAAGTTGGAGACAAATATTACGACACAAAGTTGTAAAATCCTGATGGTTCTTTAAAACCAGGAGCGACTCCTAAATTAGATCCAACAACAGCAACAGATGATGATAATTTAGTTGTAAATGCTAAGGAGATAAACCAAAAGAAAATAACAAATGTAGCAGGAAACTTACCTAAGACACATAGTGATACAAAAGATTTAGATGGAACGACAGTAGATTACTCCAACAACGTCACAAAGCAAAAACCAGATAATATAAAAAAATATTGTAAACAATGCAGCAACAGTAGGAGATGTATTAAATGCGAGGATGGAACTTACAAAAAATAATGGAGATGCTCGTGACTTTGTAAAACCTTATGATACAGTAAACTTTGTAAATGGTGGAAACACAGTTGCAGAAGTAACAACAGATAAAAGATGGAAAAAGTTTCAAATGTAACTTATAATGTATCAGGTTTACCTGTAACTTATACAACAGCAAATGGAACACCAGTATCAAAAGTTGGAGATAAATATTATGAAGTAGATCCAGCAACTGGAAAACCAGTGATGAATCCCTGCAACAAAAACCAAAGAAGTTCAACCGAAAGATTTAAAAACTACTTTGGTTAACCCTAGATCAACAACTGGAAAAACTGGAACAACAGATCCAAGTATATTAAATAATGTTAAAGAGCGGTTTGGATACTTTCATAAAGGCGAGATCCGAATAATACAGCAACTGCTAATGATCCTAAAAAATGGTTTAGTGGGATTTATCAAAAACCAAATGATGGTTCAGCTCCAAAAAGTTTCTGACAACACAGCAGCAACAGTTGGAGACTTAAGAAATATGGGATGGAGTAATCTCATCTGATAAAAACAACTGGAAAACTTAGGGAACAGAGTTATAACGATCAAGTTAAAAATGCTAACGAAGTTAAATTTGTTGGAACAGGACTTGCAACAGTTGGTGGAGCAACAGACGGAAATGTTAGAACAATCACAGTTGATGTTAATACAACTAAGATAGAAAATAACACACCATTTGAATATGCTTCAAAAGATCCAGCAACTGGAAAAACTACTCAGTTGCAAAAACAAATGATGGTAAATTCTATGATCCTAAATTCGTTGGAGCAGACGGAAAAAGTAAAACCAACTGTAACAGCAAAAAGATGGAAAAGAATATTTACCAAGTGAAGTTAATGATGACTGGAACATTAAAGAACCCAACAACTGCAAAACCAGTTGTAAAAAGCAAATGATGGAAAAATATTATAATACAAGTGATGTTAAACCTGATGGAACACCAAAAGATAATACAACGCCATTGGCAGCACAACCAACAGAACCAAGTGAAATAAAAAGCAAAAGACGTAGTAGTAAATGCTAAGGAGATAATCCTCAAGAAGTTAATAATGTAAAAGGAAACTTAGAGCAAACAGTTAATAAAGGGGACAGATTAGTAGATACAAATGGAAAATTAAAAAGATGATAATGCAGCTGATAAAGATGCAACAACTCCCAACTACTAAAATGGATGCACCTAATGCAGAAACTATAAAGAAAGAAATTTACAACAATGCAGCAACAGTGGGAGATGTATTAAATGCAGGATGGAACTTACAAAATAATGGAGATGCTCGTGACTTTGTAAAAACCTTATGATACAGTAAACTTTGTAAATGGTGGAAACACAGTTGCAGAAGTAACAACAGATAAAGATGGAAAAAGTTTCAAAATGTAACTTATAATGTATCAGGTTTACCTATAACTTATACAAAAAGCTGATGGAACACCAGTATCGAAAGTTAAGGATAAATATTATGAAGTAGATCCAGCAACTGGAAAAACCAGATATGACAAAAAGAGGTGCAACCGAAAGATTTAAAAACTACTTTGAGTTAACTCAGATCCAGCAACTGGAAAAACTGGAACAACAGATCCAAGTACATTAAATAATGTTAAGAGCGGTTTGGATACTTATAAGGCGAGATCCGAATAATACAGCAACTGTAATGATTCTAAAAATGGTTTAGTAGATTTATCAAAACCAAATGATGGTTCAGCTCAAAAGTTTCTGACAACACAGCAGCAACAGTTGGAGACTTAAGAAAATATGGGATGGGTAATCTCATCTGATAAAAACAACTGGAAACTTAGGAACAGAGTTATAACGATCAGAGTTAAAAATGCTAATGAAGTTAAATTTGTTGGTAAAAATGGAATACAAGTAAGTGGAAAAACTGATGATAAAAGGTGTAAAAACATTAACATTTGAAATGGAAGCTGGAGAAAGTAACTCAACAGAAATAACAAAAAGCTGATGGAACTAATGAAACTAAACTTATTAAAGTAGGAGATAAAGTTTATAATCCTGAAGATATAGGAACAGATGGAAAAACCTAAACAAGGAAAAAGATCCAGTAGGAACTATAGCAAAAAGATGGAAAAGTTTATAATTCTGGAGATGTAGTAAATGGAGTACCAAATAATGGAGCAAATCCTATAAATGGAATAACTGTAACTCCAAATAATGGATCTAAGTTTGTAACTGGAAACCAAGTAGCAGATGCTATTGAAAAAAATCAGGATTTGTTGTAGGATAATAAAAAGCATTATCAGCAGCTGATTTCAAAAATGAAGATGAAAAAGTAAATCCTAATGATGAATTAAGATTTGCAGATGGAGATAATACTAATGTAAAACTTGCAACAAAAGAAGTGCTAGATGCTTCTGGAAAAGTTAAAACAGTAACAACAGTAAAAGTTGATGTTGTAGACTTACCTGTAAAATATACAGATGCAGATGGAAATATTGTTAAAAAGGTGAAAGATGGAAAATATTACAATCCTAAAGATCTAGATGAAAAAGTGTATGATCCAGCAACTAAGACATATAAAAATGCAGATGGATCAGCATTGGCAGAACAACCAACACCAAAAAGCTAAGGATAGTATAGTATCTAGTTTAGTAAATCAAATGATGCAAAAAGATGGTAAAAGTTGGAACGCTAAGTACATTAACAAATGTAGCAAATGGAGCAAAAACATTTGATCCAGCAAAAAGATGCAGACGGAAACGATTTAAAATTAGGGAAATGACGGAAAAATGGTATCCAGCAGATAAAATTGAAAGCAAATGGAACACCAAAAGCTGATGCAGTTCAGTTGCAACACCAGTCAAAATCCAGGTAAAGGCAGGATTAGTGGACTTCAATAACTCTACCCCCTACAAATGTAGCAACAGTTGGAGATTTAAGAAATATGGGATGGGTAGTTTCAACATCTGATACTGGATATAATGACCAAGTAAGAAATACAAATAAAGTTGATTTCAAAACAAGGAACTGGTATTAAAATAAGTGGTCAAACGACAGCAGATGGAACTCGTCAAAATAACTATAGGATTAGATACTGGAAAAGTTACAAATGAAGTTACTATAACTAAAACCAAATGGTGAAAAAGTAAATGCAATAAAAGTCACTCAACCAGATGGAACTGTTAAATATTATGAAAAAGATAAAAGATGGAAAAAGCTGACTTAAAGAAAGAAGTACCAGTTGGAACAGAAAGCTAATGATAATAAAGTAACAGCTGATGATGGAAGTAGAGTAGTAACAGGAAATGCAGTGGCAACAGCAATAGGGTGAATCTGGATGGAATGTTGGAAAAAGCTAATACTAAAGATGTTACTAAAAGCATTCGAAACAGAAGCTAAACTTCATGATAAAGTAAATCCTAATGATGATGTTAAATTTGTTGATGGAGATAATACAACAGTTTCTATGGTAACTATTGACAGTCAAAAATGATGATGGAACTAAGAAAGCAACAACATATATCAAAAACAGATATAAATAAAGATATCCATATTGATAGTGTTACAGTTGGAGGAAAAATGCAGATGGAACACCAGGTAAAAGATGGGGCATTAACTGTTAAAGATAAAAATGGTAACGATAGAGTAAAAAGTAGAACCAAATGGAATGACTATCACTCCAAATAAAGCAGATGGAACACCAGATCCAGATAAAGCAGTATCTCTAACAGACAAAAGGATTAAACAACGGTGAAATAATATCACAAATGTTAAATCTAATTTACCACAAGTAAATGATGGTGCTAAAAAAGCATATGATGCAAATGTAAATCCAATTGCAAATAAAAATAATACAGCAGCTCCTATTACAGCAGTAGAAGCAGCAGATATTGTGAAAAAAGCAGGAAATAATGCAGCAACAGTAGGGAGATGTATTAAATGCAGGATGGAATTTACAAGAAAATGGCTCAGATAGAGATTTTGTAAAACCATATGATACTGTTAATTTTGTAGATGGAACAAATACAAAAGTAACTGTAAAAACTAATGAAGATGGAACTAAGAGCAATGTTCAAATAAATTTAGTTGGATTGCCAATAGCATTTGCTGATAAAGATGGAAATCGTGTTGTTCAAGGTGTAAAAGATGGTAAAATAGTTTATCATAAAATGCTTTCAGATGGTACTGCTAGTAAAGAATTAGTGAATCCAAAAATGTTCAAGTAACGAATGTAAATCCTACCGATGCTAAGATAAATACAGTAGGAACTCCAGGAGCTACAATAAATAATGTAGCACCAGCAGAAGTTAGTCCAACATCTACACAGGCTGTAAATGGTTCTCAATTATATCAAGTTGCACAAGAAATAAATAATGTAAATAACAAAGTTGATAAGTTAGGAGATAGAAGTAAACAGAAGGTCTTGCAGGAGCAGCAGCTATGTCAGGAATCGAGTTTATGGAAATCGGAATTAACCAAGCTACAGTTGCAGCGGCAGTGGGGAGGATATGAGGAACTCATGAAGTTGCAGTTAGAGTTACAAGCAGCACCTACAGAAAATACAAGAGTAAATGCTAAAATGTCATTGACACCAGGTTCAAGAACAGAAGCAATGTATTCAGTCGAGCAGCATATAGATTTAATTTAAAATAATAAAATTAGAGACTGTTGTAAATTTTATTTTGCAACAGCTCTTTCTTTGTTATTAACTATTGACAAAAGATTGAAAAATTGTTTATAATTAATCACAAATTTAAAAAAATTTTAAAGGAGAAAAAATATGAAAAATTTTTAAAAATTTTATGACGTTAATTCTTGGAGTTTTCTTCATGGGATGTTTTGCTTCTAACGTAGATTTGGGTGCAAAAAGTTTATCTTAAAGAATATAAAGGGATTAAAAATTCAATTGAGCTCGTTCAGATTTGAGTGGTGTGTTTGTTGACTTACAAAAATTATAGTAATAAAAGAAATTGAAATTGTGTGGAAAGAATCTACTCTGGGTGGATCAAAAATTATGAGACACGATGCAATAGTTAATCCAGCTGAAAAATAATGAAAGTGTTTATTTGCAAGAATTAGAAAGAAGAACTTTTGTTATCCATAGATTAGATGATTTTTATTATTTAGATCCAGTTCTATATGTTAAAGGTGGAGTTAGAATCAAACCTTTAAAATATCCAGTTGAATTGAGACTTGTTATCAAAAACTAATGGACAAAAAGAAACTCTTTCAATTTTCTTAGATAATAATTATGAAAGTAATGAAAATGCAAAAGATGAAAAGATATTTGGAAGATGCTTATGCAAAAAGAAAGAAAAATTGACAGCTGATATGAAGATAAAGATTATTACGAAACAAGATTAGATAGAAGACATAAAAGTTGATGATTTTGCCCTAACGGTACAACTAAAAACAACACGAACCTGTAGTTGATACTGTATATAAAAATCATAAAAACAGGACAAGAATGGTAAGATAGTAAATAACAAAATGAGAAACTCCCAGTTTTAGAATTGGGAGTTTTGAAAATATGTTATAATAAAAGAAAAATTTTTCTGCAAGGAGGTTTGTATGAAAAAGAAAAATACCTTTAGGGATTAGTAGCTTTAAAGATATAATTGACGGTAAATTATTATTATTGTGATAAAACAAAATTGATAGAAGAAATTTTAGATGAAGGTTTTAAAAGTAAATTTATTTACACGTCAAGAAGATTTGGAAAAACTTTAAATATGTCAACATTGAAATATGATGTAAAAATGCAGAAGAAAATAGAAATTTATTCAAAAATTTATATATAGAAAAATCGGAATATTTTTGAGAAAACAGGGGCAGCATCCAGTTATTTTTATTTCTTTTTAAAAACTTAAGTAGAAGCTAATTGGCAAGAATGTATGAGAAATAAAAAAATCAATTATATATGCTTTTATGGAGAATTTGAATATATTAGAGATACTTTAAACATAGCAGATTTAAAATCAATTCGATTCAATTTTGGTTTGCAAAAAGAAGAAGGAAATTATAGTAATGCACTAAAATTATTAACGTCTTTTTTTGAAGAAATACTATGATAAGAAAGTCGTAGTTTTAATAGATGAGTATGACACTCCAATAATTTCGGCATATGGGAAGGATATTATAAGGAAGCTATTTCATTTTTAAAGAGTTCTATGGTTCTGTGCTGAAAGATAATGAATACTTAGAGCTTGGAGTTTTGACTGGAATATTGCAAGTAGCCAAGAAGGTATATTCTCTGGCTTGAATAATATAACCATTCATAATATTTTAGAAAACAGATATAGCTTTATATTTTGGTTTTGTTCAAGAGGAAGTTGAAAATGCTTTGATTGAATTTGAATTAAAAGATAAAATTGAAGATGTAAAAACTTGGTATGATGGATATAGATTTGGAAAAACTGAAGTCTATAATCCTCAGTCAATTTTGTATTATTTATATGAAAAAAGAGTTAGAGGGGCATACTGGGTAAATCATCAAGTAATGACTTAATAAAAACAATTGCTAAAAGCAATCGGGAAATGAAGTTTTGAGGAATTAAAAGCTTTATTCTCTGGAGATACAATAGAAAAATCAATAAACAAACATTTCAATTTTTAATGAGATGAGACAATTTAAGAGGTTTGTGAGAATTATTTTGTATTTAGTGGATATTTAAAAACTTGAAGATAAAGTAAATAAAGATGATTATAATGATGATATGTATTTATTGAAGATACCAAACTTAGAAGTTAAAACGTTTTTATAGAAGTTTTATAGAAAATTTTTTTAGATAAGCATAGATACATTTAGAGAAATGTTAAATGCTTTAAAGAAAAAGATATAGAAATTTTTAGTAAGAGACTACAAACAATTTTCAATGTCAGTGTAGCTTATCAGTGATGTAGGCAAAGATGAAAAATACTATCATAATATTTTTATTAGGGTATGATTTTATCTATGCAGAAAAGATTATTACATAACTTCAAATAGAGAAGACGGGCAAGGAAGATATGACATCATATTAGAGCCAAAAAGATAAAATCAATACAGGCTTTGTTTTTAGAATTTAAAGTTGGAGCTGGTGAGGAAGAGTTGGAAAAAGTTGTCAGATGAAGCCATTGAACAAATAAAGAAAAAGAATATACAAGCTCAATGAGAGCAAAAGGTATAAACGATATTCTTGCTGTAGGGAATAGCATTTCACAAAAAGAAGACAGACAGTTAAATTTGAAAATATTTAATGAGAAACTCCCAGTTTTAGAACTGGGAGTTTTTAGTATAATAATTTTCAACATCTTGTGAATTTACAAAACCTTGCATCGAAGCTAAATTATCCATATTTTTATAGCTAGATTTATATTTTTATTTTTCATTTCAAGTATATATTTTAAATATAAAGCTAAAGTTTTTTTCTGAATAAGATAAAAGTTCTCCTCTTAAATAGGTCTCGATGGAAGTATCTTCGTCATCATCTTGTTTTCGAATACAAAGGACGTCCCATCGATGAAAAAATAGATAAAAGCTTTTAAAAAATTCTTCCTCCCATTTCATATAGAGCTCCATAATTTTTCGACCAAATCTAATTTTTGAGAGCTAGGTTGCTCCAATAAATTTTTTTATTTTCATATTCTTTGGGAGAATTATATTTCATCATCTGCCCATATTTTTGGAACAGAGGATTATTTTTGAGTTTAAGTCTTCCAAATATGATAACAAGGTTTCTTCATTGAAAGTCAGCCAGTGAGCTTTCCTCATAATAATAAAATCCTCTCTGTTATCTTGGCAGTCAGCTCTGACCTCCGATATTATTTAAATTAGAAAAATAGTTCCATTCTTTTTCTAAAAATTTCATCGATTAATTTTTCTTTTTCCATTATTTTTCTCCCTATTTTAATCCAACCAAGGCGAATAATTTTTAAAATTCATCATCAATATTTTTCTGAATATCAACACCAAAGTCTCCTATCACTCTCAGATTTTTATTAAATTTTTCTTTCCTTAATTCATCAGCCAAGACCTGACAAATCTTTTTAACGAAAGTATCTTATTTTGTGCAAAGACCATATCATTTAAAAGTTTATAAATTTCTTGTCCTAAAATTTTCAAATCAAATAAGGCTCTGTTAGACCATTTATAGAAAAGTTTATGTCTTCTATTCAGCAAGAAAACTAAAGCATTGCCACTCATCAACAAAAGATATAGGCATTGATTGGCAGCAATCAAATCATTTCTTCTCAAACAACGAGCATAGTTATATTGTCCGTGTTGAGAAATATTCATAAAGCCTTTGTAGCAATTTTATTTTGTCTTATAGCCTCTGGATAATATTTTAATGCTTCACGGATTTTTGTAAATTCTCCTAAATTATCCATAAAAACTTCTCCATTTGTCACTGTTGCAAGAGCTGTTTTCAGGAATAGATCTCCAATCATTTATACTTTTGAGGTATAGCTTCAGAACCAATAAATTTTAAAATAAAAATCTTCAATACAAAAGTACACCACGACGGTTATCTCCCCATTCACTCATTTCCAATTCCTTGAAGCCTAAATAAGATTTCGGTAAATTTTTAGAACATCATTTACTCTATCTTTATATTTTAAATAATCTTCTCTTAAAGCCAAATACAAACAGAAGGTCCAAAATCGTGATCCCTAGAAATTTCATCATCATAGCCATAGCATTGAGATCCCTCCAACAAACCAAAGGCACAAAGTGGCAATATATCTTTAGTGATTTTTCAAATTCAGGTAAAACTAAATCATAAAAATATTTTTGAAAGCTCCAAGCCTTTAATATTTTTATATCAACTTTTTATTTGTAGAAGTTTCTGTTTCATTAATAGTTAAATTTTTATTTTCTCCCTAATTGTTCTTTAATAAATTCAATATTGCTAACAATATTTTTATAATTATCACTATCAACACCCATAGTTTTAGAAATTTCTGCAGCCTTTTCAAAAATTCAACTGCCTTTTTAAATCTCTCTCGTTATAATAATAAATTGCCATATTATTTAGAGGCTGCATAAAAGTGGATGCTTAGTTCCAACATTTTTTTCTCAAAAATATCAAGAGCTTTATATAGATATTCCTCAGCCACATTTTTCATATCAAGCTGTAAACAAGGATTGAATAAATTACTTAAAAGTAACGGCATATTCAAGTAAGTATTCTTACTATTATAATTTTTAAAAATTTCTAAACTTTTTAATATGTAAGTCATAAGCTTTTCATATCTCCAGTATTTTTGATAATAAAGTCCAGTTATTCCAAAAGTCCTGCAAAAAGGAAAAAGTTTTATCAGCTGCATTGTCTTCATAAATTTTTCACGATTTTTATAATTATCTTCAAGCAGAGAATATTTTTGTGCAAAAACGATAAACTTCAGTTAAATTTAATAGTGAAGTGGCATAGGGTAAATTATTTTCTCCATATTTTGAAATTATGCTAAGAGCTAAGTTTAAATTTTTCTCAGCCTCGTCATAATAGCCAACATATTTTAAAGTTCCTCCTAATTCGTTTAGAGCTTTTATATATTCATCACTTTCGTTTGAAAAATCTGTTTTCAAGTAAAATATTTTTTAAAACTTCAATTTCTTTTAAAAATATTTCCTTCAGCTTGTAATCTTTCTTTCTTTTTAACTCTTCTATTTTCATTTTTATCACCTAAAATTTTTCTATATCATAACAAAAAGAACTTAATTAAAAGTTCTTTTAAATTTTTATTTTTAAATTAAAATAATTTCCATTTTTCGATTAGTCCACTTTTAAAGCAAACTCCAATTGCTCTCTTAAATGCTTTCTTGCTAATACCAAACAATCCCTTTATATCTTCAGGAGAAGAATCATCATTAAAACGGAAATGTTCACGTAAGAGTCTCATCTTAGCTAAAAACTAACTCAGCATCACTTTCCATTTGTTCAGATAAAAAGTTTTTCTTGGACTTAGATCCAATTTTTATCTTCACGAACTCTTATAACTCTCAAACTCAATTCATCTCCGATAGAATAATTTTCAAAACATTCACTTTTGGAATTAATCCAAAATATCTATCTTCAACTGCAACAAATACTCCGATATCATCGTTTATTCTGTAAACAGTTGCATTGACAACATCCCTTATTAATTCCATTTGATGGCATCAAAAATTTATAAATTTTTCATTGTAGCTGACACTCTACCTTTGCTGTCTTCATAAAGTCCAACTAAATATTTTTTCCAACATAAACCTTAGCTTCCTTTTTGAGAATTAGGTAACATCAAATCTTTATTAAGCCCCAATCTAAAAATGCTCCAAGTTTTGGATTATCATCAACAACTTCAAGTTTAGCTAAAGTTCCAACAAAGAGCTTCAGTTTTTCTAAAAAGTTGCTATAAGTCTATCTTCTGAATCACGATAGATCAAAAACTTCAACTTCGCTCCTTCTTTTAAATCTCTTCCTTCAAGCTCATTGTTTGGTAGTAATATGTTATCTTTATCATCATCTGTTCCCGCAAACAAGTATGCACCTACACTTGAAAAATTATTTATAATTAATTTTTGTCTTTTTCAACACTTTTATCATTTTTCCTCCTTGAAAAACTTTTTATTTTATCATATCATAATTTTTCTAAAAATAAAAATAATTCAGAATTTTAAAGAACCCAAAACTAAAATTAAAATTATTAAACAGGGGTCTCACAAGAAATTTTTCGTAAAGAGATATAAAAATAAAAATTGATAAAATAATTACATATTCTTTTTAGATCTGTCATATAAAAACTGATAAAAATTCACTGACTAAAAATCGTAACAGTACAATTTTGTTGTTTCTTTGGAGCAAAGTAATATTGTTAAATGGGATTTTTAATAATGCTCCCCTTCCATTTATATGGAAAATGAATCAAATAAAAATATGAATTGCTAGTGCAGTTGAAAAGCCCACAATAAAATATTTGAAAAATAAGCTGGTCTTTGTTTACGTATAAGACAATAGAAAATTATTGTAACAAAAGGGCTATGAGTTAAAATACTTCGATGACGTAATTTTAATTTAAAATCCCAATCAGGTAATTTTATTCCCATGAAACAGTTATCAATAAAAACCTAAATAATTTATATCTAAAAACATAATTTCTCTCCAAAAATAAATTTATGTTTTATATTATATTAGTAAAAAATATTTTTAATCAACTTGTATAATGTAAAAATTAATGTTATAATTAATTCATTATATAAAACTAGGAGATGGAAAAATTTATACAGTAACAGAATTTAATAGAATGGTAAAAATTATATCGATGACATTGATGATTTTTCAAGAATTTTTTATTGAAGGTGAAATATCAAATATAACTTATTATAAAAAGTGGGCACTTGTATTTTTCAATCAAGGACACAAAATCTCAAATTAAATGTGCAGCTTTTTAATTATAAAATGATTCCTGAAAGATTTTAAAAGAGATGCAATAAAATTATTTGGTGACGTTGGCTTTTATGAAGCAGAGGAGATTTTCAAGTTCTTGCAAGATACATTGAAAAACAAAATAGTTTGGGGACTTTATGTATGCAAAAACTTGAAAAAGTGAAAAGCAAAAATGCAAGAACTTGGATATTTTGATGAAAATATAGATTGCCACAGTTTCCGAAAAATATCGGAGTTGTTACAGCACTTACTGGAGCAGCTCTTCAAGATATTATCAAAACGACCAGAAAGAGATTTGATACGATAATATTATATTTATCCTGCAAAAGTTCAAGGACAAGGTGCAGAACAAGAAATTATAAAAAGGAATAGAAACTCTAAATAAAATTGAAGAAATTGATTTGATAATTGCTGGACGTAGTGGAGGAAGTATAGAAGATTTATGGTGACTTCAATGATGAAGATGTTGCAATGGCATTTTTAATTCAAAACCAATAATTTCTGCTGTGGGACACGAGATAGATTTTTCTTTTTATCAGATCTGACTGCAGATAAAGAGCAGCAACTCCCACTCAAGCAATTGAGATTGGCAGTTCCAGAAAAAGATGGAATTTTATATTTTATTTCGAAGAACAAAATATTTGAATAGACTTCTAAAAACATGTGGAAAATATGAGAAAAGAATTAGAAAAGAAGTAATGATTATCATATAATTCGGATCATTAATAGTTTGAGAGAGGAAATTATTTTAAGAAAAAAGATTTAGCAGAGGCTACTAAAAGTTTCTTAGCTCAGAAATAATTTTTGAAATTAAAAATAGATAGAGTTGACGGTCTTAAATCCAATCAATACTTTAAAGAGAGGTTATACTGTTACTCAAATTAAAAGATAAGAGAAATTGATAACTTAGAAGAGATTGAAGTAAATGATGAGATGATAACTATTCTAAAAATGGAAAACTTATCAGTGTTGTTAAGGAGAAGATTTATGAAAAATAATGATTAGTATTTTTATTTTGCATCAATTTTTGTATTTTGCAGAGGAAGTGCAAGAAATTTCTGAAACTTTCAATAAGGAGACGACTCAAACATCAGAACAAGAAGTTAAAGTTGTTGAAAGTGAGGAAGAAAAAGTTGCACCTCAAACTACAAATAGTTTTTGAGTACAGACCACAGGCTCTTATAGACTTGGACAATCAAATTGCTATTCCTGCAAATCGTGGAAGATTAAGAGAATTGAATGCCCAATATGATAGTGTTTTTGAAACAATATTTAGAAAGCACATTCTTATGAAAGTGATAGAATTTTTATCTAGCCAATGAGTACATGCTCTTAAATAATTATGATAGAGCCAATAAAAATATTTTTGAAAGATAATAAGGATATAAAAAATATTTTTGGAGCAGCAACTACTTATAGATTTATGGGGCAAAATCAAAAATGCAATGAGACAAATATGATCAAGTTATCTTTAATAATCACGTCTTTTACTGAAACATATTTAGGTAGAGGACTTGCATATAGAAATATGGATAAGTATGAAGAGGCTGAAAAAGATTTAAAAATTATTTGGCTTTGACATCATCACACAGAAGCCTATGTTGCTCTTGCTGATGTATATTTTCAAACTTGGAAAAAATAAGGAAGCATATAATATTGCAAACCAAGGTTTAGCAAAATATGGAAATTCAAAAATTTTAAAAACTTTATCAAGTAATATTTTTAAAAAGATAAGATAGATTAATAACTTTGAAAAAGTGGTGATTTTATGAATGAAAAATTTTTACGATAGACGATGAGATTTATCCTGAATATTTGAAACAAATTTATAATCCACCTACAAAATTATATTACAAAGGAAATTTAGAATTATTGAAAGGTGAAAAGAATGGTAGCAGTGGTTGGCACACGTAATGCCACTGCTTATGGAGATGAGCTTGCGAACAATTAGCAAACAAAATGGCAAAAAGCAAAGTGTAACTCTTGTGAGGTGGGTTTGCAAGAGGAATTGACAGTATAGCTCACAATACAATTATTAAAGCTGGAGGGAAAAGCGATAGCAGTTGTTGGAACAGGTCTTGATATTGTCTATCCTGCATCAAATTTAAAAATTATTTCGTGAGCTTGAAGAAAATCATTTGATTTTATCTGAATATGAAAGATGGAACAAGAGGTTTTGCTGCAAATTTTCCACAGAGAAATAGAATAATTGCAGGTCTTACTAGAGCAACAATTGTCGTTGAAAGCAAAGAGGTGGAGGTAGTCTTATCACAGCGGATCTAGCTTTAGATTCTAATCGAGATATCTATGCAGTGCCCGGAGATATTTTTTCAGATTTTTCGAGGCTGTAATAATTTAATAAGAGATTGTAAAGACAAAACTTTTTAACAAATTTTGATGATATATTAAATGATTATGAATGGGCTATGACAGATGAGACAGAAGAATATAAAAAATTTTACTGAAATACAAAAATAATTTTTGAGATGTCTATCGTCTGAAAAATCTAGATAATATTTTAAATGAAAACAAACTTGAGAGAAAGTGAGAGTTCTTGCTCAGCTACATGTTATTGGAAATAATGGGAGCAATTAAAAGTATATCAGGAGGAAGATATAAAAATCTTGTAGTAGGTATAATTTATCTGCTATAATCAATAAATAAAAAGAAATAATGAGTTGTAGTAGTGGCTAAGAATAAATTAGTAATAGTGGAAATCACCAGCTAAAAGCTAAAACAATTGAAAATTTTTGGGAAGTTCTTATAAAAAGTAATTTCTTCTTATGGACATATAATGAATCTACCTAAAAACAAAAATTGGCGTTGATGTAAATGATAATTTTAAACCGTCATACAATACTATAAAAGGTAAAGGGAGATGTAATAAAACAATTAAAAGAAGTAGCAAAAAATCTGATAAAGTATATCTTGCTTCCGATCCAGATAGAGAGAATCTGTGGCAGCCTATAGCCAACACTTTAAAGTTGAGATCATAATGATAAAAATAGAATAGAGTTTCATCAAATAACAGAAAAAGCAGCAATAAAGATGCTGTAAAAATCCTAGAAAGATAAATATAGATGAGAGTAAATTCTCAGCAAGCAAGAAGAATTTTAGAATAGAACTTGTTGGATATGAAATAAGTCCTTTTTATGAAATGTAATTTCTCCAAATACAAGTGCTGGAAGAGTTCAATCTGTTGCTTTAAAAATAATCTGTGAACTTGAAGATAAAATCAAGGCATTTATCCCAGAAAAATATTGGGATGTAAAGGGAATTTTTGATGGAAAATATAATTTGAATTTGTATAAAATTGATGATGAAAAATTGATAAGTTAAAAGATGAAAAATTACTTGAAAAGTTAAAAAGATTTGAAACTTATAAAGTTATTTCATCTAAAATTAGTAATAAAACTAAAAATCCACCGTTACCTTTAAAACGAGTACCTTACAACAATTGGCATCATCTTATTTGGTTTTCTGCAAAGTAAAACTATGATGGTAGCTCAAAAATTATATGAGGGTATAAATATTAAAGGGTCAACACAAAAGAGCTTATCACTTATATGAGAACGGATTCGACTAGAATTTCAGATGAAGCTAAAGAAATGGCAAAGATTATATCATCAAAAATTTTGGAAAAAGAATATTTAGGCTCAAATGTTGTGAGAGCTAAGAAAGATAATAAAAATGTTCAAGATGCTCACGAGGGTATAAGACCAACTGATATAAATTATACTCTGAAGAAATTACTGCAGTTCTTAGATAAGGATCAGTTTAAATTATATAATTTAATTTGGCAAAAGATTTTTAATTTCTCAACTTACTGCTAAATGTAAAGTATGAACAATTTGAATATATTTTAGAAAAAGATAAAATCGAATATAGAGGAAATATAATAAAATAATTTTCGATGGATATTACAAAGTTTTTAAAGAAGAAGAAAGATCTGCCTGTAGGTGATTTGTTCCAACAATAAAAAGAGGAGATAAATTTACTCTTGAGAAATTAGATATAAAGAAGATTATACAAAACCACCTGCAAGATTAACAGAGTCATCTCTTGTTAAAACTCTTGAAGCTGAAGGTATGAGTAGACCTTCGACTTATGCAAAGTATAATTGAAACTTTGAAAAAAGAGAGTATGTAGAATTACAAAATAAAAGTTTTGTTCCAACAGGAAATTGGTTACGAAAGTAAAGATCAACTTGCAAAATATTTTTCCAAATATTATGAATACTAAGTTCACTGCAAAAATTGGAAGATGAACTTGATGAAGTCGATAATGGAGATTGGATAGAGCTTTTAAAAGTTTTCTATGATGAATTCAAAAATATGAAGAAAAATGTAAAACAGCTCTAAGTAAACATCTTGAAAAACCAGTTCTATCAGATGTGCTGGATAGTGCAGGTAGTAGCCTATGGTTATGAAAAATAGGAAGATTTGGAAGATACCTAGCTTCACAAAATGAAGAGGAGTAAAGAAAATATTTCATTGAGATCTGTAAATATTTCTCTTGAAGATATTAAAAGGAAAGAAATTTTTGTAAAGATCAATTGGAAGGAATTATTGAAGAAAAAAGGGACAAAAAGGACTGATATTGTACTTGGGAATGGAGCTAAACTTATTTTTAAAAATATGGTCGTTTTGGAGCATATTTAGAAAGTAAAGCTATAAAGAAGATAATATCAGAAAAAACTTCTTCCAAGTGAGAGTTAAGATTGAAAGTGGTGCTATAGATAGAACAGGAGATGTTTTACATTTGAAGAAATTTTTGATAAGATCAGAAGCTGGGAAACTGCGATGCTTAAAAAGCCGGAAAAATGTGAAAATGTGGTGAGACCATTTAAAATTGGAAATGGAAGATGAGGTAAATTTGCAAAGCTTGTACTGGATACCCTGAATGTAAAATATAAAAGAAAATAGAAAAAGAAAAATAGGAGCTGTTGCAGAGTAATTAAGTCTATAATGCAATAGCCCCTAGGAGAATAGATATATGAATAAAGAAAGTTATGGATAAGGAAGTTATAGTTGTTGGTGCTGGGCTTGCGGGTTCAGGAAGCCGCTTATCAACTTGCTAAGAGGAATAAAAGTAAAACTTTTATGAGATGAAAAGCAAGACTGAGGCTCATTCTAAAGAATATTTTTCGGGTTAGTTTGTAGCAATTCTTTAGGAAGTGATAGCTTAGAAAAATGCTTCAGGACTTATGAAAGAGGAAATTGAGAATATTAGGTTCTCTTCTTGTAGAAGTAGCTGATAGAAATACAGAGTGCCTGCTGGGCAAGCTCTTGCTGTCGATAGAGATGGATTTTTCTGGAAGAGATAACTAAAATTTTAAAGAAAAATAAAAATATTGAAATAATAGAAGAAGAATTAACAGAGCTACCAGAAGATAAAATTGTTCTGATAGCTAGTGGTATCTGACATCAGAAAAACTTTTAATAAAAAATTATGGAGATAACTGGAGAGGAAAGTTTATATATATGATGCAGCAGCCCCTATTGTAACTTTTGAAAGTATTGATATGAACAAGAGCTTATTTTCAATCGAGATATGGAAAGGGTGAGGGAGAATATATCAATTGTCCTATGAATAGGAAGAATATTATAATTTTTATAATGAACTTATCAAAGCTGAGAAGAGCAGAACTTAAAAATTTTCGAAAAAGAAAATTATTTGATGCTTGTATGCCTATAGAAAAGATTGCTATAGAGTGGAGAAAAACTATGACTTTTAATGCATTAAAACCTAAGGGACTTATAAATCTTAAAACCGATAAAATGGATTATGCTGTTGTGCAGCTAAGACAGGATGATAAAGAGGAAAGAATTATATAATATCGTGGGTTTCAAACTAATTTAAAAATTTGGAGAACAAAAAGAGTTTTCTCTATGATACCTGGTCTTGAAAATGCAGAATTTATAGATATGGGGTAATGCACAGAAATACTTTTATAAGTCGACTAAACACTTTAGATGAAACGTTAAAGATTAAAATCCAAAAGATAATATTTATTTTGCAGGACAGATAACAGGTGGAGAAGGTTATGTTTGTGCTATGGCAACAGGTCTATATACTGCGACAATATTGCTAATAGATTAGAGGGAAAAGAAAAATTTACTCTTGATGATGAATCACAATAGGTGCAATAATTAAATATATAACAGAAGATAAGATTTTCAAACCTATGGGGTACCAAAATTTTGGTATAATACTTAGATGTTAATATAAAGAGATAAAAGAAAATATAGAAAAATTATCTGAAAGAGCATTGAATATTTAAAAATAGTATAAGGTGATAATAACAAAATGGAAAAGATTGATTTAGCAAAATCTTTTATTTTTATGTATCATTTTAGAATTTGAAAGAGAGAAAACAAAATACTTTGATTTCTGTAAAAACTGATATAAAACAATTTTTCAGAATATTTATCCACATATATATGAACTTTGAAAGTTTAGATGAGTTGTTAGTTAAAGAATATCTTCAGATTTAAAAGAGCTGTTTCAAGTTCAACTCTTAATAGGAAACAGCTTCTCATTTTATAAATACTTAACAGTTAATAATTTAAAAGAAAAGGAACAGAAATTTTAATTGAAACTGAAAAACAGAAACTAAAAATATAAGTTTATCTCGAAGTTGAAGAGATAAATACTTTACGTTCAGTAATGAATGATTTTAATTCATTGAGAGGACAGTTTGATATTCGAAACTTTTTATATTCCAGTGGTATGACCGTGGAGAGTAGCTTCTCTCTTTAGGGGAATTAAAATTTTGGATTTTAAATAATAGAAGTTTATATTTTTAAATTAAGAAATAAAAACTTTTATATTTTTAGTGAAACTTGTAAAATATTTATCAAAATTTATAAAAATTAGATTTAAAGAGGAAAGATAATTCAAAATATTATTTTTGTTAATAATTCTAATGAAAGATTGACTGATCGTTCTGTGCGGGAAGAAGAATAATAAATAGATATGCTGAAAAATGTAATTTTGAAAAAGAAGTGAGCCCTATACTTTGAGACGTTCGTTTTGTATCCTATATCACGGGATGCCTGAGGAATATCTATGGGTGTTAGATATAAGAGTTGCGGGGACACTGGATATGTACGATAAATTTTTAAAAGATTAAAAGGAGAATTTATGGCACATGTGTAGGTTGTGGAGTGGAGCTTCAAAATAGTGATGAAAAATTACAAGGTTATACTCATAAAATGAAAAAGAGGATATGTATTGCCAAAGATATTTCAACTAAAACACTTTCATGGAAAAACACACTAGAATAAAGATGACAAGAGGACTGGACTAGACAAGAAGTTGAAGAAACTTATTGATGAAGTGAAACTGATTATAGCAGTTTTCGATACTAGAATTTTGAGGATCATTTGATGATGAAATTTTAGATATCCTGAAGAGATTCTATTATTGTAATAAAACAAAGTGGATCTAATTCCAGAAGAAAAACATCCGTCGAAAGTTGCAAACTGGGTGAAAGATAGATTGCTGAAAGCAGGAATAGCTCCTCTTGATATTTCTATTGTTGTACACAAATATGGTGTAAACAGATTATATATAAAATATTTTTATCCAGATGGTGTTAATGCTATGGTTATAGGTGTTACTAATGTTGGAAAAATCAAGTGATGTCAGCAATGACTTTAGGGAGTGCTACAGTTTCTAAATACCCTGGAGCAACAATTAAAAATAGTTTAAATATGATACCTTTGACTAATATGGGACTTTATGATACACCGACTTATTCCAATAGGTGGAGGCCTCTGATTTAGGTTTGTGATAAGTGTGCTCAAAATTATACCTTCAGGAAAATTTTAAGAAAAATATTTAAGGCTAGATAGAATAATTATGCTTTAGCAATCTTTTAAAAATTTAGAATTTTAAATGAAAGTGGATTAAAACCAATATTTTCAATTTATGCAACTGAAGAAGTTTGTCACTCGTCAAACAAATTTAGAAAAAGTTGCTGAACTGGAAAAATAATGATATACCTGTGAAGAGTGCAGAGAAAGATATGAAAAGCATAAAAAGATAACAAAGACAATGACTGTTAATACGGGAGAGGAGTTAGTTTTTAAAGGCTTGGGTTGGCTAACTGTGAGAAAGAGATTCACTTGATATTGAGCTACAATACCTCAAGAAATAGATTTTAGCATAAGAAAAGCTTTTATGAATCAAAAAGATAAAATGATAGTTAAAACAAATACACAAACAGTAAATGGGTTTCAGTCCTTTCATTTTAGCTCTAATTCCAATCTTAACTTTGGTAATTTTAACTTTTAAATCAATAGTTAGCAATGGAAATGATGATGTGGATTCTGCTCAGTTATGATAAAGATATATAAAAATATGAGGGTTGCTATAGATGAATTTTATAAGGAGACAGGAGGAATTTCCAAATTTGGCTCTTGCCAATGACGGAGGTATTGATAAAGTTTCAGTGGATCAAAATGGATTGTATATTTCAAGGATTTCTTAAAAGAAGAAAAATTCCTAAAACTCCTGGATATGCTGAGACACGTTCATCAAATAAAATTCACTCACTAGAAAATTTTAAAAGATATTAAGTACAATGGTGGTTGGAATTACAATATGAAAACAGGAGAATTCATGCTAATCTGCCTAGCAATGAGCAGGGTGTGGATTGGGCAGCTATTGAAAAGATAATTAAAATGGGAGATAAGATGGGATTATTTGATTTTAAGAAAAAGATAAAAGAGGGAAATAAAAGAACAGGTTGCTGATTGAAGAACTTTCAAGATTCAAGAAGAAAAGAAATAAAAGAAACTGCTGCGATTAGAAAAATCGATTTTGAAGAGAGAGAAGAAAAAGAGCGAGATCATAGGAAAAGTTGAAGAGATCAAAACAGAAATTAAAGAGGAAAAAGTTAATATTTCTCAAGACTCACGAAAAAGTAAAAGAAAGGATCTCTAAATTATACCTATTTATCACAAAGTAAATCGATGATTCAATTTATGAAAGAGCGGGAAGATTTATTGATAATCTGATATCGGTCTGGGGAATGACAACAAAATTAATTAATCAACGAAAAGGAAGTTAAAACTAGATATCGAAGTCAATGAAGTTTATGATTTGCTAAAAGATTTGATGTCACAATTTTATTGTCACAAGATAGTAGAAATGAATTTAAAGATGATAGAATGAATGTTATTTTGATAGTTGGAGTAAATGGTTAGGAAAAAGCACAACGATAGGAAAACTTGCATCAAAAATATAAAAACTTGGAGTTTTCACTTAAGCACGGGAGATACATTTAGAGCTGCCTGCTGTGAGAACAATTAGAGGAATGGGCAAGAAGAGCAGAAGTTGATATTGTTAAAGGAGAGAGGGAGCAGATCAGCTTCAGTTGTTTTTGATACTTTTGACTAAGGCTGAGCAAATCAAAGCTGACATTGTAATAATTGATACTGCTGGAAGATTACACAACAAGGCAATTTAATGAGGGAGCTTGAAAAATAAATAATATTATTAAGATCGGAGAAGAGAGATACGAATCTTTGCTTGTCATTGATGGAACAACTGGTCAAAATGGACTTAATCAAGCAAAGAATTTAATTCTGTCACTGAACTTACAGGTGTTTATTGTGACAAAACTTGATGGAACTGCAAAGAGTGGAATTGTATTTTCAGTTTCTGAAGAATTGCAAAGACCAATTAAATTTATTGGACTTGGAGAAAAATCGGAGATTTAATAGAGTTCAATGCTAAAGATTTTTAGTAAATGCAATCTTTGAATAAAAATAAAAATTAAAGCTGCTGCAAAGTGAAATTTTTAAATGCAACAGCTTTTTATTTTATATTCTACTCAATAGGTATTCCTATCAACTAGCTCTTATAGATACTTTACTTTACAATTCTATCAACAATATCACATATCTTGAACTTCATTTATAGTAATTCCTTCATTTTTAATAAAAATAAATTTTCTTGCTTACATCATAAATATTAGAAACTTCACATTCATATCTACCATCATCAAGTAGCCCCATATTCATTTCTGCAATGTAATCATAAATTTGTTTGATCGTTTCAAAAATATCCTTGAATTGTTACAGCCTTTACATCCAAATTTTTAAATCTCCATCTGGACTTATATACTGAGTTCAATAAATAACATATAATTATAATCTTTTCTTGTGCTTCAAAACTTTTTAAATACATTTTAACCTCCCAAATAATTTTAAAATAAAAGCTACTAATTGATTTTATTTCAATCAGAAGCTTTAAAATGAAATAATTTATTATTTCACAAGATGAGAAATTTTCTCATCTTTATAATCTAAAATTATGTAGTAGAATTTATGTATCTCAACAGTTTTTGAAAGTCCTCTTACAACAGAGTTTGAGTTCTTGCTATACTTCCTTTTCTCTTAACACCTTCTAATAAATCTCCACCTGTTATTTCAGTTGCTGAGAAAATTATTTCATCATCTTTGCAAGATCATCCAAGAGTTAAAATATCTCCAACGTGTGAGACCTTGTTCTTTCACATCTTAATTTTTCAAATTTAGAAATTTTATCATTTTCTATAGATGCACCCTTAACTTCTGATCTCAATTTTAATCTTGCTTGCTATATCTCCACACAAAGCTCTTATTACAGCAGCGAAATAACTCCTTCAGGAGCACCTCCCACACTATAAAGCATATCAACATCAGAATCAATCATACAAGTTAGAATTGATCCAGCAACGTCTCCATCAGGTAGGGGCATAAACTTTTTACTCCCATTTCTTGTAAATCTTTGATTAATTCTTTATGTCTTGGTTTATCTAGAATAACTATCATTGAGATCTTTTAAATCTTTGTTTAAAGCTTTGCAACAATATGAATATTTTCTTCCAATGGTTTTGATAAACTCAATCTTACCTTTGCTTCCGACCAACGATTAATTTTTCCATATACATATCTGGAGCTTTTAGAAAAACTTCCTTTCTTTCAACAGCAAGAACAGTGATTGCATTTGGTTGACCTTGAGCTGTCATTCTTGTCCTTCCACTGGATCAACAGCTATGTCTACTGGATCGATATGAGTGGCAGTATTTTCTTCTTCATTGTAACATACCAACTTTTCTCCAATGTAAAGCATAGGAGCTACGTCAATTTCTCCTTCTCTATCACTATCTCTCCATCTATTGCAAGTCTGTTAAGCATAGTTCTCATAGCATCAACACCTGCTTGGTCAGCAAGTTCTTTTTACCTCTACCTACCCATTTGTGTGCAGCAAGTGCTGCAGCCTCAGTTACTCTTGCAAATTCTAAAGCTAGTTCTCTTTTTCATTTTTCTCCTCCATTTTTCTTTGATTTATCAGTTTGATTATTTTTCAGTATTAGTTTCTTTTTAACTTTATCTTTATCTACAAATTTATAAATCACTTCATCTGGTTTTGCCATTTTTATCATATTTCTTGCTAATTTTTCTTTTTCGAAATCGTTACTTGAGGCTGGCAATTCTTTCATCGTATCTTTTTATTTGCTCTTTTAAGTTTGCAATTTTTCATTTACGAGAGCTATTTCTTCTTGAATATCCTTAGCACGATTATGATTTATTTGTAAAATAACGATTTGCGTCAGTAAAACACAATCCCTATAGTTATTAATCTTACTCATCTTCTTTTTACCTTTTTAGTTTCTTTTTAAATTTTGTAATTTTTTGGCAATCATTCTTTTGCCATTGGAGAAATTCTTTTCTACGAATAAGATACCATTATAGTGGTCATATTCGTGCTGCATAACTATAGCCAAAAATTCATCTGCAACTTCTTCGATTTCTTCTCCCTTTTCATTTAAGTATTTTATAGAAATTTTCTTAGGTCTTTCCACTTTTTATATATTCCAGGTACACTTAAGCAACCTTCTTCGTATTCTTGAGTTTCTTCTGTCAACGGAGTGATAACAGGATTTATAACTTTTCTGACAACTCCCATTCCATTGTCACAAACAAAAATTCTTTTTGCTCACTCCAACTTGAGGTGCTGCAAGTCACGATACCATCAGTTGCGCACATAGTTTGTACCATATCGTCTAAGAAAACTCTCAGCTCATCATTTATCTCTTCTGGTTTCACTTCTTCCGCTATAAAACTTCTTCTCCATATATATTTCAGTATACCTTACAAACACCTCCTACATCAAATTAATCGATTCACATCAACAACAATTCTAACTTTTGAATCGTTAAATTCTTCCAATTTTTATATAATTTTCTTTTTAAAAAATATCCACTTTTTCTTCGAGCCTTTGACAAGATATTCATTCCTAAATCTTTTTGCGCTTTTATATACCATGTTAGGCATAGGCTCATAAAGCTCAACATCTTCGTCTTTTATTTCAGAATAAAATTTATTAGCTAGCTCTTGAAGTTTCGCTTACATCTTCCGAGCTAAAACCAATGTTTAATGTTTTGAAAAAGGTGGATAGAAAAAGTTTTCTCAATTTTATTTCCTTTTCATAAAACATTTGATGTTTTCCTCTTTACTATCTTTTATTACATTATTTTCTGGCTGATAAGTTTGAACATAACTCTTCCTCTCCACGACCAGCTCTACCAGAAACCTGTGTTAAAAAGTTGGAAAGTTTTTCGCCAGCTCTAAAGTCTGGAAAAATTTCAATATCGTATCCGGAATTAATTACTCCCACTAAAGGTAACATCTGGGAAATGTAAGCCCTTAGCTATTGTTTGAGTACCTATCAATATAGAATATTTTTATTCAAAATCTTTTATATAAATTTGAAAAATAATCTTTATCTCTAGATAGATCACTATCTACCTTTTATTATAGGCACATCAAAAATATTGACTTCAACTCTTCTTCTACTCTTTCGATCCCTTTCCACTGTGAATAAGTTTTGTACTTCCACAGCTTGAACATTTTCCAGAATAAAAATGTTGCTTTCCACAATAGTTACACTTATAACTATTTGAACTTTTTATAATAGCTCATTTTAATCGAACAGTTTGGACATTCCTCTCACATAGCCACAGTCTTTACATTGAATATATGTAGAATATCCTTTTCTATTTAAAAGTAAAATTACTTGTTCGTTTCTAAGTAGAGTCATTTTATTTCTTAAGTAGCTTCTTGCTGAAAAATAAACTTTCCTCTTCTTTCATATCCACAACTTCAACATTGGGAATTTTGCACATACCATATCTAGCATCTAAAGTTGGGAGTTTGTATATTCCAGTGTTAGCAAAATAATAACTCTCTATTGATGGAGTGGCAGATCCTAAAATCATTTTTGCCCTTCAATCAAACATATAGCTACATATTTTGTATTATATCTGGACTACTATCTTGTTTATAAGTAGCTTCGTGTTCTTTCATCTAAAATAATGTATTTTAAATTTTTAACTGGGGATTGCTGATCTAGCACCTAATACTATCTCCTGTGTAGATACTTTTCCATCTCTTTAGCTCTTTCAATATCTGAAAGTCCACTATGCAATATAGCAATATTGTTTTTAAATTCTTCTTGAAATCTATTTATCATTTGAGGAGTCAATGAAATTTCAGGAACTAAAAATATACTTCCATAGCTTCTGAAAAAGCCGATTTTACTAATTCAATATATATTTCAGTTTTCCCTCGAGCCAGTGACACCTTTTAATAAAAATATTTATTCTCTGAATTTTTCAATCTCATCTTTTACTTTTAATTGTTGCTCATTTTGAAATACTTTTATGAAACTCTCATCAACAGTTTCAGAAAAATATTCTTTCTTTTTGCTTAAACTTGCTTCAACAGTCAGTATTTTTCATTCTGTAAGCAATAATTTCACTGAAGAAAAATGTTCTTATGATTTCTTTTTCTTAATTGACATTTTACTCATAAAAATAAGTAAAAATTTCTTCTTTTTCATTTTTAATTCTAAAATTTTATCAGGAACTAAAAATTCTATTGTCTTCATTTTTAAAAATATTTTTATTTACTAATTTATCTATTACAGATTTTTAAATTTTGACTTTGCAAGAACTAAAGCTAATATTCGCCCTGATATAATTTAGAATTTATATTTCCTCAGCAATTTTCTCTTTTTATTAAATTCAAATTATCTAAATTTAAATAATAAATATTAGAATATTCTATTTTACTTTTTAGGGACATATGTCTTTAATCACACTATCGTATGAAGCTACATAATATTCTACTATCCATTCTATGAGCTGCAATTGTTCAGTGAGATAGTTTTATAGAATTTTCTACTTTTGATGCAATATTCATAACTTTTAAAATCAAGAATTTTCATTTAGATTTTTCTGATAATAAATCCAGATTTTTAATATTTCTAAAAAGGACTATAACATTATCTCTAGCTGAAACTCATCATTTTTATCAGCATAAGTATACAAACCTTTTATTGAATCCAAGTAAATGTCAAAATATTGCATAGCTTCTCCAGAATTTCTATTTCAAAATTATTTTTAATCTTCTTTACACGTTCCAAACTTTCATCAGCCTTTGACTTTGCTCTGAACAAGTCCTGTACCAACAAGTTCAATATCAAAATCTAGTCTTTTAAAATATAGCTAACACTTCTTGAGGACTCATTCCTATTAAAATTAGGCATTCTAATATTTTCATCTCCGCTGTTATCTAATAGATGTATGCTTTCAACTTCAGATTTAGAATAATCTTTTGCATCTTCTTTTGCTAACATTTATTTTTCTAACATTTTCTGAAAGTTCTTCTTCCTCTTTCAGCAATTCTTCTAATTACATTTCCAACAACTGGAGCCGAAACAACTCCACCAAATTTATTCGTTGAACTTCAACTTGAGGTCTCATATCATTGCCATAACAACATACTTAGGTTTATCAGCTGGGAAAAATCCAATAAATGAAGATAAGTATTCCCCTTTTATATCCACTTTTACCCCACTCAACTAGAGCAGTTCCTGTTTTTCCACCTATAGATAAACCTTCGACAAAAGCTCTTTTCCAGTTCCTTTAGCAACTGTGTCTTCCATAATAGCTTCTCATATCTTCACAAACTTTTTCAGATAAAATTTTCTAACAGCTGTTGAGTATTTCTCATTACAACTGTTCCATCACTATCTGTAATTTTATCCACAAGATAAGGTCTATATGAAAGTTCCACCGTTTACTACAGCAGAGAAAGCTGTTATCATTTGGATAGGTGTTACAACTATTCCTTGACCGAAAGACATCGTATTTTTGTAAGTCCATTCCAATTTTTATGAGAAACAGTAAAGGTTTCAATTCATTTGGGAAGTCCACATTTGTTTTTCATAAAAGCCCAAAAAGCTCTCAAAATATTTTTCAAATAATTCAGGCGTGAAATAATCGCATGATTAAAAACCATACCTACGTTACTTTCGATTTCATAACAACTTCTTGTTGTTATTACTCCTCTTGTCGATTTACTACTCTTTTTATGAGTTTTCTTGAAACCTTTGTATTGTCCCAATCTCCAACATCAAATCTTGTATCAGGATTAATAAATCCTTCGTTCAATGCCGATGCAACAATAAGCGGTTTAAATATTGATCCAGGTCTCGTATTGACTTTGGAAAATATTATTTCTCGAAAGATCTTTATCTTTGAGAAAGCAGACACAGCTAAAATTTTTCCAGTGTTAGGATCCATTATCATTCCATAAGCTTCGTAAGCATCTGTTTGCTTCAAATTGAGCTTTTAGATTTCATCGTTTAAGATATAATTTTGAGATCAGTGTCTAAAGTTAAACAAATATTCTTACCATTTAAATCGGAGAACAATACATCTTTAGAAAGAGCCAGTATTCTTCTGATTAGCCCATACAACTTAGGTATAGCCTCTTTTTCGCTCTACTAAATAATTTGATAACCTTTTTCTACACCAGATATTCCGATTTTTATCCGGAGCTTGACTCATCAGTAAAATCTTACCATTCCTATAACTTTTTCATAATCGTTCTTTTTATAGTAAATTCTATCTATAGACTTTTCAAACATCAAAGCAGTATGATATTTTTACCATTTTTCATTTCTGGTTTATGAATTTCTTCCAACAGTGCATCTATCTTTCTCTTTTTGTTCATCATCAATATTTTTGAAAGTACCTTATATCTCTTATGATTTTAGCTAAATCTAAAACTGTTTCGATGACGTCTTTATCCATTTTTATTATATTATTTTCTTTGATGGCTTTTTAGATCTTAAAAGATTATCGTGGATTTTCTCATCATTTAATAATTCTGGGTCTATTATCATAGTATAAAGTCTCTTATTAAAGGCTAATCCGTTACTATCAAAAATTATTCCTCTCTGACCAACTTCTTTTTAGTCACACTCATAAGTTGATTATTCATAAGAGAAATATATTTGTCTCTTTCTAAATATTGGATTTGTACCAATCTTAAAATGGAGGACAACAAAAAGAATAATATTACTAATATGACTATGCTATTTCTTTTTGAAAATGTTGTATATTTATGATCTCAAAGATTTTTATGATTGCAAAAGAAAGAGCAGTATAGAAAACTAATATCAAAAACTATTAAAAAGAAAAAGTTTTTATTGAAAGCCAATAATGTGAAGCAATCCCTAGGACAGCTACTATTATAAAAATAGAAATAATTTATTTGTTTTATTTTTCACTATTTCCTCCTAAGTTTGCTAAACTTCTCAATGAACCTTCAAATTTTTCTCAATTACTAATTTTTCAATTTCATCATCCATAATGCTGTCTCGCAAAACAAAAATTTTCTTCTCCCGTATTCGAAGTGAGTTATATATTTCATTCAGGCTGATGTCATCAATATTTTTGAAATACAATAAACTTTTCACCAAAATCTTCACTACTTTATAATATAAGTACCTTTTATTAAATCTTCTAAAATACTTTTCAATTAAAAAGGAGATGATTTTATAACTTTTCTTAATTCGTCAAGGCTAGCAGGGACATCTTTATTTTAGATATCTTTTTCACTAGCTCCTCTAAAATTTTTAAAGTTACGTACAATCTAGAGTTAAAAACTAATATTAACAGCTCATTATCTATATTTAAATCGAAATTTGCATTCTGTATTAAATATGAAATATGAACCCTAAAATTATAATGAACCAAGATACTTTATCCAGATCAAGAAAATAAATATAACTGAAAACTTCCATACATAACGTTATATAATTTATATGATGATTGTAAAAACATAAAAGTATATTGGACTATATAAATGCTATTGATGTAATAAGTGAAGCAAAAATGCTGGAAAAGCTTTTTACACTTGTATTAGGCATCACTAAATATAAAGACATAAAAATACTGTCAAACTTACCAAAGGGAATATTTTGCAATTATATAATATAAAAAGTTTATTCCATCTAGCTTAGATAATAAAAATATTACAACCCCGTCTAAAACAACAAAAACAAGATGGTAGCAAAATAGTTATATAGTCACTTATTTTTCTAATTACTGTTCTAGATTTTTAACATGCCATATATCATTGAAGGAAGCTTTCGATCAACGAAAAAACATCTAGTATAAAAGTCCAACCTAAAAATACAAAACCAACTCCAGCTAAAACTCCATTTCTAGCATTATTAAGTAAATTATTAAAAAGATGTTAATATATCCAAGGTTTCTTCTTTTAAAGGTTACTTTATCAATTTGATGTACGATATAGCTCCTCAGCTCCGAACCAACCTGCCAAACTAAAAAGTATGGCAAGAATCGGAACTAAAGCTAATAGTATAAAAAGATAAAGACGTCACCCAGAAACTTGAATTGGCACTTTTGTATTTCTCAAAGGCTCTTTTAACATCTCTTTATATCTTTTGAATTAAGTTTTTATCAAAAGCTAAATTTTCACTCTTTTACTCCATTTTTATCGTTAAATTTGTTATTAAATTCTTTTGTGTCAGCCGAATCAAGCTCTGAAAATGTTATAGGAGCATTATATAATCTCCTACTCTAACCATCTCTTTTTGCGATAATTTGTAAAATAAAAAGGATCACTTGTAGTTTTTAAAGCCTTTAAAATTTTCCAATCAACTTTTTAACGGCCTTTACTTCTCTCCATTTTTGATTACTGTAGCTTGAGCTTTTGTTAAATATGGTAATACTTTCTCCATAACATAATATTCTGAAAAACTTCAGTCGCCATACAAGTTGATGAGACTAAAGCTAACATTGCTAAAATCATATCAGTCTCCTTATTTTTGTATACTTTCAACGCTTCTTCTAAAACTTTCATAGCCTTTTCGATATCTTCTTCCCGACACAGAAAAGAAAAATCTAACTTCTTGTTTTCCCATACCTTCTGTTGCATAGGAAACCTTCTCCAGGTGCTAGCATCACAGTTGAATTATCATATCTGAAATCTGTCAATAACCATTTACAAAAATTCTTCCGAACTATCAATTGCTAATTTTGCAAAAAGCATAGATTGCTCCTTTTAGGGTGCTGAACAAGTCACTCCTTCAATATTATTTAAAGAGTTTACAATTATTTCTTCTTCTGTTATAAATTTCTTTTTATAGATTTTAAATATTCTTTGTCAGCTTTCATTAAGCTTGCCACAGCATATTGTTCAACAGTTGAGCAGCAAGTCTTGCTTTGACAGAATTTCATAATGTAACTCATAAACTCTTCATTTTTAGAAATTAAAAATCCTACTCTTGCTCCACAAGCACTATAATGTTTTGATACACTGTCAACCACAATTACATGATCTTTTTGCTCTTTCAACATCTAAGATTGAAAAATGTTTCAAACTATCATCATAAATAAATTTCTATATGGTTCATCAGCTACAACAAATAAATCATTTTCGATAGCTAAATCAGCTAACATTTCAACTTCTTCCTTGCTGTAAACTTTACCAGTCGGATTACAAGGATTAGAATACCAAATCATTTTTGTTTTATCTGTAGATTAATTTTGAATTTCTTCTTTGTTAGGTAATGCAAAAATCTTTTTTTCTATATCTGTAGGAATAGGCACGACTTTTGCTCCAGCTAATACTAAAAAAGCTTCTATAATTTGAATAAAAAGGTTCAGGAATTAAAACTTCATCTCCTGGATTACAAATTCCTAAAGAAATAAATGTTAATGCTTCACTTCCACCTTATGTTACAATTATATCTTCTCTTTTTCAAATCATGATCATCTCTTTTTATAAACTTCTATCACTTGATCTAATAATTCATTTATACCTCTTGGAATCAGAATATCTAATTCATGATCTGGAATATAATCCATCAAAATAATTCTGGAGTTTCGATATTGGGTTGACCTATATTTAATCTATATACTTTTATTCCTTGTTTTTCAGCTTCCGTTGCTAAAGGAACTAATTTTTCTTACAGCAGAATATCTCATATTCTTAATTCTATCCGAAATTCTCATTCGTTTTTCCTCCGTCTTACTTTTAAATAATAATTTTCATATCTACATTATGATATTATACAATATCTAATACAATTTCTCAATAAAATTTAAAATAAAAAGAGATTGTTATAAATAAAATTTTATTTATAACAATCTCGTAGATAATTTTAAAAATTTTTATTCGATTTTAATTATGAAAATTTATTTTTAAAATTTTTCTTTAATCATTGAAACTAATTTTGCAGAAGTTAGCTCATATTTTTCTAACATTTCCTGCTCCTTACCACTTTGACCAAATTTATCGTAAACTCAAGTTTTTAACAAGAGTTGGTGAACTTCTGATAAAAATTCAGAAACAGCAGATCCAAGTCCATCAATAACTGAATGTTCTTCAGCAGTGACTATAAATTTAGTTTCTTGAGCAGCTTTTTAAAATTGTTTCACCATCTAAAGGTTTTATTGTTCCTGCATTGATAACTCTAACAGAAAATATTTTCTTTTACAATTCTTCAGCAGCTTTTAAAGCTTCTTGAGTTAGAAGTCCAGTAGAAACTATTGTAACATCTTTTACCGTCTCTTAAAGTATTAGCTATACCAATTTGAAAGTCATAAGTATTTTCGTCAAGTACAGTTTCAACATCCAATCTTCCAAGTCTTAAATAAACTATCTGTTGTGTTCAGCAGCAGCAAAACACCATTTTTAGTTTCAACTGCATCACAAGGACATAGTACAACCATACCTGGAATTGCTCCTCATAAGAGCAATATCTTCTATAGATTGATGAGAACCTCCATCTTCTCCCTACAGAAATTCCCATGATGAGGATGGAGCACTACATTTAATTTAGGATAAGCTATTGTGTTTCTGATTTGTTCAAATGCTCTTCCTGCTGCAAACATAGCAAAAGTTGAAGCAAAGGGATTTTTCCACAAGTTGTCTCAGACCAGCAGCTGTCCCCATCAGATCCGGCTTCAGCAATTCCATATTTAAATGTCTCTTTTGGGTAAGCTTTTTAAATAAATCTGTTTTTGTAGATTTGCTCATCAGCATCTAATACCACGATATTATTATTTATTTTACCAAGTTCTACCAAGGCTTCTCCGTAAGCTTGTCTTGTAGACTTTTTACTCATAATTATCCTCCTAAAATTTTAGTTTAGCTAGTTCAGCCAATGCTTTTCTAGTTCTTCAGCTGTAGGTGCAACTCCATGGAAACCACAAACATTTTCCATAAAAGATACGCCCTTACCTCTTTTATAGTTTTTGCAATTACAATAGTAGGCTTTTTCTTTACATTGTTTTTGCTTTATCAAGAGCAGAAAGTATTTGTTCGAAGTCATGTCCATCTATTTCAATTACATTCCATCCAAATGCTTCCCATTTTTATTTACAGGTTCAATTCCCATAATTTCAGTTACGTTACCATACTATTTGTAAGTTGTTGTGATCAGGAAAGCACATAAATTATCTAGTTTTGTAGTGAGCAGAACCTCATACTGCTTCCCAAATTTGTCCTTCTTGAATTTCTCCGTCACCTAACATTATATATGTTCTATAATTTTCTCCATATATTTTTGCATTCAATGCCATTCCATTTGCAACAGATAAACCTTTGTCCCAAAGATCCAGTTGAAATTTCATGATTCCTGGTAATCATATCAGGGTGACCTGCAAGCCTTGAACCAAATTTTTCTTAATGTTGATAATTCATCTTTTGAAAAATATCCTTTTCAGCTAAAGTAGCATAACTGCAGGAGCAGATGACCCTTTAGATAGAACAAATCTATCTCTTCCTCCATTTTTGGATTAGCTGGATCTATATTCATTTCATCGAAATATAAAGCAGTTAAAAATATCAGTAGCAGACAAAAGATCCACCTGGATGTCCTGACTTTGCTTCAGCAATCATAGAAAACGATAGATTTTCTAATCCCTAGCTTTTTCTTTTAAAAACTAATATCTTTCATTTTCTCTCCCTCTCATTTTTAAAATCCAAAAATTAGATTATTATTTTTGTTGTTTTTATTTTTATCATAAAATTTTATAAAAGGGAAAAATTATCGAAACTTTATTTAAAGTGAGAGAATAAAATTATTTTTAAAAATATAATTAAAGTTAGAAAATCTTATTAGAACTAAAAATAAAACATCTAAAAAGTGGTAATGATAAAAATATATCAAATATATATCAAAAAGTATAAAATTTGACATTATGTAATATAAATAATATAATTGTCGTATATAAAGGAAAAATTAACTTTAAAATTAAGGAGGTATTATGAAAAAGAAATTTTTACTATTTATGACTATGATTTTAAGTGTGTTATTTTTAGAAGCGTGACGGAGGATCGATAAAGCAGCAAATGGAGGAGCAAAAGATACATTGATAGTTGCACAAGTGCAGATGCAAAAATCATTAGACCCTCATGCATCAAAATGATAATCCATCTACAAGAATTAGAATACAAAATATTTGATACTTTAATGAAACTTAATGATGATGGAGTTCCTGAACCAATGTTGGCTGAATCTGTTGAAAGACCGGATGATGTTACATTAATTTTCCATTTGAGAAAAGGAGTTAAATTCCACAATGGTGATGAAATGAAAGCATCAGATGTTAAATTCTCATTGGAAAGAGCTAAGAAATCACCAGAAGTTAGTGAAATTTTACGCTGGAATTAAATCAGTTGATGTTGTTGATGACTATACAGTAAAAAGTAACAACTGAAAACAATGGCAGCAATTTTAAATAACTTATCACATCCAACTATAGCTATTTTATCTGAAAAAGCTACTACAGAAGCGGAGATAAATTTGGACAAAAATCCAATCGGAACATATCCATATAAATTTGTATCTTGGCAAAGTGGAGATAGAGTTACTTTAGAAGCGTTCCCTGATTATTGGCAAGGTGCTACACCAGTTAAAAATTTAGTATTTAGAAATATAGTTGAAGAAACTAATAGAACTATAGGGACTAGAAACTGGAGAATTAGATATAATTTATGATATCTTAGGAATGGATAAAACAAAAATTAAAAGATGATCCTAAATTTAATTTTTATTGAAGGACTGCAAGTATCTATGACTTACTTAGGATTTAACTTAAGAAAAGCTCCATTTGATAATCCAAAAAGTTAGAGAAGCAATTTCTTATGCTATTGATCAAAAACCAATAATAGATACAGTATTTTTAGGAGCTGCAGAAGCTGGAAACTCAATTATATGGATCAAAACGTACTTGACTATTATGATGTTGATAAATATACTCTAAATGTTGAAAAAAGCAAAAGAATTATTGAAAGAAGCAGGATACCCTGACGGATTTAAAACTAAAATTTGGGTAAAATGATAACCCTGTAAGAGAGACAGCAGTTATATTACAAGACCAATTAAAACAAGTTGGAATAGATGTTGCAATAGAAACTATTGAATGGGCAGCATTCTTGAGATGGAACAGCAAGAGGAGACTCATGAAATGTTCTTACTTGGATGGGGAACTGTAACAAGAGATCCTGACTATGGTATGTATGAACTTTTAAGTACAAAAACTATGGGAGCAGCAGGAAACAGAGCATTCTACTCTAACCCAGAAGTTGATAAATTATTAGCAGCAGGAAAAACTGAAAATGGATCCTGAAAAGAGAAAAAGAAATTTATGCAGAAATTCAAAAATAGTTAGAAAAGATTTACCTATGTATATGTTAGTATATCCTTCACAAAATGTAGTAACTAAGAAAGAAGTTAAAAACTTTAAATTAGATCCTGTTCAAGCTCTATAGATTATATGGAGTTTCAATAGAAGGATAAGTTAGTATTAAAATAACAAAAATAAGGGATACTGAATCTTAAAAAGACGGTATCCCTTTTTACATTAGAAATTGTTTATAAATTTGGGGACGGTGAAATATGTACAAATATATATTAAAAGATTGATCCTTTTTAATTCCAGTAATGTTAGGAGTGACTCTTCTTGTTTTTGCAATCATGTATTTAACACCAGGGAGATCCTGCTCAGTTAATACTTGGAGAAAGAGTGCACCGAAAGCCGCAGTAGAAAGCTTTAGAGAGAAAATGGGATTAAAGTCAGATTCATATACAATATTTAAGATTTGTAAAAATGCAGTTATGGGAGATTTTGGAAGATCTTATACAACAGGAAGAGAAGTTTTTGCAGAAATATTTGCAAGATTTCCAAATACAGTTGTATTAGCAGTATTAGGAGTAATTATATCTCATAGCAATAGGTATACCTGTTGGAATTATATCAGCAACTAGACAATATTCATTGATGGATAGTTTCAGCATGGTACTTGCTTTTACTTGGAGTTTCTATGCCAGTATTCTGGTTAGGGCTTATGCTAATTTTAGCTTTTTCAGTTAGTTAGGATTATTGCCATCGGGAGGTTTTTGATGGACTTTCAAGTGTAATATTACCAGCACTTACTCTTGGAGTAGGTTCGGCAGCCATTGTTACAAGAATGACAAGATCTTCTATGCTTGAAGTTATTAGGACAAGATTATATAAGAACAGCTAGAGCAAAAGGAGTCGCTGAAAAAGTTGTTATAAATAAAACATGCTCTTAAGAATGCTTTAATTCCTATAATACAGTTGTAGGTCTACAATTTGGAGGACTTTTAGGAGGAGCAGTTCTAACAGAATCAGTTTATTCTTGGCCAGGTGTTGGAAGACTTATGGTTGAAGCTATAAGACAAAAAGATACACCTACTGTGTAGCGTCAGTTGTATTTTTGGCTCTTGTATATAGTGTTGTAAACTTATTGGTTGACTTACTATATGCTTTCGTAGATCCAAGAATTAAATCACAATATAAGTAGGAGGCAAAAGAATGGAACATAAAAAGCAAGGTCAATGGGCAGAAGTTATAAGAATGCTAAAGAAAAATAGAATGGCCCTATGTTAGGGATTAATTATATTAGTTGTTTTTAGTTTTTGCTTGCATTTATTTGCAGATGTGATTGCAAATTATGATACAGTAGTAATAAAACAAAATCTTGCTGAAAGATTAATGCCACCTAATGCAAAAACATTGGTTGGGGACAGATGAATTTGGTAGAGATATTTTGCAAGACTTATCCACGGAGCAAGAGTATCTTTAAAAGTTGGAATTTTAGCAATAAGCATTTCAATAATTGTTGGAGGAATTTTGGGAGCAACTCTCAGGTTTTTATGGTGGAATGATAGATAATATTATAATGAGAATTATGGATATTTTTCTTGGCAGTTCCAAGTATCTTACTAGCTATTGCAATAGTATCCGCTTTTAGGATCACAAATATCATAAATTTAATGATATCTATAAGTGTTTCGCACGTACCAAATTTTTGCTCGTATCGTTAGAGCCTCAGTTCTTTCAATAAGAGATCAAGAATTTATTGAAGCTGCAAGAGCAATAGGTGCAAGTAATACAAGAATTATATTTAAACACATAATTCCAAACTCATTAGCTCCGGTTATTGTTCAAGGAACATTAGGGTTGCAGGTGCAATATTATCAACTGCAGGTTTAAGTTTTATAGGACTAGGAATACAACCACCAGCTCCAGAATGGGGTTCAATGTTATCAGGTGGAAGACAATATTTAAAGATATGCTTGGTGGGTAACTACTTTCCCAGGTGTAGCAATTATGATTACTATCCTATCACTTAACTTACTAGGAGACGGTTTAAGAGATGCACTTGACCCTAGATTGAAACAATAATTATTAGGAGGCGAAACGATGGAAAATAAAAATCTTTTTAGAAATTAGAGATTTAGAGATACAATATGTATGCTGAAACAGTTCATGCTGTTAATGGAATAAATATGGAACTGGCTGAGGAGAAACACTTGGACTTGTTGGAGAAACAGGAGCAGGGAAAAACAACAACAGCTCTTGGAATAATGAGATTAATTTCTACCTAACAGGGTAAAAATAAAAATGGGAAGATAATGTTCAATGGAAAAAGTATTTTAGAAATTCCTGAAGAAGAAATTAGAAAAAAATTAGAGGGAATGATATCTCTATGATATTCCAAGATCCAATGACATCTTTTAAACCCAGTTATGACAGTCGGAGAACAAATAGCTGAAGTTATTGAAATACACAGAAGCCATTTCAAAAGAAGAAGCTATGAATAAAGCTGCTGAAATGTTGGAGCTTGTTGGTATTCCTGGTGGAAGAAAAAAATGACTTTTCCTCATCAATTTTCTGGTGGTATGAAGCAAAGAGTTGTGATAGCTATAGCTCTTGCTTGTAACCCAAAACTTTTGATAGCTGATGAACCAACAACAGCTCTTGATGTTACTATACAAGCACAAGTTTTAGACTTAATGACAGATTTAAAAAATAAATTTAAAACTTCTATGTTACTTATAACTCATGATCTTGGTGTTGTTGCTCAAGTTTGTGATAAAGTTGCAGTAATGTATGCTGGTGAAATAGTTGAATATGGATCTTTGGAAGATGTATTTGAAAATCCAAAACATCCATATACATTAGGATTATTTGGATCAATTCCAAGTCTTGATGAAGAAAAAACTAGACTTGTTCCTATAAAGGGACTTATGCCAGACCCAACAAATTTACCTTCAGGTTGTAGATTTAACCCTAGATGTCCACATATCTACAGAATTATGTTCTCAAAGAACACCTATAGTTAGTGAAGTTTCTAAAGGACACAATGTAAAATGTTTGATAGCAGAAGGACTAGTACAATTTAAAAGAAAACTGGGAGGAAGAAAAATGAGTAAAAAGTATTATTAGAAGTAAAGAATTTGATATTTTTCAGACTCCAAAGGACAACTATGATGCAGTTGATGGTGTAAACTTTTACAATTGAAGAAGGAAAAACTTTAGGAGTAGTTGGAGAATCAGGTTGTGGAAAATCTACAACTGGTAGAACAATTTTAAGACTTTTAGAGGCTACAGATGGAGAAATAATTTTTGATGGAAAAAAATATAAGAGAATATTCAAAGTCTGAAATGAAAAATTGAGAGAAGAAAATGCAAATAATTTTTCCAAGACCCTTTTTGCATCTCTTAATCCAAGAATGACAGTTAGTGAAATTATTGCTGAGCCTTTAATAATTCATAAAAAGTGTAAAAATAAACAAGAATTAAATGCAAGAGTAAAAGAACTTATGGAAACAGTTGGACTGAGTGAAAGACTTGTAAATACTTATCCACATAGAATTAGATGGAGGAAGAAGACAAAGAATAGGTATAGCTAGAGCATTGGCATTAAATCCAAAATTTATAGTTTGTGACGAACCAGTATCAGCTCTTGACGTATCAATTCAAGCTCAAGTTTTTAAACTTGATGAAAGATTTACAAGAAAAATTAGGACTAACTATATGTTCATAACTCATAAACTTATCAGTTGTAAAACATTTTTCAAAATGATATAGCAGTTATGTATTTGGGAGAACTTGTTGAAAAAGCTCCATCTAAGGACTTATTCAAAAATCCAATTCACCCATATACTAAGGCATTATTATCAGCAATACCAACAATCAACATTAAAAAGAAAAATGGAGAGAATAAAACTTGAAGGAGAAATTACTTCTCCAATCAATCCAGGTGTTGGATGTAGTTTGCAAAAGATGTGTGTATGCAAAAAGATATTTGTTTTGAAAAATCTCCAGAATTACAAAAAGTTGGATCGTGACATTTCTATGCTTGTCATTTAGCAAAAGAATTAGGTTTTTGTTGAAGAAGAATAAAAATAAAAAATTTTAAAAATAAAAATTTTATGAAAGCTGTTGTAGAAAATAATTTTTAATTATAAATTTACAATAGCTTTTTATTTTATAAAATAAAAAGGATATCAGAAGATATTCCTTTAAATAAATTAAAAATAAATTAAAAATAAATTAAAAATAAATTAAAAATAAATTAAAAATAAATTAACGAGTTAGATAAAGAAACAAATGATGAAAGTATAAAAATAAATGCCGATACTTCTGAAAGCTTTTGCTAAAAATTCTCCATCTTTATCAATTCCAAAAATTGTATTTGATGCACCTAATCCCATACTTGCAGTCATACCATGACTTCTATCTGGTTGTATTAAAACTAAAACGATTAAAAACAAAATGCAGACACAAATAAAATAATATTAGTAATGTTGCCATACTCCTCCTTAGAAATTATATTTATCTTAATAATTATAACACGGCATCAATAAATTTTCAAAAATATTTTTTACAACTTGATTTATATATAAAAAGTATATAATAGAATTAAAATTTATTAAAAAGAATGGAGGAAGTTATGACTTTTTCTTATATAGCAGTAATGACATATTTTATCGGTAGCAATTCCAAGTGGAGTATGGCTAGGAAAAATTTTTAAAGGAATGGATGTCAGAAATTATGGAAGCAAAAATAGTGGAGCAACAAATTGTTATAGAGTGTTAGGAGCAAAAATTAGGAGCAACAGTTTTGATATTTGATGTATTAAAAAGGTTTTTACCTCTATATATTGCAGGAAAATATACAGAAAATTTTTAATGATTTAATAATTTTAGGTTTGATTGCAATTTTAGCTCATACTTTTCTTGTTTTATTAATTTTAAAAGGTGGAAAAAGGAGTAGCAACTAGCTTGGGAGTTTTTATTTATTTAACACCTATGGCTGTTGTGTTATTGTTTGCAGTGTTTGGTCTAGTATTTTTATACAACACACTATGTTTCTCTTTCATCAATAATGGCAGCATTTTTCTTACTCAATATTTGTAGGATTTTATATATGCTAATCCATATTTGTTAGCATTAGCAGTTGCAATTGGAGTATTTGTAATTTATAGACATAAGACAAATATTGTAAGATTATTAAATGGAACAGAAAATAAATTTAAGCTTTTTAAATAAATTTTTAGGAGGAAATTATGTATATCAAGGTAAATAGACAAAACTTCTTACAAAGGTATGAGAATAGTTGAAAAAATCTATAAAAAGATAATAAAAATCAAACCGATACTTTCTTGTGTTTATGTAAAAAGTAAAAGACAATAAAGTATTTTTACAGGTTCAAATCTTGATACAACAATGAAAAACATCAATAGATGTTGAACAAGTTTTTTAGAGAGGGAGAAGTTGCGTTTTTATTTTTCAATCATTGATGAGTATTTAAGAGAAATTAAAGATGAATTTGTTACTTTTAAGAGTTGAAAATGGAAATCTTTTATTTATCGAAACTGATGATTCTACAACAGAATATGATGTGTTCACAACTGAAGATTATCCAAATACTTTTGAAAATATAGATTTAAATGAAGATAATTTTAAGTTTGAACTTCCGGCTCAAGAATTAGTTGAATCTTTTGAAAAAGTTTTATTCTCAGCAGACACACCAGACAATATAGCAATGAGTTGTGTTAGAATGGAAAGTGTTTTTAAAGCATTTACATTTTGTTTCGACAAACACTTATCGCCTTTACTTTTTTTGAAAAAGATATAGGAAAAGACATTCCTGATTTTGCTGTAAGCGTACCAGCTGATACAATTTCTTATTTAATAAAAAAATTATAAAAGGTTTGGATAATGATTTTATAAAAGTTTATGAAAAGAAGCAGCTCATTTATATTTTAAATATAAAGATACAATTATTATAACAAAACTTGTTGAATTAAGATTTCTAATTATGCAGAAATTTTAATAAGTACTTCTTATGATAAAAATTGACAATAGCTAATGATAAACTTTCTAATTTATTAAAAAGAGTGTTAATTTTTCAAGAACAAACAATGAAGCAAAAATATTCATCCACTTATGATTTTAAATTAGAAAAATGCTGATAATACTCTTTACTGTTTCTGCAGTGAATGAAATTGCAAAGATAGATGAGAGTTAAAAGTTAATTTTGAGGAGAAGATTTAAAAATAGCTTTCAACTCAAAAATATTTATTGGAATTTATCCAAAATATTCCTAGAGATAAAGATTTAGAAATTGAATTTATGTATTCTAATTCAGCAATAAAAAGTTTCTGAAAAAGGATGTGGAAGATTATATTTATATTTTAATGCCTCTAGCATTAAGAGACTAAAAATAAAATAATCTATTTACAAAATCGTATTGATGTTCATCGATACGATAATTTCAATTTTTAAAAATAATGTTAAAATGTAGAGAAAAATATTTTAGAAATTAGAAAAAGGAATTGATTGAAAAAATGAATAATGAAAAATAAATATTTTAAATTTAACTCAAGAAGAATTAGCTAGAACTTCTTGTATCTTTTGGGAATGAAAAAGAAATTTTTATGGTAAGGAAGTTTTTGATTTGGTTACATAAAAATAGTTAGAAATTTTGATGATATGACAAATATTTCTCTAAAAGATAGAAAATTTTTAAAGAGAAAAACTTATATACCATTTTTTTAATTTATTAAAATATCAAGTTTCAAAAAAATTGATAAGACTGAAAAATTTTTATTTGAGCTTGAAGATGGTGGAACTATTGAGACAGTTTTACTGAGACATAAGGATTCTAAAAAAATAAAGAAATTAGAAATACACTTTTGTGTATCATCACAAGTCGGTTGTCCAGTAAAATGTAGTTTTTGTGCAACAGGGCAAAGTGGATATATGAGAAATTTATCTGTTGAGTGAAATTTTAAATCAAGTATATACTGTTGAGAGAAGACTTAGAAAAGAAGAGGGCTTAAAATAATTTGGTATTTATGGGAATGGGTGAGCCACTTTTAAATATTGACAACCTTTCGAAAATCATTGAGTATAATTTCAAATGAAAACGGTGTAAATATTTCAAAGAGAAAAAATAACTATTTCAACATCTGGGGTTGTCTCTGGAATTGAAAAAGTATTACTTGAAAAATTCCAATAGAGCTTGCAATTTCTTTACATAGTACAATAAATGAAAAAGAGATCAAATCATACCGATAAATAAAAATTTTTCCATTGGAAGATTTAGCTGCTGTCTTGGTCGAATATCAAAAGCAGACAAAGAGAAGAATAACATTCAGTATATTTTTAATAGATAAGTTTAACATTTCAGAAGAAGATGCAAATGCTTTAGCTGATTTTTATACATCAATTTGATCACGTAGTAAATTTAATTCCATACAATGAAGTGGATGGAGTTGAACACGAAAAGACCATCGATGATTGAAAGATTTTATAATTACCTAAAGAATGTTAGAAAAGTCAATGTAACGTTGAGACAGGAAAAAGGTAGTGATATTGATGGAGCTTGTGGACAATTAAGACAAAGAAGTAAAGAAAAAGGAAGAAAGATAAAAATGAAAAATATTTTTACTTTTTATTAAAAATAGGAATAGAATTTTTCTATTTTGTTGTATTTTAGTGTTTGGAATAGTTATGAGTATAGATTTGAATTATCAGATATTCAAAGTTTGGTGGAAGATTATAAGCCAGCAGTTGCAACAACGATTTATGATAAAAATAATAATATTGTAGATACTCTATCTGCTGAAGAAGAGAAGTAGCAAAAATTGGAAGATATTTCTCCCTATTTAAGGGATGCTTTTTATCAATAGAAGATAAACAATTTTATTCACATCATGGTTTACACTTTAAAGCAATATTTAGGGCCTTAGTAACACAAATGTTGTGGAGAGGAAAGGCAACACAAGGAGCTAGCTCAATAACACAACAATTAGCTAAAAAATGCTTTTTAACATCTGATTGTCAAGAAAAAATAAAAGAGTCTATCTTAACTTATCAAATGGAAAGAACTTACACAAAAGATGAAATTTTAGAAAGATATCTAAATGAAATATATTTTGGTTCTGGATCTTGCAGGTAAAAAGTGCAGCTGAACAATATTTTTAGAAAAAGATGTTAAGGACTTGACTGTTGCTGAGGCAGCGTTACTTGCAGGTATTCCAAATAGACCGACAAAATATGATCCTATAAAAATCTTGATAATGCATTAAAAAGACAAAAATTATTTTAGGTGAAATGCTAAGAGATGGAAGAATAAGTCAAGAACAATATGACGAAGCATTAACACAAAAATTTGAAGTAGAAGACGAGGATAATGTAAAAATACTAAGGGATAACGGTAATTTATAATAAAAAAATCTAAGAATAGATATAATAATCCAGAGCTTACTACAATAGTTGAAAAATTATTTATCTGAAATATACGATGAAGAAAAAAGAATTTATACTGCAGGATTAAAAGTTTACACAACGATTGATTTAGAACATCAAAAAAAGTTGCTAGAGATACTTTTAATAATTATGAATTTTTCTCAAAAATAAGAAATAAATGGGGCAATGGTAACACTAGATCCATTTACTGGTGGAATTGTATCAGTGGTTGGTGGAAAAACTTTAAGGCCAAAAATTTTGACAGAGCTTTAATGGCCAATAGACAATTTGGATCTTCGTTCAAGCCTTTTATTTATTTAGATGCAATGCAAAATGGATTTAATCCATATACAGTTGTAGTTGATAATTTTCTATCTTTTGGTAAGTGGGCACCTAAAAATTATAGTGAAAATTATGTTAATAATACGATATTAGTAAAATTCTTTGAATTTGTCTATTAATATTCCAGCAATAAAATTGCTTGATAGCATTGGTGTTGAAAAATTTAAAGAAGATATGACTGACTTAAAAATTACAGAACCAGTAAAAGATTTAACAGCAGCTCTTGGATCAATAGATGGGACACCTATTGAATTAGCAACAGCTTTTTCAATTTTTGTAAATGGTGGTTATTTAGTAAAGCCAAATATAATTAGAGAAATTAGAGATGATCAAGATATTTTAATATATTCTTCTGACATAGAAAAACAAAAATCTTTGATAGTGTTGATACAAGTGTTATAACTGCGATGTTAAAAACAGTTGTAAGTAATGGTTCAGCAGGTAGAGCAAGAGTTGTAGGAAAAAGATGGACAAGCTATAGAGCAAGGTGGAAAAACTGGTACAACAAATGAAAACAGAAACAATATGGTACACAGGAATAACTCCAGATTATGTAACAGTTTGTTATATTGGTAGAGATGATAACAAACCGATGTATGGAAAGATAAGTGGAGGAGGAGTTGTAGCTCTGATGTGGGCTAGATATTATCAAACTCTAATAAATAAAAATTTATATGAGCCTAGTAAAAAAATTTGAATTTTTAGAAAACCATTTGGAAACTGGAGACTTAGTAAAGCAAAAATATTGATATTTATACTGGATTACTTGATGGAGAGCATAGTAGAGAAATTGTTGTTAAAAAAAGGAAGATTACAAGTTGAAAGTGCAGGTAAATATAAAAATGGAGTAGCAAGTATTTTTGGGCTTGATTCAAATGTATCAAAATGGATCTGGAATAGAAGTTGAAAACTGGAGATGAAAGTACTTCAATCTTTCAAATCAAGATAAAGTAACAAATGATAGTGATGGACTGATTGATAGACTTTTAGGAGAATGATATGCTGAATGAAAAACAGCTTGAAGCAGTTAATACAACAGAGGATCATGTAGTTGTAGTTGCAGGTCCTGGTACAGAAAAACTAAAACTTTGATCGAGAGAGTCGTAAATATTTTTAGTTAATAAAAAAAGTTGATGCTAACAGGATTATGCTTACAACTTTTACAAATAAAAGCTGCACAAAAGAATTAGAAATTAGGGATAAAATGAAAAAAATTAAAAAGAATTGAATGAAAATATTGATATAAGTGATATGTATCTTGGAACTATGCACTCTATATGGACAAGACTTATAGAAGAAAAATATTTCTTATTCTAATTTTTGATGGCTTTTACTCTTATGAGTGGAAATTACGAGCAACATATTTTTCAAGATTAAAAGAATATAGAAATTTAAAAAGATTATCAAAGTTTTTGATAATCTTTCTTATAATGACGATGGAAAAAGATAAGGAGAAAAATATGGTAGTAATTGGCAAAAAGTTCCTTTATAAGAGATAAGATAAATGATTTAAATGAAAATGCTATAGATATAGAAAATATAAAAACAGAAGATAAATATATTAATTTTTATAAAAAGAAGCATATAAATTATATGAGCATCAATTATTTCAAGCTAATACATTAGATTTTTCTTATTTACAAGTTGAATTTTTGAATATGCTCATTAAATCTCCTGATTTCTTAAACAAGATAAATGAGAAATTTGATTATATAATGGTTGATGAATATCAAGATAGTAACAGAATACAAGAAAAAGATTTTTATTTTTAATTTCACGAGAGATATCTGTGTAGTTGGAGATGAAGATCAATCAATATATATAGATTTAGAGGAGCTAGTGCAGAAAATATTTGAATTTTCCAAAGAAGTTTGCTAAAGATGAATGCAAAGTTATAATTTTGAAAAATTATAGATCGGTAAAACGATATAGTTCAGTTTAATAACAGTTGGATAAAAGATATAGATTGGGCTAACAATAGATATGATAAAAATATTATTTCAATGAGGGAAGAAGATATTTTTTCGTCAAATGTATATCATATATCTGGGAAAAATATAAGTGAAAAATATTAGGAATACAGTTACTTTTATAAAAAATTAAAGGTAAATAAGAAAATTACAAAATTATAATCAGGTAGCAGTTTTATTTTTCGAGATTTACAGGTAGAGATACGAAAAGAATTAGAGGACGCTTTAAAAAGAAAAATATTGAAGTATATTCTCCAAGAACTAAACAATTTTTGAAATGTATGAAATAAAAAGTAGCTCTTGGAACTGTTCTAGGTTATTTTTAAGAAATATTTTTCCAGCAGGTATTGATGACGAATATTTAAATGAATGCTTAGATTCAGCAAGGATTGAAATCCAAAAAGATGAGAAGTTTAAACTTTGGATCAAAGATAAAATTTCAAAATATTTCTAGTATGAGTTTTGAAAGTTTTAATGAGAATTCTTTATGAGTTTTTGAATTCGATTATTACAAGAATATTTTTAAAAGAACAGGATGCAAACACAGCAAGAGCAAGCCACAATCTTTCTTTTAACTAAAAATTTTTAAAAATTATCAAAAATATGTACACTATAAAAAGGATAACTGTTGAAGATAATTTTAGTATAGCAAGATATTTTTTGATGGATATAGAAAATTTTTAAGAAGAGTAGAATTGATGAAATATTTTTCAGAAGAGGACTATCCAAATGATTGTATTCCGTTTTTGACTATACACCAAGCGAAAAGGCTTAGAATTTCCAGTGGTAATAGTTTTTCTTTGGATTCTAAAACCGGAAATAGATAAAGATTTTTCTAAGCAGACCAGCTTGGATAGATTGGTTAATACAAATTCAAAATAAGTGAAATAGATAAAGAACGTTTTTGATTTCTATAGAAAATTTTATATGTTGCCTTCACGAGGGCAAAAGAATTTATAGTTCTTAGCAGTTATGAATTGGGAGTATCTGAAAAAATTTAAAAACTTTTCAGTGTTAGTTCTGTAAATAGTTTAAAATTTGATATTGATACTGTAGAACTTGATAAGTTTGATGAGAAGAAGGATAAAAATAATTTCATATACAATTGATATTTCGGTTTACAATCTTTGTCCAAGAAGATATTGGTTCATAAGAGAAAAATATTCAACCTTTGAGAAAACAAGATTAGCTTTTTGGAAATATTGTACACAAGGCTATTGAACATATTAATAAATTGTTTATAGCAAGAGGAAATATAAAAATTTTAGATGATGTCTATATGAAAATTTACTAAAGAATATTTATAAATTTGAAAAATATAGACTTGGATCAAGATTTTTCAAAGAGCTATTCTCTTAATAAAAATATATTGATAGAGAAAAAGAAAACTTTAAATATATGAAAAAAAGTGGAAGCTTCAGAATATCGTGTTGAAGAAGATTATATGTTATATGGGAAAATAGATTTGGTACTAGAAGATGAAAAATAATATAAGTATAATTGATTTTAAAACTGGGAAATATAAAAGAAGATAAAAACTCAAAATTACAGAGAACAATTATCACTTTATAAATTATTATTACAAAAATAAAACATATTCTAACTTTTTGTATTATTTGGAAGAAGATGAACCTAAAAAGGAAATTTTGATTACTGATGAGGAATTACAAGAAGACTTTATAGCAGTAAATTTGACTGTAGAAAATATTTTTAAATGAAAAATTTTTAAAAATTCCTTATGATGAAAATATTTGTGAGAGACCTAGTGAGTTTAAATTTTATTGTTGGGGTGAAAAAATGAAGATAGTTCATTGCTCGGATTTACATCTGGGAAAGAGAGTAAGTGGAATAGAGAATTTAGCCATAAGAGATATATGGATACTGCCTTTGGAAATTTCATAAATAAACTTGAAGAAATAAAACCAGATGTCTGTATAATTGCTGAGATATTTTTGATAAGAAGGAAATAAACCCTGATGTTTTGGCAAAGGCAGAATATTTATTCAAAGTACTAAAAGATAAAGTAAAAAGAAATTGAAATCATTGCTATTGAGGGAAATCATGACAATTCAAAAAAATATAGATGAGTCTTGGCTTGAGTATTTACAATCACAAAAACATTTTTAAAAAGTTTTTATTTTAATAAAAATTTTGAAGAAGAAAAATTACTTAAAGATAGATGATATAAATTTTTATCCTGTTGGTTATCCTGGATTTATGATAGATGAAGCAATGGAAAAAAATTATCAGAAAAAAATTAAATCCAAATGATATAATAATAGTTCACACTGAATTTCACACGATGGAAATACTTTGCCTGGATGTATTTCAAAAACAAACCTTAGATTTATTTAAAGATAAAGTTATTTATATTGCAGGAGGACATATTCATTCTTTTGCAACTTATCCCAAAGAAAAACCTTATTTTTGTTTCTGGGTCTCTTGAGATTTAGCAACATTCAAAAATGAAAAATTCAGATAAAAAGGTTTTTATACTTTTCGATACAGAAACATTAAAAACACGAATTTATTGAGATTGAACATAGAAAAAAGAGTTCGAGTGAATTTTTCATATACAATTTATGAAAAATATTGAAAGTGAATTTGAAGAATTTATTAAAAATTTAAATTTATCTGAAGATGAAATTTTTAATAGTTAATATGACTACAAAAATAATGATTATATCAATATCGAAGCTTTAGAAAAAATTGCTGAAGACAATGGAATTTTTGAAAAGCATATATCTTAATAAAAATATTTTCTAGCTAAAGAGATTGGTCAAGAAAATTCTGATTTGAGTATAGAGCAAATTGATCTTATTGTTTCATGGAACTTAAAGAATGGAGAAAAATTTTCACAAAATTTTTCAACACTAAGAATTAGTTTGAAAATGAGGAACAAGATAATTTCTTAAATTTATTTGATAAACTTTTGGAGGAGGACGAAGATGATAATTAAAAAGTGAAACTTGAAAAACTATCGTTCATTCCAATACGAAGTTGAATTTTCTAAAGGGATAAATTTAATTTTAGGAAAAATGGACGTGGAAAAACTTCTATACTTGAAGCTATCAGCTTGACCATCTTAATACTAAAGATAGAACAGGAAATAAAAATAGTGGATTATATTAAGTTTGGAGAGCTCTTGTCGATATAGATTTTATTGCAAATGATGGTAGAGAATATAATTTAAAACAAATTTTACAAAAACTACCAGAAACAATCTTTAATTGATGAGATAGGGTTTTGAATATGACCAAAAATATAGAAGACAAGTTGGAGGGAACTTTGTGGAATAGGTTTCGAGATACTTATGAAAATATTGTTGTGGCTAAGCAGAATGAATTTATAAATATTTTTAAGGCCGAAAGGCTAAAGAGAGAGAGAGTTTTTAATAAAATTTTTAACACTCAAATATATAGAGATATGTATGAGGCTATCTAAAAACTGCAATAGATAATTATAAAAATACTTTTTGAACTTTTAAAAAATGATGTAATTTTAGAAGATAATATTGAGGAATAAAGATGAGACTTTAAATATTTTAAAACTAGAAACTGAAAATGAGGAAGATTTTAAAAGAAAAATTAAATAAAATATCAATAGAGAGTAAAGAAATAGAAGAAAAATGAAAATTACGATAAGATGAGATAATGAGATAAAATCTTTAAATTTAAAAATTAAAAATATTCAAGATAATATAAAAATTTAGAAAATATTTTTAAAAGAAAATTCAAGTTTGGAAGAAAAAGCTAAAAAATCTAAAGACTTAGTAGAAGAAAATGAAAAATATTATTTAGAATATTTAAAAATTAGAAAAGGAATTAAAAGAAAAGAACTTTTAGAGAAGATTTAGAGAAAAATTAAATATAGAATATAAAAATGATATTGAAAGTTAGAGATCAATATAGAGAATCAAAATAAAAATATTGAAAAGATAAAAGAAAATATTTCTAAAAATGAAAATGAAAAAGAAAAATTAAAGAAGAAAATTTTATCTCTTGAGGACTGAGTGAGATTAAAAGAAGAAGCTGATGAAATTTTAAAAATTGGGTAAGTCTCTGAAAGAACTAGAAGAAATCCCAAAAGCATAGCTAAGGAAATTATTGGAAAAGAAGCAAATATAGAAAATCTTAAGAATAATATTAAAGAGAAAAATCCTCTTTTTGAATCAATAAGTAGGGAACAATTTGATAAAAATCTGTCTAATATAGCAGAGGTGGAAGAAAAATTAAAAATATCCAAAATATTGACTTAAATTTTGAAATTAATTTATTAAAAGAAGTTAGAGAAGAATTTTCTGGGAAAAATTTCTCCTTGCTTTAAATTTAGAAAAACTTGTGTTAGAGGATAAGAAAAATTAGAAGAAGAGAGAGAATTGATAAGATTAGAAGAAGAAAAAATCTGATGACGATTCTCTTTCTAAAAATTATTAGAAAATAATGCGAAAAGTATTGATGAACTTAGAGATATATGGGCAGATAAAATGCAAAAACTTAAAAATCTAAACCTCGATGAAAAAGAAATAAAATAAAAATATTGAGAAAAGAAATCGAAAAAGAAAAAGTAAATTTAGAATCGTCAGAAAATAAAATTCAAGAAAATTTAAAAAGGTATCAAAGAATTTAACTCAAAAATTATTCTTGATCTAGATAAAGACATAGAAAAGATAAAAATAGAAATTCAAAATTTAGATCAAACTTCTTTTTAAGAGTTCATCATATTTATCTGGAAAATAAAGTCAAGCTGATAGTTTAAATTCTATTCAAGCTAAGATTGAAAAAGTAGGCAAGAAATACTTGAAGAGAAAGTGATATTGATAGAAGAAATTCAAAATTCAGAAAAAATCTTTAGTGAAATTTCTATTGATGACTGCAAAAGATAATTTATTAAAAAGATAGCAAAAATGAATTGAGTAAAAAGTTTAGGAGCTGTTGAAGAGAAAATTATAAATTTAAATAAGAGCCTATTTCTGAGCAAGAGATAAAATTGAAAGACGCTCATAAAAATTAAAAATTAGAAAATAAATTGAAGAAAGGCGAATTTAATAAGAAATGAAATCGGACAAATGGGAAGATATATTTCAAAAATATATGCTGACTAATATTAGTAATTATGCAAGTGTTAATTTTAATAAAATTACTGGACGTAGTGAAAGAGATTGAGTGGAGCAATGATGAAAAAGATAAATATGCTGTTTACTTGGTTGGGCAGGGATGAAAAATTTCTTTTTGAGCAGCTATCAGGTGGAGAACAAAGTATCTGTTGCTATTGCAATTCAGTGGAACGATGACTCAATATTTCACAGATTCAAAATTTATGATTTTAGATGAACCGACAAATAATTTAGACACTGAAAGATTGTTACGCAGGTATGTGGGAGAAATTTTTGAATAATTTGGATCAAAGTATAATAGTAACTCACGATGATACGTTCAGAGAAATGGCAGAAAGGATAGTCGAACTGTGAAAATTAATTATGATTTAAAAGATGGAAGAGATATTAAAAAGAAATTCGTGAGAGTGAGAGAAAAAAAGATTATTGATTCACTCTTGTTGTGAATATGATAGTTCATCGGTTTTGGAATATTTGAAAGATTATTTTTAAAATTGATATTTATTTCTACAATCCGAATATCACTTTTGATTATGAGTATTATGCAAGAATAGTTGAGCAAAAAGAAATGCTTGAAAAACTTGAATGGGATATAGAATGTCATTGAGGGAAATGTATGATCCGAAGGAAGATTTTTAAAAAGATTAAAGGTTTAGAAAAATGAGCCTGAGGGTGGAGCAAGATGTTATTCGTGTTATGATATTAGAATTGAGAGACAGCAAAAAGCTAAAAGAAGAGGGCTATGATTTTTCACGACAGTTTTAAGTATAAGCCCAATGAAAAATGTAAACTATATTAATGAGATAGGAGAAAAATATTCAAAAAGAATATGAAATTCCGTTCTTATTTGCAGACTTTAAAAAGAAAAATAGATACTTTGAGATCCGTGCAAATTTCTAAAGAACTTGATATGTACAGACAAGAATACTGTGGCTGTGTATTCTCAAAAGTTGAGAAGAAAAAAGAGACAGAGAAAAAGAAGAAAAATTGAAAGAACAAGGAGATAAAATGACTAGCTTTTCAGAAAAATAGTAAGAACAATTGCAATTTTATTTTAATAATTTTTGGCTATTTGACTTATACAAATTTTTTTATTATTTTCCATTTATAATTTTAACGATTATGATACTTTTTCAACTACTGGTGTACAAATGTTTGAAAATAAAATTTTTCTTATCAACAAGAATTTTTCTGGCTTTTATTTTCAGCTCTGTTATTTTTTTAAGAATTTATTTGAATGAAAGTACACAGGTCGATATGCACAGTACAAAAGTTTTAACAATAACAATTTTAATTTCTATTTGTATAGGAACATGGATAGGGAGATTTCTTTTGCAAAATATATTTACATTAGATTAAAATTTTGTGTGAATAGAATTATGGCTCAATCTAATAAAGGAACTTATAAAATTGTGAAGATGGAGAATACTCAGCAAAATTATGTAAAGAGCATAGGCATGGGAGTAATGTTTTATCATATTACTTTAGAAGTTGATGAGAAAATAAAAATTTTTACTTGAGAAAGAGATTGTTTGAAAAGTTTACAAGGTAAAAAGAAATTACTATAAATATAAAAAGGTTGTCTTGGAATTTTTTATGGTGTTGATATGGAGAAAAATATAATAGAATAAAAATTTTATCAAAGATTAATTTTTTATGTACAGTGAAAATTAATCTTTTTATTTTATAAAATTATATTATTCAACATTATATATTTAAGGATAAAAAAATATTGCTATTTTAATCTTTATAGTGTTATAATACAGTGTTATATTTTTAGAAATTATGGGTAGGAGTAGAGATGTATCTAAAGGCTGTTGAAAATAAATGGATTCAAATCTTTTTGGTGAAAAAGTATATATAGATTTTAATCGTGGAATAACTTGATTGTTGCGGTAAAAAATGGAAGTGGAAAAATCAAATATTTTTAGATGCTGTTCTATGGGTTCTGGGAGAACAATCATATAAAAATATTAGAGCCAAAGAAAGTCAAGATGTTATCTTTTCAGGAGGAAAGAAAAACCAGCTTCGAAGGCTGAAGTATCTTTGATAATTGATAATGCAGACAGATATTTAGATTTTGATGACGATATCGTAAAAATTACTAGAAGAATACATATTTCAGGAGAAAAATGAATATCTTATCAATGATAGTAAAAGCAGATTGAAGGAAATTGGAAATTTATTTTTAGATACAGGTATAGGAAAAACTGCTTACTCTGTAATAGGTCAAGGAAAGAGTTGAAAGAATTATAAATTCTTCTCCTAAAGAAATAAAAGTATAATTGAAGAAGCAGCTGGAATAAAAATTACAAGCAAATAGAGTTGAAGCTGTAAGAAAGTTATCTTCTATTGAAATTAATTTGGATAAAGTTGAAATTATTTTGAATGAAACTAGAGAAAATAAAAATAAAATTGAAAAAGCAAGCAGAACTTGCACAAAAATATATCGATTTAAAAGATGAGAAAATTCTTTAGCTAAGGGAATTTATATGACAGAACTTGAACAAAAAGAAAAAGTTTTGCAGAAAATGAAATTTTAAGAAAAATTCTCAAAAAGATTGCACTGAATTAGAAGATAGATTAAATAAAGCTCTTGATAGATTAAATTTTATAGATTTGGAAAAGAGGAAGTAAAAAGAAAAAAATATTAATCGATTCAAGAAACAAAAGAGCTTAGAAATACTATTTCAGAAAAAGAAAGAAAAAGCTGTTACTAGTGAAAAGATTAGATAATGTAAAAAGATAAACTTTCTAAAGAGGGTTATGCTATTCATGTAGATAATAAATTAAATAAAAAGAATGAAGAAGAAAAAGATTTAAAGAATCAAAAGGAAGAAATTTCTCAAAATATATTAGAATTAGAAAAATTCTAACATGGAATTTGAGGAAAAAATATCTGAATTAGAAAAAGATAAAAAGAAAAATGATTTATCAGAAAGTAGAATATAAGAGATTTAGAACTTGAAAAAGCAAATGACGTCTAATGATATTGAAAACAATGAGAAAAGATTAAAATCAAGCCAAGATGAAGTTAAAAATTTTCAATTGGAATTAGAAAGTTTAAAATAAAAAGTTCGAAGAAACAAATAAAGAAAAAGATAGTTTAAATTCTCAACTTGAAGCTAAAAAGAATGAGTTGACAAAAAAACAGAAGAAAGAAATGAATTTTTAGCTAGTCAATTATCAGAAATAAGTAAAATGATTAATAAATTTACTCAAGAGATTAGAGAATTTGAATATCAAGAAAAACATCATCTGGGGAAATTAGAAGCACTTGTTAGAATGGATGAAAATAACGAGGGACTTTTCAAAGGTGTAAAAGAAGTTTTAGCTAGTGGGATAAAAAGGTATAGATGGAGTACTTTTTATCTATAATAAATTTTGATGAAAAATTTGAAAAGGCTATCGAAAGCAGCTGTTCCTGGAAATCTACAAGATATAATAGTTGAAGATAAAGAAGTTGCAAAAAAGCAATTCAATTTTTAACGAGAAAAATTAGGAAAGAGCATCTTTTTAGCACTTGATACAATAAAACCAAATAAGAGAGAGTATAAAGGTTCTATGAATGGTGTATTAGGACTTGCTGCCGATCTTATTAGAGCTGATAAAAATATCAAAAAGTAATAGATTTTGTATTGGACTTTTGATAGTTGAAAATATTGATATTGCAACAGATATTTTTAAATAAAAATTTAGTTTGCTGGGAACATAGTTACCTTTGTCTGGAGATTTAGTTAGTTCACGTGGAAGAATAACAGGTGAGAAAATCAAAAATCAACTATCAATCAAATTTTTGAAAGAAAGAAAGAAATAAAATCTTTAGAAGAAAAAGTAAAATGATCTAAAAAATAAAATCTCTCAAGGAAATAATAAAAGAGAAGAATTAAGTATAAAACTTGAAAAATATGAAGATGAATTAGGAGAAATTGACAATCTTGAAGATGGTATAAGAAAAATCATTGATATTTTGAAAAAAGATGTAGATAACTTAGTTGAAAAATCTGAAAAATTTTCAAAGGATATTAGAAATTTAAATTTCAATATTGAAGATGCAGAAAAATATAAGACATCGTATCAAAATAAAATCAATAATTCGGCTAATGCTATTGAAGAAATCGAAAAACATATTCAATCCTTGAAAAAGATAATGAAGCTGATGAGATACTTTTTAAAAAAAGCTACAAGTGATATTGAAGAGTTGAATAAACAATTTTTCTGATACAAGAATTTTATATTTAAACAATAAAAATAAGATTGAACAACTTGATAAGTCTATTTTTGAAGTTGAGCAAGAAATAAAAGAATTGCAAGCAGAAAAAGAGAAGACAGATTTAAAAAATACAAGAGTATGTAACTAATATCAAGGAACTTGAAGAGCTGAAGGAGAATTATTAAAACAGATTGAAGAATACACACAGTTATATCATTCTGAAAATAGAGATATCGAAAAATTAAATGAGAGGGAACAAAATTTAAGCAATGAAGAGAGAGACTATTAAAAAGATAAATCTAAGCTTGAAACAGATTTGTTACACGCTAGAGATAGATTTATACTGAAGCTCTTGAAAAAAATTAGAACTTGATATTGAATTCTTAAAAAGAAAAAGTTAGTTGAACTTCAAGAAGTTGAAGCACAAAAATATAGAAATAGAAAAATTAAAAGTCTTCAAAGGATTATTTGAGAACTTTAGATAATAAAATCAATAATTTTGGAGATGTAAACTTACTAGCCATTAATGAATTTAAAGAATTGAAAAGAAAGATACGATTATCTTGCTAGTGAGAGAGACGACGTTGTAAAATCAAGAAAACAAGTTATGGATTTAATTCAAGAAATAGATGAAAAATTCATGAAGATTTTCACACAACGTATCAAAAATATAAATGAAAATTTCAATAAAAATGTGTGAAGAAACTATTAGAAATACTGAGGGTAGATTGAATATAATCAATCCTGAAGATTTTTGATAATTGTGGAGTAGAAATTTTTGTTAAATTTAAAAATAAGAAAAACAACCTTTATCTTTGTTATCTGGTGGAGAAAAAATCTATGGTTGCTATTGCATTTATTATGGCAATATTTATGTACAAAACCAAGTCCGTTCACTTTTTTTAGATGAGATTGAGGCAGCACTTGATGAAAAATACAAAAGAATTTACTTGGAAAATTGAGAGATTTCACAGATAAGTCACAATTTATATTGATAACTCACAACAAAGAAACAATGAAAAGAATCAGATAGTATTTTTGGTGTTACTATGAATAAAGAAATTGGAATTTCAAAATAGTGTCTCCAGATAAAATAACTAAAAATACTAAATGAAGAAAAGACAAACAAAAGCATAAATAAAATTTAACTTCAGAAAGGAGGGGACTGTATGAGAATATTATCATTTATATATTTACTTATAACAACTATAAGAAATTTTGTATGACGAAAAATATTACCTATAAATAGAGTCCCTAATGTTGAAGTTATTTGTATAGGAAATATAAGTGTTGGAGGAACTGGGGAAAACTCCAGCAGTACATTTCTTTTTGTAAAAATTATTAGCAGAGGCAGAAAGGTTGCTGTAATTTCTCGTGGATACAAAGGAAAAAAAGAAAGAGACCCTATGCTTGTCAGTGATGGTATGGTGATTTTTGCTAGTTCACAAGAGAGTGGGGATGAACCATACATCCATGCTTTTAAATTTAAAAAGTTCCAGTTATAGTTGGAGCAGATAGATATAAAGCTTGTATGTTTGCTAAAAAACATTTTGATATTGACACTATAGTTTTTAGACGATGGTTTTCAACATAGAAAACTTTTTAGAGATAGAGATGTTGTACTTATTGATGCAACAAACCTTTTTGGTTATGGACATGTTCTACCGTGGGGACTTTTTAAGAGAAGATTTTAAAAGAGCTGCTAAAAGAGCTGTTGAATTTATAATTACAAAGGCAGATCTAGTAAAACGAAAGAGAACTAAAAAGAATAAAAATTATTTGAAGAAAAGATTTAGTAAAGATGTATCTGTGGCAAAAGCATGGAGTCAGTAAACTTTTGTGATTTGAAAGGTAATATGAAACCATTGTTTTGGTTGCAAGGAAAGATTATTAATCAGGTCTGGCAAATCCATTAAATTTTGAAAAAAACTGTAATTTCTTTTGGCTCCTTCTTATATAGAAAGGATAGACTTTAAAGACCATCATAATTTCAAGCCAAAAGATATTGCTCTTGTTAGAAAAAGCTGAGAAAATGGATGCGGACTATATAGTGACTACAGAAAAAGATTTAGTGAAGTTACCAGATAATTTAAATATACCAAATTTATATGTGTTGAAAAATTGAATTTTCAATGTTGGAAGATAATACTTTGAATTAAAAATGAGGGATATTATGAAAGATGTAAGAATTGAATTTTTAAAAGAAAAATGTCAATAAAGCTGTTGAACTTATAAGAGAAAAAGGGAAAAATATAAAAATTTTTATCTGAATATGCTTCTTTTTAGATAAGAGAACATATTTTTAAAGTTGATGAATATGAAATATCAATAAAAACATATAATCCCCTTCCTTTGATTTTTATTTTTGTGATGATGAGAAAATTTTTGGCAGATTCTCTTTTCAAATATGCCGATATAAAAGAAAAACAAAATATAAAGAAAATTGATAGAACTTCAAATTTGGATATAGCAACTTTGAAAAATTTAATGAAAAACTTTGATAAGTATGAATTTAGATTTTTCTAGAATTTTTAGCTAAAGAATTATTCTTGAGAGATAGAAAAAGTTTTTGAAGTTCTGTATAATTTTTCACTTATGGGTAACCCAAATGACTTAAAATTATTTTTGTATACGTCTTAGAAAATATCTTTTAATAAAAATAGAGTATGATGAAAATATTTTTATATTTTTATTGCCTATTTAACAAAAACAAAGAGATAATTTTGAAATTTATCTTGAAACAAAAGATATTGAAAAATCGATCTAAATGGATTGAAATCATTTTTGCAGAAAAAGAATAAAATATACGGAAATATTTTTAGATGTTACGAGCAGATATAAATTTGAGAATATAAAAATTTTAGATCTGTGTTGCTGCAATATTTTAGAATTTGGCTTCAACGAAGATTTAAAAAAATGTTTTTAAAATTAGTGGAGAATAAAAATGAGAATTGCTATTTATGGTGGAAGTTTTAATCCAATGCACAGGGACACGAACAAATAGTTGAATATATTTTTAAAAGAATTTGGATATGGATAAAATTATAATTGTTCCTGTAGGGATACCTTCACATAGAGAAAACAATTTAGAGCAATCAGATACTAGATTAAAAATTTGTAGAGAAATATTTAAGGATAATTCTAAAATTGAAGTTTCAGATATTGAGATAAAAAGTGATGGAAAATCCTATACTTATGATACACTTATTAAATTGATTGAAGTATATGGGAAAAATAATGAATTTTTGAAATCATCGGAGAAGATTCTTTGAAAAAATTTTTAAAAACTTGGAAAAATTATAAAGAACTATTAAAAAATATGTAAGTTAGTAGTTTTTAGAAGAAATGATGATGAAGATAAAGAAATTGATAAAGAATTTTTAAAAATTCAAATATTATTATTTTAAAAATGAATATTACAACTATTCTTCTACAGAAATTAGAGAAAAAGTAAAAAAATGGAGAAGATATTTCTAATTTGGTAAATAAAAATGTAGAGAAAATAATTCTTCAAGAATATAAAGATTAGAGTGGTAGTGAAATGGAAATTATAGAAAGTAAAGAAAAATAAACTGATAAAATCTTTGAAAAATTGAAACAAAAATATAGAGATAGTGAAAAATCAGTTTTTAGCTGAGGGACATAAATTTTTAGACTATGATTTTTCAACCAGAACTAATAATAATTCGTGAAGATATTTATCAATCAAAAATCTATCAGGAAAAATAAAAATTTATATGCAAGAATATTACTGTGAGTAAGAAGGTTTTTGATGATTTAAGTTCTCAAGAAAAATTCACAAGGACTTATTCTTCTGTATAAAAAGATGATTTAAAGAATTTAGAAAAAAATCTTGTAGTTATAGATGATATAGCAGATCCAGGAAATTTAGGAACAATTATTAGAATTTGCGATGCTACAAATTTTAAAGATATTATTTTGACAAAAGGGACAGTCGATGCCTATAATGAAAAAGTAATAAGGGCAACAATGGGATCGATTTTAAATGTAAATCTATATTATCTTGATAAAAAGATATAACTAGATTTACTGATAAAAAAATAAATATTCTGTTATTGCTACATATCTTGATAAAACAGCTGTGCCATACAACAAAATAAAAATTAAAAGAAAAATGCAATAATTTTTGGAAATGAGGGTAATGGGTATCAGTGATGATTTTATAAATATCACTGACTATAAAAACAATTATTCCAATTTTATCAAATACAGAATCTTTAAATGTGGCAGTTGCAACAGGTATAATTTTATATAAGGTTAGAGAGTTAGAAGGTGAATTTTGATGAAATTTACACATATATCAAAAACGTCAGGTTTTTAAAAATGATGTAATAACAGTTTACGAAGAAAAAAATTAGCATTACCTAATAACAATGTTGTAACTTGGACTTTTACAGGAAAGAAAGAAGCAGTTGCAATTGTTGCAGAAATTGATGGTGAAATAATTTTTGTTAAGCAATATAGACCTGCAGTAAAAGAACTTTTTAGAAATCCCAGCTGGGCTTGTTGAAGAGGGAGAAGATGTCTATCTTGCAGCTCAAAGAGAATTTGAAGAAGAAACAGGATATAGAGCAAATAAAAATAAAGAAAATTTGTTCTTACTATGGTTCAGCAGGAATTAATGCTGGAAGATATCATATTTTTTTATGCAAGTGACTTGATAAAAACAGAACAGCATCTAGATGAAAAATGAATTTTTAGAAATTGTAAAAAAATACCTTTAAATGAAATAAATGTATATGATTTTGAAGATGCTAAAACAATAATAGCATTAAACTATATAAAAAAATAAAATTTAAAAACTTAAAGAAATCAATAAAAAGTAATAAAGTACATCTTAGATATTTGAAAAATATTTAAGATGTATTTTTATATATAGAACTGTAGAAAAGATCTGTAAATTATTAAAAAGTTTTTTTATATATTTTTTTATAAAAAGTTAAAAATTCAATTTCTTTGGGAATAGTAGCTCTATCTAAAAAACTGTTTTTATTTCATCTTTAAATTCACTAATTTTTTTCTAAAAATATAGCTTTCTTTCTTCTTCTTCTTCTTTTCCGAATAATATAAAAAGGCACTCCTGGAAAAGTGAGAGAATTTATAATAGGTTCTATAACAGCTCCTATTTTTCTAGTAGTGTACGTTTTTCAAATTCATGCTACAGAGGAAAAAGTCTGGATAGTTATCTTTTACTACTATTTATTATTTTTAGTTTATAATAGTCCTCTTTTTAAAAAGATACAAATATTAACTCAATTAATTTTTCATTCATATTACCCTCCTATTTATTTTTTTAATGATAATAATTCTAATAAAAATGAAATTATTCTCTTTTTCTGAAATTATACTGACCTCTACAGTCATCCCTTTTTAAGGGCAGATATATTATTAATATTATTACTTTGAATACTTCCTATTATTAAATAAAAACTTTTTACCATTTATATCAATAGAATCATTTGAAATTTTTAGAACATTTCCATAAAATTTAATTTTATATGCAAAAATCATTTCCTATTAGCTTATATTTTATTTTCATTGTCTTTTTTTATTTTTTTAAAATATCTTTTTCACTTATTAAAATTTCAATATAATAATTTTTGCTATCAGGAATAATTGTTTCCAATTTGAGTTCCTTCTAATAAAAATCTCTTGTTTATTTATATTTTTTTACTAAGTTCTATATATCCATCTATTGGTGAGTATATAGTTCTATGTTTATTTTTTAATTCTTGAATTTCCAAGTCGATATTATAAATTTCTTGCTTTATATTTTTAATTTTTACTAATATGTTCATTATATTCAGCTAAAAGTTCTTCAACACTTTTTCTTAGAATATTTAATTTGTCAATAGAATTAACATATTCATTTAAAAATATCCCAACGTAAAATATAGTTTATTCCAAAAATTACATTGTTCTCTTTACAAAGTCTGAGCATTTCTTCTGCTTCTTCTAAAGAATAAGATAAAGTTTTTCACAAAAATAGCTTTTACACCAGTTTCAATACATTTTTACAATTTCAAAAATGAGTTTAAATTGGTGTACAGATACTCACAATATCAAATTTATTTTCATTTAACATTTCATTATAATCTATGTATCCATTTTTAATATTGCATTCTTTCTGAATAACTTGTACTGTAGATAAATTTATATCACAAATAGCTGATTTTTACATTTCTATACTTTGATAAGCTTTTAATATGACTCCAAATTATCTTTCTATTAGGATCTTTATCAATGTTATAGGCAATTTGTCCTAAACCAATAACCCCTACTCTATACATTTCTTTTCTCCTCCTTATTTTTCATTAGAGCAATAATACATCCTAAAATTACTAGAATAGCTCCTATTCCTTGATAAAGGTTAACTGTTTCTCCTAATGTGAAGTAACCTATAACAGCGGTTGAAACAGGGTATGAGTAATTGAATTACATTAAAAATTACTACTCCTTGTTTTTGAACTATAAAAATGCCATTAACATTCCTGTGAGCATTCCATAAATTCCTGCCAAACTTAATCCTATTAGCATCCCTTCTCCAACTTCTTTTTAATTGAAGAATTTTTCCGGTATTTATAGACAATACCAGATAGATAATTCCTGATAAAGTGGCTGTTGAAGCACTAATAACAATTACATCATAATTTTTAGCAACATTTTTACTAGCAAATTCTGAATGGATTGGATAAAAATAGCAGTTCCTAAAAACATAGTACCCTTTAAAAATCAGAACTTCTCTCTACCTTATTTCCATAGATTATAAATACCATAGAACCAATAAAAAGCTAAAATACTTCCTATATAAAAATTTTTTTCTGTTTTTACTCTATTTCGATTTCATCTTTAAAGAAAATTGCTGCCATTATTATTGCTAATGGCATTGCTAAAATTCAAATATACTCCTGCTAATGCTGATGTATATTTTAATCCATTGATAAAAATACATATTTCCAGTCATAAAAAACTCCAAGTAGTAATAATTTAAAAAAATAATTTTTAGGCTCTATCAGAATCTTTTTAAGTTCTTCCTGAAATTTAAGAATACATATCAAAATAAATAAAAAACCACCAGATAAAAATCTCACTGCGTTATTATTTACTGTCTCAAAATGAATACTCATCAAATCTCATAATAGGAAATCCAAATCCATAAGAATAATGTAAAAACTCTGATAAAATGTCTCTTTCCATATCTCCTTTTTATTATATACATTATTTGTATTGTAAAGTATTTTTGATTATAAATACAATTGTTTTTGTTTCTTTTTAATATTCTTATTCTTTAGGAAATTATAAATTGAAAGAAGAAGTTAAATCTAAAAAATGTTCGAAGAAAGATTAAAAAGAAGAGATAAAATCTTCCTTAAAAATATGTTCTGAAAAATTATTGTAATAGTAATTATATTCAATAACTATATTATAAAAACTAAAAATTGAAAAGAATTTTTTGAAATAGCAGTATTTATTATTTGAAATTTTGTGTTCTTACTAAGTAAGTATAAAAACTATCTCTTTAATATTAGATATATAAAATAAATGATATAATTTTAATAAAAATAAAATTTCCTAAGAATAGCATTTAATGAGATATTCGCTCATTTTCTTGACATAAAATATAGTAAATTATATACTTTTTTTAAAGAGTCAATTTAATTTTTAATTTATAGAGTAAAAAGGAGAAGATATTTATGAAGAAAAAAATAAAATAGATATTACATATGATATATATTTTTACAATATTTATTCTGAAATTATGAAAGAATTAGCTGAAATAGAAAGTAATATTTTTTCAAAATTTAACTGATGCACAAATTGCTATTTAGTAAATTATTTTCATATTTTTTTATACAAAAATTCTACAATTTTAATATATAAAATTCAAGAAAAAATGTAAAAATAAATTATATTATAATAAAAAAAGCTATGTAATAATTTAAACATTCTTTCTCATTTTTATGTATTAATACTAACTAAAGATAAAAAATACTTGATTTTAAAAAGAAAAACAGAATATAATAATGCTTGTTATTTAATACAATTTAACAAAGTTTAATATACATCAATATGAAAGGAGTAGCTTGTGCTTAGAAAAAAATAATTTTTAATATTTTCTTTAATGTTTTTCTTTTACCTATGCAGTAGATGAAATAGATGTAGAAAAAAAGAAGACAAGAACAACAAAAATTTTGATGATTTAATTAGAAACCAAAATTTTGGTATACAAAAGGGTTTAGAGAATGAAGGACAAAAAGAATTTAATTCTAAATATAAGTTCTATTGATTTAGATGGTAATACAATATTTTGAAAATTTTCAAATAGAAGCTTTTTAAGAAAATATATTGAGAAAACAAAGATATCTATGCCCTAATAAATGAATTAGAAAATAAATATATAGAAAAGGGATATGTTACCACAAGAATAGGACTTAATACTGAAAAAAAGTGATTTTTGAGAAGGGTAAGATATCTCTTTTTGTTTTAGAAGGAAAATAGATAAAGTTTTTTTATGATGATAAAGAAAAATAAGTTTAAGACTTTTCATAACTTTTTCCCAAAAGAGAAAATGATGTTTTAAAACATTAGAGATTTAGGTCAAGGAATTGATAATCTTGGCGATAATTCAAAGATAGATATTAAAAGCTAGTGATAAAAAATGAATATAGTAACATATACATAAAAAGAGATAATAAGCCCTACAAGTTTTGGAGTAAACTATAATGATTTAGGACAGTTTGATACTTCAAGACATAGGCTAAGATATTTTTTTAGGTACTCATAATATATTTGGATTAAATTCTAATTTAGCAGATGTAATAGTTCACTTTAAAACAGATGTAAAAGACTGGGAAAAATTATGGAATAGGAAAAGATGATATTTTAACAAAAGAACAACGAAAAAAATATTAAGTGAGATGGGGGAAAAAATATGTAAGTAACTTTGTTTTTAAAAATTATATAAACTTAAAAAGGAGGAAAAGCTAACTGAAAGTATATATAAAGACTATTTAAAATTGGAGGAAAAAAATATCATAATGACTTTTTAAAAATTTACTGTATTTAATTTTAAAATCTCCATTAAATTTATAGGATATGAATCTTTAGATGTAATTATTACTTTTCATTATTATTTACTAATTTTTATTCTTGTGACTTTTATTTATTTCCAAATAAAAATTTGCAAAAAGTTTATAAAAGAAAAACAGGTATGATTTGATATCAATGCCTAAATTAATGTATTTTATTCCTTTAAGTATATTAAAATATACATATATATTTGGATTTGTTATAATAATTATGAAAGTAAAATATAAGAAAAAATTTAAGAACATTTTATTTTTTTATATTATTATATTACGAAGTATTTTTGTAATATCATTAATGGGATTAATAATGAAAAATATCTATCCCTAGGAGAATATAATAATTGAATTTTTTTAGAAGAAAATGATAAAAAAAGTATTATTAAGGTATAATAGCTTAGATTTTTAGGTTTTGAAGAAAAATAAGCCACAAGTACCTAATATATCAGTTGTTCATGATAAAATAGATAAAGAACAAATAACGAGAGCAACAGCATTAAATACTGAAATCAAAGTGAATAATGAAATAGTAAAAAGCAGAAGATTTAGGATTTAATACAGATATATCTAATTCTCAAGAAACAACAAAAAGATAAAGAGAAACATTTAAATGCAGAACTTCATACTGATTTATTAGGAAAAATAAGCAAGAAGAATTAAAGAAAGCTGGAGGAATAATAAGCGATTTAATTACTGTACTAGGAAATAAAAAGTAAAACAGAAGGAAATTTCTTAGAAAGATACAAACAATTATCTATGGTAAGAGCAATAGGAGATCAAGTAGAAAAATCCAGAATACTTATCAATACTAGATAAAAGAGCAATAAAAATGGGGAAATAGATGATGAAACACAAGTAAAGCAAGTATCAGTAATGAATAAGTTATTAAATGATGCCCTAAGAGCAAAAAGGCTATAAGATGACAGATATAAAGATGGTACTAACAGATGTAAAAGATCCAAATGCATATATTATACAGATACCTGAATTTCAAAAAGATATGCCAGGTATAGATATAGCAGATTTTGGGGAATAGATAACTTATATTTTAAAAATTTGAATCAAAGAGAGATGATAAAAAATGAGAAAAAAATAGTTTACTTTTTATTTTTCCATCTTATAGGAAGTTTTTATTTAATTCAAACTTCACAAATTGAAAAAAATTTATTTTAATTCTATTATTACAAGGAATTTTTATATTTTTGAGTATAAAAATTCAAAAGGAGATGTTTATATACAAGAAAAAAATATTTTCTTTTTATATATTATTATTTACGCTTTTAACACAAAAATTATTTTTAATTCATTTTTTATTAACATTTTGTATGATGTTGGGAATTTATTTTATATTATCAAGCATTATTTCGTTTTTATCTCATTTTTAGAAGAAAAGAAATTTGAGATATTTTATTTAGTAGCTGCTTTTGTATACTTAATATTATTTTGTTTAATAATTTTCATAGAATATTTAAAAACTTATATGAATTCAGATGAGTTTTATTATTTTTATTTACTATATTTATTCATTTTTATTATGTTTCTTATTAAAAAGGATATAGAACAAAAGAATCCATATATTGATATAATTAAAACTCATAAATTTGATATTTATTCATTATCATTTATTTCTTTTTAATATTTTTTATATGGTTTTTATTATATATAGGAAATATTTATCGAAATTATTATTATTTACTTTATGTATATGTTTTGGTTATCCTATCTATTGTTATATGTCAAAATTTTATTTCTTTTTAAAATTAATAAATTTTTAAATTCATTTTAACAATTTTAATTTTTTTGATAATTATATTTTTTTATAAATAAAAATTTATTATGTTTTGATGAGATCAAAAACATAATAAAAAAATATAAAGACCTTTTAATATTATATATTATTGTATTACCTTTAATAATTCCTTTAAATATTTACAGTTCTTCTGAGGGATAAAGTTTATACTGCATTTGGAGTGAAACAAAAAGATAAAGGCAAAAAAGAAAAAAATTAATAATGAAATAACTAAAGAAAAAATTAAAAGAGATATATGAAAATAATATTGGTAAAGGAGAAATGATTGAAATAGAAAAACAAGAATAGAGGAATAAGAAAATTTAAAAATCATAAATTTAGGAGAAGAAATAGGAGAAACATACAATAAAAAGAAGATAAATGGAAACATCGGTAGGAATAAAAATACATTATAATAATAAAACTAGAACATATCATATAGTTCCTCATTATGATGGAAAGGATAGAAATAAAAATGATAGATTATAATACAGTAGAAAAATATATAGGAAAAAATAAAAAAATTAAGTTTACAAAAATTTTTAAAAGAAAAAGAAAAATATAATAGAGGAGGAAAAATAAAATGGAAGATAGCACTGAATTAACACAAAAATTATTAAAAAGATAAAGGTCTATCTTCTGTGAATCAAATTGATTTTTCAGAAGGAATTTTTAACTAGAATAGAAATTGAATCGGATAATTCTATTGATGAAGATTATTATATATTATTGGATGGTTATAAAGGAGTTTATTTCAGTAGTATAGAGTCAATAGAAGAAATAAAAATAAGGGAAATATATTATTATGCTTACTTCTAATCAGTAGCAGATGAAAAATTATCAAGAGAATGCAATAGTTTCAGCAACAGTTGCGGGAGATAAAGGTCTAACTTATGATAGTAAAAATAATCTAATACTCTCAGGAGTAAAAAAGTAGTTTCAAGTGGAAGCATAGATTTAAAAAAGGAAAAATGTAGAAATAAATCCATTAGAAACAAAATCATACTCTAAATTTGAAGAAAAGAAAAAGGATTTAGCGCTAAAGTAAGTTTAAAAGGTGCAAATTATTCTTACGGAAAAAGATAAATTCTCTGATAATAGTTCAACAATAATCGAAAAGTCAAATGAGATAGAAGAAAAGAATGAAAGCACTTCCATTAATAAATTCTAGTATACAAGTAAATGAAGATGACCGAGTTCCAAAGTATTTAGGGAATAGACCTAATTCAAATGGGAAAAATCATCAGTTGTTAACTATAATCTCAAAGATTATAGTTATGATCTCAATAGAAAAATTATAAAAAGAAAAGCGAACAGATGAGAAAAAACTATTCCTAATACTACAGTAATTATAGAAGAAATGATAGATAAAGATAAGAAATTTAATTATAATCCAAGGAGGTAAAAAAATGAAAAATTAATATTTTTATTTATAATGATATTAACTTTAACAGGATGTAAAAACAGTTAAAATAAGTACATCTTATGGATATAAAGTAACTAATCAAAAAGAAGAAGAAATTTATAATAAAGTGCAGATTGATGGTGATACAATTGTAATAAATAAATTTAAAAAAAGAAAATATTCCTTTAGAAAGTATAAGTATTATAAGTAAAGATAAGAATAATAGTATAAAAAGAAACTCCAAAAGAAAATAAGAATAATTTCTAATAATAGAGAATACTTAGTAAGTGTAGATTTTAGATATAAAACAATCTATCCTGTATACGATAAAGGGATAATAATTGACTCTGACAGTTTTATTTTAGAGATAGGAAATATAAAAATTTAAAGATGGGACAATCTTATATATTCCACCTTTATTATTTAAAAGATATGTATATGTATATAAGATAAATAAATTTTTAGACACTTTAAATCAAAAATGTAAGAGAAGAAAAATTGTTTTTGGAACAATAGAAGAATATAGAGAGTGGAAAAAGAAAAAAATATGAAATAAATAATTTTTCAAAGAGATTAAACTAATTCTTAAGTCATTTATTAAACTACTCGAATAAATAATTTAAAATCAGATATATTATGGTATGTGGAAGAAGTAGTCAATGGAAAAAGTTTTAGTCCCTAAGCTATATTTAGTAAAAATACTCTAAAATCCATTGTAGAAGAACAAGGTAATATTATTAAAGCTGGTGGAAATTTTGTTGTAAAATAATGTCTCTATTGTAGATAATATCAGTAACAGTTTTAAATGGTGAATTAATTTATGATAATAAAACCAAGGGAATTAGCAGGTATCAGAATAGGTATATCCGCTTCTGTAGGTGTAATACCAGGTTTTTGATTTATATGGGAGTGTTGATAGTTCTATATTAACAAAAATCTAAAAATTAAGTAATTCCCAAACAGTAGATCAAACAAATTTAGAAAGAAATGTTAATAAATTGATGAAATTAGTAAATAATAAAAATGAAGCACAAAAAGAATATTTCTGAAATAAATAATACAATATTGAAAAATAAAAATATTTTAGAAAGGAATAAAAGATGGAAATAGAAAAATACAAAAGAAGCTACAGTTATTGAATTAAAAAAACAATAGAGTATTTATTGGAGTGTATATGGTTCCATTATTTACACTAATAGGATTAATTATTTTCAAAGATAACAATTTATTCTATTCTAATGTGTTTAACTATTTTTATTTTTCTAAATATTGGAAATTATATAGTTATAAGAAATATAGGTAGTAGAAATTTTGATCTTAAACAATGTAAGCCTCACAATAAGGAGATTAAATAGAAATAAAAATCACTTATGAAAAATATTTTTTTGGAGAAATTGTTAAAAGTATATTATCAAGAAAAATTTTTAGGTTTTTCATAAAAGGACTTTTAACTTTGATAGAGAGAAACTTAAAAAAATAAAAACACAATTTTCCACATATTCATTTGGTTATAAGATGTCCTATGAAGATTTTAAAAAAATAAATAGTATTATTGAAGAAAAAAATAAAGGGACATAAAAATTATATAAAAAGAAGAGATTGAAAAAGTATATAGAAATCTATAATTTAAAAAGTTGAAGAAAGATATAATTATATTTTTAAATAAAATACTTGATGAAGAAAAACTATTTATATCTGAAAAAAGACAATAATTTTGTAATCAATGGAGATAGTGAAGCGATAAAAGATTTAGAAATATCTAAAGATATGAATTTTTGAAGAAATAGATTTCTATGTTTTCTATGTAAACTATTTATCCAAAAAAGAATATGAAAACAAGAAAGTCTTAGTAGGATATAATGGGATTGATGGAAAAGAAGTAACTATGTCAAAGTTGAAGAAAGATATAAATGAAAATAAGAGATAGTAGAAGTACATTTAAAAAAATTAATAATATTTAAGGGATAGGGTTATAGAAATAAAAAAATTTTTATAACCCTATTCTCAAAAAATTTTTTAATATATTTTAAAAGAAATTGATAAGAGAATATCTAAGAGAAAAATGGATATGAAGGAGAGATTCCAGAAGTCTTATTAACAGATGAAGCACATTCCTTTTCAGTGGATTCAAAAAGATAAAGAAACAGGAGCTAAAAAGAAAAGATATATTTCTCAAAAATGATATAGCAGATCCAAACTTAGCTTTTTCAGAATTATTTGAACATGAAAAAAGCACATATGAATACTTATGATGAAGGAAATTATGGAGAAGATACATCAATCCATACAACAAAAAAAGATAGGAAGTGAAAACAAAAATAAGGTATTTACAGAAAAAGAAAAACAGACTATCTAAATAACTTGAGAAATAAGTATAAAGATCAAAAGAGTATAGAGCAACAATTTGCAGAAGCTAAACTTGTACCTGAAAAGACAAGGAACATTTCTTTAATAAAGAAATTTATGATAAATATGTAAACCCAAATTTAAATGGTAAAGAAATAGAAGAATTGGCAAAAATTTAATGTTTCTAAAAATAAAATTGAAAAAGTCAAACACAATATGTATACTACGATTTTTTTAGATAAAAATAATAGAGTTTTTTGAAGATAAAAAGAATTTGAAAAATTTCAAAATGAATTAAAAAAGAAAAATTAAGAATGAAAAAGATCCTAAAAAGAGAAGAATTAGAAAAACAAGTTTACAGGAAGGTTTCTGATATAACTGCCCAATATCATAATATAGAAGTAGATGAAAAATGGAGAAGTCTCAATTAATCTAAAATTTCCAAATGAAAAACATGTTAATAATGTTGGGCAAGAAGCTGTATTTAGTAAAAATCAGGAGAATGGATAAATGGGAATAAATAATGCAACTTATAATGTTGGTGTTGGAGAATTAAATTTTTATATAGGAAGAGATTATGATGTACATCTTCTAGGTTCAAGAAGTGATGTAGGGACTATGGAAGATTATGGAGCAAGTCCAAATGATACTTTAACAAGAGAACAAAGGAAAGCTATAAGTAAATTAGGTAAAAAAATACTTTTTAATTCTGAATTTAGAGATTTTTCTAATAGAATGGGGAAAAGATTTCAGAAGAAAAGTATCAAGAATACTTAGATGTCCAAAAAGAAAGAAGAAGATTACCAAAAATCATTTGTATAAAAATATAAAGAAAGAGGTGTTGATGAATGATAATAGAAGATATATATCAATACCTGATATTGTAGGTTTTTATTCCTTTTATTATCTCTAATTTTGATTTTACTCATAGAGTTAATTAATATAAAAAAGATAGGATTTTTAAATTTTTTTATATTTAAAATAATCTTATTAGTTTTGATATATACTGGAAATTTAAATTTAATGTATTTTTTTAATAGGAATATTTTATTGTTACTATTTATACAATAAAAAAACATAAATATATGTTAATAACTTTATTTTCTATTTTAGATTATCTATTTATTTATTCATTATTTATTATCATTATTTTTGTTTATTATGTTTTATTATATTAAATATTAGATACTTTTTAATTTATTAAGGAAAGATAAGCAAGAAGAATAAAGAAAGCTGGAGGAATAATAAGTGATTTAACTAAAGATTATTTATTTAGAGAAGTAGTTGATAAAAATGGGAAATTAAATTATAAAATATATCAAGAATATATGAATAAATGGAGATAAAAATAATGATAAAATTTTTGAATTTTTAAATAATTTGCATAGTATAATAAAAATTACTCAATCATCATTACCTTATGGAATTATATTTTTATTTTATGATTCTTTTAAATTTAATTTTTTTCTATTTATTGAAATTAATTTGAGTAAAAACTTTGGAATGATTAATTATTCATTTTTAGCAACAAAAAAATTTTATATTTTTGTCCAGCTGATTTTAGAAAATATATTTATACTTTAGGAATTATTGTTCTTTTAATTTTAAAGATAAAATATAAGAAAAATAAATTAGAAATTATGATGGGGATACTAATTTTTATGAATATCTGATAGGAAGCATAATTTTAGATATTTTCACATTATTTTTATGTTACCAGAGGTTATTTAAAAAGTAATATAATTAATTTTTAAAAAGAAATTTATTAGGATGAGCAATAGGAGATCAAGTAGAAAAATCCAGAATACTTATCAATACTAGATAAAAAGCAATAAAGAATGGAAAAAAATTGATGATAATCTTCAAATAGAACAAGTATCAGTAATGAATAAGTTATTAAATGATGCCCTAAGAGCAAAAGGTTATGCAGGACCAGATATAAAGATGGTACTAACAGATGTAAAAAGATCCAAATGCACTCATATTATACAGATACCTTAACAAATGTAGTAGTATTTGATAGAAAGATATTAGCAAGTGCAAATAGAGATAAAATACTAAATGCATTAGGACATGAGTTTGACATTATAGTAAAGAAGATAATAAGACAGGAAACTAAACTATAGCTAATTATTCAGGAGAAAAATTAGAAGATAGAACAAAAGGTATGGTAAGTAAGGAAGCAACAGAAGATACCTTAGCAGCCATAAGAAGTAATAAGAATGTAATAACAGGAGAAGAAGGAAAAGAAACTAGCCGAAAGTATTCCTATGGATAGAAGGGAATATAAGATTTATCAAATGAGTAGACCTTTAGATTATAGTGAAGCATATTATAATTATAAAGAAGCCAAGGGTCGGAAAAGGTTTTTTAAAGGGATTCTGTATACTTTTGGTAAAATAGGAAGTTTAGGACACATATGGGTATGTTTTAGTAATTCCAGATGACCAAGATAGATTTTTAAAGATGGTGAATTAAGAGAAAAATATAAGCTAAAAAGATTATCCTGACCCACAAGAATATGGAGGTAAATTAGGTTGGACAGTTGGAGGTCATAATGTTGATGGTAAATTAAAAGTTAAGTTTAATGAATCACAGGATATGAAAGGTGGTCAAAAAGCAATGTTAGGAGATACCTCGGATAAAAATAACACCTTTAAATGTACATAAAGGAACAGAAATAAAAAGTTCAAAAATATATTAATGATAGTGAATTTATTGAGGTTTATATGGGGGAAAGCAACTGCTTATGGATTTAATAATAATAGAGGTTTTGCACCTGATTATGGAGCATTAGGACAAGGAAAGGGTAAAAGATTATATTGATCCAAAAGGAAATATTATAATAATAAATAAAAGCGAAGGATGTTATAATTGTAATTCATTTATGAACACTCTTGTTGAGGAGCTGGAAATTACAAACTTCAACAGAGATATGCCAGGATTAGATCCAGGAAGTAATACAATTATTGATGGTAAATATTTTTAAAAGAATAAAGCTTGATAGGAGAAAATAATATGAAAAATTGTATAGTTCTTTTATGTAGATATGTTGTCACTATTTTAATAATATATAAATTTAAAAATATAACAGAGTATACTTTTTCAATTAAAAACTAATAACTTTTTATTTTTATGGAATTATTAGAAATAATCATCTTTTACAGTAGGCAAAAGTATACAAAATACTTAGAAATAATGGTAATTATAGGCATATTGTTTAATATCTTCGTTATAAAAATACTTACTTATTTTAGTGAAGAAAGTATAAATTTTTATTCTATCCTTTATTATTAATTAATATACCTTTTAATTTTATATCTTTTTATTTTATTTTTATTAAAACAAAAATATTTTTATTTAATATACATATTAATAGATTTATTTTTGGTTTATAATGCTTTTTAGATTCATCTAAGTCATTAGCTATATTGCAGGCTGAGTTAGGAAATATAACACTTATTTTTGTATAATATCTGTGCTAATTAGTTTTTATATGTTCTATTATTTAAACAAAAATATTATTAAAAAGAGGGAACCAACTATGAAAAAAATATAGTATTTTTACATTATTACATGTTTTTATAATTTTTTCTTAATATGGAGTTCAAAAATTGAAAAAAATCTCATTATTGTGAAATTATCATTTTATTTCATTTGAAGTATTTGGAATAATGGTATTTTTATAGTATAAAAAGAATATATTATATCATTAGAGAATAAAATAAATCTATATCTTTTTATTTTGTTTTTGTTAATAGAGATATTTAAATATTTTGATGATATAGGAATTGAATTTTTATTTTTGTGTTACTTTAATAAATACATTTATTTTTATTATAGCATTATTTTGTATACTTCATAATAAAAAGATACCTTTTTATCTTGTTTTATCAATAATAGAGTTATTTTGTTTACAATATTTTTATTTTTAATTTACTAAGTAGTTCACCTGATTTAGGAAATTATGATATAAATTTACAATCTATATTAGTAGTATATATTCTAGGAATTTTTCTATATATTAAATTATTTAAAAATGAAAAATATAAAAATGAAAGAAAATAAAAAGAGACTATAAAACATGGTAAAAATTTAAAATAGAAGATATTACTCAAGCAGGAGTAAAAGATATAGATTACTCTTACTCATAAAGAAAGTAAGAGTAGATTTGGAGGCTTGATTTCAAAAATCTACAACAAGTGAAAATTATCAAGAGAATGCAATAGTTTCAGCAACAGTTGCGGGAGATAAAGGTCTAACTTATGATAGTAAAAATAATCTAATACTCTCAGGAGTAAAAATAGTTTCAAGTGGAAGCATAGATTTAAAAAGGAAAAATGTAGAAATAAATCCACTAGAAACAAAATCATACTCTAAATTTGAAGAAAAGAAAAAGGATTTAGCGCTAAAGTAAGTTTAAAAAGGTTCAAATTATTCTTACGGAAAAGATAAATTCTCTGATAATAGTTCAACAATAATCGAAAAATTCAAATGAGATAGTTGCAGGAAAGAAATTAACTATTGAAGCTGATAATAAAAGTTAAAGCTAAAAGCAGTTAATATTTATTCAAATGATAATATTTCAATAAGTGGAAACAATGGTGTTGGAAATCTCTTCTGGAAAAATATTCAGGAAAGAGAAATAAAGCAAAGTTCTACTAGAATAAATACAGGAATTGGAGTAAAATCTTCCATAGTAAATACTGTTGAGAATGTAAAAATGTAGATAAATTAGCTGATTTCTCTGGAGATAGCTATGATATTGTAAATAAGGCATCAAACTTAGTCGGAGCAATAAAAGATGGCGCTGATGCAGTTAATACTATCCTAGATCCAAGCTATAATGGAAGTCAAGGAGCTGGAACTGAAAATCTATCTATAACTGATCCAAAAATATATAAGTGTACATTCAGGAGTAACAAGAAGTAAGAATGAAAATAAAAACTTATGATGAAAGTACAAATAAAAGTTCTATAACAGGAAAAAAATATAGAAATAAATTCAAAAGATAAATCAGTACAAATTATCGGAACAGATATAGCTGCAAAGAATTTAGAAATATCAGCTAAAGAAAATATTGATATATCTGGAGCTAGTGAAGAACATAGAAGTTCAAATAGTTCATCAAACAGTGGATTAAGTGTAAGTACACATTAGACAAAGCACCATTAATAATAACGGCAAATATTAGTGGAGCACAAGGAAGAAGTAACGGTACTACAATATTAATTCAAATATTGTAGTTGATGAAAAATTTAAAACTGAAAGTGAAAAATTTAAATATATCAAGCTCAAATATTGTTGCAGATAAAAGTAGATATTAAAGCAAAAATGTAGTTATTAAAAGCAAACAAGATAAGACAGAAAGCAAAAATTCAAGCTATGGAGCAAGTGTAAGTGTAGCAGTAAGTCCGGCAGGAGTGGAACTTAAAAATATTTCTGTAAATGGAACTAAAGGAAAGGCAAAGGTTCTTGGACAAGCGCTCAAACATCAGTTATAGCTAAGAATGGTGGAGAAATAGCTACAGATAACTTTAAAGATATTGGAGCAATAGTTGGTTCAGAAAATAAGAGAGAAAAATTAAAAATATCTGCTAAAAACTATAGAAGTAAAAAGATTTAGAAGACAGTAACAAATATGAAAAATGTAGGGTGGAGGCATATCTTAGATTTTTGAAAGAAAATAAGCCACAAGTACCTAATATATCAGTTGTCTCATGATAAAATAGATAAAGAACAAATAACGAGAGCAACAGCAATAAATACTGAAAATCAAAGTGAATAATGAAATAGTAAAAGCTGAAGATTTAGGATTTAATACAGATATATTTAACTCTCAAGAAACGACAAAAAGATAAAGAGAAACATCTAAATGCAGAACTTCATACTGATTTAATTGAGAAGATAAAAGAAATGAAATCAAGTATGCTTATAAGAAATTAGAAGCTTTAAAGAAATCTTAGATCAAAAGAAATTTTAAAGAATCAATGGAAGGAATCTTAGTAGATAAATTTAAAGATGAACACCAAAAAAGAATTTAATTTGATAAAGAAGAAAGCTTAAGTTTAGAAGACAAACAAAAGCTGGCACAAAATTTAATAGAAAGATATCTAAGAGAAAATGGATATGAAGGAGAGATTCCAGAAGTATTATTAACAGATGAAGCACATTCATTTTCAGTAGATTCAAAAAGATAAAGAAACTGGTGCTAAAAAGAAGAGAAAAGATATTTCTCAATAAATGATATAGCAGATCCAAACTTAGCTTTCTCAAAATTATTTGGACATGAAAAAGCCCATATGAATACATATGATGAAGGAAAAGATGGAGAAGAAACAGCAATCCATACAAGAGAAAAAGATAGGGAAGTGAAAAACAAGAATAAAGTATTTACAGAAAAAGAAAAAAACAGACTATCTAAATAACTTGAGAAATAAATACAAAGATCAGAAGAGTATAGAGCAACAATTTGCAGAAGCTAAACTTGTACCTGAGAAAGATAAGGAACATTGAGCAGTAGTTCTTTCTGAAAAATGCTCAATAGCATACAGATTGAGATTTAATGGAGGTTCTAGTATTGCTTTTTATAGTGGATCCTAGAACAAAAAAAGATTATAGTAGCTGAAACATTAGATGCTGGAGTTGGAATAGGGACTCCATCAGGGAGGAATTTCACCAAGTATTGCATATTTTCCTAATATTAATACTGTTGAAGATTTAAAAGGAGCTATAGGAACAGCTGGTTTAAGTGGAACATTAGTGATCAGTTTCTTTTTAGGAATTGATTTTCATTTATTACCTGATTTTAAAAATTTTAAAAAGAGTAAATATTTAGGAGTTAGAATTTTTAGTTTTGCCAAAAGGTTCTTCATTAATAAAGTCACTTGATTTTTGAAAAATATAGCTCAGAAGATGTAAATTAAAAACATATAGCTGGGAAGCTCATGTGAAAGTGTAGACTATAGTTATGTTTTTATGGCATATGGATATGGATGAGAAATCATTTAAAGAGTATGCAGAAATACAGAAAGCAAATTATCAACCAGAAGCAAAAAGTCATAAAAAGTATAGCTAGTTTTTTAATAAAAATCATAGTAATTTAAGAAGAACAATAAGTTTTGGAGAAGCTATGGATAGATTAAATAAAATGTATGAAGATGGATATATGGAATAAAGGAGGGATAAAATGCAAACTATAAGAAGAATTGAAGAAGATACGTATATTATAAAAATTATGAATTTTTATTTAGAGCAGGTTATTTTGCTGTATATTTTTATGATTAATTTATTGAATACGTTTTTCTATGATATTTTCAAATACAAGTTATAAATATGGATATGTGATTTTTAATATTTTTCTTCTTTATTACTTTTTATTAAAAATATGTTTTACTTTTATTTATTTTTAAAAAGATAAGCTAGAAATTCAAGAAATATGGTCAAATAAATTAATAAAAAGATAATTTTAAATTATGAAGATATACTAGATTTTAAAAATAACTGAAATTAGTGCAAGAGATGGAACAAGCTATTACATAAAGATAATCACACCAACTGTGGAGAAATCATATTATTATGATCTCTTTAAAGAGGATGCTTATAAAGTAGTCAAAATATACAATTTATATAAAAATGGTGATACAGATGTTTAAAAATTTAATAAAAACAAATTGAATATAAAAAAGAAGCTAATTTACTCATTGTTGAATATAAAAAAGTGGAGCTTCAAACTTCCACTATATCTAATAATATTTTTATATTTTACATACTTGACTAGGGTTATAAAATGAAAGAAATAAGTATAATAACTTTATATTTATATAATTTACCATTTTTATTAATTTTTTGTAGTTGTAGCTTTAGCTGTTTGCTCAAAAGAAATTTTTACTCGTAGATAATAATAAATTTGTTATTGAAAAATATTTTTTTATTTTATTTGTACAGAGAAAAAAGTCATTGATGTACTAAATATTAGAAGTATTTCTGGACTGAGGAATACGAAAAGTATTTCCCAGTTTTTTTACCATTGGATATAGTTAAAAATTTAAAAATTAGAGCAAAAGAAAGTGAGATTGAAGATAAGCTTTTATACTTTTTGGAGTATGTTTAAATGAAGAAAAATATAAAAGAGATAATTGGAGAAATATTAAAATATAGTGAAACAAAGGATTATTTGTAAAAACTAATTAATATCACTAATTTCTAGTGAAGTCAGTGAAAATAAAGATTATAACCAGAAGTTTTATATGAGAAAACTATGACTAAAAAGAAGATTTTACTTGTATTACTTTATGATGAAGAATTATTAAGAAAAATATAATATAATTCTTGATTTTCATCACTTCTATTGATTTTTTTATTCTCCTATACATTCTTTTTATTTAGAGCTAATGATAAAATTTACAATTATTTATGGATTATTTTTATGTGCTATTTATTATTTCTTATAGATTAAAACTTTATTTATATAAAATAAAAAAATTATTTTATATGGAGATAGAATAGAGATAAAAGAGGAAGAAAAAGAAATTATATCTGTATTCAGAAATTAAGGAAATTAAAATATAATAAAAATGGGTAAATAGGAAGGAGAGATATCTTTATTAAAAAAATAATAAAAATGATGGAAAAGATTTATGAAGCTATGAAAGGAAATTTGAAAAAGAAATAATAGAAATTTTTACTACTATCAAGAATTCTTATAAAGAATGGAGAATAAAAATTATGAAAGTTGTAACAAAGAAAATTAATAATACTGATGAATATTCAATAATCAGATACTCAATATCTAGAATAATTCTAAAAACTATAATTTTTCTTATTTTATATATCATATGTGCCTATTTGGGAATGTATAACTTCAGAGAAATTTTCATTAAGTAAAAATAATAAAATTTATTATTGGAAGTCTTCCATTTTTATGTTTCTTTATTTAGAAGCAATTTCAGGTTCTTCTAAAGAAGTTTTATGTATAAAAGAAAATAATTTAATTTTAAAAAATATATATATTATGTTATTATTCAAAAGCAATAAAATTAGAAGATATAAGAAAAATATATTGTGAAAAAATAAAAAAATTATCTATTCTTTCCTACAGATTTATTAAAAATATAAAAATTTAGAGTAAAAGAAAATGAATTTGAAGATAAAATATATGCTTTTTGGCTATAAACTAAGTGAACATAAAAGTACTGAAATAATAGAAGAAATTGAAGAACATATAAAAGTAGAAAATGTAGAAAAAGAAAAATTTAAGTGAGAAATATAACTATCCATTAGATGAAAGATATGATTTTTATTTTAAAATAAAAATTATTGATGAAGAAAAATTATTTATATCTGAAAAAGACAATAATTTTCATAATCAATGGAGATAGTGAAGCAATAAAAGATTTAGAAATATTCAAAGATATGAATTTTGAAGAAATAGATTTCTATGTTTTCTATGTAAACTATTTATCCAAAAAGAATATGAAAAACAAGAAAGTCTTAGTAGGATATAATGGGATTGATGGGAAAAGAAGTAACTATGTCAAAAGTTTAAGGAAGATATAAAATGAAAATAAGAGATAATAGAAGTACGTTTAAAAATTAATATTATTTAAGGGATAGGGTTATAGAAATAAAAATTTTTATAACCCTATTCTCAAAAATTTTTAATATATTTTTAAAGAAATTGATAAGAGAATATCTAAGAGAAAATGGATATGAAGGAGAGATTCCAGAGATCTTATTAACAGATGAAGCTCACTCATTTTCAGTGGATTCAAAAAGATAAAAGAAACAGGAGTAAAAAGAAGAGAAAAAGATATATTTCTCAAAAGATGATATAGCAGATCCAAACTTAGCTTTCTCAAGATTATTTGGACATGAAAAAGCATATATGAATACTTATGATGAAGGAAAAATATGGAGAAGATACATCAATCCATACAACTAAAAAGATAGGAAGTGAAAGCAAAAATAAGGTATTTACAGAAGAAGAAAAAAGCTGACTATCTAAATAACTTGAGAAATAAGTATAAAGATCAAGAGTATAGAGCAACAATTTTGCAGAAGCTAAACTTGTACCTGAAAAAGACAAGGAACATATTGCACCAGCATTAATTGTAGGAGGAGCAGTTTTAATATAATATATAGATATGATCCAGCAGTAATGGATTTAATATATAAATATATCCTATTATGTATAATTTTTATCAAATCCACAAAATTACCAATGAGTACAAGTATTAATAGATAATCCAGAATTATTTTGCAACCAAAAGATGCTATAATAAAATATATTGAAGAAGCTAAAGATAAAGGTGAGAAATTAGAAGAAGTAAGAAAAGGACAGAAACAAGAAGAAAGTAGTGGAAGTTCACAAAGCCCTGATCCAAATAAAAATAAGCCAGATAAAGATTTTAATAAGGTCAATTTAGAAGAAACTGTAAATGAAGCTACTAAAGAAGTTATTAGCACTCATATAATGGACATTCAGTTGAAAAATAATAGAACAACTTTCAAAGAGATCTCACGAATCTATGGTTAAATATTTGAAAAAATACTTTTTAATCCAAATTGGGGAGAAACTGAAGTAAAAGAAGCAGCAAAATTAATATATAAATCTGCTTTGAATGATGGATTTTCACAAAAATATTATGAAATAACTTATTTAAGGGAAAAAGTAACAGGATATTTTTGAAAAATGGAATATTTAAAAGTTTATATGGAAATTATAAATTCACATATGAACAATTGGTAGATTTTGCAACTAAAAAGAGGAATATAATATGTTTAAAATAAGATATTTTATATATGATTTATTTAAAGAAAAATAAAAATTTAGATTTGGAAAGTTTTGATAGAGAATGGTAGTGAAATCTATGGGACATTTGAAATAAGAATAAATAATCAATTAAAAGGATTTGTAGCAGATTATTCTAAAGAAGTTTTTGCTACAAAAGATTGAGAAAGAGAAATTTGATAGTATATGGCTTATGTCAGATGTTTTAACTTTTTGGATAGATATTTTCTTACAAAATAGCAATTAATTTGAGATATGGGAATGAATATGTGGCTTTTAGAGATATTGAAAATATAAATTGGTTAGAATTTGTCATGAATATATATATATAAGGAAATAGAAGGAGAAAGATTCCCAAAAATTTTCAGGAATCAATAGTATTAAAAAGTATACATTGATAATAAAGGTAAAATGAATGAAAGTTTTTAAGAATGAAAAAGTCAACTATAAAGAATTCATTAAAGAAATAGAATATAAATCAAAAACAATTTATAGAAGAAATTAAATTAATTAACCCTGTTTTTATTAAATAATACTCAAATGAAAAATTATTTTAAAGTATCAAGAGTTAAAAAAATTATATTGAAATGATAACTTATTAGAATAACTTGGTAGAAAAAAATTATGTATTTATTACAGAAAAGGGAGTCTTAATTACAACATATTCTTCTGAGTATTGAGGATGAAACCATGAGAAGAAGTTGTAAAGTAAATTATTTGGAAGTAGGCTAATATGTTAAAAATAGAAAAGAACTGATAGAATTAATAGAATTAGGATATGATATAAAAGAAATTATAAATTTATGATCCTTTAAATTTATTATATATCTCTCAGAAGATGAATATGAAACAGAAATAAAAAGGAATAAGAAATTTAGTGGTAAATAATAAAAATATAGATAAAAAGTTATTAGGTCAAGAGATAAGAAAATTATTTAAATATTATTTTTCAAATGAATATAATTCAAAAAGATATTGAAGAAAAAAATGTAGCAAGTAAGATTATAGAAAAAGTAAAAATACAGATTAAATTGTGTAATACCCAATTATTATGATACTGAGAATATTATTTTACGAGATGATATAAATATTCATATTAATCTATATGTAAAAAAATTCAAAAATTATAAATTTATGATCCCTTAAAAATAATGGACATTTCTTTTTAGTAATGAGTATTCTTACGAAATAAATAAAAATCATAAAAAGAACTATTAAAAATATAACCATTCAAAATTTAAGAAAAGAAATAAATAAAATTTTTAAAAGTTCATATAATGGAATATACAAAAATAGAAAAATGAAGAATAAAAATAGCTCAAAAATTTTTGAAGAATACAATAATATATCTGGACCATAAATGTAAAAATTTTGAAGAATCCAGAATACTTATCAATACTAGATAAAAAGCAATAAAGAATGGAATAATAGATGATAAAACACAAGTAGAACAAGTATCAGTAATGAATAAGTTATTAAATGATGCCCTAAGAGCAAAAGGCTATGCAGGGATCAGACATAAAAATGGCACTAACAGATGTAAAAAGATCCAAATGCACCATATTATACAGATGCCTTATACAAATGTGGTAGTATTTGATAGAAAGATATTAGCAAGTGCAAATAGAGATGAAATACTAAATGCTTTGGGACATGAATTTGGACATTACAGTAAGGAAGATGATATAGATCAAATCCCAAGATATAGCCAAACCATACAGGAAAAATTATTAGAAGATAGAACAAAAGGTATGAGTAAGTAAGGAAGCAACAGAAGATACCTTAGCTAGAATAAGAAATAATAAGAATGTAATAACAGGAGAAGAGGGAAAGAAACTAGCCGAAGAGTATTCCTATGGATAGAAGGAATATGTAAAATGGGAAGAGTTTTAGAGGAACTGCAATAACATTTTTAGGAGGTTTTAGAACATTCTTAGGAATAAGTGAAATAGGATTAGTGCAGTAAGTTCTAGTGTAGGAGTAGGGGTATTAGTAGTAGGTCATGGACGTAGCTCAAACAGGGTTTTGGACTAAGTGAAACTGTAGAAGGACTAGACCATATTAGACTAGGTTTTATAGATGTTTCTGAAGAAGAAAGAGAAGCGTTGAGCCTATCAAAAGAAGCTTTTTAGGGAAATATGAAGAAGCCTTAAATTTTTGCAGTAGGTGGAACAACTAAATCAGGCTGTAGAAATAGGGCAAGCATTTAATAGATTTCCAATGAGTATCATGGCAGGAAATATTAATTCATCTGATAAAATAGATTCTAATGATTTTTAATAAAAATAATACTATCTGGGAAAAAATAGACTCAACGGATTTAAATTATAAGGATACAGAAATTCCTAGGTCATTTTCAATTAAGGTAAATGGCAAAAATTATTGGGTTCATCCAAATGCAATTGAACATATGCAAGAATATGTAAATAAAATTGTTGCAGAAGATGGAAATAATATAAACTTTACATTAAAAATCAAATATTATTAGAAAGTTTTGAAGCGGCACTAGTGAAGCTACAAAAGATGGGATAGAGTTTAATAAACCTTATTCAGCTGGAAAGTGGACATTCATAATAAATCAAAGGAAAAATGATGGATATCCTGTAATATATCATTTTTAGAATTAAAAAGGAAGAAAATAAAATATTATAGATAAGAATACAATAGAGGAAAAGAAGTAAAAATTATTATGATCCCTATATATCCTTATAGTTTATATTTTTGGTGAAAATATAAATTTTACAAAAACATTTAAAATTAGTGATTATAAAAACATTTTAATTATTAAAAATAACATTTATACTAATGAAATATATGAAATATGTTTAATATCTTCAAAATAAAACAATATTTTTTAATGAAATATCATATAATAGTATAAATGTAAGAAAGTCTATAGGTTTACCTGAAGTTTATGACAAGAAAAAAATAAATCAAAATATGGTAATGGAAATTTATAATGATTTTAAAATATTGCTATACTAGAGATACTATAAAAGATTGAATTTACTAATATTGTAAAATAATTATTCTAAAATTTTGAAAAATAATAAAAATAAAGATGTATTTTTGGAAACTCAATAAAAATGGTGTAATATTAAGTATAACTCTGACTAATTTATCTAACAAAGTAATAGAAAATATGTTAGAGTGTTTTAGAAAGCTGAAGTTCCTTTAGAATTTTTATTTACACAGAACATGAGTATATTTTGTTGAATGATCCTCTAAAAAGCAAAGATCATAATATTGATTGCAGTTCTATTAAAGATGGAACAAAAACCAACGATAGCAGTAGCAGATACAAATTATAAAGAAGCAACAGATGGTGGTTATGACAATTTAAAAATTCATAAAAAATATATTTACAACTACAATTAGCTCAAATGTGACAACAGAGAAACAAAAACTAATAATACAGGAACAGAAAAAGTTGTAGAAGATACAACTACTGTTAAAACAGTAGGTTCTAATAATAAAGATGATAGTAATATAGTTCATAATCAAAATACTGCCAATAAGCAACAAAAAGTTACTTCAGTTGATAAGAAACAAAAAAATTAAATTACAGTATAAGTATAGAGCAGATAATGGTATAAGGTTTATATCCTACAATACTCCTGTTTTATTTGATAAGTATATGATGGATAATGGGAACTGTAAAATATAGAGGAGATGGTAGAATAGAATATATGATGAAAGGATATATGAATGGTAAGGAAGGAGTTTTCCACACAACAGTAAAAATGGGATACTGTAATACTAAAAATTTTATTCCTGTTGAAAAATGGGATAATTACACTTTAGAAAGAACTTCCGAAGTATGATGATATAAAAATAGGAAAGAGGAGACTAACTATGAAAAATTAATATTGTAACTTGGAATGAAAATTATTATGATGACTATATACAAATATCTTTAAATGAAAAATAAAATTATATATGAAGGATTGATTATTGAAATTTTTGATGAACAGAGATAAAAACATTGCAATTAAATTATGGACATGATAACTTTTCAAAAGTATACTTGAAAAGTATAAAGAAAATTTTTATTGCATTCCTGATGAAGATACTATGCATAGTTTTTGATTATATTTTTATACTCTTTAAAATTTATGAAATATCAACTAGAAAAATGTGGATTAATGATAGTGAGTTAAAGAAAATTTTAGAAATAGATGTTAAAGATATGATAAATGAATGGATATGTAACAAGTAGATTTAAAGATGATTGTTTTAATTTAGCTGAGCCATAAATATAAATTAATTAAGAATATTTTATTTTATGAGATAATGATAAAATTAATAAAAATATAAAAAGTATATTTAATACTATTTTCTCTTTTAGAGGGGAAATTATTGATATTTTTAATCTTAATTTAAAACCAATGAAGTATATTTAGATTCTGGAATGGTTTTGGAATGCATTTTTAAAAATGATAAAGATATATATTTAAATACTGGGTTGAATGCTAAGCATTCAGAATATTTTATTAACTTTGAAATATCTGAGGAAAAACAAACACATAGAAGACTTAGGATTTAATACAGATATATCTAATTCTCAAGAAACAATAAAGATAAAAGAGAAACATCTAAATGCAGAACTTCATACTGATTTACTAGGAAAAGATAAACAGGAAGAGTTAAAAAAGCTGCAGGAATAATAAGTGACATTGGAACTGCTTTAACAAAGTTCAAAAAGATACAAAAGGAGATTTTCTTAGAAAGATATAAGCAAGCTTCTATGATAGAGAGCAATAGGAGATCAAGTAGATCCAGAATGACTTATCAATACTAGATAAAAAGCAATAAAGAATGAAAAATTGATTGATAATCTTCACATAGAAACAAGTATCAGTATTGAATAAGTTATTAAATGATGCCCTAAGAGCAAAAAGGTTATGCAGGATGCAGATATAAAGATGGTACCACACAGATGTGAGAAGATCCAATGGAGTATATTATACAGATACCTTAACAAAATGTGGTAGTATTTGATAGAAAAAATTAGCAAGTTCAAATAGAAATGAAATATTAAATGCCTTAGGACATAGATTTGGTCATTACAGTAAAGAAGATAATAAGACAGGAAACCAAAACTATAGCTAATTATTCAGGAGATAGAAGATGGGAACAAAGGTATGGTAAGTAAGGAAGCAACAGAAGATACCCTATGAGTATAAGAAATAATCCAAATGTAATAACAGGAGAGAAGGAAAAGAAACTTGCTAGAAAATATTCCTATGGAGAGAAGGAATATTATAAAGTATTTATAGTTAAAAGGAACTGTTTACAAAGAGTAGCTGCAGGAGTTGAAGTAGATGGAGGTGTTATATATAATAAGATCTATAACTGGAGAAGAAAGAATTTGAATATGTTCTAGGAGGACAAAGGAATACTCAGATTGATTATGGTAAAGAAGATATAACTAATGTAGGAAAAATACTGACAAGATATGAGTTGGGATCTAGCTTCTTATGAGAGACAAGGGAGAAAACCCTATAAAAGATTTTTAAGGATTTATAGAGTGGAGTTGATGTAAAAATAAATCTTTTTGGATATCAATTTAATTTGAGGGAATATCTATAGGTGGAAACAAAGGAGATTTTTATGGGGATGTAAATGTTACTGATGGTAGAATAAAAAGTTGGAGGGAAGTGGAGTTACATTCATCTTAATTAAATTAGATAATCCTAGTGAAGCCCATAAAATTTTTATAGAAGGACTTGCTAATAATTCAGAAAAAAGGAATTGTTGATATTAAAAATATAATTTTTAAAATTAAAGATATAATAGATGGTAGAGAGGAGCTAAAAAGTGGTAATATGAAAAAGTAGAAAAATAGACAACACTTTACTTTATATATTTATGCTCTAATAAGTCTTATAGTTACGAGATATATTTGTAATAATATTTTTAGTTGTACATATTCTTTCAAAAGCAAAATCTATGATAATAGTTATTTTATTAATTATGGTTTATTTTTATTACAAGGGCTATAATAAATTGTCTAAAAATATTATATATCAAAGAAGAGTGTTATTGTAAAAATGAAAACTTAATATATAAAAAGAATTTTTGTTTAAAAAGATTTATACTAAAAAGAAATGAAATCCCATTATTGAATATTCAAAGGTTATAGATAAAGGAACTTATCCCTTCGCATAATGCAAGACGAGATGTTTTAAATCCTTTTACATTATGTCGTTCTTTTTCTTCAATTATTATGAAAGAGTATTATTAGAAATGAAAACAGGAGATAAATATGAGATATTTGTATATGCTTTTCCCTATGGAACAAGAGCAGAAGGACTTGAAAAGATTTACAATGATAATGATTTTTAAAAAGTTTTGATGAGTTAAAAGAAATGATAGAAGAAGAGCAAAAAGATATTGTTTTGAGTCAAAAATTGAAAAAAACTTAGAGTGAGAAATATAATTATCCATTAGATGAAAGATATGCTTATATTTTAAAATAAAATAATTGATGAGGAAAAACTATTTATATCTGAAAAAGACAATAATTTTTGTAATCAATGGAGATAGTGAAGCAATAAAGATTTAGAAATATTTAAAAATATTAATTTTAAAGAAATGAGATTTCTATGTTTTCTATGTAAATTATCTATCTAAAAAGAATATGAAAATAAGGAAGTCTTAGTAGGGATATAATAGAAACAGATGGAAAAGAGTAACAGATATCAAAGGTTAAAGAAGATATAAATGAAATAAGAAATAGTAGAAGAACATTTAAAATTAATAATATTTAAGAGATAGACACATAGAAATAAAAAGATTTTTATAGCCCTATTCTCAAAAAATTCTTAAATACTTTTTAAGAGTTTATAGAAGAAACATCAATCCATACAAGAGAAAGGTGGAAGTGAAACAAGAATAAGGGCATTACAGAAGAAGAAAAAGTAGACTATCTAAATAACTTGAAATAAGTACAAAGATCAGAAGAGTATAGAACAACAATTTGCAGAAACTAAACTTGTACCTGAGAAGGATAGGGAACATTTCTTCAATAAAAGAGGTTTTATATGATAAATATGTAAGCCCAAATTTAAATAGTAAAGAAATAGAAGAATTAGCAAAAATTTAATGTTTCTAAAAGAAAAATTGATCAAACACAATATGTATACTACGATTTTTAGATAAAAATAATAGAGTTTTTAAGGATAAAAAGAATTTGAAAAATTTCAAAATGAATTAAAAGAAAAATTAAGAATGAAAAAGATCCTAAAAAGAGAAGAATTAGAGAAACAAAAGATTTTATAAGCTAGAAGATGAAGCTTCTGTTTTTCATAATATAAAATTAGATAAAGATAATAAATCTTATATTGATCCAACATTTCCTAATGAAAAATATATAAATAATATAGGGCAAGAAGCTGTATTTGATAAAAACAGGAAGTTGGATAAAAGATGGAATAAATAATGCTACATATAATATTGCGGGAAGAGAGATGGAACAGTAAAAGGATATGACAATTTATTTTATCATTTATTTGCAGATATAGGTCAGATGTAAATCTATGGATAAAAATATGATGTTGAGATAAAATAGTAAAATTAACTGAAGTTCAAAGAAGACAGCTAAATGAAATAGGGAAGGAGATACTATTCAGATCAATTTTTCGAGATTATGTTAATATCAGAGGAAAATTAAATTATAGAATATATGAAGATTACACTCAAATGATAGAAGGTGATTTATAGTGTTGAAAAATTTACTACTCTATACTAATGATTTTTAGCATTATTTGTGATGAAATTAACTATAATTACTGTTATTTCAATTCAAATGTATGCTTTGATTAAAAGAAATTAGGTTTTCAGAAAAATATTATATATTTTTACTTATAAAAATACTAGAAATAATAAATATGAAATTTTTATATGTATTTAATATTATTTATTATTGGGTGATATTAAATATTTTATTAGCAATAAGGGACACAGATATAAAAGAAATAATATTGGGAATAATTATTTTTCGGCAGTTCCCATAATAATTACTTTTGGGATATTATATTTAATACTATTGAATTTTATTTTATTAATGAAAATATATATCTTAGAAAAAACACAAGTAGAACAAGTATCAGTAATGAATAAGTTATTAAATGATGCCCTAAGAGCAAAAAGACTATAAAGAGATAAGATATTATTGAAAATGATACGGAGTTAATAACTGTTGTTAAAGATAAATTTGATAAGTCAGAAGTTAATGTAAAATATGGAAAAATAGGGACAAAGGTAGAATGACATTTGAAAATTATTTAAAAATGATAAAAGATATTTAAAAAGCAGAAATAGAAGTTGGGAGAAATGCGAGTGAATTTTTATCGAGAATTTGAGATATAAAAATGCCTATTGTAAGAAAAAATGTATAAAAAATTTTTAATTAATATTGATGAAATGAGAGGAACAATCAGGAACCATGGATAGATGTGAAAAAGTATGAATTCTTAGATAAACAAATTGAAGAATTAATGAAAGAATACGGATATATGTAAAATAAAGTAAACTATCACACTTATAATTTTATACATAGATTATGAGTATGATATTAAATTTATGATGAACAAATAGAAACTAGCTATAAAGAGTTCTACGGAATTTTCTATGTTTCCATATGCTAATTCTTCAAAAGATATTGAAGGTAGAGTAAAAGTTTAAGGTGGAGATTTTTATCCTGTATGGGTATACTAACAAAAACAAGGGGAGTTTAGGAGAAAAGAACTTTTTAGTATTGGGATAGACTTTAGATATACAATTTCTTCCTAAAACTATAGAGTAAAAGATTTAGAAGATAGTAACAAGTATGAAAATGTAGGTGGAGCATATCTTTAGGTTTTGAAGAAAAATGAAGCCACAAGTACCTAATATATCAGTTGTTTATGATAAAATAGGCAAAGAACAAATAACGAGAGCAACAGCAATAAATACTGAAATCAAAGTGAATAATGAAAATAGTAAAAAGCAGAAGATTTAGGATTTAATACAGATATATCTAATTCTCAAGAAACAACAAAGATAAGAGAGAACATCTAAATGCAGAACTTCATACTGATTTATTTAATAATTCTGAAAAGAAATAAACTGATGGAAACAAAAGAAGAAAATAGAAACAGTAGTAGAATCTAGGAAATTCAAATGGGATTTAAAAGAAGGAATAGCAGGAGTAGAGATTAGATAAGTTTAAAAATGAAAGAACAAAAGAATTTAATCTAATTAATGATACAAATATTTTCTCTTGAAGATAAGCAAAAAGATAGTTCAAGATTTATATAGAGAATTTCTAAGTAAAGGATACAAAGGGAGATATTCCAGAAATGCTATTAACAGATGAAGAAAATTCATTTTGAGTGTGAGATTCAAAGGACAAAAGAAACAGACGAAAGAAAGAAAAAGAAAGGATATTTATATCAATAAATAATCTAAATAATAAAGATTTTTCAAAAAATATTTGTTCACGAACTAGCTCTATATGAATACTTATGATGAGGCTATCTTGGAGAAGAAACATCACTGTATGCAAGAAACAAACTTGAACCTGATGATAAGACAAAAGTATTTAGTGGAAAAGCAGATAAAGAGAAGTATCTTGAAACTTTAAGAGCACAAGTATCCAAAGCAAAAATCATTGGAAGAACAATATACAGAGGCTAAACTTGTAGCTAATAAGGATAAAGGAACATTTCTTTAATAAAGAGGTTTATGATAAATATATAAATCCAAATTTAAATAGTAAAGAAAATAGAAGAATTGTAGCATTTAATGTTTCTAAAGAGAAATTTAAAAATCAAACACAATATGTATACTACGATTTTTAGAATAAAAATAATAGAGTTTTTAAGGATAAAAAGAATTTGAAAAATTTCAAAATGAATTAAAAGAAAAATTAAGAATGAAAAAGATCTAAAAGAAGAATTAAATAAAAATAGAAACGAGATATTTTTGGGATTATATATTTAGAGGATATTCTAAAGTTAAGGGAAAAATGGATATAAATACTTATAAAAATTATATTAAACTTTTGTAAAGTGAAAAATAATGAATAATATTGATTTTTGATATAAATGAATTTAATTATTTATTCTTAATAAAAATAGCTGTATTAACATATATATACAAATATATGCTATTTATAAATTAAAAAGGTATCTTATATTTTTTGTAGTAAAAATTATAGAATTTTTATTTAATACATCAAATATTTCTACCTGAGAGTTACCCAGTTCTAGTATATAAATTTCTTTTTATATTAATTATAGGAGTTATACTATCAAGCTATAAAATATTAAAAAGAAATTTACTTTTAGAAGGCTTACTTTTCATTTTTGTATTTTTCGATGGTTTTTCAATATGTGCACTTATTCTAATATATACTGTTATACTTAATTCACAAATGTTTATATTAGATTTGTTTTTCTCGATTGGGTTAACAAATAGTGTTGATGAAAAGAAGTTTAGATTATGACTTAGTATAATTAAGAGAATTTTTAAGAATAAAAAGCTTGAAAATTCTCTATGTCTATAGGAAAAGTATAAATTTAAAGAGGTCAAATAACCTATAGAATAAATTATTTACCCATTCAAAAAGAACCGTCATGTAAATTATTGCGACGAGCTCTCTATAAAATTTTTATAAGTTATTTCTCCATTCAAGTAAAATTTGATTTTCTTTTTCTCCTATAAGTCCATCTTCTTTTTGCAAGTTCTAGCAATACATCATAATTTTGTCAAAGTTGAGAATGGGATCTTAGCCTCATCAAATTTTTCCTTAGCTTTATTCAAGTTATAGCTAAATATTGCAACAACCCCTAAAACTTCAAGTCCTTCTTCTTTGCAAAGCTTGAGCAGCAATTACTGATGATTTTCCTGTTGAGAATTAAATCTTCAATAACTACAACTTTAGCTCCTTTTTCATTGTTCCTTCAATTTGATTTGTCTTTCCGTGTTCTTTAGCAGAACTTCTAACATAAAGCATAGAGCAAGTCCATAATATCACTTATCCATCACAGCGTGAGGAATACCTGCTGTTGCCGTTCAACTATAGCTTCAACTTCAGGGATATAGCTCCTTTATTTTTGAACAAAAGCCATTAGCAACTTGTTTTTCTGATTTTAGGATAAGACATTTGTAAGTCTGTTATCACAATAGATTGGTGACTTTATTCCCGATGTCCAAGTGAACCAATTTTTCTTTTCAACTCTCAATTCCACGGCCTTTATTTCAAGCCAAAAGATTTAATAATTTCTCTATCCAACATAATTTTTCTCCTTATTTTATTTATTAATAATAATAATTTTTCCAACTTTCTCAAGCTCTCTATATACTTTTTGTATTCATTATTTTTGAAAATTTTCTTTATTCTTATTTAAAAATTTTTCATTTATATCTGATAACAAATCCAAGTTGTGAGACAAGTCTATCTCCATATTTCATCATTATTCCTGTTGTATAATAATTTTTGATTTGCCATATTATTTAAATAATAATCTACCATTTTTGATATTCTCTAACAGTTCTTGAGCAACTAAGCTATCATACATATTTTGCACTTGAAATAATTCTTCATCTATTACTTCATCTTTATTTCCATCTTTTAATTTGTTTTAATAAGTTTAACCCTAAGTTTATACTTGTAAAATCTTTTTATATCTAGCAAGTACTAATACTACCATCCATCTGCCTACGAAGTCTTTTTAGAAAATTCATCATAATATTTCTTATATTTTTCTTTTGTCACCAATCTTTTCATAATATAACATATCCATTGCTAATCTTTCTTCTTCATAGAATTGTATTTTTCTATATATAAATCAAAATACTTTCTATTCTTTTTACTTCCTCTATATTTTTCTGTTTCTAAATAATATCTAGCAACGTGATACGATATATAAAAAGTTTTTAGGGGCTTTTATCAACTAATTTTTAACTCATTTAAAAGTTCCTTCTATTGTTTCACCCTGTAATGACTTATCTCTAATTTTTCATCAACATTAATTGTTTGAGCTATCATTGTTGGATCAGTTATATTTAATTTTCTTAAATCCTTTTTCAATTCTTTCACGATTTGTTATAAGCTAAACATTCTAAACCAATGAATAGAAAAAGTAATATTTTTATAATTTTACTTTTTCATATTTATCCCAAATTCAAACATATATATAAGTCTATATCTTTCTTCTGGTTTTTCATTTCCAGTTATTGACCTACCTAACAATATAACTAGCTCCATCTCTAGTTTGCATCTATTGGAGTAGCAACTCTCTTTTGATCTCCTTTTGAATCTTCTGCCAATCTTATTCCTGGATTTATTATAATAAAGTCTTCTCCACTTTGTTCTCTGATTTTTCTTTGTTTCAAGAACAGAAGATACTACTCCATCAACTCCACTTTCTTTTGCAAGTCTAGCATAGTTTAATACAGATTCTTCTATACTTGTTTGGATATTTTTGTTTCTTTTTCTCATATCTTCTTCACTTGTAGAAGTAAGTTGAGTTATAGCAATAACCTTTGTATTTACTCCTGCTGCTACCATGGCTCTTTTTAGCTCCCTTTAACATCTCAGAACCACCAGCAGCGTGAACAGTTAAAAATATCAATATTAAATTTAGCTAAACCTTTTGCAGCAGAGTAAACAGTGTTTGAGATATCGTGTAATTTTAAATCTAAAAATATTTTATGTCCTCTTTTTATTTCATCAATAACAACGAGTGCATTTTGTAAATATAATTCCATTCCAACTTTTCACAAATAATTTTCTTCCTTAAATTTATCCAAAAATTCTAAAGTTTTTCTAGTGTTGGAAAATCAGAGTGCAATTATAACTTCTTTTTTTCATATGTTCCTCCATAAAATAAAAGATTTTAATTTGATTGAATTTTTCGATTATTTCAACTTCTGCCTTTAATATCTAAAAATATGATCGACTTTTTAATTCATCCAAAGGCTCTTTCAAATTATCAATAATTTTTGGACAAACAAGTGGGTCTGTGAAATTAGCTGTTCCAACTGCCACTGCACTTGCTCCAGCTGATATAAAATCAATAACATCCCACTCATTCACTTAACTCCACCCATAGCAATGATTGGAATATTTACAGACTGTGCCACTTGATACACCATTTTCAAAGCCACAGGTTTTATGGCGGAGTCATGATAAACCTCCTGTTATATTTGCAATAATTGGCTTTCCTGTTTTTATCAAGAGCCATACCCACAAGAGTATTTATCATTGTGATACCATCAGCTCCACCTTCTTCAACAGCCTTAGCCATTGCGACAATATCCGTTACATTGGGAGATAATTTTACATATACAGGTACTGATGACACAGCTTTAACTTTTCTCGTTAAATCTTTGCAACTTCTGGATCTGTACCAAACTGTATACCTCCGTGTTTTTACATTCGGACAAGATATATTGAGTTCAAGAGCTTTAACATTTGGTGATTTTGAAATTTTTCAGCTACATATACATAGTCTTTCAATATCACTACCCCAACATTTTGCAATTATTGGCACATCGTATTTTTCTAATTTTTAATTGATTATTTATAATCTCATCAACACCTGGGTTTTGTAAAGCCAATAGCATTCAACATTCCACTTGATGTTTCAGCAACTCTTGGAGTTGGATTTCCAAAAACGATGCTTCTTTGGTCGCAGCCTTTATCATTATTTGCACCCCAATTTTGAAATATCATAAATTTCCAGCATATTCAATTCCAAATGCCAAAACAACCTGATGCTGGCATAATTGGATTCTTTAAGTCAAGTCCGGAATTTTTACTCTTAATCTCTCATTCAATCTAACTCTACCTCACTTGCTAAATAAACCGATTGCATCATAACAAACTCTAGTATATTCAACTTTTTCATCATATTTCATAACATCACTGTCTTTTTTCTTTTTTCATACACAGGCATAACAAGCTCCAATTCCACAAGCCATTCTATTTTCTAATGAAATATATCCCTCTTTATCAGGAAAAATATTTATAAGTGCTTTTAACATCGGAGCAGAGTGCACAGCTATAATATTTGTCAAAATTCAATTTATTTTCAACTTGTAAATTTTTATAACATCAGTAACAAAAACCTTTTTGTTCCGTGCCTTCCATCAACTGTTGCAACATAAACTTCTCAAATTTTTAAAGTTCTTCCTCATAAAAACTTCATCTTTTTGAGTTGAAACCTAAAATACTCGTTACCTTTATCCCTCTTTTATGAAATTGTTTTGCAAGTTCATATAGTGGTGACACACAATTCCACCACCCACTAAAAGAGCTGAACCCTCCTCCTTTTTCAAAGATAAAATATCATATCCTCTACCCAAAGGATCACATAACATCAATATCATTACCTTTTTGATGTCAATGCCAAAAATCTTGTTCCCTCTCCTATAACTCTATAAATTATTGTAACAAGTTTCTCTCCTCTATCTATCTCAGAAATTGAGATGGGTCTTCTAAGCATATGCTCTACCATCTCCTATTCTGATATTTAAAAAATTGACCAGGATCTCTACATTCTTTAACAAAATCCCCTTTAATTTTTCATTTTGTATGTATCTTTTTGCAATCTGTATATTTTTCTTCAACAGTGCAGTATTCCATCTTCATAGATTTTTCCCTACCTTATAAAAATATATTATAATGCTTTCATTTTTAAAAGTCATAGAATCTATAACTTTCAAAGAGCGTTAGCTGTATCAAGAGATGTAAAACAAATTATTCCATTTTTCTGTGGCTCTTCTTCTGATTTTAAAAGCCATCTTTTTCACTTGATTTTCCCTTAGTTGTTGTGTTGATAACAATATCCACATCTCCCTTAGTTATTGCATCAAGTACAGAATAATCAGACTTATCAATCTTCCCAACTTTTTAACTTTCAAACCATATTCTTCAAAATATGAGCCTGTTCCCTCAGTTGCCAAAAGTGTAAAAGCCAACATCAGCAAAACCTTTAGCAAGCTCAAGAGCAACTTCTTTATTTTTATCATCAATTGTAAATAGAACTCTACCATAATCTTTAATTTTTATTCCAGCAGCAGTAAAGTCCTTTATATAATGCTTTTTGTAAGTTTACATCAGTTCCGATAACTTCCCCTGTTGATTTCATTTCAGAATTCCCAAAAGTAGTATCAACATTTTTAATTTTTGGAAGCTGAATACTGGTACTTTAACAGAAACAAAATTTGGTATATCTGCTATATCTTTTGTATATCCTAAATCTCTCAATTTTTACCTAAAATACATTTGCATTGCAATATTAGCAACTAGCACTCCAGTAACCTTACTCAAGAACAGCACTGTTCTCGATGCTCTTGGATTTACTTCAAGCACATAAATTTCTCCCTTGCTAACCACATATTGAATATTGATAAGCCCTTTAACTTTTAAACCATTTGCCAATTTTAGTATAATCTATCAGCGTTTCAATTTCTTTTTGTGATAGGCTTTGAGTAGGGGTAGATTGAAATTGAATCTCCACTGTGAACTCCAGCTCTTTCAATATGCTCCATAATTCAGGTATAAATGTATTTTTCTCCATCAGATATTGCATCAACTTCAATTTCTTTTCCGACCAAATATCTATCTATCAAAAACTGGATGTTCAGGATTAATTTTAACGGCTGTTGTCATATATTTTCTTAAATCTTCATCGTTATAAACAATTTTCCATCGCTCTTCCACCCAATACATAAGATGGTCTAACAAGTACAGGATATCCGATTTCATTTGCATTTTTAATTGCAGTTTCAACATCAAAAAGCTGTCTTACCTAAAGGTTGAGGGTATTTTTAAATCTGACAATAGATTTTCAAATTTATCTCTGTCTTCAGCAGTATCTATTGATTCAAGAGAGCTTCCTAAAATTTTTAATTCCGTGTTTAACTAACTTGTCAGCTAAATTTATTGCAGTTTGCCCTCCAAATTGGACTACAACTCCAAGAGGTTTTCTAAATCTAAATTTTCCATCACATCTTCTTGAGTCAATGGTTCAAAATATAAAGCTTATCTGATATTGAAATCTGTTGAAACAGTTTCAGGGTTATTATTTATAACGATGGCCTCGTAACCTAATTTTTGATAGCCATTATTGCATAGAACTGTAGCATAGTCAAATTCTATACCTTGCCCAATTCTAATTGAGTACAGATCCAAAGCACAACTATCTTTTTCACTTCTTGTTGACTCGTTTTTCAAATTCATAAGTTGAATAGAAATATGGAGTGCTTGACTCAAATTCAACGACACAGGTATCAACCATTTTATAAACTGGTCTTATATTATTTTTGTGTCTTAAATCTAGTGATGTCTTGTTCTGTCATTTTCCCATCTATGAGCAATTACTCTGTCTAGAAACCGAAAGTTTTAGCTTTTTCTCAAAAGTTCGATATCATTTTATTTTCTTTTAACAAATGCTCTAAATCAATTATATTTTTCATTTTGTTCAAGATAAATCAATTTTATGTGAGTCGTGAATTTCTTCTATGCTTACATTTCTTCTCAAAGCCTCTCCGATGAAAAATAATCTTTCATCTCCTGCCATTTTAATTCTTTTTATAATTTTTCTAAACTAAATTCATCTCCGTTTGGTAGTCCTAAATGATGTACTCCGTATTCAAGTGATCTTATAGCTTTAAGTAAAGTTCTTCCAAAGTTCTACCTATTGCCATTACCTCACCTGTGAGCTTTCATTTGGGTTCCCAAATATCTATCTCCATCTCCAAATTTATCAAATGGAAATCTTGGAATTTTGCTTACAACACTAGTCTATTGATGGCTCAAAACAAGCATAAGATGAATTTGTAACAGGGTTTATGATTTCATCTAAAGTCATCACCTACTGCAATTTTTGCAGCAATCTGTAACTAATGGATATCCTGTTGCCTTTGAAGCAAGAGCAGATGAACGAGAAACTCTTGGATTCACTTCTATAATATAGTATTTGAATGAGTTAGGGTCTAAAACCCAGTTTGAACATTACAACCTCCCTCAATTTTTAATGCTCTGCAATTTTTAAAGAAACATCTCTAAGCATATAGGTGTTCTCTATCTGTTAGAGTTTGTGATGGAGCAACAACTGTGAATCTCCTGTGTGTATTCCAACAGGGTCAATATTTTCCATATTACACACAACGATAGCAGTATCATTGCTATCTCTCATTACTTCGTATTCAATTTCTTTATAACCAGCTGTTGATTTTTCAAAAGCAAACATTGATGTACTGGAGAATAATTTAAACCGTTCACAACAATTTCTTTCAAATCTTTCATCATTGTAACAAATTCCTCCACCTGTTTCCCCCATTGTAAATGCTGGTCTAACAATCACAGGGTAACCGATTTCTTTTCACAAATGTTTCACTTTTCTTCAGAGTGAGTGAACAATAGCAGAATCAGGTACTAGCTCATTTAATTCCGTTTCATCAAATCTCTAAATAATTCTCTATCTTCTGCTTGCTTGATTGAAGAATAATTTTGTACCTAAAATTTCAACTCCACATTCAGTTAAAACTCCACTTTCGTATAAATCAACAGCTAAGTTTAAAAGCAACTTGTCCACCTAGAAGTTGGAAGCAAAGCATCAGGTCTTTTCTTTTCTTATAATTTTTGATAAAAAATTCAACAGTCAATGGCTCGATAAATATTTTATCAGCAATTTCTTTGTCAGTCATTATTGTACTGGGTTTGAGTTCTAGTATAACTTCATATCCTTCTTCTTTCCAATGATAGACAAGCTTGAGTTCCCGCATAGTCAAATTCAGCAGCCTGTCCTGTTATTATTGGTGCGAACCTATTACAAGTATAGTTTTAATATCTTTTTCTTTTTGGCATTTTATTCTCCTTTTTACTTACCCATATTTTTATCTATGTTAGCTATAAATTGGTCAAACAAATAACTCGAATCGTGTGAGTGAGTGCAGCTTCTGGGTGATATTGCACAGAGAATACAGGATATTTTTATGTCTAACTCCTTCACAACTTCCATCATTTATAGCAATATGAGTTAATTCCAAGTCAGTATCTTTCAACGAATCAATATCAACGGCATATCCGTGATTTTTGAGAAGTTATATCCACTCTACCTGTTATTAAATTCTTAACTGGGTGGTTAGCTCCTCTATGACCAAATTTTAATTTATAAGTTTTTGCTCCACAAAGCAAGAGAAATTAATTGATGTCCCATACAAATTCCAAATATTGTTACTTTATCAATAATTCCCTTTATCATTTCAATACTTTTTCTTTTTGCATCTTCAGGATCTCCAGGTGCATTTGTTAACATTACTCCATCTGGGTGTAATCTTAAAATTTCTTCAGCCGTTATATTATGTGCTGCTGTGATAACATCCACAACCTCTTGAAGTTAGCTCTCTCACGATTCCAATCTTCATTCCAAGGTCAACAAGCACGACTCTTCTACCTCTTCCCAAAAGCAGGAGATATTGATTTTGATGAAACTTGTTCTATTTGAGTTTGTTGGTAGAGCTGTATAACATGCAACAACTTCATCAACATCTATAGATACAATACAACCTTTAACGACTCCTTTTATGCGAAGTTTTTCTTGTCAAGGCTCTCAGTATCGATTCCAGCAATTCCTGGTATACCAAATTCTTTCAAAAGCCTCATCAAGAGTTTTATCATTTTCTAAATTTGATGGCGTTGTACAAAGTTCTTTCACTATCATTCCCTTTATACAAGGTTTCATTGATTCAAAATCATCACGGTTGATTCCATAATTTCCAATAGAGTGGGTAGAGTGAAAGTTACTATTTGTCCGTTATATGATGGGTCGAGACAAAGTTTCTTGATAACCTGTCATTGAAGTATTAAAAACTACCTCTCCAATATTTTCAATATCTGCTCCAAAGGCACTAACCTTTGTAAACTGTACCATCTTCAAAATTAGTTGTCTGTTATGCATTTTATCTCCTTTTCATCAATATATGCTATTTTTCCATTAGCTATTTATTAAAACTGGTATTCCATTTATTTTTCCGTTAGCATAAGGAGTGTTTCTACCCTTGCTGCAAAATTTATCAGAAAACTCTATCGTGATTTCTTTTTCTAAATCTATTATCACAATATCAGCTGGATAAATTTTTCTTCTAATTTTCCATAAGGTAGGTCAAATATTTTTGCAACGCATTCTCTGTCATCAATTTAACTAGTAAATCCAGAGAAAGAAAAATATCATTTTTACAAATTTTTTGTATAAAAGTTGGGCAAAGCAGTTTCAGAATCAACAATACCGAATGAAGATTTTTCAGCAATTCCTCTTTGTTTTTCTTCTATTGTATGAGGCGCTGATCAGTTACAATAATATCTATTGTTCCGTCTAAAATTCCAGCTATCAAAAGCATTTTATCTTCTCTTCCTCTCAAAAGGTGGATTCATTTTCCAAAGCCCGTTATCTTCTTTTATATCTTCATCACAACTTCAAGTAAATGGTGGCAGTTACTTCATGATAACTTTTATTCCATTCTTTTTCCACCCTCACTGCTCTCACAGATTCTGGCAGAAATATGACAAACATAGTAATGACAGTTTGCAGCCTCAACAAGTAAAATATCTCTTGCCATGAGTTGATTCACAGATTGAGAGGTATTCCATTCAAACCTAATTCTTGGCTTCTCTTCCCCTCGTGCATTCCTCCACCTCTTATCAGTAGATTATCTTCCAGTGACAACTCCCAACCTATATTAATTTTGAAGCCTTAATCATTTGCTTCTACTGCATAACATTTGCACTGAACTCCTCTTCATCATCAGTAAAAGCAAAGAAAACTTTTCAGCCAATGCTTCCATATCAGAAAGTTCTTTTCCATATTCTTCTTTTATAATTGCTCCATAAAGGTATTGCTCTTATCACAGAATCTTTTTGAATTATATCCTAATTGCTTTTATGTAGGTTTCCAAAGCTATCGGGAACAGGATACATAGATTTGGCATAGTCATTACAGTTGTAAAGCCACCTCTTGCTGCTGCTCTTGGAAGCTGAATATATTGTTTCTCTTTTTGAGAGAAAACCAGGTTCCTCCAATGAACATGCATCAATAAAACCTACAGAAACAATTTCCCCTTCCATCAATAATTTTCTGTTGGCTCATTTATATTTTTCAGAAATTTTTAATTATTTTTCCTCATCTTTAATTAAAATATCTCTGTCAACTAAGAGCCATTTTTAAAATTTTTACAATTTTTAATAAGCATATCTCCTCCTACAAATCTCTACTGACAGTAAATTCAGAGTATTGCCACGCACTAAACATACCGTTTTCATCTGCTCCAAAAAATGCGAGATTTTTCAAAACTTCAACTAAGCTATCAGCTATTTCAACATCTCTATTCACTGGAGCAGGGTGCATGTATTGTTGCTTTTATCTTTTTAATTTCTTGTATCTATCTTCTGTCAGTCCATAATTTTATGATAAATATCTTTTGAAAATTCTGTTTTCTTTGTTTTCTCATCATTATGTCTTTCGTGTTGAACTCTCAAAAGCATACACACATCAACTTATCTATTGTCTCATCAAAATTTACAAATTCTCCAAGACTTTCATCTTTCCAAATTTTTAGGGCTACAAATTTTACCTTTACTAATCTTGTCAAAGCTTTTTATTGCTTCTTGCCACTCTTGAATTTTTAATATCTCCAGCTATAATTAGTTTCTAAATCTTCAAATTTTTCCAAAATTTTTCATATGTAGTCATAATATCTAGCAAACATTGAGAGGGTGTTCTCCTTCCCATCTCCACCATTTACTACAGATATAAATTTTCAAGTTGCTTATAATATTCATTTTTCGGAATGTCTAGTACAAAATATTTATTCCAATCATTTCTAAAGTCTTGCAAGTATCGATATAGGTTTCTCCCTTTTGTACCGATTGATGTTGAAACTAAAATCAACTACATTAGATTTAATTTTTCTCAACCACTTCAAAACTTTTTGCTAGTACGAGTTGAGTTTTTCATAAATTTGATACACCCCGCAAAATCATTTCTTTTATTTTTCAGCCCCGTTTTTAATTCCAATGCTCTTTTAACCAGATTTAAAATTTCAGCATTCGTAGATCATCCATTGAAAATAAATTTTTGCATAAAACCTCCCAAAGTAGTTTTTCTTACCATTTAGAAGGTTCTATCTTTAGTTAAATATAACGACAAAGTGGCCTTCTAATGGGATTCAATTATCATACAACCTCTTCCTTTTTCTCAAATTCATTCAAATATCCTTCTATATTTTTCAGAATGTGATGTTGGAATATCCCTACGAAGTCAGCCCTGTAGTGGCTCACGGTGTCCTCTATCTATCAAATAAACAGAGTTGAATTTTTGGCTGGTCTTGTTGCTCCAAGTATGCATCGAGCCAGCTCTTATAGTACGACCTGTATATAAAACATCGTCAACCATTACAACAATCTTGATTTGTTAAATCACTTTTTAAATTCTATATGTATAAATCAAATTTCTTTCTCTATATCATCTCTATAATAAGTTATATCTATCGTTTTCCAAGTGGAATTTTTATATTCTCAAGTTCTCTATCTTATACTTTTATTCATCTGCAATAATATCTCCACGATTTTTGAGTACCAACTAAAACTATATTCACCGTTTTATTTCGTTCAATAATTTCAAAGGGATATTCTTGTTTATTGCTCTCTAATTCCTGTACTGCATCCAAATAAAACTTTCACTTAACTCACCTCTTTATATTCAAATACCTAAAACCACAGGCTTTAGGTAATAGATATATTACAAAAATATGACTGATCTACTTCTGCACCTTTACTAGCCTCTCTGGACTTTCTTTAAAAGGAAAATATTTGATTTGATTCATTATACAGTAATAATATATATATCAATTTAAATAATATTCTTTCATTTTATAAAATTAATTTTTATTAAAGTTTTTGTGTTAAAATAACTTTTTATTGATAGTGAAGTTTTATAATGTTTTGAGAAAAGATAATAAATATGATTATAATTTACTACAAAATAAAAGGAGGATAAAATGGAAAATTTTTAACTTACTTGAGTTTAAAATGATAAACAGAGAGAAGCAACTTCACAAATGAAAGTTCTATTTTGATTTTAGCTGGAGCTGGTTCAGGAAAAACAAGAACAATTACTTATAGAATTGCACCATGATACAAAATGTGAGGAGTTAATCCTTATAGTATTTCTGGCAGTAACATTTTACAAATCAGCTGCAAAGAAATGGAGAAGAGTTGAAAATCTGGTTGGAGAGTCAATTAGTACTGTGTCAACGTTTCACTCTTTTGGGTGTAAAACACGAGAATGTATGCAAAAGAAATTGGTTTATGACTCTAATTTTACTATCTATGATGCGGACGATCAAAAAGATTGTTAAAGATATTTTAAAAAGGCTGATCTAAAAGTTAAAAAGAAGAGAGACATTTATTTCTCTGATTTCAAAATGTAAAGAAGAAAGTAGAAAACCAGAAGAGTTTTCTCAATACAATCAATATTTTGCTGAAATTTACGATAAATATAATAGATATTTTAATCACTAATGATGCTATGGATTTCTCTGATATTCTATTAAATACTTATAAAATATTGCAAATACCTCGCAACATTAGAAAAATTCAAAAGTAAATACAAATATTTTATGATAGATGAATACCAAGATACAAATGATATTCAGTATAAAATAGTGGATTTGATTGCAAGAAAAAGTTCAAATTTGTGTGTTGTTGGAGATGAAAATCAAAGTATATATGGTTTTAGAGGAGCCGATATTTTAAATATTTTAAACTTTAGATTATGAAAATGCTAAAATAATAAAACTTGAAAACTACCGTTCAACATCAACGATACTAGATGCAGCAAATGGCGTCATCAAAAATAATAAGTCATCAAAGATAAAAATTGTGGACACAAAATGGCAGGAGAAAAGATAAAAGTTCTAGCTTGTGTGACAGTGGTGGGATGAAGTTAATAAAATCATGAAATTATCAGAGAAAAAGCATCAAAAAGCACTCCTTATAAAGACTATGACAATATTGTATAGAACAAATTCTCAATCAAGAATTTTTGAAGAGGACTTTTAAGATATAATACTTCATATAAAGTTTTTGGAGGAATTAGTTTTTATTCAAGAGGCTGAGATAAAAGACATATTGCCTATCTATCTGTAATTGTAAATTCTCAAGATGAGGCTTAATCTTCAAGAATACTTAACGTTCCGAAAACTTGGAGAAAAGGTATAGAAAAATAATAGATTATGCCGAGAAAATAATTTAACTACTGGATACCTTGAGCCCTCATCAAAAATTATCTGGACTTACAACAATAAGTAAGAAAAATTAGTTGAGCTACCACGATATAATTAAAAAGAATTGCAGGAACTCTCTCAAGTAGAAACAACATCATATATTGTAGATACTTTAATAGATTTCTTATTTTGATCATCTTAAAGATGAGTGATAATTATGAAACTAGGGAAGAAAATATAGATGAATTTAGAAACTCTATTTTGGAACTTGAGAAAGTTGTTGGAGATTTAGATTAAATGAATACTTGGAAAATGTTTCACTGGTCAGTGACAACTGACGACTTAGAAAGAAAATAGTGACTATATAAAACGCTATGACCGTTCCATAATTCTAAAGGATTAGAATTTCCTAACGTATTTATTTAGTAGGTTTTGAGAATGAAATTTTTCAGGATTAAGAGCAGCTAGTGAGTGATAATAGAACTTGAAGAAGAAAGAAGGACTTTGTTATGGCATTGACTAGAGCTGAAAAGATGTTATATTTATCTTATTCAACAGTTAGATTTTTATATGGACAAGATAAAATAATCGTCACCGTCATTATTTTTAAAAAGAAATTCAGAAGATTTATTGGATGTTAGAGAAAAAGAAAGACTCTACTTTGCGGATGAAGATGATGCTTAGTAAGCCTAATATTTTTAAGAAGAGAACCAAATTACAACAAAGATACTATAAAAATTGCAGATGATAAAAATTTGAAAATACTCTTGGTTTAAAGTAGGAGATAGAGTTAGCCATAGAAGTTTTGAGTCGGTTCAGTTCAAAGTATAAATCCTAAGAAAATTGTCGTACAGTTTTTGTTGATGGTGAGAGATGTTGCAATGATTATGGCTGATGGAATTTTTGACTAAATTAAATTAGAAAGGATATTATGAAAAGAAAAACATTAAAAATACAATCCAGTACGATGGTATTTAGCGTCTACACAGGGAGAATTATAAAATGAAACTTATTTCCTGCCCAAGATGGAGGAATAATTTTTAGAATAGTAAATCTACCTGAAGGATGAAATTCAATTGGACTATAGAAATACTTTTGATTTAACAAGAGGGACTAGTTTAAAAAATGAATACGGAGCTATGGTGTTCACTATAGAACATTTTTATCAGCCCTATATATTTCAGGGATAACAGATTTAGTTGTTGAATTAAATGGAAATAGAGCTACCAATTTGTGATGGAAGTGCTATCAAATTTTTAGATTTATTTCAAGCTGGCATTATGAGAACTTGATAGTGAAGTTGAAGAAATTATTGTGAAAGAACCAGTATTTATATCTAAGGGATAAACTATCGAATTTGCTCTACCTTATGATGGATAGCTAGATTGAGCTTATGCAATAAGATTTGAGCACTACGTTCTTAAAATCTCAACACTGCTGAATTTGAAATCAATGAAGAAAATTATAGAAAGAAATAGCACCAGCTAGAACTTTTGGTTTTGATTATGAAGTTGAATATTTGATAATTTAGCTTTAGGTGGAACTTTGGATGAAATGCTATTGTTATTAAGAAGATAGGGGTTTTTGAGACAGATGGTTTAAGATTTGATGATGAATTTGTTAGACATAAAATGTTGGATATTATAGGAGATTTAAAAATTTTTAAATAGACCAATCAAGAGCTCATATAATTGCTATAAAAAGCTGGACATTTAATTGATGTTGAGTTTTGCACAAATTTTTAGATAAAATAAAAATTAAAATAAAATATAAAAAGCTATAAAAATTTTAGGAGGAAAAAGAAAGAATGTTAGATATTTTAGAAATTATGAAAAGGATACCACACAGATACCCATTTTTATTAGTGGATAGAATATTGGAGATGAATCACGAAGAACAATCAATAAAAGGGTAAAATGTAACAATGAACGAAGAATTTTTAATGGACATTTTTCCTGGACATCCAATTATGCCAGGAGTTTTAATTGTTGAAGGTATGGCTCAATGTTTAGGAGTTTAGTAATGGATGGAATGGAAGGAAAAAGTTCCATATTTTTGCTGCAATAGATAGCACAAAATTTAAAAATCCTGTAAAGACCAGGAGATACTTTAATATACGATGTTAAAGTTGATAAAAATAAAAAGAAATTTTGTTAAAGCAACAGGAAAAGCTATGTTGATGATGCTGTTGTTGCTGAAGCAAGTTTTACTTTCGTAATAGCAGACAAATAAAAACAGGGAGGTTAAAATGGTAGATATACATACGCACAGCTATTGTAGAAGAAGAGCCATTTTAGAAGATGGGGGTAAAGATAGGCCCTTACTGTATAGTTGGAAAAGATGTAGTAATAAAAAGGAACTATTTTACAATCTCACGTTGTTGTTGAGGATAACTGAAATAGGAGAAAAATAATACAATCTATTCTTTTGTTTCAATAGGAAGGCTAACCAAGATTTAAAGTATGAGGGTGAGCCTACAAAAACAATTAATGGAAATAATAATTCGATAAAGAGAATTTGTAACAATTCATAGAGGAACAGATGATAGATGGGAAACAGAATAGGAAGTGGAAATCTTCTTATGGCTTATGTTCATATTGCTCATGACGATCATAGTTGGAGACGATTGATACTTGCAAAATAATGTTACTCATCGCAGGACACGTTGTTGTGGATAGTCATGCAATAGTGGAGGACTTACTCCAGTACGCAATTCACAAGAGTTGGATCTTATTGTATGGATTTGGAGGGAGCAAGTGCAGTCAACCAAGATATTTGTCCTTTTGTTTTAGCATGAAATCAAAAGCTACTATTAGGGCTTAATAGTGTTGGATTGAAGAAGAGTTTCACTGACGAACAATTATCTAATCTGAAAAAGGCATATAAATTTTTGTTTGAGACAAAATTTACCATTAAAAAGATACTCTTGAAGAATTAGAAAAAGATTTTTCTGAAGACAAAAATATAATGTATCTAGTAGATTTTATAAAAATAGTAATAGGGGGATAACTAGATAATGGAAAAGATAGGACTTATTGTAGGGAAATGGAAAGTTTCCTTTATATTTCATAGAGAGAAGCAAAAATAATAACATTTCATTATATCCAATAGGTCTTTTTCTTCTGTAAATGAAGAAATAAAAAGACAGATAACTATAGAGAATTTAATGTGGGTAACATCGGAAGATAGTAAAAATATTTATTGCTGAATGATGTGATAGTTATGCTTAGTAGAATTGATTAATTTTTGAAAATTTACAACTAGACAAATACGGAGAGAATGATGGAAATGGTTCCAGATAAAAAGATGAGACTCTCCTTTTTGCAATTATTGGATTTTTTTAGATTGAACGGAATAAAAGTTTTACCTCAAAAGCTGTTGATGATTTATTTTTGAGAATAAATGTTATACAGAAAAAAGAGAAACCTGAGATTGAAGATGAGAAAACTATTTCTCTTGGAGTGCAGGCTGCAAAAATGTTAAATAGACTGGATGTTGGTCAAACTGTTGTTTGCAGAGATGAATCAGTTATAGCTGTTGAAGGGATAGAAGGAACAGATGAGACTTTAAAAGAGCTGGAAAATATTCTGATAAGGACAATATTTTAGTAAAAATACTCGAGACCTCAACAAGATATGAGAGTTGATGTTCCAGTTGTTGGAATAAATACAGTTGAGACAGCAATTAAAAATGGTTTTAAAGGAATAGTTGCAGAGGCAGGCAAGATGATATTTTTAAATCAAAAAGAATGTATTGAGCTTGCAAATAAAAATAATATTTTTATAGTTGGATCTAGGAGAGACTATGAAATTTTTCGTTTCTACAGGGAGGCTTCTAGAGATTTACATTTATCATATTTGGTAAAAAGTATAAAGAATAGATATCAAGATGTTGATTTTGTTGGAGTGGCGGGAGAAAATCTGCAAAAGAGGAGTAGAAAATTTTACAAGATATAGTAGAGCTTGCCATCATGGGTTTTGCTGAAGTTTTGAAAAATATAAATTCTCAAAAACAAAAAGCTAATGATTATCTTGAATATATAAAAGAGATAAAATAAAAATGTGATATTAGTCGACTATGGAGATTCAATTTAAAGTTTCTTGAACTTTTAAAAAGAAATTGAAGATATAAAAATTTTTTACTATATTCCACCAAAAGTTTGGATATGGGAGAAAAAAGGTTGAAAATTAAAATTGGTTGACTATATCATGTGATATTTCCTTGGGAAGTAGATTTTTATAAAAACATAGTGTCGATGCAATTTACTTTTGAAACCCGTTCACAGATTTTTATAAAAAGTTGAAAAGAACAGGAGATAAAATTTTTATTGCTACCTGGAAGTAGGAAAGCAAGAAATTTTTCAATATTACCTGTTTTAAAAATTATCGAAGATAAGCAGGAAGAAAAATTTATTTTAAAATTAAACTCAAAAGCAAGATTTAAAATTTATTGAAGAGTTCGATAAATATAAAAATCTTGAAATAGTTGTCGATAAAAATTAAAAGATATAGTGCTGATTGTAAATTATCTCTTGCAAAAGCATCTGGAACAGTAACTTTAAAATTGGCATTATTAGGGACTACCAAGTATAGTAGTATATAAAACAACGGCTAGATTATTTTTGTGCAAAATATATTTTTGAAAGTGGGATATATATCACTGCCAAATTTAATTTTTGAACGATGAAATTTTTCAGAACTTGTTCAAGGAGATTGTGAAGCTAAAAATATAGAAAGCCATATGGAAAAGATTTTTAAAAATATAAAAGAACAGAAAATAAAATAGAACTTATGAGAAAAAAAGTTGAAGGAGGCTGTGGATTTGATAGTTATGCAGATTTTCTCGTTAAGGAAGGAAAATGAAAATATTAAAATTTAAAAATAAATCGTTAAATATTTTTCTTGAGCTATAACTAAAGGTATAAATGTGTACATGATAGCCGTCATTATTTTGTCGACTTTGGCATCGGCAATAGGTGCCTTACCAAGCTTAGCTAGAGTAAAATTTTTAATTGATGATGTTTTAGTAAAAGCAAGACAAAAGAATGTTTTTGTATATAGTTGGTGGAGTATTTGGAGCAACTGTGATAAAAGTTGTGCAGCATATTATTCTGATATAGCTTCAAACTATGTAACAGAAACAATTAAAAGAGAAATAAAAGTCGATATATTTTTCTCATTTACAAAAATTACCAATAAGTTATTTTCAAAAATAAATTAGGGGATATCCTATCAAAATTAACAAATGACTACGACATCTCTTGGAAGAATTGGGTTTATTGTTTTTGAAATATTCAAGGAATTGTTGACCGTTATTACTCTGACTTTGAGATTATTTCAAGTGGACTACATTTTAGCTTTAATCTCACTTATTTTATTACCACTTGTAATCAGAGTCGTGAGGAAAATATACATTTAGAAGATTTGGAAGAGAGACAAGATATCACAGGAAGGTTACAGCTTTTAACTCAAGAAGCATTATCAGGAACTTTTGTTATCAAGGCTTTCAACAAAATTGATTTTATAATTAACAAATATAAAGATATTACTCAAGCCGAGTTCGAACAATCATATAAGACCACAAAAAGTAAAAGCTAAAGTATCTCCGATAAAGTGAAGTTATTACAACATTTATGGTTTTATTGGTCGTGATGTACAGTGGATATAAAATTTTAATTGCCAAGACAATAACACCTGGAGATTTAATTTCATTTGTGACAGCTTTAGGACTTATGCATCAACCATTGAAGAGACTTATCAGCAAGAATAATGACTTGCAAGATTCATTGCCATCGGCTGATAGAGTTGTTGAAATTTTTGAGTGAAACTATTGAGCAAGATGTTATTGGAGAAGCTGTTGAGTTTGATGAAAAAGATTAGAAGATAAAAATTTGAAAATGTTTTGCTACAAGTATGATACATCAAATGAATATGTTTTTGAAAAATATAAATCTTGATGTCAAGGCTGGAGAAATTGTTGCTTTTTGTTGGTAAGAGTGGGGCAGGAAGACGACACTTGTTAATCTATTGGCAAGATTTTTAATTCGAATGAAGGAGCTGTAAAAAGTAAACGGTGTAGATATAAAAATATTCACTTAGATATTTACAGAGATAGATTTGCTATTGTTCCTCAGGAAACATTTTTGTTTAGTGGAACAATAAAAAGAAAAATATAAGCTTTGGAAAAATGTGTAGTGACAGAAGAAATAATTTCAGCAGCTAAGATGGCAAATGCTTACAATTTTATTCAAGAAGATTTACCAAATAAGTTTGAAACTCAAGTTGGAGAAAGAGGACAATGTTATCTGGAGGTCAAAAACAAAAGAATTGCTATTGCAAGAGCTTTGATAAAAATCCAGAGATTATGATTTTTGGATGAAGCTACATCAGCCCTTGATAGTGAATCAGAAAAATTAGTTCAGAAAGCTCTTGATACTTTGATGCAAGGAAGAACAACTTTTTGTAATTGCTCATAGATTATCGACAATAGTGAGAGCAGATAAAATTGTTGTGATGGAAAACGGAGAAAATAAAAGAGATAGGAACTCACTCTGAGCTAATTGCTATGAATGGAATTTATAAAAATTTATATGATATTCAGTATGGAGAAAGTTTAAAAGAAATAATTGATGATTTAAGATAAAAATGGAAAGAGATTGCAGCATTTATTTTATAAATTTGCGGCAATTTCTTTTTGTTTAACCTTGACTTTAAAAATAATGAGGTGTTATAATATATTCACTTTATTTTTACTTATACACAAAGGAGGAAGAAATTGAAAGACAATTCTACAAAAACAAAATTTCAAAACAAATTAACAAGGAAGTCTTTGTCACGATTATTCTCTACTTAATTTATTTTTGCGTGGTGGTACTATTTTGCTTATCATGTATTCTTCAGATAATGTTGAGGAGTATAAATATATTTTTAGGTTTACCTGAATGGTTTTTATTCTTGTGTTGTTGGCTTAGTACTTATAAATATTTTTAGTTTATGTTGCAATAAAATTATTTTTCAAAAGATGTTGATTTTGAAAAATATTCAGATAAAAAAATCTAAAGGAGCAAAAATAAAAATGGACAGAATTTTAATTATAATACCTATTTTAATTTATCTTGCAACTATGCTTTTTATTGCATACAAAAGGTAAATGACATAAAAATAAATCAGATAGTTTTACAGAAGAATATTATATTGGTAGTCGTTCTATGGGGGGCTTTGTGCTTGCTATGACCATAGTTGCCACTTATGTTGGAGCAAGTTCTTTTATTGGTGGTCAGAGGGATTGCATATAATTTAGGTTTAGGTTGGGTTCTTCTTGCTTGTATACAAGTACCAACTGCATTTTTACTCTTGGAGTACTTGGAAAAACTTTCTATCATCTCAAGAAAAATTAATGCAATAACAATTTTTGATGTTTTTAAAAGCTAGATATAATAGTAATTTTTAAATATTTTATCTTCTATTATGTTGATATTATTTTTCATAGGAGCTATAGTCGCTCAATTTATCAGTGGAGCTAGATTATTTGAAGCAGTTACAGGTTTATCTTATGTTACAGGTCTTACAATTTTTGCCGGAGTCAGTAATAATTTATACAACTTTTGGTGGATTTAGAGCTGTTACATTAACTGATGCTATACAAAGCTGTCGTAATGTTTGCAGCTACTGTAGTATTATTTGTTGTTATCTTAAAAATGGTAATGGAATGCAAAATATTATGATGAAAAATTAAAGATATCGATCCAAATCTTTTTGAGACCTGATGCTGGTGGAAATATTGCCAAACCATTTATAATGTCTTTCTGGATTTTTGGTTGGAATTGGGATTTTAGGATTACCTGCTACTACAATTAGATGTATGGCTTTTTAAAGATGCAAAAGCAATGCACAATGCAATGATAATAGGAACATCTTTAGTTGGAATTTTAGTTTTTAGGTATGCACTTAGTTGGAGTAATGGGAGAGCTGTTATTCCTGATTTGCAAGAAGCTGATAAAATTATTCCAATACTAGCTCTTAAAAATTTATATCCAATTCTTGCAGGAGTATTTATTGGTGGGATATCTTGCAGCTGTTATGTCAACTGTTGACTCGTTATTAATTTTATCATCTTCAACTTTGATAAAAGATTTGTATATAAACTATTTAGATAAAAATGCTAGTGAAAAAGAAAAATTAAAAAAGATTTCAATGTGGACTTCATTTTTAATCGGATTACTTGTATTTTTTTACTTTCAATAAAACCACTTAGCTTAATTGTATGGATAAATTTATTTGCTTTATCAGGTCAAGAAATAGTATTTTTCTGTCCATTGATTTTAGGTCTATATTGGAAAAAGAGCAAATGCAACGGGAGCTATAGCTTCAATACTTGTTGCTGTTCCAACTTATTTATATCTTGAGACTTTTAAAAATTAAAGTATTTGGATTACACAATATTGTTCCAGGGACTTGTAGTTGCAGTTGTAGTTTTGTTTTTAGTTTCATATTTAAGTAAAAACCAGATGATGAAACTATAAAAATTTTCTTTGAAGACTAAGAAAATTTTTCAAAAAATAGTTGACAAAAGCTAATCAGATATTATATACTTAGTCAACATCACAGATATTAGAAAATCAAATAACCATCCAGAGAAACTGAGGGACTGGCTAGTAGATGTTTCAGCAACCTACTTAAATGTGGTGCTAATTCCAGATAGATGGAGAGATCATCAATAAATCAATCCATACTATCTAAAGTATGGATTTTTATTTATCTAATAAAGAACTAAAGGAGAGTTACTCTAATGATAAGATTAGAAAATCTTAATAAGGTTTATCCAAATGGTTTATAGCAGTTAAAGATGTTAATCTTAATATCAAAGAGGGAGATATTTTTGGTGTCATTGGATTGAGTGGTGCTGGGAAATCATCTTTGATTAGATTAATCAATAGACTTGAAGAGCCAACAAGTGGAAAAATTTTTATTAATGATAAAGATATATTAGCTTTGAGATAAAACGGAGCTACTTGAAAGAAGATTGGGATGATATTTCAACACTTCAATTTATTATCATCAAGAACGGTTGAAGAAAATGTAGCATTCTCTTTAGAAATAGCAAAGTGGAATAAAAAGATATTGCAAAAAGAGTTGAGGAACTTTTTGGAGATTGTTGGACTATCAGATAAAAGCTAAATATTATCCTAGCCAACTAAGCGAGGGACAAAAAGCAAAAGTATCAATAGCAAGAGCCTTGGCAAATAATCCAGATATTTTTATTATCGGACGAAGCAACATCAGCTCTTGATCCAAAAACTACAAAAATCCATTTTGGAACTTATAAAAAGAAATTCAAAAGAAATTTTTCGTTAACTGTTGTGATGATTACTCACCAGATGGAAGTTGTTAAAGAAGTTTGTAACAAGGTTGCAATTATGTCTGACGGAAGAATTGTTGAAGAAGGAAATGTTCATCATATATTTGCAGAACCAAAAACAGAAATTGCAAAAGAATTAATTTCTTATGTACATCAACAAGCAGATACAGAACTTGATTATTTACATCAAAAAGGTAAGATGATAATAAAAAGTTAAGTTCTTAGGAAATACTGCTCAAGAACCAATCATTTCGAAAGTAATAAAAAGAATTTGGAATTGATATGAGTATTTTGGGAGGCTCGATAGATAAACTTGCTACAATGAATATCGGTCATTTGTTTTTAGAGCTTGAGGGAGATCTTAATGCTCAAATGAAAGCTATAGATAAAAATGAGAGAGATGGATACAATAGTGGAGGTGATATACAATGAAAATTAGTACACTACTTGAACCACTTTTTGAAAAATGTTGAAAATCCAATCTATAGTATGTTGACAATAGCAACAGTTGAAACTTTATACATGGTAATTTTATCAACATTATTTTTCATTATTGATTGGATTTCGATTGGAGTATTACTTTGTTATAACAAAAGCCTAGTGGAATCTATGAAATGAAAAATTTAATGCAGTATTGGAAGTTGTTATAAATGCCTTGAGATCATTTCCGTTTATTATCTTGATGATAATTTTATTTCCATTATCAAGATTCGTTGTGGGAACGACAATAGAGCAACAGCAGCAGTTGTACCCTTAGCACAGGAGCTGCCCCTTTGTTGCAAGAATTGTTGAGGGAGCATTACTTGAGTTGATCACGGACTTATAGAAGCAAGTCAAAGTATGGGGAGCAAAGCAATTCAACAATAATTTTTAAAGTGATGTTGCCAGAGTGTTATGCATCTTTTGGTACACGGTATTACAGTTACAATAATCAGCTTGATTGGTTATTCAGCAATGGCTGGAACAATAGGAGCCAGTGGACTTGGAGACCTAGCTATAAGATTTGGGTATCTAAGATTCAAACTTGATATAATGGTTTATTCAATAATTATAATAATCATTTTTAGTTCAAGTTATACAATCGTTTGGTAATTACATTGTCCATAAAAAGACAAAGTAAAATAAATAAATAAAAAATTAAAAATAATGGGAGGAAAAATTATGAAATTTACAAAATCATTTCAGAACTTTAGGAGCATTTTTATTACTATCTGCAGGAGCATTTGCAGGAACTTTTAAAAGTTGGAGCAACACCTGTTCCACATGCTGAAATTTTAAACTTAATCAAACCTGAATTGAAAAAAGAAGGAGTGGACTTGAAAGTTGTTGAGTTTTACAGACTATGTAACTCCAAACTTAGCATTGTCTGATAAAGAAATCGATGCTAACTTCTTCCAACACAAACCTTATCTTGATAAGTTTTCAGAAGAAAAGAAAAATTAACTTTGTCTTCAATTGCAAATATCCATGTTGAACCACTTGGATTGTACTCTAAAAATAAAATCAGTTAATGATTTTAAAAAGTGGAGATACAATAGCAATACCAAGTGACCCATCAAATGGAGGAAGAGCTTTAATTTTTATTACACAGCAAAGGAATCATAACTTTAAAAGATCCTAAAAATTTATTTGCAACAGAATTTGATATAGTTAAAAATCCTAAGAAATTAAAATTTAAACCAACAGAAGTTGCACAATTACCAAGAATTTTACCTGATGTTACTGCAGCTATCATAAACGGAAACTATGCTTTTAGAAGCTGGATTATCTCCTGCTAAAGATGCAATTCTTTTTAGAAGGAAAAGAATCTCCTTATGCTAATATAGTTGTTGTTCGTAAAGGTGATGAAAAATAAAGCTGACATCCAAAAATTAGTTAAAAGCTTTAAAGAGCCAAAAAGTATATATATCAACGAAAAATATAGTGATGGTTCAGTAGTACCAGCATTCTAATAAAAATTATTAAATCAGACTGTGACAATATTTTTGTTGCAGTCTTTTTATTTGAAAATTTTTAAATAAAAATATTATGATAAAATATAAAATTGTATGTTGTGAGGAGAGATTGATGAAAAATATTTTTTAATTTTTTTATATTTTTCATAGCTTTAAGCACATATTTATTTGCCAAAGATATTCAAAAAGTAAGTGATAAGGATATTACTATTGTCAATGGAGTTACTTATCTTTTAGGAGAAAAACCTTTTACTGGGCTTGTTGAATATTCTGATAAAAAATGGCTATTTAAAGTGATAATTTTGTCTCTGGTTTACAAGAAGGCATTTCTTTAGTTTATTATCCGAGATGGAGCTGTTCAAACAGAGTATACCTATAAAAAGGAAAACAAGATGGAATGAGTAGAGCTTTTTACCCAAATGGAAACATACAGCTTGAATCTGAATATAAAAAAATAATAAAAGAGACGGAATAGGAAGATCTTATTATCAAATGGACTTATCAAAAGGAGAAGGAAATTTTAAAGACGGAAAAACAAGAGGGAACTATTAAGTTGTATTATCCGAATAGTAATATTGAAATGGAATCTAGTCGATAGAAATGGAAAACAAAAATGGAATAACTAGATCATATTTTCAAGATGGAAAAAAATAAAAAGTGGAATGTAATTTTATAGATGGTAAGGCTGATGGAGTTGCTAGAACATATTATCCAAATGGAAATTTAAAGGCAGAAATTACTTTTTGAACAAAGGGGATTGAAAATGGTTTGGCAAAAGAATATTTTTTTCAGATGGTACTCTTCAAGTTGAAGAAAACTATATGAATGGTAAGCTAAACGGTAGAAAAGAGTATATCATCCAAGTGGAAGATTGCAAATCGAAGGATATTTTAAAAATGGTATAGAAGAAGGTCTTGTAAAAGTTTATGATGAAAAGGAAAATCCTGTTGAAGAAATCTTTTATGAAGATGGGGTAAAAGTAAAAATTACAAAATTTGATAAGGAATAAAAGGGAGTAATTTATGAATAAAAAATATTGCTGTCTATTGTGGAGCTTCTTTTTGGAAACGATGAATCATATAAAAATATAACAGAGAAGCTAGGAGCTTGGATAGCACAAAAATAACTATAATCTAGTTTACGGTGGTGGTAAAAGCTGGACTAATGGGGAAAGTGCTGACTCTGTTCTTGATAATGGAGGAGAAGTAACGGTATGTACTTATTTTTTAGCAGATAAAAGAACTAGCTATAGATAGAATAAATAAACTTATAAAAGTTGAGACTATGTCTGAAAAGAAAAAGATGATGGCGGAGCTGGCTGATATTTTTATTGCTCTTCCAGGAGACTGAGAACATTAGAGGAAATTTCAGAAGTTGTGTCATGGGCTGTATTGCTGTATGCATAAAAATCCTTGTATCTTTTTCAATCATGACAATTATTACGATCATATTAGAGATTTCTATGATTTAATGGTTAAAAAGGATATATACAGAAAGAAGCAAGAGAAAAAATCTTGTTTTTCTACTTCATTTGATGAAATAGAAAAATTTATTGCTACTTATCATGCTCCACAAAGCAAGAGAATATAAAGATAAATAATGATTTTTGAAAGATTAATAAAATCAATAAAAATTCAAGACGTCGGTTTTTCCGACGCCTTGAATTTTTAATATCTGAAAGAGCTTTATAGATTTGTATCAATATAGTAGGTATCAAAGATAAAACATAGATTTGTAAGAAGTTAATTGGTTTTCTAATTTTGTTATTCCAAATATTGTATATAATGATGGCATCAATGGGAACAATATTTAACAGAACAGAAACCTATTGCAGAAAGCAATAAGAGAAAAATTGATTTTTAAAGAAACCTATTGCAAAAACATTTCTTTGACCTCTATAGTTAATTCCGTGGAATAATCTTCCCTAAACATAAAGTAGCAAATGCCATAGTTGATCCTTTAAGAGGAGAATCTTTTAGTCAATATAAAATGCAATTATAATGAAAGTTGCAATTAAAAACTCCTTCTATCATAAGTTTTGAAGTAAATCTTTTTGTCAAGATAGCTTCATTAGGGTCTCTTGGTTTTTTCGTCTAAAATGTCTTCATTCTTTGGCTCAACACCAACAGCTATAGATGGCAAACTATCTGTTAATAGGTTGATAAACAGTAATTGTACTGCTGAAAAATTACCGGTAAGTTTGCAAGTGATGAATACAAAACTGCAAGTATAGCTGCAGTATTTCCGGACAACAAGAAACCTATAGAGTTTTTTTAATATTTCTATAAACATTTCTACCAGTTATAATAGACTTTAACAATAGTTGAGAAATTATCATCAGCTAATATCATCAAAGCAGCATTTTTAGAAACTTCCGTACCAGTTATTCCCATTTGCAATTTCAATATTAGCTCAATGCAGGAGCATCGTTCACTCCATCTCCTGTCATTGCACAAATTTTTCCAAGTTTTTGCCAAGCACTTACAATTCTAATTTTATGTTCAGGAGATACTCTTGCGTAAACTGAAATTTTTTTCGACATTTTTCTAGTTCCTCATCAGACATTTTTCAAGTTCAACACCTTCAAGAACCATATCCCCTTCTTTAAAAATTCCAATATTTCTTTGCAATAGTTCTAGCGCTGTAATCTTATGATCTCCTGTGATCATAATAGGTTTAATTCCACCTCTAATACATTCTTGAACAGCAATTTTTGATTCTTCTTCTCTAGGAGGGTCAATCAAACCAACTAAAGCGTGAAAATACATAATCCTTTTTCATCTTCTAAAGTTAATTGCTTAGCATCATCGACATGTTTGTATGCAAATGTTAGAACTCTCAATCCTTCTTCTGCTAACTCCTCATTTATTTCTCCAATCAAGAACTCATCATTGATGTCTTGAATATTTTCCATTTTCATCTACATAATATTTAAATCTTGTAACTAGAGAATCAAAAGCTCCCTTTGTGAAAACGATATCTTTTCCATTTTCTCTTTCATATAGAACTGTCATTAATTTTCTATCTGAATCGAAAAGGTATTTCTGAAATTCTTTTATTATCTTTTCTTATATCTCTAAATGATAAATCGTATTTTTGCGTCAAATGAATAAGAGCAGTTTTCAGTTGGATCTCAATTGTATCCGTTGCATCAGTACACATAATAAAAGCTATCTAGTAGTAGTCTATCAATTTTATTATCTAGCTTTAGAGAATATTCGTCATTTAATTTACCATTTATAAATATTTTTAACAGTCATTTTATTTTTGTGTAAGTGTTCCGGTTTTATCAGAACAAATAATTGAAATTGATCCTAGAGCTTCTATTGATTTTTAATTCTTTAACGATGGCATTTTTCTTTTTGCAAGTTTTTCAGTTTCAAGAGATAATACTATCGTGATAATAGGGTTTAAAGATTCTGGTATTGCAGCAACAGCAAGAGCAACAGCTAACAATAAAGATTCGACAATAGTATGCCCTATGAAAAACATAAATTCCAAATATTACAACACACAATACAACTATCCTAAAGTTAATCTTTTTCCAAAAATATCTAAAACTTTTTGTAATGGAGTCACGTTTTCTTCAGTTTGATCTAAAAAGTTTCGCAATTTTTCCAAGTTGAGTATTCATTCCAGTTTCAGTAACTAAAACTTTTTGCTCTACCATAATTCACTAAGCTTCCAGAGAAAACCATATTAACTTGATCACCTAAAGCTAAGTCTTCATACTCTAAAACTGCATCAGTTTTTCGATTGCATTTGATTCTCCAGTTAGAGAATTTTTCATTTTATAAGCAAGGAAAAAATTTTCTATTATTCTACCGTCAGCCGGAACGATGTCTCCAGCTTCGATTGACAAATATATCTCCCAGTACAAGCTCTGAAGAATCTATCTCTATTTGTTCGTGCTCTCTTATAACTTTACATTTTAGGAGATGACATTTTTCAAACTGTCTAAAGACTTTTTGAGCTTTAACAGATTGATAAGCTCCCTAAGATTGAGTTCAATATTAAAAACTAAAAAACTATAACAAAACTGCTCTCTTCATTTCCTGAAAAGAAAGATATTCCAGCAGCAGCTAATAAAAATTATTACAAGTGAATCTTTTAAAATTGATCTCAGAAATAATTTTTAATGAGACTATCTTTTTCTTTTTCAACAAATTTATTTTCACCGTATTTAATTCTCTTTTCCTTTACTTCTTTTCTCAGTCAATCCGCTTAATCTCGTCTGATATTCATCAAACAATTCATTTTTGATTTTTGTAAAATGATTCATTTTTACATCGTTCTCCTTATAAATTTTTCAATAAATTAAAAACTTTTGATATGAAAAAATTCATACCAAAAGTCTTGTTACTAAAATTATTGGCTGCAATACCAGAAAATAAATTTCGTGATGTTGATATTGCAATTAATAACTACTCCCTTTTTCTTATGAGAAAATAATCTAATGTTTTATAACGTCGTTAATTATAACATAATAGATATATAATATCAATAGTCTTTTTATTGATTTTTGTTATCAACTGTGATATCATAAAAAGTAAAGCTGAGCTTGAATTTCTTTAGGAGGGATTAATATGGCTGTTGTATCTTACAAACAAGAAGGATTTATTGAATTGTAACAATTGAAAGACCAGAAGCATTGAATGCTCTAAATTCTCAAGTGCTTGATGAATTATGGAATGTTTTTAACATTGATAAAGAAAATGTAAGAGTTGTTTTATTAACTGGTTCTGGATCAAAATCTTTTTGTAGCTGGAGCAGATATTTCTGAAATGGCTCCTTTAAATAGAGTTGATGGAGCAAAAATTTAGTAACAAAGGAAATGAAATTTTTAGAAAAATAGAAACTTTTGAATTACCAGTTATAGCTGTTGTAAAATGGTTTTTGCTTTAGGTGGAGGTTGTGAACTTGCAATGAGCTGTGATTTTAGAGTTTGTTCTGAAAAACGCAGTGTTTGGTCAACCGAAGTAGGATTAGGAATTACACCAGGATTTGGTGGGACACAAAGACTTGCAAGATTAGTTGGACTTGGAAGAGCTAAGGAAATGATTTATACAGGAAATGCTCTAAAAAGCTCAAGAAGCTTTAGAAATAGGTCTTGTAAATCATATTTATCCACAAGAAAATTTAATGGAAGAAGCTATGAAACTTGCTACTAAAATTTCTAAAAATGCACCTTATGCAGTAAGAGCATCTAAAGAAGCTATAAATCAAGGTATAGATACAGATATGGACAGAGCAATATTAATCGAAGAAAAATTATTCGGATCTTGTTTCTCAACTGAAGATCAAAAAAACAGGAATGGAAGCTTTCTTAAATAAAAATAAAAATGTAGAATTTAAAAATAAATAGTAACTAAAAATTAAACTTATAAACGGAGGTAATTTTTATGAAAGTTGGGTTATTGGAGCAGGAACTATGGGGGCAGGAATTGCTCAAACCTTTGCTCAATGTGAAGGGATACGAAGTTGCACTTTGTGATATTAATAATGAATTTGCAGCAAACGGTAAGAAGAAAAAATAGCTAGTGGATTTGAAAAAGAGTGGCTAAAAGGGAAAATGGGAGCAAGCTGATGCTGATAAAATATTAGCAAGAATTACAACTAGGTACAAAAAGAAATCTGTGCTGATTGTGATTTAATTATCGAAGCTGCTATTGAAAATATGGAAATTAAAAAAACAAACTTTTAAAGAATTAGATGCAATTTTGTAAACCAGAAGCAATATTTGCAACAAATACATCTTCTTTATCAATCACTGAAATTGGAGCAGGACTTGGAAGACCTATGATAGGTATGCACTTTTTAATCCAGCACCAGTTATGAAACTTGTTGAAATAATTGCAGGACTTCATACTCCAAAAAGAAGTTGTAGAGAAAATAAAAACTATTTCAGAAGAAATTGGAAAAGTACCTGTACAAGTTGAAGAAGCATCAGGATTTGTTGTAAATAGAATTTTTAGTTCCTATGATAAACGAAGCTGTAGGAATTTATGCAGAAGGAATAGCTTCTGTTGAAGGAATTGATGCTGCAATGAAACTTGGGAGCAAATCATCCGATAGGATACTCTAGCTAGGAGATTTAATAGGACTTGATGTATGTCTTGCTATAATGGATGTTTTTATATCATAGAAACTGGTGATCCTAAATATAGAGCTCATACATTATTAAGAAAAATGGTTCGTGGAAAAACAATTAGGACAAAAAAACAGGAAAAAAGGTTTCTACGATTATAGTAAATAAAATTATTATAAGTCATACTAAAGAGGCTGTTGAAAATTATAAATACAACGGCTTCTATGTAAATTTAAAAAATTATGAAATATTTAATTTTTATAAAAAGGATTTCTTTGAGAAAATTTCAAAAATCCTTAAAATTTAAAAATATTATAGATAAGCAAGTAAAAGTTTTACTGTCTCAACTATTCCATCATTATGAGTTCTTTCATAGTGATGAGTTGCATCAACATTTGGATCCTATACAAGCATATTTAAAATCAAAACCTTGTAATATTGCAGTTGTAGCATCTAGAACCATATCTATTATGAACTCCAACTGTATAATTTTATATTATTTTTTTATCAGCAGCCTCTCTCTTAATAGTTAGAACATAATCATAGGACTTCTGCTATCTTTTTGCAATAATATTTACTTTCTTTTTCATCTCCGTGAGCATCATCTCCAGCAACAAGACCTATGTCTATTGCAATAAACTCATCTAAATCTTCAGGGAATACAGAAACTCCATGTCCAATTTCTTCATAATTAGAGAAATAAACATATAAATCAGTTTCTAGGTTTTAAGTTATTGTCTTTTAAATATTTTTGATATAACCTAAAACTTGAGCCACACAAAGTTTATCATCTAAATATCTTGATTTTAATATAACCATTTTTCTAAAACTTTAGTACGAGTTTCAAATGATACAAAAATCTCCTTGTAAAAATTCCAAGAGCTAAAACATCTTCTGCAGATCTTACATCTTCATCAATTCTTACTTCCATTGTTTCTTCCGTTCTTGGCATTTCTCTTGCAACATCTCCATAGACGTGAACTGAAGCTTTCACAGGTAATAATGTTCCAGTGTAAGTTTTTCCTGATAATGTGTGTATAGTTACATGTTCTCCTTCAACTGATCCCCAAGCATAACCACCAACATTTGTAACTTCAAGTCTACCATTTCACTTTTTCACATGGCACCTAAAGTATCAACGTGAGCTGAAATCATTTTTTTATAATTTGAATCCTCTCCTTTTATAAAAATGCAAGTAAAGCCCCTTTTTCTAGTAAGAGAATAATCTTTTTACTCCTAAAGTTTTTAATTCTTTTTCAACCCATTCAATAGCATATGAGTGAGTATATCCAACAGGACTAGGTATTGCTAAAAGTTCAACAGTTTTATCAATTATATATTTTAAATCAATATTCATTTTAACATCCTTTCTCTATATTAATCTCTAACAATATTAATTTTACTATTTTACATCTATATTTTTTAAATTTATGCATTAATGTAGGTTTTCGTATTCAAAATTAACTATTCTCTTATTAAGACCTATATTTTTCATTTTTATTATATAGAACAACAAGAGGAGAATCTTCTTGAGCCATTAATTGTGCATTTTTATAATGTTCTTTTTCTTTCTTCAGGACTAACAACAACTCTTGCTTCTTCCACTTCTTTATCAAAAGTCAGGATTTACATATCTTGCTCTGTTTCCTGAGAAACCAATTGATTTACTGTCAAGTAATGGATATAAAAACGATATCAGCATCAGAAGTTCCTGATACCCAACCACCTAAATAAGCTTGAAATCTCCTTTCACCAGTTTTTGTAAATAAGTTTCCATTCAAGAGTTTCAATTTTTCATATCAATTCCAATTTCTTTTCAAATTAGCTTGAATAATTTGAGCTACTTGTAGTCTAACAGGATTATCATTTGACGTAAAGTGAGAATGAAAGTATTTTTTACTCCAGATTTTTCAATTAATTCTTTTTGCTTTTTCTGGATTGAAAGCAAAACCTTCAAGTCCTTCATAATATCCAAAACAGATGGATTAACTATTGATTTTTGCAACTTTTAGCTTTTCCTAAGAAAATTGAATCAATTATACTTTTGTTTATCGATAGCATAGTTTTAATGCAAGTCTAAAATCTTTATTATTAAATGGTGCTTTTTCAACATTTAAAGTAATGTATTCTAGTTGCAGTAGTTGGTTCAGAAATTATAGCTAGTTTTATCGTTAGCTTCAACAGTTTGGCTGTCGATTGGAGCAATACCAGTAGCTAAATCGATTTCTCCAGTTTCTAAAGCCACAAGTCTACTTGATCTTCTGCTATAGCTCTTATTATTAATTTTTGAATTTTTGGAGCTCCTTCAAAAATAATCCGCAAAAGATTCAAGCTCTATTTTTCCACCATCATTGTATGAAAGTAAGTTTAAATGCTCCAGTTCCCATAGGTGAAACATTTAAAGTCATTTCCAGCTTCAACATATTTTTTTATTTATAATTGATGTTACTGGATGAGCCAAATTAAATAATAGAGGAGAAGATGGTCTCTTCAATAAAATTTTTAACTTCATAGTCGTTTACTTTTCAACCTTATCAATTTCTTTCTATCATAACTGAGGCTCCAGGTTTTTGTTTCATTGTATCAAAACTAAATACTACATCATCAGCAGTCAATTCACTACCGTCATGGAATTTTTACTCCCTTTTTCAAAACGATATCTAATTCTCGATCATTTGCATATTTATAGTATCTCACAAGTTCAGGTTTTTATATTTCCATCTTTATCTTTTTGTAAATAAAGTGTTATAAAATTGTCTTGAAACTAACAAATCTGGAATTGAGTTATACATATAAGGATCTAAAGATTTTGACAGCTCTATGTCCAATTTGTATAACAATTTTTCTTTGTTACCTTCTTCAGCTTTCTGTCCACAACCAACTAAAAATAAAGTTAGTGCTAGCAAAAATAAAATATTTTTTTCCATTATATCATCTCCTTTTTAAAAATATATTTTTATCTATGATACACCTTTTTATTCACTTTATAAAATATAAAAATTTATGAATAAAATGAATTTTATTAATGAAATGGCGATAATTATTTAATTTTGAATTAAAAATTTTTCAAAATGTGATATCATTGTTAAGAGGTGTGAAATGGCAAAAAGAAAAAATACTATGCTTATTTTTGATACAAAATAATATGGGGATAAAAATAGCTGGGACGAGATGTAAAAATTGTTCAAGGAACAGAGTGCAAGATATAAATCTTTTACAAGTAAAGAAGAAGCTGAATTTTGGCTGAACAATGGGGCTATCTATGATCTGAAACTTTAGAAAGAAAAATACTTCAAAAATCAAAAATTAGAAGATGCAGTTTATTTTGATGCAGAGCACTGGTCGTGGACTTGGAGTCGAAGTTAGGGATAACTGATAAAAATAAGAAAGAGTTTAATAGAAAGTATTAGGGATGAAAAGTTTGAGAAATTTTAGAAAAATAAAAATGGACTATAAAATGAATTTGGAAATATTCAATTAGACAAAAGAAGAACTAATAATTTTTGGAGAACTTTTAGGTTTATATTTAGCCTAGAAATTGCAACTCAGTTGAAAGTTTCAAAAATATTTGGAGACAGCAGGCTTGTAATTGACTACTGGTCACTTGGGAGATTTAATCTTAAAAACTTAGAGACTGAGACAGTTACTTTTTATAAAAGTTACAGAAAATAGATTTGAAGAAAATGGTGGAGAGTTAAAGCATATTTCTGGAGATATTAACCCTGCAGATTTAGGATTCCATAAATAAAAATTGGTAAGGAGTAAGTTATGAAAAAAGCAGTTCTTTTAGATGAGTGCAATAATGTATAGAGCATATTTTGCAAATATAGAATTTTAGAACAAAAACTGAACCGACAGGTGCAGTCTATGGATTTATAAATACTTTACTTAGTATAATAAATGAATTTCAACCAGATTATATGGCTGCAGCTTTTGACGTGAAAAGATCTTCACTAAAAAGAACAGAAATTTACAAAGAATATAAATCAAATAGACAGTCAGCACTCTGAAGATTTGATTACTCAAATTCAAGAATAGAAGAAGTTTTGGATGCTTATAATATAAATAGATATAAATTTGAAGGTTATGAAGCTGATGATGTCCTAGGAAGTTTGGCTAAAAAATTGGCTACTCAGGATGTGGAAGTTATAATTGTAACTGGAGATAAAGATTTATCACAACTTGTTAGTAAAAAAATATTACTGTGGCTTTTGCTTGGAAAAGGTACAGAAGGAGAAAAATTTGGTATCTTAAAAACTGATGATGATGTTGTGAAATATTTAGGAGTAGTTCCAGAAAAATTCCTGATTTATTTTGGACTTATTGGAGATAAGAGTGATGGTATACCAGGTGTTACAAAAATTGGGGAGAAAAAGCTCTAGCTATTTTTACAGAATATGATAGTCTGGAAAAATTTTATGAGAATATCGATAATTAAAAATATTGATGGAATAGATCCCATCACTTATAAATAATATAATCAATGAAAAGATATTGCCTTTTATGAGTAGAGAGCTAGCTCAAATTCTTTACAGACTTAGATATTGAAATAAAAAGATGAAAAATTTAAAATATGAGTTAGATAGAGAAAAGAATGTATCAACTTTGTAAAACTTTAGAATTTAAAATGTTTATATGAGTTTAGAGGATTTATCTGATAGCAGTGGGAATACAGAGTTAAAATTCATCTATAGAAAATAAAAGTTCAAATATGACTCTATTTGGAAATTCTTATTCTAATAATGAAGTAGAGTAGAATTTACAAGAGAAATAAATTTAGATTTTTCTTTAAGAGAACTTATGGTAATTGATAGTTTTGAAAAATTGGAAAGTCAAAAATATATCTTGAATCTTATAAAAATTGCTTCAATTTATTTCTGAGGAATTGGGAGTCGTTTTATCGACAGAAGAAAAGGATTTATATTTTCCACTAAATCACGGAGGACTTTTTATCGGAAAAATTTAAATAAAGAAGTTTTTGATAAATTTTCATTGAAATTAGATATAAAATTTATTTCATATAATTTTAAAGCTCTTTAAATCAAGGTTTTTAAATTTAAATATATGTATATGGATATGATGATAGCTACCATCTTATAAGCTCCTCAAACAAAAATAGATCCTTCTATTTCTATAATTGAATATTCAAAAATAGAAGCTCAAAAATTTCAAAGATAGATTTGGAAAAAACTGATACTGCTCTAATTTCTGTGGAAGATTTTTCAGAATATCTGTTTAAAAATAGGAAGAGGACTTTTAGCCATTTACTGCACGAGATTAATTATTTATTGAAAAAGATGAGCTATTAGAAGTATTGAATGAAACTGAGATGCCTTTAATAAAAGTTTTATCTCAAATGGAAAAGAATGGTATTAAGGTTGATGTAGATTATTTTTATTATTCTGTGGAATTAGGAAAAGAGATTGAAAAGATTGAAAGAGAAATTTTGATGAAGCAGGAGAAGAATTTAATTAAATTCACCAAACAATTAGGAGAAATTTTATTTGTTAAGTTAAACCCACCAAGTGGAAAGAAAACAAAGACAGGTTATTCAACTGATGTTACAGTTTTAGAAGATTTAGAAAGTGGGGTTAGAATATTGCAAGACTTTGCTTGATTATAGAAAATCAAATAAATTAAAAGACAACTTATGTGGATACTCTTCCTCAACTTGTTGATAAAAATTCAAGAATACACAAAGTTTCAATCAAATTGGTACTGTAACAGGTAGGTTATCCTCATCAGAACCTAATTTACAAAATATTCTGTAAAAACTGATGATGGAATAAAAATTAGGGAAGGTTTTGTTGTTGAAGAAGGAAAGATTTTCGAATGAGTATAGACTATTCTCGTTGAACTTAGGGTATTAGCTTCTCTGTAAGGATGAAACTTTAATTGAAGCATACAGAGAGAATAAAAGATTACTACGATTTAACTGCAAGAGGAATTTTTGATTTATCATCAGATGATACAGTAACAAGAGAACAGAGAACAGTTGCAAAAATAATTAATTTTAGTCATCATTTACGGAAAAACCCTTTGCGACTTGCAAAGAGCTAAAAATACCTGTAAAAGATGCAACAGAATACATTCATAAATATTTTCAAAAATATCCAAGAGTTACAAGTTTCGAGGAAAAGAAATCGTAAATTTTGCTGAAGAAAATAATTATGTAAAACTCACTTTGGAAGAAAGAGATTGTATTGATGGTATTAATTCAAAAATAAAAATATAAAAATCTCAAGCTGAAAGAATGGCAGTAAATACAGTTATTCAAGGAACAGCTGCAGAAATTTTAAAAAGTTATGATAAAATTAATAATTTTTGAGTGATAAGAATGATATAAAATTATTGTTGCAAGTACACGATGAATTAATTTTTGAATTAGATAAAGATGCTGTTGAAAATATGAAAAGGATTTATCTAAAATTATGACAGATACAGTTCAATCCTTGATGATGTTAAACTAGCAATTAATATAAATGTTGGAGAAAATTAGCCAAGGCAAAATAATATATTAACTTGAAAGAAGAATTGAAAAATGTTATAATATATCCGATTATTTTATAAAAAGTGAGGTATAGAAAATGGTTAAAAAGAAATATATAGCTCCAAATTTGATTACAGCTGGAAAATATGTCTCTGGTTATTTGAGGTATAACAGAATCAATAAAAAGGGCATTTTTATATGGCAATATGGTTCATACTCCTACTATGGTCTGTGACGGATTAGATGGTAAAACTGCAAGAAAGTTAGATGCTTTTAGTGAGTTTGGAAAGAATTTGACTCATTTTGTGATGCTGTTTTCGTTTGGACTTGCACCCTCAATGTTAGTTTATTCTATTGTAATTGAAAAGTTCCATAGTCCATTTGTATTACCAGTTTCTTTCTCATGCTCTTTGTGGAGTAATGAGACTTGTTAAATTTAATATAATAAATGTAGCTTCAAGTGAAAAAGGAGATTTTAGTGGGATGCCTATTCCAAATGCACAGCAGCTATGGTTGTATCGTATATTATGATTTGTAATTCGATTAGGACTAGACTTGATGTAAATCTTTTCGATATAAATATTTTTATAGCAATCACTGTAATTGCTGCGAGCTTAACTAGCGAGTACTATTCATTTAAGACAATACAGATAAGACTTTGCTTTTATTCCCAAAAAACTTGCTCCAATTTTAATTGTTGTTGTTATTGCAACACTTAATTATAGTATTTTCATAGTTTCACGATTACTTATGTAATTTTAAATTTAATATCATATTTTAACAAAAGATTTTTAGAAATGGTATTGAGGAAAGCAGAGAATTGAAGAATTTGTGAGTTGTAGGTTGATGAGAATGAAGAAAAAGGAGAGTAATATTTGTGTTTAGTCAAAATGACAATATAAATATTTCTAGTTATTAGATTTAAAAAGGATAGAGATGCTATTTTAAGTTTACCTTTGTGCCATTCTTCTAAAATTAACTTTTCCAAATGCAAAGGAAGATTTTGTATTGTATGAAGATGTAGCTCCACTTTTTGAAAAATCACCCTTATATAGATAATGTGAAGTTACAATCACTAAGTCTGAACAAAAACCTTTTTAAATATATAAAGAAAGTTTATTCTGTTACAAGAAAAAGTATGACATTATAATAGATATTATGTCTACACCAAAAAGTGAACTGTTTTGTGCATTTTCTATGAGTTCTACTTTTAGGATCGGAAGATATAAAAAGAAGAGAGGATTTTTCTATAATTATAAAATGGAAGAAAAAGACTTTTAAATAAAGTGGATAAATTTTTTAAATCAACTGTTGCTCCATTTTGAAGAAGTAGGATTTAAAAGTTGTAAAAAGACTATGACTTTAAATTTAAAGCTCGTTGCTGAAAAGAAAAATATAAACATGTTGGAAGCAGGAGGATTTTTAAAAGCCTGTTATAGCTTTTTCAATTTATTCAAGAGTACAGCATAAAATTTATCCTATTGAGAAGATGAAAAAGTTGTAAAGCATTTAATTGATAAGTATAATTCTCAAATAATATTTTTCTTTTCACCAGATCAAAAGAAGCTATACAAAATATTCATAAAGATATAGGAGAGAATAAAAATATTTTTCATCTATGGAAACACCCTACGATTAAAGATTTAGTTCCTTTTTAGAAAATTGTGATTTTTACATTGAAAATGAGGGAGGAGCAAGACACTTAGCTCAAGGGGTTGGTATACCTTGTTTTTGCTATCTCTTAATCGAGTGCTGACAAAAAGAATGGTTACTCTTTTTCCAAATAAAAATATGGGACTGGCTCCAGATGATATGATTAAAATTAAAAATATTTCAAGAGAAGATTTTTGATAAAATGTCTAACGAAGAACAATTTAATTTGATTGATGAAACAACAATTATAGAATTGGTGGATGAGTTGATTGATTATAAAAATTAAGGATTAAAAATGAATACAAAAATTATATCTTATGTAATATCAAATTTATTCAGAATTTTGATGTTTATGTTTCTTTCCTTTGGCGGTAAGCATTTATTATCGAGAAGGTTTGAGATTATCAATGGCATATATAATACCTGTAGTTATTTTTATGTGCTTTTTGAGTTATTTTTACCAAATGAAACACCTGAGGATCAATCTCAAAAGAGGGATTAGTTATTGTAGTTTTATCTTGGTTTCTAATGTCAATCTTCGGAGCTTTTCCTTTTGTAATAAGTGGAGAAATTCCAAATATCATTGATGCTTTTTTGAAAGTGTGAGTGGACTGACAACAACGGGAGCAAAGTATATTACCTCAGGTAGAAAAATCTAAGTAATTCCATTTTTATTTTGGAGAAGTTTCACCTATAGTTGTTGGTGGAATGGGAGTATTAGTTTTTGGTTTTAGCTATTTTTACCAAAAGGTAATAATCAAGCTCTACATATAATGAGAGCAGAAGTTCCGGGAAATCAGTTGTTGGGAAAAATAGTAGCAGATGAGTTATAATTCAAGAATATTATATATAATATATATAGTAATGATAATTATAATGATAATTTTATTATTGCTTGAGGGATGCCTTTTTTGGATGCATGCACAGATGCTTTTTCGGAACGGCAGGAACTGGAGGATTTAGTTCAAAAATATAAGTATAGCTTTTTATAATTCTGCTTATATCGATTATGTAACCTCCATAGGTATGATAATTTTTGATTGAACTTTCAACTTGTTTTTATTTATTACTGTTTGGAAATATAAAACAAATTTTTAAAAAGTGAAGAGGCAAAAATATTATCTTGGAATTATTTTTGGAGCAACAATACTAATTTGTATCAATATTTATCCTCTATATTCTTCAATTTCAAGGATGATAAGAGATGTTCTTTTTCACTGTTAGCTCTGTTATTACAACAACAGGATATTCTGAACACAGATTATAATACTGGCCAACGTTTTCAAAAAGTTATAATTTTATTCTTGATGTTTTCTGGTGGTTGTGCTGGTTCGACAGCTGGAGGATTTAAAGTTTCAAGAGTCGTAATACTTTTCAAGAAAAATTATAAGAGAATTTAAAAAGATCGGACATCCTAATAAAGTTGTAAATATGAAATTTGAAGGAAAGATTTTAGATAAAGAGATGGTAGAAGGTGTTGATAGTTATTTTGTATTATACTGTGCTGTATTTTTTTGTTTTACTGTTGATAGTATCTTTTAGAAACCGATGATTTTTAACAGCTTTCTCAACGGTTTTCTGCAATATTTAATAATGTAGATCTGGGGTTTGGAGATGTGGGATTTTAGTTCAAATTTTTTTCGTTTTATTCTATGCCTATAAAAATTTATTTTATCGATAGGAATGTTATTAGGACGTTTAGAAATTATACCATTATTAATATTATTTTCACCAAGATTATATAAAAACGTGGATAAATTTTTCGAGTTTTTCTAAAATCACGGTGTCGGTTTTTCCGACGTCGTGATTTTTTATTGTGACGAAAATTTATCTAATTTGTTATAATAAAAATTAATAAAAAAATATAATTGAAAGGAGAATCAAAATGGAAAATAAAAAAATTTTTCATCTAGGTGCAATGTATACGAATTGTTATCTAGCTTATGATGAAAAATAATGTTGCATATTTTTGATTGTGGTGGAAAAAATTTAGAAAATTTATACTCATTTATAGAAGAAAAAATTAAATTTAAAATATATAATTTTTAACCTTATGGTCATGGGAGATCATATTGAGGGCTTAAATAAATTAACTGAACATTATCCAGAAGCTCAAGGTCTACGTTGGAGAAGAAGAAAAAGATTTTTATATAATTCTGAACTTAGTTTATCAGATAGAATTTTTGGAGAATTGTTTAAATATAATGGAGAACTTGTTACTGTTAAAGAGGGAGATGTAGTTGGAGATTTTAAAGTTATTGACACTCTGGACATACAATCGGTTCTAAATGTTTTTATGATGAAAAAAATAATATTTTTAATCTCAGGAGACACTATGTTCAGAAGAAGTTATGGAAGATATGACTTGCCGACTGAGATTTGAATATGCTTTTATAATAGTTTGGAAAAATTATCAAAATTACCTGATGAAACAGTTGTATATAGCGGTCACACAGAGGCAACAACAATTGGTGATGAAAGAAACTTTTTAAAAACGTATAGGAATAATTTAGAATTAAGGAGGATGCAATGGAAAAAGATATATGATGTAGTAATTGTTGAGCATATCCCAGCAGGATTATCAGCAGGAATTTATGCAGGAAGGGGTAATTTATCAACTCTTATTCTGAAAAGGTTGGAATAGGTAGTATGATAATGACTCATCAAATAGATAATTATCCAGGTTTCCAACTGGAACAACAGGACAAGAAATTTACGATTCAATGAAAAACAAGCTATCGAATTTGGCTGTGAAAATAAAGCCAGCAACTGTTTTAGGTTTTGATCCTTATGATGAGATTAAAGTTGTAAAAACAGATGCAGAAATTTTTAAAACAAGATATATAATTATAGCAACTGGTCTTGGAAAAATTGGAGCAAAAAGTCAAAGGAGAAACAAAAATTTTTAGGAGCAGGTGTTTTTATTGTGCAACTTGTAGATGGGGCTTTCACAAAGGAAAGAACAGTGTCTCTTGTTGGTAAGGGAGAAGAAATTATTGAAGAAGCTTTTATTTTTAACAAGATATGCAAAAAGATGTAAATATATTTTTAACTTCTGATGATTTGGAATGTAATGATGAATTGAAAGAGGCAATCTTATCAAAAAGAAAATGTTAAGATTACTAAAAATGTAAAGCTTTTTAGAAATTACTGGGGAAGATTTTGTAACTGAAATACATATAGAAATAAATGGAGAAAAACAAGTTGCTCCTACAGATTTCTGTATTCTTGTATCTTGGTACAAAAAATAATGTTGAGCTTTATGGAGAATTTGTCAGCCTAAGTCCAACAGGATATATCGTTACAGATGAAAAATGAAAACAAGAACTGATAAAAATGTATGCAATTGGAGATATAAGAGAAAAAGTAGTTAGACAGGTTGCCACTGCAACAAATGATGGAGTTATAGCTGCTACTTTTTATATTAAAAGAAATATTGAAAGCTAAAAAGCCAAATAAGGTAGGAGAAATTTGGAATTGTTTTTAAAAATATTGATTTATCTGCAATGGAGAGTGGACAATATAATGAGGAGAGGTCTTTGATACACTCAAAAACCTGAAGATATTGTTCAAGAGGTTCAAGATATGGAGTAAAAATTATTCCTATTCATAATAGTAAATTTAAATTATCAAACCATACTTGGTACGATCCTTTTAAAAAGACTTGATAATTTGACTAAAGACACAGACATAAAATTATGGACACCTATTATAGGTCAAAAATTTACTTGCATCAAGAAAATAAATTCACTCAAAATGGTGGGAGGATAAAATATGAAACATTACATTGGAATTGATTTAGGTGGAACAAATACAAAAATTGGAGTAGTGGACGATGAAGGAAATTTGATTAATAGTGTTATCATCAAAACTAACTCAGATGAGAATGTCGACAATACCCTATCAAGAATTTGGGAAGCTGCAAAAAGTTTTAGTTAGAGAGAAAGATATTCCTTTATTTTTCAGTTGTAGGAATTGGTATAGGTATACCAGGCCTGTAAAAGATCAATCTATTATTACATTTTTCTCAAATTTTGATTGGGAAGAAAAATCTTAATCTAAAAAGAAAAAATGGAAAAATTAACGGGAATTGAAACAAAAGTCGATAACGATGTTAATGGCATTGCTCAAGGGGAAAGCTATTTTTCGGAGCGGCAAAAGGAAAGAAATCTTCTATCACAGTTGCAATTGGAACTGGAATAGGTGGAGGAATTTACTTTTAATGGAAAATCTTATATCTGGAAATGTCTGGAGTTGGTGGAGAAATAGGTCACATGAAAGTGGTAAAAGATGGAAAGGTATGTGGCTGTGGACAGAATGGTTGCTTTGAAGCTTATGCCTCTGCTAATTCACTTGTTAAGGAAGCTAAAGAGAGGCTTAAGAGAAATCAAGATAATTTACTTTATAAAACAATTGAATGGAAATTTAGATGAGCTTGAAGCAAAAATATTTTTTTGATTGTGCAAGAATTGGTGATGAATTTTCAAAAAGATTTAATTGAATACGAAAGTGATTATTTAGCTTTAGGTATAGGTAATCTTCTAAATATAATTAATCCTGAGTGTGTTGTTATAAGTGGAGGAATATTCTTGCAGGGAGACGAAATCTTAATTCCAATAAAAAGAAAAATTAAAAATATACTATGCCTCCTGCTCTTCAAAAATTTAGAAATAAAAACTGGAATGCTTGGTAATGAAGCTGGAACAAAAGGAGCAGTTGCTTTATTTATTTAAAATTTTTAAATTTGATAAGTTTTTCTTTTCGATAAAAGTGCATTTTGTTTTTATATAATAAACATATAATTTTAAAAGAAAATTGTTGACACACAGTTTTTAAAATTATATAGTGTGTTATATGTAAAATATATTGAAAAATCAAACTGTTTACAATTATTTTAATATTTTAGGAGGATATTTATCATGAAAAATGGGTGTTTTACTAGATCTGTTCTACTTGCTGCAGCACTTGCAGGATGTGGAGAAAAAGAAGCTGCTCCAGCTGGAGAAAAATTAGCAATAGGATTAACAGCTTATAAAATTTGATGACAACTTCCATCGCTTTATTCAGAAAAAGCATTTGAAGCTGAAGCTGCTAACAAAGCTGATACGATAGAAGTAACTTCTATTGACTCACAAAACAGTGTTGCTACTGAAAAGAACAAATAGAAGCAGTTCTTGAAAAAGGAGTTAAAAGCATTTGCAATAAACTTAGTTGATGCTTCTGCTGCTGATGGAATTATAAACTTATTAAAAAGAAAAAAATGTACCAGTTGTATTCTACAACAGAAAACCATCTGATGAAGCTATAGCTTCTATGACAAATTATATTATGTTGGAATTGGACCCTAATGCTCAAGGTATAGCACAAGGTGAATTAATAGAAAAAGTTTGGAAAGCTGATCCATCTCTTTGATTTAAACGGAGACGGAGTTATCCAATATGTAATGTTAAAAGGAGAACCTGGACATCCAGATGCTGAAGCAAGAACTAAATATTCTATATCTACTTTAAATGACCACGGAATTAAAACTGAAGAATTACACCAAGATACAGCTATGTGGGATACAGCACAAGCTAAAGATAAAAATGGATGCTTGGTTATCAGGACCTAATGGTTCAAAAATTGAAGTTGTAATTTGTAACAACGACGGAATGGCTTTTAGGAGCTATCGAATCAATGAAAGCAGCTGGAAAAGTTTTACCTACATTTGGTGTTGACGCATTACCAGAAGCATTAGTTAAAATCGAAGCTGGAGAAATGGCTGGAACTGTTTTTAAAACGATGCTAGGACAAGCAAAAGCAACATTCAATATGGTTGCAAACTTAGCAGCTGGAAAAGAACCTACTGAAGGAACTGATCTTAAATTAGATAACAAAATAATCTTAATTCCAAGTATCGGAATTGACAAATCTAATGTTGCAGACTTCAAATAAGAGTTATACAAGAGTTATATAGTATAGTAGTCTCTAAAAGGAGATTGTACGCAGTCTCCTTTTTTAAAAATAATGAAGGAAAATTAAGGAATAGGGGTATTTATGGAAAACCTAAAATATGTATTAGAGATGGAAAATATTTCTAAAAGAATTTCCTGGAGTAAAAGCTTTAGATAATGTTCAATTGAAATTGAGACCCGGAACAGTTCATGTCTTATGGGAGAAAAATGGTGCGGGAAATCTACTTTAATGAAATGCCTTTTTGGTATTTATGAAAAATACTGGAAGAATTTTATTAGATGGTCATGAAGTTAATTTTAAATCTACAAAAGAAGCTCTTGAAAATGGAGTATCTATGGTTCACCAAGAATTGAAACCAAGTATTACAAAGAAATGTACTTGATAATATTTGGCTTGGAAGATATCCGATGAAGGATTTTGTAGATGAGAAAAATGTATAACGATACATTAGAAATATTTAGAAATTTGGATATAAATGTTGATCCTAGAACAAAAATAGCAGACCTTGCTATTGCCGAAAGACAAATGATTGAAATTGCTAAAAGCTAGTCGTATAAATCAAAAGTTATAGTTATGGGATGAACCTACATCATCACTTACTGAAAAGAAGATAGGACATTTATTTAAAATAATAAGAAAATCAAAAGAAGATGGTGTAGCAATCGTTTATATTTCTCATAAAATGGAAGAAATAAAAATGATCTCCGATGAAATTACGATATTAAGAGATGGTAAAATGGATTTCAACTAGTGATGTCTCAAAAATTACAACTGATGAAATTATTAGTATGATGGTTGGAAGAGATTTGACAGAACGTTTCCTAAAAAGATAATGAAGTTAAAGAAATGATATTGGAAGTTAAAAATTTAACTGCTCTAAATCAACCATCAATTCAAGATGTTAGTTCTGAATTATACAAGGAGAAATTTTAGGAATAGCTGGTCTTGTTGGTTCAAAGAGAACAGAAATAGTTGAAACAATATTTGGAATAAGACCTAAAGAGTCTGAGGAAATTTTATTACACGGAAAAGTAGTAAAAATAGAGATCCAAATGAAGCTATAAAAATGGATTTGCACTTGTTACAGAAGAAAAGAAGAAGTACGGGAATTTTCTCAATGTTGATATTTCTTTTAACTCTGTTATTTCAAATCTTGATAGATATAGAAATAGATTTAGACTTTTTAAAAATAAAGATATTGAAAGAGATACAAAATGGATAGTTGATAGTATGAGAGTAAAAACTCCATCTTATACAACAAAAATAGGTAGCCTTCTGGAGGAAATCAACAAAAAGTTATTATCGGAAGATGGCTCTTAACTGAACCGAAGTTTTGATGCTTGATGAACCTACGAGAGGTATAGATGTATTGGCAAAATATGAAATTTATCAATTAATGATAGATCTTATAAAAAGATAAGGAATAACTATGATTTCATCTGAAATGCCAGAGCTTCTAGGAGTAACAGATAGAATTTTGGTTATGAGTAACGGTAGAGTGGCAGGAATTGTAAAAACTGCTGAGACGAGACCAAGAAGAAATAATGGAGCTATCTCAAGTATCTATAAAAATAAGAAGGAGAATGAATAATATGGCACTAAAATTACTAAGAACTAATGAAGAAATATAAATTATAAAAATAATTATAGAAAGTGGTTTATACCTTGTATTGTTTTTGTATGTTAATAGCAATCATCGTAAAAAGAACCTACATTCTTAAGTGTTAGAAACTTTAAAAATATTTTTAACTCAATCATCTGTTAGAACTATAATTGCACTTGGAGTTGCTGGTCTTATAGTAACACAAGGAACTGACTTATCTGCTGGTAGACAAGTGGGACTTGCTGCCGTTATATCTGGAACACTTTTGCAATCAATCACAAATGTAAATAAAGCTTTCCCAAGTCTAGGAGAATTTTCTATATTTACAACTATATTGATAGTAGTAATTGTTGGAACTGTTATAGCAGCTATAAATGGTATCGTTGTTGCAACGTTAAATGTTCACCCATTCATTGCAACTTTGGGAACAATGACTATCGTTTATGGAATTAACTCACTTATTACGATAAAGCAGGGGCTGCTCCAATTTCTGGATTTGTAAAAAGTTACAGTGATTTTTGCTCAAGGTTATATTAAAATTGGAAGCTACACAATACCTTATTTAATAATTTATGCAGCTATTGCTACATTTATTATGTGGATATTATGGAATAAAACAAAATTTGGTAAAAATGTGTTTTGTTGTTGGAGGAAACCCTAGAAGCAGCTAAAGTATCAGGAGTAAATGTTGTTTTAACTCTTATCGGAATTTATGCACTATCAGGAGCATACTATGCTTTCGGAGGATTTTTGGAAGCAGGACGTATTGGATCTGCAACCAATAACTTAGGGTTTCTGTATGAAATGGATGCCATTGCTGCCTGTGTAATTGGAGGAGTTTCATTCTATGGTGGTGTTGGAAAAATTTCTGGAGTTATCACAGGAGTTATTATTTTAACAATCATCAACTATGGTCTTACTTATATAGAGTTAGCCCATATTGGCAATACATTATTAAAGGTATAATAATTGTTACAGCAGTTGCATTTGACTCAATTAAATATGCAAAGAAAAATAAAACTATATAACAATAATAAAAGAGGCTTGTTGCGAAATCAGTATTAAAAGCTCACTTGTTAGTTATTGAGGTTTCGTAGTTAATAAACATAAACTTCTTCAACCCTAACTGAATAACATAGTAGGCAATAAAAACTTATGAAGGCAACAGCCCTTTTTAATATTATTTTTATTCTTTGGTCATAATTTCTAAAATAGTTTCATCTGTACCCTTCATTCCAGATTGTGCAAGCTCTCCAACATTTCTTATGGTTTGTTCTATATCAACTCCAACGATACCATCACCTGATCTCAAAACATCTTTATTTAAAGCCAACATAGTTGCATCGAAAGCTGAGTATATACCTGATGTTATTTTCTATTGCATATGAAGCTCTCGGTCCATCACAAATTACACCAGACAAGTTTCCTAAAATATTTGTAATAGCATCACAAACCATTTCATAACTTCCACCATGTAGTTAGAGCAGCAGCGACACCAGAAGCGGCACAAATAGCACCACAGTATGCAGATAGTCTACCAACATTTGTTTTAACATGGGATTGTTGTTAAATGAGATACAACAAACCTCTTTATCAATTCCTCTTCACTCAAAATTTTTCAGAAGCGAATTTTTATAATCGGCAATGAAGCTGTCATTCCTTTGATTACCACTACCACTGTTGTCATAACAGGTAATGACAGCCACTCATTCTTGCATCACTACCAGCACTTGCATAGCTTGCCGCCTTTATTTCTATGCGTCATTACCATAGATACACTTTTTTCAATATTATCCAGTATCATCTTTCCACATTGACACCATATTTTTCCTTTTTAATCCTTCTTCTGCAATTGCTGAATTGTAATAAACTACTTTTTGAAAAATTGGTTTTATTAAATCGATATCTATTGTCTTAGCTAAATCATAAATAAACTTAATAGATAAAACTTTTTCTGTCAGTAAGTGATGAGTTAAAATTCCACTCATTTACAAATTTGTTCAAGTAGAGTTTATATATTTTTGTAATTTTAGTTACATTGGTATGAGTATGTTTAATTTCTAAAACGACTTCATCACTAGCAGTTAGCTATTTCAAGTCTTATGTATAATTTTATATCAGCAGGATGTAAGATGAGTTTTTATAATATCAAAAATTTTCTAACTTCTTTTGACTTGTTCAGAACTAACATCACTTATGACCATTAATTCTTTTTCGTCATTACCTGCAATCAATCCCATTGCAATAGCTGGCTCAATACCAATCATACCTTCACTATTTGGAATGGTAACGCTCTAACATTTTTATAATATTTCCTGATAAAAATACATCTACCTTATTGGGAACAGATCCTAAAATTCTTTTTTGCCTTTTGGTAGACATGCATAAGATAAAGCTATCGGCTCTGTACAACCTTCAGCGGCAACAATTTCTTCTTTCTAAAATGAAAACTTTTTCTATTTTATTTTCCATCATATCCCTCTAATATTTTATGATATAGTATAACCTAAAAATAGTATACCCTTAGATTTTTGAAAACCCGTTCACAATAAAAGTAATCAGATATATTGCTTTTTATATTATTTAAGTATATAATTAAACATACTATTTTATATTTTGAGGAGGACGATATGGAAAAAGGGATACTCTGATAATTAAATTAATTCTTGGAGTAATTATTGGATTATGTGTAGGACTTTTTGTGAATGAACAAGTCATTTCAATTATTCACCAATCAAATTTTTCTTAGGACAATTGATATTTTTATTGTACCTTTTATTATTATCGGATTTTATTGCACCAGCAATCACACAATTAAAATCAAATGCAAGTAAAATGTCAGACAATGTTAGGATATCTTGATATTTCATCAGTGGAGCTGCATTTTTCCTCAGCTATGTCTGGATATGCCATCATACCAAAAATTAAATATTATTTCTAACGTTGAAGGATTAAAAGAATTACCAAAACTTTTTATTTAAAGTTGAAATTGAACCACCTATAACAGTAATGGCAGTCTTAGTTTTTGCATTACTTTTTAGGACTTGCAACTGTTTGGACAGGTTCTAAGAGAACAGAAGAATTATGTAAATGAAATTTAACAACATTATGTTGATGGTTTATTAATAAAATAATAATTCCAATCTTACCGATTTTTATAGCTACTACTTTTGCAACACTTGCTTATGAAGGAAGTATTACAAAACAATTACCAGTATTTGCTAAAGTAATAGGAATAGCTTTTGATTGGGTCATTATATTTGGATAGCAGTTCTTATATAATTGGAGTGAATTGTTTCAGGAAAAATCCTTGGAATTTATTGAAACATTATGGACCTGCATATATGACAGCTGTAGGAACAATGTCATCAGCAGCAACTTTACCAGTTAGTTTGAAGTGTGTTAGAAAATCTGGAGTGCTTGATGAAGAAATTACAAACTTTGCTATACCTTTAGGAGCAACAACTCACTTATGTGATCAGTTCTTACTGAAACATTTTTGTAATGGTTGTATCTAAAATTTTATATGGAGATGTACCTGCATTTGGAACAATGATGTTGTTCATTATTTTATTAGGAGTATTTGCAGTAGGAGCACCTGGAGTACCTGGGGGAACAGTGCTTGCATCACTTGGACTTATAATTTCTGTTTTAGGGTTTCGATGAAGCTGGAACAGCACTTATGATAACAATATTTTGCATTACAAGATAGTTTTGGAACTGTACATAACATAACTGGAGACGGAGCCTAGCTCTTATTCTTAATGGAATCTTTAAAAGAAAATACTAATATAAAAAGGAAGTTGAAAAATACTCTTTTTCAAGACGTTGGAAAAACCGACGCCTATGATTTTTATTTATTTCACATTTACACTAAAACCTTTTAGGTATGCTCTGAAATTATTATCATACATAGCTTCAACTTTCGTACCAGCAAGTGCTATAAGTTCCAGGAGTACTTCATACTGACATAAATTTCAAATGTTTTATCTTCTCCTACAGCTTGAGAATAGAAATATGCAACTCTATCGTCTCTCATATCTGTGTAATCAATATAATTTCCAAAAATTATTTGAACTCAAAGCCATCATCTATTGATGTCATTTCTTGATTTATATCCATCGTAGAAACCATTTCAACATTAGAATTTAAATTTTCATTATTCATTGAACCCATTGCTTGATTTTGACTGTTATCAAATTCCCAACCACTTGGTAAAATTCTGAAGTAGAGCCATATTTGATAAATAATCTGTATTTTCAATATGGGTAGTCAAAACAATTTTAAATCTATCTCCAACTTTTAAATTTTTAACATCAATTTCTTTTTCCGTCTAAGTCAAAAATTGTCTAGTTATTTTTATATTTTTTTACTTTCATCTTGCTCATCAAATTTTTATTGGTTTTCCTTTGAAAAATGAATCAATATATATCTTTGATGAAGATGTGTTTTATAACTATCTTCTTAGCATTTTCTTTAAGTCCCAAATTTTTCAAAACATAAGCTCCATTTACAAGTTGAAGATTTTGTTCCTTTACCATCAACTATAATTTTAAATGTCAAAGATGATTTTGCATACAGATAAATCTTTATTACTTGCAAGAGCTTCAACAATATTTACCCATATCGTTAGTTGATAACCACTCATTAGATTTTGCAGTAGTTAAAAACTGAATTATATAGCCTGCATCAACAGTTCCAAAAATAGAAATATATGCTTTCAAAAATTTCAGCATTGTTATAAGCCTTGTTATTATTTTCATTTTTATCTGATATTTTAACTAATTTTTTAGCTTCAGATTGAGCAAAAGATTTTTCTCCAATTCTATTATAAGCATCTAATAATTGCCACTTATAAACAATAGGTAAATCTTTATAATACTTATCAAAAATTATATTCATCTCAGACACATTAGCTTCTCCAATTTTTGAAAGAACTTGAAGAACTGTAACTTTTTGTTCAGTAGTAATATTTGTTCTCATCGTCAAGCTATTCAAATATGATTTAGCAAGAGCTAAAGTATTTTTCAGGAACATAATATCCCTTATCTTTTGCAGTGAACAAGAAATCACAGCATAAACAGACATATCTATATTTTTCATATTGTTGTCCCGGCCAATAAGTGAAGCTACCATTTTTAATTGATAGTTGCTTGATAATTTATGTAATGATAACATTTATCTCATTTTTGCATCTGTTTTATCAGCAACATCATCTGTCAACTTATCAATATACAGCATTGCTTTACCTTTGATGTTGTTTGTTCCAAACAATAATAAGGGATAGTCCATCAAAGATTTTTATTATCTTTTCAATTCCTAATTTTTGATAACTAGAAATATTTAATATTGAATTAATACCTCTTCACAAAATTTTTGTAATCTGCAAGAGGCAGTTCATATTCATCTCCTGCATTTAAAATTTTTGAATTTTCTATATTGATATGGATAATCTGTATCAACATTAAAATCAATACTTTCTTTAAAAATTATATTTTGCTGATTTAAAAATTAATATCGATTTTTACAGTACCAACCTTTATTTGGACTTTCAAGTTCAAATAAAACTTTTTCGTTCATTCCATCTTTAATATCAACTTTTTATTATAAGTTTTTCCATTGTGTTAAAATAATTTCAGAACTTCCAATTCCTTTTTCCATTGGACTAATGCTACAGGCACTGTAAATTTATCTCCAATTTTTAAAATTCTTGGAGCTGTTGTCTCAACTATAACAGGAGCTTTAACAGAGATAGTTTTTCAGCACTCACCACAAGCTTCATCGGACACTGCAACAACTACAATCTCATAGAGCCAAAGAAATTTGGTACCTTAACTGTAAGCTCTGCTTTTTCCATTTGCGTCACTTTCTGCAACCTCTAAAGATTGTTAAATTTTTTAAATCTTTGAGCAGAATCTCTTTGAGATAAATCTCTTCTATAGTTTGCCATTTTAGCTGATATGACCATAGGAGCTTCTTCTTCAAAAATCTCCTCCAGTTTTTAATCTATTCATAACCTTATCATTATATTTTTCAATGATAGCTGAGAAATTATCAAAATTTTGTACTAATTTAGCTTGTTTTGAATAGAAGAAACTGTATGGATCAGCAATTTATATCCTGTCATTCTCACAATACCTTCATCAACCAAAAATACTTCATAGTACATCTTTTTATTCTCTTTATTTGATAAATTAATTTTTAATTCACTAGCAGGTAAGACCTCAGTTTTTGTTTCAACGTTGACAGTCAACATTTTTGATTTATCTTCCACTATCAAAGGAACAGCACCGTAAAGTCTTAAAAGGTCTATCATTTTTCTTTTTATTTACATATTTTTGAAAAACTGAAATACTTACATAAGCATTAGGGAAAATATTCTTTTTCAATCTTCACAGCTTCTTCATTATTGATAGCAGATAAAGATTTCAATATTCTTTTATAATTTTTTTCCATCTTTTTCAATAGTAATTAAAGCTTTTAGTTCCAACTGCTCCTGTGTATTTTATTTTAGCTATATCTCCAATATTATATTTTTCTTTATCAGCTTCTATTTTTAAATTTTCAATGCTACTGTGTCTTTTATCTCCATAGTGATAATTGTATACAAAAACCCCAGCACTATCTCCAGTTTCTTCATTAATAATTTCAATGAAGTTCATACCATCTCCAAGTTTTGAAGTTTTAAATTCTTTTGGCTCATCTCCAGAAATTAAATCTCCTCTTCCATTAAACTTGTTTCAATATTTTGTTTGAATGATTGTTCATCATCTCCGTAAGAATCACCACCAGTTAAATTCTTTATTGTAAATTTATATTTTAATCCAGCAAACCAATTTGCCAGTTTTTCATTCAAAACAATATATTTGATGCTTGCTTCATTTTCAGTTTGACTAAGTTTTTGTACTCCGACAGAATTTTTTCTCTGTTAACAACTTGGAAAAGTTTTTATTTTCTGTGCTATATCTTCCAGTGTTTTCTAATGCATTAACTGTCATAGTCAAATAATAATTTTTATTTTCAAGAGCTTTGTTAAGATTCAAAATTGAAATTAATTGTAGCACTATCATCAGCTATTTTTAGTTTGAGTAAGATCTCTATATTGATAATTATTTTCAGTAGGGTTGTTGAAAATATAATTTTTATATTGCTTTTGTTATCACAGGTTTCTCAATGATTGAATAATCAAAAGTTACTTGAGTATCTTTTTCAACTTTTAGCTCCACTCTAAATAAGAAAAACTTTTATAGGAAATGTTATCTTTCCATCTTTAACATCAGCTTTTTGAATAAATTTTATCTTCATCAGCATCTATTGCAATTTTATTTGCAAGTTTCGCTTCAATAAAAACTTTTTGATTTATTTCTTTTCCACTCAAAATTAATTTTTTTAAATTCCAAGCTCCGGTCATATCATTTACATCAGTTTGAATTTTAAAAATTATAAAAAGCATTTATTGATTCTTGAACTACTTGATTTGAAATTTTTGTTGAGCCATCAGGAGCAATAAAAGAAAATTCAAATGGCTGATTATCTTTTATCTTTTTCTTTATTACTTCTTGCTATAAGAGAAACATTTATTTCATCTCCCGGTCTATAAAAACCTTTATCAGTAAAAAGTATAAAGTTTTGTATCTCCAATTTCAACAGAGCCTCGATATCAAAAATCAGAATAATTTATTTTTGCTATCAGCAAGATATAAAAATATTGAACTCTGTTCCATTTTTACAAGAATATAATAAACATCATCAAGTTTTATTTTAGATTGATATTGTCCTGACGAATTTGTAGTTCCATCTTCTAAAGTTTGATTTTTCTTTTGAAATAAATTCAAGCTTAGCATTAGAAATTGGCTCTAGTGTATTCAAATTTAAAAGTTTAACATCAAATTTTGAATTATTTGAATTTGCTATGATACCAATATCAGATAAAATTATTGTCTTTTGTTGCCTTTGTATAAAGTGGAGTTTGATTATCGTATAATGGCATAGGCTCTCCATATTTTACGATATCATAGTCTATACTTTCTTGACCTGGTGCAGATAAAATTACATAATAAATTCCTTTGTTATCGATGACACCATTTAAGTCTATACTATTTTTATAACTTCATCTTTAACTGATTCAATAGGATATTCTTTTGTGTAAACTAAATCTCCAATATCTTCTTTAATTACCCATTCAGGAGAATAGTTAGTTGCTTTCAAATATTGAGTAATATTATTTGCATAAACTTTATAAATATCTAATTTAACTTTTTAACATTCAAAGAATTAAAATTAATTTTTATTATTTTACACTTGGTAAGACCATTCCATAATCTGAAAAAGATAAACTTGGTTGTTTCACCCAACATACAAATTGAATTTTTCAAAATCTTCTGGTAAGTTTCCACCGTCGATATCTTTTATCTCCTTGCTAACTTTTTACAGAATAAGGTACCTCTTTTTCAAATTTTTCCTTTTAATAACAATTTTATTTGTAAAAGTTAAAATAGTTGGCTCTTCTGCAAGTCCCTCAACAGTAACCAATTGTTTCAAAATCTTGATTTTTTTATCAAGTTCATTAGTGAAAACTACAACTAAATCTCCTGAGGCATTAAATCTGCATCTGTTGCATAAAACATCATTTTATATTCATCAACAATTGGTGGCTGATTATTTTGATTTGCTTCTTGCCCCTTTATCTTTTCCACAAGCAACCAAAAATATTGTTAATGTTACCAAAATAAATAGTAAATTTAAAAATTCTTTTCATAATTCCTTCCTTTTTATTCTCTGTAAAAATTTTTCTCCATAATTTATAAATTTTTGATTACCTATTCCTTAATTTTAACATCTCCCACCTATTCTGTGGTCTCAGCCATTTCAATGAGTGTCATATCAGAAAATATTATATAGGTGCAATGTTTTCTTGTCTTGCTATCTCTTTTCTAAGTTCATTTAATTCCTTGAATAAATTATTTTCATAATAGTCAAAAATAATTTTCTCATCATTTTTCTTATAACTTTTTAGTTTGTCTTCTAAAAATTTCTTTATACTTTTCTCCAAGTTTTAATACAGGAAAGCTTCTGCACTCTGAATTAAATATTTTTCAGAAATCATATAATTAATAAAAACTCTCTATCCATTCTTGAGAATTTTCTCTCATTATTCCAAAAGTTGATAATTTATCTCAAGCCTTTATGTCTGCATTTTTGTGTCAGCTTTTTCCTATTAGCATATTTGACAAGTGTTGACACTCCCAAACTTTCTTTAGCTCTTCCACACCTGAAATTATGCTTCCAAAGAAAAATCTTTAATATCTTTCTGACAATTTTCACAATAGCCACAATAGTCTCTTATCATTTTTCTCCAAAATACTTCAAGATAAATTTCTCTGTAGCAACTTGTCAGTTCTGCATACTCAGCATCTTTTGAAATTTTTAAATTTCTTTCTTTTATATTTTTCATCCTTACCCTCTGCCTCTTTTTCAATCAAATATCTTTGAACATCTCGATCCTTTCATTATAGATAAGTATCGCCTCTGCTATCTCACCATCTCTTCCAGCTCTACCTGCTTCTTGATAATAACTTTCTAGATCAGCAGGTATATTTGCATGAATTACAAATCTAATATTTGATTTATTTATTCCCATACCAAAAAGGCATTAGTGGCAAACCATAATTTGTACATCATCGTCCAAAAATGATTATCGTCTCTATCTTCTCTTTCCCCATGCTCCATGATATTTTTGCTACACTTTTTATTGAGTGCCACTAAAAATTATAGATTTCTTCAACAGCTTTTCTAGTTGAACAATAAATTATTCCAGATTTTCCCCTACTCTTGGATAGATAATCTCTAATAAAAGGTTTTGAATCTATTTCGATGTCATCATTTGATTTTGAAAGAATATTAAATTCTGACTTATCATTAGAATTTTCATTTCCATATTTTGTATTGTCCACTACCTTAAAAAAATATATTGTCCCTGTTAAAATGATCGACATAAATGAAAGGATTTATAATTTCTAATTTTTGTATTATATCTTGTTTAATTTTTGGAGTTGCAGTTGCAGTCAAAGCTAAAATTTGAATTTTATGTGAAATATATTTTGTGAAGTTTGCAATTTTCAAATAACTTTTGCCTAAAATTTTTCTCCCCACTGAGAAACACAGTGAGCCTCATCGACAACAAGCATAGAAATTTTTATATTTTTATAAAAATTTAAAAATATTTATTTTCTAATCTCTCCGGGAGAAATATACAAAATTTTTATTTCTGAAATTTTAAATAAAATTTTTATTATATTCATCGCTTGTCAAAGTTGAATTTAAATAGGCTGCATTAATTCCTAATAACTTTAAACTATCAACTTGATCTTTTCATTAAAGAAATCAGCGGAGAAATTATTATAGTAAGACCTTCAAAAAAATTAGAGCAGGAATTTGATAACAAATAGATTTTCCTGCTCCTGTTGTCATAATTCCCAAAACATTTTTACCTTCACAGATAGCATCTATTATTTTTCTTGACCTTCTCTAAAATTTTCATATCCATAATATTCTTTTTAAAATTTTTCGATGCTTCTGTTTTCATTTTTTCCTCTTTAAAATTCTCAAATATTATTATTATTTCTAAAATTATAACATATTAAAAAGTACTTTTTAATATATTTTTATAATTATTAAATAAAAGAAGACGTCGGAAAGACTGACGCCGTCAAAAATTTTATTAATATTTAAAAAATTCTCAATTAGTTTAGTATAGATGAAAATGATCGTCAACTCCACCTAATTTCTCTACAGAGTGCATAGATAGTAAAGGGCTTCCAATATCTATTCCTAAAATTCTAAGTTGAGATTGTAAAATAGTCCTATTGTTGATCCGCCTTTGACATCTGAACGATTTACAAAAGTTTGTAATGGAACTTTTCACTTCTCTTGCTAATTTTTCTAAAACTGCTCTTGAATATCCATCTGTTATATATGATTTATTAGCCGCCATTTTTATAATACAGGTCACCATTGATTTTTGGTTCGTTAGTAGGATCAGATTTTTCTAAAATAATTAGGATGAATTGAATGCAGCATCATTTGAAATTACGAATGAATTTACAACTGCTTGTTGGTGTTCTTCCAAATTTAATCATAGCATTTGAAATTCTTTCTAATATATTTTTAAAGTTGGACTGTCTGCTCCTTTGAATTGAATTCGATCCAATTTCTTCATTATCATAGCCCATGACACTACAAGTATATCTTTGTTATCTACTAAAGACATAAGCCCCTGCATGAAATGCAGCTAAATTATCAAGTCTTCCCTACAGAAACAAATTCTTGATTAGCTCCTATAAAAGCAACCTTTTTTCTCTCGAATGTAAACTCAAATCGTAACTTAAAGATTTTATCTTCTTTCACTCCTAACTCATCAGCTAGAAGTTTTTAATGAAAAATTTTTCATTTTCTCCTGTTATTGTCACTCAAGGTAAGGTATCTTTTTGTGGATTTATTGAGAAGCCATCATTCACTCCTCTATTTTTGATGTATACATAACGATGGTATTATAAATAAATCTTTGTCATAGTTTATAAAATATTTTTGAGGTTTGAAAAAGCATCTTTCCTTCAACAAATACTCTTCCACTAAATGACAAAGGTCTATCGAACCAAGTGTATAAAACAGGTCCTCCATATACTTCTGTATTTAAAACGTTATAACTTTTTTATTTATTTCTGGGTTTGGTTTAATTAAAAATCCTGGACTATCTGTGTGAGATGCTGCAATTTTATATCCCACTTTAGAAATTTTTCACTACCTATAGTAAAAAGCAACTAATCCACTATCATTGATCAGTGTAAAATATTTTTCCACCTTTTTAATTTCCAATCTTCTGCTTCTGATAGTTCTGTAAATCCTTTTTCAATCAATAATTCTGTGCCGATATGCAGGCAAAATAATTTGATGGACTTTTCATCAATAAAATCTATCAAATGTTTTTGCTAATTTTTATTTTATCCATAATATCCTCCCTCATTTTTATTTAATTTTACTCACTTAATTTATTTTATCATATTAAAAATGCACCTACAGGCTGATCTAGTAATTTGTAATTAGATTAAAATTAAAATAAATTTTATAAAAACATAAAAATTTCTTTTTTAAACTTTGATACTTACCATTGTGAGCATTAAAAAATTTCAAAACCTTTCCCTTTGAATTTAAAAACTATCTAGTTCTTGTAAAAAATAATTTCATTTTTCAGAAATGGAGTGAATGTCAAAAATTATTTTTATTTCTTTTCCTTTTTATGATATAGAAAATATTCAAAAAATTTCTCCGTTTGACCAAGAATCATCTTTGTACCAAGATATTAATTTGAAAAAAATTCTTCAAAACTCATTCCTTCAGCTCCGATGGAAATTTGTTTTATAAGATAATTTATTCGTAAAAGTTCTTCATCTAAAAAAAGGTTCATATCCATATTCATCTTTTTCTAAAATGTAAAAATAAAAATCTTCCTAAAAATCTATCTTCTTTTAAATCTCCAATGATATGATGATAATAATCACTTAAAACTTTAATATAAAGTGTTGACATAAAAATTACCTCCAAAGAATTTTTAAAATTAATATAATTATTTGTATGAATTTAATAATATATAACTTTATACTATACATCTTATCATATAAAAATATCTTTTTAGTATAAATATTTTTCTAAAAGTTTAGAAAAATTAAAGATTTAAATTTATTGTAAAATATGATAAAATAATCAAGATTATAAAATGTAGTAGGTGTAATTAGAAACAATTAATTTTTGTAATTTTAACTTCAGCTGCCATTGGTTGGATTACAAATTACATAGCTATAAAAATGTTATTCAGACCACATAAAGAAATTAATTTCGGATTTTTAAAATTCAAGGACTTATTCCAAAAAGAAAAGCAGAGATTGAAATGGAATTGCAAATGTAATTCAAAATGAATTAATTTCTATAAAAAGATGTTGTGAATAATATCGATAAAAAGAATTTTCAAAATTAGAAAGTTTAGTCGATGAAATTTTTAGAAAAATTTAAAAAGTAAAATCAAAGAAATCGTTCCGGGATGATGGCTATGTTTATCACAGATAATATAGTGGCTAGCATTGCTGATGGAATAAAATCTATGGTTATGGAAAAATCAAGAAAATATTTTTAATATTTTTACAAGTTATGCTGAAGACAATATTGATTTCGCAAAAATAATACTGATTTCTAATTTTTCTCTTGATAAATTAGAAGAAATAATTATTTATCTTGCTAAAAAGAATTGAAACACATTGAAATTATAGGTGCTGTTCTAGGAGGAATAATCGGAGTCTTGGAATATTTTTATTTTTAAATTTATATAGAGGTAGAAATGGAACGTATAATATCTGATTTAGAAATGCCTAATGAAATAGAAATTCAAAAGTCACTAAGACCAAAAAGTTTTTCTGAATACATAGGGCAAGAAAATTTAAAAAGAAAAATGAATATCTCTATAAAAAGCTGCTCAAAAGAAATATGACAGTGGATCATATTTTTGCTTTATAGGACTCCAGGATTAGGAAAAACAACATTAGCTGGAGTAATTGCAAATGAAATGAAAGCAAATTTTAAAATAACTTCGATCGATACTTGAAAAAAGCTGGAGATCTTGCAGTAATTTTAACTTCACTTGAAGAAAATGATATTTTTATTCATTGATGAAATTATAGACTTAATAATACTGTAGAAGAAATTTTATATCCTGCAATGGAAGACGGTATGCTTTGACATAATAATTGGAAAATGATCTCTGCAAAAATCATTAAGAATTGAGCTACCACCTTTCACTTTGATCGGAGCAACAACACGTGCAGGGACTTTTTGATCTGCTCCTTTAAGAGATAGATTTGGTGTAGTCACAAAAATGGAATATTACAATGAAGACGAAATAAAAATTGTAACTGAGGGTGCTAAAATTTTAGGAGTGAAAAATTAGTGAAGAAGGAGCTGTGAAATTTCAAAAAGAAGTAGAGGAACTCCGAGAATTGCAAATAGACTTTTAAAAAGAGTTAGAGATTATTGTGATATAAAAGGAAATGGAACGATTGATAAAACAAATGCTAAAAAAACGCTTTGGACTTGTTGGGCGTAGATAGTTATGGTTTGGATGAGTTGGATAGAAATATTATAAAATTCAATTATCGAAAATTATGATGGAGGGTACTGTTGGTATCGAAACTTTGTCTCTCTTGCTAGGGAGAAGATAGAAGAACTTTAGAAGAAGTTTATGAACCTTATTTAGTAAAAAGTAGGATTTTTAAAAAGGACTCATAGAGGAAGAGATAGTTACTCCTAAAGCATACAACATTTTAAGAAAGAAGAGGTAGAAAATGAAAATAAACACGAAAGTTAGGTATGGCTTTGAAAGCTTTTGAGCTTATATAGCAGAGAATGCTACAGAAAAATTAGTCAGGATTAAAGAAATTTCTGAAGATCAAGATATATCAGTTCAATATTTAGAACAAATACTTTTTAAATTAAAAATGAAAATATTATTGAGGGAAAGAGATGACCACAGGTGGGTACAAATTAGCTTTAGAACCTCAAGAAATAAATTTATATACTATTTATAAAAATTTTGGATGACGAAGAAAAAGTTATAGATTGTAATGAGCTAGTGAAGATAAACAACATAGTTGTAAAGAAGATAATTGTGGAGAGACTTGTATCTGGAGCAAACTTGATATGGCTATGACTAAAATTTTATCTGATACTTCACTGGCTGATTTTATAAAAATGGTAAAGAATATAGAGAGAAAGTTGTTAAGTGTTGTCGTAAATAATGTTTTTGATGATTATATTTTAGTTGTTGATCCTAATGATATCAATCATATAAAAAATGTTTTTAGAAAAGTAAAAGGGATATCTTAAGAGCTGTTGATGGCAATTGTAGAATATCTTTGTGAAATTGAATTTATAGATGACAAAGAAATAAAATTAAAAGTTTTTAGAAAAAGTTGAAGATAATTTTCTTTAGAGGTTGAACTTGAAGCAGCCATTTCAATACTAAAGGGAGATAAAATGGATTTAACTAATACAAAAATTGACAGAAATCGAGAGTATCTAAAATAATTCCATTATCTACAAAGAGATGTGTTGTTAAATTGGATAGAAAAAGATAGATGGGACTTGATTTCGAAAGAGGCCATGAAACAATGTCAAGCAGTAGTCTAACTATTATTGATGAAATTAAAAATTGAAAAATTTAAATTTGAAAGAATATGACTTAATAATAGTTCCTTATGAAAAATGAAGAAAATTTATATATAAAAATATTTTTAAAAAGTTTAACTGTGAGACCAAAAATTTTATATGTAATTGATCTAGAGGAGAGCTTTGAAGAAAAGAAATAGAAAAATTTAAAAAAATAATGGAGCTAAAATTGTAAGCTTTAGGAAAAAGAATATTGAGGCAGAAACGGAGCAATAGTTACAGGAGGAGTAATAAAATGAATTTTTTTCTAAAAAGGTTGCTTTTTCATACCCTAGGTTGTAAGGTTAATCAATACGAGACAGAAAGTATAAAAATCAATTAATACAAAGAGGATATGAAGAAGTTTCTTTTTGAAGAGCAATCTGATATATACATAATAAATTCTTGTACAGTTACAAGTATTGCAGATAGAAAAACTAGAAATATGTTGAGAAGAGCAAAAATAAATCCCAATGCTAAGGTTATAGTGACAGGATGTTATGCTCAAACAAAATAGTAGAGAAATTTTAGAAATAGAAGATGTAGATTTTGTTATAGATAATAAAATAAAAGCAATATAGTGAACCTTTGTGGGAGCTATTGAAGATATAAGTTTTGAAAGAGAAAAATGGAAATATTTTCCAAGAGAAAGAATATCAGGAATATGAATTTGCAACTCTTAGAGAAATGACAAGAGCCTATGTCAAAATTCAAGATGGTTGCAATCATTTTTGTTCGTATTGTAAGATACCTTTTTGCTAGAGGTAAGAGTAGATCAAGAAAAAGAAAAATATATTGAAAGAAATAAAAAATTAGTAGATGATGGTTTTAAAGAAGTTATTTTTAATTGGAATTGATTTGAGTGCTTACGGAGAGGATTTTTGAAGAAAAAGATAGTTTCGATAATTTGCTCGAAGAAATTTTAAAAATTGATGGACTTAAAAGAGTTAGAATAGGTTCTGTCTATCCAGATAAAAATAACGGATAAATTTGTAAAAACTATTTGAAAATAAAAATCTTATGCCTCACTTACATATATCATTACAATCTTGTGATGATACAGTATTGAAAAATATGCGAAGAAATTATGGAAGTGAACTTATAAGAAAAAGTTTATTGAAGTTAAAAATGTTGTTTCAGATATGGAGTTTACTGCGGATGTTATAGTAGGTTTTCCAAAAGAGGATGAGACAATGTTTAAAAAATACTTATAATGTCATTGATGAGATAGAATTTTTCAGGGTTACATATTTTTCCATATTCAGATAGAGAGGAACTATAGCGAGTAATATGGATGGAAAAGTTGATGCTAAAACTAAAAAGAAAGAGCAGATGAACTTGGAGAGCTAAGACTTATTATGATGAAAAAGTAGAGAAAAATATTTGAATAAATTTTTGTGAAGTTCTAGTTGAGGAAGAAAAGATGGAGAATATTTAGGCTATACTCAAAATTATTTAAAAAGTTAGGTTCAAATCAAGTGAAAAAGATTTGATAAATCACTTGGTGAATGTAAAGAAATTAAATCAATAGAAGACGATATGCTGATAGGGCGAAAAAGGAGATATAGTAATGGCAAAGAAGAAAAAGAAGAAGAAAGGTCGTTCATCAATTCTTATTTTTAATTTTTAAATAGCATACTTACAGTTCTTTTTATATTTTAATTTTAGGGGAAATAGTATTAAATTAACAAAAAAGAAGAAAGGGTGTTAATTATTGGTAAAACAAAAACTTATTTGCTGTGTACGAAGATAAGTTAGCTGTAAAAATTCCTTTTTGAACTTTATGTTGATAGTGATGAGACAATTCAAAAATTTAGTTGATAGTCAAAAATTACGAAAATGTTTTTAGGATAAATTCAATCGTACCAGAAAAACTTAATAGATATGTAGTTATAAAAATGGTGAGATGAAGTTAGAGTAGAAAATGAAAAATATTCCAGAAACTAATATAGGAGAAAAAGATATATCTTGACTTCGAGTGTTTATTCAATGTTTAAAGAATTATATCATGAAAAAATACTGTTGATCAGCTTAATGAAAAATCTTTTTAGTTGATGTTTTAAAAATGCCAATGGTAGAGGTGGATATGCTAGAAAAACTGGAGAACTTATTCATAATAGTTTGGGTATGAAGTACAATGCAGCTAACTATGAAACTACACTTGATCAAAGTTATGTGGTTTTAAATGATATTTCAAAAAGAAAAGGCAGCTGAAATTTTTAGATAAACTTCCTGAAAAATATTTTTAAGATAAGAACGAAATCTTCTATTCCAACTCTTTAGCTAATATTGTTGTAATACTTGGTAGTGAAAAAAATATCGAGTTAAAGATAGACCTTTATGGAAGTAAAGAAAATATAAAAATGCGGAACAACAACTAGCTGGTTATAAAAAATACCGTAGAACAATCTGAAAAAGATGGTACTGAAAAATCAATTGTTGAATACAACAAAGAAGATTATTTCGTTGCTCAAAAACTTGCAAAAATTTTAGTATTAATGACATGGTTGAGAAAATAATGATTTAAAAAGATAGAATTGGTATAACTATAAAGTAGAGATGAGAAAATGATAATAGATATAGTATCTTTGATTCTTATTTTTTATTGAAAAATAGCTTACCACTAGATTCGAATTGATGGCTATTAGTTTACCATTTTATAACTTATATAATAGGTAAAACGAAGAAGCTCATTTTGTTTGCTACTACATATTTTTATCTCATTACAATCAGATAGATATTTTTCAATTTATTTTATACTGGTAGCTTTTTATTGCAGCTAATTATTTTTTTATTTAGTTATATTGAATATAGTAAAAAGTTGTTTTCTATTTGGCTGCTTTAGATCTTGCTTTTTATTTAATTTTTGTTTTTAAAAAGTTTTGACTTGATATATTTGTTAGTAAATCTAATAAGTTTTATTATTTTAAATTATTTTTATGCCACAAGGAAAAAGCAAAAAGGAAAATAAATGAAACTTAATAAATATAAAGGAAAAAGTTATATTAGGAGAAAAAGAAAAGAAAGGGAAACGAATATTTCAAATATTGGTTTTACTTTGTTTTTAGTGCTTTTTAAGACTCTTGTATCTTTCAAGTTATTAGAGGGCATGAGTATTCCTACCTAGCTGAGAGAAATCAATTTCTAAACTATAGATCCTCCTAGAGGAAAAATTTTTCGATTCGAAAAATAGATTGGTTGTAACAAATGGTATAGGGTACAGACTTATTTTATTCTTTAGGTAGAGAAGAGAATGAGGAATATATAAAAGAAATTGCTAAGTTGACTGAAAAAGATGAAAGTTATATTCAAAAAGAATAAAAAATGGAGAAATATTTCCTTATACAAAGGATAATGTTATTCTTGAAGACTTTAGAAGAAGAAAAAGCACATAAAATAATGGAAATGGTAGGAGACTACCCTTATTTAGAAGTACAAGTTTACTCGAAAAGAAAATATTTATATGACACGGTTGCTTTCTCATACAATTGGCTATGTAAAGAAAAATTTCAGAAAAAGAATACGAAACTTTGAGAGAAGAAGGGTATTCTCCTAGAGATATGATAGGAAAGTCTGGGATAGAAAAATTTTACGATGTAGTCTTAAGAGGTAAAAGTGGTTATGAATATATTGAAGTGAACGCATTAAATAGAATACAAAGAGAAGTAGATAAAGTAAAAATCCTGTTGCAGGGTAAAAATTTATACGATGGGTATAGATGTTGACTTACAGCAATATGGAAGAAGAATTTAAAAAGATAATAGGAGTGGAGCTTTTTATTGCAGTAAAGCCTTCGACCGGAGAAATAGTAACTATAGTTAGTTATCCAACTTATTCGTTAAATACATTTAGTTCACAAATTTCTACAGAGGACTGGCAAAAAATTTTCGACAGATCCTAGAAAAAATTTTAACGAATAAAAGTATAGCTGGAGAATATCCTCAGGTTCAATATTCAAAGCTTTGTCGCTATGTCTTTTTAAAAAAGTGGTATTGATCCTCAAAGAAAAATATAATGACTACACTGGTTATTATCAAATAGGTAACTGGAAATGGAGAGCTTGGAAAAGAGGTGGCATGGAGCAACTGATATGAAAAATCTTTAGTTGAATCTGCAAACCCATACTATTACAAGTATTCAGATCAAATAGGAGCAAGTCCAATTATAAAAGCTGCAAGATTCTTTTTGGATTAGGAGAAAAACAGTATAGATGTTCCAGGAGAAAAAGTGGAATAATTCCTGATCCTGATTGGAAAAGAAAAAGTTAAAAATAATTGGTACAGGGAGATACTATACTTCTTTCGATAGGACAAGGTTTTACTTTTTGGTGACTCTAATACAAATAGCTAAAAGCTATTCTGTTTTTAGCTAATAAAGGTTGGGCTTATGAGCCACATGTAATTTCAGAAATTGAAGATATTGAATTAGAAAAGAAAAAGTAGTAACAGAGAAAAAGAAATAAAAGACTACCCAGCTTCATACTATGAAATTATAAATGATGCCTTGATTGCAACTGTTGAACAGAATAATGGAACTACAAGAATTTTAAAGAACTTTATGTTAAAGTTGCAGCAAAAAGTGGTTCAGCTCAAAACCCTCACTCTAAACAAACATATGCTTGGGTTGCAGGATATTTTCCCGCAGATAAAGAACCAGAAATAGTTTTTGTGTGTCTATTAGAGGGAGCAGGTGGTGGTGGAGTAATGGCTGGAGGAATGACTAGAAGATTTTTAGACAAGTATTTAGAAATCGAAAAAGGAATAAAAGCCAGTCTATGTACCAGCAACGCCAAAAATCCTAATACTTCTACAGCTCAGTTAGGTCAGGAAGATAATGAAGACGACAGAATAGGAGAAGATATAAACAATGAAGAAAGAGAAACAGGAAACACAAGTGATGTCGAAGGACAAGAAAATTAGTATAGGTGATAAGTTAAAAAGTATTAAAAGATGATGTTATGAATTTAAAAACTAAAAATTCACAAAATCATCAAATAAAGATAAAACAAGAAAAATAAAAATCAAAAAGTTACTGGATTTAAAAATCTATAAAAGAAAAACTAAAAACAAGAGAAAAAGAGTTCCCAGTCGTTAAAGAAGTGATTAAGACAACAGAAACTAAAACTAAAAAGATAAAAAGATTTAGATAAGATGTATCGTAATTCCTTTAGGTGGACTTGAAGAAGTTGGAAAAACTGTACGATAATTCAATATAAAGATGAAATAATTATTGTTGATGCAGGAGCTATATTTCCGGACGAAAAATTTACCAGGAATAGATCTAGTGATTCCAGATTATTCTTTTTAGAAAAATAATAAATCAAAAATAAAAAGGATTGTTGTAACTCATGGACATAGAAGATCATATGGAGGTATTCCTATTTATTTGAAAAATTGAAAAAGATACTTGTATATGGTGGTAAAACTAACTAATGCTCTAATAAAAATCAAAATTTGAAAATTTAGGTTTGAAAAAAGCTATTCCTAAAATGATAGAAGTTGGATCAAGAAGTAAGATAAATGTTGGAAAATATTTTTCAGTTGAGTTTGTAAAAGTAACTCACTCAATTGCAGATTCATATTCTTTTATCAGTAGAAGACGCCCAGCTGGTATATGTTTTTAACTGGAGATTTTAAAATAGATTTAACTCCAGTTGATGGAGAAAAAAGTAGATTTTGTAAGACTATCAGAATTAGGAGAAGAGGGAGTTGATTTGATGCTATCTGATTCAACGAACTCTGAAGTAGAAGGATTCACACCTTCAGAAAGAAGTGTTGGAGAAGCTTTCAGACAAGAATTTCAAAAAGGCAAATGGTAGAATTATAATAGCTGTTTTTGCTTCACATGTTCACAGAATACAACAAATTATAAATATTGCAGCTCAATTCAAAGAGAAAAATTGCTATAGATGGTAGAAGTTTAATAAAAGTATTTGAAATAGCTCCCAGTGTTGGAAGATTAACCGTTCCAGAAAAATTATTAATACCTATCTCTTCAACTGAAAAACACAACTGATGATGAAATAGTTATTTTATGTACTGGTACTCAAGGAGAACCTCTTTGCAGCTCTTTCAAGAATTGCAAAAGATATGCACAAGCATATAGTTCTAAGAGAAGGGAGATACTGTAATAATTTCATCAACACCAATTCCAGGAAATGAAAAGCAGTTTCGAGTAATATAAATAGTATATTGAGATATGATGTTGACTTAGTATTTAAAAACTAGCTGGAATCCATGTTTCTGGTCACGGGGCTAAGGAAGAACAAAAACTTATGTTAAATCTATAAATCCTAAACATTTTATGCCAGTTCATGGAGAATACAGAATGCTTAAAAGCTCATATGAAATCTGCTATTGAAACTGGAGTGCCAAAGGATAAAATTATTCTGACACAAAATGGCGACAAAGTAGAAGTTACTAAAGAATATGCAAAAATAAATGGTAAAGTTAATTCTGGAGAATTTTTAATTGATGGTCTCAGGTGTCGGAGATATCAGAGTAAAGTAATTAAAGATAGACAACAATTATCAGAGAGATGGAATTGTTATTGTGGCTTATTCTATTGATAGGAAACTGGAAAAAATAATAGCTGGGTATGAAATGTCTACAAAAGGATTTATTTATTATAAAGACTCAGAAGATACAATGAAAAGAAGCTTTTAGATTTATTGAATAAGAAAAATAAATATAAAAAGAAACTTATTTGGGGAAGAGATTGGGAGATTTAAAAATAATGTTAGAGATTTACTTTCAAGATTTTTCTATGAGAAATTGAAAAGAAATCCAATTATTTTACCAATGTTACTAGAAATTTAAAAATTAGGAGAGAAAATGAATAGTAAAAAGAGCTTTTTAAAAAGAAAGCACATAATTTAGAACCTACTGATAAGAATAGGTAGAGATGGTTTAAAATGAAAATATAATACAGTATACTTGATGCAATAGATTCGAGAGAACTTTTAAAAGTTAAAAATTTTACAAAAATTGTGAAGAAGAAAAAGGAACGATTTATTCAAAGTTAATGGATGTTAAAGATTTTGAAGTTGTTGGAATGATTGGAAGAACTATAATCATTTTTAAAGAAAAATAAAGATAATCCTTCAATTTCGCTTGAATGGAAAAATATGTAAAATCATGATGTCGATTTTTCCGACGTCATCAAAATTAAATTTTTAGGAAAAGGTAAGGAAATGATAGAACAACTTACAGAGAAAATGTCAAAAATATAAGAGAAAATTTAATAAAAAGTGTAAGCAAAAATGGTGACATCTGGACCTAACCTTGGAATTGTTGAATTGACTGTTTGCTTGAATGAAATTTTTGATTTTAAAAAGATATTATGTTGTTTGATGTTTGGGCATCAGGCTATGTCTATAAAAATATTAACTGATAGGAGAGATAGATTTCACACTATTAGGACTAAGGGAGGAATTTCTCCATTTTTGGATCCCGAAGAGAGCTGACTATGATCATTTCATCTCAGGACATGCTGGAAACGGCTCTTCCGGCAGCTGTTGGTTTTGCAACGGCCAATCCAGATAAAAAGTTATTGTTGTTGTGGAGACGCCTCTGTGTCGAATGGACATCTCTTGAAGCCTTAAATTATAGGCTATAAAAACTTGAGAATATAGTTGTCATTATAAATGATAATGAAATATCAATTGGAGAAAAATGTTGGTTTTATATCGAAAATTTTTAAAAGAGTGATTATAAGCACTACCTATCAAAATTTTAGATTAAGAGTTAAGAAAATTATAAATCACATATGGGCTGTTGGAACAAAAAGAGTATTAGAAAAATTAGAAAATTCTATAAAAATCTTGTAACACCTTATTATGCAATTGAAAATTTTGGATTTAAATTTTTAATATAGCTGATGGTCATGATATAAAAACACACTCTCTATTTTGAAAAAGGTTAGAGATCAGCACGAATTATTCTGTTATTAGTAAAGACAGAAAAAGGAAAAGGTTATTATCGTCTGAAGAGAATAAAGAAAGTTTCATGGAGTATGAATCTTTTGATATACAAACAGGACACTTTTATCTCTTACTTACTCAGAAATTTTTGGAAATAAAATACTTGAGATTGCCAAAGAAGACAAAAATATTTATGCTTTATCGGCAGCAATGATAAAGGGGAACGGGCTTAGATAAATTTTTTGAAAGAGCTTCCAAACAGATGTATAGATACTGGTATAGCTGAGGGCTTTACTGTAACTTTTGCTGCAGGTCTTGCTAAATCTGGAAAGAAACCTTATGTCTGTATTTATTCTACCTTTATTCAAAGGGCAGTTAGTCAGCTGATACATGAGTGTGTCTGTTCAAAAATTTACCAGTTAGATTTATAATTGATAGAGCAGGTGTAGTTGGGGAAGATGGAAAAACTCACAATGGCTTATCATGATTTATCATTTTTTTCTTATCTATACAGAATTTTTACCGTTTTGTGTCCAACAACAACAAAAGAATTAGAACAAGCTCTTGAAATTTCAAAAACTTTTGATACAAATCCTCTTGTTATAAGAATACCAAAAGATGAAATTTTTGATTTAGAAAGATAATAAAACTTGAATAGGAAGATGGAAAGAAATAAAAAGGAAAGAAAATTTATTCATAGCAACGGGTACTATACTTAGAAGAATTTTTAGAAATAGATGAAAGAATTGAAACAGAAAGGTATAGATGGAACTATTATCAGTGCTGCATCTGTGAAACCTCTTGATGAAACTTATTTGTTAAACTATATAAGGAATACGATAACATTTTTGTTTTAGAAGAAAATTATATAAAATTCTTTTAGTACATCTATACTTGAATTTTTGAATGATAAGGAATAATGAAAAATTCATAGGATAGCTTTTGGAAAATGCAATCATTTCTCACGGAAAAAGAAATGAAATACTAGAAGAAAATGGATTAAAGGAAATAGTTTAATAGAAAGAATAGAGGAACTTGTTTATGGAATTAAAAATAGTAAATCTAAAAATTTATTGAGAACCTTTTAAACTTTCAAGATGTTAAAGATCTTGAATTATGTGATGATCAAGGGGTAAAAGTTTCTACTCATACCTATGATGTTTTAAAATATTTCGATTAATAAAATTAAAGAGAAATATGAAAATTTTGAAGGAAGCCAAAAATAATATAGACTTCTTTGCTATAACTATTGGAATAATTATGCATGATATAAGTAAGTCTAGTATTAAGAGGAATGAAGAAAATTTATCTCATTCTCAGATGATGGCAAAAATCCAGAATATATTGTAGCTGAAGTTTATGATGTTTTGGAATTGATGGAAAGTCAAGTTGGGATTAGACTTTTTAAAAAGAAGTAAAAGAAAACATAGCTCATATAGTTTTTATCTCACTCATGGAAAATGGGGGAAAATCTCAACCTGAAACAGAGGGAAGCAAAGATTGTTTTTGTAGCTGATATGGAGTCAGCTAAATATCATCGAATAAATCCGATACAAGCAAATGATATCTTAAAATTATCTGTTCAAGGTATGGGACTTACTAGAGATAGAAAAAGAAACAGGATGCACAGCTGCAGTTATAAAGGATAGAATAAGAAGAGCTAAAAGAGCTTAATCTAAAAACTTTTTGCAGAGCTTTTAGAAGTATATAAAGAAAAAGGAAGAGTTCATAGGGGATAAATTTTTGTTTTAAGATCTGAAGAAACAAAAATTATTCGTGGATGAACATATGGTTTTTATAACTTATTTATGAAAAAACCTCTTATGAAATATATGACAGATAAAATTTTTGAAGAATAAATAAAGAATCTAATTTAATATAAAGGGTGTCGTGATAACAACTCCCTTTTAAATTTTTAAAAAGGAATAAAAATGAAAAAATTTTTAAAAAGAAAATGAGATTAGATGAATATTTAGTTGAGAACGAATATTTTGAGAATCTTGATGTAGCTCAAAGGCAGATTATGATAGGCAATGTTATAATAAACGAACAGAAAAATTGAAAAAGGCTGGAGAGATTATAAACATTGAAAAATAAAAGTCTATTAGAATAAAAGAAAAAGATATTCCTTATGTAAGTCGTGGAGGATTGAAATTAGAAAAAGCAATTAAGGAATTTAATTTAGATTTTTGAAAAATAAAAATTGTTATGGATGTAGGAGCATCGACAGGGGGATTTACAGATTGTGCTTTACAAAATGGAGCAAAATTTGTTTATGCTGTTGATGTGGGAACTAATCAACTTGATTGGAAGTTAAGAACTAACAATAAAATAAAAAGTATAGAAAATAAACATATCAATAATTTAGAAAAGAAGATATAGAAATGAAATTGATATCATTGTTATGGATATATCTTTTATCTCTATAAAAAGAGTTTTTACATAAAATAGAAGAATTTTTAAAAAGATGGTTTTGCAGTTTTAATAAAGCCTCAGTTTGAAGCTGAGAGAAGATATTGAAAAGGGAATAGTGAAAGATACCGATGTTCACAAAAATAATTGATGATATTGTGGAAGAAGCTAAAAATATAATTTATATTTACAGAATCTACAGAATCTCCTATAAAGGGAACAAAAGGGAATACAGAATGTTTAGTAGTTTTTTCTAAGGAGGAAAGATAAATGAAAATAACTTTAGCGACAGCCGTATTGATGATTTCACTTTTTGGTATGTCGTTTGCAAGAGATGATGACAGAACAGGATTTTTATTTAATCTTAGAGAATTGAAAGAAATTTCAGATATTATGGATTTAATTCAAGATAGCTATGTTGAAAAATGCAAATGCCCATAAGAAAAGAAGATAAGAATAAGATCGAAGGAAATAAAAAGACACTAAAGAAAATAAAAAGATATTAAAGATAACAAAGAACCAAGAAAACCAAAAGATGTTACAAAAATCTTTAATGCAGGAGCTATAAAAGGTATGCTTGAATCTTGGATGAGTCCTCATTCAAGTTATTTCCACAAAGAAGAATTGAAAAGTTTTCAAGAAGATATAAAAGGAAAATATGTTGGAGTTGGAATGGTAATTCAAAAGAAAGTTAATGAGCCATTGTTAGTCGTATCTCCAATAGAAGATGGACTCTGCATATAAGGTTGGAATAAAAACCTAAAGATAAAATTACAGAAATTGATGGAGAATCAACTTATACTTTAACATCAGAAGAATGTACAAAAAGATTAAAAAGGAAAAAGCTAACACCACTGTAAAAGTTAAGGTTTTCAGAGAAATAAATAATACAACAAAAAGTTTTTCGAATTAAAAAGAGAGTTATAGAATTAAAATATGTAAAGAGTAAAATGCTTTGACAATGAAATTGGATATTTAAGACTTACTCAATTTGGAGATAATGTTTATGATGATATGGATCTTTTGGAAAATTTATGCTAAAGCGAATGAAAGCTTTAGTCTTAGATTTAGAGATCTAATCCGGGTGGAGAATTGAGTCAATCTATAAAAATAGCTTCTATGTTTATTGATAAAGGTAGAATAGTTAGTACAAAAAACAAAAAGCAGTTAAGGAAAAAATTTATCAAAGAGAAGGAAAATATTTTGGAGATTTCCCTCTAGTTGTTTTTGATAAATGAGGAAGTGCTTCGCTTCCGAAATTGTTTCTGGAGCTTTGAAAGATCATAAAAAGAGCCGTTCTTGTTGGAGAAAAAACTTTTGGAAAAGGGTAGTGTTCAAACTTTATTGCCGTTACCTGATGGAGATGGAATAAAAAATAACTATTGCTAAATATTATACTCAAGTGGAGAAACAATAGATGGAACAGGTATCGAACCTGATACAAAAAGTTGAAGATAAGGATTACTATTTAATTTCAGATAGTACAATTACAAATGTTGATGAGAAAGAACAAAAGGAAAGTAAGAAAGAATTGATAAAAACTGTAAAAGGTGAAAAAGCAGCTGAAGAAGTTGATAAGCATAAAGATATTCAGCTTGAAGTTGGAAAGAGGTATCTTAAAAAGGAATGTTATTAAAATAAAAGGTAAGGTTTAATAAAATGTTATATATAGTTGCAACACTCGATAGGAAATTTAGAAGATATGACTTTTAGAGCAATAAGAACTCTAAAGGAAGTCGACTATATTTTTGCAGAAGATACAAGAGTTACTAAAAAACTTTTGGATCACTATGAAATAAAAATACAGTTTATAGATATGATGAACATACTAAAACAACACCAAGTAGCAAATATTATAAATCTTTTAAAAAGAAGATATTGCACTTGTTACTGATGCTGGGACTCCTTTGTATATCTGATCCTGGATATGAGGTTGTGGATGAGACCCTATAAAAATGGAATAAAAAGTTGTGGCAACCCTGAGCTTCAGCTCTAACTGCTTCAGCTTCGATTGCTGGAATTAGTATGAGAAGATTTTTGTTTTTGAAGGTTTTCTACCAAAGAAAAAGGTAGACAAACTTTATTAAAACAATTGGCAGAAGAAAAAAGAAAAGAACTATTGTGATCTACGAATCTCCTTTCAGAATAGAAAAACTTTAAGAGATATCGAAACTTTTATGGGAGTGAGAGACGTTGTAATTGTGAGAGAAATTACAAAAATTTATGAAGAAGTTTTGAGAGGGACAACAACAGAACTTATAGAAAAATTGGAAAAATCCAATAAAGGGAGAAATCGTTTTGATGATAGAGCCGTTGAAAAAGTTAAAGGGGGCAATAAATATGACGATGACACAGATTAACTGGTACCCTGGCCATATAGAAAAACTAAAGATCTAATTTCTGAAAATTTGAAATTGGTTGATGTGGTTTTGGAAATTGTGGATGCAAGAATACCAATTTCAAGTAAGAATCAAACATAGAAAAATTATCAGAAAATAGAGTTATAGTTTTAAATAAGGCGGATCTTGTTTCTAAAGCAGAGCTTGATAAGTGGAAAAAGATATTTTTAAGGGAAAAAGGTTTTTGCTGATGAAGTTGTTGAAATGAGTGCTGAAACTGGCTATAATGTAAAAACTTTATGAAGCTATTGAACTTGCATGACAAGTGAGAAAAGAAAACTTATGAAAAAGGTTTGAAAAAGTTAGCACAAGAATTATAGTTTTTGGGTATACCTAACGTTGGAAAATCAAGACTTATAAATAGAATAGTTGGAAAAATAGTGCAGCTGTTGGAAATAAACCAGGATTTACAAGAGGAAAACAATGGGTGAGAATTAAAGAAGGTATAGAACTTTTTAGATACACCCTGGCATCTTGTGCCAAAATTTGACAGCGAGACTGTTGGAGTAAATCTCTGCAATTTCTGGAGCAATAAGAGATGAAATTTTACCTGTTGAAGATGTAGCTTGTAGCTTTATAATGTTGGCTCAAGGTAGATGGGAAAGTTTGAAGAGAGATATAAACTTTTAGATGAAGATAGAGATGATGAAATAATGGAACATAACCTCATCGAAGATTGCATTGAGAATGGCTATGCTTAATAAAGGTGGAGAATTAAATATTTTACAGGCTGCTTATACATTGCTTAGAGATTATGAGCAGCGAAACTTGGAAAATTTTGCTTGGATGAGATGATATAAATAAAATTAAAAATCAATGAGGAGACACAATGAATAAATTAGATTTAGATTTGAAAAAGTACATAGAAGAATTAGTGGAATTTTTAAGATATAATTTTAAGAAAAATGGATTTACGAAAGCTGTCTTGGGATTATCTGGAGGAATTGATTCTGCTCTTGTTGCTTATCTTTTGAGAGATGCTTTAGGAAAAGAAAATATTTTGGCAATAATGATGCCGTATAAAACTTCAAATCCTGATAGTTTAAATCATGCAAAATTAGTTGTTGAAGATTTAGGAATCAATGCAAAGACAATAGAAATTACAGATATGATAGATGCTTATTTTTAAAAATGAAGAGGGAGAAATTTCTTCGTTAAGAAAAAGGAAACAAAATGGCAAGAGAAAGAATGTCAATTTTATTTGATAATTCTTCAAAAAGAATCAGCTCTTGTTGTTGGAACATCAAATAAGACAGAAATTTTCTTGGGATATAGCACTCAATTTGGAGATTCAGCTTGTGCAATAAATCCAATAGGAGATTTATATAAAACTAATGTTTGGGATTTGGCAAGATATTTAAAAGTTCCTGAAGCTTTAATAGACCTAGTGCTGATTTATGGGAAGGTCAAACTGACGAACAAGAAATGGGATTGACTTATAGAGAGCAGATCAAGTCTTATATAGATTATTGGAAGAACATAAAAATGTGGAACAAGTTTTTAGCTGAAGGCTTCGATAAAGATTTAGTTAATAATATAGTGAAGAGAATGTTAAGAAGTGAATATAAAAAGAAGAATGCCACTTATAGCAAAAATAACAAGAAAATAGAAGCACAATACTTATAAAAATATAAAGGTAGGTACTTATGCAAAATCAATTAAAAAGAGGACTTAAATGAATTTTTAAAAAGAAAGAAGAAATGAGAGATATCATTGGTAAAATTGGAGGAAGTAATAATTCTCAATATAGATTAATGACGACTCTTTGCTGGAATAATTTAGTTATATTTGTAACTGGAATTATTTTAAGAAGATTATCTCCAACTTTGACAATTTTATTATCAATTTTTGATTGCAGCTTTTTAAAATAATTTGGATGCAACAACAATCACAAAAATCAATGCACTTTCAATTCTGGATTTTAAATTCAATTGAAATTAGAATTAATGAACTCGATAAGAGGCAAAGAAAATTAGAAAAGATGTTGGAAAAATTAGATAAAGAAGAGAAAGAAAAAATGGAATAAGTTTTATAAATAAAAATGATGGCGTCGGAAAAACCGACGCCGTCATTTTATTTTATAAAATTAATTATTAATAAAATTTATTAATCAGCTAATTGTTCTTTTTCTTGTTATAAAGAAAAGCTCAGTACATGCTAAAGAAACAACACAACCAATAGCTATAGCAATATTTTCTATTACGATGGATATCTTTATCTCCAAAGAATCTAACAAATCCTTCTGGTGCTGCAATTATGTATGATGTTACAACAACAGTCATAAACATTGCAGGAATTAATGCTATCCAGAAATCCTCTGTTTGCTAAATATTTTACAGCTGCCCATAGAGCTATTGTAGCAAGAGTTTGGTTTGCCCTAACCGAAATATCTCCAAACAACATTGAATGGAATGAAACATAAAAGCTATACCAATTGCAAATAATGGGATTGCAACAACAAATCTATTTACAATAGGTACTTGTTTATATTTTAGTGAGTCAGCAATAGTAAGTCTTGCACTTCTGAAAGCTGTATCTCCGGATGTTATTGGACAGGCAACAACTCCAAGCAATGCTAAAGCTCCACCAACTTTTCCTAAAATTCCAGTTGAAATTTTATTTACAACAACTGCAGCAGAGTCCTGCTTCCAGCAAGTTGAGGTATTCCACCAAAGAATGACATCGCAGCAGCAGCCCAGATAAGAGCTATAATTCCTTCTGCTATCATTGCTCCATAGAAAACTTTTCTTCCATCTTTTTCTGTTCTTAAACATCTAGCCATCATTGGAGATTGAGTTGCATCGAAACCACTGATTGCTCCACAAGCTATTGAGATACAAAGATAAGGAAAATTGATTTTCCAGCAGGATGCATATTAACAAATTGGATTTCAGGAATATTTGCATTTGTTATTATAAGTCCTCCACCAATTCCAATAGCCATTATCAATAATGACAAACCGAATATTGGATAAATTTTTCCAATAATTTGGTCAACTGGTAAAACTGTTGCACATAGGTAGTAGATAATTATAATTACTAGCCATGCTTGATAACTAACTCCTATGATATCTGTTAAGATTTGAGCAGGACTCATTACTGAATACAACCCTCAACTAATAAAAAGTAATACAACAGAGAATACCTCATTATTTGTTTTGCAGTTAGTCCTAAATTTTCTCCAACAATTTCAGAAACTGATGCACCATCTTGTCTTACTGACATCATTCCTAATAAGAAATCGTGAACTGCTCCTCCAAAAATACAACCAAAAACTATCCAAAGAAATGCAGCAGATTACATAATGCTCCTGCAACTGCTCCGAATATTGATTCAGTTCAGCTATGTTTAAGAATTGAATTAAGAATGCTCTTGCCCAACCCATTTCAACATAGTCAACACCATCACTTAATCTTTTGCAGGAGTTATTTTTGTATCATCAGAACCAAAAATACCATCTACAAATTTACCATAAATTAAATAACCTAACACAAGTGCTATGATCGAACCGATAAAACTAAACATACTAAAACGCCTCCCTAATTAAAATATTTTTGTTTTTGTTTAACTTCGTAAGTTTGATTATATACCTGTTTTATTAAATATCTTTTTAAAAATTTTTATATGTCAAAATATTTCTCATAAAATGATAAATATTTCACTAAGATTGTATTTTTATAAAAAGTGCTATAATACTTTGTTAATTTTTAAAATGATGAGGTCATATTTTGGATGGAATAATTATTGTAAATAAACTGAAAAGGAATTACATCATTCGATGTAATAAGAAAATTATATTGAGAACAAAAATTGGACATACGAGAACACTTGATCCTCTAGCTTCTGGTGTAATGCTTTGTCTGTGTTGGAAAATCAACTAAACTTGCTCAAGATTTAGAAGCCAAAGATAAAGTTTACATTGCTGATTTCGATATTGGCTATGCAACTGATACCTATGATACAGAGGGATTGCCGAAAATCATATTGAGGTTTCAAAAGAAAATTTAATTGAAGCTACAAAAATTTTTAGGATCTCATCAAACAAGTTCCACCGATGTATTCAGCCATCAAAAATGGATGGACTTTACGACTTGGCAAGAAAAGGAATTGAAGTTGAAAAGATCTGAGAGGGATGTCAAAATAGAATATATCAATATTTTTAAATTTTGGAAAAACAAAGCTCAAATTCAAACAAAAGTTTCAAAGGGTTGCTATATTAGAAGTTTGATTTATGATATAGGAAAGATTTAGGGACTTATGCAACTATGACAGAGCTTTTTAAGAACATCTGTTGGAGATTATTCTTTGGAGCAAGCTTATACACTAGAAGAAATTGAAAATTTAATAACAAAAATAATTTTTGAGTTTTTGAAAAACTGTTGAAGAAATTTTTAACTATCCAATATATAAATTAAATTCTGAAAAAGAGTTTACACTTTTTAAAAATGGAAATACAGTCAAGATAAATGAAAAATTGAGATGGTAGATACAGAATTTATTTTCAAAATGAATTTATCGGACTAGCTAATGTTGATATTTTTGATAAAGGGATAAATATTATTAATTAGATGAGAGGAAAAAGTGAAAAATTAAAAACATAGCAATTATTGCTCACGTTGACCACGGTAAGACTACACTTGTGGACTGCTTATTAAGACAAGGGAGTTTTAAAACTCACGAACTTGAAAAAGTTGAAGAAAGAGTTATGGACTCTGATGATATTGAAAGAGAAAGAGGAATTACAATTTTCTCAAAGAATGCTTCGTTAGATATCAAGATTATAAAATAAACATTGTTGATACCCAGGCCACGCTGATTTTGGTGGAGAAGTACAAAGAATTATGAAGATGGTTGACTCTGTTCTTTTGCTTGTTGATGCTTTTGAAGATCGATGCCTCAAACAAAATATGTTTTGAAAGAAAGCTTTGGAGCAAGGACATAGACCCATCGTTGTTGTAAATAAAGTTGATAAACCAAATGCAAGACCTGAAGATGTTTTGTATATGGTCTACGATCTGATTTATTGAATTGAATGCAAATGAATATCAACTTGAATTTCCTGTGATTTATGCTTCAGGAAAAACAGGTTTTGTTAAAAAAGAATTGACTGATGACAGTACAGATATGAAGCCTTTATTTGAGTCAATTTTAGAATTTGTTCAAGATCCCTGATGGAGATGTTACAAGACCAACTCAATTTTTAATTACAAATATTGCTTATGATAATTATGTTGGAAAGTTGGCAGTTGGTAGAATACATAACGGAGCATTAAAAGAAATCAGAGTTATGTTGATCAAAAGAGATGGAAGACAAATCAAAAGGAAAAAGTTTCAGTTCTATATGGATATGAAGGATTAAAAAGAGTTGAAGTGAATGAAGCTGAGGCAGGTGACATCGTTTGTGTCGCAGGTATTGAAGATATAGATATTGGAGAAACTTTAGCTGATGTTAATGATCCTATTGCTTTACCATTAATTGATATTGATGAACCAACTCTTGCAATGACTTTTATGGTAAATGATTCTCCATTTGTTGGTAAAGATGGAAAATTTGTTACATCAAGACATATCTGGGATAGATTGCAAAAGAAATTCAAACAAATGTTAGTATGAGAGTAGAAGCAACTGACTCCCGCAGATTCGTTTGTCGTTAAGGGGAAAGAGGAGAGCTTCAAACTTTCTATTTTACTTGAAAAATATGAGAAGAGAAGGTTTTGAAGTACAAGTTTCTAAGCCAAGAGTTTTATTTAAAAGAAGTTGATGGGATTAGAGCCAATCGAACTTGCTCTTATAGATGTTGATGATAGTTTCACAGGAACTGTTATTGATGAGTGAGAAAAAGCTGAAATGGTTTCTATGATTCCTGGTCAAGATGGTTATACAAGACTTGAATTTAAAGTTCCAGCAAGAGGTTTGATTGGTTTCAGAAAATGAATTTTTAACAGACACTAAAGGAACAGGAATTTTTAAATCATTCGTTCTTTGATTTTGAAGAATACAAGGGAGACATACCAACAAGAAATAGTGAGTACTTTATTGCAACAGAACCTGGAGTTACTGTGCCTTATGCTTTATAAATGGTTTACAAGATAGAGGAACTTTATTTTTAGATCCGGGTGTACCTGTGATGAGGGAATGATAGTCGGAGAACATAACAGAGAAATGATTTGGTTGTAAATGTTTGTAAGACTAAAAAGAAATTACACAAATATGAGAGCTGCGGGATCTGATGATGCAGCAAACTTGCTACTCCAAGAAAATTTAGTTTGGAACAAGCTCTTGATTATATTAGCAGAAGATGAACTTGTAGAAGTTACTCCTTTAAAATGTTAGACTTAGAAAGAAAAATTTTAAAAGAGGGCGACAGAAGAAAAATTGGTCAAACAATAATAAATAAAAATTTAAAAACTCCATTTTACATTTATAAGTGGAGTATTGCACTACATTATTCAAAAATCTTGACTTAATTTGTTAAAATTTGATAATACTCATACTGACCACTTGGTCAATGACTGAGTGGTCAATCTTTACAGAAAAATAAATTTAGAATTTAAAAATATAAAAAGGGAGAATTATGAGCCTAGATGCTGATATTTAATACTTGAAAAAGCAAAAGATATGATAATTGCTGATAGCTATATGTAAATTATCAATTAGTAAACTTACATCAGAACTTGATATTTCAAAAAGGAAGTTTTTATACTTATTTTCCTTCAAAAAGATGAAATGCTAGGAGAATTTTAGATGAGTACACAGTAAAATATTAAAGTTTTATAGAGAATTTAGATTCTAATAGTGTAGACGAATATTTAAATAATTATATTGATACAGTAACAGATTTGTCTTTGATGAAGATTTAAAACTTGAATTGACAATAGTTAATTTAAGGAGTAACTATGAAATTTTAAAACGAAGAAAATTATTTTAAGATAAAAGAAATTGGAAGAAATTTTACTTTTTAGGAATGAAAATACTATATTTAACTAATATAAAGTTCAGGAAAAGATTTTAAGCAGATGCTCTAAAATAATTTTTAGTGTTACTGAAGTGTTTACTATGATGGAAACTGTAGATTTTGGAAAGAAATAAATTTTGCAGTTAAAAGTATAGAGGAAATGAAAAACATTATTAGAAGTCAAGAGATGAAAGGAAAATCTTGAATTTATAAAATAGTATATTATATATTAAGGAGGAGTAAATATAGATAGTAACTATGTTCTCTTATTGATGACGAACACGCTTCAGCTAGAGAATTGACTCTGAGCAAGCAATAGATTTGTCACTAATAATACAGGAAATGAAAATATCTGAAATGAATCAAGAAATTTTCAAAAATAAAATGTAGCCAATGCTTTTAAGGAAGCATTGCCGTCTGTTCATATACAGGGACATATAGAGAATACGAAGACCCATAGCTGTAAATGAAAAAGAGAGAACAGTACGTAGGTACAACTAAAGTATAAGAATTACTCAGCCACTTTTTACAGGTGGAACTATAATGCTGGAGTTAGGGTGCAAAGGGCTTATGAGAATATTGCAAGCTACAATTATTTTACAATCAAAAAATCAAAATAGATTGGACACTATAAAAATTTATTCGAAGAATATCATCAATGCTGAAAAAGAATGCAAGTTCTGAAAAAAGTCTTTTAAAATTTTAAATGAGAGCCACAAAACAAGAGGAACAATTAAAACTAAGACTTATTACACTGATATTTTGTAAAAACAGAGTACTCTTATTGAAGATGTCCGAAACTTCTAAGATAATAAGTACGAAAAATATTATCGATACAAACAAAGAAAAATTATATTTAAGAACTGGAATAAATAAAACAGAAAATTTAAATTTAAAAAGTTTTGACATTCCACAAAAATTTATCTATATGAGTTTAGAAAATGATTTAAATCAAAGCAATCAATTTGAGTCTTGCTAGTAAAATTGCAGATGAGCAACACAATATAGCCACTGCACAAAAGATAGCTGCTGTTGGAGACTTGTTACCGAATGTTAATGCTGCTTCTTATGGAACTACAACAGAGAGAAACAACTTTTGATAGAAGGTGAAAGATGCTGAATGGGTTGGTGGAGTGCAAGTCTCTTGGAAAATATTTTCATTTGGAAGATTTTGATGTATAGAGTGGCTAGCTCTGCAACAAGAACAGGAAAATTTAAAAAGATATCAACAAAAAGAAAATATCGAAATTAATGTAAAAGTGCATACCTTGATGTTTTAAGTTTGGAAAAACAAATAGCTTCTCAATCTAAAGCTCTAGAGGCTGCTCAAACAAATTTTTGAATTAGATCAAGAAAGATACGATGTCTGGACTTATTTCAACAGTTGATTACTCAACATCAGAAAATAATTTACGTGATCAAACAATATCGTACAACAAAATTTTACTTGAATATTATTATGCTTTCGAAAAATATAGATCATTACTTATATAAAGAAGGGAAGAAAATGAAAAATATTGAGTTTTAATATTAGCAAGTAGCTTTATTATTAGTTGCTTGTGGAAATGATAAAAAGCTGAAGCTCCAGCTCAAGAGCAAAAATTGTAAAGGCTGTAGAAGTAGCAGATACACAAACAAGAGAGATATCAAAATTATTTCAATCTACATCAGTTTGGGAACTCTAGCTAAAATTGATTTCTCAACAGATAGAGGTGGAACGGTTGAGAAAAATTTACAAAAGAAAATGGGGAATTTGTAAAAAGGAGAATAATTGTAAAATGTTCGATGCAAATACAGAAGCAGCTTTTTCTACAAGCAAAAAGCAATTACCAATCAGCAAGTGCAAATTTTAATATTGCTCAAAACAATTATCAAAAATTTAAAACTTTATATGACAAACAATTAATTTCATATTTAGAGTTTGCAAATTATGAAGCTAGCTATGCAAGTGCAAGTGGAAATTTAGAAGTTGCTAGAGCTGCATATTCATCAGCACAAGACAGCTATAGTAAATTAATAGCTAGAGCGAAAATAGATGGCGTTGTTGGAAACTTATTTGTTAAAGAGGGAACTGAAATTTCTGCAAACAAGTTTTGTTTACAGTTTTAAATGACAATAAAATGCAAACTTATGTTGGAGTTGGAGCAGAGGCAATTTCTAAAATTAAAATGGGAGATAAGGTTGCAGTTAAAATTGATGCCTTAGCTAAAGAGTTCGAAGCAAAAATAACTGAACTTAATCCGATTGCAGATTCTGTAACTAAAAATTTTAAAATAAAAATTAACTTTAGATAATACAGAGAAATTAAAGATGGTATGTTTGGTTCTGTAGTTATTCCTGTAGGGCAAATCACAAGTGTTAAGTATAGAAGACGAAGCAGTTGTAACAAGAGATTTATTAAATTATGTTTTCAAATATGAAAAACGGAAAAGTAAAATTAGTCGAAGTAAAAAGTTAGCTACAAATTTACCTTACACAGAAATTTCTTTTCTCCAGAAATTAAAGAGGGAGATAAAATTGTTGTAAAAGGAATTTTTTGGTCTCAAGACAATGATGATGTTGAAATTAAAAATGAGGTGAAAAATTAATGTCGTTAGCAGGAATTTCAATCCGTAGACCAGTTGCAACGATAATGGTAATGGTATCTTTTATTTTTATTGGACTTATGGCTATGTTCAGTATGAAAAAGAATTGATACCTAATATCGAAATACCAGTTGTTACGATTTCTACAAACTTGGAACGGAGCAGTTGGCGAGGATGTTGAATCACAAATCACATTAAGGACAGCCTTGCAAACGTTGAGGAATAGATAAAATACAAACTGTATCTTCTTATGGTAGCTCAACAGTTATTGTAAGTTTTGAGTTTGGAACTAAAACAAATGAGAAGGTAACAGAAATTCAAAGAGAGGTTTCAAAAATAGCAAATCATTTACCAGTAGATGCAAATACACCCTCTTGTTAGAAGAGTTGAAGCTGGTGGTGGAAAATATGACTGCCATCGTTGCTTTCAATGCAACAATAAATCAGCTCTTAACACTTTTTATCACAGAACAATTAAAACCAAGACTTGAGAGGGCTTGAGGGTGTGGGAGAAATTACTGTTGGTGGTAATCCTAGAAACAATTACAAATCCAAGTGGATAGTGATAAATTAGCTAGCTTTATAATTTATCTCCAATGGAGTTATACAATATCGTTAGAACATCAATTACAACTTATCCAATAGGTAAATTATCAACTGGAAATAAAGATATGATAATTAGATTTATGGGAGATTTAAATTACATAGAGCAATATGAAAATATTTTGATTAGTTCAAACGGAAATACTTTTTAAGATTGAAAGACGTGGCAAATGTTGTACTGACGACAGAAGATCCAACAAGCACTGGATATTTAAATGATAAAGAATCTATAGTTGTGCTTGTCACTAAATCTTCTGATGGAGACAATCAATTTAAATACACAAGTTTTTAAAAACGATAGAAGAATTAAAAATCATTTATGCCAGCTGGAACAGAATATAGTATCGAAATGGATGCTTCTGAAAAATATCAATAGCTCAATTTCAAATGTAACAAGTTCGGCAATACAAGGTTTGATTTTGGCAACAATAATTCTCTTTTGTTTTGAAAAGCTTTAGAACTACAATTTTAATTTCTGTTTCTCTACCAGTAGCAATAATATTTACTTTTTGCTTTCCTATCAATAAATGGAACAACACTTAACTTGATCCTCACTTATGGGATTATCAATCGGTGTTGAATGCTGACAGACAACTCAGTTGTAGTTGTGGATAATATCTATAGACATATTACGGAATTAAATTCTCCAGTAAGAGAAGCCTCTGAAAATGGTACGGAAGAAGTTACATTTTCAGTTATAGCTTCAGCTCTAACAACGATGGTCGTATTTATTCCAGTGTTATTCATTCCGGGAATGGCTAGAGAATTTTTAGAGATATGTCCTATGCAATAATTTCAAACATTGCTGCAATAATAGTTGCTATAACATTGATACTGATGTTAGCTAGTAGATTTTTAAATAGAAAAATCAATGAAGACAGAAGATGGAAAATTATTTGAGAAAAAGTTAAGACTAGATATTTAAAAATTATAAACTGGGCTTATGCTCATAGATTAAAAACTGTTTTAATTATTTTAGGATTATTTATTTTCAGTATTTTAACATGAATTTAGAATGTTAAAATTTGAGTTTATGCCAAAGCAAGACGAAGGAAAATATTCTATCTCTGCTGAGCTTTCAAAATGGTACAGCCTTAGAAAAAGCAGATAAAATTGCAAAGCAACTGGAAGAAATTGTAAAGAAAGAACCTCACACTCAAAGTTATTTGACTATGGTCAATACATCTCATTTCAGTTAACGTCAATGTTGGAAAAAGGTACAAGAGATGAATCAGTCTTTGATATAATGAATGATATAAGAAAAGAAACAAAAATATTTTAGATGCTAGAGTTTCATTGACGAATGAATTTCGTGGAGGAGGAGGAGGTTCTTCTGGTGCTGTTCAATTTGTACTTCAAAGATGAATGAAGATGAGATTAGAGCTATAGGTAAAAACTTGTAAATAATTTACAAAGCTATAGTGGAGCAGTTGATTTAACTCAACACTTGATCCGGGGTATCATAGAACTTAGAATAGAAATTGATAGAGAAAAAAATAAAAATCTTATGGAATAAATCCTGTTGTTGTGGCTCAAACATTAAGTTATTATATGTTAGGTGGAGATAAGGCTAACACTGCCACATTAAAAACTGGAACAGAAGAAATTGATGTTCTTGTTAGACTTCCGAAAGAGCAAAGGTCTGATATAAATACTCTACAGTCATTAAATATTAAAATAGGAGATAATAAATTTATAAAAATTATCAGATGTTGCTAGTATAAAATATGCTGAAGGTGCTTCTGAAATTAGAAAGAAAATGGAATTTATACTGTGACAATTTCTGCCAATGATGGTGGAGTTGGTATAAGAGAAATACAAAAATAAAATGGTAGAAGAATTTAAAGCCTTAGACCCTCCTCAAACAGTTTCATACTCTTGGGGTGGAGAAGCTGAAAATATGGGAAAAGTTATGGGGCAATTGACATTTGCATTCTCAATTTCAATCTTCTTAATCTATGCTTTACTTGCAGCACATTTGAAAATTTCGTTATGCCTGCAACTCATAATTGGATTCATACCTCTTTGCATTGATTGAGTTATCTGGGGCTTGTATTCACAGGACAACCAATCGACATCATGGTTATGATAGGAGTCATACTGCTTGCTGGGGTCGTTAGAATAATGCCATCGTGCTGATTGACTTTATCAAAACAATGCGAACACGTGGCTATGATAGAGTATTCAGTAATCTATTCTTGTGAAACAAGATTAAGACCTATACTTATGACAACTATGACGACAGTATTTGGTATGATACCAATGGCTCTTGGTCTAGGAGAAGGATCAGAATTTTATAGAGGTATGGCCATCACAGTTATATTCGGTTTATCGTTCTCAACAATTTTAACATTGGTGTTAATTCCAATTTATATACTTTTAATGGATGATTTAACAACAAAATTATTAAATGCAATTAAGAAAAATCAAATAAACCTCAAACAAAAGAGGAGGCAGGTCATGAATAACGAAAAATAATTAGAAATATGAATGATACAGAGAGTGAAAATTTAAAACTTGTAATGCTTCATATAAATGACACTCAAGTGAGACTTTTAGAAAAATTTTTCGATACGATAGGAATTTATTATTATACTGTTGAAGAGGGTGTGAAACGTGGAATAGATAAGACGATAAAACACTAACAAACTAAAGTGTGCCAGGTTCTGATGCCTTGGTCACTCTCCCTATTGGAGATAAAAAGTTGGATGAATTTTTAATCAAACTTAAAAACTTTTAGAATGGTTTTCACCTAAGGGGATTATTTTATCTGTGGCTATAATTCCATCTCGAAAAAGTTATAAGAAGTGTTTACGAAGAAGATATACCTGTTGATGAGGAACTTTTTAAAAGAGCTTGAAGCAGATGAGGATTATAATATTTAATTTTTATCGTTTAGCATCTAGCATCTAAAAATTATAAAATATCTTTATAAAATAAAATTCACGGCGTCGGTTTTTTTCCGATGTCGATAATTTATTTAGTTTAAGTTACATCATAATATTCTTATTTTTGAAACTTTCATAAAGACTAAAAGTGAAATTACAGTCATAGCTGATAATATTGTTGACATTGCAGCAGCTATACCATAGCTTCCTCTTGAAACATAAACATAAATTTGAAGTGTCAATGTTATAGTCTTGTAATTGTATAAAATAATAGCTGATGACAATTCAGTTATAATAGTTATCCAGCTCAATAATGCTCCAGAAATAATTCCGTTTATCATCATAGGAGTTGTTATCTTGAAAAATGATTTCATACGAGAAGCTCCTAAACTGATTGATGCTTCCTCAATTGAAATTGGAATTTGTTGTAAAGATAGCAACTGATGATCCAATTGTGTAAGCATTTCTTCTGATTATCAAAGCTAAAACCATAATTGACATCGTACCAACTAAAAACTATTGGCTTTTGTTGAAAACGCACTACAAGTGCAATACCAACAACAGAACCAGGTATTACATAAGGTATCATTGACATTGTATCGATAAGTCTGTTGATAAAATTATTTCTTCTAACAACAAGATAAGCTATCAATATTGAAATTATAATAATTAATATCAGTGCAAGCTCCACCGATGATAAATGTATTTTTGTATTGCATTGCCTAATTTATCAAAGGCATCTGTATAACTTTTAAAAGAATATCCTTTTTGTAAATAATTTTCCTGATGATGTTTTTGGAAAGATGTATACATTATATATAATTGTGGAGCGTAAGAAACAAAAACTATTACATAACAAAAAGATGAATTAACACAGATTTTGATTCCTTTTACCTCCTTTTGCCTAATTGGTTTTTAAAGCATCTCATTGTAAATTTATATTTTCCATTTATATATCTTTGTAACAAGAAAATTAATGAAGTTATTATGATTGCAATAATACTTACTGCCGATGCAAAAACTTTTATCAGAACCGGTTTCGTTCATAAATTGATTATAAATTTCAACTGGGAAAGTTCTATATCCTTCTCCAATAAATAAAGGAGTTCCAAAGTCTGCAAAAGCTCTCATAAATACCATCAAGGCAAGCAGCTAATATTGTTGGTATACATAGAGGAATAACAACAGTGAAAAATCTTTTCTGCTCCAGTACAACCCATATTTTCACTTGCTTCAAGAAGTGAATTGTCAATATTTTTCAAAGCCCCAGATACATATAAGAATACAAGTGGATATAGTTGCATACATAGTACAAGCAATATTCCACCGAAAACCATATATATGCTAGGAACATTAATTCCTATATCTCAAGAAATTTGTTATAAGTCCGTTTCTTCCAAGTAATAATATCCAAGAGTATGCTCCAACAAATGGTGCTGACATACTACATAAGATAATTATAATTTGTAAAAGTCTTTACCTTTTTATTTTGTACATATTGGTAAAATATGCAGGTGTACTGATAATTAGTGTCAAAGCTGTAGCTGCTGTTGAGCTAACTTAAAACGAATTAAAAATCGTAGAAAAATAATAGTTCTTACTTAAAATTTTGTAAAATATTCAAAAAGTAAATTCTCCGTGATTGTTGATAACGGCATTTCTTAAATAATATTCCTAGAGGATATATCATAAAAATTAAATAAAATGCCAACACGGCCAAAGAGATTAAAAGCCATATATCTTTTTCTTACATTTTACCATTTGCAACACCCATTGCGTCATTATTAACACCAGTTAAAATATTTTTCGAACCATCATCTGTGAAAAACATTTATTTTATCTTTCTTAACAGTCAAATAAATTTCAGTTCCCTTTGAATAATTCCATCTATTTTTGACCTTGAACAACTTCTAATTTTTCTCCATCTTCTAAGTGAACAAAATAGTGAGTATTCAATCCTAAAAATACACTGCTTATCAACTGTAGCTTTTTATTCCATTAGTATCATTAACATCGTTTATCATTCTTCAGGTCTTATTGACACCAAACTACAGATCCCTTGAACATTTTTATCTTTTTATGTTATCCATGGAATTTCATAGTTAGAGTTAATTTTTAAATTTGAGCTCGATCAATTTACCTTCTAAAAATATTTGTCTTTTCCTATAAAAGTTGCAACGAAATACATTAGCAGGTCTTTGTAAATATCTTTAGGCTGTCCTAAATGTTGAATTTCTCCGTCTTTCATTACAGCAATTCTATCACTTACTGCCATAGCTTCTTCTGGTCGTGAGTTACATAGACAGTTGTAATTCCAACAGTGTTTTTGTATTTCTTTAATTGCTGTTCTCATTTCAACTCTTAATTTTGCATCAAGTTAGATAGTGGTTCGTCCATAAGTAAGACATCTGGTTTTATAACTAAAGCTCTTGCAAGTGCAACCCTTTGATGTTGTCCTCCAGATAATCTTTCTGGCATTCTATCTCTGTATTGATCTCATTTGCATAAGTTTTAAAAACTTATCAGTTTCTTTTGCCATTTCATCTTTGGCAAACTTTTCTATTTTTAATCCAAATTCAACATTTTGCTCAACTGTTAGATGTGGAAATAGTTGCATAATTTTGAAATACCATTCCAATATTTCTCTCGAAGGATCTCAAATCATTTATTCTTTTTCATTGAAACAAAATCTCCACCTTCTATTGAGTTAAATCCTGCTATCATTCTAAGAAGAGTTGTTTTTCCACAACCTGATGGACCAAGGAGAGTAAAAACCTCCTTCTTTTATGTCCAATGATAAATTTCTATAATGATATTATTCCATATCTTTTTTGAGCATTTTTAATTCTTATATTTACACTCATAAATTCCTCCTAACTATTTTGTAACTAATTCAGTCCATTTTTCTTGCCATTCTTTTCTGTGTTCTGCACAGTATTTAATGTCTTCGTAAGCAACGATTAATTTCACTGGAATGGTTTGCATAAATTTACTTGTATTTTCTATAGAAGTGATAACTGGTCTTATAGTTGTATCAGCCAATAATTTTTGTCCTTCTTCTGAGATTAAGAAATCAACAAACTTTTAGCATTTTCCATATGAGGAGCATTTTTAACTATTGATACTCCACCTGGTAAACTATACAGCACCTTCTTTTAGGATAAATAACTCTAACATTTGTAGCTCCATCTTGTAATAAAGTTACTGCTGGATCTTCATAAGTTACTCCAACTGCATATTCATCCGTCAACAGTTGCTTTATAAATTTGAGAAGAAGAAGAGTAAAGTATTGTTCCATTTAATTGATCAACAAATTTAGCTACCCATTCCCAAGCTTTGTCGTCATAAGGTTTTTCTCCCATAACAAGTAACATATTTGTTAATTCTGCATTTGCACTACTACTGCTGTTGATCCTCCCATTGCAATTTTTACCTTTTTAATTCAGGTTGTAATAAGTCAGCATATCCCATAAATTTATCTGGATCTAATCCTAATTTTTAAATACATCTAAGTTGATTAATAGAGCAAGACTTCCAGATAATTTTGAGTTAGTAAAATATCCTGTAGTATTTTTATATTGATCAGGAAGATCATTTTCAGAAACATATTGTTCCCATAAATCTGAAGTAGTTTTGCATAAATTCCTAAATTGATTGCTCCCAGTTGATATCTGCTTGAGGATTTTCTTTTTCTGCTCCTATTCTAGCAAGAACGTCTCCTGTACCCATAGATTGTAAAATAACTTTTATTCCAGTAGCTTGTTCAAATGCAGGTATGATAGCATTTACTTCTGCATCTGAGTTTGGAGAATAAATTACTAATTCATTAGAAGCATTTGCATCAGCAGCAGCTTCAGTTTTTCTTTATCCCTCCACAAGCAACAAACATAACGATAGCCATAATTGACATCAAAAACAATTTGAAAAATTTTCATTTTCCTTCGGTAGTGTTGAAATTTTACAACACTTCCTTGCCCCTTTTTAAATTTAATTAAAAGTACTCAACTGTAGCTCTATTATAGATTAGTTTTAGAGCAAATGTCAAATAAATAATATTAAATAAATAATAGTGAAAATAAAAATCACGGCGTCGGTTTTTCCGACGTCATGATTTTATTAATTTACTTTGTTTTAAATTATTACAGCATAATATTTTTATACAGATAAAATATGCTACTTCATAGGTTAGAGTTCTATCTTTGAAACTTTTTATTTTTGTGATAGAAGATTTTGAAAACCAGTGACACCGTATATTTTTAAATGTTTCAATACGTCCATTGATTTTCAAAATTTAATTTTTATTGTTTCTTTTTGAAATTTTATATTTTGAAAATATAAAATATTTTCAAGTTCTCGCTTTTAAATAATTTAAAAGACACAGAAAAATGATTTTTAATTTCAATTAAATTTCCAAAGATATAAGTCGAAAAACATAAATTACCTGCTTATTTGAAATATTTTCATAAGTTCATCTAAATTTTTATCCATTGAAAGACAGAGCTTGAAACTATTAAATCTACCTTAGGAATTTCTAAATTTTCAATATTTTTTATAAATTAAAGTAATTCCTCTATTACTCTCGAACAAAGCCTCATAGCTTCTAAAATCCTGTACTACCATTTCATTTTCTTTAAATATTTCATTTTTCATAAAGAAAAATAAATTTTCTGCAACTGTGCAGAATTTTTCTCATACACATCGTAATATTTATCAAAATTCATTTTAAATTTCTCCACATCTAATTATTTCAGCAAAATCTTTAAAAATAAGAAAATGGATACGCCCACAATCTATAATTTTATAATTGAAACCTCTGTTTGACAAAAATCCAACTTATTTGCGAATTATTCTATCATTTTTCCCTATGAAATAAAAATTAACAAAATTATTTTCTATTCACTTGATAATTATTTTTAAAATATTGAGCTCATCTTTCACTTCAGCAAAGCTTTTACTTGCTCTTACAAAATTTTCTATCGATATCCATATTTATCAAAGAAAATTTTTCTAAAATTTTCTTTCATTCAAAAGTTCTAAACAAGAGTCATATCGAACATTTTTGGATTAATTCCAAAATTTACCAATTGTTTGAGGTAAACCATTTATTCCAATAGCTTTTTAAATTTAATATCTCTGTGTTCATTTAAAATTTATTTAAATAATAGACTCCAAAAAGAATACCCACTAAAAATATCTGTCTCAGAAATTTTTGAGCATCAAGTTTGTAGGGAAAAATTTATAATTTCAATTTTTATATTCAGTAGAATTTTTAAATAAGCTAAAAAGATTTTCATCCATGCCCCAGCCATTAAAAATATATTTTATTCATTACAATACACCTAATTTTACCATTTCATTTTTCAATAGATAGAAAAATTTTTCTAAATCCTCTTCTTCATATCGGACGTTAAAACCAATTCTAAGTCTTGCAGTATTTTTGGAACTGTTGGCTCTTTTGATTGAATATGCTAAGTAACCTTGTTCTTTTAAAATTTCTGAAAGCTGAATAGTCTTAGAATTTTCTCTATTACTATAGAAATAATGTGACTCGTAGATTCTGTTTTTATATTTAATAATACAGTCCAAAGAAAATTTTACAAGTCTTGCCAAGTCATCTCTTCTATCTATGAAATTATTTATATGCTCCAAGACAAAATAAATTCCAATAATTATTCACTGGTGGAAGAGCCGTCGAATAAATAAATTTTCTACTTTTATTTATTAAATAATTTCTTTAAAGTTTTCTTCACAGATTACATAAGCTCCAACAGAAGCTCCAGCTTTACCTAAAGGTATAATTAAAAATCAATCTCATTTATAAGTTTTTGTCTCGTAGGCAATACCATAGCTATGAACACCATAGGAGTGAGCCTCGTCAACCATCAAATAAAATTATATTTATTTTTCAAAATTACATATAGCTTTTATATCGGCACAGTCTCCGTCCATACTGTAAATAGTTTCAGTGACAACTAAAATATCTTCGTATTCTTCAGAATATTTTTCTAATAATTTTTCTAGTGCCTGAACATCCAAATGATTATATCTTAAAATTTTAGCATTAGAATTTATGCAGCCGTCATAGATACTTGCGTGATTTAATCTATCTGTCAAAATTAAACTATTCTTATCAAAAGTCTCAATAACAGAGGAGTTTGCATCGAAGCCAGAATTAAAAACTAGACAAGGTTTCACAAATTTCTCTCACCTTTGTTCCAATTTCATAACGGCAGAATAAGAGCCGTCGATAAGTCTTGATGATGATGATGACGTCTTATAATTTTCAAAATTATAATTTTCATAAAATCTATTTATCAAATTTCTATCTTTTGCAATTGCTAGATAGTCGTTTGACGAAAAATTAACAAATTCTTGTCATTCTGTTTTAATCGTCTCAAACCTATTCTCATTTTTAAATTGTTCTAATTCTTCAATAATTTTTCTTTTAACATATTAATTTTTCCTTATCTAAATAATAAATAATATATTATAGCACAAATAACATATAATATAGTAAAAATATTCTAAAGTACACAGAAATTATAAAAATATATGGAGGAAGAGAATGAAAATTTGAATTGTATTTGAAAACAAAATAATTTATCTAACAACACCATAACTCTTATCTATATGGAGTCAAAAATTTTTAAAGAATTATGACCTAACTCTTGAGGATATGTTGATATATAAAGGCTATCTAGTAGAAAAATTTTAAACCCAAAACTATAAATTTAAGAATACAAGCTTTAAATAAATATTTAGAATTTGTTGGATAATTTAAAATTAAATTTTTATTAAAATTCAACAAAAATCTTTTGGAGGATGTCATAAGTCAAGCGATTATTTATTTTTGAAAAGGCAATTAGATAAAAATTTAAAGTGGTATTTTTATAGTATGGTTTTTAGGAGCTACTGGAGCAAGAGTTAGTGAGCTTATAAAATTAAAGAAGTGGAGCATATAGAATTAGGATTTTTGATATTTATTCAAAAGGTGGAAAAATTAGAAGATTATATATTCCACTTCAATTTGAAACTTTAAAGTGGTTAAAAAGAGAAAGAAAATCAGGATATTTATTTTAAATCGTTTTGAAAAATCTATAACAGCCAGAGGAGTTTCTATGCAATTATTATGCTCAAAGATACGGATTGAATGAAAATGTTGTTTATCCTCATTCGTTTAGGCACTTATTTGCAAAAATAGACAGATACAATGATATTGCTTTACTGGCTGACTTAATGGGACACGAAAGTATAGAGACAACTAGAATTTTATCTTAGACGAACTGCTGCTGAACGAAAAGAAATATTGTAGATAAAAATTGTAAATTAGTAAAATCAAAAAGACCCAAAAATTTTTAGGTCCTTTTTGTTTTTCTCATATTTTATCTAATTTAATATATTTTTATCAAATGTATCTGTTGGAATTTGTGAGCCTATCATTTACAAAAATACTATGGCACAACCTGATTCTCTGATGTCATAGTTTCACGTAAAACAAAGAAACGCCAGAGCTGCAAAGACAGCTTCCAAACTCAAAATTAAAGATGCCACGACTGGAGATGTATATTTTTGTCCAACCATTTGTAAAAGTGTAAGCCACACCTGTTGATAAAAGTCCAGCATAAACTATAGACTTCTATCGAAAGGAAAAATATTAGATAATGTTGCTGTCTCTCTTTCAAAAATTAGAGTCATACAAGGGAAGCCAACATTAAAAATAACAAATTGAAAATTGAAAGCTCAACAGGATTTACTGAAAAATGATCCACAGCTAAAATATGTCCTGCCCAACAGAATGAACCAAGAAAAACAATAAAATCTCCCTTGTTTATGTTAAAAGTTTCTAAGCTAGGCACAGCCAATAAATAAAGTCCTATAAACTCGATTATAATTATTCCCCAAGCAATAGGAGCAATTTTAGTTTTAAAAATATAATCTCCAAAAAGAATTACTAAAATATAGAATGAAAGTAATAAATCCAGTTTACCTGCTGTTGCTATAAAAGTCCGACCTGTTGTAAGGATGTTCCTAAGAAAATAAAAAGTCCACATAGCATTCCACCCTTTAAATAAATCTTTTCTGTCACTTGAAAATTTAGTTTTAGTAATAAGCATGTAAATAAAAAAGAGCTATAATTCCAACAACAGATCTTGACATATTAAAAGTAAAATATCTATTCTATCCATTCCCGTAATTTGAGCAACAAATGTTGTTCCCAAAATGAATGATGCAAGAAAATAACATCAAGTCGCCAAAATATTTTTGTTTTTCATTTCAATCGCCCCCTTTTAATTAATTTCTACGCTTCTATTGTATTAGCTAAATGAAAATAAAGTCAATAGCACAAAAATCTGATGAAATTTTTAAAATTGTGATATAATAGATAATCGATAATTTTATTTAGAGGTATGAAATGAAAATAATTGTAAAAAGATAAGGAACAAAAATTTTAAATTTTTATCCGAATGTATATAAAAGATGAAATCAAAGAAATTTTAGGAGAAGTTAAGACAGGAGATGTCTTGACATTATAACAAATGATATGAAATTTTTGGCAAGGGATATGTCACAGAAGGGACATCAGCCTTTGTTAGAGTCTTAACTACTAAAGATGAAAAAGATTGATAAAAATTTATTTTTGGAAAAGAATAAAAATAGCTTACGAAAAGAAAACATTTACTAGATGAGACAAATAGTGTTAGAGTTTTTATTCGAAGCTGATTATATACCAGGCTTATAATTGATAAAATTTGACAAATGGGTCTCAATACACCTAGAAATTCTGGAATAGAAGACATTTAGACAAGAAATATTGGAAGCCGTTAAAAATATATCAAACCTAAAGGTATCTATGAAAGAAGTGATGTTGGAAAAATAGAATAATAGAAGGTGTCGAAGAAAAACTGGAGTACTTTTGGAGAAATTCCAGAAAGAATAATTATGGAAGATAATGAGTAAAAATATAGTATCGACATTGTGGATGGACAAAAGATCATGGCTTCTAGATCAAAGAGACTCGAAATTTATTTCTAAATATATAAATAATCAAACTAGATTTTTAGATGTTTTTCTAGCAGTGGAGGTTTTTCGATGGCGGCTTTTAAAGTGTGGAGCAAAGGAAGTCGTTGCACTGGATAAAGATGCTCTATGCCTTGGAGCTATGTTATAGAAAATTATAAACCAAATGATTTCTCATCAAATTTTTCTACTGTTGAGGGAGACGCTTTTTAATGCTAAATACCTGACTACAAGAAATATTTGATATCATTACTTTTAGATCCACCTTCACTTATAGAAACAGATATTTATAAGGGAAGAGATTTTTATGGATCTGATGTGATAAGAGTTTTTAAAACTTTTAGAAAATGGTGGAATTTTAGGAGTCATCACTTGTGCTTATCATATGTTTACAAGACTTAATTGAAGTTAACAAGGATGGCAGCATCAAAATAATAAACTTTTAAGTGTTATTGGAATAAATTATCAGCCAGAAGATGTCACCCGATGGATTTTACATATTCAGAAACTTTATATTTAAAAAGCACTGTGGGTAAAAGTTGAAGAAAAGGTAGGTCGATATGCAGTTAGATATATTAATTTTTAGTCATTCTTCTATTCGGAGTACTGAGTGGAATTAAAAATGGAATTTTTGTTGAAATAATATCTGTTTTGGTTTTGACTGTAAATGTATTGGTTGCAAAGAATTTATACACCTGTCGTATTAAGATTTTTAAAAAGATCAGATGCAACATTTGAAAATAATTATTTAATAACATATATTGTTACATTTGTAATAGTATATTTAGTCGTATCGATGATACTTCTATTTGTGAAAAAGCTTTAAAGGATTAAAAAGTGGATTTTTAATAGACTTATGGGAGGTATAACAGGATTTTTAAAGGATTAATAGTAGCCTTAGTAATACTTTTAATCTATACTTATGGAACAAAAATTAGCTCCAAGTTTAGAAAAATATTCAGAGGGCAGTGTTTCTATTGAAATTTTTATGAGATCTCACCAACATTTGAAAGATTATGTCCCAAGTATACTTGTAGATGATTTCCACAAAAATGCAACATAATCGAAGAAAAATTAATACACTATTATAATCAAGGTGGCTTGTAAATGAAGATAATAAATAGATACATTTTAGAAGAATTAAAAGTACATTCAATAATACTTTCGGTATTTATCTCTACCTTTATTTTTCTTATTAGATATTATAGTAACAATGATGGAGCATATTATAGTAAAAGGAATATCTGTATTTGATATTTTAAGATTACTTTCTTTTTATATTCACCAATTTTAACTCAAACAATTCCCACAGGAATGTTTTTAGGAATTATGATAACTTTTTACAAAATTTAGTAGAAATAGTGAATCGGTAGCTATGATTTCAACTGGAATGTCAATAAGAGATATTTTAAAACCGATAGCTTCAGTTGCAATTGCTGCTTCGATTTTTATTTTATTTTTACAAGAAAGTATAATTCTAGATCTTTATTAAATTGAAATATGTTGGAGCTAAAATAGCTTATGAGAACCCTGTATTTCAATTGAAAGAAAACTTTTTAGATAATTTGGATCAGTATAGTATTTATGTTGATGAAGTTGGTTCTGACGGAAGAGCTAAAAATATAATAGCTTTTTGAAAAAGTGAAGACAAAACAAAATTTCCTTTAGTCTTAACTGGAGCTGAAGCCTATTGGAAAGATAATGCAATCGTTTTAGAAAATTCTCAATTTGTTAGTTTTCGACTGAAACTGGAAAGAAAAATTTAGTTGGAACTTTTTGATTCTAAAAAGTAGTATTGACTCCATTTTTCAAGAATTAAATATAAAGATTAAAGATGTAGAAGCTTTGAGTGTGAGTGAACTTATAAGGAATTTAAAAATGTGGATGCTGAAAATTTAATTAAGTACAAAGTTGAAATTTTTTAGGAAATTAGCTTTAGTGTTTTCAACATTGCCACTAGCGGTAGTAGGATTTTCATTGTCTTTTGGTCATCATAGAATATCTAAAAAATATTCGTTTGTTTTGGCAATGGTAATAATATTTGCCTATATTATTTGCTTGAATATTGGAATTGTTATGGCAAATGCTGGAGAATTAAACTGTTCTTAGCAACTTGGATACCAAATATACTTTTGTACTTGCTTGCATATAGACTATATAAAAGTGAAAAAGATGAGAGGAATATAATGATATTAGATATATATATTAGTAAATATTTTCATAAAATATTTTTGATGAATATAATTGCCTTTATGGGAGTATTTTTACTTGCTCAGACTTTTTAAAAATCATTAAATATATAAATCAAGGTAAGCTGGTAGGAGGAGAGGTATTGGATTATATTTTTAAATCTATTACCTAAAAATGTTTGTAGAGACTGCACCTCTATCAATCTTACTTGCAGGGCTGATAACAATTAGTATAATGGCAAGTAATTTAGAAATTGTTTCCTGAAGACAGCTGGGATAAGATTTTCAAGAATAGTTAGAGCGCCCCTTATTATTTCTTTTTGTAGTAGCTATATTTGTGTTTTTATTAATAACTCAATTTTATACAAAATCTCTAGCTAAAATTAATTTTTATAGAAAGGGAGAAGTAGATAATTCTTTAAAAATTACCTACGACAAAAGAAAATGCTTTCTATATTAATAATGAAAAGGGATATTTATATTTGATGAGAACTGTCAATAGAGAAACTGGTGGAGCAGAAGGAATTGAACTTGTTAGTTTTGATGGAAATTATCAAATCCAACTGAAGTGGTGACAGCCAAAACAGGAAAAATTTTGATTTTCAAGAAAATAGATGGATATTTTTCAGGGGTAAATATTTATAATATTGTAACAAAGGAAATGAAAGCTGAAGAAAATTATAAAGATGATAGAGTTTATAGACTCACTGAATAATTTTATAAAAGAGTGTCAGCTGAAGATCCTAGAATGCTTACAATAAAAAGAATTGAAAAACTATAAAAAGAACAAAAAGTATAGGAGAGGATACTAGAATATATATGTCAGAATTGGCAAAAAGATATTCTTTTCCTTTTGCTAGTTTTTATAGTTGCTTTTATAGGTCTACTCAGTTAGTAGCAAATATGTAAGAGGTGGAAGAACAACAGTAAATTTTAGTAATATGTGTTGTAGCTGGATATGGTTATTTACTTTCTGGAGCATTTGAAGCTATGGCAACAAATGGAGTATTAAATCCTTTTTATTGCCCACTGGTTACCAAATATATTTTTATTTAATAATAGGTTTGTATTTTATGAATAAGGCAGAGTCATTAAGGAGAAATCGTGGAAAATATTAAATTAAAAATTGGATAATGGTATAACTTTAATAACTGAAAAATTTACCAACATTGAGTACTTTTAGTATGGGATTTTTATTAAGACAGGTGCAATAAATGAAAACAAAAAGAATGTGGAATTTCTCATTTTATAGAACATCTGATGTTTAAAGGGACAAAAATAGAACTGCAAAGGAAAATTTCTGAATTTGTCGATTTTGAGGGAGGAATTTTAAATGCCTACACTTCAAGAGAAACAACTTTACTACTATATAAAAATTGTTGTCATCAAAGATAGATGTTGCTGTGGATATTTTGAGTGATATGCTTTTTAAATTCAAATTTCGATGAGGAAAGCATTGAAAAGAAAAGAAATGTTATTATAGAAGAAATAAAAATGTATGAGGACATACCAGAGGAAATTGTGCATGATGTTGAATTTGCTTTGAGAGGTATACATTCAAATTCTATTTCAGGAACAGAAGCAAGCTTGAAAATTAATAGAAAGGCTATTCTAAAATATTTAGAAGAACACTATGTTGCAGAAAAATTTAGTGATAGTTGCATCTGGTAATGTTGATGAAAAATATTTATACAAAAGAATTAAAATAAGAAATTGGCAAATTTTAGAAGAGCCGATAAACAACAAGAATTGGATTTGTCTTTATGAAATAAAAGCTGGAAAGAAAATTATAAACCTTCTAACCAAATTCATCTTTGTTTTTACGACAAGGGAGTTTCTACTAAATCTGATATAAGATATCCAGCAGCAATTATTTCAAATGTTTTAGGGAAGGTATGAGCTCAAGACTATTCCAAATAATAAGAGAGGAAAGAGGTCTTGCTTATTCTGTTTATACTTATATGACAAGATTTTGAAAAATTGTAGCTTACTTTACTGTATAGTGGGAACGACGAAAGAAGATTATAAAAGAAGTTAGAGTTAATAAAACAAAGAATTTAAAAATATCAAGGAGAATGGAATTTCAGAACAAGAATTAAGAAAAGCTAAAAACAAATATGAGAGTGCCTTTACTTTCAGTTTAGAAAGTACAAGTTCGAGAATGAATAGATTGGCTTCGACCTATTTAACTTATGGAGAGATTATAAGCTTGGATAAGGTTAGAAAAGATATAGAAAAAGTTACTTTGAAAGATATTAAGAAAGCAGCAGAATTTTTATTTGATGAAGAGCTTCTATTCTCAAACGATAGTCGGAGATATTTAAAAAGAGAGGGGAATATTATGAAAAAGTTGAAGTTAAAGTTGTAAGAGATGTTACACTACCAAAATACGAAACAGAAGGATCGGCTGGATTAGATGTCAGAGCTAATATAACAGAGCCCATTGTATTAAAGAGTTTAGAAAAGAGTATTAATTCCAACAGGATTAAAAATAGCAATACCTGAAGGATATGAAGTACAAGTGAGACCTAGAAGTGGACTTGCAATACAAAACATAGGGCATAACAATGCTTAACTCTCCTGGAACTATTGATAGTGATTACAGAGGAGAGATAAAAGTCATAGCTGTAAATTTGAGTAATGAGACATACTATAAGAACCTAATGAAAGAATTGCACAGCTAGTATTGAATAAAAGTCGAACAAATTGAATTTGTTGAAGTTGATGAATTGGATGCAACTAATCGTGGTGAAGGTGACTGGACATACAGGAAAATAATGGAGAATTAAAAGCAAATGACAAATTGTATATTTATATTAAAATTTAATATGTTTTTCATACTGACTATAGTGTTGCTTTTTATAATTAGTTTGACTACTATTTATAGTGCAACAATAAATAAAGCTGGTTCATTTTTATAAAAGAAATTATTTGGTTCGTGCTAGCAATGATTGTATATATTGTAGTGACTCTTGTAGATTACACTATATGCAAAATATTCTTGCATATTTATATATTCAATATAATGATGTTACTTTCAGTTTTAGTAATTGGTAGTAAAATTGGGGAGCAAGACGTTGGATAGACTTAGGACCTATAGCTTTTGCAACCATCAGAATTTGCAAAATTACTCCTAATTTTTCATTCTCTAGCTTTTTAATAAATCATTATTCAGATAGATATGTTGGTTTTTAAAGCGATGTCATAGCTTCTGCATATATTTCCGATATTTTTCTAATTGTTATGAGAGCCAGATTTAGGACGTCCTTAGTAATTATTTTTAATTTATGGTGTCTTACTTTTTATAAATAAATTGGAGTGGAAATGTATAGCAAGTATATTTTTGTCTGCACTGTTCTTAATTCCTTTGCATATAAGTTCTCATTGAAAGAATATCAAAAGGATAGGGTCGATACATTTTTGAATCCAGAATTGGATGCACTAGGGACAGGCTGGAATATAACTCAATCTAAAAATTGCAATTCGGCTCTGGTCAAATATTTGGAAAAAGGATTTAGATAACACTCAGGGAAATTAAAATTTTTACCAGAATCTCATACTGATTTTATTGGTTCTGTTTTTTCTTGAGGAAAGAGGTTTTATTGAGGAACTTTATTGCTTCTTATATATATAGTTCTTTTTGGCTCAAATAGTTTATATCGCAGATACGACAGAAGATAAATTTGGAAATATATTTGTTATGGGATAGCAACAATATTTTTCTTTCATATTTTTGTAAATATGGGAATGATAATGGGATTATGCCTGTAACAAAGGGCTTACCTCTTTTACTTATGAGTTACGGGGAAGTTCTTTGGTATTTTCATTTTTGATGCTGGGTATAGTTCAAAGTGTAAAAATTGCATAGAGGAAGTGCAAAATGATTGACTATATAATAGATGAAGAATAGTGAATCAGTAGAATAGATAGATTTTTGAGGAAAAATTTAAAAAGATTTCTCTTTCAGAAATTTATAAATTAATTAGAAAGTCAAAAATAAAAAGTTAATAATAAAAAGGTTTCTCAAGATTATAGATTACAAATTGGAGATATTATATTTGTGTTTCTTCCTGAAAATTTTTAAAGAACTTGAAGATGAGAAATTTTATTTCTTTTGACAGAAGAGAGAGAAAAGATAAAATCAATGATAGTCTATGAAAAACGAAAATTTATTTATTATTAATAAGCCTTTAGGTGATGTTTGTACATAAGGGCAGCAGTCATAGACATTTCTTTGTTAGAGGAATTTTAGGGCTTACTATTCAAGTAATAGTATAAATTTTGTAAATCGTATTGATAAATTAACTTCTGGATTGGTTATTCTGCCAAAAATATAAAAACAGCAAGAGAGATTAGCAAAAGGAGTTCAAGACGAGTAATATAGTAAAAATATTACATTTTAGCACACGGAACCATAGATACTTTTCTATAAAAATTTCTTGAAAAAGACGAAGAAAAAGGTTATAGTATCAAATATTGAAAAAGAGGTTACAAAAATTTCCATTACACACTTTCATAAAATCATACAACAACTATACTTTACTTGAAGCAGAGCTTGAAACTGGAAGGACGCATCAGCTAAGAGCCCAGTTGTCTCATATGGGTAATCCATAGTTGGAGATACAAAAATATGGCTTGGATGATAAAAAGATATGATGTACTTGTTTTTCGTATTATTTGAAAAATAGGCTTGTATGATTTAGAAATAAAGTTAGAGTTACCAAAATATATATATAGTATTTAAGGAGGAGTAAATGAGTTTTTAGATAGTTATTTTAAAATAACTGAAAGAAAAAGTACAATCTCACAAGAGGTTATGGGAGGGGTTACTACATTTTTAGCAATGACTATATCATAATAGTAAACCCATAATTTTGGAACTTTCTGGTATGGACAAAAGGAGCTTTGATAACAGATTATATGCTTCTTCATTTCTTGATATTATTGCAGGGGGTATGGGCAAATTCTCCGATTTTCTTTAGCACCAGGTATGGGACTTAATGCTTTCTTTACTTATACATTAGCATTAGAAAAACAAATTCCTTGGCAGACAGCATTAGGTATAGTATTTCTTTATCTGGTTGTTTCTTTTTAATTTTATCAATTGGAGGGTATAAGAGAAAGAATAGCTAATTCAATTCCTATACCACTAAGACTTGCTGCAGTTGGAGGAGGAATAGGATTATTTATAGCTTTCATTGGATTAAAATCAATGGGAATTGTAGTAGCTAATCCTCAACTTTGTAGGGCTAGGAGAATTCAGTAGAGACAACTTGCATCTCTATCATAGGATTATTTTATAATTGCTGTTATGGAAATCATGAAGGTGGAATTTTAATAGGAATAATTATTACAACAATATCTTAGGAGTAATAATTGGAGATATTAGCTTACCAAGTAGTTTTATTTCATTGCCACCAAGTCAATGCCAATAATGTTTTAAATTGGATATTATGTCTGCAATGAAAATTATCATTGATAATGTACAATATTCTCATTATGTTCGTTGACTTATTTGACTCTTTAGGAACTTTAATGAGTTGTTCGAAAGAAATGGACTTGTGAAAACGAAAAGGGAGAAATCAAAATTTAGGTAGAGATGTTGTATACAGATGCTGCTTCAACAATAATGGGGAGCAACTATGGGGAACATCTACTGTAACTGCTATGTTGAACTCAGCAGTAGGAATTATGGTAGGAGCTAGAACTGGTCTTGCAGCTACAATAACTGCTTTAGGTTTCACGTTATCTTTATTCTTTACACCACTTATTAGTATAGTACCGGGTGTATGCAACAGCACCAGCACTTATAATAGTTGGAATATTTTATGTTCAGACAAGTGGCAGCTTTAGAATTTTCTAATTTTAAAATTTTTACTTTCCAGCATTCGTAACACTTTTACAATGCCTTTGACTTACAGTATAAGTACAGGATTGGCACTAGGATTTTTATCTTATATATTTATCCATATTTTAACTGGAGATTTCAAAAAGCTAAATATTACACTAGGTTTTATTGGAGTAATTTGTATGCTTCACTTACTTGTTTAAATGATAAAGATAGTTTTGATGATATTTTTAAATAGTAATCTTGACAACAAAGAATAATTATAGTAGAATGGCGACAGATGGGGGTATAGAGTTCTCTCTATTAGAGTGGTTTACAATTATAAACTTTATTATAAATATATGGAGGGGTTTTAAATGACAGAATTTGTTAACGCATTTGCTGAAAAAGGAGGATTAAAAATAAAAGACTCTGAAAAATTAGTAAACGCATTCTTAGAAACTGTTGAAGATGCTTTAGTAAAAGGAGAAGAGTTAGATTTATTGGATTTGGTACTTGGGAAGTTAAAGAAAAAGTGCTAGAAGTTATGAATCCTCAAACTAAGATCAAAATAGAAGCTAAAAAGTTGTAAAATTCAAAGTTGGAAAAACCTTTAGCTGATAAAAGTTGGAGCAGTAAAAAGTTGCTAAAAAGCATCTAAGAAAAATAAATAAAAACAACATAATAGTACAGATTGACGGCGTCGGTTTTTCCGACGTCGTCATTTTTATAAGTCTGGTTTATTAAAATATTAAATTCATAGCGTCGGTTTTCCGACGTCGTCATTATAAGTTTTATTTACTAAATAAAGTATTTGTGATATCATTAGCGTGGTAATCTATATATATATTAAAAATTTTAGAGGAGAGAAAGTATGCTTATAGTTCAAATGTAAAGCAAGAAATTACATTCTCTCACTAATTTAGAATCTTAGCTGAACTGGCTGCAATATTTGAAAATAAAGGCTGAATTTTTAGAGGATAAGTAGATATAAAAATGAAAATTTATTCTTGCAAAAAGACTCTTATTCTTTGATAAAAGCAACAAGTTCTCTAAAATTTGGAATAAAATATTCTATATCTAAAGAGATTCACAGAGCATGCAATTTATACGAATTTAACCTTTAAAACAAAAGGGTATAAAAGATTATTTGGATAGTTTTAAATTTTCTATCTTGATATTATTCAGAATGATTGAAATGCTTTAAAGGCTATATAAGAGGTTTTCTTTTTGAGCTGTGGCTATATAAAAGATCCTAAGAAGGAATATTCCTTAGATGTGGATAATGAGGAACTTGGGGATAAAATTTATAATATTTTATTTGCAAAAAGAAAAATATCTAAGACAAATAAAAGAATAAGAGTACTTGTATATTTAAGAAATTCAGAAGATATAATGGATATTTTGGTTTTAATGGATGGACTTCTAACACTTTTTGAGTATGAAGAAACAAACTAATTATTAAAAACTTAAAGAATAAAACAATTAGGGGAAATGGTGGAAGTGGCCAATGAAACAAAAACTTTTAAATACTGGGAAATCATCAAATAAAATGATAAAGTATATCGGAGATTGGATTGAATAATTTAAGTCCAGTTTTAGAGGAAGCAGCATTTTACGTTTGAACAATCCAGAAAGCTTCTTCAAGGTTGGCGGATATGATAGAAATATCGAAATCTGGAATAAGAAATCGTTTTAGAACGCATAGAAGAAAATATATAATTCTCTTCAAGAGGAAGGTAGAAATAGGAGCAATAAAGTAATGATAGTAGTAGAAGATATATTGACATCAGAAATTGATTTTTGAAGATACTTATGTGGCTATCGCATTTTGATGGGTACATTTTCGACATAAGAAACTTATTAGAGAAGCTGTTATAGCTGCTCATCAAACACAAGCAGTAGTTTTTACTTTTTGCAAATCATCCTATGGAGTTTTATTTCCAGAAAAAATTTGATTATATAAATCTACTAACGAGGAAAAATTATATTTACTTGAAGCCCTTTGGGGTCGATGTTGTGATAATGCAGAAATTTGACAAGAATTTCTTGGAATACAGTCCTTTAAATTTATTAGAATTTTATAAGCTAAAGTTAAGAAATTTTTATAGGATTTAATTTTTCTTTTGGAAAAGGGTGGTATAGGAAAGGCCGAAGATTTAGAGTATCTTGCAGAAAATTTATGGAATAAAAGTTACTGAGATGCCTCCTATAACGATAGAGGAAGAGCTTGTAAGTTCGTCTACTATAAGAAAGAAGATTTTAAACTCAGATTTCAATGGAGCTACAGTAGATGAGATCATCCTATAGTGGTTGTTGGGGAAGTCATACTATGGATAGCAAGACAGTTAGGCTTTCCAAAGCAAATATAGAAATGAAATAGATTGTATCCTCTTGGGAATTTATGGGGGCATATTTACAAATAGGAGATAAAAATTCTAGGTTCTTTATGGAGTTGTAAAGTATTGGCTATAATCCAACTTTAAAACAAAGAAATTGAGTCTGGAAGTTCATATTTTAGATTTTAATGAACAGATTTATGGTACGAAATTATATATACAAATAGTTGAATTTATGAGAGAAGAAGAAGTTTAATTCTGTTGACGAGTTAAAAAGCTACAATTAAGGCTGATGTCGATAGATGGAAATTATTTAAAAGAGATGAGAATGCGAAGAGATAGTTCTAAAGATAAATAATTTTGAAGGTCCTCACGATCTTCTTTTGAGTTTAATTGAGTAAGATGAAGATTTCTGATATAAATATTTTCTCAGCTGATAGATGAATATTTGGAAGTTCTAAGAATTTCTAAAAGAAAAATGCTGAAATAAAATCGGATTTTATAATCATTGCTTCGGAGCTTATAGAATAAAACCTTAAATATTTTTAAATATGGATAAGGACAAAAGAAAAAGAAAACAAATTTGAAAAAGAAGATTGCGGGAGCATCAATTATTTAAAGAAGTTATTCCCTAAAGTTTGCACTGCTTGAGAAGGAATTTAATATTTTCGTATTCACGCGGGAAAGCAGAGAAACTCCATTAAAAAGATTGCTAGAGATTATAAATTTAGATGACTTGTCAACGGACGATATTCTTGAGGTATATAGAAATATTTCGATGTTGAGGATATTGACATGTCATTGAGCTCAATCTAGCCAAAACAATATGATATAAAAAGAAGTTATGGACGATATATTAATTAAAGTTTATTCTAAGAAAAGATTGATAGATGAATTATTTTGGAAGCTGAAAATAGTGCATTTAATTTATATATAGGAATTTTAGAATTATATAAAGATTCTAAAGATTTATGGCAAATGATGGAGAGATCACAAAATGTTATCAATTAACACCGATGATAATAACGATGATAGAGTAGGGTATTAGGGTCTTTTAGTAGGACCTCCAGTAGCCTATAGCCCATCAGTTTGTGACGGATCGCCCATTATATAGTGCTGAAAATTAGTAATGTTTAGGCAACTTCTAGGAGGGAGCTTTAGGAAATACTTTTATACGCTCTCTATCATAAAAGAGAGAGAAGAAGGAGAAGAAAGAAGTAAGGAATATGTATTTTCAGTTTTAAATATAACTTTTTATATTTAGCTGTGTTGTAAAGTATTCTTATGGATAATCAGCTGCTATCATAGATTTTTATAGTTGTTGGTTTCTAGCGAAGATTTAAAATTAGTGGCTTCTGAGACTTTCTATAAAATAATGTCATTTTTATTTTTGCTTTATATCTCTATCTGGAGATGATGGGCTCAATTTTAAATAACTTTGGACAGTTTGCAATACCGGCATCGACCTCACATATAATTTATCAATCATTGAGCTTGCATGTGTATTTGGCACGAAATATTTCAGTATATAGATGCTTTCGCTTATGGGGTTTTGAATTGGAGAGGATTTTACAATTTTTAGTAGTATTTTTCTCACTTTGCATAAAATTGAGTGAGTGACGCTATTCTTTGAAAATTGATTGGAAAGATGTTTATCTATGTTGGGAGTAAAATTAAATTCGACAAAGTTGATTGGAGTCTTTGCCAGACAAATACGTACAATAGTGGATCAATGCTTCATTTCTAGTGGCAGGCTCTATCACAGCTCTTGAAAATGCAAGAAGTAGGTTTATCTTTTACCAGTGGGTGTCTTTTCGGGGTAACGATTTCAAATGTTTTATTTCCAAGTAAAGCATTTCAGAGAGCGGTCGCCAATGGAGATAAAGAGGAAACAAATAGAAGATTGGTATGCAGCAATTAATTTCTGAGTTACAGCCAATCCCTAAGCTTATTTGTTCTTACATCGAAGATGTACATGACTTATATTTTCTTATGGTAAATTTAATGAGGAAGCAGTGAAAATAAACTAATCAGAGTCCTTATTATATTATTTCAATAGGGCTTATATTTTATGTTGGAGTTCAACTGGTGAGCCAAGTGCATGTTATGCTGTGGGAGATAATAAGAGACCAGCAAACTTTCTATTAGCGTCACAGTGACAAATATTATATTGAATTATTTATTGATTATTTTTCAACATAAAGGCTGGCCATTCGCAACTTCAATAGCATCAGGGAGTAAATCTTTTGTTATTATTTATTTATGTAAAATTATACGCGTAAGTTGGATTTTAAAAATATTTTACTAACGACAATAAAAATTCTTATTTCGTCAGGAGCTGGCAACGTTTTCGGCGTGGTATAGTGAAAAATATATAATTTTGAGAGACAGTAGTTTTCTCATTAGTATTTTTAATACAATGGATTATATCCAATATATAAATACAGAGAGAAAGTTTTTATAAAAAGTAATTAGTTATATTTTATTGTTTATGTTATAATTATTCATAAACAAAATTAGGGAGGATATTAATGGCTATAAGTGATTTCCTATTTAAAGAAAAGAGAGATAAATATCTAAAAAGAATAGAAGAGCTAGAAAAACAGCAGGACGATATGGAGGTTTTAAGAGCTCAAGGATGAACAAATTTCTTATTTGGGTGATAAAATCGAAGAGACTACGAAGAGTTGGAGATAAATTTGAGCCCTAAACAATTAGAATTGATTGAGAGAAATTTGAAAAAGAGTTCGGAAGATGCTAGAAAGTATATAGCTGTTTATCAGCGTATAAATTGGATCCAGAAAGAACTCAAAATACTTTATAGAATTGAATTATCTATTCAGGGAAAAGAAATTTGAGAAAATAGTGAATTTTAACTAGAAGCGAAGTTCTTTTTGTGGATGAATTAGATGAGGAAAAGATTGAACCTATTACCTCAAGATATTAAGAATTTAGAAGAAACAAAAGAGATTTTAGATTTTAAAGCTGGTAAATATAGCTGAGGATGTTTGTGACAATGCTACGTAGGGGGAAAAACTTTCAAAAATTTATTCAAAATCTATACTGACAGTTTTCTCTGAAATGTATTTGGAATTTATGGACGACACACAAAATTTTGAGTTTTGTACACTTTAGAAAAACTATGCTTTTAAACCAGCATCGGGAAGTAGAAGATTTTAAAAATAAAAGAGATGAATATTATAGAGTACATAGGGTAAGTGAATAATATGAAAAATATTTTACTTGGAATTACTGGAGGAATAGACTGCTTTTAAGTCGGCTGGCATTGTTTCTCTTTTAAGAGGTTTATGATGTTAAGGTCGTTACGACAAAAGAATGCAACAAATATAATAGGACCTCTGACTCTTGAAACACTATCAAGAAATAAAAATTTGAGTGTGGATATGGGATACAAATCCGCACTACGAAGTGGAACATGTGCTCTTGATTGATTTGGGCATGATGCAGTTCTTATTGCTCCAGCCACTTATAAATAATTGGTAAGGTGGCTAATGGTATTGCTGACGATATGCTTTAGCACTATCTTTTATCTCTGTAGCTGGAAGAGTACCTGTGTGTGCACTGGCTATGAATGTAAATATGTATGAAAATCCAATTTTGAAAAAGAAAAATATAAAGAAATTGAAGTCTTTACGGATATAGATTTATTGATGCAGATGAAGGGTTTACTTGCTTGCAATTATGTTAGCAAAGGAAGAAATGAAAGAAGAAAAGAAATAGTTGCAGAGATAGAAAGATATAATATTTTTCAAAGATTGAAAAATTGTGATGGAGCATTAAAAGGGAAAAAGATTTTGATAACAAGTGGACGTACATAAGAAAATATAGATCCTATTAGGTATTTATCAAATAATTCGAGTGGAAAGATGGGCTATGCCTGGCTCAAGCAGGAGTTGATCTAGGGGCGAAGTTACTTTGATAAGTGGAGCCAACAAATCTTGAAGTTCTAATGGTTTAAAAGATTTTACATCTGTTGAATCGGCTTTGATATGTATAAAAGCGGTGGATAGCTATTTTGAAGATACAGATATTGTAGCTTTGCTACAGTTGCTGATTATAGACCGAAAGAGTATCAAAAATAGATTAAGAAATCGGATGACAATTTAATTATTGAGCTTGTTAGAAAACCCTGATATTTTATTTGAGATGGGTAAAAGATCAGTTTTTAGTTGGTTTTGCTGCTGAGACTAATGATATAAAAAGAAAAATGCCTTGAAAAAATTGGAGAAAAATCTTGATATAATAGTTGCTAATAATGCAAATGTTATGGGGGCAAAAATCAGAATACTGTTGAGCTAATAAAAAGGATAAATCATCAATTGAGTTTAACTCAGAAAAATAAAATGGAGCTGGCTTATGATATTTTAAATGAGGTCATCTCTGAGTTAAAAAGGTAGGAAATGAGAAATTTTAATAGAATTTTTGAAATTTTTATATTATTTTTAAGATAGGTGCATTCACTATTGGAGGGGCTATGCATATGCTCTCTCTGATAGAAGATGAAATTGTAAATAAAAAGAGTGAGTTGGATCACGAGGAATTTTTAGATGGTATGGCTATTGCTCAATCAACACCCGAGTGTCTTGCTGTGAATATTTCCAGTTATTACTGATATAAAATTGCAGGTTTTATGGGAATGTTTGCAGGGGATGTTTTGGAGCGGTTTTACCTTCTTTTTATAGTCTTATTTTTAAGTCAAATTCTTTGACCTATGGTCACACAGTAGTTTAGACAATTTTCAATGGAATAAAGCCAGCAGTAACTGCTCTTATAATAATTTCTGTTTATAGAATTGGAAAATCAGCAAAATAAATTTGAAAAATTTTTGGTTACCAATTTTGGCAGTGTTGATTAGATTTTAAAAA